>WLWD01000050.1_pt1 | contig 1162547 bp, 1131 predicted proteins | sample 6712731 | NCBI WGS metagenome assembly WLWD01 (sample SAMN12718690, study PRJNA576275) | sponge metagenome | isolation source: marine sponge | host: Mycale hentscheli | place: New Zealand: South Island, Marlborough, Capsize Point | collected 2014-11-01 | reverse complement strand
ACGCCCGTTCCATGCGAACGGTCTTCCGTTTTCAATAATGGATTTTGACATCCATGCCGTTTCAATTTCGTCATCCCAGAAACCGGCATTTCCAAGCCCCGCAAACGACATATACACCGCAATTGCGGCAACAATCCATATTCCGATTTCGCTTCTTGATTTCCGCGCGCCCATTTTTGTTGTCAGCCGACTTTCATTTCCATCACAAGCGCGTCTCTTCCGCTGCCCTGATAGTAGTTTTTGCGCACGGCGACCCGTCTAAAGCCGAATTCACAATACAGCATAATCGCCTCTTTGTTGTCAGTTGCCACTTCAAGCGAGATGGTTCCGCTTTTCAGACACTCCAGCGCGTCCCGCAGAAGCAGTTTCGCAAGACCTTTTCTTCTGTGAACCGGATGGACGGCGATTTTGAAGATTTCCATCGCGTCAATGAAAATGCGCGAAAAGCAGTAGGCGATAACGCCGCCGCGAGCGTCTCTCACAATAGTGGCGCGCCGCGCCGCGCCGCCCGAAAGCTCCTCCTCAAACACCTTGAGGGGCCATGCATCCCGGTCAAAACATATTTTTTCCATCTCAACGATGGAGCCCACGTCTTCTTTCCGCGCTTTTTCAACCATTTGCGCTTTGCAGTTTTGCCGCTTTCCTGATGAGCGGCTTCATTATCTCCACCGCCGCGGATGAGATGACCGTTCCGGGTCCGAATATGTGCGAAACACCGGCTTTTTCGAGAAATCCGTAGTCTTTTCGCGGTATCACTCCGCCCGCCACCACAACTATGTCTTCGCGGTTGTATTCGCGCAGTTTGGACACTATGCGGGGTATCAGTGTTTTGTGTCCGGCGGCGAGGCTTGATATGCCGACTATGTGCGCGTCTTCATCAAGCGCCTGCCTCGCGACCTCTTCGGGAGTGCTGAAAAGAGGACCTATGCCGACCTCAAACCCCATGTCTGAAAAACTTGTCGCAATTACCTTCGCGCCCCTGTCGTGTCCGTCTTGTCCGGTTTTCGCGATGAGGATTCTGGGGCGCCGTCCTTCAATTTTTTCAAACTCCCCGGTGAGTTCGCACGCCTGCGCGAAAGAGTCGTTATCCGCCGTTATTTCTGATGAATAAACGCCTGAAATTGTGCGCGTAACGGGTTTGTAACGCCCGCAAACCTTTTCGCACGCATCAGAGATTTCTCCGAGGGTGGCTCTCAACTCGGCCGCCTCAACGGCGAGCGCGAGCAGGTTGCCGCGTCCCGTTTTCGCGCACTTTGTGATTTTTTCAAGCGCGGCTTTGACGGCTTTTGAGTTCCGCTCCTTTTTGACCTTCTCAATGTTTTTTATCTGCGCGCGGCGGACTTGCGTGTTGTCAATTTCAAGCAATTCAATCTGGTCGTCGTCTTTTTGCGCGAACTTGTTTACGCCCACGATGGTTTCGCGCCGCGAATCTATTCTCGCCTGTTTTTTCGCGGCGGCTTCCTCTATTCTCATCTTCGGAATGCCCGTTTCAATCGCCTCCGCCATTCCGCCGAGTTTCTCAACCTCTTCAATCAAAACCCACGCCTTGCGCGCGATGGCGTCTGTGAGCCACTCAACATAGAAAGAGCCGCCCCACGGGTCTATAGCCCTGCGCACTTCGGTTTCCTCCTGTATGTAGAGCTGGGTGTTGCGCGCTATTCTCGCGGAAAAATCGGTCGGTAGCGCGATTGCCTCGTCAAGCGCGTTTGTATGGAGCGACTGCGTTCCGCCCATCACCGCCGCGATTGCTTCGGTGCAGGTGCGAACAATATTGTTGTAGGGAAACTGCTCGGTCAAACTCCATCCGGAAGTCTGGCAGTGAGTTCTGAGCGCGAGCGATTTCGGGTTTTCGGGTTTGAAGCCACTCATAAGTTTCGCCCAGAGCATACGTCCCGCTCTCATCTTCGCTATCTCCATAAAGTGATTCATTCCAATTCCCCAGAAAAACGAAATTCGCGGCGCGAAGTCATCAACATTCAGACCGGCTTTGATGCCCGTGCGCACGTAGTCAACACCGTCCGCCAGAGTGTAGGCGAGTTCAATATCGGCGGTCGCGCCCGCTTCCTGCATATGGTAGCCGCTCACGCTTATTGAGTTGAATCTGGGCATTTTTTTAGAGGTGTATTTGAAGATGTCCGCAATGATTCTCATTGAGAATTCCGGCGGGTAGATATATGTGTTTCTGACCATAAACTCTTTGAGGATGTCGTTTTGAATGGTGCCGCTGAGTTTGCTCTCGTCCGCTCCCTGTTCCCGCGCCGCCACAATGTAGAATGCCATAACGGGCAGAACCGCGCCGTTCATCGTCATTGAAACCGATATTTCATCAAGAGGTATGCCGTCAAAAAGTTTTTTCATATCAAGCACTGAATCCACTGCGACTCCGGCTTTGCCCACGTCCCCGACCACTCTTTCGTGGTCCGAGTCGTATCCCCGGTGTGTCGGCAAATCAAACGCGACTGAAAGCCCTTTCTGCCCGGACGCGAGGTTTTTTCTGTAAAACCTGTTTGATTCGTCCGCCGTTGAAAATCCCGCGTATTGCCTCACCGTCCACGGGCGCGAGGCATACATTGTGGAGTAGGGTCCTCTCAAAAACGGCGGCGCGCCCGCGGCGGCTCCGTTTGTGTGGGACAGGCGGGACGAGTCTTTTTCAGTGAAAATGCTTTTGACCGCTATGCCTTCGGGCGTTTCCCAGTCTTTTCCGTTCGCTTTTCCTTTGGCGGATTTTTTTGAAACCCCTTTGGAACCGCGCAGTTTGATTGATGAGAAGTCAGGGCGTTTCATCACTTTCCAGCCCCTCCGATTCCGATGGCTTTCTGTGTTTTTTTCAAGGTCTCAAGGATGTTTGAGCGGACGTGTATGAATTCGTCCACTCCCGCTTTTTCACATGCCCGCCTGTCTGTTTCCTCAAGGTTTCCCGCGACTGCAACAAGGGCGTTTTTCTTTTTTCTTTTCAACGCACGCGCAAACGGCGGAACAAAATCCGCATAGGTGCTGTTTTGTGAGCAGACAACGAAAACATCGGCGTGGCTTTTCACCGCGGCGGCAGAAGCGCTCCGGGGAGAGGAGAACACTCCGCCGTTTATGATTTCAAAACCCGCCGCCGCGAAGAAGTTGGTTGAGAAAACCGCCCTCGCGCTGCGCATCGCGGGGTCTCCGGTCTGAACCAGAAAAACGGACGGAAACTTCGCCTTTTTCCCGCGCGAGCTCCGCTCGGTTTCGGCTCTCAAAATCTCAAACTCTCCGCCCGCGCCTCGGGGTTTGGCCTTTATCCTGTCCGCTACGCGCTCATTCTCAATGGGATATCTATTCACGCCTATGAGAGATTCTTTTCCCTCCGCGATTTGCCGCGCCCTTTCTTTCGCGCTGTCGCGAAGCCGTTTTTTTATAAATCCGTCCGCGAGGCATTTGGCAAATCCGCCGCGCTTCTCAATATCAAGAAACAGATTCAAAACCGCGTCCGCGAGTTTGTCCGTCAGCGCGTCAACGTAATACGAGCCCGCGCACGGGTCGGCAACCCTGTGAAGTCCGCATTCCTCTTTAAGTATGAGTTGGGTGTTGCGCGCCACCGTTTGGGACTTCTCCGCGTTGCGGTATCTGCCGTCAAAAGCCGGTATTGAAAGCGAATTGCATCCGCCCACAATCGCCGCCATTGCTTCGCCGGTCGCTCGAAGTATGTTCACTTCCGGATCGCAAACGGACTTGTTGAGCACCGACGCCGAAACGTGAATTTTCATCCGCCCGTTCGTTCGTGCGTCAAAACGCTCAACGATGTGCGCCCAAACCGCGCGCGCGGCGCGGAGTTTCGCTATCTCCATAAAGAAAACCGAGCCCACGGAGAAATGAAAAACCATGGATTTCGCGGCAACCCGGGCGGGCACGCCGTGTTTGCCGAGAGCGACAAGATATTCCGCGCCGAGAGCGAGGGCAAACGCCGCTTCCTCGGCAGCGGTCGCGCCGGAGTTGTGGAACTCCGCGCCGTTCACTCCAACGCAGCCGTAGCTGCTTGTGCGTTTGTCAAACCGTTTGATGAGTTTCGCGAGCCGTTTTGTTTCGTCCGTTTCGCCTGCGCCGATTGGGTCGCAAAGGAAAAATCCCGTGAGGTCGGCGGACGATACGGATTTTTCAAACAATTCCGCCTGCCTGACCGAACCGCGCGCGGGCGCGAAACAGACTCCCGTTTTTGCGAGGTCCGTTTCCGAGAGAATCTTCGCGAAGTCTTTCGCGGTTCGGACCTTCGGGTTTCTGAATAAAATCCAGTCCGCTCCGCCTTCCACTCCCTTTGCCGCCATTGTGGCGGCGCGCGGCGCGGAAAGGGGGGGGATGTCCTCACATATTTTCCACTCGGACAGTTCGCGTGTGAACGGAAAACTGCCGGGCGCCGGAGCGGGGGAAAGTTTCAGATTTTTTGTCTGTGCGGCGGAGTAGAACGGATCAACGGAAATTTCGCCTCCGGGCTTCCAGACAAGTTTTTTCTCATAGTCCGCGCCTTTGAGGTCTTTCTCTATGGAGCGTTTCCATTGCCCGGCTGACACCGGAGGAAAGTTTCCAAAGAACTTTTTCCCTCTTGCCTTTGCGTTTCGCGAAAACTGTTTCATAGCGTTTAAACATAAATATAGCGGTTTTGTTTTGCAAAAAAACGGAGCGGTAATTTCTATTCTTGACATTGAAGGTCTTCAATATAGACTTTGCCGCTGTTACGCCAGAGAACGGAGGGATGAATATGTTTGAGAAGCGGTTTCAATGTTTGCTTGTGTTTGTTTTAACAGCGTTGCCGACTGCGGCGTTTGCCGATTCGGTAAACCCCGCAATGACCACATCGGGAACGGTCGCCTTTATCAGTTCTTTTTCAATCATAGTCAGGGAATCGCTTGAAGCCGTTTTTATTATAGTCGCGATGATTTCCGCCCTTTACGCGATGAATGCGCGGGATTCGGTCAAGTATGTGCATTTTGGCTGGATTGCGGCGATTGCCGCCGGTCTGGTAACGTGGTGGGCGAGCGTTACAGTGATAAGAATTTCAGGCGCACAGGCGGAAATAATAGAAGGTGTAACCTCTTTGCTTGCCGCGCTGGTACTGTTTTATGTCAGTTACTGGCTCATATCAAAAATTGAAGTTGAGAAGTGGAAGCAATACATAGACTCCAAAATTAAAGAGGCGATGAGCGCGAAAAGCATGATGGCGATAATGGGAGTTTCCTTTCTTGCCGTTTACCGCGAGGCGCTTGAAACCGTACTTTTCTATCAGGCGCTTCTTTTTCAAGCCGAAGCGTTCAGAAGTTTTGTGATGTGGGGGCTTATCATAGGGGTTGCGTCGGTCGTAGTTTTGTCGCTCGCGATATTCAAACTTTCCGTGCGTCTGCCCGTTCAATACATGTTTTCAGTTACCGGTCTCGTCCTTTACGGATTGAGTTTCATACTTGTTGGCAAGGGAATTCACGAGTTGCAGGAAGTTGGAATTATATCGGAGACGGTCGCGAGTTTTGTTCCGCGTTTGAGCACGCTGGGTATCTATCCAACTTATGAAACCGTTGTGCCGCAGGTGTTTGTGGCGGCCGCAATTGTGTTCGCCGCGGTGAAAGTTTCTTTCGTTATTTCGGACTCGCGCGCCAAACGCACTTAACCGCTTCCATTAACGGATTTTGATAAATGGGTCTGATTGAAGACGCAGTTTCCGCAATAACTCCTCCCGACCGTGTCATTTACGACAAGGCGCTTAAGAGGTGCGATTCACTAATCAAGCCTCCGGGCAGTCTCGGAATTCTTGAAGACATTGCCGCAAGAATGGCGGCAATTTCGGGGGAACCCCGTCCGAGGGTTGGCAAAAAAGCGGTTGTAGTTTTTGCCGCCGATCACGGAGTCGCCGCCGAGGGCGTGAGTGCGTTTCCCAAAGAGGTTACGCGGCAGATGGTTCAAAACTTTCTTGATGGCGGCGCGGCGGTGAATGTTCTTGCCCGCGGGGCTGGCGCGGACGTGTTTGCGGTTGATGTCGGGGTGGATTTTGATTTTCCCGCCCGTAGCGGGGTCATTTCAAAAAAAGTTTCAAAGGGAACGCGCAACTTCGCACGCGGCGCGGCGATGACGCGCGCGCAAGCCGTGAAGAGCGTTGAGGCTGGCATTGAAACCGCGTTTGAACTCGCCGAAAAAGGATACTCGCTTGCCGTGCCGGGCGACATGGGCATAGCCAACACCACTTCGGCGGCCGCAGTTGTGTGTGCCTGTCTGGAACTTTCACCCTCGGATATTGTCGGTTTGGGAACGGGAGTTGATTCCGCCGGATTAAAGAAGAAAACCGCCGTTGTGTCCGCCGCGCTGAGAAAACACTTTCCTTCGCGCCCTAAGCATCCGGTTGACATACTGCGCAAAGTTGGCGGATACGAAATCGGCGCAATAGCGGGAATGACTCTCGGGCTTGCCGCGCGCCGGATTCCCGTTGTTGTTGACGGCTTTGTGGCAACCGCCGGAGCGGTTCTTGCCCGCGCCATCGCGCCCGCGGTCGCGGACTATCTGTTTTTTTCGCACAAGAGTGCGGAGAAAGGTCACGGCAAAGTTCTCAAGGCGCTCGGCGTGAAATCTCCCATGGATTTTGAAATGCGTCTCGGCGAAGGCACGGGCGGACTCATAATGATTTCCGTTATTGAGGCGGCGATTGGCCTTTTTAACCACATGGCGACTTTTGAGAAAGGAAAAGTCAGTGCCGCGCCGCGTTAAAACTCTTTCGCAATCCAAACTTCTTTTTGTTATTCTTTCTGCCATGAAGGGTTACAACTTTGACGGTGTTAAAACCGCCGTTCGCTTTCTCACCATATTCAACCCGTGGGGTTCTTCGGGTGATTTAACGAAGGAAAAGGCATCTGCGGCTTTGCCGTTTTTTCCGGTCGCGGGGGTTGTCGCCGGCGCGGCAAGCGCGGCGGTTGTAATTGTCCTGTCTGTTTTTGTGGAGTCGTCCTTTGCTCTCGCGGCTATCGCGGTTGCCGGGCTGGCGGTTGTAACCCGGGGTTTGCATCTTGACGGCGTGGGAGACTGTTTTGACGCTCTTCACTACTTCGGCGACAAGGACAGGGCGCTTGAGGTGATGAAGGATACAAGGCTTGGGAGTTTCGGCGTTTCGGCGGTCGCTTTTGTTATTGTCGCGAAAATTCTCGCGCTCGGTTCGGTCTCGCCCAACTTTTTCACCGCCGCGCTTGTGGCAGTACCCGCCATTTCACGTTTAGGGTCGGTGATTGTGTCGTATATGTCGGACGGCAAATGGTCGGATTCGGGAGGGCTCGCCCGCAGATTCAACTTCGGCGGAGACACGGAAATCGCACTCAGAGCGACAATTGTTGCATTTGCCATTGCTTTTGTCCTCTGCGGATTTGGTGGAATAGGCATAGTGCTTTTGGTATCCGTGGCGGCGTTTTTTCTCACGAGGTTTTTCAAGACCGCGTTCGGCGAACCCAACGGAGACGTTCACGGAGCGGTGATTGAAATCTGTGAGGTTTTTGGTTTCATGGTCGCGGGTAAGATGCTTTGAAACTTGGATGCACTTCGTATGTATATCCGGCGGACATCGTGTCAAATGTTGAAAAACTCGCCGATCTTGTTGACGATGTGGAACTGCTGATATTTGAAGGCGCGGATGAAGACTCTCTGCCTTCCGCCGAAGAGATTGACCGCCTTGGAGAGCTTTCCGGAAGCGGCGGTTTTTCATACACGGTTCACCTTCCGCTTGATATTGATGTTTGCTCAAAAGACCGGAGTTTTAGAAGTTTTTCGCTCCGTCGCGCCGCGCAGATAGCGGATTTGACCTCGCCTTTGAAACCCTATGGGTATGTTTTGCACCTCCCCGGAGGGGAAACTGCGGAAGCCGGTTGGACGGACGCCGCCTGTGCCGCCGGGTCTGAGATTTTCGCCGCGTGTGGCGGAAATCTTTTTGTTGAAAACCTCTCATCGTATTCCTTCAACCGGCTTGAACCGGTTTTTGAACGCTCGCCCGTGCGGCTCTGTCTTGACATCGCGCACGCGCACAAGGCGGGCGATGACTGGAGGGAGATATACCTCGCGCTCCGGGACAAAACCGGAATTGTGCATTTCTATATGCACGACCCCGATTCGGACAGGCATTTGGGTTTTCAGGACGCGCCGCCGGGTTTTGTGCCCGGTGTTACGGGCGTACTTCTGTCAAGCGGATATGAAGGGGTTTTAACGATTGAAATGTTTGGCCAGGAGGATTTTTTTCTGTCAAAAAAGATTGTGGATTCGGAGATTGAGAGATGGGGAAAAAGATAGTTCTCACGGGTGGGGTCGGAAGCGGGAAAAGTTCCCGCGCCCTTGAAATAGCGGAACGGAGCGCGGAGTTTTCCGCGCGCATTTTTATCGCGACCGCGACCCCGTTTGACGATGAGATGAGGGAGAAAATACGGCTGCATCAACTTGAGCGCGATGAGCGGTTCAAAACCGTGGAAGAGCCACTTTCGCCCGGCGGCGCGCTTGAGCGTTTCGCGGACGACCCGCGCTGCGTTGCCGTTGTTGACTGCCTGACCGTCTGGCTTGCCAATCTTTCGCAAGTTGGAGAAGAGCAATCGCGGAGTGAGAAGGAAAAGTTTTGCGAACAGTTTGAGAACTTCCGGGGGCTTGTTATAGCGGTAACCAACGAGACGGGAATGGGCCTTATTCCGCCGGAGAAACAGACCCGCGCCTACGCGAACGAAATTGCCACGCTTAACAGGCGCGTTGTGTCTTTATGTGATGAAGCGTATCTGCTTGTCGCCGGTGCGGCGGTCAGAATTAAGTGAAAACCGGCGCTTGAAGGTTTTTCTTAAGCGCTTGCGCAGACTGACAGCCAGTTTCTTGTTACGAAAAAGGTGCCGTTTTCTTCGCGTCCGTGCTCTATTATCGCTGGTTCCACTGCGTCTCTCATGGCGATGGACGCTTCTTCAACCGGATAGCCGCCGAGCGCGCCCGAAGCGTATTGCTGGAACGAACTGATGTATTCCCACGCCTCTTTACTCAAACTCGCGGCGTATTCTTTCGCCTCCACAAGTTTGAAACCCGCGGACAAAACAAGTTCTTCATAATGGTCTCTGGGATGGAAGCTCGCGGCTTCGGCTCTTTTGTGCTCTCTTTCCCTTTTTATGCCGCGCTTGTGCAGACTTTGAACTGCCTTTTTAACCTGTGTGCGGTAGAACGAAAGGGTGTCCTGCGGTCTGGAGCCCTCGTAGAAGGCGGTGTTGAAGAAAAGCCATCCGCCTTCCTTCATTCCCTTTCTTATGTTTATCAGACTTTCCACCTGTTCCTCTTGTGTGAGGTAGTGTATGCCGTTGCCCCAGATGACAACATCAATGGACTGTTTCTCAATTTCCGCGTCCTGAATTTTCGCGTTGATGAAACTCATCGCGGGGACTATTTTTTCAAGTTTTTCCGCCGCTCTTTTGAGAGCTTCGGCTGACTGGTCAAGACACACAATTTCAGAATAATTGAACTGTTCGGGAAGTTTTGACACAAACAACTGCACCATCGTGCCGACTCCGGTCGCGATGTCGACTATCTTATCAACACGCTCGGTGCCGCGGTCAATCATCAAATCGACCCACTCGGTAATTATCTCGCCGTTGACCTTCTTGTATTCTTCGGTCTCGGCAAAGGGTTCATAAACATAGGATTCCTGTTCACTCATTTTCCGCCCCTCCGGGTGCGTGCTTCAAACTATATCACGAATAAACGCGAAAAGACATTACCGCATTACTGAATGCTTGACACCTGCGGGCGGTAACTGCTTACGATTATGGGTGAAGCGTGATGAATCAGCATCACCCAGCGATCCGTGTCTTTTTTGAAGATATTTGTTGACTGTGAGATGTTGAAGGTTACCGGCTTCCTTTTTATGTAGGTCATTTCCTGTATGCAGGTTACCCACGCCATATCGCTGCTTATTTCAAGCGAAACTTGAGACAATTTTATGTCAACCTGATCCTGAGGGTCGAAGATGCTTTCCCAACTCTGCATTATAGTTTCCCAGTTCCGCATTATTGCCCAGCCGGGGTGGACGCAACCCGCCTTTTCATCGGTCTGCCAGACCTTTTCCATTGCTTTGAGGTCTCTTGTGGCGAGAGCCGAGTAGAAGTTGTCATTCGCTTTGAGGATTTCATCTTTGTCGGATATTTCAGTTTCCTCCCAACATGCCGGTCAAACTTTTCAACCACTCGGCGATGCCGCCCCACAGGTTTGTAACGTCGTTGTAGGTGGCGACCAGCATTATAACTATGAGAAAAGAAAATCCTATTCTCTGCGCCGTTTCAAGAGTGGCGCGGGAAAGCGGTTTTTTTCTTGCCGCTTCTATGGTCAGGTAGACCATGTGCCCGCCGTCAAGCACGGGGATTGGCAGAAGGTTTACCACCGCGAGGTTCACGCTTATAAAAGATGCGAACATCAGCAAACTCGCGATTCCCTGCTCCGCCATCGCGCCGGACATTTTTGCTATGAAAAGCGGTCCCGCGACCGTTTTGCCGACCTGTCCCAGAGACATCTCGCCCCCGATGATGGAAAAGAGCAGGGCGAAGAAAAGCGAGATTACCTGAACGGTCATTTCCGCCGCTCTTCTTATTCCGCCGGTAGCGGACTCAATGAGCCCGAACTTTTTCAAGATTTGTTCTCTTTTGAGGGTTATGCCTATCGCCGCGTTTTTGCTTCCGGGCATCGTTATGGGAACTACGGATGTTTTTACAGTTTTACCGTTTCTTTTGAGCGCTAAATCAATTTCGCGTCCCGCGCTTTCCCTTATGACGCTTGCCATTTGGTTCCAGCCACTGATTTTCCGTCCGTTGATTGACACTATTTTGTCGCCGGCTTTTATGCCCGCGCTACGGGCGGGCGAGCCGTCCGCCACACCGCCTACCACCGCCTCACGCTCTTCGGCGATGAGTTCGGGGTCTATGCCGCGCGTGCTGACTTCAAGCGGAAGAACCTTGCCTCCCCGCTCAATCTCAATGCGCGCGACACCGTCTTTTCCGCTCAACGCCGAAGACACGTCTCTCCATTTTTTCACCGTCCCGCCGTTCACCGAAACTATCTTGTCGCCCTTGCGAACCGCTTTGTCCGCGCCGTCCGCAATCCGCACCACAACGGGTTCGGATTCCAGATAAGCCGGAACATACACCCCCGCAAGAAAAGCGACGGGTATGAGAATGAACGGCAACAGGAAATTCATCAGAGGTCCCGCCGTTACAATTGCCATTCTGCGCGAGACGCTTTTTCTCGAAAAAGAGCGGGGAAATTCGTCGCCGGAATACGCCTCAATGCGCTCAAAATCCTCGCCGGAGGCTTTGATGAGCATCTCGGAGTTGTTTCTTCTGACAACAGTCTCGCCCGGCGCGTCCTTGCCGCGCAGAGAATTCACTATTTCTTTCCAGCTCGAATCGGGCGCGATGTCCGCGCCGTCAATCGAGAGAATAGTGTCGCCTTTTTCAAACGGCGTTTTCGCTCCGCCGGAGATGTTTTCCACAAACGCGCCTCCCTCGTCTGATTCTCCGGTCATCTTCACATAGCCGCCGAGCGGGAGGAGGCAGATTTTGTATGTGGTTTCGCCGCGAGTGAAACTCAAAATCGTGGGCCCGAAGCCGAGAGAAAACTGTTCAACCCGAACTCCGCACCATTTCGCGACCAGAAAATGTCCCATCTCGTGGACGAACACGAGCAGACCTATTAGCAGAAGAAAAGCCGTAAGAGAACTCATTTTTCATTCATTTCAGCGGCGCGTCCGGCTTCCTTGCGCGCTTGCGCGTCCGCTTGCAGAACCTGCTCCACCGTTTCGGCGGGCGAGGTTTTGTGACCGTCCATGACGGTTTCCACAATCTTAACTATATCGGTGAATTTTATACGATTGTCCAGAAAAAGTTTCACCGCCTCCTCATTTGCGGCGTTCATTGTTCCGGGCATCGTCCCTTCTTCATCAAGCGCCCTCAGGGCGAGCGCAAGCGGGATGGTTTTTCGAGTGTCCGCCTCTTCAAAAGAGGTCTGCGAAAGCCGCGCGGGACTCAATCTTTCAGTTTGGAGTGCGAGGCGTTCGGGATATGACAGCGCGAATGCTATCGGCACGCGCATATCGGGCTCGCTCATCTGGCACACCGCCGAGCCGTCTTCAAACTCCACTATTGAGTGGACAACGCTCTGCGGATGAATCCAGACCTCGATTTTTTCAGGCGGAACGTCAAAAAGCCACCGCGCCTCAATAACCTCAAACGCCTTGTTCATCATTGTCGCAGAATCTATTGTGATTTTGTCTCCCATATCCCATGTGGGATGGTTGAGCGCCTGCGCGGGCGAGACCTTTTCAAGCGTGTCCTGCGGAGTGTTCAGGAACGGCCCCCCCGAAGCGGTTATTATGAGCCGCCTTACCTCTCCGCCCGCCCGCATTGACTGAAAAACCGCGCTGTGCTCGCTGTCAACCGGAATGATCTCCGCGGAACTTGCGCGCACCTCGTCCATCACTATCTGTCCCGCCGCCACGATAAGTTCTTTGTTGGCAAGCGCGACCCGCTTGCCTTTTCGCACGGCGGTGAGGGTCGGTTCAAGCCCCGCGAACCCTACTATTGCGGAAACCACCGTTTCGGACTCGTCCGCCGCGAGTTCACAAAGCCCCTCTCTGCCGAAAACAATGTCCGTTTTCCCGTGCGCGGTTTTTTCCAGTTCGCGCGCTTTTTCCTCGTCGCTCACGCACACGGCAGACGGAGAAAACTTTTCAATCTGTTCTTTGAGCAAGGCGATATTTGAGCCCGCGCACAGCGAGCACACCTCAAAGCGGTCGGGGAAACTCTCAATTACTTCAAGCGCCTGCCTGCCTATTGAGCCCGTTGAGCCGAGAATGGAGATTTTTTTCAACTTTCGCGCCTCTTTTTTTGTGTGCCGAGCGCGGGTTCCGTTAGCCCGAAGCGTCTTTCACGACTCATGTAGGTTTCAACGGCTTTTTTCAGATGCCGTCTTCTGAAATCCGGCCAGAGGGTTTTGGCAACATAGATTTCGGTGTATGCGGACTGCCACAGAAAAAAGTTTGACAGCCGCATCTCCCCGCCCGTTCGTATGAGCAGGTCAGGTTCGGGAAGCCCGGCGGTGTGCAGGTTCGCCGCAACGGTTTTTTTTGTTATGCGTTCGGGTTTTGTTCCCGCCGCGGCAATTTTCTTCACCGCTTCCACAATCTCCTCGCGCGCTCCGTAACTGATAGCGAGCGTTAGAGTGAGGTTTTTTCCGCCGCGCGTTTTTTTGACCGTTTCTTCAAGCGCGGCGCGCATGCCGGCGGGAAGGCGGTCAAGCCGCCCGATGGGATTGAGCCGGATGCCGTTTTTCACAAGCGTGGCGGTTTCTTTTTCAAGATACTGTGCGAGCAATTCCATAAGCCCCCGCACTTCGTCCTTCGGGCGCCCCCAGTTTTGGAGTGAAAATGCGTAAAGACTCAAATGCGTAACATTCATTTCGCACGCGGCTTCAACAATAGCCCGAACCGATTTCATTCCGGCAATATGTCCGGCGATTCTGCGCATTCCACGGTTGCGCGCCCACCTTCCGTTGCCGTCCATTATGATGGCAACGTGGCGGGGATTCAGGTTGGTTTTACTCATGGGGAAGGAGTTCTGTCGCTTCCGGTGATTAGAGGATGAACAATGAAAACGGCACTCACCGCAACCATTACGAGGACGAAAAGAACCACGAGCGCAAGCGGGTAGAGCACCACCGCCGCGCAGTAAATACCGAACCGAGCCTCGGCTCTCGCCCCCGAAACCATGCGTGGTATTGTGTTTGAAAGGATATCTATATAGTTTTCTATAACATCCGCGATAAGTTTTGCCATTTGGCTTTAAATCTATATGTTCACGGGGTTCTAAACAACCTCGCGCAACGTAGAGCGGAAGGGAAAAACTGTTTGGGTTTAATACGCAAAATCAGAGATGTCAGAGACCCGTGGAGCATCCGGCTTGAAGAGCAGAGAAAGGAAAGCGATGACTCCGACAGTCCGAATGAGCCTGAAAACGAGGATGAAGAAGTTCGTAAAAAACGGGAAATGTTCGGGGAAATTTTTAACGGAAGCAAACCGGAATAATTAAACTTCCCATTGACATTGGGGTCTTTTACCTTACCATTGAGGCGTAATGGTTTTTCCGCCAAACAGTTTGCAGAGGGCTAAAAGCTTATGCCAGGCATAATCGTAGGTTCCAGCGAGAGCATAGACAGCGCTCTCAAGCGTTTCAAAAAACAGGTTGAAAGAGCAGGTGTTGTTTCGGAGATTCGCAGACGGCAGTTCTACGAGAAACCCAGCCAGAAAAGGAAGAAAAAGGTTCTGGCTGCGATAAAACGTATGAGGAAGTCGCGTTGATGAGCGGGTTGTTCATCATCCGGCGCAGGGTTTTGAGTGCTGACAGGGGATTTATTCCCCGTTTTGCGGGAAGATGGCAGGAGTTTCTACAGAGGAACTGAAAAGCAGGGTTAGCATAGTTGATATTGTAAGCAACTATGTTTCCCTGAGAAAAGCGGGCAGGTCCCATACGGGGCTATGCCCTTTCCATGATGACAAAAATCCGTCCCTTCACGTAAGTGATGAAAAGCGGATGTTTTACTGTTTCAGTTGCAAGGCGGGCGGAGATGTTTTCGCGTTTCTCCAGCGTATCAAAGGATGTGACTTTAAGGAGGCGCTTCAAGAAGTCGCGGACAAGGCGGGTGTCAGTATTGAGCGTTTCGCGGGAAGCAAAAACTCAAACGACGAGTTTTTCACAATCAACAAGGCGGTCTGCGATTTTTTCCGCAAATCCCTTCAGAACGGAACCGAAGAGTCAGAAAAGGCGCTTTCCTATCTACGGCAGAGGGGAATTGATTCCGAAATAATCGAGCAGTTTTCAATCGGCTACGCTCCGGCTTTGGGTTCCGCCGTTCCGTCTCTTCTGTCAAAACTCGATCTGTCGCTCCGCCGCGCAAAGGAACTCGGGCTTGTGGATTCCAAAGAGGGGTCGTCCGACTTTTACTGCAAGTTTCGCTCCCGCGTTATGTTCTCGATATTCAGCCCGGATTCCAAAATTATCGGTTTCGGCGGCAGGATAATTGACGAAAACACACGCGCGCCGAAGTATCTGAATTCTGCGGAGTCGCCGGTTTACAGGAAAAGGCGCTCTCTTTACGGACTTAACAAAACAAGGCAGGAAATTAGAAAACAGGGCGTTGCCGTTCTGGTTGAGGGATACACCGATTTTCTGTCAGTTTACGCAGGTGGCGTGAAAAATGTTGCCGCGTCTCTTGGCACCTCTCTTACAAGAGAGCAGGTGGGCATTTTTAAAGGCTACGCGGACGACATTGTGATTTTGTATGACGGCGACCACGCCGGAATGGACGCCTCTTTTTCCGCGGGAGAGGTTTTTATGGCGGGCGGTGTTGTTCCGCGCGTGGCGCGTGTTCCCGAAGGGCTTGATCCGGACGGGTTCGTGAAGAACAATGGCATAGACGCTCTGCGCGCCCTTATTGACGGCGCTCTTCCGCTTACCGAGGTTCTTATGGAAGACATGTCGTCCGCGCTTGCGGAAAAACGGGTTTCACAATCGGTGGCGGCGAAAAAACTTATGGCAATTGTTCCAATTCTCGGAGACAGCCCCGAAGTGGGTCCTTATGTGAGAGAGGTTTCATGTAGATTCGGCTTCAGGGAAGCCGACCTTTATTCACTGGCTTCGTCCGCGGGTAAGCCCCGCTCTCAGGTCCGTGATTTACCGGCCGGGCCATCAGCCCCGGAGGTCGTTCCGGCGGAGATGATGTTGCTGAGGATTGCGCTCAAGTTTCCTGAAATGGCTGAATTTTTGTGCGCCGAAGAGATTATGAAACATATTCCCCCGGGCGAAACAAGAGACATCATCTCTTCAATCCGCGCTTCCGGTATGGCGGGTTCGGAGCATGTTTCCGAAGGTTCGGGCGGGTTGCTTTCCCGTGCGTACTTCACACTTGAAGAGATTAGTTTTATGGATGAAAGCAACGTTAGGCGCGAGGTTGAGAAGTGTCTGGTGAAACTCAAACTGGACGCGATAGGCAGGGAACTCAAATCCGTGCGCGAAAGTTTGCGGGTTCTTGAAACCGACTCTCATGATGACACTCGCGGTGGCGAACTCATGAAACGTTACAGGGATTTGCTTGATGAGAGGAAAAAACTTACACAGGGGGACTTATCATAGAGTCCAAAATGAAAGTTGCCCAAGCGGGGCGTGAAGAGGGAGAGTTTTACGGGGAGCAAACATCGGACGCTGCGCCCGTGCAGGATGCCAAAGGAGGGGCATTGGACAGAGACCCGATGCGTACCTATCTGCAGGACATCAGCATGCATCCTCTCCTGAAAAGGCAACAGGAAATCAAGGTTGCCAAAGACCTTGAAAAGTCAAAAGAGAGAGTTGCGCAGGCAATTCTGAGTTGTGATTTTATGAAGCGCGAATTTTGCTTCGGTGAAAATGTTGACCTTCTCGCGCTCGGCAAAAAAGAGGTGGAGAAAAACCGTTACAAAACGATGTTTGCCACACTTGCCGGATACATCGAGCAAGGCGTGGAAATAGAGAAAAAAATTGGCAAAATGAAACAATCCGGCGAGAAGCTCAGGGCGTTCTCGCGCAGAAAAGCGCGCAATATTAAGAAAAAAGTGGAAGTCATCAAGGATATGAACCGCCAGAACAACCTTTTGTTCAAACACCGCCTTGAAGCGGTTGAGCAGACTGTGGCGGATATTCTTTCCGAGATTGATGAAAAATCCGCGCTGCATAAATCCACACGCTCCCGCAAACGCAAAGATGAGTGCGGGAAAATTCTGGCCAAGCTCCGCAAGCAGTTTTCTTCGCAGAAACAGGACGAAGTTGCAGCTTCTCTGTCCGCTTTGCGCGCCTCGTGCTATGATGTTTCAGAGAACAGAAAAAGGCTTGTTGAAGCAAACCTGCGTCTTGTCGTGAGCATAGCGAACAAATACAAAAACAGGGGCTTGCCGCTCCTTGATTTGGTGCAGGAGGGAAACATCGGGCTCAGGCATTCGGTAGACGTGTTTGAATACCGCAGGGGCAATAAGTTTTCGACTCACGCGAGCTGGTGGATAATGCAGGCGATAACGCGTGCCATTGCCGAGCAGTCGAGGGTGATAAAGATTCCCGTTAATGTGGTGGAAAATGTCAGCAAGATATACAAAACAAAGAGGGCTTTGTCTCAGAAAATGAGGAAGTCTCCGTCAATTGAGGACATAGCGGACAAACTTGATCAGACTCCCGGCGAGGTTTCTAAAACGATAGGGCTCGCAAATGACACTCTCTCGCTTGATATTCCGGTTGGAAACGAGGATTACAGTAGCAACTCGATAATGGACTTTGTTGAGGACGAAAGTCCGGACAACCGTTCGTCTGAAATTTTTGAAAAAGAAGAGTTTCGGGAGATTGTCCACAAGGCGCTAAAAGTTCTCAAACCAAATGAAGAGAAAGTGATTCGCATGCGTTTCGGTATCGGTGAAGAAAAGGAGCACACCCTTGAAGAAATAGGGCGGCAGATTGGAATTACAAAGGAAAGAGTCAGGCAGATAGAGGTTGAATCACTCGCCAAACTGAAGAGAAGCAGCAGAAAATCGCAAATCCGTCTCTATGTGGATTGACAGTTTTTTGTCCCCGTGATAAATTGACGTACGAATCTGGGTGGCTATACCAGAGAGGAAACACCCGGCTCCATTCCGAACCCGGAAGTTAAGTTCTTTTGGGCCGATGATACTGCCCCCTGCGGGGGTGGGAAAGTAGGTTGCCGCCTTGGTTCTTTTCATATTCTGACAACATTTTTCATGTCAGCCGTCTGCAAAATATCTGTTTTTGTTTCGGGTAGCGGCGGCAATCTACAAGCAATTATGGACGCTGAAATCACGGGGTTACGCATTGCTCCCGTTGTGTGTGACAATCCCGGAGCCCGCGCCATTGAGAGAGCGCGCGGCGGCGGATTGCCGATTGAGGTTGTTGACCGTGCGGGGTTTTCCTCCCGTGAGGATTTTGAGGCGGAAATAGTCTCGCGGCTTGACAGGCACACCCCCGATTTGATAGCGCTTGCAGGTTTTATGAGGATACTGTCTCCTGATTTTATAAAGCAGTTTGAGGGAAGAATAATCAACATACATCCGTCTTTACTGCCGGATTTTCCGGGAAAGCGTGCGGTAAAGCGTGCTCTTGATTCCGGAGCGCGGCGGACTGGGTGCACGGTTCACTTTGTTGATGAGGGAGTTGATACGGGTCCGGTGATAAAACAGGCGGATGTTTCAATCGCGCCCGATGACACCGAACAGACGCTCGCTGAGAAAATACACATTCAGGAGCACCGTATCTATCCCGAAGTGTTAACGCTTTTCGCCGAAGGGCGAATAAAACTTGATGGTGGAAAGGTTGTATTCAGTTAGCGGGTGATTTCATTGTTCTGCCGACCGCTTTTGCGATCATGGCGGTTTTTTTCATCAGTTGTTCAAACTTTTCGGGCTTCAAAGACTGCCCGCCGTCACTGAAAGCCTTTTCCGGCTCATTGTGAACTTCCACCATCAGCCCGTCCGCTCCTGCGGCAACCGCCGCCATTGCCACGGGTGTAACATAGTTCCAGTATCCGGTTCCGTGACTTGGGTCGGCAATAACCGGAAGATGGGTTTTTTCCTTCAAAACCGGTATGGCGTTCAGGTCAAAGGTGTTCCTTGTCGCCGTCTCAAAAGTTCGTATTCCCCTCTCGCACAGCATAACGTTGGTGTTGCCTTCGGAAAGTATGTATTCGGCGCACATCAGAAACTCGTTTATGGTGGTTGAAAGCCCTCTTTTGAGCAGAACCGGCTTTCTGGTTTTGCCGACAACCTTCAGCAGAGAGTAGTTTTGTGAGTTCCTCGCTCCTATCTGAAGCACATCGGTGTATTGCTCAAGTTCGTCAATGTCGCTGGCGTCCATTATCTCTGTAACAAGCATAAGCCCCGTTTCCTTTTTCGCCTGAAGCATAAGATCAAGCCCTTCCCGTCCGAGACCCTGAAATGAGTATGGTGAAGTGCGCGGTTTGTAAGCTCCGCCTCGAAGCATTGTTGCGCCAGCCGCCTTGACGGCTTTTGCAATTTCCATAATCTGATTCTCGCTCTCAACCGAGCACGGACCCGCGATTACGCCGATTTCCGTGCCGCCGATTTTTGTTTTATCAACCGTCACTTCAGACGTCATATCCTTTACTTCGCGGCTCGCGAGTTTGTAGGGCTGGAGAATCGGCACAACCTTCTCCACCCCGCTAAACAGAGCAAGGTTTTCCCTGTGGACGGTTTTGTCTCTGTCGTCTCCGACAACTCCTATGACCGTGTGCAGAACCCCTTCTATGGGTTGTGCTTTGTAGCCCAAATCCTCAATGGCGGATATGACTTTGGCGGTTTCCTCCGCAGTCGCGGAGTTCTTCATTACAACTATCATTTTACAAGTCCCGAAATCTTCCTTTAATTTCCAAGATGCCCCTTGAATACAGGCAGACACTATACCATAAACTGAAAACTTGTTTCCTGTTTTCCTTGACTTGCCCTTTGGCGCTTTTACAATTACCAATAACTTTACTGATGTCACCACGCACGAAACGAACAAACGGAAAAGCGCCTCAAACAAAAGACCGCCCGTGGATAATGCGCACTTACGCCGGGCACTCAACGGCAAAGGCATCCAACGAGCTTTACAGAAAAAATCTTAAAAAAGGGCAGACGGGGCTCAGCGTTGCCTTTGATTTGCCCACACAGACCGGATACGACAGCGACAGCCCGCTCGCGGAGGGCGAAGTTGGCAAGGTAGGCGTTCCCATTTGCCACATTGAGGATATGGCAACCCTTTTTGACCATATCCCGCTTGAAAAGATGAATACCTCAATGACGATAAACGCGACCGCCGCATGGCTGCTGGCACTTTATATAGCGGTCGCCGAAAAGCGCGGAACGGACTCGTCCGTGCTTCAGGGCACCACTCAGAACGACATAATCAAGGAATACCTTTCGCGCGGCACTTACATCTTTCCGCCCGCGCACTCAATGCGCCTTATTTCCGACATGGTGACGCACTGCTATCGCAACGTTCCAAAATGGAACCCCATCAACATATGCAGTTACCACTTGCAGGAAGCCGGAGCGACACCGGTTCAGGAGATTGCCTACACAATATCAAACGCGGTTGCCGTGCTTGACGCCGTGAGAGACAGCGGCGCTATTTCAAAAAAAGATTTTCCGGGCGTGGTCGGCAGAGTGTCGTTTTTTGTGAATGCGGGAATACGTTTTGTGGAAGAGGTTTCCAAGCTTCGCGCGTTTACGGAAATCTGGGACGATTTGACCAAAAACAGATACGGCGTCAAAGATGAAAATTTTCGCCGGTTTCGCTACGGCGTTCAGGTGAACTCTCTGGGGCTTGCCGCGGACCAGCCCGAAAACAACGTGGCGCGAATCATATTGCAAATGCTTGACGTTACGCTTTCGAAAAAAGCGCGCGCGCGCGCCATTCAGTTGCCTGCATGGAATGAAGCGCTGGGGCTTCCCCGCCCGTGGGACCAGCAATGGTCTCTGCGGTTTCAGCAAATTCTTGCTTTCGAGACCGACATTCTTGAATACCCCGATATCTTTGACGGCTCAAAGGTGATTAACGCCAAATCACGCGAACTCAAGAAAAACGCGCTTGCGGAAGCCGGCAAAATCGCGGACATGGGCGGTGCGCTTGAGAGCATTGAGTATATGAAGGAGAGCCTTGTTGCTTCAAACGCTTTGCGCATTGCCGCAATTGAATCGGGCGACATCATGCGAGTCGGCGTGAACTGCTTTACCGAAACCGAACAGTCTCCTCTTACGAAGTCGCTCGAAACCTCAATTCACAAAACTTCGCCGGGGCTTGTCAGGGACCAGATTAACAGGCTCGTCGCTTTCAAAAAGAAAAGGAAATCCGCGAAAGTGAAAAAATCGCTGTCCGGGCTCAGTTCCGCGGCGCGCAATGGGCAGAACATAATGCCCGCGTCAATAGAGTGCGCCCGTGCGGGCGTTACCACCGGCGAGTGGGCGGACACTTTGAGAAAAGAGTTCGGTGAATACAGGGCTCCCACGGGAGCGTCCGTTGAGTTGTCGTGCGGCACAAAAAACGATGAGGACAAGAGCGTCAGGGTTTCCGTCAAAAAAATACACGACAAGCTTGGCCGTCCGCCGAAAATTCTCATAGGCAAACCCGGGCTTGACGGACATTCCAACGGCGCTGAACAGATAGCCGTTCGTGCAAGAGACATGGGAATGGAGGTTTTGTATCAGGGAATTCGTCTCACGCCCGAACAGATAGTGAGCGCCGCGGAGCAGGAAAACGTTGACTTGATAGGCTTGAGCATACTTTCAGGCTCGCACAATACAGTGGTTCCAAAGATAATGAAGATGCTCAAAAGCAGGGGGATGTCCGATGTTCCCGTCATCATGGGAGGCATCATTCCCGATAAAGACGCGAAAAGACTTATGAAGTCCGGGGTGAAAAAGGTTTACACTCCGAAAGATTTTTCTCTGACCCAAATAATGGACGACATCGCGGGACTTGTTCTTGAAAGCAGGTCTTAAATCACTTGTATTCCGGCTTTGAAAAATCGCCGTCAAGCATCTTTTGCACGGGATGTCGCTTATCTTTGAGTCTTTCTCTGGTTAAATCCCTTTCATGTCTTTCTTTTCTGGTTTCGAGATGGCTCTGCGAGATTTTCAGCGTGTCGCCCGAATAACTGAAAGTAAGTCTGGAATTCGAGAGGTTCCAAGATTTGACCCTGTAGGAAAAAACCTCCTCTTCGGCGTCAGGCGCCCCGTATCGTTCTCTGAGTGCCATTGCAACCGCCTGCGCGTCTTCCTCATCCGCGCCGTTGCCTAACAGGGTAACTGCTTCAATTTTGTCTCTGTAGAAGGAAATCCTCGTTATTGTTTCCTCCGTACCAATCGGAATTTGAGCCGCCGAACCGGAGAAAACCGCTTCTCTTCTCGCGTTTTTGGTTTTGCCTTTTTCAAGTGTCCGGAGACCCATATGGTTCGCAATTGCAAAAGCGCGTTTTGACGGAGTCATAAAATCGAAACCCAGAAGAGACTCGCCGGACGCCGCCGGGACGGTAAATGTAAGGCAGAGAAATACGGCGAAAACGGCGGTTAAAACCCCCGTTCTACGCACCGGACACCGGCTCAAAGAAAACTCAATCATCCGTGTTATAATACAAAAACTGTGATTGACATCAAGAGCCACATACGGGATGTTCACGATTTTCCCCGGGAGGGCATCTGCTTTCACGACATAACCCCTTTACTCCAGAACTTCGAGGCGTTTTCGCAAGCCGTTGACAGTATGTTGGAAATGGTGGAAGGCGTTGATTTTGACAAAATCGTCGCCATAGAATCACGCGGTTTTATTTTTGCGTCCGCTCTGTGCTTAAAGATGGGCAAGGGCATGGTTTTGGTAAGAAAAATGGGGAAACTGCCGCACTCCACACAGGCGGAATCCTATGATCTTGAATACGGAACGGACTCCCTTGAAATACACAAGGATGCGGTCAGCAAAGGTGAAAAGGTTCTTGTAGTGGACGACCTTCTTGCAACCGGAGGCACGGCGGAGGCATCGGGTCGGCTTGTGAGAAGCATAGGGGGGCAGGTTGCCGGCTACCTTTTCCTTATTGAACTTGCCGGTTTGGGGGGCGCGTCCAAATTGGAAGAGTCAGTTTTCTCCGTTATACAGTTTCAAGTTTGAGGTGCTGAAAAACGCCCGTAAAATCACAAGTACAATCCCGGACAAGCAACCCGTATCAGATTAAAATCGGAGACGGGCTTTTTCCGCTTATCGCTTCGGAACTTGCGGAAATTCCCGGTGTGGACTGTTGGGCGGTGATAACCGATTCCAATGTCGCGCGCCTTCACGCTCTGGCGCTTATTTCGGATTTGAAAAAGAGCGTTGCCCGTGTCGAGATTTTTGACTTTCCAGCGGGCGAGAGCAACAAAACAAGGGAAACAAAACAAAGCATTGAGGATATGATGCAGAAATCCCTTCTCGGAAGGGACTGCGCCGTCATAGCTCTTGGAGGCGGTGTTGTGGGAGACCTCGCGGGATTTGTCGCGGCGACATACTGCAGGGGCGTGCCTTACGTTCAAATCCCCACTACACTTGTCGCCTGCGTAGACAGTTCGGTCGGCGGAAAAACCGGTGTTGACACCCCCGCCGGAAAAAACCTCATAGGAGCGTTTCATCAGCCAATAGCCGTTTATTCGGACGTGGGGCTTCTTTCCACTCTTGAGCGCGCACACATTATTGAAGGGGTTGCCGAAGTCATAAAATACGGAGTTATCAAAGATCCGGAACTGTTCGCGTTTCTTGAAGAAAACATGGACGCGGTTCTCAAATGTGATGAGCAGGCGCTGCTTCATATAGTTGAGAGAAGTTGTTCAATCAAAGCGCGCGTTGTGGAAGAGGACGAAAAAGAGGCGGATTTGAGGAAAATCCTCAATTTCGGACACACGGTCGGGCACGCGGTTGAAAACCTTTCGGGCTACTCAATACCGCACGGCGGCGCGGTCGCGATTGGAATGGTTGCCGAAGCGCGAATATCGCGGGAGATGGGTTTTCTGTCCGAAGGTGAAACCCGGAGGATTGAAGATCTGATTAAGTCCGCGGGGCTTCCGTCTGAGGTTCCCTCTGAAATGGATGGCGCGCGGATTTTTGAGGCAATGAAACTTGACAAGAAAGTCCGCGCGGGCAATGTGGAGATGGCTTTGCCGTGCGCAATCGGTGAGATGGCGGCTGTGGACGGTAGTCACGGCATTCCGGTTGATGAGAGCGTTTTATGAGCCCGCGGAGCGCGGCGTTTGATGTTTCGGAACACCTTCCGCCCATTTCAAAACAGACCATTTTTGGTGACTCAAAACCTGCAACTTTGGACATCGGGTGCGGCGACGGCGAGTTTCTGCTTGAACTCGCGCGGCTGATGCCGGATTTCAATCACGTTGGGGTTGAGATTAAAACGGGCAGATTCGTCAAAGCCGTGAAAAATGCGGAAAAAAGCGGCACGCAAAACCTCAAATACATCCATCTTGACGGCTTGCTTGCGACGGGGCTTTTCGCCTCCGCCACCTTTGACCGCGTTTACATGAATTTCCCCGATCCCTGGCCCAAAGACCGCCATCGCAAGCACAGGATTGTGAACGCCGATTTTGCGTCCGTTCTCGCCCGTGTAATAATCGGGGGCGGGCGCTTTGAAATCGCGAGCGACCATGATGAATACATTGAGCGGTGCTCGGAGGTTTTCGCGCGCTCGGAAATGTTCCGGAGCATTTCGGGCGGCGAGGCGTTGCTTTCGTATCCGGGCGGTAGACCGCAGACCAGATTTGAAAAGATGTTCAGGGAGAAAGGCGTGGATATTAAATACCTGATATACGAAGCGGCCGGTTCGTATTGACAAAGCGAGCCGTTCAGGTTTCATATTGCGGTTTTCGTTTCAGAGTGAAAAACAGGAGAAAGCAGTTATGCCCTTATGCACAAGCGAGCATGAAGAGATAAGACAGTCGGTGCGCAAATTCACCGAGGAAAAAATTGTTCCCATTGCGGCGGAAATCCACAATGAAAACAAGGAAATTCCGCCGGAGATTATAAAGGAGATGGGGGAACTCGGATATTTCGGGATGGTTTTCCCCGAAAAATACGGCGGTATCGGGATGGACTACATCAGCATGGCGATAGTTACCGAAGAACTCAGTCGTGGGTTGCTCAGCGCCGGAAGCATTATGACGCGCAACATCATCACCGGAACGCTTTTGCAAAACGGCGGGACGGAGGAGCAGAGAAAGAAGTTTCTTCCGGGTCTCGCAAGCGGGGAATTGATGTCCGCCGCGGCTTTCACCGAACCCGATAACGGGTCAGACCTCGCGGGAGCCAAAGTCAGCGCCACAAAAGACGGCGACCATTACATACTGCACGGAGAGAAAACATGGTGCACTTTCGCCAACAGGGCGAATGTTCTCGCGGTGCTTGCCCGGACTGACGCGGACGCATCCAAAAGGCACAAGGGCTTGAGCATATTTCTGGTTGAGAAGGAGCCATCGGAGCATCTTGACCATCCCAACATTGCGGGCGGTCCCATTCCCACAATTGGCTATCACGGAATGAAATCTTTCACCGTCAGTTTTGATGAATGCAGGGTTCCGGCGGAAAACCTTCTGGGGCTTGAGGAAGGCAGAGGGTTTTACCATCTTATGACCACTTTTGAAGCGGCGAGGATACAGACCGCGGCAAGAGCGGTGGGGGTCGCGCAGGCGGCTTTTGAGGAAGGAATTAAATACGCCAAAGAACGTGTGCAGTTCGGGCAGCCCATAAGCGATTTTCAGATTATACGCCACAAACTGTCGGAAATGGCGGTTGAGATTGAAGCCGCGCGCAATTTGACCTATGTTGCCGCGGAGAAGAAAGACAGCGGCAAACGTTGCGACCTTGAAGCCGGAATCGCCAAAGCCAAAGGGGCGGAAATGGCGGAGTTCGTAACCAGAGAGGCGATGCAGATATTCGGCAGTTACGGGTATTCCTCCGAATACCCGATGGAGAGATTCTGGCGGGACGCGCGCGTGTTCAGCATCTTTGAAGGAACAAGCGAAATTCAGCATGAAGTAATCGCCAGACGGCTTCTTGAAATTTATTGACAAACCTTTTCAAACGAAAAAAACAAGGAGGAAAAAAATGTTTGTATTAGACAACGGTTCAAGAGTTGTGGTTCCGAGAACGGAACTCACCTATCCCGGACACAATATGAAACTTCACACAAATGCGGCGGACCCTGAGAAGGCGCCTGTTGACCACGTGATGGCGGACCTTGAAGACGCCTGCCCTTATGAATTCAAAGGAGACAAAAGCAGGGCTGTTATGGTTGAAGCGCTCAACACGCTTGATTTTGGCAAAAAGGTCATAACGGTTCGTCCCAATAACGTGCGATCGGATTTCTTCAAAGGTGACATTGAGGCGATTATGAGCGGTGCCGTGGACAGGTTTCACGGCGTTATCATTCCCAAGTCAAACGGCCCCGAGGACATTAAAATCGTCTCCGACCTGCTGGACAAGTTGGAGAAGAAACACGGCTGGAAAACGAAGGTCGGCATAGAGGCGCTGATTGAGCGTCCGCGCGCCGTGAAATATGCCTACGAGATAGCGACCGCGTCTCCGAGAATGGCGGGACTTGTTTTCGGAATAGCCGATTACGCGGCCGAACTCGGTCTTGACCCCAACCTTCTTCTGGAAAAGCAGAACGAGGTTTTCTACTACGAGAAAAAAGCCGTTGTTACGGCGGCGAAAGCGGCCGGGCTTCACGCGATAGACAACGTCTATCTCAGAATCTGGAGAAAAGACGACAAGCCGGAAACCATCAAAGAGATTGAAAAGGGGCTTGAGAAAAAGTGTGTGGGCTCCGCGGAGATTGGAATGGACGGAACCTGGGTTATCCATCCGCAGCAGGCTCTGATATCCAATACCGCATTCTCTCCGACCGACAAGCAAATAGAAGAGGCCAAGCACCAGCTTGATTTCTATCATGAGCAGGGCGGCGGCAGCATGTTTGACCCCGAAACCGGGCAGATGGTTGACGAAGCAACCGCGAAAATCGCGCTTATGCGCATTTCAAAAGCCCTGAACGCCGGGATGATTGATCAGCAATATGTTGAAACAATGGCTGAGAAAAGCATGTCAATTACCGGATACAATATATTGGAAGGGCGGTAGTTCGGACATTATCAGCCCGTATCAGTCTTTTTAACGGGCAAACATGCGTCTACTCGCAGTTCCATTGCTTATTGCTTTTCTGCTGGTCTCGTTCCCTGCGCAGGGAGCGGCTCAGGAAAGTCAGTTACCGGAAATTTCAAAAGTTTCCATAAGAGGCGGCGGAGAGATTGACCACGACGAGATGAAGAGCGTCATCTCGGAAATTGTTCCAAGCGGCACATTCCTGCGCAGAACCTATCCGGAATTCGACAGATTCAAGGTTGAGAGAAACATGGAATACCTGCGGCAGTTTCTTGCGGGCAACGGGTATTACCGTTCTTTGGTAACTTGGCGTCCGGTTTATGAAAAAAACAAGAGAAGGGTCGCCGTAGAGATAAACATTAAACTCGGCAAGCACGTTGTTGTGTCCGAGGTGAGGATTAACGTCAAGGGGTCCCTCGCGCCCGAACAGGTCGCGCTCATCAGGGAGGCCGTTTACGGTGTGCCGCTCAAAGAGGGAGAGAGATTTTCCGTACAACGTTTTAAAAAAGCGAAAGGGGTTGTGAAAAACACCCTGCTTGAGATGGGGTATGCCTCGGCTGTGGTCAATTCAAAAGGAGAGGTCAGGCGGAAAGAGAGGCGTGTGGAGGTGATTTTTTCCATTGAGCCGGGCCCGCCGTATGTTTTTGGCAACATAGAGATTCGCACCGAAGATGAAACCCTGCGCAATCTGGTGATAGAAAACCTTACCTACCGCACGGGAGAGCCCAGTTCGCTGTCAAAACTTTTTGAATCAAAAAGGCGGCTTGTCGCGCTGGGGTATTTTGAGTCCGTTTCCATAACTTCGGAGATTGATGCCCGGGCGGCGGTGATTTCCACGGTTGTTACTCCCGTGCGAAGAAAAACCATGACTCTCCAGTTGGGAATCGGCGCCGGGCGGGTGGACAAACTGCGCGGGCGAGTGAAGCTGATAAACCGCCATTTTTTGCATCTGAACAGAACTTTGGAAATTTCCGCGCGGGCTTCTTTCGCGTCTCAGGGCGCTGCCGTGAGTATTCAGCAGACCGGATTTCTTGGGGCAAAATCAAACCTCTCATTGCTTTTTGATATCCGCAGAGACGACTTTCCGAGTTATGAGGCGGATTTTTTCATATTTTCTCCCGAAGTCAGGAAAGACTTTTCGCACGGCTTGTTTTCTGTTCATTTCAACCCCGCCGCGATCAGGTCTGAAATAAAATCGCAAGCGGGAGACACAAATCTTGCGCGCGGGCTTCAGGACATCTTTCTGGTCACGCTCATGGGCGGCATTGATATAACGGCGACTGACAATCCGGTGGACCCATTCAACGGTTTCACAATGAGTGCCGATATTGAGATTTCTCCCGCGTTTCTGGGCTCCGATGAGGAGTACGTGAAGACCGTTTTTGAAGCCGCCGGATATTTCAATCCCGCAGGCGGAATTGTGTTCGCCAAGAAGTTTCAGTTGGGATTTTTATCTCCGTTTGGACAGACGAGCCGCGATGAAGTTCCGCCGTTCACAAGATTGTTCGCGGGCGGCAACAAAAGCATGAGGGGATTTCCGTTTCAGGAACTGGGCCCGCTTGATTCACGGGGCGACCCCGTTGGAGGAAACTCGCTCATAACCGGAGCGTTTGAGGTGCGCTTCCCCATATGGCGAAAAATTGGCGGGGTGGCTTTTCTGGATTACGGAAATGTTTTTCCGAAAAGTTTTGACTATCCGTTTGGTGACCTGCGATACGCCGTTGGCACGGGTTTGCGTTATAAAGTCGCGGGAATTCCGATTGCTGTTGATTTTGGCTACGCTCTCAACCACGACTCGCGCCTAAAACGGTATCAGTTCTTTCTGGACGTGGGACACGCTTTTTAGCGTTTGCCAAGCGTTTTGTCCAGATTTCGCGCCGCCTGCCCTATGCGTTTTTCGTTTTCCACCAGAGCGAAGCGCACAAACCCTTCGCCGTGTTTGCCAAATCCCACTCCCGGAGAAGAGACAACACCCGCTTTTTTTACAAGCATCTTTGAAAACTCAAGCGAGCCCATTTTTTCAAACTGTTCGGGAATTTTCGCCCAGACGAACATAGTTGCGGACGGCGGCTCAATCTCCCAGTTGGCTTTGGCGAATGATTTTATGAGTTTGTCGCGTCTTGAGCGGTAGGTTTCTCTTACTTCGTCAACGCATTTCTGCGAGCCGTTCATTGCAAGAATGGACGCGATTTGGATGGGCTGGAAAATTCCGTAGTCAAGGTAACTTTTAATCTTCTTCAAATGCGCCACAATCTCCGGGTTGCCCACCATAAATCCAACCCTCCAGCCCGGCATATTGTAGGTTTTTGAAAGTGAGTAGAACTCAACGGCGACTTCCTTCGCCCCTTTGACCTGCATTATGCTCGGAGGCGTGCCATCAAAACACAACTCCGCGTAGGCAAAATCGTGAATAATCAGAATCCCCGCCTCGCGCGCTAAATCCACAATCTTTTCAAAGAAATCAATGTTGACTGTCTGAGTGGTCGGATTGTTTGGAAACGACACCAGAATTGCCTTTACCTTTTTTCCGTTCTTGCGCACCGCTTTCTCTATTGAGCCTATAAGGGTGTCGGTGTCGGAGACAAGCGGAACCGGAACCGGCTTGCCTCCGGCTATGGTTACCGAGTAAGGGTGAATTGGATACGCCGGAACCGGGACAATTACGCTGTCTCCGGCGGAGAGCAGGCACGGCATAAGATGTGAAATTCCCTCTTTTATGCCCATTGTGGCGACCGCTTCCCTGTCGGGGTTGAGTTTTACGTTAAACCTCCGCTCATACCAGTCGCAAACAGCTTTTCTCAAGTTCGTTATTCCGGCGGACGCCGAATAACGGTGGTTGCGCGGTTTGCCTGAAGACTCAATCAGTTTTTCAACAATATGACCTGGGGTCGGGCGGTCCGGATTGCCCATGCCCAAATCAATTATGTCTTCCCCTTTTATCCGTGCGTCTTTCTTGAGTTTGTCAACCGTGCTGAAGACGTATTCCGGAAGGCTTTGTATAAGAGGCGACTTCCATCGCCCGCCCGAACCTTTCATGATAAAGCGATTATATTTTAACGCTCTTGAATTTCAACTTGTCGATCCGGACTTTTCCAGTCCGCTTTTGCCTGTTAGATTTACTTGGGATGGAGAAAAAGCGGACAAAAAAGGTGCGAATTACCCATCTGAAGCGCATGAAGGAAGACGGGCGTAAGATTGTCGCCATCACGGCTTACGACTGGTCTGTTGCTTCAATAGTTGATGAGTGCGGCGTTGATGTTGTTCTCGTGGGCGATTCGCTCGGCAACGTTGTTCAGGGGCTTGAGAGCACAATTCCGGTGCGCATGAGCGAGATGATTTACCACACAAAAAACGTGGCGCGCGGCATCAAAACGGCACATCTGTGTGCGGATATGCCGTTTCTTTCGTATCAGGCAAGCGACTATGACGCCGTAAGGAATGCCGGAAATCTTATGAAACGCGGCGGCGCGGAATCGGTAAAAATAGAGGTCAACGCAACGCGCTACACAAAAACCGTTCGCGCCCTCACGGACTCGGGGATTCCCGTTATAGCACATGTGGGGCTGTGTCCGCAGTCGGTCAATATGCTCGGTGGATACGGAGTTCAGGGAAAAACTTCAGAGTCCGCGCAGTTTATCTACGACCTTGCCCTTGAATGCGCCGGCGAGGGAGCGTTTGCGCTTCTTCTTGAGCGTGTTGAGCCTTCTCTTACGGAAAAAATAACCTCCGCAGTCGACATACCGGTTATAGGCATCGGTTCGGGCGGCGGATGTGACGGTCAGGTTCTTGTTTTTGACGACATGGTGGGACTTACAAAGGGTCCGCTACCGGGATTTGTGAAGAAATACTCCGAAGCAAGAAAAATCTTTTCCGCCGCGACCGGAGAATACATCCGTGAAGTCAGAAAAGGCGTTTTCCCATCTCCGGACGGGAAAAAACGGTGAAATCCCCCGCCATCATCAGAACGGTTGACGAGATGAGGGAATTCTCGTCCGCCGCGGTGCGTAACGGGCGCAAAGTCGGTCTTGTTCCCACCATGGGATCAATTCACGAGGGGCATTTGAGCGTTGTGCGGGAGACTTCCGCCCATGCCGATGTGTGCGTGGCAAGTATATTTGTCAATCCACTTCAATTCTCAGCCGGAGAGGACTACGGAGGTTACAAAAGGGACGAAGAGGGCGATGTTGAAAAACTTTCCACCACCGGAATTGACGCTGTTTTTCTGCCGTCCGCGGATGAGATATACCCGCCCGGGTTTCAGACCTCCGTTGAGGCAAGCGAGTTGCAGAAGTTTCTTTGCGGCGCTTCAAGGCCCGGTCATTTCAAAGGGGTGGCGACTGTTGTAATGAAACTTTTCAACATAGTCAGTCCGGATGTGGCGGGATTTGGCGAGAAAGATTTTCAGCAACTCGCGATAATCAAAAGAGTTGTCAGGGATCTTCATCTTGACGTTCACATAATAGCGGTTCCCACCGTGAGGGAGCCGTCCGGTCTTGCCATGAGTTCGCGAAATGAATACCTTTCTGAACAGGAAAGGGAAACGGCGGTTGCTATTCCGCGCGTTTTATTTAAAATGAAGCGGCTTTTTGAGTCGGGGATGCGTGAGAGCGCGGAGATTTTGAAAGACGGCGGGCGGTTTCTCGCCGGTGAGGGAATTGTTGAGGTGGATTACCTTGAGATTTGCGACCCTGAGACGCTTATTCCGGTTGAAAAAGCGTCCGAAGGGAGTTTAGCGGCAATTGCCGCGAGGGTTGGGAAAGCCAGACTTATAGACAGCATAAGATTTTGAAGGGGAGGAATTTGCAATGAAAATAAGTTTGCTGAAATCAAAAATTCACAAGGCGATAGTTACCGAAGCCGACCTTGAATACGAAGGGAGTTTGACTCTTGACCCGGTTCTCATAGAGGCGGCGGGTTTGCTTGTTCATGAGAAGGTTTCCATATTCAACGTTACTAACGGCCACAGGTTCTTTACATACGTGATAGAAGGTGAAAGAGGCACAAATGCGGTGTGTGTGAACGGCGCGGCCGCCCATCTGGCGCGTGAGGGCGATTCGTTGATTATCGTGAGTTTCGGTTCATATGATGAGAGCGAATGCAAGAACCACAAGCCCAAGTTTGTTTATGTTGATGAGCGCAACAACATCACGGCGGTAAAACACGAAGTAAGCCCATTCACAATACCGGAGGTTGGGCATAAACAATAATACTTCTTGAATTCCCCCGTCTTAAGAGGGATAATGAAAGAGAACTGGGGGCTGGAGTTGTTTAGCCGTCAATTCTTTATATAGAATTCCGATTTTTATTTATCTGTTTGTTCCGGGAGAGATGGTTTTATGAAAGCGATTATTCTTGCTGCAGGTTTGGGGAGCAGGTTGCGCCCTTATACCGAATATGTTCCAAAGTGCTTGCTTGACGTGGGCGGCACCTCACTCCTTCAAAACCAGATAAACCACATAAGAGACTGTGGAATAAATGATGTTGTTATTGTTGTCGGCTTCGGTTTTAACAAAGTTGAGGCCTTTCTGCGCAGTTATGACAGCATCGGCATGAGGATCAAAACCCTTTACAACCCGTTCTACACAACGACCAACAGTCTTGTGTCTCTGTGTCTGGCGCGGGGCGAGATGAATGATGATTTGGTCATAATGAACGGCGATGACATATTTGAGATAGATATTCTGGACAGCATGATAAACGCGAGGAAAGAAAACATAGTGCTTCCGGTCAAAAAGAAAGAGAATTACGATGAGGAAGACATGAAGATAAGGATGGAAAACGGTCATGTGTCGCTTGTAACAAAAGACATTAAAGACCATATCCATTACGAGTCGGTGGGATTGCGTCTTTTCAGGGGAACCGGTGTCGAAATGTTAAAGAGGGCTTCCGAAGAGGAGATGAGGTCTGGAAATGTGCGCCAGAAATGGTATGTGTCATGCATACAGAGGCTTTTGAACAAGGGCTATAAAATCAAACCTTTCGACATAGGCAATATGTTCTGGATGGATGTTGACTATCCAAAAGATCTGTTTCTCGCCAAAAATAACTTTGACAAATTTGTGTTCGGCGGCGGGCGTCGCGCCGCGGTTGGCGGATCTCTGAAAATAGTTTCTTCGGGTTAACCCTGCAATGACGGACGCCCTGATTGTGGCTTGCGGGACAGGATTTCAAGGCGAGTCCCTTGAAGATTTTCTTGAATTTTCCGTGGGCGGACTCACACAGGTCCGCAGGCTTGTGCGTTCTTGTCTGAAGAGCGGCATTGATGACATCACCGTTGTTTCAACGGCTTCTGAATCCACATTAAGACGCATGCTTCCCGAATCCGTTTCGGGTGATGCAAAGATAACTTTTACAGCGCCCGGCACCGTTTTTGCCGAACGTGACCGGGGAGGCAAAGTCCTGATATTGCAGGCAAACCTGTTTTTTCAGATGCCTCTTCTGGAAAAATTCATCAAGGAAAGTCCTTCCACCGGCGGGGCGGTTTTGATGAAAACCTCCGAAAATGACTCCACGGGCACAAAAATTACAAAACCGCTCGGCGCGGCGATTGTTGAGCCCGAAGCCGTGGCGGACCTTCTTGAAGACTGCAATCTGTCCAGATGGGTGGGGCGTTACAGAATGGAGGGCATCACTGAGTATGAAAACTCCGAAGGTCTTTACGCCATCAATCTTGATGCCGAGTCTTTTTCAGGAGCGCGGCGGCTTATTGCTTCAACCGTGGGAAAGACCTCAACCGGCTGGATAGCCAAGAATATAAACGGCAAGCTGTCTTTGCCAATAAGTTTGTGGCTTGCCTGCAACACTTCGCTTACCCCCAACCATATAAGCGTTCTGACCAACATTGTGGCGGGCGTGCCGTGCATAATCGCGTATTTGACGGGGTATCCGTTTCTCGGGGCGGTCTTTATGCAAATCGCCGCGATTCTTGACCGTTGCGACGGCGAGGTGGCGCGCCTCAAACTACTTGAAACGAAGAGAGGCGAATGGGTCGACACGATAAGTGACCAACTAACAATCGGGGGCTTTGTCATCAGTGTTCCGGTCGGCTACTACATTCACGGAGACAACCAGCATCTGGCTTTGTGGCTGGGCCTTTTGAACCTGTCCATTTTTCTTTTCTTTCTGGTGTGGTCTTTCATTTTTATGGTTCGTTACACGAAGTCCGGAAGTCTGGTTTCATACCACCGCATTGACGAACTTTTAGGCAACGCCCCACTTTCCCCGGTCAGGCGCCTCATGGCTTTCCTGCGTCCGGTAATGAGGAGAAACTTTTACTCGCTGGCTTTCGTGTTTTTGGCGGCGGCCGGAGGCTATATGTGGATTCTGATTGTTACGACAATGGGGCTTGTCGGAATCTTCCTTCACCAACTTGAAGACATTTTCAGAATCCGGGGACGAGTTCCCCGCAAAGAGTCCTAAAAACCGTTTGTGCTGTCTTTGTAGGTTTTCAATTCGCCTTTGACTTTGTTAATCATCGCGAAAATTCCTATCATGTTCACAAACGCCATAAGAAAGATAAGGGCGTCGGACAAACTGATAACCGATGACAGGCTGATAGCCGAGCCGATTGCCACGCAGACGCAAAATATGGCGTTGAAGGTCAGTTTGTTGCTTTCAGTCTCGCCGAACAGAAATGTCCAGGATTTAAGACCGTAATAACTCCACGATATCATTGAGGAGAAAGCGAAGAGTATCGCGGCAAAAGCCAGAACATACGGGAACCACGATATTGAAGACGCGAACGCCGCCGATGTTATTTCAATTCCCGCCATGCCTCCGTCTGTAATCTGATAGGTGCCGGTCAGAACTATCACAAGGGCTGTTATGGAACAGATGACAACTGTGTCCAAAAACGGCTCAAGAAGCGAAACCAGACCTTCCGTCGCGGGGTAGTTTGTCTTTACCGTGCTGTGGGCGATTGCCGCCGAACCGAGCCCCGCTTCGTTGGAGAAAGCGGCTCGTTGAAATCCCCATATCATCACTCCCAACGCTCCGCCTTCAACCCCTTCGGGCGTGAAGGCGCCATGGAATATCAACGACAACGCTTCGGGTACCTGGTCAAATCTGAGTCCGATAATCACAAGTGCCGCGCCCACGTAAACAATCGCCATAAACGGAACAATTTTTGAAGTTACGCGACCTATCTGTTTTATTCCGCCGATGATAACAAGCCCGAGCACTATGGCGACAACCACTCCGAAAATCCAACCTGAAGTGGCGCCTCCGCCTGAAATCTCGCTGAACTGTGTGAAAGACTGGTTCGCCTGAAAAAGGCATCCCGCGCCTATTGCTCCGCCCACGCAAAACACCGCGAACAAAGACGCAAGAACCTTGCCGAGTTTTTTCATTCCCATTTCTTCAAAGCCGCGCGAAAGGTAATACATCGGCCCGCCCGACACGGAACCGTCCGGATTTTCCTTGCGGTATTTAACTCCCAGAGTGCATTCACAAAACTTGAGCGACATTCCAAACAGCCCCGCCACCATCATCCAGAATGCCGCCCCGGGACCGCCTTGTGAAACTGCTATGGCAACTCCGGCTATGTTGCCGAGTCCCACGGTTGCTCCGCATGCGGTCGTGAGCGCCTGAAAGTGGCTGACTTCTCCGGGCGCGCCCGGTTGCGATGATTCCGGCGTTTTCCCGCTCACAATATCTATTGCGTGTTTAAAACCTCTTATGTTTATGAATTTGAAATATATGGTGCAGAAAATGCTTGCTCCGATGAGCACAGCGACCACAATTTTGATGTCGCTTCCGAAAAGCGGAACGGAAACGAAAACCCATTTCCCCAATATCTCCGCGAGCGGGCTGACCGCCTGATCAATGGCTTTGTCAATTTCCGCGCGCGCCGTAATCGGTAAAAACAGCGCGAAAAACGCTGAAAGTATTGAAAACGGTTTCGGGAATAATGACATTCGGGTTTCCTCCGGAAAAACAGACGAATTGCGAGATACGGACTAACGGACAATACTTTTTCGTGTAAGTATACGAGTTTACGCGGGCTTGACAATTGAGGGCTTTTCAAATATTTAACTACCTCTGAAAAAGACGCAAAACCGCTAACAGAGGACGTAATTTGGCTGAAAAAAAGGTGAAAAAGAACAAAACCGTTGTTAAGGGGACATCCTCAAAATTCAAAACAAAGGATAAGGTTGCCCCCGTTGCAAAGAAAACCGCGAAGAAAAAACCTTCCGCCTCCGCACAGACAAAAAAGAGCGTGTCCGCCGCGAAATCCGGCAAATACGGAAAGCGGTTTCTTGACGAAATCACAAAGGAGCTGTTACTCATGAAAGATGGGCTTCTGAAAGATGTTTCACGCTCTCTTCAGCAGGAAAACAGCCTTAATGTGGGAGATTTTTACGACAAAGCATCCGATGACAGAGAGAGAGTTCTGTCGCTGACTTTTTCCGAGCGAGAGCGCAACAAACTGAATCAGATTGAAGACGCGCTCAAACGCGTAAGAGAGGGAACTTACGGAGTTTGCGAGATGACCGGCGAAAAAATCGGCGAAGACCGTTTGCGCGTGATGCCTTTTGCCCGTTTTACGATTGAAGCTCAGGAAGAGATGGAAAAAGTCGGCTGAAGTTTTTCCATATTCTCTCTGCACGGCGGTTTTACTATTCCCCTGTCCGTTATTATGCAGTCAATATTTTCGGCGGGCGTTATGTCAAAAGCCGGATTCATGATTTTCGCGCCTTTCGCGGCGGTGCGCGTCCGTCCGATGTGGGAAACCTCCCGTTCGTCTCTCTGCTCAATGGGAATGTCTTTGCCGCTTGCGCAGTTCATATCAACTGTTGACCATGGCGCGGCGACGTAAAACGCGATTCCGTGGTGTTTTGCCAGAACGGACAGTTGATAGGTTCCTATCTTGTTTGCGACATCTCCGTTTGAGGCAATTCTGTCCGCCCCGACAATAACCGCATCCACGCCGCCGTTCTTCATAACGTATCCCGCGGCGGTGTCGGTTATGACCCGAACCGGTATGCCGTCATCCGAAAGTTCCCATGCCGTAAGCCGCGCCCCTTGAAGCAGAGGGCGGGTTTCGGATGAGATAACATTTATTTCCTTGCCCGAGTCCCTCGCGGCTCTCAAAACTCCGAGCGCGGTTCCGTATCCGGCGGTCGCCAGACCTCCGGCGTTGCAGTGAGTCATAACGGTCGCGCCGTTTTTTATGAGCGGCTCTCCGGTTTTCCCTATTTTTTTGCAAAGATTCAAGTCTTCATCGCAGATGGCGATTGCTTCGGCGCGCAGAATTTCAGCGATTTTCCCGGGCTCCGATTCAGGGTTGGAGGAAAGCAATTTTCCCATCCTTTCAAGCGCCCAGAAGAGATTGACCGCCGTGGGGCGTGTTTGCGCCAGCGTTTCACTCACTCGCGCCATTTTTCTTGCAAATTCCCGTTTTGTCCCGAACTTGTTTTCCGCCGCGCCGAGGGCGTATCCCATCGCCGCCGCGATGCCAATCGCGGGAGCGCCTCTTATTGCCATTGAGCGTATTGCCTCGGCAACCTGCTTGTGAGTTTTACACTCAAGATAGGTTTTTTCTCCGGGCAATTTTCTCTGGTCAAGAATGACCGCCGCGCCGTTTTTCCATTCAATTGTTCTGAAAGGCATCGTAAGCCGCTTCTACCGGACGTCCCGCGTATTCTCATCGGAGTCTTTCTCTTCTGGAGGCAGTGAGGCGAGCAACCCGGTGGATTGCGCCGCCGATTCGGTCTGCGGAAAGTTTTTTGCCACATAGGTGAATCTGCGCCGCGCCGCTTCGTAGTGTTTGCGCCTCAGGTAGAACTTTCCTATTTCCAGTTCGCTTTCAGCCAGTGTTTCATTGCAGAAGCCTATTTTCTCAAGCGCGCTGTCTTTGTGCTCCGTTTCGGGGTGATATGACAGTAGCGACTGATACCAGTAAATGGCCTGTTTGCACGGTTCCTGATCCCTTGTGTATGATTCCTTCATCCTGTAAAAACTCTCCGAAAGTCCTAAAAGCGCGTGTTCGCGCCCCGGGTGTTTGGGATTGTCCGCGATGAATCTCTTATACTGGTCCGCGGCGCTCTGAAACTTTTCATCGGCGAAGTAGATGTCGGCGGTTTTCAACGAAGCAAGCGGCGCGTAAGAACTGAAGCCGTGCCGTATCTGCAACTCTTGAAGTATGTCAAGGGCGTGTTCGTAAGAAGATGCGCCTTTGTCCGCGATTTCGGATGACCGAGTGAACATCTGCTCGGCCGTCATTGCCGAATAGTCCGCGCCGCCCCCGCATGAGCAAAGTATCAGCGCGGCGGCCGCGAGCGTGAAAAAAGTTCGTTTTTGAAGCATTTTAACAGTCCTAAATATCAACTATTGGCGTTTCCAGTCAAGACCTTACAGTCCCAAATCTATAAGCAGTTTTCCGTTTTCAATATTCACGCCTTTTCGCAGAGCTTCATTCTCGCCGCCGCCCGCGATTTTCAGCGCATACGGCATAATTTTGCCCGAAAGGGCGTAGGTCGCCGTTCTCGCCGCGAGAGAGGGAATGTTTGTTACGCAGTAGTGCGTTACACCGCTTGTTTTGTAAACGGGGTCGGTGTGAGAAGTGGGGCGGCTTGTTTCCGAACAGCCTCCCTGGTCTATTGAAACATCGGTGAAAACCGAGCCGTCTTCCATCGCCGCGATTGCTTCGGCGGTTATTACTTTTGGCGCCACGAGACCCGGAACAAGAACCGCGCCCACAACAAGGTCAGACCGCGCGCACTCCTCATTTATGAGCGAATTGTATGACGGCAGCGTTTTAACTCTGCCTCCAAACCGCTCGTGAAAAAGCGTGAGTTTTGCCGGGTTTTTGTCTATGACCGTAACCTCCGAGCCCATGCCAAGTGCGACTTCCGCCGCGCCGCCGCCCACTATTCCGCCGCCCACCACAAGAGTTTTCGCGGGGCGCACTCCCGGAACGCCGCCGAGCAGAACTCCTTTGCCGTCATTGTCTTTTTGTAGATACGCCGCCCCTATCTGTGCGGAAATTCTTCCCGCTATAAGGCTCATCGGCTCCAGTAACGGCAACGCGCCGTCTGCGGTTTGCACGGTTTCAAAAGCGATCGCTCTGGAGCCCGAAGCAACAAGGGCTTCGGTCAGGCGCGGTTCCGCCGCGAGATGCAGATAGCAGAAAAGTGTGTGCTTTTCGGTGATAAGCGTATATTCGCTTTCCTGCGGTTCTTTGACCTTTACAATCAAAGACGCCTCTTCAAAAACCTCCGCCGCCGATTGCGCGATTTGCGCGCCCGCCGAGGAGTATTGCTCGTCGGTTATTCCCACCCCGTTTCCCGCGGATTTTTCAACGATTGTTTCGTGCCCCGCTTCGGTAAATGTGCGTATGGCGCGCGGGGTCAGGGCGACTCTGAATTCAGAGGTTTTCACCTCTTTTGGAATTCCTATTTTCATAGATTGTTATTTCAGGGTTTCGCCGGGTTTGAGCGCGGCAATCTCCAGCCCCTTCATGTCCGAAGTCAGTTTTCCGAGTTCTTCGGGCGTGCCGGTGAGCGGCGGGAAGGTGGCGTAGTGCATCGGAATCACAATCTCAGGCGATATGAATTTGCAGGCGTATGACGCTTCCAGCGGTCCCATTGTGAACAGGTCGCCTATGGGCAGAAACGCGAGTTTCGGCGCGTAAATCTCTTTTATGAGTTTCATGTCGCTGAAAATGTTAGTGTCTCCCGCGTGATACATGCGGTAACCGTCTTCAAGTTCAATCACAAAACCGCCCGCCTCGCCGCCGTCTGAGGTTGTGCCGTCTTCCTCGCCGATTCCGCTTGAATGCTGAGCGTGCGTCATCACAAACTTCACGCCTTCAACCGTTTGCCCGCCGCCTTTGTTCATCGGGCAGCAGTTCTCAACGCCTTTTGTTCCGAGCCACGCGCAGATTTCCCAGTTCGCCACCATTTGCGGTTTGTGTTCTTTGGCGATTTCAACGGCATCATTGATGTGGTCAAAATGACCGTGTGTTATCGCGATAACGTCAACTTTTTCAACCTTGTACAGGTTTTCCGGACACGCGGGGTTTCCTTTCACCCACGGGTCAATAAGCACATTTTTGCCTTTCGGCGTTTTCACCATAAAGGTTGAGTGTCCGTAATATGTTATTTCTGTTCCGTCAGTTAGTTTTCCCACGGCGTTGTTCCTCCTCTCAAGAGTTGTGAAGTCAAACTAACCGCGCCCATTTTTATTGTCAAAAGGCGGGTTCATTGTCAAAGCAATCAGTCAGGGGTTTTCCCGTCCGGTTTTGTGTTATTCTGTATCTTTATTCGCAGGCGGAACCGTTTCCATGCTTGACTGGAAATTTGTTGAACAAAATCTTGATGAAGTGAAGAAAAAACTGTCCGCGCGCGGTTTTGACTTTGATTTTGCGGGGATTTCACCGCTTTTGAGCCGCCGCCGCGAAGTTATAGGGCAGGTTGAGGAGCTGGAGCGCAAGCGCAATGAGGGTTCGCGCGAAATGGCGGCTCTCAAACAAAAGGGCGACGACAAAGGGTTTGAAAAACTCTCCGATGAACTCAAAACCGTTTCAGAAAAAGTGAAATCGCTCAATTCCGACCGGACGGAAATTGAGGAGAAAATCAGAACCGAAATGCTCATAATTCCGAACATTCCGCACGAAAGTGTTCCCGCGGGAGCGGGAGCGGGCGACAACATTGAAGTGAGAAAGTGGGGCGAAAAGCCCGAATTTGATTTTGAGCCTCTGCTTCACGACCAAATCGGGGAAAAACTCCGAATTCTTGACCTTGAGCGCGCGGCGAAAATCACCGGTTCGCGTTTCGCGCTTTATTTCGGTGCGGGTGCGCGGCTTGAACGTGCGCTCGCGAACTTCATGCTTGATATTCACACAAAGGAAAACGGCTACACGGAAACGCTTCCGCCGTTTGCGGCAAACACCGCAAGTTTGACCGGAACGGGTAATCTGCCGAAATTTGAGGACGATCTGTTCAAACTTTCCGGCACGGACTATTTTCTTATTCCGACAGCCGAGGTTCCTGTTACCAACATTTACCGCGATGAAGTTATTTCAGGCGACTTGCCGCTTAAATACGTTGCTCATACGCCGTGTTTCCGCAAAGAGGCGGGTTCATACGGCAAAGACACAAAGGGCATTATGCGACAGCATCAGTTCAACAAGGTTGAGTTGGTCAAGTTCGCGCGTCCGGAAAATTCGTATGACGAGTTGGAAAGCTTAATGGCGGACGCGTGCGGGATTTTGGAAAAATTGGGGCTTCATTACCGCGTTGTAACTCTCTGCGCGGGCGATATGGGGTTTTCCGCCGCGAAAACATACGACATTGAAGTCTGGCTACCGGGAGAGGGCGCGTACAGGGAAATTTCCTCGTGCAGTAATTTTGAGGATTTTCAGGCGAGAAGGGCGGGAATAAGATTCAAAGATGGCAAAAAAACGGCGTTTGTTCACACGCTTAACGGTTCCGGGCTCGCGATTGGCCGCACCGTTGTGGCAATTCTTGAAAACTACCAGCAAAAAGACGGAAGCGTGAAAATTCCCGATGCGCTTGTTGAGTATATGGGAGTGGAGAGGATTGATTAATTAATCCAAGAGTAAAAGAAGTCAGCACAACGGAAGACTGCAAACTTCAACTTGTTTTTGATAACGGGGAGCGTGGTTTGTATGACTGCTCGGATTTGTTGGATTTTGGGGTTTTTGCTGAGTTAAAGGACAAACAATACTTTCAAAAAGCGACCGTTTTAGATGGAACGGTTGTTTGGCCCAATGATCAGGATATATGTCCTGATACGCTGTATTTGGATTCGGTGAGAGGTTAAGCGTTAAAATTCCGGACGCACTTGCGGGGTATATGAGAGGAGTGCAATTTGTTAAAAGGAATGCTTAATGATAAACAGAATACCGTGTTTAAATGGTTGATGAAAAAAGAACTTTCTATATTTGCCGAATTGTACAAAGGAGCAGTTTTCCTTCTCAAAAACAAAACCAGTGGATATGTAAGTTTTGTCTCCCATGCTGGAAGAGAATTGATGAATGGTCTTCCTTCCGAATTGGGAGGGATTCAAAGAAGTCAAGTTCAGTACAGTCAACTATCCGATAAAATATTGGAAAAATGGGAATCTCATTTTAAACCTCTAGAATTGCCCCTCAAGGACAAAGAACACTCTGTACCCTATGAGGTTCTCTTGCCGATTAAGAAATTACTTAAACAACACCATGCTGGGAGACTGAGAGCAGAAAATAAATCAGACTTGTTCTTTTCTGAACTTCTTGATTACTCTTTCAAAGATGAAATTCCCGAGAATTTTTTGAGACCTTGGCGGGAAGCAAAGAAATTTTTTAACTCTAACGTACACGCCCACAAAGGCAGACTGAACCCAGACAGTAGTGATTATGTTGAGAATCACTTTAGACAATTAGATGATTTGTTGTATGTAGTTGCTAGCAGGGAATCTGAGAGGTTTGGAGAGATAGATGAAATCTTACGAAAAACCAACGGATGAAATGGTTAAGAAAGCTCTGGCTTTTGTTAAAAAGGAGAATGATCGTCAGTATTTCTTTACTAGATTACAAAATCCTTTGTGGGTAAAACCTTTAAAAGAGCGCGGATATTTTGCTTCTCCTCCACCAATACGGAAATTGTCAGATCATAGTGTTCAATTGCCTTGGTGGCCAGAATTGCGTTATCTCAAGAATGTGGCAAAAAATGAACCGGAAGATGTAGTCGAAATTTTATTAAAAATTCCTCAGACTAATAACACGAGAATCTGTGAAGATATTATTGATATTGCACTAGAACTCAGTGGAGAACATTCGGCAAAACTTGAATCAAAGATTCTCGAATATTTTGATACTGATTATTATATTGCGTATTCGAATGAAAGATGCTCAAACTTATTAATGCATTGGACACAGGAGAATCAGATTAAAGTTGCATTGAATTTTACTAAGGAACTCATCAAATTTTCTCCAGATAGTGACAATGAAAGAAGGCGCAAAAAGAATCCAGGCTACGATGGAATTTTAGAGCCTCGTACTATGTTTAGTGATTTTGAATACCGACAGATACTTGAGAAAGGAGTTTCTTTTCTGACAGACAAGGAGCCTTTTCAAGTTGCTAATCTTTTGATTGATGAAGTAGACAGAATGATTGAGATGAGGGAGATTTATGAAAGAAAATCTTATGACAAGTCGAGGATTTGGTGTGCAACATTGAGAAAAGAAAAAGGTTTCTACAATGAACCTAAGAGAGATCTTGTTCACGCAATGACCTATGCATGTGAAAAAACCTATGAACAAATGCCAGATTCGGTAGCAGAATTAGATGGAAAATTACGAGAAAAACACTGGAGGATTTTTCAACGAGTTCGTCAGCATTTGTACTCATTCAATGTAAACGAACAAACTAAGCCTTGGATTCTTGATTTTGTTCTTTCACATCAAGACTATGGTGTCCATTCTTATAGTTCTGAGTTTCAAAAAATGATTCGTTGTGCATGCGAGCATTTTGGATATGGGTTTTTGCCGGAAGAAAAAAGAGCAGAAATTTTTGAAAGGATAATAAATGGTCCATCAAAAAAAGAATTTCGTGATTCCATGGGTGACAATTGCTCAGAAGAAAAGTTTATTAAACAACAAAAACATTTGCACAAGTGTCAACTCACCCCATTTAAAAATGTGCTGTACGGGAAATATCTAACTTATTTTCAGAGTCTCACAAGTTCAAAAGAAACTCTTCTTGCCGACAAAGATTATGTTTCAGGGAGAGTTGTAGTAGGAGCAATAAAAGACCGGAGCCCCAAATCCAGAGATGAACTTGCGAAGTTATCGGATGAAGAAATCTTAAATTTTGTAAATGAATGGGAAGACACCCATAGAGATACTGATGATTGGTTTGTTGAGATTAACATTAGATCTCTTGCAAGTGAATTTCAAATGCTTTTAGAGGAAGAAATTATTCAGGACAATTCAAGATTTCGATTCTGGATAAATCACCGCGAACAAATTCGTCGCCCGATTTATGTTCGTTCGTTTATTCAAGCTTTTCAAGAGAGAATCAAATCTGGCAACCTTGAAAAAATAGACCAGTGTTTTGATTTGTGTGAATGGGTGTTGTCACATGAAAGTCAATCGGGAGAATTTGAGAATGAAAAATCATTCGATACACCTGACTGGTCAAGTTCACGTTTTGCTGTAGGTGACCTGATAAGTGAATGTTTGAAGGAGAACGTAAAAACACCACTTTCTAAACGTGAAAGACTTGCTAAGTTGCTGGAATTGCTTTGCACTCAATACGATTGGAGGCTGGATGAACAGCGTCCGGTTTTGATTGATGGAGATAGTAGTCTCGATGAAGCAATTAACAATACTCGTTGCAGAGCATTGGAAACCTTGGTGAGTTTTGGTTGGTGGATTAGGAAGCATTCAGGCGAAAATTCTAATGTGCAAGAAGTTACACAAATTCTTGAAACCCGAAGAATGTGTGCCCATCCGTTAACACTTCCTGAGTATGCAATTTTAGGATCTTGCTATCAAAATATTTATTTGTTAGATAAACAATGGGCTTCTGATAACAAATCTTTTTTCTTTCCTCAAGGCAATCTTTGTGAATTTATTGAATCTTTTGGAAATTTTCTCGACAATAATCCCTGGGTACCCATTGTTGATGTTGTTCGTAATGAACTTGAATTTACCCTTGAAAATTTGGATGAAATCAAAAAACAAGAGAGCAAAATATCTAGAATGTTGGTAAATGGGCTAGGTTGCTATTTGTTCGATTGTTATCTACTTGAAGAGTGTTCAATTGGTAGTCAGGAGAGTTTGCTCAACAAGTATTATCAAAAAACTGAAAAAAAGTATTGGGCGAAGCTATTTTATCATACAGGCAAGCATACTGGGGAAAAACTTGATGAAAAACTCAAAAAAAGAGTAGTTGAGTTTTTCGATTGGCGTTTGACCTTTAAGGATCAGGATGAATTACATGAGTTCGCTTTCTGGATGAAGGCTGAGTGTTTAGATGTTGAATGGAGACTGAAATCTTTGTTGAGTATTCTCAACATCGTTAAGGATTTCGAAGATATTGAATTTTCTATTTTGACAGAATCTTTGTGTGAAATGTTAGAAAGTAACCCATCTCTTGTTGTTGAGTGTTTTGCCGGATTGACAGGTGCTATAGATAAAACTACCTATGTTCGGGTTGATCAAGCCAGAATAATTCTAAATGCAGGGCTTAAAGATGAGAATCCTGAAGTGAGAAACAACGCCGAACAAGCACGGGAAAATCTTCTTCGACGAGGACATTTTGATTTTTTGAATATGGAGGACTAATGCTGTTTTAATTGCACATAAGTGCCTTCAGGGTCTTGTATTTGTCAGAAACCCGACAAGCGGGCTCTGCGCAAGAAAGTTGCCAGTTACTGAAATAAAGAGTTTAAGAAGAATGTCAATAGAATGTGGGTATGAAAGTTATGAACAAGTTCTTGGCTTTTTTATCAAATGTCGCCTAAATCTCCATAATCTCTTTTTCTTTCTTTTCCACAAGCGAGTTTATTTTGGAGATAAACTCATCGGTTGATTTTTGAATGTCGGACAGTGCTTTTTTACTTTCGTCTTCGCTCATTCCCTCTTTTTCCATCGCTTTTACCTTTGTGTTCAAATCCTTTCTTGTCTGCCGTATGGAAACGCGGTGGTCTTCGGCTATTCTGCTTGCGATTTTTACAAGTTCGGTGCGCCGCTCTTCGCTGAGTGGCGGAATTGAAATTCGTATCATTTTTCCGTCCCGTGCGGGCGTGAGACCGAGGTCTGATTGATTAACCGCTTTTTCAATATCGCCTATGACGGTTTCGTCCCACGGCTGAATCATCACCGTTTGCGGGTCGGGCGAGGTTATTCCCGCGACCTGATTAAGCGGCATTTTCGCGCCGTGATAATTAACCTCCAGCCCTTCAAGCAAACCCGTTGACGCTTTTCCCGTGCGAAGTTTTGACAACTCGCCTTCCAGCGCGGAAATGGTTTTGCCCATTTTTTCCGCAGTTTGATTTCTTATTTCTTCGCTCATTTTCCGCTCCATACCTTCGTGCCGATTTTTTCGCCGCACACAACTTTTTTCATATTCCCCGCCTTGAACAGATCGAAAACTATAATGGGAATTCCGCTCTCCATGCACAGTGAAATAGCCGTTGTGTCCATAACGTCCAGTTCCTTCTGGATGGCTTCCATATAGGTGAGTTCGGTGAATTTTTTGGTGTCTTTGTGTTTTTTCGGGTCTTTGTTGTAAATGCCGTCAACTTTTGTTCCTTTCAGAACGCAATCCGCGCCGATTTGCAGAGCGCGCAAACTTGCCGCCGTGTCGGTTGTGAAAAACGGGCTGCCCGTTCCGGCGGCGAAAATCACAATCCTGCCTTTTTCAATGTGCCTCAGCGCACGCCGCTTTATAAACGGCTCGGCGACCTGTTTGATTTCAAGCCCGCTTTGAACCCGCGTGTCAACGCCGTGTTTTTCCAGATAGTCCTGAAGAGCGATGGCGTTTATAACGGTCGCGAGCATTCCCATGTAGTCCGCCGTTGACCTGTCCATTCCGCTGGCACTGTCCGAACTGCCTCTGAAAAAGTTTCCGCCGCCGATTACAAGCGCGATGTCAACGCCGAGACGGGTCAAATCTTTGAGCTCTTTTGACACCTTGTCCAGCATCTTGGTGTCTATGCCGAACTCATCTTTGCCTTGAAGGGCTTCGCCGCCTATTTTCAGAAGGATTCTTTTGTAGAGAGGTTTTTTCCGGTTGGACGGCATGGCATCAGGTTTTAAGACTCTCCGAGTTGGAATCTCGTGAATCTTCTGACTATTATGTTCTCGCCCGTTTTGGATATCGCGGACGAAACAAGGTCCGAGATTTTTGTTTTCGGCTCCCTTATGTAGTCCTGCTCAAGAAGGCAGACTTCTTTGCAGAATTTCTCAATTCCGCCTTGCACTATTTTTTCCAGAATTTTGTCCGGTTTGCCTTCCTCTTTGGCGCGGGCTGTGATGATTTCTTTCTCTTTTTTAAGAATCTCCTCAGGGATTTCGTCCCTTGAAGTGTAAAGCGGGCCCGTTGCCGCGATTTGCATCGTTATCTCTTTTGAAAGGTTTGAAAACTCCTCGTTTCTGGCGACAAAATCGGTTTCGCAGTTGAGTTCAAGCATAACCCCGATTTTTCCGCCCGGGTGGATGTATGAGGTTACGAGGCCTTCGGGCGTGTTTCTGCCGATTTTCTTTGAAGCGCGAGACGCGCCTTTAATTTTGAGAAGGTCAATCGCCTTATCCATGTCGCCGCCGGCTTCTTCCAGAGCGTTTTTGCAGTCAAGAAAAGAGGCTCCCGTGAGGTCTCTGGCTTCTCTGACCATGCTTGAGGTAACTTCCGCCATCACTACTTTTTCCCGTCCGGTTTCGAACCCGGCTGTTCTTTGGGAGTTTTCCGCGTATCCTCAACTTTGTTTTCCTGTTTGGGCGGTCGGTTTTCGTTAACTACGGAGATTTCAGCGGGATTTTCTTCATCCTCTCCGAATTTCTTGAACACGTAAACCTTCTTCTCAACTATGGGGCCTTCCATTTCCTTTTTCTGTTCCCTGAGCTGTTCTTCGGGAATGTCTTTTACGGTTTCGGCGTAGATTTGGGCGCCCTCAACACACGCATCGGCGATTTTTGAAGCGAACAGTTTAATTGCCCTCATCGCGTCATCGTTGGTCGGAATTACATAGTCAATTCCCGTCGGGTCGCAATTTGTGTCAACCAGACCGACAATCGGAATGCCGAGTTTTTTCGCCTCTTTGAAAGCGTTTTGTTCCTTGTTGGTGTCAACAATGAAAACCGCATCCGGCAGTCGTTTCATTGAGGCAATTCCGCCGATTATGCTTGAAAGTTTCGCTTCCTCTTTTCTCAGTTTGACGGCTTCCTTGTTCGGAAGAAGGTCCATTTTGTTTTCTTCCTCCAGTTTTCTGAGCATTTCCATATATTGAAGCCGTGAACGGATTGTGCTGAAGTTCGTAAGTGCTCCTCCGAGCCACCGCACATTCACAAAAGGCATTGAGCACCTTTGGCTTTCTTCCTTGATTATGCCGCGCGCCTGCTGTTTTGTTCCCACAAACAGAACGATTCCGCCTTTTGAAGTGAGTTCAAATACGAACTGATAAGCGACTCTGAAAAGATCAACGGTTTTTTGCAGATTGATTATGTGAACGCCGTTGCGAACATCGAAAATGTGGTTTTTCATCTTCGGATTCCAGTAACTTTTCTGGTGTCCGAAATGGGCTCCGGCTTCAAGAAGTTGCTTCATATTCAACTCCCCATTGCCGCCCATAGGTGTCTCTTGAGTCTCTTCGCTCATTTGTTTCTCCCTTTTTCACGCCACTCGCGCGAAACGCAAGCCATTTTTCTACACAAACGCGGGCTTTTTATCAAGTGTGATAGGTTATATTTCACCGAAATGGCAACAACGGCTTCCCACCTTTTTATCGTCAATCCCGTCGCCGGCAAGGGCGATATGCCCGTTTCCCCCGATGAAATAACGGCTTTGTGCCGCTTAAAGGGCGCGCGGTGCGAAATCCGTTTCACGGGTGCGCCCGGAGACGCCGCACGGCTGGCTTCGGACGGAGTGAAAGAGGGTTTTTCCCGCATCGTCTCGGTTGGCGGAGACGGAACTTCAAGCGAAATCGCGGGCGCTCTCGCGGGAACTCCGGTTCTGTTCGGAGTTGTTGCGGCGGGAAGCGGAAATGATTTTCCTTCCGCGTGCGGTTTGCCATACGGCGCAGACGCGCTTGAAGCGGTTTTTTCAGATTCCTCACGCAAGGTGGACATGGGCGTTCTTGACGGCAAAGGATTTATAAACGGGCTTGGAATCGGAATGGACGGTGCGATAGCCGGGTGTTTTCCAAAATACAGATTTTTAGGCGGCTTTGCGGGCTATCTCGCCGCCGCGGTCAGGCAGGCTTTTGAGTTTGAGGGTTTTTCCGCACGTCTTGAGTTGCCGGAGTCAGAGGAGGAGGGCGGCTGTTTGCTTCTGGGCGTTTCAAACGGCCCCACTCAGGGCGGATTCAGTCTTTCGCCCTCGGCTCGCGCCGATGACGGACTGCTTGATTTTCACTTTGTGAGGGATATGTTCGCGCTCAGGAGAATCGCCGCTTTGGGTCTGGTCGTCGCCGGAAGAGCCGGCGAGCGGTGGATAGGGCGGTTTCAAGCGCAAAGCGGGGTGATAAAGACCTCAAAAGACCTTCCCGCCCATATGGACGGCGAGCCGTTTGTTCTGCCCGCGGGCGGGCACGAAATCCGGGTTAACAAAGGCGCGCTGAATCTGCTTTGCGGCGCACAACGGGGTTCTTGAAAGGTCTGCCGTGCGAATGTAGTCTGCGTTAACATGCTTAAAGCGTTTTTCTCAATGTTTCTTGCCTCCGTTGCCACTTTTGTGTTCGGCTCCATAGGGCTGGTTGTTTCGCTTTTTTCTCAGGATCTTGTGATACGGTTTGCCGTCCGCCCGTGGGGCAAAGCGGTGCTTGCAAGTTGTTTCATACGGTTGCGTGTCAAAGGGGTTGAAAATATTCCGCCCGAACCGTCAATTATAATGTACAATCATCAAAGTGCGTTTGACATTCCCGCCCTTACCGCTTCACTTCCCGTGGATTACAGAATGATCATGAAAAATGAGGTTCTTATGATTCCTTTTGTCGGATGGCTTTCAAAAGCCGCAGGTCACTATTCTGTCGCCAGAGACGGAGGAGGAGGAGACACAAAGCAACTGAAAGTTATGTCGCGCGGAATCAGTGAGAAAAAACAGACGCTTGTGTTCGCTCCCGAAGGCACGCGCAGTGCGACCGGGAGGCTTCTTGATTTCAAAAAAGGCGGTTTTCTAATTGCGTCAGTTTCGAACGCGCCGGTTGTTCCGATGATTATCTGGGGCGGAAAAGACATCAAAAAGAAAAGCGGCTGGGTGTTCAAACCCGGCGGCAGTATGTCCGTGGAGTTTCTGCCGCCTCTGCGTCCCGACAAATCGCTTGCGGGCAGAAAAAGGATTGAAAAACTTGAGCGCGAGGTCAGAGACGCGATGCTTGCGAAGGTAGAAGAGCGTTTCAGAGACGAAGAGGCGTCCGCCGTTCAATAAAAAAGGAAGGTGAAATGAGCTGTAAGATAGCCGACATAGATCTTGAAACCATAGTTTCCCTCACGGGAATGCCGAAGTTGCGCAACTCCGCCAACCCCATGGATCCGCGCGAGATGGCGGGCAGTGTGAGGGTGGCGTTCCGCCCCGTTCCCGGCGGGTATCCGGAGGAACTTCTAAAGTCATTTTCGGACAAACTCAGAAAAAGTCTTGAGCGGCTCGGCGTAACGGTTGTGCCGTGGCGCGAGGCGACGGTTCAGGACAACGCGTTCGGCATTTTTTCGCGCATTTTCAAAATCCGGCGGGTCAAAAGAGACATAAACGCCGTTGTGGACGTGAAAAGAAATCCGTCAATTCTGCGCAAGGCGGCAAGCTTCCTTGCCGAAACCATTTACGGGTTTGTCCGCAAGCCCGGCAGGTCTGTTATGGAAATCCTCAAAATAAGCGGTTGGGCGGACGACTTCACGCAGAAATACATTCAAGACCCGTTCAGCACGCAGGTCATAACAATTGTGCCGCTTGAGAGCGAGTTTGAAGACCCGCAAACCACATACAACATCAAAATAGAAATAGGGCTGAGCCATCTTATCGGCACAATGTCGGAGATTGTAATAGGTGTTTCGGACGATAATTTCGCCATAATCAACATGAACCTGTCCGATTCGGTTTACGCCCACGGGCAGCTTGACGGTTTTGTGCTGAATTCGCTTGTTCCGAAGATTTACGCTCCGATAAAACCGCCTATTTTGAGCAGGTTCAACATAGAGGAATACAATCCGGCGGAAAACAAAAACACCGAGGCGCTCGCGAATCTTGGCAAAACGGTAAGGCCCACGGGGCTTTTTCCCGCAGGATACAAATTCAGCGAACGCATCAGGCGCGTTTCGCATCGCGACGTGCTCAGCAACATACTTGACGGCAGAACGGGAGTTTCCTACGGCTTCATAGCCATTGTTGAGCCGCCCGTATATACGGGAGCCAAAGAGGTTTCGGGCGAAGAGTGGAACGGCTTCACCCCGGTTTCGGGGCTTTCCGATGTGCGCGAAGCGCAGTCCGGCAGATGGTATGCGAAAATCAGCGTCGCGGGCTCTGAAAAATTCAGACAGATTCCCGACATTTGGACGGTAACCTCGCGTTCGGGATGCGACAAAACAAACCTTGACCCCATGACCGACATTGTGCGCATAGGGATTATCAACGGCAAACTTCACTTGCAGACTCCAGCCGGAATGGATTTGTCCCGCCGTGACATCAGGCCGTCTTTTGACACTTTTGTGATTCTCGCTCAGGCGTTTTCGTTCGCGATGTATATGCCCGAAATGGTTGAAAAAGACGGTATGTCCGTACTGCACTTTCACGGCTATCCGTCTCCTCAGTGGTTTGAGAGCGGCGAGTTCTGCGAAGGCGCGGAAAATCCGTCATTGCCGTGCGGAACGGTTGAGGCGGCGCTTTTGAACTACGCGGCGGTCTATAAAGTGGCGGACACTCCGTCCGCCGGGCGCGACATGCGGCTGCTGTGTCTTGTTGAGAGCGACCACGGGGTGAACATAGTCGGCACGGACAAAAAATACCTTGTTGACCGCCTGTCAAACGGCGCGGCGAGCGGAAGCATTATGCTCGGCGGCAAGTTCCTTCCGATGCTCAAACAAGATGCGCTCTCAGACAGAGCCACGGTCTGAAATACGGTATAATTCCCCGTTAACGGAGGGCTGGCAGAACGGCTAATGCACCGGTCTTGAAAACCGGCGTCCTCACGGACTTGGGGGTTCGAATCCCTCGCCCTCCGCGGAAGTTTTATGCCCGAAGAGTGCGAGCACGGCTGTTGCCACAATCCCGAATCTTTTGACTGGTTTTTCTGGGCGTCTTTGTCCGTTGTGGTTTTGCTTTACTGCGCGGATTTTATTCCCGCACGCAGCGCGTTGTTTGGGGATTTAACCTTTGCCGTGCGTGAAATAACCAACACGGTTCTGCCGGGAATCGCTCTCGGCGTTATTTCAATCGCTTTTATCTCACTTGTTCCGCGCGAGGCGGTTGCGTCCGTTCTCGGCGGCGGACACAGCGCGGGAGGCATAGCGCGCGCCGTTTTCGCGGGCGTGTTTTTTGATGTTTGCAATCACGGAGTAGTTTTGCTCGGAGTGAAGTTGTATGAGCGCGGCGCGAGCATGGGGCAGGTTGCCGCCTTTCTGCTCGCGAGCCCGTGGAATTCGCTTTCGCTCACTTTTGTTCTTATCGCGCTTGCGGGCGTGTGGTGGACGCTTGTGTTTATCGCTCTGTCGGTGGTTGTGGCGTTTATCACGGGGCTTGTTTTCATACGGCTTGAAAAAAACGCCGTTGTGCCGCCCAATCCGAACGCGGTTCAGCCGGCGGAAGGGGGTTTGGGCGCGGTTTTTGAGTCTCTTCGCGCCGTGCGCCTGAACCGGAACACGGCGGCGTTTCTCACAGCTTCCGCGTTCCGGGATTCAAAACCCGTTTTGCGCTGGCTTCTTTTCGGTGTGATTCTTGCCGCTTTAATCAGGACTTTCGGGTCGCACATCGGATATGAAGATCTTTTCGGTCCAACGCTCGCGGGGCTTGGCTTAACCGTTATTGCCGCGACCGTGATTGAGGTTTGCTCGGAGGGCTCAACACCGATTGCGGCTGATTTGCTCAACCGCGCCGGTGCGCCGGGAAACGCGTTTACGTTCCTTATGGCGGGCGCGGCGACCGATTACACCGAAATTATGGCGGTTAAAGAGACCACGCGCTCATGGAAACTGTCGCTCTTTATTCCGCTTATTGCGGTTCCGCAGATTGTTTTGCTGTCCGCAATCCTGAACGGTTGGTTTGCGGGGTAGTGGGAATTATTCACAAAACAGACGGCAGTATTTTTGACGAAAAAGCGGATGCGCTGGTAAATCCCGTTAACTGCGTTGGCGCGATGGGCGCGGGGCTCGCGCTTCAATTCAAAAAGCGTTTTGCGGAAAATTTTGATGCTTATGCCGCCGCATGCGAACAGGGAAGGGTGAAAACGGGCGAAATGTTTGTTTTTGAAACCGGCTCGCTTTTTCCGAAATTCATAATCAACTTTCCGACCGAAAACCATTACCGCGATAAAAGCAGAATTGAATACATTGAAAGCGGACTTTCCGCGCTTACCCGCGAGATTGAAACCCGCGCAATTAAATCAATCGCAATTCCGGCGCTGGGTTGCGGCTTGGGCGGTCTTGATTGGAAAGAAGTAAAACCGCTTATAATAAATGCGTTTGAAAATATAAATGGGGTTGAGGTGGTGGTTTTTGAGCCGAGGTGAGGGGTTATGAGTAAAACATTTACAAAGCAAATAGGTGAAATGTCAGAATTGATACTGGAAGAATTAGGTCCAGTATCAGAGTCTGCGAATCAGGAATTGCAAGTTCTCAACAATCGAAGTCTTGCAGAGGACATTTCAGGGCAAGAAGATCATCTTGTTTTAGCAAGAGCACAAATTCGTAATCAGTGGATACCACAACTTGAGGTAGCAGTTAAAGAGCCTTTTGTCTGTTTTGTACGAGCAGAGTGTGAAAATGAAGAGGGGAAAAGCGGAGCTCGAATTTATTTAGTGCATAGACACGGAAAAATGCTTTCCAATTACAGTTCCAAATCACAAAACACTTTTCTATGTGCTTATTTGGCACCTGCCGGAAGGATAGCAGCGATTCCTTTTGGTGATTATATTGATCTTCCGAACAATGACGAAGTTTGTGCTGTTGAGAGAAACCTCTTTGTTCCTGTGAATACATCTTCTGGTTGGGACGCAATAGACAATAAAATTGAGACGGGAAATGACAGAGGGACAGTTCAATCTCTGAAAAAGTTTTTTCTTGATGCAGAACTTGAGCAGGTAACAATAGACAGAGAGAAAAAAACTGTTCAGTCATTCGAATTAAGAGATCAACCGATTCTTGATTCAAAGCAAGATGATATTTTTCGCACACCTCTAAATTCAAGGATTTTTGTTACTGGAGCTCCGGGAACTGGAAAAACCACTCTGCTAATTAAGAGGCTCGCACAGAAAACAAGCGTTGACAATCTTTCTGAAGATGAATCCGTTCTGGTTCGGCCTAAAGACAAAGAACTATTTCATGCTCGAAACTGGACACTTTATGTCCCGTCTCAAGGACTTCGTGATTATTTGAAGAATGCTATGTCGCAAGAAAGTATTTCTGCTGATGTTGAAACAATTAAATTATGGAGTGAGGAAAGCATAAAGATTGCCAAACGCCACTATTTAGGTACTGGAGAGGGGTTTTCCCTGAAAAAAGACAGAAACATCCTGTCCGTATCTTCAAGTTCCGGACTCGCTAAAGTAGCCACAGATTTTTATTCATACGTTGGGCAGAGGTACAGTGTTAAAACAGATCTTAATAAATTGAGATACGCTTTCATTAAGAGAATTCCTGAGTATTACAGAATTTTCAGGGGTGGGAAGGGTGGAGAATTCTTCAATACAGAGATTGATTACAAACAATCTCTTGCCAACAAAGAAATTTCTCCTGATGAAGTTGACATCATTAACTTTACCGTTTTGAAATATGCAAGATTTCTGGAAAGCAAAAGACCTGAGAATTTTAAAAGTATTGATTGGTACGACACTATTAAAATAAACGAGAAAACACAAATTGCAGTAGATGAATTTTCTGATTTTTCGGCAGTGCAGTTGGGATGTATTTTTTATCTTGCTCATCCACGCTTTAGATCATTTACGCTTGTGGGTGATTTAATGCAGCGAATAACGAGAAATGGAATTCAACAATTTTCCGAGTGTAATTTGTTTGCTTCCGATTTTCGGGTTCATCAGGTTGGTAGGCATTATCGCCAGAGTGAAAAACTTGCTCAGATGGTTGCCACCCTTTATAAACACAAAATTGGTGAAGACCCTCCGTTTCTCAGTATTGAGAACAAGGATGTCCATCCTGTTCCTCCGTTATTGTATTCTGCTCCTTCAAGTGAAGAAGGGGTTGCATGGATTGGCAAGCGAGTTCAAGAGATTTATAGGTATTGTGAAGAAAAACCTGCTATTGCAGTAGTTGTGCCAGAACAGAGTAATGTTCAGCCGATGACATCAATGCTTCAAAAGGTTTTGAAAGATGGTGTTGAGGTTTACGCTTCCGTAGATGGTAAAATCGAGTCTACAAAAGATGGGGTTTACGTTTTTCCTGTAGAACATATAAAAGGTTTTGAGTTTGAAGGCGTTTTTCTTGTGGGAATAGCACGTATGGCAAGTCTTTTCCCAGAGTTGATTGATAAATATTTGTATGTTGCCATTACTCGTGCTTCTCGTTTTCTTGGCGTGGTTTCTCGTGATGAAAATGAATTTCCTGAAAGTCTGAATTGTGTAAAAGATTTTTTTGTTGAGGGTGAAACTTGGGAATATGAATAGTATTTAGGTGGTAGCTTTTGAGCCGAAGCGAGAATGGGTGTTATTTTTTCCAGATATTATTTTTTCGCAAGTTGTTTCAATTTCTGAGACAATTCTTTCTATTTCAAGGTTGGTAGGATTGTTACTATCTCTATCATCCCAAAATATGTTTTCGTTCTCTCTTACGAATTTCCAATGCGTTTTGTCTTCCGGCTTTCGTTCCAAGCCCCACAAATCTTTAAGAATAATTGCAGAAGTTGTTATTTTATGGACAATACGCCTCAAATCCGCAAATGGCTTTGCTTTATTTTTTCCAATCTTAGCCATAAACCTATAGCGAAGAGAGTGAATCTTATTAAAAACTTCAATTTGTTCATCGTAGCGGTCAAACAAAACTTGTGCTTTTTGTCTTGCTTTGTATTGTTTTTCGTTCTCCTCTTTTTTTCGTTCTATATCCTTTATTTCATCTAAATAAACTGTAGGGTTTCGTATGCTTTGTAATACATCTACGACTTTGTAAAACAATTCTAAAGTTTCTTCAGCTATTTCTATTTGTCTTTTCTCTTTGTATTCATGCCTCCATGAATTTATTCCAATGAACGCAACAACAGCTAATGAAATTTGTGAAATTGCTAGGAGTGCCTCTAAACATATTTCTATCCAGTTCATAGTGTTTTACTGCAGAGCCCTGTTTGAAAAATCTACAGTCCATTTCTTCATTACAGTATTCTGGTATGTTGCCAACCCAATCATATCCCTTCAAACATCTTCATTAAACGCACGCCGGATTTTCGGGCGAAGTCCGCGATTTCGAGGGTTTTCTTCGGGGTCAGGTCTTTAACCATTATGCGGATTGTGCGTTTAATCGCCCTTGCGTGCGCGGGGTCTTCCTTGGCGTGAACAACCACAAACCGCTCCGGCATTCCCTTTGGAACAACCGCGTTCTGGAACAGAATTCCGCTCGCCCCTTCAAACAGATATGAATGCCCCACAATCGCGGGCGGAAATTCACGCGCTTTTTCAAGCAATTCCCTTTCCCAGTTTTTCGCAACCGGTATTTTCGCGTTTTTTTCACCCAAATCCCGCAAATCTTCCAATGCGAGTTCGGCGTGCCCCAATTCTCCCGCCGCGCATGAGCCGAGCCGCCCCGCGAGATAGGCGTTTCCCTTCTCGCCCGCGTAAATCGCGGCGGTGTTCACCGCTCTGTGGCTTATCTGCTCAACAAAACAGAAGGTTCGGAGCAGTTTTTTATACTGCTCTTTGCTCAAACTTCCCGAAACAAGCGCCTTAACCTCGGTAAGTTCCCGCGCTTTGGACAGAAAAGAGTCAATTTCGGTGTCAAGAAGCGTCTCTAACTTTTCCATATTCGCGTATCTCTGATACAATAGCCCTCTTGCAAGCGCCCGTAGCTCAACTGGACAGAGCGTCTGACTACGGATCAGGAGGTTGGGGGTTCGACTCCCTCCGGGCGCGTTGATTTTCTTATCTCGTCAAAACCCACGCGAGCGCAGAAATCTCCGAACGCTTCGCCATCTTTGCCGTTTTCCCTGTAAAAATCTATGAACTCCGCGATTTTTGGCGCGAGTTCGCTTTCGGAAACCATCTCCTCGTAAAGCGTGTTCATGCGCGTTCCCTCAAAATTGCCGCCGAGGTAGATGTTGTATTTCCCCGGAGACGCCCCAATAAGCCCGATTTCCGAAGTGGGCGGGCGCGAGCACGAATTCGGACAGCCGCTCATTCTGATTTTGATGTTCTCGTCGCCGTATCCCATTTTTTCAAGTTCGGAAATTAGGTCCGGCATATATCTTTCGGCTTCGGCAAGCGCGAGCCCGCAGGTGGGCAGAGCGGGGCATGCCATTGAGTTCAGGCGGATTTTTGAGTATTCGTCCTCCGTTTTGACGCCCGCCGATTCAAGCCGCGCTGAGATTTCGTCCTTTTTGTTTTTCGGAATGCCCGAAAGAATGATGTTTTGAAGAGCGGTCAGCCGGACGCCCGCTCCGTATTCCTTCACAATTTCCCTTATGCAGGTTTTTGTCCGATTTCCGGATGTGTCTTTAATTCTGCCGTTTTCAACAAATATGCCGACATACATTAATTCGGGGTCGCTTTGTGTGTGCCAGCCGAGGTGATTTTCGGGCTGGCGCAGAGTGAATTCGGTTACGGGCTCAAACTTGAAACCGACCCGTTTTTCAATCTCGGAGCGCACTTTGTCAATTCCCCATTCCTCAACAACGTATTTCATGCGTGCGTGTTTGCGATCTGTTCTGTCGCCGTTGTCTCTTTGAAACTCTAATATGGCTTTCAGCGTGTCGTGGACTTTGTCTTCGCTGACGAAACCGAGCGGGTCCGCGAGGCGCGGGAACGTGCGTTTCTGCCTGTGGTGGCTGCCAAGACCGCCGCCGACCAGAATATTAAAACCTTTCAGTTCGCCGTTGATAACGGGAACTACGCCTATGTCGTTCGTGTGAACGTCCACAGAGTTGTCGTGCTCTTCCGCTATGCCGATTTTGAATTTACGCGGCAGATACGCCTTTCCATACATCGGCTCAATTTCATTGCTTGGCGGCGGTTCGTCTTTTGTCATCATCTCGCCGTCCATCCAGACATCGTAGTAGGCGGTTGTTTTGAACGACAGGTTTTCGGAGATTTCGCGCGCAAGTTCCTGCGCGTTGAACGCGCCCGAACCGGTGATGTCCGAAACGGGACCCGCCATCGTGTTTCTGTTCACGTCTCCGCACGCGCCGTTTGTGGGCACAAAATTTTCATTCAGGTACCGCATCGCGTTTTTCAGGTTGTCCTTTCCGATTCCGTGAAACTGAATGGTCTGGCGCGTTGTGATTCTCAAAGTGCCGTTTGCGTATTTTTCCCCCGCTTCGCAAAGCGCCTCCCACTGTTGCGGTGAAAGTTCACCGCCGCCGGGGTTTTTTGTGCGCACCATGAACATATATTTGCGCTCTTTGCCCTCTTTTTTCAGTTGCTGGCGCACATCCCGGTCGTCCTGCTGGTAAATTCCGTGAAATTTCAGAAGTTGGTAGTCTTCTTCGGTAAAATGCGAGTCATCGCCTTTGAGCGTCTCGCTTATGTTTCCGCGCAGATAGTCGCTCTTTTCCTTGATTGCTTCTACTTTGGATTTTTTTTCTTCGGACACTCTTACGCTCCTCCGAGGCGACATTATAACTGAAAATCTGCGCGGGGATTTTGCGGTTTTGCGCCCGTCCGAGTAGCATAAACGCTCAAAATGGCGGACAAACACATACTTGTAACCGGCGACAGACCGACCGGGCGGCTCCATCTGGGGCATCTTGCCGGCTCACTTGAGAACCGCCTGAAGTTTCAGGACCAATACGCGTGTTTTTTTCTCGTTGCCGACCTGCACATGCTCACAACCCATTTTGACAAAACGGGCGAGGTGGAGAAAAGCACGCTTGAAATGGTAACGGACTGGCTTTCGGTGGGAATGAATCCCGAAAAATCGGTTTTCTACATTCAGTCGCAGATTTCCGCCATATCGCGCCTGAACGTGATTTTGTCCATGCTGTGTTCGGTTCCGCGTTGCGGCAGAATTCCCACGCTCAAAGAAAAGATTCAGGATTTGGGAGTCGGCGAGGCGTATTCGGTGGGGTTGCTCGGCTATCCGGTGCTTATGGCTTCGGACATACTGGTTTTCAAGGCGACAAAGGTGCCGGTCGGTGAAGACCAGCTCAGCCACATTGAACTCACGCGCGAACTCGCCCGCAGGTTCAATTCGCTTTACGGCGAAATGTTTGAGGAGCCGGAGCCGGTAATCAGCAGGGTCTCACGCCTTGTCGGGCTGGACGGCGACCGCAAGATGAGCAAAAGTCTCAACAACTGTATTTATCTGTCCGACACGGAAAAAGAGGTGAACAAAAAAGTGGGCGGAATGTTTACCGACCCCAAGCGCGTAAGGGCGGATATTCCCGGCACGGTTGAGGGGAATCCGGTTTTTGAATATCACGACGCCTTTAATCCCGATGTTGAGGAAATTGAAGACTTGAAAGACCGTTACCGCAAGGGCGCGGTGGGCGATGTTGAGGTAAAACAGAAACTTGCCAAAGCGATAAACGCGGTTCTGGAGCCGTTTCGGGAGAAAAGGGCGGAATTTGAAAAACGCCCCGATGATGTGCGCGATATTTTGAGGCATGGAACGGCGAAAGCGAATGAAAGCGCTAATGAACATATTGAGGAGATAATTAAAAAAACGGGTTTGTTTAATCCGTAAAAAGGGGGAAATAAATATGCCAAAAGTTTTTGAACTCGGGACGCTTCCCGAAATCGGCGAAATGCCGGAGATGATGAAGGCGTGGCTGATACGCAAAGAGCGGCACGGTGAGCCGATGAAATCTTTTCAGGAGGAGGAAGTGCCCGTTCCTCAACCGGGACCGGATGAGGTTCTTGTGCTTGTTATGGCGGCGGGCGTTAATTTCAACGGAGTTTGGGCGGGGCTCGGCGAGCCGATTTCCGTGCTTGATATTCACAAGCAGGATTTTCATATCGCGGGTAGCGACGCGGCGGGAATTGTCTGGGCTGTCGGTTCAAATGTGAAAAGTTGGAAAATCGGCGATGAGGTCATTATCCACTGCAACGTTGAGGGCCCCGACCACGGCAAACTCACAAAAAGCAACGCTGATTTTATTACTTACGACCCGATGGTGAACGCGGGCGACCAGATTTGGGGCTACGAGACGCCCAACGGCTCTTTCGCGCAGTTCACCTGCGTGCAGGCTCAGCAGGTTCTTTCAAAACCGGCTCATCTGGCATGGGAGGCGGCGGCGTCTTACGGGCTGTGTTATTTCACGGCTTACAGGATGCTTGTTTCACAATGCAAAATTGAGCCCGGCGAACTCGCTCTTATCTGGGGCGGCGCGGGCGGACTCGGCGTTTTTGCCATACAGATTTGCAAAATGATGGGCGCGGACTGCATCGCGATTGTTTCTTCGGAAGAAAAGGCGAAGATGTGCATGGAACTCGGCGCGAAGGGAACAATAAACCGGCGGGATTTTCCGGATTTGATGTATTCAAAGGACGAAACGCCGGAGCGCAAAAAAGCGCGGCTGGAAGACACAAAGAAATTCGGCAAGGCGATTTGGGAAATTATGGGCGAGAGGAAAAACCCCAACGTTGTTTTTGAGCATCCGGGCGAGGGGACTTTTCCGACAAGCGTTTTTGTGTGCAACCGCTTCGGGCGGATTGTGATTTGCGCCGGCACAACGGGTTATGAATGCATGTTTGATGTGCGCTATCTGTGGATGCACCAGAAAAAAATTCTCGGCTCGCATTTCGCGAACGCTCTTGAATGCATTCGGGCGAACGCGCTTGTTCACAAGGGAATTATCAACCCCGTGATGTCGGAGATTTTTGAATACAAGGACATTCCGCTTGCGCACCAGAATATGTATGAAAACAAACATTCGGGGAAAATGGCGGTTCTTGTTCAGGCGCCGAAAACGGGTTTGAAGAATCAGGAGGAGACGAGAAAGGGGTGAAAAAGTTCTGATAAAATTTCTACCCAATCAGAACATCTTTGAGCAGTTCAAACGGAAACGAGTTTTTTAGTGGCTATTGAAACCTAAACATGCCATAACTATGATTTTCGTGCTTGTTTGTCGGAGGCAATCAGATTTATGCAACAAATAATGTTTAATGCTTTAATCTGGCAGGAAGGCGATGTTTCCAGTTACGGAGACAATGTTGAGATGCAATTGACAGTTTGAAAGAAGCGGTTGGACTGCAACTTTCAAGGTCAACAGCGGAACATTTAGAGATAGATTTTTCCCGGATTTTCTTTCACTCAATATAGACAACCACTACTAAATATAGTAGCGTCTCTCAATGGGACGAGAAAAGCGTGGCGGCTACATCATTGAATGGTGGGTGGGAGACCATCAGCCGAAGCATGTTCACATATACAAAGATGGCGAAGCCGTTGCCAAAGTCGCCGTTCCGGGAATGGAGATTTTGAGCGGAAACATGAACGGAAGGCTAAGAAAAATTCTTCTCGATCTTATTAAGGAGGGCAGGATATGAGTGTTCCTAAAATCAAATCAGCAACTTTTTCCAATAGGAAAAAAGAGATTAATGTCATCTATGCGACTGGCAAAGAGGCGACAGTCCATTACGGTTCTCTTGGCATAAGCAAGGGCATTCAAGAGGTATGGGTTGATAAGGAGACGGGAAACAGGTCTTTGGGAATGCGTTTTGAAGATGGCACGGCGGACTATATGCCGTCCGACCAACCGCTTTTTTTGATAAAAGACCCCGAATATATGCTTCAGGATCATATTGAACACATCATTGCCCGCATCAACAAGGAACTTTCCCGCAAGAAAGTGTCAAAAAAACATCTGGCTCGCTGTCTGAAAACTTCAGACAATCAGATTCAGCGGTTGCTCAATCCGGCGTTGGTGAATAAAAATCTGAGCCAAATCTACAAGGTGGCTTCTCTTCTAAATCTGCGGTTTGAAATGAGCGTAACTTCTGAAAGATAAATTTCTCATCCAATCAGCACATCTTTAATCAATTTGCGCATACGGACATTTTCTTGAGAGACGAAATAATTAGCGGAACAGTTCCGACATATCTTTTATGATGTAGTCCGGTTTGTGGCGGGATTTTTTCGCGTCCGCTCGCGATGAAATTCCCGTGAGCGTCAAAACTGTTTTCATTCCGGCATTTTTTCCGCCTTTTATATCGGTTTTGAGGCTGTCCCCGATAACCGCCGTTCTGCCGGCGGCAACGCGGAGAATTTCACGGCAGATTCTGAAAATGTCCGGATGCGGTTTTCCGGTGATGACGGGTTTTTTGCGCGCAACTTTCTCTATGGCGGCGGTAAGCGCGCCGGTTGCCGGCATAAAACGCCCGTCCCGCGCGGGATAGACGAAATTTGAATTTGTGGCGAGAAAATCAGCCCCTTTTATTATCGCCGTTCCCGCCGCGGCGATGTCTTGATAACCGAAACCCGTGTACCCGCCGATAATTACAACGTCGCATCCGCGCGCGGCTTCGTCCGCCCCGACAATACGAATTCCCGTTTTCTTTATTTCCGACACAAGCGCGCGACTTGCCGAAACAAACGCTTTTTTTGATTCCGGATTTTTGAATTTGCGCGTTATGAAGCGCGCGGTTGATCCCGCCGATGTTACAATCTCGCCCGCCCGCGCCTCTATTCCGGTTTCTTTCAGGCGTTTTGCCCATCCCGCGGGCGTGAGCCGGGAGTTGTTTGTCGCGAACAGAAACGGTTTTCCGGTTTTACGCAGTTTTTTGAGCGCGCCCGCCACGCCCTTAACGGGGGTGGGTCCCGAAACCACCGTTCCGTCAAGGTCTATGACAAAAGCGTCAAATTTATCAACGAGTCGCAAAGGGGTCCTTGCCGGCCCCGCGCCTAAACATCTCCCCACATTGAGCGGGCGAGGCGCGTCCGGGCTTCGGGGTCGTAAGATGAGGGCACCAACGCGATTTTTTTCTTGTTATCGTCCTGAAACATCTCAATCCCCATGAATTTCAAAATGTCCGAGGACGCTTCGCGGTAGCCCTCGTAGAATTTTTCTTCGTTGCCGGACGCCCTTATGGTCTGAATATCCAGAAACAGCGCGACTGCGGCAAACTCTTTCAGAATTTTCGGATCAATTTCAAGCGTGTATTCGGCGAGAGGTCCCTTCAGTATGAAGTTTTTCCACTTCTCAACGGCTTTGTTGAACTGTTCTTCGGTCATTTTTCTTCCTTTGCTCCCTGTTTTGAACTCAAGATTCCACTCGCGGAAACTATATTTTCGCGTCCCGCTTTTTTTGTTGCTTCCACGGCTTTTTCAAGAGAAATACCGGTTTTCAGCGTGGCAAGTTTCAAAAGCATCGGCAGGTTTACTCCGGTTACGACTTCCACCTTGCCGGGGTCAAGAAAAGTCAGGCTGACGTTTGACGGCGTTCCACCGAACATATCGGTCAAAATGATTGTGTCTTTTTTATTGCCGCGCAGGTGTTTTTCTATCTCTCCGGAGAGCATGTCAAATCCGCCTTTCGGAACAAAGGAAACGCCTTTGATTTCAACGGCGGGTTTTTCGCCGAGAACGAATTCAACGGTTTTTATAAGCTCAAAAGCGAGTTCCCCGTGCGTTACGACAAGTATCAGTTTCATTTGTTCTTCCCGATGTCTCTGTGCGCAACCCGTACCTCTTTAACGGAACCTTTCAGCCTTTTCCCGAGCCTCTCGGCAACCGAGACGGACCTGTGCTTTCCCCCCGTGCAACCGATGGCGACATTCAGATAAAGCTTGTCTTTACTTTTGTAAAGACCGACTACAAAATCAATTATGTCCGCCGCTTTGTCAAGAAAACCCTCGCCGCCCGTGTCCGAAAAAACAAAATCCCTGATTCTTTTGTCTTTGCCGTCAAGGGGTTTGAGTTCGGGCGTGAAGTTCGGGTTTGGCAGCATGCGTACGTCAAACATCATGTCCGCGTCGGGCGGGTGGCCGTGCTTGAATCCGAATGAGGTTATGTTTACACGGATTTCGCCCGTTTCGCCCCCGGCGGCGCGAAGCGACGGGTGCTCTCTGAGTTCGTGCGGATTGAGTCCGCTTGTGTCAATAATCAGGTCGGCTTTCTGTTTGAGGTTTTCAAGCAGGGCTCTCTCTTTTTTTATGCCGTCTGTGATGTTTCCGTCTCTGGAGAGAGGGTGGTTTCTGCGCGTTTCACCGTAACGTTTTACGAGCGTTTCGTCTGAGGATTCAAGAAAGATGATTTCAACCTTCGCGTCTTTTTTGAGTTTTTCCGCCGCTTCCGAGACCTGTTCGAAAAGTTTTCCGCCGGGCGTCCTTGAATCAATCACAATTGCGAAGGGCCCCTCGTGCTCTTTGACAAACTGCCCCGTCAGGTTCGGCGGAATGTTGTCCGCGCAGATAAATCCCCGGTCTTCAAAAGTGCTCAAAACCGTGCTCTTTCCCGCTCCCGACAACCCCGTGATTATCAGCAGCAGTTTCATGTTTTCGGCCGTTTTGAGTTTTTTCTTCCCTTAATTATTTCAGGCGGGGAATCAAATGTGTCTGACTCGCCAGTTTTCAGAATATGGTTTCGCACGGCTACTTCAACGAGTGTGGATATGCTTCTGCCCGGGCGCACCGGAATGTTCGCAATCGGCAGTTCCACGTCAAGGATCTTGATGGTTTTTGTCTCAAGTCCGAGCCGGTCGTATTCCATTTTCCTGTTCCACAGTTCAATGTTGATTACTATGTCAATGGAGTGGTTTTCCATAACCGAGGTTCTGCCGAAAAGGTCTCCTATGTTCACGATGCCGATGCCTCTTATTTCCATCATGTGCTTGACCTTTTCCGGCGGCGAGCCGATAAGGTGCGCGCCCACCCGTTTTATTTCAACGATGTCATCGGAAACGAATTTCCATCCGCGCCCGACAAGGTCAAGCGCACATTCACTTTTTCCCACGCCGCTTTTGCCCGTTATGAGCGTTCCGGTTCCGTGGACTACAACAAGCGTGGCGTGAAATGTGGTGAACGGGGCGAGCCGCCACTCAAGCAACTCTCCGAGTGTTGACATCAACGCTTCAAGCGGAATGTCGCTTTTTAAAACCGCGATTGATTTTTTATTCATCATGGATTTAAAGCGTGCGTTTATGTCTATGCCGTCCGACACGATAAAACACGGAATTCCTTGTCGCACAAAGTCCTCGGCAAGGTCTTTGCACTCTTTGGGCGACAGTTTTTCTATGTAAGCGCATTCGGTTTCGCTAAGCACATAGACGTGCCCGGAGTCAAGCTTCATGGGCTTTTCCGTCATCCTCAAGCCCGGCTTGCGAACCGGCGCGGCTGTTATAAAAGCGTCAAAACCCGCTTTGCCGGAAACCTTGCTCAGTTTGAGGTGTGAAAACCATTTTTGCTTGAGTTCTTCTACTTTGACCTTTTTATCTTTTGCCATTCCTGTCGTCTTCCTCAACAAGCGTTTCAAAGATGTCTTTTGTTGACCCAGCTTTGATGAGCCGCTCACGCATTTCGCCGCTTTTGAGTGCGGAAGTAACTCTGGCGAGCAGGTTGATGTATTCATCAGCGCGCGAATCAGACGCGATGATAACCATGAAAAGGTAGGTGGGGTTGCCGTCAAGCGAGCCAAAATCAACTCCTTGCACGCTTCTTGCGAACGCGGCAACAGGCTCGGAAAGCCCGTGCATTCTCAAATGCGGAACCGCAACTCCGTGGTCAAGGGCGGTGCTGCAGATTTCCTCTCTTTCCAGAAGCATCTTGAGCAGTACATCGGCATCAAGAGAAGGGGAAAGACTCGACACGGTTTCAGATATTTCTTTCAGAACGCCGTTTTTGTCGGTTGCTTGAAGAGATTTTATTATGGAGTCTTTTGTCAAAACATCGGCGATTTTCATTGCGTTTTCCATTACCGTTGAGCGGTTTTTCAAGGAACTATAACAATCACCCGTTTGTCTTTTTTGTACGCGACGTTCAGTTCATCGGTTTCGCTGTTTATGAACGCGACGAACTCTTTTCCCGACTCCGTAACCTGTAGCGCGGCTTCTTCAAGAAACATCGGTTTTGCCGCTACTTGCTGAATTTTCACCTCGGCGGGCTGCGATTTGTCCTGCGGTGACTCGGCGGCGGGAGAGTTTCTGCGCCTCGTGGAGATTCTTTTGTCGCCTTTACGCCTGAGCTGTTTTGTAGCGGCGTCCATTACGTTGTCTATGGAAGAGCTCAAATCGTCCGAAGTAACGCTCGCAGTCGCGGAAAGCCGTGTTCCCACAACTTTAATCTCCGCCGTGTGCCGGAGTTTTTCAGATGAGAGAACCGCGCTGATTGTCGCTTCTTCTCCCTGTTTATACAGATACCTGCCCAGCCGGGGCAGTTTTGAAAGCATGTAGTGTTTCATTTTTTTTGCGACTTTTCTGTCTTTGATGTGTCTTGTTGTTATTTTTATGTTCATTTTTATCTTTCCATTGCAGGGAAACCCCAGGGCCTTGTTTCCACATGCTTTTTTTCATATTTTTCTATCAGGTCGCTTTCTTTCAAAGTTTGCGATATGTCATCAAGCCCTTCAAGAAGAGTTCTTTTTCTGAATGGGTCAATGTCAAACTCAAAATTAATCCCGCTTCCCGTGATTGACTGTTTTTCCAAATCAACCTCCAGACTGAAACCCGGATTTGCCCTTACGGTTTCAAACAGGGAGTCCACTTGCTCGCGGTTGAGTTTGACGGGGAGAATGGAGTTTTTGAAGCAGTTGTTATAGAAAATGTCAGCAAAAGACGGCGCGATTACGACCCTGAATCCGAACTCTCTGATTGCCCACGGCGCGTGTTCGCGCGAACTTCCACTTCCGAAATTGTCTTTTGCAATTAGCACTCCCGAGCCTTTGTAGCGTTCCATGTTCATCTCAAAGTCCGGATTGAGTGTTTTTCCGTCTTCAAGAAATCTCCAATCGTAAAAAAGGAATTCACCAAATCCGGTTCTTTCAATTCTTTTGAGAAACTGCTTGGGAATTATCTGGTCGGTGTCAACGTTTGAGCGGTCAAGCGGGGCGACTACCGCTTTTATTTTCGTGAATTTTTCCATTTAATTGCCCCACTCCCGGACGTCAACAAAATGACCTTCAATTGCCGCGGCCGCAGCCATAACGGGGCTTGCGAGATGTGTTCTGCCGCCTTTGCCCTGCCGTCCTTCAAAGTTTCTGTTGGATGTGCTGGCGCATCTTTCCCCGGGCGCGAGAATGTCGGGATTCATTCCCAGACACATACTGCATCCCGATTCACGCCATTCAAATCCGGCATCTTTGAGAATCTTGTCTATTCCCATTTCTTCAGCCTGTTTTTTCACCAATTGAGAACCCGGAACAACCATCGCACGCACGCCTTTCGCGACTTTTTTGCCTTTAACAATCTGTGCCACGGCGGTCAGGTCTTCTATGCGCGAGTTTGTGCATGAGCCCAGAAAGACCCTGTCAATTTTGATGTCCGTCATCGGCTTTCCGGCTTTGAGTCCCATGTATTCAAGCGCTCTTTCCATGTCGCCGCGCCGTACTGCGTCACTTTCGTCCGCGGGGTTTGGAACCGTAGAGTTCACGTCAACCACCATTCCCGGATTCGTTCCCCACGTTATCTGCGGGGCAATTTCTCCGGCGTCCATTTTCAGAGTTTTATCAAAAACTGCGTCTTCATCGGACGCGCACTGTTTCCATTCCTCAAGCGCCGACTCAAAATGCTCGTCTGCCGGCGAATAACGCCGCGCGCGCGCGTATTCAAAAGTTTTTTCGTCCGCCGCCATCATTCCCGCTTTCGCTCCGGCCTCAATCGACATGTTGCACACGGTCATTCTTTCTTCCATTGACAGGTCTCTTATGGCTTCGCCCGCGTATTCAACCGCGTGCCCGGTCGCGCCGGCAGTTCCAATCCGCCCTATGATTGCCAGAATTATGTCTTTTGCCGTAACGCCGCGTCCCCGTTTTCCTTCCATTCGTATCTCAAAGGTTTCCGGGCGGGTCTGGCGCAGGCACTGGGTCGCAAGGACATGCTCAACCTCGCTTGTTCCGATTCCGAAAGCAAGGGAACCGAACGCGCCGTGAGTTGAAGTGTGGCTGTCGCCGCACACTATAGTCATTCCGGGCCTTGTGAGCCCCAGTTCAGGACCTATTACGTGGACAATTCCTTGAAGATCCTCAATTTCCGGATTCGGCAGAATGTCAAAAAGATTAATACCGAAACGCTCGCAGTTTTTTCTGAGCGTCTCAATCTGACGGGCGGATATGTCGTCCTCTATGGGTTTGCTTCGCGCCGTTGTGGGCACATTATGGTCCATTGTGGCGAATGTTAAATTCGGGCGGCGAACTTTTCTGTTTTCCATCACAAGCCCCTCAAACGCCTGAGGCGAGGTAACTTCGTGAACCATATGCAAATCTATGTAGAGAATGTCGGGCTGGCCGTCTTTCCCCTCGCTTACGAGGTGGGAATTCCAAATTTTTTCAAGAAGTGTTTTACCATTCATATATTTTCGTGACCTTTCTTTTTAGATTTTACCCAAGATTTGTTTGCCCGCAAACACAGCCTTTTTCCCCAGTTCCTCCTCAATTCTCAGCAAACGGTTGTATTTTGCCGTTCTTTCTCCCCTGCACGGCGCGCCGGTTTTTATGCGACCGCATTCGGTCGCGACCGCGATGTCCGCGATTGATGAATCTTCGGTCTCCCCCGAACGATGGGACACCATGCGCGAATAGCCCGCTTTGCCGGCGGTCTTCATCGCATCAAATGTTTCCGACAGAGTCCCTATCTGGTTGACTTTTATGAGAATTGAGTTTGCGGCTCCGAGTTTTATTCCTTTTTCAAGCCGCTGTCTGTTTGTGACGAAAAGATCGTCTCCTACCAACTGAACCGACCGGCCGACTCGCTCCGTAATCTCCTTCCAGCCCTCCCAGTCATTCTCGTCCATCGGGTCTTCAATGGAGATGAGAGGCCAGTTTTTTGTCCATTTTTCATACATTTTGCCCATTTGCGCCGATGAAAGTTTTGCGCGTCCGATGCGGTATTTTCCGTCGAAAAAAAACTCGCTTGCCGCCGCATCCATGGCAAGCGACACTTGCGTTCCGGTTTTATATCCGGCTTTTTCCGCCGCACGCGCGATGAACTCCATCGCATGCTCGTTGGAGCGCAAATTCGGGGCGAAGCCGCCTTCGTCTCCAACGGCGGTGGAAAGCCCCTTGGATTTCAGCAGCGATTTGAGAGCGTGAAAAATCTCAACTCCGGCTCGCAATGAATCTGAAAAAGTTTTGAAACCGTGCGGAACAAGCATGAATTCCTGAATATCCAGATTGTTGTCCGCGTGCGCTCCGCCGTTGATTATGTTCATAAACGGCACCGGCAGAGACGGACGCACGGAGCCGTAGAGTCGCGTGAGATATCGGTAAAGAGGGGTTTTGCGCGATTGTGCCGCCGCGTGTGCAACGGCGAGCGAAACACCGAGAATAGAGTTCGCTCCGATGCGTGATTTTGATTTTGTTCCGTCTTTTTCAATCATCTTCGCATCAATTTTTTTCTGGTCGCTTACGTCCATTCCCCGAATCGCACGTTCAAGAGTCCGGTTTGAGTTCTCAACCGCTTTGAGAACGCCTTTGCCTCCGTATCTTTTCTTTGCCGAGTCTCTAAGTTCCCGCGCCTCAAACTTTCCCGTTGACGCTCCGGACGGCACCGAAGCCCTTCCAAGTGTGCCGTCAGAGCACACAACATCGGTCTCAACTGTTGGATTTCCGCGCGAGTCCAGAATTTCCCTCGCTTTTACGCTTTTGATTTTCGCCATTTGTTTTCTCTCCGGGCGGTAAGATTTCCGCAATTATATCCTATTCGCCCGGCTTGGTTTTTCCCGTAATTTCCACAATCACCGAGTTTGCCAAAACAAAACCCTTTTCTGTGATTTTCACCGCGCCGTTTTCACGGCGGATCAGACCATTGTTTTCAAGTTTTTCAAGCGCGTGCACGTCAACCCGGACACCGAACTGCTTTTCCGCATCCGCCAAATCCATTCCGTCCGCAAGCCGGAGCCCCATCATCACGCAGTCGCAAAATCCGGTTTCAGCATCCAAAGCTTGCCTCGGCGCGGTTTTGCCCCTTGCGGTCTGTTCCATATATTCGCGAGGGTTTCGCGGGTTTGCCCACCTGAGTCCGAAAGGCGCGTCGCGCACTGTCATGTGAGAATGCGCCCCCGCACCGAGTCCTATGTAATCTCCCGAACGCCAGTAGTTTATGTTGTGCCGGCAGTGCGCATCCGGCGCGGCGAAACTTGATATTTCATAGCGCTCCATCGCGCTCAAACACTCGGCGGCAATTTCAATCATTTGCGCGCAATCCTCATCCGAAGGTGTTTTCAACAGCCCTTTTTTCGCCAAAGCGTAAAATTGCGTTCCCCGCTCAATTTCAAGTCCGTAAACCGATATGTGAGGCACTCCGGTTGCGGCGGCGGTTTTGATGTCTTTCTCAAACGCTTGTGGAGTTTCTCCCGCCGCGCCGGCTATGATGTCCGCGCTTATGTTCTGAAAACCCGCCGATTGCGCATTTTCAAACGCCTCAAAACATAGCCGAGCCTCGTGCTCTCTTCCGAGACTTTTGAGTTTTTCAGATGAGAAGGACTGCGCCCCGATGCTCAAACGGTTGATTCCCGCCGTGTAAAATCCGCGCATTTTTTCGCGCCCGCATGATGCGGGATGAGATTCAAGCGATATTTCCGCGGAGTTTGAGATTTCAAACTCTCCCGCAAGAAACTCCAACACGCCGCCCACCGCCCGTGCCGAGAACAGAGACGGTGTTCCGCCTCCAATAAACACGGTTTTTACTTCGTAGTGCGAGAGCAGTTCGGGCATTTCCGAAGTGAGGGCTTTCAGTTCGTCACGTATTGCGCGTGTATAGGCGTTTTCATCAAATTTTTTTTCCTCCCATGCGTTCAGATTGCAGAAAGGGCACTTAATTTCGCAGTATGGGAAGTGGACATAGATTGAAAGAGGTTTTTTCATCCGGCGGTAAATCTAACAGCATCAGGTTTTTTTGCGTCCGCTGTGCGTGGCTTTTAATCTTGTGTTATAATTTAAGGACTTTTTCATTTAAGTCCTCTGTTTGCGGGCTTTCCACAGAACAATGCGCTTTTTGCTCTCTATCAGCAGGTTATTTTTACAAGTAGCGTTTTTGCGCGCGCTTTGCATTTTTTTGTTTTTGCTCGTTTGCGCGCCGGTCGCGGGGGCGAAAAAAAACCTTTCGCTTGCCGAAGCGGAGCGCATGGCGGTCAGGCAGAGCCTTGAAGTGCGGCTCGCGGGAGCGGATGTTCGAATACGCAAAGGCATGCGCAAGGAAGCCTCCGGCACTTACTATCCGCAAGTTCACTCCCGAGTTGTCGCGCCTTTTGTCGGACACGAATCAGGATTTTTCGCTGACCAGGTAATCTGGGATTTCGGGCGCACGAAAAACCGCGTCAAATCAAGCAAAAGCCTTGTCTCCTCTGCCAAATATTCAAAGAAAAACGCCGAGAATAAGGCGGTAACCCGCGCGCGCAAGGCATTTTACGCGGTTATTCTTAACGAGGCGCGTCTTGTTTATGCCGAGAAGAACCGTCTGCATGCGGGAATGAGACTTGAAAAAAGCATAATTCTCGCCAGAAACGGGCGCATTTCCCCGCTTGAATTAGCCCAGCAGGAATCCGATGAGAAGAACATAATTTTTCAACTCAACGGCGCGCAGAACGGAGTTGAAAGCGCGCGGTTTGATTTTTTCCAGTTGCTTGGAATTGAGGACACCGGAGACATCACTCTTGTGCCGCCGCAGGATTCGGAAGAGATACTGCCCCCTGTTAAAGAGCTTCTTGCTGATGTTTTAAAAGACAATCCCACTCTTCTGGCTCTCGCCGAGCAGTTGAAAAGTGATAAGGCGAAAATCGCCGCCGCAAAGGCGGAGTTTCTTCCGATTCTTTACGGAAGGGTTGCTTACAGGTTTGAAGGGGAAGGCGCGCACACGGACGCGCCGGATTTCATTGCGGGAGCGGGAGCGACAATACCGCTTTTCAAGGGGTTTTCCCGTTTCGGCACGCTGGACAAAACCCGCGCTGTTCGTGAGAGAACCGAGATAGAAATCGCGCTTGAAAAGCAGCGTCTTGAAAGGGAAGTGAAACGGCTGTTGCTGGATATTACGCACGCCGACGAGTATATAGAACTTAGCAGAAGGGTCCTCGGCACGGCGGAAAAGAAGCTTATTCTCGCGCGGGAAAAGGCGGAACTGGGCGCGGCTTCAAAACTGGATCTTGTTTTTTCGGAAAAAGAATATGCAAATTTTTACCTTAAATACGAAGAATCTTTGTATAATAAAAGAGCATTGGTGGCTGATTTGAAGTTTCTTGCGGGATTAGACACCGCTGAAGAATGGGTAGTGGAGGTTGAAAAGTGAGTGGACCGGGGAAAATTTTTAATGCGTTGGGCCGATTAAGCGCCGGACTGCGCGGTGTGCTTATTGTCGGACTCATTTTGGGCGCGTGGGTGTTTACGTTTGAAGACAGTTCTGTTGAATACAAAACCGAGTCAGTTTCGGTTGGAAGCGTAATTTCCACCATAACTTCTGTCGGAACGCTGAAACATTTTGAGGAAGCGGAAATCTACAGCTCCATACCGGGCACGGTTACCGAAGTTTTTAAGCAACAGAGCGACACGGTTTCCGAAGGCGATGTTCTTATACGCCTTGATGCGACCACACTTAAGTCGCGCTACGATAAAGCGCGCACGGAACTTGAGACAAAAGAGGCGGGCTTTAAATATCAGTCCGAGCTTTACGATAAGAAGCTCAGTTCCACAAACGATTACAAGAAGGCGAAAATAGCGATGGAGCAAGCAAAGGCGGGATTTTCCGAAGCGACCAGAAAGTTCAAAGCGGCCGAGATAAAGTCTCCCATTGACGGAACGGTTATTTACCGCAACGTTGAGGTCGGACGCTCATTTGACAATACAGTCGGAATGCTTATGAAAATCGCCGGAAAAGCCGACAAAATGAGGCTTCTTATCCGTATCGGCGAAGCGGACATCGGGCGCGTTTCCGAGGGGCAGTTTGTGCACTTTACGGTTTCGGCGTTCAAAAATCAGTCTTTCAGGGGCGAAATTTTTTCCGTGTCCGAATCTCCGCTTGAAGGTGACGGCGCCGTTGCTTACGAGGTTCTGGCACGGGTTGAGAACCCTGAACACATTCTTAAATCCGGAATGACCGCGGACATTACGGTAAAAACCGCGCAAGTGGACGATGTTATGCGCGTGCCGACCGCCGCTCTGCGTTTTCTCCCGCCGGACGGTTCCGTGCACGCTTCGGGCTCCGCGGTGTGGATTAAAACCCTTTCGGGAAAATTCAAGCGCGTACCCGTAACAATCGGAGAGAGCAATGAAGTGTTTACCGAGGTTAAGACCGGAGAAATATCCGAAGGCGACATAATTGCGGTTGGAACAGTTGTTAAAACAGACGAAGATTCCGGTGGCATGACACTTCCCCAGCCAAAACGTTTCTGATTAGTTTTCGCCGTGCCGACTAACGAAATTCCCATCATATCGCTTTGCGGAATTGAAAAGACCTATCAGTCCGGTGACACCTCCGTGCACGCTTTGCGCAATGTTTCCCTTGATATTTTTCCCGGAGACTTAGTCGCGATTGTGGGGTCTTCCGGATCGGGCAAAAGCACACTTATGAACATTCTGGGGCTTTTGGATACTCAGGATTCCGGCTCCTACCTTTTTGAGGGGCGGGAAATTTCGGCGTTTTCGGCGGATGGTCTTTCTGAATTGAGGCGCAAGCGCATCGGGTTTGTTTTCCAGAGTTTTAATCTGCTTCCGCGCTTGAGCGCACATGAAAACGTGGAGATACCGCTGATATACGACGGCGCAGCGGCCGGGGAGAGAAGAAAGCGGGCTTCGGAGGTGCTTGAATCGGTCGGGCTTTCGGACAGAGAAAACCACATGCCTTCACAGCTCTCCGGCGGACAGCAGCAGAGGGTTGCCATAGCGCGCGCGCTGTGCAAAAATCCGGCGATGATTCTCGCCGATGAGCCGACCGGCAACCTTGACAGCAAAAACACGGACGAGATTATGAACCTTCTCAAGCAAGTGAACGCTTCGGGCACTACCATTGTGATGATTACGCACGAAAAGGAAGTCGCGGACTGCTGCCGCAGAGTTGTTACCATGAAAGACGGCACGATCTTGTGAGGCGGTTTCATCCGGATTATGAAGACTCCGCACATATTTATAGACAAAAAGGGCAGATGGTTTCAGGACGGGGTTCAGATAACTCACAAGTGGACCTATCTTGAAAACAACCGTAACCTCCGCCGTGCGCGTGGAGGCGGGTTTGAAGTTGCCGAGGGGAAAGTTTCCGTTTCCGTTGAGGTGGAGGACACGCCTTTTGTCATTGTTTCCGCCCGGTTGACAGAAAAGGGATTTGAGGTGGTCGTTAATGATGAAACTTCGGAGATACTCACCGAGGACACCGATTTGCGCGTGAACGCGGACAACATTCCATACGCCTTCATAAAAAACGGTGAGTTTGAGGCGCGTTTTCTAAGCCCCGCATATTATGCCATAGCATCGGTTGCGGAGCCGCTGCCCGAAGGCGGATTTGTTATTGAGTCACAAGGGAAAAAATACAGGTTCTTGCCCAAAACCGCACAGTAAAGAGCGTTTTCCTTTGCGAATATACCCTTTGCGGATAAAATTAACATTCCGCCGGAGATTTTTTTGAAAGTAGGAATTATAGGAACCGGATACGTTGGTCTTGTTACGGGCGCGTGCCTCGCGGACAGTGGAAACTCAGTCGTCTGCGCAGACATTGATGTAGAGAAAATCGCCTCTCTTAAAAAAGGGACTGTGCCGTTTTATGAGCCGAACCTTGAAGATATTGTCGCAAAAAACATCAAAGACGGACGTCTCACTTTTTCAAATGAGCCTGAGCAAGCCGTTTTAGAGTCCGACACTGTTTTTATCGCCGTGGGAACGCCGCAGTCCGTAAACGGCGAGCCGGATTTGGGCGGCGTTTTTGATGTCGCGCGGATGATTGGCCCGGTCTGCGGGGGCGATTACAAACTGATTGTTACAAAAAGCACCGTTCCGCCGGGCACAACGGAGAAAGTCATGGGGCTTGTGCTTGAAAACGGCGGAAAAAACTTTGATATGGCTTCCAACCCGGAATTTTTGAAAGAGGGAACGGCGGTGAAGGACTTTATGAGTCCGGACAGAATTGTTATCGGCACGGACAGCGAAAAAGCAGAAGGCATTTTGCGCCAACTCTATTTGCCGTATATGAGGCGTGGCGAGAGGTTGATTTCCATCTCCATACGCTCGGCGGAGATTGCCAAATATGCCTCAAATGCGATGCTCGCAACCCGAATATCCTTTATGAATGAGATGGCGGTGTTTTGCGAAAAGATGGGCGCGAGTGTCTCAGAAGTGCGCTCGGTTATGGCAGCTGACGAGAGGATTGGGGACAAGTTTCTGTATCCGGGAGTCGGGTATGGCGGTTCGTGTCTGCCAAAAGATATCAAAGCGGTTATCGGCGCCGCGCGCAAGCAGGGATTTGATATGAGAATCTGTTCGGCTGTTGACGAGGTCAACACTCTTCAGCATGAGATTTTTCTGAACAAACTGAAAAGCCAGTTTCCCGACGGGCTCGGCAGTGTGAAAATTGCTTTCTGGGGGGTATCTTTCAAGCCCAACACCGATGACATCAGGGAGTCTCCGGCGATTTACATTATGAATAAGGTTTTGAGCGAAGGCGCCGAAGTAAGCGCTCATGACCCTGTGGCTTTTGACGGCGCGGCAAAGGATTTCATTCCCTCCGGCGTCAAAAGGGCGCGCGGTCCATACGACGCGTGTGAGGGTGCGGACGCGCTTTTTATAAGCACGGAATGGAATGAATACAGACAGCCGGATTTCGGCAGGATTTTTTCCATTATGAAATCCCCTGTTATTGTTGACGGAAGGAATATCTATTCACCGGCGGAGATGAAAAATATGGGTTTCCGGTACTTCTGTCTTGGCGAGGCGTGAAGAATGGATTTTGTTGTAACCGGTTGCGCGGGATTTGTCGGCGCTCGCGTGTGCGAGATGTTGCTTGAAAGAGGAGACAGGGTTGCCGGAATGGACAATCTGAATGACGCTTACGATCCCGCGCTGAAAGAAAAACGGCTTCGAAATCTTTTCTCATCGGACAGGTTTATATTTGAAAAAACTGACATCGCGGACTCGGGCGCGGTCGCGAATTTTTTCGCGGGGATGCGCGGTTTTTCGCCCAAAGCGGTAATCAACCTCGCCGCGCGCGCGGGAGTGAGAAGAAGCGCGGAGATTCCGGCGGAGTATTACAAAACAAATGTGCTCGGTACCCTAAACCTGCTTGAAGCGTGCAGGGAAAACGGCACGGAAAAGTTTGTGTTCATATCGTCTTCAAGCGTTTACGGAAACGGAAGACTGCCTCTTGCCGAAGCCGTTTCGGAAACCGACAAGCCGCTTTCTCCCTACGCGGCTTCAAAGTCCGCTGGTGAAGGGCTTTGCCACTCATATCACAAACTTTTCGGGATAGATGTTTCCGCTCTCAGGTATTTTACGGTTTACGGTCCCGCGGGGCGTCCCGACATGAGTGTGTTCCGGTTTGTGCGGGCGGTTGCCGAAGGAAATGAGATAGTTCTCTACGGAGACGGAACTCAGAGCAGGGACTTTACATTTGTTGATGACGCCGCACGCGCGACACTGCTTTCGGTGAAAAATGTGGGGTTTGAGCAAATAAACATAGCAGGTGGCAATGTGGTTTCGCTGAACGAAATCATCGCGCTCATAGAGGACGGACTCAGCAAAAAGGCGGTTGTCAGAAAAGAGCCGATGAATCCCGCGGATTCAAAAGCCACTGCGGCGGATATTTCAAAGGCGGAAAAAATTCTCGGCTGGGAGCCGCAAACTGATATTAAAAAAGGCGTAAAATCTTGTATTGACTGGTATCTTGAAAACAGGGAATGGGCAAGCCGCCTTGAAATGCCCGAGGTTTGATATTATTTAAGGATTTGAAAAATGGCTAAATCACTTGTAATTGTGGAATCGCCCGCCAAGGCGAAAACGATAAAAAGGTATCTCGGCACGGAATACGATGTTGAGGCGTCCGTGGGCCATATTGTTGACCTTTCGGACAAAACCCACGGCAAGCTCGGTGTTGATTTGGACAACGGGTTCAAGCCCGATTACGAAGTTATCAAAGGCAAAGGCAAAGTGCTTGACTCTTTACGCAAATCTGCCAAGGGCAAGGACAAGGTCTATCTCGCCACCGACCCCGACAGAGAAGGTGAAGCGATTGCGTGGCACATCTCTCAGCAACTGAAACTGGGTGACAGAGCGCACCGCGTTCTAATACGGGAAATAACAAAGGAGGGCGTTCTTGAAACCTTCCGGCGGACTGAACAGGTAAACCAATCAAAGTTTGAAGCGCAGCAGGCGCGGCGCATACTGGACAGAATAGTTGGCTACAAGGTGAGTCCTCTGCTGTGGAAAAAAATCGGCGGCGCGCTCAGCGCGGGCAGGGTCCAGAGCATTGCGCTCAATTTTGTCGTCAAACGCGAGCGCGAGATTGAGGTGTTCAACCCCGTTGAATACTGGAAGATTGAGGCGCGTTTGTTTACGGAGGAAGGAGATTCTTTCAGCGCGGGTCTGCGCAGTTTTCGCGGTTCGGAAGACGAAATTTCCAACGAGGAGCAGGCGCTTGAAATTGTCGCCGCCATTGAAAATGAGTGGTTTGTTATCTCATCGGTTGAGAGAAAAAAGGTTAATCTCAAACCTCCATCTCCGTTCATAACCAGCACTTTGCAGCGCGAAGCGGCAACAAAACTCGGTTTTTCCGTGAAGAAAACAATGAATCTGGCGCAACGGCTTTATGAGGGCATTGAAATTGGCTCTGAAGGTCCCGTGGGTCTTATAACTTACATGCGAACCGATTCACCGCGCCTTTCTCCGCGCGCGGTTGATGAGGCGCGCGACTTTATAAAAGAGAAATACGGAGAGGAGTTCGTCCCCGCAAAACCTAATATTCAAAAGGTCAGCAAGGACGCGCAGGACGCGCACGAAGCGATAAGGGTTACCTCAATTCTCAGAGGCCCCGAAGATATGGCGAAGTTTCTTGAAAAGGATCAACTGCGGCTTTACGAATTGATTTGGAAGCGGTTTGCCGCAAGCCAGATGTCTGCCGCCGTTGACGAAAAAACAACTGCCGATATCAGTGCCGGAGAAGCGGTTTTCAGAGCCACCGGAACGGTTCAGGTGTTCGCGGGCTGGAGAGCCGCCGCGCCTCCGCCTGAGAAAAAAGACGGGGAAGAGGCGCTTCTTCCGCCATTGAGTGAAGGAGCGGATTTGAAGTGCGAAGAGGTTGTTCCGTCTCAGCATTTCACCAAGCCGCCGCCCAGATACAACGAGGCGTCTCTTGTCAAAGATCTTGAGAAAAAAGGCATCGGCCGCCCTTCGACATACGCTTCAATTCTCTCCACAATTCAGGACAGGGAATATGTCAACAAGGAAAAGAAGGCGCTTTTTCCAACTCCGCTTGGCTTTGCCGTCAACGACTATCTCGTGAAAGATTTCCCCGACATAATGGATGAAAAATTCACCGCGAGCGTGGAGCAACGGCTTGATAAAATTGAGCAGGGCAGCGAAAAATGGGACGGGCTTCTGCACGATTTCTATCTTGACGAGGAATCGGGTTTAAAGAAAAGGGTTGAGACCGCCGAAAACGCTGTGAATGATGTTGAGGAAACCGACATCATGTGCGAAAAGTGCGACAAACCGATGGTGGTAAAAAACCGCCGCCGGGGCGGCGGGGAATTTCTTTCTTGTTCCGGCTATCCCGAATGCAAAAACGCTTCCGACTTTGAAAGGGTGGACGGAAAAATTGTAATCAAAGAGACTGCGCCGCCTCAAGATTCCGGAATCGCGTGCGAAAAATGCGGCGAGCCGATGGTGATACGCAAACGCAGACGGGACGGCGTGGAATTTCTCGCGTGTTCGGGTTATCCGAAATGCAAAAACGCTTCGGACTTTGAAAGGGACGGGGATAAAATCATTGTTAAACAGACAGAAAAACCCGAAGACGCGGGCATATCTTGTGAAAAGTGCGATAAGCCAATGGTGATACGCAAACGCAGACGAGACGGCGCGGAATTTCTCGCGTGTTCGGGCTACCCGAAATGCAGAAACGCTTCGGATTTTGAGCGTCTGGAAAACGGCGAAATAAAACCCATTGAAAGGAAGAAATCAGATTCCGCGCAAAAATCCTGAAACGGTTTACACAAAAGATTTTATTGACGCTGCGAGAAAGTTGGAAGCAAACCTTGCGGGCGATTTGAAGCGTGGCGCGTCTTACATCGACAAGTTTTCAGGCAGTTACGAGAGCAGTGTTGACAACATATTCCGCAGGCTGTTTTCTCTTTCTCCGCCTGATGAGCGCAAAGAACTGCAAGACGCGAGAGACCTGTTTCGGGGTTTTGACGCTCTCACCAATTTTGAAAAAATCAAAGTGTTGCGGCGGTGTGTGGAGCGCGTGAGCGCTGTTACTTCCCGTTTTGGTGAAACCACTTCTCCGGCGCGCTCGTCCAAACCGTTGGCGAAAAATCCTTCAAGCCCGGTTGAGGCAATAAAGGGTGTCGGCTCTTCAGTTTCATCTTTTCTCGCGAAAAAAGGCGTCCACACGGTAGGGGACGCGCTTTTTTATTTCCCCTCCAGATACGAAGACAGGCGCGATATAAAAGGAGTTTCAGACGCGGTGCCAAACAGTTGGCAGACGGTTGCGGGCAGGGTGGAGTCGGCGGGCAGAACGCGCCCCGGAGCGCGGGTGCAGTTTTGCGTTGTGCTGAAAGACGGCACAGCGACTCTTGAACTCGTGTGGTTCAATTTTGATGAGCGGTATATGAGGAGTAGGTATCAGGAGGGAAAACTTGTTTTTGTGAGTGGCGATGTTCAGATTGACCCGCGCCGCAGAGTTTTGCAGATTCTTCATCCGCAGCCTGACAGGATTGAGGTTCTTGACAAAGTCGATGAAGCGGCGGACAGCATTCATATCAACCGCGTAACGCCCGTTTATTCACTGACCGAGGGGCTTACACAGCGGCGCGCGCGCGCGATTATGCACGGCGCTCTTGACCATCGTGAGATGCTTGCGGACGTTCTGCCTAAAGGCATCGGGCGGGATTTGGAGCCGGTTGACGATGCAGTCGCAGAGATGCATTTTCCCGAAAAATGCGGCGTATGCCCGGATTTTTCACGAGCCGCGTGGGAAACAGGTTCGCGCGACAGGAATCTGCCCGCTCCCAAGACGGTGGCTTTTTTAGAGTTTTTTCTTTTACAGCTCGCTTTTGGGATAGGCAGAAACAAACGCGAAGGCGTGGGCGGAATATCATTTGCACCTTCGGGCGACATATCGCGCCGTTTGGTTCAAGCCCTGCCTTTCAAACTGACCGCCGCACAGGAAAAGGCGTTCTCTTTGATAAATTCGGCCATGGAAAAACCCGTTCCCATGAACATTTTGCTTCAAGGTGATGTCGGAAGCGGCAAAACGGTTGTTGCCACACTCGCAATAGCAAAAGCGCTTGATTCGGGCTGTCAAGCGGCGATTATGGCCCCCACACAAATACTCGCGGAACAGCACGCGAGAGTCATCGCGCGATACACCGCGGAGATAGGAATAAAACCGTTTCTGCTCAAAGGTGGAGACCGCTCGGCTCCGTTGTCCGAGGTGGAAAGCGGCGAGGCAAGGATTGTTATCGGCACTCACGCTCTTATTCAGGACAGGGTGAAGTTCAATAATCTCGGTCTCGCGGTCATAGACGAACAGCATAAATTCGGAGTAGCGCAGAGGGAGAAACTCAACCGCAAGGGCTCCAGTCCGGACATTCTTGTAATGACGGCGACCCCGATTCCGCGTTCGCTCGCGATGACGGTTTACGGTGATTTTGATGTCGCGGTTATAGACACGCTCCCCGCAGGCAGAAAAAAGATTGAAACGGTCGCGCTCGGCTCCTCGCCCGAAGACCGGTACGTAATGAACGGTGCCATCAAAGACAGTATTGAAGCGGGGCGGCAGTGTTATGTCGTTTGCCCTTTTATAGAGGGCGGGGAAAATGGCGCGGAAAGTGATGACGGCATCGCGCGTGTTGAAGAAACCGCCGCGGCAATTCGGCGGGAGGTTGCCGGCGCGCGGGTCGGCATTTTGCACGGGCGCATGCCGCCCGATGAAAAAGACTCCGCGATGGAGGAGTTTGTCGCGGGCGGCACTCAAGTTCTTGTTTCCACAACCGTTATTGAAGTTGGGATTGACGTGCCGAACGCGACACTTATGGTGATTGAAAATGCGGACAGGTTCGGTATTTCGCAACTTCACCAACTGCGCGGCAGAGTGGGGCGCGGCGCGGAGAAGTCCCGTTGCATTCTGCTTAAATCACCCGGTATAACGGCGCCCGGCGCCCGCCGGCTTGAAGAGGTCTGCAAAAATCCGGACGGATTTTCAATTGCCGAAGCGGATTTGGCCATGAGGGGACCCGGTGAGTTTCTGGGCGTGAAGCAGTCGGGAATGCCCGATTTTCGCTTCGCCGATTTGGTAATGGATTCCGACGTTTTGGTTGAGGCAAAAGAAGCCGCGCGGGAGATTCTGGACAAAGACCCCGAACTTGAGAACTATCCGAAATTGCGCGAAATGGTTGATGAGATTGCGTTCAGATGAGCCGCCGCGCGCCGATTACCCGTCAACCAGTAGAGACTCAGGGTCTTCCACAAGTTCTTTGAGGCGCACGAGGAACTGCACCGCTTCTCTGCCGTCCACAACCCTGTGGTCATAACTGAGCGCGACAAACATTATAGGGCGGATGACGACCTCGCCATCCACAACCGCCGGACGCTGTTTAATCGCGTGAAGCCCCAGTATTCCCACTTGCGGCGGGTTTAGTATCGGGGTGCTGAGCATTGAGCCGAAAACCCCTCCGTTTGTTATGGAGAAGGTTCCGCCCATGAGTTCGTCTATTTTTAATTTTCCCTCTTCGGCTTTTTCGGCGAGCTCCCTGACCTCTTTTTCAAGTTCGGCAAAGCTCTTTTTGTCCGCGTCTCGTATGACGGGAACAACAAGTCCGCTTGATGCGCCGATGGCTATGCCAATGTCGTAGAAATTCTTGTAGAGAATCTCGTCTCCTTGAATTTCCGAGTTAATCTGCGGAAACGCTTTGAGCGCGCCAACTGACGCTTTGATGAAAAAGGACGACATTCCCAGAGACACGCCGTGTTTTTCCTTGAAGGCGTCTTTGCGCCGTTTTCGCAGTTCCATAACCGCGCCCATATCCACTTCGTTGAAAGTGGAAAGAATTGCCGCTTCGTGTTGGGCCGCGAGCATACGCCGCGCGATGGTCTTGCGGCGCGGGGTCATCTTCACCCTTGTTTCTCCGCGGTGCAGAGCCGACAGAGAGGGGAATATATCGCTTCCCGCTCCCGCAGGCGTTTCTTCTCCGCCCGCCGCTTTGTCTGCTGCGGCTTGTTCAACATCGGCTTTTGTTATGCGTCCGCCTTCGGTTTTCGGCTCAACCTTTGACAGATCTATGTTCTCATTGCGGGCTATGTTTTTCGCGACCGGTGTGGCGCTCGCTTTTCCAGCGTCCGAAGCGGGTGCGGGTTCAGGCGGCGCTTCACTTTTACCGGATTCGCTTTGCGGAGTTTCAGTCTCCGCGGAGGCGGATTCATCTATCTCTCCAAGAGCGTCTCCAACTTTCACCTCGTCCCCTTCATTTCTTCCTATCTTCAAAACCACACCGCTTGTTATTGCGGGTACTTCAAAGTTTGCTTTTTCGGTCTCAAGCTCAACAACGGTTTCCCCTGTTTTCACGGGGTCGCCTTCATGCTTGAGCCATTTGACTACGGTTGCGTCTATAACTGAGTCGCCAAGTTCGGGCACGACTATCTGAGTTGCCATCTTGTCCTCCGGATTGTTTTTTCAAGATTAAACATCTATTGCTATCATAACACCGCTTTTTTCAATTTTATCAATTTCTTTTGCGCTGAACGTCTGCTCAAGCAGGATAGTTTGATTGGCCTTGTGCATTGACATTGAGCCCTCCGCGGGACTTGAGTTCCGTTTTCTCGCTATAAAACCCAGAGGAATGTTTCGCGGTCGCGCGATTTTGCGCAGAAACGGATGCATGAAATCCCACGCGCCCATGTTCACCGGTTCTTCCTGAAGCCAGATTATCTCTTTTGCTCCGCCGTATCTGCTCACCGCCTTCTCAATTTCTTCAACGGGCGGGTGGTAAATCTGTTCAACCCTTATTATCGCGACTTCGGGGTGTTTCTTTCTCAATTCGGACATTTCAAGGTCTACCGCAACTTTGCCGCTGCACAAAACAACTCTACGCACCTTGCTTGCGCCTTTTTTATCTACGGGGTCGTCAATGACGGGTATAAACCGCCCCGAAGACAGTTCTTCAAGCGACGATGAGGCAAGCGGGTTTCTAAGCAGACTTTTCGGAGTCATCACTACGAGGGGAAGCGGGTCTGTTTTCAGCAAAACCGCCTGACGTCTCAAAACATGGAAAAACTGCGCGGAAGTTGTGCAGTTCACAATCCTGATGTTTTTTTCCGCCGCCATTCCAAGAAATCTTTCGAGTCGTCCGCTTGAATGGTCAGGTCCTTGTCCCTCGTAAGCGTGCGGCAGAAGCAGCACAAGCGAGGATATCTGCCCCCACTTTGAGCGTCCGGAAACCAGATATTCGTCTATCAGTGGCTGGGCTCCGTTTATGAAGTCCCCGTATTGAGCCTCCCAGACTAGAAGAGTGTCGGGCTTTTGGATGCTGTATCCGTATTCAAAACCAATGCACGCGTTTTCAGTCAGCGGGCTGTTGATGATTTCAAAAGCCGCTTTTGACTGAGGAATTTCCCGCAACGGAATATATTCTTTCCCCGTGTTCGCGTCATGAAGAACAGCGTGCCTGTGGCTGAAAGTTCCCCTCTGACAGTCCTGCCCGCTGAGCCGTATGGGCACTCCGTCGGCAAGAATTGAGGCGTAGGCGAGTTCTTCTCCCAATGCCCAGTCTATTGATTTGGCTTTGGGGTCTTTGAGCGCGTCCCGCCTTTTTTCACGGGTTTTGCTTACTTTGTAGTTCACGGAAAAACCGTCCGGCACTTCAAGCAGGGCTTTATTAATCTCTTTCAGTTTTGACACCGGAAACACGGTTTTTGAATTTTTCGCCGCCCCCTCTTTGGGAATGACAACCGGCACGTCGCTGTCGCTCAGTTTTTCCGGAAGCGTTTCAAAAGTTTTTGTCAGTTCCGCCATCTGCTGTTCAAAGAGTTTGTCCGAAGAGCTCTTGTCCATTACTCCCTCTTTTGCGCAACGCTCTGCGATTTTTCCCCTCACGGTCGGCTGCCGATTGACTTTCTCGTACAGCAACGGCTGGGTGAATTTCGGCTCGTCTCCCTCATTGTGTCCGTGTCTGCGGTAGCCAACTAGGTCTATGAGGAAGTCTTTATTGAATTTGCGTATGTAGGAAAACGCTATCCTTATCGCCTCCATGCAAGCTTCGGGCTCATCGGCGTTGATATGGATTACGGGCACTTCAAACCCTTTGACCAGATCGCTTGAGTAAAGTGTGCTTCTGCTGTCTTTAGGAATAGTTGTGTAGCCAATCTGGTTGTTTGTGATTATGTGCAGTGTTCCGCCCGTGCTGTATCCGGGTATCAAAGACATGTTCAGAGTTTCCGCGTTTATGCCCTGTCCCGGAAACGCGGCGTCCCCGTGAACAATGACTGGCAGGGAATACATCGGGTCAAACTTCGGCTCTCCGGGAGATGAAGAATCCGTTCCCGCTCCGCGCGCCATTCCCTGTATGACCGGATTAACCGATTCCAGATGACTGGGGTTGGGCGCGAGCACGATTTCCAGCATTTTGTCCCCGCTTGAGATTCCGTTCATTCTCAGCGGTTTTACGGCTCCCTCGTGGTATTTAACATCGCCTGTCCAGCCCATGTCGTCTCTGAAATCCCTTTCATAGACAGGGTCTTTGAACTTCACAAGAGACTGCTCGCACGGCTTGTCCATAACATTGTGCATCACATTGAGCCGCCCCCGGTGAGCCATTCCAAGCGTTACGTGATAGACGCCTGAGTCCGCCGCGAGGGACATAAATTCATTAAGCATCGGCACAAGCATGTCCATTCCCTCAATGGAAAAACGGAACTTGCCCGGAAACACTTTGTGCAGAAACTTTTCAAGTGCCTCCACTTTGCAAAGCTGTTCAAGGATTGATTTCAGGTTAATGGGATTAAGCGGGGGTCTGAACTTCCCGGACTCCGCCGCGCCCATCATCCAAAGCCGTTCATTTGAGTAGTAGATATGATGAAAATCGTAGCCGGAAAAGGACGAGTAAACCTCTCTGAGTTTCCTGATAACCTCCGCCGCGTTTGAGCATTTTTCCGTAACCGGGCTTTCAATTATTGATGGCGGAAGCCCGGCAAGGTCTTTTTCGGTCAGTCCGTGAAATTCGTTTGAAAGGAGTTTGTCTCCCGCCGGGGAAGTTCCGAGGGGGTCCAGTTTGCTGTCAAGATGCCCGTTCAGCCGTATGGCCTGAGCGAGATTTGTCGTCGCGACTGTGGCGCCGGATGAGTCCGCTGTTTGTGTCTGCGCGGCGGCGCCTGTGCCGTTTTGCGCTTTCGACAAACCATTTTCAGTCGGAGTCCACGCGTCAAAAAAAGCGCGCGCTTCGGGGCTGACCGAAGAGCGGTCTTGCAGGTAGTGGCTGTAAATCTCCATAGCGAACCCCGAATTGGGCCCGTGAAAGAGATCTTCCAGCATCATAGAAGTGTGGTTTTGTTTTGCCATCGGAACGGCGTTTTTCCGTTTTCGGAAAGCAGAGCAATAGTAATACAGAATTCAGTCATAGACAATATGTCTCTGAACAATTTTTCACTGATTTGCGCGCTTCCCTACCTGTTTTTTTTGGGTCTGTCTTTTTCCTCTATGTATTCCCCGATTTGAACTTTGCCTCTGATTTCGGGTGGCAGATTGCTCAAATCCGGTTTGGGCATATCCGTTGAAAGGTCACTTGTGAAAGAGAATGACGATACCACCTTTTTCGCTTTTTTTGAACCGCATGAGGGACACTTCACCCTTTTTTCATCGCCTTTTTCATATATCAGTTCGGAAAAACGGAAAACATCAGTGTTCATAACAAACATCGTCGAGCCGTCTTCGGAATACCGGATTATGTCCTGCCCGTTTTCCGCAGGTTTTCCGGCTTCGGCTTCAATTTTGCCTTTTTGGAGGTCAATTATCTGCGCGCTACGCACAACTGAGTTGTCTTTTACGGTTTTAGGCACGGACTTCCCGCCGCCTTTCATAATGTTGCTTATCGCTTTTTCCGCGCTTGTTCTGCAAGGTACACATTCATATTCAAACAACGGCATAATTTCTTCCTACCTTTTGAAATACTGATTCAGGGTGTCCTGCCCGACCCAGTTCTGGCGCTCCTCGTCTTTTTGCACTTTGTAGTCCTTATGCCAGCCGAAGTCGTCTCCGGGACCGGGTTCCCTGTCTCTTTTATCAAAAATCGCCTTGAAGGTTGAAAAAACCCTCTGCACCTTTCCGCCTTGGCACAACGGGCATTTCGGCGGCGGCTCTCCGGGTTCCATCAGTTCGCTGAATTTGAAGTCTTTAAGTTCAAGGTAGAGCGATTTTCCCCCTTCAAGCGAGTATTTGAAACGGCGCGTGCTTCGCGACCGCGCAGGCATTTTTTCGCCGAGAGAAAACATCGGCGCTTCCTTTTTTTCCTTCGCGACCTCTATATAGAGGAAGCCGGGGTTTTCCTTTGATATCCGCGAAGCGTTTTTTTTGTTCAGGTTCTCAACAAGACTTGAGATGTCTTTGTTGAACCTGTCCATGCATCCTTCGCATTCATACTCATAAAGAGGCATAATAGAATCGAGATTCTACATATATTTGCCGTTTATTAAAAGGAACAAGTCTTGAAATTATTACCGGAAAACAGCACGGAATTGATTGTCCGGCGGACCGGAGCGGTCATTTCGCTTGAAATAAACAGACCTGAAAAGAGAAACTCTCTGTCTCCCGACGTTCTGCGGAGTATTGTCCGCGCGCTTGAAAAATTGAAAAAAGACGACTCGGCGCGTTGCGTTGTGCTTTCAGGGCGGGGGGGCAAGGCGTTTTCATCGGGATACGATTTTTCCTTTGTGGCCCCCGGAGACATAACCCGCGATTATGGCAGAAAAAAACATCCGCTTGCCGCCGCCTGCGACGCGGTGGAGAATTTCCCGCGCCCCGTTCTGGCGCTTGTGCGCGGCTACGCGGTTGGCGGAGGGCTTGAGCTTGCCGCCGCTTGCGACCTCATAATCTGCTCGGACGATTCAAAGTTTTCCATGCCTCCTTCAAAGCTCGGAATCGCCTATCCGTTTTCGGGTTTGCGTAGAATTGCCCGTGCGGTCGGGATTGCGGGCGCAAAACGGATGTTTTTCGGCGCGGAAACCTTTACGGCTCAAGAAGCGTTTCAGGCGGGGCTTGTAAGCGAAGTAACTTCACCTTCAGCTCTTGAAGACACCGTTTACGCGCTCGCCCGCAAAATCGCGGAGGGCGCGCCTCTGTCAATCCAAGCCTCCAAACAGGGGCTCAACATTCTTGCGAAATCCTCAAAACCTTCCGCGAAAGATTCCACCTCTCTGCGCGCAATGTTTGAAAAAGTCTGCGAAAGCGCCGATTTCAAAGAGGGAATGAAATCGGTTGCCGAAAAAAGAAAGCCGGTTTTCAAAGGGCGTTGATTTACCGCCCGTAAATATCTTCAATAAAATCTCTGTCTTTGCTCCAGCCCGGTTTTACCATCACGTTCAGTTCCAGAAAAACTTTTGTTTCGAGAAAATTCTCAATATCGTTCCTCGCGCGCGAACCAATTTTTTTCAGCATCTCGCCGCCTTTTCCTATAACGATTTTTTTATGAGACTCTTTTTCAAGAAGCACTTCGGCGTTTATGTAGAGAATGCCACCTTTTCCGCGCCGCATTTCCCTGACCACAACAGCCGATTGGTAGGGCACTTCTCCGTGAGTGAGGCGAAAGATTTTTTCTCTGACAAATTCCGCCGCGATAAATCCGTCCATCGCGTCCGTGCCGTTGTCATCGGGGAACTGTTTTTCGCCTTCTGGCAGGGATTTTTTCAAAACTTCAAGCAGGCGCTCAGTACCGGTTTTTTTGAGCGCCGAAACCGGAACAATATCGGCGATTTTGTCGCCAAATTGTTCCGATTTTTTTATCGCTTCAAGAACAGACTGTCTGCTCGCGATGTCGGTTTTGTTCAGAGCCACTATCACGGGGCGCGAAGAATCCCTGATTGCCCTGACTTCGCCCGCGCCAAAGGCGGCGGAACTGTCCGTAACGGCAAGTGTTATGCCGCTCTCCAGCGCTCCGAGCGCGGACGCGGTCATTTTTTTGAGCAGTTCTCCCTTCGGGCGGACTATTCCCGGCGTGTCAGTGAAAACTATCTGTGCTTCGTCGTCCGTGAATATGCCATTTATGCGGTTGCGCGTTGTGTTGGGTTTTGAGGATGTGGCGCAGATTTTCCGTCCCACAAGCGTGTTCACAAGTGTGGATTTTCCCACATTCGTTCCGCCGACCACCGACACAAAGCCGAATCTGTATTTTCCGCCACCTGACATTTCTGACAAGAATGGCGTATTCGGCCGCCAAGAGCAAACCGCTCGGACAGGTTGAAAATCAGTAAAGTTGGTATAGAGTGAGATTTTGCCCGCGCATGTGCGCAAAAAACATCGCGGGACAGGGGGAATTCTTTGAAAGATTATGTTTTTACACCCGGTCCAGTTCCGGTTCCGAGCGATGCTCTGATTGAGATGGCAAGGCCCATCATCCACCACAGAACCGCCGAATTTGAGTCAATAGTTGAACAGATACGCGCCGACCTGAAACAGATTTTTCAGACTTCCGGCGAGGTTCTGGTACTTGCTTCCTCAGGCACGGGAGCGATGGAGGGCGCGGTTTCAAACACACTTTGCCGGGGCGACAGGGTTCTTGTCGTCAACAGCGGGAAGTTCGGAGAAAGATGGGAAAAAATCTGCGGCGCTTTCGGCATTGAAGTTGAGGAAATCACGGTTGAGTGGGGAAGGGCGGTTGATCCCGCGCTCATACGGCAAAAACTCGACAAAAACCCCTCCATACGCGCGGTTCTGATGCAGGCGAGCGAAACCTCAACGGGCATAAAAAACCCGACCGCCAAAATAGCCGCAATTACGCGCGAACGGGACGACGTGATTCTGATAGTGGACGGCATAACTGCCGTGGGCGTTTTTCCGTTGCCGTTTGACGAACTTGGCATTGACGTGCTTGTCGCGGGCTCGCAGAAGGCTTTTATGCTTCCTCCGGGGCTGTCTTTTGCGGCAATGAGCACCAAGGCGTGGGAGTTCAACAAAACCTCGGACCTTCCGAAGTTTTATTTTGATTTCAAAGCCGCGGCAAAAAGCGCGGACAAAAACACAACTCCGTGGACACCGGCGGTCAGTCTTGTAAGAGGGCTGTCGCAGGTTTTGAAAATGTTTGTCGGAGAAGGGCTTGAAAATATGCACAAACGGCACGCGGTTTTTTCTTCCGCGACCAGAAGCGCTTTTGAAGCGATGGAAATGGAGTTGTTCACAAAGGATGAGCCCAGCCCCGCGCTTTCAGTCGCGGTCGCGCCGCCTGATATCGGCGCGGGACCGCTGATAAAAACCCTCAAAGAGGATTTTGGAATAACGGTCGCGGGCGGTCAGGATCAGGCAAAGGGGAAGATTTTCCGCGTTTCCCACATCGGATACATAGACCGTTCGGACACAGTCGCGGTTGTGTCTGCGGTTGAGCAGAGTTTGAAAAAACTCGGGCACGGGTTTGATTTCGGCTCCGGTGCTGAAGCCGCCGCCCGCATAATCAGTGAAAACCTGTAAACATTCGGCGCAAGCGCGGGATTTTTATATTTCTTTGAGCGAACTGAAATGTTTGTCTGCGAGTGGGTCTTCATCTTTTTCTGAGATTAGATACGCGGCTTCGTACTGCCCGCCGCGGTTGTGATAAAGACGCGTTCCCGAAGGCGTTTTAATGTAGTTGCCGGAAATTTCGCAACCGTCCGGCATTTCAACTTCATAGATTGAAAAGGACAGGGTTTGCGAACCGAGGTTAAAATTTCTGCGCTTCTCGCCGATCTTTTTTACTTTGATCGTTTCTTGCAGAGCGTACGGGAATATCTGCCCGTGAACCTGAATTTTCATCCGTTCTCCTCGTATCTGATTTGGTTGAGCGAACCGACGCACATAAGCAAACGCGCGATTTTTTCGTTCTTTTTATACGCGGATTTTTTCTCAAGCGTTTTTCCGCACCCGGCGCACCGGTTTGACGATGCGGATGAAAAACCACACGGCGCGCACCGGAAAACCGTTTCATCATGCCAGCGCATCAAAGAGTAAATCAACTCGTTGACGCCCCAGCCGACCATTACGTCTCCCCACTGGTCAATCGCCTCTATCAGTTTCCGTCTGTGGGGTTCGGGAACTTCACTGAAGTCTCCCAGATACACACGCTCGCCTGTTGAGGCATACACGCCGAAATTGCGCGCCGTCACAGTTTTGCTGTCCGGCTCATAAGGATATGATCCGCGAGCACAAGATTAACCATCGCTTCGGCAATGGGAACCGCCCGCGGGCACAGGCACGGGTCATGTCTGCCTTTGACTACCAGATTCTTTGGAGAGCCCTTTTTGTCAACCGTTTTCTGGGTTTTTGATATTGACGAAGTGGGCTTTATGGCGATTCTGACCACGAGATTTTCGCCGTTTGTTATGCCGCCGAGCAACCCGCCCGCGTTGTTTGTTTTGAATCCCAGAGAGCCGTCTTTGCGCTTGAACATCAAATCGTTTACTTCAGATCCTTTCTTTTTCGCCACATCAAACCCGCTTCCCACTTCAAAACCTCTTATGCCGCCGATGCTCATCAGAGCGGAAGCCAAATCCGCGTCAAGTTTGTGAAAAACCGGCTCGCCAAGCCCTGCGGGAAGTCCCTGTGTTATAACCTCAACCGTTCCCCCGACTGAGTCTCCCTGCCGCCGGACGGAGTCTATGAGGTCAAACATCTGTTTCGCTTTCTTTGCGTCCGGACAGCGCACGGGATTTTTTTCTATTTCACTAAAATTGACTTTTTCCGCAACTATGTCGCCCACACTTCTGACAAATCCGCGCGTTTTAATTCCGCGCTTTTCAAGCAGTTTTTTCGCAATAGCGCCCGCCGCGACCCGACCGGCCGTTTCCCTTGCCGAAGCCCTGCCTCCGCCTCGGTAGTCTCTGAATCCGTATTTTTCATCGTATGTGAAATCGGCGTGTCCGGGGCGGTAGGTGTCTTTTATTTTCTCATATGAAGACGAGATGACATCGGTGTTGCGCACAAGCATGGAAATCGGTGTGCCAAGCGTTTTGCCTTTGAACACGCCGGACAAAATCTCAACCTTGTCCGCCTCTTTGCGTTGTGTCGTAACCTTGCTTTGCCCGGGGCGGCGGCGGTCAAGTTCGTTCTGAATGTCGGTTTCGGAGATTCTGAGTCCCGCCGGACAGCCGTCCAGCACAACCCCGATGGCGCTTCCGTGCGACTCTCCCCATGTTGTGATTCTAAAAACTTTTCCGAATGTGTTTCCGGCCATTTGGATATAATACCCGCTTCTTCAGAGCAATCTGCGCGACTTAAACCATTCAACGGTCTTGCGCAGACTTTCCTCCACCGAACCGCGCTTGTATCCCAGTTCCCTCTCGGCTTTTGAACAGTCTGTGTGCCAGTTGTAGCGCGACAGTTTGACGGAATCCAAATCCATTGTTGAGTAGTTCGGAAACGCCAGTCCGAGAACGCGTTCGGCGAAAAACGCGGACACGTATGCCGCCGGGTAGGGGATTTTCAATTTCGGCGCGGGCACCCCTGTTACTTTTTCAAGCAGGGTGAAATACTCAAGCACCGTCAGGTTTGTGTTGCTCAGGATATAACATTCTCCGGTTTTACCCTTTTCCGCGGCAAGTATGTGTCCTTCCGCCACGTCTTCAACATCGGTAAGGTTGAGAGTGCCGTCCATGTATCCGGGGAAACGCCTTTTGCAATACCACAGAACCGATCCCACGCTGGACAGATATTTGTCTCCGGCTCCGATAACAACCGAAGGATTCGTTATCACGACATCAAGCCCTTTTTCGCAAAAATCAAGCGCCGCGGCTTCGGCGGCCCGTTTCACGTTCATATATCCGATGTTCGCGCCTTGAAAATCCGTGTCGGTTTCAGAGTCTTCCGTTATAAACCCGTCCTTAACCGCCGGCCCCAGCGCCGCCACACTGCTTGTGAAAACCACTTTTCGCACGCCCGTTTCAAGAGCGGCGGACAAAACATTCCGTGCTCCCTCAACGTTTATCTCCACCATTTTCCCGTAGTCTCTTTTTTTGAACGAAACAAAGCCCGCGCAGTGATAAACGGTTTCGCATCCTTCAAGGGCTTTCAACACCGATGCGCGGTCCGTTATATCGCCGTTTATTTTTGTTATGCCGGCGCGGTCAAGGTCTCCGGTGTCGCTGGTTGCGCGCACAAGGGCGCGAACTTCGTCTCCTTTAGTTTTCAGTTTTCGCGCTATATGAGAGCCGATAAACCCAGTTGCTCCGGTCATTAAAACTGCCATGTTAAAACGCCTCCCGATTAGAATCCGATGAATTAGAAGTTAGAAGTTTGAGATGGAGTTGTCAACGGTTATTTGATTTGCCCCGTCCGCCGCGGGGGAGCGTCTTGCCTGTGTTTGCCGCCTCATATATTCTGGAACAGCCGCCGCGCGCGAGAAATCCCATGTCTCAGGCACACTCTATCGTTATGGAGAAAATCCGCAAAGATTACGCCGGGCGGCGTGTTCTTGACGGTCTGGATTTGCGTGTAGGGAAGGGCGAAACGGTTTTCATCAAAGGCGAAAACGGTTCGGGCAAAACTTCGGTGTTGAAAATTGCCGCCGCGCTGTCAAGACCGGCTGCCGGAAGAGCTCAAGTCGCGGGTTTTGACACCGTTTCTTCGCCGGAGCAGGTGAGGCGTAGAGTGGGGTTTGTTTCTCACGAAGACTGTCTTTACGAAGGTTTAAGCGCATTTGAAAATCTGCGTTTTTTCTGCGAACTCCAGAGCATCGGGAACGCGGCGTTTAGGGCGGAAGAGTTGATTGAAATCTTTGAAATTCCGTTTTCCCGGCGGCAGGGTTGCGGTTCGCTGTCGGCGGGAATGAAAAAACGGATTTCAATAGCGCGTGCCGTGTCGCACAACCCCGAAGTGCTTCTTCTTGACGAACCATTTTCCGGTCTTGACCGTAGAGGGAGCGAGATTCTTTCGCAAGAATTTGAGCGTTTAAAAAACTCCGGCGCGGCCGCGCTTGTTTCAACTCATGGAAATTTTGAGGGTTCCGATATTGCGGATTGGACGGTGGTTATTACCAGCGGTCGAGCGGACCGGAGCGGGAGCGTTTTGTGAGAGCCATCTGGACTGTTTTTTTCAAAGATCTCTCCATTGAGACTTCGGGCGGGGGCGTTTTTCCCGCCGTAGCGGCTTTTGCGGTCGTCATAGCGTCCGTTCTGCACTTTACAAATGTTTTTCCCTCTGCGCCCGCCGTGACAAATGCCGCTCCGGCGGTGTTCTGGATTTCCACCCTGTTTGCCGCCACGATTGCATTTGAGCGCTCATTTGAGGTTGAGAGAAAATCCGAAGCCATTCGCATGGTTCTTATGTCGCCTGTTGACAGAGGTGCGGTTTTTATCGGTAAAACTCTCGCCAACCTGTTTCTTCTCACCGCCGTTCAAGCAGTTTTTGTTCCGGTTTTCGCTCTTTTTTTCTCTCTGGACGTATTGCCGGTTCTGGGACCGTTTGCCGCGACTGTTTTCGCGGGAACGGTTGGAGTGGCGGCGGTGGGAACCGCGCTTTCCGCACTTTCCGCACAAACCAGCATGAAAGGGGCTATCTTTCCGGTTTTGCTGTTTCCGCTTCTGATTCCGGTTTTAATAAGCGCGTCCGAATCTTTGTCCGCGGTGCTCGGCGGTGCGCCCGCAGGTGATTTTCCGCGCCACATGAAAGCGCTCATCAGTTTTGATTTTGCTTTTCTTGCGGCCGGCACACTGGTTTACGGATATATAATTGATGATGTTTAGGGGGATTTTTTGAGCGTTTCAAAGAAAATTGTTTTTGCTTTCGCGTTGCTTCTTACCGCGGTCGCGGTCTGGATGGGAATTTTTTACGCGCCGACCGAACTCAAGATGGGGCACACGCAAAGAATCTTCTATTTTCATATGGGCGCGGTTGCCGCGATGACCGTGGCTTTTATAATCGTGTTTGTTTCAAGCGTCGCTTTTCTGCGTTCAAGAAAGTCCGGGTGGGATGTGCGCGCCGTATCCGCGGCGGAGGTCGGAGTTGTTTTCACGCTTATAACTATGCTGACGGGCGCGATATGGGCGAAGCAGTCGTGGGGAACGTGGTGGGTTTGGTGGGACGCTCAGCTTCAAGCCACCTTTATCCTGTTTTTGCTCTATTGCGGCTACTTGCTTCTCAGAAGAGCGCTTCCCGAAGGCGAAAAAAGCTCCGTGCTTACAGCCGTGTTCGCGTGCCTCGCTTTTATAGACCTGCCATGGGTTTATGTGTCCGCGCGCGTTGTGAAAAGAGACATTTCCCCCGTTGTTTTCGGTCCGGGCGGAGAGGGCATTGCGCCTGAAATGATGCACACACTGCTTGTCAATATTGCGGCGTTTGTTTTTTTGTTCGTGCTGATTTTGCGCGAGCGCGAGAGGATTGAAACTTTGAGGCGGCGTATCAATTCGCGCCGCGAAGATTAGAGCGGCTATCCGGTTTTGCGAAACTCCGAGAATGAGTTTTCGTGTTCGCTCACAATTCTGCTTACGGTTGAGTAGTGAATTCCGAAATGGTCTGATATTTCCTTCATTGAGAATTCGCCCGAGCGATACGCCGCGAAAACCGCCTCATTTCTGTCCGTGATGCCACTGACGAAACGCTTGACGCTTTTGAGCGTCATTCTCTGCTCCGCCGGAATCTCTTTTGAGTGTTTTACGGACGCGAACTTTGAGGATCTTTCAATAAAGTCTCTGTCGCCCAGATAAATCTGGTTCTTGATTTCCGACCTGATGCTGTTCTGCTCCGGGGTTGAAATAAATTTTTCAAACTCCGTGCCGCCGCCGAAAATTGACGATATTGCCAACGGATTTATAAAAGAAACGCTTTCCTTTCCGCTTGAGGCGCGGCAACTGCTCCATTTCCACTGAACAGGTGAGGTGATAAGCCCTTTTCTGACCGGATTTGAGAGCGTGTGCCTGATAACTCGTTTCAGATATTTTTCCTTCTGGAAAATTACGGAGTTAAACCTGCCCGTGAAAAGATGCCCCGACCGGTTGTGCTTTCTGTTAAATGCTTGTGTGTAAACTCCGTTCAACTGCCTCATTCCGGCTGAAAGGTTGGCTTTGGGAGTTTCAACGACAATATGGTAATGGTTGCCCATCAGGCAGTAGGCGTGGCAAATCCATCCGAATCGTGAGCACACGGACTCAAAAGTGTTCATCCACAACTTGCCGTCATCGGAACTGATAAACACCCTCTGGGACGCGTTCCCCTTTGAGGTTACGAAGTAATAGGCGTTTTGATACTCTACTCTGAGCGGTCTTGCCATGCTGGCACGATTATAAGATTTTTAAATTCAAAAGGTCAAGACTTGACCCCTTGAAAACTAAGTTTTTTAGGGTTTTGAGCGCGGCGGTCGTTTCTTTTCTCCCCGTTTCTGCGCCTCGGCGATTACGGATTGAACCTCTATCACCGTCATATTCATCTTATACCATCCCGGTTCGTAACTGCCTTCTTTGTTTTCCTCTATCTCTTCGGCGGAAATTCTCATCAGCACAAAGACGTAGCCGCTCGCGTCAACAAGAGGGTCTCCCGTGAGCAGGTTGGGGAACTCTTCAAGCCCGCACTCTCTCTGCCACGGCCTCAAGTCAAAAAAATGAACACAGTCCTTGAGCGGAATTTGAAACATCCGTTTGTTTTCGGATGCCTCTTTGTCCTCAACTGAAAAGTAGAAAATATCAGCCATCTTTCAAACCTCCCGCGTGTCAGCCGCCGCTACGGTTCCCGATGTCTTTTCTGTAGACAAGCGTACCGGAACCGGTTTCTCCGTCAATTCGTTCCACCGTTTCATAAGCGCGTGCCGCCGCTTTTCTTATTGTATCTCCAAGAGCCGTCACTCCCAAAACTCTTCCGCTTCCGGTAACGACTTTTCCGTCTTTTTCCGCCGTTCCGGCGTGAAAAACCACCGACTCCTCCCCGTCATTCGGAATCCCTTTCAATTCCGCGCCTTTTTCGTATTTTCCAGGGTAGCCGTTTGAAGCCATTACCACGCACACAGCCGCGCTTTCATTCCATTCGGGCGGCTTCTGGTTTGCCAGCGTTCCGTCCGCCGCAGCGGCAAGAAGCGGCACGATGTCGGATTTCATCCTCATCATAAGCGGTTGGGTTTCGGGGTCTCCGAAGCGGCAGTTGAATTCAAGCAGTTTTATGTCCGCGCCGTCTATCATAAGCCCCGCATAAAGAACGCCTTTGTAGGGTTTTCCTTCCTCCGCCATTCCCTCAATGGCGGGTTTCATAAACTCATTCATTATTTTCTCCCTGATTTCGCCTGTCGCGATTGGCGCGGGAGTGTAAGCTCCCATGCCGCCGGTGTTGGGTCCGCAGTCGCCGTCAAGAAGCCGCTTGTGATCCTGAGACGGTTCAAGCGGAATAACGGTTTGCCCGTCCGATATGGCAAAAAATGAAAGCTCCGCGCCGGGCAAAAACTGCTCCATCACAATGCGGTTTCCGGACTCCCCAAACACCTTGTCGCTCATGATTGAGCGCAACGCATTTTCGGCATCCTTTCTTTTCTGGCACACAAAAACCCCTTTCCCCGCCGCAAGACCGTCCGCCTTTATGACAACCGGGAAATCCGTTTCTCCAAGCGCGCGAATCGCGTCATCAACATTTTCAAACACATCAAAATCAGCGGTTGGAATGGAGTGTCTGCGCATAAACTGTTTTGAAAAAACCTTGCTTCCCTCAATTTCCGCCGCCGCTTTTGAGGGGCCGAAAACCCTGATTTTTTTCGCTTCAAGCGCGTCCGCAAGCCCGAGAGACAGGGAAACTTCCGGACCTATGACCACGAGCTCCGGTTTCTCTTTGAGCGCGAGCGCAACCATTGCTTCAGTGTCCGCCGCCGCAACAGCAACGCACCGGGCGCGTTTTGTTATTCCCGCATTTCCCGGAGCGCAGACAATTTCCGAAACCAGCGGACTACGCGCTATTTTCCAGCAAAGCGCATCTTCTCTGCCTCCTCCGCCAACCACCATCACTTTCATTCAACAGTTACCACTTTGGCGAGATTTCGCGGCTGGTCAACATCCTTTCCGAGCGAGCGAGCCACATGATAGGCGAAAAGTTGCAGCGGAATGACGGAAACAAGCGGGTTCGCAATCAGTCCGCATTCTGGCACGCGGATTATTCTGTCTTCTTCATCCAAATTCGGCGCTTCACAATCCGGCATAACGGCTATTACCCTGCCGCGCCGCGCCTTCACTTCCGCCATGTTGGAAAGAAGTCTTTCAAAAGACGGCTCTTCACGGGATGGAAACACGAAAACCACGGGCATTTTTCCGTCAATAAGCGCGATGGGCCCATGCTTCATCTCTCCCGCCGCCGCACCCTCGGCGTGAATGTAGGAAATTTCCTTCAACTTCAGAGCGCCTTCAAGCGCAACCGGATAGCCGAGCCCCCGTCCCAGAAAAAGAAAGTTTGAGTGCTCTGAGAATTCCACTGCGATTTTGGCGATTTCATCGTCAAGTGCTAGGCATTCGGACTGAAGCGCCGAGATTGAGCGCAACTCTTTCTCAATTTCCGCCGCGCGGTTTTGCGGAAGTGTTCCGCGCGCTCTGCCGATAAAAAGCGCGAGCGCCGCGAAAGTCGCAACCTGAGTAGTGAACGTTTTTGTTGAGGCGACAGAAACCTCTCTTCCGGCTTTGGTCAGAATGACGTTCCGCCCCGCGTCAATTATTTTCCCGAACGGATTGTTTGTCACGACAACTGTTTTGGCGCCGCTTTCCGCCGCTTTGGACAAGGCGAGCAGGGTGTCCGCCGTTTCGCCCGATTGCGACACGGCTACCACAAGTGTTTCGGGACCCGCTTTTGTGCGGCGGTAACAGAACTCCGAGGCGATTTCCGAATCCGCATGTATCTGCGCGATAGATTCAACCAGATAGCGTCCCGCTATGGAGGCGTAGTGAGAGGTGCCGCAACCCACAAAAACGACCCTTTCAACGGAGCGGATAAGTTCGGGGTCCAGATCGTCAAGAACCGGTACGCCACCTGTGTGAATTCTGCCTCTGAGTGTGTCAGCGACCGCGCGTGGCTGTTCATAAATCTCTTTGAGCATATAGTGAGGGAAGCCGTTTTTGTCCGCGTCAACGGCGTAACCGCCGTCTTCAATCTTTCTGGCGGGGCGTTTTACCGTGTTGCCTTCCGAGTCCGTTATCGTGATGCCGCCGGGTTTTATGACGGCAAATTCGCCCTCTCCGAGCGCCGTAACCTCGCCGCACCACTGCGCCAGAGCGGGCACATCGGAGGAAACAAACTTCTCATCTCCCGAATCCGCGAGCACAATGGGCGAAAACCGTTTTGCCGCCACGATAGTATCCGGTTCTTTTTCCGAAACCGCCGCGATTGCCGAGTAGCCCGTTATTTCGGCAAATGTTTTCTTCACTGCTTCAAGAAGGGTGTCTCCCGCACCGTGAAACTCATCAATAAGGTGCGCGATGACTTCGGTATCAGTGTCAGACAGGAAAACCCTTCCGGCGGATTCAAGACGCTCGCGCAGAGGTTTCCAGTTTTCAACAACGCCGTTGTGAACCACGCTTACCGCGCCCGCAGTGTGCGGATGAGCGTTTTCGCGGCTTTCGGGGTCGCCCTGAGTTGCCCAGCGTGTGTGTCCTATTCCGACTTTTCCTTCGGGAGGGTTTGAGCCAATTTCCTCCACAAGCCGGTTGATTTTGCCCGGAGTTTTGAAAACTGACGCGCCGTTCTCTCCAACAACACAGATGCCTGCGGAGTCGTAGCCCCGGGTATCAAGTTTTCCAAGCCCGTTGCACAGAACATTGCATGTTCGCTCGGCAAAACCCACGTAGCCAACTATTCCGCACATCAGTTTTTCGCCGCCTTGTCGCCGGGTTTGCGCCATCCGCGAACTTCTTTCTGTTTGCTTCTGCCAATTGCGAGTGAGCGCGGGGAAACGTTTTTTGTTATGACCGAGCCTGCCGCGGTTGACGCGCCTTTGTCCACTTTCACGGGCGCGACAAGAATTGTGTCGCTACCAATGAACACTTCATCACCGATTATTGTGCGGTGTTTTTTGTTGCCGTCGTAGTTGCAGGTGATTGTTCCCGCTCCTATGTTTACGTGCGCTCCGAGCGCCGAATCTCCGACATACGACAAGTGGGGGATTTTTGAGTTTTTGCCGACCAACGATTTTTTGATTTCAACAAAAGAGCCCGCACGCGCGCCTTCCATCAAAACCGTTTCAGGGCGAATTCTCGCAAACGGACCCGCCGCCGAGCCCGCGCGCATGTCGCAACTGTCAAGAATTGAGGAAAATTCCACTCTGCAATCCGCGCCGAGTTTGCTGTTCGTAATTTGCGAACAGGGTTCTATTACGCAGTTGGTTCCTATGAAGCTGCGGTTGATAAAACAGCACGGCTGTATGAGCGCGCCTTTTCTGATTTTTGTTTCGGGGCATATATACGTGGTTGACGGGTCGGCAATTATAACTCCCGCGCTCATGAGGCGGGCATTTGTTCTTTCTCTCATATATTTCTGAGCGGCCGCGAGTTCCGAAGGTGTGTTAACACCGGTGATTTCATTAAAGTCCGCCGTTTTGACCGTTCCCGTCCTTTCGCCCGTCCGCAGGGCTATCTCAACAAGGTCGGTTATGTAGTATTCGCCTTTGGCGTTTTTTTTGTTCAACAACGCGAGAGCGCGGCGCAGGAAAGAAATTTTGAAACAGTAAATGCCCGCGTTTATCTCATCTATACGTTTTTCCTTAACAGATGCGTCCCGATGCTCAACTATTTTTTCCGGGTCTCCGTTTTTTGAACGAACTACACGCCCGTATCCGTCCGGATTGTCCGCAATAGCGGTTACAAACGACAGAGCCGCGCCTTTTTTCTTCCGGTTCGCGACAAGTTTTTTGATAAGCGTTCCGGTAACGCCGGGTATGTCGCCGTTTACGACAACAACCTCGCCGTCCCGTGCGGAAATCTTTTTCATCGCGCTTGACAGCGCGTGCCCCGTGCCCCGTTGTTCGCGTTGGTAAGCGAACTCAAAGTTTCCGGTTCCGTTGTTTGACAGGTATTGGACCATCGAGTCTGAGTCAAACCCGACTACGGCGAAAGTTTTTTTCGGTTTTACGGTGTCAGTCGCGAGCGTGATATGCCGGATAATCGGCGTTCCCAGAACCGGAAGAAGCGCCTTCTGGCGTTTGCCTCCCATTCTGGAACTTTTTCCCGCGCAGAGAATTACGGCATACAAAGGCACAGTTTCAGGTCCGGTTAGGAAATGCTAAAACGGAATGTCGTCATCCATGTTGTTTTCGGGTATTTCAAGAGGGGTGCTGTTCTGGGGTTGTGATTGCTCGCCGCCCGTGTTTGCTGAGGCGCTGTCTCTTGAGTCGCCCAGAAACTGCATCTCTTTGGCATGTATCTCGGTTGTGTATCTGGTGTTTCCTTCCTTGTCTTCCCATGTCCTTGTTCGTATTGAGCCCTCAATGTAAACGGGTTTGCCTTTGGAGAGATATTGTCCGCAAATCTCCGCCAGCCGCCCCCACGCGACAATTCTGTGCCATTCGGTTCTCTCGCGTTTTTCACCGTCTTTTGAAGTCCATGATTCGTTTGTGGCGACCGAAAAATTAGCGACCGCCTGCCCCGAACCGGTGTATTTCATTTCGGGGTCACTTCCCACATTTCCGATTACAGTTGCCTTATTTACTCCTCTCATAATGTCTCAAATTCTATACGCATAACAAACCCTTTCCAAATGGCTCCTTACGCTTGCGGCGGTATGCATTCCAGCAGTTTGTCAACAATTCTCGCCGTCATTCCCCATATTCTCCGCTCGTGGTGAAAAAACTCCGGTTTTTCGGGACTTCCGCCGCGCCGCAATTCGTCCGCGGGTATCCAGAAAATTTCATCAACTTCATCGTCGCTTATCCGCATTTCAAGGTCTGAAACTCCGGTATCTGAAAAGAGGGCGCACACGAAAACATTTACCAGATATTCCCTCCGGTTTTTGTCCGTGTTGCCGCGCGGGGTTTCATCGTCAAGACGCCCGAGAATTTTTCCGTGGTTTTCAACTTCCATACCGGTTTCTTCGCGTGTTTCCCTTATCGCGGTCGCGAGCATGTCCGGGTCGTTTTCCTCTCTGGCTCCGCCCGGAAAAGCGATGTGCCCTGAAAACCTGTCAAGCGGATGCCGGGATCTTTTTATGAAACAGATTTCCACGCCGCCGTTCGCGCGTCTGACAATCGCCATAACCGCCGCTCGCGCCGCGCCGTTTGCAAGACTGAGTTCGCGCAAGGGCCGCCGCGCCAGATTTTTCTCAAAAGTTCTCGTAAAAAGTTCGTCGGACATTTTATTTTACAACCGCGATTATATTTCCCCATTTGTCAATTTCACAAATGAACTCCGGCGTTATCATCACAACGGAATTGTCTTCCAGAACCAGCGCGGGTCCCTTGAATTTGAAGCCCGCGCCCATTTCCGCACGATTATACAGTTTGAATTTTTTCGGCGTATCGCCGAGCCATATCTGCTTTTCGCGCGCGATCGGTTTCTTCCCGCGCGGGATTTCCGGCAGACGGACGCCGCTTTTTTCGCCGTGAAGGCGGACTCTCACCGCCGTTGTTTCAACCGGCTTGCCCCGCATTTCGTATCCGAACCTCTTGAAATGCGCGCGATGAAAGTCTGAAACAAATCGCCGCGAAAAAGGGACTGTGATTTCATGAGACTGTCCTTCGTATCTTGCGTCAACAAAGCGCTCGGCGTTGCGGACGTCTTTTTCCTCCGCGCGCGCGCTTTCTTCAAGTTTCGCGAGCCCGTTCGAAATAATATTCATTTGCGCCGGCGCGACCGCGAAACAACTTTTCACATAGTCTTTAAAAACATCTGAAAGGAGCATTCCCAGAGCGGAAAGAGCGGCGGGATGAACGGGGAAAACAACCTTTTTCATTCCAACCGCGACCGCGAGTTCGCAACAGTGGATACCCGCCGCGCCGCCGAATCCGAAAAGCGCGAACTCTCTGGGGTCAACCCCTCTGTCCGCGGCAATGACCCGTATGAGCCTCTCCATGGACGAATTGACAACCTTGATAACCGACTCCGCTTTTTGAAGGGTATTCTTTGACTCCATTTTCAGAGTTTCAATCGCGTCGCGCGCTTTTTTCGCGGAAACCTTTTTTCTTCCGCCGAGAAACCGTGCGGGTTCAATCCTGCCGAGCGCGAGATTGGCGTCCGTAATGGTCGGGAGTTTCCCCTTGCCGTAGCAAGCGGGTCCGGGTTCAGCTCCGGCGCTTTGAGGACCGGTTTTCAAAATCCCTCCCGAGTCCACGCGCGCTATGGAACCGCCACCAGCGCCGATGGTTGAGATGTCCACACAGGGGGCGCGCAGAGGAATTCCGCCCACGTTGTTTTGAGACGCGAATGCAACGGCGCCGTCGCAAAGCGAGACATCGGTTGAAGTGCCTCCCATATCAAGGGTTATGATTTTTTTTTCGCCCATTAGTTCGGAGATTTTGAAAGCGCCCACAACTCCAGCCGCGGGACCCGATGTCGCGATTCTCACAGGCTCGTCCGCGACTTTTTCGGGTGATGTAACGCCACCGCTTGACTGAACTATGGAAACTTTGCTCACCGAGTCCGATGATGACAACGCCTTCATATAGTTCGCCACTTTAGGAATCAGGTAGGCGTTGGAGACCGTTGTGGAAGTCCTTTCAAACTCCCGGAACTCAGGCGACACCTTTGATGAAAGCGAGACGGGTACGCCGAGTTTTTTCAGTTGTTTCTCCACCATTTCCTCATGCGCGGGATTTGCATATGAGTGAAGGAAGCAGACCGCGGCGGCTTTCGCTCCGGTTTTGCGCGCGGCGGCGGCGAGTTTTTTCGCCTCTTTTTCGGAAAGCGCGACAAGCACTGCGCCGTCCGAGTCAATTCTCTCTTTCGCGCCTATTCTCATTTTACGCTGCACAAGCCCCTCGCTTTTTTCCCAGAAAAGGTCGTAAAGTTTTTCGCGATTCTGCCTTCCTATTTCAATTACGTCTTCAAATCCACGGGTTGTTATTAAAACGGTTTTTGCTCCTTTTCTTTCAAGAAGTGCGTTTGTCGCCACCGTTGTTCCGTGAATGATTTCAACGGGTCCGCGGTGTTTTTTTGAGAAATGTTCAACGCCCGCGATTACGGCGAGCACCTGTGAGCGGGGAGTGGAGGGAACTTTATGAATTTGCGCCTCATTGCCGTCAAACAGAATTAAATCGGTGAATGTTCCTCCGACATCAACTCCTATTTTGAGCGTGGCGCTCATTGCCAGCGGTGTAATTACTGAAGTTTCAGGATTTTCCGTCTTCGGGGCTTGAAAACTCAATTTTTCCAGCCGCTATCTCTTTTAGAGCGCTGATAACGGGTTTGTATTCGTCCTGGACACGCGAACTCTTGTCCAGATTTTTTTCAATGACTTCGGGAGACGGAATTTCCCCATCGGACGACGGGTCAGCTTCGGCCGCCATGAGTTTCTTTTCCTTTTCACGTTCTTCAACCTTTTTCATCACAATTTGCTTGGCTCTTTTCATCGCAACAACAGACAGGGCAAATCTGTTTTCCACGATTTCCATGCAGTCTTCTATGGTAACTCTTGCCATTTCTTGCCTCCGTGGGGCGGTTTCAATCCGCCGTTTGTGCGTGTAATATAGCACAAATCAGGTTGTTGGAAAGGCGTCAATGGATGTAGGAAAAATAAAATTCGGAGAAAACGGGCTTGTGCCCGTGATTGTTCAGGACTGCGAAAACGGAAAAGTGCTTATGATGGCATGGGCGAACGAGGAAGCGTTGCTCAAAACCGAGCAGACCGGTCAGACCCATTTCTGGAGCCGTTCGCGCGGAAAACTGTGGAAAAAGGGCGAAGAGTCCGGCAACTGGCAGAAGGTTCGCGAAATTTTTGTTGATTGCGACCACGACTGCGTTCTTGTGCTTGTTGAGCCGCAGGGACCTTCGTGCCACACCGGAGAGCAGACCTGTTTTTACACCGATGCGGACGGGGAAAGGGCGCTTTCTCCCGATTTTGGCTCTTCCGTGTCCGAAAGCGGCGCGATGGTGGCGATGGGCAAGGTTTTTCAAACCGTGAAAGACAGAAAAGCCAACCCGAAAAAGAACTCTTACACGAGTGCTCTTTTTGAGGGCGGAACGGACAGAATAGCGCGGAAAATAACGGAAGAAGCCGGCGAAACGATTATTGCCGCCAAGAACGAAGACCCGGACGAAATTGTTTCCGAAATGGCGGACTTGTGGTTTCACTGCCTCATTATGCTCGCCGAGCGCGGACTCAGCCCCGCAGACATTGACAGAGAACTTGAAAACCGCATCGGCGTTTCCGGTTTGGAGAAAAAAAGTAAAAAACCGTGAGGGGTGGTTGTTCACAATGACTGATTGGAAAAGAACAGACAGTTGCGGGGATTTGCGCGCGTCTGATGAAGGGCGCGAGGTTACAGTTATGGGCTGGGTTCAGTCAAGTCGCGACCACGGCGGGGTTATTTTCATAGACATACGCGACCACAACGGCATCATTCAGGCAGTTTTTGACCCCTCGCGCGGAAGTCCTCACTCAACCGCGGACGCTTTCCGGAGCGAATGGGTTGTCGCCATCAGAGGGAAGGTTGTCAAAAGGGACGCGGAGATGGTTAATGATTCAATGCCGACCGGAGAGATTGAGATTGTCGCTTCGCAGGTGCAAACGCTCAACACCTGCCCCGAATTGCCGTTTCCCGTTGAGGACGACATAAATGCTGATGAGCCTATAAGAATGAAATACCGGTTTCTTGACCTTCGCCGCCCCGTGATGCGGGACGCGATTCTTCTGCGTCACCGCGTTGTTTCTTCGGCGCGCTCGTATCTTGAGTCCGCGGGATTTGTTGAAATAGAAACTCCCATGCTGACAAAAGCCACGCCTGAAGGCGCAAGAGATTTTGTTGTTCCGTGCCGTCAGGCGGATGGCGGGTTCTACGCTCTGCCCCAGTCTCCACAGCTTCTCAAACAGATTTTGATGGCTTCAGGTTTTGACCGCTACTATCAGATAGCACGCTGTTTTCGCGATGAAGATTTAAGGGCGGACAGGCAGCCGGAGTTTTCGCAGATAGACATTGAGATGGCTTTTGTTGACGAGAACGAAGTTATCGGAATTGTGGAGGGGGTTATAAAAGAGTGTTTCGCGGTCGCCGGAATAAAAGTGGAGCCACCTTTCAAGCGGATTGATTACGCGCGTGCGCGCTCTCTCTATGGCACAGACCGCCCCGACACAAGGTTTGAGCTTGAACTGTGCGAAGTTTCCGATGTTTTTCGGGGCACGGAGTTCAAGGTTTTTTCGTCCGCTCTGTCAAAAGGCGGGATTTTGAAAGCGCTCGCGCTCACCGGAGATGATGCCGGGCTTGCGCGAAAAGACATAGACGAATTGACCGAAGAGGCAATTGCGATGGGCGCTGGCGGGCTTGCGTGGATAAGAATTACGGACGGGAAATGGCAGTCTCCCATAGCGAAGTTTCTTTCTGAAGATGAAAAAACCGCGCTTTTGGAAAAAACCGGACTCACGGATTCAAAACGCGCGCTCATCTTTTTCGGCGCGGGCGACTCCTCAACCGTTAACACTGTTCTCGCGGGCGTGCGGGTTTCAGTCGCACGGCGGCTCGGGCTCATCAAAGAAGATGAGCACAAATTTGTGTGGGTTGAAAACTTTCCCCTGTTTGAGAGCGAGGGAGGTGCTCTGAAAGCGGTTCATCATCCTTTCACCGCTCCGGCGGAGGACAGCGTGGACAAGATTGAAACCGCTCCGGCCGAGGCACTTTCAAGAGCATATGACATTGTGCTCAACGGCGTGGAGGTGGGCGGAGGCAGTATAAGGATTCACGAGCGGGACATGCAGGAAGCAGTTTTGAGGACGATAGGGATTGACGGGAAAAAAGCCGAGGAACAGTTTGGGTTTTTCCTCAAAGCGCTTGAGTTTGGAGCGCCTCCGCACGGTGGGGTGGCTTTGGGGCTTGACAGGATTGTGATGATGATTGCCGGGTGCGGAACCATACGCGAGGTTACCGCGTTTCCAAAAACCCAGAGGGGCGCGTGCCCGCTCACGGGAGCTCCGTCTGAAATAGATTCGGAGCAAATGGCGCAGTTGGGGCTCAGAAAAGTAGAAAGGTAGAACGGAGCGGAACGGGGAAGTTGTATGAATCTGTTTTTTATGGGAACCCCTGAATTCGCTTCGGCGTCTCTTATTGCCATCGCACGTGAGCATAAGGTTATGAAGGCGATTTGCATGCCTGACCGCGCCGCCGGACGCGGCAGAAAGGTGTCGCCGCCCGATGTGAAAAAGGTCGCCGGCGAACTTTCAATTCCGGTTCTTCAGCCGGAAAATCTTGATGAAATCACGGTGGATTTTGAAAACCTCAAGCCCGAAGCGGTTTGTGTTGTGGCTTACGGAAAAATAATTCCGTCTCACATTCTCTCTTTCTCTCCGAGCGGATTCATCAATCTGCACGCCTCTTTGCTTCCCGCCTACAGAGGCGCCGCGCCCATCAACCGTGCCGTTATGGAGGGGGAGAGAAAAACCGGCGTTACAACAATGCTCGTGAACGACAAACTCGATTCGGGAGACATTCTGCTTCAAAAGGAAATCGCGATAAAAGACGATGAAGACTCGGAAATCCTCGCGCGCCGCATGAGCGCCGAAGGGGCGGAACTTTTGCTCAAAACCCTCGCTAGCATTGAAGACGGTTCAGTTTCTCCCGTGCCTCAAGACCATTCCAGAGCGACATACGCGCCGATGCTTTCCAAAGATGACGGGACAATAGACTGGAAACAGCCCTCCGGAATAATCCGCAATCTCATTCGTGGAACCGCGCCGTGGCCCGGAGCGTTTACAAAACTCGGGGGGAAAACGCTGAAAATAATCGGAGCGGACTTTGCCGAAGGCGTGGGAAAGCCGGGCGAGGTTTTGAATTCGCGGAAAAAATTCATGGTCGCCTCGGGCGCGGGCGCGCTTGAAATTCGCGAGGTTCAGATTGAGGGCAGAAAAAAGATGTCCGGCGCAGATTTTCTTCTTGGCGCGAAACTTCCCGCCGGAACCGTTCTCGGCTGAAAACTATTTTTCCTTGTGCCGCGTGGCCCACATCAGTTTTGTTTTCAGAATGGTGAAGTAGTCCATAAAGGGCGATTTTACAAGGTTTATTGACGATTTGGATTTTGTTACGACAACCTCCATCGCGGGGCCGACCAAAAAATCAATCTGTCCGTCAAGGGTCGCGTTCAGTTCGCGAGCCCGTGCGTTCGGCGGACAGCGGAAGCGGATTTCGGTTTTGTTTGAAACCACAAGCGGACGGTTCGCGAGCGTGTGCGGGCATATGGGCGTTATCACGGTGAGCGGAAGGGTTGGATGCACAACGGGACCTCCCGCCGATAGCGAATAGCCGGTTGAGCCGGTGGGGGTTGAGCAAATCATTCCGTCCGCCTTGAAGGTTGTTATGTGCGAGCCGTCTATGTGCAGTTCAAGGTCTATGATTTTTGTCGCTTTGCCGCCGTTTACGACAATCTCATTTAGAGCCTCGCCTGAGAAAACTTTTGAGCCGTTTTTCTCAACGCGCACGGCGAACATGCTTCTGCGTTCAATGTCGTAATCGCCGCTGGCGATTTTTTTCATCATCTTCCCCACTTCATCAACCTTGCATTCGGCAAGAAACCCAAGCCCGCCGAGATTTATGCCAAGCATCGGTGTGTTGCTTCTGCTGAGCAGGCGAGCCGCGCTCAAGAAAGTGCCGTCTCCGCCGAGGGAAAATACCATGTCCGCGAGAGACGGAATTTTCTTCGCTTCGGCAAGCCCCGAAGAAATGCCGGACGCTTTTCCGAGTTCGGTTTCAACGATGTGCCGAATTCCGGCTTTTTTGAAGATTGAGCAGAGTTTGACGGTCATATTCCTGACGTCTTTGTTTTTGCTCATTCCCACAATGCCGATTTTTTTCACTTTTTTTGCCATTTCACTTTTCCCGCTATTTTGGAGCTGACTCCTCGGAAGTCAGGTAGTTTCTCACAAAATCCTCCAACTTGCCGTCAAGCACCGCGTCCACATCGCTGCTCTCAAAATCCGTTCTGTGGTCTTTCACCATTCTATACGGGTGCATAACGTAAGATCTTATCTGACTTCCCCAGCCTATCTCCTTTTTTGACGAGGAGAGCTTGCTCAATTTTTCCATTTTCTTTTCTCTTTCAATCTTATACAGGCGGGCTTTGAGAACCTTCATCGCGGACTCCTTGTTCTGGTGTTGAGACCTTTCGTTCTGGCAACTCACGACCGTGCCGGTCGGAGTGTGTGTTATGCGCACCGCGGAATCTGTTTTGTTCACATGCTGTCCGCCTTTGCCGCCGGCTCTGAAAGTGTCTACGCGCAAATCCTTTTCGTCTATGTTGACCTCCACGGAATCGTCTATTTCGGGAGAGATAAAAACGGACGCGAAAGAAGTATGCCGCCTTTTGTTCGCGTCAAAAGGCGATATTCTCACAAGCCGGTGCACTCCGCTTTCCCCTTTGAGGTAGCCGTAGGGGTGGTCGCCCGAAACTATCATTGTCGCGCTTTTTATGCCCGCTTCATCGCCGTCCTGACAACCAAGAACGCTCACCGAAAATCCGCTTCTGTCGCAATAACGCAGATACATTCTGTAAAGCATATCCGCCCAGTCCTGCGCTTCGGTTCCGCCCGCGCCCGAATTGATTTCAACAATCGCGCCTTTGGAATCGTCTTCGCCGCCGAGCATTCTCTGGAACTCAAACCGCTCCGCTTTTTCAGTGAGCAGGGCGAGAACGGATAAAAGCTCCGCTTCCAGTTCGCCGTCCGGTTCTTCGGCGCACAACTCGGCAAGGGCTTCGGCGTCTTTGACGGTGGAGTCAAATTCCTCCCAGTCGTCAATTGTCTGTTTGAGAGCGGAGCGTTCGGACAGAACACTTTGCGCTTTTTCGCGGTCGTCCCAGAAGTCCGCGCCGTTTGATATTTCGTCTATTTCTTCAACACGTTTCCGTTTGTCCGGCAGGTCAAAGAAACCCTCGTATGGATTCAACGCGGTTTTTGATGTTTTGAATGTCGGGTTTGTCGGTGTCTTTCATTTACGAGTTTTCCTTCGCAGTTGCCCGGAAATTATAAAAAACGGTTTTAACCGTCTTTTTCCTCTCTCGGCGCTGTCGCCTGAACATAGCGGAGTCTCAAACCGTAAAGCACGTCGTCTATGAGTTTTTGTTCTTCGTCCGACAGGTTACCTTTTGTTTTATCCTGAAGGATTTCAAGAATGTCCACCGTGTGCTTGGCGGCGGGCAGATTGACGTTGCGCTCCTTTGTGTTCGGGTCGGGAATGTCTCCCAGATGCATAATTGCCGAGGCGTTCAGCGAAAGAACGAAATTGGAAAAATCCATTTTCAATTCGTCCGTTTGCGGATTTTCCTGTTCAGGTTTTTTCGCGTCTTCGGGTTTCTCCGCGCCTTTGCTTTTTTTCTTTTCTTTGCTCATAAAAATCTCCGTAGTTGTGTGTTTTTATTTTTCAACATGGTCCAAAACTTCATCGGCTATCCTCATAAACGCGAGCGAAGAGGTGCAATCGGGGGTTGATTCCACAATCGGCACTCCGCTGTCTCCCCCTTTCCTTATTTCCGGGTCAATCGGAATCTCGCCGAGAAACGGCACATTGAACTTCTCCGCCATCTGTTTCCCGCCGCCGCGTCCGAATATGTCCATCTTCTCGCCGCCCGGTATGTCCAGATAACTCATATTTTCAACAATTCCGATGACCGGAATGTTCAGTTTTTCAAACATCAGTATTCCGCGCCGCACGTCTATAAGTGAAACTTCCTGAGGGGTTGTAACAATAACGCCGCCGCTCAAGGGCGCGGTTTGTGCGATTGAAAGTTGGGCGTCTCCGGTTCCCGGAGGCAGATCTATGACGAGATAATCAGTGTTTCCCCACTCAACGTCCTCAATAAACTGCTTCACCGCGCCGTGAACCATCGGTCCACGCCAGATAACGGTTTCCTCTTCCTTGATTAGATAGCCGATTGAAACCATTTTCAGCCCGTATTTCTCTATCGGAAGAATTTTCTTTTCCGGTGTGGCAATCGGTCTTTCGCCCTGAGTTCCGGTCATCATCGGCGCGCTAGGTCCCCAGATGTCCGCATCCATCAGTCCCACATTCTGTCTTTTTTTGCCAATGGCGACCGCGAGGTTTACCGCGACCGTGGATTTGCCCACGCCGCCTTTTCCGCTTGCCACCGCAACGTAGTGCTTGATGCCTGGCAGTTTTGACTGCGCCGGTTGCTGCTGGGCTGCGCCCGCGGACTGCGCGCCTGAGGAAGCCCGCACCTGCGTTTCTATTGAAACCCCTTCCACGCCGGGCGTTTCAAGAACGGCGGTTCTGACATCATCCTCTATGCGTTTTTGAACATCGGGGTCGGGTTTGGGCAGAACAAGCGAGATTTTTACCGCAGACTTTTCGTCCACGCTTATATCCTTGACAATTCCGAATGAAACAATATCGCGCGTAAAGCCTGGATATTTAACCATTTTTAACCGTCTTGAAACGGTTTCGGGTGTAAGACTCATATCGGTAAAGAAATTACTCCACGCCGAGTTTGCGCTTTGCTTCTGGTGACATCATGTCCGGATTCCATGGCGGGTCCCAAACCATTTGCACAAGAACATTTCTTGCGCCAATGGCTTTCAGCGCTTCTTCCGCCTGTCCCGATATCATTCCGCCCATTGAACAGCCCGGAGTTGTGAGGGTCATTTTCAATCCCACGTCGTTGCCCGAAATCTGCACATCGTAAATCAGTCCGAGGTCAACAATGCTCACCGGAAGCTCGGGGTCGTTCACCTGCCCGAGCGCTTCAAAAACCGTCTCTTTGGTCAATTCGGCGGGAGCGGTGTCTTTTTTCTCGAATTTCTTGAATTGAACTCCCGAATCGGGGGCTTTTTCGCCTTCCTGAGAGTCGGGCTGAATCGTTATGATTTTTTTCATCGCCATTTGTTTTGAGTGTAGCCACCCCGCCCCGTATTGTCAAAACGGCGCGAACTTGAATAACGCCCCTCTCAAATGGATAATAAAACTCCGGTTTTCCTTGTCAAAAGGTGGAAATTTAATGCACATTCTGGCGAAAAAACTTGTCGTTGAATTTATCGACGCTTTCTTTCTTGTTTTCGCAATTGGAATCTCATCGGGAGATTTAGCTCCGTTCGCAATCACGGGCGTTTTGATAGCGATGATATTCGCGGGTGCTCACATATCGGGCGCTCATTACAATCCCGCCGTAACGGTTTCACTGTTTCTGCGCGGAAGCGCGCCCGTGCGCGAGGTTTTTCCATACGGGCTCGCGATAGGGTTTGTGATTTTTGGCGGCATGATATTGGTGGGTCCCGTTTCGGGCGCGGTTTTTAATCCGGCGGTTGCGGCGGGACTTTTTGTCAGAAGCGCGACGGATTTATCCATGCTCGGTCTTTACACGGCGGCGAGTCTTGCGGGCGGAGTTGCCGCGGCGTTTGTTTTCCTGTTCACAAAAGGGGAAAAGTGAGTTTTACTCCCGAATGAAAATCGGACTCAAAACCCTTGGAGGCACGGGCGCGCAAATTCCGGAAATCGGTCTCGGAACATGGAACTACACAGCTGACACCGCGCCGCTTGAAGCCGGAATCAAACTTGGCTCGCGCTTCATAGACACCGCCGAGGGGTATGGCACGGAAAGGGTTTCGGGAGAAGCAGCGCGGCGCGCGTGCGGCGATGTTTTTATGGCGACAAAGGTTTCGGGGCGCAATCTCGGCTATGACAACGTTCTCAAGTCCGCGGACGCGAGTCTGGAAAAACTTGGCGTCGATGTGATTGACCTTTATCAAATCCACTGGGCTAATCCAGTTTTTTCGATAAAAGATACAATGCGGGCTATGAGTAAACTTCTGGACAACGGACTCGCGCGTTATATAGGCGTGAGCAATTTTTCGGTCGCAGAGTTTGAGGAGGCGCAGAGTTATATGCCGAACGCCCGGATTGTTTCAAATCAGGTTCGCTACAGTTTGAATGACAGGCAGATTGAGGACGATTTACTTCCGTTTTGCGAGCGAAACGGTGTTACGCTTATTGCCTACACGCCGCTTGACAGCGGGCGTCTGTGCCGCGAGTCATCGGGCGGCGGATACGGGCTTTTGAGTAAAATAGCTCGGGAAACCGACAAAACCGAAGCGCAAGTCGCGCTAAACTGGTGTTTGTGCCGGGACTGTGTGGTTGTTATTCCTAAATCAGACAGTATTGAGCGAACGGTTGAAAACTGCGGCTGTTCCGGCTGGCGTCTTGATGATGCGCAGTTCCGCGCCCTGTGCGAGGCGTTTTAATATGAAAGCCTGTAAATGCGGGAACAAAGTCGGCGCGCCGCTTGTGTCTCCCAAATCGTCCTATTCCGCGCTTGGCTGGTTTCTTGTAACGCTCGGCATAAGCCACGCGCCCGTAAAAGTAACCTTTGCCTGCGAAAACTGCGGTGAAACGCTAAAGGTGATTACCGACAAAAAGCATTTGAAGGAACACACCTACAGATGACGGAAAAGAGTTTTCCGTCATCTACAAGTTGTGTTTGTGTTATCTAAAAAAGCATGAAAATCCGGCGCTTACGCTCAGACTCCAGATGTTTTCAACCGCCCTTGGAGTTGTGAGAGAATAATGAAACCTGCCGTCAAGCGAAACTTCGGATTTTTCCGTTACGGGAATTGAAATTCCCTCCTTCGCGAAAACAGGCCATGTTGCTCCGCCTCCCACCTCATCTCCAACATCGCAAACATAATTCCCGTTCCTACGCTTCCAGACGCGTTCACTCCTCCTTCGGAGTGGAAAATGCCGTGACGTAAATGGGGAACGTCAAGTGGAAAAGTGTCGGCTCCGTATCAAGATTCTGGTAAAAGACATCTCCCTGCGGAGTGTCTAAGGAGGAGAGATCTTCAGCAAAAAGGTCGTCGATAATGGACAATGATGCTTGGCTGTCAATATTACTTGCCAGTGTCAGCAAATCATCAGAGTTGGCATCCGCATGTGTAAATTCGGATGATTGGAGAATAGCATCCACAAATGCATTCGCGCTTGTCTGTTTCAGTGGCACTCTTAGCCGATTGAAAATTAACCTGTTTTTTGGGGAGGGGGGGGGGAGTCGCCCTTGTTTTCAGGGATTTCCTCTCTCTATGAGTTCAACCTTGTAGCCGTCAGGGTCTTCAATGAAGGCGAGAACAGTTTTGCCGTGTTTCATCGGACCCGGAGGGCGCGTAACCCTGCCGCCGAGTTCGGTGATTTTGTCGCATGCGGCTTTGATGTCTTCCACGGCGAAAGCCATGTGCCCATACGCGCCGCCGTGTTCGTATTCGCTCACTCCGTAGTTGTATGTGAGTTCAAGAAACGGCTCGGAGTCGCCGCCGTATCCGAGAAAAGCGAGCGAAAATTCGCCGTCCGGATAGTCCGTTGTGCGGTGGTGAACAAGCTCTAGAACCTCGGTGTAGAAACGGATTGACCTTTCCAACTCGCCAACTCGTATCATTGTGTGCAAATATTTCATGAAAACTGCCCCGCGATAGTGTTGTTGTAGTAGTAGTTTATAAGAATTTCAAGGCAACCGCAGAAAATCTCAACCGATTTTGCGGATTTTTCCGCATTCCAGCCAGCGGGAGCGGATTTTTCGTAATCCGCGAAACTTTCAAGAAATGACTGTTTAAGCGAATCCGCTTCCTCTTTCACAACCGCTTCAATAATTGTTGTGTCCTGGACATCGTATTTTTTATTCCTTATCGCGGTTTCAAAATCGGAAAAAACCGAATCGGGTGCTTCGCCTTCCACCTCCGTGAGGCACGATTTGAAAATTACGGTGAGGTTTGAAGCGCACATTTCACTGGTTTCTGTTACGCGGTTTTCACCGCGCCAATTCCCTCAATCACGCTTTTCATCAGTTTGATTGCGGCTTCAATGTCGCTTTTGTAGGCAACCGAGCCGGGGCTGTGCAGATACCGTGTCGGCACGGAAACAACCGCCGCTCTGGTTCCCTTTCCGGTTACCTGCATCGCGGTCGCGTTTGTTCCGCCCGCTTTTTTAACCGTGATTTGACACGGAATTTTCTTTTTGTCCGCGACTGATTTTATGAAAAAACTCAAACCCCTGTCGGCAACGAGATAGCGGTCTGAAAGACGCACTTCGGGACCTTTGCCGATATTTGCGAGACTTTTGTGCGGTGCGACTCCGGGCAAATCCATCGCGACCGTTCCTTCAAGCGCGATAACAAAATCCGGCTCAATCGCGGGCGTGATTACGCGCGCACCTCTCAAGCCCGGCTCTTCCTGAACCGTGAGCGTAACAAACAGGTCGCAAGCCGGTTTCGGTTTTGCCGCGAGCGCGGAAAGAATGACAAAAATGCCGACCCGGTCATCAATGGAGCGGGCGATTACGGCATCTTCGGTTTCCCGCAGTTCGGTGTCAAAGATAACGGGGTCGCCGATTTTGACATATTTTTTCACCTTCGCCGCGGAAAGACCGAGGTCAAGCACGCAGTCCTCAATTTCGGGAACTCCCCTGTCTCCGCCGGTTTTGCTTATGTGCGGGGGAATCGCCCCCACCATCGCGCCCAGCGGTTTTGAGCCGTGAACCACAACGCGCTGTCCGTAAAAAACCTTCGCGTCAATCCCTCCGAGCGCACAAACCCGGACAAAACCGTGAGCGTCAATATGGCTTACCATAAAGCCCACCTCGTCCATGTGGGCGTCAACAACAAGTTTTTTCCCTTTGCCGCCAATGCGCGCGATGACGTTGCCCAGCACATCAACGGAGATGTCTTTCGTGTATTTACGCAGTTCGGAAACCGCGAAATCCCTAACCGCGCCCTCGTCTCCGGGTATGCCGGGAATGTCGCACAGTTGTTTCAGCAGTTTGATGTTCATGAAGTCGCATTATAACCCAAAAAGCAGGCGGCGGAAAAAGGCGCGGAGGCGCTCCGGTATAATACGGACATGGAAAACACCCCTATTGCAGAGCGTATGCGACCACAATCCCTTGATGAAATCGCGGGGCAGCGCCACCTGCTCGGACGAGACGGCGTTTTGCGCGCCCCGGACGGACGCGGCGGCGCGCGCTCAATGATTTTATGGGGACCGCCCGGAACCGGAAAAACCACTCTTGCGCGCGTTCTCACGGCGGAAAATGAAGCCGAATTTATCCATATGGACGCCGTTTCTTCGGGTGTTAAGGAAATAAGAGACGCGCTTTCCCGCGCGGCAAAAGCAAAGGGAAAAGGCGGCGCGGTGCTTTTCATAGACGAAATACACAGATTCAACAAAGCCCAACAGGCGACCTTGCTCAAAAGCGTTGAGGAAGGCGAAATCGTGCTCATTGGCGCGACAACGGAAAATCCGTCTTTTGAGGTAATCTCGCCCCTGCTTTCGCGGTGCGCCGTTTACCGCCTTGAACCGCTCGGCGAAAATGATTTGTCGCTGATAATTGACAGAGCGCTTGAAAAGGACGCTGCGCTCAACAACGCGAAAATATCCCCGGACGCGCGAAACAATTTAATCGCGCTGTGCGGCGGAGACGCGCGGGCGCTTCTGAACGCGCTTGAGGTCGCCGTTTCACTTTCAGGAGGTGAAGTGGAATCGGCAACCGTCAGAAATGTTTTTCAAAAAGGGGCGCGTTATGACAAAGACGGCGACGAGCATTACAACACAATCTCGGCTTTCATAAAAAGCGTGCGTGCGAGCGACCCGGACGGCGCGCTCCACTATCTCACGCGAATGCTTGCCGCCGGCGAAGAACCGCTTTTTATCGCGCGGCGGTTGATAGTGCTCGCGTCCGAAGACATCGGCAACGCCGAGCCATACGCGCTTACACTCGCAACGGACTGCTTCACGGCGGTCAATTACATAGGAATGCCCGAAGCGCGGATTGTTCTCGCGCAAACGGCGACCTATCTGGCAAGTTGCCCGCGAAGTAACGCGGCGTATTCGGGTTTGAGAGAAGCGGAACGCGATGTAAAAAAACATCCCGACCTTGAAATCCCGATGCACATACGAAACGCGCCCACGCGCCTGATGAAAGATATGGGTTACGGAAAGGGCTACCAGTATCCGCACGATGAGCAGGACGCTTTCGCGGGTCAGGAAAATCTACCCGGCAAACTGAAAAATCGGATTTACTACAAACCGTCCGAACGCGGACGCGAAGCCGCGCTTAAAAAATATCTTGATGAGAAATGGAAAAAGAGAAAATGAGAAAACCGCGAAATTTTGTAGTGTGCGTCCGTTACCGGAAAAACCGTTTGCCGCGCAGGGTTTTGTGGTAGCCGAGCGCGAAGCGGTGCGCCTCGTCCCGTATCCTCATAAGAAGAAAGAGGCCTTCGCGGTTTTTGACGGGCGTCCATGGATTTTTTCTTCCGGGAGTGTAGATGGAATCTCCCTGTTCTCTCCCGCGTCCTTTCGCAATCGCCGCGATGTCCGCCGCGCCGGAAAATCCAAGTTCCCTTATCGCTTCAACTGCGGCGGATAATTGCCCTTTGCCGCCGTCTATGAGGATTAAATCAGGCAGTTCATAGCTCGTTTCACCCGCTCTTTTGAGCCGCCGTGAAAGCATCTCTTTTATGCCCGCGAAATCATCCTGCCCCGCGACTGTTTTTATTTTGTAGCGTTTGTAGCGTTTTTTATCGGGCGCGCCGCCGCTAAACCGTACCGCCGAGCCCGTTGTTTCTTTCCCTTGAGTGTTGGATATGTCAAAACACTCTATTTCGCGCGGAACCTTTGACAGTTTCAACGCCTTTTTCAGTCCGAACAGAACATCGCGGTTTTTCTCCTCCCCCGCACGTTTTTTTCTGATAGATTCCCTCGCGTTGTCCGCCGCGAGACGCAGAAGTTTTGTTTTCATTCCTTTTTTCGGCGCGACTATTTTGACCGCGCCGCCGCGTTTTTCCGAAAGCCATTTTTCGTATGTCCGCTTGTGTTCCGGCTCGGAAGGCACAATAATTTCGGGCGGAACCTGCCTGCCTTCGTCGTAGAACCTTCCCAGAAATTCGGCGAACGCGGAGCGCACGTCCGCGCCCGTGTTTTTCGCGGAAATCTCCGCTTTGTCCACAACTCCGCCGCCTCTGTGAAAGAGAACGACAAATTCAAAACTTTTTTCGTCCGCCGCCATTTCTATGATGTCCCTGTCGGTGAAACTTGACGACACGACCTTTTCAAGACCGCCGGTCCCAAGCGCGGACAAAAGGTCTTTGTAACGCGAAGCGTCTTCGTACCTTGTTTCATCGGACGCCTTTTTCATCTTCTTTTTCAGCCACGCCGCCACGCCTTTTCTGTCGCCCCTCAAGAATGCTTCGGCTTTGAGGCAAAGAGCGCGGTATTCGGATTTTTCCGTCATTCCCGCGCACGGTCCCGAACACAGCCCCATGTCGTAGTTCAGGCACGGGCGGCTTGAATGCCGTTTGAATTTGCTGTTTGAGCAGTCGCGCACCGTGAAAAGCCGGTGGACGAGTTTCGCGCTCTGTTTCAGCGCGCCGCCGTGCGAGAAGGGGCCGAAATAAGACGCGCCGTCCGCGCGCACTTTGCGCGTTACCGAAAGGCGCGGAAACTCCTCGTTCATTGACAGGCGCAAAGACGCGTAGGTTTTGTCGTCTTTGAGCTGAATGTTGAATTTCGGTTTGTGTTTTTTGATGAGCGAGTTTTCAAGAATAAGCGCTTCGTGCTCGTCAACCGACACGATGTAGTCAATGTCCGCCGCTTCGCGCATAAGGTATGACACTTGCGGTCTTGAATCGTTTTTCGCGCTGAAATATGACCGCACGCGGCTTTTCAAGTTAGCCGCTTTGCCGATGTAAATTATCCTCCCGTTCGGGTTTTTCATCATATAGACGCCGCAGGAAGAGGGCAGGGAGGAAGGAAAAAAATCTGATTCTTGAGAGACGAGTTTCAAAACCGGACTATGAATCTCCGTCTGAGGAAACAATCAGAATTGTGGCGGCGGAGTTGAACGCGAGAAGCAGCAGGTCCGTGCGTAGGCCCCACGCGATTTTCGGCGTTACGCCGAACAAGGAAAGCAGAAAGAAAACCAGACTCGCCGCCGTGATTGCCGGAATAACGGTACTCAACTTTCTTTCCTTGATAAGCGTGGACGCCATAACCATCGGAGCCATCAGCGCGGTTCCCATAAAGCCCGATATGGCGAGAGATATGATGCCCTGGGAGCTTTTCATCGCCACGGCAAAAGCCGCCGCGCAGAATATCAGAATTATGAATTTTACGAACACGACCGCCGAGATTTTCAGTTTTTCACTGATTCTTCCGAGCGCGTTGTTTATTTCCGAGCCGAGCGCGAAAAATTGTGAATCCGAAGTTGACATTGCCGCCGCGAGAATTCCGATGAGCGCTATCGCGCCAATCACCGCGTTTTGTTCAAGTATGAGTTTTCCTATGAATTCGGGACCGGAGTTCGCCGTGATTGCCACCGCTCCGTAAAGACCGATTATCAACCCGGCGATTAAAAGCAGAAAAGTGAAAGAGGCGTGCAGAACGGGCACTTTGCGCCTTTCATTTACACCTTTGAGAATAGACAGACGCGAAGTGAGTTGTGGTTGCGATACGGGCAGAAGAACTATTGAGATAAATCCCGCAATCAGCCACTGAGTAGACAATAACCCCTTTGGTCCCGGAACGGAAAGTAATCGCTCATCGGTTTCGGCGACCGCCTGAAAAAGAGGGCCCAATCCGCCGAATTTTGATAAAACAACTGCCGCCATTATCCATATGACGCTGAAAAGCATAATTCCCTGCAACGCATCGCAATACATAATTCCGCGCAAACCCCCGATTGACGAGTAGAGAAACATCAGCACGAGAATTATCAGCGCCCAGCCCCATTGCGGAATGGAATACGGCACAATCGCCGACAGAAGCCCGGACGCGCCCTTGATTTGAATGGCGATATACGGAATCAGAAAAATTACTAGCCCCATGACATAGACCACCACGCCCCAGCCGCCGAATGAATCTCTTATCAAATCCGACATGCTGCGGAAATCCTTTGACGCGATTCTGTCTTTGAGTTTGAAGCACAGCCATAGAGTGAAAACGGCAAGCGCCATGTCTGTTACGCCGAGAAATATCCACGTTCCAACCCCGTGAACCCTAAAAAAGTTCGGCATTCCTATCAGAATGAACGTGCTGTAAAGGGTGGCGAAAAACGTCAGGAAGCCGATTATTGTTCCGAGGTTTCCGCCCGCAAGGAAAAACTCCTTCTCATCGCCCTTGTTTTTTCTGTTGCCCACAAGAGCGAGGGTTATCAGAACCGCTATATAAACAAACGCGACCGCTATAAATGTTGTTCCTTTGCTCAAAAAATCAGTTTTCCTTTGATAAAATCATCGCGATGATGAGCACAAGATAGATTGAAAGGGAAATTGCCATACTCGCCCACAGGGTTCTCGGAATGCCAAACACAAACGGCTCGGCGACCCCGGCAGGAATGATTGACGGTATAAACGCCAGCGCCGCGAGCGCGACGGCGAGGGGAATCGTGATTTTCCAGAGGTTTCGGCTTTTCAATTGCTCAAGTCCCGCCCGGCTTTATAATAGAACATATATTATGTAATAATATCGCCCGGTTTTACAAATGAGGGAAAGAAATTCAGAAAAAAATCCGTCGCTACTCTACATTGAAACCTACGGGTGCCAGATGAATGAGTATGACTCGGACAGAATCGCGTCCGCTCTCGGAGCCGAAAAGACGCCCGAGCCGTCTTTGGCGGACTACATAGTTGTCAATACCTGTGCTATAAGGGAGAAAGCTGACCACAAGGCGTTCAGCAGCGTTGGAAAGTTCAAGGGGCTGAAAGCCGCGAAACCCGAAGTGGTAATCGGAATGGCGGGTTGCGTCGCTCAATTATACGGGGACGCGATGCTTAAAAAAAATCCGCATCTTGATTTTGTTATCGGTCCCCGGGCGATACCGAAACTTCCCGCGCTCATTGCCGACATTGAGCAGAGCAGAGAGAGCGAACGCATAAGAAAATCCGAAACCTCTTTTGATGTTGAGGAAACCTTCGCGATTTCCCCCGCCCATGACAAATCCAGAGTCAGCGCGTTTGTTTCCGTTCAGCAGGGATGTAACAAACGATGCGCCTACTGCATTGTGCCAACCGTGAGAGGCGATGAGGTCAACAGACCTCTCGCGGACATACTGTCGGAGACGCGAATGCTCGTATCCAAAGGGGCGAAAGAGATAACCTTTGTGGGGCAGACGGTCAATTCATGGAAAGGCGAAGGCGAAAAATTCTCCGACCTTCTGCGCGCGGCGGCGGAGACTGAAGGGCTTGAAAGAATCCGTTTCACAACGCCGTACCCGCGTGACATAACGAGGAAAATGATTGAAGCAATGCGGGACACCCCGAAGGTGTGTCGCCACATACATCTGCCCGTTCAGTCCGGTTCGGACAGGGTTTTGAAACTCATGAACCGCACATACACGTCCGGGTGGTACCTTGAAGCGGTTGACCGTCTCAGAGACGCCATTCCCGATATCGCGGTCTCAACTGACGTCATAGTTGGTTTTCCCGGAGAGAACGGGGACGATTTTGCGCAAACAATGGATTTGCTTGAAAAAGCGCGTTTTGACAGCTCTTTTTCGTTTAAGTTTTCGCCGCGTCCCGGAACTCCAGCCGCAGCCGCGGACGAACAGATAAGCTCTGAAACCTCAGACGGGCGGCTCGCAGTTTTTCAGGAGCGCCAGCGCGAAATTACTCTTGAGAGCAATCGCGCGCGCGAGGGCAGAGACGAGGAAGTTCTTGTGTCCGGCGAAGGCAAACACGGAAACGGCTGGATGACGGGGCGAACCACGCACAACAGAATAGTGAATTTCATCGGAGACGCTTCTCTTGCGGGAAGTCTTGTAAAAGTGCGTGTAACGGATGGGCTCGCGAACTCCCTTCGCGGCGAAATTGCGGGCGAGGAGATTGTCGCGTGAGTGGTTCCGTGTCGGCAAACACCGTTTCGCTTGTCAGTCCGCGCGGTTTTTGCGCCGGAGTGGAAAGGGCCATAGCGATTGTTGAAAAGGTTTTGGAAAAACACGGCGCGCCGGTTTATGTAAAACACGAAATTGTTCACAACAAAACCGTTGTTGAGGATTTCAAAAAGCGCGGCGTTGTTTTTATTGAAGACCCCTCGGACGTTCCATCCGGTTTGCCGATTGTGTATTCCGCGCACGGCGTTTCGCGCCACGTCCGCAGAATCGCCGAAGGCAGGGGGCTCAAAATCTATGACGCCACATGCCCCCTGGTTTCAAGGATTCATTCCGAGGTTTCGCGCCTGCGTTCAAACGGCTATGAAATTGTGATGATAGGGCACAAGGGGCATCCCGAAGTTGAGGGAACTCTCGGTCAGTCCGAAGGCGGGGTTTATCTTGTGGAGAACGAGAAAGACATTGCCGCGCTGGAAGTAAAAGACCCGTCAAAACTCGCCTATGTTACACAGACCACTCTCTCGGTTGATGACACACGCGTGCTTGTAAATCTGTTGCGCGACAGATTTCCGCAAATACGCCTGCCGAAAAAAGATGACATTTGCTACGCGACTCAAAACCGTCAGGATGCCGTAAAAAAAATGGCGGCGGATTGCGATGTGGTTTTTGTGGTCGGGTCGGAGACAAGTTCCAATTCAAACCGTCTGAAAGAGGTCGCCAAATTGCTTGGCGCGCGCGCCTATCTTGTGGACGGACCGGATGACATAGACCGCGAGTGGCTTCGCGGCGCGGAGAAAATCGGACTCACCGCAGGCGCTTCGGCTCCCGAAGACGTAGTTAAAAAAGTCGCTTCCCGCCTGCGCGAATGGACGGGATGGGAAATCACGCGGGATCCGGATGCGGTTACCGAAGACGTGCATTTCAGCGTGCCTAAAAACTTTTTTCGAGATTCTTGACAGTTTTTCCACCTCTGTTACATTTCCCACGCGGACAGCGGGGATTATGAAAAACAACTAAAAATGGAGCGGGGAACATGAAGAAAATTGAAGCGATAGTAAAGCCTTTTATTCTTGAAGATCTTAAAGACGCTCTGAAAGATATTGGCATTCAGGGTATGACTGTGAGCGAGGTCAAAGGATTTGGCAGGCAGAAGGGGCATGCCGAAATTTACAGAGGCTCCGAATACGTAATAGATTTTCTTCCAAAAGTTAAGGTTGAGATTGTAGCGACGGATGAAATGGTTTCTTCAATTATTGATGTTATCACTCAAAGCGCCAAAACCGGAAAAACCGGAGACGGAAAGATTTTCATCATACCGATTGAGGAAGTCATAAGAATCAGAACCGGAGAACGGGGCGAAGACGCCATATGAGTTTTTGTCCGGCCATTACAAATCAACAGGAGGGAAGGTTTTTTGTTTTATGAAAAATTCCGTGGGCGTGCGGACGTAGATTTGGGAATTTCAAGAACGCTTCTGTTCTTCGCGGGTGCTCTGCTGTTATCAACAACTTCCGCCTACGCCGCCAATGTGAGCCCTGAAATGTTCACTGTTAATAACCTGTGGATTCTTCTGGCGGCAATTCTTGTTTTTATAATGCATCTGGGGTTTGCGTGTCTTGAAAGCGGGCTCACAAGATCAAAAAACACCGTCAACATACTTTTCAAAAATGTTTCAATTATTGCTATAGGAATTCTCACTTACGCGCTTTGCGGGTTCAATCTTATGTATCCGGGATTTGCCGAGGGCGCGGCGGGCTACTTCGGGTTTGCCGGATTTGGAATTTCCTCCCCGGAAGGGGTTGCCGGTCTTATAGGATATGCGGATGGCAGTTACACGTATTTTTCCGACTTTATTTTTCAGGCGATGTTCGCCGCCACCGCCGCGACCATAGTTTCGGGCGCGGTTGCGGAGAGAATTAAACTCGGAAGTTTTCTTATTTTTGCCACGGTTTATGTCGCTTTTGTATATCCGGTCGCCGGTTCATGGAAGTGGGGCGGCGGGTGGCTTGACGCGCTTGGTTTTTACGACTTTGCCGGTTCAACGATAGTTCACAGCGTTGGCGGGTGGGGAGCACTTGCGGGCGCGATTCTTCTCGGCGCACGTAAAGGCAGGTATTCGGCCGGTGGAAAAGTCAAGGTTCTTCCGGGGCATAGTTTGCCGCTTGCCACAATCGGGGTTTTTCTGCTCTGGTTCGGATGGTATGGATTTAACGGCGGCTCGGTTCTTTCCGCCGACCCGGGTCTGGTTTCGCTTGTGTTTGTAACCACTTCGCTTGCCGCGGCGGCGGGAATTTGCGGCGCGATGGCGGCGGCCTGGATTATCAACAAAAAGCCCGACCTTTCAATGATTCTTAATGGCTCTCTCGCGGGTCTTGTCGGAATAACCGCAGGCGCCGACGTCATAAGTCCGGGGAATTCCGTGCTTGTAGGTTTGGTTGCCGGTGTTTTGGTTGTTCTCTCGGTTCTCTTTATAGACAAATTGACCATCGATGATCCGGTCGGAGCGATTTCCGTTCACTTGACTTGCGGAATCTGGGGGACGCTCGCGGTTGGGATTTTCAGTTCAAATCCCGAGCACACAGTCGGCAAACAGCTTATCGGCATCGGAGCGTTCGCGATTTTCTGCGCGGTTAGCGCTTTCGTGCTTTTCTATCTTATAAAAGCGATATTCGGGCTTCGTGTTTCCGAAGAGGAAGAATACATCGGACTTGATGTCGGCGAGCACGGAATGGAAGCGTATAAAATTAAATAATGCAATTTTTAGACCTTAAGGGGGATATGATGAAAGTTTTTAACAGGTTTTTAAGTATTTTCGCGGTTGCGGTTGTTCTGCAGTTTTCTGCGGCGGTGGCAAAAGCGGATATTCCAGTGTCAACTTTTATTGGCATGGTGAATGTGGGCGCGTCTCTTGACACGACATACCAGTATGTTTTCAACTGCGACAATGAGACTGTGGCGGGTTGCCCCGGGGAAAGAGGGCTTTATCCCGAACACAACGACTTCTCAATAGACTCCTTCACGCTGTCGCTTGAAAAAGAGGCGGACGCGACTGGCGCGTCTCCGATGGACAAGGTCGGTTTCAGGGCGGACATCCTTTTCGGAGAACAGGCGGAGCGTCTCGGGTTCGGATTCAATTCGGACGGAGACGGTGCGGTAAGTCCTTATCAGGCATACATCAGCATTGCCCCTTCGGAGAATTTCAGCATAATCGCGGGGCAGTTCACAACGCTTGCGGGCTGGGAACTCATAGAGGCGAAAAACAACACAAACATCAGCCGTTCGCTTCTGTTTTACAGAATCCCGTTTGCTCATTCGGGCGCCAGAGCGTCTTACAGCGCGTCCGGCGTTGATTTGACCTTTGGCATAAGCAACGACTGGGACGCAGTTGACGATAATGATGATGGCAAAACCTTTGAGTTTCAGACGGCGTATTCGCACGGGTCCGAAACTGGATTTATAAACGACCTCTGGCTCGGCGCGACTCTTTATGTGGGGAAAAGCGATTTTCTTGAGAGTAAAGCTTTTGCAAGAGACGATGACGGCTCTCTGGCGGATTTTACGGCCTATGAAATGTCTGACGCTTCTACTAGTATGGTGTCCGCGAACCCCTCCGACAACAAAACGCGCACGCTTTTGACGCTTGTCGGAAGCATGACTTCGGGCAAACTCACATTTGTCGGTGATGTGGAATTCACATGGGTGGGCGATGGTCTTGCCGAACCCGTTTTGGAAACCATTACCGGAGACGACCCGCGAACAGCGGATACTACGGAAACTACCTTTATAGGACCCACGGGTGTTGCTTACAACGATTTCTTCCGTTGGGGCGTTGGCGGTTATCTGATTTATGAGGCGAATAAGGGCACAACACTTTCATTGAGAGCGGAATATGTTGACGACTCTGATACGGACGGCAACGGCGTGAAACTGTTTGAGTTGACGCCGACAGTGGGTTGGAAGCCGTTTGGAGACGGTGGCGACAAGGGAACCCTTGAAACCCGTTTTGAATACCGTTGGGACAGAGCGGATGTCCACTACTTTCCGAGCGACAGCGGCGACAAGAAAGACCAGCACGGGTTGCTTTTTCAGTTGCTCTATTCAATATAGAAAAAGAGAAATCTTTAACTTTGTTCAAAAAGCCGGTCGCGTTTGCAGCCGGCTTTTTCTATTGTAGAATAGCATCTTCCGCCCGGATAGCTCAGTCGGTAGAGCAGAGGACTGAAAATCCTCGTGTCGGCGGTTCGATTCCGTCTCCGGGCACCTTTCGGAACAGATTTCTATTCCGTATTGACAAAATTGGTGGTTTCAAGGTACTTTTGGACAAGTTAGGTATTTTTCTTAACAAGAATCAGGTCTATAACAATGACTTTTGGTGACTATTTAAAAGCAAAGCGCAAGCAAAGGGGAATAACTCAAGGCGTGCTTGCGCGCTATCTTGATGTTTCAAAGGTTTATATCCACCAGCTTGAAACCGGAAAAGCGGATTCTCCTTCTCATGAGAGGTGCCACCAGATTGCGCAATGTCTTCGTGTGAGCGTGGAGGAGATATGGAATCTTTCCCGTCGCGAAAAACTGCATAAATTTCTTGAAAAAGAGTTGATTGGCGAAAAAGAGTTTGAAATTTTGACTGACGAGGAGAGGTATCTGGTGAAGTTATACAGGGTTCTTGACGATGAGGTAAAAAAGGACTTCAACGGCATGATATTTATGCTGTTCAAACATTATCAGAACACTGAAGCTAGAAAGATACTTGAAGAATTTCTTAAATGCGCTTGATTGGACGTCTCGGGCTTTTTTACAAAGTTCTTTTTATAGAAGCCGCGATTTTGTTTCTTGTCGGCGCGGTTTTCTACAGCCAGTTCAGTAGCGCGAAATCTGACGTTATCACAAAAACTGTTGCCACTTCCGAATTAATAGGAAACGAGGCGGCCGAGTTTGCCGTTCACAACATCAACCCGACAAGCGCGGAGTTTTACTCCTTCCTCAGAACCAAGCACGGGTCCGCCGGAGTTTTTAAAACCTTCAATGTTGTTCCGTCTTCGTTTGATGTTGCTTTCACAAAGGAGAATTTTCAGGGGCGTCAGACCAGACAGTTGTATTCGGAGGAAAGGGGATACGGCGTTCGCGATAAAGGTGGCGTGTTTACCGTTTCCGCGCCGTTTCTTGTGGGCACGGACGGTAATCCCTACGGAGTTGTTACTATAAACTCCTCAAAAACGCTGATTATGAAACAGGTTTTGAAAGACAACCTTCTTCTATATATCGCGCTTCTTGTTGTATTGAACAATCAGGTTTTCATTCTGCATTACTTTGCCACAAAAAGGCAGAAAGAGATTATAGACAAGCACTACGCGAAGCCCTACATGAAACAGCACTCGGTCGGCGCGCTGAAGGTTATGCGCAAAATTTTGGAAGAAATTATTGATGATTGCCCCGAGGAGCCGAAAATAATTGAGACGGCGGCGGAAGATTCCAAAGACGCCGAAAAAACCGGCTCAAAGAAAGTTATTTCGCTTTCAAGATTTATTTCACGAAACAGTTAATAGAATGAGGACTCTTTTTCGGAACAGAATATTTGACTGTTCAATCAAAGATTTTTCAGCCGGATTTTTCCGGAACAGGAACGCGGTCGGCATTGATATAGGGTCTTATTCCACCAAAGTTGTGGTTCTCAACAACGCTTCCGGGAGCGAAACGGATTTTCCCCTTCACGCACGCGAATCTCTTCAGGATTCCGGTGTTTTCAAAGACAAGGAAATAGAGAATTTTGATTCCTTATGTTCGGGATTGCTTTCCTTGCGCGATGATTTTGAACTCAAAGGCGCGCGCACGGCGGTTGGTGTTTCGGGTTGCGCGGTTTTTACAAGCAAACTAAAGATTCCGCTTTCGGCGGATTCCGGAGCTGCCGAAGACGCGGTTTTGCTTCATTTAAGCAAGTTCTTTCCCGAAGGATTGGACGGCTGCCGCCACAGTTTCTATCGACATCCGCAAAGCCCCGAAGATGTTCTTGTCGCGGTTGCCAGAGAAGACGCCGTCCGCGATTATGTTTCCGCTCTGCGTTCTTCGGGATTTGTTCCCGAAGTTTTGGACTATGACGGCTTTGCGATTATCAACTCATACAACCGCCGCGTTAGCTCTCCGGAAGGGCTCACGGTTTTGCTCAACATTGGGCACAGCGTAACAAACCTCGCTGTTTTGAAAGACGGGAAAACGGTTTTCACCAGGGATCTTTCCACCGCTTCGGGCGAACTCACGCTTAAAATCGCGCGCGCGGGAGACCTTACAGTTGATGAGGCGGAAGCGGAAAAAATATCTCTCGGCGCGGTTTCAAGACGCGAGTTTCTTTCCGCCGCCGCCGATTTTTCATTGTCTATACTGCACGAAGTGAAATCCAACCTTGAGATGTTCTGCGATTGCGGAAATGATAACCTCGGAAAAGTTGTTCTTTCAGGCGGAGGTTCCCTGCTGTATGGTTTGCGGGAAAAGGTCGCCGAAACACTTGGAGTGGATGCCGAATACGCGGACCCTCTGCTGGCGGGGCGGAGTGGAAACGGTTTCCCTGAAGGTTTGAGCGCGAAATCCGCGGTCGCGTTCGGGCTAGCTCTCAGAATGATGAAGAAAGCCGCATGATAAAGGTTAATCTCATAAAGCCGGATCAGTCCCGCAAACTGCGAGCCGCCGTTGTTGTCGCGCTTTGCGTGTGTGCGGTGTTGCCTTTTTCGTATCTGAAGAGCGGGTCCGGTGAAACCGTCCGCGAATTTTCAGGACCGGGCCCGGCAACCTCAGCCGTCAAAACTTTTTCCTCTCCGCATAAAAAGCCCGCAGAGGCCAAACGCGTCTCACCAGGAAAGTTTCCGCTCAAAGTGGCGGGCTTTGTAAAATTTGCCGACCGGAATTTCGCCATGCTGGTTTCTGGCGGCCGCACGCTCTGGGTTGAACCCGGACAGACCGCATTCGGTTTCAAAATCGCCAAAGTAAAAGAGGATGGGGTTTCCGCCGAGAGGGATTTAAAAACGGTGTTTGTCCCATTTGGAAAATGAGAGTCGCTAAGGAATTTATCAGTTTCTGTATTGTGTGTGCGGTTTTTGTTTTCTGCGCGCCCGCATTGTCCGCCGCGCAAAACGCTCCGGACAGCGATGTGGCGTGGGCGTTTGACTTCCGCTATTCCTCTTTCGGTGCGGACGAACCGGTTTACAGGGGTGGGAAAGGCACTTTTATATACAAAGGTGCGGACACGCGCGAGGTGATAATGCAGATAGCGCAAATTGGCGGCTTCAACATTATCATCACGGGCGATGTGAGTGGAACTGTTTATATGGAGCTGCGTGATGTTCCCTGGGATCAGGTACTTTCCATTGTGCTTGCCGAGAACGGTTTGGGCGCTTTTGTCGAGGGCAATGTCGTCAAGATTTCATCGCTTGAAAACATAAGCAAAAGGCGCAGAGAGGCGTCTGACACGGCGCAACTTGTTGAGAAAACGGAAAAACTCGTGTCCAAACAGTTTTTTGTGAATTACGCAACGGCGCGCGACATAGCGACGGGCATCAAACCTTTTCTTACAAAACAAGGCAGGATCTCGGTTGATGAAAGAACCAACAGTCTTGCCGTTCTTGAAACGCGGCTCAATATTGCCCGGATTGGCGGAATCGTAAAGTCGCTGGACAAGCCCACGCCGAAAATACTTATTGAGTCAAGAATCGTGCAGGCGGGCACGGACTTTTCAAGGGAACTCGGAATTCAATGGGGAACACGTTACACAAGCAAGAACACCGGCGCGCGATTTCCGGCAAGCATACAAGTTGGCAGAACGCGGATAGACACTGCTTTTGGCAATGTTGATGACGGTTTCATTGTTGATATGCCCGCCGCGGTCGGCACGGGAAGCGGAGGGGTGCTCGGGGTTGTTCTTGGAAATCTGGCGGGCACTTTTGACCTTGATATCCGCCTGTCCGCGCTTGAAGACAAAGGCAAGGTGAAAATACTTTCCTCTCCAAAAATCATCACCGTTGACAATTCGGTGGCAAGAATAGAGCAAGGAATCTCAATTCCGTTTTCAACTGTGTCCGAACAGGGCACCAAAACCGAATTTGCGGACGCCACTTTAAGCCTTGAGGTTAAGCCGAAAATCACAAATGACGGCAATATCTTTATGGATATTTCCATCACGGATAACTCTCCGGACGCGACTTTTGCAGTTGGTTCGCAACCCTCAATCAGGCGGAATGAGGCGAAAACCAGAGTTCTTGCCGAAGACGGCGAGACGATAGTGCTCGGCGGAATAGTTACCACAACCACAACCACAAGCAAAAGCAGTTCCAAAGTGCCGGTTTTGTCATCAATTCCGCTTCTCGGCTCCATATTCAAAAGCTCAAAAAGGCAAACGGTGGAAAGAGAACTCATTCTCTTTATCACTCCGCGAATAGTGAGTTAGGAATTCGGTCAGTTTTTTTCCGAAGACGGGAGAAACCGCGTTATGAGCGCCACGGCGAGCGCGATGGACCCGACCACGGCGAGGATTTTGAAGTAAAGCCCCCAGTTTATTGAGGTGTTCAGAGAAATGCCGAATCCCACCACGAGCAGAATAAAGGCGACTACGGCAATCCCTCCCGGAATGTTTGTTTTAAGCAACTTTAAAACCCCTGTAGAACAAGACTTTGCTTGTGCGCCCGATTGTATACAAACGGGTGTTTTTTTCAAGAGGTGTAAAACCCGTTTATTCCATATACAATGTTCCCCGATGCGCATCTTTTCAATTTCAGGAGCGCTTGCGACTTTCCTGAATTCCATAACTTTTCCGCGCCGGATAAAAAATTGCTGACAAAACGCCCCAAGCGCCGCAAACCCGGCAACGGGCGTCCGTCCGTACGCAAGGCAAAACCTGCGGCGAAAAAACCCGGGCAGATTCCGGAAACCTTTCTTGCCAAAGCCGTTGCCGGACCCGAAGGAGGTGTGGTTCTTATTCCCAGAGGCGAGGACTTTCAATACGCCCTTGTTTCCGGCAAAAAGGACGGCGCGCCGAAACTCAGAAACGGCTATCTCGCGATAGTTAGATATGCGGGCACCCGCCCCAGCGGTGGCAAAGAGGCTGTTCCGGTGGCAAGCGTGGAAAAAATAATTGGACGGGCGGGCGAGTTTGAGACCGAGAAAAAGGCTATTGAATACAAACATTCCCTTCCCGGCAAGTTTCCCGAAACGGTTTTGAAGCACGCCGGGGAGTTGAGCAGACGGCGTCCGTCTGATTCGGCCGATGGCAGGGTTGACCTCAGAAAGAAAACCATTTTCACGATAGACGGTGACGACGCCAAAGACTACGATGACGCGGTCGGCATTGTAAAACGGGGTTCAGGATTCACTTTGTGGGTCTGCATCGCGGACGTTTCCCACTATGTTAAGGAGGGAAGCCCCCTTGACGTAGAGGCGCTCAAGCGCGGCACAAGCGTCTATCTTGACACCCGCGTCATACCTATGCTTCCCGAAGCTCTTTCAAACGATTTGTGCAGTCTTGTTCCGAACAAAGGCCGTCTCACAAAAACTGTTGAGATGGAGTTTTCACGTGACGGCACGCTTGAGGACTTTCACATTTACAACAGCATCATCAAAAGCGCGGCGCGTCTTACCTATTCTCAGGTAACCGCTTTTCTTGAAGATGGAAAGGGCGCGAAACTGTCGCCGGAAATCAAAGAAAGTTTGAGTATGATGAAAAATCTTTACGGCAAAATGAAAAAACGCAGTCTTGAGGGCGGTGAACTTGATTTTGACCTGCCCGAGCCCGAACTTGTAAGGAATTCACTTGGTGTGGTGCAGGACGTGCGAAATGCTCAGCGAGGTGTTGCGAACATGATTATTGAGCAGTTTATGATAGCGGCAAACAGGGCCGTCGGTTCGCGGCTTTGCGATGGCGAGGGGTGGGGGGTTTACAGAGTTCATGAGCCGCCGACCTCTGAATCGCTTTCGGACCTTTCCGCCGAACTTGGGAAACTAGGTTACAAAGCGAGCATTGAGCGGCGTTTGGCGGGCAAGGCAATTCAGAAATTGCTCGCCGATTTCAGGGACAAAAAACAGGAAGGCGCGGTAAAAATGATGGTTCTTAAATCGCTTCAGAGGGCGGTTTATTCAACGCGCGAAGTCGGGCATTTCGGGCTCGGAATTGAAAGATATTCGCATTTCACCTCGCCCATCAGGCGTTATCCCGACATCATCGCGCACAGAATGGTTGACCGGCTCAGTTGCAAAGGGCGTAGCGGATACGCACGCGGCCCACTTGACAATTTGTGCGAGATGGCTTCGGTGCTTGAGAGGAAAGCTGAAAAAGCCGAACGGGAAACCGTCGGACTTGAAACCGCGAACTTTATGAAAACCCTCACGGGCAGGAAATTTACCGGCAAGGTAATCAGTATTCTGCCGTTCGGAATGTTTCTTGAACTGAAGGAGATTTGCGCCGAGGGTTTTGTCCCGCGCGAGAGAATGAAACGCGGCGGACGCAGAAAGTGGTTCAACCTCGGAGACGAACTGAAACTGCGCGTGGTCGGCGCGGATTTGGAAAAAAGAAGAACGATTATGGAGACTGTTTGAGGTGCGGAGGGAAGGGGATTCGAACCCCTGAGAGCCGTGAGGCCCCACTGGTTTTCGAGACCAGCGCCTTCGTCCGCTCGGCCATCCCTCCGGCGGTTAAGTTACACACGGCGGACGCGGCGGGCAAATTGCCGTTAATTCGCTGTTTGTAGAATGGACAGAAGCGAAAAAAACAGATTAATCGCCACCGTGGAGCCGGACGAGGTTTTTCCCGAAGCGGTCATTGCCGGGGAGAAAACCTTTATGAGCCCCGATGAAATAGCGTCATATTTTCTGCCCGGTGGAATGGTGGAAAAGACTTTCGGCGAGGGATATGAATTCAGAAAACAACAGCAGTCTCTTGTGCGCGAAATCACATCGGCTTTCAACGGCGACTCTTTTTCACTTCTTGAAGCGCCAACGGGTATCGGCAAAACGCTTTCCTACCTTCTGCCCGCCGCGAAATGGGCTCTCTTGAACGGTGAGAAAGTTATTGTTTCCACAAACACAATCAACCTTCAAGACCAGATTATCAGTAAAGACATTCCGCTTTTAAGCAAAGTTCTGGGGCGCAAGGTGGAGTTCGCTCTGGCAAAGGGAATGAGGAACTATCTGTGCCTTTTGCGCTCGGATGAGGTAAAAGGCGAGTTACCGCTTCCGGACCCGGACGCGGAAGATGGCGTTGATGAGGCGCGCGCCATTCTTGATTGGGCAGAAAAGACCGAAGACGGTTCTGTTTTTGACATGGGTTTTACGCCGTCTGAGCAACAGTGGGACAGGTTTGCCGCAGAAAGCGAAAGTTGTGTGAGAAGGGAATGTCCACACTACAACGAATGTTTCTTTTTCAAGGCGCGCAGGAAAATCGCGAAAGCGGATTTGATAGTTGTCAACCACCATCTTCTTTTTTCGGACATCTCAATAAAGCATTCCGCTGGCAGGGACGACGCGGGTGTTCTGCCGCCGGTCGGCAGGGTTGTTATAGATGAGGCTCACAATGTTGCCGGCTCGGCGACTATGCATTTCACATTGAAAACTTCAAGCCTGGGGGTCACAAAAACCCTGAACCGCCTCAAACGTGTGGCGGCGCGGGCGGCGCGTCTGGCGAAAAATAATATTCGCGCGGCGGACGCGCGGAGCCGTGTTATGGAAATCCTTTCCGCTATGCAAAAGGTTTTTCCGCCGAGAATCAAAAAAGTTGAAACTGCTTCCAAACGCTTTTTTGAATCGCTTTACAATTCCTTTGAAGAAAGTTCGCCGGATGGCTCATACGGTTTCAGTATCCGCGTTATGGACGATGAGATTGAAAGCGGCGGGCGGTGGGGGAAAGCGGTTTCGCTGTATCCTCAAGTGAGTGAAAGCATGGCGGATTTGTCGGGCGAGGTGAGAAAAGCACTTGCCGTTCTTGACTCTGAGGGCGGCGATGAAACGGTCGGCATTGTTGCGGAACTCAAAGCCGTTTTTGCGGGGATTGACCGCCACTCGGCCGTCATACGCGGTTTTGCCGCGGGTGACAGTTCGCAAGTGAATTTTGTGAAAAGTGTTGAGGCGGGCAAAAGAAACCGCCGGAAGTTTGCTTCAGTTTCCATGTCGCCGATTGACATTGCCCCATATCTGAAAGAGCGGCTTTACGACAGGTGCAAAACCCTGATTTTGACATCTGCGACACTACGGGAAAAAGACGGTTTTGAATTTCAAAAAAACTCTCTGGGGCTCAGAGACAATGAAAGAATAACCGAGCTTGCCGTTCCTTCGCCTTTTGACCACAAGAGGCAGGCGCTTCTCGCTCTACCGGATGATTTGCCCGCGCCTGAAGCGACTGACGTTTATTCCGAAAGGCTCGGCCGGGCGATTTACGACTGCGTCAGGGCTTCGCGCGGCGGCGCGCTTGTTCTTTTTACTTCATACCGGCTTCTCAAAGAGGTGAGCGTGGCTCTTGCGCCCGAACTGGAAGGGGACGGCATCAGGGTTTTGACGCAGGGAGACATGCCGAGGGAGAAGATTCTCGCGGAGTTCAAAGCGGACGGAAACGCCGTGCTTTTCGGCACTGACAGTTTCAGGGAAGGCGTTGACATCGCAGGAGATGCCTTGCGGCTTGTGGTAATCACGGGGTTGCCTTTCAGCGTGCCTGCCGAGCCGGTTTTTCAGGCGCGAATGGAGGCGATAAAACAGTCCGGAAAAGACGCCTTCAACCAATACGCCGTTCCGGTGGCGGTTATTAACTTCCGTCAGGCGTTCGGGCGGCTCATACGCACGGCGACCGACAGGGGCGCGGTTGCCGTTCTTGACAGCCGCATAACGCGCAAACACTACGGCCGCCATTTTATTAATTCAATCCCACAATGCGGGACTCTGGAAGGGCATTTTGAAACGGTCGTGCGAGAGCTCAAAAAGTTTTTTGATTCCATATAAGTCCAATTCCCGCGTATTTCTTGACAACCCGCTTGTTCGCTGATAGATATAGCGGTCTGCTTTATTGAAGGCGGAGATGAAAAAATAATGCCGAGTGCAAATCAACTTATAAGGAAGGGGCGGAAGCGTGCCGTTGCTAAAACCAGCTCGCCCGCATTGCAGAACAACCCGCAGAGAAGGGGTGTGTGCGTGAGGGTTTATACCACCACGCCGAAGAAGCCGAATTCCGCGATGAGAAAGGTCTCAAGGGTGCGTCTCACAAACGGCATTGAGGTAACCGCATACATTCCGGGAGAGGGGCATTCTCTGCAGGAGCACTCGGTTGTTCTCGTCAGAGGCGGCAGAGTGAAAGACCTTCCGGGCGTTAGATACCACATAGTCAGAGGTTCGCTCGACACAACCGGTGTTGAGAACAGACGCAGAGGGCGCTCAAAATACGGTAGCAAGAAACCGAAGTAGGGGAAGGGATATGGTCAGAAAGAGTTCATCAGCAAAAATCAGAGTTGAGTCCGACCCGCGCTTCGGAGATGTTTTTGTCGCGAAGTTTCTCAATTCTCTTATGCTGGACGGCAAAAAAAGCAAAGCGGAGCAGATTTTTTACGGTGTTCTTGATTTGCTTTCCGAAAAGGCGAACACAAAAGAGCCTATAAAGGTTTTCTTCTCTGCTATGGAAAACATCAAGCCGTCTCTTGAAGTCAGGTCAAGACGGGTCGGCGGAGCCACCTATCAGGTTCCTATGGAAGTTAAACCCGTCCGCAGAAACTATCTGGCAATCCGCTGGTTGCTTGATGCCGCGCGCAAAAGAACCGAGCACGGTGTGCGCGAAAAACTTGCTTTGGAAATTCTGGACGCCTCACAAAATCGGGGAACCGCAATCAAAAAGAGGGAAGACACCCACAAAATGGCGGAAGCCAACAGAGCTTTTGCCCATTACAGATGGTAATCACGGGGACGAGCAATGGCGGAAGAAATCAAAGTCCCCATGGACAAGGTGCGCAATATAGGGATTGTAGCCCATATTGACGCCGGCAAAACCACAACCACCGAGCGCATTCTTTTCTACACGGGTCTGACCTACAAAATTGGCGAGGTTCACGAAGGAACCGCCACTATGGACTGGATGGAGCAGGAGAGGGAGCGCGGAATAACAATCACTTCGGCGACCACCACCTGTTTCTGGGACGACCACAGAATTAACATTGTTGACACCCCGGGCCATGTTGACTTCACCATTGAGGTTGAGCGTTCGCTCAAGGTGCTTGACGGCGCGGTTGTTGTGTTTGACTGCGTTGGCGGCGTTGAGCCGCAGACTGAAACCGTCTGGAGACAGGCGGACCGTTACGGGGTTCCGAGAATCTGTTTTGTAAACAAAATGGATAGAATCGGCGCGGATTTCTTCAAGGTTGTCAAACAGGTTGAAGAGCGTCTTAACGCGCGTCCCGTCTATATGCATATTCCCTGGTTTGAAGGTGAGGAATTCAAGGGCATAGTTGACCTTGTTTCCTGCAAACTCGCGGTTTGGGACGGTGAATCTTTGGGCGCCAAGTTTGAGTTGCAGGATATTCCCGAAGATTATCAGGAGCAGTTCACCGCCGGTCGCAAGCAGTTGCTTGAAGCGCTGGCAGATTTTGACGACTCAATAATGGAGGCGTACCTAAGCGATGAGGAAGTGGACATGGCCACTGTGAAAAAGGTCATAAGAGAACAGACCACCGCGCTTAAAATCATTCCGGTTTTTTGCGGTTCCGCTTTCAAAAACAAAGGGGTTCAACTTCTGCTTGACGCCGTTGTTGACTATCTTCCGTCTCCGGTTGACCTTCCCCCGATTTCCGGCACAAAAGAAGACGGCTCCGAAGACTCAAGGGTTTCCGACCCGGACGCGCCTTTCTCAGGGCTCGCTTTCAAGATTATGAACGACCCGTTTGTCGGACAGCTTACATATATAAGGGTTTATTCCGGAAAACTTGTTTCCGGCAGCACCGTGCTCAATTCCACAAAGGATAAGAAAGAAAAAATCGGGCGTCTGGTGAGAATGCATGCCAACAAAAGAGAGGAAATCAAGGAGATAGACGCGGGAGGAATTGTTGCCGCGGTGGGGCTGAAAACCTCCGTAACGGGCGACACTCTTTGCGATCTGAACAAGCCCATTGTTCTTGAAAGTTTGAACATATCCGACCCGGTTATCTCCATTGCGATTGAGCCCAAATCCAAGCCCGATCAGGAAAAACTCGGAATTTCCCTCTCCCGTCTTGCGCTTGAAGACCCGTCTTTCAGAGTTAAAAGCGATGAGGAGACGGGGCAGACTGTCATATCGGGAATGGGAGAGCTTCACCTTGAGGTTATTGTTGACCGGCTTTCAAGGGAGTTTAACGTGGACTCAAGCGTGGGCAAACCGCAGGTCGCTTACAGGGAAACCATTCTGGGGTCATCGGATGTTGAAGCCAAATTCATAAGGCAGACGGGCGGACGCGGGCAATACGGGCATGTGAAAATCAAGGTTGACCCTCTTGAAAGGGGCGAGGGCTTTGAGTTTGTTGACCAAATCAAGGGCGGTGCGATACCCAGAGAGTATGTTCCCGCCGTGGAGAAGGGCATTCGTGAAGTTATGGAAACCGGCATTGTTTTGGGCTATCCGGTCGTGGATGTGCGTGTTACTCTTTACGATGGCTCATTCCACGAGGTTGATTCGTCTGAAATCGCTTTCAAAATCGCGGGCTCAATGGCTTTCAAAGACGGTTTTTCCAAGGCTTCTCCGTCAATCCTTGAACCGGTTATGAGTCTTGAGGTTGTCGCGCCAGAGGATTTTACGGGGAACATCATAGGTGATTTGAATTCCAGAAGGGGAAAAATAGTAAGTACGGAGATGCGTGGTGCGATGCAGGCTATTAAATCTGATGTTCCCCTTGGCGAAGTATTCGGATATGCTACCGAGCTAAGGTCGATGACTGAGGGAAGGGGTTCCTTCACAATGGAGTTTTCCTGTTACGAGGTTCTTCCAAAGAATATTGTTGAAGAACTCAGAGCGACCGCGGAGAATGTTTAGAATGTTGAATTTGCAGGCATTTTGAGGAGGTAAGAAGAGATGTCTAAAGAGAAGTTTGAGAGGGGCAAGCCACATTTAAATATAGGGACGATAGGTCATGTTGATCATGGCAAGACGACCCTTACGGCTGCGATAACGAAGGTATTGGACAAGGCGGAGTTTGTGGAGTTTGGGGACATAGACAAGTCTCCTGAGGAGAAGGACAGGGGGATAACGATAAACATATCGCATGTTGAGTACGAGACGGAGTCACGGCACTACGCGCATGTTGACTGTCCCGGTCACGCGGACTATGTGAAGAACATGATAACGGGGGCTGCGCAGATGGACGGTGCGATACTGGTTGTAAGCGCGCCGGATGGTCCTATGCCTCAGACGCGGGAGCACATCCTGTTGGCGCGTCAGGTGGGGGTTCCGTCGATAGTGGTTGCGTTGAACAAGGTTGACATGCTGGACGACCCTGAGCTTTTGGATTTGGTTGAGCTTGAGATACGGGATTTGCTGAATGAGTACAAGTTTCCCGGGGACGACATACCGATAGTGAAGGTAAGCGCGCTCAAGGCCCTTGAGGGGGACGGAGACTCTGCGGCTCAGATTAAAGAGTTGATGAGTGCGGTGGACAGTTATGTACCTGAGCCCGTGAGAGAGGTTGACAAGCCGTTCATTATGGCTGTTGAGGATGTTTTCACTATATCGGGCAGAGGCACGGTTGTTACGGGCAGAGTGGAGAGGGGCAAGATAAACGCGGGTGACGAGGTGGAGATTGTGGGATTCAAGGAGACGGTTAAGACGGTTGCGACGAGTCTTGAGATGTTCCGCAAGATACTGGACGATGCGGTTGCGGGTGACAACGTTGGGGTGTTGTTGCGCGGCGTGGACAAGGAGACTGTTGAGAGAGGGCAGGTGTTGTCGGCAGTGGGCAGCATTATGCCTCACAAGAAGTTTTCCGCCGAGGTGTACGTGTTGAAGAAGGAGGAGGGTGGAAGGCACACTCCGTTTTTTCCGGGTTACAGGCCTCAGTTTTATTTACGGACGACGGATGTAACGGGTTCGGTGAAGTTGCCCGATGGTGTTGAGATGGTGATGCCGGGTGACAGTGTAAATGTGGAAGTTGAGTTAATAGCGCCTGTGGCGATGGAGGAGCAGTTGCGTTTCGCCATAAGGGAGGGAGGCAAAACTGTCGGCGCCGGCGTCGTTACTGGAATTATTGAGTAGTAGTCATGAGTCTTGCTTCAAAAATAAGAATAAAACTTAAGTCGTTTGATCATCGGCTTATTGACAAATCGGCTTTTGATATAGCCGACACGGCGAAGAGAACGGGCGCGAGAATTTCGGGACCCTTTCCTCTGCCCACGCTCATTCGCAGAATTTGCGTTCTCAGGTCTCCCCATGTGAATAAAAACTCAAGGGAGCATTTTGAGATAAGGACTCACAAAAGGGTTGTTTACATACTTGAGCCGACCCACCAGACGGTTGACGAACTTATGAAGCTGGATTTGGCTTCCGGCGTTGATGTTGATGACATTAAGCTCACATGACGGGATAGACGACAATGATAGGTGGACTTACAGGTAAAAAAGTGGCGATGACGCAGATGTTTAAGGACGGTTCAGTGCTTGTTCCCGTTACCGTGCTTGAAGTGGGCCCGTGCTATGTGATTCAGAAAAAGACCGAAGAGAACGACGGCTATTGCTCGGTTCAAATTGGATTTGAAGAGGATTTTTCCGCTAATAAGGCGGCAACAGGTCATTGTTCTCCCGCAGGGCTTCCCGCGATGAAGAGGATAGTTGAAGTCAGTTGCGATGACGGAGAAGTGAAACCCGGAGAAATTTTTACCGCCGGGATGATGTTTAAAGAGGGAGACAAGGTTGACGTGATAGGTTCATCAAAGGGCAAGGGTTTTACGGGCGTGATGAAAAGGCACGGCTTTGCCGGTCAGGCCGCTTCGCACGGCGGCAAGGCGCACCGCAGGCCCGGCTCAATCGGTCAGGCGTCCTATCCGGCGCGCGTGTGGAAAGGAATCAAAATGGCTGGAAGGTCGGGAGGGACGGGAGTCACCTCTCAGGGGCTGAAGGTTGTTTCGGTGGATATGGAAAAAAACCTCGTTGTCGTTAAAGGTTCGGTTCCGGGGCACCGGGGTTCGGGAATATTTATAAGACATTCAGTGAAGGGAGGCAGTCAAGTTGCCGACAGTTGAAGTCTATGACATGAACAAAAAGCAGGTTGACACCCTTGATTTGAGAGACGAGGTATTTGAATCTCCAATAAGGGAAGACCTGATGCAGTTTGTTGTGAAGTGGCAGCGCGCTTCGGCGAGAAGCGGCACCGCCTCAACAAAAACGCGTGGAGAAGTCCGGGGCGGCGGCATCAAGCCGTGGAAGCAGAAGCACACGGGGCGGGCCCGGCACGGTTCAATAAGGTCGCCCATATGGAAAAAAGGCGGTGTGACCTTCGGTCCGAAACCTAAAGACTGGTCATTCAAGGTTCCCCGCAAGGTCAGAAAGCAGGCGCTCAAATCGGCGCTTTCTGCAAAGTTCCGCGACGGGGCTATTACGGTTGTGCAAGATTTTGAGTTGCCGGAGATTAAGACAAAACGGGTTACCGAAATAATGAGTGCTTTCGGCGTTTCAAGCGCGCTTTTTATTGACGTTCCGAACAGTGGCTGGGAAAACTTCGCGAAGTCCGCGAACAACATTCCGGGCGTCAAAATGCTGGCCGACAAAGGCGTCAATGTTTATGACACTTTGGGATTTGAGAGTTTGATTATGACCGTTGAAGCGGTCAAGTCCGTCCAGGAGGCTCTTTCGCATTGAGTAGTCCGCACAAAATTATTCAAGCCCCGCTTGTCACGGAGAAGAGTTTTTCTCTGCGCGAAAAGGGCTGGTATGTTTTTTCGGTTGATGAAAAATCCAAAAAACACCAGATAAAAGATTCAGTTGAGAAGGCTTTTGGGGTGAAAGTAAGAGGTGTAAGAACAGCTTTGATGCCGGGTAAAACCGTTAAAAGAGGCGGGCGTGTTTCAGGCAGAAAGTCCGGCTACAAGAAGGCGTATGTGAAGGTTGTTGAGGGAACCATAGATATATTCGAGGGCACGTAATGGGAATAAGAAAGTTTAATCCGACATCTCCGGGCACGCGTTTCAGGACAGGTGAAGATTTCACCGAACTTACCTCGTCCGTTCCGCACAAACCCCTTGTTTCTTCAATTCCGAACAAGGCGGGAAGAGGGGGTGGAGGCAGAATCTCAGTCTACACTCGCGGCGGCGGACACAAGAGGCGTTACAGGGTTGTGGATTTCAAACGCAACAAAGTCGGGGTTCCCGCAAATGTTGCCTCGATAGAGTACGATCCTTACAGGTCTGCGAGAATAGCACTTTTGAACTACGCGGACGGAGAGAAGAGATACATCATAGCGTGCGACGGGATTTCCGTCGGAGACACGGTTTTTTCTGGTGGAGAGCCTGAGGTTTCGGTCGGCAACTCGCTGAAACTCAAAGACATTCCGACCGGTGTTTTTGTTCACAACGTTGAGCTTCGCCCCGGCGGCGGCGGAAAAATTGCCCGCTCGGCGGGGAGTTCGGTCCAGATTACTGCGAAAGAGGGAAACCGCGCGCTTTTGAAACTTCCGTCCGGCGAGATAAGAATGCTCAGCCTTGAATGCATGGCGACAGTCGGAAAAGTGGGTAACTCAGAGCATGAACTTGTGTCTATAGGAAAAGCCGGAAGAAACCGCCATAGACGCCGCAGACCGACAGTCAGAGGTGTGGCAATGAACCCTGTTGACCACCCGCACGGCGGTGGAGAGGGAAAAGCCTCTAAAGGGAATCCGCATCCCGTTTCTCCGTGGGGCTGGATAACAATCGGATACAAAACGCGGAAAAACAAGCGGACGGACAAATATATCGTCAAACCCAGAAGGGTTGGATACGGAATGGATTAAAGACAATGGCGCAAAAATTACAAAAACAACCCTATATTCACGAGAAACTTCTCAAAAAAGTGGTAGCGGCGAAGAATCAGCCGCAAGGCGATGTTTTCATTAAAACATGGTCGCGGTCATCAATGGTAATACCCGAAATGATAGGGCTTACAATCGCCGTTCACAACGGGAAAAGGTTTATTCCCGTTTCCGTTAATGAGCACATGATAGGGCACAAACTCGGTGAATTTTCGCCAACAAGGAATTTCAACAGCCATGCTGGCGGCGACAAAAAGTCAAAGGTGGGCAAATAAGAGCGGAGAGTTTTTCAAATGGTTTCAAAATCCATTCTTAAATACTACAGAATGTCGCCCGATAAGGTTCGCCTTGTTCTTGCCCTTATAAGAGGCAAAAATGTGGAAGAGGCATTTTCAGTGTTGCATCTCACGCGCAAGAGAGTGTCTCTTGTTCTTGCCGATTTGCTCAAATCTGCGGTCGCCAATGCGTCCGAGAAAGGGTATTCAGAGCCCGAAGAGCTCTACATCAAAGAGACTTATGCGGACGAGGGACCTGTTCTTAAAAGGTTCAAAGCCAGAGCCATGGGGCGCGCGTTTCAGAGAAAGAGAAAAACAAGCCACGTAACGATAGTGCTTGAAAGGAAGGGAATGTAGCATGGGACAGAAAGTAAACCCGATAGGTTTGAGAATAGGCATAACAAAGACTTGGGACTCCAAGTGGTATGCGGAGAAGAGATCCTTCACTGACATGCTCAACGAGGACATCAGGATAAGAAGGTTCTTGAAAAAGGACTTCTATCAGGCGGGCATTTCCAGAATTGAGATAGAGCGCGTTGTTCAGAAAAAGATAAAAGTCGTCATACACGCTCTCAGACCCGGAATTATCATAGGACGCAGCGGGCAGGAAATAGAAAGGATTAGAAGGGAGTTGCAGGAGCGCACGGGCAAGGAAATGGTTGTGGACATCAAAGAGGTGCGCAGGTCGGAGACGGACGCTCAAATGGTCGCAGAAAACGTCGCTTTGCAGATAGAGCGCAGGGTCGCTTACAAAAGAGCGATGAAACAGGCGATTTCATCGGCGATGAGGACGGGCGCGCTTGGAATAAAAATAATGGTTTCGGGGCGGCTTGCCGGCGCGGAGATAGCGAGGAGAGAGTGGTATAAGGAAGGCGGTGTTCCGCTTACAAAACTCAGAGCCGACATTGACTACGGTTTTGCCGAGGCAAAAACAAAATACGGAATTATCGGAATAAAAACTTGGATTTTTAAAGGGGAAATCATAGAGAAGAGAACCTCTTCCGAACAAAGAGGCGAAGATGTTACAGCCTAAAAAAACAAAATACCGCAAGATGCGCAAAGGGCGCATACGCGGGGCGGCAACCAGAGGGACCGACATAGATTTTGGTCAGTTCGGTCTTCAGACTCTTGAGAACGGGCGCCTTACTTCGCGGCAGATAGAAGCTGCCAGGATTGCCATAACGCGTTACGTCAAAAGGGGCGCGAAGTTGTGGATACGGATTTTCCCCGACAAGCCTCTGACAAAAAAGCCCGCTGAAACAAGAATGGGAAAAGGAAAGGGTGATGTTTCCGAATACGTGGCTCCAATTCGGCGCGGGCAGATGCTTTATGAACTCAGCGGTGTTCCAGTCGCGCTTGCAAAGGAGGCGTTCAGGTTGGCGGCTCACAAACTTCCGGTAAAAACGCGCACGGTTGAACGGAGCGAAGAGGTTGTATAATGGCTGAAAAACCCGATAAACTCAGGGAGTTAACGGCTGGCGACCTCAATAAGAAAGAGCGTGAGCTGACGACTTCTCTTTTCAATCTCCGCATGCAGGTTGTGACAAAGCAGAACAATGCTTTCGCACAAATCAAACTGTTGAGAAGGGACATAGCAAGGATAAAAACGGTTAGAGCGGAGCTTAAGAGAAATAGTGGACAGGAAAGTGTGAAGGAAGAAAATGGCTGAAAAAAATAAGAAAAGAGGGCGTTTCACTTCGCTTACGGGAACCGTTGTGCGGACAAACGGCGACAAAACCGCCATTGTGGACGTGGTAACCATCAAAAAGCACCTTGTTTACAACAGGTCAATCAAGAAGAGAGTGCGCTATGTTGTTCACGACGGCAACAACCAGTGTGAAGTCGGCGACAAGGCCTTGATATACGAGTCCAAACCCGTCAGCAAGACCAAAAGATGGCGGGTTGGGAAGATAGTTGAAAAATCGCGTCCGGTTGGCGCGGGGGATGGTGCCGGGCAATGATTCAGTCAAGTTCATTTCTTGAATCGGCGGACAATACCGGCGCGAAAAGGCTTTACTGCATAAAAGTTCTCAAGGGTTCCAGAAGAAGATACGCGCGCCTCGGAGATGAAATAGTCGTGTCTGTAAAAGATGCGATGCCGAATTCCAGAGTTTCCAAGGGCGAGGTCTGCAAGGCGGTTGTTGTGCGCGTCAAGAAAGAAAGCAGAAGGCCGGACGGCACCTATGTCCGTTTTGACAACAACGCTGCGGTGATTATTGACAAAGACGGCGGACCCATAGGAACCAGAGTTTTCGGGCCCATCGCCAGAGAGTTGAGATTTAAAGGGTTTATGAAGATTATCTCGCTTGCTCCGGAGGTTGTTTAAGTGGGCACGGCGAAATTTCACATTAAGAAGGGCGATGAAGTCATCGTGCTTGCCGGAAAAGAGAAAGGCAAGCAGGGCACCGTGTCAAAGATAGTTGTCGACAGGGGCAGGGCTATTGTGGAAAAACTCAACATGGTAAAACGCAATGTGCGCCCGAACCAGAAAAATCCGTCAGGCGGAATTATTGACAAAGAGGCCAGCCTCCACATATCAAACCTGATGCTTTATGATTCCAAAGAATCGTCTCCCATCAGAACGGGTTATAAGATCGATGAAAAAGGTAAAAAACTCCGCGTGAATCGCAAAACGGGAAAACAGATATGATGAGCGCTCCACAGCCGAGAATGAAGAAGATTTTCAATGAGCAAGTGATTCCCCGGATTATGGAAAGGAATTCTTACTCAAACTCAATGATGGTTCCGCGCCTTGAGCGCGTTGTTTTGAACATGGGACTCGGCCGCTTGAGCGAGGCGGGGCGCAACAAGAATGTGGTTGATGAAGCTGTGCAGGAACTTGCTCTTATTGCCGGTCAAAAGCCTATTATTACAAAGTCCAAAAAATCCATAGCGGGCTTCAAACTCCGTGAAGGTCTGCCGATTGGTTGCGCAGTTACACTCAGAGGGAAAATGATGTACGAGTTTTTTGACCGTTTTGTGAATCTTGCGCTGCCGAGAGTAAGGGATTTCAGAGGAGTGAGTTTGACTTCATTTGACGGCGGAGGAAACTACACGCTGGGAATAAGGGAGCACATCATCTTCCTCGAAATTGATTACAGCAAGGTTTCAAGGGTGAAGGGGCTCAATATAACCTTTGTAACAACTTCAAATAGTAACGAAGAGGCAAAAGTGCTTCTTGAAGAAATGGGCATGCCCTTTGCCCGGGAGACTGAATAATGGCAAGAAAAGCGCTTTGGGAAAAATCTCTGAGGAAACCGAAATACAAGGTTCGCAAGGTTAACCGTTGTTCTTTGTGCGGGAGGCCGAGGGCTTTCTTAAGACAGTTCGGTATGTGCCGTCTGTGTTTCAGGGAACTTGCGAGCCGGGGTGAAATCGTGGGAGTGAGAAAAGCAAGTTTCTAACTTGCGGGAAGGTAAGAATGACAGATCCAATAGCAGACATGCTTGCGAGAATAAAAAACGCCCTTATGGTCCGGCACGCCGAGGTTTTGATTCCACACTCCAACATCAAGGTTGAGATAGGAAGGGTGTTGAAGGAAGAAGGGTATATCGCCGATTTTAATATCTCGGGAGAAGGTGTGAAGAAGGAGATTGTGGTCAAACTCAAATACTCTACGCAGGGTGCTCCGGGAATCAAAAACTTCAAAAGAGTGAGCAAACCCAGTGGAAGGATTTACGTAGGAAAAGACAGAATTCCTCGTGTTGTTACGGGCATGGGCACTGCGATACTTTCAACTTCAAAAGGTATAATGACTGGTCGCCACGCCAGAGACATGGGCATAGGTGGAGAAGTTATCTGCACTGTGGTGTGAGTTTAATATGTCAAGAATAGGAAACAAACCAGTGCCGTTACCGGAAAAGGTTGACATCAGCCAGTCAGGCGGTCTTCTCAGCGTAAAGGGGCCCAAAGGCGAGTTGCCGGTTAGGGTTCCCGAAGGCCTAAGTGTTGAAATCGCAGACGGGTTTGTAAATGTGAAAACGGATGAAACAAAGAAAATGAAATCCCACCATGGTCTTGTAAGAATGCTCATAGCGAATTCCGTTCAGGGCGTTTCCGAAGGATTTACGAGAACGCTTGAGATAGTCGGCACGGGATATAAAGCCGAGATGTCGGGTAAAGACTCGCTTAAGATGTCGCTTGGTTATTCCCACCCCATCACATTCTCGTTGCCTCAGGGTGTAACGGCGAAAGTGGAAGGACGGGGAACAAGGCTGACACTTGAGGGGATTAACAAACAGGTTGTCGGCGAGGCGGCGGCGAATATAAGAAAACTACGCGAGCCTGACGCTTACAAAGGGAAAGGCGTGAGATTTGCCGGCGAAAATATAAGATTGAAGCCCGGAAAATCAGGTGTGAAGAAATGATTAGGGACAGGAAAACTCTGAGAAACAGAAGGCATAAAAGGATAAGGAGAAAAGTGTCCGGCACAATGAGTGTTCCGAGGCTGTGCGTTTTCAAATCCTCCAGATATATCTACGCCCAGATTGTTGACGATGTAGTCGGAAGAACAATGTTTGCCGCGTCTTCACTTACTCCTGAAGTCAAAAAAAACATCAGTGAGAAGGATTCAAAGGTGGAGCAGGCAAAAGCGGTCGGCGAATATCTCGGAGAGGTTTCAGTCGCGGGCGGAGTGAAAAAAGTAGTTTTTGACAGAGGCGGATATCCGTTTCACGGAAGGGTGAAGTCACTCGCCGCAGGTTTAAGGGAGAAAGGTCTTGAGTTCTAATAACAGTATTACGGGTTCCGGTTTCGTTGACCCCGCGGGGCTTGAACTGGAAGAGAAAGTAGTTGACATCAGGCGTGTCGCCAAGGTTACAAAGGGCGGAAAACGTTTCCATTTCACCGCGATGACGGTTGTCGGCAACGGCAACGGCATAGTGGGTTACGGGCTGGGCAAGTCAAACGAAGTCCCGAACGCGATTAAGAAAGGAACGGACAAAGCGCGCAAAAATCTTATAAAAGTTTCTCTGCACGGTTCAACCATACCGCACGAGGTTTCGTGTGAGAGTTCATCAAGCCGTGTCGTGCTTCTGCCGGCGGCTCCGGGAACGGGAGTTATTTCCGGAGGCCCCGTTCGCGCGGTCGCGGACCTTGCGGGTATCAGTGATATTCTTTCCAAGGTTGTAGGCTCAAGAAATCCCATTAATGTTGTGGCGGCGACCATAAAAGCGCTTTCCCAACTTACACTTCCGGAGCAGGTCGCGCTTGAGCGCGAAAAGGAAGTTTCCGATCTTGATCTTCCTCCGTATTACAAGTTTTAGAGGTTTAAACTGAAATGCTTGACAGATTACCAAAACCCGCCGGTTCAGCCAAGTCCCGCCAGAGAGTTGGAAGGGGAGCCGGTTCAAAAGGAAAAACCGCCGGACGCGGACAGAATGGGCAGGGGTCGCGTTCCGGAAAAGGAGTCTCGCGCTGGTTTGAGGGTGGACAGACACCCCTGAAAATGAGGATTCCGAAAAGAGGTTTCAAAAACAGGTTCAAGGTTTCCTACGACACCGTAAATATAAGCGCGCTTGAGCGTTTTGAAGACGGCGCCACAGTGGATACCGAGGCGCTTGTCCAGAAACGCCTTATAAGCGGAAAACGCCCCGTAAAACTTCTCGGCAATGGAAAAACTGAAAAGAAACTGACTCTCAAGGTTGACGCCGCGAGCAGCTCTTCAATGGAAAAAATAGAGCGTTCCGGCGGCAAGGTAGAGATTGTATGAGCGCGTCTGCTTCTGGAATTCCCCGTATTTCGGAACTGAACAGAAGACTGCTTTTTACGCTGTTTATTCTAATTGTTTACAGGCTCGGAGTTTTTATTCCGGTTCCGGGCATATCTCCGGCGCAAATCACTCAGCTTTTTGAAAGGACGAGCGGAACGGCGTTTGACCTTTTTAATGTGTTTTCGGGCGGCGCCCTTGAACAGGCGTCGATTTTTGCCCTTGGGGTAATTCCCTACATTACGGCTTCAATTCTTATGTCGCTTATGGTCAAGGCGATTCCTTCTCTTGAAGCTCTTCAAAAAGAAGAGGGGCAGGCGGGAAGGAGAAAAATCAACCAGTATTCACGCTACGGCACGGTACCGATCTCAATTATTCAGGCAACCGTTCTTACTCTCGCTCTTGAAACCGGGGCTGCCGAAGCACCGGGGCTCGGCTTTCGCCTGAGCACAATTTTGACGCTCACCTCAGGCTCGATGCTTGTTATGTGGCTCGGAGAACAGATATCTGAGAAGGGTATAGGAAACGGCGTTTCTCTGATAATCACAATGTCAATTCTTGCTGGCACCCCCGGCGCTCTGTGGAACATGCTGCGGCTTGTGCGTGTGGGAGACATAACCGTGCTCGGAATGCTTTTAATCTTTGTTTTTCTGGTTTTTGTGATGGCAATAATTGTTTTTGTTGAGACCGCTTCAAGGAAGATTCCCATTCAGCACCCCAGAAAGGTTATGGGAAGAAAAATGATGGAAGGCGGCACGACGCATCTTCCTCTTAAAATCAATCCTTCGGGGGTTATTCCGCCCATCTTTGCGTCTTCGCTTCTTATATTTCCGGCGACTTTAGTCGCCATTACGGACACGCCTTTTATGAGAACAATTTCGGAGGAGGTGATACAAAACCCCTTTGTTTACAACATTGTCTTTGCGGTTCTTATTATTTTCTTTTCATTTTTTTACACAGGAATTGTGTATGATCCGAATGACCTTTCAGACAACATTAAAAACAGCGGGGCAAATGTGCCGGGGATAAGACCCGGGGCGAAAACTTCGGAGTATATCGGCTCAATTCTGAACAAAATCACCCTTATCGGCTCAATCTATCTTGTAGCCGTTTGTGTGTTGCCGAGTTTTCTCCAGAGGGATCCTTTCAACCTGCCGTTTTATTTCGGCGGCACATCGCTTCTGATTATAATCGGCGTAACGCTTGATTTTATGCAGCGCGTTCAGTCTTTTGTGATAACTCGCAATTATGATTCATTCGCAACTGCGGGTGGCGGTGGTGGGGCACGCCGCCCACGAGGGCAGGGCGGCCGTCGTAGGAAACGTTTTTAAAAAACCGGGTGAAATTATGAATTTGATAATATTCGGACCGCCGGGAGCGGGAAAAGGGACTCAAGCCAGTTTTATCACGAGCACCTACAACGCGGAGCACATATCCACGGGTGATTTACTCAGAGATGCCGTGAAGAGGCAAACCGAAACGGGAGTGATGGCAAAAAGCTACATGGACAAGGGCGAACTGGTGCCGGACGAGGTTGTCATAGATATTATCAGAGAGAAGATAGGCAGCTTGGACGGGGCCGGTTTTCTGTTTGATGGCTTTCCGAGAACAATTGAGCAGGCGCGCTCGCTTGATGGCATGCTTGAGAGTCAGAATCTATTTATTGAGGCGGTTTTGTACCTCAAAGTGGACGAGGACGAAGTTGTGGAAAGGCTTTTGAAGAGGGCGGAACTGGAGGGGCGCGAAGATGACAACGAAGGCGTTATACGAAACCGTCTTGACGTTTATCGCAAACAGACACTTCCGCTTGCCGACTATTACAGGTCAAAAGGGATTTTTAATGACATAGAGGGAACGGGAACCATTGATGATGTCAGGGAAAGAATCAATTCGGTGGTTTCGGGATTGTAACACATGACCGCGGGTGAAATAAAACGGAAATTTAACGGAATGAAGGTTGCGGCTTCGGTTGTATCCGAGGTTCTTGAAAAACTCAGCGAAACCGTACGTGAGGGTGTTTCCACATGGGAACTCAACCGAATCGCCGAGGAAATTGCCGAGAAACGCTCTGCCAGACCTGCTTTCAAGGGGTATATGGATTTTCCGTGTTCAATTTGCGCTTCGGTAAATGACGAAGTTGTTCACGGCATACCTTCAAAAGACAGAATACTTAAAGACGGCGACATTGTGGGAATTGACTTCGGCGCTTTTGTGGACGGGTTTTACGGCGATTCCGCCATAACTGTTCCCATCGGCACAACAACACCACGGACTGAGAAACTTCTTCAAGCCGCCAAAGAGTCTCTTGACAGGGGCATAGAGAAGGCGTTTCCCTCAAAACGACTCTATTATATATCCGAAACCATACAGCAACACGCTGAAAATAAGGGCTTTTCGGTCGTAAAAGCGTTTGTTGGGCACGGCATTGGTGAAAATCTTCACGAAGAGCCGCAAGTGCCGAATTTTCTTCCCCCCGGAGGGGCGGGAGCAGGTCCGATACTGCGTCCCGGCATGGCTTTGGCGATAGAACCAATGGTTAACGAAGGGGAAGCGGATATAAAAACTTTGTCTGATAATTGGACTGTTGTTACAAGTGATGGTAAAATGTCCGCTCATTTTGAGCACACGGTTGCCATAACGGAAAATGGTCCGGAAGTGCTCACGAGTTTTAATTAGGAGCAGTTGAGGACAGATGTTTTAATGCCAAAGGGAGACGCAGTTGAATTTGAGGGAACGGTTGTTGAGGCGTTGCCAAACGCCATGTTCAGAGTGGAAATGGGAAATGGTAGAAAGGTTTTAGCATATGTTTCAGGTAAGATGAGAAGAGCGAGGTCGAGGTTTGTGAGAATTGTTCCAGGCGACAAGGTAAAGATTGAAATTTCTCCGTACGATTTGTCGCGTGGCAGGATTACATACAGAATGAGGACGGACAGGGTAAATTGAAGGTAAGGTCATCAGTAAAAAAAATCTGTAACAAGTGCAGGATTATCAAGCGCAGAGGCGTAGTGAGGGTTATCTGCGTAAACAAACGTTGTAAGCAGAGACAGGGGTAGAGATGCCAAGAATAGCGGGAATAGATATCCCCTCGGAAAAGAGGGTTCAGTTCGCTTTGACCCACATATACGGGATAGGCAGAGCCATGGCCGGAGACATAGTGGATTCTTTGAAAATAGACCCAACGAAGCGGGCTAAAGATCTGAACGACAAAGAGTTGGCGAACATCAGGAATTTTATTGAAGAAAAATGCGTTGTTGAGGGTGATTTGCGCAAAGATGTGCAAATGAACATCAAGCGTCTGGTGGAGATTGGATGTTACAGGGGAATAAGACACCGGATGGGGCTTCCGGTGCGCGGACAGAAAACAAAGGCGAACGCGAGAACAAGGAAGGGTCCCAGAGGTACGGCGATAGCAAAGAAAAACAAGGTTAGCAAAAAATAGCAGGGGATAGAACGCAGTGGCGAAGAAAGGAACAAAGAAAAAAGTAAAAAGGTCTGTTGAAGAGGGGCTGGTAAATATACACGCCACTTTTGGCAACACGATTATTACCGTGTCCGATCCTCAGGGAGATGTGATTGCGTGGTCAAGCGGAGGAACCAGAGGCTTCAAAGGCACGAGAAAGGGAACCCCGTTTGCGGCTCAGGTTGCAGCTGAAGATGCGGCAAAAAGGGCGCTGAGTTCCGGAATGAAGTCCGTGCGTGTGTATGTGAAGGGACCCGGTCCCGGAAGGGAATCGGCAATAAGATCAATTCAGGCGGCGGGTTTGCGGGTCGCGTCAATCAGAGACGTTACACCTATTCCTCACAACGGATGCAGACCTCCGGGTAAGAGACGGGTTTAAGAGGGAGAGTTGTAGATGGCAAGATATACAGGACCCGCGTGCAAATTATGCAGAAGAGAAGGGGAACAGTTGTTTCTCAAAGGCGAAAGGTGTATGACAAGTAAGTGCGCCATAGAGAGAAAGCCGTATCCTCCCGGTTTGCAGGGCAAGAGAATACGCAGAAGGATTACCGAATACGGATTGAGGCTCAGGGAGAAACAGAAAGCCAAAAGGATTTACGGAATGACCGAGCGTCAGTTCAAAATCTATTTCAGAGAGGCGGCAAGAACGAAAGGTGTTACGGGGTCATTGCTTCTCTCAATTATTGAAACACGACTTGACAATGTTGTATTCCGGCTCGGCTTTGCCTCGTCCCGAAATCAGGCTCGCCAACTTGTGAATCTCGGGCACATCAATGTTGACGGCAGGCGCGTGGACGTGTCATCTTACAGAGTAACCCCTTCAAGTGTTGTTGAAGTCAGGGAGCGGAGCAGAAAGATGCCAAGCGTCAACAAATCGCTGGGGCTTTCGGAGAAAAAAGGAATTCCCGGTTGGCTGAGCCTCGACAGGGAAAAGTACAAAGGAATCATGAACAAAACGCCTGAAAGGGAGGATGTTCAGATTCCGGTCAGTGAAAACTTGATTGTTGAATTTTACTCAAGAGTATGATTCGTGGTGTGATATTGAAGCATTTTGCTTTTTTTTAGTGGAGGACATAGATATTGAAAGATTTTCAGAATAATTGGACAACGCTTGTAGTACCGAAGAAAGTCAACAAAGACGAAAAGACCGCGACGCCTTTCTACGGGAAATTCAGTTTCGAGCCGCTTGAAAGGGGTTACGGCGTTACGATAGGTAACGCGCTCAGGCGAGTTCTTCTTTCCTCGTTGCAAGGTCCGGCCGTCACGGCGGTCAAAATAGAGGGAGTTCTTCACGAGTTTTCTTCAATCCCCGGAGTTGTTGAGGACGCTGTGGAAATCCTCATCAACCTCAAAGGCGTGAATTTCAAAACGACAACCTCCGAGTCTCAAATTGTGGAGATGGTCTTTCAGGGTCCCGGAGAGGTTACGGCTTCGGACATCAAATCAACGAACAAAATTGAGGTTCTCAACGGCGACCATTTCATAGCGACCGTTTCAGACAAAACAAAACTTGAGATGAGTCTGGTGGTTGAAACCGGCAGAGGCTATCAACCCGTTGAGGAAAGAGAGAACGCGCGTTCAATGGGGGAAGAGTATCTGCCCGTTGACGCTTTTTTCTCTCCGGTCACAAAGGTGAATTACACAATCAAAAACGCTCGTGTTGGCAGAAAAACCGACTACGAAAATCTTGAAATTGAGATATGGACAAAGGGTTCGGTGCTTGCTGAAAACGCGCTTGCCTACGCGGCGAAAATAATCACTCACCAGCTCGGCAGATTTATCAATTTCAACGAACAGGAATTGGAACAGGAGGAGAGTACCGAAGAGACTCTCGTAATTAAAGGCGATGAAGATGTTCTGTTCACGCCGCTTGATGAAGTGGATTTTTCCGTCAGGTCGCTGAATTGTATGACCAGTGCGGATATGAAGTATGTCGGGGATTTGGTTCAGAAAAGTGAGAGAGAACTGCTGCATCTTCCGAGTTTCGGTAAAAGTTCGCTTGAAGATGTGAGCGACAAACTCAAAACTCTTTCGCCGTCGCTCACTCTTGACATGAAAATCAATCAGGAGATTTACGAAAAGGTAAAAGAAAGCCGCGCCAAGTAACAGGTTTGTTGCGCTTTGGGAAAATTGTGTGATGAGAAACAGAAGATTGGGAAGAAAACTTGGCGTTACGACCAAGCACAGAAAGGCGATGTTTCGCAATTTGGCGACTGAACTCTTCAGACACGAAAAAATCCGCACAACTGATACAAAAGCAAAAGAGTTGAAGCGGGTGGTGGATAAAATTATCACGCTTGCCAAAAACGGCTTGGAAAAAGGAGCTTCGAACGGAGGGCTATCTTACAAAAGACGGATTTTCGGTTACATAAGGGACAAAGAAGTCGCGCGCAAGGTGTTTACCGAGATTGCGGAAAGATACAAACAGCGTCCCGGCGGTTACTCAAGAATTATCAGTCTGGATTACAGAAAAGGAGACCAGACGCCGATTTCCCAGATAGAGCTTGTAACCGAGGAATACCAGCCGTCCACCCGCACAAAAACGCCTCGTAAATCAAGTCTGCCTTCGCCTCCGCCTCCGAAAAAAGAGGAGGAGAAATCCCCTGAATCCGCCGAAGCGAAAGAGGGTGTAAAGGAAGCGAAGAAAGAGAAAAAGGAAAACCCCGAAGCCGCACAACCTCAAAGTAACCAGCTTCAGAACGAGGAAAAACAGCACGAAGCGGAGGCTAAACCCGCTGAAACAAACACGCCCGCGCAGGATGAACAACCATCCGATACCGATGCCGGAGAAAACGGCGACGAGAAAAAAGGGTAATTCCTTCCGGAATGAAAAAAACTCCTCTTGGACTGATAGTTGACTCCCACTCTCTCAAAGGCATAGTGGAAATTTCCAAATACGCTGAAAGCGCGGGGTTCCATTCCGTCTGGGCGACCGAACTTTACAGAACCGCTTTTCAGCAACTTGCCGCGATTGCTCAGCATACCTCCAAAATTAAACTTGGCAGCTCAGTTGCGCTTGCTTTTGTCAGAAGCCCGCTGATTACGGCGATAAGCGCGATGGACATAGACGAGGCTTCGGACGGACGGCTGATACTCGGGCTCGGTTCCGGCGCCAGACGCACGAACGAAACGTGGCACGGACAACCGCACGGCAAACCCGTTACGAGAATAAAAGAGTGTGTTGACGTCGTCAGGCGCGTTATTCTGGGTTCGCATACCGGAAATGATGTTGCTTACGGTGGCGAATATTACGATATTAACATCAAAGGGTTCACAAGGCCCTTCAAGCCCGTCCGCACCGATGTGCCGATTTTTCTCGCGGCAGTCGGCGGCGGAATGGCGCGCGCGGCGGCTTTATGCGCGGACGGTTACATTGGGCACATAGTCTGTTCAAAGAAATATATTGAGGAGACTATTGTTCCCGTTCTACGTGAAGGGCTTGAGTCCGCCGGGCGCGCACGGTCGGATTTTTGCGTTTCTTCAATTTTTATCTGCGCGGTTTGCGGAAAAAACGATCTGGAAGAAACGCGCAGAGCCGCCAAAGCCACAGTCGCTTTTTACGCCACCGTAAAGACTTATTGGAAGCCGTTTACGCTTCACGGTTTTATCGGGCAAGCGGAAAAAATCCGTGATTCCTATTTCAAAGGCGACGTGCGTGCGATGATTGAGAATGTGACCGATGATATGCTTGACACTTTTGCCATTGTCGGCACGGCTGATGAGTGTAGAAAGAAACTTGACGGCTGCTCGGACTATCTGGATTTGCCGATTTTGAGCGCTCCTCATTACTATCTTGAACCCGAACAGGTTGAGATGTATCAGAAAAGAATTATTGAAACTTTCGGCGGTTAAGAACGCCCGTGCGCGTTCCGCCCATTGATTTTTTACATTTTATTAAAGACTATTCCGAAAACTGTGAAGGTTTTAGTATCCGGTTCGGGAGGTTTTATCGGAAAAAGCCTCGTCTCTTCCCTCAAAGCCCGTGGGCATGAGGTTTTGCTCATTGTCAGAGACAGCCGCGGAGCGCGCAAGCAAGAGGGAGCGGTTCTGTGCGACCCCGTACGGGGCAAGTTCAACCCGCGCGATTTTGAAGGAGCGGACGCCGTCATTCATCTTGCCGGAAGGAACATAATGCGCAGATGGACGGATTCTGTAAAAGCCGAAATTGAGCACAGCAGAGTGGCAGGCACGGAGTTTCTGGCTTCCGCTCTGTTGGGACTTGAAAATCCGCCGAAGGTTTTTATTTGCGCGTCCGCAACCGGTTTTTACGGGAACAGGGATGATGAGGTTCTTTCCGAGCGTAGCGGCGCTGGACAGGGCTTTCTCGCGCGGGTCGCGGAAAAATGGGAAAACGCGGCAAGAGCCGCCGGTTCCGCGACAAGGGTTGTGAACTTGCGGTTTGGAATCGTGCTCGCGCGCGATGGCGCGGCTCTGAAAATGATGAGAATTCCGTTTCTGCTGGGTCTTGGGGCCCGAATAGGGGACGGAAGCGGTTATATGAGTTGGATATCAAAACGGGACGCCGTCAGGGCTATGGAGTTTATTCTCGCAAACGATTCCGTTTCGGGGCCGGTGAACATAGTATCGCCCACGCCGATGCCAAACGCCGACTTCACCCGCTGTCTCTCGCGGGCTTTGAGGCGACCGGTTTTTTTGTCATTGAGCGAGCCGCTTATAAAATTTGTTTTAGGAGAGATGGGAGAGGAAGTTATTATGAGTAGCGTGCGGGTTGTTCCCGAAAAACTAATAAACGCCGGATTCCATTTTGAAGACGGAAATTTGGAGACATTTCTCCGCGCCGAACTCGGGAGAACGGAGTTGTGAAGAAAAACGACAGACAATATTTGCTTATGGGTCTTGATGAGTCCGATATTGACTGCGACCCGTTCAAGCAGTTTCTTGTCTGGTATAAAGACGCCTGCGACTCCGGCATGGATTTGCCGAATGCGTTCACGCTTTCAACCGCGTCCAAAGACGGCGCGCCTTCGTCAAGGGTGTTGCTCCTCAAAAATTTCAATGAAAACAGCTTTGTTTTCTACACAAATTCGCTTAGCAGAAAAGCTTCGGAGATGGACTCCAATCCACATGTGGCAATATGTTTTTTCTGGAATGTTCTTGAGAGGCAGGTAAGGATTGGGGGTCAAATTGAGTCCGTGGAAGACTCCGAAGCGGATGACTATTTTGCGCAAAGACCCCGCGAGAGCCGCATAGGGGCGTGGGCTTCGATTCAAGGGCGTGTCGTAAGCGGCAGGGATGAAATTGATAAAGAATTCGCACGGCGTGCGGTGCAATTTGAGAATTCCGAAACAATCCCGCGCCCGCCGTTCTGGAAGGGGTATAGGGTGGTGCCTTCGGTTTTTGAATTTTGGCAGGGCAGGGCAAACCGCATGCACGACAGAATAAGATATCGCAAAGAGGAATCAGATTGGATTGTGGAACGGCTTGCGCCCTGACTTGTGCTCACAAGCCGAGCCGTTTCAGCACGGATTTGACATACGAAGCCCTGTTCAGAACATAAAAATGTATTCCCGGCACGCCTTCGCTCAGAAGGTTTTCCGCCTGTTCGGCACAGATGTCTATTGCGACCTGTCCAATGTCGCCGTTTTTTCTTTCGCACTCTTCAAGGCGTTTCATTATAGACTCGGGGACCGTAGTTCCGCACATTGATGTTATTTTCAAGACCTGCCGCATTGAGAGAATTGGCATGAGCCCCGGTATTACGGGATTTTCAAGTCCGGCGCGCCTGACTTTTTTCACATAGTCAAAATAGAACCGGTTGTCATAAAACAGTTGCGTGATTATTGTATCCGCACCGGCGTGAATTTTTTTCGCAAGGTTTTCTATGTCTTTCTCAAGCGAGGGGGCTTCAATGTGTTTTTCCGGATATCCAGCCACTGCCACGCCGAAACGCCCGTTTCGGTTTTCACTTTCAAAACCCCGTATATGTTCCACCAATTCGTTTGCGTGTGAATATCCGCCATGCGCCGTGGTGAACTTCTTCCGGTTGTCGGGCGGGTCTCCCCGCAACGCCACGATGTTTTCTATGCCGCGCTCGCGCAGGTTTTTTAGAATCAAATCTATTTCCGCGCTTGAGGATCCCACGCAGGTCAGGTGGCTTGCGGTCTCAATTTTCAGTTTGTCTTTTATGTGGGACGCAATCTCAAAACTGTTTCCGCGGGTTGACCCCATTGCGCCGTATGTAACTGAGATAAATCCCGGGGAGAGTTTCGCAAGGACTTCCAGAGAGGACAGGAGGTTTCCCTTTCCCTCCGGTGTTTTCGGAGGAAATATCTCAAATGATATGACCGGTTTGGACGGATTTCTGTAAAGTTCGGGGAAAGTCATCTTATGTTGTACGCCTCTAAACCGCTCCACTGCTTGGAGGTTTGGGAATTCCCACGAGCGGCCAAGCCGCTATGAGCACAAAACACAGAGCCAAAGCTAAGCCGAATCCTGCGGGAAACAACAATCCCGCGAGCATGCTTCCCGTAAACGCTCCGAGAAAACTCGCGAGGTTGAGCAATCCCGCCACATTTCCGCGCGACCCGCTTGACACCACTTGAGTGAGAAAAGCGGGAAGAAGTGGTTGAAAGATTGAGTGTCCGAGAAAGAAAATCGTGCCCGCGACAATCAATCCGGTCTTGCCCGGAATCAGTGCCGCGATAGCCGTTCCCGTGGCCAGAAGAGCAATCGCCACAGGTGGGGGAATGTTCATTTTCTTTCTTCTCTCCATAATTTTCAGGAAAGGATAAGCGAAAAACGCCGCGGGAAGAAGCATAATAAAATACGCTTCCCAGATATGGGAAATTCTTTCTCCCGCCGTGCTTTCCCAACTGAGCGGATATACAAACAGGAAGATGTTGAGAATGGAAGACAGTATGAAAGAACTTACGAGTATTTCCTTTATTTTTGAGTTTTTCCGGAGCGTGGGTGCGGGTTCTTCAGGCTCGTGTACGACATCTGTTTTTTCATTGGGGAAAAACGCGAGAGTTATTGTAATTGAAGCGACTCCGAGAGCGGCGAGAACGTAAAAAAGCGTTTCAAACCCCATCCATGACGCCATAACGGGACCCGCGAGAAGCGAAACCATAAAACTCGCGCCGATGATCAGGCCTGTTATCGCGAAAGACTGCCCCCGAACTTCAGGTCTTGTGAAATCTCCGAGTGCGGCTATTGCTACCGCGCCTACAGCGCCGCTCCCCTGAACCGCTCTCGCGATTATGAGTTGCCAGATGTTTTCCGCCAGCCCGCAACCGATGCTGCCCGCGCAGAAAAGCATGAGCCCTCCCACGATTACGGGTTTTCTTCCGAATCTGTCACTCGCCCTTCCGAATGGAATTTGAAAAAGAGCCTGCGTTAGCGCGTATATGCCGAAAGCCAGCCCCGTGAGAAAATGTGAAGAGCCCGGATACTGCAAAGCGTAGGAACTGAAAACGGGAAGAATAAGGAAAATTCCGAGAAGTCTTGTCGCTAGTATCGCTCCTATGATTTTTGTTGATTTTGACTCGGTCGGATTCATTGCAGTAAAGGCCCGTGTTGCTTTCCAAGCGACGGTATCTTATCATAACGAAAGGTTTTAATTTTCTCACAAACCTCTGTTTGATGAACCGCGTATGGACTGAAATTGATTTCAATGCATTGAGAAGCAATGTGGAATTGTCGGCGCGGACGGTCGGAAAGGATGTCGGGATAACGGCTGTCGTCAAGGCGGATGCGTACGGGCACGGCGCGGTTGAAATCAGCAGAAAACTCGCGAAACTTCCTCCGGTTGTGATGCTTGGAGTTTCCTCGGTTGAGGAGGGGCTGGAGATAAGGGAGTCCGGTGTTTCGGCGCCCGTTCTTGTTATGGGCGTGACGCAGGACTGTTTGGTCGCGGATGCCGTCAAAGCCGGGCTTACGCTTTCGGTTTTTACGGAAAACTGTCTTAATTCTCTTTCCAAAGCCGCAAAAAAATCCGGCAAAAAGGTGGAATACCACCTTAAGATAGACACCGGAATGGCACGCCTCGGCGCCACAAGGGAAGATGTTTTTGATTTAATGGAAAAAGCGCGCACCTTACCGGGCTTGAATCTCGCGGGTGTGTTTACTCATTTCGCCCATTCTTCGGCTTCTGAACCCGAACCGACTTTTAAGCAGATTGCCGAATTTAATTCGGTTGTTTCGGATCTTGAAAATTCAGGCGTGCGTCCATACTTCAAACATATGGCGAACAGCGCGGCGATTCAGAGATTTTCAGAATCGTTTGGCAACATGGTAAGGCCCGGAATTATGCTTTACGGCTCGTCTTTTGAAAAAAACGGGCTGGCTCCGGTCATGAAGGTTAAAACTTCGGTTGTAAGAATAAGAAAAATCGGCGCGGGCAAGCCGATTGGTTACGGCGGGACTTTTAAAACAAAAAAATCCTCGCTGCTCGCGACCATTCCGGTCGGATACAAGGACGGGTATTACAGAAGCCTTTCCAACCGCGCCCGTGTTTCGGTAAACGGTGTTTCCGTTCCGGTCGTGGGAGAAGTGTGCATGGATTTTACAACTCTGGATATTACCGGTGTTCCGCAGGTTAAAATCGGGGATGAAGTGATTTTATTCGGGGGCGAGGGAATTTTCGTTGAAGATGTGGCGCAGTGGGCGGGCACCATACCTTACGAAATCATGACGCTCATCGGGGGCAAAGTTCGTGTAAGAATTTCAAACGAGCCGGCGGAGCCACATCAGGAAAATTGAGTTGCCGTATAACATCGCGTGCGATTTTTTCGCTAATTGTCTTTTTCATGATTGTGGTTCAAACCCGCCCGGCGGACGCGCTTTTTCTCAGACCTGACCCATTTGGGGTTTCCCGCGAAGACAGTTCTGTGTCCGCGTATTCATTTGGACCATTCCTCAGAGTGAAAGACGAAAAAAGAACCGAGTTTGCGTTCAGGCCCCTGTTTTATGTTAAAAAAGACAGGTCGCTTGATTCTATGTCCCTTGATTTTCTGTATCCTTTTTTTCACTATCGGGCAACTCCGAGAGGATACAGGATGGGGATTTTCTTTAATTCTCTTTCGTTTTCAAAACAAACCGGCTTGACCGGCTCCGGCGGAAAAAGTCTCAGAATATACCCTCTGATTTTTCACCGCTCATCTCCGAATCCGGCGGAAAGGTCTTTTGCGTTTGCGCCGTTTTACGGAAATTTTGGCGGGAAAACAAAATTTGTTCTTTTCCCTCTCTATTTTCGTACCGTCAGTTCAGATGGCGAGATTTCCCGCAATTTCTTGTGGCCCGTCTTCGCGTTTTATTCGGGCAAGAAAAAAGGGATTCGCTTCTGGCCCCTGTTCGGGTGGTCTAAAGGAAAGAATTCCCATTCCAGATTTTTGCTGTGGCCTTTTCATTTTGATGTGAAAAAAGGAAGCGGTGAAACCTACAGACGCTACAGGGCGTTTTTTCCTTTTTATTACAGAATTAATTACGGAACCGAATCACACACAATGTATATGTGGCCCTTTTTTCAGAAAAGCGTTGATCCGGAACGTAATCTGCGTTCTATTCATTTGCCGTGGCCCATTATAAATTTCAAAAAAAGCGATACGGAGAGAAGAGTGAGATTTTTTCCTTTTTTTGAAACATCCGAGACGTTTGGGGTGAAGAAAACAAAGTTTCTCCTATGGCCGCTTTACACGTCTTCCAGACTGAAATTCAAACATCATGAATATAAAAAAGACAGTTTTCTGATTGCTCTTAAAGTTGTGCGCGAAACCCCGTTTGACAAAATTCGGAGGGGCAGTTCGCTCAAGGTTGATTTGTGGCCCGTGTTTTCATACAAACGCGATGACAAGGGACGTTCTTATTTTCACATGCTTGCGCCTTTTGAGCCGTTTGTCGGTTCAAGCGCGAAGTTTTACAGAAACTACTCTTTTCTATGGAGAGTTTTTGAAGTCCGCAGAAAACGCGGAAAGGGAACTGCGGTTTCTCTTTTGTTCGGAACTTTGAATTTCAGAAAATCATGCGATGAGAGTTTTTTTCATATTGCCGGAAAGGCGTTTGGCTACGCGTCAGACTTGCAGGGGCGCAGAATACGATTCTTGTTTTTACCGCTTAAGGTTGGAAGTCCCGTAAAAAGTGTGGAGAATTGCCGCAGATGAAAGAGGGAATTCTAAACCGTTTTGCGTTTTTCACGGGCGGCGCGCTTCGTTTGTTTTTTCTCTCCGCTTACTGGTGTAAAGACATCAGAGCGAACGCGGACAAGGTGTTTTTTCAAATAGTCGTAATCGGCTCAGACACGCTTCTTGTCGCTTCGGTTATCGGGCTTTCGGGCGGCGCGGTTCTTGCCCTTCAAACGGGTCCGCTTCTTGCCGATTTTGGAATTCAGGAAACTCTCGGCGGGCTCATAGGCGTGGCGGTTTCAAGGGAAATCGGGCCTGTTATGTGTTCAATTCTGGTTGCCGGGCGTTTGGGTTCATCAATAACCGCGGAACTTGCGTCAATGAGGGTTTACGATGAGATTGATGCGCTCAAAACAATGAAAATAGACCCCGTAAAATTTCTTGTGATGCCCCGCCTCGTGGCTTTTGCGGTTTCAATGCCAATTCTTGTGCTTTTAATGATTGTTACGGGCTGGCTCGGCGGTGCGCTCGTTGGAGCGACAAATCCGGAGATTTCTCTTCCGGCGGTTACCTATTTCAATAATCTGGGTGATTTCGTTGATCTGAAAACGGTTTTGAACGGCGTTATAAAAGCGCTTGTTTTCGGTTTTGTTATTTTGGTGATTTGTTGCAAAATCGGGCTTGAAACAACCGGCGGGCCTCGCCAAATCGGGGTTTCGGTTACGCGCGCGGTTGTCGCGTCAATAGTGATGATTCTCGTATGCGACTATTTCATATCAAAAATCCTGTTCCTTGCGGGGATAATTTAAGGGCGGAGCGCGCGAAGTCTGATGAGCGGCAACAATATTGATAAACTCCTGTCATTTCTGAACGGAAAACCGGTTTCGGTTGAAGTTCGGGGTTTGAGAAAATCGTTTGACGGGCAGGAAGTTCTCAAAGGGGTTGACTTCAAAGTTTCCGCCGGCGAGATGATTGTTCTTCTCGGCAGAAGCGGTTCGGGAAAAACATTGCTCATGAGGCACATTTCGGGGCTTGAAACTCCGGACGCGGGAGAGGTGTTGATAGGTTCGGAGCCTATTGAGGTTACGCGCACAACTGTTTCTTTTGTTTTTCAGTCCTCGGCGCTTTTTAATTCAATGAGCGTTTCGGAAAATGTGGAACTGTTTATCAGGGAGCACGGGGTTATTGATTGCGAAAGCGCCATAAAAGAACTTTCCACTGCGGTTCTTTCGCTTGTCGGGCTCGCGGGCAGGGAGTCCGCCATGCCTTCAGAATTGAGCGGCGGGATGCGCAGGCGTGTTGCAATCGCCCGCGCGCTTTTGACCAATCCCGATGTAATACTTTTTGACGAGCCCACAACCGGGCTTGACCCCGCGACAAAAAAATCCGTCAGGGATTTACTGCTTATTATCAGACGCGAAATTGGAATAACCCAGATTGTGGTAACGCACGATGTTGAACTTGCTTTTGCTCTCGCTGAACGGTTATCTATAATGCACAGTGGACAGATTGTTGAGACTGGCACATATGAGGAAATCTCCACCAGCAAAAATCCGCTTGTGCGCGGTTTTTTCTCCGGTTCCAATGCTGAAGAGAGTTTAGAGGAGCAAAGTTGAAGGGATTGAAAAAAAGAGATTTGCAAATCGGCGGTTTTTTTCTTGCCGGTATTCTGGCGATTATGGTTGTGCTTGAGTTCGCGGGCTCGTCGTCTTTTCTTTCCGGTTATAGAAATCTGGATGTGTATTTTGACTCCGTTTCGGGGCTTGAAGAGGGCTCGCTTGTCAAGATGGAGGGAGTCAGGGTGGGCAATGTAAGAAGCATAGGTTTTTCTTCGGACGGCGGCAGAATAAAAGTGAGCGTGAGAGTGCGCAAAGATATTCCCCTGAACACAAACACAGTCGCCACCGTGCGTCTCAGCAGCCTTCTGGGAACAAGTTACGTCAATCTTTCATTAGGTTCTCCGCAAGGGCGCGCGCTTGCGTCCGGGGAGTCTCTGGATGGCAAAACTCCGCATGATTTCGACAAAATCATTCAGGACGCCGGAGAATTTCTTGATGAAGCCGCGCAAGCCGCGACTCGGCTCAATTCCATACTCACAAAAGTGGACAAAGGCGAGGGTTCAGTCGGCAAAATTATCAACGAGGAAGACCTCTATGAAGCCGCGCAGGAGATGATTTTCAAAGCCAACACAAGTCTGGACACAATAGAGGATTTGGCTCCGGTAAGTTTTATAGCGGCGGTTCTTGGAGTGGCGGGAACTTTCTACTAATTTTCATATTCTGTTTTATCGGAGTTATTTTTATTATGGAAGATGCGGTTTGTCCGGCAATGCCGGGAGCCGCACGGTGATTTCCGATGAAGCGTGTATGCAAACATCCGACCGTTAACAGGGATTATCACATAGAGGAGAAGTTTGAAGCCGGTCTTGTGCTGACGGGCTCCGAAGTCAAATCCCTGCGAAACGGCAAGGCGAGCATAAAAGAGAGTTATGCGGTTGCACAGCGCGGCGAGGTTCATCTCGTAGGCAGCTACATCGCGCCGTATGAGGCGGCGGGCGCGCTTGATCATGAGCCCAACCGTTCGCGCAAACTGCTTTTGAAAAAGCGCGAAATAGACAAACTTATCGGTAAAACTCAAATGAAGGGCTACACGCTTGTGCCAACCTCAATCTATTTTCGCGGCGGTTTTGCGAAGGTGGAAGTCGCGCTCGCAAAAGGAAAGAAGCTTTACGACAAGCGTTCCGACGTCAAAAAACGCGAAGCCGACAGGGAAATGGAAAGAGCGATGAAAAGGGAAATGAAAAGAAGATGACGCGCTGTTTGGCATTTTTTGCGGTTCTCGTTTTGTTTGCGGCAACTTCCGTGTCGGCGTTCGGAGGTTCCGCAGCCCGGTAGTCCTGAATTGTTCAGGCGGAAAAAGGTTTTTACGGTAAAGCCGAAACTCTGCATCCGGCGGGAGTCGCTTACAAGACGCAGAGGCTTTACTCCAAAGCGATTGAATTTTATAAAAAAACGGTCAAAGCGGACCCCGAACATACCGGAGCGTGAGAAAATCCGGCAGGCGCTTATGCCTCAAAACCGCGCCCGTCGAACTGAGAGCAAAGGTTAAACGCAAAAACAAAAATCAAAACTACAACCCCAATCGATACGATAAATATCAGCAATCCCGTTGATAAAGACCCCTATCCGTGGCATTGAGAAAACTTGTGATAAAATCAACGGAATGTCTGTGAGATTGAAAACAATTTTTCTGTTGCCAATTGCGTTTTTCGCACTTGCTTCCTTTGCGTTCGCGCAAGACGCTTCAAAGGTTTTTAAGAAAGCGTCCCGCTCAGTTGTGGTTGTCTATGTTTATGATGACGAAGGGAAAAATACATCACAGGGTAGCGGTGTTGTCATCGGCAAAGGCGAAGTTGTTACAAACTGTCATGTTATAGAAAACGGAGAAAAAATAACCGTTCATACCAAAACGGGGCAGCCAAAAACCGCCACGCTTTTCCGCGCCGATTGGGAAAAAGATGTCTGTTTGCTGAATGTTCCGGGATTGAAAAGCAAAAAGGCAAAAATTCGCCCATCAAATTCTCTGAAAATTGGTGAATCCGTTTACGCAATCGGTTCGCCCGAAGGAATGGATTACAGTTTAAGCGCGGGGCTGGTTTCTCAACTGCGCAGAGATAAGAAAGACTCTCCCCCGATTATTCAGACTGACGCATCAGTTTCATCAGGTTCCTCAGGGGGTGGGCTTTTTGATAAGAAAGGCAATCTTGTCGGCATTGTGTCTTTTGTTTTGGAAGAGGCACAAAACATAGGGTTTGCAACTCCAGTTGAATGGATAGAGGAAGTCCGTGTAAGCGGGATTGAGACCGATTCTACTATAAGCTCCGAAACACTGATTGCCGGTTTTCGTTTGCTGAATCTCATCTTGGCAAATTCTCTGGTTGATAGTTAGGATTGGGTTGAACTTGAAAAGCACTCCTTGAAGTGGATTGAACTTTTACCTTCTGATTCTTTGGGGTGGTTTTATTTGGGATTTTCTTATGCCAAACAAGGCAGACACGGACAAGCGATAGAGTCATATAGAGAGGCACTCCGAATAAATCCTGAGCTTGCGGAAGCGTGGAATAACTTGGGAACTACTTATGCAAAACAAGGCAGATACGGGGAAGAAATAGAGTCTTTTCGTGAGGCGTTGCGAATAGATCCTGAGGATGCGGAAGCGTGGAATAACTTGGGAGTTTCTTATTATAACCAAGGCAGATACGGGGAAGCGGTAGAGTCATATAGAGAGGCACTCCGAATAAATCCTGAGCTTGCGGGTGCGTGGAATAACTTGGGACTTTCTTATGCTAAACAAGGCAGATACGGGGAAGCGGTAGAGTCATACAGAGAGGCACTCCGAATAAATCCTGAGTATGCGGAAGCGTGGTATAACTTGGGGAATGTTTATGGCAGACAAGGCAGATACGGGGAAGCGGTAGAGTCATATAGAGAGGTACTCCGAATAAATCCTGAGTTTGCGGAAGCGTGGTATAACTTGGCAGGTTCTTACAAACTCAACCGTCAGGACAAGAAGGCAAAAGAAGCGTGGGAGCGGTTGAACAAATTAAATCCCTCTTTGGCGCGGAAACTTCGGCGGCACATTTTTAATTGAAATTACAGTTGCTCAAAACCCATTCTTGAAATATCGCCTTCAATTCATTAGTATCCGTATCCCGACAGGGGGCGAACTGGCTTCGACGTATCTGAAGACAGCTCATGTTGCATGCCGAGCTTGGCTAACTCGTTAAACTGACCTCTCGCTTATTAAACGGCGAACCAATTAACGCACTTGCGGCCTAATTAACGCCGCAGCGCTTCACGCGGCAATGCCTGCGGGCTTCGTGAGGCGGCATCCAGCAGGCTGGCTTGTTCGCGGCTTCCGGTGCGCGAACGGGTGAGAAAACTCATCGGGAAAACGGAAAAAGCGCTCGCCCGCCGGCAACTTTCTCCGTCAAATTACGGCGGGATAAGCATGTAGAGGCTGGGTGATTCTCTTTTGCGGACGCGGGTTCAATTCCCGCCGCCTCCACCAGATTAAATGGAATAATTCTGTGAACCTTGATGAAATCATTGTTGCGACCGGCAATGAAGGCAAAGCGCGTGAATTCGGCTGCCTGATGAGCGGAGTTTTCAACAAAATTTTATCCCTCAAAGATTTTCCTTCGGTTGTTATGCCGGAGGAAACCGGCGAAACCTTCGCGGGAAATTCGCTTCTTAAAGCCCGAGCGGTTTTTGAAACTGTTCGTTCCGAACGCTCCGTTGTGCCCGCCGTGCTCGCGGACGATTCGGGAATTGAAATTCACGCGCTCGGCGGCAGACCCGGAGTGCGCAGCGCGCGTTACGCGGGCGAAAACTCCACCGATGAGGAAAACTTGGATAAATTGATGTCGGAACTCAAAGGCGTTCAGGACAGAGGCGCACGCTATGTTTGCGTTCTGACTCTGATTTTGCCGGACGGGGAGAAAATTGTTGTGGACGGAGTGTGCGAAGGAGTGATAGCGGAGGCAAAAAAAGGTGATGGCGGATTTGGCTATGACCCTGTTTTCTTTCTCCCGTCTTTAGGGAAAACAATGGCTGAAATTTCCGCTGAAGAGAAAAACCGCATAAGCCACAGGGGCAAGGCGTCAAGAGAGATTGCCTTGCGTGTGCGGGAGATAGCTTAATGAACAGAAAACCTTCCACGCAAAAGAAAGTCCGCCCCGTCAAATACGTTTTTGTTACGGGCGGCGTGATGTCGTCTCTTGGCAAGGGCATAGCCGCCGCGTCTCTGGGGCTTCTGCTTGAAAGCAGAGGACTCACAATCGGCGTTCAGAAACTTGACCCCTATATCAATGTTGACCCCGGAACGATGAACCCCTATGAGCACGGAGAGGTTTTTGTTACCGATGACGGAGCCGAAACCGATCTTGACCTTGGTCACTACCAGCGTTTTACAAAAGCCGAACTTACACGCGCGTGCAATTTTACTTCGGGAACGGTCTATCATTCGGTCATAACAAAAGAAAGAGAGGGCGAGTTTCTCGGCAAAACCGTTCAGGTTATTCCTCACATCACCGATGAGATTAAATCCAGAATAGAATTGCTGGGCAACAGCGGCGAAAAAGATGTTGTGATTGTTGAGATAGGCGGCACCGTGGGAGACATTGAAAGTCTGCCGTTCCTTGAAGCCGTGCGCCAGTTGCGGTCTGAACTTGGAAGGGAAAACACCGTTTTCATACATCTGACATACGTTCCCTACGCAGGCGCTTCGGGGGAATTTAAGACAAAACCCACACAGCACAGCGTGAAGGAGTTGCTGAAGATTGGAATTCAGCCCGATGTTCTTCTGTGCCGCACCGAAAAGCAACTCCCCGATGAAATCAAACGGAAAATCGCGCTTTTCTGCAATGTTGATTTCAATTCGGTTGTATCCGGCAAGGATGTGGACTCAGTCTATGAAGTGCCGCTTGTGTTGCACGGTGAGGGTTTTGACGAAACGGTCGCCTCACAGCTGAACATATGGACGAGAAACCCCAGACTGACGGGTTGGCGCAGGATGTTTGAAAGCATCGGCAAAATGTCAAAGACCGTTACGATAGCGGTTGTGGGCAAATATGTAACGGGACAGAGCGACACCTACAAAAGTCTTCACGAAGCCCTTGTTCATGGAGGAATGGCAAACGGTTGCGAGGTGAACATCAAATACATTGATTCCGCGGAAATCAAAAATGAGAGTTCGTTACTTCTCAAAGACGCGGACGGCATTCTGGTGCCCGGCGGTTTTGGAGAGAGAGGTTATGAGGGCAAGATAAAAGCGATAGCGCGCGCAAGAAAAAACAACATTCCGTTTTTTGGAATTTGTCTCGGAATGCAAATGGCGGTTGTGGAATTCGCGCGAGACGTTTGCGGAATAAAAAAAGCCCATTCAAGTGAGGTGGACGCCCACTCGCCACATCCGGTGATTGACTTTCTGAGCGGGCAGAAAGACATTGAAAAGAAAGGGGGGACTATGAGGCTCGGCGCTTTCCCGTGTGTGTTGCGAAACGGCACGCGCGCACACAAGGCATATGGGAAAAAGCGCATATCAGAGCGGCACAGACACCGTCTTGAATTCAATAACGATTACCTTTCAGAACTCAAGGCGGGCGGACTTGTGGCAAGTGGCGAGTCGCCGGATTCTTCGCTTGTGGAGATTGTTGAACTCAAAAAACACCCGTGGTTTGTAGGATGTCAGTTTCACCCCGAATTTCTTTCAACTCCTTTGTGTCCGCATCCTCTTTTCAGGGATTTCATTGGCGCGGCTCTCAATTTCCGGAAATCCAGATGAGATGAAACCGGGCGAAATTGTAATTTTCAGAAAGAGAAAGGAGCCGTGTTGCGGAATTTTTATTTCCTCAGAGGACGGCGCTGTAACGGTTTTTTCCGAAGAAGGAAAAAACATGCGGGTTTCAGATGACAAAGTCGCGTTCAGCGCGGGCATAACGCTTGACCTGAAAACGGACGCCGAGTGGAAAATGGAGATGCGGCGTCTCAGAAAAAATCTTGAAGCCGCCAAAGACGGTTTTGATTTAAAACCTCTATGGGAGCATTTTGCCGGCGCGGGAGAGACGGTTTCCTTTGGCGAAATTTTGTCGGTTTATTCATCCGGCTCCGAGCCGGATGCGGACGAAATCCTCAAACTATTCTGGGCTGTTGACAAAGACACGGTCTATTTCAAACGGTACAAGGGTGGTTACCGCCCGCTTGCCGAAAAATGCGTTGAAAAAGTGCTTGCCCGTGTCAAAAAACGCGCCATGGACAAAATACAGGGTGATTTGTCGGAGCAGTGGATACGGTCGGTTCTTTCAGGCTCGGAGTTCGAACCTGAAGGTTTTGACAGGCAAAGGTGCGTGAAAGCCGTGATTGCTTATATTGAAAATGCCGAGGAGAATCCCGCTTTCAAAACCGCGCACGCGATTTTATCAAACACCGGAATAAAAGATTCCGCAGAGGCGACCGAATTGCTGATTGAATCAGGTGACTTGCCCGAAGGTTCCGACCCCGTGATGATAGCCGCCCGAATCAAGGACGGTTTTTCGCCCGAAGCGCTTGAAGAGTCAGCGCGCCTGATTTCCGGAAAAACAGAAACCGGTTCTCTTGAGGATTTGACCGCGCTTGAAACTTTTTCAATTGACGATGAGACGACAGAGGATATTGATGACGCAATTTCCCTTGAGACTTCCGAAACCTGTTTGCGCGTAGGGGTTCATATTTCCAATGTCGCTCTAATCATTCGCCCGGACGGCGCGCTTGATCGCGAGGCGAAGCAAGCAGCTGAAACTATGTATTTTCCCGAGCGCAGGGTAGATATTTTCCCCTCGGAACTGATAAAGGGGCGGCTCAGTTTAATTGAGAAAACCGAGCGCGCCGCGCTTTCGGTTTTTATGGATTTTGACCCGTGTACCCTTGAGATGAGCGATTTTCGTTTCGCCGCGACAAAAATTTCCGTCAAACGCAACATGACTTACGACGAAGCGGAGGGGTTAATTGAGACCGGGGGCGATTGGAAGAAACTTGCGGAGATATGCGCGGCATTGAAGCACAAAAGGATTGAGCGGGGCGCGTTGATAGTGAATGTTCCGGAGTTAAAAATCCGCGTGGACGCGGACGGAAACATCAAAGCCGGCTTCGCGCAGCCCAAAGGCCAGGCACACCTTGTTGTTTCCGAACTTATGATAGCCACGAACAATGTTTCCGCCGTCTTTCTCAAACAAAACTCCGTGCCCGCAATTTTCCGTTCCCAGACCGAGCCCATTTCTCCCGCCGCGCGAGATGTTGATGAAAAAGACCCGCTTTTCCCGGTTCGGATAGGCAGATTTATGAAGCCATCCAAAATCAACATTTATCCGGACTCGCACCGCTCGCTCGGAGTTGAGTGTTACGCGCAGGCGACCTCGCCCATAAGGAGATACCGCGACCTGATTGTGCAGAGGCAGATTATGTCCGAAATTCGCCGCGAAGCGGGGCTTGATGAAAAATCTATTCTGCAAATCATCTCCGAAACCGAACAGATAATTCATGACAGGCGCGTTGTTCAGAGAAGCAGAACACGGTTTTGGCTTTTTGAGCATTTCAGAATGATGGACTCGCAAGCGCGGCTTGAGGGAACTGTTTCGCGTATCGCGGACGGGAGAGTGTTCGCGTATTTCCCGCAGTATTGTCTGGAGTTCCCGCTTCACGGCGAAAAAAAGGACGTTTTAAAGGAAGGCGGGCAAGTCAGAGCGAAGATACGCAAAGTTGACCCTGTAAGACGCAGATTGAAACTTACGGCTGTTTAACGTGCCGGACGCGGGATTTATTTTTTCAACGCTTTGAAGATGTCTTCGATGCTTGTGTATTTAACCCTCGGGCGTCCCGTTTTTTCGCCTTTTGTCTTTTCCTTGCCGTCTATATAAGACCACTTTCGGTAACTTACGTAGTCCGGTTTTGTTTTCTGAAGCAGTTTGTCAACCGCATCCTGAGGCGCGGAGGGGCTCAGGGTTTTCCCTTCGGCAAAATCCTCAAGCATCAAATCAACCGTTTCGGTGGAGTCCATTTTATTTGTCCCGATAATTCCGGTCGCGCCTCTTTTAATCCAGCCGGTCGTATAGAGACCTTCAAGTTGCTTCCCGCCGGGTTTATCCAGGACTCTGCCCGCGTCGTTGGGAATAACTCCCGATTTTTCGTCAAAAGGAACGTCTTTCAGGGCGACTCCCGTGTAACCGATTGAGCGGAAAATAATCGCCACTTCCATTGTTTCGGTTTCCCCGGTGGCATTTGCGGCGAGGGTTCCGTCATCCTTTTTTACAAGACGGTTTTTCGCGAAAGTCACACTTTGCACTCCGCCGTCCGTACCGGGGTCGATGCTCAACGGGGAAAGCAGAAATCTGAAATGCAGGGTTTTCTTTTTCCCTGAGCGCCGTTGTGAAAACCCACGGAGAATTTCAAGTTTTTTCTCAGTTGCCGCGTCAGGATTTTTTTCAAGAAACTTGCTCGTTACGGTGTCAAGTCGCACATCTTCCGGGCGCGCCTGCGCGTCCGCCTCTTCAAGGTTGCCAAGCTCTTTCAGTTCGGGGTTTGTGAAAGCCGCCTGCGCGGGTCCCCTGCGCCCGATTATGAATACTTCTTTGATGCCGCTTGATGAGAGTTTTTCAAGCGCGTAGTCGGCGATGTCAGTTTTGAGCATCTCCGCCGGACTGAGGCACAATATCCTCGCCACATCAACTGCGACATTACCCACCCCGATTATAACGGCGCGTTCGCCCGACAAGTCGAAATCAAGATTTGAAAAGTGCGGGTGACCGTTGTACCACGCGACAAACTCGGTCGCCGTGTGGCTCCGGACCAGATCTTCGCCGGGAATTTGAATTTTTTTGTCCGTTTGCGCTCCGGTGGCGAAAACTATTTGATGATAATTTTTCCTTATATCGCTGAGAGTTATGTCTTTTCCAAACTCCACAAATCCAAAAAAACGAAAACCGGGTTCTGAGGCAATTTTGTCAAACATCTTTGATACACTTTTGATTTTCTGGTGGTCAGGCGCAACACCCTGCCGCACGAGTCCGTGAGGGGTTGGCAGCAAATCAAACATGTCAATCTGTACCGGAACGGGACTTTTTTTAAAAATCCTGTCCGCTGTGTAAAAACCCGCCGGACCGGACCCTATAATCGCCACACGCAGTTTTTGGTTTTCTTTTCTCATTTCAGTTCAGCCCGGCCGTTAGCTCTCTTTTTGTCGGTATAATTAGGCGACATGTCACGAACAACCGTGGACAGAGAGCATCTCCATCTGAAAATAGTTCAGGAAATAAGCGATTTTGTGAATAAATCCACAGGCCTGAACACTATTCTCAAGGGAGTTGTCAACAAAATAAGTGAGTCGCTTCATTTCGAAGTCGTTTCAGTATACATAATTGACGGCGACAACAGCACCTTACGCCTGAGGGCCAACACAGGATTTGACAGCGAAACGGACGCCGAAATAACAATTTCAAGCGGTGAGGGAATAGCGGGAATGATATTCAAAACCATGCGTCCTTTTGTGACCATGAATGTTTCCAGCCATCCTAAATACAAACCGATTGAAAACACCGGAGAGGAAAAATACGAATGTTATCTCGGCGTTCCCATTGTTCTTAAAAACCACTGTGTCGGCGTTTTGGTGGGGCAGACAAGCCAGCGGCGCCACATTACCCCCGCCGAGCAGACGCTTTTTGAGATTATCGCTTCGCGTCTGGCCGGACTTCTTGAAGTTGCGGACACCCTTGACCGGCTTCATACGCCTTCCATCATTGAGCACAAAACCAGAACCTATCAGGGCAAAGGAGTGTCTTCCGGAGTCGCGGTCGGAAACGCTTTTCTCATAAGCGGGCTTTTCGGAAGCGCGGGCATGTTCTCTCCGCCTCCGCAGTCCGCGGATGAGGAGAAAAAACGTCTTTTTGAAGCGTTCTTGCGCGTTGAAAAAGATATGAAAGACCTCATAGGGGTTTTGCAAAAAGACGATGTTCTTTCCGCGAGCGAGATTGAGATTTTTGAAGCCCATCTGATGCTTCTTTCAAGCGAAAGCTCGGATTCGGTTCGGGGTGTGATTATTTCGCGCGTTGAAAAGGGCGATGTTTCCGCAGAAACAGCCGTTGTTCAGGGTATTGAGTCAATTGCCGGGAGATTTGAGCACCACTCGGACAGGTATGTGAGGGAAAAAGCGCAGGATTTTAGAGACATAGGCGAGAAACTTCTTCACGAACTTGTAAGGTTCAAGAAAAAAGAAGCGGAGCCGTTAGAGGGCTCCGACAGTTCCACAATACTGGTCGCGCGGGAGATAGGCCCCTCGTTTGTTTCAATGCTTGGTAAAAACAAAATAGCGGGCGTTATAACCGAAAGAGGCGGGGAAACTTCGCATGCGGTCATAATTGCCAAATCGCTCGGCATACCCGTTGTTATCGGGATAGAGAATGTTTGCGACCTCATTAACTCCGGCGACAAAGTCATCGTTGACGGCAGAACGGGTTTTGTTTTTGTCAATCCCGATGAAATGCTTGTGAAGGAGTATGAAAGTAGCGGCAGGAGAATTGAGGAAATCCGCCATCTTTTTGAGTCCGATGAGAAGATTACGGACGTGGCGCGGGAAATGATTCTCACGGCGAATATAGGTTTTCCGGACGATATTGAAACCGCTGTGCGACACGGAGTTTCCGATGTGGGGCTTTTCAGAACGGAGTTTGCGTTCGCGAGCTTTGAAAAACCGCCCGGCGTTGATGAGCAGACAAAAATCTACGGTGACATATCGCGCAAATTCGGCGGAAGCGTAACAGTCAGAACGCTTGACATCGGCGCGGACAAGGTGCTTCCGTATTTCAATATTCCCGAAGAGGAGAATCCTCTTCTCGGTTTGAGGGCGATTCGGTTCTCAATGGAATATCTTGACCTGTTCAGGGAGCAGATAAAATCCATAATGCTTGCCGCTGTGGGCGGCGCGCGCCTGAGGATTTTGCTTCCGATGGTTTCAAACATCTGGGAGGTTGAGACCGCGAAACAGATTATGGACGACACCGCGTCCGAAGCGGGGCTTGCGCCGGACAAGATTCCGCCGCTCGGTGTTATGCTTGAGGTGCCCGCGCTTGTTCCGCTTCTTAATGAATACGCTGAAATTGTTGATTTCATTTCTGTTGGCACGAACGATCTTGTTCAGTATTTGCTCGCGGTTGACAGGAACTCAAGTGCGGTAGGGCATCTTTACACCTCTTTTCATCCGGCGGTTTTGCGCGTGCTTGACACAATACGAAAAAGCTCGGACAGAAACAGGATTGAGGTCTCGATTTGCGGTGAAATAGCGGGTTCTCCGAAGGGCGCTCTTCTGATTTCCGCGCTCGGATACAAAAACTTGAGCGTTTCGCCATACAGGATTCCGATTGTCAGATTTATTGCAAACCACACGGACGCCGAATTTCTTGCAGGTTTGAGGAGAAAACTTATGCGCGCGAAAAGCGAAGCGGACATCGAAAGACTGCTTGCGAACAGTCTTGAAAGCATTGATTCCGCCCTTGTGGAGTTTGATTAGACCGCCCGGGATGTTTGATAAAGCGCGCTGTTGCGTGTAAACTGCCAATCACAGTTTTAAGCAACCGAATTCTCTATTTTCAGGGTGCTTCAGTCCGGTTGTCGTAGTTGAAAAGGAGGGATAAACAAATGCCTAAGAACACTCTTACAATCACGGATAACAGAACGGGGAGCAAATATGAAATTCCCGTTGACAACAGTACCATCAAAGCCGCCGATTTAAGGCAGATTAAGGTCAAAAAGACCGATTTCGGAATGATGAGTTACGACCCCGCTTTCACAAACACGGCATCTTGCCAGAGCTCAGTAACCTTCATAGACGGCGAAAAAGGGATTCTCAGATACAGGGGATATCCCATTGAGCAACTCGCGAAAAAAAGCAATTTTCTCGAGGTTGCCTATTTGTTGATTCATGGCGAGTTACCCAATAAAAAACAGTATGACGAATGGGGTTATAACATCACTCACCACACTTTTCTGCACGAAAACATCAAGAAATTCATGGACGGTTACCGCTATGACGCTCACCCGATGGGGATGATGATGAGCACCGTGGGCGCGCTTTCAACCTTCTATCCCGAAGCCAAGGACGTGGAAGACCGCGACAATCGCATGATTCAAATTCATCGGCTTATCGCAAAAATGCCGACAATCGCGGCGTTTTCGTATCGGCACGCGATAGGGCTTCCGTATAACTATCCCGACAACGACCTGAGTTATACGGGGAATTTCCTTAATATGATGTTCAGAGTGGGAACGAGAAAATACAAGCCGGACCCCGTTGTTGAAAAAGCGATGGATGTGCTTTTCATACTTCACGCTGACCATGAGCAGAACTGTAGCACAAGTGTTATGAGAGACGCGGGAAGCAGTTTGCCCGACCCTTATTCCGCGACCGCCGCCGCAGTGAGCGCGCTTTACGGGCCTCTGCACGGAGGGGCAAACGAAGCGGTGCTGAAAATGCTTGCGGAGATAGGTGATAAAAAGCGGATACCGGACTACATAAAGAGGGCGAAAAACGGTGAATTCCGCCTTATGGGATTTGGGCACAGAGTTTATAAAGCATACGACCCGCGCGCCGCGATAATCAAGGACATAGCGCACAAGGTTTTCTCTAAAGTCGGCAAAAATCCGCTTCTTGAAATCGCGCTTGAGCTTGAGAGAATCGCTCTTGAAGACGACTACTTCGTAAAGAGGCAACTCTACCCCAACGTGGATTTCTACTCCGGTCTTATATACCAGAGTCTCGGACTTCCGGTGAGCATGTTTACTGTTCTTTTTGCCATCGCGCGAACCACCGGGTGGCTGGCTCAGTGGGAAGAGATGATAACGAATCCGGAGACTAAAATAGCGCGTCCGCGTCAGGTGTATACGGGAAAGAACAAAAGGAATTTTGTTCCGATGTCCGCCAGAAAAAGATAACGGTCCGCCGTCCGTTCGTCCTGTTTTTCAGTGAGTCCGGTAACGCCTGAACGGTAATTCCAAAACCCGTTTGCGCCTGTTATAGTGGTTTTCCGATGACAAGAGTTAAGGTTTGCGGAATAACTAACGCCGATGACGCCATTATGGCGGCGGATATGGGCGCGGCGGCTGTGGGTTTCATCTTTTATCCGGGTAGCAGAAGGCATATTGAACCCGAATCGGCGGCGCGTATAGCGTCTCTTCTGCCGTCAGATGTTGTGAAGGCCGGGGTTTTTGTAAATCAGGAAGTTGATTTTATCGGCGGTGTTATGAAATCGGTCGGGCTTGATCTGGCTCAAATTCACGGCGATGAAACGCCGCAGTTCTGCAGCCAAATCCCCGGCGTCTATATGAAAGCGGTTAGAGTCAAAGACAGAGACAGTTTGAAGGAGATAGACGATTACGACTCAAATTTTGTGTTGCTTGACACTTTTGCCGACAGGCAGTTCGGTGGAACCGGCAGAACCTTTAACTGGGATTTATTGAGCGGGATTGACTTGAAGGGCAAAAAACTGTTTCTTTCAGGCGGGCTTAATTCCGGCAATGTCGCCGAGTCCATTGGAGCGGCAAAGCCCTACGCGGTTGATGTTTGTTCCGGGGTTGAAAAAACCCCGGGCGTGAAAGATTTGGGCAAACTGAAAAAGTTTATGGAAGAAGTACAAATTGCCGACAACAATGAATAAGGAAGGTTTTTTCGGAGATTTTGGGGGGCGTTTTGTTTCGGAAACCCTGATGCCCCCGCTTCTTGAACTGGAAGAGGCTTATAAAAAAGCCATATCCGACCCCGATTTCACAAACGCGGTTGGCAAATGTCTTGCGGATTTTGCGGGCAGACCCACGCCTCTTTATTTTGCCGAAAGAATGACAAAAAAACTCGGCGGCGCGCAAATCTATCTTAAACGCGAAGATTTGGCGCACACCGGAGCGCACAAGATAAACAACACAATCGGGCAGATTATGCTTGCCGACAGAATGGGCAAAAACCGCATTATCGCAGAAACCGGAGCGGGGCAGCATGGAGTTGCCACCGCCACGGTCGCCGCTCTTTCAGGGAAAAAATGCGAAGTTTACATGGGGCGAAAAGACACCGAACGGCAGAAAATGAACCTTTTGCGGATGCGTGCTCTCGGTGCGACAATTCATCCCGTTGATACCGGAAGCGCGACTCTCAAAGACGCTCTGAACGAAGCGATGAGAGACTGGGTAACAAACGTTGCGGACACTTTTTATGTTATCGGTAGCGTAGCGGGACCGCATCCGTATCCCACAATGGTCAGGGATTTTCAATCCGTCATCGGTACCGAAGTGAAAAAGCAATTCACATCCGCCGGAGTTGGAAAACCGAATCTGCTTGTTGCGTGTGTTGGCGGCGGCTCAAACGCGGCGGGTTTGTTTTATCCGTTTATTGAAGATTCGGAAGTGGTGAAAGTCGGTGTTGAGGCGGGTGGCGGCGGACTTGAGCCGGGCAACAATTCAGCGACAATCACGCGGGGCTCTCAAGGGGTTTTGCACGGTAGCAGAACATTTGTTCTTCAAGACGATGACGGGCAGATAGAGAAGGCGCACTCTATTGCCGCCGGTCTTGACTATCCGGGCGTGGGTCCCGAGCACTCGTTTTTCCACGATGCGGGTCTTGCCGAATACGTTTCGGTGTCAGATGATGATGCGCTTGAAGCGTTCTATTTTCTCTCTGAAACCGAAGGTATAATTCCCGCTCTTGAGAGCGCTCACGCAGTTTCTTATGTAATGAAGGTTGCTACGGACATGCCCGCAAGCGCGACTGTTGTGGTTTGCCTTTCGGGCAGGGGGGACAAAGATATAGACGTGGTCGCCCAGAGGGCGGATGGATAGGAAGAGATGGAAGAAGTTACGAAAATTGAGAGCCGGTTACCTCAGTGGGCGCGCCATTTTTTGAAATACGCGCTTGTGGGTGTGGTTTCGGCAACGATTGATTTGATGGTTTTTGAGATTGTCAGACAGATTCTCGTGTTTGGCTCAATTACCGTTTTCCTACCGGGCGGAGCGCAGTTTGTGGTGACGGAATGGTTTGTGGCGAAAACCATTTCTTTCTCAATCGGGACGACTGTTAATTTTCTTATCTGCATGAATTTTGTTTTCAGAATCAGAGGGCGCTCGCTTGCCATGGCTTCGTGGCGTAAATTTTTGTCGGGCGTGGCGGCGCTTGTTGTAAGTTTGCTGATTCTCTGGCTTCTGGTTGACGGTTTTCATTTCGGCGAAATACAGAGTCTGCCGATTCTTCCTTTTGACGGTATATTTCTTGCGAACGGCTTTTCAATTTGCATAGGTTTTTTCTTGAATTTCGTCCTTACCAAATACTACGCGTTTGGGGATTATTAGACCGTCCGCCGCCGGCAACTTTTCCGTTTAATTGACCGCTTACTTTTTGCTGTTATAATTTCCATTTCCAAAATGAGGCGGGCGGGCGTCTTTTCCTTCAAAGACGCAAATTCCTTTTTTCACAATGCCTAAGGCAATCAATCAAAAATTTTCCGAACTGAAAGAGCGCGGCGATGCGGCTCTTGTGTGCTATCTCACCGCGGGAGACCCATCTCTTCAACTGACTGAGGAAATCGCCGTGCGAATAGCTTCAAGCGGCGCGGACATACTTGAGATAGGCATTCCGTTTTCAGACCCCATGGCGGACGGGCCCGTTATTCAAAGGGCTTGCGAAAGGGCTCTTGAGTCAGGCGCGACTCTTGAAAAGATCTTGAAAACCGTGCGGAAAATCAGGGACCGCTCTGATATTCCTATTCTTCTTTTCGGTTATTACAACCCGTTTTACCGTTACGGTATTGAGCGTCTCACAGCGGATGCCAAAGCCGCCGGAGCGGACGGCATTCTAACCGTTGACCTGCCGCCCGAAGAGGCGGCGGAGTTCAACTCCTCCCTGAAAGAGAAAGGGCTGGACGAGATTTTTCTGCTGTCTCCCAACACAACCGACAAGCGCATAGAGGCGGTCGCGCGTCTTGCCGGAGGGTTCATATATCTTGTCTCAATCACGGGCGTTACGGGAGAGCGTCCTGAAATGGACTACGGGAACGTGAAAGGGCTTGTTGAAAAAATAAGAAACAAAACCGGTCTTCCGGTCGGTGTCGGGTTCGGAATTTCAACCCCGGAGCAGGCGGGCAGAGTCGCGTCTTTTGCGGATGCGGTGGTTGTGGGAAGCTCTATAATGCGCATGGTGGAAGAGTTTTCGGCGGACGCCGCCATGCTTGATAAAATTGCGGATTTTGTTTCCGATCTTTCAAAAGCGTGCCGAAGCGGTCAGAGGTCATGAGTAAATCTGGTGTAGCAAAATTGAAGAAGGTTCACGAAGGCGCGGATAAAATTCTGATTCTCCTTCACGACCATCCCGACCCGGACGCGATGGCAAGTGCGCTTGCCTTGAGAACTCTGCTGGGAAGGAATCGCCAGACGGCGACAATCGGGCATTTTGGCACAACCGTTTCGCGCCCGGAAAATGTTGCGATGATGGATATGCTTGAAATTGATGTTGTTTCCGTCACCCTGCGGCAGGCGAAAAACTTTGATTCGGTAGCCATGGTTGATGTTCAGCCGTCTTTTTTCGGCGATATTCTTCCAAAGGTGGATTCCGTTATTGACCACCATCCCGAAGTGGAAAACTACAAAGCCAGTTTTGTGAGGATAAGCGCCGATGAGGGAGCTACCTCAACAATAATGACGGGATTGTTGCGCGCTTCAGGGATGGAAATTTCCGAACGGCTCGCGACCGCTCTGCTCTACGGGATAAAGACCGACACATTTTCCCTCGCCCGCGATGCCGGTGATGACGACATTGAAGCGTTCACCTTTCTCTATCAAAAAGCCAACCTCGGACTTTTGAGGAAAATAGAAAAGGCGGAAATTCCCTCCGACCAACTTAAGGTGTTCGGCAAATCGCTTGCGCGTCACCGGGTTAAAGACGGTGTGCTTTTTGTTAATCTGGGCAAGGTGAATCATGAATACATGATTCCAAAAATGGCTGATTTCTGTATGCAGGTAAAAGACACCGAATGGGTCGCTTCGTTCGGGATTTTGCGGGATTCCTACTTTCTGCTTTCGTTGCGCAATGTTGGCTATGTTAAGAGCGCGGGCAGGGTGGCGCGGCACCTTTTCCATATGTTCGGGTCCGAAAACGGCAAAAACGGCAAAGTTCTTCGCGAACAGATGAAGCAGGGCGGAGGCGGTGGACACAGTTCTGCGGCAAAAGTGGTTGTTCCCGTGAGAGAGTTCAAAAAACTGCTCGGTGGCATTTCGCAAAAATCCATCGAAAAGTGGGTGGTGGAAACCGTTATAGAAACCATAGACGAGGTTTGAAACCGGCCGGCGGTTTTGCGTGCCGGCACAGACGCCCTTATACTTGCTGAGAGGTATTTGCCGCGTGGCGCAGAGCACTCTCATTATCTACGATTCCATTGAAAGCGTGCCCGAAGATGAGCGTTCATACTGGCGGCAATACATAGATTTTTACGAGCAGTATTGGGGAGGTCCCATGTCTCCGTTTGGCATCTGGTTCGGTAATGAATACGGGAACTTCCGCCGCGCCATTGCCGACCACATGGGGGTTGAAGAGCCCGCCGTGAGAGACTGTTTTTTCATCAGAAGCGAAGACGGGGTTCTATACGTCTGTCCTCTGGGCGGCGCGGAAAATCCCAACATACTTTCGTGCGAGAACGCGGTTCCGTTTGAATGGTTTGCCGCTTTTGAGGAATCGGGCAGGCGTAATTTTTATTCCCACTGGGGTTTTAGTTCAATTCATTACAACACAAAGGTCGGCCCCACGCGGGAAAAACTCGCCGCCGCCGAAGAGACTCTTTCGCGCGCGTTTGACAAAACAGATCACGAAAAACTGCGTGCGATGGTTGAGTGGATGGAAAAAGGTGTGAGAAATATGGACAGATGGTTTTCAGGGCGTGAGGAGGGCGGCTATGCGGTTTTGAACTACGGCGATGTGTGCTCGGTTCTGACGCCGCAGTCGCTTGACAGGGAGCGTTCGGTTGAGCAGGTCGCCAAGATTTTCTCCCTGCTTGACGAGGGCAAGTGGAAAGAGTCTTACGAAATTTCCGCGCGCTTCTTTCAAAAATGGGAGGATTTGAGGCAGATGTGCGCCGCCGCGGGCGGCGATGAGCCGCTTCAATAGACCGTTGCCGAAAACATCCCGCGCAATACGGGCTTTTGATAAGGGTGCGTTTGCGGACGCCAACATTTCAAAAGTCATCTCAATTTTGAGGACTAAGTCCCGAAAGTGGAATCCGCCCGTTATGAACCTTGAGGAAACGCACGGCGGCGACCCGTTCAGGATTTTGATTTCCACAATCTTGAGTTTGCGCACAAGAGACGAAACAACCGCGGCGGCTTCAAGAAGATTATTTGCCGAAGCGAAAACGCCTCGTGCGATTATCTCTCTGGGAGAGAAAACGGTTCAAAAACTGATCTATCCGGTTGGTTTTTACAGAACAAAAGCGGCGAACATAATCAAACTTTGCAAGCGGCTTGAAAATGAGCGCGGCGGTGAAGTGCCGGACACGATTGATGAACTTCTGGATTTTGATGGAGTCGGAAGAAAAACCGCCAATCTTGTCGTAACACTCGGTTACGGCAAACCCGGGATTTGTGTTGACATACACGTTCACAGAATTTCCAATAGGCTTGGCTATGTGCGCACAAAAACGCCGGAAAAAACCGAGTTTGCGCTACGCGAAAAACTGCCGGGAAAATACTGGATTGAATACAACGGTCTGCTTGTCGCGTTCGGGCAGACAATCTGCAAACCCATCTCGCCAAAGTGCGATGTTTGTCCGGTGAGTAAGTGGTGCATGAGGGTCGGGGTGAAATAAAGTGAAGTCGGGGAAATGGGAAAAAATAGCAGAGACGGACATATACACCGAAGTAAGAGAAAGAGATAAGGTGTGTCGGATTTGCGGGGATAAACCTGAAAAGCAAAATCTTCATGTTCATCATATTGTTTCAAGAAGACGCGGCGGGACAGATAATCTAGAGAATCTTGTAGCCCTATGTTCAAAGTGCCATCCCACAGTGGAAAGAATAACGGAGACCCTTATTAATCGGGGTTGTTTTCAGGGCGCTGATAGCTGGAAAGAAATTGCGGAAACAACAAAACAACAACAGATGTTGTCCAAACATGAAATTATAAAAAGATATATACCAGATAAAAAACGTTGGGACCGCATAGTCAATTCTCATTTTTCTACTAGCAGTGCGGGGGAAGCAGAGGCTGTAAAACAAATGCTAGAATCTCATTTCGAGGATTTGTTTTTTGATGATATGCCGACATGGTATTGGCACACGGAACAAATTGAAGAGGTGTTGTCAATGCCCGATGTTGACAACTTGGAAACAGAGTCGCTCATACTTCCTGAAGGTATTGGTGTAGGGTTTCACCTGTTTAGAAAGATTAATGAAGGCAAAGTCGCTGACAGATTACATCTTTCAAAAAACTTTTTTCCTTTTGCAATAATCATTACGCCTCAGAGAGAAGTGTTGGGAATATATCCTAACCCTGTAGAGGAAAATATTCCTGATAATAAACAAGTGGTTATAGCAGAAGCTCTTGAAAAAGATATTCTCAGGCTAGTAGCACCAGCCGTACCGGCTCATCATCCATGGTTTTTTATTGCGGCAAAAATGACTGCTTTCTTAGAGCAAAAACTTGTAGATGTGCTAAGCGAAAAGGCATTGAAACGACCGGACCGAAAGCGCATAGGTATGGATTTACCAGTAAGCCAAACTGAAGTTAATGTAGTAACTTGGAGAAAAATAAAAGATCAACCAGGCACAGGTAAATCAGAGTGGGACAAGCGTTGGTGGGTCCGTATGCATTGGCGGAAACAGTGGTATCCAAGCAAGAATGCCCACCGACTTATTTGTATTGCCCCATTTGTAAAAGGAAATCCGAATATGCCATTGCATATACCAAAACCTACTGTTAACAAGGTGGACAGATAAGGATAAGCAAGGTGTTGAATACTGAGACTTTCTATTGCCTCACCCCCTATTTCCTGTAAAGTTCAACCAAATGCCCGTTGCCGAGTCGCTTTTCTTTTACATATTTTCCGCGCTCGCCGTTGTGTCCGCGATTGCGGTTGTTTTGCTTCCAAACACGGCTCTGTGCGCGATTTCACTTGTTGTAACAATCGTTTCATCCGCCGTGCTTTTCGGTATTCTTGACGCTCATTTTCTGGCGGCGGTTCAGGTGCTTGTTTATGCGGGCGCAATTGTCGTTCTTTTTCTTTTCACGATTGTTTTTCTCAATGTGCGCAAAAGCGACGAGGAATTCGGTCCGTCGGAGATTCCGAAAAAACTGTCATTTCTTCTGCCCGCGATTGTCGCGGCGGTGTATTTCGGGCTGAAAATTGCCCCGTTCGCCGCGCCAGCCCGCACGGGAGATTTTGACGGAACAGTTTCGGAGATGTCGTGGCTTTTGCTCACGGACTATCTGTTTGCTTTTGAAGTAACTTCAATTCTCATTGTGGCGGCGATTGTCGGAACGGTGGCGATTTCAAGGGGTCTGCGTTGACGCCGGACGGATACATCGCGCTTGCGTTTGCCCTTTTTGTCATTGGGGCTTTCGGTGTGTTCACAAGAAAAAACATTCTTGTTGTTCTGATGTCGGTTGAGATTATGCTTAATGCGGCAAACCTTTGCCTCATAGCGTTTTCGCGGCTTTTTGAAGACGGAGCGGGCAATGTGCTGGTTCTGGTTTCCATAACGGTGGCGGCGGCGGAGGTCGCAATCGGGCTTGCGCTGGTTATTGTTCTCTACTCCGGGCTGAAAAGTCTGAACATAGATTTGATAAGAAACTTTCGCGGATGATGTTGCCTTTAATACTTTTAACCCCTCTTGCCGGAGCGTTCATCAACGGCATTTTGATTTCAACCGGACTTCTCCGGCGTTTGCACGCTGTGTCGCCCGGTTTTGAGGCGAAGGCGTCCGCTTTTGTCGGTTCGGTGGCAGTTCTGATTTCCGCGCTTTGCGCTTCGGTTCTCGCGTACGGTGTTTATTCCGGCTCGCCCGAGCAGTTCAGATTTTTTGAATGGTTCTCCTCCGGCTCACTCGCGGTATCTTTCAGTTTTGTTTTTGACCGCCTGTCCGCGGTGATGACACTTGTCATAACGTGGGTGGGGTTTTTGATTCACGTGTATTCAGCCGGATACATGAAAGGAGACGGCGCGGTTCCGCGCTATTTCGCGCTTCTGAATTTGTTTGTGTTTTTTATGCTTCTGCTCGTTCTCGGCTCGGGGTTTGTCGTAATGTTTGCCGGTTGGGAGGGAGTGGGTTTTGTCTCCTACCTGCTCATCGGTTTCTGGTTCAATGACTCAGCAAAATCTGATGCCGGCAGAAAAGCGTTTGTCGTGAACCGCATAGGGGATTTCGGTTTTATGCTGGGAATTTTTCTGGTGTTTGCGGTTTTCGGCTCCCTTGAATTTTCTGAAATTATTTCCGCCGCTCCCGCCGCTCCGCAGTGGGCTCTTACCGCCGTGTGTTTGCTTCTTTTTATCGGAGCGGTTGGAAAAAGCGCGCAGTTTCCGCTTTATGTATGGCTTCCGGACGCGATGGCGGGACCCACTCCCGTAAGCGCTCTTATCCATGCGGCGACCATGGTTACCGCCGGAGTTTATATGCTCGCGCGACTCGCCGTTCTTTATTCCTCGGCGCCGGACGCGCAGTTTGTCATTCTAACAGTGGCGGTTTTTACCGCTCTTGTGGCGGCTTACATCGCGGTTTCCCAGACCGACATAAAAAAAGTTCTTGCGTATTCAACCGTTAGCCAACTCGGTTTTATGTTTATGGCGGCGGGAGCGGGAGCGTTCGGAGTGGCAATTTTTCATCTTGTAACGCACGCTTTTTTCAAGGCGTTACTTTTTCTCGGAGCGGGCAGTGTTATTCACGCTCTGGGCGGCGAGCAGGATATGAAATTTATGGGTGGATTGAGAAAAAAAATCCCCGTTACCGCGTTCACTTTTCTCATTGGAACTCTGGCAATTTCAGGCGTGCCGTTTTTTGCGGGATTTTTCAGCAAGGATTCCATTCTTGCCGCTGTTTATGACGGCGGTTTTGTTTTGCACTGGGTCGCCGCTGTTTTCGGCGCGATGCTGACGGCGTTTTATATGATGCGGCTTTATCTCCGCGTTTTTGAGGGCGGAAACAACACTCCGCCCGAAGCGGCGGAAAAAATCTATGAGTCTCCGCCAGTTATGACGATTCCTCTCGTGTGCCTTGCGGCGCTCGCGATTTTTGGCGGTTTTCTTTCCGTCCCACATTTTCTCTCGGAGTTTTTTCCGTTCGGTGAAGAGTTTCTTACGCATTTTCTTGAGCCTGTTACGGGCGTGTTTGTTCCCTCCGCCAACGGCGGGCTCAGCCATTACACCCTTGCGCTTGTTTCGGTGATTGCCGCGTTTGGCGGAATCGGTGCCGCGCTTCTGTTATACCAAGCCTCTCCGCGCTTGCGGGAGAAAATTGTGGAAACCACGGCAATCGGCGCGGCGAGAAGGTTTTCGCATTCTCAAATTCTGCTCAATGAGTTTTACGAAAAGGTGTTTTCGGTTCCATTCAGGCATTTTTCAAAATCTTTCGCGGAGTTTGATACTTCCGTTGTGGACGGCGCGGTGAACGGTGTTGCGGACGCGACGAAAAGGCTCGCGCGGTTTTTCAGTATTCTCCAAAGCGGTTTTGTGAGGGCTTATACCGCCGCTATGGTGGTATTTATTGTTCTGCTTGTGATTGTGTCGGTGAAGATGTGATTAATGGTGAGCGTGTTGATGAGTTTTTTGCGAGGAATGGCATTGAGGGCAAACAGAAGAAGTTGGTTCTCTCCGCCATAGACGAAGCCAAGTCCAACAATTTTGGCTTCTTTATTGTGAACTCGGCGTATGCACTTGGTAGTCAAGCCGATATTCTCCGAGAAATCAGGGGTTGATTTGTAAAGGCAAATACAATGAAGAAAACATTTTCTTATAGAAAGGGTTTGAAAGAGTCGCCCACTCTCCAAAAGGATGAGTTTGATGCCGTAACAGAGAATAAAATTTGGGATGTTGTTACTAAATTCTTTGAAGGGGGGAATCAGGATTTCGGAAGTTCCTATTCCCGCATAGAAGAACTGGAAGAACATAGGCAGAAAGTCACTAATTCTATGAGAAAAATTCACTCTGAATTGTTAGAAAAACCCCTAGATAGATTTACTGGAATTTACGATTCTCACCCTAGACCTAAATCCATAGGACGTAAACTTATCAACGAATGGTCATATAAGCTTAATGATGATTCATATAAACAATATCGTAGTTTCTTTTTTGATAGTTCTTATAATGACAAACTTGACTTCATTGACCTTCTTGTTGATGACCAATCATCAGAAATTATTCAGCAACTTACCAATGAGTTTAATGATGTATTCAGAGAACAATGTGTTGGATACCGACTTATAAAAGGTCAAATAACAGACCTTGATAGCGAAGAGGAAAAACAGTCCGTAGAGAAAGCTGTTCAACACTCTCCTCACATAGAGAAAGCAATCGACCACTTATATGACAGAAAAAACCCCGACTACGAAAATTCCATCAAAGAATCAATTAGTGCCGTAGAACAAATCTGCAAAGAGATTGCCAGCAAGTCCAATGCGACATTATCAGATTGTATAAACGAAGTAGAATCTGCTACACAATTGCATCCGGCATTCAAAATTGCCTTGGAAAAGTTGTATGCATACACAAGTGATGAAGATGGTATTCGCCACGGAACAACAAATGATATGAAAGCCTCTTTTGAAGATGCAAAATTTATGCTTGTTATATGTAGTGCGTTTTGCAACTACTTGCTGGAGAAAAAGGTAAGATTAGACAGTTAGTATTTCTTCACATTTAACAATTTTCTTGAAAATTTTTTCTGTGCGCATATAATTTCACCGCTTCCGTAGCAAACGGGAGCAAATTTCGGTTCTGCCGGAGCGCGGCGAAAGCATCGCGGTTGTTTCGGAGCCGAGTGTTCAAAGGAGGTGTTCCGATGTCAAAACAAATGCTCGGAGCGCAGATGTTTTTTGAGACCCTCATTCACGAGGGTATTGAAGTCGTTTTCGGTCTGCCCGGGGGCTATGTCCTCAAGGTTTACGATGTTATGACCGAATACGAGAAGGAAGGAAAGTTCCTTCATGTTATGGCGCGCCACGAACAGGGGGCAACCCACATGGCGGACGGTTATGCCAGAGCGTCCGGCAAGCCCGGAGTTGTGCTTTGCACTTCCGGACCCGCCGCGACAAACACCGTAACCGGCATAGCGACCGCTCAGATGGATTCTGCGCCGATCGTCATATTCACCGGACAGGTTCCGACTCAGTATCTTGGGAGCGATGCGTTTCAAGAAGCCGACCACATCGGTATAACAAGACCCTGTACGAAGCACAACACGCTTGTGCGGAAAACCGAGGATCTTCCCAGAGCGATGAAAGAGGCGCTTCACATAGCAACAACTGGAAGACCCAGCCCGGTTCTGGTTGATATGCCCAAGGATGTTCTTATCGGCGAGGGTGAGCTTTGCATTCCTGAAGATGTCAACATCAGGGGCTACAAACCGAAACTGAAAGGGAATCCGGCTCAAATCAAGAGAGCGGTTTCCTTCATAGAGAAAGCGAAGAAGCCCATAATTTTTTCGGGCGGCGGAGTTATTTTGTCCGGCGCCACCGAGCGGCTTAAAGAGTTCGCCCACAGGTTGCGCATACCCGTTACCTCAACCCTTATGGGGCTCGGCGGATTTCCCGCGAACGACCCGCTTTTTGTCAATATGATTGGAATGCACGGTTCATACGCCGCCAATCTGGCCGTTCACGAATCCGACCTTGTCGTCTCAATTGGCGCAAGATTTGACGACAGGGCGACCGGAGGCAATTTTGACCAGTTTGCGCCGAACGCAAAGATAATTCATATAGATATTGACCCCTCAACGATAGACAAAAACATCAACGTTGACTGTCCTATTGTCGGGGACGCGAAGCAGGTTCTGGAGCAGATAATGGATGCCCTTCCGGCTGACATTGACCTCTCAGAGAGAGACGCGTGGAGAGAGCAGATAAGCAAGTGGGACAAACAGCACCCTCTCAAGCACAAAGAGCATGCGGACAAAATCCAGACGACCCACGCCATTGACATGTTGCACACGATGACGGACGGGGAAGCCACAATTGTGAGCGATGTCGGTCAGCATCAGATGTGGGTGGCGCAGTTCTACAAATTCAACCGTCCGCGCAGCCACATAACGTCCGGCGGACTTGGAACAATGGGATTCGGGTTTCCCGCCGCGATGGGCGCGAAATTCGCAAAGCCCAACGACCTTGTCATAAGCGTTTCCGGAGACGGGAGTTTCCAGATGAATATGCAGGAACTCGCGGTCGCCGTTGAATACGGGCTTGACCTCAAAATTGTGGTTTTCAACAACGAACACCACGGAATGGTGCGGCAGTGGCAGACAATGTTTTTTGACGGAAACTACTCATGCTCCAAATTCAACGTCCTTCCGGATTTCGTCAAACTTGCCGAATCCTTCGGAGCGACCGGTTTGAAAGCCGAAAAAACCGAAGAGCTTGAAGGGGTTTTTAAACAGGGACTTGAAGCCAAAGGAGTTGTTTTGATGGAAATCAAAGTTGACCCCGAAGAGATGGTCTATCCGATGATTTCGCCCGGCGAGGCGATGAATCAGATGATCTTTGACCCGGTTGATGTCGCGTGAGCGCCCCGCGCGCGGAACGGTGGAGACTAAACGATGAGCAAAGATAAAAACGCGCAGAGACACACAATTACTATTCTTGTTGACAACGAGTCGGGTGTTTTGTCTCGCATAGCGGGGCTTTTCAGCGCGCGCGGTTTCAACATTACCAGTTTGAACGTTGCGGAAACGCTTGAGCTCGGAACTTCAAGAATAACTCTTGTTACAACCGGAGATTCTTTCATTGTTGAGCAGATAATTAAGCGGTTCAACAATATGGTGAACGTTTTGAAGGTTACAAACCTTACCGCTGTCGAAAGCGTTGAGAGGGAAATGCTTCTAATCAGGGTCTCGGCTTCAGGCGATGAGCGTCCGGAAATTCTGCGCATAGCGGACATCTTCAGGGCTAAGGTTGTTGATGTTGGAACAAAAACTTACTCTCTGGAAATGACGGGGGACAATCAGAAAATAGGAGCTTTCCTTGAACTTCTGATACCTTTTGGCGTAAAAGAGATAGCGCGCACCGGGGTTGTGGCGATGATGCGCGGGCAGAAAACTGCGGGCAAAGGAGGCTACTGATGAAAGTTTATTACGATTCCGATATTTCCATTGATGCGGTCAAGGGCAGAAAAGTTGCCGTGATTGGATACGGCAGTCAGGGACACGCGCATTCGCAAAATCTCAGAGACAGCGGTGTCGAGGTAACCGTGGGGCTCAGAGAGGGCAGTGGCGGATGGAAAAAATCCGAGCAGGCGGGGTTCGCGACCGCTTCTGTAACGGATGCCGCGAAGTGGGCGGACATTATTATAATTCTCGCTCCGGACACAAGTCAGAAGAAAATATATGAGGATTCCATAGCGCAGGGGCTTGAAGCGGGTAACGCTCTGGCGTTCGCGCACGGGTTCAATATCCATTACAAGCGTATCGTTCCCCCCTCCGAGGTGGACGTTTTTATGGTTGCTCCAAAAGCGCCGGGGCACACCGTCAGAAATCAATATTCTCTGGGTTCCGGAGTGCCGGGGCTTGTCGCCGTCCATCAGGATCACACGGGTTCGGCAAAGGAAACCGCGCTTGCCTACGCAGGAGCAATTGGCTGTGGCAGAGCGGGAATTATTGATACAACTTTCAAAGACGAAACCGAAACCGACCTTTTCGGCGAACAGGCCGTTTTGTGCGGAGGGCTTTCGGCTCTAATTCTCGCAGGCTTTGAAACCCTTGTTGAGGCGGGTTATCCGCCGGAGATGGCGTATTTTGAGTGTTGCCATGAGGTCAAACTAATTGTTGACCTTATCTATCAGGATGGAATCTCCAACATGAGATACTCCATTAGCGACACGGCAAAATACGGCGACATCACGCGGGGTCCCAGAGTTGTTGACCAGAAAGCCAAAGACGAGATGAAAAAAATCGTCGCCGAGATTCAGTCCGGGCAGTTTGCAAAAGAGTGGATTGAGGAGGACGAGGCGGGGCGCCCGAACTACACGCGTTTGCTCAAAGAGGGCGAAGATCATCCGATAGAGAAAATCGGAGGGCAGTTGCGCGGCATGATGAGCACACTTTTCAAAGACAAACTTGTTGACAAGTCCAAAAACTAAAAAAATCGTGAGAGCGGGTTTTTAGGTTAAAGCGAAAATGAACACACCGTTTTTCAGAATTGCGCCTGAGGGGTTGCCAATTATCTGTGCTGTTGCAGTGCTGGGCTGGGTGTTCGCGATTTTCGGCTTCGTGTTTTTGTCATTCCTTTTTCTGGTCGCGTTTGGGTTTACGCTGTTTTTTTTCAGAGACCCTTCGCGAACAACTCCCTCCGAAAATGGCTTGGTGATTTCGCCTTCCGATGGCAGGGTGATAGAGGTTTCAAGCGAGCGCGAAGACGGTTTTCTTCACAGCGATGTTACCAGGGTGAGCGTGTTCCTTTCCATATTTGACTGCCATGTGAACTGGTTTCCCGTTTCAGGCGAAGTTACGGCGAGCGTTTACAGGAAAGGGAGATTTTCTTTCGGATTTGACAAAAACGCTTCAAAACACAATGAACAGCTTGCCACCCTCGTGAAGCCGGACGGCGGCGCGCCCGAAATCGTTGTGGCGCAGGTCGCGGGTTTTATCGCAAGAAGGATAATTTCCCATGCACCGCAGGGCGCGCGCTTGAAGCGCGGAGACAGATTCGGCATCATAAAGTTCGGCTCAAGGATTGACCTGTTTCTTCCTCCCGAATACGAAGTTAGAGTTAAAAAGGGAGACAGGGTTGTCGGATCCGAAACTGTCATCGCGCGTTTTACGGCGGGCGCTGGAGCAGGGTGATGAAAAGAGAGAGAATTCGTAACAGAGTGAAAAACGGCGGTATAACGACTTTTCTTCCCAGCATTGTAACGACTGCGGGGTTGTGCTTCGGTCTTTTGTCCATCGGCTCTTCGGTTGAGATAGCCGCTTCGGGCGGTTACTCCGCAAGTGGCGACCTCATTTGGCGCGCCGCCGCTTTCATTGCCATAGCAATGGTTCTTGACATGCTTGATGGCAAGGTCGCTCGCGCTTTCGGCATAGATGAAAACCGCTTTGGCGTTGTGTATGACTCTCTTTCAGATGCTGTTTGCTTCGGTGTTGCTCCCGCTCTGCTTGTTTACGCGCTTTTCGGAGGCGCGGGCGGAGCCGTTCTCAAAACGGGGCTTCTCATATACTCGGTTTGCGTAGTCTTGCGACTCGCCAGATTCAATATGCAGTCATCCTCCGTTGAAAAAAGATCCTTTATGGGGCTTCCGAGCCCGATGGCGGCCGGAGTTATGATTTCACCGATTTTAATCGTGAGCGAACTTGGCGGTGCTCCACCAATGGATTTGGGGATTTTGTATGCGGTCATTGCTCCTGTTACGGGTTTCTTTATGGTAAGCGGAGTCCGGTATCGTAAAATAGGATTTTTCAATCTGGGCAGATTCAGCGGCGGCAAAAAATTTGATATTCTTGTAACCTCGTCAATTCTCATAGCGGTTGTGGCGGCAAGTCCCGGTGTGTCGGTTGCGTTTGTTTCGTTTTCCTATCTTGCGTCCGGTCCCCTGTTTTCAATTCTGAAGCATTTCAAAAAACGGGGTGCGGAAGATGAAACCGGAGCGCGGAATTTCAGACCCCCCGGCGCGGACGGTGGAAACTGACCGGATTTTGTTTGCGGGTTTTGGTTTTGAGGCACTGTTTTCTTTTTGTTATTGCTTTGTTGAGCATGGTTTTTTGTGCGGAGGTTGATGTTTTGGCGGCGAAAGAAATTTCATCAGTTACCAGAGTGAAACTCAAAAACGGTCTTACGGTCATTCTTGAGCCAAACCATTCCTCGCCCGTGGCGGCGATAAATGTCTGGGTGAAGGTTGGGAGCGCGTGCGAAGGCGAGAACGAACGTGGAATCGCGCATTTTCACGAGCATATGCTTTTCAAGGGCACAAGCACGCTTGCTCCGGGCGACCTCGCGCTTGAGGTTGAATCTTCAGGCGGGCGAATAAACGCCCACACTTCTTTTGACCAAACGGTTTATCACATTACCGTGGCGAGCAGATCGCTTAACCGAAGCATAGATTTGCTTGCGGACAGCGTTGCAAATTCAGTTTTTGACCCCGGCGAGATAGAGAAAGAGATTGAAGTTGTGTTAGAGGAAATCCGGCGCGACAAAGATTCTCCCGAAAGTGTAATGAGCAGGCGGCTTTTCGCCTCGGCTTACGAAAAACACCCGTACGGGTATCCCATTCTCGGCACTGCAAAAAGCGTGTCGTCTTTCAAGCGCGGCAAACTTCTGGATTTTTACCGCAAGTGGTATTCGCCGGGCAACATAGTTGTTGTAGTTACGGGCGATTTTGAAAAGCGTGAGGCTCTCGCGAGAGTGAAGAAGGGGTTTGGCGCGCTCAAAGAACGCAAAACCGCTTCGTGCTCCGCGCGCAAGGACTCCGGGCGAAAATCCCCTTCGGTTTCAGTTTTGAAAAAAGAAGTGAACGAGGGCTATTTCGGTCTCGCGTTCAGAATTCCCGGTTTGAGAGAAGAAGACGTTGCCGCGCTTGACGTTATTTCCGAAGCGATGGGAGAGGGTGAGAGTTCGCGTCTGTTCAGGGTTGTGAAAGAGAAAAAAGGACTTGTAAATAATGTTTATTCATACTCTTACACGCCGCGTATGGGCGGAATTTTTGTTGTTGGCGGAACAGTCAAGCCGGAAAATGCCGTTGCCGCTTATGAGGAAATACTGCGGATGTTTTACGGGCTCGCCGATGAGGGGCTCAAAAATTCGGAGATTGAAAAGGCGAAACTCAACATTGAGAGCGCAGGTGTGCGCTCAAAGGAAACAATGCAAGGCAGGGCACACGCGCTGGGCTTTTACGAGGCGATTGCCGGGGATTATCAGTTTGAAAAAACATATATGGATAAAGTTCGCTCGGTTACTTTGGACGACATACGCAGAGTTGCCGCAAAATATTTTACTCCTTTCAATCTTTCGGCGGTCGCCGTTGTTCCCATTGCTTCCGTGCTTGAAGGCAGGCGTTTGAAGCAAAGTATTTTGAGCGTCAAGCCATCATCTTCCGCCCCGGACAAAAATTACAAAACAGGCATCCGTAAACTCAAAAACGGAATCAAGGTCATAATTGAGGAAGACAAATCCGTTCCGCTTTTTGCGGCGCAGTTGCTTTTTCCGGGCGGTTTGAGATTTGAAAACAAAAACTCAAACGGCATCTCAAACTTCACCGTAAATATGCTGACGCGCGGAACGGCGACTCGCTCCGCGGAACAGATAGCGACCGAAATGGAATCCATCGCGGGATACATAGGGGGTTTTTCCGGCAGAGACAGCGCGGGAATTTCAATGGAGGCGCTCAGTTCGGGATTTGATTCCGCGATGGATGTTTTTTCAGATGTGGTGCTCAATCCATCTTTCCCCGAAGATGAGGCGCACAGGGCTAAAAGGGAAATCCTCGCCGCCATTAACAAAAAAAATGACAACCTTGCTTCAATTTGTCTGGACGGGTTTTTCGCCTTGCTGTTCAAAAACGGTTCCTATTCACGGCAGGTTGAGGGAACGCCCGGGCGCGTCAAAAAGTTTTCTCGCAAAGACGCGGCGGATTTTTACGCAAAAGCACTGAACCCCGAAGATATGGTTGTTGTTGTTGTCGGCGATGTTGACGCGCGGAAAGTTATGGCGCGCCTTGAAAAAGATTTTTCTTCGCTTCGCAGGGTGCCTAAACCCCTTGCCTATCATGCCGCGGGCGGCAAGTCTTCGGGTAAACCGGTTGTTAAGGTGAAAAAAATGCCCGGAAAACAGCAGACTCATATCGCGGTTGGTTTTCCGGCTCCAAAAATAGGCGGCGCGGATTACTATCCGTTGCAGGTTCTCAATGCCGTTCTTTCCGGTCAGGGCGGGCGGCTTTTTCTCCGTCTGAGAGATGAGATGAGCCTTGCTTATTCACTTTCATCTTTTTACGGCGCACGTGTGGAGTCGGGTTATTTTGGCGTTTACATCGGTACTACTCCGCAGAAGGAAAAAACCGCCAGAGATGAAATTCTGGCTCAGTTTGACGCGCTTCTGGAAAACGGCGTAACCGAAGATGAAGTGAAAAGGGCGCGGAATAAAATGGTCGGTGATTTTGAAATTGGATTGCAACGTAACTCGGCGCGGGCGTCTATTATGGGTTTTGATGAACTTTACGGCGTCGGTTGGGACGAACATAAAGATTTCGCGCGCAAGGTTTCAGCCGTTACGCCCGAAGATGTTCTGCGCGTGGCGAGGAAATACATCAAACCTGATTCGCGCGTTGTTTCGGTTGTGCGGGGTGAAGGCGGGTGAATTTCCCCGCGTGTATTGGTAGGTTTTCAGACACGGGGCCGCTAGCTCAGTTGGTAGAGCAGTTGACTCTTAATCAAATGGTCAGGGGTTCGAATCCCTTGCGGCCCATCCTCTCCCGCCGGGAGAGGGCAGGGTGAGGGTGAAAAAGCGGAGCGGCATTGCCGCGACACATAATCCGCGAGAGTGGCGGAATTGGCAGACGCGCCAGATTTAGGATCTGGTGGGATTTTTCCCGTGGGGGTTCAAGTCCCTCCTCTCGCATTTTAATTTGGTTTTTTCAAATGCAACACAAACAGATGACTCTTGATGAATTTGCCGGGATTGTGAGAGGCGCCGATGCCCCTGTTGTGCTTCTTGAGGGACGCAGGGAAATTCCTGGTGAATACGTTTCCAAGGCCGGTTGCGGCTTTATTTTATGTTAATTTTTCCGACCCTGAAGCCGGTGGAACCGGGCACACAATCAGAGTTTGCAGGCGCGAGGGTGTTCCGTGCATTTTTCAGGACAGTTGGGGAAATTGGGTATGAGTTGCCGTAATTTTTGAACTTTCCCGCCCCTATGTGTATCCTTCCCTGCTTTCAAGGTGAGGGTGATTTATGAAAGTTAGTGTTGAGGACCGGAGTTCCACAGAGAAAAAGATTGATGTCGTAATTTCCGCTGAAACGGTGCGTCTTGAGCGTGAGGGGATTGTCAGAAAACTCCAGCGCAACGCCAAAGTGGACGGGTTCAGACAGGGAAAAGTTCCCGAAGCGGAAATAGAGAAACTTTTCGCGGGTGAAATCAAAGAGGAACTTGTTTCAAACCTCGTAACAAACAGTTTTCAGGACGCTTTGAAAGAGGTTTCCGCCTCTCCGGTCAGCAGACCCGCCATTACTCCCAATGATCTTGATTTGGAAAAAGAGTTTTCCTATTCGGCGGTTTTTGATGTTCTGCCGGCTTTTGAACTGCCGGTTTACAAGGGATTGGGATTAAAACAGGCGCCGATTTCCGTTTCCGCGCAGGATGTTGAGCAGGCGCTGGAGCAAATAGTTGAGGGCTCGGCGACTGTGGAGCCCGTTAAGGAAAAAAGACCGTGTGCCGCCGAAGATGTTGTTGAAGTGGACTACCGGGGAACCATAGACGGCAAAACCATAGAAGGGCTTGAAAAGAGCGGCGTGAGATTTCTTCTTGGAAAGGGGCGGCTTCTAGAGGATTTTGAAAAAAACATAACCGGTATGTCGGACGGTGAAGAAAAGGAGTTTGAGATTGCCTACCCTGAGGATTTTCAAATAAAAGAGGCGGCGGGCAAATCCGTCAAGTTCACTTTGAAGGTGACACAGGTTTTTGACAGAAAAGTTCCCGCGGTGGACGATGAGTTTGCCAAGAAGTTGGGAAGCGACAATGTTGCCGGACTCAAAAGCAACGTAGAAAAAGATTTGACGGCGCGCCTTGAAGCGATGAGAGACGCGAGTCTTGACGAGCAGATATGCGCCAAACTCGGAGACGTTGCCAAGTTTGATGTTCCCGCGCGTCTTGTCGCGGATGAAAGAGAGCGGCTTGAAGCCGAAATGAAAAGGGATTTTGAAGGTCGCGGCATTGATGTTCCGCCAATCGATGAAAAGGCGTCTGAAAGTTTGAATAAAAGAGCGGGCGAAAATGTGAAACTGTCTCTGATTATAAGCAGAATTGCCGAAGCGGAATCAATTGAAGCGAACGAAAACGATCTCACTGAACGTTTTTCCGCCATTGCCTCGCAGACGGGAGTTTCCAACGAACAGATTAGGGAATATTATGAAAAAAACAGTCTTCTCAACGGACTCAATTCACAGATTGTGAGCGCCAAAGTTATGAAGCTCATGCGCGAAAATGCTGAAATCAAAACCGAAGACCCTCCGAAAACGCCCGAGTCAAATCCCGAAAGTTAGATTGACATCCGTCTTCAAAAAATCATAAAATAAAATCCGAGTGGCTAATAATGTCTAGTTATGTTCCATTTGTGGTGGAGCAGACAGGAAGAGGCGAGCGTTCCTATGACATTTTTTCCCGTCTATTGAGAGACAGGATTATTTTCATAGGTTCGGTCATAGATGACGCGATTGCCAATCTTGTTATTGCTCAGCTTGTGTTTCTTGAGTCGGAGGATCCGGACAAGCCCGTGAATCTGTATATCAATTCTCCGGGCGGCAACGTTACGGCGGGCCTCGCGATTTACGACACGATGCAGTATGTGAAAAACGAAATTTCGACCCTCTGCATTGGACAGGCGGCGAGCATGGCGGCGGTTCTGCTTGCAGGCGGTTCTGCGGGGCGCAGGCAAGCGCTTCCGCACTCACGCATTATGATTCATCAGGTTCTCGGAGGAATTCAGGGGCAGGCGAGCGACATTGAGATACACGCGAAGGAAATTTTGAGAGTGCGGCAGGAACTCAACGGCATTCTGAAAACGCACACCGGGCAAACCCTTGAAAACATTGAAAAAGACACCGACAGGGATTTCTTTATGACCGCGGAAGAAGCGATGAGTTACGGAGTTATAGACTCAATAATAGACAGCAGGGATCAGCTTAAAGAGGTTGGGGAGGCGGCGAAATGAGGCGAGGCGGAAGAGAAGAAGGCCAACTCTGTTCTTTTTGCAGTAAGGGCAAAAACGATGTGTCAAAACTCATCGCGGGTCCTAATGATGTTTATATCTGCAATGAGTGCATAGACCTCTGCAACGACATCATCAAAGAAGAGGAAGAGAAAGAGCGCACCAAAGTCGGCTACTCAAAGCGTAAAGAGTCCGTGGCAACTCTGATGACGCCGTCCGAGATTAAGAGTTTTCTTGATGAGTATGTAATCGGTCAGGATCATGCGAAGAAGGTTCTTTCGGTCGCGGTTCACAACCATTACAGGCGCATAGAGACAATTGAAGCGGGCAGCCGTCTCAAAGCCAAAAACGGAGAAGACTCAGATGTTGAAATACAGAAGAGCAACGTAATGCTTGTCGGTCCCACGGGTTCCGGAAAAACCCTGATTGCCCAGACCTTTGCCAGAATGCTCAAGGTTCCCTTCGCGATTGTTGACGCAACCTGCTACACCGAAGCGGGATACGTCGGCGAGGATGTGGAGAACATGATAGTCAGCCTCCTTCAGGACGCCGACTACGACATTGAGCGGGCGTCAAAGGGAATTATCTACATTGACGAAATAGACAAGTTGGCGCGCAAAAGCGGCGACAGCCCCTCAATAACACGTGATGTGTCAGGCGAAGGCGTGCAGCAGTCGCTTCTGAAAATTATGGAGGGCGCCAAAACAAATGTGCCTCCAAAAGGCGGAAGAAAACATCCGCAGCAGGATTTTGTTCAGGTGGACACAACTAACATTTTGTTCATTTGTGGCGGAGCGTTCTTCGGGCTTGAGGACATAATCAGGAGAAGAAAGGGCAAAAACGCAATCGGCTTCAATGCTGAAATCACCAAAGGAGCTGGCTTGGAAGACGCGTCTTCCATAATCAAGGATGTGCAGATGGAAGACCAGATTCAATACGGCTTGATACCCGAATTTGTCGGAAGAGTTCCCGTTATCGCCACGCTTGATGAATTGGATGAGGAGTCTCTCATTTCCATTCTCACAAAGCCGCGCAATGCCCTTGTGAAGCAATACACAAAACTCATGGGGCTTGAAGGCGTTGATTTGGAGTTTACCGATTCCGCGCTCAGTCTTATCGCGAAAGAGTCAATAAAAAGGAAAACCGGCGCGCGAGGTCTGCGCTCGATTCTTGAATCAATAATGCTGGATATTCTCTACGATGTTCCGTCTGACAAAAATTTGAACCGTTGCGTTGTTACTGAAGAAGTGGTTAGGGGAGAGGGGAAACCGCTTTTTCACTACAACCTTCGCAAAAAAGTGGGGTCGTAGTCATATTACTTTTCCACATCCTGTTTTTTCAGTTAGATTAACAGCCCGTTCATTATGCGGGGCGGTTAGCTCAGTGGGAGAGCGTCTGCCTTACAAGCAGAGGGTCACTGGTTCAAATCCGGTACCGCCCACCATTTCGTCCCCGCAGGATGTGTATAGATAAAGGCGCCGTAGCTCAGCTTGGTTTAGAGCGCTGCCCTGTCAAGGCAGAGGCCGCGGGTTCAAGTCCCGTCGGCGCCGCCACCGCCATGAAAAAACTCTCAGTTCGTTCTCAAATAGAAATTCTCGGAAGCCCCCCGTCTTTTGTCCGTCTTGTGAAACCCTGCGCGGTTGGAGACGGAATTGTTTCGCTGTCCGGAGAAAATAAAAAACTCCATCGGCAGACGTATGACAAAAAACGTCTGGATTATCGCGTCTGCGTATTTGTTCCCGCTTCGGGAGCGGCAAGTAGAATGTTCGCGGACTTGACCGCTCGGGACTCCGGCGCGCTTGAAGAATTCACGCGAAATATCAAAAGATTCGCTTTCTATGAAGATCTTCAAATCGCTTGCGCGCGCTTGCGCCGGAGCGATGTTTCCTCTCTTGCTCCGGACGAAATTGCGGAACTTGTCCTCTCCGCGCAAGGACTTGGATACGAGGGGTTTCCAAAGGGGCTTGTGAAATTTCACAGATACGACGGCGTTTCCACAACGGCTTTTGAGGACTATTCCCAACTCGCGCGCGCCTACGCAGACGAAATTCATTTTACCGTTCCCACAGGTTTTTCCGATGAGGAAAAAAACCGCCTCACACAATCGGGAGACGGGTTCACCGTATCATTCTCCACGCAGGACCCACGAACCGACACGGTCGTTCTTGATTCGGACGGCAATCTTCTTACGGATGAAAACGGCGAAACGGTTTTGCGCCCCGCCGGGCACGGCGCTCTGCTTGAAAATTTCGGAGCAGTTGAAGCGGACGTTGTTTTTATTTCAAACATAGATAACATCGCCCACGCCTCGCGCATGAAAAATCCCGAAAGCGACAGAAAAGCGCTTGCGGGTGTTTTGATTGAAGAGATGGAGAAAACCCCTCAGGACAAGCCGTTTCGCGTTTGCGGAGTCGTAAAAAACACGGGCGAGCCGGGCGGCGCGCCGTTCTGGGTTCGGGACTCTTCGGGCTGCGTCAGCAAAAGGATTGTTGAGTCCGTTGAGGTTAATCATTCGGACTCCGCGCAGGAGAAAGTCTGGTGCTCTGCGACTCATTTTAATCCCGTTGATATGGTCTGTAGCGTCCGTGGCGCGGACGGGCGGAAATTCAATCTTCAAAATTATACGGACGACTCTTTTATGGTTGCCGACAAAACATTTCAGGGGCGTCCAATCAAAGCTCTGGAAATGCCGGGTTTGTGGAACGGCGCAATGGCGGGTTGGGAAACCGTTTTTGTGGAGATTCCCGTTGAAAGTTTTAATCCGGTAAAAAATATTTTTGACTTGTTGAGCGATTGCCATCAGGATTTACAAAGTGAACGAAACTGAACAATCTGAAAATTCGCGCGTTTTTTGCCTGCTCATGGCGGGTGGAGACGGTAAGAGGCTCTGGCCCTCTTCGCGGCGGTTTTACCCCAAACCTCTTTTTAGTCTGCAAGGGCGCGATTCCCTTCTCCGGGGGGCGGTCGGTCTTTTTTCATCGCTTGATTTTCTGTCTGAAATCACTGTGCTTGCGGGTGCGCCACATGAAAAGGCTCTTCGTTCTCATCTTGGTCCGGTTAAAGCGCACATTTCAACCGAGCCGCTTTCAAGAAACACCGCTCCGGCAATCACTCTGGGAGTTATGAGCGTTTTGCGCGAATTTGAAGAAGAAGATGAGGACGCGATTTTTGTGGTTTCCCCGTCCGATCATTTAATCGGCAACAAAAAACAGTTGTCTCACGCTTTGAAAACCGCGATTGCCGCGGCGGAAAAAGGGCTGATAATCACAATCGGCGCCACGCCGACCCGGCCCGAAACAGGATACGGCTATATTGAAAAGGGCGTGGACACGGACGATGGTTCGGGAAAGGTTTTCAAGATAAAGCAGTTTGTTGAAAAGCCCAACTTACAGACCGCACGCAAGTATGTGAAGGACTCTTTTTTGTGGAACTGCGGAATCTTTGTTTTCAAAGGGCGGGTTATGATGGAGGAGATGAAAAAACACGCTCCGAAGGTTTTTTCATCGGTGCGCAAAGCGCTTTCAAAAGAGAACTCTTTTGGCGTTACGGATGCGGAGAGTTACGCGCGGTCTCCCAACATATCAATAGATTGTGCCGTCATGGAAAAGACTGATTTGGGAGCGGTTATTCCGGCAAGTTTCGGATGGAATGACGTTGGTTCGTGGGAGTCCGTCTACAACCTTTCGGAAAAGGACTCAAGCGGCAACGCTTTGAGCGGGGATGTTGTGATTCAGGAGTCCGAAAACTGTCTTGTTCGCGGCGACGGGCGGCTGGTTGTTGTTCACGGACTGAAGGATGTCGCAATTGTCTCAGAGCAGGACGCTTTGTTTGTTTCCGACATAAAAAGCAGCGGGGAAATCAAATCCGTTGTTGACACGCTAATCAGCGAAAAAAGACCCGAAGCTCTGCGCCCTTTTTCTTCCAGACACGGTTGGGGTTCTGAAGAAACAATTGAAAAGGGATGCGGTTTTTCGGTTAAGAGCGTTACTGTTGAGAAAAAAATGGAGTATGAGCCGGACCCCCCGGCCGGCCGTCTGATTGTTCTTGAAGGCGAAGCGACAGCAACGCTCGCGAACAAGAGCGTAGTTTTGTCGGAAGGGGATTTGCTTGAAATTCCCGAAGACGTTCCTTTGCGTGTCAAAAACGGCGGGAAATCCGTACTTCGCCTGCTTGAGATCTCTTTTGGGACGAATGAGTAGTTTCTGTTAGAATAACTTTCCAACCGGAGAGGTGGCCGAGCGGTTGAAGGCGCTCGCCTGCTAAGCGAGTATACCTCACAAGGGTATCGAGGGTTCGAATCCCTCCCTCTCCGCGGATATTCATTTTCAAATTCAAAGATTACTCATATGAAATTCGGAGTGGTGCGGCTTTTGCCATTTTCAATTTAGTATTTATATTCAGAAACGGGGGTTTCTTTCAATGAGCAAATCAAACTACATGTTTCTTAGCAAACTGTTTTTCTTCGGCGGGATTGTCTCAATTGTTCTTTCTCTGAGCGCATGGTTCTTTCAGGGTGGAATGAGCGGAGAGATTGAGGTTAGAGCGTCTGCGGAGCGTCTCGGTATCTTTGTGGGGCTCTGGGCTCCCACTATGCTTGCGCTTTCAACCTGTCTGCGCCATATGGGCAGAGACAAATCCTGAAACGCGGATGTTCAAATCCGTTCACAACAAGGTATGGGCTTTTGATGTTGAGTGGGTTCCTGACCCGCTTGCCGGACGGCTTGTTTATGACCTGCCGGAGGATATGCCGGACGCCGAGGTTATGGGCGAGATGTGGAAAAGAGGAGGGGCGACCGATGAAAACCCCAGACCTTTTTTAAAAACCATTCTGTGCAAAGTTGTTTCCCTCTCAATGGTTTCAAGAAAAAAAGAAGGAGAGGATGTTACGGTTCATCTCCATTCGCTTCCGCAAATTGGCGAGACTGCGGAAGACAAAAAGAGCGAAAACCGTATAATCCGCGATTTTCTTGAATCTGTCGGCAAACACAAACCTCAAGTGGTTGGCTACAACTCGGTGCGTGCGGACCTGAGAATTCTTGTGCAGAGAGCCGTTACAAACGGGCTTTCCATTCCGTCTTTCGCGAAAAGACCGGACAAACCGTGGGAAGGCGCGGACTATTTTTCCGGTTTCAGCGAATGGAACGTGGATATGATGAACATAGTGGGCGGCAACAAATCAACGCCTTCACTCAATGAGCTCGCGCGGCTTTCGGGTATTCCGGGCAAGATGGGTGTTGACGGCAACGAAGTCGCTCCGATGTGGCTTGAAGGACGGATTGACGACATAGTCAGATACAACGAGTTTGACGCTCTGACGACCTATCTTTTGTGGCTACGTTTCGCGCACTTCGGAGGATTCTTTAACGCTGACCAATACGCGCGTGAGCAGGAACTTGTTATGGAAATGATTGAAATCCAAGCCGCTTCAGGATGCAATCATCTGAACAATTACATCAAAGAGTGGAACAGACTTAAAAGCGCGGTTTCATAACGGGGGTTCAGGAGAGCGCGTCTTTGAGCAGTTTGTAATCAATGCTGTCTATGAGTGCTTTCCAACTTGCTTCAACCACATTTTCCGAGACGCCCACCGTATTCCAGACGGTTGTGCCGTCTCCCGATTCAACAAGAACCCGCACCACCGAGTCTGTGCCCTTGATGGACGACACTACGCGCACTTTGTAGTCTTTGAGCGTCATTTCCCGAATCGTGGGAAAAAACCTTTCAAGCGCCTCCCGCAACGCTTTGTCAAGCGCGTTCACGGGTCCGTTTCCGAGCGCTTTCACTTTTTCAAATTTCTCATCAACCTTGACTGAAACTTCCGCGGACGATATGGGCTTGCCGTCTCTGCCCTCACGCTCAACGGCGGTTTTGATGTTTTCCACAAAGAAAAGTTTTTTATACAAGCCCAGATGTTTTCTCACAAGAAGTTCAAATGACGCTCCGGCCCTTTCAAATTCGTATCCCTTGTTTTCCAACTCTTTGAGATTTTGCAGGATTTCCACAACCCGTTTGTCGTTTGAATCTATCTCCACTCCGAACTCCGCCGCTTTTGAAATGATGTTTGCTCTGCCCGAAAGGTCTGAAACCAGTACTCTTCTGCGGTTTCCCACAAGAGAGGGATCTATGTGTTCGTATGTTTCGGGGTTTTTGCGAACCGCGCTCGCGTGAAGCCCTCCTTTGTGCGCGAAAGCGCTTGCGCCGACAAACGCTTTTTTCTTCAGAGGGTTGAGGTTGGCGAGTTCGTTGATGAAATGAGCGGTCTCATAAAGTTTTTCCACTTTACCGTTTGTGATGCAGTCCATTCCAAGTTTGAAGCAGATGTTCGGTATGATTGAACAGAGGTTGGCGTTTCCGCACCTCTCGCCGTAGCCGTTCATTGTTCCTTGCACATGGCGAACTCCGTTTTTGATGGCGTACAGTGTATTGGCAACTCCATTTTCGGTGTCGTTGTGGAAGTGGATTCCCAGAGGCGGGTCTCCGCCGAGCAGTTTTTTCGTTTCCAACACGGTTTGCTCAACCTCCCACGGCATTGAGCCGCCGTTTGTGTCGCACATCACAACGGCATCGGCGCCGGCATCAATCGCCGCACGCGCGGCGGCAATTGCGTAATCCGGGTTTGCCTTGAAACCGTCAAAAAAATGCTCCGCGTCAAAAAACACTGTTTCCATTCTCTCTTTAAGATATTCCACGGTGTCGCTTATCATCGCGAGGTTCTCGTCTTCGGTGGTTTCCAGGACAGTTTCAACCTGAAAATCCCAACTTTTGCCCACAATCGCCGCAACTGAAACGCCGGTTTGAAGAAGCGACTGAATGTTGGCGTCCCCTTCGCACGAAACTCCGGCGCGGCGGGTGCTTGAAAAAGCGCTTACTTTCGCGTTTGCCGTGTTCAGTTTGAGGGCGCGCTCAAAATACTCCCTGTCGCGGTCGTTTGAGCCGGGCCAGCCGCCTTCTATGTAATTGACGCCGAGGTCGGCGAGTTTCTCCGTGATTTGGAGTTTTCCCTCAACCGAAAACGATATGTCTTCGCCTTGAGTGCCGTCCCTCAGTGTTACATCGTATATTTCAACGGTTTCGCTCATTTTTTCTTTCCGCTTTTCTTTTTTCCGCCGAAAAATTCGTCATGAAGCGCGCGCACGGCGCGTGCGGTTTCTCTCTCCTGCACTATGCACGAGATTTTTATTTCCGAAGTGCTTATCATCATTATGTTGATTTTCTCACGCGCGAGCGTTTTGAACATTCTGGAAGCCACTCCCGAATGAGACCTCATTCCGATGCCGATGAGTGAGATTTTCGCTATGTTGTCTTCGGATTCCACCTGCCTTGCGCCGATTTCCTTTGACAGTTTGCGAGTCGCTTTTGAGGCTCTTTTGAATTCCACGCGCGGAACCGTGAAGGTAACGTCGTTGACTCCGTCATGACTGATGTTTTGAACAATCATGTCCACCGATATGTCTTCGCTCGCAAGAACCGAGAAGATTTTCGCGGCGATTCCCGGCTGATCGGGAACATCCGCGATTGTAAGTTTCGCCTGATTTTTGTCCGAACTCACACCTGAGATTATCGCCTCTTCCATTGACTCCATCGAACTTTCCTCCATAACCAGCGTCCCTTCTTTTTCCGGCGTGTTCATGGGACGCACATGAAGGGGAATTGAGAATTTGCTTGCGTGCTCAACCGCTCTTGCCTGAAGAACTTTTGAGCCGGCGCTCGCCATTTCGAGCATCTCTTCGTAGCAGATTTTATCCAGCTTTCGCGCATCTTTGCACACCAGAGGGTCTGCGGAGAAGATTCCGGCAACATCCTTGTAGAGTTCGCAGGAATCTGCGTCGAGAACGGATGCGACCGCGACCGCGGTCAAATCCGAGCCTCCTCTGCCCAGAGTTGTAACGTTTCCATCATCGTCAACGCCCTGAAATCCGGCGATTACAACAACCATTCCCGAATCAAGCGCTTCTCTGATTTTTCTGTCGTCAATGGTTTTTATCTTCGCGCCGCTGAACACATTGTTAGTTGTAACACGAACCTGATGTCCCTGGAAAGAAACCGCTTCATGCCCGAGTGACTTTATTTTCATGCACAAAAGCCCCGAAGAAACCTGCTCTCCGCTTGAGATAATGACATCAAGTTCGCGCCGGTCTGGCGGGTCCATAATTTTGCGTGCAAGGTTTGTGAGCCGGTCGGTCTCGCCCGCCATCGCGGACACAACCGCCACAATACGGTTGCCCTGTTTTGCGCGCTTGATAATGTTTTCCGCGACCTTTCCTATGGAGCCGATGTTGGAAACGCTTGCTCCGCCGTATTTTTGAACCACGAGACTCATTGTTCTACCCATTTGTTAAAGGGCTTATTATAACAGTGTCCGGCGTGATTAGAGGAGATTTCCCGATGTATGAAAGCCATTCGGAAAGCGGCGGTTCCCCCGTTTTCCACAAAAGTATGTAAAGTAGTCAGGTATTCATCCACCGGGAGGAAATCTTTATGAGTTCTTATATTCTCGTTCACGGAGCTTGGCACGGCAGTTGGTGTTGGAACAAATTGACACCTCTGCTTGAAGTGGCGGAGCACAGTGTGGAAGCGCGTGATTTGCCCGGTCATGGAAAAGATACGACGCCACCCGAAGATGCCACTCTGGAAGCTTATGTCAACAGCGTCTGCGACCAACTTGACCGGGCGAAAGAACCGGTGGTTCTGGTCGGGCACAGCATGGCGGGCTGTATTATAAGTCAGGTGGCGGAAAGGCGTCCGGACAAAATACGGACTCTTGTTTACGTGGCGGCGGTTCTGTTGCAAAACGGTCAAAGTTTGCATGATGTCATAAGCAAAGACGAAGAGTCGCTTGTTCCTCCCAACCTTGTTGTTTCCGAAGACGAAAAAACCGTTCTCCTCAAAGATGACATGATAAAGCCCGCGCTTTACGCGCAGTGTTCGGACGAAGATGTCGCTCAAGCGAAATTGCTTCTCACAAAACAGGCGCTGGCTCCTCTGGTCACGCCGGTTGAAATAAGCGACGGGAATTTTGGCAGTGTCAAACGCGCCTATGTTGAATGTTCAAAAGATCGCACTTTCAGTATCAAAAGTCAGCGTATGATGCAAAGCGCGTTGCCTTGCGACCCCGTGTTCACGATAGACACGGACCACTCGCCGGCAATGTCCGCAGTTGAGGAACTGTCACGGCATTTGCTGTCGCTTGCCTGATTAGGGCTGTTTCCGCGTGGAGATTTTAATCTCGCGTCCGTTTGTGTTTTTTTCTGAAAGCGCGATTTCAATTTTGACCGTGTCCCGCGCAAACCCCGGTGGCAGATTTTCCGCCCATTCAACCACGGTTACACCTTCCCCGGCGAAGATGTCCGCAAAACCGAGTCCGGCAAATTCATCGGGCGCGGGATTTCTGTAAAGGTCAAAATGGAAAAGCGGCATATTCGGGAGGCGCGTTTCATAGCGGTTCATAATTACAAAAGTCGGGCTTGCGACAATTTCTTCCACGCCAAGCCCACGCGCTATTCCCCTTGCGATAACAGTTTTTCCCGCTCCGAGTCCGCCGTAGAGCAGAACCGCGTCTCCTACGTTTAAATCCGCCGCGATTTTGCGTCCGAGGTTTTCGGTTTCCTCCTCGTTGGACGTGATAACTTTCGTTTCTCCTTTCAAAACCGCAAAAACCTCAAATGACCGTGAAAAACTGTCCGTCCGCTTTTGCGATTGCGGCGAAAGCCGCGGACAAAACTCCGGACACCGCGCCCGCTCTGACCGCCACTCCGCCGGACTGTCGCGCCGCAATGTCTCCTGCGAGCCCATGCGCGAAAACTCCAAGAATACAAGCGTCCCGCGCGCAGTACCCTTGAGCGAGAAGTCCGCCGATAATCCCGGCAAGAACGTCACCCATTCCGCCAGAAGCCATTGCGGGATTGCCCGTAGGGTTTATAAAAACAGCGCCTTGCGGGCAAGCCGTTACGGTTCGTGCGCCCTTTAGAACTACAAAGCAGCCGGTTCGCGCCGCCAATTCGCGCGCGGAGCCAATTCTGTCCGCCTGTATGTCCGAGGTGGTTTTTCCGCAGAGCCGCGCCATCTCGGCGGGGTGGGGCGTCAACACGGTTTCGCCCCGGATTTTGTCAAAGATGCCGGGATTTTCAGCCGCTATATTCAAGCCGTCAGCGTCTATGACGATTGGGCAGGAAGCCGCCGCCACAATTTCGGACAGAAAAAACGCGGTCTGCTCAGATGTTGAGATTCCCGGACCGGTTACAAGAGCGCTTTTGCCCGACAGTATTTCCTTCGCTTTTTGCACGGACGGCTCTCCGAAACATCCGTCCGATTCCTTAATCGGCTCGCTCATTGCCTCAACAACTTTCTGTTCGGCGGACGCGTGGACGCTTTTCGGAACTCCGAGAGTTACAAGCCCCGAGCCCGCGTTGACCGCCGCTTCGGTCGCGAGAACCGCCGCGCCGGATTTCCCCACGCCTCCCGCGAGAACAAGCGTGTGTCCGTATGTGCCCTTGTGGGAGTCGTCCGCTCGCGGATGCAACAGTCCGGCGCAGGTCTGGTAAGTGGTAATTTCGCAGGCGATTCTCTCTTCCAAACGGGGAGGGGTTGTAATTCCCGCGACAAAAATCTCGCCCGCGTGCTCAACCCCCGGGTGAATGGATATGCCCACTTTTGGAACCACGAAGGTTACGGTCGCGTCCGCTTTGACGGCTTTGCCAAGAACGGCTCCGGTGTTTGAGTCTATGCCGGACGGAACATCCACCGAAAGACACGGGCATTTTGAAGCGTTGATGAAATCTATCAATCCGGCATCCGCCGCGCGAACTTCGGATTCAAGTCCCGTGCCGAGCAGAGCGTCAATTATGAGGTCGCATCCGACAATCTTTTTCTCCAGTGTTTTTTTCGGGTCTTTTCCAATTTCAACGATTGGAATTCCGCTTTTTTCCGCGGACTTCAGGTTTTCAAGGGGTTGTTTTGAGTATTCGGCTGTTTTTTTTGAAGTGTAAACGGTAACTTTCTTTCCCTTGGCCGCCAGATGCCGCGCGGCGACAAAGCCGTCTCCGCCGTTGTTGCCGCCTCCGCAGACAACGGCTATTTTCCGGGCTTCGGGAAATTTTCTTTCCGCCGCCAGACAAACGGCGCGCCCGGCGTTTTCCATAAGCACGTTTACGGAAATCCCGTGCTCATCAACCGACGCTCTGTCTATCTCGCGTATTTCCTCTCTTGTAGCGGCTTTCATTAGCCAGATTGTAACAGGCGCGCGAGATTGCCCGCAAGGAGTTATTGATTGAAACGGCTCCGCTCGTATGATATTCTGCAACAATGCTTTCGATTAGAGAAGGTGCGGCCGGTATAGCGAAATACGCTTACTCCAGAGCTTCCGGAAGACCCATACTTGCGAATCTTGAAGTTACAAAACTTTGTAACGCGACCTGCGATTTTTGTGATTACTGGCAGACGCGCCACGAAGTCCGCCTTGACGACTACCGACCCGTGATGCGGAAAATCAACCCGCTTGTTACGGTTGTAACCGGCGGCGAGCCAATGCTCAGGAAAGACCTCCCGGACATTTTCAGCCAAATCAAAGAGACTTCCATTTACATTTTCACCTCAATGGTTACCAAAGGCGACCTGCTTGACATCGGCAAGGCGCGCGAACTTTTTGACGCCGGAATGGATCAGATAGCCATTTCGCTTGATTTTCCGGGTGAGATGCACGACCAATACAGGGGAATCAAAGGGCTTTGGAATCACATTTCCGAACTTATGCCTCAAATGGCGGAGGAGTTTCCGGACAAAAGCATCATAGTGAACACCGTGATAATGGACGACAATCTGGACGAGGTTTTGAACATTGCGGACAAGGCGAGAGAGTGGGGCATAGGCATATCTTTCAGTTCGTATTCCGTTATGAAAACAAACAACGAATCACATTTGATTGACTCCAAACACGCTGGGCGCGTGAGAACGCTTATTGATGAAATTATTGAAAGAAGGCGCAAGTGGAAGGGGACTATTCTTTCGAGCGAATATTACTTGAATCAAATCCCCTCATATTTTGAGCGCGGTGGCGTGCCGGATTGCACGGCGGGAATTGAGCATCTGCAAATCACTCCGAGCGGCCACATAAAACGGTGCAGTGAAATGCCCGTTGTGGCGCACTGGTCTGAATATGAACCGGGAATGTTTCAGCCCACAAAATGCGAAGCGTGCTGGTTCAGTTGCCGCGGCGAAACGCAAGCCCCGCAAACAATGAGACGCGCCCTTGAATACATGGGCGTTTGGATTTAATTTCCGGCACTTCCTTAATCAGATTTCCGTCCCCGTTGCTCATTGTTTCCTTTTTAAACTCCACACAGTTCCCTCAGCACCGTCTTCAAGAACAACGCCTTTTTCCGCTAGTGTGTTTCGGATTTCGTCCGCTTTGCTCCAGTCTTTTTCCTTTCTCGCGGCTTCTCTTTCCGCTATAAGTCCGGTGATTTCGTCTTCGGATATTTCCGCGTCCATCGCGCCTTTCTTATACTCGTCGGGGTCGCCGGCAAGTATTCTCACGACACCCGCGAATTCCTCTATCGCGCCAAGCGCGGACGCAATCGCGCCCGAACCGGCGGGGTTTGAATCAAGCGAGCGGTTGATTTCCCTTATGAGGTCAAACAGATGACCTGTTGCTTCGGCGGAGTTAAAATCATCAAGCATCGCGCCGAAACTTTTTTCTTTGAATTTTTTTACAGACTCGGCAAGTTTGCCGTCATCGTCGCCGTCATTGCCCGCCGCTTTTGCCCGTCCGATTGTTTTGTAAAGCCGTCCCAGAGACGCTTCGGCCTCATCAAGGGCTTTTTCTGAAAAATCCGCCGGATTGCGGTAGTGGTGAAGCAGGAAGAAAAGGCGAATCGCTTCGGGAGACCATCTTTCAAGCGCCTGTTTGACCGTGAGAAAATTATCAAGCGATTTGCTCATTTTTTCTCTGTTTATCTGAATCAGCCCGTTGTGCATCCAGTATTTAGCGAATCCGCCGCCTGCGGCTTCGGACTGCGCAATTTCGTTCTCGTGGTGCGGAAAAATCAAATCTTTCCCGCCGCCGTGTATGTCAAAATCCATTCCAAGATATTCCATGCTCATCGCGCTGCACTCTATGTGCCAGCCGGGCCGTCCTTTCCCCCACGGGCTGTTCCAACTCGGTTCGCCGGGCTTTGCCGCCTTCCAGAGCGCGAAGTCAAGCGCGTCTTCCTTTTTTTCGTTCAGGTCTATGCGCACCGCTTCAAGCATTGAGTCAAGAGTCCTGCGCGACAGTTTGCCGTATTCGTTGAACTTTCTAACCGAAAAGAAAACATCTCCGTCCGATTCGTATCCGATTCCGCTTTCAATAATTTTCCCGACAAGCGCGACGATTTGCGCCATGTGGGTGGTAACCCTCGGCTCAACATCGGGCGTGCGGACGCCGAGCGCTTCCATATCCTCGCTGTAATCTTTAATATAAGTTTCGGTGATTTCCTCGCATGTTTTGCCTGTTTCATTGGCGCGGTTGATGATTTTGTCGTCAACATCGGTGTAGTTTCTCACAAAAGTAACTTCATAACCCGTATGGATGAGAAACCGCCTTATGACATCAAAAGAAACCGCCGAACGCGCGTGCCCGAGATGGGCTGAGTCATACACTGTGGGCCCGCAAACATATATGCCGACCTTGCCGGGGTTTTTCGGCACAAAGGTTTCTTTCATCCGCGAAACCGTGTTGTAAAGTTTGATTTCAGGAAGTTTGCTCATAACCGCACATCGGTGATTTTGAAGTTGAGTTTTGCTTGTCCGTTTTGAATGTAAGGCACGTAATTAAGTAGGTTAGGGTCTGAGAAAGAAACATAAAAAGACATTCCGGGCGTAATTGGTCCACCAGAGTTTGCTCTTAACACAAGCGGGTCATATCCCGCAAGTGCGGCGCAACCCTCTTTTTTCAAATTCTTTGCGTCTGCAAGAGTGGCAGCGAGCAGATATGAATGCATCTCAAAAGCGTGATTTGCCGTTACATGGCCGATTTCGTGTCCGATGACTGCGGCGGCTTCGTCATCATTGCAGAACTCCATAAAGCCGAGATTGGCGAACACAAAAGTGCCGCCGGTGACAAAAGCATTGAAACTTTTTTCTGGCAATAGGACAACTGTCCATTTCTCATCGCGAAGGTGGCTGACTTTGTGAACACGCTCAAAGATTTTTTTCAAACGGAGGTATTGGGAACGGCTGACCCTTTCGTTGATATTGCTACCGTATTTTTTGATAGTGGAAAGAGCGGCTGAATCTGCCTGCTTTATTTGCGCCTTCCTGTCTTGAAGACTGAGGGAACGAAGCCCCGTAATCTTGTCCTTTTCCGTTACACTCTCGGTTACAGAATGGAGAAATTTGTCAATTTCGCCAAAAATGCCAGCGTGTGTTACGGGCGTGATGGCAAGCGTGACCGCAATGATTACGGCGGCTGTTCTCATATCAAATCTTCACCGCCGTCAACGCCGATAACATTGCCCGTTACCCAGTCCGCTCCGCTTTGCGCGAGAAGGGCTATTGTTTTGGCAACATCCTCGGTTGTGGTCAGCCGCCCGGACGGATTGACCCGCATGGCGTTTTCAACAAGTGCTTCGTTTCCGGGGATTTTTCTGAGCGCGGGCGTGTCTGTTACACCGGCTCTTATTGAGTTTGCGGTGATTTTTTTCGGCGCGAGTTCAACGGCAAGTTGGCGAATGTGGTGTTCAAGCGCCGCTTTTGCCGCCGAAACGGCTCCGTATGTGGGCCATACCCTGTGGCTTCCCGAACTTGTCATCGCGAAAATTCTGCCGCCTTCGCCCATGAGTTTTCGCGTTACAACGTCCTGCGACCAGTAAACAAGGCTGTGCGCCATCACATCAAGCGTCATATCCATGTTCTTGTTTGTGAGCATTTCCTCCGGCTTGTCCGAAACGTAGTGTTTGAGGGTTCCAAACGCGAGCGAGTGCAGAAGAACCTTTACCGGACTTTCCGCGCCGGCCGGCCCTGCCAGAGAATCCAGAACCTCCGCGCGCTTTTCCGGGTCTGCCGCATTGACGTTGAAAAACAGCGCTTTTGCTCCTTCGGATTCAATAGCGCTTTTAATCTTTTCCACGTTTCCCAATCCGGCTTTTCTGTCCAGATGGACTCCGCAGATATTCATTCCGTTTTTCGCGAGCTCAACCGCCGCCGCTTGTCCGAAACCGCTTGACGCGCCTAAGATGATAGCCCATTTCTTTTGAGTGTCTTTTGCCATGTGAACCGCCTTGAATGAAATTTGATGGGGCGTGTAAACCCGACCTTTCTATCAATATATATTCACAGTAATAGAGGGGAAATTCAAATTATGTGGTTTCTTAAACTTTGTTGACAAAACTCCGTGTCTATCTGTAGAATGAGTGGGAGTTCAGTAGGAGGGAATATTATAATGAAAAAGTCTTTATTTTTCGCGCTTGTTGTGGCGCTTGCCTTGTCTTTTAGCCCGAGTGCCAAAGCAGATGTTATGGATGAAGGTGCTATGGATGAAAATGGTAGCATGATGTCCACGTATATGTCGGACGGCAACAAAGAATTTGTTCTTAAGAGCGGCTACTACTACCAGAAGGCACGTATGGCCGGACCCGATGCTGAGGAGCACGGGATGTCCATGGGTTTTGAATTGTCGCGCTTTATTGGCGGCAACAGTGTTTTCGGTTTGAATTTTCTTTCAAGTTTAAGGTTTGAGCCGGACCTCATGATTGGTTTTGCTGATGTGGCGGACCACACTCTCAATCATTTCTCTGCGCCAGTTTTTGTGCAGTTTGATTTCCCTATGGAGACGAACCCGGTGGAATTGTCGGCCGGAGTGGGAACGGGTCTGTTTATTTACGATCTCGGAGACCAGATTTCCAGAGAAGATTTCATGCCGGTGATTGGCAAATTTGCCGTTGACTATGTTAAACGCGACGGCTTGAAAATGGGTGTGGCGGCAAAGGGGCATTACGTTATTAACCGCGCCACAGGTCCCGTCAGCAAATTGTGGGGACTGTCTGGGGTTGCCAGAATTTCCTTTGTGTTCTGATAAGCAAGTCGATTTCTGATATTGAAAAAGCGCCGGATTTTTATCCGGTGCTTTTTTTTTATAGCGGCAGTATTGACAAGGCAATGGTGCTTCGTTACTGTAACCACCCCGCGACACATTGTGTCGTAAGTTCTTTGAAAACTGAATAGCACGCAGACAGCGGACAAACGCAGAGTCGTTTCCAGACGATTACAATTTTTAGGAAGAGTTTGATTCTGGCTCAGAGCGAACGCTGGCGGCACGCTTTACACATGCAAGTCGAGCGAGAAAGCGACTTCGGTCGCAAGTACAGCGGCGGACGGGTGAGTACAACGTGGATAACCTGCCTTAAGGTTCGGAACAACCTTGGGAAACCAAGGCTAATGCCGGATATGACCACGATGTCTTCGGACAATGGGGTAAAAGATGGCCTTTTTGGTTGTCGCCTTTTGAGGGGTCCACGTCCTATCAGGTTGTTGGTGGGGTAAAGGCCTACCAAGCCAAAGACGGGTAGCCGGCCTTAGCGGGTGATCGGCCACACGGGGACTGAGACACGGCCCCGACTCCTACGGGAGGCAGCAGTGGGGAATATTGGGCAATGGGCGAAAGCCTGACCCAGCGATGCCGCGTGAGGGAAGAAGGCCTTCGGGTTGTAAACCTATGTCAAGAGGGAAGAAGGGTCTGTAAATTAACCTTACAGGCTTGACTGTACCTCCAGAGGAAGCCCCGGCTAACTCCGTGCCAGCAGCCGCGGTAATACGGAGGGGGCAAGCGTTGCTCGGAATTACTGGGCGTAAAGAGTTCGTAGGTGGTCTTGCAAGTTGGATGTGAAAGCCCGGGGCTTAACCCCGGAATTGCATCCAAAACTGCTTGACTTGAGTCCAAGAGAGGTTGGCGGAATTCCCGGTGTAGCGGTGAAATGCGTAGATATCGGGAGGAACACCAGTTAGCGAAGGCAGCCAACTGGCTTGGTACTGACACTGAGGAACGAAAGCGTGGGGAGCGAACCGGATTAGATACCCGGGTAGTCCACGCCCTAAACGATGGATGCTAGATGAAGGGGATTTTCTTCTTTGTCGTAGTTAACGCGTTAAGCATCCCGCCTGGGGAGTACGGTCGCAAGGCTGAAACTCAAAGAAATTGGCGGGGGTCCGCACAAGCGGTGGAGCATGTGGTTTAATTCGATGATAAGCGAAGAACCTTACCAAGGCTTGACATGCTATCTTATGCTGGTGTGAAAACATCAGTTACGTCGGGCTTGCCTGACGAATTTAGCACAGGTGCTGCATGGCTGTCGTCAGCTCGTGCCGTGAGGTGTCCGGTTAAGTCCGGTAACGAGCGCAACCCCTATCTTTAGTTGCCAGCGCTTCGGGCGGGGACTCTAAAGAGACTGTCGGCGACAAGTCGGAGGAAGGCGGGGATGACGTCAAGTCAGCATGGCCCTTACGCCTTGGGCTACACACATGCTACAATGGCCGATACAACAGGTCGCGAACCCGTGAGGGGGAGCCAATCCTATAAAGTCGGTCTCAGTTCGGATTGCAGGTTGAAACTCACCTGCATGAAGTTGGAATCGCTAGTAATCGCAGATCAGCAATGCTGCGGTGAATACGTTCCCGGACCTTGCACACACCGCCCGTCACACCACGAAAGTTGGTTCTACCCGAAGTAGCCGCGCTTAACCTTCGGGAGGCAAGTTCCTAAGGTAGGGCCAGTAATTGGGGTGAAGTCGTAACAAGGTAGCCGTAGGGGAACCTGCGGCTGGATCACCTCCTTACTCACGGAGTAAATTTTTACTCACAAAGAGTAAACAATAACAAAACAAACCCAATCGTTTGAACGAAACGGTTTTGTAGTCTGTCTGTCGGCGTGCTTTTCAGTTTTGAAAGGATTTTGGTCTTTTTGAAAACTAATAATGGGTAGTTCTAAACTTAACTTTTTAACAAATATTCCTGTTGACAATATTAATTCTCTTGAATTTCAAGAGCCTAATCACAAGATTTATCTCTCCGAAAGTGTCTATTCCGAGAATGACATCGAGAAAAGGAAAAGACTTGGGCTACGTTTATTCCATCTCATGGCTCATGGGAAGACAAACGCAAACTTTTCTCTTTTCTCAAGATACTCTTCAACTTTTTGCAGGGATATTTTTCCGCTTCAATCAGGTTCCTCTCATCATCTCCAAGCGGCGACAATCCGGTTGCTCCCGCTATGATTGTGTAAATTGGCTGTCTCACCCCGTCATTATATCGCTTTGTATATATAATCCCCCTTCGTGAGCAATTTCGTCACCATAGACGTTGAAACAGCCAACCGTAGCCGTGGAAGCATCTGCCAACTTGGCGTTGTTGAGGTTCGCGGCGGCGTTTTTGCGAATGAATGGTCAACACTTGTAAATCCCGAAGAACATTTTGAAGAGTTCAATACCGGAATTCACGGCATTGATCCCGAAGATGTGGAAGGCGCGCCAACATTTGCGGACATTTCCGCCACTCTGCGCTCCAAACTTCAAAACCAAATTGTAATCAGCCACACATTTTTTGATTTGGATGCCATCAGAGAAGCAAAAAGCAAATACCAAATCGCGCCGATTGGATTTTCAAAGTAGCTGGACAGCAGAAGTTTCGCATACAAGGCGTTTAACTTACAAAACGGCGCGGCTCTCAAAACTCTATGCAATGAACTCGGCATTTCTTTCAATCACCACGAAGCGCTTTCAGACGCAAAGGCATGCGCGCAAGTGGTTCTCAAAGCGTGTGAACGCGGCGGTTTTTCCGTTGGCGATTTTGCGTAATTTCCTTCCTTAAATAAACCTGTCTGTTTGCAAGAAATTTTTTATAGAATGACTTTTTGCAATGATTCAAAAAAGCACAACCTGTTTCCGTTCAGACGGTGAGCCGCTTACCGAATACGGTTCCCGTGGCGAAGCGCAAGAGGGCGCGGATTACGCAAGGGCGGAGTTTGGCAATGAAAATTTAGTTCCGTATTCCTGTGAAACCTGCGGTTATTTTCATATTGGTCCGAAAGACCGCGCGCCGAACAGAACTTGCCCGAACTGCACGGGTGCGGAAGGCGAAAACAAGGACGTTTACGAGGCAGAAATAGACGCGATGCGTATGGTCAAAATGAAACGGAAAAGAGGAGTGGTGTTGAGCACTTACGAGTGTCCGGTCGGCAATGGATGGCATTTGACGAAGAGGTGAAAGTCCGCATTGCCTTATTTTGACACTCCAACCGATTGTTTATACACTTTCCGCTTTGCCGGGGGCCCATAGCTCAGCCTGGTTAGAGCGCACCCCTGATAAGGGTGAGGTCGATGGTTCAAATCCATCTGGGCCCATGAAATAGATTTTGGTTTGGGGTTTAATAAATTGTGCTGAATGAGGAGAGTTTGTGTCGTGCTTGGACGGGAAGTTAAAGCAAATATGTTTGCTTTAACTTCCGAGCCTTCATACATTTCGTAAGCAAGGGGCCGTAGCTCAGCTGGGAGAGCGCATCAATGGCATTGATGAGGTCGGCGGTTCGAACCCGCTCGGCTCCACGCATACGAGATAGTGAGGGGCAGCAAGCAAAAAGTGAATATGTTCACTCAAATGACCCCTGCGGGGTCGGTTTTTAGGGGGCCGTAGCTCAGTTGGGAGAGCGCCGGCTTTGCAAGCCGGAGGTCGGCGGTTCGAACCCGCTCGGCTCCACGCATACGAGATAGTGAGGGGCAGCAAGCAAAAAGTGAATATGTTCACTCAAATGACCCCTGCGGGGTCGGTTTTTAGGGGGCCGTAGCTCAGTTGGGAGAGCGCCGGCTTTGCAAGCCGGAGGTCGGCGGTTCGAACCCGCTCGGCTCCACCACCACCCTTTTTCCGTTTTTCCATTTTGTGACAACCATTTTGTGTCCGGTCTGTTTTCCGGCCGCATCCATTTTGAACCTTCCGTAGAAGGTCGTAAAGTCCAGTTTTCGCGCGGTTTCGCGCAAGATTTTGTCGTCTGTGCTTTTGCTTTCAAGAGCGCATTTCTGAAAAACCAGACCGATGTTGAACGCCTGCGCCGCCGGATAGTCGGGACTGCGCCCGTATTCTTTCCTGAACATCTCCGCGAACTCAAGAGATGACGGACCAAAATCCGGTTCCGGCGCAAACGGGTTGTTCTCTTCCCACTGGCTTACGGAAAAAACTTCCTCGCTTTTTGCTCCAAACCTCTCAAAAAAGTTGTCCACGCCCGCGGCGACAAAACACAAAAAACCGGGTTCGCCGTCTTTTTTCAGAATTTCCTCAGCCAGCGCAAAATCGTCCTCCATTCTGCCCGCCGACAGAATGGGTGCTCCGAGCGCAATCAGTTCCCGCGCGATTTTGCCAAAATCCGCCGCGCCCGAAACATATTCAAATCTGTGAACGGCGAGTTTAAGTTTTCGTGCGCACGCTTCCGCTCCGTCCGTAACCGCTTTTGAAAAACCGCTGTCCGTTGGATTTGCCATTGCAACGGTTTTTGCTCCGCCGTCCGCAAGCATATCAACAACCGGAACAAAGTACCGGCTCGCGGGCGTTATCGCGCTCACCGTATTTTCATAATCGCTGATTTCGTCCGCCGCTCCGCCGTGATTCCACAAGGTTTTCCCTTTTTTCGATGAAGCCTTTGCGGCGGCAAGCGCGAGGCTGCTTGAATACGGTCCGAAAACCGCGCGAACAGTTTTGTCAGAGCAAAAATTTTCCGTTATGGCGGATGCCTTCGGTTCGGAACTTTCATCGTCTTCAATGACAAGTTCCACTTGCTCGCCGGTTGATTCCGCGTAGCGCACCCAAAGCGCCGCGCCGTCACGCGCTTTTTTCCCGAGCGGCGCGAACCGCCCCGTCAAACTCAAAATTATGACGATTTTGAGAGCCACTTTAAGAGTACCGTTTTAAGAAGAAAGGAGGGAAAGGGCTTTTTCCACTCTGTTCATTCCCTCCTCAATGTTTTCCATTGAGGTTGCGTAGGAAATTCTGATGTGGTTTTCCATTCCGAACTCTATGCCGGGAACAACCGCCACTTTCGCCTGACTCAGCAGAAAATCAGTAAAGTCCAGACTGTTTTCCATTTCCCTGTCGCCGAATTTCATGCCGATGAATTTTTCAATGGAGGGGAAAATATAGAACGCTCCCTGAGGGTCAAGGCACTCAAATCCGATTTCCCGCACTCTTGAGACGATGAAGTCTTTTCTGCGCTCAAATTCTTCGCCGCGCCGCTCCACAACTTCCTGTTCGCCCGAAAGCGCTTCAACCGCCGCCATTTGCGCCATTGACGGAGGGTTTGACGTGCACTGACCCTGTATTCGCGACATTGCCGCGATAACGTCTCTGCCGCCCGCCGCGTATCCGATTCGCCACCCCGTCATGGAATAGGTTTTGGACACGCCGTTTACCAGAATGGAGTTTTCTCTGGCTTCCTCTCCCAGAGACGCAACCGGCGTGTGGGTTGTTCCGCCGTAAAGGATCTTGTCGTAAATTTCGTCCGAAATGATGAAAATTTCGTCTTCCACCGCTGCGTCCACAAGCGCCTTAATCTCATTTTCGTCATAAGTGGAGCCCGTGGGGTTTGACGGATAGTTCAAAATCAGCGCGCGGGTTTTGCGCGAGATTTTCTTTTTCAGCACGGCGGGCGTGAGTTTGAAGCCGTCTTTGAGGGTTGTCTCCGCGATAACGGCTTTTGACCCCGCGAGCGCGATTTGCGCCGGATATGAAACCCAGTATGGAGATGGAACAATCACCTCGTCTCCGGAGTTGAGAACCGCCTGCGCTATGTTGTAAAGCGTGTGTTTCGCGCCGCACGAAACCATAACTTCGTCCTGCGCGTATTCAATTCCATAATCTTCTTTGATTCTTGCGGTTATTGCGTTTTTGAGTTCCGGTATTCCGCCGACCGGAGTGTATTTTGTAAACCCGTTCCGTATGGACTCAATGCCCGCTTCCTTTATGTCCGATGGCGTGTCAAAGTCCGGCTCTCCCGCGCCGAACCCGATAACGTCCACCCCTTCGGCTCTGAGTTCTTTAACTTTTGCCGTAATTGCCAGAGTCGCGGACTGTTTGATCTCCGCCGCTCTTTTGGAAATTTCTATGCTCATTTTCTCACCTCGTTTCTCTAAAAGTATCTATTCCCCAAGCAGTTTTTCGCGTAATCGTTTTTCCACAAAATCCGGAACCAGCCCCGCCGCCGAGCCGCCAAGAGTTACAATCTCTTTTATCAGCGATGAACTGATGTGGGAATGTTTCGCGTCCGTAACCATGAAAACAGTTTCAATTTCCGGGTTTAGCGCTTTGTTCGCGGTTGCCATTCGGAGTTCGTATTCAAAGTCCGAAACGCTTCTCATTCCCCGCAGAATTGTTTTCACTCCCTTTTGCGTGGCGTAGTACATGAGCAAACCGTCAAAACTTTCCACTTTGACGTTCTTTTCGCCCTTGACCGCTTCAGCAACCATCTCCACTCTCTGTTTTGCGGAAAAAGCCGCGCTTTTTGAAATTGTTTCCGCCACCGCGACCGTAAGTTCGTCAAAAACCTCCGCTCCGCGCTCAATAATGTTTATGTGTCCCAGAGTGAGAGGGTCAAAAGATCCCGGATATATCGCCGTTCTTTTCATTTTATTTTTCCGTCTACGAGCTTGTGGGAGAAAGTATGCTGACGGTTGTTCCGCCATACTTTTTCGTCAGGCGGTTTTCCGCGCCGTTTTCACTCTCCGCCACGGCTCCGGTCTCATACTCTATTACAATTCTGCCGTTTTCCGATAGCAAGGGAGAAAAACAATCGGTTAAATTCCTGTTCGAAACCTTTTGGAAAAGCGCATAAGGCGGCGCGATGAATATAAGGTCGAACCTTTTTCCCACCGAAAGCAGCCGTTCAGCCGCCTTGCGGTAGTCCGAGCGAATCAGTTCGCATTGACTTTCAAATCCGCACTGCTTGATGTTTTCGGCAATGATGTCCGCAACGTTGGAGCTTTTTTCAACAAACACGGCGGAGTCCGCGCCTCTGCTGAGCGCTTCCAATCCCAGCGCGCCGGAGCCCGCGAAAACGTCCAGCACTTTTTCGCCCGCGATGTCGCCAAGCCGGTCAAACACCGATTTTTTGACGCGTGCCGCCATCGGGCGTACGCCTTTTTGCGCGGTCTTAATCTTTCTGCCCTTCGCCGAGCCGGTGATTACTCTCATAGCGGCACAAATGATACCGAAACGGCGGCAAAGTTTGAAGAGGGAGGGGTAATTGATTAAGCGCGGCATTTGTAATATACTTCGGGGCGATTCGAAACCTTTTCCGGTTTTTAAACAATGGCAGAAGACAGTTCGCGTTTCCTTCCCAGAAGCATCGAAGATGAGATGAAGGAGTCCTATCTTTCATACTCAATGAGTGTGATTGTGGGCAGGGCTCTTCCCGACGCCAGAGACGGAATGAAACCCGTTCACCGTCGCATTCTTTACGGAATGCACGAAGCCGGAAACGCCTGGAACAGACCTTATAAAAAGTCCGCCCGAATTGTCGGTGAGGTGATGGGTAAGTTTCATCCGCACGGAGATTCGGCGATTTACGACACGCTTGTACGAATGGCGCAGGATTTCTCAATGCGCTACCCCCTTGTTGACGGTCAGGGCAATTTCGGTTCAATGGACGGCGATCCGCCCGCGGCGATGCGCTACACCGAAGTCCGGCTGGACAAGATAGCGGGTGAACTGCTGGACAATCTTGATAAAAACACCGTTGATTTCATTCCAAACTATGACGGCGGAGAGCATGAGCCGGTTGTTCTTCCGGCGCGTCTGCCCAACCTTCTGCTGAACGGCTCGGCGGGCATAGCGGTTGGAATGTCAACAAACATCCCGCCTCACAACCTTGGAGAGCTTGTTGACGCGATTATTGCCCAGATTAAAAATCCCGACATAACGATTGCGCAACTTATGAAGCATGTTTCCGGTCCCGATTTCCCGACCGGCGGGTTTATTCACGGCAGCGCGCCCATCAAACAGATATACGAAACCGGAAGAGGAATAATCAAAATTAGGGCGAAAGCCATCATAGAGAAGCAGAAAAAAGGCGACAAAAACCTTGTTGTAATCAGTGAAATTCCGTATCAAGTCAACAAGGTCAAACTCATAGAGCGCATTGCGGAGCTTGTCAAAGATGAAAAAATCAAGGGCATAAGCGATATTCGCGACGAGTCCGACAGGGACGGAATCCGCCTTGTCGTGGAGCTCAAAAGAGGCGAAAACGCCGAAGTTGTTCTCAACCAGCTTTACAAAAACACGCAGATGGACACATCTTTCGGCGTGATTATGCTCGCGCTGGTAGGCAATCAGCCCGAAGTATTGAATCTGAAACAGGCGCTTTCGCAGTTCATAGACCACCGCAAAGAGGTGGTTATACGAAGAACCCTGTTTGATCTTGAAAAAGCCGAAGCGCGACTGCACATCCTTGAGGGATTGAAAATCGCGCTGGACAATATTGACGCGGTCATCAAACTCATACGCGGTTCCAAAAGCCCCAACGAAGCCAAAGACGGGCTTATGGCGAAGCTTTCGCTGTCTGACATTCAGTCGCAGGCGATTTTGGACATGAGGTTGCAGAGGCTTACCGCGCTTGAAAGAGACAAAATCTTTGAGGAACGTGAAGAGCTTTTAAAAACGGTTGCCGAACTCAAAAAAATCCTTGCCAGCGAGGAACTGATTTTCAAAATCGTCAGTGATGAACTGGTTGAACTGAAGAAAAAATACGCCGATAAAAGAAGAACGGAAATTCTTGAAAATGTTGAAGAGATTTCAATTGAAGATCTTATCTCGGACGAAGATATGGTCGTAACAATTTCGCATGAGGGTTACATCAAAACCACGCCTTTGAGCATTTATCGCAGTCAGCGGCGCGGCGGCAAGGGCAAAAAGGGAATGACCACCCGCGAGAGCGATTTCGTTGAAGACCTTTTTACGGCTTCAAGGCACAACTATGTTCTGTTTTTCACCAATCACGGCAGATGTCACTGGCTAAAAGTTTATGGGATTCCCGAAGCGGGGCGAACCGCGCGGGGCAGGGCGATGGTGAATCTGCTCAACCTTAGTGAGGGTGAACAAGTTGCCGCGGTGCTTCCCGTGAGAAAGTTTGAGGAAGACAAGTTTATTCTCATGGCGACCCGGCGCGGCATTGTGAAGAAAACAAGTTTGATGGCGTATTCGCGTCCGCGTTCCGGTGGAATAATCGCGCTGAACATCAAAGACGGAGACGAGCTTGTCGCGGCGCGCATAACAAACGGCAAAAGCGAGATTTTTCTCTCTTCCCACGACGGCAAAGTGATTCGTTTTGAAGAGGCGAAAGTCAGACCGATGGGAAGAACGGCGGCGGGAGTAAAGGGCTTAAACCTTGACACGAAAGACCGTCTTGTCAGTCTTGAGGCGGTTGAAGACCCCGAAGCGCAAATCCTTACGGTTACGGAGAAAGGTTTCGGCAAAAGAACCCGCGTCTCAAGCTACAGGCAGACAAATCGGGGCGGCAAGGGCGTGAAAACCGTTGATATAACCGAGAAAAACGGCAAAGTGGTCGGCACTTTTCAAGTAACGGACGCCACTCAACTTATCCTCATTACCACCCCCGCCGGCAAGGTCATCAGGGTGAATGTGAGCGAAATCAGAAGCACCGGACGCGTCGCGCAGGGCGTGCGGGTGGTGCGTCTTGAATCCGGTGAAACCATAGCGGCGGCGGCAAGGGTTGTTGAAAGAGATGATTCAGATGAGGGGGCGGAAGAATCCGAACCCGAACAGCAGGTGAATGGTTCAGCGCCTCCCGAAGACAAAGAGCCCGAAGAAAACTAGCGGAATGTCCCGCGAGATAGAAAACGTTTTCATAGACCTTCCGGGCAACAACTGTTTTGTCTGCCATCCGCAAAACAAGTTCGGGTTGCGGCTCAAGTTCTACGCTGATGACCACACCGGTGAAGTGTTCACGACTCTGACTCCCGAAAGGCATTTCAACGGTTTTCCGGGGATTGTTCACGGCGGAATTCAGTGCGCCGTTATTGACGAACTTGCCTTTTGGACTATGTTTGACAAGGTTGGTAAAATCGGCGTTACAACGCGCATTGACCTGCGCTATCTCGCGCCGGTCGGTTTTGACGAGCCGATGGAGGCGCGCGCTAAGGTTATTGAGCGGGAGGGCAGGAATGTGAAAGTTTCCGCTTCAATCAGGGGCGCCGGCGGCAGGGATTCGGCAAAGGCGGTTGTTACCTACGCTCTTCCCGACAGAAAAACCCTGAATGCTATTCTCGGAGAGGATACGCTTAAAGGAAAGTTTGAGAGGTATATAAACGAATGAAACTCTACACGCATCCGCTTTCAGGAAACGCATACAAATCCGAACTGCTACTTTCGCATCTCGGCGCGGATTTTGAGAAAATCACGATTGACATATTCAAAGGCGAACATCAGACCGATGAGTTCAAAAAACTCAATCCCAACTGCAAGATTCCCGTGCTTGTGGACGGTGATTTTGTGATGTGGGAGTCAAACGCGCTTTTGTTCTACATTGGGCGAAAATTTGCTCCGAACCCCTATTTTCCCGAAGATCCCGAACAATTCGGCAGTGTCGCGCAGTGGGTTGTTTTCGGGAAAACAACTCTGGATACTCCACTAGCACTCGCGCGATTCTGGACGAAATACCTGCCGTCCGACAAGGTTGACGCCGTTGCTTTGGAGCAAAAACGCGCCGAAGGGCTCGCGGCGCTTGAAGTTTTTAACGGTTGCCTCGCCGGGCGTGAATTTCTCGCGGACTCATACACAATAGCCGACATTGCCTGTTATCCGTATGTCGCGCTCGCGCATGAGGGCGAGATTGATATCTCGAAATATCCCGAAGTCGTCAAGTGGGTAAAAAGGATTGAGTCTCAACCGGGTTTTGTCTCAATGGGCTGAATGGAGCGGGAGACGGGATTCGAACCCGCGACCTTTTCCTTGGCAAGGAAACGCTCTAGCCAACTGAGCTACTCCCGCGAAAGAAGTAATGAGGATATTACTCACACTTTTCATTGTCAACAGGGAAAATTGAGCGGGAGACGGGATTCGAACCCGCGACCCTTTGCTTGGGAAGCAAATGCTCCGGCCAACTGAGCTACTCCCGCGGTTTTTATTTACTTTTCACTGCAAAAGTGGAAAATATCACCAGCCCGCGGCGCTGTCAATCATCGCCCGGAGTTCTTCATGAGAGCGTAAAATGTCAGTAAAAAACAGGAATTTTGTTAAGAACGCCAAGACCGCCGTTATTAAAATCGGCAGCAGCGTTTTGCTTTCCGGTTCGTCTCTTGACGAAACCGTTTTCGGGCGGATAGCCAAGCAGGTTGCTTTATTGCGCGAAGCGGGGATAAGGGTTGTAATAGTGTCTTCGGGCGCAATCGCGGCTGGGATGAAACAACTGGGGCTCAGCGCGCGCCCCGACACGATACGTAAGAAGCAGGCGGTTGCCGCGTGCGGACAAAGCCATCTTATCCGCAACTACGAAACGGCTTTTCTCAAAAACGGTTTTTCCGTGGCACAGGTGTTGCTCACTCAGGACGGACTTTCTGACAGACGCTGTTTTTTGAACGCGCGCGGCGCTTTCAATGAGTTGCTGGAAATGGGGGTTGTTCCCGTCGTCAATGAAAACGACACTGTCGCGGTTGAGGAGATAATGTTTGGCGACAACGACAATCTTGCGGCGATTGTCGCCGCTTTTGTTGAGGCGGATTTGCTACTTATGATGACCAACACGGACGGTGTTTATGACTCCAATCCCGAAAACAATTCCAACGCCCGGCTTCTGCCCGTTATAGAAGACATAGACGCGGCGATTAAAAAAAGCGCGGGCGGCACTTCGGGAGCGACAACAACCGGCGGCATGAAAACAAAGTTGCAGGCGGCGGCGAAAGCTTCCGCGTTCGGGATTCCAGCCATCATAGCGGACGGCAGGGATTTTGAAAACATAGGGAAGGTTTTCAGAAGTGATGAAGTGGGAACGCTTGTTGTTCCAACCGGCGAAAAACTCGCCGCGCGCAAACACTGGATCGCGCACACGCTCAAACCCAAAGGGGAGATAACCCTTGATGAAGGCGCGTCAAAAGCGGTGGGCGGGGACGGCAAAAGTTTACTGCCTTCGGGAATTACAAAAGTCAGCGGAGAGTTTGGCAGGGGCGACCCCGTTTTGTGCCTTGACCCGCAGGGCGCCGAGGTCGCGCGCGGACTGGTCTCGTATTCATCTGACGAGGTTGAAAGAATTCGCGGCGCGAAAGCGGCGGAGATTGAGACGATACTCGGTTACAAATACGGCAACGAAATCATGCACCGCGACAACCTTGTCGTATCAGTGAAATAAGGTTTACAGTTTTCCCGTTATCGTGTGAATTTTGTGTGAAAAAGCCGCTTTGATGGGGTCATAACTTTCGTCTTTTTCGGTTTTTCTGGCGTAGTCGCTGATAAATTTGTCTTTGCGCTCAACCTGCATTATTTCTTCATTGTCTCTGAACGCGACAAACTGCGCTCCGAAAGTTTCCTCGGAGATTTTCTGCAAAATTGGCGGATAGTTCTTTGAACCAATGAAAATTGAGTGTATGCGGATGCCGAGTTGCTGGGTTTTTTTCACGATTTCGCGCAATGGGCGAGGTGCTTTCGTGTTCCGATTCGGCGCACCAGCGTTAAGATGGTCCGTGAGTTCCTCTTTTTTGTTAAGCAGGGGAGCGCGCCGCCGCGCTTCTTTGTCATCGTCTTCAAGCCGTATGTCGCCGGAAGTGGGAATTCCGTCCGTTATGAAAAGTATGTGTTTGTTTCTGCGACCGCGCCCTTTGAATTCCGAAACAATTGTTTTCAGCGCTTCTTCGTAGTTTGTATTGCCTGAACAGTCGGTTGATTCCGCCATGTCCATAAGCCATGGATACTCTCTTGAGAATATGCTGCGTTTGCCTTTCTGCCTTTCGTAGGGGTCCGCTTTGTGGTTGAATTCAAGGTAGCCGCATCTCATGTTTTTTGTTCTCGCGAGCTCTATAACGCCCCTCACCACCGATGATGCCCACTCGCTGTATGTTCCCATCATTGAAGTGCTGACATCCCTCAAAATGGCGATTTCGCCTCCGGTTGACTCTCTTTCCCTGAACTGAACGCGCGGCAATGTTGGCGAAGCGGTGTCCGACCAGAGGAAAAACTCAAGCGGGTCTGCGTCTTCAATGTCAAAGGAGTTCATCCGCCGCCACCTTCTTGGCATTCCGCCCGGGTGGCTGGTTTTTGTCGCTATGTTTCTCTGAAAATTGCCTTCAAGAACCTTCATTATCATTTTGATGTTTTGTGCTGTTTCGTCGTTTTTCTTCTGCCGGGTCACATTTTCATCAATGTCTCCGGCGCGGAAGGATTTACTTGAAGTTGTTTTGTCGGACAGCTCTTTGTTGTCTTCTTCTCCCGCAGACTGCTCGGGCTGTCCTTTGGGGTCGGACGGAATGTCCATTCCCTCAGGCGGTGTCATTTTCTGTTCCTGAAGGTCTTGCAGAACCTGAAAGAAAGTCTGACGGTCGGAGTCATGCTCCTCTTCCGCCTCTTTTTCAGCGTTCTCGTCGGGATGCTCTTCTTTTTTATTCTCAGGCAGGTCTTTGTCAAACTCTGAAAGAGCTTCAGAATTTTGTTCAGGTTGGGGGGTTAGAGGGTTTTCGGGCTTTTTTTTTAGTCATTAAGCGCTCAAGAATCGCGTCCAATTGCTCATAAACATCGGGTGGAATACGAAAGACGGTCATGTATTTCAGCACTTCAAGATCTTTCATCACGCAAGATTTTCTTCCATTCAGAACTGCGTTGGCTCTGATAATCTTGAGCGCCTTGACGAGAAAAGTTCTGTCCGAAATAAGTGAGTTGGTTTCATCAAGTCCGAACTCTTCAACAAGTATGCGTATGAATTCTCCAAGCCCCTCCTGAATTTCTTTTGATATGGGGGTGGCTTTGACCTGAGCGTGTAGTTTGTCCAGACGTTTTCTGTCCAGCATTTTGGGAATTTCAACCTTTTCGTCCCGCTCTGAATAGAGCGATATAATCTGCTGTGCGGTTTTCCAATCGCGCATGTGAGAGGTGCCGACCGATTTGATTTGCAACACAAATCTGTCCAGATTGGCGGGGTCAAGCGGCTCATTGTAGTATTCGTCCGCAGTGGGGTTGCTTGTGGCTATTGCGGTCATAAGGGGCAAGTTGTCTTCAAAGAATTTTCTTTCGTTCAGTATCCGTAGAAGAACATTCAGCGATTCCCCGGGAGCCCTTGAAATGTCATCAAGCAGGCAGATTTCCGCCGTCTGAATTCCGCCTTTGACGATTTTCTGCCGGATAATTTCCTCTTCATTGTTTGCCTCTTTTGATATGACCATATCTCCCACAAGTTCGGAAAGCCGCGTGTCTCTGTGGAGTTGGTAAAAGAAAAATTTGAGTTGGGCACTCGCCGCTACAATCTCCGACAGCATTGTTTTTGCCGTTCCGGGAGGACCCTCAATGTATATGTGTTCTCTTGAAAGAATGCCGAGCAACAGGGCCGTCTTGACTTCCCTGTGACCAATTATGTGCCTATCAAGCTCCTTTCGGAGTTTTTGAAACAGTGATTTGCTCATTTCTCGAAAGTTACTATTCCATACTATACGCAACATCATATTTCCGCAAACAGGTTGAATGGGAAAATTGCGCGTTTTGTTTTAGCACGCCCGCACGTTCCTTGATTTCCAGTTCGTTGTTATGTAAGATGCTCGCTTTCCAAATGAAGCCGACTCTCATAAAGATGAGTATAAGCCAGGACGGGCTTCTGCCCCAGCAGAGCATTGAGCTTGGCGAAGCACTTCTGCAAAATTTTCCTAAAAAACTGATGAGCGCGCTCGACTTTGAAAGAGTTGACAGTTCAGGAAAGAAAACAACCTTCATCGGCATAATGCCGGTTTTTGTTGTTATTGGCGAAAAGACGCAGGAGATTCAAATAGAGTTGACGGTGGCGCATCCTGAATTGCGCGACAAAGTGATTGAAATTTTCACTTTGAAATCGCCTTCCGAGGTTCAGGCGGTCGCTCACAAAACGGGAAAATCCAAACCGGCGCCAAAAGCAAAAAGCCCTTCAAAGTCCAAACCGAAAGCCAAATCCGCGCCTTCAAAACCCACGCCGAAAGCAAAACCAAAACCGCTCGTGAAAAAACCGCCTGCGAAAGAGGCGCCCGTGAAAAAGAAGAAAGTTTCGAAAGGGAGAAAAAAGAAGTAAAAACCGCGTATCTTGCGGAGTTTGAAGAAGATGCCGGACAACGTAGAACAAGCCCTTACCTTTGATGACATACTGCTTGTTCCGTCTTTTTCCGAAGTCCTGCCGGGCGAGGTTGATGTTTCCACTTCGCTCACAAAATCCATACAACTCAGTATTCCCCTTGTAAGCGCGGCAATGGACACCGTTACCGAGTCCAAAACCGCTATAGCGATGGCGCAGGAAGGCGGAATAGGGGTTATACACAGGAATCTTGACGCTAACGCGCAAGCCGCCGAGGTGGAAAAGGTGAAAAAATACGAAAGCGGAATGATTGTAAACCCGCTTACCGTACGTCCGTCTCACACGGCAAAAGAGGCGCTGGACATAATGACCTCAAACGGCATAACGGGGCTCCCCGTTACGGAAGAAAACGGCGCGCTTGTCGGCATCATCACAAATCGGGATTTAAGATTTGAAAAACGGCTTTCCCGCTCGGTCAGGGAGATTATGACCCCGAAAGAGAGGCTTGTTACGGTCAAAGAGGGCAAAGTTACAACGGAAAAAGCCACGGGGCTTCTGCATAAATTCAGAGTGGAGAAACTTCCCGTTGTGGATTCCCGTTTTCGCCTCAAGGGAATGATAACGATGAAGGATATTGAAAAAATCCGGAAATTCCCGCATGCCTCAAAGGACAGTTACGGGCGGCTCAGGTGTGCGGCGGCTATCGGAGTGGATTCCGGCAGGGACGAAAGGGTTGAGAAAGTAAAAGCGGCGGGATGTGACGTTATTTTTGTGGATACGGCTCACGCCCACTCAAAACGGGTGATTGAAAGTGTGCGCGAAATTAAATCCTCTTTTCGCGGGATTGAAGTGGTGGCGGGCAACATAGCGACCGCCGAAGCCGCCAAAGCGCTTCTGGACGCCGGCGCGGACGCGCTCAAAGTCGGGGTGGGTCCCGGTTCAATCTGCACGACAAGGGTTGTCGCGGGAGTCGGAATGCCGCAAATCACAGCAATTTCAAAGGTGTGTTCGGTCGCGCGCAGGCGGGGAATTCCCGTCATTGCGGACGGAGGAATCAAGTTTTCCGGCGATGTCGTGAAAGCGATTGCATTCGGTGCGTCTTCGGTGATGATGGGCAATATGTTTGCCGGCACGGACGAAGCGCCCGGTGAAGTGGTTTTATTTCAGGGCAGAACATACAAGGTTTACAGGGGAATGGGTTCAATTGAGTCAATGCGCGAGGGAAAAAGCCGCGACAGATACGCTCAGGAAAACATCACTGAAACCGGCAAACTTGTTCCCGAAGGTATTGAAGGCAGGGTTCCGTACAGGGGCAGTCTCGGCGCGATTGTTTATCAGATTATCGGCGGTCTCAGGGCGGGTATGGGCTATGTCGGCTGTTCCGATATAGGGAAACTCAAGCGGTATTCAAAATTCGTTCAAATCACAAACGCCGGGCACAGGGAGGGGCATGTCCATGATGTCATCATCACCCGTGAGGCGCCGAACTACAGGATAGAGTAGAAGTGAAAAAATCACTACAGGATAGAGTGGAAGTGAAAGAATCCGCTCCCCGTAAACGGTGCGATTGGGCGCAAGGAAGCGATTTGCTTGCCCGCTATCATGACAGCGAATGGGGAACACCCCTTCATGATGACCTCCGCCATTTTGAGTTTCTTTTGCTTGATGGCGCGCAGGCGGGTTTGAGTTGGCGGACGATTTTGAACAAACGCGAGAATTACAGCGTTGCTTTTGACAGTTTTAACCCTCAAAAAATTTCCCGTTACAAAGATGCCAAAATCAACAAACTTCTTGCAGATGAGGGCATCGTCCGCAATCGGTTGAAAATTCATTCGGCAATTAAGAACGCCCGTGTTTTTCTTCAGATTCAAAAAGAGTTCGGTTCTTTTGATTCTTATGTGTGGCGTTTTACGGGCGGAAAAACCAAAGTCAACAAGTGGAAAACACAGTGTCAAATGCCCGCCCGCACAAAAGAGTCGGACGCTCTTTCAAGCGATTTGAAGAAACGCGGAATGTCGTTTGTCGGAACCACGATAATCTACGCATACATGCAGTCTGCCGGAATGGTGAACGACCATCTTGTGAGCTGCTTCCGCCATAAAGAGTGCGAATGAGAAAGGCGGCGAGTTCAGATATAATCGCGAACTGCATCCATTTTTCGCACAAAGAGCGCAAAGAATGAAACAGACCATTCTTGTAATTGATTTTGGGTCTCAATACACACGCATTATAGCCCGCCGCATACGTGAGCAGGGTGTCTTTTCCGAGATTAAACCGCACACAATCACAGCGGAGCAAGTGCGCGAAATATCGCCTAGAGCGATAGTGCTTTCGGGCGGACCTTCAAGTGTCTGGGACAATGACGCGCCCGGTCTTGACGGTGAAATCTTTGAGACGGGAATTCCGATTCTCGGCATCTGTTATGGAATGCAGTTGCTTGTCCGTATGCTCGGAGGAGAGGTGGAGGAGTCTTCCAAAAGGGAGTTTGGACCCGCGACTGTTGAGATTTCAGATTCGGAGGACGGGCTGTTCGCGGGGCTTTCCGGTTCTGCGGACGTGTGGATGTCCCACGGAGACAAAGTCGCAAAATTGCCGGACGGGTTTGAGATAACCGCCCGAACCTTAAACGCTCCCGTGGCGGCTATAAAACACAGCGGAAAAAAAATCTTCGGCACACAGTTTCACCCCGAAGTGGCGCACACTCCCAAAGGCGGGGAAATGCTTGCCAACTTTCTGTTCAAGACCGCCGGATGCGAAAAAATCTGGAATCCCGAAGCGTTTATAGAAAACACGGTTGCCGCGATTAAAAAACAAGTGGGTTCCGCGCGCGTGATTTGCGCTCTTTCGGGCGGTGTTGACTCATCGGTAACCGCGGCTCTTTTGCGCAAGGCGGTCGGGGACGCGCTTGTATGCATATTTGTTGACACCGGTCTTTTGCGTCTTGATGAGGGTGATGAGGTTGTGCGGATGTTTGCCGAATACGGTATTGAGGTGAAGCGCGTGAACGAAGAAGAGGGTTTTCTGGGAAAACTCGCGGGCGTTTCAGACCCTGAGAAAAAACGTAAGATTATCGGACGCGAATTCATCAAGGTTTTTGAGCGCGAAGCGAAAAAAATCAGTGACGCGAAATTTCTCGCTCAGGGCACGCTCTACCCGGATGTGATAGAAAGCGCGAACACCGGCGGGGCGGCGGCTACAATCAAAACCCATCACAATGTTGGCGGGTTGCCGGAGAAGATGAATCTCAAACTTGTTGAGCCGTTGCGCGAGCTTTTCAAGGATGAAGTTAGGAATGTGGGAAGGCATCTGGGGCTTACCGGCGGCATTATTGACCGCCATCCGTTTCCCGGTCCGGGGCTCGCGATTAGAGTTTTGGGAGAAATTAAGCCCGAGTCCGTTGATATGCTCCGGCGTGCGGACGCCATATACATTGACGAGATACGAAAAGCGGGGATTTATAACGAGATATGGCAGGCGTTCGCGGTTTTTCTTCCCGTGCGCACGGTTGGTGTTATGGGAGACAAACGAACCTATGATAACGTTATCGCGCTCAGGGCCGTAACCAGCACGGACGGAATGACTGCGGACTGGGCGAAAATTCCACCCGAAACGCTTGAAAAAATATCAACGCGAATAATAAACGAGATTGAAGGGGTGGGGCGTGTTGTTTATGACATTTCCACCAAACCGCCCGGAACTATTGAATGGGAGTGAGAAAAGAGGTAGTAAAGATAAAGTGATTATCAAAATAATTCTGGCTTCAGCCATAGTTCTGGCTCTTTATTACATTATGTCTCCTTATCAAAATTGTATGAGAGCACATAACCATGCAGATAATTATGCAGATCTCCATATGGGATTTTGCGTAAAAAACACCGGTTGGTAAAAGTTTTAATAGAACCAGTGAAGAAAGACTCTCTACTTCTCTTTCTTAAAAATTCCGAAATCGCGGTATGAAGCGACAAGTTCCCAACCTTCGCCGCCGAGTTTGCCGAGCACTTTTTCCATTTCTTTGGCTGCTTTTCCGGATTTGTCTTTTCCTTTTTCAACCGAAACATCTATGTCGTGATTGGAAGAATCCGCGGACATACTCCGCCACGGAACGACTTTGTATTGCCACTTTTTCATTCGGTTTCTTCCGTGGAGTCGTTTTCTTCGTCCTCATCCTTGCCGATTGTCTCAAACTCCGCATTCTCGCCTGAGTCTTTCATTTCTTTCAGATATTTGTCAAAGTCGCTTTTTGAAATTCGCCCCTCGGCTATGTTTCTTTCCACAGTCCGCACGTCAAAAAATAGATTTTTGTTGTCCATTATTGAAAATCCCCTGTTCTCTCAAGAATAGGCATAGCGTTCTTGCCAATGCCGCAATGGTGTTACAATCTATACGGTTTTGTAAGTGGATAAAAGCGGAAGCAGTGAGAATAATTTTCTGGCGGTTGATGTCGGCAACACAAGCGTGGACGCGGCGATGTTCAGCAACGGCGGCGCGCCGGTGGATAAGTGGCGCGCCGAGGGGCATGTTGAGGTTCCGCTTGAGCACTCGGACACGCTCGCGGGCGTTCTGGCTGAAAGTTTCAGCGTGGTTCCGCAATCCGCGGTTGTCGGTTCGGTCGCGGAAAGCCGTTTTTCACTCTCGGCGGCAAAAGCGGTTGAAAACGCTTTCGGTTTGAAACCGCTCATGGCGGATTGCGAGATGGAAACGGGCCTTGAAATCGTCTATGAAAACCCGGGTGAACTTGGAATTGACCGTCTTGCCAACGCCGCGGCTCTGTTCTCTTTGACCGGCGGCGCGTGCATAGCAGTTGATTTGGGAACCGCCACAACTTTTGATTGCGTTTCTTCCGAAGGCACATATTTGGGCGGCGCGATTGCGGCGGGATTTGATTCGTTCCGCAAAGGTCTCACGCTTGGCGCGCCCGCGCTTCCGGTTGTTCCCGCCGAGTTTCCACGTTCGGTTCTGGGCTCAAACACCCGGGATTGCATCAAGTCGGGAACTATGTTCGGCTATGCCCTCATGGTTGACGCGATGGTAAAGTCTCTGTCATCAAAGATGGACTCCGTGCCGCGAGTTTTTGCCACCGGCGGATTTTCCGGGCTTTTTTCAGACAGGTGCGAAACTTTTTCCACCACAGACCCTTTGCTTACCCTGAAAGGACTTGTGATAATTTTGATTAAAAATGGAAAACTTTTTTCTTTATAAAAAAGAGACGGAGAAGCCGCATTTTATTCTCATAATCGGTTCAAGGGCGTGGATTGTGCCTTTTCTTGATCCTTTTGAAGCGGCGAAAAAACGGTTTGCGGTGGAGGTCAGTCCCGATGAGGCGGGGATAGCGAAACCGTTTGATTCCGCGGCGGACTTGATTGAGAAGGGGCGGGTTGTTGTCAACAGAGGCGGCGATGGGAAAATTGATTTTACCGTCCGCGAAACTTCCGGCGCGGTTATGAGTGGAGGTTTTGTTTTTGTTCTGCCGTCATGGGGCATAAGAACAAAACGGCGGTTGTGGTTGCTGGTAAAATCCGGAAAACCAAAGTCCAAAGGAGACAAAAATGCTTAAACACATTGTTATGTGGCGGCTCAAAGACGCCGAAAAAAACGCGCCCGTGCTCAAAAAAATGCTTGAGGGGCTCGCGGAGAAAATCCCGCAAATCGTGAAAATTGAGGCGGGAGTGAATTTCAACCCTTCGGAAAACTCGGCGGACGTTGTTTTGTATTCCGAGTTTGAGAATTCAGACGCGCTTGCCGCATACCAGAAACATCCCGACCATCTGAAAGTGGCGGAGTTTTTGAAGGAAAAAGCAACTGACAGGCGGGTTGTTGATTATGAGGATTAGTTTCCCGCGTTTGGCGGAAACTCTGTTTTTCCGCGCCGTATCTTAACCCGCGAAGTGGAAAACGCGGCGACGTCAAGACTCGCGGTTTGTCCTTCTTTCAGTTTGTGAAAACCCAGCGCGGCAATCATAGCCCCGTTGTCCGTGCATAGGGACGGAGACGGAATAGCGAGTTTGATTCCGCGCTCTTTGAAAATCTCGGAGGATTTTTCCCTGAGTCGTGAATTGCAGGCGACCCCGCCCGTTATTACGAAGTTTTTAATTCCGGTTTTTTCCGAGGCGAGGAGGGATTTTTCAATCAGCGTGTCAACAATCGCTTCCTGATAACCCGCGCAGATGTCCGGCAAGTCCGCTTCGGAGGGCGCGCCGTTTTTCTCAATCGAATGGACGAGCGAGGTTTTGAGACCGCTGAAACTGAACCACAGCGTGTCTTGTCCGGAAAGCGGACGCGGGAATTTTATTTTGCTCCGGTCGCCGCTTTTTGCCACGCGGTCTATTTCCGCTCCGCCCGGATATCCCAGCCCCAGCACTTTCGCCGCTTTGTCAAACGCTTCTCCCGCAGCGTCATCGCGGGTCGCACCGAGAATTTCAAACTCCACGGCATTCCTGACAAGGTAAAGAGAAGTATGCCCGCCCGATACCACAAGGGCTATAAACGGAAACTCAATATCCCGCTCTATTGCTCCCGCCGCCGCGTGCGCTTGCAAATGATCAACCGCGACAAGAGGTTTGCCGAGCGCGGCGCACAGTGATTTTGCCGTAGTGAGCCCTATCATAAGACAGCCCAGCAATCCGGGACCCTGGGTCGCTGCGATGGCGTCAATTTCATCAAGCGACACGCCCGCGGAATCAAGCGCCTCTTCAAGAACCGGAATTACCGCTTCAAGGTGCTTGCGCGAAGCAATCTCCGGAACAACGCCGCCGAACTGTTTATGGGTTGAAATCTGAGACCAGACAACGTTTGAAAGAACATCTTTGCCGTCAATTACCACCGCCGCCGAGGTTTCATCGCACGACGACTCTATTCCAAGCACGGTTGTCCGGTTCATCGCGGGTGGAATTCTACACTGCTTTTCTCAAAAACTTCGCGTTTGTGGTATATTGCTGTTTCACGAGGCGCTTTCTGAATGCCCGGCAACCAACAAAACGGCGGACCCGTTGACCGCAAGCCCTTTCCCGCTTCAAAGAAAATTTATATTGAAGGAAAACTGCACGGCGGCGTCCGTGTTCCGATGAGACGCATTGAACTTGAAGAGACCAACGGCGTCCACAATCCGCCTGTTGTTGTTTATGACACAAGCGGTCCCTACACTGACCCGGATGAACAAATAGACGTGCGCGTGGGGCTTAAACCCTTGAGGGCTGAATGGATAAAGAGCAGAGATGACGTTGAGGAACTCGCCGCTTTCAGTTCGTCCGGTTCACATGAAAACGGGGATGCGACGCCAAAAGAGGCACTAAAACCCTTGAAGGCAAAACCGGGCTCCTGCGTAACACAGATTAGTTACGCGCGGCGCGGAATTATCACTCCCGAAATGGAATATGCCGCGATAAGGGAAGACAAGCCGCCCGAATTTGTGCGCGACGAGGTCGCGCGCGGAAGGGCGATAATTCCAAACAATATTAACCATCCCGAATCCGAGCCAATGGTCATCGGACGCAACTTTCTTGTAAAGGTGAACGCCAACATCGGCAATTCCGCGGTTACTTCAAGCATAGAAGAAGAGGTTGAAAAAGCCGTGTGGTCTTGCAGATGGGGCGCGGACACGATAATGGATCTTTCCACGGGCAAAAGAATTCATCAGACAAGGGAATGGATAATAAGAAACTCTCCTGTTCCCGTGGGCACGGTTCCCATATATCAGGCGCTTGAAAAGGTTTCAGGCAAACCCGAAGATCTGACATGGGACTTTTTCAAGGACACTTTGATTGAACAGGCGGAGCAGGGCGTTGACTACTTCACAATTCACGCCGGAGTTCTGCTCCGCTACATTCCGCTGACCGCCGGGCGCGTTACGGGGATTGTTTCGCGCGGAGGCTCAATAATGGCGAAGTGGTGCCTCGCGCATCACAGGGAAAACTTTCTTTACGAGCGGTTTGAGGAAATATGCGAAATTATGAGGGCTTACGACATCGCTTTCTCCCTTGGAGACGGGCTCAGGCCCGGTTCAATTGCGGACGCCAATGACAAAGCGCAATTCGCCGAACTCGAAACCCTTGGCGAACTCACAAAAAAGGCGTGGAAAAACGACGTGCAGGTGATGATAGAGGGTCCCGGGCATATTCCGATGCATTTGATAAAAGAGAACGTTGACAAGGAGATTGAGATTTGCTCCGATGCTCCGTTCTATACGCTCGGTCCTTTGACGACCGACATCGCTCCCGCCTATGACCACATAACTTCGGCAATCGGCGCGGCGGAAATCGGGCGGCACGGCGCGGCAATGCTCTGCTATGTTACGCCCAAAGAGCATTTGGGTCTTCCCGATAAACAGGACGTTAAGGAAGGCGTAATCGCCTATAAAATCGCCGCTCACGCGGCGGACCTTTCCAAGGGGCATCCGCGCGCGCGGGAAAGAGATGACGCGCTTAGCAAGGCGCGTTTTGATTTTCGCTGGAATGACCAGTTCAACCTGTCGCTTGACCCCGACACGGCGCGTCAATACCACGATGAAACTCTGCCGTCCGATAACGCGAAAAGCGCGCATTTCTGCTCAATGTGCGGACCCAAGTTCTGTTCAATGGAAATTACCCGGCAAATCCGTGACTATGCAGAAAAAGAGGGTGTTACGGAGAGCGAAGCGGTTGAAATGGGCTTAAAGGAAAAAGCCGAAGAGTTCAAAGAGCGCGGCAGTGAGATTTACAGCGAAGAGGCATGAGAAAAATAAATATGTCAAAGATGCGGACAAATTGTGTAAATACTGCTCCAATCTTCGATTAATCTAAATTGCGGGGGCTCCCCTCCCAATCATGGACGGTCAATGGGAACTGCTCGCGGGCAGTCAGATGTATTGTTTGGAACGGCGATGACATCAAAGGAACGCCGTTTGCTCATACCTCTACCGCCAAAACCAATGTTTACGGCGGATTTGTAGGTCCGGACATGGTTATGGTAATCAAGGAAGGGGTGCAGTTAAAAACAAATGTTGAGGTGGGCCGGTTTACCGGCAAAGAACGTTGCTCCACCTGGTAACTTGGAATGAGTCAACTCTTTTAGATTCGGACCAGTTCTTAATTTGACTTTTTCTGGAACATAAGTTGCCATTTTTGGACTGTTCGCGGATTGTGAAAGTCCGGCTCCCGATTCAACCTCTCAAACCGGTAAATCTTTGTGCTGTTAAAACCCCTTGAAAGAGGCGTTCGCGTGCCGTGTTTCGCGCTGATTTTGATGCCTAAATCAGCCGTTTCCACCTCTTTCGTGGAGAGCGACAACCTTCTTTAAGTCTCTAATTATACAATTATATAGGTATGTTAAGAGTTATTATTAGTGCAATCTCTAACTTTGGCTTTGTTAATTCGTTTGATTAACCGCGTAAGGTGTCTCTTCGCGCGTCAGATGGTGTGTTTTTTACCTTCTTGTAACTTACGAGTGGTTGCGGTTGCGTGGTTTGTTCGGTATAAATTGAACTGAATTCCCATGCCTAAACGAACAGATATTGAAAGCATTCTGCTGATTGGGTCGGGCCCTATAGTTATCGGGCAGGCATGCGAGTTTGACTACTCCGGCACTCAGGCGTGCAAAGCGCTGAAAAACGAGGGATACAAGACAATTCTTGTAAACAGCAATCCCGCGACCATTATGACAGACCCGACAGTTGCGGACAGAACCTACATAGAGCCGATTGAGCCCGAAACGGTCGCGAAAATCATTGCAAAAGAGCGTCCGGACGCTCTTTTGCCAACGCTCGGAGGGCAAACGGCGCTAAATACCGCCGTGAGTCTTGCCGAAGACGGAACGCTTGAAAAATTTGGCGTCCGCCTCATCGGAGCGAATCCCGAAGCAATAAAGAAAGCCGAAAGCAGGGAACAGTTTAAGGAGGCGATGCTGAAAATAGGGCTTCGCCTGCCTGAAAGCGGACCCGCGCGGACAATTGAAGAGGCATGGGAGGTTGTTGGCAAAATCGGATTTCCCGCGATTATCCGCTCCTCTTTCACCCTTGGCGGCAGTGGCGGCAGCATCGCGTATAACAAAGAAGAATTTCCGCTTTACGTTGAGGCGGGGCTGGATTCCAGCCCGATAGGGGAGATTTTGATTGAGCAGTCGGTTCTTGGATGGAAGGAGTTTGAGCTTGAAGTCATGCGGGATATCAAAGATAACGTGGTGATTATATGCTCAATTGAAAATCTTGACCCGATGGGCGTTCACACGGGAGACAGCATAACGGTCGCGCCCGCGCAAACCCTGACGGACAAAGAGTATCAACGCCTCAGAGACGCGTCAGTCGCGATTATAAGGGAGATAGGCGTTGAGACGGGCGGCTCAAACATACAGTTTGCCGTCAACCCCGAAAACGGCGAATTTGTTGTAATTGAGATGAATCCGCGAGTTTCGCGCAGTTCCGCGCTCGCTTCAAAAGCAACCGGTTTCCCGATAGCAAAAATCGCGGCAAAACTTGCCGTGGGCTACACGCTTGATGAAATCTCAAACGACATAACGCGCTACACGCCCGCCTCATTCGAGCCCACGATAGACTACGTTGTCGTCAAAATTCCGCGCTTCGCGTTTGAGAAATTTCCCGAAACCCCCTCTTTGCTGACAACTCAGATGAAATCGGTCGGTGAAGCAATGGCGATTGGAAGAACCTTCAAGGAGTCTTTCAACAAAGCCGTCAGGTCTCTTGAAACAGATCACTCTTTTCTTGAACAGATTTCGGACGACCCCGAATTTGTGAGGCGGAAACTGAGTGTTCCGAGTCCCGACAGAGTCTGGTTTGTCGCGGACGCTTTCAGGCTGGGCTTTGACGAAGACGAGGTTCACAGACTTACTACGATAGACCCCTGGTTTCTGCGCAACATATCCCAGATAGTTGAGCAGGAAAAAACCATCAAAAGCCACGGTGCGGATATGCCGCCCGAAGTTCTCAGGCGCTCAAAAGAAATAGGTTTTTCAGACTTCGCCATCTCTTCGCTTACGGGTTGCGATGAAGAGGAAATACGCGCACGGCGGCGCGAAGCGGGAATCATTCCCTCATACAAAATGGTTGATACCTGCGCGGCGGAATTTGAGTCCTACACGCCGTATCTGTATTCATCATACGACCCGCAAAGCGAAGCGCCCGTTACGAACAACAAGAAAATTATGATCCTGGGCGGCGGGCCTAACAGAATAGGGCAGGGCATAGAGTTTGATTACTGTTGCGTTCATGCGGCGTTTGCCGCCAAAGAGCGCGGGTATGAGACGATTATGGTTAATTGCAATCCCGAAACTGTCAGTACGGATTACGACACTTCCGACCGTCTTTACTTTGAGCCGCTGACACTTGAAGACGTGCTAGAGATAGTGGACAGGGAAAAACCCGAAGGCGTAATCGTCAATTTCGGCGGGCAGACGCCCCTCAATCTTGCCATTCCACTTGAAAATCACGGGGTTAAAATTCTCGGTACTTCGCCTGACAGTATAGACCTTGCCGAAGACAGGGAAAGGTTCAACAAACTTGTGTCCGACCTGGGGTTGAAGCAACCCGCGGGAGCCATAACAAGAAGCGCGGAAGAAGCGGTTCACAGCGCGAACTCAATCGGTTATCCCGTTGTTGTGCGCCCGTCATACGTTCTGGGCGGCAGGGCGATGGAGATTGTTTACAAAGAGAGCGACCTTGTGCGCTACATCAACGAAGCCGTCAGGGTTTCGCCCAACCGTCCGATACTCATAGATGAGTTTATGAAGAATTCGGGCGAGGTTGATGTTGACGCCGTTTGCGACGGCAAAACCGTTGTGGTCGGCGCGGTTATGGAGCACATAGAGGAGGCGGGAGTTCATTCAGGCGACAGCGCGATGATAACGCCTCCGGTTTCAATGGAGAAAAAGACGATCGATAAAATCATCGCGCAGACAAAGGCGCTCGCGCTCGCGCTTGATGTTCGCGGTCTTTTGAATGTGCAGTTCGCCGTCCGGGACGGAGAAGTTTTCATAATTGAGGTAAACCCCAGAGCGAGCAGAACCGTGCCTTTCATCAGCAAAGCCATAGGCGTGCCGCTTGCCAAAGTGGCGACCCGCATCATGACCGGAATGACGCTTGAAGAGACGGGTTTTACAAAGGAGGTTGAGCCGCGAGTGTTTTGCGTGAAAGAGGCGGTTTTCCCGTTTCTGCGCTTTTCCGGAGTGGATACGATTCTCGGTCCCGAAATGAAATCAACGGGCGAGGTTATGGGAATGGACGCCAATATGAAAATGGCTTTTGCCAAATCCCAGATTGCCGCTGGCAACCCGCTTCCGGTTTCGGGAACGGCTTTCATAAGCGTGAGAGACGAAGACAAAACGGACACCACGGTTGGCATAGCGCGCCGCCTTGCCGCGGCGGATTTTGAGGTTGTCGCCACCGCGGGGACGGCGCGATTCCTATCCGGCGCGGGAGTTGAGTGCAAAACGGTCAACAAGGTTCAAGAGGGAAGGCCCAACATTGTTGACCTCCTTAAAAACAACGGGGTTCATCTTGTGGTCAACACCACAACGGACAAAGAGCACGTGCTTCAATCATTTTCCATCAGGCGCACTTCGCTTGTGCACAAGGTTCCGTATTGCACAACCATTGAGGGCGCGCGCGCGGCGGTCGGAGCCATAGAGGAGATTTCGGGCGAAAATCTCACCGTGAGAGCGTTGCAGGATTTTGAGAATTAGGGCGCAATTCTATAAAATCTAAAAACTATTCCAAGCGGGGTTTTATAAAAGATGAGTGACAGAATTCCAATAACGCCTGGCGGCTATGAAAGGCTCAAGGAAGAGCTTGTTCACCTCAAAAATGTTGAGCGCCCCGAAGTTATAAAGCAGATTGAATACGCCCGCTCTCTGGGTGATTTGTCTGAGAACGCCGAGTATGAGTCGGCAAAAGACAAGCAGTCAATGATTGAGGGCAGAATCAAGGACGTTGAGTCTAAAATCGGGCTCGCCGAGGTCATTGACCCCGTTCAGATTAAGAATAAGGACAAGGTTGTTTTCGGCCTCACGGTTACGGTTGAAGACATTGAAACCGGAGAGGCGGAAAAGTATCAGCTTGTCGGTCCCGACGAGACCGATCCTGACAGCGGACTTATTTCCATAACCTCTCCCATAGGCAGAGCTCTTGTAGGCAAGGAACTTGACGATGAAGTCAAAGTAATGGCTCCGGGGGGAATGCGGGAATTAGTGATAACCTCCATAGATTGAGAGGGCGCGCTTCGGTGTTGGCGCGGTGTTTTGCGGCTTGCGCGCTTGTTTTCGCTTTAATAGTTTGCGACTCACGGGCGCAAGAGGAACAACACCCCTCCCATCTTGACGGCATTAACGCTGACAATATTGACTGGAAATCCAAAACCGAAGATTACTGGCACTCGGTTCTTTCGCGAAAACGGTTCAACATATGTAGAAAAGGCGGGACGGAATTTCCGCATACGGGCAAATACAACAGTTTTTACGAAGAGGGGATTTACAAATGTTCAAGTTGCGGTCTTGCGTTGTTTTCTTCCAAACATAAATACAATTCCCACACCGGGTGGCCCAGTTTCTGGCGCTCAATTTCACGCGACGCGGTTGGCTACAAGCCAGACCGCTCGTACGGTATGATGACAACCGAAATTGTCTGCAGCAGATGCGGAGCGCATCTAGGACATGTTTTCAATGACGGACCCGAACCGACCGGAAAACGTTATTGCGTTAATTCCGTGTGCCTTTTTCATGAAAGGCGGAACTTTTGATGCCGCGGAAAAGATTGCAGTTTTTCGCGGTTGTTTTTTTTGTTGCGCTCTGCGACAGGGTTTCAAAAACGGTTATTTCCGAAACTTTGGCTCCGGGCTCCTCAGTTGAGGTGGCGCCGTTTTTTGACATTGTTCATTACAGGAACTCCGGCATAGCGTTCGGGATGTTGAGAGACCTTGAAGGCGCGACCCGCGCCGCGCTTTACGTCGGCGCGCTTCTTGCCGCGTTTGTTTCCGCGTTTCTGTTTTTAAGGCACGGCGACAAAAGGGGAATCTTCATAGGTTTTATTCTTGGCGGAGCAATTGGAAACTCCATTGACAGGTTTGCGTCAGGGTATGTGACTGATTTTCTGGAATTTCACTGGTTTGGAAGCGAAACATTGCGCTGGCCCGCGTTCAACGCCGCGGACATGTTCATAACTGTCGGCACGGCGGCGTTCATGGTAAATTTGCTTGTGAAGAGGCGGCACAATGTTCACGGGAATAGTTGAAGACACGGGAGAGATCAGTCTTGTTCGTACGCAGGGCGAAACCTTGATAGGCGTAAAGCCCTCAAAACTTGACGCGGACTCCATTCAAATCGGTGAAAGCATTGCCGTAAACGGCGTTTGTTTGACGGTTGTTTCAATTGAAAACGGGGCTTTCTTTGTTCAGGCGTCCGATGAAACTTTGTCAAAAACCACACTTGGCGAAGCAGTGCGCGGGGCGGTTGTAAATCTTGAAAGGTCTGTTTCCCCGGACGGGCTGATGGGCGGTCATATCGTAACCGGGCACATAGATGGCGTTGGTGAGATTGAGTCAGCCGCGGAGCGCGGAGAGTCTGTGGAGTTCATTGTTTCACTGCCGCCGGAGTATATGAAATATATTGTTCCCAAGTGCTGCGTCACTCTTAACGGCGTGAGTTTGACGGTCAACGATGCGGACGACAAAGGGTTTTCGGTCAATATAATTCCGCACACGCTTTCCCATACGACTTTTTCTTCTTTGTCAGCGGGAAGCAAAGTGAATTTTGAGTGCGATATTGTCGCGAAATACGTTGAGAGGCTGGTCGGGTTTAGTGGCGAAAAAACCTCCTGAAAAAATCTTTCTTGCCGGCTTTATGGGCGTGGGAAAGACAACTGTTGGCTCCGTTCTGGCACAAAAAATCGGCGCGCAATTTTGCGATTTGGACGCTTTCATAAAAGCCCGCGAGTCCGCAAGCGTGGACGATATAATTTCCCTGCGCGGAGAGTCTGAATTCAGAAATCTGGAGTCCGAAGCGCTTGCCGAAGTGTGCGAAAAATCCGGCTTTGAGGTTGTTGCGACCGGTGGCGGAATTGTACTTTCCGACGGCAACCGCGCCGCTATGAAACAAGCGGGCGTTGTTATATACTTGAAGGCGGATTTTAAAACTCTGATGCACAGAATTTCACAGGATGCTCCGAGACCCCTTTTGAAAGTTCCAAGTCCTGAGGCAAAAGCGGCGGAGATTTTCTCCGGGCGCAAACATCTTTACGAAACCGCATGTTTTACTGTGGAAACGGACGGACTTTCCCCGGACCGGATTGCCGAAAGAGTGGTCGGGATTTTATTTCCCGACGGAGTTTCAAAAAACGGAGAATAGAAAATGAGAATAGCGAATATTATTCTGGTCGGGTTTGTAATTACGGGTTTCAGCTTTGTCGTTTCAAAGGGCTTTTCACCCGAAATCCCGGACTTTTTCATTGGTGGCAAAACACACGCGGAACAAGTCCCGTATGAGTTTGAAAGTCTTCCGTCCGCCGAAGAAAAGCAGTTTGTTTTACCGCCTGAGCGGATTGAAGAAACCGTTCGGAGAAAAACCTCCTTCGGGGACTTTCCGTCTTTCGCCGAGCTTGTTGAGAAGCACAAGCCGTCCGTTGTCAACATAAGCACTTCCACGGTTTCAAAATTCACCATGTCTCCGGGAGGGCCATTCGGCGGACGAGGTGATTTATTTGAAGAGTTTTTCGGCAATTTTTTCGGGCAGAATCCGCAGCGGGAGTTCAGAAACAGGGGGCTTGGCTCGGGTTTTATAGTGGACACTGAAGGGCACATCGTTACCAATAATCATGTTGTGGATAAAGCTGAAGAAATTGAGGTTACGCTTGAAAACGGTTCAAAATACGAGGCGCGCGTGGTCGGCTCGGATCCCAAAACCGACATCGCTCTTCTCAAAATAAATCCCCGCGAAAAACTTGTTCCCGTCCGTTTAGGCAATTCCGAAAAGTTAAGAATAGGGGAGTGGGTGTTCGCCATTGGCAATCCGCTCGGACTTGGTTACACGGTAACGGCGGGAATTGTGAGCGCGAAAGGAAGATCTCTCAACATGGGCGCGTATGACAATTTCATACAGACGGACGCGCCATTGAATCCGGGCAACAGCGGGGGACCTCTGTTCAATCTTGAAGGTCTTGTCATCGCGGTCAACACAGCGGTCGCGTCTCAAGGGCAGGGGATAGGTTTTTCAATTCCGATTGACATGGTCGCGGGAATCGTGAGCCAGTTAAAGAAAAACGGAAAGGTCGTGAGAGGGTGGATAGGCGTTTCAATTCAAAAATTGACCGAAGACCTTGCCGAAAGTCTCGGAGTTGAAAACACGCGCGGAGCGCTTGTGAGCGAGGTTTTTTCAGGCAGCCCCGCCGAGCGTGCCGGAATGAAAGCGGGAGACGTTATAATCCGGTTTCAGGGCGAGGAAGTGAAAGAGTCTTCGGATCTTCCGCGAATTGTCGCCGACCTTAAACCCGGCACAAAAGCCCGCATTTCACTTATCAGAAACGGCAAAAGAAAAAACCTGAACATCAAAATAACAAAGATGGAAACTCCCGAAGATGACCGCGCCGCACGTCCCGCGCAAGAGGAAACAACAGATTCTTCCTCAATTGGAATCAAGGTTGCGGACATTGATCAGGGGCTTGCCCAGCGCTACCGCCTGGACTGGAAAAGCGGAGTGGTTGTGATTCAGGCAAGCCGTGGCGGGAGAGGGTGGAAGTCCGGAATCAGAGAGGGAGATGTAATACTTGAGATTGATGGCGAGCCGCTTAAGTCGGTCAGGGATTATAACAAGGCGATTGACAAAACAAACAAAGGCAACCGCACGCGGATTCTTGTGCGCAGGCGGGGTGGTAATGTTTTCATTTCCCTGGTTCCCGAGAACGGGAAATAGAGCCTATTTCAGTTCGGACAACGCTAACGCGAACCTTTTCGGCACGCGCGCCACTTTGCGTTTCTTATAGTCAAAAAACACAATTCCGGTTCGCACGCGCGCGATTTCTATTTTCCGTTTTTTCTCGGAAATGAGATAGAACATATTCAGACCGTATTTGAGCAAATCCCCGCAGGCAATTTTGATGTTCAGCGTGTCTCCGTAGAAAGACTCGTTCGTGTATGAAAGCTCCGCGTCTGAAAGCACAATTCCCCTGCCGAACACGTCGCCCTCGGTTGCTCCGAGAGATTTGAGAAATCTCACGCGCGCTTCATGGGTTATTGTGAGAAAAGAATCGTGCCCGACATGCATTCCGTGGTTTATGTCGCTTATCCTGACCGGTATGTCGGTTGAAAACTGAAAACGGCGCGGCATTTCTATTTTGCATCTTGGCGACATATTCAAACAATATAAATCCAATGCCCGCGACTGCCAAGCATTTGATTTTCGTCTCTTATTGATAGCATAAATGCTTCCTGGATTTCCGCAGAGGGGTGGTATCAATGAGCAGGGAAGATTTTGAAAAAGACTATGGTAGCAAGCGGGTCAACATTGAACAGAAGAAGTTTTTCTTTGACTTAAGAGAGAACCACAAAGGGAAATACGTTCGTATAACAGAGGTGAGCGGCGGACGTTCATGCATAGTGATTCCTCTCATCGGGGCGTTGTCTTTCAGTGAAGGACTTGCCGATATTATGAAAGAAGCGGCGCTTGTTGGAGGCTGAATTATCCGCCGCCGCGCGCGGGCTTGCCGCCTTTGACGTAAACTTTGACGGACTCTTTTCCCGGAGAGACGTTCAAAATCCCAATACTGATGTTCCTGTATTTTCTTGTCCCGCCGGGCGGGGGCGGGTTTTTGATTTTAAAGGTGTTTGTGGTGAGCACTCTTTTCTTGTTTGAAAGAAAGTCAATAGCTATGGTGATTTCCGCGTAGCGCACCGAACTTCTGTTTTTCAGAACAAGATAATCCACCATTCCGAGCGAGCCCGCGGCTCCGCTTCCCCATTCAAACTTTTTTACCTCAACGTCGTAGCCCGGCACCGGGGTGTTGGAATCCGGTTCGGGATGTGGATCAAGCGCTTTTTTGCGCATAAGCGTTTCCTGTTTTCGTGAAACCGGATACGCGGACTTGATTAGCACAACAATCTCGTCTGTGGCGGGGTGAATAAATCCCGGATTGACTTCCTTGTAGACAGTTTCAGAGCGGGCGTTTGCAATTTTTTCTGTCGGCACTGAGGTTGTCATTATTTTCTCCCCGGCTTTTTTCTGAACAATAACAAACTCCACCTTTCCGTATGGTTCCGGCGCGGGGTTTTTGACCGTTATGCTCTCTATGGTTCCGGTTCCGACTGATTGTCCCGCGGCTCTCCAATCCCACGCCGTTACTTCAAGCGGGTGATCGGGCTTGCCGTCAGACGCGGCGGTCGCGCCCACCACTTCAAGCTCAACCGAGTCAATGTCAAAATTCATGATTCCGAGCCGGACGTCCTTCAAAGTTCTGGTTTCTCCGGCTTTGAGTGTCTTCCTGATTGTGCCGCGCGTACTGCCCGCCGGTTCTCCATACTTCAATGAAAAACGCGCCTTGAGAACAATGGCGGAAAAATCCCTTTCGTCATCGTTTCTCAGGGTTACTTCGGAGAAAATCGCTCTTCTTCCCGCTCCGCCGGCTCTCCATTTGAAACTTTCAACTACTATTTTCGGGGTTTTTTCTTTGTCAAAAATTCCCAGCCGCGACAACTCGGCGGGGCTTTGAGACCACGCAAGGCAGACTGCGAGAAAACACAGCGCGAACAGTTGCCATTTTATTTTCCGGAGTTTGTGAATTGGAAAAGACACTATACAATTAGAGGGACTATATCACAGGGATATAACAAGTTGAACACTTATATTTTGCTCAGTAAACTCACTCCCGAAGGGAGAAAAACGGTCAAGGAAAGGCCCGGTAGAATCAAGGAAGTTGACCGGGAACTTGAGAAGTTTGGCGTCAAAGTTATTGAGCAATATGCCACTCTGGGGCATTACGATTTTGTCAACATAGTTGAAGCGCCGGACAATGAAACTCTGGGGCAGGTTTCAATTGAACTTTGTTCGCGTGGAACTCTTGAGCTTATAACGCTTGTAGCCGTTTCCATTGATTCAATGATAGACACCCTTGCTAAGGCAAAGTCCTCCAAATGACCGGTTCCCGCGCAGGATTTTTTTCATCGCTTTTTGACTCTCTCAAGGAACAATCTTCGGATGTTTACGGGAAAAAGGCGTTTTCCGCTCTGTTTTTTTATGTGATTTTTGCGCTTGTGGCGGTTGTTCTTCCCATTATCGCCATTGTTGGCATCGCAGTTTTTAAATGGTTATCCAACTGATTTTATGAGCCGTATACGCGTACTTGACGATATCTTAATTTCCAAAATATCCGCGGGTGAAGTGATTGAGCGTCCCGCTTCGGTGCTCAAAGAGTTTATTGAAAACTCCCTTGACGCGGGGGCAAAAAGAATCTCCGTTGATTTGGATTCGGGCGGCAAACGGCTTGTGAGAGTTTCCGATGACGGTTGCGGAATGTCGCGCGAAGACGCACTTTTGAGCATTGAGCGCCACGCGACGAGTAAAATCAAAGACGAAAAAGAGCTTGCCTCCGTGGGCACTTTCGGATTCAGGGGAGAGGCGCTTCCATCCATCGCGGGGGTGTCAAGATTTTCCCTCACAACGCGCCCGGCACAAGAGCGGGTGGGAGTCGCGATAGAGGTTGAAGGCGGGAAATTCAAGGGCGCGAAGGACGCGGGCTGCCCGGTTGGAACAACGGTTGAAGCGCGCTCGCTTTTCTTCAATACCCGCCCGCGCCTCAAGTTTCTCAAAACAAACGAAACCGAACTTTCAAGATGTTCCGAAGTTGCGAGGTCTGCGGCGGTGGCGAATCCCGAAGTTGATTTTGAGGTTTTGCACAACGGCAGAAATTTCCTGCGTTTTCCGCGCGCGGATATTCAAAACAGGGTGAAAGCCGTTCTGAAAAATGTTCCCCTGCACGCGGTCGGGGCTTCAAGCACGAACGGAAAAATCAAAATCTCCGGTTTTCTCTGCGCGCCCTCGGACGGATTTTCTTCAATGACGCGCCTTTATTGCTATGTCAACGGCAGATATCTGCGCGACAGGTTTATAAACAGGGTTGTTATGGAATGTTTCGGGCGCGTGTTTGAGGCGAGGCGCTATCCTCAAGGGGCTTTGTTTATTGAAATTCCGCCCGAAGATGTTGATGTGAATGTTCACCCGACAAAACATGAGGTTCGTTTTTTATCTCCGGGAGCGGTCGCGGCGGCAATTCGCTCCGCCGTGCAGGATTTACTTTCACTGGCTCCGTGGATGACCGGGCAAAAACAGCACGCCGGCGCGCCGACCGGAGCGAAGTTCTTTCAGGAAAAACCGGACAACTACCGAAAACATACCGCCGGAGCGGGCACGGACGAAATTCGCAACCCGGCGGGTCGCTCGGCGGGTTTTGATTTTCCATCTTCGCAATCCCCGCCGCGAACGGATGATTTGCCGGCAACTGCGGAGAGTTTTCCCGCCAGCGGAGGAGAGGGATTTTTCTCTTCCCTTAAGGTTCTTGGGCAGGCGGGAGACCTTTACATAGTTTGCGAGAGCGAAAAAGGGCTTGTTGTGATTGACCAGCACGCGGCGCATGAACGTGTCAATTTTGAGCGGTTCAAAAACAGTTACAAAACTGACGGAACCCTGCTTGCGCAGAAACTTCTAATTCCTGAGATTGTTGAGATACGCCCCGAAGAGGCGGTTTTGTTTGGCAGGTTTGAAAGCCAGATGAAAAAACTCGGGCTCAACGCCGAACTTTTCGGCGCCGCCGCGGTGAGGATTGAATCGGTTCCCGCAATTATCTCCGGAGCGAGTGCGAAACAGCTGTTCGTTGACGTTTTGAGCGAACTGGACAAAACGGGGCTTTCCGAACTTCCGGGCGAAATTGACAGAAAAACTGAAGATGTGCTCGCGACAATGGCGTGCCACAGGTCCATACGCGCCGGATATGTGATGGAAAACTCGGAAATAAGGTCGCTTCTTTCAGCGATGGACAAATGCGAAATTCCGCATTTCTGCCCTCACGGGCGTCCGGTTGCCATGGACATGACGTATGGCTCGCTTGAGAAGATGTTTAAGAGGAAGTAATCTCTCGCCGGACGGAGGATAAAATGGTTGTAGAAACAAGCGGTTTTCACAGAGGGCTGAAGATAGAGTTGGACGGTGAGGTGTGGGAGATAATTGAGTATCAACAGCAGAAAATGGCTCAGAGAAGCCCCGTTGTAACGGTGAAAGCGCGCAACATTGTCACCGGAGCGGTGCAGGAAAAGAAGTTCCGTTCAGGCGACAAGTTTGAAACCCCCGATATCAAAAAAAGAACCATGCAGTTTCTGTATTCGGACGGAAACATCTATCATTTTATGGACACGGAAACTTACGACCAGCAGGAGCTTTCCGCCGCTCAGGTGGGAAGCGCGGCGGATTTTATGAGCGAGCACCAGGAGATTCAGGTCAATTTTATCAACGGTAATCCTTACGGAATTGAGTTTCTCAAGCACATTGTTGAACTGAAAGTGACCGAAGCCGACCCGGGCGTTAAAGGCGACACGGCAACAAGCGCGACCAAGCCCGCAACCCTTGAAACCGGAGCAAAGGTTCAGGTTCCGCTGTTTGTCAATCCCGGAGATATGATAAAGGTTGACACAAGAGACGGCAGTTACATTGAAAGGGTCAGATAACGCACGCTAACCGGCGATTTCGCGCAGTTTGCGGATTTGTTTTTCGCTCAGGAAAATGCTTGCGCCCACGGGTAGATTTTTCGGCAGTTTCACCGTTCCGAAGCGAATCCTCATCAACCTGCTGACCGAACATCCGCAGGATTCCCACATCCCCCTCACAAAACGGTTTCTTCCCTCTTTGACCACAATTTTGAACCACTTGTTGCTTTTTTCCTTTGAGGGAATCGGCGAAACTTTTTCAAAATGTCCTTTTTTGCCGTCAAGCAAAACGCCGGAGAGAAGTTTTTCAATCGTTTCCCGCCCGGTGTTGCCGCGCACGCGTGCCATGTATTCCCGCTCAACTCCGCTTGAAGGGTGCGTAAGTTTGTGGGCGAGCGAGCCGTCCGAACAGAAAAGCAGCAGCCCTGTGGTGTTGATGTCCAGCCGTCCGACTGAAACCCACCGGGATTTTTCAAGCGGCGGCAAATCCTCAAAAACGGTGGGGCGGTTTTGCGGGTCTTTCATGCTCACTATTTTGCCAACCGGTTTGTTATAGGCGATTATGCGCCCGGGCGAGTCATCTGTGTTGCAGTCAATCCTTTTCCCATCAACCGTGATTTTGTCTTGTGGCTCCGCCTTGTCGCCCAGTTTGCAAACACTGCCGTTGACGGCGACCGCGCCTGATTTTATCAACTCCTCCACGCGCCTCCGCGAACCGGCTCCGGCGGCGGCGAGCAGTTTTTGTACCCTTTCCGCCATCAGAATTTACGTATGATTTCGTAAAGAGTGTTTCTCTGAGCGGGCTCAAATCCGGCGCTTTTTATCATGCCGACAATTTCCTCCGCGCTCGCTTTGGTCTTGTTCTCCGCACACCGCAGAACATTTTCCTCATAAAGAGTGCCTCCGAGGTCGTCCGCGCCGAATCTCATTGACGCGGAACCGATTTTGAACCCCTGTGTGAACCATGACCCTTGAATGAACCTGAAATTGTCAAGAAAAATCCGGCACACCGCCAGCACGCGCAAGTATCGCTCGCCGCCGGTTTCCTCCGGAATTTTGCGCTCAAGAAAAGTGTTTGTCGGCTTGAAAATCCACGGAATAAAAGCAAGAAATCCGCCCGTTTCGTCTTGCAAAGACCGAATTCTTTCAAGATGTTCAACAATGTCTTCATTTTCCTCAACGTGTCCGAACATCATTGTTGCGGTGGTTTTAAAACCTATTTCGTGCGATTCACGAACAATTTCTATCCACCTGTCCGCGTCTATTTTGAGCGGGCTGATTTTTTTTCTAACACCGTTGGAAAGAATTTCCGCGCCGCCGCCGGGGATTGTGCGCAGTCCCGCGTTCCAGAGTTTTTGCAGAACCTCCCGCGAATTCAACCCCTCGTATTTCGCGATTGCCGCAACTTCGGGCGCCGAAAAGGCGTGAAGATGGAGTTCGGGAATCTCTTCACGCGCGCGCCTCACAATTTCAATGTAGTAGTCCAAACTGATTTCGGGGTTGTGGCCGCCTTGAAGCAGAACGGTTGTCGCCCCGTTGTGATACGAGGTTTTCATCATTTCAAGCAGTTTGTCCGCCTCAAGTGTGTAGGCGTCAGCCGCGCCGGGTGGTCTCCAAAACGCGCAGAACAGACATTCGGTGTCGCACACGTTTGTGTAGTTCGGGTTTGTGTCGCGCACAAAAGTTACGGTCTTTCCGGGGTTGTTTCTCTGCCTGCGGAAAGACGCGAGTCCTCCCAGTTGCGGAAGGGTGGCTTTTTCAAGAAGGGCAAGCGCGTCCGCACGGTCAATTCTTTCGCCGCTCATTACCTTGTCGCATATTTCCCGCACGGTCATGGCAAACAGTCTAACTTGCGCCGCCGCCGCGTTCCAGAGTCCAACCGTGTTTTTGCCGCCGTTGTATGCGGATTATGTTATGATTTGTTTCCGCGCCGGGCGTATGAGGAAAAGCCGATTTTGAGTCGCGTAAAAAAAACTTTCAAGATAGTAAACACGCTGGGTCTGCACGCCAGAGCCGCGGCGGGTTTTGTAAAACTTTCAAACCGTTTTTCTTCGGACGTGAAGATAATCAAAGGCGACTATGAAGTGAACGGCAAGAGTATTCTCGGAATTCTTTCCCTTGCCGCCGCCAGAGGCACGGACATTGATATTGAAGTGTCAGGAGATGACGCGCGGGACGCGGCGGAGGAAATCGCCAGATTTGTTGAAAACGGATTCGGAGAGGGAGCTCACACGGAAAATTGAAAATCACAAACGTAAATTCCGCCAATATAAAAAAACAGACTGACGCGGCGCGCAGAAACGCGTCCAATTTTGATTCCAAAACAGTTGCGAATGTTTCGGCGATTGTTGAGCGTGTGCGCAAGGGAGGCGATTCCGCGCTTTTTTCTCTCACAAAAAAGTTTGACGGCGCGAGCATTTCCGCGAAAACGGTTGAGGTTTCGCACTCCGAAGCGGTTGCCGCGGTGAAAAAGGTAAGCAAATCGGTCATCAGGGATTTGAAACTCGCCCGCTCGCGCATTGAGCGTTACCAGAAACAGAAATTGCCGCGCCCGGGCGCGATGAAAGACGCGCTCGGAAATCGGCTGGGCTGGATTACGCGCCCGCTTGAAAGAGTCGGCATCTATATTCCGGGCGGCAAAGCCGCGTATCCCTCAACCGTTCTGATGACGGCGGTTCCGGCGAAGGTCGCGGGAGTGAGCGAAATAGTTATGGCAACTCCATGCCCAGGAGGTGAACTCAATCCCGAAGCGATAGCCGCGGCTCAGATAGCCGGCGTTGACCGGATTTTCAAAATCGGCGGCGCGCAGGCGGTTGCCGCGCTCGCGTTCGGAACGCGTTCGGTTCCACGTGTGGACAAAATTGCCGGTCCCGGAAACATCTATGTGACAATCGCCAAAAAACTGGTTTACGGCGAGGTTGATATAGACATGATGGCGGGCCCGAGTGAGGTTTTCATAATTGCGGACGGCTCATGCCCGCCCGAATGGGTCGCGTCCGATTTGCTTGCTCAGTCCGAGCACGATGAAATGGCGGTTCCCGTTCTCGCCGCCACCTCGCGCGCGTATGCCGTAAAGGTTAAAAAAGCGCTTCTTGAAATGGCGCAGGGGATTGAAAGAAAAAAGATAGCGGGCGCCTCAATCCGCAACAACGGAAAAATCTTTGTGGTCTCAACTCTGCGGCAGGCGGTTGCGCTCGCCAACGCGATGGGACCGGAGCATTTGCAGATTTGCGTGAAAAATCCGCGCGCGTTACTGCCTCTTGTCCGGCACGCCGGGGCGATTTTTCTCGGAAGTCTTTCCACCGAAGCGTTTGGAGATTATATCTGCGGCTCAAGCCACGTTCTGCCGACCGGAGGCGCGAGGTTTTCGTCCCCGCTTTCCGCGGCGGATTTTGTTAAGACTCCGAGTGTTGCCGAAATGTCCGCGCGCGGGTTTGAAAAACTTTCCGGCGCGGTCGTCAATCTTGCGCGCGCCGAAGGGCTTACCGCTCACGCCCTCTCCGTAACTACGCGAACCGCGACAACCCGCAAGAGGACCAAAAAGTAAGAGGAATTCCGATGGCGGGTATTGAAAAGCTTCTGCACAGGGTTTCCCCTTCGGTTCGCGCTTTATCCGCTTATGATTCCTCCCGTCCGCGGCGCAGAATCAAACTTGACGGCAACGAAAGCCCGTTTTCTCTTTCCGGCGAATTGCGCTCGGAAATCGCGCGAGTCGCGGAAAATCTTCCCTTAAACCGCTATCCCGACCCCAACTGCGAGTGGCTAAAAAAAGCCGTGTCCGAACGGACGGGAACGGACTCAAGCGGCATAGTGTTCGGCAACGGCTCGGACGAATTGATACAAATCCTCATAGCGGCTTTTTGCGGTGAATCGGAAACCGTGCTTGTTCCCGCGCCCACTTTTTCAATGTACGCGCTCACGGCGCAAGTGCTCGGCAAAAAGGTTGTGAAGGAAAACCTCACGCCGGATTTTGACATCAATCCCGAAGCGATGCTTGCCGCGATGAACGCTCATAATCCCGACATTGTTTTTCTCGCCTCGCCCAACAGTCCCACGGGCAATCTGCTGTCGCCCGGCAAGGTTGAAGCCGTTATCGCGGGCGCGCCGGGAATTGTGGTTGTGGACGAAGCGTATTTCAGTTTTTGCGGCAAAACACATGTTGCGCTTATGAAAAAGTATGAAAATCTCGCCGTTATGCGGACTTTTTCAAAAATCGGTTTCGCCGCGCTCCGTCTGGGCGCGCTCTTTATGAATCCCGAACTCGCCGCGCAAGCGGAGAAAGTTCGCCTTCCCTACAACATCAATTCCTTCACGCAAGCCGCCGCGCGCGTCTTTTTTGAAAACCCGGGCGTTTTTGAAGAAAACATCAACATCATCAAGTCCGAGCGCGAAAAGATGTTTCAAACTCTCGGTTCCATTGACGCAATAAAAGTGTTTCCGAGCGCCGCCAATTTTTTCCTCATTCAATTTAACGGCGCAAAAACCGCGGGCGAAGTTCACCGCGCGCTGATTGAAAAAGATATTCTTACGCGCAATTTTCCGGACACCGATATGGCGGACTGCCTCAGGGTTACAATCGGTCTTCCGGAGGAAAACAGAGAGTTTGAAGAAAGTTTGCGCGCGATTATTTCCGGGCTTTAATCAGTTTTACCGCGCCGAAAGAGATAAGTCCGAGCGCGATAACTTGCGCGACCGACAGCCCCGGCACTGGGCTCGGAGTGGTTGTCCGCACAAATTCAACCGCGAACCGCTCAAGTCCCGCGAGCATGAGATAGAGCGCGAACAGCGAGCCGTTTACGGTGATTTTCAGCCGCAGTTTCCAAAGCGCGGCGAACACCGCCGTCATTGCCGCCGTTTCATAGATTTGAGTGGGGTGAACCGTGAAATCAACCGGCGGCAGACCGTTCGGGAAAGCCATTGCCCACGGCAATGAAGACGCGGTTCCATAGTCATCTCCAACCAGCAGGCAGCCGATTCGCCCGATTGCGTAAGCAAGCGCGAGACCCGGAGCGGCGGCGTCAAGCATCTTCCAAATGCCGATTCCTTTTACGCGCGCGACCGCTATTCCCGCCGCGAGACCGCCGAAAAAACCGCCGTAGAAAGTAAATCCGTGTCCCGAAAAAATGGGCGCGTCAGGGTTTTGCGCCATGAAAAACAGTTTAGCCCCAAGGAGTGAACACACGACAATCCACAAAAGCAGGTCTTGCGCGATATTCGGGTTGATGTTTTTCCGCTTTAATTCGCGTTCGGTAAGCAGATAAGCGGTGAGAAACGCGAGCGCGACCATAACGCCGAATGACCCCACAGACACGTTGCCGACAGTGAGCAGTTCGGGATACATCAGTCGTTTTCCGCTGAAATATTTTCACCGGCGGCTTTTTCCGCCGCCGAGTTGCTTTTTGCGAGCAGAAACAGGGACGCGCAAAAACAGACACACAGCGCGATATTGAGATAGAAGATTTGGAAAAGCGTCATTTGCCATCAATTTATATTCTTCTCCGCCGGTTTCAACTAACCCTTTGGCACAGGTTTTCGCGCCCCGGAAGTTTTGCAACAGCCCGTGCCTGAATGTAAACTTTCTTTCCATGTTGAGTTCACCGGTTCTTGTGTTGAACAAAAACTATCTGCCCGTGTCCGTTACCAGTTTGAGACGGGCGTTCATAATGCTCTACTGCGGCGAGGCAAAAGCCGTTTCGCAGACCTATGAGACTTTTGATTTTGAGAGTTGGGCGCAGGTGTCCACCGCGGCGGACGGCGGTTTGGACGGTGAATACATCAGAACCGTTACAAAAATCATCAAAGCGCCCAGAGTCATACTTCTTCTCCGCTACGGCGGATTTCACAGAAAGCGTCCCAAATTCAACCGCCTGAACATATTCCGCAGGGACGATGGGAAATGCCAATACTGCGGGCGTGAGTTTCCGAAAAAGGATTTGACGATAGACCACGTAGTTCCGCGTTCGCTCGGCGGCACAAGCAGGTGGGACAATGTTGTGTGCTCATGCGGCACGTGCAACCGCAAAAAAGGTGGGAGAACGCCGGAGCAGGCGAGGATGAAACTTCTGACTCTGCCCGTTGAACCCCAGTGGGGACCTTTCACCGACATTTACGCGCGCGCCGTGCGCTACAAGGAATGGGAGCCGTTTGTAAGCTTCGTTGATGCGTCGTATTGGAACGTTGAACTTGAGGGCTGAGGCAAACACCGTCCGGCTTTTTATCTTTTGAACTTCAACGATTTTCGCAAACACCGCTCAAAGGTTCCCGAAGGCCAAATCTTCTGCCGGACTGCTGGAAGCGGACCGCCTCTGCTGCTTCTGCACGGCTATCCCCAAACAGGTTTGATGTGGCATAAAATCGCACCCGAACTGACGCGTGATTTCACCGTTGTTGTTCCGGACCTCAGAGGATACGGCGCGAGTATGGCTCCGCCTTCCGAGCCCGACCACTCTTCATACTCCAAACGCGCAATGGCGGGCGACGTGGTTCGGCTGATGGACGAACTGGGTTTCGAGAAATTCTTCATCGCGGGGCACGACAGGGGCGGAAGGGTTGCCCACCGTCTCGCCAGAGACCACCGCGACAGAGTTTCCGCGCTTGCGGTTCTTGATATATGCCCGACCCTTGATATGTATGAGGCGGCGGATATGGATTTCGCGCTCGCTTATTTTCACTGGTTCTTTTTGACTCAAAGTCCCGATATTCCCGAACGGATGATAGCATCCGACCCGGAAGCGTGGATGGATATGTGTCTTCAAAACTGGTCCGGCGGACATGATTTCGGCGCGGCAAAAGATGAATATCTGAAATTTTTCGGCGACCCGGAACGCATACGCGCCTCATGCGAAGATTACAGAGCATCCGCCACAATTGATTTGGAGCATGACAGAGCCGACAGGGACGAACCGATTGATATTCCTCTGCATATTCTGTGGGGCGAACGCGGAGTTGTGGGGCGTATGTTTGAGCCGTTAAAGGTGTGGCAACCCTACACAACCGCCGCCGTTACAGGACGTGCGATGCCGTGCGGGCATTTTATTCCCGAAGAAGACTCGGAAGGGACTGTTGAGGAGTTGAAGGGGTTTTTTTGGGGTGTTTCACACTTAGTTTGAAGCACTCACGGCGAGGTTCGCGTCAACATTGAGACCGGCAGTTTTCAATTCCTTGATAAGGTTCAATTTCCACACTCCTTCTTTGTCTAGTGTTATGTAGACAACCCCACTATAATCGGACGGTATTTTTACACCTTTCTCAACCAACGCACAAACTCTATTCCTGCCGAGTTTTCCCATGAAAAATCCGAGTTCTAAAATCGCATTTTGCCTTGCACGAGGTTGGGGTTCGTTTTCTTCTTCTTTTAGTGCTCCCACATCATCACCGGTAAGTAATACTACAGCAAACCCGGTCTGTTCTGCATGATTTTCAAACTTCTCTATGATTGTTTGACCTTGATTTGGCTGTTCGTGCAGTATTACGGGATTCAATTTCAGTGTTGTTAGAAATCGTGCTACTTCCTGTTTGATTTCATTGTTTCTGCCGTGAACTATAAATACCTCATTTGTGTTTTTTGGCTTTTCTGGTTCAATACGAGGAATTGTCTCTTTTTCATCATCTTCCCAGTAATTCTTAATTTCATCAATCATTGATTGAATATGACTTTCTGCTCGGTCTAATGAGTCTGAATAACTTTTTTCGTATTTGCGTTGATTTTCATAACGGTCTTGTTCCATGTAACTAACTCGTGGGAACATATAGTTCCTAAAAGTCCTTATATGTTCATTTTGATTCTCAAATATTTTTGATATGGCAGTTGCTGTGTCAAATTCCCATTTTTTAAATTCTGATGATTCGTAATTTTCTACTGTTTTTTCACGTAGTGCGGGTATGGCACTCAGTGCCTTCTGCAAAATCTCTATGGATTTGGATTTTGATAGTTTCTTCATTATTTTACTTCGCTCCCACAATCTCAACCACTTTCAAACCCTCAATTTCTCTGCCATCCACAATTTTAACCGCAATTCTGCTGTTTTTGCCAAGATAACAAATATTCTTCCCCCGTTTGACACTCTCCATTGATAGACAGAACGAATCAAGCTGCTTCTTTAACTTCACTCCATTTTAACGGTTTGTTACAGAGCACATGCTTGACTGTCTTTTGACCATAAGGAGAGCTAATTTGAATTTTTATCAGTTGTTTTCTCTCCTGATTCTTGAGACTTTTTGACACAAGTACCGGATAGCATATGAATGTTCCAAGATCTTCTTTGAAAGAATTAATGCCTCCTTCCAACTGTTCTTTTACTTTTGTAAAATCAAGATTTGTACTTTTGAACTCAACAGGCAAAAAGAATGTAGTGCCTGCTTCGTCAGCAACAATTCCATAATCACACCTTCTTCCCGGCTTAATTGATGGGAGACGGGAGTCAATATCAATAATAATTCTCTCTTTGGGGAAACCGTCTAACTTCATTTCACAATTCTTCACTTTACATTGTGGACACAAATCTTGAGGAAATTGTGATGCCAATGATTTCGAATAAATAACAGATGTCATTTTTCATTCAGTGTTCTTTCGAGGATTTCCGCAGTTTCGTTGTATAAATCTGAAGAAACCCTTTCATGATCTTTCGGGGATAATCCACTTTCTTGGTCAAAAGCCAACCTTTGGACGATAGTCCCCTTTTCATTTTTGTCGCCAAAACTGTAGGCAGCAATTTCCTGTTCAAAGAGCGCGGTTCTGTTATTACGTTCGGACTCACCAATTTGTGACAATCGGACATGGTTAGAAATTTGTTCCAGAAAATAATCGTTATGAGTTGTTACTAGTACTTTCACACCGACTCTTATTAATTGAACAATAGTACTTGCGATTTCTCTCTGGGCTGCTGGGTGGAGGTGGGATTCCGGCTCCTCTATTATTAACAGGTTGCCTTTGTCTATTGTGTGCTTAATGAAGAGAACAATGGCGGCAAGTTCGGAGACCATTGACGAAGAACGTACTAAAGGGACTTCAAGACCACTTTGCTTGTAAAAAAACTGCGGGTACTGATTTGCTCCAGATTTTTCAACCTTAATAGAACCGTGCAGTATATTTTCTTCCATTTTTGCCGCCACACTTGCTATATTTTGATTAAGTGGGTTGCTTGTGTCCATCAGAATAATTTCATATAAGAAATCAGAAAGTATGCCAGTAAGTGTAGGAACCGAAACTGGTTCTAATCCTGCTAAGGTAGCGCGTTTTAAAAGTGCTCCCACTATTGCTTGATGGCTTTGCATAATTCCTGTTCTTGCGGCTGGTAGATAGTAAGGTTCTATTTCGTTAGAGTGGTCATCAATCAACCTATGAATGCTATAGATGAATTCTCTTGCTATTACTTCAACGGGGAATTGATCACCCAAGAGTCCTGAGAGTCCTGAGAATTTTGAGAGTTTTGGACTTTTTTGTTGGGAAGATGGCGTGTTTATTTCTATGTCAGGATTTTTACTTAAAGATCCTATTTTGAAAGTCTTTTTCGTATCTTGGTAACTGAGACTGAACTCATCACTAATGAGAGGGTCTTTTCCGGTTGAAGTTCCAACACAACGAGAAATTTCGTCATGGAAGGATTGGGCAATTTGTTGCGACACTTCTGTTTTTACCCAGTTTTGTAAATTTTCAGGCAAACCAAGAAAACTGAAGTTTTCCATGTCTTTTCCTGATAATTTTTTTAAGAATTCAACTAGTTCGTTTGCAGGTTTTTTATCAGAAATGTCAAAAAGATTCATTCTTCTCCTGAATATTCTTTCAGAGAAAACTGGAGTGACATTTCCAAGGCGTGAGGACCGAAGCAAAGCGTAAATAAGAATCGCAAGGTATGATTTCCCAGTATTGCTGGGTCCCACGAAAACAGTCAACGGACACAGTTCAATATCCTTTGCTTCCGCAATAGGTCCGTAGTTTTCAACGGAAATTTTTATGTTCTTTGTAGCCACCACTTCTCACCTTGTGACTCCTACTATATCCTCCACTTTCAAACTCTCAACTTCTCTGTTTACCCAAATTGTTTGACACTCCGCCCCTTTCTATGTCATAATTCCCCTCTTACGCGGAGCAATCCCAATGCAAGCGGTAATAAGAACAGGAAACAGGCAATATCTCGTTAAGTCGGGCGATGTTGTTGAAATTGAAAAAATCGCGGGAAACCCCGGCGATCCGGTCGGTTTTGACGATATTTTGATGGTGTCTGACGGCGAAGGGGACGCGAAAGTCGGTTCTCCGGTTGTTAAGGGCGCGGAAGTGAAGGGCGAGATAGTCAATCAGAAAAGAGGACAGAAAATCATTGTCTTCAAATTCAAAAGACGCAAAAAATACAGACGCAAAGCCGGGCACCGGCAGCAATACACATCGGTTCGTATAACCAATATCAGAATGTAGGCGGTAGCGCATTATGTCCACAAAGAAAGGCGGCGGAAGTTCAAAAAACGGAAGAGATTCGGCGGGCAGGCGGCTCGGCGTCAAGAAGTTTGGCGGAGAGGTCGTTAAAGCCGGAAACATAATTGTCAGGCAGAGAGGGACTTTGTTCCATGCGGGCGACAACGTCGGCACGGGGCGCGACTGGACGCTTTTCGCGCTCAGCGACGGAGTTGTGAAGTTCCGCAAAGGCAAAAGGAAAACCGTTTCGGTTGTTCCCGCTCAGTAATTCCCGTTTTCCCTGCTGACCGGCTCCGTGCCGTTTGTTAAACTACCTTTCATCCGCGACAAGCGGGACAACCTTATGACCGGAAACGAAATCAGGGAAACCTTCCTTTCATACTTTGAAGACAAAGGGCACAAGCGCGCGCGCAGTTCGCCGCTTATTCCCGCTCAAGATCCCACGCTTCTTTTCACGAACGCCGGAATGGTGCAGTTCAAAAATGTTTTCCTCGGTCTTGAACAATATCCCTCCCCGAGGGCGGTTTCATCGCAAAAATGCATGCGCGCGGGCGGCAAGCACAATGATTTGGACAATGTCGGATACACGGCGCGCCATCACACGTTTTTTGAAATGCTCGGCAATTTTTCCTTTGGCGACTACTTCAAACCCGATGCCGTGCGATTCGCGTGGGATTTGATGACGGAAGTTTTCAAACTTCCCAAAGACAAACTCTGGGTTACCGTCTATAAGGACGATGACGAAGCGGCGGATATCTGGAGCAAAGAGGCGGTGGGGCTGGACGGGTCGCGAATTCTGCGCATGGGAGAGGAAAGCAACTTCTGGTCAATGGGAGACGTGGGTCCGTGCGGGCCGTGTTCGGAAATTCTCATAGACCAGGGTGCGAAAGCCGGATGCGGAAAGAAAACCTGCGCTCCGGGCTGTGATTGCGACCGCTATCTTGAGCTGTGGAACCTTGTTTTTATGCAGTATGAAAAAGACGAAAGCGGCAAAATGACTCCGCTTCCGCGCCCCAGCATAGACACCGGAATGGGGCTTGAGCGTATGGCGGCGGTCATACAGGGCGCGCCGAGCAACTACGAAACCGACCTGCTGATGCCCGTGATTTCAAGTGTTGAAGAGTTGTCGGAAATAAAATACAAAAACGGCAAAGGTGCGTCCGACAGCGGAATGAGGGTTGTTGCCGACCACGCGCGCGCGGCGTGCTTTCTTGTTTGTGACGGCGTGTTTCCGTCGAATGAGGGAAGGGGCTATGTGCTCAGAAGGATTATCAGAAGAGCGGTTCGGCACGGCAAAAATCTCGGAATGAGCGATCCGTTTCTGTTCAAAACCCTCGGTGCGGTTTCGGCGGCGATGGGCGACGCCTATCCCGAACTTTCCGAAAAAGCTGACTACACGGCGCAGGTGGTGCGCAGTGAGGAAGAGAGGTTTTTTGAGACCGTTGACAGAGGGCTTGAAATTCTTGAGAGCGAGGTAAGGAAGCTCAAAAAAGGCGGCAAACTTTCGGGCGCGGCGGCTTTCAGACTTTATGACACATACGGATTTCCGCTTGATTTGACGCAGGACGTTTTGCGCGAGCGCGGAATCGGCGTTGACGAAAAAGGTTTTGAAAAGGAAATGGGCAAACAGAAAGAGCAGTCTCGCAAGTCATGGAAAGGAGACGCGGATAAAAACTCATCCGCCACGGCGGACTATTCCGCGCTGGCGTCCGAAGGATTTTCCACCGATTTTACGGGCTACGGAGCGACTGAGGGTGAAGGGAAAATTGTTTCCGTAAGTGAGCCGGACGAAAGGGGCGAAGTGGAAATTGTTACGGACTCAACGCCCTTTTACGCCAGTTCCGGCGGGCAGATTGGAGACACTGGCACGATAGCCGGAAGCGGTTTTTCAGCAAAGGTTGTTGACACCGCAAAACCGGTCGGCGGCGTTATATGTCACCGCGCCGTGATTGAGAACGGCGGCGCGACCGCCGGAGACCTTGTAACTCTTTCGGTTGATAAAGACCTGCGGCGCGGTTCCTGCGCCCACCATACCGCCACGCATATTCTGCACTCGGTTTTGCGCGACACGCTCGGCACGCATGTTTCTCAAGCCGGGTCTCTTGTGGCTCCCGACCGGTTGCGTTTTGATTTTACGCACCATTCGCGCGTAAGCGCGGACGAGCTTGAGGAGATTGAGACCGCCGTAAATGAGCGCATAGGGTGCGCCAATGAAGTTGTTACGCAGACAGATGTTCCGTATGACGAAGCGCTTAAAAGCGGGGCGATGGCGATTTTTGAGGAGAAATACGGCGACAGCGTGAGAGTGGTTTCAATCGGTGATTACAGCATTGAACTTTGCGGCGGAACGCATCTTGAAAACTCCGCGGCGGCGGGAATGTTCAAGATTGTTTCGCAGTCCGCTTCAAGCGCTGGAGTGCGGAGAATAGAAGCGGTTTGCGCGAGCGCCGCGCTCAAAAGAGCCGTTGAAAACGAAAAAACAATCGCGCGAACGGCAAAGATTCTGGGGGCGGGCTCGGAGGAAATAACCGCGAGGGTTGAGAAACTTCTCAAAAGCAACGAGGATCTTCAAAAGCAGGTGGGAGATGCAAGAAAGAGCGCTTTTTCGGGCGGAATGGACGAAGCGCTTTCCGCCGCCGAAGACATCAACGGCGTGCGTTTTGTGTCTCTTGAGGTTCCGGACGCGAGCGCGCAGGAGTTAAGGGAGATGTGGGATAAAATCCGCGCAAAAATTAAAAGCGGAACCGCGGTGCTCTGCGGAGAGCGGGGCGGAAAGGCGTTTGTTCTTGTCGGTGTTACGAAAGACCTCGCGGGCAAGATTCACGCGGGCAACATAGTAAAGGAAATCGCCCCGCTGATTGGCGGAAAAGGCGGCGGCAAGCCAGAACTTGCGCAAGCGGGCGGGGGAACACCCGAAGGCGCGGGCAAAGCGATTGAAAAGTGCGCGGAGATTATCAGGTCTCAAAACGGCTGATTTCAAAACGGCGGAGAAGGGCGCGCCGTCTAATCCTCAAAATTTTCAATTCCGTGTTTTTCAAAAATCTTTCTGATTTTTTTCAACGCGGTTTTTTCTATCTGCCTCACCCTTTCGCGTGAAATACCGAACTTGCCTCCGATTTTATCAAGCGTTTCGGGATTCTCGCTGAGCAACCGGTTTTGGATTGTGTGTCTTTCTTTTTCTCCGAGTTCGCTCAACGCTTCGCTCATGCGTGCCTGAACAATGTGTTTCATCTGCGCGCGGTCAACTTCCTCGTCCGGGCTTTCAGAACTGTCTTTTAGAAAATCCAGATGCGCGACATCGGAGTCGTCCTGAACGGGCAGATGAAGAGACAGGTCACGCGAGCTCATGGCGGTTTTCATTTCCACTATGCTTTTTTCAGACACTCCAAGTTCGTCCGCGAGCTCGGCGTTTGTCGCCTCGCTTCCCGCGTCCGCCATCTTTCCGCTTGTTGAGCGTATTTTGTAAAAAAGTTTTCTCTGCTCTCTGCCCGTGCCGATTCTGACAAGGCTCCAGGTGTCCATTATGTGTTTCTGGATATACGCTTTTATCCACCAGACGGCGTAGGAGATGAGGCGGTAGCCCTTTGTGGGGTCAAACCGTTTTACCGCCTGCATAAGTCCCAAATTGCCTTCCTGAATTATATCCATCGCGCCGACCCCGTAGTTTTTGTATTCTCCCGCCACTTTTACGACAAACTTCAGGTTTGAAGCAACGAGTTTGCGTGCGGCTTCTATGTCGCCCGTTTTGCGGTAACGAGCCGCGAGTTCGCGCTCTTCTTCTCCGGTCAGAACCGGGTGGGACGCTATTTCCGCTATGTAGCGTTGAAGCGGGGAAGCGGGGGCAAGGGCTGATGAGGGGCGGCGCGCGGGTGTTTTTTTGCCTTTTTTCTGCTTTTTTGGGACGCTTTGAGGTGTTTCTTGACTGTCTTTCATCGGCAGTATAATTTAACACATCTTTCCAGTTCCGGTGTAGCTCAGCTGGCAGAGCGGGTGGCTGTTAACCACTAGGTCGGGGGTTCGAATCCCTCCGCCGGAGCCATAAGCCGCATCCGCGTTCCAGTTGAAGTTTTTCCTTCCGCTACTAAAAATGACAGATTCCCGCGATGCGGTTAATTTAATTCCCGTGCCGGCGAAGATAAAAATAGAGTATTGCGTCCAATGCGGTTGGCTTTTGCGCGCGGGCTGGATGGCTCAGGAGTTGCTTTCCACCTTTGGCGACAAAATAGGCGAACTTGCGCTTGTGCCTTCTTCCGGCGGAGTTTTCAGGGTTTCTGTCGGAGACGGCATCGTATGGTCAAGGGAGAACAACGGCGGATTTCCGTCCGCCGCCGAACTTAAACGGCTTGTCAGAGACCGGGTCGCGCCGGATATGCCGCTCGGACATGTGGACGAAAAAACTGAGGGGAGTTGATGAAAGCGCTTGTTTTTCAGCATGTGGGGCACGAAGCCCCCGGTCGGCTCGGAGAGTTGATGCGGGAAAACGGTTTTGACATTCAGTCCGTGAACTTTGGTGCGGGAGACGGTATCCCTGAAAAAACCGATGACTTTGCCGCCCTTGTTGTTATGGGCGGACCAATGAACGTTTATGAGAGCGGTAAATATCCGTATCTTGAATCCGAAACGCGGTTTCTGAGCGATTTCATAAAAAGCGGCAGAGCCGTGATGGGAATATGCCTCGGCGCGCAGTTAATGGCGGTTGCTCTTGGAGCGCGCGTCTATGCGGGAGACGAAAAAGAGATAGGGTGGTATGACATAACGGTTACGGACGAAGCGGCGGATGATGCCGTGTTTGGAGCGTTTTCCCGTACCGAAAAGGTTTTTCAGTGGCACGGAGACACTTTTGATGTGCCCGCGGGCGCGGAGCGTCTGGCGTTTTCGGACTATTTTCCAAATCAGGCGTTCAAGTATGGTGAAAAAGCCTACGCATTGCAGTTTCATATTGAGACAAACGGGCAAATGGTGCGCGACTGGCTCGGCAAAGAGGAAAACAGGCGCGAACTTGAATCGGGCGTTTTTGACACGGAGAAAATTGAGAGCGACATCGGTGTTTACGGTGGCGATATGGGAAAACTCGCGGATTCTGTTTTCAGTTCTTTTTTGAAACTTGTCTGAATGTCTGTACAATCAGGGCTTCTTAAAAAAACGCAAAGGAGAGAAAAATGTCCGATTGGAAACTTACAAATCACGGCCATCCTGAAATTGAACCCGCGAAGACAAAACGCGCAATCTTTATCGGAAGGTATCAGCCCTATCATCAGGGGCATATAAGTCTCGTTCGCCAGAAACTGGACAAGGGCGTTCCCTGCCTTGTTATGGTCAGAGACATTCCGCCCGACACCAAAAATCCGTTCACAACGGAGCAGACGATTGACATGATACGCAAATATCACGCGAGCAAGGGTGATGACGTTGAAGTGATGAAGATTCCCGATATAGAGTCCGTCAACTGGGGCAGGGGGGTCGGTTATGAGATGAATGAGTTTTTCCCGCCCGAGAACATCGGTTGGATATCCGCCACAAAAATCAGGGATTCAATCAAGGGCGGGGAAGATGAATGGCGCGAAATGGTTGACGAGTCAATTCAGGAAGACGTCGTCAAATATCTGAAAGATTCCAATTTGTGAGGAAGCCGCCTCGCTGTCAGGCGGACTGTTCGGGTTCCGGAGTTTTTTTCGGCTCGGCGGTTCTAGAGGCTTTTTTCTCCGGCTTTTCGGAACTCTCCGCTTTCTGTTCGGTTTGTACGGGCTCGGAAGCCTTTTCCGGTTTCGGCTGCTCTTGAGTCACGCCGTACTTTTTGCGGAATTTCTCCACGCGGCTTTCCTTGGCAAACTGCTGTTCTCTGCCGGTGAAGAAAGGGTGTGAACCGCTTGATATATCAACCGTAATAAGAGGGTATTCGTTGCCGTCTTCCCACGTGATGGTTTCGTCCGAGGTTTTTGTTGAGCGCGTTAGTATTGCGAAGTCGGACGAGGGGTCTTTGAAAACAACCGAGTTGTATTCGGGGTGAATGTCTTTTTTCATTGTGCTGTCTCCCAACTCTGCCGAGAGCGGGGTAATATAACAAACAGCGCCTGTTTGTAAAGGCGGAAGTTTTCGCACTTTTATCCGGGGAGAACTTTATCAAATAATGGGAAAAACCGCCATTTTTATAGATGCCGATGTTTGCAAGGAGCACGAAAACGGCCCCATGCATCCAGAAAGTCCCGACAGAATAACGGCTTTGGAATCTCTTTTGAGCGCCGCGAGCGTATCCTCTTTTGTTGAGCGCATGGCGATAAGAGACGCAACTCCGGAACAATTGATGAGTGTTCACAACGAAGACTATGTGAGAGCCATTCAGCAGACCGATGGCAAACCTTTATCTCAACTTGATCAGGACACGGGAGCGGGAGGAGGTTCATGGCGTGCCGCTGTTCGTTCGGCGGGAGCCGCTATTTGCGCCTGCGACGAGGCTCTTAAGGGCGGAAACGCTTTTGCGTTCTGCCGTCCGCCCGGTCACCATGCCGAGCGGGACCGGGCGATGGGGTTTTGTCTTTTCAATAATGTTGCGGTTGCGGCGGAGTTCGCCTTGAGTGAGCGCTCCGCGGAGCGCGTTATGATAGTTGACTGGGATGTTCATCACGGCAACGGAACGCAGAACAGTTTTTACGGAAGGGGTGATGTTTTCTATTTTTCAGTTCATCAGCATCCGGCTTTCCCCGGCACCGGAAGTGCGGAGGAAACCGGAAGCGGAGATGGAAAGGGAACCACTTTGAACATCCCGCTTGCCGCCGAACAGACCGATGAGGTTTATATCAACATATTTCAAAACCAACTTGCCGAAGCCGCGCGTTCATACAAGCCCGACATCATTCTTGTGTCGGCGGGTTTTGACGCGCACAAAGCCGACCCGCTTGCGGGAATGAGCCTTTCAAGCGAATGTTTCGGCGCTCTCGCGGCGGAAATTCAGACGCTTGCCGGAGAGATATACGGCGGAGCACCGGCGTTTTTTCTTGAAGGGGGCTACGATTTGTGGGGCTTGCAGACCTCGGTCGCCGAAGTGCTGTGGGCGCTCGGAGGCGAAAAAAAGGGCTGACCTTTTATACCTTCTTTGCTTTTGCGTGTTTGTGTTCAAGGCGTTTTTCCGTATCTTAACGAAAACCTTTGAAAAAGGAGAATCCAAATGAAAGCGGGAATTTATCACGAACTAGGGGAAGCGGATGTAATTAAATACGAGGATGTTGAAATTCCTTCGCCCGGCGGCGATGAGGTTTTGATAAAGGTTAAATCGTGCGCGATGAACTCTCTGGACACGCGCCTGAGATCGGGCAAATCACCGCGTCCGGTTGAACTTCCGCATGTCGGCGGAATAGACATTTCGGGAGTTATTGAGGATACCGGAAGCGGCGCTTCGGTGAGCGCGGGAGACAGGGTTGTAGTCAATCCGGCGGTCAAAACGGAAAAGGGTTTGAGCGTTATAGGAGCGAACCGGCACGGGGGGTTCGCCGAGTATGTGAAAGTTCCTGCGGCAAATGTGTGCAAAATCCCCGACGGGCTTTCCCACGATGATGCGGCGGCTCTGCCCATCTGCTACGTTACGGCGCTTTACGGGCTTGTTGACAGAGGCGGACTCAAAAAAGGTGAAACGGTTGTTGTTCACGCGGCGGGCAGCGGAACCGGAACGGCGACAATCCAGACAGCCAAAAATTTGGGCGCGAAAGTTATTGCGACCGCCGGAAGCGATGAAAAACTTGAAAAAGCGCGCTCCATCGGCGCGGACGAAGTTGTAAATTACAAAAAAGAAGATTTTTCCGAGGTCATCAAGGGCGGCGTGGACATGATTTTTGATTCCGTCGGCGCGTCATACTGGGAAAAGAATATGAAAATTCTCAAACCCGGAGGAAGGCTTCTTCTTATCGGCGTTGTCGGAGGCGCCGTTGTGGAACAGGTCGCCATCGGGCCCGTTATCATGAGGGATATTTCCATTATCGGCGTAACGGTTTTTAACTCTCCGCAGAAGATTCTGGAACAAACCGTCAAAATGGCGGCGGACGGAACTTTCAAGCCCATAATAGACAAAACAGTTCCTCTTGCCGACCTTGCCGAAGCGCACAAGGCGCTTGAAAACGCAAGCCAGTTCGGAAAAGTTGTGGTTAATCCTTAAGGAAGCGCGCGGCTTCGGGAGCGAAGTATGTGGCTACCATGTCGGCTCCCGCGCGTTTGATTGAAAGCAGGCTTTCCATAATCGCGTCACGCTCGTTAATCCAGCCTTTTTCAGCGGCGGATTTTATCATAAGGTACTCACCGCTCACCTGATACGCGGCAACCGGAAGATCTGTTGATTCCCTGAACGCGCTCACAACGTCAAGGTAGTGGCTCGCGGGTTTTACCATCACAATGTCTGCGCCCTCGGCTTCATCAAGAGCAAGTTCCCGAAGCGCCTCCCGCACGTTGGCGGGGTCCATCTGATAGGTTTCTTTGTCGCCCGATTTTGGCGCGGAATCAAGCGCGCCGCGAAACGGACCGTAAAAACATGAGGCGTATTTCGCCGTGTATGAAAGTATGGATGTGTTCGCGTGCCCGCTTTCGTCAAGCATTTCCCTTATGGCTCCGACCCGACCATCCATCATATCGCTTGGCGCTACAATATCCGCTCCGGCATCGGCATGAGCAAGTGCCTGACGGCAGAGAATCTCAACCGTTGTGTCGTTCAGAATTTCCCCCGAAGCGGACACAACCCCGTCATGCCCGTCAGTTGAATACGGGTCAAGCGCGACGTCGGTTATCACAACCGATTCGGGAAAATGTTTTTTTAGTTTTCGCACGGTTTGCGGAACAAGCCCGCGCGGGTTTTCCGCCTCTTTCGCGGTTGCGGATTTTAAGTTGCTTTCAATTGAGGGAAACAGCATAAAAGCCGCGACTCCGTTTTTGAGGCAGCTTTCAAACTCCTTGAGAATGCCATTTTCCCCAAGTCGTTTTCTTCCCGGCATAGAGTCTATGTTTTCATCGTCTTTGCCTTCCCGTATGAAAACCGGACAGATCAGATTGCTTGCGGAAAGAGAGGACTCTCTCACAGCCGAGCGTATGGTTTTGCTCTTTCTGTTTCTGCGCGGACGCGCGATAATGTCAAGCGAAACAGTGTCTTTCGCCGCTATTTGCCGATTCTTGCCCATAGGGCGAAACCTACACGGGTTAACCCTTTTTTCAAATTCTCTTTTACCCTCCGTGTTTTCGTTGGTAGACTAAACTCTAATGAGGATTTTTATTCTGTTTCCCCTTTTGTGCGCCGTCGCGCTTGTGTTCGGTGCGGATGTGTGTTCGGCGCAGGTGAGTGTTGTCAAGGTTGAGAGGTCTAAGCCTTTTCCGGATGCCCGCGTGAGGGTTGTTTCGCCGCTGAACGGTGAATCCGTTCGCCCTTTTTCCCCCGAAGTCAGGCTGGAGGTTTTCGGTTTTAAGCCGGGCGTTCAGACCGAAACCAAAAGAAAGAATTTGGTAGCGAATTCTTCGAAAGGACAGCATGTTCACCTGATTGTCGACAACGAGCCATACGAGGCAATCTACGATGTCTCAAAGCCGGTTGTTCTGAAAAATTTGAGCGTGGGACCCCACACTCTTGTTGTGTTTCCTTCGCGCTCCTATCACGAAAGCATCAAATCGGAGGGCGCGGCGCATGTTGTGAATTTTAATGTTGTCAGTTCTTTGATGGCCGTTTCTCCGCCTGACCTTTCCGCTCCCGCGCTGATTTACAGCCGCCCGAAAGGGGTTTACAAAGATAAGGACGCTGAAAGCGTAATGGTTGATTTTTACTTGCGTAACACAACGCTTGGCCCGGACGGATACAAGGTGAAACTGTTTGTGTTTGAGGGCGCGCGCGCTTCACGTTCTTCGCTTGTGGCTTTGGAGGTTTTTGAAGTCTGGCAGCCGGCTTTTGTAACCGGGCTCAAAAGCGGAAAATACACATTTCTGCTTGAGCTTTTTGATTCCCGCGGCAACAGGGTTCCCGGAATATTCGGTTCCGCGCGCAGACTCATACAAGTTGTTCGCAGGACTTCCACGGGGGGCTGAATGATACATCTCTACACATCGCCCACTCCAAACGGAAGAAAAATCTCAATCATGCTTGAAGAGACGGGCATGGAATATACCGTTCACACCTTGAGTCTTCATAAGAATGAACATAAAACGCCGGAATTTCTCGCCATAAATCCCAACGGGCGGATACCTGCGATTGTTGATGAGGACGCGGGCGGCTTTGAGGTTTTTGAGTCAGGTGCCATTCTTTTCTATCTCGCCGAAAAAAGCGGAAAATTCCTGCCCGCAGACCCGGAGGCCAAATCCCTGGTGATGCAGTGGGTTATGTTTCAAATTGCGGGCGTGGGTCCCATGCAGGGACAGGTGAATGTTTTTCGCAACTACGCGTCGGAAAAAATTCCCTACGCTATTAACAGATACACAAAGGAAACAAACCGCCTTTACACGGTGGTGGATTCGCGGCTTTCCCGCGCCGCCTACCTTGCGGGCGATGAGTACACAATTGCGGATATGTCTTTGTGGCCCTGGGTGAAGGTCGCGGATGTTGCCGGTATTGACATTTCGGGCTTTCCGTGCCTGCGCGACTGGTTTGAGCGTGTTGCCGGGCGTCCGGCGGTTCGGAAGGGAAGCGATATTCCACCGTCTTTGAACGAGAGTGAGAAGGATAGGAACGAAAGGATTTCAAAGATTCTTGTTTGAAATTCAGGGCGGGGCAGTTATGTTTTCACCTCTTTTCAAGAGATTTGTCTTTTAATTAATTATGTCCAGCAGAGAAAGTTTTATTTTTACATCGGAGTCTGTAACTGAAGGGCATCCGGATAAAATGGCAGACCAGATTTCGGACGCCATTCTGGATTCAATGCTTGAAGGAGATTCTTTAAGCCGTGTTGCCTGCGAAACGCTTATTACAACGGGGCTTGCTGTTGTGTCGGGCGAGATAACGACTTCCAGTTCGGTCAACATTCCCGCGATTGTAAGAAAGACCGTAGAGAACATAGGCTACACGGACAGCTCAATGGGATTTGACGCCGCCACCTGCTCGGTTGTTGTGGCGACCGATGTGCAGTCCGAGGACATAGCCGCAGGCGTTAATTCAAGCGCCGACAAAGAGCAGGGAGCCGGGGATCAGGGGCTTATGTTCGGCTACGCCAACGACGACACGCCGCAACTCCTGCCCTTTCCTATAATGTGCGCTCATAATCTTTCAAAGAGGCTTTCCGACGCGCGAAAAGAAGGCGTTCTGCCTTTTCTGCGCCCCGACGGTAAATCGCAGGTTACGGTCAGATATGAAAATAAAAAACCCGTTGAGATTGACACTGTTGTGGTTTCTTCACAGCACTCCGCCGACACGGACAACAAGACCATTTATGAGGGCATCGTGGAAGAGGTGGTTAAGCGGGTGATAGATGACTCTCTTTTTACGAAAAACACAAAAGTGCTTGTGAACCCGACCGGCAGATTCGTCATCGGCGGTCCGATGGGAGACGTTGGGCTTACGGGCAGAAAAATCATCATAGATACCTACGGCGGATGGGCGCGGCACGGAGGCGGCGCTTTTTCCGGCAAAGACCCTTCAAAGGTTGACCGCAGCGCCGCTTACATGGCGCGTTACATCGCGAAAAACGTTGTGGCGAGCGGAATCGCGAAGGAATGTGAGGTTCAACTTGCTTACGCGATAGGGGTTGCCGAGCCGGTGTCGGTGATGGTTGATACTTTCGGAACATCCGTTGAGCCGGAAAGCAAAATAGTTTCCGCCATCAGGGAGAACTTTGATTTAAGACCGGCCGGAATTATAGAAACTCTGAAACTTCTCAGACCAATATATCTGCCGACCGCCGCTTACGGGCATTTCGGGCGCGAAGATTCCGGAGATGTTTTTACATGGGAAAAAACCGACAAGGCTGAAGGGTTAAAAAAAGCGCTCGGAAAATAGCGCTGAAAAATATAAAGGAGAAAAAATGGAAAACGATATCAAAGACATCAAGCTTGCGACCGAGGGAAAACTCAGAGCGGAATGGGCTGCTCAGCAGATGCCCGTTCTCGGAGCGATAGAGACGGAGTTTTTGCGCACAAAGCCGCTTAAAGGCATACGGGTTGCGGCTTGTCTTCATGTTACAACGGAAACCGGAAATCTTATGACGACCCTAAAAGCGGGCGGGGCGCAAGTGAGTCTCTGCGCGTCAAACCCTTTGAGCACTCAGGACGATGTTGCGGCATATCTGGTGAAAAGAGGCATACCGACTTTTGCCGTAAAAGGCGAAAGCACCGCGACTTTTCACAAGCACCTCAAAGCTGTTCTGGCTATGAAGCCGCATGTTACGATGGATGACGGCGCGGACATTACGGCGGAGATACACAAAAGCAAAAGCGACAATTACAACAACATAATCGGCGGAACGGAAGAGACGACCACGGGAGTCATAAGGCTTAAGAGCCTTGCCGCGCAGAACAAACTGAAATATCCGATTTTCGCCGTGAATGACGCGAAAACCAAACACTTTTTTGACAACCGCTACGGAACGGGACAAAGCACTCTGGACGGAATAATCCGCGCGACGAACCGGCTTATATCGGGAACCAGTTTTGTGGTCGCTGGCTACGGCTGGTGCGGGAAAGGGCTTGCAATGAGAGCGAGGGGAATGGGCGCGAACGTAATCGTTACCGAGATTGACCCCATAAAGGGGCTTGAAGCCAAAATGGACGGATTCAACGTTATGCCGATGAGTGAAGCCTCGCCGCTGGGAGATTTTTTCTGTACTGTTACGGGAAACCTCAACGTCATTAGAAAAGAGCATTTCGTGAAGATGAAAACCGGCGCGATTGTCTGCAACTCCGGACATTTTGACGCGGAGATAGACCTTAAAAAACTCGCTTCAATCACAAAATCTACACGCGTGATAAGGGAGTATATTGAAGAACACACCCTGAAAAACGGGCGGAAAGTCAATATTCTCGGTCAGGGGCGGCTCGTCAATCTGGCGGCGGCGGAGGGGCATCCCTCAAGCGTGATGGACATGAGTTTCGCCAATCAGGCTCTTTCCTGTGAGTATCTTGTGAAAAAGGGCCGCAATCTCAAGCCCGATGTTTACGGTGTTCCCGAAAAACTGGATGCGCGAATTGCATCCATAAAACTGAAAGCGCTGGGAATAAATATAGACAAACTGACCTCGGAACAGAGAAAATACCTTAACTCATGGGAAGTGGGAACCTAAAACTCGTTGACAACTCCCCGTCTGAGTTAAGGGAATTGTTTGAAGGGCATCTGATTGTTGTTCAGGGACTTTCCGTAAACACAGCCAAAGCGTATTGCGCGGATATTGAAAAGTTTATTTCGTTTGTGAAAACAAATTCCCCGAAAGCCGATTTATCGGATGTTGGCCGCGGAGCAGTGAATGATTTTCTTGCTTCCCTGATGGACAGGGGCTTGAGCGCGCGTTCGGTTAACCGCTACCTTTCGTCTGTCAGAAAATTTTACAAGTTTCTGCAAAGCGAAAAAATTGTCGGCGCGGACCCGACTGAAGATGTGTCGGCACGCAGAACGGACAAAAACCTGCCGAAAGTGCTTTCCGAGGAAAACATTGGGAAAATCCTTGACGCTCCGGAGCTTGAAGCCGGCGGAAAGCCCGAAAACTTGAGAAATTCAGCCATTCTTGAACTGTTCTACGCCACCGGAATGCGCGTTTCCGAACTGTCGTCTCTTGAACTCAACTGGCTTCATGGAGACGGCGCGCAGGCATATCTTATGGTTCGCGGCAAGGGAGGCAAGGAACGTCTCATACCGATTGGCAGAAAGGCGCTTGAAAAAATTGACCTGTATGTCGGAGGCGCGAGGGATTCTCTACTCAAAGGCAGGCAGTCTCCGTATCTGTTTGTTTCGCGCAGGGGAACGTGTTTGACCAGACAGCAGTTGTGGAAAATGATAAAGTTTTACGCCGTAGTTGCCGGGATAAAGCAGAACATCAGTCCACACACAATGAGGCATTCATTCGCCACGCATTTGCTCAGCAGGGGGGCTGACCTCAGGACAATCCAAATGCTTCTCGGACACTCTGACATATCGGTTACTCAGATTTACACTTCGGTTGAGAGCGGTGAGATCCAGAGGCTCCATGACAAATTCCATCCGAGGGCTTGATGTTTTCCCTTGACCCTTTTCAGATTGCGGTAACGGCGGTTGCCATACTTTTTGTGCTGACCGTGCATGAGTTCAGTCACGCGCTCGTGGCGGACGCGCTTGGAGACAAAACCGCGCGGAGAATGGGGCGTCTTACGCTCAACCCCCTTTCTCATCTTGACCTTCTGGGTACCGTGCTGATGTTTGTAGCAGGGTTCGGGTGGGCAAAGCCCGTGCCGGTTGATTTGCGAAATCTTAAAAACCCCAAAACGGAGATGATTTACATTGCCGCCGCGGGGCCTTTGTCAAACATACTGACGGCGGTTATTGCCGGGGCGGCATTCCAGTTTCTCGCGAGCGGCGGCGCGGAAGGGGTTCTGTTCTCAAACGTCTGGGTTTTTATTGGAAATTTCCTGTTGTTGATTATTGTTTACAGTGTTGCGCTTGCGGTTTTCAACCTCATTCCCATTCCCCCGCTTGACGGCTCAAGGATTCTCTACGGACTTCTTCCGCACACGGCGGCGAATTTTTACGCGCGTTTTGAAAAATTTGGCATGCTTTTACTGTTCGGGATTTTTATTTTTGCCAGAGAGGGCGCGATGCGCGTACTGTGGACTCCGGTGAAGCAGTTGGTCATTCTTTTTACGGGAGAAAGCGGGATTTTATAAAAACGTCCAATGACTGAGCAAAAAACAGTTTCAGGTTCCGACCCCCGTAGCGGCGGTTTCTACACAGTTGACATTGAACAGTTTGAGGGTCCTTTGGACCTTCTGCTTTCCCTCGTGAAGAAAAGCGAAATCAATATTTACGATATTCCAATCGCGGAAGTCTCCGAACAATACAACAAGCAGTTGGAGATTATGCGCCGCGGCGATTTTGATTCGGTCGCGCAGTATCTTCCACTTCTCGCCGAACTGGGGCTTGTGAAGTCGAGAATGCTTTTGCCCAAAACCGAAGAAGATGAACACGAAGACGGAACCGACCCGCGTTTGGAACTCGCGCGGCGGCTGGTTGTGTATGAGCGGTTCAGAGACGCGGCGGCAAGAATGGGTGAGATAAGTTTGCTCGGCAGAGATGTGTTCGGAAAGGGTCTCAGATACTCAGAAGAGTTCGGTGAACCCGAAATTGAAACCGAAGTTGCGGCGAGCGGCGTGTGGCCCCTCATAGTAGCGCTTTGCGAAATGAGAGCCAGAATTAACGAAGGCGACGCCGAAGAGATATCTTTCACCATAGACCCCGTGTCGGTTGAGCAGAGAATCTCCGAGATACACGAAAAGATAAGGGAGAAGGGTGTCATTGATGATTTTAATATGCTTTTTGACGAAAAGCCGTCAAGAAGCCATATCGCCATTTCTTTTGTTGCTGTTCTTGAACTTGCGAGAAAAGAGGTTGTTGAACTGTTTCAGAAAAAACCATTTTCCGCGATAAAACTTTTATACTCGGAGGAAGAAAAAGATGGAGAAAAGCCGGATAAAGAAAATAATTGAAGCGGTGATTTTCGCGTCCGAATCACCCGTAAGCCCAGCGTCGCTTAAAAGTGGTTTGCCGGAACTTTCATCCGAGGATATTGCCGCTGCGTTCAATGAGGTCTCAAATGAGTGGAACGGCATGGACAGGGGCTTTGAGTTGGTGAAGGTCGCGGGCGGTTACCAGTTTCGCACGAAAAAAGAGTTTACGGAAGACATCACGGGCTTCAACAAAAAAATCAAAAAACTGCGGTTGAGCAAAGCAGCGCTTGAAGTGCTCGCCATCTCCGCGTATCAGCAACCGCTCACAAAAGCAGACATTGAGGAAATACGCGGCGTGGACTCCTCCGCGGTGGTCAACCTTCTTATGGAAAGGGGAATGCTTGAAATATGCGGAAGAAAAGATGTTCCCGGCAGACCGTTTCTCTATAAAACCACCGAGGAATTTCTTCAAACCTTTGGCATGGAAAACCTCTCAGACCTTCCCACGCTCAAAGAGATTGAGGAGATTGAAAAAGACCTCGGCGCGGAGCCGACTTTGCTCAGACCCGAACCGGAAACGCCCGAACCTCAACCCGAAGGTGATGATGCCTCCACCCCGCGGCCGGACAATTCACAGCCCCGCGATGGCGCGGAAAACTCTTGACTCTTCGGCGCGCATTTTTTCACGCTCTTTTTTCTTTTTATGCGTGTGTCCGGCAAGATGGGAAATGCCGTGAATGACGAGCCGTTTGATTTCCTCCTCAAATGTTATGCCGTAGAGGTCGGCGCGTCTGCGGGCCGTTTCAATTGAAATTGCGACATCGCCTGCGAGCCCTCCGGTGTTTTGCTCAAATGAGAGAACATCTGTTGTTTTTGAGATTTTCCTGTAGGTTTTGTTGAGTTCTCTCATCTCATTGTCATCAATAATGGCAATGCTGACATCGCCTCCCGGCGAGAGCAGGGCGGTGGCTTTGCGGGCGCAAAGGGTGATTAGTTTAAGGTGCTTTTTCTCCGCAAGACCGCTCCGGTCTGTAATGGAGATGGAAATGTTTCTTGCGCCGCGCTCTGTGAACATAGCTGAATAATATATAATTTCCAATCGTCATGCCCGTCAGTAACAAAAAACGCTCAGTGCCTCTCGTGGCAATTGTGGGCAGACCTAACGTCGGAAAATCAACTCTGTTCAACAGAATCACCGGAACGGACAAAGCCATTGTGGAGTCCGTGCCCGGGGTTACGAGAGACAGAATTTACTCCGATATGAATTGGAACGGCAGAAATTTCTCCGTTGTGGATACGGCGGGACTTGAGCCGCTCGGGAGAGACGCCGCTCCGCCGGGCGCGAAGGAGCAGGCGGCAATTGCCATTGAGGAAGCGGATTTAATAGTGATGCTTACCAACGGAATGGAGAACCCCGTTCCCGAAGACATTGAGATTATGCGGATGCTCAGAAAAAGCGGAAAAGAGGTTTTCTGCTTTGTGAACAAGATTGACCACGAAAAGCATGAGAAGTTCGTTGATAATTTTCACTTTCTCGGAGAGGTGAAAATGAGGGGGATTTCCGCTCTTCACGGGCGTAACACATATGAACTTCTTGATGACATTACCGCCGCGCTTCCGCCTGCAAAAGCGGAAAAGAATGGCGCCGCGGACGAGCCCATACGGATTGCCGTTTTAGGAAAGCCCAATGTCGGCAAGTCCACGCTTGTGAACACAATCCTCCAAAAAGAGAGGATGATAACAAGTCCCGTTCCCGGAACTACACGTGATTCGGTTGATGTTCCGTTTGAATACGGCGGGGGAAAATACGTCATTACCGACACGGCGGGCGTGCGGAGAAGAGCAAAAATCGGAGGTTCTGTTGAGCGGCTTGGAACACTCAAAGCGATAAGAAGCATAGCGGCGTGCGATGTGGCGGTGCTTATGATAGACGCGTCCGAGGGGCCATCCCGTCAGGACACTCGCCTCGCGGGTCTTATAGAAGACAGGGGCAAATCCGCTATAATAGCCTTGAATAAATGGGATCTTGCGCCTCAAGCCGCGCGCGAGACTAAAGATATTGGCAGGAAAACCGTGCAACGTCTCGGTGGAGCGCTCTATTTTTCCAAAACGGTAACAATCTCCGCCCTTGAGGGTAAAAAAATCAACCGGCTTTTTGACTGTGTGACTAAAGCGCACAAATGGCACAGGGAAAAAATTCCCACCAGAAAACTAAATGACTTTCTCAAGAGAGCCGTAAAAGGGGGGCCTTCCGTTTTTCGCGGTCGCGAGTTCAAGGCGTATTATATTAGTCAGGTTCGCGTTGAGCCGCCGGGTTTTGTTATTTTCACAAACGCCACATCTATGGCGGTGCCTGCTAATTATTCAAAATATATTGAGCACGGAATACGGAAAGAGTTTGGTTTTGAGGGGACGCCGATTCGGCTGTTTTTCCGCAAGAGGGAAAATAAAGATGTCGTCAAGCGAGGCTGATTTCAATCCTCTGTAAGCACGGATTGGACCTCAGCCGTTTTGTCTTTTGCCGAATACAAACTCTTCGCGCGCCGTTGTCCCGCTTGCCCCATTGATTTTCTCAAATCTTCGTCTTCAATAAGTCTGAGGACGCTTTCGGTCATGTGCGAATCGTCTCCGGGGGGGCTTAAAATTCCCGTAACGCCGTCCTCAACGGATTCCTCTATGCCTCCCACTTTGAAACCCGTAACCGGTATCGCGAAAGACATTGCCTCTATGACCGAACGCGGAAACGGGTCGGGGTAATTGGACGGCATCAGGAAGATGTCAAAATCTGCGAGGCAGCCTGACACATCTTTCCTGAAACCCGTAAAAACAAAACAGTCCGCGATTCCCATGTGCTCAACGCGCGCTTTTATTTCAGACAAATGATTTTTCGCGAAAAAACCGGGCGTGTCGCCGACAATCACGAACTTGATTTTGTTTCTCAAATCTCCGTTTTTCAAAAGAGTCGCCGCCACTTCAATCATATGCTTGTATCCTTTGCGCGGAACCACTCTTCCGGTGTTTCCGATTATGATTGAGTCTTCGGGGATGGAAAACTCCTTTCTCAAAACTCCGCTTGAAGTCCGGCGTTCAAAATCTTCCGGGTCTATGCCGTTGTATATCACGCGCACTTTGGGGTTGTCGCCGAACTGCAGGGCGGTTGCTCGCGAAACGCAGATTATTTTTTTTACCGCGCTCAAAGAGGCGAGGCGGGTTATCACGAATTTGAGAAAACGGACTTGCTGTATGTTTCTCACATGCCAGACCACGGGGCGCCGGTGAATCAAGCCGATAAAAGCGCCGGTGATTTTCGCTATTGTGCCGTTGCAGTGGATTAAATCTATGCGCAGTTCGCGCAACAATCCGCCGCAATTGAAAACAAGCGCGGCTATCCTTACAATGTTCACGACCGCGTAGGCGGTTTTTAGAAAAGCTGTCAGCGCGGGGGCTAAAAAGCCCGCCGCCTCCGGTTTTATGGAGAGTCTTGCGGAAACGGGGCGGAAAAACCCGTCGGGAAAACGGGAATCAATAATGACATCGCGGTATATGCCTTCTTCTTTGAGCCGTTCGGAAAAGATGTCATCTCGCGGGATTAGAACAAAAGGGCGGATGATTTTTCTGTCAATATGTTTGAGGATGTAGAAAAGACTTCGCCCGGGTCCGCCATCCCGAACGGAATGGTTGATGAACAAAACTCTTTTTTCGCTGTTTTCAGACTTCATTTGACGGCTCTTTGGAACGACTTAATTTAACACAAAGTGCGTTGGTGTGCTTCTTGAATATCAACGCTTTACAATATAGGATTTTGCCCTGCACGGATTGATTGTTCGTCTTGAGACCGGAAAGAGGCGAACAGGTTTTTTCTAATGCCAACTTCATCAAAGAAAAGCAAAAGCGCGAAAGGCGGCACACCGAAACTTATATGGTTCAACGGCTCATTTGTTTCATGGAATGACGCCAATGTTCATATCCTGACCCACACACTTCACTACGGAATGGGGGTTTTTGAAGGTATCAGGGCTTATAAAAGCGCCAAAAACGGGCGCACCGCGGTTTTGAAACTCAGCGCCCATATTGACAGATTTTTCATGTCCGCCCACATTGCCGGAATGAAGATTCCTCACACGAAGAAAACAATAAGACGTGCGATTTTTGAACTGCTGGAAAAAAACCGTCTTGAAGAAGCGTATATCCGCCCAATCTCTTTTCTTGGTTCGGGCACAATGGGTATTTTGCCCGCGAAGAATCCGGTCGGCACGGCAATTGCCGCTTGGAACTGGGGCGCGTATCTAGGAAGCGACGGACTCAACAATGGCATCAGGACAAAAATTTCCTCATACACGCGCATGCATGTCAATTCGTTTATGACAAAGGCGAAAATCTGCGGCAACTATGTCAATTCGGTTCTTGCCAAGCAGGAGGCGGTTTCCACCGGTTTTGACGAAGCTATTCTTCTGGACGCCGAGGGGTTTGTCTCCGAAGGTAGCGGCGAGAACATTTTTATTGTCCGCAACGGCGTCATAAAAACGCCTCCGCTGTCTTCCGCGCTTGAAGGGATAACGCGCGGATGTGTAATCCGCCTTGCTACTGATGAGGGCATTGAACTGCGCGAACAGAGGTTCACAAGAGACGAGCTTTACAGTGCGGACGAAATTTTTCTGACCGGCACCGCGGCGGAAATAACCCCCGTGCGCGAAGTGGACAACAGAAAAATCAATACCGGAAAGCCGGGAGCAATTACGAAAAAACTTCAAAATGCGTTTTTTGAAATTACGCGGGCGGAAAACGGAAAATACGGAGAGTGGCTTGAAACCAAGCCGTAAACACATCGTATGTGTTAGAATTCAAAGAGATGTCCAAACCCTCAATTCAAATTTTCAAAGACGGTCCCATTATCGTGTCAGGCGATTTTGATCTTCTGGACTCAAACGGCGACAAGATTGAATGTGGAGACAAATCCGCCCTGTGCAGATGTGGAGAGTCTTCAAACAAGCCGTTTTGTGACGGAACGCATAAGAAAAACGGTTTCAAAGATGAGAAAAACGGCTGACCGCGAGGAGTGAAAATGGTTTTAACCCCGTCAAATATGGTGCCGCTCGGAATGAAAGCGCCGGATTTCAACCTTCCTGATGTTGTAAGCGGAGAGAACAAAACCCTCGCCAATTTCAAGTCCGATATTGCGACTGTTGTTATGTTCATCTGCAACCACTGTCCGTATGTGAAGCACATTCAACCCGGGTTGGTCAGTCTCGCGGACGATTACATCGCCAGAGGCGTGTCCTTTGTCGCGCTAAACTCAAATGATGTGGAAAACTATCCCGATGATTCCCCCGACAAGATGCTGGAAGACGCGAAGCGTTTGAACTATCCGTTTTCGTATCTTTTCGACGAAAATCAGGAAATTGCCAGAGCGTATGACGCAGCATGCACTCCCGACTTTTTTGTTTTTGACAGGGATTTTTCCTGCGTGTATCGCGGGCAGATGGACAATTCCCGTCCTGAGAATGGCAAGCCCGTAACCGGGGCGGACTTAAGAGCCGCGCTTGATGCCGTAATTGCCGGAGAGGCGCTTTCGGAAAGTCAGATTCCGAGCATGGGTTGCAACATTAAATGGAAGAAGTGAGCGGCGCCGTCAAAACTTGACGCCTCTGATTCCAACCGTTTCGTTAAAAATCTTTTCTTCTCCGTTCGAAGAATCCTCATCAACCGCAAAATACCCCTTTCTTTCAAATTGAAAAACATCTCCCATTTTCGCGTTTTCCAATGACGGCTCAACCAAAACGCCGTTCAGAACCCGAAGCGAATTCGGATTGACCGGATCGTCCACGCCGGGGGTCTTTTCGGTAAAAAGTTTGTCGTAAAGCCGTACTTGGGCTTTTTTGCAGTGTTTCGCGCTGACCCAGTGTATTGTCGCCTTGACTTTTCTGCCGTCCGGTGCCTGCCCTCCCTTTGTTTCAGGGTCGTATTCACAATGCAACTCCGTGACTTTGCCATTTGAGTCTTTTACGACTTCAACACAGGTGACAAAATACGCGTATCTCAACCGGACCTCTGCGCCCGGAGCGAGACGGTGAAACTTTTTGGACGGGTTTTCCATAAAATCTTCGTGCTCAATGTACAATTCGCGCGAAAATGGCACCTGCCTTTCTCCGGTGCCCGGGTCTTCGGGATTGTTCACGGCGGGTAGGGATTCTTCCTCGTCCTGTGGAAAATTCGTTATCACAAGTTTGAGAGGTTCAAGAACCGCCATGCGTCTCGGCGCGATTTTATTCAAAGTTTCTCTGACAGTGTGTTCAAGTAAATCCGCTTCAATGACGCTTTTCTGTTTCGTAACTCCAATTTTGTCGCAAAAACTCCTTATGGCTTCGGGCGGGTATCCGCGCCGTCTCATTCCCGATATTGTCGGCATTCGCGGGTCGTCCCATCCGTTCACAATGTTTTTCTCAACAATCTCAGACAGTTTTCTTTTGCTCATAACCGTATGGCTCAGCTCAAGTCGCGCGAACTCAATTTGGCACGGATTACCACCCGTCTGAGTGGCAAAACGTTCAACAAACCAGTTGTAAAGCGGGCGGTGGTCTTCAAACTCCAACGTGCAAAGAGAGTGTGTTATTCCCTCAATCGCATCTGAAAGCGGATGCGCGAAATCGTAAGTCGGATATATGCTCCATTTTTCTCCGGTTTTGTGGTGAGGGGTTTTAATTACGCGGTAAATTACGGGGTCGCGCATATTGATGTTGCCCGAAGTCATGTCAATTTTCGCCCTCAGAACTTTTTCGCCCTCGGAGAATTTTCTCTCTTTCATTTCCTTGAAAAGTGTCAGGTTTTCGTTCGCCGTTCTATTCCTGAAAGGGCTGTTTCTGCCCGGTTCGGTCAATGTGCCACGATATTGGCGTATTTCTTCCGCACTCAGGTCGTCAACATAGGCGGAGTCATTTTCTATGAGATTAACGGCGAATTCATACAGTTTTTCGAAGTAGTCCGAAGCAAAAAAGAGGCGGTCTTCCCAGTCAAAACCGAGCCATTGTATGTCGTTCTTAATCGCTTCAATAAACTCTTCACTCTCTTTTTGAGGGTTAGTGTCATCAAATCTCAGGTTGCAGGTTCCCTTTCCCTCCGCAACTGAAAAGTTGAGGCATATTGATTTTGCGTGTCCGATATGCAGAAACCCGTTGGGTTCGGGAGGAAAGCGTGTCACAATTTTTTTTCCGCCGTGAGAGTCGTGCGCAATGATTTCCCTTATGAAGTCTTTTTTGCCGGAGTCCGTCATTGAATTTTGGATTATAACACTCCGCCTTTACAGTTCACACCTCAAATTTCAACTATGTTATAATTCCAAAAGTGGTAGTTGCCCCCTCAATATTAGCGGCGGATTTCACAAAACTCGGCGAACAGGTTCTTACGGTTGCCGAAGCTGGAGCCGACTGGATTCATGTTGATGTTATGGACGGCTGTTTTGTTCCAAACATAAGCATTGGCGTTCCCGTTGTGCGGTCTCTTTCAACAATTTCGTGTCCGCCGATGGACGTTCATTTAATGATTAACAATCCTGAAAAAATTGTTGAGTCCTTTGCGAGCGCGGGAGGAAACAGAATCAACAACATAACGGTCCAGATTGAAGCCACCAAAGACATCGCTTCGGCGCTTGAAGAAATACGCGCTCTTGGAGTCAAAGCCGGAGTTGCCATCAATCCGTCCACCCCTGTTTCCGTTCTTGAATCGGTCTTGCGGCATGCCGACATTGTGCTCGTGATGTCTGTTGAGCCGGGTTTTTCGGGACAGAGCTTTCTTGAACCCTCACTGAAAAAAATAGAGGACTTGCGCGAAATGCTTGGAGTTCCGGGCGAGGGTGTCCCGATTTTGGAAGTTGACGGAGGCATAGAGATTGAGAAAGCCAGAGCGGTTTTCAAAGCCGGCGCGGATGCCGTTGTGAGCGGTTCGGGCATTTTCGGGCGTCCGGATATTGCCGAAGCGGTCAGGGAGATGAAAGCGATAGATGTCTGACGCCGCGTACATCAGGGAAATCACTGATTATTTCTGCTCGCTGACCGGCAAAGCGGGCATAATTTCATCGGAGGATAAGTACACCATTTTGGAGTTGCGAAGCAATGGGGTTTCCAAAGAAGATGTATTTCTAGGGATAAAAGAAGCGCTCAAAACCACCGTGCGCGAGCCAAAAAAACTTACAATTACACAATGCGCGCGCTTCATTCGTTCACATGGCGGGGCGGAGAAACCGCGCCGGTCCGCGCCGACTGAAACCCACTCCGCTATAGTGCAAATCTCCCGGAAACTCGCTGCCGCTATTGAGCAAACGGACAATGAGAACGTCAAAACATGCCTCCAAAACGCGCAGAAAAAACTTTCAAATCCCGCATCCCGCCGTGAAGGGGTTGTGGAGTTTCTTGAAGCCCTGCGCGAGCAAGTCTGTGCTGAACTTATAATGGGTTTTGATTCCGCGCTGGCGGAAAGAATAAAACACCGCGCCGGTGAAACCATTGCTTCATCGGGCAGAAATTTCATCAATGAAAACGAAAAAAATAAAGCCCTTGCGGCTTTCATAAACGATTTGGTAATCAAAGAGACGGGGATGCAAAAACTGTTTTCTTTAGAGGATATGTGAAGTGGCCGATTGCGAAAAATGCAGAGGGTTGGGGTGCAGAGTGACTCGCGGCGAACGGTTCGCCCACGCCGAAGTGTGCGACTGCAAAAAGGATTGTGAAGAATGTGGTGGCAGCGGACTGGTTGTTGAAAACAAGGAAGGTTACAGATACGCCTCTCCGTGTCCGTACTGCGGCGCGGTGCTGAAAAATATGAAAAAATACAACAACGCGAAAATTCCCGCCGCGATGTATTCAGCCAGTTTAAAATCAGGCGGCGGAAGCCGCTCAATTGTGAAAGCGATTACTTATATGAAAGACTTCGTCAAGAAATATCCGCAGGAAAAAGGTTTTGTTCTTTACGGCTCCGCCGGACGCGGGAAAAGCAGTTTTGCCGCCGCAGTTCTTAAAGGTTTGACCCTGAAAAACGGAAAAGACGGGCTGTTTTGCGATTTTAACGACCTGATACTTCAACTGAAAGGCAGAGAAGAAGGGGTTTCTGAGATTGCCTTGCTTGCTCCGTATTTTGAAACAGAGGTTCTTGTTATTGACGGCATCGGCATGGACTCACGCCCTTTAACGGAATGGGAAAAAACCGTTCTTGAAAACATAATTTCCTCAAGATACAGAGAGAATAAAAAGATAATTTTGACCACTAAACACGGCAAAAGCGATCTTGAAGAGGAAATAGGGAGTCAGGCCTTTTCTAAAATCAACACGATGTGTGAATTTGCCGGACTTGATTGAGCCCAGTCTCACAAAACCAAGTTTCTTACCTCGCCTGCGAAAAAAAGCGAGCCCGTAACACACAGGGGAAGGGAGGTTTCTTCGGCTTTTTTGAGAGCCTCCTCAGGATTGTCCGCCGTCTCAACTTCAATTCCTTCCGGTGCGAATTTCAAAAGTTTTGCCGCGTCCGCGCTTCTGCCGCTTTTTGAGCGGGTTAAAATCAGGCGTGAACAGACAGGTTTTATCATCCTTAAAAATTCCGCGTGATTTTTATCATCTGACATTGCCACGATAAAAACAAACCGCTCATACGGATGATTTTCTGCGATGGTTTCAGCGAGCCGTCGCGCCGATTCGGTGTTGTGAGCTCCGTCTATAATCAAGGGTGGATTTTTTCTGACGTACTCCATTCTCGCCCCAACCCTGACTTTTTCAATCGCCTCCTTTGCCTTTTCAGGTGGAATATCAAACCCCCGCGTTGCGATTGTTTCCGCGCAGGCAAGGGCTATCGCGGCATTAGAGACTTGGAAACGCCCTCTCATCGCGGGAATTATATTTTCAATTTCCCAAACCTTTCCCGAATACGAAAAACCACCGTTGTTTTCTGTGCATTTAAAATCTTCTCTATTTTTCAAAATCGGAGATTTTTTTTCGGCGCATATTTTTTCTATCACGGCAAGAGTCGCGTCGCGGGCTCCCGTAATAAGGGGGATGCCATGTTTTGCTATTCCCGCTTTCTCGGCGGCTATTTTTTCCTTGGTGTTTCCAAGGTGTTGTGTGTGATCAATAGAGATGTTTGTAATCGCGCAAACAAGCGGGCGCGCGGTATTCACCGCATCCCATCTTCCGCCCATGCCGGTTTCCAGCACCGCGAAATCAACCTCTTGTTCCTTGAAGAATATAAACGCGGCGGCGGTAAGGAGTTCAAAATAGCTTGGGCGGATATTCTTGTTTTTACAAATGCCGTGAACCCTTTCAATCAGTTCGTTCAAATTTCTATCCTCTATGTCGTTTCCGTTTATTTTTATTCTCTCTCCGACCCGCACGAGGTGGGGAGACGTGTAAAGTCCGGTTGAAAAACCTGCCCGGAAAAGAATTTCCGCAAGCATTGCGGAGGTGGAAGTTTTGCCGTTTGTTCCCGCGATGACGGCGGTTTTTATTTCAAGGTGCGGGTCTCCGAGGGCGTGGAGTATTTCCGTAATCCTTTCAAGTCCCGGCTTTATAGAATGCTGATTAAGTGAACGAAGATATTCCAGTCCGTTCATTTTCAAGACTCAAGGATAACGACCGCGACGCTGTGGGATTTTTCATGCGATATGGAAAGGTGTATGTGTTTCGCGCCAATTTTGCGCGCGAAATCATCCGCTTTGCCGGAAAGTTGTACAAACGGTTTGCCGCGCCGGTCTCTGATAATTTCAATGTCGGAGAACGCTATGCCGTATCTGAAGCCCGTTCCCAGCGATTTGACAAGCGCCTCTTTCGCCGCGAACGAAGCGCCAATTGTCCGCTCATCACCGTTAAATTGATTGAACCGTTTTCTCTCCGTTTTAGAAAAAAGCCGCATTAGAAACTTGCCTTTGTGCCGCGAAATTACCCGCGCGATTCTGGCATTTTCAACAATATCTGTCCCAATTCCGATTATCATTATCTTTAAACGGCGTTAATTTTTTTAATCATATCTCTCACGGCTTTTTCAATTCCGTCAAAAACTGCTCGTGCGATTATTCCGTATCCTATGTTCAATTCCTCAACACCCTCAATTTTCGCAATAGAATTCACATTTTCATAATCAAGTCCGTGCCCTGCGGAAACCCTTAAATCACAATCCCGTGCCAGAAAAACGGCTTTTTCTATCGCTCGCAGTTCGTTTTCTTTTTGAATTCCGTTCGCGCACGCCCACTTGCCCGTGTGAATTTCCACCATGTCCGCGCCTATGTCCGCCGCCGTTTTTATCTGATCAAAATCCGGCTCAACGAACAAACTCACCATTATTTTTTTTTCGGATAGTTCGGAGATGACTTCCTTAACCCGCGACTGGTTTCCCGAAACGTCAAGCCCTCCTTCGGTTGTCAATTCCTCACGTTTTTCCGGGACAATTGTTGCCATGTCAGGAAGCACGGAGAGGGTGATTTTTACCATTTCATCGGTTGCCGCCATTTCCATGTTCAGTTTTGTTTTTATCGCTTTTCTGAGTTCGTAGATGTCATTGTCCTGAATATGCCTCCTGTCTTCGCGTAAATGCGCGACAATTCCGGCGCCGCCTGCTTTTTCAGCCGCGAGCGCGGCTTTGACGGGGCTTGGCCCGCTTTCTCCTCTCGCCTGTCTCAATGTGGCGACATGGTCTATGTTGACGTTCAGATTCATCCGATTCTCCGCTCAATAATTCCGGCAAGTTCACTCGCGGCTTGCTCAATCGCATCAGAATTTTCCCCTTCAATGAGAATTCTGGCAAGTGGCTCCGTCCCCGAATAGCGGATAAGAATTCTGCCGGTTTTACCGAGTTGTTTTTCAAGTTTTGCCACGGTTTCAGGCAGTCCGGGTATTGTGTCAAAGGGCTCTCCGCGCGAAATTTTCACATTTTTCAAAGTTTGCGGAAAAAGTTCAAATTCAGGAAGAAGCCGCGAAAGCGGTTTGTTATTTTTCTTTACGATGTCCGCCATGAGCAGGGCGGCAAGCAGTCCGTCTCCGTTTGTGCTGTGGTCTGAAAAAATGAGATGTCCTGATTGTTCGCCGCCGAAATTCACTCCGGAATTTCGCATCATATCCGCCACATTTCTGTCCCCGACATTGGCTCTGAAAAGTTTGATTCCAATTTCTTCAAGGAAAATTTCAAGCCCCTTGTTACTCATAACAGTCGCAACAATTTGCGGCTTTTTAAGCGTTCCATTTTTCAACATTTCCCGTGCGAAAAGGGCGAGAATGATGTCGCCGTCCACTTCGTTACCGTTTTCATCGCAGAAAGAGACTCTGTCTCCGTCTCCATCAAGAGATGCTCCGAAAAGCGCGCTGCTTTGCCTGATTTCATTGCCGAGCGACGCGGTTTCAAGGCTTCCGCAGCCCTTGTTTATGTTTTCGCCGTTAGGTTCTATGCCGATTACGGATAGTTTCGCGCCGGTTTTTTCAAAAACCTCAGGAGCTATTTCGAACATCGCACCGTTTGCGCAATCAAGCGCGATTTGAATTTGAGAAAAATCGCGCGCGTCTTTCACGGAGTTTTCAAGGAATCTTGAATATGTTTCATGCCATTTTGATTTTTCGTTTGAATTCAAAGAGTTTTCCGATTCGGGTGGCGGCTCGTTCAACTTTTCAAAACATTCTTCAATCTCTCTTTCAATCTCGTCCGGGATTTTGCAGCCCTCGGCGTTGAAGATTTTGAAGCCGTTGTATTCCGGCGGATTATGTGAGGCGGAAATCATAATTCCCGCATCCGCGCGATTTTGAAAAAGCAGGGAAACAACTGCCGGAGTCGGGCAGACCCCGGCACAAACGGTTTTGGCTCCGCCACTAATAAGCCCTTTGCAAAGATTTTCCTGAAGTTTGTCGCCGTTTTTTCTTGTGTCACGCCCGATAACGACTTGTGGTGAATCCACCCGTTTTGCAAGAGTTTGCGCTACTACAAAACCGATTTGACGGGAGCCGGTTTTGTCTATCGGGAAATCGCCGGAATGTCCTCTTATTCCGTCAGTGCCAAACAGTTTTAGCGGCACTCTATTTTTTCGACTCCAAAGTGAGTTTGACGGTTTTCGGCACTATTTCCACCACACTTATTTTGTCCTTATGCGGATAATCGTAAATCACTTCCACTCTCATTGATGAGCCAGTGGAAAGTTTTTTTATGAACTTCTCATTGATGGAGATTTTTATATCCTCTCCGTAAAGTTTGTTTATCAGAGAATAGGGCCCTTGAAACTTTATGTTCACAGCCTCCGGTTCTATTGAGATTTTTTTATCTTCGGGAATTTTGCCCGTTTTTACTTTCAATCCTTTAAATGTTTTTTCGATGGAAGTCTCAACGATTTTGACGCTTATTTTTACAGTTTGAATCTCCGAGAACTCAATGCGGGAGTCAGGGGATATAAGCTCCGCATCCACCGAGAAAGCCGATGTTTCCTTTTCAATGGAGACCGGAACCGTTTTTACCTCTGTTATATTGCGGATGACTTTGCCGGGACCTTTGATTCTGACCGTTGAGGGTATGATTTTCGCCTCGCCTTTAATTTGATAGCCAAGCGACGGGTCGCCCATTTCTGTTTTTACCGCCACGAATTTTTCAACGGTTGTGTCTATGTCAAGATTGATTTCGCGCGGACTTATGCTGACAATTTGCACATTTCGCGGAAGGTTTACCGATTCGAGGTTGATACGGTGTGTGTAAATTCCTCTGGTTTTGCCACTCAAATCCACATCTATTGAAGTGTTGGTTTTCAAAACCGATGAGACCTGGCTGCGCGTTCCCTTGATTCTGATTTTTATATTGCTCGGCAGGTACGGTTTGTTGCTGAGAATAAAACTTGAAGAAAGGTTGAGGTAATTAATGGGTATCTCAACATTTTTTTCCAAATCTGATTCATAATTTGCAGTGAACCACATGGTGCCCGCGAGAAAAAATGCAACCACGAGCCGTCCAAAACTGATGGTTGTAAATCTTTTCAGCAGATTTCTGAGTTTGCCGCCTATCCATGCACCGAGAGCAGTCGGCATCATTTTATTCTTGAAGCTAGCTGCTTTATCTGTTTGCTGCGTAGCGTGTGCGGAATTTTTTTTATTTTGCGGAGATGTCATGGTTTTTCTCTTCAGTTTTGTCTGTTCCTTTAAGCAGAATTCCAAGCCTGTTTCTGAGTGTGTTTATTTTTATTGCAGGGTTGATTTTGCCCTGAGCGACAAGTGAAATTTCCCCTCTTTCCTCAGACACAACAACAACTGTTGCGTCTGTTTCATTTGACAGTCCGAACGCGGCGCGGTGGCGTGTTCCCAGATGATTGGGAATATCAGGGTTTGTATCTATCGGGAAAAAGCAACCCGCTGAAGTTATTTTGTTTGTCTGAATCAGCACCCCTCCGTCGTGCAGGGGTGAACCGGGGTTGAATATGCTTATCAGGATTTCCGCAGACACCTCCGTATTGACCACAATCCCGCTCTCCGCATAATCCAGAAGACTGTTGCTTCTCTCAATTGCTATTATCGCGCCTATCTTGCGGTTTGCCAGATAGTTTACCGCCTTGACAACCTCGTCAACTGTTTTCTCTTTGTAGTCGGAATGTTTGAAAAATTTCTGAAAAGGAGAGCCGCGCCCGATGCTCGTGAGCGCTTTTCTTATGTCACCCTGGAACAGAATGACAATAATTATGATTATCGAGCTCAGGAACTCTCCAAGGAACCAGTTGATCGTGAACAGCCCGATTTTCCCCGACAAAAGATAGAAGACGAAAAGAAAAAACAAACCGGCTATCATCTGTATGGCGCGTTTGCCTTCAAGCAGGGAAATCAGTTTGTAAATGACAAAGGTTACAAAAAGAAGGTCAAAGGCATCCTTGAGACCAAAGCCGCCTGAAAAGTCCAGCGAGAAAATTTCAATAATTTCGCTCATGTCGCACCGCTCTTTATCGCGTCCGACATTTTAGCAACACGGGCCATTTCTTTTACATCGTGAACGCGTACAATTGAAGCTCCTTTCATCACCGCTATTGCCACGGTTGCGGCGGTTCCCTCAAGTCTTTCCTCGGGCGGAAGTCCGCCGAGCGTTACGCCTATGAATGATTTGCGTGAAGTTCCAACCATTACGGGCGCGGCAACTTCCGAAAACTCTTCAAGCCGGTTCAGGATTTCAAGGTTTTGCTCTCCGGTTTTTCCGAAACCGATTCCCGGATCAACGATTATGGATTCGGCACTCACTCCCGCCTCGGTTGCCTTGTCAATCGATTTGTTGAGCGCTTCCTTGACCTCCGTTACAACGCATTCATAGTCCGCGCATTTCTGCATTTTGCACGGGCGTGCGGGTGTGTGCGAAAGGACAATCGCCGCCCCCGCTTCGGCAACCTTGTTTGCAATGGAGTCTTCAAAGGTCAATCCGCTTATGTCATTTATCATCGCCGCGCCGTTTTCAAGAGCACGTCCGGCGACTGAGGTCTTGGTGGTATCCACGGAGAAAATAATGTCGGGAAACTCTTTCGCACACTTTTCAAGAACGGGCATCAGACGGTTTGTTTCCTCCTCTTCGGAAACCGGAACCGAACCCGGACGCGTGGATTCCGCCCCCACGTCCACGATGTCTGCTCCTTCGGAGAGCATTTGCTCAATTCTGAAAAGAGACTCGTCAACGGTTCCGCAACATCTGCTTTTTTTGTAAAAAGAATCGGGAGTCAGGTTCAAAGCGCCCATTACGAGCGTTTTTGTTATGTCAAAGGTTTTGTCTTTTATTCTCAGAGGGCGCATTTGCTGCGTGTTTTTTTTTGCGCCGTTTTTCATTATGTGGGGCTGGGTGTCATTTTGGGATTTGTTTCCGTGTGCGTTTCATTTTTGAAATGTTTAGCAAAAAGATCCGACGCACCCATTATTTCGTCAATTTCAGACCCGCTTATACTTTCCTTTTTGAGAAGCCGTTTGGCGACTGATTTTAGAATGCCAATGTTGTTAAGCAGGGTTTGTTTGCTTTTTTCGTAGTTAGTTTCCACAATCGCCTTGATTTCCCTGTCTATTTCTTCGGCGGTGTTTTGGCTGTGGTCAACGGTCCTCGCAAACTCTTTGCCGAGGAAAATCTGCTCGTCCGTTTTGGAGAGTGATATGGGGCCTATTTTTTCGCTCATGCCCCAATTACAGACCATCTTTCTGGCTATCTCCGTCACTCTTTCTAAATCATTACTGGCTCCGCTTGTGCGCTCGTCGAAAATAATTTCCTCCGCCGCGCGCCCGCCGAGCAGAACCATAATCAATGTGTTCAAATAAGAGCGTGACTGCGTGTATTTATCCTCTTCGGGAATCTGCTGAGTAAGCCCCAGAGCCATTCCACGAGGAATAATCGTTACCTTGTGCACGGGGTCCGCGCCCGGGGTAAGTTTTGCGACAACGGCGTGCCCAGCTTCGTGGTAGGCGGTTACCTCACGCTCTTTTTTACTGACAACCAGACTTTTTCTCTCTGATCCCATCATCACCTTGTCTTTGGCGAATTCAAAGTTTTCCATTGAGATTACTTTGTTCCCAGTTCGCGCCGCGCGAAGAGCGGCTTCGTTAACGAGATTTTCCAAATCCGCGCCTGAAAAACCCGGTGTTGAGCGTGCGATGACGGCCAAATCAACATTTTGATGAAGTGGGGTTTCCTCCGAATGAACCTTCAAAATGGCTTCGCGCCCTTTGAGGTCAGGTTTTGGGACAACTATCTGTCTGTCAAACCGTCCGGGGCGCAGAAGGGCGGGGTCAAGAACATCGGGGCGGTTAGTCGCCGCGATAACTATTGTTCCCTCATTGTTTTCAAAACCGTCCATTTCCACAAGAAGTTGATTGAGTGTCTGCTCCCTTTCGTCGTGCCCTCCCCCGAGCCCGGCTCCTCTGTGCCTGCCGACTGCGTCAAGTTCGTCAACGAAAATTATGCAGGGTGAATTCTTCTTCGCCTGACTGAAAAGGTCTCTGACCCTTGATGCTCCCACGCCGACAAACATCTCCACAAAGTCGCTTCCGCTTATAAGAAAGAAAGGCACGTCCGCTTCTCCGGCAATGGCGCGGGCGAGAAGCGTTTTTCCGGTTCCCGGGGGACCGACAAGCAAAACCCCTTTGGGGATTCTGCCTCCGATGGAAGTGAATTTCATCGGACTTTTTAAAAACTCCACGATTTCGCCAACTTCTTCCTTTGCTTCGTCAACTCCCGCCACATCTTTGAAAGTGATTTTGTTGTTGTCTTTATCCAGCATTTTCGCTTTGTTTTTTCCGAAAGACATTGCTCGTGAACCGCCCGTTTGAGCCTGACGCAGGAACAAAATCATAAGCAGAATCAGGAACAGAAACGGTCCCCAACTGATGAGGAGTTTTCCGAAAGTTCTGCCGGAATCTTTTTCGTAACTGAAAGTTGCGCCACTGTTGATTAACTGTTGAAGCAAGTGGTCTTCGCTCACGGGTCCGAATGTTGTGAACTGAACCTGAGAGTGCGGCTCATTGCTTTTGCGTGCGGCGGCAACGTCGGTGGGTGCGGTTTTGGGCGGGAAGAACCCTTTGGTGAATGAGCCCTCAACAAGGCTGTTTTCAAGAGTGATTTTGACTTCACCTACTTTTCCGTCTTCAAGGTGTGAGAGGAACTGGCTGTATGATATTTCCAACGGTTTGCTGGTTGCCGGCCCCCTAAACTGATAATATGCCACCAGTCCGACAAAAATCAGCAACCAGAGAAATATGTTCTTGAATATACCGCTTTTCATTTAGTTTTCACTCAAGTGAAAATATCACACGCGGCGGTGTGTTTCAATCCATACTATTTTACCGAGAGATAGCGGTCTCCGGAGTCGCAGACAATCGTAACCGCGCGTTTTCCCGCGCCAAGTTCCAGAGCCACTTTCATTGCCGCCGTGTAGTTTGCCCCTGATGACATTCCGGCAAACAGCCCGTTGTTTTGCGCGAGTTCGGCAACTCCGCTCCGCGCTTCATCTTCCGTAACGGCGATTACGCGGTCATAGGAGTTAGAGTCCAGAATGTCCGGCACAAAACCGACGCCGATACCGGGTATTGAGTGCTTTCCAGCTTTGCCACCGGACAAAACCGCCGATGAAGCGGGCTCAACGGCGACAACTTCCGTGTCCGAAAAGATTTTTTTTATCTCTGTTCCCACGCCCGTAATCGTTCCTCCGGTGCCGACTCCCATAATGAAGGCGTCTATTTCGGGCGCGCCTGTTTCTTCCATCTGTGTGATGATTTCCCGCGCGGTTTCCAGTCGGTGTGTTTCGGGGTTGAGCGGATTTGAGAACTGGTCCGTAAAAAAGTGCGTGTCCGGATTTTCTTCCGCGAACTCCCGCGCTCTTTTCACGGCTCCTTCCATTAACTCATCCGCCGGGGTTTCAACAATTTGCGCTCCGTAAACCCTGGCAAGGGATTTTCTTTCAGGTGAGACGCTTTCGGGTATAAAAAGAACCGTTTTGTATCTTTTTGACGCGCACAGAAGAGAAAGCGAAACGCCTGTGTTTCCGCTTGTTGCCTCAACAACGGTTGTTTTGCCCGCGCGGAGAATTCCGCGTTTTTCCGCGTCCGCTATTATCGCCGAACAGATTCTTTCCTTGGAATTGCCCGCACCAATGAGATTTTCGAGTTTCGCCCATATTTCCGCGTAGCCTTCGGGGGTTTTGAGTTTAAGCAGCGGGGTCATTAGTTTTTCCGTCTTGTGAACAAACTATTTCGGTAGTAAATTGTAATTTATGAAAGCAAAGATAATAGACCACAATTTTATTTCTCCAAATGTCATAGCGTCATATCTGCTTGACAGTTCAGACGGCGCAATTTTGATAGAGAGTGGTCCCTCAACCACTTTTGCCAGCGTTGAAAAGGGTCTCGCGGAGCACGGAGTTCGCCCTGAGGACATACGGCATGTTTTTGTTACTCACATCCATCTTGACCATAGCGGAGGGGCGTGGAGATACGCCCGCAACGGCGCAAAGGTGTACGTGCATCCGAAAGGCGCCGAGCATTTGACCGCACCTGAGCGTCTTGTTTCGTCTGCGGCACGGGTTTTTGGGGACAGAATGGAAACGCTCTGGGGCGATGTTCAACCCGTTGCGGATGACATGGTTACGGTTGTTGAAGACGGTGAGACAATTTCGGTCGGAGATTTGAAAATAAGGGCTTTTGACACGCCCGGGCACGCGGGACACCATCATTGCTATCTGGTGGACGGAACACTTTTCACCGGAGACGCGGCGGGAGTGAGGATAGATTCCGGCGCCGTAATTCCGCCCACGCCGCCGCCTGAAATCAACATAGAGTTGTGGCAGGGAACGGTGGAAAAAATCCGCGAAATCTCTCCGGACTCCCTTTGTCCAACCCACTTCGGCAGGCATACCGATGTTTCAGCCCATCTTGATAATATGTCCGAAACGCTTGATGAGTTTTCATCGTGGGTCGGCGCGAGGGTTGAAAAGGGGGAGGATGAGAGTGAAATCGTGCGTGATTTTCAAAAGAAGATTGAAGACCGCGTAACGTCTGTCCGGGACGAGCCGGTCTTGCTTGACGCGTATAGAAATACCGACACGGTCGGAATGAACACCGGCGGACTTGTGCGGTATTGGAAGAAGTTTCGAATGGCGGAGTGATTGATGTGTATAATAAATTCGCACTTCGGGGCGTGGCGCAGTTTGGTAGCGCACGGCGTTTGGGACGCCGGGGTCGGAGGTTCGAGTCCTCTCGCCCCGAAACGCTCAAGAGGAGTTTGTGTTTGATTGCGCCCGTAGCTCAGCCCGGATAGAGCAACGGACTTCTAATCCGTAGGTCAGAGGTTCAAATCCTCTCGGGCGCGAAAAATATGGTGGGTGTAGCTCAGTCTGGTTAGAGCGCCGAGTTGTGGCCTCGGAGGTCGCCGGTTCAAATCCGGTCATTCACCCCGTTTTTTACAGAGGGAACAATTTATGGGACTCAAATGTGGTGTTGTCGGGCTTCCGAATGTCGGTAAGTCAACACTTTTCAATTCTCTCACAAGCGCCGAAGCCGAAGCGGCGAATTTTCCTTTTTGCACAATAGAACCGAATGTGGGCGTGGCGGTTGTTTCCGATGAGCGTCTGGAAAAAATAGAGTCGCTTGTGAAACCGGAGAAAACGGTTCCCACTTTTATTGAGTTTGTTGATATAGCGGGGCTGGTCAAGGGTGCGTCCGAGGGCAAGGGCAGAGGAAACGCTTTTCTTTCTCACATCCGTGAGGTGGATTTGATTGTTCACGTTGTGAGATGTTTTGAAGACGGCGATGTAACCCATGTTGATGGCGGCATGGATCCCGCGCGTGATATCGCGACAATTGAAAACGAACTTATTTTGAAAGATCTTGAAACACTTGAAAAAAGAGAGGAAAAACTCATTTCGCAGTCAAAGAGCGGCGACAAAGAGGTGAAAAAACATCTGGAAGCCGTTACGAAACTGCGCGAATTTGTTGAGGAAGGTAATTCAGTTCGAGCCAATCCCAATTTTGTGGAAATTGACAAAGAACTGCAGCTTTTTCTTCTTACCGCAAAGCCGCTTCTCTATGTCTGTAACGTTGATGACGCCACGGCGGATTCTGAGTTTTCCGAGTCGGTTGAGCGTTGTGCGGGCGAAACTTCCAGCCCTGTTGTGAATGTGTGCGCGAAAATTGAAGAGGAAATCTCAAAACTGGCGCCCGACGAAAGAGCGGAGTTTTTCAACGAAATGGGCATTGACAGAACGGGGCTTGAGAAACTTGTGCGCGCGGCTTATGATGGGCTCGGACTGATAACATATTTCACCGCAGGTCCGAAAGAGGCAAAGGCGTGGACAATAAAACGCGGCACAAAAGCGCCTCAGGCGGCCGGTGCCATACACACGGATTTTGAGAAAGGTTTTATCAGGGCTGAAACCATTAAATATGAGGATTTCATTGAAACGGGGTCCGAGGCGGCGGCGAAGGAAGCCGGAAAGATGAGGTCCGAGGGGAAAGACTACGAGGTTTGCGACGGCGATATTATGCTTTTCCGTTTCAACGTGTAGATGAGTTGCGATGTCAGTTTATAAAAAAATTGTGAGTCCGATTCTTGACCGCTTTGATTCCGAAACCCTTCACTCCGCGGTGGTTGAAAGTTTGCATCTCGCCGCGAAAACCTCTTTGACTCTTTCAATTGCGGAATTTGTCGCGGGCGGCGGCGAAAGGTTCGCGGATAAGCGTCTTGAGACCGAAATTGACGGCTTGCGGCTTGAAAATCCTTTAATTGTCGGTGCGGGGTGGGACAAAAAAGGCAGAGCCGTTGCCGGATTGCGCGCAATGGGATTTTCGTGCGCGGAAATCGGTTCGGTAACTCTGCGTCCGCAACCCGGCAAACCGAAACCTCGCCTTTTTTCGCTCGCTCCGGGCGTGTTTCTAAACCGTCTGGGTTTTAACAGCCCCGGCGCGGACGGAGTCGTTCAGAACTTGAGCAACGCGTCTCCGCTTCCGATGCCGATAGGGATAAGCATAGGTCTGAACAAAGACTCTTCGGAGGAGAACGCTCCCGCTGAACACTCGGAAGTCGCGCGAAAACTTCTTCCGTTCGCTTCTTATTTCGCTGTTAATGTCAGCTCGCCCAACACTCCGGGTTTGAGAAGTTTACAGCAAAAAGACACTCTGCGGGAAATACTGAAAAGCGTTGTCATCGCGAGAGGGGAAAAGAAAATTCCCGTCTACGCAAAAATATCCCCCGAAACTTCATTTGCTGAAATAGACGGTGTGATAGAGGCGGTTTTGTCTTCCGGCGCGGCGGGAATTATCGCGACAAACACGACAGATTCACCGCAAATCAAAGCCAAATACGGCGCGCGGTGGGCAAACGAAAGCGGTGGAATAAGCGGCGACGACGTTGATTACAGAAAACTGTCAACCGAGCGAATCGCGTATATCCGCTCGCAGACGAAAGGGAAAATCACCATAATCGGCTCAGGCGGAATAAAAGACACCAAAACCGCGCTTGAAAAAATCTCTGCCGGCGCGAACGCGCTTCAAGTTTTCACCGCGATAAGAGGCGAGGGCGCATGGGTCGCGGGAAACATCAACAGAGGGCTTGTCCGGTTTATGGAAAAAGAAGGGATTTCGTCGCTTTCTGAAATTGCACGCTAGCTTCTATATTCAGAATTCAACCGCACATAATCAAGTGACAGATCGGACGCGAGAACAAACGCTTTTGCTTTGCCTTCGGAAAAGCGGATTTTAATTGTAAATTCGCTTTTCTTCATCAGCTTTGCGGCTTTCTTTTCAGCGTTTTGCGTTTCTTTTCCTCGGCTGACCACTTTCAGTTTGTCAATCCAAATGTCCAGTTTTGCCGGATTGAACTTCACTCCGGAAGCCCCGGCCGCCGAAGCTATCCTGCCGAAATTCGGATCTTCTCCGAACAGCGCGCATTTTACAAGAAGAGAATTGCCAACCGCGCGCGCCGCTTTGTCGGCGTCCGCAACGTTTTTCGCGCCTTCAACTTCAATCCTCGCCACTTTTGTTGCGCCTTCGCCGTCTTGAACAATCATTTGGGCGATGTCAAAACAGACCTCCGATACGGCTTTGGAAAATCGCCGCCCGTCCGGGCTCGCGGAGGAAATGGTTTTGTTTTCCGCCGCTCCGCTTGAAAGCAGGAACACCGAATCGTTCGTTGACATTTCTCCGTCCACAATTATGCGGTTGAAAGAGGTTCCCGCCGCTTCACGCAAGGTTTTTGCGGCGAAAGATTTTGAAATCTTGACATCGGTCAAAACAAAACACAACATGGTAGCCATATTGGGATTTATCATTCCTGCGCCTTTTCCAATGGCGCGGACAGTTCCGGTTTTTCCGCCGATTTTTATTTTTCGCGACGCAATTTTTACAAATTTGTCGGTTGTTATTATCGCACCCGCCGCTTTTTTTGCTCCGCCCGGAGACAGAGTGGAAACAAGGCGCGGAAGCGCTTTTGTGATTTTCTCCGCCGGAAACTTTCCACCAATCAATCCCGTTGACGATGGGATTACGAGGGAAGGGGGGATTTTTAAATTTCGCGCAATGGCAAGCGTTGTTGCTTTGGCGGCTTTTTCCCCTTCGCTTCCTGTCATTGCGTTCGCGTGACCGCTGTTTAACAAAAGAGCCTGACAGACTCCTTTCTTAATTCTGTCCATTCCCAGAAGCACGGGGGCGGCTTTAAGCCTGTTTGTTGTGAAGATTGCCGCCGCTGTGGCGGGCTGTTCAGCGTAAATAATGGCGAGATCGTCTTTGCGGTTTTTAATTCCGCATGACACGGAACCGAACAAAAATCCGGGAATGGAATAATTTTTTGTGTTTTTCATTTTCCTGCTCATCCGGACAGCATATTCTCCAGAACTTTAGCGGATTTCAATACCGCGCCCGTTTGATACTGAAAGAAAGCGTTAAGGCAGTTAACGTCCCGAAGCGCCGCTCCGCGCCCCGCCTCCACCGTGCGGCTTATCTTCCGCGCGGGTTTTCCTTCCGATTTACGGGCGCAGGACCCACACAGAAAAACACCGGACGGGAAAATCAGATGCCCGTTCTCAAAGGTTTGCCCTCCGCACTCTCCGCAACGCGAAAGGTCAACCGAGTATCCCAGACTTTCAAGCACGGCGGTCTGAAATCCGAACATTGCACAAATTCCGTCTCCCGCATTCATGGCGGAGAGAGCTTTTACGGCTTCGTTGAAAACGGTTTCATTCGGAATCTGTTCTTCGGGAAAAGCGGCGTCTATGAAATCAATCAGGCAGTTCGCTTTGAGGAAAACACCCATGTTTTCCGCCACGCGCCTGAAACTGCTTGAAACGACCGAATTTTGGAGAATTTTTCCGCCTGAACGAGTCGCGCCTATTTCAATTTTCAGAACGGCGAATAATTCAAATCCGCCGCCGAAACGTTTTCTGCTTGAAGTGGCGCCTTTGGCAATCGCTTTTATTTTGCCGGACTCCCTTGTGAACAATGTTGCCAGAATATCGGACTCTCCAATTGGAGTTTTTTTAATGAGAAGCGCCTCGCAGGTTTGTATCTCGTGTCCTTTCAAAACAACAGTATTGTTCCCACAAACAGATAGAAAATGGAGCCGAGAATGTCATTGAACATCATAAGGAACGGGCCCGATGAGGCGGCGGGGTCTATGTTGAATTTTTTAAGCAGCATCGGAAGCACGACGCCGATTGAGGATGTTGCCAGAGTTGCGGAAATCATCGCTATGAACACCGCGTAGCCGACCATTATGTTGCTTGGATGTCCGGTGTTTATAAACTCTACCGTGAACGCCCCCATAATTCCGCAAAGCAGACCGAGTATCAGCCCCACCTTCATTTCCGCGAAAAGTATGGACACGACTTGCCCGCTGCTGATGGTTCCCATACCGAGAGATCTTATAACCACGGTGTTTGTTTGAACCCCGACGTTTCCGCCCGCCGCCATAATTGCGGGCATAAAAGCGGCGAGTATGGCGAACTGCTCAAGCGTAACCTGAAAGTTATGCAGAACCACAAACGCTATGAGAAGCTCTCCCAGAAGCGTAAAAACAATCCAAGGTGTTCTCACTTTGATTTTTTCAAAAGTGGGAGTGTGTATGGGGTGCAGGTGGTCTCCACCAACTCCCGCCGCTTTCAAAAGGTCTTCTTCGGATTCCTTTGCTATGACGTCCATTATGTCATCACCGGTGATTCTGCCGAGAAGTTCGCCATCTTCATCCACAACCGGCGCGGATATCAAGTCATATTTTCTGAACAGAAGCGCGACTTCCTCCTGGTCCGTCATAGGGGAAAGAGTCGTTTCGGGCGAGATAGACTCCATAACGCTCCACAGCGGAGTGGTTTCATCGGAGATTACAAGTTTTCCAAGTGAAACCGTGCCCACGAGTTTGTTGTTTTTATCAACGACATAGATTCTGTGATATTCCTCAATCTGGTTTGATTGAGACAATTTTCTTATTTTTTCAATGGTTTGTCCGGCAGGCGACTCAGGCAACCCTTTCAGGACTTCGGTTTGCATAATGCCACCCGCAGAGTCATCGGGATATTTGAGCAGCGGCTCAACTTCCATGCGCTCTTCGGGATCTATTTTGGCAAGCACATCTTCGGCTTTTTCTTCGGGAAGTTTGTGAATCAGGTCGGCGGCGTCATCGGAATCCATCTCTTCGGCAATGTCGGCTATCTGTTTTTCGTCAAGAATGGAAAGCAGTTCCTCGCGCAAACTTTCGTGCAGTTCGGGAAGCACTTCAGACGTGATATGATTACCCAGAGACAAAAGCACAAACACTTGCGCGTTACGGTCCATCTGGTCAATGATTTCAGCTATTTTTGAAGGGTGAACCCCGGCTAGTGTGCTTGAAATTTCGGCGTGGGAATCTTGTTCAATAAGTTGTTCAATCTGTTCGACGAGTTGTTGCCGGGTTCCTTCCATTTAGGGCTAATTGTATAGTTCAGTTATATTAAATCCAAGCCAAACACGGGAGGTGGCACAAAATGCTCAGAGACAGAAGAATTGATTTCGGAGATCCGCCGCAAAATGAGTGGAATCTTCTTAAAGAGAAAATCGGAGACGGTATTGAGTATATGCTGCCTGACTCCCAGAGGTGGTTTCTCGCAAAAGTTGACGGAGACGGCATAAGGATTACCGCCGCTGAAAGAAACGTCCGTCCGCTTTCGGACCCATCCGAGCCACTTATTGGTTTTGGTGAATTCAGCATTGTTGCCGGCGCTTACAACCAAACCCTCTTCGGGGGCATAAACAACCTGCAACCCAGACTTAACGCGCAGAAAAAAAGCCCGAATATGCGCTACATCTTTATGTTGATTTACAACTTGCTTTGATTAGAAAAGAATTGTTTTCCCTTTCTTTTTAATCTCGTCAACTGAACAAAAACCGCAGAGCATCATAGTTTTGTCAAACTCCGTGCGGAGGATTTCAAGAACCTGATGGACGCCTTGCTCGCCGTCCGCGGCAAGCCCCCACAGAACGGGTCTTCCAATTAAAACCGCATCCGCTCCGAGCGCGAGCGCTTTAAAAACATCGGTTCCGCGTTGCACTCCGCCGTCCACAAGCAGGGTTCCCTTTCCGTTCATCGCTTCGGCGATGTCGGGCAGGGCGTCTATTGTCGCCAGACTTGTGTCCAACTGTCTGCCTCCGTGATTGGAAACTACAACGCCCGCCGCGCCGTTTTCAAGCGCGAGTTTCGCGTCTTCAGGGTGGACGACTCCTTTGACCAGAACGGGCAGTTTTGTTATGCCGCCGAGCCACCCTATGTCTTTCCACGAAAGGGAAGGGTCTATGGAGGAGGCAAAATAGTTTCCAAGTCCCGAACCGGTTTCCTTGCTCATTTTCTCCATCTGCGCGGCGCTCATATTTTTTATGGTCAAATCTTCGGGCAGGCGGAAGTCGTTGCGCACATCGCGCTCACGCGTTCCCAGAATTGGCGCGTCAACGGTAACAACAATGGCTTTGTAGTCCGCCGCTTCGGCTCTTCGCACAAGTTCCTCTGTTGCGTTACGGTCTCTGTAAACGTAGAGCTGGAAAAAAAGCGGTGTGGACGTCTCTTTTTTCACGTCCTCAAGAGCGGTGTTTGACAGTGTGCTAAGAATCATCAGCGTTTCTGCTCTGTCCGTTGCTCTCGCCGTAGCACATTCCGCTTCGGGAGAAGCAAGTCCATGAAAAGCGGTTGGCGCAACCAAAATTGGCATTGACGCCTTACTCCCGAGAACATCAACGGACATATCCCGCTCTGAAACGTCCACCATAACCCTGTAACGCAGTTTTATGCGACTATACGCCTCCCGATTGTCCGTGAGGGTAATTTCATCATGCGCTCCGGAAGCGTAATAGTCATAAAACATTTGTGGAAGTTTTTCTTTCGCTTTGCGGTGAAAATCACTGATATTAATGAGTTTTTTGGAAGTCATTTCTTTATCCGCTTATACATTGATTAACTCTTTATTTCTCAGTTATACACTCTCAGTTCATTGTAGAGCGCGTCCCTTTCCACGGGAACATATCCGGCGTTTTTGATCATATTAACCATAAAATCCCTACTGTGTCCCAGTTCGGACGGCGCTCCGGCGTCGTGGATGATTTTTTCGCGCATAATCGTTCCATCCGCGTCGCTTGCGCCGTAATGAAGCGCGACTTGCGCGGCTTTTTCGCCGAGTGTTATCCAATACGCTTTGATGTGCGGAATGTTGTCCAGAAACAGACGCGCGGCGGCATGAATTTTCATATCGTATGAAGCGGGGAAGGGCGGTATGTTGCTCAGCCCAGTGTTTTCAGGCTGAAACAGAACAGGAATAAACGCGAAAAAGCCCGGCGCTTCGTCCTCAAGATTTCTGAGCCGTTCAAAGTGGTCTATGACGTGAAACGGCTTTTCCAGATGGCCGTAAAGAATGGTGGCGTTTGTGGGAATGTTCATACCGTGGGCGAGTTTGTGAATTTCCTCCCATCTAGTTGCCACTGTTTTCGGCGCGCAGATTTTTTTCCTGATTTCAGGATGCAGAATTTCCGCGCCGCCGCCCGTGAGCGCGTTCACTCCGGCGCCTGTCAAATCCTCAAGTACGCGTTCAAGCGGTTTGCCGCTTATTTCGGAGAACCAGTCAATTTCAACCGCCGTGAACGCTTTAATATGGCAGTCGGGCTGCGCCTCTTTAATCGCCCGCACAATGTCGAGATAGTGGTCAAACTCCCAATCGGGATGAAGCCCGCCGACTATGTGAACCTCCCTCAAATCCTCGTGCAGCATGCCAACAATCTGCGGTATGGACATCTCATACGCATCCGCCGCTTTTTTTGTTTTTCCAAAAGCGCAGAACTTGCACGAAATGGCACAGATGTTTGAAGGGTTGATGTGCCGGTTGACAACAAAATAGACTTTGTCGCCGCTTCTTCTGCGTTTTTCAAAATCCGCCATCATTCCGACCGTGTGCATATCGTCGGTTTCAAGCAAGCGGACGCCGTCATCAAACGAAATACGCTCTCCGGATTCCACTTTCTTCAAAATGGGAAGCAGGGATTTGTCAACGCACAGTTTTTCTATGAGTTCCGGTAACTGTTCCACTTTTCAGACACTTTCGCCTTGATTTCAGGCGTCATTTCGGTGACTTCAGGATACCACTCCTTTTTTGTGGCGTCTATTCCCATTCGCCCCTCACGTTTCATATCGGACCCGAAGCGGTTCATTTCTTCAAACTCCACATCAAGGCGCGGGTCAAACCGTGTGAATATTCCCCATATCAGTTCGGTGTCGTCATGTATGTCAATATCGGCGCTCACGAGAACCGCGATTCTGATTTTTTCAAAACCCGGAGTTTCAAAAATGCGCCGTATCAGTCCTTTGGGACTGCCTTCTATTTGAGCCACAAAAAATCCGCCCGCGAGTAAGCGCCAGTCTTTTACTTCCGGATGTTTTTCACGCGGGTCGGGAACCGAAGAGCAGTATTCAAGGGGCGGTTTGCCCGGTTTTTTGACTGCGTTGATTCCCATTTTACTTCCAACATTGAAACTTCCGCTTGTGAAATCAAGTGTGTCAAGCGGCGCAGTGGGGATAAGCAGAAAATCATCGCAAGGGTCAAAGTTTTTTCCGACCTCTTCAAGTATCGCGGAAAAATCTCGCAAGTTGACGTCTCCCGAAACTGTTATCATGCATTTTGTCAGCGCGAGTTGTCCCGTGCCCCACAGCGCGAGCATGGATTTAACGGCGTTTTTCGGATACCTCTCGTCCACTTTGACAAAAAGAAGGTTGTGAAATCCCGCTTCGGGACATGCCCACATATCCTTTATTTCAGGATGGATAATTCTTATTAGGGGTGAGAACATTTCGCCCGCCGCGATTCCCAAATACATGTCCTCTTGAGGCGGTTTTCCGACAACCGTGGCGGGGAAAATCGCGTCGTCCGCGAAAGTCATTCGAGATGCCTGAAAAACCGGAAAATCCGCCTGCATTGAGTAGTGACCGAAATGATCGCCGAACGGTCCTTCGGTTCGTCTGATATTTTTCGGGACGATTCCCTCAATTATCATTTCCGCTTCGGAGGGAATCTTCATTGACACGCTTTTGCCTTTTGTCATTGCCACCGCTCTGCGCCGCAGATAGCCTGAGAACGCGACTTCATCAACCCCTTCAGGCAGAGGGGCGATGGCGCTGAATATCAAAGTCGGGTCGCCGCCGAGCACAATTGCCGCTTCAAGGTCGCGCCCGAGTTTTTCTGCCTCGTCGTAGTGCGCCGCGCCTCCTTTATGCGCGTGCCAGTGCATTCCGGTGGTTTTTGAATCGTATATTTGCAGACGGTAAAGCCCCATGTTTCTTCCGCCTGAAACCGGGCTGTGAGTTATCACAAGTCCGAAGGTGATGAACCTTCCGCCGTCTTGGGGCCAGCATTTTATCGCCGGAAGTTTCTCAAGGTCGGGCGTGATTTCATTTTTTTGAACGCGCGCGCCGCCCCAGGAATTTGCCGTTCTCATTGACAGCGCGCGCGTCATCTTCGGTAGCGCGGAGAAAATTCCCCGCGCGGAAGGCGGGTTTATTTTTTCAAAGATTTCCACAAGCTCCTCGCCGACATCACGCGGATTGCCTCCCAGAGCAGTTTTAATTCTTTCCTCCGAAGCGAAAAGGTTGATGGCGAGCGGAAACGGCGATCCGTTCACATTTTCAAACAAAAGTGCGGGACCACCGTTTTTCATCTCGCGGGCGGCGATTTCAGTGATTTCAAGTTCGGGGTCAACGGCGGTTTTAATTCGCTTCAAATCGCCTTTTTTTTCAAGATGCGATACGTATTCGCGCAGGTTGCGGAAGCTTTTGCTCACTCAAGATCTCCGCTGCGCCAGCCATTTGGATGCTCGCCGGAAACAACGGATAGAAGTTTGTCCGCAAAGCCGCCTACCAGTTCTCCGGCGGTTTTCGCGCCTGAATAATGAGGAGGACTGATGGGCATTATGATTGCTCCGTATCCCGATAACCGGGCGGCGTTTTCAAGGGCGACAGTGCTGAGAGGAGTTTCCCTGAGGGCTATTATAAGTTTTCTTTTTTCTTTAAGCGCAACCTGAGCGGTTCTTGTTATGAGAGTGTCCGCTATGCCGTTTGCTATTTTCGCAAGAGTGGAAACCGAGCATGGTACTATTACCATTGAGTCAAAGTGGTTGCTTCCCGAAGAAAAAGGGGAAGCGAGGTCGGAATCGTTAAAGGTTTTTTTCACCCATTGCCCAAGTTCTTCAACCTTGACGTTAAGTTCCTCATTTAAAACCGCCTTGCCCCATTTGCTTGCAATCAGGTATTTGTCGCCTTCGCACCGACGCAGAAAATCAACGGCGTAAACCGCGCCCGAAGCACCTGTTATTCCCACTATTGTTCTCAAAAATCCGCTAACCTCATGAAAAGTATATCCCGCAAAGAGTGAAAACTAAAACAAGCGCGCCCGCGCCTGCGTTAAGTTTAAAAAAAGCAAAGTTTGTGTCTGACGCCTTTACGTGCTCAAGCGCGAAAATGGCGCAAAGCGCGCCAAGCGCCGCGAGTGAAAACAGATTCATTCCGAATTCGCGCGTTTGCAGGGCAATTAAGGGGAAAACTGAAAGGACATGAAGAGCAGTTGAAACTGACAGCGCTTTTTCCCTTCCGAGAGACTGAACAACTGAGCGCAGTCCGTTTTGTTTGTCAAACTCCTCGTCCGCCATTGAATAAATAATGTCAAATCCCGCAACCCAGAAAACGGTGAAAATACCAAGCATTAGAGGGACAAAAATGTCATCAAAAGAGCAACGAACCGCCATCCATCCGCCCGCCGGAGCGAGCGCAAGCGCGGCGCCGACTCCAAAATGGCACAGGGGCGTTACCCTTTTCAAATAAGGGTAGGTGGCGAACACGGCTACGGGGATGGGTGAAAGAAGAAAAACAAGCGGGCATATCATGTAAGCGGACGCAAAATAGACTGCGAGCCCGCCGCCGGTAACCGCGTATGCTTCGGTTCCACTTATTGTTCCGGTCGGAATCGCCCTGTTTTTTGTCCTCGGATTTTTCGCGTCAATTTGAGCGTCAACAATTCTGTTAATCGCCATAGCGGCGGTTCTGGCTCCCGTAGCCGCACATAGAATAAGCAAAATCGTTCGCGTGCCAGGAACCGAGTGAGCGGCAAGAAACGCGCCCGCGAACACCATCGGCAGGGAAAAAAGCGTGTGCTCAAATTTTACAAACGAGAGATATTTTTTCATTGCGGTTTTTCAAGAAGCAGCTTCAAAAATTTGCCGGTTTCGGACTTTTTATTTTCCGCCACCTGTTCGGGAGTTCCCTCAGCAACTATTTTCCCGCCGTTTTCCCCGCCTCCGGGACCGAGGTCTATTATGTGTTCTGCGGTTTTTATTATTTCCGGATTGTGTTCAATCACCACAACTGAATTTCCCGCGGAAATTAGTTCTTCAAGCACGGAAAGCAGTTTTCTTACGTCTTCCATATGTAACCCGATGGACGGCTCATCAAGGATGTAAAGAATGTTTTTCCCGTCTTTTCTTGAAAGTTCCCGGACTATTTTTATTCTTTGCGCTTCTCCGCCTGAAAGGGTTGTCGCGGGCTGCCCCAGACGCAGATAACCCAGACCGACATCAAGCAGTCCGTTAAGTTTTTTCACAACCGGAGATGAATCCGAAAAGAACCCCGCCGCTTCGCTTACGGTCATATTCAGAACATCATCTATGTTTTTATCCCGAAATTTTGTTTCCAGAACTGCTGTCTTAAATCTTTTTCCCTCGCATTCTGGGCATACAACCGAAACATCGGCGAGAAAAAGCATCTCTATTTTCTGAATTCCCTCGCCTTCGCAAGCATCGCATCTGCCGCCCGCGATATTGAAGGAGAAATCCGATTGCGTAAGGCCGTTTTCCTTCGCGCCCGCGCTTGAAGCCATCAGTTTGCGTATTGAGTCATACGCTTTTATGTATGTAACGGGGTTCGAACGGGAATTTTTCCCGATAGGCAACTGGTCAAGCATTACGACATCGCGGACGGTTTCGGAGCCGATGATTTTTTCGCATTTGCCGGCGGTGAAGTTTTCTCCATAGAGCGCGTTTGCCAGATTGTTGTGAAGAACGTCTTTTATAAGAGAACTTTTGCCCGACCCGGAAACTCCGGTTACGCAGACAAGTGTTTCCAGAGGGATGGAAACGTCCATATTTTTCAGGTTGTTTTCAGCGGCGCCGATTACGGTTATTTTCCCTGCGCCTTTCTTTTTGTTTCTCCGTGGAGCGCTGATGGATTTTTCACCGGAAAGATAAAGTCCCGTGTATGAGTCTCGCGCGCACGAGACAAGTTTTCCCGCCGCGCCCTGATAGACAATCTTTCCCCCGTTTTCCCCAGTTTCCCTGCCAAGTTCAACTATGTAATCAGACTCTTTTATTATGTCCGGATCGTGCTCAACGACTATTAGAGTATTTCCCTTTTCTTTTATCCGTTTAATTATTGAAACCATGTTGCGTGTGTCGCGCGGGTGCAGTCCAACGGACGGCTCGTCAAGAATGTAGAGGGTTTCGGTAAGTCCCGAACCAATCTGGCACGCAAGCGCGGCTCTCTGGGATTCTCCTCCGGAAAGCGTGCGCGTGAGGCGCGAAAGGGTTAGATATTCCAGACCCACATCGTCCAAAAAACGGCAGCGGTCTTGAACTTCTTTCAGCGCGTCCGCGGCGAGTTTTATTTCATTTTTTGACAGAATTTTTGAAAGCGATTTTTCCGAGAAAAATTCAACCAGTTCCCCAACCGGCATTTCGCACAACTCGCTTATTCCGTGCCCGCCGATTTTTACCGCCGCCGCAAAGGGGCGTATCCTTTTTCCACCGCATTCATCGCAAACCCTTGCCGAGCGGTAGCGTGAAAGAAAAACACGGTTCTGTACCTTGTAGATTTTTTGCGCGATTTTTTTGAAAAACCCCTCAACTCCGCCGCGCGCGACTCCAACCGAGCCGTCTCCTTGAAAAACCAAATCCTTTTCCTTTTGTTTCAGTTTTGAAAAAGGAGTGTCGGGGTCAACTTCGTTTTTTTCCGCGAGTTCAACCAGTTTTCTGCGCGCAAATCCAAAAGAAAGACGCGCAAATGGCTCAACAGCGCCTCCTCGCAAACTTTTTGAATCGTCCGGAATTACGAGCGAGCGGTCAATTTCCAGAGTGTTTCCGAAACCGTTGCAATTTCCACATGCGCCATTAGGGCTGTTGAATGAAAACATTGACGGATACGGCTTTGAAAAAACCTGCCCGCACTTTGCACACGAAAGATCCTGTGTGAAGGAAAGAGGTTTGCCGTTTCCGGTGCGAACGCAAATGGTTTCGCTTTCCCTAAAAGCGGTTTCCAAAGATTCAATCATTCGCGCCCGCGATTTTTTTGTGATTTTTATTCTGTCAACAACAACACCGTACTCGGGTGGAAGTTCGGTGTTTTTATCAATTTTGAAGACGTCTTCCTTTTCCGTGAACAGTCTCAAAAATCCCCGTTTAAGAAGTCGCTGCGCGGTTTCGTCTTTGGAAGGCGCGAAAAATATCAGTGCGTTCTCATCCTTGCCGGATAACAAAAGTGTTTTCGCTATTGATTCGGGCGAATGTTTATTCGCTTCTTCCCCGCAGTCGGGGCAGAACACTTTGCCAACGCTTGAGAACAGCAGGCGTAGGTAGTCATAAATCTCCGTTGTTGTGCCGAGCGTGGAGCGGTTGTTCTGAATCCGGTTTCTGTTCTCTATGGAGATTGACGGCGGGAGGTTTTCAATCGCATCAACATCGGGACGGGCGGCGCGGTCAAGAAACTGCCGTGTGTATGTGGAAAGGCATTGAATGTATTTCCTCATGCTTTCGGAATGGATTGTGTCCACAGCGAGAGACGATTTGCCTGAACCGCTGAGTCCCGTTACAACCGTGAAACTGCCCGTAGGAATCTCAACATTGATGTTTTTGAGGTTGTTTTCCCGTGCGCCTTTTACAACCAGAGGCGGTTTTGAAGTTTTTGCCATATCCGTTAATGCTTCCGTAGATTAAATATAAGTTTCAATTTGCCGTGTTGCAAAACTACGCATTTGCGAAAGCCCCTCAATTTTGTTAGCGTTGTAGGAATTTAAGGAGACATAAAACCTTGTCAATTATTGAAAAAACAGACCCTGAAATAGCGGACGCCATCAGATACGAGTTAGAGCGTCAGGAAGTCAAAATTGAGCTTATCGCGTCTGAAAACTATGTTAGCGAGGCGGTTCTTGAAGCGCTCGGGTGTGTTATGACAAACAAATATGCCGAAGGGCTCCCGGGCAAGAGATATTACGGCGGATGCGAGTTTGTTGACATTGCCGAAAACCTCGCGCGCGACAGAATTAAAAAGCTTTTCGGCGCGGACTGCGCCAATGTTCAGCCGCATTCGGGCGCGCAGGCGAACATGGCGGTTTTCTTTTCCTGCATGACCCCCGGCGATACCTTTCTCGGAATGGATTTGGCGCATGGCGGCCATCTTACGCACGGCAGCAAAGTCAATTTTTCAGGGCGGTACTACAATGCGGTTTCCTACGGCGTGAGCCCCGAAACCTTCCTGATAGACTATGATGAAGTCAGAGATCTTGCCCTTAAACACAAACCGAAGTTAATTGTCGCCGGGTTCAGCGCGTATCCGAGGCAGCTTGATTTCAAAAAATTCCGCGAGATAGCGGACGAGGCGGGCTCAATGCTTATGGCGGATATTGCTCATCCCGCCGGGCTTGTGGCGACCGGAATATATCCCGACCCCGTTCCTTATTGCGATTTTGTTACGACTACCACACATAAGACCCTCAGAGGACCCAGAGGCGGTGTAATTATGGCAAAAAGCGAGCATGAAAAAATCATGAACGGCAGGGTTTTTCCCGGAGTTCAGGGCGGACCGCTTATGCACGTTATTGCCGCCAAGGCGGTGGCTTTCGCCGAAGCTTTGAGACCTGATTTCAAGGACTATCAGAAGCAGACACTCGCGAACTCGCGCGCGATGGCGGAGAGTCTTATGGCGCGCGGTTTCAAACTGCTTTCAGAAGGAACGGACAACCATCTAATTCTCATTGACCTCACGAACAAAAACATCACCGGCAAAGACGCCGAAGACGCTCTTGAGAAAGCGGGGCTTACGGTCAACAAAAACGCGATTCCTTTTGACAATCTTCCGCCGGCGGTTGCGAGCGGCATAAGAATCGGCTCTCCCGCGGTTACAACACGCGGAATGAAAGAAGTTGAAATGGAAACAATCGCTGACTTGATTGACAGGGCTTTGCAAAACTCCGGCGATGAAGGGAAACTCAAGTCCATAGCGGGGGAGTCGGCGGAGCTGTGCGGTAAATTTCCTGTTTACAAGGGGATGAAGATTTGAAGTGCGTTTTCTGCATGGAAGGCAATACAAGCGTTTTGGATTCACGCAGTAATGAAGAAACGGCGTCCATACGGCGCAGAAGGGAGTGCGGGTCGTGCGGAAAAAGATTTACCACTTACGAGCGTCCGGAAGTGCGGATTTCAGTTGTAAAAAAAGACGGACATAAAGAGCCTTTCCGCAGGGGGAAAATTGTTGACGGCGTAAACAAGGCATGCGTGAATCGCGGCATCGCGCCCGAAGAAATAGAAAACTTTGTGTTGAAAATAGAGGGGGAACTCGCGAGCAAGGGCGAGCGTGAAATTCCCGCTCACCAGATTGGTGAGCAGATTATGAAAAACCTACGCTCTCTGGACAAGGTTGCGTATTTGCGTTTTGCCTCGGTCTATAAATCTTTTGACGACATAAATCAGTTTCTTGACGAGGTCAAAGAGATTGCCGGCGGTGGCACGGGCAAAAAAAATGACGGAGACGGCTGACCTTTGCTGATAGACACACACGCTCATTTGGAAATGCTGGGAGACGGCGCGGCGCAGGCGGTTGAGCGCGCCAAATCTGCGGGCGTGGGCAAAATTGTTTCCGTTTCGACAAAATACGAGACTGCGTTGCGAACGGTTGAAATCGCGCAAAAGTTTGATTCAGTTTACGCGGGAGTGGGAATTCATCCCCATTCGGCTTCAACTTTTCAGTCCGGCACGATAAAGACTTTTTCCGAAATGGCTTCAAACAAAAAAGTTGTCGCCATAGGGGAAACGGGGCTTGATTATCACTATATAAAATCACCGCGTGAAATTCAGATTGAATCATTTGAGGCGCATGTTGAGATGGCGGGGCGATTGGAGTTGCCATTTGTTGTCCATGTGCGGGATTCCGAAGACGATGTTGCGGAGATTTTGAAAAATGCTAACTGCGGCGACAAACCGGGCGTTATACACTGCTTTTCCGGAACCTACGAAACCGCAAAGAGATTTCTTGATATGGATTTTTTCATCTCTTTTTCGGGGATTTTGACTTTCAAAAATGCGCCCGAAGTGAGGGAGGCGGCGAAAAAAATCCCGTCCGACAGGATTCTGATTGAGACCGATTCCCCGTATCTCGCGCCTGTTCCGATGAGAGGAAAGGACAATGAGCCCGCTTTTGTAAAGCATGTGTTTGAGACGCTCGCGGAAGTCAGAGAGACTCCGCGCGAAGAGATGCGACAGTTGCTTTTTCGCAACACTCTCGAACTTTTCCCACGCCTGAACTAATTCCATGTCCGATAAACCGAAAATAGCCGTAACCCTTGGAGACCCGTGCGGAATTAGTCCCGAAATTGTCGCGAAGGTTGTTTCCTCCGAAGAGACAAGGCGGATATGCGAACCGGTTGTTTTTGGCGGCGAAGAGATTTTTTCAAAGGCGTGCGAACTTGTCTCCGCAAGAAAGAATGGAATTGAAGTTGTGGACTGTGAAGGTCCGAGTTTTGACGATCTACACCCCGGCGAAATTGATTCCGAGGCGGGGCGGCAGTCGCTCTTGGCGATAGAGAAAGCGGTTGAATACGCGAATTCCGGGCGTGTGGACGCCGTGGTTACGGCTCCAATTAATAAAAAAGCCATTCAGCTTGCCGGTTCCCCGTATCCGGGACACACGGAGATGCTCAGAGATCTGACGGGCGCTGAAAACGCGGTAATGATGTTTGAAAGCGGGGATTTCAGGGTCGCGCTTGTTACGGTTCATTGCGCGCTCAAAGACGTGCCCTCGCTCGTAACGGAAGATTCCGTTTTTAATACTGTAAGCGTCTGCGCCTCCGCGCTCGAAGACAGGTTCGGCATAGAATCTCCGAAGTTTGTGGTTTGCGGGCTCAACCCCCACGCCGGGGAAAACGGCGAGTTCGGTTCGGAAGAGATTGAGCATATTGCGCCCGCGGTGGTGAGGGCGTCCGCTGCGGGGGTGGATATTTCCGGACCGCTTCCTGCGGATTCGGTTTTTTACGGAGCGGTTGAGGGCAGATGGGACGCCGTTATCGCGATGTATCACGACCAGGGGCTTGCCCCGTTCAAGATGCTGTCTTTTTACAGGGGCGTGAACATAACGCTCGGGCTTCCGATTGTCAGAACTTCTCCCGACCACGGAACCGCGTTTGACATAGCGTGGAGCGGAGTGGCGGACCCACGCAGTATGCAGGAAGCGGTCAAAACCGCCGTCCGCCTTGTCAGATAATTCCCAGCCGCAGTTTCAGAATGGTTTTTGCGATTGAATAACCGTAGATGATTCTGCGTGTGGAGGAGCCGTGAACGCGTTTTGAAAATGACATCGGAATTTCCGAGAAGGTGAAATCGGGGTGGTTTTTATGGAGTTTGCACATAATTTCCTGAAGAATGTCAAAGTGTTCGCAGGTCAGGGAAAGGGCTTTGAGTTGAGCGCTTTTATAAAGTTTGAAGCTTGTTGACCAGTCTTTGCAGTCAATTCCCAGTATGACTGAACACGCGATGTTTAGTATGCGCGACATTGTGCGGTTGATTGTGGAGTCGTCCGAATGTCCGCCTTCCGTATAGCGCGAAGAGATTACCATGTCGTTAGTTTTTCGCAGGTCAAGCATGGTGGGAATTATTTCGGGTGGATGGGAAAGGTCTCCGTCCATCAGTATCGCGTATTGAGAGTTCACGTTGTTTATTCCCGTGCGCACGGCTCTGCCGTATCCGTCCGTTCCACCCTCGGTCGGCAAATAAACCACATTTTCAAACTCGCGGCACAAATCCGGGGTTCCGTCCTTCGGAACAACCGTGTCCACAACAAGTATTTTGTGTGTGATTCCGTATTCTTCCAGAATTTTTGTAAGACGCGGCAGAAGGATTTTCAGATTTTCTTCCTCTCGCATACAGGCTATGAAAATATTGAGTTCTGTTTGAGGGGAAGTCATTTGTTTTCGCGTCGTGCGCAGATAAACAATTATACTGCTTCTTGACAATCTTTGCTCGTAACTTACATTTTCGCCGCAATGGAACAAGGCTACGCTCCGATAATTATTGTTTGGACGCTGATAATGGGACTCGCGGCCGTATTGCTTTTTCTTTCAGTTTTTCTCGGCAGAAAAAAACCGGGGAAAGAAAAATCCTCGCCGTATGAATCAGGCATAACCCCGGTTGGCGAAGCAAGCGCAAAGTTCCCCGTAAAATACTATATTATCGGCGCGCTTTTTCTTCTTTTTGACATAGAAGCGGTTTTTCTTATCGCGTGGGCAGTTGCCGCGCGTGATCTTGGAGTTGTCGCGGCGGTTGAGGCGGCCGTGTTTCTGCTTGTTATAGTCGCGGGATATTTTTATGTTTTGTTCAAAGGGGCTCTCAATTGGCGATGAACAGCGGCGAACTCTTGGGCGGAGACGGATTTATTTCAACAAAAGTCTCAGCTTTGGTGGACTGGTCAAGAAAAAACAGCTTGTGGCCCATGCCTTTGGGTACGGCTTGTTGCGCGATTGAAATGATGGGTGCTTTTGCTTCGCGTTATGATGTTTCGCGCTTCGGAGCGGAAGTTGCGAGGTTCTCTCCGCGTCAGGCGGATCTTATGATAGTTTCGGGAACAATCACTTACAAAATGGCTTCAGTTTGCAGGAAAATTTATGATCAGATGCCGGAGCCGAAATGGGTGATAGCAATGGGCTCATGCACTTGCGGCGGCGGTCCCTTTGACAGTTACGCGGTGGTTCAGGGTATAGACGAGTTTCTTCCGGTTGATGTTTACGTGGGCGGATGCCCGCCGCGCCCGGAAGCTCTGATAGATGCGATTATCAAGATACAGGAAAAAATCAACAATGAAGGCGCGCCTCTTAAATGAGCATTGCCAATTCGGTTGAAAAAGTGCTTTCGGATTTTTCCCTGTCGTCGGGTGAAATGAAGGGAGGGGAGCCGTTTTTTCTCATACGCTCCGATTCAATCAAAGAGGCATGTCTGAAACTCAAAAATGAGTTGAGGTTTGTCTATCTGTCGGACATAACAGCCGTGGACTGGCTCGGAGAGAGGGCGGGAGCGCGCTTTGAGGTGATTTACAACATCGTCCAATTTGACTCCGAATACAATGAGGAAGCGCGGGTTTTCCTCAAAGCCGCCCTTGATGACCCGCCCGTCATTGCGTCCGTAACACCTGTGTGGAAGGCGGCGGACTGGCTTGAGAGAGAGATTTTTGACATGTTTGGGATAAGATTTGGGGGGCACCCCGACCTGCGAAGAATTCTTCTGCCTGAAGATTTTGACGGGTTTCCCTTGCGCAAGGATTTTGATGTGAGAAACAGAGAACCGGCGAAACGGTCTTTTGAAAAAGCGCTTAAGGAAGGCAACTTCTGAAATGGAGCGTGTTCAATTTGTTTCGGGTGACCACCCAGACGACAAAGAGATGATTTTGAACATGGGGCCTCAGCACCCCGCCACGCACGGAGTTCTGCGTATTGTTCTGAGCCTTGAAGGTGAAGTCATCAAAAAAGCGACTCCGCACATCGGCTATTTACACAGGGGTATAGAAAAACTTTGCGAAAATATTACCTATCAGCAGTGCCTTCCCTATACCGACAGAATGGATTACATCGCGGCGATTTGCAACAACATAGGGTTTGTTCTTACTGTGGAAAAACTGCTCGGCATTGAGGACGAAATTCCCGAAAGGGCAAAAGTTGCCGAGGTCATTATGTTTGAACTTGGCAGAATAGAGTCCCACATGGTAGGTATCGGCACCGGCGCGCTGGATTTGGGCGCGTTCAGTGTTTTTATGTATTGCTTCAAGGAACGGGAGAAAATTTACGACATTCTTGAAATGGTTTGCGGCGCGAGATTGACAACTTCGTATCCGAGAGTCGGCGGACTTCCGAAAGATTTGCCGGATGGTTTTGAGAAAGCCGTGAATAATTTCACCGCCGAATTTCCGAAAACTCTGGATGATGTTGACAAACTTCTGACAAAAAACGCCATTTGGTTACAGAGAACAAAGGGTGTTGGTTTTATAAGCGCCGAAGACGCGATTGATCTGGGGCTTTCAGGACCGACTTTGAGAGGCAGCGGAGTCGCGTTTGATTTGCGCAAATCAAAACCGTATCTCGGCTATGAAAACTACGATTTTGACATTCCAATCGGCGAAGAGGGGGATTCTTATTCTCGTTATCTTTGTAGGATGGAGGAGTGCCGCCAGAGCGTGAGAATTATAAAACAGGCGGTGGAAAACCTGCCGGACGGCCGTTACATAGCCGATTTGCCAGAGATTGTTCTTCCCGAAAAAGAGGATGTTTACACAAAAATGGAATCGCTAATCCGCCATTTTGTTCTTGTTTACGATGGTTTTTCCCCACCGCAGGGCGAGGCATATCACGCGGTTGAAAACCCCAAAGGCGAGCTCGGATACCATCTTGTGAGCGACGGCACTAAACAGCCGTACCGCATGCGCGTCCGTCCCCCTTCGTTTGTAAATCTTCAGGCGCTGGGTCCTATGCTGGAAGGCGCGATGCTTGGCGATGTGGTTTCCGCGCTCGGAAGTATAGATATTGTGCTTGGCGAGGTGGACAGGTGAGAGTTTACTCTTGCTCAGGCAAATTTACCTGTCTCGCTTTTCCCGCTCCCTGATGTTCGCCGATAATTCCCTCTCTTTCCATCTGTTCAACGATTGTCGCGGCACGGTTGTAGCCAATTTTCAGGCGGCGTTGAAGCATTGAGATTGAAACCTGTCCTTCTGCTCTGACCACTTCAAGTGCCTGTTCATACATATCGTCCCGCTCTCCGTCTCCGTCTCCTTCCGACTGTTCGGGCTTGTTGATGACTTCGGTGATTTTTTCATCAAACACGGGATTGCCTTGCGATTTCAAAAACTCAACTATTTTTTCCCTTTCGTCGTCCGTTATCAGTGCACCCTGAATTCTTTCAAGCGAAGTGGCTCCGGGCTTGAGGAAAAGCATGTCTCCCTTGCCGAGCAAACTTTCCGCTCCGGGTGCATCAAGCACTATGTTTGAATTCACCCTTGAGGAAACGAGAAAGGAGATTCTCGCCGGTATGTTCGCTTTTAAAAGCCCCGAAACCACATCGGCGGACGGGCGCTGAGTTGCAACCACAAGGTGAATGCCCGCCGCGCGCGCCTTCTGGGCAATTCTGATTATTGCCCCCTGAGTGTCGTTCGTGCCGGACATTACCAAATCGCCGAGTTCGTCTATCACAATGACGATGTAGGGCAGAATTTTTGCCGAGTCCGCGCCTTCCTCACTTTCTATTTTCGCGTTGTAGGAATCTATGCTTCTCACACCTTTCTCGGACAGAAGCGAGTACCTGTTTTCCATTTCTCCAACCGCCCATTTGAGCGCGGCGGACGCTTTTCGCGGCTCGGTTACAATCGGGTGAAGCAGGTGCGGTATGCCTTCGTATATTGAAAATTCAAGCATTTTAGGGTCTATCATAAGAAGACGCAGACGGTCCGGACCGGTTTTATAGAACATGCTTGCGAGCAGGGAGTTCATAAGAACGCTTTTCCCCGAACCGGTTGTTCCCGCTATCATCAGGTGCGGCGCGGTGGCAAGGTCGGCGTAATAGGGCGCGCCCGATATGTCTTTTCCAACCGCAATTGCCAGCGGACCGCTTTTGGAAAATTTCTGATTTTCAATTAACTCTCTGAGGCAGACCGTTTCCCTCACCTGATTTGGAACCTCAATACCGACCACATCTCTGCCCGGAATGGGAGATATGATTCTCACTTTGAGAGCGCTCAAGCTCATTGCCAAATCGTTACTGAGCGATGCGATTTTACCGACCCTGACGTTGGGAGCGGGTTTGTATTCAAACATGGTAATTACCGGACCCGGTTTGATTTCCGTCACTTTGCCTTCAATGCCAAACCCTTGCAGTTTTTCCTCAATCAGGCGCGCGTTTGCGTATGCGGCTTCCTGATCAATGTCGGCTTGAACGCCATCGGGTTTATCAAGAAGGTCAATCGGGGGCAGATTAAAACTCCTTTGCGGTTTCTGCTCCTCCTCAGGGCTTTTGCCAGGCACGACTTTCAAAGGCGGTTTTTCCTGTTCTTCTATTACAATTTTCGGCGGAGTTTGATTCGTTTCTTCCTCGCGCGCCAGCGGTTTGTAGAGGTCCGGAGAGGGCTCGGTTTTCGCGCGCGGTTTTTCGCGCGCGGGAGTTTTTGCCTTTTCCCTGCGTTTTTTTATGGTTTTAACGATGAAAGAAAACAGGGTTTTTGAAGCGCCGACAGCCCGAATAAGTAGCGGAACGCAGAATTTCAAAACTTCAATCACTCCGGCTCCAAGTAGCTTCACCGCTTTGAAAAACGCGACCGCGACCGCGACCAGATTTGTTCCCGAAAGAAAAATCACGCATCCCGCCATAACCGTAAGTGCGACTATGTATGAACCGAAAGAACCGATGCCGTCATCGGTGAACTTCAGAACCAGCGCGCCCAAATCTCCTCCCGCACCGACAATGGTCAGGTGGTTCACAAAAACTCCTTCAAGAGCCAGAGACGCGAACAGAGAGGATGAAACAAGCAGTCCGGCAAAAGCGCCCGTGCGTTGCACGCCGTCCACACGGTCCACTTTGTACAGCAGGAAACGCGCTCCGAAATAGAAGCAACTCGCCGGAACAAGATATGAACTGATTCCAAAAACAGTTCCGAGAATTTTTGATATGAATTTTCCTATCCATCCGACCGCTCCGCCGCCTAGAGGAGACAACGAGCCGCCCATCACGAGGCTAATGGCGACAATCGCGCCGATGAGGAAAAGTGTGATTGCCGCCGCCTGGTTTCTAAATCCGCCGTTGTTTTTTGTCATTTTCCAACCAGAGCCTGTGTAGCGGCATCAATAAAACCGGCGGTCGGGTAGAGGGGAAAAATTCCCATCAGCAACACCGCCGCGCAGAGAAACGCAATGGCAAAAACCGATTCGGGTTCAAGTTTCCATTCTCCCGTCTGCTGTTTGGATATTGGTCTCATAAAAGCAAATGCCAGCACTTTTAAATAGTAATAAGCGGAAACAACGCTGTTTACCAGCGCGATTATAACAAGCCAGTGAAGTCCCTCATACGCGGCGGCGGCAAAAACCTTGTACTTGGCAAAAAATCCGATTGTGGGAGGTATTCCCGCGAGGGAAAACATAAAGACCGCGAGCGCGACCGCGAGCATGGGGTTTGTTTTCCAAAGCCCCGAAATATCACTGAAAGTTTGCCGCTCATCGCCGTCTCTGCCGAGTAGTGAAATAACCCCGAACGCGCCCAGAGTCATTATTGTGTAAGCGTACATATAGTAGAAAATGCCCGATAATCCGTCCGCGTTTTCGCCCGAAAGCCAGGTGGCGATTCCGACAAGCGCGTAGCCCGCGTGCGCGACACTTGAATAGGCAAGCATTCTTTTTATGTTCTTCTGCGCGATTGCAGACACATTGCCAGCAACCATTGTTATAACCGCGACAACGATAATGATTTCCTCAAATCCCCATTGCCCCGAGCTTCCTATTTCAACGGCGAAGCGGGAAAAAACGGCAAAAGCCGCAACCTTCACGCCCACTGACATAAAAGTGGTAGCTGGCATTGGCGCCCCCTGATACACATCAGGAATCCACTGATGAAGCGGCGCGGCTCCGATTTTGAAAATGAATCCCGCGAGAACAAGCACGGTTCCGGTTATGAGCATTGGGTTTGAAGGCGCGTCTGAAAAGGCGGCCCCGATTTCCGCGAAGGAAAGTGTTCCCGCCGCGCCATAGAGAAGCGCGATGCCGAGCAACATAACCGCCGAAGCAAAACCTCCGGTTATGAGGTATTTCAATCCCGCTTCGGCGGACGAAAAGATGTTTCGCGAAAACCCCGAAAGCGCGTAAACGCAGATTGACATTGTCTCAAAAGCGACAAAAAACGCTACAAATTCAACTGATTCAACCATAAACATCATTCCCGCCGTGCAGAAAACCGCGAGCGCCAGAAACTCGCGCAATTTTTCGTGGTCGCGTATGTACGGCTTGGCGAAAAAGGTTGCCGCCATGGCGTTCAGCAGAAGCACACCGTTGAAATAGCCCGCGAATGTGTCAAGCGTAAGCGAGCCGGAAAATGCGCTTGCGGTGAAGTCAAATCTTTCAAGGTTGAAGTAGAAAGCGGCAACGCACGCAAACCGGACAAGGTTTACGGGTATTGAGTAGAGGTGTTTTTCGGCGGTCTTTTTAAGCGCGGGACCCAGAACAATCAGTACAAGCCCGACAGAACAAAGTATAAGTTCGGGAATTGTCAGCGACGCGCTTTGAAGCAGTTGATTGAAAGTCATTTTAAGGGAAAGGGACGAGAGGATTTTTTACGGAAAAACTTGCCATGTCAATTTTGTTTTGCGGGAATGGACGCGAGAATTTTTGATATTTCCGGATAAGTGGCCGGTCCCGTGATTTTATTCCATATTTTCCCGTCCGGGCTGATAAAGAAAGTTTCCGGCACGCCCGCCACTCCATAGTCTATATGCACCGTTTTTTCAGGGTCATAGGCGTTTGTATAGGTGGTGTTGTGCTTTGCCGCGAACTCTATCGCGTCATTAATGTCGTCCATCACGTTAATTCCTATGAAAACAACCTCGCCACCGTATTTTTTTTCGGCTCTGTTCAAGTCACCCACTTCGTCCGCGCACGGAAGACACCACGAAGCCCAGAAATTGAATACCACGGGCTTTCCGGCAAAGTCGCTCAATTCAAGCGTTTTTCCGTCAAACGTTGTGAGTGAAAAAGCCGGCGCGGCGCGCCCGACAAGCGGCGATTCAGGCCAGTTTCCGCGCTCCGGCGAAAAGCGCTTGTTGAAAGACCAGACAATCAAAACGGCAACAATCGCGATAACAGCGGCGGCGAGTGTTCTCTTTATTATTCTCATGGCGGTTACGAAGGTGTATTATACTTAAACAGTTTCTTCCGTTTCTGTTTGATGGACACAAAGATAATAACAGTTTCAAACCGTCTTCCGGTTTCCGTCAATCCGGCGGAGAAGGGCGGATTTTCACTCAAACGCAATGTCGGAGGCGTTGCCACGGGGCTTGGCGGCGCGGGTTTTGGAAAACAGGGAGTTTGGGTCGGCTGGCCCGGCAATTCATCATTTTTGAACGCGAAAGGCAAACGCGGGCTGGAGCGCTCTCTCGCGGAAAAAAATTTATCTCCGGTTTTTTTAAGCGACGGCGAAACGGACGGTTATTACAACGGCTTTTGCAACTCTACAATCTGGCCTCTTTTTCACTATTTTCCGCAGTTCGCCGAATACGGCGGTCATGACTACGAAACCTATCGCAAAGTGAATGAAAAGTTTGCCCGCGCAGTTGTTTCAGTCGCGCGCGCGCGCGACACCATATGGGTTCATGACTACCATTTAATGCTGCTTCCGCTTCTGATAAGGAAGCATCTTCCGGACGCGGAGATAGGTTTTTTTCTGCACACGCCGTTTCCTGCGTCTGATGTTTTTCGTCTTATTCCGGGCTGTTCCGAGATTCTTGACGGCTTGCTTGGCGCGGATTTAATCGGTTTCCACACTTTTGACTATGTTCGCAATTTTGCCGAAACCGTGAGAAGGGTGAAAAGGATTGACAACTCTCTCGGTGTTTTTCCGGTTGGCAACCGTCTTGTTAAGGCGGATATGTTTCCAATGGGTGTGGATGTGCGCAAGTTTTCCACTGCGTGCCGCTCTGCGGCGGTCAAAAATAAGGTAAAGAGAAAAAAGAATCTTTTCCCCGGCAACTGCCGCATTATTCTTTCAATAGATAGGCTGGACTACACAAAAGGCATAGAAAAACGGCTTGAAGCATACGATCTTTTTTTGAAGAAAAACCCTTCGTGGCGTGGCAGGGCGGTGCTTTTGCTGGTTGCTGTTCCTTCACGCACCGAAGTGGAACTCTACGAACAACTGCGCTCAAAAATTGAGCGTATGGTCAGCGAAATCAACGGCAAATGGGGAACTCTTAAATGGGAGCCCGTGAAATATCTTTACCGTTCGTTCAATTTCCAAGGGATGGTTTCACTATATTCGCTCGCCGATGTTCTTTTTATAACGCCCGCGCGGGACGGAATGAACCTTATCGCCAAAGAGTATGTTTCATCGCGTCCGGACGGACGGGGAGCCCTTATCTTGAGTGAAATGGCGGGAACTTCACGTGAACTCGGCGAGGCGTTTATCGTCAACCCCAATGACCTTTCAACAGTGTCGGACGCTTTACTGTCCGCGCTTGAAATGCTCGCCGCTGAACGCAAACGCAACATGGACGCGATGAGGGCGCGGCTTACGCGCTATGACCTCGCGCGCTGGAGAACCGATTTTCTTGACCGCCTCGGAGCGCAAAAGCGGCGGCAGTCCGCGATGTCGTCAAAACTGCTTTCAAAAAGAGTGTCCGGCGAGATTGTTAAAAAATTCTCCGCGAGCCGTAAGCGCATAATCTTTACCGATTATGACGGCACACTTGTTCCGTTCACGGAAAATCCCGAAGATGCCAAACCGGACGCGGAAATCAAAACACACCTACGGGCAATAGCTTCAAATCCCCGCTCAAAACTTGTGGTTGTGAGCGGCAGAGACAGAAAAACCCTTTCGAAATGGCTTGGAAACTGCGCGGACGCGATTGTTGCCGAGCATGGGGCGTGGATAAAAGACAGCGGCAAATGGGAGCGTGAGGCGCCCGTTGAAACCGAGTGGAAAAAAGAGATTTCGCTGATTTTCGAAATTTTTACGGACAGAACTCCGGGTTCATTCGTGGAGGAGAAAGACTATTCCGTGGCGTGGCACTATAGAAAGGTGGACCCGTCTCTCGCGGCGGTTAGAACGGGAGAACTCAACGAGGCGCTTGCGAACACGGTTCAAAATCTGGGCGTTAAGGTTATGCAGGGTAACAAAGTTATAGAGGTTAAGGATTTCGCGATAAACAAAGGCGCGTCAATCCGCCGTTGGTTCGCGGACAAGTGGGACTGCGTTATCGCAATGGGAGACGATTTGACGGATGAGGATATGTTTTCCGGGCTTCCGGAGGACGCATATTCAATTAAAATCGGTTCCGGTATGACAAAGGCGAAGTTTTACTCTCCGTCTGTCGGGCACGCGCGGGAATTTATTGAAAAACTCGCGAAAATTAAATGAAAACCCTGTTTCTAATCAGGCACGCAAAGTCAGACCGCCGGCAGAAAGTCGCGGATTTGGAGCGTCCTCTTAATGAACGCGGACTTTCGGATGTCCCGAAAATGGGCTGGCGTTTGAAAGAGAAGGGTGTAGTTTTTGACGCCGTTTATTCAAGCCCCGCAAACAGGGCTTTTACCACAGCGAAACTTGTTTGTGAAAAGGCGGGTTTTCCGCCTGAAGAAATCAAGACGAATGAGAGATTTTACACTTTCAATTCCACAGATCTTCTGAAAGCGGTTGAATCTGTCATAGACGAGGATTTTCAGACGGTCGCGGTTTTCTGCCACAACTTTGCCATTACCGATTTGGCAAATCTTCTCACCGGCGAAACGATTGATAATGTTCCCACTTGCGGAATTGTCCACATTGAAACGGACGCCAATTTATGGGCGAATATCGCAAACGGAAAGGGAAGGTTGATTGATTTTGATTTTCCAAAATCTATCTAGGGTGAAGTAAAAACTACACATCTTTGTATTCGTTGGGATACAACTGTTTATAGCGTGCTTTTGCTTCGGAGAGTGTTCGGCCTGCGCCCTTTATGCTGTTGCACAGTCCGCAAAGCAGAACGAGATTTGAGTCATCATCAGTTCCGCCTTTGCTTCTTGGAATGTCATGGTCAATGGTCAAGTTCTGAATAAGAAAATGGTTGCCATCGCAAGCACAACATCCTTCTTGCTCGCCGTATTTCATATGTTTTATATTGGGACTTTGCTTAACTCTGTCAGACCGAATGGGAACATCATCACGATGAATAACTATTGGCTTAAAGCCCGTTGGCGTTTTGCCTTTTTCCCAATACACAAATAAATCCTTTCTCATTCGGCTTTGAACCAATTCAACAGCCTTCTTCGAAAGGTCAATTCCTATCCATTTGCGATTAAGCCCTGCTACCGCAATGGGCGTGGTAGCACAACCGCAAAACGGGTCAAATACCATGTCGCCCTCATTGCTGGATGCTTTGATTATGCGGTCAAGCAAAGCAAGAGGTTTTTGAGTGGGGTAGTGTGTGCGTTCTTGACCTGAAACCGGTTTGATGTCGTCCCAGATATTGCCGAATGTCGCCCCTTTGTAATAGTCTGCATATGCTCTCCTCTCTATCTTCATTCCTTTCTTATTAGTAGAAATAACTATGTTGCCTTTTTGGTATTCTTCTTCCAGTCTTTCTTTGCTCAACCGCCACCCTGAAGGGTGAGGATTGCGAAAACCCCGCCACTCATAGCATAGATTAGGACGCTCTCCCATACTTTTGGCACGGAATAATGGCGTTGCGGTGTTGTATGCTCTGCCATTTTCATCAGTCTTCGGAAACTTTTTTTCTATTTCTTCTTCTGTTAATTGTCTCAATGGGTTCAAAGGTGTTTTATTGGATTTTGCAAAATACAAAACGATATCAGCATTGTCTCCCCATTTTTTGTTTTTGTGTTGAGATCCTTTTTGTGTTGAAGTTGCCCGCTTCCATGTAATTTCACTTCTGAAGTTTTTAACCCCAAACACCGCATCCATTAACAACTTCAACCAATGGCTCATTGTGGGGTCACAATGCAGATAGATGCTTCCCGTGTTTTTCAGTATGCGTCTCATCTGGATTAGACGCAAAGCCATAAATATCAAATACGCTTTATAACTGTTCCCGCCGATGTTTCCGGCAAGATTGATTAAATTGGCAAGCGGTTTGTTTTCCGTTTCCACCTCTGCAATTTCCTCACTTTTGACATCGCTCATTTTCCAAGTGTCTTCAAACTTTGCACCTTCCGCTCCGCTTCCAATAGGGGCTTCAAAAATCTTTTTCTTGTTAAATGGCGGGTCTAAATAAATCAGATCAATGGACTCATCGTCCATTCCCCGCATAATCGGCAGGTTATCGCCGGTGAACAGTGTGTAAGGTTCAACGCCCATTTTGACACACAGCCCGACTTGCAAACAAGGTGCCGGGCCTTGTTCACCTTCTTCACCAGAGGTTTGAAAGTTCTGTTTATTTCCCGCGAGGGTCTTGTATTCACAGAGACCCGACTTTGCGGGTTTCTGATAAAAAAGGTGAACAGGCGGATTGTATTAAAGCAGGGGGTTGAAGTCAAACGCGGAGAATTACCGCTTCGGCTTCACAGATGTTTTCACAAATCGCATCGCAGATTTCAAACTCTTCGGCGTTGAGGCGTTTATCGGGAATGGCAATGCAGAACATTCCTGCGGCGGCGGCGGATTGCGCGCCTTTGGGCGAGTCTTCAATCGCCGCGCATTCGGACGGTTTTACGCCTATTTCCGCCGCCGCGAGCAGATAGATGTCCGGCGCGGGTTTGCCATTTTTTATGCAGTCACCCGATATAACGGCGTCAAACAAATCGCGAATTGAAAACTTTTCAAGCACAAAGGAAATCGCCTCCGTCGGCGAGCTTGACGCGAGCGCGGTTTTAATTCCCCGCTCTCTCAAACCGTTAATAAGCGGTTTCGCACCGTCAAACATCGTCAGTTTTTCATCATAGACGCGCAAGAGAAGATTCAGGCGTTTTTCAATCAACTCTTCGGGCGAACAGTCCAGACCGAACTCTGCGATAATCAGTTTTGATGAGTCAACCTGACTCAAACCCACAACATTGTCTCTGAAAGCGGGGTCGTATTCCGCGCCCATTGATTTTAGAAGTTTGATTTCCGTCTCTTCCCAGAGGGGTTCGCTGTCTATCAGCACCCCGTCCATGTCAAAGATGACAGCGCGGAAACTCAAAGTTGGTCTTGGATTTTATCTTCAAGCGATTGCTTGTATTTTTTGATGTCTATTTTAATTCGCGCCACGCCGGTTTTAATTGCGGCTTCGGCAACCGCCGCAGATTCCCACGGCAAAACGCGAGGGTCAAACGGCTTGGGCACAATGTAATCAGGCGAGAACTCAATAGGGTCTCCGCCGTATGCCTTGATAACGCTTTTCGGAACCGGCTCTTTCGCGAGGGCGGCAAGAGCTTGCACGGCGGCGATTTTCATCTCTTCGTTTATTGACTTCGCTCTTACGTCAAGCGAGCCGCGGAATATGAACGGAAATCCCAGAACGTTATTAACCTGATTGGGGTAGTCCGATCTTCCCGTTGCCATAATCACATCGTCTTTTCTGGCACTTGTCGCGTCTTCGTAGGAAATTTCGGGGTCAGGATTTGCCATCGCGAAAATTATGGGGTTGCTGTCCATGCTTCTAACCATGTCCTGACTGACCGCGCCTCCGTTTGAAAGCCCCACAAAGCACTGCGCTCCCTTCATCGCGTCTTCAACGGTTCTGTGTTTAGTGTCCACGGCGAACATCTCTTTTTGCGGATTCATACCCTCGCCGCGTCCTTTGTATATAACGCCGCGACTGTCGCACATTACGATGTTTCCCCTTTTCGCGCCCAGAGAGATGAACAGTTCCGCGCACGCAATCGCGGATGCTCCCGCGCCGTTAAAAACCATCGTCAAATCTTCAAGTTTCTTGCCCGAGAGTTCACACGCATTCAAAAGACCCGCGCCCGAAATAATCGCCGTTCCGTGCTGGTCATCGTGAAAAACCGGAATGTCCATCCGCTTTTTGAGTTCGGTTTCAATCTTGAAACACTCAGGAGCTTTGATGTCTTCAAGGTTAATTCCGCCGAAGGTCGGCTCAAGACTTTCAACAATCTCAATGAACTGGTCGGCATCGGAGCAGTTGACATCAATGTCGTAAGCGTCAATATCCGCGAATTTTTTGAAAAGAACGCCTTTGCCTTCCATAACCGGCTTGCCGGCAAGAGCTCCGATGTTTCCGAGCCCAAGAACAGCGGTTCCATTTGAAATCACGCCGACAAGGTTTCCTTTGTTTGTGTATTCGTAAGCGGTGTCAGGGTTTTTTTCTATCTCTCTGCACGGCTCAGCCACACCGGGAGAATAGGCGAGGGACAAGTCCCACTGAGTTGCGCACGGCTTTGACGGAACAACTTCAAGTTTTCCTTTCCTTTCCTGTTTGTGGTATTCAAGCGCGGCTTTTTTTAAATCTTTTTCTTTTGCCATTTTGATTTTCTCTTATAATAAATTTTCAACCGCAAGAGCAGGAGCAAGAGCAACTGCATCCGCCTCCCGAAGCCGTTTTTTCATCGGCGCCTCCAGAGTCAATCGGGTCAGCCGGAGCCGCGGGGGATGTTCCAAAACCTTTGAATCCGAAACCAAACGAGGAAAGAAGACGTTTGACTTTTTTTGTGCCGCATTTTTCGCACTTTACGACATCGTCGCCACCGAGATGTAAAAACTCAAAAGTGTCGCCGCATTTTGAGCACTGGTATTCGTAACAAGGCATAAAACTAACCTCCGGTGCGGAGAACTTCTCAAATATTATGGCAAGAAAAGACCTTAGTCAAATAAGCGCGGTTGCCGTTTAAATTTTTGTCCAGAAGTCAATGCCGAGAAAATCAAACAGTTTCTGCCCATACACGTTCACATAGAACAGAAAGTCAGCCGCGATGAGAAAACCCACTGCGACCATAAGCGCGCCCACGATGTACTTGTAAACGGGGTAGTATTTTTTTCCGATGAATGACACGGTGCGCCACCGTGAAAAAAGCAGACCTGCTGCCACAAAAGGCACTCCAAGCCCGCAGGAATAGGCTAGCAGAAGCGCGAACCCGCGCGCGGGATCTTGATACGAAGACGCGTAGGATAAAATCGCCGCAAGCATGGGTCCTATGCACGGCACCCACCCGAACGCGAAAGCGCAACCAAGCACAAACACATAAACGGGTCCGCCTCTTTGAGTTTGCAAGCGCAGTGTTCTTTCACGCCGGAGCGCCGGGATTTTTACAATATCCATTGTAATCAGCCCCAGAATCATAATCAGCGCGCCTGACACGGTCGCGAGAACCGTTCTGTTTTCAGACAGGAATGAGCCGAGAAATGACGCCGACGTTCCCATAAGCGAAAAAACAAACGCGAAACCTGCGACAAAAAGAATGGTTGGGCCAAGCAGTGAAAACTTTCCGGACGGCATTTCGGTTTCGCCGTTTCTCATGGTCAACGCGGACAGGTATCCGGGAACAAGTGGGAAAATGCACGGAGACAGAAATGACGCGATTCCCGACAAAAATGCGAGCGCGAAAGCGGGTTCAAGCGGAGATGCTCCGGTCATTTTGCCACCTGCCCGTTCAATTTTTCCAAAACCTGTGGATTGAGGTCGTCCGCGCAATCTATGTCGCGCAAGGTTTCCATAACGCTCACATTAAGGCGCAGTTGTTGCGCTTTTTCAAGCGTTTGAGCCATAACCCTGTCCGTGCTCCAATCTATGTCGTTGAAGAGTTCGGCGCGGTTTGTTTTAAGCCCTATGAGGTAGTAGCCGCCGTCTTCGCAGGGACCGATTACCGTGTCCGCCGTGTTCAGCCGCTCAAATGAGTCCGTGATTGTTTCCGCCGTTATTTCAACGCAATCGGTTCCAATGACGACCACTTTTAGGTTCCCTGCCGACACGCGGTCATTAATCGCGTTTGATATTTTTTCTCCGAGTGTTTTTCCCCTTTGCGCGACGAAATCCGCCGTCCATCCGCCGAGCCAGCGGACGATTTCATTTTTCATTTCCGGTGGGTCGTAAAATACGCAAAGCGAATGTTTTCCCTCGATGTTTTCCATAACCCTTTCCACCATAGACGCGTAAATTTCCGCGGCGCGCTCGTTTCCGATGTCTTTTGCCATTCGGGTTTTTACTTTTCCCGGAGTGGGGTGTTTAAGAAAGACCGCGACAGTGTTCATTCAAGCGGTTTCCCCTCCGCAACTGCTTCCCGCTCCGGCAGTGCAACCGAAGCAGTGATTTCCGAATATTATGCCGCGCGCCGCTATCTCTTTGAGCGATGAGTTGAAAACGGTCGCTTTCTCTCCGTTTTCGCACTTAACGCGCATCTTCAGCATCTGGTTGAAGTCACAATCGTAAAGCGCGCCTTCGTGGTCAACGCTTATCATGTTTCTGCACATAACACCTTCAGCGGCGGCAGGGTTGAACGCGGATACGAGTTTGTCCATATAGCCAACGTATTTTTTCTCCCTGATTAGATATCGGCGAAACCTGTTAATTGGCATATTCGTTATACAGTAGAGGTTGTTGAATTCTATGCCGTGTTTTGCCCGCAGTTTTTCTTTGAAGGTTTTTTCAAGGTCGTTCTGGTCTGCCGGAAGGTAGTCGCCGGGCGGATTATAGACAAAATCAAGAACAAGTCCGCTCTTGTCTTTTCCGTATCCCCGCTCATTGAGCATAAGCGCGGCTTGAACGCTTTTTTCAAACACGCCTCTGCCTCTCTGCTTGTCCGTCAAATACTCTTCGTAGTGCGGAAGAGACGACATCACTTCCACCCCGTGCCGCGCAAAAAAATCGGGTAGATAATCTTTGCCTTCGCCCGTAACCGGATTTCCGTCAACCGTAACCGTCAAGTTGTGGCGCACAGTCACGCGTTTTTTCATCTCCGCCGCACGCTCAACAATGTAATCAAAATGCGGATTGAGTTCGGGCGCTCCGCCCGTGATGTCAAGCGTTTTCACCGTGTTTTCGGCGAGAATTTCAAGACAGCGGTTGACAGTTTTCAGGTCCATCTGCTCGGTTCTCTTCGGCGAAGCATCAACGTGGCAGTGAATGCAAGCCTGATTGCACAGTTTTGTTATGTTGATTTGTAAGGTTTTCAGTGAAAGCGGGGAGAGGTCAATATTTCTTTTTTTGATGAAACTCTCGAAGTTTTTCTTCACTGTGTTTTTACGCATTTTTGAGGTTTTTCTTAAAGAGCACCGTTTTTCTTCATCGTGTTCCGCATCTGAACGGCGTGGATTAAATCAATTCCCGCGTCCATTGAAGCCGCCACGTGAACCGCTTCGGTCATTTCCTCGGGACCCGCACCGGTTTCAATACACCTGTTCGTGTAGGCGTCTATGCAATATGGACACTGTTTTGAGTGCGCAACGGCGAGCGCGATGAGCGCTTTTTCGCGTTTGGTCAAAGAACCGTCTTCTTGTGTGGCGGCGTTGTAATAATCAAAAAATTTGTCCATCAAATCTTTCGCGAAATCTCCGACCTCGGCGAATTTTTTTAAGTCTTCGGGTTTGTAATAACTCATGGAAACCTCTCGGTTAAAATATCCTTTATAGTATCACAGCAAGAGGTGCGCAATGGCAAGGGCTGTGATATTTGATTTTGACGGCGTTATCGCCGATACCGAAAAAGTCCATCTGGACGCTTTCAGAAAGATTCTCGCGCCCGAAGGGGTTGAGATTTTGGAGGCTGATTATTTTGAAAAATATCTCGCCCTTGATGACAAGAACTTTTTCACAACACTGCTTCGGGAAAACGGCAGGGACGCGGGCGCTGAAAAGGTGGCTGATTTTGTAAAAAAGAAATCTCTTGTTACCTCGGAAATGCTTGAAAACTGCGCTTTTTTTGAAGGCGCTCTTGATCTTATAAACTCGCTTGCGGAGGCGCGGTTTCCTCTCGCCATAGCGTCCGGCGCTTTGAGAAAGGAGATTGAGTCGGTTCTTGTCCGTGGCGGTGTTGCCGACTGTTTTTCTTTTATCGCGAGCGCCGAAGATTGTGAAAAATGCAAACCCGCCCCCGAAATTTTTCTTTACGCTCTTAAAGGATTGAACTCATCAAGCACGCTTTCCCCGCCCGCATCTGCGCGGGAGTGTGTTGCCATAGAGGATTCTTCGCACGGAATCGCAGCGGCAAAAGCGGCGGGAATGAAATGTGTGGCGGTTACCAATTCGCACCCTGCCGAAGCGCTTTTGAGCGCGGATTTAATTACGCTCTCCCTGCGTGAAATTGACGCGGAGAAAATCGCCTCTTTTTAAGTTTCGCGCTGTTTGAGATATAATTTCGGCGCAATGATATTTGTAATTTCAGGACCGTCCGCGAGCGGCAAAACGACTCTGGTAAAACATGTAAGAGACGTTATGTCGGAGGTTGATTTTTCAATTTCCTGCACAACGCGTCCGCGCAGACCCGAAGATGCGTCAGATGCTCAGGATTACGATTTTATTGACGACAAAACCTTTGAAAAACGCATAAAAGACGGCTATTTCGCCGAATGGGAAGAGGTTCACGGCAACCGCTACGGAACTCCTTGGAATCAAATCAAAAAAGCGTCCGACACGGCGGGCGGGGAGACGGATGTGGTTCTTGATGTGGATGTTAAAGGCGCGCGCAACATCAAGGAAAGATTTCCCGAAGCGGTTCTGTTTTTTGTTGTTCCGCCGAGCATGGAAGTGCTCAGAGAGCGTCTTGAAAAAAGAAATACCGAAACCGACACAAGCATAAACAAACGGCTTGTTTCTCTTAAAGACGAGCTTTCATTCATCCATCAATATGACTACGTGATTGTGAACAACAAACTCAGCGAGGCGCGGAAAGAAATTGAAACCGCAATAGAGATGTTCAGAACACGAAAAGACAAAATAGACCATATCAAAGCCGCCTATTTGGAGTAGGGAGAGTGTCTTAAAGGGAGCGCGGTATGATAAGACTTAACGATATTCTTGATGAAGCTGGCGCGTCCGGTTCACTTTCCGAATCGGACGTCGGACTTATAAAAAAGGCGTATGTGTATTCCGCGAAAGTTCACGCGGGACAAAAAAGGGTTTCGGGCGAGCCGTATTTAAGCCATCCGCTTGAGGTTTCTCTCATTCTCGCAAAGCTGGGGCTTGACACGCACACAATCGCGACCGGGCTTCTGCATGACACCGTTGAAGATACGCTCGCGACCTCAAAAGACATCAACCGCATGTTCGGCGATAAAATCTCCGGCCTTGTGGACGGCGCGACAAAGGTCAGCAAACTTTCCTATTCAAGTGATCAGGAGAGGCAGGCGGAGAATTTCAGAAAACTCATTCTCGCGACCGCCAAAGACGTGCGCGTGGTTCTGATAAAACTTGCCGACCGTCTTCACAACATGAGGACTCTTGAGTTTCTTCCTACCGAAAGACGCAGAAAAATTGCCAAAGAAACGCTTGAGATTTACGCTCCGCTCGCTCGTCGTTTCGGAATAGGGTGGCTCGCTTCGGAGATTGAAGATCTTTCGTTCAGGTTTTTAAATCCGCGTGAATACGCCAAGATTGAAGAGAAACTCAAAAAAGGCGGCAAACGCCGCGCTCGCAAAATTAAGGAAACAACCGCCAAACTTGAAAAACGTCTGCACGAAGAGGGAGTGAAATGCGAAGTGTCGGGCAGAGTGAAAAACTTTTACAGCATTTACAGCAAAATGAAGTGGCAGAATATGGAGTTCAACGAGCTTTATGACATCATTGCCTTCAGAGTTGTAACGGAGTCCAAAAGCGACTGCTATGCCGTTCTCGGTGAGGTTCACAGCTTGTGGAATCCCGTTCCCGGAAGAATTAAGGACTACATCGCGCTTCCGAAAAGCAACGGCTATCAGTCAATTCACACAACAGTAATTTCATCGGACGGCGACAAGATGGAAATTCAGATACGAACGCAACTCATGCACGAATTTGCAGAAAAGGGAATAGCCGCTCACTGGATTTACAAGGAAAATGAGGCTGCCGGAGAGGCAACTGAAATCCGGCGTCAGTTTTCAAGAATCGGCGACCTTGCAGAAGACGACAATGACGCGCGTCCGGTGGAGTTTATGAATTCGCTCAAAGCCGAACTTGAGTCGAGCGTGATTTACGTTTACACACCCAAAGCCGAACTCATTGAGCTTCCGGTTGGCTCAACCCCGATAGATTTCGCCTACCGCATTCATACAAACATCGGAGATAGATGCGACAAGGCGGTTGTCAACAGGAAATCGGTTCCTCTGGACACACGTCTTAAAACCGGAGACGTGGTTGAAATAAAAGTTTCAGCAAAGGCGAGTCCGTCGGAAAAGTGGCTGTCCATTGTATTTACGCCGCAGGCTAAAAACAGGATACGAAAACATCTGTCCGCGGTGCGTAGGGACAAATCTCTGGATATCGGCAGGGCTATATGCGAAAGGCGTCTCGCGGCGGCGGGCAAAAATTTGAACTCAATGATAAAGCTGGGTGAGATTTTGAAACCGCTCGAAAAACTTGGCTTTTCAAACCCGGATGATTTTTTCCGAATGGTTGGTTTTGGGCATGTTTCGGCTTCTGATTTGCAGAAACTTATTGACCCCGGCTCGGAAATCACGCCGAAAAAAATGGGTCGCATAGAGAGAATTCTTGATAAGGTTGCCGACCCCGAAAGCAGAAAGATGATTCTGGTTGGCAAAGAAAAGGTGATGACGCGCTTTTCAACCTGCTGCCTTCCGGTTCCGGGCGAGCCGATTGTCGGCCATGTAACGCGCGGCAGCGGTGTGGTTGTTCATTCTGCGGTATGCGGTATGTGTAACGGCACCGGTGAAACTGACATGGAGGTGGAGTGGCGCAAAGATTTCAGAGGGAAGGCGACCACGGGGATTTTCTTAACCTGTCAGGACAACAATGAAGTTCTTTCCTCCGTTGACAAAACCATAGACGATTTGGGTGTCAAAACAGTTGTGAAGCAGACGGGAAGATTCAAAGAGGGCATAAAATACAGTTTTCTTTTTAAGGTGAAAAACATAAAGCATCTTGAAGAGATTGTTGATTCGCTTTCAATGCTTGAAGGGGTTGTTTCGGTGGAAAGGTGTGGCAGGGCATTTGAATAGTTTTCTCGCCGCGTCTATAATATGAGCCGATTTTCAAGCGGTTATATATGTTCGGCTTTTTCGGCAGCGGATCTGGGACTCCCAAGTCAGTTTTAAGACAGAACCTTGAATCAGTTTTTCTTGCCATTTTCTTAGCGCTTTGTGTCAGGGCGTTTATTGTTCAGCCTTTCAAAATTCCGTCATCTTCAATGGAGCCCACTCTTCTGGTCGGCGACTACATCATAGTGAAAAAGTTTGCTTACGGAACACGGATTCCATTTACGGACAAAACCGTTTTTCAAGGCAGTGAAATCAAAAAGGGTGACATTGTGGTTTTTAAGAAACCACAGGGTCCGAGCAAAACAAAAAAGACTTATTTCATCAAAAGGGTTGTCGCCACGGGCAATGATGTTGTCCGCATACAGGGCAGAAACATTTATATCAACCAATTGAGGATTCCCCAGTCGTATGTGGGGCGGTATGACGTTGCGCCGATGGAAGAATATATTCAGAAGTTCGGAGACAAGGACATTACCGTCATCTACGAAAAACAGCGTTATTCCACACACAAGGGTGACATCATTTATCCGTTCACCGTGCCCGCCGGGCATGTTTTTCTCATGGGAGACAATCGCGACAACAGCCGCGACAGCCGTTTCTGGGGAACGATTGCCGAAAAAGATATTGTTGGCAAAGCGGTAACAGTTCACTGGTCGTGGAAATTTCAAAACTCATTTATTCCCGAAATCAGATGGGAAAGGATTTTTTCGGAGATTGAATGATGGTGCGGCGCGGCGGCAAAATTCTGGAAACGGTTCTGGATTCACAAGCGCTTAACAGCGCCGTGGAGGAAATGGCGCGACAGATTGCGAAAAATTCCGGGCGCGGCGGATTTTGCGTTGTCGGTATAAAGACAATGGGCGAGGCGGTCGCGCGGCAAATGGCGGAGTTCTTGTCCACACTAACCGGCAAACCCGCGCCTCTGGGCGTTCTTGATATAACTCTTTACCGCGATGACATTGGAAGGGGCAATCTGCCTCAGGCGCGTGCCAACGAGATGCCTTTCAGCGTTGACGCGATGGATGTGATTATTGTTGATGACGTAATTTCCACCGGCAGAACCGCACGCGCGGCGATAGAGTCAGTAATAGATTACGGAAGGCCCTCGCGCATACGGCTTGCGGTTATTGCGGACAGAGGGAACAGGGAGTTTCCCATTCAACCGGACTACTGCTCGGTTAAGGTCAATCCCGGAAAGAAGCGCAGGGTAACCGTTATGATTGGCGGCAACAAATCGGGTGAGAACGGCGTTTTTATTTGTGAAAACAAAGAGGCTCGGAAGAGGGCAAAGTAAGTTATGGAAAAGTTCGAAAGAAAGGATTTAACGGGAATCGCGGAACTCACGGCGGCGGAAATCAATCTGATTCTGGACACCGCCTTTTCAATGAAAGAAGCCACGGGGAGAAAAATCAAAAAGGTTCCGGTTTTGAAGGGAATCACAATCGCCAATTTGTTTTTTGAACCCAGTACCCGCACCAAGGCATCTTTTGAAATCGCTGAAAAACGGCTCAGCGCCGATGTTCTGAACTTTACCGTGTCGCAGAGCAGCGTTGTGAAGGGTGAAAACCTTCTTGACACGGTGAAAAATCTTGAAGCGATGGGAGCGGAAGTGATAATAATCAGGCACCCGATGTCCGGCGCGCCACAACTTCTGGCACGGCAAACGGGCATATCAATCGTTAACGCCGGAGACGGTTCCAATGAGCATCCCAGTCAGGCTCTTCTTGACCTTATGACCATCAAACAGGCGAGGGGGCGCATAAAAGGTGTCAGGGTTCTAATCGTCGGAGATGTTCTCAACAGCCGGGTTGCCAGGTCAAACATCCACGCGCTTTTGAAACTCGGTGCTAAAGTCGCGGTCGCGGGTCCGTGTTCAATGATTCCCGCGCATTTTGCCGAAATGGGGGTTGAGATTTTCAACTCCATTGAAGATGCTCTGCCCGGCACGGACGTTGCCATAATGCTCAGAGTGCAGACGGAAAGAGACAGCAATCGTTACTTTCCGTCTTTGAGGGAGTATTTCAAATTTTTCGGACTCACAAAAGAGCGCGTCAAACTTGCGCCTCCGGGATTGACGGTTATGCATCCGGGTCCTATCAACAGAGGAGTTGAAATAACATCTGAAGTTGCCTACGGAGACGGCTCGGTGGTTCTGGATCAGGTGGCGAACGGAATATCGGTCAGAATGGCGATACTGTATTTGCTGTGCTCAAGAAAAGTGACGGAGGCGCCGGAATGAAGATACTCATCAAAGGTGGAAGAATAATTGACCCCTCATCAGGGAAAAACTCAAGAGGTGACCTGTTTATTGAAAGCGGCTTAATATCAAAACTTCCCGCTCGTGCGAAAAAACCTTCCGGCGCAAAGGAGATAGACGCGCGCGGAATGATTGTGGCTCCGGGGCTTGTTGATATGCATGTTCATCTGCGCGAACCGGGTTTTGAGCACAAGGAAACCATTAAGACCGGCACGGAAAGCGCGGTTGCCGGAGGGTTCACGGCGGTCGCGTGCATGCCCAACACGAACCCCGTCAATGACAACGCCACTGTTACCGAATACATACTGATGAAAGCCCGAACCGAAGGCGCGGCGCGCGTTTTCCCCATCGGGGCGATTACCAGAAATGAAGAGGGCAAAACAATCGCAAACATTGGGGAGATGAGCGAATCCGGTTGTGTGGCAATTTCAGATGACGGAATGCCGGTTGTGGATTCGGGCATCATGAGGCGCGCGATGGAATACGCCCGCCCTTTTGGAATACCGGTTATTTCCCACTCCGAAGACCTTTCTCTTTCGGACGGCGGTGTTATGAACGAGGGATATGTTTCAAATATTATGGGGTTGAAGGGAATTCCCCCGGAGTCGGAAGAGATAGGGATAGCCAGAGATATAATTTTGTGCCGCCTTACGGGCACGCCGCTTCACATAGCGCATGTTTCAACTGCGGGTGCGGTCGCGGTCATAAAAGCGGCGAAGAAGAACGGCATCAAAGTAACCGCAGAAGCCACGCCTCACCATTTCACTCTTTCAGACAAAGTGGTTGAAGGTTATGACACGAACGCGAAAATGAATCCGCCTCTGCGCTCGGAAAAAGACGTTAAAGCCGTCAGGAAGGGGCTCACGGACGGAACTCTGGATGCCATCGCGACCGACCACGCGCCTCACTCTGAGGACGAAAAAAATGTTGAGTTTGACAAAGCGCCGTTCGGTATCGTTGGACTTGAAACCGCTCTTCCTCTTTCGTTGCGCCTTGTTGAGGAGGGCGTTTTGACGATTGATGAGATGATAGAGAAAATGTCAACCGTTCCTGCGTCCCTACTGAAAACTGGCGGCGGAACACTTAAAATGGGCTCGCCGGCGGATGTTGTTATCTTTGACCCGAACAAGCGGTTTACTCTGGACACAAAAGCCTTTCGCTCAAAAAGCAAAAATTCGCCGTTCGGAGGCTGGAAAATGAAAGGCGTTGTAAAACACACAATTGTTGACGGGCGGATAAAGTTTTCACAACGGTAAGACTATGAGCGCTCAGGATCGCGCGCGGTCATTTTTTCTGACCTCTGATTTTGTTGTTCCAACTTTTGCCGGAGCGCTTTTCTTCTTTGTTTTTCACTCTTTTCTGCTTCTTCCGTTGAGGGTGGAGGACCTTGGAGGCAGCCCCTCTGACATCGGTTTTATAATGGGTGTTTCGGGTGTTACGATGCTTTTGTTCACTCCGTTGTCGGGAGTTCTCGCAGACGAATACGGAAGAAAACCATTTATTGTTCTCGGTTTTTTCGCTCTTTTTCTCGCTTGCGCGGGTTTTATATTTCTCCAAAATCTCGGCTGGGGAATCTACGCGCTCAGAATGTTGCAGGGTGCCGCATTTTCCCTCTTTTTCACAGCAACGGGCGCGTTGATAACGGAAATAACGCCTGAAGGCAAAAGAGTGCAGGCAATGGGGTTGTATGGAATGTTCACAATTCTTGGTTACGCGGTTGCGCCGTATTGTGGCAAAATTATTATTGATTTGAGTGGTTTCACAGCATTATTTATAGTGATTTCTATAGTATGTTTTTTGGGCGCGGTGCTGTCATTCTTTGTAAAAGACATGGCAACTGACTCCGGAACCGGGAAAAACGGGAACGGCTCGCGCTTTCTTCCGCCATTTTCGCATCCTCTGGCTCTCGCTGTCGGAACTTTTTTTGTTTCGGGCTGGGTTTTTATGTCTCAATTTTCTTTTGTTTCGCTCTCTTCCCGTTCCATTGGCATTGAGGATTTTTATCTGTTTTTTGTCTTCTTCACGGCGGCGGTTTTGTTTGTCCGCATATTTCTCGGTTGGGCACCGGACCGCTATGGAATCCGCCGTATCTGCCCGCCATTTCTATTTCTTGCGTTTGCGTCCGTTTTGGTTCTGGCGTTTTCCCGCACTCCTTTTTCCGTTTCCGTGTCGGGCGCTCTTTTCGGAATAGCGCATGGATTTACCTATCCGTCCCTTTATCTGCTCGCGATGGAAAAGTCGGGAAACCGTTCAAAGGCAAAGGTGTTCGCACTGTGCAATGCGTCTTTCACAAGCGGCGGAATGCTTGGAACTTTTGTTTCTGGCATTGTCGCCAATGAGTTTGACTATCTCACGATGTATATTTTTCTCGCGTGCATGGCGCTCGCGGGCTTTTTCGCGTTTATGATTGCTTTAAGAGTTACGGACAAAGCGGCAATCAGTTAGAATGAAAATTTATGGCTCTGTTGAGCCGGAGACCAAAGATGAGCGAAAAAACTCCGGAAACGGAAAAAAATGAAAACGACGAATACACACTCAGAAAAGAAAAAGCTTCACAGTTGCGCGACGGCGGCCTGAATCCGTATTCAAATACCTTTAAGCCGTCTTCTTCAATTACGGAGATTTTATCGCAAGCCGAAGGGGTGTCTGATGACGAACTTGGCACGGTGGCGCGTTTTTCAATCGCGGGAAGAGTTGTTTCAAAACGTAGTTTCGGAAGCGCTGTGTTTTTTGATGTCGCGGACTCTTCGGCAAAAATTCAGTGCTACGCAAACAAAAAAGAGACTTCCGAGGAAGATTTTAGAGTTGTCGGCAAGTATCTTGATTCGGGTGATTTTGCCGGGGTTGAGGGTGTTCTTTTCAAAACAAAAACGGGCGAGTTGACGGTCAGGGTTGAAAACATTGCGCTGCTCACGAAAACATTGCGTCCGCTTCCGGAAAAGTGGCACGGGCTTCAGCAAGTTGAGACGAGATTCAGAAAACGCTATCTGGATTTGATTGTAAATCCTTCAGTCAAAGAGATTTTTCGCCTGCGCTCGGAGTGCATAAGTTTTATAAGGCGTTTTCTTGACGAGCAGGGGTTTCTTGAAGTTGAAACTCCGGTGCTCCACCCCATCGCGGGCGGTGCGGCGGCGCGTCCGTTTGTGACCCACCACAACGCACTTGACATAGATCTTTTTCTAAGAATCGCGCCTGAACTTTATTTAAAACGGCTTGTTATAGGCGGGCTGGACCGTGTTTATGAAATAGGCAGAGTGTTTAGAAATGAAGGCGTTTCCACACGCCACAATCCCGAGTTTACAATGATTGAATTTTATCAGGCATACGCCGATTACGGCGATATGATGGAACTGATTGAGGAGATGCTGTCCTCTTGCGCGCAGCAGGTCGCGGACGGCTCTAAAGTGGAGTTTGACGGAAGCGAACTGGATTTTTCGCGTCCGTGGAAAAGGATAAGCATTTACGACTCTTTGCGGGAAAAATACGGCGAGAAGATTTTTTCCGATGCCTCTTTTCTGTTTAACGAAGCGGACGGGCTCGGAGTCGGGCACGATGGAATCAAAGGAAAAGCGCTGACCGGAATCTTTGAAGAAACTATCGCTTCAAAACTGAAAAATCCCACCTTTGTCTTCGGCTTTCCGCTTGATGTTTCGCCACTTGCCCGTGCGTCTGATACAAATCCCGAAATCGCGGACAGGTTTGAGTTGTATGTAAACGGATGGGAAATCGCGAACGCTTTTTCCGAATTGAACGACCCGGAAGAACAGAAGAAAAGGTTTTCCGTTCAGGCGGAAATGAAAAAGAAGGGAGACGAAGAATCGCACGAGACCGATGAAGATTTTCTTGTCGCTCTTGAGCATGGCATGCCTCCCACCGCCGGCGCTGGCATAGGCATAGACCGCCTTATTATGCTTCTTTCGAATACGGTATCCATACGGGAAGTGCTGTTTTTTCCGCATATGAGACCTTGAAAATGTTTGAGCTTCTTGTCGCGTCAAGATTTTTACGCTTACAAAAAAAAGTCCGCGCCATATTTTCAACAGTCTTGATTTCGGTTGTTGGAATAAGCATCGGGGTTTTTTCCCTTAACATTGTTCTCGCCGTGATGTTGGGCTTTCAGACCGAACTGAGCAAAACCATTATCGGAGCGTCTCCTCACATTCTTGTTTCAGCTTATGACGGCTCCATTACCGAGCACGCTCTCGCGGCGGAGAAAATTGTCAAAGTCGCGGGGGTAACCGGAGTTTCGCCCGTTGTTTACGGAACCGGGCTGCTTGTGTCCGCGAGCGGCTCTCACGGCACGGCTTCAACCGGCATAAACCCCTCACGACACCGGAGCGCTTTTCCGTCTCTTTTTTCACAATCCCGCGGCGGGGTTTCCGCTCTGGAGAAATTTCATCCTAATGCGCCTCCGATAGTTCTTGGCTACGGGCTTGCGGGTTCACTCGGTGTTGAGAAGGGTGATGAGATAACCTTTGTGTCATCTCCTGACAAAAAAGATGCTTTGAAAAAAAGGCCGAAGATGAAAACTTTTGAAGTGGCGGGAGTTTTCAAATACGGAACGGCTCACTACGATTCAACCATTTCATACATAAAACTGGCGGATGCGTTTACGTTTTTCGGAAAACCGGGTCCCTCATCTTTTGAAGTCGCGGTTGCTGACCCGATGAGTTCGGAGCTCGTGGCGCGCGAGATTGAAGACGCGCTGGGATTTCCGTTTGTCGCTCAAAGCTGGCAGGAAGCCAACAGCAAACTGTTTTCCGCTCTTCGTCTGGAAAAACTTGGGCTTACGATTTTTCTGGGATTTATGGTTTTTGTCGCTTCGCTTAGTGTTGTGAGCGTTCTGCTTATGATTATGATTGAAAAAAGCAGAGACATCGCTATTTTGCGCGCCGCCGGAGCGTCTCGAAAACAGGTCGGAAACATCTTTGTGATTATCGGGGCGGCTTTGGGTTTTGCCGGAACTTTTTTCGGAACCGCTACCGCTCTTGCCGTGTGCCAACTGCTCTCAAACAACACGACTGTTTCGGGGCTAATTCCGTTTGACCCTGATGTTTATGGAATATCAAAATTCCCTGTTATGATAGAACCCTTATATTTCTTTGTTATCGGCGTATCAAGCCAGTTATTGTGTGTTTTGGTTTCTTTGTATCCGGCTTATTGCGTCCGTTCGGGAAACCTTGCGGCGAAGTTGAAAGTTTGATGAACCCATTGATTGAAGCCAGAGAACTGAAGAAAGAATATATTCAGGACAGCCAGACGGTTATGGCGGTTGACGGGATTAGTTTGTCTGTCAAGCGGGCTGAAACTGTTTCAATCAGTGGTAAATCCGGTTCCGGAAAAACAACCCTTCTTAATATGCTTGGAGCTTTGGAAATGCCAAGCGGCGGAGAGGTCTTTTTCAAAGGTGAAAAACTTTGCGCCGAACGGGACGCGGTCGGCTTTGATGTCAGGCGCGAAATGGGATTTGTTTTTCAATCTCATAATTTGCTCGGAGGTTTCACCGCACTTGAAAACGCAAGCTTTCCCTGTTTGATTTGCGGAATGAAAAAATCTGAGTCATACGAGAGGGCTGAAACCCTTCTTGGGCAAGTTGGGCTTGGAGATAAATTCGGTTGCTTCCCCGATGAGCTGTCCGCGGGAGAGCAGCAGAGGGTTGCGATAGCGCGTGCGCTTGTTATGGAGCCCAAAGTACTTTTCGCGGATGAGCCGACCGGTAATCTTGATCCTAAAACTTCAGGTTTGGTGGCGGAAATGATTTTTTCCGCCAAAGACAGATTTAACACGACGCTTGTTATTGCCACTCACAGTCGCGAGTTTGCGGCGATGTTTGACAGGTCCGTTGTGCTTTCCGAAGGGAGGCTCGCTGATGCGTAGTTTGAGCCTGTCGGGAAAACTGGTTTTTGTTTTTCTTTCACTCTTTATCGCGGGAAGTATAGCGCCGCCGGCGCAAGCGGCTGTGGTGTCTGAAATTGTGATTGAGGGAGCGAAGAGGTTCGGCAGAGATTCGGTGGAAGTTCTAATTTCGCAGAGGGTCGGTCGGGAGTATAGAGAATCGGAAATCTCCGGAGACGTAAAGAAAATTCATTCAACCGGCAATTTCTACAATGTAAGAGTTGAGAAGGAAGTGTCGTCACAGGGGGTGAAACTGACATACAAACTTCAGGAAAACCCCGTGCTTGTCGACCTGTCTTTCAAGGGCAATAAAAACCTTGATGATGACAATATTGAAGAGATATTGAATATCAAAAAAGGGACGATAGTTGGCACGGTAAACATACACGCGCAAACACTTGCCATTATGGATCTTTACGCCAGAGAGGGCTACAGCAATGCCCGGGTTTCATACAGTGTTGACCCCGAAGCGGCCGGTGGAATCAGCGTTTTATACAAAATTAAGGAAGGCCCGAGAGAAACCATCTCAAAGGTAAAAATTTCCGGAAATGAAAACATCAAAACCAAAAATCTCAACAAAGTCATTTTCAGTTCTCCGCGCCGTTTTTACAGTTTGGGCCAGAAGGGGCTTTTCGTCAGAGATGAGGTTGAGAGAGACTCCGAGCGCATAAGATTTGCTTACATGAATGAGGGGTATCTTGAGGCGCAGGTTTTACAGCCGCAACTTACACACAACAAACAGAAAAATTCCTATGAAATTGTTTTTGATATAGAAGAAGGTGACAGATATTTTGTTTCGGACATCTTTTTTGAAGGAGTGGAAGAGCCGCCCGAGTTTAACAAAGACAAGTTTCTTCACAACCTGAAACTCAAAAAGGGCAAGCCGTTCGGAAGAACAAAACTTACTTCGGACATCAACTTTATTACGGCATTCTACACAAACAAAGGCTATGCCGATGTGAACGTCAGTCCGTCTGTGGAAAAGCAGGAGCCCGTTGACGGGAATCCTTTGGTCCGCGTGGGTTTCTCGGTTGAGAAAGGACAGGTTTTCCATATAAACAGAATCAATGTAATCGGCAATGACAAGACCATTGACAGGGTTATAAGAAGACAGATTCCCATCATTGAAGGGGATTTGTATAAATCCGCCGATATTGCTTTGATAAGGCCGTTCGTGGGGCGAACGGGATTTTTCAGAGCCGAGGAGATTGAGGTCTCAACCCAGCCTGCGGAAACCGGTGCCACAAATGAGTTGGATATTACGGTAAGGGTGAAGGAAAGTTCAACTGCTCAGTTCAATTTGGGCGCCGGCGTGAGTTCTGTTGAGGATTTTATCTTTTTCGGCTCAATCAAAGAGTCAAACCTTTTCGGTTACGGGAAAAGTTTGGAAGCGAACGCGAACTTCGGAAACATCACTGACACATATACATTCCGTTACGGCGACAGGAACTTTCTTGACACAAACTGGAGTTTCAACACCTCGCTTTTCCGTCTGGAGCGTGATTACGTTGACTATGATAGAAAATCCACCGGTTTTACCATCGGGATTGGAAGGTCTTTATACAGGCAACTCTGGGGAAATATTTATTACAGATGGGAAGACCTTGAAATAAGAAATCCGTCGCAAGCGGCCATTCAGTCGGGCATTATGAGTTCAAGCGGAATTCTCAGCGCCGTCGGAGCGGATCTCACCTGGGACAGCCGGGACAACTTCCAGTTTCCAAGAAGCGGACACAAGGCAACGGTTTTGTATGAACATTCAGGACCCTTCGGCGGAGAAACGGATTTGAGAAAACTGGTTATTGAGAGCAATACATGGGTTCCAATTGTCCGGGGTTCATTTCTTTCAGTGAAAGTCGCTTATGATAGAGTTTTTCTGCGCGGAAATTCCACCTCTCACGCAATTGACGAACGGCTTTTCCTAGGCGGGTCGTCAAATCTCAGAGGTTTTGATTACAGGGAAATCGCGGCTGGCGGAAACAGCACGCTCGGCGGAACGGAGCGGATATATATTAAGTCTGATTACGTTGTCCCGCTTTTTGAGCCTCTTGGTTTATATGGCGTTCTGTTTTTTGATATAGGAAATGTTTTTGATTCTGAAAGAGGGTTTCAGTTTTCAGTAAACTACCAAGACCTGCGAAAAGATTTTGGCTACGGATTTTGGTGGCGTTCGCCTTTGGGTTTTGTTAAAATAGAATTCGGGTATCCGATTGACAGACTTTCCGGAGAAGAGAAGAGGCAAGTTAATTTCTCAATAGGTACTTCATTCTGACCCGTACTTCCAAGGAGGGAAGCACAATGATTAAGATGGTTTTTTATTTACGTTTTTCAATTTTGGCGTTATTCGCCGCTTTGCTGGTTTCTCCGGCAATTCCTTTCCATCAGGCGGGGGCTCAGAGCGGGGAAACTGATTTTCGCGTTGCGACTATTGATGTTCAACGCGTAATTCTTCACTCAAAAGCGGGAAAAAAAGTTCGTGATTCTTTTGAAAAAGAGTTCAGAGCGAAGCAGGAAATTCTGGATGAAAAGAGCCGCCAGTACGAAAAAATGGAAAAGGATATTACGAAAAATATCGCCGTTATGAACGAAGAAACATTAAGCCGCAAGGCAAAAGAGATTGAACAGAGAAAGAAAGACCTCTTGCGTGCGCGCGAAGACTTTTCAGATGAACTGCGGAGAAAACAGGAAGAGATGAAAAGGAAAATTTTGATGGAAATACAGGAAGTTGTTAACGAATTCGGCAAGTCCGAGAAATATTCCCTAATTCTCGCGGACGGCAACGCGGGAGTTCTTTTCAAAACGGGCAATGTTGATGTTACCGAGCAAATCATAGACCTGTATGATAGAAAATACTGACCTGTGGTTTTTGATAAAGAACAGATAAAAGAATTCATTCCTCACAGGGAGCCATTTCTTTTTCTTGACTCTGTGATGAAGATTGAAAAAGGGGTTTCTATTGACGCCTTGAAAACTTTCGGAGCGGATGAGTTTTTCTTTCAGGGACATTTCCCCGGAAATCCCATTGTTCCGGGCGTTATAATTACCGAGGCGCTTGCGCAGGCGGGAGGGGTTCTCATAGGGGCTTCTTTTGCGGACGAAATCAAAGAACAGGGGTTTTCCAACGCTTATCTTATTGGGCTTGAAAAGTGCCGTTTCAGGTCACCTGTGGGTCCCGGTCAGGAATTAACACTTTCCGTTAGTCTTGCGAAAAAACGTGGCAGAATTATGATTTTTGAAGGGCTTGCCACTCTTGCGGACAGCAAAAAAGTTGCGGACGCCTCTATAACGGCTTCTTTTGTTTGACATTTTTTGTTTTCCATATAAAATCGGCTTCCTTGGTCAGTATTGCGTGAATATGTTTTACCGCTGGCGTAGCTCAGTTGGCAGAGCAGCTGATTTGTAATCAGCAGGTCGGGGGTTCGAATCCCTTCGCCAGCTGTCAAAGAGCCTACGGTTGGAGTTTTGCTATGTCTGTTGTTTTGAAAAAAGGGGAGGTGGCTGAGTGGCCAAAAGCAGCAGACTGTAAATCTGCCGGCGTAAGCCTACGTGGGTTCGAATCCTACCCTCCCCATGCGTCTTGGCAATCTGCGGGAGTAGCTCAGTTGGCTAGAGCATCAGCCTTCCAAGCTGAGGGTCGCGGGTTCGAATCCCGTCTCCCGCTGAGAAACTGCCCCGCCCACGTAGCTCAGACGGTAGAGCACATTCTTGGTAAGAATGAGGTCAGCGGTTCAAGTCCGCTCGTGGGCTGTAGGAATTGGGCTTTTATGATTTGCAGGCATTTTGAGGAGGTAAGAAGAGATGTCTAAAGAGAAGTTTGAGAGGGGCAAGCCACATTTAAATATAGGGACGATAGGTCATGTTGATCATGGCAAGACGACCCTTACGGCTGCGATAACGAAGGTATTGGACAAGGCGGAGTTTGTGGAGTTTGGGGACATAGACAAGTCTCCTGAGGAGAAGGACAGGGGGATAACGATAAACATATCGCATGTTGAGTACGAGACGGAGTCACGGCACTACGCGCATGTTGACTGTCCCGGTCACGCGGACTATGTGAAGAACATGATAACGGGGGCTGCGCAGATGGACGGTGCGATACTGGTTGTAAGCGCGCCGGATGGTCCTATGCCTCAGACGCGGGAGCACATCCTGTTGGCGCGTCAGGTGGGGGTTCCGTCGATAGTGGTTGCGTTGAACAAGGTTGACATGCTGGACGACCCTGAGCTTTTGGATTTGGTTGAGCTTGAGATACGGGATTTGCTGAATGAGTACAAGTTTCCCGGGGACGACATACCGATAGTGAAGGTAAGCGCGCTCAAGGCCCTTGAGGGGGACGGAGACTCTGCGGCTCAGATTAAAGAGTTGATGAGTGCGGTGGACAGTTATGTACCTGAGCCCGTGAGAGAGGTTGACAAGCCGTTCATTATGGCTGTTGAGGATGTTTTCACTATATCGGGCAGAGGCACGGTTGTTACGGGCAGAGTGGAGAGGGGCAAGATAAACGCGGGTGACGAGGTGGAGATTGTGGGATTCAAGGAGACGGTTAAGACGGTTGCGACGAGTCTTGAGATGTTCCGCAAGATACTGGACGATGCGGTTGCGGGTGACAACGTTGGGGTGTTGTTGCGCGGCGTGGACAAGGAGACTGTTGAGAGAGGGCAGGTGTTGTCGGCAGTGGGCAGCATTATGCCTCACAAGAAGTTTTCCGCCGAGGTGTACGTGTTGAAGAAGGAGGAGGGTGGAAGGCACACTCCGTTTTTTCCGGGTTACAGGCCTCAGTTTTATTTACGGACGACGGATGTAACGGGTTCGGTGAAGTTGCCCGATGGTGTTGAGATGGTGATGCCGGGTGACAGTGTAAATGTGGAAGTTGAGTTAATAGCGCCTGTGGCGATGGAGGAGCAGTTGCGTTTCGCCATAAGGGAGGGAGGCAAAACTGTCGGCGCCGGCGTCGTTACTGGAATTATTGAGTAGCTGAGGGGTTGGAAGGGCAGTAGCTCAATTGGCAGAGCAGCGGTCTCCAAAACCGCAGGTTGGGGGTTCGATTCCCTCCTGCCCTGTTTTTTCGCTGTCTGTCAGGTTGTAGGTAAGAAAGTTGCAGAATTACTTGAAAAAGGCTGTTCAATATCTGAAAGATGTTGAGATTGAGTTTTGGAAAATATCGTGGCCGGACCGTCCCGGCACTGTCAGGGCAACCGCTATTGTGCTTGCCGTTTCAGTATTGTTTACGGTCATTCTTGCGATTGCCGATTACCTGTTCTCAACACTGATCGGTTTGATACTGTCTTGATGCGGATGGAAGCTGAAAAAAAATGGAAACGTCAAAAAGAAAGTGGTATGTGGTTCAGGTGAGCACTGGATATGAGAAGAAAGTGAAGTCTTTTATCGAGGAAAAAGTGCGCGCTTTGGGAGATGGTGTGCCGATAGGTGAGGTCCTGCTTCCGATTGAAACTCTTGTTGAGTCAAAAAAAGACAGCAAGGAAAAAACTTCAGAGAAGATGTTTTTCCCGGGCTACGTGCTTGTAAACATGGAAATGAAAGAGCAGACTTGGCATTTCATCAAAGAAATTCCGAGGGTTAACGGCTTTGTTGGCGAGGAGATAAAAAGTGGCAGAATAGACCCTGCGTTAGTTTCAGCCATTGAAGACGAAGAGATTGTAAAACTGAAAAGCCAGATTCAAGAGGGTACTCTCAAGCCGAAACTCAACATATCTTTTGAGCAGGGCGAGACCGTTCAAGTCGTGGAAGGTCCCTTTGCCAACCTCTCGGGAGTGATTAGGGAAATCAATCCGGAAAAAGGCAAGGTTCTTATTTCCGTAAGTATTTTCGGCAGGTCAACCCCGATAGAGTTGGACTTTAATCAAATAGAGCAAATGTAAAATGAAAGAAATAGGCGGATATCTTAAATTACTTGTTCCTGCGGGCAAAGCATCTCCTTCCCCGCAGATAAGCCCTGCGCTTGGTCAGAAGGGGATTAACATAATGGAGTTTTGTAAGGCTTTTAATGAACAAACCGCCGGCAAAGAGGGTTTGCTTCCGGTTGTTATAACGGTTTACAAGGATAAATCTTTTTCCCTCGAGATTAAGGCGCCGCCGGTTTCGTATTTTCTCAAAAAAGCAGCGAATGTGGACAAAGGCTCTGCCAATGTCCCAAGGGAGAAAGTTGGCACAGTTACGATGAAGCAGGTTGATGAAATAGCGGAAAAAAAGATGCAGGACTTGAACACGAAAGACATTGAGGCGGCGAGAAACATAATTCTCGGAAGTGCGAGAAGCATCGGGATTGACGTGGAGTAGGGGGCAATGGCAAAAAGAGGTAAAAGATACGCGGAGTTACGCGAAAAGATTGGTAATCAGTCCGTTTACAGTGTTGAAGAGGCGGTTGATTTGATTCCTCAAACAAGCGCGGCGAAGTTTGACGGTTCCGTGGACATCGCGGTCAAACTCGGAATTGACTCTAAAAACGCGGACCAGCAGATAAGAGGGTCCCTTGTTCTGCCTCATGGCACGGGCAAGAATGTCAGAGTGCTTGTTTTTGCCAAAGACGCAAAAGCCGCCGAAGCGAAAGAGGCGGGCGCGGACTATGCCGGTTTTGAAGATCTTGTGGAAAAAATTGAAAAGGAAAACTGGCTTGAATTTGATGTTGCAATCGCGACCCCCGATGTTATGTCGGAAGTTGGCAAGCTCGGAAAGTTTCTTGGTCCGAGAGGTTTGATGCCGGCTCCCAAAATGGGCACCGTAACAAATGAAATTGCCACAGTGGTTAAACAGTCAAAAGGCGGAAGAATAGAGTTCAAAAATGACAAAGGCAGCGTTGTCCATGCTCCGCTCGGGAAAAGTTCATTTGAGGTCTCCAAGATAAAGGAGAATCTGGTTTTTATGCTTTACTCGCTCAACAAGATGAAGCCTGCTTCTTCAAAGGGTGATTTTTTCAAAAAGGTGAGCATATCAAACACAATGGGGCCGTCCATCAATGTTGATCTCGTCAGTATCAAGGAAGAAATAAAAGCGTTTGCGGGAAGAATTTAATGCAGAGGGAAGAGAAAAAACAAATCATAGAAGAACTGTCGGAAGTTTTTAAAAATCCGGTTTCAGTTTTTGTGATTGAATACAGAGGGCTTAACGTCAATAGTATGCAGTCTGTCAGAGAACAGGTGAAAGATACGGATGCGGAACTGCGTGTTGTGAAGAATAAATTTCTTCTCAAGGCATGCGAAGGCACTGAGGTTGAGAAAATCAAGGACCTTTTTGCGGGTCCGACCGCAATTGCCATATGTGGCGAAGAATTCCCGGCGACCGCAAAAGTTTTCACTCAGGCGCGCAAGCAGTTTGAGCAGATTGTTGTTAAAGGCGGTCTTATTGACGGCAAAGTTTGCGGCTTTGAGGAGATTGAAGAGATTGCAAAACTGCCCTCAAGGCAGACGCTTATATCCATATTCGCTTCCACTCTCGCGACTCCGCTTTCGAACTTCGTCGGCGCTCTTGACCGCATGCGTTCCGGAGTTTACTACGCCCTTGAATCCTTGAAACAGAAAAAAGATGCTGAAGAACCTGCGAAGGAAACCGCAGAAATCAAACCTGAAGAAACTCAAGCGGCGGATGCAAGAACAGAAGAGGCCGCTCCGCAAGCGGACAGTGGCGAAAGCGCTTCCGGAGGAAATGCTGAAGTGAAAGCCGAAGGAACGGAAACATCCGAGGCAAAAAAAGAAGAATCTGAATCTGAAAAAGGAAGTTCTCCGGCCGAAAACACGCCGGAAAAACAATCTTCTGAAGACAAAAACAAAAAGGAGGAAAACAGCGATGGCTGATTTAACAAAAGCAGAGGTGCTTACCTACCTTGAGAAAGCCAGCATGATGGAGATTTCTGAGCTTATCAAGGAGATTGAGGAGAAGTTTGACATTAAAGCGGCTCCTCAGGTTGCAGTGGCTGCGGCTCCTGCGGCGGACGCGGCGGCGGAAGACGCCGGAGCCGCTGAGAAAACGGAATTCAGTATCACTCTTAAAGATGTGGGATCCAACAAGATTCAGGTCATTAAAGTCGTCAGAGAAATTGCCGGCTTGGGACTTAAAGAGTCCAAAGATCTTGTTGAAAGTGCTCCCAAACTTATCAAAGAGGGGCTGAAGAAAGAAGAAGCTGAAGAGTTTAAGAAGAAGTTTGAGGAATCTGGCGCGACTGCGGAACTCGCCTAACGGTTACCTTGAAAGTCTTTTTGACTGAGAGTCTAGTTAATTTGTGCACGCACGACGCCATGGGCGGGTGTGGATTTTGGAGGGCTTTGATATATTGAATTCACAATCGGTTGATAAAACAAAACTGAGAAAGACATTTTCTAAAATACCCCCTATTCAGGACATTCCTAATCTTTTGAATGTTCAGACCGAGTCATACAAGCGGTTTTTACAGGAAGATATAAATCTGGAAAACCGGGTGGAAAGAAAAGACCACGGTCTCCATGCTGTTTTTAAAGCCATTTTTCCGATAGAAAACTACTCGGAGAGAACTTCTCTTGATTTTGTGCACTACAGCCTCGGGCAAAGGGTTGATGATGAAGACGGAAACCCCATCAAAGATAAAAACGGTCATGAGATTTATGATGGGCAGCCGAAATTTGACGAGATGGAGTGCCGGCTAAAGAACTATGACTACACGGTGTCGCTTTATGTAACTCTGCGCTTAATAGTGTGGGAGGAAGACGGAAACGAAATCCGGGATGTTGCCGAACAGGATGTCTATCTGGGCGAAATCCCCAAAATGACCGAGAGCGGCTCTTTCATTATAGGCGGCGCGGAAAGGGTGATTGTTAATCAGATACACCGTTCCCCCGGCGTGCTTTTTGACGGTCCGAAACTCGGAGATCAGCACCAGCTTTCAGCTGAGTCATTTGTCGCGAAAATCATTCCTCAGGACGGCAGATGGCTTGATTTTGATTTTGACTCAAAAAACTTTCTTAACGTCCGTATTGACCGCAGAAAAAGGTTTCTTGTTACGCTTTTTCTTAAAGCACTGGGATATACGGAGAAAGAGATTCTTAACCATTTTTACGGCATGGAAACTGTCCGGTTTGGAAAAGACGGCGGCCTTTCAAAAGAAATAAATCCGGAAACAATCATTTATCAGAAAAGTTCCGAGGACATCAAGAAAGGCGACGAAGTTATTATCAAAAAAGGCAAGAAGTTCACTCAAAGAAATATTGAAAGATTGAAAAGTTTGAAAATAGACGCCGTTTCTCTGGAGAGTGAATCGGAACTGTTTGACAAGATATGCGCCGAAGACATATTCACAAAAGACGGTGAAGTCATCGCAAGATTTGGAGAAAAAATCACCGAAGAAACTCTGCAAGCCGCCAGAGATAATTCAATTGAAAAAATCTCACTCTACTACATGGACGATATTTCCGTTCCTTTTTCGGTTGCCGACACTTTGATTGAAGAAAAAAGGGTTTACGGAGACTTAATCAATAACACTTTTGCCCTTAAAGTTAAACAGGGCAAAGCCGGAAAGGAAGAGTTTTCAAAACTGACCGGCAATTTGTCCGGTTTTCTTGGTGAAACCAAAGATGAAAATACGGTGTGTTTTGAAAATCTTCCCATGAACGAAATCGAAGGGCTTCGGAACAAGTTCACCAAAATTGGCGCCGAGATTGAGGTTTTCTGCGACGGGGCGATTGTTGAGATATACAAAAAATTCCGCCCCACCAATCCGCCAAGCGCGGAGGCGGTAAGAGTTTTCTTTTCCGACATGTTTTTCAACCCCTCCAAATACCGGCTTTCGCAGGTTGGAAGGAAAAAACTGAACTACAAACTCAAACACAACGTTGACGAGGAAATTCTCAGGCTTACGCGCGAAGACATCATCCAAACCCTGCAATATCTTTTGGAACTCAAAGGCGGTCGCAGGCAGGTGGATGACATAGATCATCTCGGCAACCGCGGGGTTAAAACCGTGGGCGAATTGATAGAAGACACTTTCTACAGCGGGCTTGAAAAGTTCTCGCGCTCCGTGAAAGAAAGGATTGGATACCAGAGCATAGAAAACAAAATGCCCAGAGAGATAGTGGTGCCGAAGGTTGTAGACACAATAGTCAGGGACTTTTTCAAAACGGGTCAATTGTCGCAGTTTATGGATCAGACCAACCCGCTTTCGGAAATCACTCATAAAAGGCGTCTCAGTGCGCTGGGTCCAAAGGGGCTTACGCGCGAAAGAGCGGGATTTGCCGTCAGGGACATTCACTCATCGCATTACGGGCGGATTTGTCCGGTTGAAACGCCCGAGGGACCAAACATCGGTCTTATATCAAGCATCAGCACTTACGCTGAAATTGACGATTACGGATTTATTCGCACTCCCTACCGCGTTGTTAAAAATGGGAAAGTAACAGATGACATCGTAAAGATGAGCGCTCTTGAGGAAGAGGAGAAAAATATCATCATAGCGCAGGCAAACGCTCCTCTGGACAACAAGGGAAGGTTTGTTCTAGATTTTGTTTCCTGCCGCTCCGAGGGCGACATTAAAATGGCAGAAAAAGACAAGGTTACCCATATGGACGTTTCGCCGTCCCAGCTTGTCTCAATCTCCGCTTCTTTGATACCGTTTCTTGAACACGATGACGCGAACAGGGCTCTTATGGGTTCAAACATGCAGAGGCAGGCGGCTCCTTTAATTAAGGCGGTCGCGCCGCTTGTGGGAACGGGGCTTGAGTCTTCAGTTGCAAAAGACTCCGGAGTTGCGGTTATTGCAAAAGAGGATGGTGAAGTTATTCACGCGGATTCCGAGATTATTGTTGTGAAAAACAGCAAGATGGCAAAATCCGCCGACTCTTTGGATTCCGGCGTGGAAATATACAAAATGATCAAGTTCAGGAAATCCAATCAGGGAACCTGCTGGAACCAGACTCCTATTGTTTTCAAGGGTCAGAAAGTGGTTAAAGGGCAGGTTATTGCGGACGGTCCCTCAACCAAAAATGGTGAACTGGCGCTGGGGCAGAACATTATGGTGTCGTTTATGCCATGGGGCGGATACAATTTTGAAGATGCGATACTTATTAGTGAAAGAATTGTAAAAGACAACGTTTTCACTTCCGTTCACATAGAAAAGTTTGAATGTCAGGCGAGAGAAACCAAATTGGGGCGCGAGGAAATCACCCAAGACATTCCCAATATTGGAGAGGACGCACTCAAAAATCTTGATGAAAGCGGCATAGTCCGGGTTGGCTCAACTGTCAATATGGGAGATATCCTTGTGGGCAAAATCTCTCCGAAAGGCGAGATGCGTCTGTCGCAAGAGGAAAAACTTCTTCGCGCCATTTTCGGAGACAAAGCAAGAGATGTCAAAGACACCTCCCTTAGAAGTCATTCCTCCATTCCCGGCACAGTTATAGATGTCAAAGTGCTGACTTCGCGCGCGGTTTCGGAAAAAGACCCGAGGGCGAAAAATATTGAAATTGATGACATTGAGAAAATCAAAGGCGAAATGGAATACGTATCGCGCATTTTGAAACAGAGCGCGGTTGAAACCATGGCGTCTTTGCTGAAAGGCAAGAAGGCGTCTTCAGACATTAAGAGTAAAGGCGAAAAGATGATTTCCAAGGGAGACTCTTTTACCGCTGACAACCTCACGCTTCTTGATCTTGAAGATATCAGGGAAATAAAAGTTGAGCCGAAGGCTCTTTCCGAACAAGTCAAGGTGGCGGTAGACGCAGTTTTAAGACAGATAGACAACCTCAAAGAGAAGTATGAGGATAATAAAAAGAAACTTGAACAAAAAGACGACCTCGCGCCGGGTGTTCTCAAAACCGTCAAGGTCTATGTTGCTGTAAAAATGAATCTTCAGGTCGGAGACAAAATGGCGGGACGGCATGGCAACAAGGGTGTGATTTCACGGATTCTTCCTCAAGAAGATATGCCTTATATGGAGGACGGCACGCCGGTTGATATGGTGCTCAACCCTCTGGGAGTTCCGTCCCGAATGAATGTCGGGCAGGTTCTGGAAACGCATCTGGGCTGGGCAAGCAGGAAAATCGGAGAGCAGCTCAATGAATATATTGAGCAACACTACGGAGCCGCGGCGCTTAAAGCCAAACTCAAGGAATCTTATGGAAACCGGGGCGAGGACACTTCTTTTATAGACAAAATGAACGAAGACGAAACGCACAATTTTGTCAAAGCCATCAAAGACGGTATTCCCGTCGCATCTCCGGTTTTTGACGGAGCGACCGAAGAGGAGATAAAAAGTTTTATGAGCCTCGCAGGGCTTTCAGATGATGGAAAAACAACCCTGTTTGATGGCCGCACGGGAGAGCCGTTTGACCAGAAAGTAACAGTCGGAATTATGTATATGCTCAAACTTCACCACCTTGTTGAGGAGAAGATTCATGCGCGTTCAATAGGGCCTTACTCACTTGTCACGCAGCAACCGCTCGGCGGAAAGGCGCATTTCGGTGGGCAACGGCTCGGTGAGATGGAGGTCTGGGCTCTTGAGGCATACGGCGCCGCACACACACTTCAAGAGTTTTTGACGGTCAAGTCCGACGATGTGATTGGAAGAACAAAGATGTTCGCGTCAATCGTTGAAGGCAAAATGGCGCTTGATCCCGGGATTCCGGAATCTTTCAATGTTCTCAGGAAAGAACTTCAATCGCTCGGACTTCAAATAGATTTGGTTTCCGAGAGCGATGAGGAAATGGCAGAATTGCAGTCTGGAGCGGCAAAACAGTAACCGGGAGGTAAAAATGGAATTTGAAGACATAGTATCGACCAAAGCGGATAACTATTCAGGGGTTCAAATATCAATAGCGTCTCCTGAAGCCATCAAGGAATGGTCTCACGGGGAGGTTAAGAAGCCCGAAACCATAAATTACAGAACGTTCAAACCGGAAAAGAACGGTTTGTTCTGCCCCAAAATTTTCGGACCCGTAAAAGATTACGAATGTGCCTGCGGCAAATACAAACGGCTAAAACACAGAGGGATTGTCTGCGAAAAATGCGGCGTTGAAGTTACGACCTCAAAATTGAGACGGGAAAGAATGGCTCACATAGACCTTGCCTCGCCCGTTGTTCACATCTGGTTTTTGCGTAGCACCCCGAGCCGTATAGGAATGATTCTTGACATGAGCATCAGGGACATTGACAGGGTTCTTTACTATGAATCCCATGTGGTCATCAATCCAGGCGCTCATCCCCTCAAAATGGGGCAGACACTCACGAATGAAGAGTTGTCGCAACTGCGGCGGGCGGAATATGTGATTGCCTCTCTCAGGAATTGTCCGGAAGAAGACACTTTCCTTAATATTGAAACCGAAGAGGACGTAAACCACGCCGTTGCGTTTTTGATTAGCGAAGAAGACATGTCTCTGGTCAAAGACTATTGGTATAAACACCTTCTGCCCGCGGAACTGGTCACTAAATTTTCCCTGCAAAGTGTTATGTCGGGAAAAACAGGCATTTCCGAGCGGGAAGCCCGGCATTTAATAGACTCTTTTCTGGACGCGAAAAAGGATCTTAAGAAAGAGCAGTCCGCATATGACGCAAAAGTGTCCGAGTCGGGCGAACTTGAGTCCGGAGGAAAACTCAAAGAGGCGCGGGACAGTTTTCAGTCCATTAAAAAGGAATTTGAGCAAAAGTTCGCGAAACACTACCAAACCCTCGGACTTGAAGAACTTCCCTCAAGCGATAAAAAAATTCGGGACGCTTTCAAACAGCTTTCTGAAACCGGAAAAGCGGACAAAGAAGCCCTCGGCGCTTCCTGCGACAACCTTACGAAAGGTGATGCCGGAAAAGAGCACGCCGCGCTACGCAAACTTTATAAGGAAGCCGGGAAAAACATAAAGAAAGTGGAAGCCGATGCAGAGGAAGTTCCTCCGCATCTCAAAGACGCGCATGAAAAACTCGTAAAAGCGAGAGAAGGGTTGAAAAAATCTCAGACCGCCTTCGCCAAAATTATAAGAAAAGTGACCTTTACCGAAAAGGAAATTAAAACTCTTACCGAAGCGGATGAAAGTTTTGAGGTTGACTACACATACGGAATGGGCGCCGAAGCCATTTACGATATGCTCAAAAGCATTGATTTGAAATCACTTTCCGAGGAGTTGAAAACGGAGATGCAGGAATCAAGTTCTTCGCTCAAAAAGGCAAAGATCGCGAAAAGGCGCAAAATTTGCGAAACTTTCCGCAAGTCAAAAAACCGCCCTGAGTGGATGGTTCTTAAAACAATTCCCGTTCTACCGCCGGATTTGCGTCCGCTTGTTCCACACGGAGGGCGTTTCGCCACTTCAGACCTCAATGTTCTCTACAGACGGGTCATCAACAGAAATAACCGCCTGAAACGGTTGCTTGAGCTGGACGCTCCCGACATCATCATCAGAAATGAGAAAAGAATGTTGCAGGAAGCGGTGGATGCACTGTTTGAAAACGGCAGAAGGGGAAGACCTGTTCTAGGCCACAACCATCGTCCGTTGAAAAGTTTGACCGACATCATAAAAGGCAAAAGCGGCAGATTCCGCCAGAACCTTCTCGGAAAAAGGGTGGATTATTCAGGGCGTTCCGTTATTACGGTGGGACCGAACCTCAAACTTCACCAGTGCGGACTTCCCAAACAGATGGCGCTTGAGCTTTTCAAGCCGTTCATTTATCAGAAACTGCAGGAACTCAAAAACAAAGACGGCAGCCCCATTGCGCCAACAATCAAAATAGCAAAGAAATTTGTTGAAACCGGTGTTCCGGTGGTATGGGATGCCCTTGATGACGTGATTAAAGAGCACATGGTTATGCTTAACCGCGCTCCGACCCTTCACAAATTAAGTATTCAAGCGTTTGAGCCGGTGCTTGTGGAAGACAGGTCTATCAGGGTTCATCCGCTTGTCTGTCCCGCTTATAACGCGGACTTTGACGGCGACCAAATGGCCGTCCACCTGCCTCTGTCCATAGAGGCGCAAGCCGAATGCCGCACGCTTATAATGTCCACAAACAACATACTTTCCCCTGCGCACGGCAAGCCCGTAATTCTGCCCACGCAGGACATTGTTCTCGGAATCTACTACATGACCAAGGATTCCGCTTACAGCAAAGGGGAAGGCAAATACTTCTCATCGCCCGAAGAGGTCATGATGGCATACGATTCGGGGCATGTCGGGATTCACACTCTGATAAAAATCAAAATCAACGACGAGCTTGTTGAAACAACAGTTGGCAGAGCGATTCTATACGATGAGGCAATTCCGAAAACCATTCCGTTTAAACTGGTCAACAAACCTATGAGCAAGGGCGAAGTTGAAAACCTTGTGGATATGTGTTTTAGAAAAAACGGCGGAAAAGAAACCGTTATTATGGCGGACCGCATAAAGACTCTTGGATTTAAATACGCTACAAAATCCGGCATCTCAATTTCTATTAACGACATGGAAATTCCCGAGAGCAAGGAAAAGATTGTTGAAAAGGCGCGCGAAGAGGAACTCAAAGTTCAAGGGCAGTATTCTCAAGGGTTGCTGACGGACGGAGAGCGTTACAACAAGGTTGTGGACATCTGGACAAGAGCGAGTGATGAAATTGCCGAAAATGTTATGGAAAACATCAAGTTTGAGACCGTTAAAGACAACAAAGGCGTCGAAAGAACAAGCACAAGCTCAAACCCGATATACATGATGATTGATTCCGGAGCACGAGGTAGCATGTCTCAGATGAGACAGCTTGCCGGAATGAGGGGATTGATGGCGAAGGGAGATGACACCATTATTGAAAAGCCTATAACCTCAAACTTCCGTGAAGGGTTGAAGGTGATGGACTACTTTCTTTCAACCTACGGCGCACGTAAAGGTCTTGCCGACACCGCTCTTAAAACAGCAAATGCGGGCTATCTCACGAGAAAGCTCATTGATGTTGCGCATGACATAATTGTGCGCGAGGAAGAATGCGGAACCATTGAGGGACTTGTTTACACAAATGAAGTGGATGGCGGGAAAATTAAAAAACGGGTTGGAGACAGAGTGCTCGGAAGGGTTGTTCTGGACGACTTGAAGGATCCGGAAACAGGTGAAATCATTGTCAAAAACGGACATGAAATCGACAACGAAGCTGCTGAAAAAATTAACCTGAGCAGTATCAATGAAGTTAAAATCCGCTCGGTTCTGACCTGCGACACCGAAGAGGGAATATGCCGTCTTTGCTACGGGAGAAACCTCTCAACAGGAAAAATCGTGGATATAGGCGAGGCGGTTGGAATTATGGCGGCTCAGTCAATCGGCGAGCCGGGAACTCAGCTTACGATGAGAACTTTTCATGTGGGCGGAGAGGCAAAAGCCGAAGTCGCCACTCTTGAAAACAACCACCCCGGAACCGTGTTGCTGTCCAATGTGGAAACCGTTGAACTACAGAAGGGTGTTCTGTGGCGCGTTATTAACAGAAACGGCCGTCTTTCCATTGTGGATGAAAAGGGCTACGAGAAGGAAACACACAAACTTGAGCAGGGCTCCATCCTGAAGGCAAAGGACGGACAGAAGGTCAAGTGGGAGCAGAACAAAAAGGATGGAAAGGTTGAAAATGAAATCCTTGCAGAGTGGGATCCTTATACAAACCAGTATATCGCCGAGAGTACGGGAACAGTTCAGTGGAAGGATCTGGAAGAGGGCAAAAACTTCCGCCAGCAACCGGATGAGATTACCGGAATTCTCAAAATTGAGGTTGTCGCTCCTCCGACGGGCATCAAGGAACTTGCGAAGCTGAACCCGACTATCATTATCAAGAGTGGTAAAGATTCCAAACAGGAATTCGGTCTTCCCGTGGGCGCGATCATTGAGAAAAATAGTGGCGACCAAGTAGAGCCCGGAGACATTGTTGCAAAAATCCCGAAAAAGAGGATAACAAAAGACATAACCGGCGGACTGCCCAGAGTTGCCGAACTATTTGAAGCGCGCGTTCCCAAAGATAAAAACCTCGCGATAGTAAGCGAGATTGACGGCACCGTATCTTTCGGGGAAGACGTGAAGGGCAAAAGGCGCATTCTGGTTAATCCGCAAATCGGAGAGGAGAAGGAATATATTGTTCCGAAAGGAAAACACATCATTGTCAGTGAAGGCGATTTTGTAGTCGCGGGCGACAAAATCGTGGACGGAGACGAGAACCCGCATGACATTCTGAAAATTAAAGGGGAAAAGACGCTCAGCGAATTCCTTGTTAAGGAGATTCAGGATGTTTACGAGTTACAGGGAGTCAGGGTCAATGACAAGCACATTGAGGTGATTGTCAGACAAATGCTCAAAAGAGTGAAGATTAAAGACCCCGGAGATACAACAATGATTCCAGGCGAGTCCGTAACGAAAGCCATGTTCCATAGAGAGAACTCTGAAGTGGAACAACAGGAAGGCAAATCCGCCGCCGCCGAACCTTTGTTGCTCGGAATAACGCGCTCTTCTCTCATCACTGAAAGTTGGCTGTCTGCGGCGTCTTTCCAGGAAACGACAAAAATTCTCACCGAAGCCGCCTGCGAGAGCAAAGAGGACAAACTCAAAGGGCTGAAAGAGAATGTTATTATCGGAAAAATCATTCCTGCCGGCACGGGTCTTGATGTGTATAAAAACATCAAAATTCAGACTGAAAACCAAACCGTTCCTATGCCTCTTGTGGAAGAAGCCAAATCTGAAAAACTTGAAGAAAAATCGGGAGTATAGATTTGCCTCCCGCTTTGGACGGCATGGAAAAAACTTATACTCCGGTTCCCCTTGAAAAAAAATGGCGGGCATTCTGGCTTAAAAACGAAAAATTCAAGGCGGAACGCAGGAAAAAAGGGGGGAAGAAAAGTTTTTCCATAGTAATGCCGCCTCCAAATGTTACGGGCTCCCTGCACATCGGGCACGCTCTAAACAACACTTTTCAGGACGTTCTTGTCCGATATAAAAAAATGAAGGGGTTTGACGTGCTCTGGGTTCCGGGAACGGATCATGCCGGAATCGCGACCCAAATGATTGTTGAGCGCGAACTTGCAAAAGAGGGGCTTACAAAAGAAAAACTGGGCAAAGAGCGTTTTGTTGAAAAGATTTGGGAATTTAAGGAAAAATCCGGCGACAGAATTGCTGAACAAATAGGCAGACTGGGATTTATTCCCGATTGGAGCGCGCAACGTTTTACGATGGATGACGGATTTTCAGACGCCGTTAAACACGTGTTTGTTGAGCTTTACAAAAAAGGCCTGATCCGGCGCGATAACCGTCTGGTCAATTACGATCCCGGATTGAAAACCGCTATTTCCGATTTGGAAGTGGAGCAGAAAGAGGTTCCCGGCAACTATTGGCACATCAAATACCCTCTTAAAAACGGCAACGGGCACATAGTTGTCGCGACCACGAGACCCGAAACTATGTTTGGAGACACCGCAGTGGCGGTCCATCCGGAAGATGAAAGGTATAAAACCCTCATCGGCTCGGAAGTGGGGTTGCCTCTCACGGGGAAGTCTATTCCCGTAATTGCCGATGAGTATTCAGATCCGGAAAAAGGAAGCGGCGCGGTCAAGATAACTCCCGCTCATGATTTTAACGACTTTGAAGTCAGCAAGCGGCACGATTTGCCACTTGTAAATATTCTTGACGAAGATATGTGCCTAAATGAAAACGCACCCAAAAAATATCAGGGGCTCGAAAGATTTGAGGCACGTAAAAAACTCATTGCTGATCTTGAAGCGGATGGTTTCCTTGAAAAAATCGAATCCGTTTCCCATACGGTTCCCTATGGCGACAGATCCGGCGCAGTTGTTGAGCCGCGTATTATGGAACAGTGGTATATGGATGTAAAACAACTTGCGGTCAAAGCTGTCGAATCGGTTGAAAAGGACGACATGGTTTTCTATCCAAAGTTCTGGGAACGCACATATTTTCAATGGATGAACAATGTAGAACCATGGTGTATATCAAGGCAGTTGTGGTGGGGACATCAAATACCCGTCTGGTACGGCCCCGACGGCAAAGTGTTTGTTGAAGAAGATGAAAAAACAGCCCTCAAAAGCGCAAGCGGACATTACGGGAAAGATGTTCTCCTCGAAAGAGACCCGAATGTTCTGGACACTTGGTTTTCCTCGGCTTTATGGCCGTTTGTTACGATGAACTGGGGCACAAAAGATGATTCTCTCTTCCGAAAATACTATCCCACAGCGGTTCTTATAACGGGTTTTGACATCATATTTTTCTGGGTGGCTCGTATGGCGATGATGGGGCTTCAATTTACCGGCAAACCACCTTTTGCGGACATCTGCATTCACGGCTTGATAAGGGACGAGAATGGTGAAAAGATGAGTAAAACCAAGGGGAACGTGATTGATCCGCTTGAAGTTGCCGATGAGTTTGGAGCCGACACTCTGCGCTTCTGCCTCTGCGCGCTTTCTTCGGGCGGAAAAGATATAGACCTTTCCATTTCAAGCATACGGGGCTACAGAAACTTTATGAACAAGATATGGAACGCGTCCCGATTTGTTCTTGAAGATGAATCAACTGTCCGGTGGCACGCTGAAATTCCCGACGCTTTGAAGCGGATTGAAACTTCCAAAGGGAAGGCGCGTTTGAGTAAAACCGACAAATGGATAATCGCAAGTTTGCACGGTTGTTTGAAAAAAATTGACGGTTTTATGGATGAATACGAGTTCGGAAAAGCCGCCCAGGAGATTTACCGCTTTTTCTGGAGAAATTTCTGCGACCGCTACATTGAAGCCGCGAAAATTTCAATGCGCAGTTCCGATGAGCAAACCGTACTCAGAACAACGGCCGTTCTTTTGTATATTCTCTCCGCCTCAATGCGCGCACTGCACCCTTTCTGTCCCCACCTTACCGAAGAGATCAACAACAGGGTTGAGGCGTTGCTTGGAGTTCAAACTTTAGGTTTGCTTGATTTGGACTATCCGGCGCATGACAAAAAAATTGAAAAAGAGTTCAACTCGGATTTCAACGATATAAGTTTTTTGTTTGAAGGATTGATTGATGAAATCCGCACAAAAAGAGGGGAAGGAGGCATTAAAGTGTCTGAAAAAATTAATGTTGTCTTCTTTTCAGAACCCGGCAAAGATGAAGAATGCGTAAAGCGGTTAATTGAGTCCGAAGCGGGAGTTTTAAACAAACTTGCGGGAATTTCCTCTCACAGTTTTTGCGCGAACAAAGATGAGTTTTCTTCCGCGCCCGGACTCGCGGGTTCAGTTTCCTTTGCGGTTTTGGACGATTTGCAAACTCAAACCGGCGAGCGGTTCAACATCAGTCTGAAAATCGAACCTGAGTGTAAAGAGCAAACGAGATTTCCGCATAACGTTGAAACCACGCATAAAAAATTGGACGAACTCTCTGAAAAAATCCGTCAATGCGAACGCAAACTCGCGGACCCGGATTTCACAAACAAGGCTCCGGAAAAGATTATTCAAAAAGAAAAAGGAAAACTTGAAGAATTTTCGCGTCTCAAAGAGGTTTTTGAATCAGAACTCAAACAGGGTTGAAGAATCCACTATTACTCAGGGAAAAGGTTCATCTGCGTGGGAGACAATTTCAAATCGTCTATTTCCACCTTGTAATCTCCCGTAAAACAGGCGTAGCAATATCCTTCTTTTTTTGTATTGAAGGGAGAGTAGTTTTGGATTGCTATATCTATCCCGTCTCTGCTTAAATACCCGAGAGAATCCGCGGTTATATATTTTTTTATTTCTTCAATATCCAACGAGTTTGCTATCAGTTTGTCCTTGTTAGGCGTGTCTATCCCGTAATAACAAGAAAACTTCATCGGTGGCGCACATATTCTCACGTGGACCTCTTTTGCCTTGGCTCCCTTGAGCATTTTCACTATCTTCCTGCTTGTGGTTCCTCTAACGATTGAATCATCCACCACCACAACCCTTTTGTTCTTTATCACCTCTCTAACGGCGCTGAGTTTGAGTTTTACGCCGAAATTTCTGATTGATTGTTCCGGCTCAATAAATGTTCTGCCGACATAGTGGCTTCTCAAAAATCCCATTTCAAGGGGAATGCCGAGTTGCTCGGAGTAACCCATTGCGGCGGGAACGCCCGAATCGGGAACGGCGATAACAATATCCGCCTTGGCGGGGTGCTCAACGGCAAGCCTTTTGCCTAACTCCTTTCGCACCAGATAAGTGCTGCGCCCGTTCATCGAACTGTCGGGGCGGGAAAAATATATGTATTCAAAAACACAGGTTGCGGGCGGTTTTTTCGGGAACGGTTTGAGTGATTGAATTCCTTCTTCGTCAATAATGACGATTTCACCGGGTTCTATCTCTCTCACGTATTGAGCTTCTATTAAATCAAAGGCGCAGGTTTCCGACGCGACAACATGGCATCCGTCACCCAGTTTGCCAAGCACAAGAGGTCTGAATCCGTAAGGGTCTCTCGCGGCGACAAGTTTGTTTGAATCCAGAAAAACCATTGAATATGCGCCTTTGCATAAAGAAAGGGCATAGATGATTCTGCCGGCGAGGTCCTGTTTTGGAGATCTTGCCATTAGGTGGACAACCACTTCGGTGTCAGCAGTGGACTGAAAAATCGCACCTTCGTTTTCAAGCCGGTGTCGAAGAGTCAGCGCGTTTGTAAGATTGCCGTTATGCGCAATTGCCATTTCAGCCCCGGCTCTCGTTATGACAATCGGCTGTATATTGTTCAGAGTGCTTGAACCCGAAGTTGAATAGCGAACGTGTCCAATAGCGGTTGTGCCAGAAAGTTTTTTGAGCGATTCCTCGTCAAAAATATCCGCGACCAGCCCCATCGCACGCTTTCTGTGAAGTCTTTTGCCGTCCGAGGTGGTAATTCCCGCGCTTTCTTGCCCTCTGTGCTGAAGGGAATGCAGACCGAGATACGCCAGATTGGAGGCTTCGGCATGATTGAAAATCCCGAAAACTCCGCATTCTTCTTTCAGTTGAGACATCATAATTTTTTATAAAATCACGTTTTTTTCAAACCCTTCAAGCCAGAGTTTCATAGCCTCATCGGCACTGGTTTTAAAAACATCTTTAAATTCCATAACATTGTTCGTAGTTACATTTCCAATTTTTTTCAGAGTAACTTTGTGAGATTTGAAAACTTTGCTGATTTTTTCCTCGTTTTCAGGACTCGTGGAAATAATCGCGCGCGCCTGAGTTTCGGAAAAAAGAATCGCGTTGCCGTTTTGAATTTCGGGGTTAAGCATTCCCGTAGAGACGGAGAAACCCGCCACTCGACTCTGCGGAGAAAAACAACTCTCTGCGAGCGCCACCGCTAATCCTCCCTCGGAAATGTCATGAGCGGAATTGATTATACACTTGTTCGCCGCTTCAATCAAAGCCGATACAAGACGGCTTTCAGACTCCAGATTGACCACAGGCGGCTCTCCGGTGGTTTTACCTTGAATAAGAGCGGAATAGAGGCTGCCGCCCATCTCTTCAAAGGTGTCGCCAGCGATGAAAATCATGTCTCCCTCATTCATAAAATACTGACCAACCGCTTTTGAAACATTCTCCAACAGCCCGACCATTCCAACAACCGGAGTGGGATTTATTGAAACACCCGCCGTTTCGTTATAAAGGCTCACATTTCCGCTGACAACCGGAGTTGAAAAATGTTTTGCCGCCTCCGAGATGCCTTCAATGGCTTCTTTGAATTGCCACATAATTTCAGGGTTTTCGGGGTTTCCGAAATTCAGGCAGTCCGTAATTCCAAGAGGTTTTGCGCCGGAGCACGCTATGTTTCTGGCGCTTTCGGCGACCGCCGCCTTCGCACCTTCTCTGGGATTAAGCATGCAATAACGGGAGTTGCAGTCGGCGGAAAGGGCGAGCGCTTTTGAAGTTCCGTCCACCAGAATAAGAGAGCAGTCGGAACCCGGAGCCTCGGCGGTATTGGCGCCCACCATGTAATCATACTGCCGGTAAATCCAGTGTTTGCTTGCGCAGAAAGGTGAGGAGAGAATTTTCAAAAAACTGTCCTTTTCTCCTCCCTTGCGGAGCGGAGTCGGAGCGGGGAAGGAAGCGGGAGTTTTTACGGGGCTGTCGTATTCGGGCGGTTCGATTATCAAATCAATGGGAATTTCGCCCACGGTTTTCCCGTTTTCCATAAGAGTGAGGTTTTTTTCGCCATTCACCTCTCCGATGACGGAAAAATCAAGTCCCCATTTTTCAAACACTTTGCGGGCCTGATTTTCCTTTCCTTTTTTAAGCACCATAAGCATCCGCTCCTGAGATTCCGAAAGCATAATTTCATAAGGTGTCATTGCTTTTTCGCGCAGGGGAATTTTTTCACATTCAAGTTTAATGCCGTTTCCGCCACGGCTTGCCATTTCCGCCGAAGACGAAGTCAGCCCCGCCGCGCCCATATCCTGTATGCCAATTACGGCGTCCAGTTTGAAAAGTTCAAGACAGCTCTCAATAAGAAGTTTTTCCGTGAAGGGATCTCCTATCTGAACGGTGGGGCGCTCACCGGAGGACTCATTGTCAAAAACATCGGAAGCCATAACCGCGCCTTTGATTCCGTCCTTGCCGGTCTTGGAACCGACATAAACAACGGGGTTTCCAACTCCGCTGGCGTGTCCGGTAAAAATGCCGTCTTTTTTTGCTATGCCGACCGCGAAAACGTTAACAATGGGATTTCCATTATAACAATCATCAAAATCCACCTCGCCGCCCACTGTCGGCACGCCAACGCAGTTTCCATATCCCGCTATTCCGGACACAACGCCTTCAACAAGAAATTTGGTTTTTTCAGATTGCGGATTGCCGAACCTCAAAGAGTTAAGAATAGCAACGGGGCGCGCTCCCATTGTGAAAACATCTCGCAAAATTCCTCCGACCCCGGTCGCAGCGCCCTGATATGGCTCAATAAAAGAGGGGTGATTATGGCTTTCCATTTTGAAAACAACGCAATCGCCATCCCCAATGTCCATCACTCCGGCATTTTCGCCGGGCCCGTGAATAACCGCTTTCCCTTTTGTTGGAAATTTGCGCAGATGAATTTTTGAATGTTTGTATGAGCAGTGCTCGGACCACATCGCGCCGAGAATACCAATCTCAACCGTGTTTGGCTCTCTGCCGAGTTGTTCTTTGATAAGCAAGTATTCGGGTTCTGAAAGTCCGTGCTCAAGGGCGGCGGCAAGTCCGTTCCGGTATTCGGGTTTGTCTGAGGATTTCGGCATTTGCGCGGAAAAAAACCGTTTTGAGATTATACCCATCAGTTGCCTGTGTGTCATTTCCGTCTTGCGTATGTAGCGGCAGTCTGTTAGTTTCCCGCTCGCGGTGTCCTGGGATATTGAAAGCAGAGAAAACACGGCGATTGTAACGATGAATTCCAATTCGGTCGGGACAATGAACGACGATTTTTTTGCCGACCTCAATTCCGCTTTTTTATCACTGAAACAAACCAGTCCTGAAAAGCCCGTTGTTCTTTGTTCGGGTGGAAAGATGTTTTCTCCGGGCCTTGATCTTGAACATTGTGTTTCTCTTTTTAAAAGAGGAGGCAAAACCGAAATTGACCGCTGGTTTGAGGAGTTTTTGAACGCGATGCTGGCCGTTTTTGACTATCCTGCGCCGGTTGTGGCGGCAATTGGCGGGCACTCTATTGCCGGAGGATGCATACTTGCGCTGTGTTGCGATACGCGAATTGCCGGGAAGGGGAAAACACTTTTGGGCTTGAACGAAACCTCAATCGGCTTTCCCATGCCGCATTCTCTCACCGCCCTTGTTGAAGGGGTTCTGGGAGAGAAAGAGGGCGGAAAAATTATTGGCGAGGGCAAACTTCACAGCGTTGAAAAAGCGCTTGAAAATGGACTTGTTAACTGTGTGGCGGAGCCCGAGACATTAATTTTAAGAGCGGTGGAAGAGGCTCAAAAGTTGAATTCGGGTGATTTTTCCAACCGAAAAAAAGCGCGAAACGGAAAAATATCCGAAGCAATCAAAAAAGCGTTTGCCGACGAGGATTCAAAAACTCTTGCGGGAAAACTTTCCTCCACTGAAACGGTTGGAAAGTTGGAAGGACTGCTTGAGACCTTGAAAAAAGGAAGAAAGCAATGACTGAAAAACTGCTTGCCGTCCGCAAGGCAAAAACAGAAGATGCTGAAGCAATGGCGCAAATCCTCAAAGACATCGGTTGGTCTGAAAAAAGAAACGCGTTGCCTGTCGGTGAAATTGCCGAACCGGTGGAGGAACTCATAAGGGAATCGCTTAAAAACCCGAAAGGGCACACGGTTCTGGTCGCCGAAAATAAAAATGGCAAGGTCGCGGGTTTTGTCAATGTTCACTGGGTTCCGTTCATTATGCTCGCGGGAACCGAAGGATATGTTTCGGATATGTTCGTAAGCCCTTCGGCGGCTGGAATGGGAGCGGGAAGTTTGCTTTTGAGCGCGGTTATGAAAGAAGGCAAAAAAAGGGATTGTTTCCGCCTTATGGTAACGAACGGAAAGGAAAAACCGTCCTACAAAAGAGGATTTTACAAAAAAATGGGCTGGACGGAGCGGCCGAAAGTCGCCAATTTTGTCTATTACTACAAAGAGCCGTGGTCGTAGGGACGGGTTGATAACCCGCTCCGGCACAAGTATTTTTTATTTTATGGCTCAGAACAAAAAAGAATTTCAGGGAACGGAACAGTATGTTGCGACAAGAGACCTTATTCTTGCCGTCAACGCTTCCATAACGCTTGAGCGTCCGCTTATTATCAAAGGCGAGCCGGGAACAGGCAAAACCATGCTCGCGTTTGAAGTCTCCAAAGCGCTTGGCAAAGACCTCATCACATGGCACATCAAATCCACAACCACGGCTCAGCAGGGGCTTTATGAGTATGACGCAGTCGCCCGTTTGCGCGATTCACAGCTTGGAGATGAGAAAGTCAAAGACATCTCAAACTACATCAACAAGGGCAAACTGTGGGACGCGTTTGAGTCTAAAGAACAGTCCGTGCTTCTCATAGACGAGATAGACAAAGCTGATATTGAGTTCCCCAACGACCTACTTCTGGAATTGGACAAAATGGAGTTTTATTGCTACGAGTTGCAGAAAACCGTGAAGGCGAAAAAACGTCCGATTGTCATCATCACTTCCAACAATGAAAAAGAGCTTCCGGACGCCTTTCTGCGGCGTTGTTTTTTCCACTACATAACGTTTCCCGAAATTGAAACGCTCAAAGCGATTGTTGACGTTCACCATCCGGGGCTTGAGAAAAAACTACTGGACAATGCGCTCACGATTTTCTACTCATTGCGCGAAATAGAAGGGTTGAAGAAAAAGCCGTCAACATCCGAATTGATTGATTGGATAAAACTCCTTACCGCCGGAAAAATCGCCTCAAGCGAACTTGAAAAGTTTGACCTCGCCGAAGAGGATCCGCCATATGCGGGCGCGCTCATCAAAAATGAACAGGATTATGAGATGCTGAATGTGTTGCGGTATCGGATGAAGAGGTGATGAAGTGACTTATGAGAAAAAAAGGGTGCTGTCTACAACAAAAAGAAAATTGCAGAAGCAAACGAAAGTGAGTTAATAGGTCTGTGTAAAGGGATTATTGCCAACGGCTTTGTAGATGAAGAAAAAGTAAAATTTGTAGAAACTTGGCTTTATACAACAAGAGGTTACGAAGAGAATCCTTTAATTTCACAGTTAAAGGAAAAAATTGATGAAATCTTTGAAGACGGTGTTATTGAAGAAGATGAATTGAAAGACTTGTACAATACGCTGTATTCGTTTTCACCAGTTGGTCAAGAAAGAGAAGCCATCAAATCAAGTGCTTTGCCTCTGACTGAGCCAGTTCCCGACATTGATTTTTCTGAAAACAGCTTTTGTTTTACTGGAACATTTACTTTTGGAAGTTCTTGCGGTAGAAGCGGTTATCTTATCCTTTACTTGGGGCAAATTTACTTGGGGCAAAAAATACCTTCCAATCTCAAATATCAAAACTCCCGAATGGGTTAGGGTGATTATTCGCTATTTAGGTCAGAGATTGATTTTCAGAATAATACAATCTTTAGTTTTTAGGGTTTTGATAAGAGTTGGTTTTTATTCATTAGTTTTGAGCAAATAACCGGATTTCAATTGTGATGCTACTGTGTCAAGGAAATCATAATTACGCTTCAGTTATACTTTCCCCGCAATGTTTCTAGACTTCTTCCTCTATCTTCGCAACTCTGGAATTCCGGTTTCAATCAAGGAGTATTTGACGCTTCTTGACGCTCTGGACAGCGGAATGGTTGAGCACGGCGTGGACGATTTTTATTACCTGAGCCGTAGCGCGCTAATTAAACACGAACAAAATCTGGACCGCTTTGACCGCCTGTTCGGGCAGTATTTCAAGGGGCTTGAATGCATAGACGATAAAGAGTTTATGAACATCCCCGATGAGTGGTTGCGAAAGACTATGGAAAATTCCCTGACAGAAGAGGAGAAAGCGCAAATTAAAGCGATGGGCGGGTTGGACAAACTTATTGAACGGCTCAAAGAGTTGATGAAAGAGCAGAAAAAACGGCATCAGGGCGGCGGCAAATGGATTGGCACGGGTGGAACTTCACCGTTCGGAGCTTACGGATACAACCCCGAAGGCATTCGCATCGGACAGCATGAAAGCCGGCACAGAAGGGCGGTGAAGGTTTGGGACAAGAGAGAATTCAAAGATCTTGACGATTCTGTGGAACTGCAAACCCGCAATATGAAAATGGCGCTTCGCAAACTTCGCGTTCTCACGCGTGAGGGGATGTCCGAAGAACTTGACGTGGACAAGACAATTGAAAAAACATCGCGCAATGCGGGGTTTCTTGATGTTGAAATGGTTCCGCACAGAAAAAACAACGTGAAGATTTTAATCTTTTTTGACATCGGCGGCTCAATGGACGACCACATTGAACTTTGTTCAAAATTGTTTTCCGCCGCGCGCTACGAGTTTAAACACCTTGAGTATTATTATTTTCACAACTGCATTTATGAATCCGTCTGGAAAAATAATGAGCGTCGCTGGCAGGAGGCCCTTCCCACTTTTGACATTCTGAACAAATACAACAGCGACTACAAAGTGATTATAGTCGGAGACGCTTCAATGTCTCCGTATGAGCTTTTGTATGTGAACGGAAGCGTTGAACATAACAACGAAGAGCCCGGTTTTACATGGCTTGAGCGCATCAAGAGCAAATATCCGACTACGGTCTGGCTCAATCCCGTTCCCAAAAATGAATGGCGTGAAACCCAGACAATCGGCATGCTTCGCCAGTTCACGGGCGAAAGAATGTTTCCGCTCACAATAGGCGGTATTACGCGAGCCGTCAAAACTCTTATGGACAGCAAGGTGACTTCTTCCGCAAACTAACCGGGCAAACTCAAAAAAAGGGGAGAAACAAAATAGAAGTTCTTGTCATAAACGCGTTTGCCGAAGACCGGTTGCTTGGCAATCCCGCGGGCGTGTATTTTGTTGAATCTTTCCCGCCGGATTCTGAAATGCTCCGGATAGCCGCGCGGGTGGGGACTTCCGAAACCTCTTTTGTGCAAAATCGAAAAGACGATTTTTTTATAAGATGGTGGACTCCTGAAACCGAAGTAGCCCTGTGCGGACACGCGACCCTTGCCGCCGCCCACGCCATATGGCAAAACGGATATACCGGAAAAACAATCAGGTTTGCCTCAAACAACTACGATTTAAGCGCTGAAACCGAAGCGGATATCATAACAATGGAATTTCCTCTGGTTGCGGCAAAAAAATGCGCTGAACCTGAAAAGCTTTCGGAAATTTTGGGCACGGAGATTATCCATACGGGGAAAACACGCTTTGACTATCTGGTTGAGTTGCGGGGTGAGGACGATGTGGCGGCTGTTCGTCCTGACTTTGAAAAATTGAAAAATCTGGATTGCAGAGGTGTGATTGTTACAAGCGTGTCCGCAAGAGACGGATACGATTTTGTTTTACGTTTTTTTACTCCAAGCGTGGGCATAGACGAAGACCCTGTTACCGGCTCCGCTCATTCATCTCTTGCTCCGTATTGGTCTGAAAAAACCGGAAAGAAAAAAATGAAAAGTCTGCAACTTTCACAAAGAGGCGGAATTGTGCGCGTGGAAGTTGCCGGCGGCGGCGTTAAAATAGGCGGCAAGGCGGTGATGAGTGGATATGTCAAGTTGTAATAATTTTTACAATACGGGCTTTTTAAGAGATACTAATGCGGTTTTTTAGAGACGGCGGCGTAGCCAAGAGGTAAGGCAACGGTCTGCAAAACCGTTACACCCCGGTTCGATTCCGGGCGCCGCCTTATTTGCTGTGAACACTGAAAACGGCTTGCCCGGGTGGCGAAATTGGTAGACGCAAGGGACTTAAAATCCCTCGGGATATAATCCTGTGCCGGTTCAAGTCCGGCCCCGGGCACATCGCTTGGGAAAAAGAAGTTTCGCCGCAAGAGGTCAGTGTAAAATTTTGTTAGAGGCTTCGGTTTTTTTCTCAATCAACTCTTCAATTTCTTCCCAATCTTCACTTTCAAGCATTTCAAGAATTTCTTCTTCGTCAACCTCTTCAAGGTTTTCTTCGGCGAGAATCCTCAGCAAATTAAAGAACAAAGACATCAGTCCTCCGCTTCCTCAACTCCCGTGTGATAGTAATAATGAAAAACTTATACATGATAAACGCAAAGTCAAACAGCCGGTCACAAGAGCCGTTATCATTGACAAATGCGCCGTATAAGACAATATTAATCCACGGTTGGGGGAAGAAATGTCGATCTTAAAAACTATTCCTGAAACCATTGAGGAGATAAAAGCCGGGCGGTTTTTAATTCTCGTGGACGATCAGGACAGAGAGAACGAGGGAGACCTCGTAATAGCGGCCGAGTTCGCGACTCCGGAGTCCATAAACTTTATGGCGACTCACGGAAAGGGGCTGATATGTCTTGCTTTAACCAATCAAAATGCCCAGAAAATAGGGCTGAAATTGATGGAGCCGGAAAATATGCACGGTCCTCAGCATACGGCTTTCGCGGTTTCAATAGATGCCAAAGAAGGTATTACAACCGGAATTTCCGCTTATGACCGTTGTGAAACCATACGACGCACGGTGGCAAAAGATTCAAAACCATCGGATTTTATCCGTCCTGGGCATATGTTCCCGCTTATAGCGCGAGAGGGTGGGGTACTTGTCAGAGCGGGACACACTGAAGCATCAGTTGACCTTGCGCGGCTTGCCGGGCTTTTTCCCTCCTGCGCAATCTGTGAAATAATGCAAAGCGACGGACACATGGCGAGAATGAATGAACTTGTTGAATTCTCAAGCAAACACAATATCGCCATGGCAACCATCGCCGACTTGATTAGTTACAGACTTGCCAAAGAATCGTTCGTAAAACAGGAGGCGGCGACAAAAATGCCGACTGAATTCGGCAATTTTGACTGCTTTGTTTACGTAAATGAGTTGGATGGCTCACAACACTTCGCCATAACAATGGGTGAAATCAAAAATTCAAAGGAAACCCTTGTGCGCGTGCATTCGGAATGCCTTACAAGCGATGTTTTTCATTCTCTCCGTTGCGATTGTGGTCCTCAGTTGAGGGAGGCGATGAAAATGGTTGCCAAAAAAGGCGAAGGCGTCATCCTTTATCTCAGACAGGAAGGACGCGGCATCGGGCTGTTAAACAAAATCAAAGCCTACGACCTCCAGCAGAGGAAAGGAATGGACACTGTGGAAGCAAACAAAGCGCTGGGCTTCAAAAAGGATTTGAGAGATTATGGAATAGGCGCGCAAATTTTGCGTGATCTGGGAGTGAAAAAAATGAATCTCATGACCAACAATCCCCGGAAAGTCAGCGGTCTCGACGGGTTCGGTCTGGAAATAGGAAAAAGAATTCCGATAGAAATACCGCCAAACGAAAACAACAAAAACTACTTGCAGACGAAAAAAGACAAACTAGGTCATCTGCTTTCAATGGTTGACTGAAAAAGCCATAAAGCCCAGAGGAAATAATTATGCCGTCTATTGAGAAAAAAGAAGGAAAAGTTGACGCAAAGAAAATGAAGTTTGCCGTGGTCGCGAGCAGGGTCAATTCCATTGTGACAAACCCGTTGCTTGAAGGCGCGGTTGACACCCTCAAAAGACACGGCGCCGCAGATTCGGACATCACGGTTATAAAAGTTCCGGGTTCTTTTGAGATTCCGTTTGTGGTGAAAAAAGCCGCGCAGTCCGGAAAATACTCCGCCGTTGTTGCTATCGGTTCAATAATACGCGGGCAAACATCTCATTTTGAGCTTCTCGCTTCCGCCGTTCTGAACGGGCTTTGCGTAGCGGGGCTTAAAACCGGAGTTCCGGTTGTGGACGGAATGGTAACCACCGAAACACTTGAACAGGCAATTGACAGAGCGGGAGGCAAATCTGGAAACAGGGGCGTTGACGCCGCCGTGTCCGCAATTGAAATGGCAAGTCTCGCACAATTGCTTTAACGGCACTGCCAGTAATGGGAATGAAAAAAAGACGGCTTTCCAGAGAGTTTGCTTTTCAGTTTCTCTACCAGCGCGACGCGAACGGGCTTTTGCACGAAGAGGTTTCCAGAGAAATAACAGAAAAAGATTTTGAGAGGTTTGTTGAAGCCTCAGAAGAAAAAAACCCGTCCGACAAAAAGTTTGCCGTGGATATTGCTTCGGGGATTTGTGAAAAAATCAACGAAATAGATTCCCGTATAGAAAACTGTTCCGACAATTGGAAAATTTCAAGAATGTCCGCCGTAGACATCAATATAATGAGAGTGGCAGTTTATGAATTGCTGTATATGCGCGACATAGATAAAGCGGTGAGCATAAATGAAGCGATTGAGATAGCAACAAAATACGGAACTGAGGAATCAGGCACGTTCATAAACGGCATTCTTGACAAAATCCAGACGGAGGCAACCACCTCCAATGCCTGAAATCTCAAATTTAATTGAACAACTCGCAGCAGGTAAAAACCTGAACAGAAAAACGGTCGCCGGTGTTTTTCGCACGATAATGGACGGAGCGTTGACGCCCGCACAGACCGCCTCTTTTCTCACCGCGCTGAGAATCAAGGGTGAAACTGCGGAAGAACTTGCCGGAGCCGCCGAAGCAATGATTTCCCGCGCCCGCGCAATAAAGGGCGGAAAAGGCGCGGTTGACCTCTGCGGCACGGGCGGAGACTCAAAGGGGAGTTTCAACATTTCCACCACGGCGTCTTTCATCGCCGCCGGAGCGGACGTCCCGGTTGCCAAACACGGCAATCGTTCCGTTTCAAGCCCGGTCGGCAGCGCTGATGTCTTGGAAGCGGCTGGAGTAAAGATTGATATGGACGCTAAAACTGCCGGGCATTGCCTTGAAAAAGCGGGGATAACCTTTCTTTTTGCGCCTCTGTTTCACCCTTCAATGAAAAATGTGGCGCAAGTGCGCAAAGAAATGGGCGTTAGAACAGTTTTTAATATTCTGGGACCTCTGGTCAATCCAGCGCGCGTGAAAAACCAACTCATAGGCGTTCCGTCCCGCGAGATAATGAAGAAAATAGCGGCGGCGGCAAAGGGGCTGGGTTTGCGAAGATGCATGGTTGTGAGCGGAAAAGACGGAATGGATGAGATAACAGTTACGGGTAAAACCGATGTTCTGGAACTCAAAAACGGTTCGGTAAGGCAATACACCATCGACCCTTCAGAATTCGGAATTCGCAAAAGCGCGGCTGCCAAACTCAAGGGCGGGAGAAATTCACGCGAAAACGCCTCCATTATGAAAGCCGTTCTTTACAACCGCGAGAGCGGGGCAAAAACTGACGCGGCGCTTCTGAACGCGGCGGCGGCGATATACGTTTCAGGGAAGAAAAAGAATATGAAATCCGCTTTTGAAGCGGCAAAACACTCTCTTGAAAGCGGTGCGGCAATGCTGAAACTTAAAGAGCTAACGAAGTTTTCCGCGAACAAAAAGGGCTGAAACGTGGCTACGTCGATACTTACAAAAATTATTGAGAATAAGAAAACAGAAATTACCGAATTGAAAAAACGGTTTTCTTTGAGCGAAATTAAAGACCTCAGTCGGAACGCGCCTGCAGCGAAGAATTTTCGCTCCGCTCTTTTATCAGGAACAAAACCGAGAGTAATAGCGGAGATTAAAAAGGCCTCTCCGTCAAAAGGTATTATAGCAAAAGATTTTAATCCGGTTTCGATCGCGGCGCAGTATGAGCAGAGTGGCGCGGCGGCGGTTTCCGTGCTGACGGACCAAAAGTTTTTTCAAGGCAGTCTTTCTTATATTGCCGCTATCAAGCATGAAACTTCACTGCCTGTTCTCAGGAAGGATTTTCTGATAGACCCGTTCCAGATTTATGAATCAAGAGTAGCGGAAGCCGACACGCTTCTTTTAATAGTTGCCGCAATGGAAAACACCGGACATCTTTCGGATTTGCTCGGTCTTTCGCGCGATTTAGGAATGGAACCGCTGGTTGAGGTTCACACGGAATCCGAAGTTGAAATGGCTCTGGAAGCAAAAAGTAGCGTTGTTGGCATCAACAATCGAGATTTAGACAGTTTCAAGGTGGATTTATCCGTGTCCGAACGGCTTGCGTCAATGATTGGAAAAGATAAAGTGATAGTTGCGGAAAGCGGCATAACTTCCTCAAATGATATGATTTCCGTATCAAATTATGGTGTTCACGCCTTTCTTATCGGCGAAACCCTGATGAGTTCGCCGGAACCGGGGCAATCGCTTCAAAATCTCATGCGAGGGTGGCGACAATAAGAGGTTCGGGAAAGAAAAGAGTCTGGCTCTCGGTCGTGCTTTCGGCGTTGCTTCCGGGGCTTGGGCAGATATACAACGGGTTTTTAGGCAAGGGGCTGATGCTTCTGGGTCTGAATTTTCTCATAACAATTCTTAACAAGGATTTAGTCAAGCAGACTATGGAAAACAATATAGCCAATGAGGACAAGCCCGTTTTCTGGGCTTATATGTTTGCCGGGCTTGTGCTGACCGTGTTCGCAATGATTGACGCAAAAATAGGCGCGGAGAGAATCAACCGGAAATCTTCGGACAATTAAACGCGAATCCTAAACCGCCTTTTTGTCGCGAAAGACCTCAACAAGACAAGGCAAAAAAGCATGGCCGACAGCACCGCTCCCGTGAGCCCCACGATTGTGAAAAGCGCGAATTTATCATAACCACAGGACTTGAAGTGCAGAAAACCGTGAGAGCCTCGCTCCAAAAATGAACACAAAAAGCGCCCTAATGACCGCGAAAGTCAACGCGAAACTTTTTATTTGGGTTGAAATTACGTATCCACTCAAGCGTTGTATATCCGCTCCGATTCCAGTAATGACAATCCGAGCATACGGAAACGCCTATGAAGAAAACAACCTCACGAAATCAATCAGCGAGCCAAGTTCAAAAGAAGTCAGGTTAAGGGTCTGAACCTCAATTCGCGCCGTGGAAGAATTGAAATTCAAGTAGGGGATGACAAGATCTTCCTCCCTCTCTCCCCGTGAAAATTCAAGAAACAGAAGTTCCTGCGCAAGTTCGTTGTCGTTTTGCGGCAAAGTCAAAGAAGACACCGCCTCAGCCGCAAAAGGGTGGTGGGTTATCTCAAGTGGCAGAAGTTAACTGTTTGAATCATTTGCAAACGGGCTTGAGTTGATGCGTTCGACAAGTTGGCGGATGCGGTTCATGTTTTCAACTTTCCCAGAGAACTTCGCGTTTTGAGCCTCAACGAGAATTTTAAGCGAGCCTGAACCGCCAAGTTTTTCATCTGCGGAATGAAACGCTTTGGATATGCGGTTTGATTTTTTAAACAGCACGTTCAAGAAGTTTGTTTCGGTGCGCGCGAAGCCGAGAGAAAAAGCATTTAAAAAAAACGCACGCGCTTGCACCCTTTTGGGTCTTTGATGAGAATTTCCATGTTCATTCGCTGACTTTTCTGAACACAGCTTTGTTTGTAAACTTGCCACATAAGCTCGTCCGCGTTCGGGCTTGAATGGGAAACCGCAGGAGTTAACAGGACCGCAAGCAAGAGCGCGACTGCAAGGGCTGATTTTGTGATGATGTGTTTCTCCGCACCATCGGGATTGAATGAGAACCCGGCGCCGTGTAAACTGGCACTCATAAAGTCGACTTAGCATTGAGGAAAAATGAATGGCAAGAAATGTAACAATGAAGGGCAACCCGCTCACGCTTGACGGAGCAGAGATTAAAACAGGGGACACCGCTCCGGACTTTTCGTCTTTCGCGGGTCCGGGTCTGAAAAAAACACTTTCGGATTTCGCAGGCAAGGTAAAAATTTTTAATGTCGTAGTCTCGGTTGACACTCCGGTCTGTGATATTCAGACAAAACGTTTTTCCAACGAACTGAAATCCCTGCCGGACAATGTTGAAGTTGTTACGGTCAGTATGGATCTTCCATTTGCGCAGTTGCGCTACGCAAAAGAGGCGTGCATAGAAGACGGCTCATTCTTGAGCGACCACTCCGAAGCGTCTTTCGGAAAATCCTACGGAGTTCTTATTAAGGAAAACCGGCTTCTTGCGAGAGCGGTTTTTGTTATTGATGAAAATGATGTTGTGCGGCATGCTGAATACGTGAAAGAGGTTGCGGACGAACCGGACTACGAAACGGTTCTGAATGTGGTTAAAGCGCTGTAAAATGGCTGAACAACAAAGTGGTGAAACCACTCAAACAATTACCAAAGAACAGATTTTTGAGGTTCTTGGCAACATCTACGACCCCGAAATCCCTGTGGATATTGTCAATCTGGGACTTATTTACAATGTTGAAGTCAACGGCGGTGAAGTGAAGATTTTGATGACAATGACTTCTCCCGGCTGCCCCGCCGCGGGGCAGATAGTTGCCGAAGTAAAGATGCTTACGGCTGAACTTGAAGGGGTGGAAAAAGCGGATGTGGAAGTTGTGTGGGACCCTTCGTGGACACCTGAGATGATGAGTCAGGCGGCAAAGGAAAGTTTCAACATATAGAACCGTGTCGGACAAACTTAAAATAGGAGACTCCGCGCCGTTGTTTGAAGCAGAAACCTACGGTGGCGAAAAGGTTTCGCTTACAGATGTCATTGCCGGCGGCGGGGTGGCTTTGTGTTTTTATCCCAGAGACAACACCCCCGGTTGCACGCGCGAAGCGTGCTCGCTCAGGGATACGGAAAGCCGCATCGCGAAAAAAGGAATAACCGTTCTGGGAATCAGTACAGACAGTGTGAAATCCCACGAGGGATTCAGAGACAGACAGAAACTCAACTACACTCTCATCAGCGACAAAGACAGAAAAATCATCAACGCCTACGGGGTTGTAAGTCCGTCAAACAGCGCGCGCCGCGTTTCCTTTCTTGTGGACAGGGAAGGTAAGGTAAGGCACATCTGGAAAAAGGTTGACACCCACGCCCACGGCGATGAAATCCTGAACAAAATAGAAGAACTTTCCCTTTAATATCTTGCGAGAACAAACCCAAAATGGCGGAAAACCGCTTTTTTTTGTTACCGGAACCGACACCGGCGTGGGAAAAACCGTTGTCTGCGCGGCGCTTGCGCGCTGTCTTATTGAAGCCGGAAAAACGGTTTCAATGATCAAGCCCTTTCAAACCGGCTGTTTGGGCGAAGATGTTACGGATGCGGATTTTGTTCACCGCGTGATGGGCAAACCTTTCACTCCTTCGGTTTCAAGTCCGTATTGCCTCAAAGCACCGCTTGCCCCGATGGTTGCCGCGGAGATTGAAAACACAAGTTTTGACATCGGCGGGATTTTGAAAATTGTTGAGTCCGAATCCGCCGTTCACGATGCGGTGATTGTTGAAGGCGCCGGCGGACTGCTTGTTCCGATAAAGAAGAACTACTCAATGGCGGATTTCGCTTCGGATTTGGGGTTCAAAACTATTATCGCCGCGCACGCGGGACTCGGAACAATTAATCACACGCTTTTGACGATTGAAGCCGCAACGGCAAGAAACCTTGAAATTGCCGGAGTTGTGATATGCGGATATCCGCAAGGGAAAAACGTGTGCGAGGAAACCAATCTGATTTACCTCAGGGAGCGGGGTCAAAAAATTGTTGGTATCATACCTTTTCTTGACGGACTGGATGTTGAAGGTGGGAAAGTGGACGCTTTAGTCGGGCGCAAATGCCGGTCATTTTTCACACCGGATTTGTTTGGTTCGTTTGATGAAAAAAACCTGCTTGCGTGAAGAAAAACGGCTATTTGACACACGGAGCAAGTGTGTTAGTTTAGGGCATTTGACGCGCGTAACTGAGTTGCGAAGTTGAAAAATATTTCAAAACAAAAAGGTCTTAACACCTGCAGATGAAAGCAACCTTAAAAGGAACCGTCGCATTTTTTCTTGCAATCTGCGGGCTTGCTTCCATCTCTGTTTTACAGCAAAGTGCGGCGGAGCAAAGGGGGCCTGAACAGCCTATTCTTTTCAGTCACAAAATCCATGCGGGAGACAATAAAATAGATTGCCGGACCTGCCACAGTTATGTGGATGTGTCCACGCATCCGGGCATTCCTTCGGTTCAAAAATGTATGGGGTGTCATTCACAAATCAGGGGCAGAGACGTTGAATATAAAGCCGATGATGGCACGGTCATCAACATACGCGGAGAAATAGCGAAGGTGCGGGAATACTGGGACAGAAAAGAGCCGATTCCCTGGATAAAAGTCTCGCCGATGGCTGAGTATGTTCAGTTCAACCACAAACGCCACATCAAACAGGGCATTGAGTGCGTAACCTGTCACGGCGAGGTTGAGAAAATGGATGTGGTAAGAAAAACGGAGCGGCTCAATATGGGATTCTGCATATCGTGTCATGAGCAGAACGCCCGTGATGAATACCACGAGAAGCAGCTGAAGGACTGTTTGACTTGCCATTATTAAGCAACGCCTGACGGAGGAATAAAGTGTCTGACGAAACTAAAGACAAAACTGGCAAACAGGGAATAACCAGAAGGGATTTCCTGAAAGTAATCGGCGTGACGGGCGGGGTCGCGGCGGCATCGGGCGGGTGTTCGCCTGAGCCGGTTGAGCAGATTATTCCGTATGTCATTCCGCCTGAAAACACCATTCCGGGAGTGCCCGACTACTATTCAAGCACCTGCCGAGAATGTCCGGCGGGATGCGGAGTGATTGTAAAAACAAGGGAAGGGCGCGCTATTAAAATGGAAGGCAACCCCGACAACCCGATAAACTCCGGCGCGTTGTGCGCTTCAGGACAAGCCGCCCTGCAGGGAGTCTACAATCCGGACAGAATCAAGTCCCCTCTTGCGAAAAATGAAGACGGGAAATTTCGTTCCGCAACATGGAAAGACGCGGAAAAAACAGTTGCCGAAAAAATTGGAGAACTCGTTTCGCAAGGAAAAGGACGGCGTGTAGTGTATCTCGACGGAGTATCGCCCGGGTCTTACGACGAGTTGCTGAACATCTGGACGGATTCAATCGGAGCAAGAAGATATTCCTACGAAACCTTTTCACACGAGCCTATTAAAAAAGCGAACGAGATTGTTTTCGGTTTGAACTCCATACCTTCCTACGAAATAGGAAAAGCCGAATACCTACTTTCTTTCGGGGCGGACTTCCTTGAAACCTGGCTGTCGCCAACATATAACGGCAAAGGGTTTGGCAGTTTGCGCGAAGTTAAAAAAGGCAAAACCGGCAAGGTGGTTCAAGTTGAGCCGCGGATGTCAATGACGGGCGCAAACGCTGACCGCATGATTCAAATCAACCCCGGAACGGAAATTGATCTGGCTCTTGCGATAGCAAACGTAATGTCCCGGAAAACCAGAGCCGAAGACTATCTGCTCCAACTGGTACGGGAATACACCCCTGAAAAAGCCGCGGAAAAAACATCCGTTCCCGTTGAAACCATCAACGAAATCGCCGAAGAGATGATTTCAAAAAAGAGTCTGGCAATCGGCGGCGGCGCGGCGACAACCGCTTCAAACGCGACCGAACTGCTTGTCGCCATCAACATACTGAACTACCTTTCAGGCAACCTGAACGAGACAATCAATTTTGCGGATACTCTCGCGACTTCGAGCTCAACCTCATACGAGGAAATCACTGCACTAATCAAAGACATGCAAAATGGCGAAGTGGACGCACTTATTATCAGAGGTGTAAATCCGGTGTTCTCGCTTCCGCAGTCAGCGGGATTTGCAAAAGCGATGAAAAACGTTCCGTTCACCGTAAGTTTTTCGCCGTTTATGGACGAAACCACACAGATGTGTTCGCTTGTGATGCCGGACAATCATCCCCTTGAGAGTTGGGGCGATTTCAAGGCACGGGCAAGTTTCCACGGCATAACCCAGCCAGCAGTTTCAAGAGTTTTTAACACCAAAGCGTCCGGAGACGTAATAATTTCGGTCAGCAAGAAGATGGAAGCAACCGCAAAACTGTTTGCAGTCACGGACTACTACTCTTTTATGAGGGAGTATTGGAAAAAACTGGGCGCAAAAATTTTTCCGGAAACGCCTTTTGAAACTTTCTGGAGCGAAACTCTCAAGAAAGGCGGTGTGCCTACCGCGCTCTCCGGCGGAAAAGCCTCTCTTTCCGGGAGAATGAGACTGTTTTCATTCTCTGGCAGGGAAGCGGATTTCCATGGAGACGGAGATATGTATCTCATGCCTTTCCCGTCTGCGAAACTCTACGACGGCAGAGGAGCGAACAAACCCTGGTTGCAGGAATTGCCCGACTCACTTACTTCGGTCGTGTGGGACTCATGGGCGGAAATCAGTCCTGAAACGGCGAAAGCAATGGAAGTTCGGACTGGATCTTTTGTAAAGATTGAATCTGCTTTCGGCGCGGTTGAAACGCAGGTGTTTGTCAATGAGGGCATGTCCCCGGACACGGTGGCAATTCCAATCGGGCAGGGACACGAAGAATACGGAAGATACGCACAGGACAGAGGGGTAAGCCCGATGAAGATAATGTCTCCGGCATCTGATGTACTTTCCGGCGGCTACGCGTGGTTTTCCACAAAGGTAAAAGTAACACCGACCGGCAAAGACTCCCTACTTGTACGCACACAATACACAACATCTCAGGAAGGCAGAGGAGTGGCGCGAACGGTTGATATTCACGACCTTGGGCACAAACACGAAAATGGACACGGCGACAAGCATCACCCTGATTTGTACCCGGACTTGGAATACGAGGAATACAGATGGGGAATGTCGGTTGACCTCTCCAAATGCACGGGTTGCGGCGCGTGTGTGACAGCGTGTTACGCGGAGAACAATATTCCGTTTGTTGGCAAAGAACAGGTCGCGCGGCGCAGGGATATGGCGTGGCTGAGAATAGACAGATTCTTTGAGAAAAACCCTAACGGCGAAGTAACGGCACGGTTTGTCCCGGTCCCATGCCAGCATTGCGGGAACGCCCCATGTGAGCCGGTATGCCCCGTTTTTGCAACCTACCATAACCACGAAGGCTTGAATGGAATGATTTACAATCGTTGTGTGGGCACAAGATACTGTGCCAACAACTGCACTTATAAAGTTAGGAAGTTCAACTGGTATTCATACAAAGTGCCTGAACCGCTCAACTGGCAGTTCAACCCCGATGTTACTGTCAGAACCAAGGGAGTGATGGAAAAATGCAGTTTCTGCGTCCAGAGGATAAGAAGCGCTCACGACACGGCAAAAGATGAAGGGCGTGGAGTAAGAGACGGCGACGTGGTGACGGCGTGTCAACAGACCTGCGCAACAAACGCCATAGATTTCGGCAATTTGCTTGACCCTCAGAGCAAGGTCTCGGTGTCATCTCACAACGAGAGGGGCTACAAACTGTTTGAAGAAGTAAATACAAAGCCCGCAGTAACGTATCTAAAAGAGGTGGTTCAGTCGTAAGACGAAGCAAGCGGTCGGCAAAGTGGAAAACAAACAAAACAGGCTGACATATTCAAAGGTTACAGCCGATGTCGTAAGGATTCTGGAAAAACCTTCCAGACAGTGGGCGTTGCTGTTCGGCACCGCTCTGTTTTTTGTCGGCATAGGTTTGTTTTCCTTTCTCTATCAAGTTTACACGGGGCTTGGAGTGGCAGGGTTCCGCCATCCGGTTTTCTGGGGGATATACATAACAGACTTTGTTTTCTGGGTTGGAATAGCCCATTCGGGAACATTGATTTCCGCCGTACTTTTCCTTTTCAGGGCAAGGTTTAGAATGTCCATCTACCGCCTTGCTGAAGCAATGACGGTTTTCGCGGTTCTGACCGCGGGACTGTTCCCGATAATCCATCTCGGGCGTCCGTGGAATTTTTATTGGCTTTTTCCGTATCCCAACCAGCGTGAGCTTTGGGTCAATTTCAAATCACCACTTTTGTGGGATGTTTTTGCCGTCAGCACATACCTTACGGTCAGTTCCATTTTCTTCTTTGTCGGAATGATTCCGGACCTCGCGGCGATAAGAGACAAAGTGACGGGGAAAACGCGCAAAATTATCTACTCGCTTCTTTCACTCGGCTGGAAGGGCTCAAACTGGGAATGGCTTCACTACACTAGGGCGTATCTGTATTTCGCCGCTTTCGCGACCCCTCTTGTTCTTTCGGTTCACAGCGTTGTGTCCTGGGACTTCGCAATGGCAAGTCTTCCCGGCTGGCACACAACCATATTCGCGCCGTATTTTGTTGCCGGAGCAATTTTTTCAGGACTCGCGATGGTAATAACCCTCGCCATACCTATACGGAAGATTTTCCATCTTGAGGATTACATCACGATGGACAACTTTGACGGAATGGCAAAACTAATAATCTTTACTTCGCTGATAATCGGATATGCGTACGGCGTGGAATTTCTATTCGCGTGGTATAGCGGAGTTCCCGCCGAATGGGAGCAGTTTGTATACAGGGCGGTTGGAGAATACGCGCCTTTCTACTGGACAATGGTGATTTGCAATGTAGTGATTCCGGTTCTTCTGTGGTTCAAAAGGTTTCGCCACAATCTGGCAATTCTGTTTGTCATCTCAATCTTTATAAACATAGGAATGTGGTTTGAACGTTTTAACATAATTGTGATTTCCCTTTCGCGTGATTTTGACCCCGCAGTCTGGGGTGTTTACAAAATTTCATGGGTGGAAGCCGGTCTCACAATGGGCAGTTTCGGGTGGTTTTTCATGTTCTTCCTGATATTCCTGAAAACGCTTCCCTCCATCGCAATAGCGGAGATTAAGGAAATCCTTCCCGTTCCGCGCAAAAAAAACGGAGAACACGGACATGAGTAAAAAACAACAAGAAGGCGTGCTCGGGGTTTACGGCCATCTTGACACGCTCGCGGACTGTCTGAAGACCTTGAAAGAAAAGGGGTTCCGTAACATAAGGGTTTTCTCGCCGGTTCCAAGCCATGAAATAGAGGAAATCATTGGCGAACCGGAAAGCCCCGTGCGGTTTTTCACCCTCATAGGAGCGTTGCTCGGCGGAGCGTCCGGTGTGGCATTCACAACAATCACTGCGAGCGACTGGCCTATTCAGGTCAGCGCGAAACCAGTGGTTTCAATACTGCCGTTTATGGTAATCATATTTGAACTTACAATTCTTATAGGCGCGCTAGCGACCTTGATGGGATTGCTCATTAACTCTCTTTTGCGCAGAAGAGCTCCCGTTACAATGTACGACCCCAGATTTTCCGATGACAAATTCGGTTTGATGGTGGTTTGCCCCGATGAAAAGGCAAGCCGCGTCGCGCGCGAAATTATGCTTTCGGGGGGAGCGGAGGAGGTGAAGTTTGACTCCGCTTAGCGTAAAACTGTTGGTGCGTACAGCGGTTTTCGCGGCTTGCGTTCTGTTAACCCCGCACAGCGCTTTTGCTTTCCCGTGGTCTCTTGATATGTGGATTCAACCGTCGGTTGACCCTTATGAAAAACCGGTGCTTTATCCGCAAAAATCCGTGAATGACAAAACACCTCCAAAAATGACAAGGGAAGAGGTGGAAGCGGTCGCGAAGTCGCCTGTTCCGCTGACTGACCGGTCCGTTCGGAGAGGAAAGGAACTCTTTTCCTATAACTGCGTTTCATGTCACGGGGTCAAGGGAGGCGGAGACGGACTGATTATTCAAAAAGGGCACGGTTTTTATCCGGTTGACCTCACGGCGCCGGGAGTTGTGGCGCGGACTGACGGATACATCTACGCCTACATAATGTATGGCGGAAAGGTGATGATGCCTGCTTACGCGGAAAACATGACTTCCAACGATGATGCGTGGCATGTGGTCAACTACGTAAGGCATTTGCAGAAAGCAAAGGAAAACAGACAGGGGAGAGAAAATGGAAAAAATTGATGCGGCGCAAGACGTGATGGGTAAAACCGGGCGTGTTCCCAAATGGATTTTGCTGTTTCTCGGAGGCATTGGAGCGGTTGGCGCGCTTGCGTTCGCGCTTGCCGCGATTTCGGATGAGCAGTCCTCCGGAGCCTGGCGCGTCTTGCTTATCAACTTCCTTTTCTGGACGGCAGTCGCTCAAGGCGGCGTTATATTTTCGTGTGTTTTGAGAATTACAAACGCGCGATGGGGCAGGTCTTTTCTCAGGATAAGTGAATCATTCGGCTCTTTTCTTCCCGTCTCAATGGTTTTGCTGATTGTAATTTTCCTTGGTGCGGAGCATGTCCTTCCCTATGCCGATCACCACTACCACACCCCGAAAGATGTATGGCTCAGCATGCCTTTTGTCGTTCTGAGAAATCTTCTGGGATTCACGCTCATGCTGTTTTTGACATACAGATACGTCCGCGGCTCACTACTTCTTGATATTGACCCCGCAAAAACCGATTTTGCCCGCGTCAAAAAACTTGCGCCTTTTCTAGTAGGCTCTTACGCGGTTGTGTTTAGCCTGTTCTCATGGGATTTCATGATGTCGCTTGACCCCCATTGGTTCAGCACGCTGTTCGGGCCATACTATTTCATTGGAGGGCTTATATCAGCGGTGGCAATGACGATAATTGTCTCGGCGACGCTTTCACGTTATCTGAATCTCAAAAACTATTTGAGTGACTACCACTTCTGGGATATCGGGAAAATGCTTAACGGATTCGCTCTTCTCTGGGCTTACCTGATGTTTTCGCAGCTTTTGCCCATCTGGTACGCGAATATGCCTGAAGAAACGGGTTTTGTTATAAAAAGAATAGCCGAAGAACCTTTCCGGACTTTTGCGTGGGCGGTTCTTACATGCTGTTTCATATTTCCGTTTGTGTCATTTATGCCGAGAACACATAAAATCGTAACACCTATCGCGGTGTTTATATCAACGGTGTTTCTGTGCGGACTGTGGATGGATAAATTCCTGCTTATTACGCCGTCACTTACGGCATCATTGCAAACTTCAGCGTATGAGGTCTTGATTACTCTCGGTTTTGCCGGAAGTTTTCTCTGTACCGTTTTGTTTTTCCTAAACAGGTTCCCCATTATACCTTTTGGAGATCCTTTCTTTGACGGACCGAATTCGCACCACGGAGGGCACTGAAGAATGGACAGATTCCTCGACAACTTAACAAAACTGATTGTCGCAAACGTCGTTCTTTTCATAGCGGGCTTCATCTTCCTTATCGTAACAGTCGCGTTTTTCGGCCCGGTTATCGCTCCACTTATGAATAAACTGCCGTGGTAGCGCGGCGAAAAAGCCAATGGCAAAAAAAAAACTGACATACTCCGGCTCCGGCGTTAACACAAAAGAGGGAGACAGATTTGTCAGCCTTATAAAGCCGTTTGTTCAAGCGACTCAAGGAAAAAATATTCCGAAATCGTACGGCGGTTTTTCGGGCGCCTACCTGCTTCCCGACAAGAGGTCGTATCTTGTCGGAGCCACTGACGGGGTTGGAACAAAACTCAAAATAGCTTTTGCCACGGGCAGGGCGGACACCATTGGCGTTGACCTTGTGGCAATGTGCGTGAATGACGTTTTAACCAGCGGGGCGAAGCCTCTTTTTTTTCTGGACTACATCGCGACCGCGCGACTTGACGCCAACAAAATGGCAGAGATCATCAAAGGGGTCGCGCGCGGATGCACGGATGCGGGATGCGCTTTGCTGGGCGGAGAGACTGCGGAGATGCCCGGTTTTTACAAAAAAGATGAATTTGATCTTGCCGGATTCGCGGTGGGAATTGTTGATAAAGACCGCTACGGAAAACAAAGCAAAGCAGTTGCGGGTGATGAAATAATCGCGCTTCCCTCAAGCGGAATTCACTCAAACGGCTACTCTCTTGTGAGAAAAGCTCTTCTTCAGAAGGGAAAACTTTCTCTTAAATCCAAACCTCGCGGGCTTTCGCGGACGCTCGCGGACGAACTGCTTGAACCGACAAAAATCTACACCCGCCCGGTCTTGAAGGCGTTTGAGAGTTTTGATATCCATTGCCTGTCCCATATAACAGGCGGAGGACTACTTGGAAACATTCCACGCTCTCTGCCGGAAAAGTATGTCGCGGTTCTTGAAAAATCTTCCTGGGAAATTCCGGCGATTTTTGAACTTATTAAGGAATCCGCGAATATGAGCGACGATGACATGTTCGGGGTTTTTAACTGTGGAATTGGAATGACTTTATGTGTCAATCCGGCGGATTCCGGCGCGCTTGTGAAAAAACTGCGACAAACGGGTTGCGAAGGCGCGCACATTGTCGGCAGAGTTAAGAAGAGAACAGGTAAAAACAAGCCCGCGATTGTAATCGCATAAATTACAGATTGTCGACTATTTTAAACCCGAAAGTAAAAGCAAAAGTCGACTCGCCTTTCCAACTCGCCGGGAAGGGGCTGTAGGGAGCGGCGTCTCTTACGGTTCTGACCGCTTCAAGATCAAAGGCGGCTATCCCCGAAGACCGCGAAATTTCAACAAATTCCAACTTCCCGTCTTTTCGTATCTCTACGCGCAAAACGGTGTAGATATCCGAAGAGATTTCCGGACCACCGAAAGAAACCCGCCGGGGCCTCCAAACATTCTGAACACGGCTTCTGAATTTCTGAATATAAGAAATGTATTTATCGGTCGGCGAGAGAACGCTGAAATCGTTCACATCAGAGTCTCCCCTGTAGTCCCCGTCATTGCCGATACGGCGGTCTTCATACTGATTATAGATTTTCCTCCGCTCTTTTTCCGCGACCGCTTTAATCAACTGTTTAACGGAACTGTCGTCAACGGTAAGCGTGTCATGCTTTACGTACTCCGTCGCATCGCCTTCGCTTTCTTTGGTTTCCTTGGACACCGGGGCGGGCGTGGGTGGAGTTGGAGTGCCGTAAGTTCCGTATTTCACCTTGTCCTCGCGGGAATTGTACGACTTTGTTGAATACGCCTTTGGTTTTTCCACCACTGTGTCCGGATCATCGGTCGGAGGCACATAATCAGTTATTTCAAGCAGCAAGTCGTCTTTTTCTTCAACCTGTACGGCGACAAAAAGAGGTTGCAGTCCCATGAACAGCAACAAAACAAAATGAAAAAGCAATGCCACACTCAGCGACACTACAAGACGTTTTTTTCTTGAACGCCTCCTGTTATTTTTATTTTTTTCAAATGACTTCAACATTTGTTCATAGAATTTTAATCATCAAATCGGAGTTTTTCACTATTTTTCTTATTTTAGAAAATAATAAAAGCCCACAAGAACAAGGGTGAGAACAAGTGTCAAAATGCCGAAATACCTGTCAATAAACGGCTTGATATCGTTTCCAAATTTCCATGCAAGCGCTGCCAGAAGAAAAAATCTCGCGCTTCTGCCAATAGCAGCCCCCATAACAAGAACACCGAAACTGATATTGAAAACTCCCGCCGCAATGGTGAAAACCTTGAACGGAATAGGAGTGAACGCTGACAGTAAAATCGCCTCAAAAGCGTTTTCATTGAACTTGCCGGCAACTAAATTGAATGTCTGTTCGCTGAAAATAAAACTGAGGAACCACTCGTGGGTCAATTCCCAGAAAAACTTCCCGAGGAAAAAACCGGCACATGCGCCAAGCACTGAAAACACTGAGCATATGGCGGCAAATCTGAACGCGCGGGACGGCTTGGCCAGATACATCGGCAACAGAAAAAAGTCTGGCGGGATAGGTAGTATAAAAGACTCTAAAAACGCAATCGCGGCAAGATAGTGTTGAGCGTATGGCTTTGAGGCCAGCCCCAAAGTCATTTCGTAAACACGCCTCGCAAAATTCACGGGCTTGTAAAAAATTTCCACCGAAGAGCGGTAAACCCTTTTGAGGAAATTCATTTTTTCAAATCCATCTTGTGGTGGTCGTTGAGTGTGTCAAGATACGAATAGTCAGTAAAGTCAAGTTTGATAGGCGTTACCGATATCCAGCCGTTTACAACCGAAACAATGTCCGTGTTGGGAATTTTGTGATACGCAAGTTCGTCGCCGCCTATCCAGTAATAGGTTCTGCCTCTGGGGTCTTTATTTTTGGTTATCTTTTCGTTGTAATGTCTTTTGCCCTGCTTGGTGAACTTCACGCCTTTTATTTTGTCCTCGGGCATGTTTGGAACATTCACATTGAGAAGAGTGTTTTTTGGAAGTCCGTTTTTCAAAACAAATTCGGCGACTGTTTTAGCGTAGTCCGCGGCGGGTTCAAAAATAAAACTGTCTTTCCCGGGAACAGATACCGCAATGGAGGGTATTCTCAATAAAACTCCTTCCATAGCCGCGCTGACCGTGCCTGAATAGGTAATATCATCACCCATGTTGGCGCCTTTGTTTATGCCTGAAACAATCAAATCAGGCCTTTTCCCTTCTATCAAACCGTTCACGGCAAGGTTGATGCAGTCTGTCGGAGTACCGTCAACGCTGTATCTACCGGACGCGATTTTCTCAACTCTCAGAGGTCTGGAAAGACTCAACGCGTGACTTGACGCGCTATTGTCGCGGTCGGGCGCAACCAAAATTACTTCTCCGAGATTTGAAAGTGATTTTTCAAGGGCGGCAATTCCGGGAGAGTTTATCCCGTCATCGTTTGATATGAGTATTCTGATACCGCTTGGCATATGAGAAAATGGTCGGGGCGACCGGATTTGAACCGATGACCACCGGTCCCCCAGACCGGTGCGCTACCAGACTGCGCTACGCCCCGATTTAATCTAAGAGGGCATTATAACTGTTTGTCGTCCAAAAGCCCGAGGATTTGCTCCAAATCTTCCAAAACCGCAGTAAGGATTTCCTTGTCTCTCTGCCTTCCATCGGAAACAGGCAATCCCTGCTTGAGTTTCTTTCTTGCGCCCTCAATCGTGTAGTTTTCCTTATGAAGCATGGTTTTAATTCTGAGAATCAAAAAAATTGCCTCCCTGTCATACATGCGCTGGTTGCGCCTTCTGGTCGGTTTTATCTGTACAAACTCTTTTTCCCAATAGCGGATGGTGTGGGCTTTCAAACCCGTGTATTCACTCACTTCTCCGATTTTGAAGTAAAGTTTGTCGGGGAGTTGTTTTGCTTCCTGTGCGCCGCTCATTGCTTCAAAACTATGATATTGAGGAGTTTGTATGATTTCAAGGCGCTATCCCGTTAACTTGAAGCTTTTTCTATGTTCAGGGCAGGGGCCGTGTGTTTCAACAAGTTCTCTATGTTCTCTGGTCGGATAGCCTTTGTGTCTGGAAAAGTTGTAAAGCGGATACCTGTTGTGCAAATCCTTCATCATTCCGTCACGCGTTACCTTCGCGATGATTGAAGCGACCGCGATTGACATACATTTGCCATCTCCACCAACTATGGCGCGTTGCTTAAGCGGAAGTGATGTTTCGGTGTTTCCGTCTATTAAAAGAAAGTCCGGAGAAACCTTCAAGGCGGCAACTGCGCGCTCCATCGCCTTGATAGTGGCTCTGAGTATGTTGATTTCGTCTATTTCACGCGGGTCTGCAGTTCCGGTGGCATAGACAACCCCACTGTCCGAAAGAGAACTGAAAATCATCTCTCTGCGCGCCTGGGAAAGTTTCTTGGAATCGTCAACTTCGGGGAGGCAAAACTCTTCGGGCAAAATTGCCGCCGCCGCAACAACGGGTCCCGCGATAGGGCCCCGTCCGGCTTCGTCCACGCCTGCCGGCACAAGCCCGCGAGCCCAAATCTCCATTTCGTATGAAAGCCCGTCAATCGGCAATTAAACGCGCCCCTGAATCAAACCGTACCCGGCAAGAACGCGAGCGAGCGCCTTTTTGTTAGACGGTGAAATAGCGCACAACGGAGGCCTGAAAACCCCTGAATCCATCTTCATAAGAGAGAGAGCTGTTTTCACCGGAACGGGATTTGATTCCAGAAACATCGCTTCATTCAGAGGCAGAAGTTTGTAATGAAGCTTCCTCGCGCCCGCAACGTCGCCTTTGGCGTAAAGGTTATGCATTTTTGCAACATCCTTCGGCGCAACATTTGCGGTTACCGTAATTGACCCTTTGCCTCCAAGCGAAAGAAGCGGAAAGTTGACCGAGTCATCTCCGGACAAAAGGGTGAAACTCCCGCCGCACAGATGCATAATTTTTGACGCCTGTTCAACCGTGGACGCCTCTTTTATCCCGACAATGTTTTTGTATTTGTCGTTCAGGCGCGCGACCGTTTCCGGAAGAAGATTCGCCGCCGACCGCCCGGGTACGTTGTAGAGAATTATCGGAATTGAGGTTTTTGAAGCGATTTTTCCAAAATGCATAAACAACCCGTTTTGAGAAGGCTTGTTGTAATATGGAACAACAACAAGAGCGGCGTCCGCTCCGGCATTCTCCGCAAAACGCGTGAGTTCAATCGCCTCTTCCGTGCTGTTTGAGCCCGTTCCCGCAATTACGGGAAACCTGCCCGCGCACATTCTGACGGTGGCTTCCACAACTCTTTTGTGTTCGTCGTGCGAAAGAGTGGCGGATTCCCCCGTGGTGCCACATGACACAATCCCGTGAGTGCCGTTTTTAGAATGAAACTCAATGAGCCGTTCAAGAGCGGACTCATCCACCGAAAGGTTTTTTTTAAACGGTGTTATCAGAGCAACGAGTGAACCGGAAAACATGCAAACACAACCCCTGCAAACGACGAATAATTAGTCATTGTATTTTCAGATACGGTGGAAAATCAAGCGGTGTTATAAAACATTGGCGATTCTCTCCGCTATCTGAACGGAGTTAAGCGCCGCGCCCTTTCGCAACTGATCTCCCACAACCCACAAACAAATGCGGTTCTCCCCGACTATGTCGCGGCGAATTCTTCCGACAAAGCAGTCGTCTTTGCCGGAGCAGTCTATCGGCATCGGGTAGGACTGGTCTCCCACCGTAACTTGAACGCCCGGAAAATCGTTAATCGCGTTTTTCACTTCACCCGGAGAAAGCGGTTTTTCAGTCTCAATACTCATTGAAACCGAATGAGCCCTCATAACGGGAACCCTAACGGCAGTCGCGCTTACTTTGATGTCCGCCTGCAAAATTTTCCTTGTTTCGTTGTGCAATTTCATCTCTTCGTTCGTGTATTGATTGTCAAGGAAAACATCTATTTGAGGAATGATATTGAGCGATATCCGTGCCGGAAAAACTTCGCTTTTCGCAACGCGGGGCCATTCCTTTATCTGGTTTTCAAGTTCGGCAATTCCACCCGCGCCCGCGCCCGAAACCGACTGAAAACTGGTCGCTATGACGGTTTTAACCACTCCGGCGTCGTGGATGGGTTTGAGAGCCATGGAGGCAATCGCAGTCGTGCAGTTGGGGTTGGCTATTATGCGTTTTTTCGGAATCGCATCCAGCTCGCTCCCATTTATTTCAGGCACCACAAGCGGAACCTCATCATCCATTCTAAACGCCGAACTGTTGTCCACAACCACTGCCCCTTCGTCCACCGCTTGAGGAGCATAAGTCCGACTGTTTGAAGCGCCTGCAGAAAAGATGGCGATATCCACTCCGGAAAAGCATCCGGGTTCAACCGCTTCAACCTTGAGAGGGCGACCGCAAAACTCAACCTCTTTGCCGCGCGAACGCTCCGAGGCTAAAAGCTTTAAATTACCGACCGGAAAATTACGTTCCGGAAAAATCTCAAGAACCTCACGTCCAACCGCGCCGGTGGCTCCCACCACCGCAATGTTTAAATCTTTTTTCATTTTTTAAAATACTTCCTCTCAAGCAACGAAACCTTTTCTATGTTCGTCTTTTCACTCTCTTCCGGAACTGAACTGAACCAGCCGTCAAGTATTTCCGCGGCAACTTGCGTTGAAGTGCTACGCAAGCTCACCGCCAGAATATTCGCGTCATTCCACTTTCTTGCGCCGGACGCGGTTTCGAAATCAGCGCACAGCGCGGCGCGTATTCCGGGAACCTTGTTTGCGGCGATTGAAACTCCGGTTCCAGTCCAGCAGAACAGTATGCCCTGTTCGCAGTTGCCGTTTGAAACCTCACGCGCGACAGATTCCGCAACATCCGTCCACTCGTCGCCGGCTCCCGCGAGGGGTCCGAAAAGTTTGACCCGGGCGTCGCGTTTCTCCAGATATCGCAGCACAAAATCCGTAAGATGCGTCTTCTTGTCGCTTCCGACCGCTATATCCATAAATTCCTTCTCAGAACCTTCGAGTTTTGCGGTTCTTGACAGTAAAAAGTCATTCTCTATAATAAACCGCAGGCTTGTTTCTATCAAACATTTCCCACGCGGAAAACAAGACTCAACAGAGAGGACAAAAATGAAAGTTGCGGTTTTTATAACTCAAACACAGGACACCGAAGCCAAAATCAAGGTGAGCGCGTCCGGCGATTCAATAGACTCGGAAGGGATTAAATGGATAATGAACCCTTACGACGAGTTTGCCGTTGAAGAAGCAATTCAAACGGTTGAGAAGCACGGGGGCGAAGCGGTAATCGTGTCGGTCGGTCCCGCGAGGGCGATTGATGCAATCAGGCAGGGGCTTGCCATGGGAGCGGCTTCAGCCGTTCATATCAAGGACGATGGTTTTGAGGACACTGACCCTTACACAATAGCCAAAGTCGCGGCGGGCGAGATTAAAAAAATTGGAGACATTGACCTGATTTTTACCGGAATGAAAGTGATTGACGAAGAATCAGCGCAAGTCGGAATACAGATAGCGGAGGAACTCGGAATTCCGCACGCGGCTCTTGTGAGCAAAGTTGTGGAGATAAAACCCGACGAGAAAAAAATGATTTGCCAGAAAGAGGTTGACGGGGGAAGTGCGACTGTTGAAGTTCCGTTGCCGGCTCTCGTAACCTGCCCGGACGCGATGAACGAACCGCGCTACGCGTCTTTGCCGGGAATAATGAAGGCGAAGAAAAAACCCGTTCAGGAAGTCTCGCTTGATGACATTGATTTCACCGCGCTCGGAATAGAGCGTGAGAGTGTTGGCAAAAACGGCTCACGGGTTAAAACAATCAAAATTGAAGTTCCGCAAGTTGAGAGAAGACTGAAAATCATCAAAGGATCGGACGAAACAACGGTTAAAAATGACGAAATAGCGCAATCGGCTCAAGAGATAGTAAAACTGCTCAGGGAAGAAGCCAAAGTTATCTGACTTCACAAAATCAAACGGAGGATTTCAAAAAAATGGCAAATGAGATATGGGTCGTAGCAGACCAGAAACTGGACGGTTCAATAAGAAAAGTAACTTTTGAAGCGCTCTCCGAAGCGCGGCGCGGGCTCGTGCCGAAACTTGACGGAGCGGTTCTGTGCGGTGTTGTGATGGCGGACTCTGTTTCCTCGCAGTCCGGGGAAATGGCAAAGTTCGGAGCGCAGAAAATCTACACGGCGCAAAACGAGCACCTGAAAGAGTTTAATCCCGACAGCTATTCAAAAACGCTTTCCGAACTCATCAAAAAACATTCGCCCGCAATTGTGCTCGTCGGGCACAGCTCTTTTTCCGAAGACTACATTCCCCGCGTGGCGGCAAACACGGGTTCGGGGCTTGCCATGGAAGTTGTCAGCGTTGATTTCGCAGACGGCGCGCTTGTCATAAACCGTTACTCGCATTCAAGCCGCGCGATTTCCACTCAAACTTTTCACGGAAGCGACACTATGATAGCGACAGTGCGCCCGAACTCATTCAAAGAGGAAGAGGCTCCCACTCAGGGTGAAACCGTGCAGGAAAATGTGGAAATCACTCCGGACGACCTCAAAATCAAACTTGTGGAAATGAAAACAAAAGAGTCCGACAGACCCGAACTCACGGAAGCGGAAAAGGTTGTTTCCGGGGGCAGGGGGCTAGGTAGCGAGGAAAATTTCAAACACATATACGACCTCGCCGACATGCTTGGCGCGGCGGCGGGAGCTACACGCGCCGCGGTGGATGCGGGATATTGCCCTTACGACATGCAGGTCGGACAGACCGGAAAAGCGGTTTCACCCAACCTTTACATAGCGGTTGCCATATCGGGCTCCGTTCAGCATTTTTCGGGAATGGGATCTTCAAAAGTAATTGTTTCAATTAACAAAGATCCCGAAGCGCCGATTTTCGCTAAGTCCGATTACGGAATATGCGGAGACCTTTTTGATGTTCTGCCGCCGCTCACCGAAGAGTTGAAAAAAGCGCTTGCCGACTAATACCGCCGCGAATTAGGGCAAATCCACAATACCGATTGTCTGCGGTTCCTCTCCCAAAAACCGCCCGGCGATTTGAGTAAAACTTTCCGAGCCATCCGTAAGATAAAACTCCCGCGAACCGTTGCCGCTTGTTTCCAAAAGCCCGTTTTGCTTCAAAACCGCCATCGCTTCTCCGGCGGTTTCTTCGGCTGAATCAACAAGAGCTACTTTTTCTCCCATAACCTCCGAAATTGTCTTTTTCAGAAGAGGGTAGTGCGTGCAGCCGAGAATTATTGTATCAACGCCGTGTTTTTTCAATGGATTAAGGTATTTAAGAGCAATACTTTTAGCAATTTCTCCTTCGTGAAAACCCTCTTCCGCAAGGGGAACAAACAGCGGGCAGGACTGAGAAACGACCTCTAACGATGGATTTTCGGACTCAAGGGCGCGCGAATACGCTCCACTTCTGATTGTGGACGGTGTTGCTATAACGCCAACCCTGGAGTTTTTTGTTACGGAAGCCGCTTTTTTCGCTCCGGGCTCAATCACGCCGAGAACCGGAACGGACAACTTGTCCGAAAGAACCTCCATTGAATACGCCGAAGCTGTGTTGCAGGCGGCAATTACAAATTTCACGCCTTTTGAAACAAGAAACCCCGCGTTTTTACGCGAGTATTTAACAACTGTTTCGCGGGATTTTGTTCCGTATGGAAGCCGCGCGGTGTCGCCAAGATAAATGATTTTTTCACGCGGCAGAATCTTTGCCATTTCGCGGACAACCGTAAGTCCTCCAATGCCTGAATCAAAAATTCCAATTGAGCGGGAAGATGACATTTTGAGAAAGTATCACGCTGTAAAACCGCTTTTTCAACTGTGAAAAAATGTTATATCCGTTATGATTGTCCCCTGAAAAGACGAAACGGGGTGTAGCTCAGATTGGCTAGAGCGCTGCGTTCGGGACGCAGAGGTCGCTGGTTCAAGTCCAGTCACCCCGAAAAACGCCGGTTTAAAAAGATGAAAAAAAGAATTGTTGTCGCGATGAGCGGTGGAGTGGACTCCTCAACTGTTGCCGCGATGCTCAAAAATGATGGGCACGAGGTGATTGGAATCACAATGCAGTTATGGGATTACGGCGAGTCGTCGGGGGGCTGCTGTTCCGCTGACGAGGTCCGGGACGCGAGAAATGTGGCGCGCCAAATCGGCATTCCGCACTATGTCGCAAACTACATGGAGCCGTTCAAAAAAACGGTGGTCGCCGATTTTGTCGGCAAATATAAATCGGGACAAACTCCCGTTCCGTGCACTCTGTGCAACCAGTTTATGAAGTTTGACCTTCTGCTCAGGCGCACGAAAGAGCTTGGCGCGGACGCTCTGGCAACCGGACATTACGCGCGGGTGCTGGATGAAAAAGGCGGAAAGGCGCTGTTCAAGGGCTTTGACGACCGCAAAGACCAGACCTATTTCCTTTTCACCCTCAAGCAGAAAGAACTGGACAACCTGATGTTCCCGCTCGGAGAAAGCACAAAACCCGAAGTCAGAGAAAAGGCGCGGGAGTTCGGTCTTCAAGTCGCCGAGAAACCTGAAAGCATGGGCGTGTGTTTTCTCACGGGCGGCGATTACAGAAATTTCCTTTCCAAACAAATAGGAGATGACGCTCCGCCCGAAGGCGAAATGATAGACACTCGCGGCGGAAAAGTCGGAAATCACAAGGGAATTCATTCCTACACGGTCGGGCAGAGAAAGGGCCTGAAAATTGCAACTTCGGGACCCGAAGATGACCCGACTTATGTAATCAAAATTGATGAGCGCAACAACAAAATTGTCGTTGGCAATGAAAGCGGACTTTACAATCCGGGTCTTGTGGCGGAGGGGCTTTCGTGGGTTCGGGAAGTGCCGGAAAACAAAATTGAAGTTCAGGCAAAAATAAGACACGGGCATTCCGAGAGAAAAGCGATGGTTGAAATCCGGGCGGACGGCAAAGCCGTTGTCTCTTTCGCGGAGCCGCAGAGAGCCGTTACTCCCGGGCAGGCCGTTGTCTTCTACAATAACGGCGAAGTGCTCGGAGGCGGCTGGATAAAACAGGCTCTTCCCGCGTAATGAAAGGGGTCAAATGGCGCAGGTAAATTCAAAAGACGCACAGCGCAAAATCTCGGTGGTAACGCTGGGATGCAAAGCGAACCAATATGACACCGCCGCGATGCTCGGGAGGCTTCCGCGAAGCAGATATGAAATCAACGGAAACTTCACCGACAAAGCCAATGTTTACGTGATTGACAGTTGCACCGTAACTGGCAAGGCGGACTCCGAAGCGAGGAATTACGCACGGCGGGCGAAGAAATCAAATCCCCGTGGAGTTGTCGTGGTAACCGGTTGCTACGCGCAAGTGTCGCCCGAAGAAATCGCTTCTCTCAAAGACGTTGACTACGTGATCGGAAATTCTCATAAATTTCCCGCGCTCTCGGAGATAGTCAGGAAAGGCAAGTCGCAGAAAAACGCGCGGGTTTTTGTGTCGGATCTTTTTTCGGACAAGAAAAGAAAGTTTGAATCACCGGGAATAAAAAACTTTCCCGAACGCACGAGGGCTTTTTTGAAAATTCAGGATGGCTGTAACTACGCTTGCAGTTTCTGCATAATTCCGAGAGCGCGGGGAAGGTCGCGGAGTTTGGCGCCGGATGAGGTTTTGAAACGGCTTGAGACTCTTTACTCAAACGGCTACAGGGAAACGGTTCTGACGGGAATTCACCTTGCGAGTTACGGAACCGACATAGGCGCGTCTCTGGTGGAAATGATTCGGAAGATTGAAAACTGTTCCCGCCCGTTGCCGAAAATACGTTTGAGTTCGCTTGACCCCGCCGACATGAGCGATGAACTGATACGGCTTTGCGCGGATTCTGAGTCCGTCTGCAAAAGTTTTCATGTTTCCCTTCAAAGCGGAGACGGAGACGTTTTGAAAAAAATGAGACGCCGTTATTCACCCGGGCATTTTATGGATTGCGCGGATTTGATAAGGCGTGAAATGCCGGACGCCTCAATCGGAACCGACATTATGGTCGGCTTTCCCGGCGAAACCGAACGCCAGTTTCAAAACACCTTTGAGGTCGCGCGCGATTCCGAACTCACATATTTCCACGTTTTCCCTTATTCAATTAGAAAAAACACCTCCGCTTGCGTGATGGACGGGCAGGTTTCCAAAGAGGTTAAAAAACGCAGAAGTCTTGAAATGCGCGAACTTGGAGCCGTGAAAAAGCAAAGTTTCTATGAAAGTTTCATCGGCAGAACTCTTCCGGCGATATCCGAAACCCGGTCAATCTGCATGACGGACAACTATATACCCGTTGCGGTTGACGACTCAAACCTGAAGGCGGGCGTCAATTTAAAAGTGAGAATAGATTCGGTCTGCGGAGAAAAGGCGAAAGGATGCGTCCGCTCATTCTGCTGACAGTTCTCGCCTCTTTTTTGTTTTCATCATGCGCGGGCGCGCCGTTTCCGCGCGAAATATTTGACAGAGAAGACGTTTTCAAAATCTGGGCGGTTGCCGACACTCAGCCCGTAAACCCCTCGCACAGAAGGGCTTTTGAAAACGCCGTTGAAGACTTCAACCTGAACACAAGCAACGTTCACATGGCTTTGGTCGCCGGAGATATTGTCAATTCCGCGAGCGAAGAGGTTTTTGACTGGTATCTCGCCACGCGGTCAAAATCGTATATCACAATGTGGAATGAAATTGCAGGCAATCACGATGTCAAACCGGACGGCGGCGCGCTTTTCAGGAAAAAAATCGGTAAATTCAATAAAACAATCACGCGCGGCAATATCCTTTTTATTCTCGTATCGGACGAAGACGGCACAAAGCCGACCGTCATAAGCGACAAATCTTTTGAGTGGTGGAAGAAAACCGTTGAAAACAACAGAGATAAAATTCTGGTCGTGATGACCCACGCGCCGCTTGAAGGAAGTTCCATTGTGTTCTCAGGACTTCGCGACAGACAAATAACGAATTCACAGCGTTTTACCGAAGTGCTGAAAAAAGAGAAGGTTGACCTCTGGCTTTCGGGGCATACGCACGTTCCGCATTTTTTCCCGCGCACTATTAAGAAAAAGGACAACTTGAACGGAGTGGTATTTGTTCACATCTCTTCCATACGCCCGGAAGTAGGGGGCTTGAAACATCCCGAATCCCGCTTTTTAGCATTTTACTGCGGAACAAAGAAACTGTCGGTATTTTCAAGAAATCACAAAAAAAGAAAATGGCAGAACAGACACGCCAAACATTTTATGCTTTCAAAAACTGTTGAATGTCCGTAGAAAACAGTTTTTCGACATCTAATAATTTCACCAACGCGCTACCTTTCAATGCTTCACTTTTTTAAAAAAATCAAAGAACGTTTTTCCTGATTTATCCGTAAGTTGTGGGTCTGCTCCACTTTTAAACAATGCATCAGTAATGATTTCTGAATTGGGGTTGAGCTGCGCAATCCCCAGAGGTGTCAAACCGAATCGATTTCTTGCGTTAACATCTGCTCCATTTTTAACAAGAGCGGTAAGAATTTCCGGGTTGGTGTTGCCAGTTATCGCCAACATCAGAGCCGTAATGCCGTTTTTATTTCTCGCGTTAACATCCGCTCCATTTTCAATAAGAACGGTGAGAATTTCTAGATTGGGGTTGTATGCCGCATCCATCAGAGCAGTACAGCCAAATTGAGTTCCTGCGTGAACATCCGCTCCGTTTTTGACAAGAGTGGTAATAACTTCTGGATTGGTGCTATAGCATGCCGCATGCATAAGAGGCGTTCTACCCATTCTATCTCTTGCATTAACATCCACACCATTGTTGATTTCTCTTTCAACATCTTCAACTGTCGCAATTTTCATGAACTCTGGGTTGAGTAATTTATTCTTCATATGAAATTCCTTTTTCTTCCACTACACAAGAGCGGCGCTGATTAACTAAAATACTTCTCTGACTTTGTCAAAGAAATTGGGCTTTTTGCCGTATAGCAATTCATAGAGTTTCCAATATGCTTTTGTATTCTTCAATTTTTTATTTTCTTTAGCATAATCAAATGCCGTTTCTCCTTCATCGTTCACAAGTCGCGGATTTGCCCCGTTTTCAAGTAATACATCAATAACTTCCGGATTGGTGTTGAGTAATGCCGCACCCATCAGAACCGTAGAGCCATCTTCAATTCTTGCGTGAACATCCGCTCCATTTTTAACAAGAGCGGTAATAATTTCCGGGTTGGTGTTGTTACTTGCTGCAATCATCAGAACCGTAATGCCGTCTTCATCTCTCGCGTGGACATCCGCTCCGTTTTGAACAAGAGCATCAATGATTTCCGGATTGGGGTTGTTAGCTACCGCCAACATCAGAGCCGTTCTGCCGTTTTCATATCTTGCGTTAACATTCGCTCCATTTTTAATAAGAGAGGTAATGATTTCCGGATTGGTATTGTTCTCTGCCGCAAACACCAGAGCCGTAATGCCGTTTTCATCTCTCGCGTGAACATCCGCTCCGTTTTCAATAAGAGCGGTAATAATTTCCAGATTGGTGTTGTTAGCTACCGCTCTCATCAGAACCGTAATGCCGTTTTCATCTCTCGCGTGAACATCCGCTCCGTTTTGAACAAGAGCATCAATGATTTCCGGATTGGGGTTGAACTGTGCCGCGACCATCAGAACCGTCGCGTCGTTTTCATCTCTTGCGTTAACATCCGCTCCGTTTTCAATAAGAGCGGTAATAATTTCCAGATTGGTGTTGTTTATTGCCGCTCTCATCAGAACCGTAATGCCGTTTTCATCTCTCGCGTGAACATCCGCTCCGTTTTCAATAAGAGCGGTAATGACTTCCGGATTAGTGTTGAACATTGTCGCGAACACAAGAGCCGTCATGCCGTTTTCATCTCTCGCGTTAACATCCGCTCCGTTTTGAACAAGAGCATCAATGATTTCCGGATTGGGGTTGAACTGTGCCGCGACCATCAGAACCGTCACGCCGTTTTCATCCCTTGCGTTAGCATCCGCTCCGTTTTGAACAAGAGCATCAATGATTTCCGGATTGGGGTTGAACTGTGCCGCGACCATCAGAACCGTCGCGTCGTTTTCATCTCTTGCGTTAATATCCGCTCCGTTTTCAATAAGAGCGGTAATAATTTCCAGATTGGTGTTGTTAGCTACCGCTCTCATCAGAACCGTAATGCCGTTTTCATCTCTCGCGTGAACATCCGCTCCGTTTTTGACAAGATTGGTAATGATTTCCGGATTGGTGTTGTTAGCTACCGCTCTCATCAGAACCGTAATGCCGTTTTCATCTCTCGCGTTAACATCCGCTCCGTTTTTGACAAGAGTGGTAATGATTTCTGGATTGGTGTTGAATCTTGCCGCCTTCATCAGAACCGTCCAGTCAAATTCATTTTTTGCATTAACATCTGCTCCGTCTCTGATTTCTCTTTCAATATCTTCAACTGTCGCGGTTTTTATAAACTCCGGACCAAGCAATTTATTTATAACCTCTTTCTCCATATGAGATTTACCCCTTCGTCCAACACACGGAAGAAACCCGCTCCAGAACAACATCCACAATTTTTTCGTGAAGACCGAGCGGATCGGTAACGGTGTGCTTCAAATTTGGAAATTTTTCCGCCGCTTCTTTTGCCATTGCCGGAATATCAAAACCCGAATGCCTTCCCGGAACAAGAAAATAGGGGTGAACAACCACTTCGCCTGCGCCAAGTTCGGCGCATTTTTGAAACGCCTCTTCCATTGTCGGAGACGCTATCTCCATGTGACAGTATTCAACAATATCAAAACCCGCACCTCTCTGTCTTATCTCATTGGCAACTTCGGCAAGCACGCCGTTCGCTTCGGCAACGTTGCTTCCGTGGTCAACAAGAATGAGAGCCCGTTTGTTAGTTTTGGTGTCCGGCATTTTTCATAATGGTGCGGAGAACAATGTCTGCTGACCTGTTGAACTCTTCAATAACAAGATGCTCGTCAACAGTGTGAAGATCATACATTCCCGTTCCCAGATTTACACATTGAATTCCCTTGCCATTGATGTAGTTCGCGTCGCAACCGCCGCCGCTTGTGTGAAGAGCAACCGGATGACCGAGATTGTTTGCAGTTTCCTCAACCATTTTCGCGATTTCGGACGAAGGGGGAACGTCCATCGGAAAGTAAATGTGTTCCTGTTCAATTTGCACGGCGGAAGTATCGCCGCAAACTTCAGTTGACGCTTTCTCAAAACATTTCCTCATATGGTCCATTTGCACCGCGAGTTTTTCGGTGTTGTGGCTTCTCGCCTCGCCGATAACTTCGGTCTCGCCCGGAACAATGTTTATCGCGCTTCCGCCCGAAATTGTGCCGATGTTCGCGGTGGTTTCAGAATCTATTCTTCCCAAATTCATTTTTGCTATGGCTTTTGACGCAATCTCTATAGCGCTGACCCCGTCTTCGGGGCACAGCCCCGCGTGCGCCTCAACACCGGTGATTTTGACCTTGATTCTGTCTGAAGCCGGGCATTTCAGAACAAGACGGTCGGGAGTGCTGCTGTCCAGAACAATTCCGTAAGAGGATTCAAAAACCGAACAGTCAATGAATTTTGCCCCCAAAAGCCCGACTTCCTCGCATATCATGAACGCTATTTCAATATCGCCGTGGGGCAGGTCGCGCTCTTTGAGGGAACGAACCACTTCAACAATTATGGAAACTCCGCTTTTGTCGTCGCTACCGAGAATTGTGGTTCCGTCGCTTCTCATAATGCCGTCTTTAATTGAGGGCTTTATGCCTTTTCCGGGAGCGACCGTGTCCATATGCGAGCAAAGGAAAAACGGCGGCGCGTCCGTATTGCCTTTAATTTTGACAATCAGATTGCCCGTGTTTCCGCCGACTTTTTCGCCGCAATCGTCATAAAAACATTCGCCGCCTATCTCCTTCATTTCCTTTTCCAGAACAAGCGCGACATCTTTTTCAAAACGCGACTCGCTGTCTATGCGGATGATGCTCATCAAGTGGTCGGACATTCTTTCGTATGAAATCATCATTTATATCGCAAGAGAGTAGTTTTGTTTGCGGTCTTTTAAAATCTTGTCCGCGCGTGCCGCTATCTCGCCGAGATTGTCCCGCGCGGCTGCGGAAACGAAAATGGCTTTGGGATAAATCACGGAAAGGTCTCTTAGTTTTTGAAGGGGAGCAATGTCGGTTTTGTTAAACACAAGCAGTCTGGGAACTTCGCCAAATCCCATTGAATCAAGTATGGATTCAACGGATTCTATTTTGTTCTCAACGTCCAAATCGCCCGCATCCGCCACGTGAAGCAGTAAATCGGCTTTGCCCAGCTCTTCCAAAGTCGCCCTGAACGCCATCGCCAGATCTTTGGGAAGGTCTTTAATAAAACCGACCGTGTCGGTGAGAAGAATGGTGGAGTTCCGCGGCGAATACATCCTGCGGGTTTTTGTTCCGAGCGTGGAAAACATCTTGTCCGCGATTTCCGTGTCCTCTTTTGTCAAAGCGGAAAACAGAGTGGATTTGCCCGCGTTTGTGTAGCCCGCAAGCGAAACAATCTCCGTGTTTCCTCTCATGCGGTTCGCCCGCGTCCGCTCTCTCCTGCCGGATATCGCCTCCATCTGCTTCTCCAAATCCCTTATCCGTTTTCTGAGTTGCCTTCTTTCCTTTTCAAGCGCTTTCTCCCCGGGACCTCTTGTTCCAATTCCCGCGCCGGGCTGCGACATCTGAATTCCGCTTCCCGAAAGACGGGGCAGGGCGTATTTGAGTTCCGCGAGTTTGACCTGCAATTTTCCCTCTTTTGAGGAAGCCCGCAGGGAAAATATCTCAAGTATGAGTTGCGTCCGGTCAACAATTCTCATATCCGTGCGGCTTTGTATTTCGGAAATTTCAGATGGCGCAAGTTCGGTGTCAAAAATCACCGCGCCCGCGGCTTCGTGTTTAGCGAGCAAAAGGAAATCAGTCAATTTTTTCTCTCCAAGAACAGTGTTGCCAACGGATTTTTTTGACCGTTTGAGAATGTGAACGCGCGAGCCCAGAATCTTTTTTCCGGCGGAAACGGCAAGGGTCTCAAGTTCTTGCAATGATGTTTCTGCTTCTTTCTGCGAACGCCCCATCGCGATGAGAAAAATGTGCTCTATGTTTTTGCGACGCGGATTCAGCGGGACAAAACGTCTGTTTTTTACCGGTTCAAGGGCGCTTTCAATATCAAAATTGACATTTGAGCAATCGGAAAACTCCACGATTTTCCATTTTTCAGAATCGTTGCGCTCCGTGGCAGGAACAAGAGGGTAGGCAAACTCGAACTTGTCCGCGCCATCGCCTCTCATCTGAACAACTCCCACGATTTCAAGCCGTTCGTTTATAAGCGTGAATTTCTCGTTGTCCGTAAGTCCGCGCCCGTCGGCATGTGTGAGAATGAGCCGGAAGTTTCTGACTCCGCGCCCGGTGTCACGATACCTTCTGAAGAACGACGCGAGTTCAAAATCGCCGCAATTTCCCTCGAAAACCGCCGCCACTCTGCCTTTTTTATTGAGCAGAACCGCCACGTTCCTTTTGACCGCCTCCGATGCCCTGCAAAGCGCGGAACTGAATTCCGGCGTCATCACCTTGTTCGGGTCAACAGATTTTGAATAAATCTTGAGAAGTATCTTGATTTCTCTGCCCGTAAGGCCTGACCTGTTGCCGTAAACAGAGATGTTCGCTATTGGACTTGCCTCTTTTTGTACATCAAGGTTTCAAAAAAACATGCGTGAGGGACGCAATAAGAAGAATTGAGGCGACTAAAACAAAAACCCCGATTATGTAGATTTCAGCTCCGGTTTTCTTCATCAGGGTGATTATAATCCCAACCCCGCGCGGTGTCAAAAGCGGGCGGATTGTAATTTTTCCGTTTTACAGGTTATTTTATTGGAAGTAATCAAAGAGGCGGCAAAACCTCAAGGGAGCGTAAAATGGCAAAAGTAGCAACTATTTCCCCCGTATGGGGCTGTGGAGTCGATGATTTAAGAGATCTCGCACGCGAAGCGGAGAATGCGGGTTTCGAAGCGATTTTCTCGCCTGAAGTTCCGCCTTACAGCGCGATTTCCAACGCACAGGTGTTCGCCGAAGCAACTTCAACAATTAAAGTCGGCACGTGGATAACAAACATATTTATGCGCAAACCCGTCATCTGCGCCGCTGAAGCGCTTACCGTTCAGGAGGTTTCGGGCGGAAGAATGGTGCTTGGCCTCGGAGTGAGCCACAAGCCCGTCAATGACAAATTCGGAATAGATATGGGCAATCCGGTTGAGAAGATGGAAGAATACATTTCCGAACTCAGACCCATTTTGGACGGCTCCTCGGAGCTGTTGACAATCAAACGCGACCTTCCGGACTTTCCCGTTCACATAGCCGGGTTGACAAACTCCGCGGCGCATCTGGCGGGCAAAGCGGCGGACGGGCTTATGCCGTATATGTCTCCGCCTGAATATGTTAAGCAGTTAAAAGAGCAGGTCGCGGAGGGAGCAAAAGAAGCGGGAAGAGACCCCTCGGAAATTGAAATCACCAACGGAATTCCCTCATTTATTTCAGACAGTCTGGAAGACGCCATCAAAGCCGCAAAAATGGGGCTTTCCGGTTACGCACGCTTTCCGTTTTACCAGCGTCTCATAAAAAACATCGGACACGGCGACGTGGTTGAAAAAATTCAGGCGGGCGAAAAACCGCATGAGGTTTTCACAGACGAATTGGTTGACGCTGTCGCGCTTGTGGGCCCAGCGGCGCGTTGCAGAGAACAGCTTGAAGCGCACAGAGAAGCGGGGGTTGAACTTCCAATTATTGTGCCGGGCGCGGTTGGAAAACAGAGCAACGTTGAGGTGATGAAAATCACCTGCGCGGCGTATTCCGGCTGACGGTTAATCGGCGGCGCTGAACCGCTCGCGCAATTCGCCGCGTTTTTTCTTTCCGTTTTTGGTAACAGGAATTGAGTCCGTAAAAACAATTTCTTTCGGCATTTTGTATCCGGCGAGACGCTTTTCCAGAAAACCGCTCAACTCTTTTTTAAGCAAGTCGCGCGATTCGTCCGCCTTTTCCTTCGCGACAACAAAAGCGGTTGTGATTGTTTTCCCGCCACCCGCGTCAATTCCCACGGCGGCGCAATCACTAACTTTGCCGTGCTTTGAAAGAGCCGCTTCAATTTCAAACGGCGAAATTCTGTAACCGAAACTGTTTATCATGTCGTCCCTTCTGCCAAGCGGCAGCAGATAGCCGTCATCGTCGGCGTTAAAGTAATCGCCGCTCATAAAATCGCCCTCCGGCGAAAACATTGCGCGAGTCTCTTCGGGTTTGTTCCAGTAACCCAGCATAATTCCGGGGTCGTTCGGAGCGGAAACAAGAACTCCTTCGCGCGCGTCCAAGACCTTTTTTCCGGTTTCGGGGTCCGCGAGAAAACACTTTCTGCCGGGCTGCGGTTTCCCCGGAGACGCGGGGTTTATTTCCATGCCAATCATGTTTGAAACGTAGTAACTGAATTCGCTCATTCCCAGTCCGTTATAAAGCGAAACCCCCAACTCGTTTTTCCACGCGGAAAAAAGCTCTTCACTGAGAGTTTCGCCCGCGCTCAAACAGTGGCTCACCCTTGAAAGGGACGGAACGGGGACGTCTTTTGCCACTCTGAGCATCTGCCTGTAAACGGTTGGAACCGCCATAAAAACATTCGCGCTGTGCTTTTCAATAATTTCAAACATTTTCCGGGGTTCGTATTCGCCTCCGTAAATCACGCACTCGCATCCGTGCCGCCAGGGGTCAAGGCATCCCGCGCCCAGAGTGTAAGTCCAGTTGAGTTTGCCGGCGTGAAAAACCCTGGGGTGGTCAGCAACCCCCAGCCAGAAAAAAGCCGCCGGGTCGCGCCCGATAACACACCGGTGCGCGTGAACAACCCCTTTCGGCTCTCCTGTGGTTCCAGACGTGTAGCAGATATACGCAATATCTTCCGAAAGCGTGTCCGCGGGTTCAAGTTCGGCGGAGGATTTCCCCGCAAGTTCGTCAAGGTCAACGCATCGCGAGGGCGCCCCGCCTCCAGTTATAAAAACTGTTTTCAAATTCGGGCAACGGTCGCGTGCGGAATCAATCCGTTCGTATGTAACAGCGGACGCGACAACCGCTTTTGCTCCGCTGTCTTCAAGAATATGCGCCGCTTCGTCTTCAACAAGCATCGGACTTGCCGGAATGGGAACGGCGCCGATTTTGAGCGCGGCGAGGAATGAAAAAGGAAACTCCGGAACATTTTCAAGCATTATCATCACTCTGTCCCCGCGAGACACGCCTGAAGAAAGAAAAGCGCCCGCGATTTGATTTGTAACGGCTTTGAGATCGGCAAAGGTGTATTGCTTCACAAGCCCGTCGCCGCCTTCCCATGTGAGCGCGGACTTGAGGGCAAGATCGGGATTTGCCGCGTTTTTATCCGTGCAGTCCACTCCGATGTTGAACTTGCGCGGAATGTTCCATTTCCATGAATCGCAAAGAGCTTTGTAGTCAAATGACATCAGGAACAATTATTATGAATTGGCGGCAAACATTCAAAATTGCGTCAACTTGAGTTAGCCCCGCACGCCCTATAGATTACTAACCCGTTAATCGCTTCGTGAGTGGGTCGCCGTGTCATATATCAGCACACTGTTTGAGGGCAATTTGACCCTTATCACTTTTCTGCCGCTTGCGGCGGTTTGCCTTCTTGTTCTCTGCTCCGTACCGGCGCGGATTTCGGACAGATTTTTCAAGACCGCAGCACTTTGCGTGAGCATCGCGGTTTTTCTTCTTTCAATTCCACTGTTTATAAATTTCTCTCCTGAAACTATGGGTTTACAGTTCCGCCAGACCGCCGAGTGGTTTCCCGAACTGGGAATACAATACGACATTGGCGTGGACTGGCTCAGCGTTACACTTGTGTTGCTCACAACGTTTATAACCCCTTTCGCAATTTTGAGTTCGTGGAACACGGCCGTAAAAGTGAAGGAGTTTTTCTCTCTTATTCTGATAATTGAAACCGCAATTATAGGAACGCTTGTTTCGGCGGACATGGTTCTGTTTTTCATTTTCTGGGAAGCCGCTCTTATTCCGCTTTATTTTCTCATAGGCGTTTGGGGAACGGAAAGGCGAGTTTACGCGGCTATCAAATTTTTTATCTACACGGCGTTTGGAAGCGCGCTGATGTTCGGCGCGATTTTTTATCTTTACGCGGCGCACATAGATCAGTTTGGAAGCGCATCAATGGCAATTGCGGATTTGCAAAAAGTTTCGGCGCCTTTTGACGGATTACTCAGTGCGCAGGGACTTTTATTCGGCGCGTTTCTGCTCGCGTTTGCTATTAAGGTTCCGCTTGTGCCTTTTCACACATGGCTGCCGGACGCTCATGTTGAAGCGCCCACCGCGGGAAGTGTAATTCTTGCCGGAATTTTGTTAAAACTCGGAATTTACGGAATGTTGAGATTCTTGTTTCCGTTTTTTCCGGACGCGTCCGCGGTTTTTATGCCGGCTTTATCAATCGCCGCGATAGTAGGCGTTATCTATGGTGCGATGGTCGCCTATGCTCAGAAAGACCTTAAAAAACTTGTTGCGTATTCAAGTGTCAGCCATATGGGAATTATCGCGCTCGGCATAACTCTGCCCAATGTGCAGGGGCTTCAGGGCGGCATATTTCATATGCTCGCGCATGGAATTTCAACGGGCGCTCTGTTTATTCTGGTCGGAATGATTTACGAAAGAAGACATACGAAAAAAATAAGTGAATTCGGCGGAGTGGCGTCTTCAATGCCTTTGTTCACAGCATTTTTCATACTGTCCGCGCTTGCCTCTATCGGGTTGCCGCTACTTAACGGATTTGTCGGAGAGTTTCTCGTTCTGCTCGGCGCGTTCAAAGAAAACTATCTCTACGCCATATTTGCGGGGTCGGGAATTATCTTCGGAGCCGTCTATATGTTGAAAGCCGTTCAAAAAGTGTTTTTCGGTCCCCTGGACAAAGCGGATAACATGGCGCTCTCCGACATAAATAAAAGGGAAACAGCAGTGCTTTTGCCAATCGCGGCGATTATAATTTTAATGGGCGTGTATCCGCAACCGTTGTTATCACGGATTGAGCCGGGAGCGAAGCAGTTTATCGCGCAATTCAATGCGGATGCGGGTGGAAAAAATCAAATGGTAGAGAAAAATGGGAATTAAGAAAGCGGTAAAGGAAATTCTCACGGAGATTGGAGAAGACTGTTCAAGGGAAGGGCTTCAGGACACTCCGGAGCGCATTGAGAAAATGCTCAATGAAATAACAATTGGATACAATCAGGATCCGATTGAGATCGCCCGTAAAGCCATTTACGAGATAGATTACGATGAAATGGTCGTTGTAAAGGACGTGGAATTCTACAGTATGTGCGAACACCATATGTTGCCATTCTTCGGAAGATGTCATGTTGCGTATATCCCAAACAAAAAAATTATTGGTTTAAGTAAGATACCTCGTATTATTGAAGTGTTTTCAAGACGTTTGCAGGTTCAGGAAAGGCTGACCGTTCAGATAGCAAACCTGTTGAAGGAGGCGCTTTCACCCAAAGGTGTGGCGGTAGTCATGAAAGGATATCATCTGTGCATGGCAATGCGGGGAGTGGAAAAATCAAGGGCAAACATGATAACAAGTTCAATGAACGGGCTGTTCAGAAGCGATGAGAGGTCTCGTGCGGAGTTTTTGAACCTCGTTGGCGAAAATGGCCTATAGGAAAATTTTTTATTGCTATGAGCACTGTTGTTGTCTGCGGAATAAGTCATAAAACCTCTCCGATTGAGGAGCGGGAAAGAATATCATTTGTCGGTGAAATGCCGCTGTCAGCCCCCTTGCTATCGCTTGTGTCAAAACCGGCAATCAACGAATGCGTGATAGTTTCAACCTGCAACAGGGTGGAGATATACGCGGTTTGCGAAAATAACAGCGAGTGTTTTGACAAAATTTCAGAATTTCTTTGCGAATTCAATGACACGATTCAGAGCGATTTCATTGAAAAAAAGTTTTATTTCCGTGAGGGGACGGACGCCGTATGCCATCTCCATAGAGTAGCGGCGGGAATGGATTCAATGGTGGTCGGCGAGCCGCAGATTCTCGGGCAATTAAAACGCGCTTATGAAACCGCGCTTGAAAACCGCACGGTCGGCACGGTTCTTAACAAACTTTTTCAAAGTTCATTCGCGACCACAAAAAAAATAAAAAATGAAACCGGAGTCGGCTCGCATATGGTTTCAGTCAGTTCCGTTGCCGCAAAACTTGCGAGAAACATTTTCGGCGAAATTGAAAAATGCTCCGTGATGATAGTGGGGACGGGCGAAGCCGCTCAAGACGCGGCGGTTCAACTCGCGAAAAGAGGAGCGGGGCAAATCAGAATCGCAGCGAGAAACTCCATAGAAGCGGCAAAACTCGCCTCATCTCTCGGTGCTGAAACGCTCACGCTCGGAGAAATCGGTTTGTGGCTGAGAAAAACCGACATTGTTATTTCCGCAACCGGATCGGCGGGCTACATCTTAAAACATGGAGACCTTTCGGACACCATGAAACTTAGAAAAAACAAGCCCGTTTCATTAATTGACATCGCTTTCCCCAGAGACATTGATCCGAAAGTCCGCAACATTGAAGGCGTTTTCCTCTACGACATGGACGACCTGCGCAACATTATTGACAACAATCTTGACAGTATGCGCAAGAGCCTTGACCGGGCGGAGGAAATGATAAAAAACGCCGGCGAAAAGTTTGTTTTCTGGCATAAGGGACTCAAAGCGTTTCCGCTTATTGTGGAACTTAAAAGAAAAACCGAAGAGTCCGCGCGTGAAGAGGTTTTGAAAACAATCGCGAAGATTGACTCCATTGAAAAATCAGGACTCGGCAAAGAGGAACGGGACAAAGTGATTGAAAATCTGGCTCGCACGCTGATCGGAAAATTTCTGCACACCCCCGTTACAAAACTGAAACAAGACGCCGCGAACGCGCCTAATCAAATTTCCTATGTTGAAATCGTGAGAAGCCTTTTTGAGTTGTCGGGAACCTCCGTGGAGTCATCCGAAGATGAAAATCAAAATCGGAAGCAGGGGTAGCCCGCTCGCGAAAATTCAGGCCGCCGAAGTGGGCGGAATTCTTCAAAAAAAAATTCCTGAGCTGGAAACGGAATTTGTTTTTATAAAAACTTCGGGAGATTTGCGGGGCGGGGAAATTTCTCAATCCGGCGGCAAGGGAATTTTCATAAAAGAAATAGAAAACGCTCTTCTTGACGGCTCAATCGACATAGCGGTTCACAGCATGAAAGACCTGCCGTCCGTTCTGCCGGGCGGTTTGATTATAGGATGCGTCCCGAAAAGGGAAGACCCCTCCGACTGTGTTGTTATGCCCGCCGGGGCAAGCGGCTCCAAGTTGGAATCTATAAAAAAAGGAGCGAAAATCGGCACGGGCAGTTTGAGAAGAAGTTGCCAGATTCTCGCTGCGCGCCCGGATCTTTCGGTGGAGCCGCTACGCGGAAATATTGAGACGCGAATAGCTAAAATGGATTCGGGAGATTTTGACGCGGTTATGCTCGCGTCCGCGGCGCTAAACAGGTTGAAACTTGATGACAGAATCAGCAGCCGTGTGGATCCGATGAGTTTTGTTCCCGCTCCGGGGCAGGGCGCGCTTGCGGTTGAGTGCAGAGAGCAAGACACAGAAACGGCGCTTTTACTCAAAAGCGTTGAGTGCGAACAGTCTCGCGTGTGCGTTGAAATTGAAAGGGATTTCCTGCTGAAACTCGGCGGAGACTGCGACATTCCCGCCGGCTGTCACGCGCGAAAAAACGGAAACTCCATTGAAGTGGTGGCCGTTATGGCGAACGAAAGCGGCGAAATCTTCACGGGGAAACTCAAAACGGATGAAAAACACTTCACCGGGGCCGGATTTAAAATCGCCGAAATGGTTATGTCAAAAGCGCGCGGCGGCAATTGACCGGAACGCTCAAGCGTGTAGAGTTAGGGTCTATCGCGGGGTGGAGCAGTCTGGTAGCTCGTCGGGCTCATAACCCGAAGGTCGGAGGTTCAAATCCTTCCCCCGCAACCAATCTCTTCGCGCCATGTCGTTTGAGAAAAAACTGAAAAAAATACAGGACATCTCAGACTCTCTTGAAAGTCGGGACATTCCCCTTGAAAAAATGATCCAGAACTTTGAAACGGGCATCAAACTTATAAAGGAATGCCGTGAACTGCTTGAAGAAACCGAAAAAAAAATTGAGACGCTCGGAGAAGAAAAACCCGGCAGAAAACGGTCTTCATGAAACGAAAACCCTCCGAAATTGAGCGCTATATCGCGGACAAAAAAAAGCGGGTCAATAAACTTCTCGAAAAATACATCAAGTCCGTAAGAAAAAAACATCCGGGGCTCGCGGACGCCGTCGCTCACACTCTTTTAGACGGAAAAAAAATACGTCCGGCTCTTTGCGTCGCGGCATGCCACGCGGTTGGCGGCAACATCAAAACCTCTCTGCCCGCCGCCTGCGCAATAGAGATGATTCACACCTATTCGCTAATCCATGACGACTTGCCGTCAATGGACGATGATGACACGAGAAGAGGAGCGCCTTCCACTCACAAGATTTTCGGAGAGGCAAAAGCCATTCTCGCCGGCGACCTTTTACTCACGGATTCTTTCGGAGTTCTGGCGGTTGAAGCAAAAGCGGCGGGAATTCCGGATTCTTCCATCGTCAAAATGGTTGAAATCCTTTCTTCTCTGGCGGGAAAAACGGGAATGGCCGTAGGGCAGATGATGGATTTGGAAAACACCAACCCGCGCGGAATTTCAAAAATCCATTCCCTTAAAACCGCCTCGCTTTTTGAAGCCGCGATTAAATGCGGAGCAATTTCAGGCGGAGCAAACTCTAAAACTATGGCGCCGCTCACGAAATACGCAAGAGCGGCGGGGCTTGCATTTCAAACCCTTGATGACGCGATTGATTCAAACAACCCGGCCCGTGAAAAAGTGGGCAAGAAAAAGACCCGCGAACTCACGAGCAAAGCGTTGAAAGAGTTGAAAAGTTTTGATGGAGAAAAAGCCACGCTTGAAAAACTCGCGCTCTATCTTTGTGAACGCGTGGCTTGACGGTTTATTTTTTCTTTTTCCAGTCGGAGAGAAATCTCTCAAGCCCCAAGTCAGAAAGCGGATGCTTGAACATCTGCATTAAAACCTTGTAGGGAAGCGTGACAACATCCGCCGCCGCAAGCGCGGATTCAACGACATGCACCGGATGGCGCACGCTTGCGACAAGCACTTCGGTTGAAAAATCGTAGTTCGCAAATATCTGGGAAATATCCTCAATTAAATCCATCCCGCGCATGGAAACATCATCTAGCCTGCCTATAAACGGGCTCACGTAAGCGGCTCCGGCTTTGGCGGCAAGCAACGCCTGAGAAGCTGAAAAAATTAGCGTGACATTGACATTAATTCCCTCGTCCGAGACTGTTTTTGTGGCTTTAATGCCGTTTTCTGTGAGAGGCATTTTTACGACCACAAACTCATCTATTTTCGCAAGTGAGCGGGCTTCGGCAACCATTGCCTTGTAGTCAGTGGAAATGACCTCCGCGCTCACGGGACCTTTGACGGTTCGGCATATCTGCCTTACCAAATCGGGAAAAGATTTTTGCGCGCCTTCTCCGGAAACAAGGCTCGGATTTGTCGTAACACCGTCTATCACTCCCAGCGAAGCGGCGTGCTTAATTTCTTTCATGCTTGCGGAATCAAGAAAAATTTTCATCGGATGTCGTCTCCCGGCACAGAGTTTATCATACAACAAAGCCGCCCGGCAGATTGCCGTGCGTATTCTTGACAAAAGACTTTTGCAGCCGCATACTGTGCGGACTTTATCAGCGGGAGAAGAATCCAAAAATGGCATTACGCATAAAATCCGCCAAAAAGAAACACAGACAAAGTCTGAAAAAAAGAGCGCGGAACAGATTTGTTAAATCGTCTTTGAGAACAAAAACGAAAGACTTTCTTCAGGCAATTGAAGCAAAAGATGTTTCCACGGCGGGTTCAATCTTCCGCGGACTAGTGTCGGCTTTTGATAAAGCCGCTTCAAAAGGGCTTATTCACAAGAAAAACGCATCCAAAAATGTGGCGAGAATGTCCCGCAAACTTCATATAATTTCTCAGGGAACCACGCAACCCGCAACCGAATCCGCTACGCCAGCAGATTAACAGTCATTCGGGCAATAACTCCGTAACCGTTCACGCTTGAAGTTTTTAGAGCCCTGTCGGTTTCGGCAAGGCTTTTCAGAACACCTGCGGATTGTTTTTGAGTGAAATTGCGCGATTGCTGCCAGATAAAATGCGCGGCGCCCGATTTTATCTTCAACTCTTTCGCTATTAGTTTTTTCTGCTCTTCAGGAGATTTCCCGCGCGAACCGGACCTTATTTCAGCCGCTTTGAGCACATTTCGAATCCGCGAGGAAACGGCCGACAGAATGAACAGCGGCTCAATCTGATTTTGTGATGAAATTTCGGCAAGGATGGTGAGAGCCTGATTTTTTTCGCCGTTCACAATAGCGTTTGTCAATTCAAACACATCCCTTGTTTTGCGCCGGTTAAGCATTTCGTCAATCTCTTTTCGGGTTATGTGGGTTCCGGAAGGGTGGATTTCGGCAAGTTTTGCCAGTTCGCTCCGTATCATGCTTAAATCCTCGCCTGTTAGCGCGCAAAGATATTTTGAGTCGGCGGCTGTCATCGAAAACCCCATGCGTCCGGCTTCGTCGCTCACCATTTCATGGATTTTTCTCGGGTCCTGTTCAACGCTTTTTATAAAAACGCCGTCCGTTTCTTTAAGGTCGGGTTTTGAAGAAACTCCGGAAACAAGAAAAAGGCAAACATGCGCTGAAGGAGCGGCGGCGTATGTTTTGATGAGTTCAAGTGACTGCTTGTCAATGGCTTCGGCGCGCTTGAGCACAACCACCTTTTTCGAAGAAAACATTGAAAGGTTGGCCGCGTTCGCGAGAACCTCCGAAACCGGCGTTTCGTCCGCATAGAAAACAAGAACCTCCCCGGAATCATCACTTCCGAGAAACCGTTTTGAAACCTCTTGTACAAACCTGTCCGCAAGAAGGGTCTGCCTGCCTCTGACGAGAAAAATAAGTTTGTCCGCGCTTGTGTTTTCTTCAGACTTCAAAACCGTGTTTGACTATCCGGAAATTTCAAGAGAATTGAAAAAATACACTATCTCTCTTTTCGCGGATTCCGGGCTGTCCGAGCCGTGAACAACATTCCTTTCAACACTCTCGGCGTACATTTTTCTTATGGTTCCCTCATCCGCCTGCGCGGGATCCGTCGCTCCCATAATTTTCCGGACCTTCGCTATCGCTCCGTCCCCTTTGAGAACCATAACAACACAAGGTCCCGACGACATAAAATCGGTCAAACTCGCGAAGAAAGGGCGTTCGGAATGCTCGGCGTAAAATCCTTCCGCCTGTTTTTTGGTCATCCTCACCATCCGCAAAGCGGCGACCGAAATGCCGTTCTCCTCAAAGATTCCAACCACTTTTCCCACAAGGTTGTTTGATGTGCCGTCCGGCTTGACTATTGAAAGAGTCTGCTCCATTCATTTCCTCCGAAAAGACAAAAGTTTGCGCATAGTATCTTAACTCCTCGGCAAACTGTCAAACTCAACCACCCGTGTGCTTGACTGGAAAGAGTTGCTCTTGTACCCTCTGCTTTCTTTACGCAATCAGAAGGAGTTTAATTTGGAACAGAAATTCATTATTCCTCACGACCACGCCATAAACAAAGACGACAGGAGAAAGGCTAACGGGCATGGCTCCGTCATTGTGTGGTTTACGGGTCTGCCGTCTTCGGGGAAATCAACGCTCGCGGGCGAAGTGCAGAAAAAGCTTATGGAAGAAGGCGTAAAAACCTACATTCTTGACGGAGACAACATCAGAATGGGGCTGTGCAAAGGGCTGGGTTTTTCCGAAGAAGACCGCGCTGAAAATATAAGGCGCATAGGCGAGGTGTCAAAGCTTTTTGTTGACGCGGGTGTTGTAACGCTTTCGGCATTTGTTTCGCCCTACAGAAAAGACAGGGATATGGTGAGAGAATTGGTTGAAGAAGGAGAATTTATAGAGGTTTTCGTCCACTGTCCGGTTGAGGAATGCGAAAAGAGGGATGTAAAAGGGCTCTACAAAAAAGCCAGGGCGGGTGAAATTAAAGGTTTCACGGGAATTGATGACCCTTACGAAGAACCTGTAAAACCGGAGATGGTGATTGAAACCCACAAAGAAACTCTGGAAGAATCAGCCGGGAAAGTTTACGATTTTCTTAAGAACAAAATTTAATCAAGAGGAGTTGAAATTCTATTGTGGCGCCATAGTCAATCTCTTCCAGATATGCGTCAAAAACCCTGCGAAACTGCTCTACTATTGAAACATCGCCGCGCGCCATCAGTTTTTTCAAAGAATCTATTGTCTTTGCTCTTTCTTCCGGACGCAAAGGAATGTCCAGGGCGGCAAACTGTTCAAGGCTCTCTATCATTTGCAGAAGAAGAGAGGGAATTTGTTTTTCAAATTCCACGGCGTCGCGTCCGAGTTTTTTGAGTTGCTCAATCAGGGCAAGTTGGTCTTTTATTCGTATTTCAAGTTGGCGGTTGTAAAGACGCAAATTTTCAATGCGTCTGTTTTCATCGCGGAATTTGCTCAACAAAGCATCAAATTCGTCGTCAACGGCGCTTACATCTTGCTGAACCGAGGCGCTCTTTTGAGCGGACTGCCCGGCGGTTTTTATAACTTTTGATAATTCCGTCTCCGCGCAAGCCGAAACAGATAAGAATAAAACAAGGAAAATGGAGCAAAAATTCTTGCCATCAAGCTCAACAGTTATACAAAGAAATCCGCCGCTTTGAAAGACCGGCGCACCATAAAAACGTGTAGAATAGAATTCATTAACGACATGGCTGAAAAACCTTCAAAATCCTCTTTTATCAAAAAAATCGCGCTCAACGCGCGACTGGCGGCGACTGAGATTGCGGTTTTTGATTCCGAAGCGAAAAACGCCGCGCTTGAAAAAATTGCGTCCGAACTCATAAAAAGACGCGCTGAGATACTTGAGGAAAACTCTAAAGATCTCGCAGACGCGGAAAAAAACAAAACCGGCGGCGCGCTTGCCGAACGGCTCATGATTGACAACAGAAGGGTGGAAGAGATGTCCGAAGGCATAGCGGAGGTCGCGCGGCTTGAAGACCCGGTTGGGCAAGTTGTTCCGTTCATGAAAAGACCCAACGGGCTTGTCGTTGAAAAAATGAGAATCCCGCTCGGCGTGATTGGAATGGTATATGAGTCAAGGCCGAACGTTACAGCGGATTCGGCGGCTCTGTGCCTGAAATCAGGAAACTCGGTAATTTTAAGGGGCGGATCGGAATCTTTGCGCTCAAACATCGCCATCGGCAAAATCATAAGCGACTGTTTGTCCGCTTGCGGAATAAATCCGTCCGCAGTAAGCGTGGTTCCCGACGCGGACAGAAAACACGTTTTGGAAATGCTCAAACTTGACGGCTTGATAGACCTCATAATTCCGCGCGGCGGCGAGGCGCTTATACGGTTTGTTGCCGAAAATTCGTCAATACCGGTTCTCAAACACTACAAGGGAATCTGTCACATATTTGTTGACGAGTCCGCCAAAACTGATATGGCGGTTGATATATGCGTTAACTCCAAGGTTCAGCGCCCCGGGGTTTGCAACGCAATGGAAACAATGCTTGTGCATGAAAAAGCCGCCGCCAATTTTCTGCCCGTGGTAGCGGAGAAAATGACGAAAAACGACGTTACCATGAAAGGATGTCCGAAAACCGCCGCGCTGGTCGCAAACTGCAAAAAGGCGACTGAAAAGGACTGGGAAACGGAACATCTTGGGCTTGTTCTGGGAATACGGGTCGTAAAAGATATTGAAGAAGCGATGGACCACATAAGCAAATACGGTTCAATGCACACTGATTCAATAATCACCGAAAACACCGAAAACGCACGCCGTTTTCTGCGCGGAGTTGAGTCATCAGCCGTGATGCACAATGCTTCAACGCGGTTTAATGACGGCGGTGAACTCGGCATGGGAGCGGAGATAGGCATAAGCACGACAAAAATTCACGCCTTCGGGCCCATGGGCCTTAAGGAACTTACCTCTGAAAAGTTTGTAGTAAGAGGAAACGGACAGACAAGAAATTAGGTTTCAGGCATTCGCGGGCGCGTAAGAGGAAAAAACCACCGCGGCGACCACAGTTGTCCAAAGCCCGTTTTTATCTCCGAACGCAGTCTGTGTTATGTTCTGCGTTCTGACCGCATGCCCGCTTATTTTCCAGATGTCTTTCTGTTCATCGTAACTTTTGTCCACATTGAAAGGCGTGCCCAGAGTGGTCGCAAGCATATAAGCCGCCAGGTCTTCGGCGTATTCGCCGGCTTTGGATTTTTTCTCTCCAAAACTGTGATGCTCGGAGATGTAGCCGAATCTGTTTTCCTCTTTCGGTATCGCGATTCCCGCCGAAGCCGCAAGAAGCCGGTTCGGCTCATCGGTTGAGTTTTCGCTCATCACAACGTGAACAACCTGCCCGGGCGAAAGAAGGCTTACGCCTTTCGCGCGCGGAACAAGAGTGCAGTAGGGAGGAAAAATGCTGGAAACTTTCACAAGGTTGAATTGCGCGATTTTTGCGTCCCGCAAAGCCATCTCAAAACTTGCGAGTTTCTCCTTGCTTTTCCCCATTCCCTTTGTAACAAAAGCCGTGGTTGGAACCATCCGTTTCACCTTTAATCACAAACCGTAAAGCAAGTGAACAAATTCTCCCGCCGTTTCTATATGTTCGGAAGCGGGTTGTCAATTTGACTCCGCAACTCCCTTCAATTACAACGCGTGCCGTTAAGCGCCTTTGTGCGTCAGGCTCTACTTGCCAATGATTATGAGACTGCTAATTTTTGCAACTTTTTTTTTGCTGGCTCTTTTTTCGCTAATGGCTCCCATACGTCAGTCAATTAGCGGATTTCCCAACGGCGAATCTATTTACCTATGGCTGTCCTTTATATGCCATCAACTGCCGTCAAAATCATTTTGGATTTTAGGGTTTCCGTGCGGACTTTGCTCAAGATGCCTTTTGGGATATACGGGCATTGCCGTTGCCGCTTTGTTTGTCAGTAGTCCTCAAAAATACACAAACCGTGCTTTACTCGGAATTGCCTTACTGCTTCCGGCAATTTTAGATGTCTTTGCGCAGAGCATTACAAATTATCAAAGCATCAATTTGATTCGATCCGTCACAGGATTTCTTGGCGGGGCAGGCGTTTTTATGCTCTGCTTCCCGTCAAAATTTGAAAAATCTTTAGTTCACACAGGAGGGTTAAAATGAAATTTTTAATTAAAAGTTCGGGGTTTTGTATCTCAATAGCAATGCTGATGATTTTCTCCGTTTTTGGCGCAACAAACGCCTTTGCTCGTACGGCTGTTTTGAAAGAATCAACACTTGTTCCCATTCAAACAAAACAACGCATTTCTTCAAAGGGAATGAGAGCCGGCATGGAAGTCATCCTGTCTGTTGAGCGGGACATTAAGGTTGACGGATTAACCGTTATTGAGTCAGGAACTGCTGTTGTCGCCAGAGTTTCAGACAGAAAAGGCGCAGGCATGGCGGGAATTTCGGGTTGGATCACGATTGATGTGGATTACACAACCGCCGTTGATGGAACCACCATTCCTTTGAAGGGAAGCTTCAACACAAAGGGAGATTCGGAAATAGGCGGAACTATTGCCGTCGGACTTATTTTGTGTCCACTTGCTTTCCTTAATAAAGGGAAAGAGGGGGTGATTCCCTCCGGAGCGGTAATCAGAACATTAACTTTGTCTGAAAAAAGAATTAAAGTTAGCAACAACTAAACAGACAACAGTCCGGCAAAAAGTTTGTGGACACCTTATGTATAATCCGCAATCCGGATGAAAATCGGTTGCCACATATCAATAAGCGGCGGAATTGAAAAAGCGCCGCAACGCGCCGCAGAGATGGGTTGCGAGTGTTTTCAAATATTCACACGCTCGCCAAGGGGAGGGCAGCCGCCTGAAATTTCGGACAGCGCCGCGAAAAAATTTGCGGCAGACCGCCAAAGATTGGGCCTTTCAAACTGCTATGTCCACACTCCTTACATAATCAACCTCGCGTCCGCGAAAACGGACATCAGAAAAAACTCGGTCGCGATGATAGTTGAAGACCTCCGGCGCGCTGATTTGGTCGGCGCGGCTTGCGCCGTAACGCACATTGGAACCGCCGCGGGAATGGAACGCGGAGACGCGGTCGCAAAAGCGGCAAAGTCCCTGAGGGAAATCTTGAATAAAACACGCGGCGCGAGCGTAAAACTTCTGATTGAAAACTCCGCGGGGCAGGGCTCAACACTCGGAGGCGCTTTTGAAGAAATTGCCGAAATTCTGGACAAAACGGGCGAACCCGATCTTGGTGTTTGCGTTGACACCGCTCATCTGTTCGGCGCGGGATACGAAATCAGAACGGAAGAGGGTTTTGAAAAAACCGTAAAAAACATCAACGCAACTTTTTCCACAGAAAAAATAGGGCTTATCCACTGCAATGACTCAAAAGTTGACCTGGGCTCGCGAAAAGACCGCCACGAACACATTGGTTTTGGCAAAATCGGAACAAAAGGGTTTAACCCTCTGTTTTCGTGCGCGGAGTTCAGAGGGATTGACTTTATTGCCGAAACACCTCCCGAAAAAAGTGCGCTGGATATCAAAAATCTCAAAGAAATAAGACGCAAAACGCAGTAGAATGGACGGGTATATGGCTTCGCAAAACTTCCGCGTAAGAATACTCACCTCTGTGATGCTGATAGTTCCGATAGCAATTATCTGCTATCTGGGGGGCTTCTATTTTCTGGCTCTTATGTGCTTTATTTCTCTGGGCGCGTCCAGAGAAATCCACCGGCTTCTTGTCCCACGGGGCCTGAAAGCGGCAAGAGAGTTTTTAATGGCATGTGTTTTGCTCATACTCATCGGTGCTTATTTGGATGCGGAATATTTCATGGTTGCGCTTGTCGGTTCGGCGGGGGCGATTTTCACGCTCAGTATCTTGAAGGGCAGAAAGGACATATCGGGATATTCAAGCGATGTGGGAATGTCTCTTGTTTTAATAACCATTCTCGGAATGATGACCGGTTGCGGGGTGCTTTTGCGGGAAATGGAATTGCCCGTTTCCACGGAGCCGACCGCGTTTTTTCTAAAAAATGAAATCGGGTTTTTCTTTGTCATAATCGCCTTTTTGTGCGGCGCGGTTAATGATTCAGCGGCTTATTTTGTCGGAATTTGGAAGGGAGAAAGAAAAATCGCCTCCGGCATAAGCCCCGCGAAAACACTTGAAGGGCTGGCCGCCGGACTAACCGCCGCCGCTATTGGAAGCGTGGTTGTTAATTCAGTTTTCGGTTCTCCGTTTCCGTTATGGCTCGCGATTCTTTTTGGATTGGCCACGGGCGCTTCCGCGATAACGGGAGACCTGATTGAATCTGCAATCAAAAGAAACAGCAACGCCAAAGACTCAGGAACAATGTTGCCCGGGCACGGCGGACTTTTTGACCGTTTTGACGGAATTATTTTCACCTTTCCGACCCTTTACATACTCGCGATTTTGTTTTTTTAGCGAGAGTTTTACCTGAAATCAAAATTGAAAAGCAGATTGGCTCCGGGTGTGATCCCGCCCGCGACGCCTTCAAGTGTGAAGTGATTGTTCAAACTGTATAGCGCGGTAAATCTGCTCTTGTATGAAGCGCTAATGGGCAATGTTTCATTTATGCGCTCGTATGTAAAATAAAGCCTGTCGGTAACATACGCTCCAACTTCAATATCGGACTCAAGTATGCCCGCGCCTTCTCTTCTAATGCTGAGAACATCCACAAAATTGAACAGATTGCCGCCCTCAACAACGGATGAGAAAAGTTCATCAGCAACGTATCCAAAAGTTAAAGCTCCTCCCGGACGCCTCTCCCGAACTTCCTCAATAATATCGGAGGCGCGGTTGTCATCGGTTCTGTTTACGGAAGAGCCGAGCAGGGCGAGAATTATTTCATCTTCGTTCATTGCGGGCGTGCTTGAGAGTTGCAGTTCAAGGTCATTCGCTTCGCCGTAAAGAGACGCTTTGACTGCCAATCCGGTCCGCTCATAAAAAGCGTTGATATTAACAATGGGACTCAAATGCTCCCTTGTGAACAACGAAATTACACCCTTGTCCACGGCAAAACGCTTTCCGAGAATCCTGTATGAACCCCTGAGAACGTTGAGTTCACCGTTAACTGATGTGTAATCGTCTCCCGGAGTTCTTAAAACATGAAGTTCGCCCGAAAGAAGTGCATCAACTCTGTCCAGTCTGAATTTTGTGTCTTTTGAAATTAAAAGACGGAAATCCAAATCCGCTGTCCGTGAGAAAAAACCCGGTTTTTTACCCTCGGCAAAACCTCTTTCCGGCAGGTCAATAAAAACCAGATCCTCAACCGCTATGTTGTAATCCTTTTTAAGCCAGATATTCGCGCCTTTTGTTTCAAGCCCGTTCCCTCTGACGCGGATATTTTTCCCTTTTCCGTCAATAAAAATCGTTCCGTAAAAACCCGAATACAGATATTTTATATGCAGATAAATTCCGGAAAGTTCCACTTCGCAATCATATGAAAAATCCCTGAAATTGAAACTTCCCACACCCTTCGCCCCGCCGGAAGTGTCCGCCAGATTGAAGGCGGCGCGCATTTGGTTTCCCTCAAAATCCATTCGCGTGGATTTGATCTGCACCAAATCCGTCCATTCACCGATTTTCACTTTCGCGCTTTCAATATCAATCGCGCCTTTCATTGAAAAATCGCCGTCATCTTTCAAAACCGCGAGGTCGCCGCTGAAAACTCCGTCAAGGTCTTGAATTTTTTCAGAAAAAAGTCCAATCGGTTTAACGCTGAAATTTTCCACACTCAAATTGAAATCGTATTCTGAAAAGCCGCTAAGCAGCTCCCGTATTTTGTAAATCTCCGCGCCAACAGGGGAAATATTTACGCCCGCGCGCAGAAAACCACCGGAGACATCGTCTTCAATTGTCAGTTTGACCGAAAACAGTTTTGAATGTTGAACCCGCACAACGGACAACTCCGCGCGCTTCCCATGCGGGATACTTTCGTATTTGACTCCGATATTGGCGACCGGCAAACCTGTGGCGCCCACGATAGAAACCTTGCCTGAAAGAAATCCCCTTCGGGAGCGTAAAGGCGGGTAGAACGGCTCAAAAAATGATGTGTCCACCCCTTTCATATCCGCGTTCACCGATATTTCAGACTTGCCCGTGTTTTCATACAAGCCGGAGAAACGCAAGTATGAACCCTGCCCGTAAAGCAGCATCTCCGAAGACTCTATTCTTTCATCCGACAACTCAACGGAAAACTTTCTTGAAAGAAACATTTCGGAGTCACCGGATTTCATTTTGATATTTTCAATGTCGGCATGGATTTTCCCATTTCTCCTCGCGGCCGCCGCGACAAATTCAAAAGAGGCGGAATCTTCAAACTCCAACTTCGCGTAAACATCTCCGTATTCAAAATCGAGATTCGCTTTTTTTAACGAAGTTTCCTCATATGAAACGTCTTGGAGCGAAGATTGAAAAAGAAAATCCTCAAACGCAAAACCTTCAAGCGGAGTTCTGAAATCAATCTCCCCGCCGCCAATATGGAACTGTTTGTCGAAAGTGGCGGAAAAATCTTCAAGTTTTGCGCTTCCGGACAAAAAAGTTCTTCCATCCGCGCGTTTTGAAATCCTCCCTGAAGACTGAAATCCACCCGACACGGAATAGGGTCTCAAAAAATTCACCACTTCTGAAAGATGAAACACATCGTCCGACTTAACAGCGTAATCAACCTCAAAACCGCCTCTCTCAACAATCTCAAAATCCGTTTCCAAAAGAGACTTGTGGGATTTAATCAACAATCCGCCCGAAGCAACTTTGCCATCCTCCAAAGTAACTTCGAAATTAAAATCTTCAAGAATTTCACCCACTCCAAACAGATCAAGTTTGTTGCGGTAGTCGGACGCGATTTTGCCTGAAATTACGGACTTTCCATCCCGTTTTCTTACAACACCCGTAAGTTTAAAACCCCCGATTGGCAGATTGCCTTTGGAAATATCAGATTCAATCTCAAAGATATTTTTCCCTCTGAAACCGGGAATTATGCCGCCGCCCACAGTATTGATTTGCGTTTTGATGAGCGAGGAGAGACTGCCCGCAAAAATGTTGCCGTAAACCGAAAGGTCGCCGTTTTTGTCAAAAGTAACCGAACTAAACGAAAGACCGGCTTGCCGCCCCCTCAAGGTTATTCCCGACAGAGATACACGCCCTTTCCAAACCGTGTTTGAGACACCGCCCGGAATTGAAATCCCAAACTCCGCTTTCGCAACCGGCTCTCCCCGCAAAGTCTCAAAGGAAGCGCTTCCGTCCGCATTGCTGATTTTCAACCCTTCATATGTCCGGACGATGTCCGCGCCAAGCGCGAGATTTTTTACCGACAAATTCACCCGGGGCAGGGGAATGTGCGCGTTTTCAATCCGTGCCCGCAACGCGCCTTTACTCTCGCCGTCAGAGAATGAAAGTTCGGCGGAACGGACTTCCGTTTTGCCGCCTTGAAAATGAAAAATTGAATCCCTGATGATAATTCGGGGAAGTTTGCCGCTTCCGAATGCGTTTTCGCTTTCCGGAATTGACGCGGAAGACAGAGAGCGCCGCCCGGAAAGCAACTGCCGGACCTGTGGAGAAAAGAAAACCTCAAGACCTTCAATTTCAACGACCGAAGACGAGAGAAAATCCTTGAAAAGCAGTGAAGAAATAACGGAGCTGTAACTTAAAAAAACTGATTTCGCCCGCGCGATTTTTTGTCCGTCTTTTGAAAGAGAAAAATTTTTAATTTGAATTCCTTTCTCATGAAACGCGCTGACTTCGCCGATGGAAACTTCAAAATCGGGCAAGGCTTGCCGAACGCTTTTTTCAACTTCGGGTTTGAGAAATTCCATACAGGAAGCAACGGGGGGAACCCCCGTGACGCACAACACGGCAAACACAAGCGCGAAACAACGCGGGAGCGGGGTGTTGAAAAGACTCATTTGCTAACAAAGCGGGACACTTTACAACATATGCCCGCTGATGTAGTATAGTGTTTCAGGGTTGGGTTACAAAGGAAAAGTTTACGGCTTGGAGAAAAACCAATGATAAGAAAATTTTTTCTAGCATCCATTGCTCTTGCCTTGGCAGTCTTCATCTTCCGGTCGTGTTTTGAAGAATCTAAGATTAGTTTTGTATTGCAGTCCGAATCCGTGGGCACGCAACCTTTTAGTGTCAAGTTTTCAGGCATTGGCGACGGACTGAAAAATATCCGGATTTCATACATCTCCAAAGACCAAACCCTTTTGCTTGAAACAAAAAACTACCCGAAAGGGGTTAAAAAAGACACCGTTCAAATCTCGCTGAGTCCGTTCACGGGCATTGAAGACGGACCCGGGCAAATTAAAGCCGAGGCAGAGTCCTACGGCGGAATGTTCAGTTCCGGCGGAGGGTCATCGGTAAGCAAAACCAAAAATATAACAACAGACCTCTCCCCGCCGAAAATAACCGTTATGTCGGGCGCGGAAAGATTTCTGCAGGGCGGCTCCGGAGTTATCATTTACAAGGTTTCCGGGGATTCAAAGGAAAGTGGCGTCAAAATAGGAAACAAATTTTTCAAAGGGCATAAAGGCGCACCGAAAAACGGATTTTCAGACAAAAGCATCCGTATTGCGTTTTTCTCATATCCATACAATCTTGGTGAAGGCGAAACAGTTCTCATCACCGCGACTGACGCCATCGGAAACAAAAGAAATCTGCCCGTAAATTACAAACTTGAAGAAAGGATTCTGCCGGACAATCCGGTTGAGATAACGGAGCGGTTTATCAAAATGAAGATGGCTCCGCTCATCAATGCCCGCGAAGACTATTCCGCCAAAGAGATGTTTGTTCTCGTGAACAAGAAAATTCGCAGTTTAAACAACGAAAAAATTGCCAAAGTCCTTTCTCACGCTTCAGACAAATCCGACAAAATTTTGTGGGAAGGCTCATTTATAAGGCCTGTAGGGTCATTGCAGTCGCAATTTGAGCAGAGAATTTACACATTTGAAGGCGTGGAAGTGGACAGACAGCCGCACCTTGGATACGACATCGCTTCGCAAAAAAGAAATCCGGTTCGTGCGTCTAACAACGGGATTGTAATCTTCGCTGATGATCTGGGAATATACGGGAACACCATAATAATCGATCACGGAATGGGCATCGCCACACTTTATTCTCATTTGAGTTCAATGAGCGTGCAACGCGGGGAAACCGTTGTAAAAGGAAAAAGAATAGGCAACACGGGCGCGACCGGACTCGCCTTCGGAGACCATCTGCATTTCAGCATATACGTTGGCGGACTGCCGGTTGAGCCAATCCAGTGGTGGGACACCAACTGGGTGCAGACACGTATAACCCAGAATCTTACGGACGCGAAAAGAGAAACAAATTAAGTCCGCGCTTTACAGCATTTTCTGAAGAGTTTTTTCATCTACAATACGCACGCCCAACCGCTCCGCCTTGTTTAGTTTGGAGCCTGAGTCCGCGCCCCGAACAAGACAGTCAGTTTTTGAAGATACCGATGAAGAAACAACTCCGCCCGCGCCGCGTATCGCTTTTTCAATTTCAGCTCGGGGTTTGCTGAACCTTCCCGTAATTACAAAGGTTTTCCCGGAAATTCCCTCTTTGGCGCCGGAGTTCCGCCCGGACGGGTAGTTTAATTTCACTCCGAACCTCAACATTTTATCTTTAAGCTCAACGCCCTTTGCGCAACCTGTAAAATCCGCCACTGTTTTCGCCGTTTCCGGACCGACCCCTTTTATTGAAGATAGAATGTCCTCGCTTGCGCTGAAAAAATCGTCAACAGACTCAAACTCCACCGCAAACAACTCTGAGGTCTGTTTCCCCACATGACGTATTCCAAGCGCCGCTATAAAAACGCCGAAATTAACCTCTTTGCTTTCATTAATCTCCCTTTCAAGTTCGGAGGATGATTTTTCGGCAAAACCTTCCATACCGGCAATCCTCTCTTTTGTGAGAGAAAAAATATCCGCGATATCCTTTACAACTCCGTCTTCAACAAGAGCTGAAACCGTCTCGCGCCCAAGCCCTTTGATGTCAAAAATTCCGCGAGACGCCATGTGCGCTATCATCTGCTTCAACTGCTCCGGACAGGAAGGGTTGGCGCAAATGAAATTTGCTTCATCTCCCATTTTTGAGACTTCGCCGCCACAGGAAGGACAGACGGGACAAACCTTGCTCCACTTGAATCCGGGCGGTCTGCCAGAGCGGTCTTTTCCGACGACTTTTACAACTTCGGGAATGACATCTCCCGCGCGTTTCACAACGACCGTGTCACCAACCCGAATGTCTCGCTCCTCTATAAAATTCGCGTTGTGCAAAGACGCTCTTCTGACCGTAACACCACCGATGTTAACGGGCTCAAGTTCAGCGACGGGGGTTAAAATTCCGGTTCTGCCAACCTGAACTGTTATGTCTTTCAGAATTGTCTCGCTATGACGGGGTTTGAATTTGTAAGCGACACACCAGCGCGGATGTTTCGCGGTTTCGCCGAGGGTTTGCCGCAAGTTCATATCATTCACCTTGATAACAACTCCGTCCGCATCGTATTTTAATGATTCTCTTTTTTCCTCCGCCTCACCGCAAAACTTGACCGCCTCTTCAACACCTCCGCACAAGCGGGGACCGCCTTCCATCTTAAAGCCCCAGCCCTCAAGCGCACGGGAAACCGCCATTTCATCAGGCATAGGATTACCGCCAGACATGTGTCCGACACCCCACGCAAAAAATCTCAACGGGCGCAAAGCGGTAATTCGAGAGTCAATCTGCCGCAAGGAGCCCGCCGCCGCGTTTCGCGGATTCGCAAAAGGCTCGCCTTCGGAGTTTGTCATTTCGCTGTTCAGTTTTTCAAAATCGTCAAGGAGTATTATTACCTCGCCGCGTATCTCAATAATTTCGGGCGCGCGGACTTTGCCGCAAAGAGCGTTCGGCACGGATTTGATGGTTTTGATGTTTTCCGTAATGTCCTCGCCAACCGAACCGTCTCCGCGCGTGGCGGCGCGGGCGAGTTTGCTGTTCTCATACACAAGGGAAGCCGAAACACCATCAAATTTCATTTGCACGACGTAAGCGGGGCTGGCTCCGGTCGCTTTGGCGACCCGCGCGTCAAATGCGTGCGCCTTCTGCGGACGGTCATCGGTTTCTCCGGCTGAGATGTTGTCTATGCTCATCATTTTTTTCAGATGAGTTACGGGCGCAAAATGCGAGGAGGGTTTGCCGCCGATTTTCCGGGACGGGGAGTCAGCAGAAACAAATTCAGGGTTTTCCTTCTCAATCTCACGAAAACGCGACATGAGTTTGTCATATTCGGAGTCGGTTATTTCAGGGCTGTCTTTCTCATAGTAGAGACGGTTGTGCTTTTTTATGAGTTTTTTCAGTTCGGAATACTCTTTGCGAACCAGATTTTTAGCAGAGTCGGTCATTTTTATCCGCGCGTTTTCAGCCAGTTGCGCAAGTCCTCAAGTGGCAGAGCGTTGAGAAAATTCCCACGCTCGCACCAGCCTCGTCTGGCAACCGCAACCCCGCATGCCATCGATTCAAAATGCCGAACGGCGTGAGCGTCCGTTGAGATTATAAGTTTAACTCCTTTGCGCGCCGCAATACACGCGTGTTCGTCTTTAAGGTCAAGACGGTCGCAGGAGGCGTTTATTTCAAGCGCTTTTCCATTGCTCAAAGCCGCGTCCGTGATTTTTTCAATATCTATCGCGCACGGCGCGCGCCGCCCGATAATTCTCGCAGTCGGGTGTCCAAGCACGTGAACAAAAGGGTTTTCAAGCGCGCAAATGACACGTTTTGTAACAGCATCTGAATCCTGTGAAAAAGAGCCGTGGATGGAAGCGACCACAAAATCAAGTTCGGAAAGAATGTCGTCCGGATAGTCCAGAGAGCCGTCCGGCTTTATATCAACCTCAGAGCCGCAAAAAACCTCTATGCCGTCAAGCAGAGAATTGATTTTTTTCACCTCTTCAATTTTAAGCGCGACCCGTTCGGCATCAAGCCCGTTAGCCACTTTTGAAGACGGGGAATGATCCGTCAGCGCAATGTATTCATACCCCTTTTCAAGCGCCGCGCGCACCATTGTCTCAACGGAATCCCGTCCATCGCTCCAGTTTGTATGGGTGTGAAGGTCTCCCCTGATATCCGCCAATTCAACAAGGCGGGGCAGGGCGCCTTTTTTGGCGGCTTCAATCTCTCCGAGGTCCTCCCTTAGTTCGGGAACGATAAACTCAAAACCCAGATTGGAATACAAATCCTCTTCACTGCGCGCCAAGCGCGAGACTTTGCCTTTTTTTGCGGATGTCAGTTTTTCCCAGTGTTTTTCCGAACCTGTTAGACGCGCAAGGTTGAAATAAAAATTTTCGGGCGGCGTGAGATAAACAACTGTTTGAATTTCAATATCCGAACTCACAACCGCTTTGGGCGTTTCAGGGTCTTTCAAGCACTCAACGCTTTGCGTCCAATCCAGAGAGGAAAGGGTGTTGAAAAACCGCTTCTCATCGCCCTTGAACGACACAAGCATCTCAATCTCTGAAACTGTTTCCGTCATTCTCCTCAAAGCACCGACGGCGCTTGCGTCCACAACGCCGTCAATCGTGAGAACGCGCGTCCGCAAAACCTGTGCGGCGGCAAGCGCCTTGCCAAGCCCATGAAAAGAAAGATTGCTTTTGTAAAAAGTGAGAGCTTCAAGTATTGCTTCGGATTTCTTTTTTCCGATACCTTTAATGTCCTCTCCGCCGCCTTTGTGAAGACGTTGTTCAAGATCTTCAACGCTTTTTACTCCGGCATCCGAAAAAAGGCGCGCGGTTTTCGGTCCCAGCCCCCTGATCTTGAGCATTTCAAGTATTCCTTCACCAACCTCGGAGCGCAGTTTTCCGTGATACTCAATCGCGCCCGTATCAAAAAATTCCTGGATTTTCGCAGACATATCCTTTCCTATGCCCTTCATAGAAGAAAAATCGCGTCCTTCGGAAAGCATTTTGGAGAGGTCCGACTCCATTTCACTTATCAAATCGGCGGCTTTTTTATACGCTTGTATTCTGAACGGATTGGAATCCTGAATCTCAAGTATTGAGGCAATTTCCGAAAAAAGATGCGCTATTTGGCGGTTCGCGCCCATATGAAATTCCTGCGACTCAGTATATTCTATTGTTGAGTTAAGCTGTTCGCAAGACGGCGGAAATTACTTTGAGCAACCCGATAAAAGTGACGGTTCTGGGCTGCGCAACCTCAACCGGCGTTCCGGTTCTGGGTTGCGATTGCGATGTTTGCTCCTGCGCGGCTGAGGAAAACATCCGCACGAGAAGCTCCGCACTTGTGGAAACAGCGGGCTTGAATCTTCTAATAGACACCTCTCCGGACCTTAGAACGCAGGCGTTGCGCGCAAATATCTCTGAGGTCAGCGCGGTTTTATACACGCACTCACACGCCGACCACACAAACGGCATAGACGATTTAAAACCATTTACGGATTTCGGGCGGAAAATAATAGAGTGTTACGCGAACCCTGAAACCGTCGCGAATTTGAAGAGAAACTTCGGCTACATTTTTGGCGGCGAAAGCCCGGGAGAAGTGAAACCGAACCTGCGCTTGAACGAAATTGACGGAGATTTTTCCATAGAGCACACACGGATTGTTCCGGTGGAAATAAATCACGGCTCATGGAACATTCTGGGCTACAGAATTGGAAACTTCGCCTATTTGACGGACTGCAACGGGATTCCGCCCGAATCAATGAAAAAACTCTCCGGACTTGAACTACTTATAATCAGCGCTTTGAGATACAACCCTCATCCGTCCCATTTCAATCTTGAGCAAACACTTGAACATATAGAAATCATCTCTCCACAAAAAGCGGTTTTAACTCATATGAGTTGCAAGATGGATTATTTTGAACTGAAAAAAACTCTTCCCGCGAATGTGGAACCCGCGAGGGACGGCGCCATTTTTGAAATTCAAAACACGGGAGGCAATACAAGTGTCTGACATGCGTTCACTTATAAAAGGGATTTCCTCAAAATCGGAATCCAAAATAATTATGTGCGTGCTTGACGGTCTCGGAGGACTGCCCGTGAACGGTAAAACCGAACTGCAAAGCGCGAAAACACCCAACCTTGACAAACTCGCGCGCGCGGCGTCTTGCGGTTTTCACACTCCGGTGGCGCCCGGCATCACTCCGGGTAGCGGAGCCGCGCATCTGGGGCTTTTCGGCTACGACCCGCTCTCTTTTATGGTGGGCAGGGGCGTAATTGAAGCCGCCGGGCTTGGCATAAAAACCGGGAAAAATGATTTGGTCGCGCGCGGAAATTTCGCCACCGTTGAAACGCAAAAAAGAAAAAACGTCCTCACGGACAGAAGGGCGGGAAGAATTTCAACAAAACACAGCGCCGAACTTGTTTCGCAAATATCGGCTTCGGTTAAAAAAATCGGAGATGTGAAAATAAAAATCTATCCGGGTCTTGAACACAGATTTGTGGTTGTGTTCACTTTCCCGCATCCGGTTCCGGATGCGGAGCAAATCTACGACACGGACCCGCAAAAGGAAGGGGGTGAGGCACCGCTCGAGGTGAAGACTGATTCGCGAAATAAAAAAACCATCGCCGCCACGCGGACCATACAGCGGTTCTCTGAAAAAGCGAAAGAGGTTTTGAAAAACAGAAAAACCGCGAACTGTGTTCTCCTCAGGGGATTTTCCTCCCCGCCAAATCTTGAAACCTTTGAGCAAACCTACGGGCTCAAAGCCGCGTGCGTCGCGGCGTATCCCATGTATCGAGGCATAGCGCAAATCGCCGGAATGGACATAAAAAACCCGGTCGGCGGAAAAACGGAGCAAATAATCAGTGGCGCGGAAAAGATTTTTTCTGGTTTTGACTTTATTTATCTGCACATAAAATCCACTGACAGATACGGAGAGGATGGCAATTTCAAGGACAAAGCGCGCGCCATCAGCGAGTTTGACAAGTTTGTTCCGCGCCTACTCAAACTCGCCCCGGATGTTTTGATTGTAACGGGAGACCACTCAACACCGGCAGCTATGTCGGCTCACAGCTGGCATCCGGTTCCGCTCTTGATAAAATCACGCCACAGTATCGGCGGTGCGGGCGGTTTTAATGAAATGGACTGCCGCACCGGAGAACTGGGAATCATAAGGGCGGTTGAGATTATGCCGCTCGCTCTTGCTCACGCGGGGCGGCTCGCGAAATTTGGAGCTTAGTCCGTTTGTGATACAATCTGTTTCCTCAAAAGCCGAAGTGGCGGAATTGGCAGACGCGCTATCTTGAGGGGGTAGTGCCCTTGTGGCGTGGGGGTTCGAGTCCCCCCTTCGGCATACAAATCTCTTAAAAACTTTTTACTACGGCTTTTCTTCCGCGCCGTCCGTCTTTTCGGGAACGGGAAAAGCGGTTACAAAAATTCTGTAAATCTCTTCGGCTCTTTCCCTGTTTCCGGCTTTTGTGTAAGCGGTTCCGAGAAGCGGCAGAACGCGCCTCACGTGAGACGGGGTTCCGAGCGGTCTCAACTCTTCAAAATAACCGATGGCTTTTTTCCATTCTTCAAGGCGGAAACTGGAAAAGCCCGCCATAAAAAGAGCTTCGGTTTTGAGAATGGGGTCGGGCGAGCCCCCGAGAAAACTGTCCATACGCTCGCGCGACTTTTCATCTTTTTCCATTCCGAACAGTATGGCTCCCTCGTAATACAGAGCCAGTTTCGCTATCTCAAAATTCGGAAAATTGTCTCTGACTTCCCTGAAAATTTCCAGAGAAGAATCGACCTCACCATTCTCATAAGCGGCAACCGCAGCGTCCATTCTGACGTTTGCCTTCAGCATCTCTTTTTCGCGTGAATCAACCATAAATACATAAAGAAGCAAAGCCGTAAGCGCGACAAGCACAACTGCGGAGATGGACAGCCGACTCATTGATGGAACACGGTCGGAGATTTTTTCCAGAACGCCGGCTACGCTTGAAAGTCTGCCGTCTTCCATCGGCGGAGGAGAGTTCGAAGGGGTGTCGTTGTTGTTCATAGTTGAGCGGTTATTATAGTTTTTCAAACAATGAGTGGCAAGGCACAAACCGCATTAATATGCGCGTTTCTGGCGTGCGCGGCTTTTATTCCGGCTGGAGCGGGCGGGGAGACTGAATCCCGCCCGGAGCAAGTGATAGTCGCGCCGCTTAAAGGGACGGTCAATCCCTTCTCGGCGGATTTCATCAAAACCGCAATAGAACGGGGAGGCAGGGAAAAAGCCGAAGCGGTGATTGTGATTATTGACACGCCCGGCGGTTTGCTCAATTCAACAAAAGAAATAGTGCAGGACATTCTCAACTCGCCCGTGCCGGTCGTTGCCTACATTTCCCCTTCCGGCGCGACTGCAACCTCCGCAGGCACTTTTATATTTCTCGCGGCTCACATAGCCGCAATGGCTCCGGGAACCAGCGTGGGAGCGGCGCATCCGGTTACGATGCAGGGCAAGGCGGAAGAGGGGAAAACCGGCGAGAAAATCACAAACTTCGCCTCGTCATATATTGACAGCATCGCGCGCCAGAGAAAACGCAACAGAAAATGGGCGGTCAAGGCTGTTACGGAAAGTTCGTCCGTCACCTGGGAATACGCGGTGAAAAACAACATCTCCGACCTCACCGCGCCGGACATGGACACGTTGCTGAACAAAATTGACGGGATGGAAGTTAAAGCGGGCGGAAAAACCATGAAACTTGCGACGGCGGGAGCAAAAATCCTCACGCACAAAATGACGGCGCGCCAGAAAATGGGAAACATTCTCGGCTCTCCGGACATCGCGTATCTTCTTCTGTCTCTGGGCTCAATAGGAATTTTGATGGAGATATACAATCCCGGAAGTATTTTTCCGGGCGTTGTCGGAGCCATCTCCCTTATGCTCGCTTTCGCCGCATTGCAGGTGCTTCCGTTCAACTACGCCGGGCTTGGACTTATCATGGTGGGAACGGGGCTTATGATAGCCGAGGTTTTCATGACAAGTTACGGACTTCTCGCGCTTGCGGGACTGGTCTCCCTTATTGCGGGAGGGACATTGCTTTTTGATCCGGCGCAAACGGGAGGCGTGAATGAAAAAACGCTCGCGACTGTTGGCACGGCTTTTGTTCTTATATTCGGAGCGGTCGCTATCTCTGTGGCGCGCTCACAGAAAACATCGGTTGCCGGCGGAGAGGGACAGGTTGCCGGAATGGAAGGCAAGGTTGTTGACTGGAACGGCGGAGGAGGTATAGTTTTTATCGGCGGAGAATACTGGAAAGCCGAAAGCAACACGCCGCTTTCAAAAGGAGAGCGGATTATTGTTGAGAAAAAAACAAAAGGCTTGAAAGTTAAAGTAAAACGCTCTGATTCTGGAAATTCTTAAGAGTTAAAAAATGATTCCAACTCCTTCAATAACAACCCTGGTCATAATAGGGGTCCTGCTCCTGCTGTCGGGAGCAAAGATTCTTAAAGAATACGAAAGAGGCGTGGTTCTGCGTCTTGGGCGCGTTATCGGCGTCAAAGGGCCGGGCTTTGTCTGGATAATCCCGTTCGTTGATAAAATGACGAGGGTCAGTTTGCGCGTAATCGCAATGGACGTTCCGCCGCAGGATGTAATTACAAAAGACAATGTTTCAGTCAAGGTCAATGCCGTTTTGTATTTCAGGGTTGTTGATCCGATAAACACAATTATCAAAGTGGAAAACTACTATTACGCGACCTCTCAACTTGCGCAAACAACGCTCAGAAGCGTGTTGGGACAGGTTGAACTGGACGGACTTCTGACCGAAAGGGAAGAGTTGAACACTAAACTGCAGGAAGTTCTTGATGCTCAGACCGACGAGTGGGGAATCAAGGTTACGCTTGTTGAAGTGAAGCATGTTGACCTGCCGCAGGAAATGCAGAGAGCTATGGCGAAACAGGCGGAAGCTGAAAGAGAGAGAAGGGCGCGCATCATAAGCGCCGAAGGCGAGTTTCAAGCGTCTCAAAAAATCAGCGAAGCGTCCGACATACTTTCAAGAAATCCCGCTTCGCTCCAACTGCGCTTTCTTCAGGCGCTCTCAGACCTTCCGTCCGAGAGAAACTCAACTATAATACTGCCTCTGCCGATTGATATTCTGAAACCTTTTCTTGAAAAAACAAAGAATGAAACGAACACCTGACGGAAAGACACTTTGAGAGAAAATCCATGCTTTTTGAAAAAGGAGAAATAGAAAACGACCGGCTGTTTTTTGAAGTTTCAAGAAACGCCGCATGGCTAACGAATATATCGGAACTCTCCGAAAACAGAGAGGATTTCAGGTTGCTTTCCCCGATTCTGTTCAAAACGGGCATTGAAAAAATGGGTGGCGAGATTTTCATTTCGGGAACTTTGAGTTTTGAACTGCTTTCACCGTGTTCCCGTTGCCTCAAGCCCGAGAAGAACAGCGTCAGCCACGAGATAAGCTCTTTTGTGCCGTTGCCCCCGAACGAGAGCAAAATAGACATCTCAGACGACATGCGCGAGCAAGTCGCCATGGCGATACCCGAAAAAACCGTCTGCGCGAAAAACTGCAAAGGACTTTGCATATCCTGCGGAGCGGACTTGAATGAAAATTCCTGCAAGTGTGAAAGGCGGGAAGTTGTCCCGCGCCTTAAAGCGCTTAAAGAGATTAGACTGTCTTAAAGTGTATTTGACGAAAAAAGGAGAAAACTGTCATGGCGGTTCCAAAAAGAAAAACATCAACTTCCAAATCAAGAAAAAGAAGGACTCATTACAAAGCACAAACTCCCGCGAGTTCAATGTGCCCTCAATGCAATGAGAAAATGCCTCCCCACAGGGCTTGTCCACACTGCGGCTACTACAAAGGCAGAACTTTCATGAAATCAGAGGATGAAGAAACAGAGCAGTAAAACTCGTCCGTTTCATAAGATATAGATAGCAATGACGGCATTTGTTTTCCCAGGACAGGGCTCACAGTATGTTGGAATGGGAAAGGATTTTTACGACAACTTTCCCGAAGCCCGATTCGTGTTTGAAAGTGCGAGCGAAGCCATAAATGAAGACATGGCGGCTCTGTGCTTCAATTCAGACGAAGAAATTTTGAGTCTCACGGCAAACGCTCAGCCGGCAATTTTGACCGTAAGCGCGGCAACTCTCGCGGTGCTTGAAAAGGAAACGGATATACGTCCGGACTTTGTCGCGGGGCACAGCCTTGGGGAATACTCCGCGCTCGTAGCCGCCGGAGCCATTGAATTCGCGGATACGGTGAAAATCGTCAGAAAAAGAGGCGAGTTTATGCAAGAGGCGGTTCCCTCAGGCGAAGGAGCGATGGCGGCAATCATAGGTTTGAAAAAAGACGAGGTTGAGCAGGTGTGCGAAAACTGCTCCGGTGGCGGCGCGAAAAATGTGTGGCCAGCAAACTACAACTCTCCCGAACAAACCGTCATATCGGGACGCGCGGACGAAGTGGAAAAAGCTTCAAAGATATCTATTGAGCGTGGCGCGAAAAGAGCAATACCTCTGAAGGTGAGCGCGCCTTTTCATTGCCCGCTTATGAGCCCCGCCGCGGAGAAACTTGTGCAGACGCTTGAAAGCGTCAAAATTTCAGAGGCGCACGTGCCAGTCATAACAAACCTTGAAGCGGCCCCCAACACTGACCCCGAAAGAGTCAAAGAGATTTTGCTTCTGCAGATAACAAATCCGGTCAGGTGGTCTGAATCAGTTGAATATATGAAAGAGCGGAATGCGAACAAGTTTATTGAGATAGGTCCCGGCAAAGCTCTTTGCGGACTTATAAAAAGAACCGTAAAAAACTTGGAAACTTCAAATCTTGAAATGACGGAGCAGTTGCATAAGATTTAGCAAAATGTTTTCGGAAACGGAATTTAGAGGCAAAACCGCCCTCGTCACCGGCGCATCAAGGGGAATAGGAAGGCAGACGGCAATAGAACTTGCGCGCGGCGGTTGCCATGTGATAGTGAACTATGTTTCAAACACCGATGCGGCAAAGAAAACGCTTGACCTTATAGAAAAAGACGGAGGCAGCGGCGAAATAATGGGCTTTGATGTCGCCAATTACAAAGCGGTCGACAAATCCCTTGAGCCGATTGTGAAAAAAAGCGGCATTCAAATACTCGTTAATAATGCGGGAATCACAAAGGACAAACTTTTTGTCAGAATGAGCGAACAGGACTGGGATGATGTTCAAAGCACAAATCTCAAAGGGGTTTTTAACTGCACAAAAGCCGTGGTGAGAAGGATGCTTAACGACAGATACGGAAGGATAATCAACATAACGTCCGTAGTCGGCGAAATGGGAAACCCCGGACAGATAAATTACTCTTCGGCGAAAGCGGGAATAATAGGGTTTACAAAATCGGCGGCAAAAGAGTTTGCTTCGCGCAACGTAACAGTCAATGCTATCAGCCCCGGATTTGTGGAGACTGACATAACGGCTCCAATCCCCGAAGAAATGAAACGCGTATACCTTGAATCCATCCCGCTGGGAAGATACGGAAAAGCCGAAGACATATCCGGCGTGGTGGCTTTTCTGGCGTCCGAAAGGGCGTCTTACATCACTGGTGAAGTTATAAAAATTAACGGTGGTCTTTACATTTAGTCTTGAAAAAAGATATAAAGACAAAAAATAAACTAAGGAGGACATTAAATGTCTCAAGATAAAGAAACTGAAATGGTAGGGAAAATTAAGGGTATGATAGCCCAGCAATTCGGCAAATCCGCTGACGAGATTGAACTGGAACAATCATTCATTGACGACTTGGGAGCGGATTCCCTTGACTTGGTTGAACTCGTTATGACGATAGAGGACGAGTTCGGAATTGAAATTCTGGACGAAGACGTTGAGAAGATTATCACCGTTCAGGACGCAGTTGGTTTCATAAAGGAAAAACAGGGCGATGGCGCGTAGGGTCGTCATCACAGGCATAGGGCTTATAACTCCGCTCGGCATTGGGCACAAAGAAACCTGGGAGGGCATATGCGCCGGAAAAAGCGGCGTGGGAGCGATAACGCGCTTTGATGCCTCAGACCAGAAAACACAAATAGCGGGCGAACTCAAAGAATTCAGCCCTGAAAATTTCATGAGCAACCGTGAAGCCCGCAGAGACGATCCGTTTATTCAGTACTCAATAGCTGGCACAAAACTCGCGCTTGAAGACGCGGGGCTTGAAATCACGGATGAAATCGCCCCGAAAGTTGGAATCATTATCGCTTCGGGAATCGGCGGAACAATAACCTACTGCAAAATGGTAAGGACTCTTGACGAAAAAGGTCCCGGCAGGGTTTCACCGTTTTTTATTCCGAATGTGGTAACAAACATGGCGGCGGGATACGGGTCCATAAAATTCAACGCACGAGGTCCCAACTGCAGCACCACAACGGCGTGTGCGGCAAGCGGGCACTCGCTTTCCCTGTCAGTGATGCTGATTAAAAACGGAGACGCGGAAGCCATGATAGCAGGTGGGAGCGAAGCGCCGCTTGTTCCTCTTACGGTTGCGGGCTTTAACGTCATAAAAGCGCTTTCAACCCGCAATGACGACCCTGCAACGGCGTCAAGACCCTTTGATGCTGAAAGAGACGGCTTCGTGCTCTCTGAAGGAGCCGGGACCGTGATTCTGGAAGAGCTTGAATTTGCAAAGGCGCGCGGCGCGGAAATATACGCCGAAGTGCTTGGCTCCGGAATGAGCGGAGACGCGCACCACATCACGGCTCCGTCCCTTGACGGGCCCGTAAGATGCATGGAAATGGCACTTCGCAATTCGGGTCTCAATCCTCAGGACATTGACTACATCAACGCTCACGGCACATCAACAAAACTTAATGACTCCAATGAAACCGCCGCAATAAAAAGCGTTTTCGGCGACAAAGCGTATGGTATTCCCATCAGTTCCACTAAATCAATGACGGGGCACATGCTTGGAGCGAGCGGAACGGTTGAAGCATCTTTGAGCGCTCTGGCAATTAAAAATTCAGTAATTCCCCCGACTATCAATCTTTTTAACAAAGACCCTGAGTGCGACCTTGACTACGTGCCCAATGAGGCGCGGGAAGCAAAACTGAAAACCGTACTCTCAAACTCATACGGCTTTGGCGGCACAAACTCCGTAATCGCGCTTGGAAAGTTTGACTGACGGGTTCTCTGAGAGGTAAGAAAAATACAGGACAAATTCAAAACGCTTGAAGAGATTGAAGTTGGTGGTAAAAAATTCCTTGTTTATTCCCTGCGAAGACTGGAGGAAAATTTCGGAAAAAAAATCGGCAAACTTCCATTCTCCATAAAAATTCTTCTGGAAAACGCGCTCAGAAACTATGACGGCAAAACCGTTACCGAAGATCATGTGCGCGCCATAGCGGAATGGAATGGCGGAAAGCCGGCGTGTGAAATTCCCTACAAGCCCGCGAGGGTAATTCTGCAGGATTTTACGGGCGTTCCGTGCGTGGCGGATTTGGCGTCAATGCGGTCGGCGGTCGGAGGAATTGAAGGCGCGGACTACTCGCGAATAAATCCAATCGTGCCCGTTGATTTGGTAATAGACCACTCCATACAGGTTGATTTCTTCGCCGGAAAGGACTCATTTTCCAAAAATGTTGAGATTGAATACGAAAGAAACGGCGAACGATACCAGTTTTTGAAATGGGCACAGAACTCTTTTGACAATTTCCGGGTCGTTCCGCCGGGAACTGGAATAGTGCATCAGGTTAATCTTGAATGTCTTGCGGATGTTGTCGCTTCGGGCGAAATGGAAGGAAAAACACTCGCCTATCCGGACACTCTGGTCGGGACAGATTCTCATACAACGATGATTAACGGTTTGAGCGTGCTCGGTTGGGGAGTCGGCGGAATAGAAGCTGAAGCGTGCATGCTCGGGCAACCGCTTTATATGCTCATGCCCGAAGTCATAGGTTTCAAAATCACCGGACAACCTTCTGAAGGCATCACGGCGACCGACGTTGTTCTCACCGTTACGGAAATGCTCAGACAAAAAGGGGTTGTCGGAAAATTTGTTGAATTCTACGGCGACGGGCTGTCGGAACTGTCCCTCGCGGACAGAGCCACAATAGCAAACATGGCACCCGAATACGGCGCGACCATGGGATTTTTCCCCACGGACGCTGAAACCTTGCGCTATATAAACTCAACCGGCAGGGGAGACCGCGCCGAGTTGATTGAAAAATACGCAACCACGCAAACGCTTTTCAGGAAAACCGGCGAAGAACCCGAATACACCGACACTCTTGAACTTGACATTGAGACTGTCGTGCCCTCGGTTGCAGGTCCCGACAGACCTCAGGACAGAGTGGCGCTTAGCAATTTAAAAGCCTCGTACGAGAAAAGTATCAGCGAGAAAACAGACGGCTCAAGTGCCGGCAAAACAAGAATTGAAATCAACAATGAAAGCCACGACATTGAAGATGGCTCGGTTCTCATCGCGGCAATTACAAGTTGCACAAACACTTCCAATCCGTCCGTTATGATGGCAGCGGGTCTGCTTGCGAAAAAAGCGGTTGAAAAGGGTTTGCAGGTAAAACCTTATGTAAAAACAAGCCTCGCACCCGGCTCACGGGTTGTTACGGACTACCTATCTTCGGCGGGATTACTTGAACCTCTTGAAGCGCTCGGGTTTCACCTTGTCGGATACGGATGCACAACCTGCATCGGCAACAGCGGACCGCTTCCGCACGAAGTTGAAGAAGGAGTCAAGAAAGGAAACCTGACCTGCGCGTCCGTTTTGAGCGGCAACAGAAACTTTCAGGGCAGAATTCACCCGCTTATAAAATTCTCCTATCTTGCATCCCCGCCGCTTGTGGTTGCTTTCGCTCTCGCCGGAACCGTGAATACGGATATTCTGTCCGCCCCGATTGGCAAAGACGAAAACGGCGCGGAAATCTACCTCAAAGACATATGGCCCGGTCAGGATGAGATAAACAAAACCCTTTCCGAAGCCATCAGTCCGGAAATGTTTAAGCAGCAGTATTCGCACGTTTTTGAAGGCGACGACATGTGGTCGAGCCTCACCGCTCCAAAAAGACCGATTTACGAATGGGATGAAAAATCCACATACATACAAAATCCGCCTTTCTTTGAAAACTTTTCCCTTAAAGGCTCGACACAGGCGCGTCCGCAAAGCATAGAAGAGGCGAGGGCTCTTGCGGTTCTGGGAGATTCGGTAACAACGGATCACATTTCGCCGGCAGGTGTAATTCAACCGGACGGACCGGCGGGCAAATATCTGATTTCAAAAGGCGTTGAGAAAAAATACTTCAATAGTTTCGGAGCGCGGCGCGGAAATCATGAAGTCATGATGAGGGGAACTTTCGCAAACATCAGAATAAAAAACCTCATGATTCCCGGAACCGAGGGCGGATACACGGTGCATATTCCATCCGGGGAGCAGATGGCAATTTACGACGCGGCGAACAAGTATATGAAAGAGGAAACTCCGCTCATAGTCATCGCCGGAAAAGAATACGGAACCGGCAGTTCGCGTGATTGGGCGGCAAAGGGAACGGCTCTTCTGGGAGTGAAATGTGTAATAGCGGAAAGTTTTGAGAGAATCCACCGCAGCAATCTGGTCGGAATGGGTGTTCTTCCCCTGCAATTCAAAAAAGATGAAAATGCTCAAACTCTTTCCCTGACGGGCTTTGAAACCTTTTCCATACAAGGGCTTTCAGGTGAAATCACACCCGGACAGGAATTTACCGTAAAAGTAAGTGGAGAGAGCGGAGAAAAAAACTTTTCCGCGATTTGCCGTCTGGACAGCCCCGTTGAAGTAGAATACTACAACAACGGCGGAATCCTTCAGACGGTAATTAAGCAAATGATTTGACTTCCGTTTATTTGTTTTTGTTGTGGCGGTTTGTTATATTCAGAGGATATTGAAGGCGCACCAAGAGAGTTGAAGTGCCGTTACTACTGAGTGTGCACCTAAGTGTGGAAGAAAAAGAAGACCGAAAAATATTTTGAGCCTTTTCCCGTACGCTGGAGAATCGGGCAAAGGCTAAACAATTTAAGCAAGTGGCTCATAGCCGCGCTTGCGGCAATCTGCGTCATAGGACTTATAGTAGTATTCCTTTCCCAGCACACTCCAAAAAACAGCCTCACGGACATCACTTTCGTTCGTGACGCGACCCACAGACAGATTGAAACCGCAGTCAGAAAAGGAGCGGACGCTAACGGAAGAGACGATCGGGGAAATTCGCCTCTTATAATTGCCGCCATAGCAAGGCAGGATACGGAAAGTTTTATCACTCTTATACAAAACGGGGCGGAGGTCAATGCAAGAAACAATGAAGGCAAAACCCCTCTTATGGTAGCGGCGGAAGTAAATCCGAACCATGAAGTTATTCTTGCTCTGATAGAGAACGGAGCTGATGTAAGAGCCCGAACCCCGAACGGAGAAACCGCTCTTATGTTTGCGGCGTGGAACAACACAAACGAAAAAATACTTGAGACTCTCATAGAAAAAGGAGCCAACGCCAATGAGGTTGACAGCAACGGCGAAACCGCTCTTATGAAAGCGGCGTGGAACAACGCAAACGAAAAAGTAATCCTCGCGCTTGTGCAAAACGGAGCGGACCCAAACATAACGGGGCTTGACGGAAAAACGCCTCTGTTAAAAGCCGCGTGGAACAGCACAAACCCCGACGTTGTGGTCGCTCTCATCAAAAACGGCGCGAACCCGCACAAAACGGACAGGGAAGGGAAAAAAGCGATAGACCGTCTCCTGGGAAACGAACACCTCAAAGATTCAAAGGCGTATTGGGAACTCAAACAGGTGGATTTTTAAACCCCACCGGCTTAAAACCACCTTGACGCCGTTGACAACAACTTCTTGCACAATTATTATTCCCCGAACCGAAAGACTGCTTTCGGACACTTCATTTTCGTAATTTAGGGAGAAAAGACATATGCCGCAAGGAAAGACAATAAGCATCAAACAGGGCAAACTGCAAGTTCCCGACAATCCGGTAATTCCCTTCATTGAAGGGGACGGAACAGGACCCGACATCTGGAAATCTTCCCAGTATGTTTTTGATTCGGCGGTCGAAAAAGCGTACGCCGGAAAGAAAAAAATTGACTGGTTTGAAGTACTCGCCGGAGAAAAAGCGTTTAATGAGACCGGAAACTGGCTTCCGGACGAAACCGTTGAGGGTTTTAGAAAATACCTTGTGGGAATCAAGGGGCCTCTCACAACCCCGATTGGCGGAGGCATAAGAAGCCTCAATGTGGCGCTCAGGCAAATACTTGACCTTTATGTCTGTCTGCGTCCGGTGAGATGGTACGAAGGCGTTCCGAGTCCGGTCAAAAGTCCTCAAAATGTTGACATGGTGATTTTTCGCGAAAACTCCGAAGACATCTACGCGGGAATTGAATGGAAATCTCAAACTCCGGAAGCAAAAAAAATCATCAATTTTATACAGGACGAAATGGGAGTTGAGAAAATCCGCTTTCCTGAAACTTCGGGAATTGGAATCAAACCGGTTTCACAGGAAGGAACAGCCCGCCTTGTCCGTGCCGCGATTCGCTACGCTCTGGAACACGAACGCAAAAGCGTCTGCTTTGTTCACAAAGGCAATATAATGAAATTTACCGAAGGCGCTTTCAAAGACTGGGGCTTTGAGGTGGCGGTTTCAGAATTTCGTGACCAGACCATAACAGAAAGGGAAAGCTGGATACTGGACAATAAAGACAGAGACCCGGAAATCAGCATCGAAGACAACGCGAAAAAAATAGACCCCGGATACGACATGATGACAGAAACACAGAAAGCTGATTTGTGCAGTGAAGTGGAGAATGTTGTCAATTCAATCTACGGTTCACACGGGAACGGAGCATACAAGAAAAAACTGCTGGTTAAAGACACCATTGCGGACATAACTCTTCAGCAGGTTCTCACCAGAGCCAAAGAGTTTGACGTTATCGCAACCATGAACCTCAACGGAGACTATCTGTCAGACGCCCTTGCCGCACAGGTCGGGGGAATAGGAATCGCTCCGGGGGCAAACATAAACTACGAAACGGGGCACGGAATCTTCGAGGCAACCCACGGAACGGCTCCTAAATACGCCGGGCAGGACAAAGTGAACCCCAGTTCGGTAATTCTTTCCGGAGTCATGATGTTCCGCCATCTCGGCTGGAATGAAGCCGCCGACCTTATTGAGAAAGGCATGGCGGAGTCAATCAGGAAGAAAACCGTTACCTACGACTTTGAGCGCCTTATGGACGGAGCAACTCTCCTAAAATGCAGTGAATTTGGCAACGCCATAGTTGATAATATGGGTTAAACCCCAGAGGGTAGCAAAACATGGCCAGGCCGAAAGTTTCCATCATAGGCGGAGGTAACGTTGGCGCGACCGCAGCTATGAGAGTCGCTGAGGCCGAGATTGCCGACGTCGTAATCGTTGACATAGTTGAGGATATGCCGCAGGGCAAAGCACTGGACATGTCGCAGATGTGCGCGGTCCTGGGTGTTAACGTAAAAGTCTGCGGAAGCAATGAATATGATGAAACGGCCGGTTCGGACATCATAATCATCACTTCGGGCATCGCGAGAAAGCCGGGAATGAGCAGAGATGACCTGCTTGCCACAAACACAAAAATTATCCGTCAGGTAGTCAAAGCGGCGGTGAAAAAATCCCCGAAGGCAATTCTTATTCTTGTAACCAACCCGCTTGACGCTATGGTTTATGCGGCTTACAAAACAAGTGGTTTCCAAAAACACAGGGTGATGGGAATGGCTGGCGTTCTGGACTCGGCGCGCTTCAAAACCTTCATAGCGGAAGAACTGAATGTTTCGGTGGAAAACATAGACGCGTTTGTGCTTGGTGGGCATGGAGACGATATGGTTCCGCTTGCGCGCTACACGACGGTTTCGGGAATCCCGCTTACGGACATTCTTCCGAAAAAAAGAATAAACGCCCTGATAGATAGAACCCGCAAGGGCGGCGCGGAAATTGTGGGACTGCTTAAAACAGGAAGCGCTTTCTATGCGCCGGGAGCGGCCGCGGCTCTGATGGCGGAAGCCATAATCAAAGACAAAAAACAGGTTCTTCCATGCTGTGTGCTCGCCGAGGGCGAATACGGCGTCAAAGGAATGTTTGCCGGGCTTCCGGTAAAACTTGGCGCGGGCGGCGCGGAAGAGATAGTTGAAGTAGACCTTACGAAGACCGAAGCCAAACAGTTGAAAACTTCAGTCGCAAGCGTAAAAGAGTTGTGTGATAAGATTGATAAAATAAAAGGATAATCAATGCCATCAGTAGCGAAAAAAATTCTCAACGCGCTCACGGGCATTGGACTTATCTCATTTCTTGTAGTCCACCTTCTGGGCAACTTGACGCTTTTCAGCGATGACTCAAATCTTTTCAACACCTACGCCAAATACCTTCACGACCTCGGCTGGCTTCTCATGGCTATTGAAATAGGGTTGCTTGCGCTGTTCGCCGCTCACATAATCAGTTCCATCGCCATCACAATTTCCAACAGAAAAGCCCGCACCGGAAAATACGAAGCGACGTCAAAAGGCAGAGCAACCACCACAAGCCCCGCGGTTTCAAGAAATATGATTTACACGGGCATACTGCTCGGAGCGTTTGTCGTGTGGCATGTTTTGTCTTTCCGGTTCGGTCCCGGAATCGCCGAAGGGTACTACACTACGATTAACGGCGAAGTGACAAGAGATCTTCACGCGCTTGTTTACAATTTTTTTGAAAGCCACCTCAATGTGGTTCTATATATGGCGGCGATGATTTTTCTGGGCTTCCACCTGCGCCACGGATACTGGAGTGCGTTTCAGTCTCTGGGAGCGGTGAACAAAAAATATATATCTTTTGTAACCACGGCGGGATACTTGATGGCGGTTGTTCTGGCGGCGGGATTTCTTGTGATACCACTTTGGGTGCACATCACCGGGCACGGAGGATAAAAAACAAAATTGTCTTTTAACGCAAAAATTCCCGAAGGCGCACTTAAAGATAAATGGACTAAATACAAATCCACCGTGCCTCTGGTCAATCCGGCGAATAAACGCGGGTTCAAAGTCATTGTGGTGGGTAGCGGGCTCGCCGGAGCTTCCGCAAGCGCGTCTTTGGCGGAGTTGGGATATCAAATAACAAACATCTGCATACAAGATTCTCCGAGAAGAGCTCACAGTATCGCCGCGCAGGGCGGAATCAACGCCGCGAAAAACTACCAGAATGACGGAGACAGCGTATGGCGTCTTTTTTATGACACAATCAAAGGCGGGGACTACAGGGCAAGAGAGGCAAACGTTTACCGGCTTGCGGAAATAAGTGCGGGAATTATAGACCAGTGCGTCGCGCAGGGCGTTCCGTTCGCCAGAGACTACGGGGGGCTGCTTGAAAACCGCTCTTTCGGGGGCGCTCAGGTGTCCAGAACTTTCTACGCGCGCGGACAAACCGGGCAACAGTTGCTCATAGGCGCATATAGCGCGCTTATGAGACAGGTGGACAAGGGAAGTGTTGAGATTTTCCCGATGAGAGAGATGCTTGACCTTGTCGTCATCGGAGACGCGGCGCGCGGAGTGGTGTGCAGAAATCTCGCGACCGGCGAAATAGAATCATACAGTGCGGACGCGGTTGTTCTCGCGACCGGCGGATACGGCAACATCTACTATCTTTCCACAAACGGCAAAAACTCAAACGCGACAGCGGCATGGCGCTGCCATAAAAAAGGCGCACTGTTCGCCAATCCATGTTTTACGCAAATTCATCCCACATGTATTCCCGTGTCGGGAGACCATCAGTCAAAATTGACGCTCATGAGCGAAAGTCTGCGCAATGACGGAAGAGTGTGGGTTCCGAAAAACAAGGACGACAAACGAAGCCCCGACCAAATCCCTGAAAATGAGAGGGACTACTACCTTGAGAGAAGATACCCCGCCTATGGAAATCTGGTGCCGAGAGACGTGGCTTCAAGAGCCGCCAAGGCGATATGCGACGAGGGGCGGGGAGTGGGAGAAACCGGGCTCTCAGTCTATCTGGATTTTGCATACGCGATAGAACGCCTCGGGCGGGACGCGGTCAAGGAAAAATACGGCAACCTTTTTGATATCTATCACAAAATCACGGACGAAAACCCCTACGAAGTTCCAATGAGAATCTATCCCGCTGTTCATTACTGCATGGGCGGGTTGTGGGTTGATTACAAACTGATGAGTACAATTCCCGGTCTTTTTGTTCTCGGAGAGGCGAATTTTTCAGACCACGGAGCAAATCGGCTCGGCGCGAGCGCGCTTATGCAGGGGCTCGCGGACGGATATTTTGTCATTCCCTATACAATAGGCGAATACTTTGCCGGCGCGAATTTGCCGGACATCAGCGCCAGCGTGGATGAATTCAAGCAAGCCGCCGAATCCGTCCGGAAAAGCACGGACAAAATGCTGTCAATTAAAGGAAGCAAGACAGTGTTGGAGTTCCACCGCGAGCTCGGAAAAATCATGTGGGACTATGTAGGAATGTCCAGAAGCAAAGACAGCTTGAACCACGCGCTTGCTGAAATACCTAAACTCAAAGAGGAGTTTTGGAGCAACGTCAAAATCCCCGAAAACTCCGACACTATAAACAAAAACCTTGAAATGGCGGGCAGGGTCGCGGATTTTCTTGAACTCGGCGAACTGATGGCGAAAGACGCTCTTGAAAGAGAGGAGTCGTGCGGCGGACATTTCAGGGAGGAATATCAGACCGAAGAGGGCGAAGCGTTGCGCGATGATGAAAAATACGCCTATGTTGCCGCGTGGAAAAACAATCCGGACGGAAGTCCCGAGATTCAGAAGGAAACTTTGGGCTTTGAGTTTGTGAAACCGTCAACGAGGAGTTACAAATAAACCGTTTCAATGTCTGAAAACTCCAAAACAATGAACCTCACGCTGATGGTCTGGCGGCAGAAAGACGCACAATCCAAAGGTGCGATGGAAAAATACGAAGCGGCGGGCGTGTCGCCCGATATGTCTTTTCTTGAAATGCTTGATGTCGTGAACGAGGGGTTGATTAAGGAAAATAAAGACCCCATCGCTTTTGACAGCGACTGCAGAGAGGGAATTTGCGGCACTTGCGGAATTACCATCAACGGAGAAGCTCACGGACCCGAATCAACAACAACGGTTTGCCAGTTACATATGCGTCATTTTAACAACGGAGACACCATATTTATTGAACCGTTCAGGGCAAACGCTTTTCCGGTTCAAAAAGACCTTGTTGTTGACAGAAGCGCGTTTGACAGAATCATAAGCGCGGGCGGATACATCTCGGTAAACACGGGAAGCGCGCCGAACGCGAATGACGTTCCCGTTCCTAAAAACATAGCGGATGACGCCATGGATTCAGCCGAATGCATAGGGTGCGGAGCATGCGTTGCGGCTTGCCCGAACGCGTCCGCTTCGCTTTTCACATCGGCGAAAATATCGCATTTGGGAGTTCTGCCTCAGGGTAAACCCGAAGCGGCGGGCAGAGTTAGAAGGATGATCAACCAGATGGACGCCGAAGGGTTCGGAAACTGCTCAAACCACGCCGAGTGCGAAGCCGTCTGCCCAAAAGGAATTTCAATCATTAACATTGCAAGAATGAAAAGGGATTGGATAAAATCAGCCCTTAAATAAACTCCCGAGGAGAAAAAAATGAACCTTCACGAATATCAATCAAAGGAATTGCTGGGAAAATACGGTGTACCCGTTCCGGCGGGAAAGGTGGCGGCTACGGCAAAAGAGGCGGTGGAACACGCCAAATCCCTGAAGTTTGACAAGTTTGTTGTCAAGGCACAGGTGCTTGCCGGGGGCAGAGGAAAAGCGGGCGGAATTAAAATTGCCGAAACCCCCGAAGAGGTGGAAAAAATCAGTTCCGAAATGCTGGGGATGACGCTTGTAACACACCAGACCGGACCCGAAGGAAAGGTTGTGCGCAAAGTTCTCATTGAAGAGCCGGCGGACATCAAGCACGAGTTTTATCTGGCGATTGTGTCAGACCGCTCAAACGAAAAGGACGTTGTTATGGCAAGTTCCGAGGGCGGGGTGGAAATTGAGGAAGTCGCGGAAAAGACGCCTGAAAAGATTATCAAGGAATTTATTGACCCGGCAATCGGCATACAGCCGTTTCAATGCAGGCGTATCGCCTTTGGAATCGGCCTTACGGGCAAAGCGGTGAACAAAGCGGTCGCTTTTATATCAGCGCTTTACAGGCTTTACACTGAAAATGACTGCGCAATCGCGGAGATAAACCCTCTGATACTGACCGGAGAGGGCGAGTTGCGCGCGCTTGACTGCAAAGTGAATATTGATGACAACGCCCTGTACAGGCGCAAAGCGCTTGAAGAAATGCGGGACGTAAGCGACGAAAACCCGCTTGATGTGGAAGCGAGAGAGGTGGGAATCAGCTTCGTCAAAATGGAAGGCAACATAGGATGCCTTGTCAACGGGGCGGGGCTTGCGATGGCGACAATGGACATTATTAAATACTACGGCGGCGAGCCGGCCAACTTCCTTGACGTCGGCGGCGGCGCTACCACTGAACAGGTAACGAAAGCGTTCAAAATGATACTCAGCGACAAGAACGTGAAATCGGTTCTGGTCAACATATTCGGCGGCATAATGAAATGCGATGTCATTGCGGAAGGCATTATCGCCGCCGCCAAAGAAGTCGGAATCAATGTTCCGCTCGTTGTGCGGCTTGAAGGCACAAACGTTGAACTCGGCAGAAAAATGCTCTCGGAATCCGGACTTGACATAACAACCGCCGCGGATATGAAGGAAGCCGCGGAAAAAGCGGTAAAATCCATATCCGGCTGAAAAAACGCGGTTTTCACCGTAAATGTAAAAACACCAAAGAGATATTACACTTACGGTTTGCGGTGTAACCGCCTTATTTCACACACAAATTTTTACCCGTAACTTAAAAGGTTTCTTTTTCGGGCGCGTCTTTACCGCTTGACATGGGACTTTCGGTGCTTATTTTGTTTGCCTAGGGAAGTGGAAATGAAAATACTTGCGTTAAATTCAAATATCGGCGCGTTCATGAAAGAGGTTGAGTGTTACCCGTTGCTCAGCAGAGAGGAGGAATTCGCCCTTGCCGTGAAGCATTGGGAAACGGGCGACCTTGACGCGGCGCGTGTTCTTGTGAATTCAAACCTGCGCTTTGTGGTTCGCATAGCGAAAAATTACACAAGTTACGATGTTTCCCTCATGGACCTCATTCAGGAAGGGGCGCTCGGGCTGATGACCGCGGTCAAAAAATTCAATCCGCATCGCGGCTACCGCCTTGTTTCATACGCGGTCTGGTGGATAAGGGCGCGCATAAACGAGCACATTATGCGGTTCTGGAGCAGTGTAAGAATAGGAAGCAGTCGCAACGAAAGAAAACTGTTCCAGAAAATTTCTGCGGCGCGACGCGCGCTTTCGGAAGAGAAAACAACACCTGAAAAACTGTCCGAAATGCTAGGCGTGAGCGCGCGGGAAATAACGGAGATGGAAACTAGAACTTCGGCTAGGGATTTTTCGCTTGATTCCAAAATCGGCGGAATGTCCGGCGCGGGCTCGTATCTTGAACTTGTCGCGGACACAACCCCGTCTCAGGAAACGGCTCTCGCGAAATCGCAAAATGAAAATTGGCGGAAAACGGCTTTGAACAAAGCGCTTGACGGACTTGATGAGCGCGAAAGGGAAATTATCACATCGCGTTTTCTAACAGAAACTCCCGTCAAACTTGAGGATCTCGGAAAAAAATTCAGAATCTCCGCTGAAAGGATACGGCAGATAGAAAACAAAGCCATTTCCAAAATCAAGCGGTCGCCAAGCGTCAGCATGGCAAAAATGGAGGAATAAAATGTCAAAAATAATCGGTATAGACCTCGGAACAACAAACTCCGTCGTCTCAGTTGTGGAAGGCGGAGAAGCAAAGGTAATAGTGAACGAGGAGGGAGAGCGCACAACCCCTTCAACCGTGGCTTTCACAAAAGATGACGGAACACTTGTCGGTGCTTCGGCAAAAAGGCAGGCGGTAGTCAATCCCGCAAACACGGTTTATTCGTCCAAACGCTTGATTGGAAGACGGTTGGATGAGGTTCAGGACCTTGTGGAGAAACTTCCCTACAATGTGGTTTCGGCGGACAAAGGCAAAGATGCGTGGATTGAGATTGAAGGGGAAAAATACTCTCCGCCGCAGATAGCGTCCCATGTTTTGATGAAACTTAAAAAGGCGGCGGAAAGCTACATCGGTTCCGAAGTAACGGAAGCGGTCATAACCGTTCCGGCGTATTTCAATGACAGCCAGCGGCAGGCGACAAAAGACGCGGGCAAAATAGCGGGGCTCAAGGTTGACAGAATTATCAACGAGCCGACCGCGGCGGCGCTCGCATACGGTTTTGACAATCAGAAAGACCGCAAAATTGTGGTTTACGACCTTGGAGGCGGAACCTTCGATGTTTCCGTGCTTGAGATAAGCGAAGGTGTTATTGAAGCGAAATCAACCAACGGCAATACGGCTCTCGGAGGAGACGACTTTGACCGCCACATAATCTCCTACATTATTGAAGAGTTCAAAAAAGACAGCGGCATAGAACTCGCGGGAGACAAAACGGCAATTCAGCGTCTCAGAGAGGCGGCGGAAAAAGCCAAGGTGGAACTGTCAAGCAAACTGGAAACGGAAATCAACCTTCCGTTTATAACCGCGGACTCTTCGGGCGCGAAGCATCTTGTGATGAAAATCACAAGATCGAAGTTGGAGCAGTTAATAGAACCGATGGTCAAGGGAACATTGGAACCGTGCCAAAAAGCTCTTCAAGACGCCGGACTCAAAGCGTCCGACATATCGGAAGTTCTGCTTGTCGGCGGTTCAACAAGAATGCCGCTTGTGCAGAAAACCGTTACGGAATTTTTCGGCAAGGAACCTCATAAGGGAATCAATCCCGATGAGGTTGTTGCAATGGGAGCGGCTATTCAGGGCGCGGTGCTCGGCGGAGACGTAAAAGACATTCTGCTTCTGGATGTTACGCCGCTTTCGCTCGGAATTGAAACACTTGGCGGAATAATGACCCCGATAATTGAAGCGAACACGACAATCCCGACCCAGAAAAGCCAGATATTCACAACCGCCGAAGACAATCAGACGCAGGTGGAAATCCATGTTCTTCAGGGAGAGCGGAAAATGTCCACGGACAACAGAACTCTTGCAAAGTTCATTCTGGACAAAATCCCCGCCGCGCCCAGAGGGCTTCCTCAGATCGAGGTGTCTTTTGACATAGACGCGGACGGCATTCTGCATGTTACGGCAAAAGACAAGGCAACCGACAAAGAGCAGAAAATCAAGGTTGAGGCGTCAAGCGGACTGTCTCAGGAAGAGATAGACGCGATGATAAAAGAGGCGGAGGAAAAGAGCGATGAAGACGAGCAAAAACACAAAACCGTTCAGGCGAAAAATCAGCTTGATCAGTTGATTTACTCAACCGAAACGACCTTTAAAGAACATAAGGACAAACTGTCGGACGAAGAGAGCAAAGATCTTGAGCAGGCGCTTGAATCGGGAAGAACCGCGATAAAATCCGGTAATGCGGACGAGATTGAAAAAGCGTCCGAAGCGATAACAAAAGCGTCTCACAAACTCGCCGAGATTATGTATAAACAGCAGCAGAGCGCAACCGACGGCGCGGCGGACGCGAAACAGCCCGGCGGAGAACAACCCGACAAGAAAAAGGGCGGCGATGACGGGGAAGTTATAGACGCGGAAATAACAGACAAATAAATTGATTAAATCCCTGAAAGGAAAAACTCCGTCCATACATCCGAGCGCGTTTATAGCAAAGCAAGCGGTAATAGTCGGAGATGTTGCCATCGGCGCGCGTTCAAGCATATGGTTCAACACGGTGGCAAGAGGCGATGTCCACCACATAAAAATCGGTGAGGGGACAAACGTGCAGGACAACTCAATGCTTCATGTAACCGGCGGCATGCATCCGCTTGAAATAGGAGACCATGTTACCATTGGGCACAATGCGATTGTTCACGGATGCGTAATCAAAAACAGGGTTTTGATAGGAATGGGAGCAGTCGTGCTTGACGGAGCGGAAATCAACGAGGAATCAATAGTGGGCGCGGGTGCGGTTGTGCCTCCGGGTTTTGTTTTACCTTCGGGAAAACTCGCGGTCGGAGTTCCGGCGAAAGTGGCAAGAGACCTGACGAACGAGGAGAGGGAAAGCATAAGAACATCGGCTGACAACTACATAAAAAACTCAAAAAATTATATGGAAGAGCCGGATTTTGCGGAAGGAAAATAAAAGTGAGTTCAAAGAAAAAAGAAAAAACCGAAGAAACACCGGAACAAAAACCGTCCGCCGCGCCCGCTGACGCGAAACAGACGAAAAAGAAAGAAATCAACGCGGAAAAGGCGGAAAACTTTGAAGAGAAATACAACGAACTCAACGACAGGTTCCTGCGTCTGGCGGCGGAGTTTGACAATTACAAAAAACGCGCCGAAAAAGAAAAAGAAACCGTGCGTCTTTCGGGAATACGTGATTTGGCGGCGTCAATTTTCGGCATTCTGGACAGCCTTGAACTGGCGCTCAAACACAGCTCCCAATCAGACGCGGACAGTGATGGACTTATTCAGGGCGTCCGCCTGACTTACGAGCAATCCGTGTCTCAACTCGGCAACTTCGGCATAACTCAACTGTCCGCCGGAGTTGGCGAAAAATTCAACCCGTCAGTGCATCAGGCAATAGAAAGCAGGCCGTCCGAAGAAGTGGAAAATGGTTGCGTGGCGGAGGAAATCGCGAAGGGATATACTGCGGGCGAAACATTGATTCGTCCGATCTTTGTCGCGGTTTCATCGGGAAGCGCAGAGCCCGAAAGCTCCGAACCGGAAAATAAAGAACAGTCCGGCGAAAACGAAAAACCGGAAAAGTAAAATGGCTAAAACAGACTACTACGAAACGCTCGGTGTTTCGCGCGGCGCAAACGATGACGAAATCAAAAAAGCGTATAGAAAGCTTGCTCAGAAATATCATCCCGACAGAAACAAAGACAAAAAGAAAGCGGAAGAAAAATTCAAGGAAATAAACGAAGCGTATCAAGTGCTTTCAGACGAAAACAAACGCTCTCAGTATGACAATTTCGGACACGCTGGCGCTGGAGGGCAAGGTTTTGATTTTGGTCGCGGGTTTGGCGGCGGAGCCGGGGGTTTTGAAGATTTAGGCGGACTTTTCGGCGACCTTTTTGACGATGTTTTTTCAGGCGGCGCGGGGCGGCGTGGACCGGCGAAAGGACAGGACCTCATACTTGACCTTGGCATATCGTTTGAAGACGCGGTATTTGGGTGCAAAAAAGAGGTTGTGATACCCCGAACCGTGAAATGCACCGATTGTGGCGGCAAAGGCGGAGACAAAACCGTCACCTGCGACCAATGCGGCGGAAGCGGAAACCAGACTTACAGACAAGGACCTTTTCAGATGCGCCAAACTTGCCGTGGCTGTCAGGGCAGGGGCGAGTTGATAACGGAACCGTGCAAAAAATGCCGGGGCAACGGAGTTGTAACGGAAAAAAGCAAGGTCAACGTTTCAATTCCACCCGGAGTTGACAGCGGAACCCGCTTGAGAATCAGAGGCGAGGGGCAAGCCGCCGACAACGGCAAAGGAGAAAACGGCGACCTCTACATACGTTGCATTGTCGCCGAACATGAAACTTTCAGAAGAGAAGGCGCGGATTTGATACGCGAGGTACAAATAAACTTCATCCAGGCAATCAAGGGCGATGAAATCTCAATCCCGTCTTTGAGCGGCGACAAGATTAACTTCAAAGTACCGGGCGGAACTCAGTCGGGAACGGTTATGCGGCTCAAAGGAAAAGGAATTGCCAATATGAACGGCAGAGGCACGGGTGATTTGTTCGTAAACGTAAAAGTGGAAATTCCAAAAAAACTGTCCGGGAAACAGAAAAAACTTATTGATGAATTGGAGAAAGAGTTTTAGTGATTCTGGCATTTTTCGGTTTCGTTTTCCATTTCACTTCCAAAAATCGTAGGGAAATATCAAAATGAGCAAAATCATTATAAAAACAGTTGCAGAATTTCATGAGCGGCTGTACGAACTTAAAAAAGACAACAATTTGTTTTATAGAGGGCAATCTAATGCAGAATGGCAGGTTAATTGCTCTGCTTTTCGTCGCCTGAACCATAAATCCATTGAACCAGACTTGGCAACGCCTCTGGTTATAGGCTATTTGCAATCTCTTATCGATAGGCTCAAAATGCGTGGATTGGCTGATGAAGAAAATCCGAAAAACTTAGAACTGTTAGCAAAATTGCAACACCAAGGGGCTGCCACAGGACTTATAGATTTTACCCGGAACCCTTTGATTGCTCTCTGGTTTGCCTGTAATGAAAACAAAGAAAAAGACGGGGCTGTTCATATTCTTTCCAGTTCACAGACAAAAGAAATAAACAATCAAAACCTTGAAGAGGAAATAGAGGATTTCTATAACAATCATGGTGATTCTAATCCATGGCTATGGGAACCTTCTGCTCGTGGAAATCGCACTGTGGCTCAAAGTTCTATCTTTGTCTTCGGTGTCGTTTCTATTCAACCAAATAGAATGGACAGGTTTTTGGTTGATAAAGATAGTAAAACCCAAATCATTGAAGAATTACAATACACATATGGCATTGATGAAGAATCGTTGTTTTCTGATTTTTCCGGTTATGCCGTGGCAAATTCTTTGAATAAAACATTTGATATTGAACGTAGTGTAAATTACTGGAAAGAAAAGATTGACTCCGCAAACAATGATGTGGAGAAAGCAAGAGCTCACTTTCACTGTGGAGTCGCATACTATGCGGTAAAAAACTCCACAGATGCTATAAATCAATTTAGCAAAACAATAGAACTTAAACCAGATTATGCGGACGCTTATTACAATCGCGGAGGTTGTTATGCAAAGAAAGGCGAATATGACAAAGCCATTGCTGACTACAACGAAGCGATAAACCTTAAACCAAATGATGCGGACGCTTATTACAATCGTGGAGGTTGTTATGCAAAGAAAGGCGAATATGACAAAGCCATTGCTGACTACAACGAAGCGATAAACCTTAAACCAGATTATGCGGCCACTTATAACAATCGTGGGGGTTGTTATGCAGAGAAAGGCGAATATGACAAAGCCATTGCTGACTGCAACAAAGTGATAAATCTTAAGCCAGATTATGTGGAAGCTTATTACAATCGTGGGGGTTGTTATGCAAAGAAAGGCGAATACGACAAAGCCATTGCTGACTGCAACGAAGCGATAAACCTTAAGCCGGATTATGCGGAAGCTTATTACAATCGTGGGGGTTGTTATGCAGAGAAAGGCGAATATGACAAAGCCATTGCTGACTACAACAAAGCGATAAAACTTAAGCCAGATTACTATCTTGTATATTACAACCGTGCAATAAGTTTTTTACACTTGCAAGAGTTTGGTAAAGCCAAAGAAGATTTTACAACCGCCAAAGATAAAGGTCTTGATATAGTTAATTTGTTCAACAATGAATATGGAAGCGTTGCGGATTTTGAAAGCAAAACAAGTATCAAATTGCCTGCAGATATAAAAGAAATGCTTGCAAAAAAATCGTAATGCCTGCTCTTCCAAAAAAAGACTTGGTTACACGCTTGTACGGGTAAACCGCCTTATAAATCCTCATCCGCCCGCAATTGCGGGGATTATTGAAACATTGTCGTTTTCTGAAAGGGCGGTTTCTTTTCCGTCAAGAAACCTGATGTCTTCGTTGTTGACGTAGATATTTATAAACCTTCTGATTTCTCCGCTCTCGTCACAGAGCCGGTCTTTCATTCCGGGGCATTCCGCTTCAAGTTTTTCAATCATATCGCCAATATTTGCGGCGGCAACGTTGAGTTCGTCTCTGTCTCCGGAAAGATTTCTGAGAGGGGTGGGTATTCTGACAAGCGGCATTTTCGGCTCCTTATTTGCTGTTGTTTTCCGCGAACATCTTTTCAAAATCCTCAATATTCGGTTCCATAAGATAAGGGGTTGAAACGCTGTTTTCAATCGCGTCCTGAGTTTTAAGCCCGTTGCCCGTTATGCACAGCACGGTTGGCTCGCCGTCAGGTATGCGACCCTGCGCTATCAGTTTTTTCGCGCTCGCCACCGTAACACCGCCTGCGGTTTCGGTGTATATGCCCTCGGTCTCGGCAAGAAGGGCGATTCCCTCGCGTATTTCGTCATCGGAAGCGTCTTCGCTCCATCCGCCGCTCTCATTTATGATCTTTATCGCGTAGTAACCGTCCGCGGGATTTCCTATTGAAAGCGATTTTGCGATTGTGTCCGGTATAACGGGCTTGAAAAAATCCCTTCCGTCTTTGACGGCGGTGGAAATCGGCGAGCAACCTGCCGCTTGCGCTCCGTGCATAACCGGAGCGGGTTCGGAATCGTCAATAAGCCCGACCTCCCGCAGTTCGCCGAACGCTTTATGGATTTTCGTCAAAAGAGAACCGCTCGCCATGGGAACAACAATATGGCGCGGGAGCTTCCAGCCCATCTGCTCCGCCACTTCAAAACCCAGGCTTTTTGACCCTTCGGAGTAGTAGGGCCTCATGTTCACATTCACAAAAGCCCAATCGCGCTTGCCCGCGATTTCACTGCAAAGGCGGTTCACATCGTCATAAGTGCCTTTAATGCCTATAAGTTTCGCGCCGTAAACAACGGTGTTTATCACCTTGGATTTTTCAAGATCGTGCGGAATAAAAATTACGGCTTCAAGTCCGCGCTCGGCGGCTATTGAAGCGACCGCGTTGGCGAGATTGCCCGTTGACGCGCAAGAAACAGTTTTGTATCCAAACTCAAGCGCCTTTGAAAGCGCGACCGAAACAACCCTGTCTTTGAAGGAAAGCGTGGGAAACGAAACCGCGTCGTTTTTCACATAAAGGTTTTTGTGCCCGAGAGCGCGTCCCAGTTTTTCCGCTTTGAGAAGCGGAGTAAAACCCACATCAAAGCCGGCTTGCGGTTTTTCATCAATGGGAAGAAGCTCGGCGTATCTCCATATGTTCGGAGCGCGAGACGCAATTTTTTCGCGCGAAAGAGCATTTTTCACGGCGGAATAATCGTAATTGACCTCCAGGGGACCGAAACAGTCCTCGCAAACATGCAGAGCTTTTTTCGGGTATGAACGCCCGCACTCTTTGCAGGAAAGTTGCTGAACAAAAGACATTGCTTAAAAGCCCCTTTTTCACAATCAATCCGCGCCGCAACGGACTGCCATGAAGCAAAATCGGGATATTAATATGACAGCGACACGGCGGGTTGTCAAAGCCCGCGCCGCCCGGACGGAAGCGAAATGGTTTTTTGATTGAATCCGGGCATTGTGTAGATTTTATGGGACTTATGGAGATTTTTAACTGCGGACAGTTTTTCATAACAAGGTTCTCTGTTCCAAAAAGCGACTCTAACTACAGTTACACCGTCTGCTGTTCGGAAACGGGAAAGTGCGCCGTTATTGACCCCCTGTCGCCCGGGGAAATCCTTGACCACATCGCAAGCGAAGCAATGTCCGCGGAAGTCATCATTAACACGCACTCCCATCCCGACCACATAGCCGGAAATGAATCCGCGGCAAAGGCAACGGGCGCGCCGATTGTTTCACACGCACTTGGCGCGGAAAAAACCGGAGCACGGCAAACCGTGGGCGAGGGAGACGGCATCAAGTTCGGCAATCTGTCATTCTCGGTTATGCACACACCCGGACACTGCACCGACCACATAACGCTTCTTATTGACGGAAATGCTTTCGTGGCGGACACTCTGTTTCTTTCGGGTTGCGGAAACACCCGTTTCGGAGGCAATGTGAATGACCTTTTCAATTCCGTCCGGCGGCTTGGGCAACTGGACGACAAAATCCGTGTTTTCTGCGGGCACAACTACGCGGAAACAAATCTTGAGTTCGCGCTCAGCATTGAACCGGACAACACAGACGCCAAAAGAAAACTGGGTGAAGTAAGGACAAACGGCAACCCCGTTTCAACAATAGGTGAAGAAAAACTTTACAATCCGTTTATGAGATGCGGAAATGAAGGCGTGGCGGAGAAAATGCGCGAAGTGTTCCCGCAGGCGCGAGATGAAGCCAAAATTTTTTCTGAGCTCAGAGAGCTCAGAAATAACTGGTAAAACAAGGAATGAAAAAATCAAAATCGTCCGGGCGTGAAACTGAAAACGCCCTGAAAAAACTCCTTGAAAAAAGAATCGTGTTCCTTGATGGCGCCATGGGAACAATGATTCAGCGCCTTGGTCTTGAGGAAAAAGATTTCAGAGGAAAAATCTTTAAAAACGCTTCCGCCGAAACGCTGAAAGGAAACAACGATATTCTGGTTCTGACAAAACCGGACGCAATTCTGAACATACACAAGGCGTATCTCAAAGCGGGATGCGACATCATTGAGACAAACACATTCAACGCGACATCAATATCGCAGGCGGATTACGGGTTGCAAGACCACGTTTTTGAAATCAACAAAAAAGCGGCGGAAATCGCGGTGCGGGCGGTGAAGGAAGCCGGAGGGCGAACAAGGCGTTTTGTTGCCGGAGCGCTTGGCCCCACAAATAAAACGGCGTCAATGTCTCCGAAAGTTGAAGATCCCTCTTACAGAGCCGCGACTTTTGACGACCTCAAAGCCGCCTACATTGAGCAAGCCGAGGGGCTCGTCGAAGGCGGCGCGGACATTCTGATAGCCGAAACAAGTTTTGACACTCTCAACCTGAAAGCCGCCATTTACGCAATAGAGGAAATGTTTGAGAGAAGAGGGCTCACAATGCCCGTTATGCTGTCAATGACCATAACGGACATGTCGGGCAGAACGCTTTCCGGACAGACGGTTGAGGCGTTCTGGAACTCGGTCAAACACTCAAATCCCATCAGTGTGGGAATTAACTGCGCGCTCGGAGCATCAGAAATGAGGCCCTATATGGAAGACCTCGCGCGAACCGCGGACTGTTTTGTCAGTTGCTACCCCAACGCCGGACTGCCGGACCCCATGAGCGAAACCGGATATAACGAAAAACCCGAAGACACTTCGGAGCTGCTCACTGAATTCGCCCGCTCATCTCTTGTAAATATCGTGGGCGGATGTTGCGGAACAACCCCCGAACACATCGCGGAAATTGTGAAAAGCCTGAAGAAAATCCCGCCGAGAAAACCCGCAAAGATTCAACCGGCAACCCGCCTGAGCGGTCTTGAGCCGCTAACTATAAAATCGTCAAAAGGAGCGCGAAACAGCGATGGCAATCTGATAATTGTCGGCGAAAGAACAAACATTACGGGCTCTCCGGTGTTTTCGCGCCTGATTAAGGAAGACAAGTTTGAAGACGCTTTGCAGGTCGCGCGCCAACAGGTTGAAAACGGAGCAAACCTTATAGATGTCAATTTTGACGAAGCGATGCTGGACGGCGAAAAATGCATGACGCGTTTTCTCAATCTCGTTTCGTCCGAACCCTCAATAGCGCGCGTTCCGATAATGGTGGACAGCTCACGGTGGGGAGTGATTGAAGCGGGTCTCAAATGCGTTCAGGGCAAATGCATTGTTAACTCCATAAGTTTGAAAGAGGGCGAAAAAGTTTTTCTTGAGCAGGCGCGGACAATCAAACGCTACGGAGCCGCCGCCGTGGTTATGGCGTTTGACGAAAAAGGGCAGGCGGCAACATGCAAGGACAAAGTGAGGATATGCCGCAGGGCATACAAACTGCTTGTGGAAAAAGCCGGAATTGCTCCCGAAGACATAATCTTTGACCCCAACGTGCTCGCCATCGCGACAGGAATTGAAGAACACAACGCCTACGCGCTTGAGTTCATAGAATCCATAAAAGAAATCAAAAAACATTGCCCCGGCGCGCTTATAAGCGGAGGCATAAGCAACCTTTCATTCTCATTCAGGGGAAACAAAAGGGTGCGCGAAGCAATGCACAGTGTTTTTCTTCACCACGCGGTCAAAAACGGCTTGGACATGGCGATAGTTAACGCCGGAATGCTCGCGGTGTACGAAGACATTGAGAAAAATCTGCTTGAAAAAGTTGAAAATGCGGTTCTGAACAAAAATCCGCACGCCGCGGAAGATTTGCTTGAAATCGCCAAAGAGTTCCAGAGCGGCAAAAAATCCGCCGATGAAAAAGACTCAAATCTGTGGAGAAAAGAGAAGATTGAGGAGCGGATAAAACATTCGCTTGTGCACGGAATTGTTGACTTCGTTGAAGCGGACACGGAAGAAGCGCTCAAAAAATATAAAAAACCGCTGAAAGTTATAGAGGGTCCGCTGATGGGCGGAATGAAGATTGTCGGAAAACTTTTCGGGGAAGGGAAGATGTTTCTGCCTCAGGTGGTCAAAAGCGCCCGTGTGATGAAAAAAGCGGTCTCTTTTCTTACACCGCTCATGGAAAAGGAAAAAGGTGGAAAACTGGCGGACAGAAAATTCGTTATCGCCACGGTAAAAGGCGATGTTCACGACATCGGAAAAAACATAGTTTCCGTGGTGCTTTCGTGCAACAACTATGAGGTTATAGACCTTGGCGTGATGGTTTCGTGCGAGAAAATTCTCAACACCGCGAAAAAGGAAAACGCGGACGCGATAGGAATGAGCGGGCTAATAACGCCGTCCCTTGACGAGATGATATACAACGCGGCGGAGATGGAGCGGCGGGGCTTGAACATTCCGCTTCTTGTCGGCGGCGCGACCACAAGCAAAACGCACACGGCGGTAAAAATTTCCCCCGCGTATAGTGGAATGGTTGAGCACGTTAAAGACGCCTCGCTTGTTGTCGGCGTCTGCGAACAGATTTTGAACCCGAAAAAATCCGCACAATACGCGAAAACCCTTGAAAGCGAACAGGAAAAACAGCGGCAACGGCATTTAGCCGGATCGGGCGCGCTTGAATACACGGACATTGAAACGGCGCGGAGCAAAAAATTCAAAGCCGATTGGAAGAAACATTCCGTTACCAAGCCCGAAAAAACGGGCGTTATACCGTTTAAGAACATCAGCACGGCGGACGCCGCCGAATTTATTGATTGGTCTCCGTTTTTCTGGACGTGGGAACTGAAGGGCTCTTTCCCCTCAATTCTCAAACACCCGAAATGGGGCAAACAGGCGACCGAACTTTACAATGACGCGCGTGCGGTACTGGACGAAATTATAAAAACCGGCGCGTTCAATCCGCGCGCGGTAATCGGCTTCTGGCCCGCCAACGGCAACGGGGACGATGTAAAAATATATTCGCCGAACAGCAAAGGCGGGCAGGCAATCGCGACCGCGCATTTCCTGCGCCAGCAAACCTTGAGAAAAAACGCGAAAGAGGAAATCTATTACTGCAACTCCGATTTTATTCTTCCCGAAGAGTCCGGCAAACGGGACTACATCGGGGCATTTGTCGTAACAGCCGGAGACAAAACTGATAAATACGCGGAAACATTCAGACGCGCCGGAGATGACTACACTTCCATAATCGTAAAAGCGCTCGCCGACAGAATAGCCGAATCCCTCGCCGAGATGATGCACAAAAAAGCCCGTGAAATATGGGGTTACGGCAAAAGCGAGAAGTTTTCCAAAGAAGAACTGATAAAGGAAAAATACAAAGGCGTAAGGCCCGCGCCGGGATATCCTTCATGCCCTGACCATACGGGAAAACTCACAATCTGGAAACTTCTGGATGTGGAAAAACACACCGGAGTTTCGCTCACGGAAACCCTCGCGATGAATCCGGCAAGTTCGGTTTCGGGATTTTATTTCGCGCACCCGCAGGCAAAATATTTCAATGTCGGGAAAATACGGGAAGACCAGTTGAAAAACTATGCGAAGAGAAAGAGGGTATCATTGAAAGAGGCAAAAAAATGGCTCACGCCCAACTTGGCGTAAAAATTCACAAAAAGGAGAAATGAAAATGTCTGAAGATTTTGAAAGTACGTTCAAAAAAGGAAATTCGTGCGCCGGTTCCGAAGACTGGAACGGAGCGGTTGAGAATTACAACAAAGCGATTGAAGGAAAGCCCGACCATCCGGACGCGCGCTACAACCTCGGGGTCGCGCTGTCAATGCAGGGCAAACTGCGAGACGCGATTGACTCTTACTCAAAGGCGGTTGAAATTAAGCCGGACTACGCGCAGGCGTTTTACAATCGCGGTTCTCTGCTTGTTGACATCGGAGACCACAGCCCCGCGATAGACGATTTCAACAAAGTTGTAGAGATGATGCCGGATTTCGCGGGAACTTATGTAAGCAGGGGAACGGCTTACGGGCGGCTTGGAAAATACAAACTTGCCATAGCCGATTACGACAAGGCGATTGAAATTGATCCGAAAAACGGCGAAGCGTTTTACAACCGCGCCACCACATACCACAACTTGCTTAGGGATTATGAAAACGCGCTGAAAGATTACGACAAAGCGGTTGAAATCAACCCGAATGACTTTGAAAGCCTTTACAGCAGAGGACACGTCTATGACAGCATGGGCAACAACAAAAAGGCGGCGGAAGATTTCAGCAAAGCGTTTGAGATAAATCCCGAATTCACAAAAGCTCTTTTCGCGCGGGCGACCGAATATCAAAAACTCGGAAAGTTCGCCGAAGCGAAAGCGGATTTTGAAGCGGTAATAACAAAAGAGCCGGACACCGAACTCTCAAGAACCGCAAAAGAGGTTCTCAAAGCAAACGAGCAACGGATGTCGTCATAAGGATTACGCAGACTTAATCAATTCCGGCAATTCCCGCACAAAGCGCGAGCGCGGCAGAACTTTGTCGCATCCGAGTTGTTTGAATTTGTCCGCCGTGTCTTTGTCAACGTGCGGATAGTAGCCAATGCACACCGCGCCGGGCAGGGCGGTTTTTACAAGTTTGAAAGCGGCTTCGGATTCCCCGTTCGCAAGATCCAGAATCACAAGTGAAAGACCGTCCGCCGCCGCAGAGCGCAAATCTTCAAGCGAACGCGCGAACAAAACTTCCGAACTTCCGGAGGCTTCGCGGATGCGCGATGAAAACATAAGGTCTTTTGTGAAGGCGGCGATTTTCAATGCCTGCGTTTTTCCCTTTGACTGAAAGCATATAACCTAACACCCTGAAACAAGTCATGGAAACGCCAATGAGAATAACAGTGATGGCGCTTGCGGTCGCGGCGGTATGGGGGCTCAGCCCGATTTTTGAGAAATTGAGCCTCAGAGACACATCCACAACCGTTGTTATGACGATACGGCTGCTGTTCATATCCGCCGTGATAACGGTTTTTACAATCGCGACCGGCAAAGGAGCGGAGATTTTTCAAATCAGCGGAAAAACGCTGTTGCTTATTATCACCGCCGGGCTTCTGGGAGGCATTGTCGGGCTTTTCCTTTTCTTCTCCGCGCTGAGAGACGGAGAAGCGTCTTATGTTATTCCGCTCGCGGCAACCGCTCCGCTTTTCTCCGCGCTTTACGCCTGGGCAATTCTCGGCGAAAGAGTTACATCAATGCGCCTCGCGGGAATTTTCCTCATTGTTGTCGGCGCCGCTCTTGTTTATTGGACGAAGAAGTAGGTTCTATATGAAAAGAAAAATTACATTTCTCGCTTTGGTTCTCTGCCTGATATTTCCGGCGTTGTCGCACGCAAATAATTTGCTTAATCAGAAGTTTATGGCAACTGCAACAGTTGAAGATGTTGAGAGAGAAATCAGAAACGGAGCGGATGTTAATGCAAGAAATGAACACGGCTGGACGGCTCTGATGTTTGCGGCACAGTTCAGCACAAATCCGAAAATCATTATCTCTCTCGTCAGAAATGGAGCGGATGTTCACGCAAGAGATGAAAACGGCGTTACGGCTCTGATGTGTGCGGCATATAACAACACCAACCCGGAAATCATTACCACTCTTGTTAAAAAAGGAGCGGATGTTAACGCAAGAATTAAAGATGGCTATACGGCTCTGATGGCAGCAGCAGAGAACAATACCAATCCGAAAATCATTACCTCTCTCGTCAGAAATGGAGCGGATGTTAACGCAAGAATTGAAGGCGGGACTACGGCTCTGATGTTTGCGGCCCGTTCCACCACCAATCCGAAAATCATTACCTCTCTCGTCAGAAATGGAGCGGATGTTAACGCAAGAGGTGAAGGCGGGACTACGGCTCTGATGTTTGCGGCAATGTTCAACACCAATCCGGAAATTATTACCACTCTTGTCAGAGACGGAGCGGATGTTCACGCCAGAGGTGAAGACGGGACTACGGCTCTGATGGCAGCAGCATACGGAAATACCAATTCGGAAATTATTAATGCATTACTTGAAAACGGGGCAAGTCCGCGACTTGTGAACGATGAAGGAAAAACAGCATTTGATTATGCTAAAGAAAATGAAGCGTTAAAGAATACCGAAGCGTATTGGAGACTGAATGAATTGCGATACGGTAATCCCACTAAGCCCAAAGGTTTCTTTGACAAAATCAGAGAATTATTTTAGTTCGGTTTTCACCCCTCATAACCAAACACATCCGCGAAATGCTTCACAAGCGAATCACCCAAGATCTTTCAGCATCTTCTTCAAGGTTTCGCGTAGTTTCGGAATATCATTCTCACAGATGTCAAAAACTTCTTCTTTTTCTATTCTGAAATAGTGATGGGCGAAGAAATCCCTTGTTCTTATCATGTCCGTCCAAGGCACTTCTCCGTGGTCGGAAAGGGTGCTGCCATCCATTTTTTCGTCAATTTTTTTGATTGACTCACCCATAGCAATAAGGTTCATACAGATTGCGTCCAAAGTTTTTTGCCCTTCAGGGGACGAAAAATCCTCAGCACTTTTTATGTCTTGAAACCAGCCTATGATTTTTTCCGCAGAGCCGGAAACCTGTATCAGCATTTCTTTCAATAACTCTTTGTCAGACAACGACCATATCCCTCTCTATTCGTCTTTTCAGGTAAAGATTGTCCACATTTCTGCTGACGACATCCACCGGCTTCTTCAGATATTCCCCAAGTTCTCTCTCTATGCGAATCATCACATAAAGGTTCGGCTGTTTGAGTTTAATTACAACATCAACATCGCTTTCAGGTGTTGCTTCGCCTCTCGCAACAGAACCAAAAACGCCCATTTCTAAAATGCCGTATTTGTTTGCGTTTTCCGCTTTCCAGTTCTTCAGTTCTTGCAGTGTTTCTTCCATCGCCCCTGATTATAGCATAGAAACGCCTTTTCCTTCACCGTCTTGTTTGTCAAAACCCCTCATAACCAAACACATCCGCGAAATGCTTCACAAGCGAATCGCAGACCAATTCCGTGTCAATATCATCGGGGGTTTTCGTCCAATCTTTTATTGAGGTCATTTTCACTTGCGGAATTCCGCAGGGAACAATTGTGTCAAACCACGAAAGGTCTGTATTCACATTAAGCGCGAAGCCGTGCCATGTTACCCACCTGCGCACGCCAACGCCGATTGAGGCAATTTTACTGCGCTTGACCCACACGCCCGTGAGTTTTTCAACACGGCGGGCGGAAATGTCAAAATCACCGAGAGCGCGGATAATCACCTCTTCAAGCGAGCGCACATAACCCGGAACGCCGCCTTTGCGCCCCTTGATACCGATAATCGGATAGCCCACAATCTGCCCCGGACCGTGAAAAGTTATGTCTCCGCCTCTGCCCGCGCTCGCATCAACATAAACGCCTTTTTTTTCAAGAAATTCCGGGCTTGCCATAAGGTTTGAAAGATTTCCGCGCCTGCCCGTTGTGATTGTCGGCGGATGCTGGAGAAGAATTAAAGTGTCGCCGGTTTTGTCGGCTATGCGTTTTTCAAGAATTTGCTTCTGGATTTCAACCGCGCCGGGGTAGTCAACAATGCCGGGTTTCTGAAGCTTTAGTTTTTGCAAAACCGTTAAAAGTTTCTCTGTCTGCCCATTGCCGAAAGAGCGGCTTCCATAACGGCTTCGGAAAGGGTGGGGTGCGCGTGCGAGGTTGTCGCGATTTCATAAGGCGTGGATTCAAGCGTTTTCGCCGTGCCGAGTTCGGCAATGAGTTCGGTTGCCCCGTGCCCGATTATGTGCGCGCCGAGAATTTCGCCGTTGTCCTTGTTTGAAATAATTTTCACAAACCCCTCAGTTTCGCCAACCGCGACCGCTTTGCCGACCGCTTTGAAGGGGAAAGTTCCAATGGAAAGGTTGTAGCCGTCATCTTTTGCCTGTTTCTCGGTAAGCCCGACTGTTGCCACTTCCGGCTGGCAGTAAACACAGCCCGGAATGTTGTTGTAATGAACGCGCGTGTCCAGCCCGTTCATGCGCTCAACGGCAACAACTCCCTCATCAGACGCCTTGTGAGCGAGAAGGGGAGGCCCGTTAACATCGCCAATCGCGTAAACGCCCGAACAGGTTGTTGCGTAGTTTTCATCGGTTTTTATAAATCCCTGCTCATCAAGTTCTATTCCGAGTTCATCAAGACCGAGCGGGTCTCCCGAACCGTAAAAACTGAAACTTGTCGGCGCTGAATTGGCGACCGCTTTTCTGCCGATGGCGACAAGCACGATTTCCGCGCTCAAAACTTTTTCCTCTTTTGAAGCGGTGTCCTCAACCGTTACTTTCGCACCCGATTTCGTCTTTTTAATTGACTTATACGCGGTGGAAGTCAAAACCTCCATTCCGCTTTTTTTGAAATTCTTTTCAAGTTCCTTTGAAACATCCTCATCGGCTCCCGGAATGATGTTCGGAGCCATTTCAACAATCGTAACCTTGCTGCCGAAAGAGTTATAGACATAAGCAAACTCAACGCCGATGTATCCGCCGCCGATAATGACGATGTTCTTCGGAACACTGCGGTTCATTATCGCTTCGTCGCTTGTCATAACGATTTTGCCGTCTATTTCCATTCCCGGAATTGTGCGCGGAACCGAACCCGTCGCGAGCATGATTTTCTGGCTCCGGATTTCGCTGTCCTCATCGCCGACAATTCCGACCGCACCCGGACGAAGCAGTTTTGCCGAGCCCTTTATCAAATCAATCTTGTTTTTCTTCAAAAGGAACTCCACGCCTTTGTTTAGAGCCGATGACGCGCCTCTGCTTTTGTCTATGACTTTTGAGTAGTCAAATGAAAGCCCTTTGTGGGAAATTCCGTAGTCTCCGGCGTTTTGGAAATAGTTGTAAACCTCGGCGCATTTAATTATGGCTTTTGACGGAATACAACCCCAGTTCAGACAAACGCCGCCGGGGTTATCGCGCTCAATAACGGCGGTTTTCATTCCCAACTGCGCGGCTCTGATTGCCGAAACATAACCACCGGGACCCGAACCGATAATGACAAGATCGTATTTAGTGGAACTCATATCAGCGGGCTATTCTACATTAAGGAAACAAATTGACCAACCCCGCCCGGTATTCGCGCTTCACACTTTACGCTCCACGCTTCATAATAGTATGGATGCCCGACAAAAAAGCCGAAGAACAGATTGAAGACCGCGAGTGGACGGATTCTTTCAACGAAGTGGTGCGGAGCGAGGGGAAAGACAGAGCGTCCCGCCTGCTGGGGCGTCTTCAAACCTATGCCGCGCGCAACGGCGTGAACATTCCCTACGCGGCGAACACGCCTTACATAAACACCATTCCGCCGGACCGCCAGCCGCAGTTTCCGGGAGACCGTGAAATTGAGCGGCGAATTAAAAACATCATCCGCTGGAACGCGATGGCGATGGTCGTGAGAGCGAACCGCCTTGAAGAAGGGATCGGCGGGCATATCTCAACATACGCTTCGGCGGCGACTCTGCTTGAAGTTGCGTTCAACCATTTTCTCAAAGCGGGAGACCACGGGGACATGATTTATTTTCAAGGTCATTCTTCGCCCGGAATATACGCGCGCGCTTTTCTTGAGGGCAGAATTTCGCTTGAACAGATGAAAAATTTCCGGCGCGAAGCCGGAAGCGGCAGAGGGCTGTCATCGTATCCGCACCCGTGGCTTATGCCGGACTTCTGGGAATTTCCGACCGTTTCCATGGGGCTTTCCCCGATTATGGGGATCTATCAGGCGCGTTTCAACAGGTATCTGGAAAACAGGGGGCTGATAGATAAATCAGACTCCAATGTGTGGGTTTTTCTTGGAGACGGCGAAGCGGACGAACCGGAAACACTCGGCGCGATAACGCTCGCGTCCCGCGAAAATCTGGACAACTTGATATTCGTAATCAACTGCAACCTCCAGCGGCTTGACGGGCCCGTGAGAGGAAACGGGAAAATAATTCAGGAACTGGAAGCCGTTTTTCGCGGTGCGGGCTGGGAGGTTTTCAAAGTGATATGGGGAACGGACTGGGACCCGCTTCTTGAAAAAGACACACGGGAACTGCTTGTTGAGCGCATGGGCGAAACCGTGGACGGCGAATATCAGAAATATGTTGTGGAAAGCGGCGATTACATACGCGAAAAATTTTTCGGCGCACATCCTTTGCTTCTGAACATCGTAAAAAATTATACCGATGAGCAACTGGAAAAACTCGCGCGCGGCGGGCACGACCCCGCAAAGGTTTACGCCGCGTATGAAAAAGCGGCTAAAACAAAGGGCAAACCGTCGGTAATTCTCGCGAAAACCGTAAAGGGCTACGGGCTTGGAGAAAGCGGAGAGGGGCGCAACATCACACACCAGCAGAAAAAACTGAACGAAGAGGAATTGAAAAATTTCAGAAACCGCTTGCGCATTCCCATATCGGACGAACAGCTCACGGATGTGCCTTTCTACAAACCGCCCGAAAACAGCGAAGAAATCCGCTATCTGCTTGAAAGAAGAAAAAAACTCGGCGGCTACACGCCTTCAAGAATCAACAGGGCGACTCCGTTGAAAAAAATCCCCGAAAATATATTTTCCGAATATAAAAGCGGTTCGGGCGAGCGCAAAGCCGCCACAACAACGGCTTTTGTGAAAATGCTTTCCACTCTCCTCAAAGATAAAAACATCGGGCGGCTAATTGTGCCTATTGTGCCGGACGAAGCGCGCACTTTCGGAATGGAACCGCTTTTCCGTCAGGTCGGCATATACGCAAGCGAGGGACAGAAATACGATCCTGTGGACTCGGACACGCTTCTTTACTACCGGGAGGCGAAAGACGGGCAGATTTTGGAAGAGGGAATAACGGAAGCGGGTGCAATGTCGTCATTCATCGCGGCGGGAAGCGCGCACATAACACACGGAATCAACTCCATTCCGTTTTTCATTTTTTATTCAATGTTCGGGTTGCAGAGAATTGGCGACCTCGCCTGGGCCGCGGGCGATATGAGGTGCAAAGGTTTTCTTATCGGCGGCACTTCGGGACGCACAACACTTGCCGGAGAGGGGTTACAGCATCAGGACGGCAACAGTCACCATTTTTCCTACGCTTTTCCCACAATGCAGGCGTATGACCCGGCTTTCGCGTATGAACTCGCCGTGATTATCCGCGAGGGAATGAAAAGAATGTATTGCGACGGAGAAGATGTTTTTTACTACATCACGGTTATGAATGAGCAATACGAACAGCCCGCGATGCCAAAGGGAACCGCCGTTGCCGAAGGCATAATGAAGGGCATGTACAGGTTCACGAAATCAAAAACGCACGGAAAAAACGCACGGAAAGCGCATTTGCTCGGTAGCGGGGCAATAATGAACGAAGCGGTAAAAGCGGCGGGAATTCTGGAGAAAAATTACGGCGTTTCCACGGATGTGTGGAGCGTAACAAGTTACAAGGAGTTGTACAGAGACGCTCAGGAAACCGAAAGGTGGAACAGAATTCATCCTTTTGGAAAAAAGAAAACATCGCATATTGAGAACTGCATGAAAAAAGAAACCGGTGTTTTTGTGGCGGCTTCGGACTATTTGAAATCGTTGCCGTCCTCCATTTCGCGCAAACTTCCCGGGCGGACGGTTGAACTCGGAACGGACGGCTTCGGCAGAAGCGACACGCGGGAGAAACTCAGGGAATTCTTTGAGGTTGACGCGAACAACATCGCCTACGCCGCGCTTTGGGGGCTCAGGGAGGAAGGCGGAATAAACGACAAAACACTTGAAAAGGCGGTCAAGGAACTTAAAATAAATCCGCGCAAAAAAGACCCGATGTTTATGTGGGCGGGCGTCAAATGAAGAACAACGGGTTGATTAAAGAACTGCAAAAACGGCTGGCCGCTTAAGAAGCACTTTGCCCTACTATCCTTGGAGGTGATTGACCGGCACGCAAAGCATCTTCCGGAGCACAAGGAAATGAAAACACGAAAAAGAAAAGAATTGGCAACGGAGAAAAACAGAAATGGCTGAATTCCGTTTGCCCGAAATTGGCGAGAGTGTTGAAGAGGCGACTGTAATCACCGTGTTTTTTGAAGAGGGCGGGACGGTTGGCAAAGACGAGCCAATTGTTGAACTTGAAACGGAAAAAGCCGCTTTTGAACTTCCGTGTCCGTTCGCGGGAACGGTTGAAAAGATGGCGGTCGCCGTGGGCGACAAAATAAAAGTCGGCGGACTTATCGCCGTTATCAGCGAAAGCGGAAAATCTGCGGACGCGGCAACAAAACCCGCGCCGAAAGAAAAACCGGCGGAGGCAGAACCCGCACCGGCGACTGAAAAAGACCCCGAACTCGAAATGCCCGAACCTGCGCCGAAAAAAACAAGCGAGCCAAAATCAAAATCGCAATCTCCGCCTTCATCGCCTTCGGCGAAATCGCTTGCGCGAGAACTCGGCATTGATATTTCAAATATCAAAGGCACGGGGACGCGGGGCAGGGTGTCCGCCGAGGATGTGAGAGCGCAGGCAAAAGATTTAATCCACGCGACTATGGACGGCTCGTCAGACCTTCCGGATTTCAGCCCGTGGGGAGAAACTGACAGAACCCCCGCCTCAACAATCGGAAAAATCTCCGCGCAACGTCTCAAGCGCTCATGGGAAACCGTTCCTCATGTTACCCATAACGACAGCGCGGACATTACCGACCTTGAAGAGCTGCGCAAAGATTTCAGCACAAAAGCGGAAAAAGCCGGAGGCAAACTCACCGTAACGGCGATTATGGTTAAGGTTGTGGCTTCCGCGCTGGGAACGTTTCCGAAATTCAACGGCAGTTTTGATTCCAAACGCGGAGAGTTGGTTTTCAAAAACTACATAAACATTGGCATCGCGGTTGACACCGAAAGGGGGCTTGTGTTGCCGGTTATTAAAAACGCGGATGAGAAAAATATAATTGAAATATCCATTGAACTCGCAGACCTCGCGAAAAGAGCGAGAGAAAAAAATATAAAACCCGATGAACTGCAAGGGGGAAGTTTCAGCGTAAGCAACCTCGGCGGCATTGGAGGCGACAGTTTTACGCCAATTGTGAATTTCCCCGAAGTGGCGATTTTAGGGCTTTCACGCTCAAAAATAAGCCCTGTTTACGATGAGAAATCGGGGCAATTCAAACCACGAATGATTTTGCCGCTGTCGCTTTCATACGACCACAGAATGATAGACGGCGCCGAAGCGGCGAGGTTTGTCCGCTGGATTGCCGAAGCGATGGAAGAACCGTTCAAGCTCGTTTTTGAAGGTTAATTGCGGTGATATGACCGCATAAACCCATCAATCAGGATAGAATAAAGCGCGATGGAACTCCTCATATCAATGAAAGCTGAAGACATCAATACAACAGTTTTCAAGCAGGGCACTATGATGGATATGCCGTCCGATCAGGAAAACGGCTACTTCATAATGGAAATCAGGGATATGAATCCCGAAAAGGTGCGCATACTGCACGAATACGCGGAAAAATTGCAGGAAGTTTTTGAGGAGTCGGAGGAATACATAATTGAAACTTCCGAAACCGGAATGAAAATCAAAAACAAAGTGGACGAGACAAAACCTTATAAAAAAGAGTGGGACAAATGGGCGGATTTCGCCAAAAGAATGCACGACAAACTTGAAAAATACGTCTATTGGGAAATCATCCGCCCCAAAGACTGAAAAACACCGGCGACAAAACCCCGTTATGTCCGAAAAAACGAAAAAGGAATATAAAAACTCACTGAACCTGCCCCAAGCAAAGGACTTTCCAATGAAAGCCGGGCTTCTGCAAAAGGAGCCGGAAATTCAAAAAGAGTGGGACAAAACCGGCCTTTTTTCAGCGATAAAAGAGAAATCCAAAGAGCGGGAAAAGTTCGTCCTTCACGACGGTCCTCCATACGCCAACGGCTCAATCCACATCGGGCATCTGCTCAATAAAATCCTCAAAGACATAGTGGTGCGCTCAAAAACAATGGAGGGGTTTGATTCTTTCCTGACACCCGGCTGGGACTGCCACGGGCTTCCGATTGAGCATAAGGTGCTCAAAGAATCCGAAGACCTCACGGCGGAGGCGGATCCGATTCAGATAAGAAAAAAATGCCGCAATTACGCCGACAAGTTCGTCCGTAAACAGACAAAAGAAATGAAACGGCTGGGAACAGTGGCGGATTATGAAAACCCTTATTTGACGATGACACCTGAATACGAGGCGGGCGTGCTTGAAGTTTTCTCAAAACTTGTCGCGAAAAATATCGTGCGGCACGACCTCAAACCCGTTCACTGGTCAATTGAAAATAAAACCGCGCTCGCCGAAGCGGAGCTTGAATACCATGAAAAAACAGACCCCAGCGTTTACGTTCTTTTTCCGGTTGCGAACACAAGCGCTCTTCCTCAAAGTTTGAACGCGCCCGCGAAAAGCAACGTTTTCCTGATGATATGGACAACAACCCCATGGACGCTTCCGGCAAACCGCGCCATAGCGGCGGCGCGGGACGCCAAATACGGGCTTTACGCCATAAATAAAACGGAGAAGGGAGACAGACGTTTTTGCGTTGTTTCAGAAAACCTCGCGGAGAGCATTTTTGAGCAAACCGGCGCGGACGCCCGAAAACTCGGTTCGTGTTCAGGCGAAGACTTGGCGGACGCTCAAACCGCATATAACCATCCGTTTGTTGAATATCAGGGCAGGGTGATTTGCGCGCCTCATGTGGGAACGGATGAGGGAACGGGGCTTGTTCACACCGCGCCCGGACACGGAGCCGAAGACTACTCCGCGGCGTTGAAGGAAGGAATTGAGATTTACTGTCCGGTTCGGGAAGATGGAACATTTGATGAGTCCGTGCCCGGCTGGCTGCACGGAAAAAATGTTTGGAAAGGAAACGGAATTGTGATTGAAAAACTGCGCGAGGCGGAACTTCTTTTTCATTCAAAAGAAATTGTTCACAGCTACCCGCACGACTGGCGCGGGAAAACCCCGACAATTTTCCGCGCGACCGCGCAGTGGTTTATAAGAATGGATGAACCGGTCGGCAACGGTGGAAAAACCTTGCGAGAACTCGCGCTCGCGAGCATCGCTGATGAAATCAGGTTTCACCCCGAATGGGGAAGCAAACGGCTCGGCGGAATGGTTGAGTCAAGACCCGACTGGTGCATATCGCGCCAGCGCGCGTGGGGGCTTCCTATTCCGGCTTTTACAAATGCCGCGGGAGACATATTAATGACGGAAAAAACCGTGCTTGCGGTTGCGGAGAAAATCCGCGAAAAAGGAAGCAATGCCTGGTTTGAATCGGACTCCGAAGATTTAATCGGCAACTACGACCCCTCTGAAGACGCGGACGCGCCCGCGTGGGCAAAGGAGAACTGGAATCCGTCCGAACTGAAAAAGGGGGCGGATATTTTTGATGTGTGGTTCGAGTCCGGCTCGTCGTGGCATTCGGTTATTGAAAAGGGCGAACAGCGCAAGGGTGGAAAGAAAGCGGGGGCGGATATGTATCTTGAGGGCTCCGACCAGCACAGGGGCTGGTTTCAGTCATCGTTTCTAAACTCGCTCGGTGTGAACGGAAAACCGCCTTTTGAGCATATCTTGACGCACGGTTTTATTGTTGACGCGCAGGGGCGGAAAATGAGCAAGTCCGCCGGCAACGCTCTTGATGTTGAGCAGGTTTTGAAACAATACGGCGCGGATGTCTGCAGATGGTGGGTGAGTTCTCTCAACTACTCAAATGATGTTAAGGCGGACATAAGGATTATAGAAGGCGCGGCTGACGAATACAGAACGATACGAAACACAATCCGCTTTCTTTTGAGCAATCTGGACGATTTCAATCCCGAAACTGATTCGATCGCGCTCAACCAAAATGATGAATACTTGGTTGATAATGTGGCGCGGATAATTCTCAAAAAAACCGTCAACGAAACGGTGAGTTTTTATTCCGCGTTTGAATACAAAGCGGCGAGCGGCGCGATACTCGCTTTCTGCGACCTGTTCCTGAGCAAGCACTACATAGGCGCGGTGAGAGACCGTCTTTACTGCGACAAAGCGGACTCTGAAAGAAGGAGAAAAACACAAACGGTCATATTTGAAATCGCGGACGCTCTGATACGGCTTTGCGCGCCAATCCTTGTCCATACGGCGGAGGAAGCGTATCACTGTCTGTCAGGAGACGTAAAAGAGGCAAGCGTTCACTTAACCGATTTTCCGCGAAGAACGGAATTGTCTGAAAAAGAAAACTCCGTGTTGGATGAATGGGAAACCTCAATCATTCCTTTGAAAGACCAATGTCTGCTCATGCTTGAAAAAGCGAAAAAAGAAGACAATCCGTCAAACCCTCTGGATGCCGGTATGGAATCCGGAACGGACATCGGCAATTTTGACTGCGGTGAAATCGCGGACCTGCTCGGAGCAAGCCGTTTTGAAAACGGCGGAACGCTCTCAGTAAAAAACCTCACGGACGAGTCCAAATGCGACCGCTGCTGGAAAAGGGAAAAAACCGCGTCTCAAAGAGCGGATGGCGGAACACTGTGTGACCGTTGCGCGGACGCGGTTGAGGTTAAATAAGGAAAAAATATCAGCCGGGCGGCCATTCCAGTTTTCTGCCGCCAAGTATGTGAATATGGATATGAAAGACCGACTGTCCGCTGTTTTCTCCCGTGTTGGCGACAATTCGGTATCCGTCTTCGGAAATGCCCTCTTTTGAGGCGATTTCCGGCACTTTAAGCATCAAATGCCCCATAAGACCCTCATCTCCGGATTTAAGGTCATTGAGAGACGCTATTTCCTTTTTAGGTATCAAAAGTATGTGAACCGGCGCCTGAGGGCTTACATCTTTGAAAGCGAGGCACAGATCGTCCTCATAAACAATCTCCGCCGGGATTTCGCGGTTGATTATTTGTGAAAAAATGGTTGGCATGGCACAATTCCCTCCCGGTCAATTGAATTTCAGGATAACTGCAAGACGCGCCGGAACGCAAATAATTGAATATTCATCCCCAAAGGGCGAGATTTTTTAACTTTAAGTTCATACGATATATACAGTATATCCCATTCATATCATTGATTATTTGAGTTCGGAGTTTGCGCGATAACCTACAATGTCCGATAAGGTATATTATGTTAACTTATCTCTTTGTGCAGCTGAAAATGTCTGAAAACTTGAAGAAATACCGAAAATGGATGCTCAACCCTACTCCGCCACTTTTCCGGCTTGAATCCGGAATTTTTTATGTTTTCCGCGATAGAGAATATCGGAAGCCGAAGTTGAGGTAACAAAAACCTGTCCGGGATAGTCAAGAAGCATATCAAACAGGAATTTCCGCCGTTTTCCGTCAAGTTCGCTTGATATGTCATCAAGCAGGAATATGGGATTTTCCTTCTTAATCTCCTGATAAAGACGGATTTCGGCCATTTTGAGCGCCAGAACCACGCTTCGCGCCTCTCCTTGAGAAGCAAACAAAGCGCAGTCTTTACCGCCTATTTGTAGGGATATGCGGTCTCTGTGGGGACCGGTTGATGTATGCCTTGCCTTTGTATCGCGCGAAAAGCCGTTTTCAAGCGCTTTTTTGATGGAATTGGATAGTTCGCCCCGTTTTCCGCCTGAAATCTCAAAAGACGTCTCGTATTGGGCTTTCGCGCCCATATCCGCCCCTCCAATGCCGCGATACAGCGTGTCTATTTCGCGGTTTATCCTTTTTACAAGACGCAGACGCTTTTCAACTATTCTGGCGCCTATTTCCGCCATCTGCCCGTCCCAGAGCGCGATGCCCGATGAGGTCGCGCGTCCGGAAGCGAGAAACGAATTGCGTTGCCGTAAAACGCGCTGAAAGTCCAGAATGTCCTGAAAATGAGACGGGACCAGCCCGCAGATAATTGAGTCAAAATAACGCCGCCGCAATGAAGGACTTCCCTTTGCCAGTTCCACTTCGGACGGCGTGAAATGAACCACTTCAAAATCAAGCGCCTTCTTCGCCAGATTGGCTGGCCTCTTGCCGTTCACCTCAACCTTCTTTCCGCCCTTATCCGAAAACGAAACGCTGACATCGGTTACAAGCGCGGGGGAATCTTTTTCAATAACACCTTTGAGCAAAGCGGACGACCGCCCGCCGAAGCGCACAATCTCCGAAGATGAAACACCCCTTAGCGGCTTGAACCTGCACAGCATGTAAACCGCTTCAAGAAGATTGGTTTTGCCCTGCCCGTTTTCTCCGTAGACAAGATTGAAACGGGGATGAAAGCTCAGGGTTTCAGATGCGTAACACCTGATGTCGCGCAGAGATAAGGATTTGACTATCAAGACCGGAATTGTGAATTGAGAAACCGGAAAAATCAACTCCCCGCGTTTTCCGCTATTACAAAATCATTGTTTTTCTGATGTATTATTTATTTTTCACAAAGATGATCTCGCTGAAAATATCAGAAATAGACTGTAGCGACATGGGCAAAGGAGTTGCCAAACTCAGCCGCAACAACATGCATGAGCTGGGACTTGAGCCGTTTGACACCATTGAAATCGGCGGAAAAAGAAAGACGGTTGCCAGAGCCGTGCCCCTTGAAACCGAAGACGGAACAAACGAAAACATAATTGAGATTGATTCATTCACCCGCCGCAACGCCCGGTCGGAAATCAACGATTTTGTGATAGTAAGAAAATCGTCCTTTGAAACCGCGAAACGCGTTACGGTGGCGGTTTCGGACAAAACCGTTCTCTACGAAAGAAAAAAAGGCATGGATGCGATTCTTTCAAGCCTCCTTGGTCTCGCGCTGACAAAGGGTGACAGGGTTGGAATGTCGTCAAACGGCAAAGCCGGGAACTCGTCCAAAACAGCCGGGGAAATCTATGTCATCAGCGCCGTGCCCTCCTCGCCCAATCCAATTGTTATAGATGAAACAACCGAAATCACAATCGCGAAACTTCCCGCTAACATGGAGGAGAACCGCGACAAAACCAGATACGCACGGATCGGAGGGCTGAAAAAACAGATAAACAAAATCCGCGAAATTGTTGAAATACCCGTCCGGTTTCCCGAAGTTTTCGCCCGCCTTGGAATAGAGCCGCCGAGGGGAATTCTGCTCATCGGTCCGCCGGGAAGCGGGAAAACGATGCTCGCGAAATCGGCAATTCACGAAACAGGAATGAATTTTCAGATTGTGAACGGGCCCGAAATCATCAGCAAACACTACGGTGAAAGCGAAGCGCGAATAAGGGAGATATTTGAAACCGCGCAGAAAAAACAGCCGTCCATTGTTTTTCTTGATGAGTTGGACGCCATCGCTCCGCACAGGGACAAAGTTGCCGGAGAGGTGGAAAAAAGAGTGGTCGCCCAGTTGCTTACCATGATGGACGGGCTGGAGAAAAAAGGCAATGTCATAGTTATCGGAGCCACTAACCTTCCGGACTTGATTGACCCCGCGCTGCGGCGCGCCGGCAGGTTTGACAGGGAAATACTGCTTGATGTTCCCGACAGTCTGTCAAGAATTGAAATCCTGAAAATCCACTGCGAAGCGATGCCGCTTTCAAAGGATGTTGATTTTCAACGCATCGCGGAATTGACCAACGGCTTCACCGGCGCGGACATTGAAATGCTGTGCAAAGAGGCGGGGCTCAAAGCGCTTGGCGGGTTTCTTGAAGAGTTTGACGGCAACGGATACGAAACAAAAACCGCGAAAAAAAACAAAAAGAAAAACGGCGAAATTTCTGTCTCAATGGAAAACTTCACAGACGCGCTCAAAGAGGTTGAGCCGTCCGCCATACGGGAAATCTCGGTGGATATTCCTGAAACCGGACTTGAAAGCATAGGCGGACTAAAAGAGATAAAAAACACACTTTTTGAATCCGTGATTATGCCGTTGCGCCACAGGGAACTCTATAAAACCGCCGAGGTAACCCCGCCCAGAGGCATAATGCTGTGCGGCGCTCCTGGAACGGGAAAAACTCTTATTGCAAGAGCGCTCGCGAACGAATGCGGAGTCAATTTCATCTCGATTAAAGGCGCGGAGATGCTTTCAAAATATGTCGGCGAATCCGAGCGTGCGATACGCAATGTTTTCTCAAAAGCCCGTCAGGTTGCTCCGTCAATAATCTTTTTTGACGAAATTGACGCGCTGGCTCCGGTCAGAAGAGAATCCGAAGGAAACAGGGTTTCCGAGCAGGTAGTGAGCCAGATGCTTGCCGAGATGGACGGCATAGAAGAGCTTTCGGATGTGCAGGTGCTCGCGGCGACAAACCGCAGAGACATAGTTGACCCCGCGCTTATGCGCTCGGGCAGGTTTGACCTCATTCTCAACATACCGCTTCCAGACCGCGAAAGCATTGAGGAAATTCTGAAAATTCACATCGGCGGCAAACCGCTCGCAAAAAATGTGAACTTCAAAACACTCGCGGCAAAAATGAAGGGAATGTCCGGGGCGGATGTAAAACTTGTGTGCGACAAATCTTCTATCTTCGCGCTAAATGAACAGATTAAAAAACGCGACGGAAAAACCTTCCGTATAACCAATTCACACTTCCTGAAAAGTTTGAAGGAAGTCAGTGAAAAGAGCGCGGCTCCCGCGCGGCGAGGCGGTTAAAATCCCCCCGCCCTATTCTTTTTTGCTTTGGGTGGCGCTGTTTTTCATCGGCGGCGCGCTTGGAAGTTTTCTCTGCTTGTGCGTCCGGCGCGTGCCAAAAGGGTTGTCCGTTATAAGCCCGCCTTCGGCATGCGAAACCTGTTTAAAACCCGTCAAGTTTTACGCCAATATTCCGGTCGCGGGGTTTTTCATCTGTCGTGGCGCTTGCCTGCGGTGCGGAGCCCGGTTTTCGCTGTTTTATCCCGCCGTTGAAACATTGTGCGCGGCAAGCGCGGTCGCGGCGGTTTATGTTTTCGGACTCTCTTTTGAGGCGTTGCGGTATTTTATTTTTCTCTACGCGCTTATCGCGGCGAGCGCCTTTGACCTCTCCACCATGACCGTGCCGGATTTCATTACCCTTCCCTTTGCGGCGGCGGGAATCCTGTTCTCCGTCCCGCTCGGACTTTTCGCGGATGCGGCGGTCGGAGGCGCGCTCGGAGGAGGCATTCTGCTGGTCGCGGCGCTTATTTACAAAGCATTGAAAAAAAAGGAAGGGCTTGGAATGGGTGATGTGAAACTCATGGCGGGCGTGGGAACGTTTGTAGGCGCGGCGGACGTTCCGTCCGTGATTCTCGTGGCTTCCATAACCGGCGCAATAGGCGGAGTCGCGTATCTGAAACTGTACGGGCGGGCCGTGTCTCAAATTTTCCCCTTCGCCCCGTTTATAGCGGTTTCCTCGTTTTTGTTTTTCTTTATGGGATAATGGGAGAATGAAAATTCCGGCGAAAGCGGCGGCGGTTTTAACGAATTTACGGACAACCTCAAAAAAGTGCGCTATAAGGACGGCGCCGTATCATATGAGTCTCGCAGGCATTTTTTCTGGATTGGCTCGCGGGCAAACATGTTTTTGTTGAAAACATGACCCGGCTTGTCGGCAAAGTCTCGGCGGAAAGCACCAAAAAGACGCTTAACAAAAAACCGGACGGAACAAACTTCCTTGATAAAATCCCTGAAAGAACCGTCCGCATATGGTTTATAAAACCCGAAAACCTGTCCCCGGATGTAATAGACCGCCTGCAAACCGGAGACTATGCGGGAATTTACGCGACAGCCGGAGGGCTTGGCGTTACCCACACGGGAATAATCATTAAAAAGGGAAACACGACATACCTGAGACACGCTTCGTCAAGAAAAGAACTTGGAAAAGTGGCGGACGAGGAAATTACGGCATATATTAAAGGCAAGCCCGGATTGACAATTTTCAGACCCATCGGGCGTGGAGAAAAAGACGGTGGCTCTTAGCGCAAAAGCGATAACAAAAATCATCATAGAAACAGACAAAGCGCGCGACACGGCGGACAAACTGCGCGATTTTGCCGACTTGATGAAAAAACAGAACGCCACCCTTGAAGGCGATGTAAAGAAGCAATGCAAACGCATCGCGGACGGAATGGAGGTTGTGTCGGGTGAAATCGCGGCTATAAAAGAGATTCTGCAAACTCAGCTGGATAAAATTCCCGTTGACGAGAAAGAGGTGAGGAAAGCGGCCGAGAAACTTCTGCTTTACCAGAACAAACCCGAACACGCCCTGCTTTACGCCCAGCAGCAACTCGGCAACCACAAGGAAAACTCACACTGGTGGCTCTACTGGAACGGCATTACGCAAGCCGTGATTGAAAAAACCGGCATCAAGCCCGAAAAAGTCGGAAAACGCGATTAAGCGAAACGCGTTTCCACATTCAAATCCCGCGAACGCGATTCAAGTATAATTCCCCCCGATGGTCAAGTTCATAGACGAAGCAAAAATATATATCCAGTCCGGCGCGGGCGGGAACGGGTGCATGAGTTTCCGGAGGGAAAAGCATGTGCCGAGGGGCGGTCCCAGCGGCGGAGACGGCGGAGATGGCGGAGATGTGACGGTTTCGGCAAGCGGGCAGGTTTCTTCACTGCTTGACTGCCGATACCAGCGGCACTACCGCGCGAAGCGCGGAGCTCACGGCGAGGGGTCGGGCAAACACGGCGCGAGCGGAGACAGTCTCGTCATATCCGTGCCCGTGGGAACGGTTGTCCGCAATTCGGAAACGCGGGAAATTCTCGCGGACTTGCGCCATGACGGAGAAAGCGTTATCGCCGCGCGGGGCGGCAGGGGCGGCAGAGGAAACTTAAGGTTCACTACTTCAACAAATCAGGCGCCGCGCAGAGCGGACGACGGACAACCGGGGGAAAACTTCGAGATTTTTCTTGAACTGAAACTGCTCGCCGATGTCGGAATAACGGGTTTTCCAAACGCGGGCAAATCAACCCTGATATCAAAGGTTTCCGCCGCGAGACCCAAGATAGCGGACTACCCTTTCACAACGCTTGTTCCAAGCCTGGGCGTGGTCAGATGGGGCGATCACAAAACCTTCACAATGGCGGACATCCCCGGAATTATTGAGGGCGCACACAAAGGCACGGGGCTCGGAATCCGGTTTCTCAAACACGTTGAACGGACGAAAATTCTTGTTCACATGATTGATATGTCGCCGGTGGAAAAAAGGGAACCGCTTGAAGATTATGAAAAAATCAACTCCGAACTGCGCCTTTACAATGAGGAACTCGCGGCAAAACCGCAGATAGTCGCGCTCAATAAAACAGACATTCCTGAAGCGTGCGAAAGAGCGGAGCAAATCACCAGAATTTTAGCGGAAAAAGGAATTGAAGCGGTAACAATTTCCGCCGTTACGGGTGAGGGAACCCAAACGCTTGTGAACAAAATCGGAATCCTGCTTGAAGAAATTGGCGAAGGTAAAGCCGAATGACTTTCGCCATTCTCGGAGCAAGCGGACACACGGGAATAATGGCTACCCGCTACTGCCTGCGTTGCGGACACAATGCCCGCATTCTTGTGAGAGACCCGAATAGAATGCCCGCGCTTGCCGAAGCGCGAAACGGCGGACTTGAAATCATAACGGGAGACGCCACCGACCCGCGTGCGATTGCGGAGTTGATAAAAAACTCAGACGCGGTCATAAGCGCTCTGGGCCCGAGCGATTTACGCACCGGATACAAAGTCCACTCGCAAGCCGCGCTTCATCTTTCCCTCTTGATGCCGGAAGAAAAAATTTCGCGCTATGTCGCGGTTTCGGGCGCGAGTTTGTCCGTGCCAACCGACAAGTTCAGCGTCAGGGGAAAATTTTTCAGCGGCGTGGCGCATCTGTTCACAAAAACAAGCACTCATCTCCGACGTCTGCTTGACGACAAGCGCGGAGAATATGAAATTCTGACGCGCGGCCCGCTTGATTGGACAATCGTGCGCCCTCCGTGGATTGTGCCCGGCGACTACGAACGCGACGCGAACATAACGCCGTTCAAACTTGCGGGAAGCAAAGTACGTGTTACCGAACTTGCCAAAGCGCTTGTTGATCTTGCAATAGACGGGAGGTTCAAAAAACAGGCGGTTTTTGTGAACAGCGTTTGATTACTCAAACACAATCCGCAACGCCAGATACGGCGCGATATTGAACACGAACAGACAGATTTTCATAAAACCCATCATTTTGTACTGAGAGGAGTGAAACTTTTCCGGCGAAAGTCTGAACCACTTTGTGTGGACTTTATAAACAAACTCGCGCGCGAAAACGAAAAGAAGAAACCAGTAAAGCAGAAGCGCGTAGTTGATGACCGCGCACCAGCCCAGAGCGGCGCGCAATTCCTCAACCGTCATTTACTGTAATTCTCCTTCGGAAAGTGTGCTTATGGGAACCGGAGAGGCATGGTGAAGAGTCATTCTCCAGCCCTTTTCCGTGTTTTCAAAAATGTTGGTCGCCTGCGCGAGCGTTACCACTATTCTGCCGTCAACAAAATGGTTGAGTCTTTCAATACAGTTCACCCACGCCGCCTTTTCGCCAACATCAATCATAATGTCGGAGGTTTCCACGCTCGCGAGTTCGCCAGATTCAAAAATACTGATCCAACTCGCCTTTATCGCGTCCCAGCCCTCTATCGCGGGCCAGCCGGGATGTATGCATTTCGCCTTGCTCCCCGGAACCCAGACCTTTTCCATCAGGGCAATGTCAGCGTTGTTGAGCGCGTCGTAAAAACTGTCCTGAATCCGCTCCACCTCTTTTTTCATGCCTCCGCCCGCCGTTTTACGGACGCGGGAAACTGTTTCGGGGGTTTCTTTTGTCTTTTTCTGTGCCATCTCGCAAAAATTATGACCTTTTTGCCGCTATTATCAAATCCGCCATTTCAAGCACCGCGCTTTCGCCGTCAAAACCTGAAACATAGGCGCAACCCATTTTCACCTCAAGCGGAGCCGAAGCGGGAGCGGCAAAGAACGCAGCTTCCCGCGCAACGCAAACGTCTTCGGGCTCAAAAGCCATAAACACCGCGTCTTGCGGCTCAACCTCGTCCGCTCTGTCAAAAAAAACGGTTTTTACACCCGCGCTCAAAAGTTTTTCGACAACATCCGAAGCGGACGCGACTTTTTTGTTCACGGCAAAAACCCGCGCCTTTGAAAAAGCGCGTTTTATGTCTCGTCTCAGGACGCTTAAATCGCTCATTTTTCCGAAAAGCCGACGAGGAGAGTCGAACTCCTGACCTGCTCATTACGAGTGAGCTGCTCTACCACTGAGCTACGTCGGCAACAAAAGTGGAGAGGCAAACTATCTGGCTATCCAGCCACCGTCCACCGAAAGCATGGTGCCGGTCATAAAATCAACGCCGTCTTGGCACAGGAAAAGCACCGCTCTTGCAACTTCATCGGAATTGCCAAGACGCCCTATCGGATGGAATGAAGTAAAAAGTTCCTCCGCCGCGCGCGCATCTTCCATGCCGTCCATCATGTTGGTTACCATCGGAGTTACTATGGTGCCGGGACATATGGCGTTCACCTTGATTCCCTTGTCTGCATAATCAAGCGCCATTGCCCTTGTAAACTGTGTAACGGCACCCTTTGAGGCGGTGTAGGCGGCAATTCCGGGAAGTGCTTTAAGCCCGAGAATTGAAGAGTTGTTTACTATGCATCCGCCGCCTTTTTTTAACATGTGCGGAACCGCAAATTTTGACATCATAAAAAGCCCGCGCACATTGATGGAGAAAATTCTGTCCCATTCCTCAATTGCGGTTTCATGGGTTGGAGCCGCCGAAAGAACACCCGCGTTGTTAAAAAGAATATCTATCGCGCCGTGCTTTTTCACGGTCTCTTCAACCGCGCTTTGACAATCCTCTTCCTTGGCAACATCGCTCACCACAAACTCAATTTTCACGCCCTTTTTCTCCGCCTCCGCAACTGTCTCTTTGAGAGTTTTTTCGGTTCTTCCCGTAATGACAACAGTCGCGCCTTCCTGCGCGAAAAGAATCGCGGTCGCCTTTCCAAGCCCGAGACTTCCGCCCGTTATTAAAGCCACTTTACCTTTAAGTTTCATAAATCCGTGCTCCTTGAAATTAAATTTTGCTTATTTTACACGCAGCGGAGCAATTTTCTCAAACCTGCGCGGACAATCTCACGGCCTTCGCACCCGCTTTCACCCCGCTGGCTATGCAACGTGGAATTCCAACTCCTTCGTATGCCGCGCCCGCAAACGTTATCCGCCCCACCCTTTCCGCAGCGCTCATTATCCGGCTCACAAGATCGCGATGACCAATGCGGTAAACGGGCATCTGTCCGCCGTATTTTCCCACGGTAACGGCCAGTGGCTCTCCACGCGCGCTGAAAAACTTCTCCGCCGCCGCGCGCGCCCGCGCCGTAACATCACTGTCTGCGAGAGCGCAGGTTTCGCTTCCTTCGATAAAAAACCGCATAACGCTGAAACCGTCCGGCGCTCTGGCCGGAAACTTCCGGCTCAAAAATGAGCACGCGAAAACCCCGCCCGCGTCCGCTTCGGGGAAAAGAACGCCAAAACCGTCCGGCGCGGAGGCAATGGCGCCGTTTTCATAAGCAAGGTTCACAACCGCGCATGAAGAAAACGAAACCGAACGCAAAAGCCGCGCAAGTTCGGAATCGGCCTGTTCAAGCATATCCGCCGCTCCGCCGCACGGAGCCGCCATAACAACCCCGTCCGCTAAAATTTTTTCACCCGAACTTGAAAAAATCTCCCATCCGCCCGGCGTCCGGACAAGTTTTGACACTCTGAAACCCGTGCGGGCGCAACCGCCCGGAAGGGTTCGGAGCGCGGCGGCAACCATTTCAGACATTCCACCCTCAGGCGCGACAAAACCGCCGAACCTCGCCCCGCCGCCGCCTTTGTCTCCGCCATCTCGCACAAGAGCGCGAAGCACTCCACCGCTTTCTCTTTCCATTTTGACAAATTCGGGCAAAACCGATTCCGCACTCAAAGTTTCCGGCTCCGCGCAATAGATTCCGCCAATAAGGGGTGCGGCGGCTTTATCGTAAATCTCATCGCCGAACCGTCTGCGGATAAAATCCGCGACGCTCTCCTCTGAACCCGAAACCGGACGCACGGGAACAAAAAATTCACCGAGCGTTCTGATTTTGCACGAGAGCGAAAAAAAAGGACTTGCTAAAAAAGGAACAATTCTGCGCGGAGCCATCATAAAAAACCCGTCCGGCAAAGCAAGAGCCCGCCCGCCGCGCATAATAAAAACCCTGCGCCCGCGCTCGGAAGTTCCGGTAAGTCGCGCGGCAATTCCGATTTTTGAGCAGAATTCAAGCGTGTTCCCGTCCGCAAAAAATGAATCGGGACCGCGTTCAAGCATGAAATCTCCCCGCCGGACGGTTGAGATTGTTCCGCCGAAAGAGTCGGACGCTTCCAGAATTTCAACCGGCGGCGCCGTTCGCCTCCCGAAGTCTGAAATCTCAAGCGCGGCACTCAGCCCCGCTATTCCGCCACCGACAACAACAATTTTTTTTGAAGAGGTCACTTCCCGATAAGAGCCAGAACCGCTTCGCCCATGGCGCGGGCAAACTTCGCGTCATCATTCACGGTTTTCGCGACTAGCATTTCTATTCCGGCTTTTCGCGCCGCGTGCGCGGCTTCAACACCAATGTCGTAAAGAACCTCAACATGGTCGCACACAAACCCGATGGGCTGAACCACAATGTGGCTCACCTCTTTGTCAAACCCCTCAATGACATCGCAAATATCGGGCTCAAACCACTTTTGAGCGGGACTGCCGCTTCTGCTCTGCCACGCGACCAGAAAATCGTCCGCGCCGAGTTTCCGCGCGGTGAGTTCGCAGGTTTTGCGGAACTGCTTTTCGTAAGTGTCCGAGCCGGGCATTTCAAGCGGTATGCTGTGGGCGGTGAAAATCAGTTTCGCCGAATCCGACAAACGCCCGCCCGGAAGTCCGGCTATCTGTTCTGAAACCCTGTCCGCGCAGTTTTCTATAAAAAGCGGATTGTCAAAAAGCGGCGGGCAATAGAGAAACTCAATATCCGTTCCCGCATTCGCTTTCGCCTCTTCAACCTCCCTCTGATAACGCTCCCAACTTGTGTCGCACTGGTGAAGAGCCATTATGAGCGCGGCGCATTTCCCGTGTCCGCGCCGTGACATTTCCGCGATCGTGTCATCGGTGAACGGATGCCAGTTTCTCATCGCCATATAAACCGGCAAATCCACTCCCTGTTCTTTGAGAAATTTCCGCATAGCCTCTCCCTGCCGCTGTGTGAGCGCGTTAAGAGGCGAACCGCCGCCGACTTCTGCGTAATGGCTTTCAACCTCTTTTATTCGCGTTTCGGGAATGGAAAACCCCTTTGAGACCATCCGCAAAAATTCCGGCACGTCTTCGGCTTTGTCCGGTGCGCCGTAGCCGATAAGAACAATGGAATCAAAACCGTTCATCGCGCTGAAAACTCCCTGACTTTCTCAACAAGCGCGGCAACATTATCAGGCCGGGTGGAGGGCATAACACCGTGCCCCAGATTGAAGATATGCCCGGGACGCCCGGCGGCTTTTTTGAGGATTGAAACCGCGCTGTTTTCCATGCTCTTGCGGTCGCCAAGCAGAATGGAAGGATCAAGATTGCCCTGAATGGCGGTTTTGTATCCGAGGGTTTTCCACGCCTCGGAGAGATCAACCGTCCAGTCAATTCCCACTACGCTGACGCCCCCGGATTTCATTGCGGATTTCATGTCGGAAAGCAGTGCGCCCGCGCCGACTCCAAAATGGATTGCCGGAACACGCCTCGGCAAAGCGTCAAAAACGGCTTTTGTGTGCGGCATAACAAAGCGGCGGTAATCATCGGGCGAGAGACAGCCCGCCCAACTGTCAAAAATCTGAACCGCGTCCGCGCCGGCGTTTATCTGGGCGTTCAGATATGAAGCGGTCGCGGTGGAAAGTTTTTCCATGAGCGCGTTCCACAAACCCTCGTCCGAGCGCATAAGGTTTTTTGTGTTCAAATATGTTGAGGACCCACCACCTTCAATTAAATATGAAGCCACCGTGAAAGGCGCTCCGGCAAATCCCAAAAGCGCGACTTCGGGACTAAGAGACCTCCTTGCCATCGCAACCGCCTTGCTCACATAGTCCATTTTTTCAGGGTCAAACTCCCTCATCGCGTCAACCGAAGGGGCGGAGCGGACTGTGTTTTTGATTTTCGGACCGTCGCCCTTTGTAAATTCAACCCTGATTCCCAGCGGCTCCAGAATCAGCAGTATGTCGGCGAAAATTATCGCCGCGTCAAAATCGAATTTTTCAATCGGCAGAAGCGTAACTTCAGCCGCGAGTTCGGGGTTTTTGCAGAGTTCAAGAAACGGAACCTTCGCCCTGATTTTTCTGTATTCCTTCAGGTATCTGCCCGCCTGTCTCATAATCCAGATGGGTGTCCGCCCGGTTTTTTCAAGGCGGCAGGTTTTCATAAAAAGCGAATTTTGCGCGGAAGATTTAGGCATACAAGGGCTTATTATGAATTACGGAAAGCCGATTGTGAAGCGGGTGGCGGAAAAAGCGCGGGGCTTTCCCCTTCACCGTTCTTAATATAGAATACGAACTTCTCACACGCCGGAAAATCCCCATGAGCAAACCCTTTTTGCCCACAACAAAAACTTCATACCGCGACGGCGAGTTGTTTTTTGAACAGGTGCGCCTCACCGAAATTGCGGATGCGGTCGGTACGCCGTGCTATGTGTACAGCGCGGGCGCTTTTGAAAGCGCGTACCGCGCCTATGAAAACGCGTTTTCAAAGATTTCGCCGCTAATCTGCTATTCGGTCAAAGCGAATTCAAACCTGTCTGTTCTTTCTCTTTTCGCGAAACTCGGAGCCGGTTTTGACGTGGTTTCGGGCGGGGAACTCAAAAGGGTCGAAAAAGCGGGCGGAGATATAAAAAAAACCGTTTTCTCAGGCGTGGGGAAAAGCGCGGACGAAATAAAACTCGCGATTGAAAAAGGAATACTTTTTTTCAACGTTGAGTCTCCGCAGGAACTTGAAGTCATCAACGAAATCGCGACCGGGCTCGGTGCAAAAGCGCCCATTTCACTGCGCGTTAATCCCAACATAGACCCTAAAACACATCCGTATATCTCAACGGGGTTCAAAAAAAGCAAATTCGGAATGAATGCGGACGAAGCGGAAAAAACTTACGAGCGCGCGGCGTCAATGAAGGGAATTGAAATAAGGGGAATTGACGCTCACATCGGGTCTCAGATTTTTGAAATTTCCTCATTCACGGACTCTCTTGAAAAACTGCTCGCTCTGGTCGGCAAACTTGAGAAAAAGAAAATAAAAATCGGCCGGGTTGACATGGGCGGAGGGCTGGGAGTCCGCTACGACGCGGGCGACTCCCCTCCCCCATTTGAGAAATTCGCGGGCGCGGTTGAGAAACTGATGGCCGGCTCAAAACTGGAACTCGTCATTGAGCCCGGAAGGTCGCTTGCGGCGAACGCGGGACTGCTTCTGACTCGCGCGATGTATGTGAAGCGCGGAAGCGAGAAAAAATTCATTGTGGTTGACGCGGCAATGAACGACCTTGTGCGCCCGGCATTTTACGGCTCTCACCATGAAATTGTTCCCGCAAAAATGACCGCCGGAAATAAAACGGAAAAAACGGACATCGTGGGACCCGTGTGCGAATCGGGCGATTTTTTCGCCACCGACAGGGATTTTCCGCTTGTGGACGCGGGCGAGCTGCTTGCGGTCATGAGCGCGGGCGCCTACTGCTTTACGATGTCATCAAATTACAACACACGCGCGCGCGCGGCGGAAGTTCTCGTAAAAGGCGGCGAATTTCGCGTAATAAGAGAGAGAGAGAGTTTTGAAAACATGCTCAAAGGTGAAACAGTTGCCGATTTCGGCACGGACGGAAGAGAATAAAAATGGAAACGATTTTTGAAATAATGAGCAAAACGGGGTTTTTTTTCTACCCCATAGCGCTGTGTTCAATAGTTGGAACAACGCTTTTTATTGAAAAGTTTTATTTTTTGCGGGAATCAAAAGTTGTTCCGCGCGAAACGGGGCAAATTCTGCACCTGCTTGAAAAAAAAGAGTTCAACGGCGCTCGCGCGCTTTGCGAATCAAAAAACTCGCCTGCGGCGCGGGTAACGCTTGTAGCGATTGAAGCGGCGGCGGATAACAACGACCCCGAAGAGTTCGCGAAGCGGTCTATGGAAAACGAATCGCTCGACCTCTATTCGCACATTGAAATGCTCGGAGCAATCAGCAGTGTCAGCACTTTGCTGGGTCTGCTTGGGACAATTTCGGGAATGATAAAAATATTCGGAGTTATTTCACTCAACACGGACGTTAATCCCGCGGCGCTCGCGGGCGGCATATCCGAAGCGCTTTACACGACCGCGCTCGGGCTCGGCGTGGCAATACCGGTTTTCATCGCCCACAAATATCTGCTGGGAAAATACGAATCGGTAATCCTTCATCTTGAACAGTCGCTCAAAGACATATTGAGACCGCTTGAAAAATCGCCCGGAGACCCGGCACAGTGAAGAAAGCCGGTGCGATATTTTCGCGGAAAAGCCGTCTTGCAAACACCCTTGACCTTACGCCCGTTGTGGACGTGGTTTTCAACCTGCTGATATTTTTCGCGCTTTCCCTCAATTTCACACCCGCAATCAAGGGAATAAACATCAAGATTCCCGAAGTGGGCTCGCCGGTTGGGGAAATCAAAACGGAAAAAATTTCCGTCTCGGTTTATGCGGACGGAAGGATTTATCTGGACAACAAACAGGTCTCCCGCAAATCTTTGCGCGAAATGCTTGAAAAATCGCCCGACAAATCCGCCATCGCCGTTATCAAAGCCGAAGAAAATGTCGCGCACGGAACCATTGTTGACATAATGTCGGTAATAAAGGCGTCCGGTTACACAAAACTTGCGCTCGCGGCGCGCAGTATTGAACCCTGAAAACTTGACAAATCTAACAAGAAATCCGGCTGAATACGAAAGCAGGTTTCCGCTTAAAGGGTATTTGCTTATGGTTGGCACGGCTTTCTTCACCGCGCTTTCATACGCAACGGGAAAATATCTGAACACGGGAGGACTGAACCTTGACCCCGTATCAACAACTTTTTTCTGGTTCGCCGGAGCATTTGTAACGGCGTTTTTCGTGTCCGCGCTGATTCCGTCACAGAGAAAAGAAATAATGAATTTTCGCAAATACGCGAAAATTCTGTTGTTGATTTCGGCTTTCACTTCAGTCGGAGCCGTGCTGTGGGTCAAATCGCTTTGGATAATCGGTCCCGCGCTGACGTCTTTCCTTATGAAATCACAAACGCTTTTCTCCCTTGTTCTGGGAATCTTTTTTTTGCGCGAGAAAATAAACCGGGGCGAAGCGATCGGAATAGCGCTAACGGTAGCGGGCGGAACCGTGGTCGCCTATCATAAAGACAGTTACCTCCTGTTCGGAGTGGCGATTGTTCTGCTCGCGGCTTTGTGCTATTCAATGGTTACCTTCTGGGTCAGAAAATTCGCCGCCGGCACGCGCCTGAACATGTTCACCGTGGCAACGCTCAGAACCTTCGGCGTTTCGCTTATTCTGCTCACATATCTCATCGCGTCCGGAACAATTGAAATCCCCGGAACACGCGAGATTCTACTAATGGCGGCGGGCGGAACATTCGGCGCGTATATCGCAAAGGGCTGTCAGTTCTATTCACTCAAACTTCTCGACCTTTCGCGAAGCACGGCGGTTATGCCTCTTGAATCGCTGTTTGTTGTGCTTTTGTCCCTCGTGTTTTTTGACAGCGTGCCGCCTACGGCAAAACTGATTGGCGGAGCCTGTGTTCTCGCGGGCGTTGTTTTCCTTGTAATTTTCAGGGAGCAAAAAAGAGGGGCGGAAACTATTATGGGAAAATAGTTTTTACTTTTCCGAACAATCTGTTTTGAGCGATTTTTTGCGCTCCGCCGACTCGAACGCAAGGTCGATCAGGCGGCTTATCAAATCGCGATAAGGAACTCCGCTCGCCTCCCACAGTTTCGGATACATGCTTATCTGTGTAAAGCCCGGAATGGCGTTCAGTTCACTCACAAAAAACTCGCCGGTGTCGGGGTTCAGAAGAAAGTCAATCCTCGCCATCGCCGAGCAACGCAGAACCGAAAACGTTTTTAAAGCGGCGGAGCGGATCTTTTTTTCAAGACGCACGGGCAAAGAGGCGGGGATAATCAACTTGCTTCCCGCGTCGCCGTATTTCGCCTTGTAATCGTAAAAATCCCCGACGGGAACAACCTCACCCGCAACAGATGCCCGCGGGCTGTCCGTCCCCATAACACTCACTTCAATTTCACGGGCGTTCTCAACCGCGTTTTCGAAAATAACCGTGTCGCAAAATTCGAAACTCCGCGCGACCGCGTCCCCGGCGGCTTTCGGGCTGTCAATTCTCTCTATCCCTATGCTTGAACCAAGATTGACGGGTTTCACAAAACACGGAACTCCAACCTCGCGCAGAGCGGAGGAAACCGCGTTTTTGCGGTTTTTCTTCCAGTCTTTTTTATCAAGCCCGCAAAACCGCGTAACCGGAAGTCCCGCGCTCTTCAAAAGCCGTTTTGCCGTGAGTTTGTCCGCCGACAGAGCGGCGCCCAGAACCCGCGCACCGACATATGGAATGCCCCAAATCTCAAAAAGACCCTGCGCCGCGCCATCCTCGCCGTCCGTTCCGTGAAGAACGGGAAAAGCCGCATCCACTTTATGACGGACGGAAATCTTCCGGTCTTTTATCCCGTAAAGCGCGCCGCCCGGAGCGGGAACGAAAGAAACCCCTCCGTGCTCTTGCGGATTCTCAGGGCTTGTTTTTCTCCATAACCCCTTCCTGTCAATAAAAACCGGAAGCGGCGAAAAGCGCGAACGATCAATATTTTTGAGAACCGAACGCGCGGAAACAATTGATATTTCATGCTCGGCGGAGCGTCCGCCGAAAAAAACGGCAACAGTTTTACGCCGCCCGCGTCCGGGCTTTGCACTTTTCGCTTTTGAATTCATAACGGAAAATTCGTCCCTAAACTAACAGCAAACTCGTCTCTTTTTAATCGGGTTTTGCGTTATTTAATTAATTTATGTAGATTTGGAAGCGCAATTTAATAAATAAATTGCACTTCACAGGAGGATTATTCAATGGAAAAAGTTGTAATTTCCAACCCCGTCAGAACCGCTATCGGAGGCTTCGGGGGAATCTTGCAGGACATCCCCGCCGTTGATCTCGGCGTCAGGGTTGTCAATGAAATTTTGAGCAGAACCGGAATTGACCCCAAAGAGGTTGACGACTGCATACTGGGAAACGTGCTTGGCGCGGGTCTGGGGCAGAACCCTTCAAGACAGGTCGCCGTCAAGTCGGGGCTCGGAACGGAAACGCCCGGCATAACGCTCAACAGAGTTTGCGGGTCAGGACTTCAAAGCATCGCGTTTGCGGCTCAGGCAATTAAAGCGGGCGATTCAAACGCCGTGCTCGCGGGCGGAATAGAAAACATGAGCCAAACGCCCTTCTATCTGACAAAAGCCAGATACGGATACAGAATGGCGATGCCCAAGGACGAAATTGTGGACGGAATGGTTCACGATGGACTGTGGGACATTTTCAATGACTATCACATGGGTGTTACGGCGGAAAATCTCGCCGAAGCCTACAATCTGTCAAAAGAGGTGCAGGACGAATTCGCCTACAAAAGCCAGATGAAAACAAAAGCGGCGCAGGAAGCCGGAAAATTCAACGATGAAATTGTTACGGTTTCGGTTCCGCAGCGCAGGAAAGACCCTCTTGATTTCAACGTTGATGAGCATCCGCGCGGCGATGTTACTCCGCAGTCACTCGCGGGAATGCGTCCCGTTTTCAAAATGGGCGGAACGGTTACGGCCGGCAACGCTTCGGGAATTAACGACGGCGCGGCGGCGGTGCTTGTTTCTTCCGAAAGCAAAGCAAAAGAGTTGGGATTACAGCCGTTTGCTTCAATCGTGTCATACGCGGTCGGAGCGGTTGACCCCTCAATAATGGGAATCGGTCCCGTGCCGGCAATCACCAAGGCGCTTCACAAAGCAAACTTGTCGCTCAACGACATTGACCTTTTTGAATTGAACGAGGCGTTCGCGGCTCAGTCGCTCGCGGTTTTGAGCGACCTGCCAATCCCCGAAGAGAAAATAAACGTGAATGGCGGCGCGATTGCGCTGGGTCATCCCATCGGCGCGTCCGGAACGGTCATTCTTGTAAAACTGCTTCACGAGATGAGAAGAAGACCTTCCGTCAAGCGCGGGCTTGCCGCTCTGTGCATCGGTGGCGGAATGGGAATCGCGATGATAGTTGAGAAGATAGGCGGAACATCCGCCGCCTCAACCGGAAGGCGCGGAAGACCCAAAGGTTCAGGCGTAAAAGCCAAACCGGGACCCAAGCCGGGAGCGAAAAAACGCGGACCGGGAAGACCGAAGAAACGCGGACGTGGAAGACCCAGAAAGTCATAACGCTTTCAAGTTAAAAAACCGGCGGCTTTATAGGTCGCCGGTTTTTTTATGACCTCTTGCAGTAACTAACAACCGCCGTGCTAACGACACAAAACTTGAAAAAATCGCTCCGCGAAAAACGGCGGGAAATTCGCACGAAACTCTCAGGTTTTCAAAAAGTAATCAAAAACGCCGATGACGCCGAACTGTTTGAGGAACTCGCGTTCTGCATATTCACCGCAGGGGCAAGCGCGAAGATGGGAATTAAATCCATCAACGCCGTCCGCCCCGCGCTTTTTACGGCGAAAACAGAGAAACAGTTTTCAAAACTGCTCATAAAAAACGGAGCGCACAGGTTCCCGAATGAACGGGCGCGTTATCTTCTGCACACGCGAAACTACCTTGCCGAAAATCACGGCTTGAAGATGAAGCGTTTGATTCTTTCATTCAAAAACGCGGACAAAAGACGCGACTTTTTCGCGACAAAAAAAGACATAAAAGGCATCGGTTTCAAAGAGGCGAGCCACTTCCTGCGAAACATCGGCTTTTCCGGCTACGCCATTCTGGACAAGCACATAATGAACTGCCTTTTTGAATTAAAGGTGGTCAGCGACCCGAAACCGCCCACTAACGGCAACCGCTACCTTGAAATTGAAAAGAAACTGCAACACTACGCAAAACGCAATGGCTTTGATATTGATGAGATTGATCTTCTCCTGTGGAGTGAGAAAACGGGTGTGGTTTTGAAGTGATAACAAATTACCTTCAACTACAGATACCCAAAACCCACTGAGGCACTCCAAAAAGCAATGAATAGAAGCCAACTACTGCAGAAAATGGTAAAAGAAATATCCCCAAGAGCATCAGTTCAAGACAACCAAGCGTAAATACCAGATAAAGCCTGCTTATTTCCCAGACTACGGGGAAGCCCTCTCTGCATAAAGGGTCTTGTATTCACAGAGACCCGATATGCGGGTCCAATCAAACGGTTACCGAGGATGGATAGGAAGCAAAGAAGGTAAGATTGTCAAAACTGAATGGAAGTTTGGAATGAACAGAAAAACAGGAAGACAAAACAGTTTTAGTTGTTATTCAGGATTAATTCGATAGAACGCCCGCGAAATTTTTTCTGAACCAGCTTGTTAGCATGCCCATCGTACTCAATAGATTCTGGCAACAGACTCATGGCGAACTTTGGGTCCTCTCTGTAAAGAATGGGAAACTTCTCTCTAAGTATTTCAAGAAAACTCCTGTAAAACTCGGCATACACACGCTTATCACTCTCTGGGGGGTTACTGAGACCATCTAGAGAGAGCAAAAGTTTTGTTATGGGAGAGCCCCACTTTGCCTTACGATCTAAATTTTCATCCACATTTTTGTTGATATGAAACAACAACCTTTTTCCAATCTCATTCTGATTTTTCGACATTTGAGATGACTGCACACCAAATACAACATGCCATACACGTAAAAATTGCGACCTGATAAAATGATTATGCCCTTTTGAAAATGAGAAAGCCTCGCACAGTTCATATAAACCATGCGCAACAGTACCAAAAACAGAATAATCTTTCAAGAAATCATAGGAATCTTCATCATATGCATCAACAGGATAATCGGGTCCCTCAACTACGTGATTTATTGACTTTCCAACCCCTTCGCAAATAACAGTTAGGATTTTTTGATTTTGTGAGCCATAGAGTTCATCTTTTGGAATATGTTCGATTTTTGTTATTTGCGTCATTGCCATCCTGAAAATGTTATCCGATGCTTGCTTCAATGAATACGGAAAATAAGACCAGCCTTTACTCTCAACATAGGATTTAAAGGCGATTTCAAAACATTCACAGTATTGTCGAATTTGCCATTCCTTCAAGTCACTATCGTAAAAACTCAACTGGTCAAGAGGACGATAAGAACTGTTTACGAACTCCCAGTCCCCAAAGCATTGAATTTTAAATTGTTTAAAAAAACCTAGCCCTGAATAACTGTCTTCCCTGTTCAAGATTGAATTTTGATTCTCAAAAGATTGTTGAATTATTTCAGAACAAAGAGAATAACCTGCTCTATGGTGTAGTTTTTTGGATAGACAACCAAGAATTTCTACTGCAGACTGGGGAAACTGACAGACAATAGATTTACAAAACATCTTGTCTGACCAAACATCTAGAACCGTAATTGCAGCCTTAGTCGCCTTTGACACTTCATAAGTTTTACCATCTTCTTTTGCTTGGAGCGCCTTGAAGTAATCATAGTTTGTTGCTTCATTTACAACATTTTTAATACTTGGATAGATTTCTTCCGCAAGTTTTTCCAATGCTTTACCGTCTGCTTTTGCTAAAAATGAAATAGTGGCATTTAAGTACTTTACTGCATTTCCACTCGTAAATTTAACGGGCTTGAAAACGATTCTTACCGTATAACAAATAAGAAAAACAAAGAGAAATGCTGACAAAGTTTCCCAAAATACTGGATAACCCAAAACGGGATATGCACCTGCTCCTGAAAGCAAAGGTACAATTGTCGCAAGAAAAACACCCAGAATTGCAACAACTATAAGGAACACGCCCAGAATCTTCTGTGAAGCAGAAATGTTGACTGCAAATCTAAAACGGTGAATGGGTCCAACAATCTGTATTAATACAAAAAACAACGCACCTGAAGAAATCAAAGCACCTAATGAGAAGTAAATTGGTGGGTCTAAAGGATTGTACAAACATTCACCCAATGCTTTTAAACCTAAACAGAACATTTCCGGTTCAACTGCATTCGCAGTCTCTACTTGTAGATTTTCCATTTTAGTCATAATACTAGAATCATTTGCTGGATTTTCAGCAATACCTCTCTAGTATACTTCATGAGTTATGTGCCATACCTTTCAAAACACAGGGACAAAAGACACCCCCGCCCTATCCTTCACCCGTGCCAGAGAACTGTTATGTTGGGTCTTGTTATGGACAAAACAACAGAAGCAAAACGAACAACTGTCTCTCTTGCCGAAGATGCTGAAGACCTTGAAGGAATTGAAGAAATTGAGAAAGAACCCGACATTCCGTTTGAAGATGTCGTAAAAGACCTTAAAAAAGGCGACACTCATTAGCCAACTTGACAATCCCGCCCTATCCTTCACCCTTTACCGAGTTTTGATTGGAGAAAACGCACTATGGCTGATTACGAAACCGTAATCGGACTTGAAGTTCACGCTCAACTTCTTACGAAATCAAAAATCTTTTCAGACGCTCCCGTTGGTTCGGACGCGGAGCCGAACACCAATGTTTCTCCCGTGTGCCTTGGAATGCCGGGCGTTCTGCCGGTTTTGAACAAAAAAGCCGTTGAACTCGCCGTAAAAGCGGCGGCGGCAACAAACTGCGAAATCGCCCGCGTTTCGCGCTTTGAGCGCAAAAACTACTTCTACCCCGATTTGCCGAAAGGGTATCAAATCTCACAGTATGAAGAGCCGCTCGCCACGGGCGGATGGATTGAAATTGAATCAGGCGGAGAGGCGAAAAAAATCCGCATAACCCGCATACACATGGAAGAAGACGCCGGAAAACTTGTGCATTCCGAATCCGTGAGTCTGGTGGATTTGAACCGCGCCGGGGTCGCGCTGATTGAGATTGTAAGCGAGCCGGATATGCGCGAACCGGAAGAAGCGGCGGAATACGTGCGGACGCTGAGGCAAATCCTGCGCTACATCGGCGCGTGCGACGGCAATATGGAAAAGGGAAATTTACGGTGCGACGCCAATGTTTCCGTGCGCCCCGCCGGATGCGGAAAACTCGGCACAAAAGTGGAGATTAAAAATCTCAACTCGTTCAAATTCATCAAAAAAGCGCTTGAATATGAAATAAAAAGGCAAATCGCGGCCTTGCAAAACGGCGAAGAACTCATTCAGGAGACGCGCCTGTTTGACGATGCGAGCGGAAAAACCTTTCCGATGCGCTCAAAAGAGGAAGCGGAGGACTACCGCTATTTCCCCGACCCCGACCTGCCCCCGCTTGTTGTTGAGAAAAAATGGGCGGACGATTTGAAAAAATCCATCCCCGAACTGCACGTTGAAAAAACGCGCAGATTTGAAAATGATTACGGAATAAAAACCGATGACGCACGGCGGCTTACATCCGAACGCGCCCTCGCGGACTATTTTGAGAGCGCGGCAAAGCACAGCGGCGCGGCAAAAGAAACGGCAAACTGGATTCTCACCAATGTTGTCGGGCGCGGCGAAGGAGGCGAAGAAAGTGATTTCGCGGTGAGCGCGGAAAACCTCGGCGAGATGATAGAAATGATAAAAAACGGTAAAATCAACGGCAAAATCGCGAAGGAAACCGTTTTTCCTCAAATGGTGGAAACCGGAAAAACCGCACCGGAAGTTGTTGAGGCGGCGGGAGTTTCTCAGTTGTCCGACAGCGGGGAGATAGAAAAAATTGTGCGTGAATTTGTGGAAGCGCACCCGTCCGAAACCAGGCGACTGCGCGAAGGAGACGAAAAACTGACGGGATTTTTCGTGGGCGGAGTGATGAAAATTACAAAAGGAAAAGCAAACCCTCAAATGGTGAATGAAATTCTGAAAAAAATCCTTTCCGAAGGCAGTTCGCAATGAGCGGAAAATGTTTCCTTGTGTTTGAAGACGGAACCATTTTTGAAGGCGGGCATTTCGGCGCGAGCGGCGAGAGTTTCGGCGAGGCGGTTTTCAACACCTCAATGACAGGCTATCAGGAAATCCTGACAGACCCATCATACAACGGGCAGATAATCACAATGACCTACCCCGAAATCGGCAACTACGGCGTGAACACCGAAGACAGCGAGTCGGAAAAACCGTTCGCCAAAGGGCTTGTTGTGAGGGAATACTGGGAAACCCCTAGCAACTGGCGTTCGGTAATGCCGCTTGGCGAATATATGGAAAAACACGGCATAGTCGGCATACACGGCGTGGACACGAGAGAGATAACGAGAAAAATCAGAACGGGCGGCGCGCAGAAATGCGTGATTTCAAGCAACGGCGGCGACCCTGAAACTCTGGTTGAAAAAGTTAAAAAATCGCCCGGAATTGTCGGACGCGACCTTGTAACCGAAGTTAGTTGCGAAAAGCCGTATGAATGGACCGGGGGAAACGGCGGATGGAGAATTTCCGCCGCAGGAAAAGCTCCGGTGGCGGACTGGAAGCCCGCGGTTGTGGCTTATGATTTCGGAATAAAAAGCGCGATTTTGCGCAACCTCACCGATATGGGATGCCGGGTAACGGTTGTTCCGGCGCAAACATCGCCCGCAGAGGTTATGACTTTTGAGCCGGACGGGGTTTTTCTCTCAAACGGTCCCGGCGACCCCGAAGCGGTTGAATACGCGGCGAAAAACATAAACGGGTTGCTCGGAAAAATTCCGGTTTTTGGGATCTGCCTCGGACACCAAATTATCAGCCTCGCGCTGGGCGGAAAAACCTTCAAAATGAAGTTCGGACACCGTGGCGGAAACCAGCCCGTAAAAGAACTCAGCAGCGGCAAAGTGGAAATCACTTCGCAAAATCACGGCTTCGCCGTTGACCCCGACTCACTCGGCAACGGAACGGAAATAACTCACGTCAATCTGAATGACGGCACGGTTGAGGGACTGGAAAACCGCGAAAAATCGGTCTTCGCCGTCCAGTATCACCCCGAATCCTCACCGGGTCCGCACGACTCGTCCTACCTGTTTGAAAAATTCATCTCCGTAATGAAATCCGGCAAAAAATAATGACCATGCGAATGGCTTTCATAATGGATCCGGTTGAGTCATTAAATCCCGCTCGAGACACAACGCTTGTGCTGATGCTTGAAGCCCAGTCGCGAGGGCACAAGGTTTTTTATGTGGCGCCCGAAACTCTTTCCGCAAGCGGCGGCAAAGCAATGTGCAAAGCGACTGAAATACAACTCACCGAACCCGATGAAAACGCGCGGGACATGGAGGGTTTTTATGAAACCGGCGAAACAAAACCCACCTCGCTCTCCGGCATGGACGTTGTGTGGATGCGCAAAGACCCGCCGTTCAATATGGACTACATATATTTGACCCATATTTTGAGCCTCGCCGAAAGCGCGGGCGCGACTGTAATAAACCGCCCCGAAGGGATAAGAAAATCGAATGAAAAATTGAGCGCGCTCGGATTTTCAAAGTTTATGGCTGACACGCTTGTGTCAAAAAACACGGAGGAAATCACCGGTTTTCTTTCGGAGAAAACAAAGATTGTGGTCAAACCGCTTGACGGGTTCGGCGGAGAGGGAATTGCTATGCTGGAAAAGGGAAGCAAAAACGCGGCGTGTGAGATTGACCGCCTGACTTCGGGCGGGCGGGTTTTTGTTATGGCGCAGGAGTTCATAAGCGATGTTGTGAGCGGAGACAAAAGAATTATTATGCTCGGCGGCGAGCCCGTTGGTGCGGTTCTGAGAATGCCGCCCAAAGACGGGTTTATATGCAATTTTCATTCCGGCGGAAGCCCTGAAAAAACCGAACTGAACGACAAAGACCGTGAAATCTGCGGCGCGCTGAAAGACCATCTGACCGAAACGGGCATCTATTTCGCGGGAATAGACATCGTGGGCGGAATGCTGACCGAAATAAACTGCACAAGCCCGACATGCGTTCGCGAAATCAACCGTTTTGAAGGAGTCAAACTGGAGCGCGAAATAGTTGATTTTGCCGAAGCTCTCGCGGGGAACGGAAAATGACGGAGAAAATCTCAAAAAAACAGGTGGAAAACGCGGCTAAACTCGCGGGTCTGGAGTTTGATGAAAAGGAGATTGAGCAGTTCGGCTCATACCTCGCGAAGATTCTGGTTTATATGGAAAACCTGAATGAACTTGACACCGCAAACGTCCCGCCGACATCTCACGCGCTTGATATAAAAGCCCGAATGAGAGAAGACATCGCGAACACGGGAGATTCGGGCAAAAAAGCGCTTGAAGGCGCGCCCGAAGCGGCAGACGGATTTTTCTCCGTTCCAAAGGTGATAGAGGACTGAAATGAGCGCGGAAGAAAACAGCGGACTACCGGGCATAGCGGACGCGGCGCGGCTTATAAAATCCGGCGAAACCTCACCGGTTGAGCTTACTCAGAAGGCGATTGACAGAATTTCGCGTCTTGACGGCGACATAAATTCATTCATTAAATTTGACTCAGAGTCCGCTCTCGCCCGCGCGGAGAAAGCGGAAAAAGAGATAAACTCCGGCGGCGCGAAAAGCCCGCTTCACGGAGTTCCAGTCGCGCTGAAAGACCTTTTTGCGGTCGCGGGAATGGGCGTTACTTGCGGCTCAAAAATCCTTGAAAACTTCTCTCCCTCCTACGATTCCGGCGTGGCGCGAAAACTGATTGAAGCGGGCGCGGTGATTATCGGCAAGAACAACATGGACGAGTTCGCGATGGGGTCGTCAAATGAAACTTCGCATTTCGGAGTTGTGAAAAACCCGTGGGACACAAGCAGGGTTCCGGGCGGCTCAAGCGGTGGATGCGCTGCGGCGGTCGCGGCGGGGCTGTGTAGCGGAGCGGTGGGAACCGACACTGGCGGCTCAATCCGGCAGCCGGCGGCTTTTTGCGGAGTGGTCGGAATGAAACCGACTTACGGCAGGGTCAGCAGGTTTGGAATGGTCGCGTTCGCGTCTTCGCTTGATCAGGCGGGACCTTTGGCGCGGTCAGTTGAAGATGCCGCGATTTTGCTGGGCGCGATAGCGGGCTTTGATGAGAAAGACTCCACTTCAATTGACGCCCCGGCGGCGGAATGCGGCACGGACATTGAAAGCGGCGTAAAGGGAATGAAAATAGGCATTCCGGCTGAATACTTTAACGTCGGAGGAATGGACGGCGAGGTTGAGCAAAGCGTCCGCGCGACAATAAAAGAGATGGAATCTCTCGGAGCGGAAACAGTGGAAATCTCCATGCCCAACACCGAATACGCCGTTTCGGTTTACTACATAATCGCCCCGTGTGAAGCCAGTTCAAACCTCGCACGATATGATGGCGTGCGTTACGGGCGGCGCGCTGAAAATGCCAAAACGCTCGGAGAGATGATAGTGAAAAGCCGCAGTGAGGGGTTCGGAGAGGAAGTAAAACGGCGCATAATGCTTGGCGCGCACGCGCTTTCATCCGGCTATTACGACGCCTACTATTTGAAAGCGCAGAAAGTTCGCACCCTTATAACCAAGGAGTTTAACTCCGCGTTTGAAAAAGCCGATGTAATTATGACGCCCACCGCGCCTGAAGCGGCTTTCAAAATCGGCGAAAAAACAGACGACCCGATAAGAATGTATCTGTCGGACGCGCTGACCATACCAGCAAACATAGCGGGCGTTCCGGCAATTTCCGTTCCGTGCGGACTCACAAAATCAGGACTGCCCATCGGGGCGCAGATTATCGGCAAACATTTTGAGGAAGCGAAAGTTCTGAGAGCGGCGCGCGCGCTTGAATCGCTTGGACGGTTTGAAGCGCGGTGTCCTTCCGGTTAGTTGCCCCAAACTTTAAGCGCGAAATCGTAAAGTGCGTTTTTTCCCATTCCGGATTCTGACGACATGGTTTTAAGCGCATCAGTGAAAGTCGCGCCCTGTTTTTTCAATTCAAGCAGGCGTTTTTCCAACTCTTTTTCATCAGGTTCATCGGACGCGCCCTCCTCCGCTCCCGCGACAACAATGACAATTTCGCCTTTCACATTTTCTCTCTTTTTAAAATCTTCCGCGAGAGACGAAAGCGAAGCACGCGAAACCTCTTCGTGAAGTTTTGTCATTTCGCGGCAGACAGCGGCGGCGCGGTCTCCAAGCGTCTCGCGGAGCAAAGCGAGGGTTTTTGCGGTCCTTTTCGGCGATTCGTAAATCACAACCGGATGCGGAGACAAAACAAATTCCGACAAAACCTTCGCCGCCTTCCCCTTCTGCCGGGGAAAAAAACCCAGAAACACAAAACCGGAAAACGGAATCGCGGACGCGCAGAGAGCGCAAAGCAGAGCGGACGCGCCCGGAATCGGCACAACATCAAAACCCTCTTCGGCAACCCGCGCCGCAACCCTGTACCCGGGGTCTGAAACCAAAGGCGTTCCCGCGTCCGTAACAAGTGCAACATCGCCGCCGTCTTTGAGAATACCAATGATGGTTTCGGTTTGCTTCTCCTCATTATGCTCATGGCACGATATAAGACGGTTTTTAATTTCGTAACGGGAAAACAGTTTGCGGGTTACTCTCGTGTCCTCGCACGCGACCGCGGCCGCCTCTTTCAGAATCCGCAGAGCCCTGAGAGTGGTGTCTTCAAGATTTCCGACCGGAGTGGCGACTATGTAAAGACGGGAAGCCATAAAACACCGATAGAGTTCCCGTTATCGCGCGTGCTTGCAAACCCGCACTAGCGTTGACAAAATCCGCGCTCCGTGAGATATTGAAGGGCTCAAAAGAGGTTGAAAATGGGTCTTACAAAGGAACAGGCAAGCCGTTACAGCCGGCATCTTATACTGCCCGAAGTGGGCGTTGAGGGTCAGCAAAAACTGCTTGACGCAAAGGTTTTGTGCATCGGCGCGGGAGGGCTCGGCTCGCCGCTCGCCCTGTATCTCGCAGCCGCCGGAGTCGGCAACATAGGCATTGTTGACTTTGATGTAGTTGATTTCAGCAATCTGCAACGACAGATAATTCACGGCGAAAGCACGCTCGGAGACCTCAAAGCTGAAAGCGCGAAAAAAAGAATCGCCGATTTGAATTCAGATGTGAAAGTTACAATCCATAACGAGCGTTTTTCATCTGAAAACGCGATGGAAATTGTCAAAAACTACGACATTGTGGTGGACGGAACGGATAATTTCCCAACCCGCTACCTTGTGAACGACACTTGTGTTCTGCTCGGCAAACCCAATGTTTACGGGAGTATTTTCCGTTTTGAGGGTCAGGTGAGCGTTTTTGACTCCAAGCGCGGACCTTGCTACAGGTGTCTGTATCCAGAACCGCCGCCGCCGGGGCTTGTTCCCAGTTGCGCGGAGGGGGGAGTTCTTGGAATTCTGCCCGGAATTGTCGGCACGATACAGGCCGCTGAAACCGTCAAACTCATTCTCGGCGCGGGTGACGCGCTTGTTGGACGGCTACTTTTTATTGACGTTCTTGAAATGCAACCCAAGGAATTAAAACTGCGTAAAGACAAGTCATGCCCCATTTGCGGTGACTCGCCGACCATCACGGAGTTGATTGATTACGAACAGTTTTGCGGAATTCCGGTCGGCAACGAATCGCTCGGGCAAAACTCCGTGGGCGAGAATGAAATAAGCGCCGAAGATTTCAGAAAGGTATGGAACAGCGAAAACAGCCCCACGCTTGTGGACGTGAGAGAGCCTCACGAATATGAAATTTGCCGGATAGAAGGGTCGTCCCTCATTCCGCTGGGCGAGATAGAGAAAAGACTGGGCGAGTTGAACACGGAAAGCGAGATAGTTATTCACTGTCATCACGGTGGAAGAAGTCTCAAAGCCACCGACATTCTGCTTCAAAACGGGTTTTCAAGAGTGAAAAGCCTCAAAGGCGGAATAGACGAATGGGCGGAAAAATTTGACCCCTCAATTCCCAGATATTGAGAATGGGCGGGGAGGGATTTGAACCCTCACGGGTGTTAGCCCAACGGCTTTTGAGGCCGCCGCGTCTGCCATTTCGCCACCCGCCCCGTAGGAGCGTTAATTATCCTGTTATAAGGAATTTTATCAATGAAACGAAAAACCCATATCTTGCTTGCCGTAACCGTTTTCGCCTTTCTGTGCGTGGCGGACGCTCATGCTCAAAAAGGCGACAGCACGGCGGGCGGAGAGTCTTTTGCGACAATCTGCGCATCGTGCCATGGTCCCACGGGCAAAGGAGACGGAGTTGCCGCCGCCGCGCTGGAGCCCAAGCCGAGGGATTTGAGCGATGCGAAATATCTTTCAACGCTGACCGATGAATACCTGTTCAAAGTGATTACCGAAGGCGGCACCGTGGTCGGTAAAGCACCGACAATGCCCGCATGGGGCGGAGTGCTCGGAGAAGACGGCGCGTGGAACGTTATCGCCTACATAAGAAAAGAAATATGCAAATGCGTACATGCCGAATAAGATTAGTGAAAAAATGGAGAGGTGACCGAGCGGCCGAAGGTGCACGCCTGGAAAGCGTGTAAGGGGTTTACGCTCCTTCAAGGGTTCGAATCCCTTCCTCTCCGCCAAAAAAAACGAAAAAACCGGAACTGTTTCCACGCAAACACTCCCGGGCGCAAGTGCTCCGCCCTTGCCCACTTTTCCCCTAACCGATACAATCACTTTCGGAGAATAAAACCCCGGTGAGCCGGTCCGTGCGGTGTGGAATCCGTGAACTCCGCCAGGTCCGGAAGGAAGCAACGGCAGCGGAAATCCTCAGGCGTTGCGGATATCCGGCGAGCCGGGTTTACAGATTCAGAAAATGTCGTCATACGTAGTTCTTGCAAGAAAACTGAGACCCCGAAACTTTGATGAGATTGTGGGACAGAACTACATAGTCAAAGCGCTTTGCAACGCCGCCAGATCAGGCAAACTCGCTCATGCCCTGCTGTTCACGGGACCCCGTGGGGTGGGGAAAACCTCTACTGCAAGAATCGTGGCAAAAGCGGTCAATTGCGACAAACCCTCAACTGAAGAACGCCCCTGCTCTCAAGATCCTTGCGAATCATGCTCGCTTATCTCCGAGGGGCGTGCGGTGGAAGTTCAGGAAATGGATGCCGCATCCCACACAAGCGTGAACGATGTGCGGGAAATTATTGAACAGTCGCGCTATGTTCCCGCTTCGGGCAAAACGCGCATATATATAATTGACGAAACACACATGCTTTCGCAAGCCGCATTCAACGCGTTGCTAAAAACGCTTGAAGAGCCGCCCGCGCATGTGCTTTTTATTCTCGCCACAACCGAACCGCACAAAATACCGGCGACAATCCTTTCACGTTGCCAACGTTACGATTTCAAAAAAGTGGCGGTCTCAGAAATAGCGTCTACGCTTGAATCCGCGGCGCGGAGCGAAAACATCAACATCGCGTCCGAAACGGTGTCGTCAATCGCCCTTGAAGCGGACGGAAGCTTGAGAGACGGCTTGAGCCTTCTTGACCGCATAATAGCAACTTTCGGAACAGACATAGACCACGCCGAAGCACTTGCCCTGCTGGGTTTTGTGGACACGAGTCTGATGAATGAAATGTTTGGCGCGATAATGAAGCGCGACCCCGCCAAGGGGTTTGAAACGCTTGGAAACGCTCTTGACAAAGGCATCGGTCCCGCAAAATTCGCGCAGGAACTCGCCTCGCTGCTCAGAGCCGCCGTTGTGCTTAAAGTGAGCGGAGCCAAATCAGTTCCGGAGATGGAGGAGCAAAGAGCGCAGATGCTTATCTCCTCAGCGCAAGACCGTTCCGTGCAAGACCTTGAAACACTTTTTGACATCGCGCTTGATGAGTGCGACCGGGTAAGCCGGTCTTTCTATCCTGAGCTCGCGGTTGAAGCGATGGCTATGAAACTGTGCTCGGTGGAAAAAGCCGTTCCGCTTGACGACATTATGCGGCGGCTTGAGAAACTCACGGACGGCAAACCCCCGAGCGGACAAACAAGCGAAGCGAAACCCCGCGCCTCTTACAACCAGCACCGCGAATCGGAGGCTAAAAAGGTTGAGGCAAGGGAAGAACAACCGGAGGCGGAACCGCAGGTGCGGATAAATGGAAGCGCGGACACGGACGCGTTTGACGAAGAAAAGAAAAGCGCCAAAACCTTCGCGAAGTTTCTGAAAACCGGCGACAACACAGGGTTTATGGCAAATCTGGTTTCCGGCTGTGAAATCAAGGTTGAAAATTCCCTCGCGATAATCAACGTTCCAAAGCATAGTATTCTGGAGCAAAAACTCACGGGTGAAAACAGCGAACGCGAAAACCTTTTGCAAGCCGCGCGCGATTTTTTCAAACGTGAATCTAAAATCGCGTTTGTTCAGCCCGCTCCGGCGCAAAAAACAAACGGCATTGAGAAAATCCAAGAACAACCGCTTGTGAAACAGGCGCTTGATATGTTTGACGGAAAAATAAAAAATCTTGACGAAAGGAGAGCAAAATGAAACTGGGCGGCGGATTGAAAGACCTGATGAAACAGGCTGAAAAACTGAAAGAGGACATGGAAAAGGTTCAAAATGAGGCCGGCGAAGAGATTGTGGAAGCGTCTTCGGGCGGCGGAATGGTAACCGTAACGGCAAAAGCCAAAGGGGAGATAATGTCAATACGGATAGACCCCGAAATCGCAGGGGATAAAGACACGGAGATGCTTGAGGATTTGCTCGGCGCGGCGGTGAATGAAGCTCTTTTGCGGGGCAAAAAAATGATGAAGGAAAAAATTTCCGAAGTTACCAGCGGACTGGGACTGCCGCCCGGACTTTTGTAAAAATGGATGGCTCCGGACTGCCCGCCGCAATGAGGCGGCTTGTGAGCGAACTCGCCTCCCTGCCGGGAATAGGCGAAAAAAACGCCATCCGGCTCGCTTTTCATATCATTTTCAAAACATCAAAAGACAAAGCGTTGCGGCTTTCGCAAGCCGTCCGGCTCGCGCGCGATGAAATTTGCGTTTGCGAAACCTGTTTTCATTTTTCATCGGGCGGAAAATGCTCAATCTGCGACTCCGCGGGAAGGGATTTTTCAACCGTGTGCGTAATTGAGCAACCGCTTGACCTCATTGCCATAGAACAAAGCGGCGGCTACAAGGGCGTTTACCATGTTTTGCACGGGTTTATATCGCCGATTGACGGCATAGGTCCCGAAGACCTGAAACTGCGCGAATTCATAAAACGGTTGCAGAGCGACAGCAGAATAAAAGAGGTAATTCTGGCAACAAGTTCACGTATTGAAAGCGTGGCAACGAGCAACTTCATAGCGGAAATTCTGAAAAAACGTGCGGACAAGTTCGGGATAAAAATCTACCGTATCTCTCAGGGCATTCCGGCGGGAAGCGACATTGAGCATCTTGACCAGACCACCCTGCGCAACGCGATTGCGGACAGAAAAGAGATTTGAACGCGGCCTCAAGTTTTTCGCATCGCCCTCAAATACGCCACCGCTTCAAAAATCAGCCACACGGCAAGTGCCAGTATGCAGAAGGAAAGAAACTGCAACAGAAAATTGCCGCTGAGGTTGAAGATGTTGAGAATGACGGACGCGATTGAAGTGATGATGACAAGTGCCATCGGAACAAGCGTGTAAATAAAAGGTCTTTTTGTTTTCCAGAGGTAGATTGTCGCAACAAGAAGCGTGAAGCCCGCAATCAACTGGTTTGTCGCTCCGAAAAGGGGCCACAGAATAAAGCCGCCCGAACCCGGTCCCTTGCCCGGCGCTTGCGCAAGTAAAGCCAGCATAAGCGCGGGAACAACGGCGAAAACGGTGGCGACATACCTGTTTTTGAGAAAACTAACTTTGTATTCCGTGGCAAGTTCGCCGATTATGAGGCGCTGAATTCGCGTGCTTGTGTCAAGAGAAGTGGAAGCGAAACTGATGACCATAACGCTGACGATTGTTGCCGCGAGTTCATGCGGCATGCGTATTCCGCCGAGAAAAGCGGACGCGCCGAGAACAAAGTTTGAAATCCCTCCGCTTTTTGCGCCGCCCCAGGTCGCGTATTTTTCAAACCATTCGGTCTGCCCTATTCCCGCGGTTACGGCGAGAACCGCGATGATGGCAAGCGTTCCCTCGCCAAGCATACAACCGTAGCCAATCGGGCGGCAATGGGTCATTTTATCAATCTGTTTTGAGGTTGTCCCGCTTGAGACAAGTCCGTGAAAACCACTTATCGCGCCACAGGCAATTGTTACAAAAAGAAACGGAATCAGCGGCACGCCGTCCGTGGCGGACTTCAAATTGAAAGCGGGCGCGGAAATTTCGGGATTGGAGACAAAAAGTCCGATAATCATCAATCCGAGCCCGAAAATAAGCATATAACTGTTGATGTAGTCTCTGGGCTGAAGCAAAGTCCAAACGGGCAGAACCGAAGCGACAAACGAATATACAAGAAGAATTACAACCCATGTCGCAACCTCCGAACCCAGAAGCGGCGGCACTGTGATGTTGTAGTTCATTCCCGCCCATATTGCGCCCGCGAGAAGAAACAGAGCAACAATTGTGGGAACCGTGATGTTTGCTTTTCTGCGGTAAAAAAGAAAACCGAGCGCAAGCGCAACCAGAATTTGGAAATTCACGGGCAGAACACTTGACGGAAACCCCACAAACAGAACCGCTATTGCATAGGCGAAAACCGCCATAACGAAGAAAATCAGGAAATAGACGATAACAAGAAAAAGTGTCCGCACACGCGGCGTAACCAAATCTCCGGCTATGTCACCCACGGTTCTACCCCTGTTTCTCGCTGAAATCACAAGGGCGCTGAAATCATGAACGGCGCCCATAAAAACCGTTCCGAAAACCACCCACAGAACCGCAGGAACCCAACCCCAGAACACCGCGATTGCCGGACCGATAATCGGAGCCGCGCCGGCGATTGAGGCAAAATGATGCCCGAAAAGCACCACTTTGGGCGCGGGCACATAGTCAACGCCATCATTGAGTTCATGCGCAGGCGTGAGTTCGGAGTCCGAAATGGCAAAGACTCTCCGCGCAAGAAATCGCGAGTAAAAACGGTATCCGAGAAGAAAAAGCGATATGGCTGAAACGGCAACAAAGGCGGCGCTCATTGAATTCCTCCTCCGCCGGAACGCGGAAGCACAAGTTATGATACATTGCTGAAAAGACAAAGGGAAAACCCATGCCTGCCATAAAAGACACTCTGAACACCGTCATATACTACGTTTCGCAGGAGCACGCGAACTCGCAGAAAACCCTTCACGGAGGACGGCTGATGGACTGGATTATGTCCGTTGCAAATATAACTTCGGCGCGGTTTGCCAAAGGGCTGACGGTTCTCGGCGCGGCGGACAACATAGATTTTATGAATCCCGTCAAGGTCGGGCACATTGTTGTTCTGGACAGCTGGATTGAGTTTGTGGGCAAGTCATCACTTGAGGTGGCTGTGCGGGTTTATTCGGAAGATCCCGAAGCGGGCGAGAAAAAATTCATAACTCTGTCACGGCTTGCTTTTGTGGCAATTGACAAGGAAGGAAATCCCAGAGCGGTTGGCAATGAGGTTGTTCCGGCGGATTTGAGTGAAAAAACGGTTTTTGAAAAAGCCGCCGCGCGCAAAGATACGCGGCTCGGAGAATTGAAGGTGAGAAAGCAGAACCTTTCCAATGTTGCCGATGAAACCGAAGTTACACGCGTTACGCTTGAAACCTCTCGCGCCGTGATGCCCGAAGACATATTTTTTGCCAATCTGATGTCAGCCGGAAAACTACTGAAATACACCGATGAAACCTCGGCTCTTATAGGAATGAGGCACGCGAAGGGAACACTCGTAACCGGCTCGCTGGACAACCTTTTCTTTTTCTCGCCAATACGGCAGGGCGAATACATAACACTCAAAGCCGGAATTACGCATACGGGAAAAACTTCGCTTGAAACGGCGGTAAAAATCAGTTCCGAAAACCCGCGAACGGGGATGAGTAACCACACCTGCACGGCATTTTTGTCTTTCGTCCACGTGGATAAAAACGGAAAACCGTGCGCCGTTCCGCAGATTACGGCGGAAACGCCTTATGAAAAAAGATTGTGGAAGGATGCTGAAAACAGACGGGACTTGCGTTCCGAAAGAGTCAGGGAAATCCGCAAAAAAGCGGAAATGTATATTGAGAATTATAAAGGAGCGGTGGTATAGAAAAGTACAGAAATAAGTAAATTTACTAATAACCTCTGGCACTTTGAATATACCAAGAATGGTCTCCCGAACTAGGACAAACTGCTGCAAACGAAATCTTTTCTGAAGACAAAGGATTGATATCAGTAGCAACCTTATAATAGGCTACTTTACCAGAAGATTTATCTTCAATACTTATTGTAAGTTCTTTTAACGTTAGATTTTTGTTTCCATTATGAATAGTGTATTCCCCCTCTTGAAGGAGTTGAAAACAAGATCCCCTTCCATTAATTAATCTCAATTCATTTTTATTCAAATCTCTTGTAAAAAAATCGCTATATGCCAGTATGACACCAAGAATTAACAAAAAAACTACAATCAGAAATACCCTCTTCTCTGATTTTAGTCGTTGAACAAATGATAAGATTTTCTCCATACAGTAACTCTCTTAAAAAATTTGTATCACATAATCTCGGCAAAGCCGCCTTTGATTACCTTCATTCCGCCAACTGAAGCTTCAAACTTTATCGCGTTCTGTCCGGCTTCAAAACATTCAAGATTGAGCGTGTCGCCCGGGTAAACGGGAGCGGAAAAACGCACGGCTAAACTTTTTAAGTTTTCGGGCGCGCCGCCGAGGTATCCGTCTATGATTTTCTGCATCGCCATAGACATTGTGCAAAGTCCGTGGACGACAACGCCTTTGAGCCCCGCCTCTTTCGCGACATCTTCGTTCAGGTGAATCGGGTTGTGGTCATTTGAAGCGTCCGCATAGCGCGGGGTTATGTCCGCCGGAACATCAATCCCGCTTGTAAAAACGGTTTGCGGAGCGGCTGAACCCGCCGGTTTCGGCGCGGACGGTTTTTTAGCGCTTCTCTCAGGTTTTTTACCGCTCCCAATTCCGCGCACAAAAAGCCCCCAGTTTGATTCGCAGACAATTTCGCCGTCCACCATGCTCTGTGTGCGGAGAGCGAGAACCTCGCCCGACCCCTTGTCCTGAATGTCCGAAACTTCGGCGGAAAACGCAACTTCCATTCCCGCCATAAGCGGTTTAACAAACGTCATTTTCTGGTCGCCGTGAACAAGCATCAGCACATTCTTTTTCGCTTGCTCTTTGCCGCCGTTCAGTTCGGGATCACTCCAGATTGTTTCAAGAAACGGAAGTTCGTAAATAACCGGAAAAGAAGGCGGAGCAACGCCGCTAGCGTAGGCGGTATTTCCCGCGCCGCCAATAACAGCCGCATATTTTGCTATCTCATCCTGAGTTATGATATGAGAGCGTCGCTCAAACCCTTTGCTGATAAAATCTCTGTTTAGTTCCATAACCGGAGTTAAGGTTAGTCACAAAAACACCAAAGGGCAAAAAAAAGAGGGAAGCAAAAACTTCCCTCTTTTTAAGTTTTGTGACTAAACGCACGGAACCGGCCCGCACGCTTTTCAGTCCCAATCCGTTACCAGGGCTGAGACATGTCGTCTTTGCTGGTCTGGTTTTTCAGCCACTTCTCAGGTGTGTACTGAGCGGCGCCGAAAATCAAAGCGAGATTGGCAATAATCACGCCCTGCGGACCGTTAGGATTGTTTGTGTCCTTCGCCCTTTTCTCAATAGTTTTGTAGATAGGGTCAGGAATGTTAAGTGTTACTTCAGCCATTGTTTATTCCTCCATAAACTTTGTTGTTAAAGAAAAAGTCAGTCGGCGGCGCCGATGCCTTTCTCCTCGCGGTACTTGTCAAGCACCTCTCTTTTGACCGTGGGTTTCAACTCAAAGTCAACGTTGACATCGTCCGGCGCGGACGCTTGCACCTCTTCGGCGCTGAGCGGCTCCAAACGTTTGTCAATCGCCGTTTTGGGGTCGTCCATTGTGGAGTCCTCAAATTTCCAGTCCGTAAGGGACTCGTCTCCAAGTCCGAAACGTTTGGTAAGGCGGTTGATTTCCTCAAGACGTCCGGGAAGAGGTCCCGGCGCTTGCAGAAGTTTGAGTTCTTCAAGCAGTTTCACGGCTTTGGGGTCTCTTTTGAAACCGTTGCCAACTTTCTTCTCAAAAAACATGTTCTCAAACGGAGGACGCGAACGCGTTCCGCCGCCGTCCATGCTTTCAGCCGGAACGCCGACCGTCATCAGCCAACTGAACACGTAAGTGTCAGGCAGGTTGAATTTCTCTTTGGTGTTTCTTCTCGCTCCGCCGCTTGCCCCGTTGAGGCATGTGCCGAGACCGAGAGAGGTTGCCGCTATCATAGCGTTCTGAATCGCGTTTCCGAGGTCAATCGCCGCAAGGCGGTGAAGAACGGCATCGGGAAGCAAAGCCGGAAGCGGGAAAAGACCGGAAACCCTGTCGTATTCCCATCCGTGCGCCTTGTCCAGAGCACCGGTTCTCAGAAGGTCATGGATTGCCTGACCCTGAACATCGTAGTTCGCAAGGTCATAGCACCAGAAGACAAGAACAGGAGCCATCTGGGTCGTTATCTGACTCCAGTCTGAAATGAATTCCCAAATCTCAGGATCTTCATCTCTGTAAACAACAATTGCTCGCTGTCCGTTGAAGTTACCCGCCGAAGGAGCAACCCTCGCGGCTTCAAGCATAGCCTGTATCTTCCATCTCTCAACAGGCTCATCGGGCTCATACCATCTTATGGAACGCCGCGTGCCCATAGCGTCAAAAGCGTCCATAGGTTTCACCGAGCTTGCCTCGGGAACATCGTCCAGTATTAGTTTGCTGGCCATATTTATTTCCCCCCTATTGGAAATTTCTCACCCGGAAGTCCAAAAGACAACCGATTTTCAAAGCATATTATTGGCAAGCGGTGGTGTTGTCAAGAATTGACACCCCACAGAGCTTTCCTTATATTAAATACGCTGTTGAAGTCGACAAATCCGACAGCAAAAAGGAGTTCGTTATGTCTTTAAGAAATGTTTATGTCATAGGAGTGGGCAACACCCCCTGTGGAAGGTTTCCGGATAAAGCCGCGCACATTCTGGGGCGCGAAGCAGCATGGGCGGCGATTCAAGACGCCGAAATACATCCGCGCTCAATTGAAATAGTTTTCTGCGGCCACGTCTATCAGGGCATGGGAGTTGGGCAAAGAACGATGAAAGAAATCGGACTTGTCGGACAACCAACCATAAATGTTGAAGGCGCGTGCGGAAGCGGAACGCTCTCATTCTGGGAAGCATGGAGAACCATTGCCTACGGACAGGCGGAAATTTCTCTCGCTCTCGGCGTTGAAAACTTAAGCAAGGTTCTTTCGGGCGGACCTCTGCCGCTTGAAGAAGACGACATTGAAGTTGCCATGGGAATGGGAATGCCCGCGCTTTACGCAATGCGCGCGAGCAGATATATGCACGAATACGGCGTTACAAAAGAGCAACTCGCCGAAGTGGTCGTAAAAAGCAGACATCACGCGGCAATGAACCCGGACGCTCAGTTCAGAAAACCTGAAACCGTTGAAAGCGTTCTGGACGCCCCGATGATTGCCGACCCCCTTACGCGCAACCAGTGTTGCCCCGTTGGAGACGCGGCGGCGGCGGCGGTGCTTGTGAGCGAGGACCAGGTGAAAAAACTCGCGAAGAAAACACCTGTTAAGGTTCTCGGCTGCATTTCACAGTCGGGCAAATACTCAAGCCCCACGGGACTTACCTGCGCTCCTTCGGAGAATGTTTCAAGAAGCGCGAAAATGGCTTACGAGCAGGCGGGAATTGGTCCCGAAGACATTGACGTGTGCGAAATTCACGATGCGTTTTCAATTGCTGAAATGATGGTTGCCGAAGCTCTCGGCTTCTGCAAAGAAGGCGAAGGCGCGCGGCTGATTGACGAAAAAAGCACATGGGTCGGAGGCGACAAGGTTGCCATCAACCCCGGCGGCGGTCTTCTTTCAAGAGGTCACCCCGTTGGAGCGACCGGACTGCTTCAGACCGCGGAAATTGTCCGCCAGCTCAGAGGTGAAGTGGGTAAACGGCAGGTCAAAGACGCCAAAATCGGACTCATTGAAACAATGGGCGGCGCCCAACCGGCAATGGACGGAATTACCTGCGTTGTGAGTATTCTGGGAAAATAGAAAAAATCTATTTCTCTTCTCTAACACGCTGGAATGAAGCAAACTTCGGTATTCCGTTCTTTGTAAATCCAGTGTATTTGTAGGTAATTGTGCTGCCGATTGGAGGCGGATTTACACGTTCCTTATTGGAAAATCCCGTGCCGATTTTGAAAGTAACGCCTTCGGGTGTTTTCACCGTTACGCTTCCGAGCATTCCCTTAAACCTGCCCCGCCCGGGATTGTGAGCGATAACAACCGCTTCGGCATCGTAGAACAGTTTGAATTTCAGCAAATCATCGCTTCTGCCGCTTCTGTGTGGAGAATCTTTTCTGCGCAGTATCAGCCCTTCCCCGCCGTTTTTCGTTATCTCTTTCAGTTTTCTGCGCAACTCCCGTTTGTCCCGGACATTGAACTGGCGCACTTTTTCCAGATACGGAGAGTCCGCGCTGCGAACAAGTTTTTTCAGGGCTTTGTCGCGTTTTCTGAACTCGCCCTTATGCGCCGGAAGGTCAAAAACCATGTATTTGATTTTTTTCCAACGCGGATGCGGCTTGTCGCGCATAACAATTGAAGAGGTTTTCTCAAAACTGTTCCTGCCGCCCCACAATTCCCCGTCCATCGGCTCGGATGGAAATCCTTGCGTGAACCAGAACGGAGCCGCAAACACATTCCCGCCTCTGGAAATCAGCCGCTTTCCGTCCCAATAGGCGCGAACCCCGTCAAGTTTTTCGCTCACAAGATATTTGCTGACATCAACATTTTTTCCGTATGGATTCGCGAGCGCGAAATCATGCGGAACCGCAAAAACAGGAGGAACGGCGGCAAACGCCGTGAGAATGAAAACCGCCGCGAGAAACAGTGTTCTTTTTGAAAAATACAAAGCGGTAAATTACCTGCCTGAAATTAAAGACTGTATAAAAGACCGAAGGAGAACACATTTGCCGAAGCGTCCGCCTGCGCGGGTATCTGTTCGTCCTGAATGGTAATGGGAAAAGGTGACCCTCGAAATTCAGCCGTTATCTGTTCCGAAGAAAGCCCGGTTGCTTCATAAGTAAATGTTTCTTTGCCCTGCTCAATCCTCGTGTAACTCAGACGCGCGCGTATTCCTTCCACCCCTATAATTTCCCCGAGCGCGTATTCAAAACCCGCTCCGAATGAAATCCCGTCAAAAGTTACATCGGTATGAACGGGCCGGTCGAGAACTGCGATGGCAATTTCATCCGGAACAGACGGGTTAGGCGGGAGAGAAATGGTTTTCACAGTGCCCGTGGCTTCAACCCAGCTTCTTCCCCAACCGATATTTGAATAGACCATAGTGTTCTCTTTGAGCAGAAATCCCACGCGGGTCGTTATGCCGAAAAACCCCTGAGTGATGTCTATGTCGGAAGTGAAATTCGGGCTGTTGAACGCTTTTGTGTCGTCGTAACTTCCGTAACTCCCACTGAATTCAAGTGCGGCGAAAACTCTGTTCAAAGTTATTCCATAGCCCGCGAAAAGAGAACCTCCCGCAAGGTTGTCAGTGCCGCCAAAGGGAAAAGGACCCTGAGAAACATCTACTGTTGTTCCCGGAGGAGCCGGCGAGGGAACCGGAACGGTAGCCGTAAGGGGCCCAAGCATTCCTTCCGCCTTGTTTGAAACAAAAGCCGAGTCAATTCCACCGTAGAAACCGTCAAACTTGCCACCGTCAAAAGACGAAACCTCTTGCGCCCGGCTCGCGAACACAACTGAAAATGCAAGAAAAAAAATAGAAACAGTAAAGAGAAGCGTTGCAGAGAAAACATGGGGGCAATTTAACCATTGAAACTATGCTAAATCAAACCGCCGTTGAAGAAAAAGCCAACACCGCGCGGTCAATTTAAAATCGGGCAACATATCCGGCAAACAGTGAAAAAGACGGCTCATGCGTTTCCCTTAAATCCAAAATTGTTCACGCTGTCCCTAACAGGTCTGACAGTCGCGATTCCCGAACCCGCCGAGCCGACTCCACCAAAACATCCGGCGACCGCCAACGGCAGACACAATGAGATAAAAAGTTTTTTTATACATCCGACAGCTATAGATTATAATTTACACTTCAAAAATGTTAAACAGTTCGAAAAAAAAGGTGAATATCGGACTCATAGGCGCGGGCACGGTCGGGTGCGGGGTTTATGAAGTTGTTCGGAGCAGCCGTAAAACAATCAAGCAAAAAACCGGCGTTGAACTTATTATTAAAAGCATTGCGGACATCGAGCCGAACAGAAAAAGACCGGTCAAAATCCCTAAAACTCTTTTCACCAAAGACGCTTATGAACTGATTAACGACCCGGAAATTAACACTGTTATTGAGCTTGTCGGAGGCACAACAGTCGCGCGCAAGTTCGCGCTTGCGGCGATTAAAAACGGCAAAAATCTTGTTACGGCGAATAAGGCGTTGCTCGCGCTCAAAGGAAAAGAGATTTTTTCCGCCGCCGCAAAAAAAGGGGTGGAGGTCGGGTTTGAAGCCAGCGTCGGTGGAGGAATTCCTCTTATTCAGGGCCTTCGTGAAGGATTTTGCGCGAACAAAATAGTTTCCATTCACGGCATCATGAACGGAACTTCAAACTACATACTGCACAAAATGTCCGCCGGAGGGCAAACATTCAAACAGGCGCTCGCGGACGCGCAACGCGAGGGATACGCGGAAGCCGACCCGTCTTTTGATGTTAACGGCACGGATTCGGCTCACAAACTGCTGATACTTATTGCGCTCGCGTGGGGAAACCTTTTCAAACTGAAAGACATCATGGTTGAGGGAATAGCGGGCATAGACTCGGCGGACATCTCTTACGCGCGGGAGTTCGGATACAAAATCAAGCCGCTTGCGACCGCAAAAATCTCAGGCGGCGCGATAGAGGCCGGAGTGTATCCCGCGCTTGTGGGCAATGACACGCAACTCGCCTCGGTCAACGGAGCTTTCAACGCCGTACGCGTGGAGGGAGACCATGTTGGCCCGGCGATGTTTTACGGAATGGGCGCGGGAATGATGCCGACTGCGAGCGCGGTTGTGAGCGACGTTGTCAGAATAGCGCGCGGCGGCGGAAGTGCGCCGGTGGCGGAAAGTTTCTCACAAAACAGAGCGCGCCGTCTCGCGCCGCCGCAAAGCGTAAAAAGCAGGTTTTATGCGAAATTTCAAGCCAAAGACGAGCCCGGAGTGCTCGGAAAAATCTCCGCCGCGCTCGGAAAATCGGGCATCAGCATACAGTCTGTAATTCAAAAACCGGGCGGTTCGGCAAAGAAAGTGCCCGTTGTGATAATGACGCGGCGGACAACCGGGAAAAATATGCGCGCCGCAGTAGCGGGAATTGAAAAACGCATAACAAAAACACCCGCCGTGGTTTTGAGAGTGAGCGATATCTGAATTAGAGCGACTCAAGCGCCTCTTTCGCCGCACGCTGTTCCGCCTCTTTTTTGCTTCTGCCCTGCCCTCTGCCGAAAATATCCGAGCCGTCTCCCACGGCGCTGAAAAAATACTTTTCATACGCGGACCCGGCTTCCTCGGTTTCATAGACGGGAAGAGAACCGTTGCGTTTGTGAAACGCCTTTTGCAGTTCGGATTTGTAATCGGTAACAAGGCTCCATTTCTCTCTGTTGCTCAGAATTAAATCGGATACAAACTTGCGCGCCGTTTCGTAACCGCCGTCAAGAAAAATGGCGCCTACAACCGCTTCAAACACATCAGCAAGGTTTGACTCCCTTTCCCTTCCGCTCTTTTCCTCTCCTTTGCCCAACAGCATGCATTCGCCCAAACCCAGAGCTCTCGCGTAGCCCGCAAGGTTTTCACCGCTCACAATGCTGCTTCTCTTGACCGAGAGTTCACCCTCGTCCGCTTCGGGAAAGATCTTCCATAAATCTTCGGCGGCAACACACCCGACAACGGAATCGCCAAGAAATTCAAGCCGCTGGTTGTCAACATTGCCGCCTTTTTCGTTTCTGTATGAGCGGTGAGTGAAAGCGGCTTCAAGAAGTTGTGAATCTCGGAAATCGTAGCCAAGTTTTATGTTCTTCATAAAGCACATTATACACCCGCGAGGCGGGAGACGGACTGTTTGACAGCCAAGACGGCGTTATGTAATTTTTCATTAAAGGGTTGGTCTAAACAAAGGCGGTTACCGCATCCAGCCCCGCTAAAAGGAGAATAAAAGTGGCGAAAAAAGCACCGAGAAAGGCGGCTCCGAGCCGTATTGACACCAACAAGGCTGAGATAGCGAAAGCGGTCAAGTTCATCAAAAGCAGCAAGGCGGAATACATAGATCTGCGATTTCTTGATTTTGTCGGAATGTGGCAGCATTTCACCGTTCCGGCGTCCGAATTTGACGCATCCGCTTTTGAAGAGGGAATGGGGTTTGACGGCTCAAGCATAAGGGGCTGGAAAACAATCAACGCGAGCGACATGCTCACCGTGCCCGACCCCGCGACCGTCCGGCTTGACCCTTTTATGGAAAAACCCACAGTTGTTATTCTGTGCAACATAGTTGACCCAATTACAAAAGAGCCCTATTCACGCGACCCCAGAAACATCGCGGGAAAAGCCGAAGCGTATATGAAAAGCACGGGTATGGCGGACACGGCTCATTTCGGTCCGGAACTTGAGTTTTTCATTCTTGAAGACATCCGTTACGACCAAACAGCCAATTCCGGCTACTACTTTGTAGATTCCGATGAGGGAATCTGGAATTCCGGAAGTGATGATTTCCCCAACCTCGGATACAAACTGAGGCACAAAGAAGGGTACTTCCCCACTCCTCCGGCTGACAGCCACCACGACCTCCGATCTGAAATGGTTTCCGTTATGCAGGAAATGGGAATTGTTGTTGAGGCTCACCACCATGAGGTCGCGACAGGCGGACAGGCGGAGATTGACATGAAGTTCGCACCGCTTATGACAATGGGCGACCAGATGATGTGGTATAAATACATCTGTCGCAATGTCGCTCGCAGACACGGCAAAGCGGTGACCTTTATGCCCAAACCGCTGTTTGATGACAACGGCTCCGGGATGCACATTCACCAGTCGCTGTGGAAGAAAGGCAAACCTCTGTTTGCGGGCAACGGATATGCGGGAATGAGTGAAACCGCAATGCATTACATAGGCGGCATACTCAAACACGCGCGTGCGATTTGCGCTTTCAGCAACTCAACCACGAATTCATACAGACGGCTTGTTCCGGGCTTTGAGGCGCCGGTCAACCTCGCCTACTCGGCAAGGAACAGAAGCGCGGCGGTGAGAATACCGATGTATTCTCCGAGCCCCAAGGCAAAGCGGATTGAGTGCAGATTCCCCGACCCTTCATGCAACGGGTATCTGACTTTTTCAGCAATGCTGATGGCAGGTCTTGACGGAATTGAGAACAAAATCAAACCCGGCGACCCGATGGACAGAGACATCTACGCGCTCGGACCCGAAGAGTTGGAAAACATTCCTTCGGTTCCCGCATCTCTTGAAGAGGCGTTGAAATCACTTGAAAAAGACCATGACTTCCTTCTCAAGGGCGGAGTGTTTGATGAAGACCTGATAAAAACATGGATAGACTACAAGATGGAAAATGAGGTCAACCCCATTCGGCTGAGACCCGTTCCACAGGAGTTTATTCTCTACTTTGACGTTTGATTGAAAAATGAAACGGGAATAAAAAAGCGCCGTGTAAAAGCGGCGCTTTTTTTTGTAGGATAAAGCAAATGCCGTCACCTGACCGCTTTGAACTGGACATTTTCAACAACATACTTTCGGGAATAGCCGAAGAGATGGGCACGCGCCTGATGCGTTCGTCTTTCTCACCAAACATAAAAGAGCGGCGCGACTACTCATGCGCCATATTCAACTCAAAAGGGGAAATGATAGCGCAGGCGGCGCACATTCCGGTTCATCTCGGCTCAATGTCCTTTTCGGTCGCCGCCGTTCTTGAAGAGCGCGAAATATCAAATGGAGACATTTTCATACTGAATGACCCGTTCAAAGGCGGCACACACCTTCCGGACATCACTTGCGTTATTCCGGTTTTTATCGGCGGCAAGCCGTATTTTTATATAGCGGCGCGCGCCCACCATACAGATGTCGGGGGCAAAACACCCGGTTCAATGCCGCTTTCCACCTCAATAGACGAAGAGGGAATAATAATCGCGCCAACCCGTATAGAAAAAAAGGGGAAGCCGGACAAACGCCTCCTGAAAAAACTCGTTGCCGGAATGAGAAATCCCCAAGAGCGGTTTGGAGACCTGAACGCTCAAATAGCGGCGCTTGAAACGGGCGCGAAGCGGTTGCGTGAAACGGCGCGAAAATACTCGGTCAAAACCATTTGCAATTCGGCGGAGCGGCTTGTTGATTATGCCGAAAAAATGATGCGTGAAGCCATAATGAAGATTCCGGACGGTGAATACAAATTCACGGATTTTCTGGACGATGACGGCATGGGAACAAAAAGCATCCCCGTGAAGGCTACGGTGAACATCAGCGGAAATGAAGCCGTTGTTGATTTGTCGCGAAGTTCACCGCCGGTCAAAGGGTGCGTGAATGCGCCTTTCAGCGTTACCACTTCGGCGGTTCTATACGCCTTTCAGTGCCTCGCGCCGGACGATATTCCGCTTAATTCGGGCCCATTGAGAGCAATCAAAATTGTTACAGGTGAAAACTCTTTGCTCAAAGCCCGTTATCCGAGCGCCATAGCGGCGGGCAATGTGGAGACCTCGCAAAGGGTCGCGGACACGATTTTCGGCGCGCTCGCCAAAGCGGTTCCTGAGAAAATACAGGCGGCGAGCGCCGGAACGATGAACAACATAACCTTCGGTTCCGGTGGTGGACGCAACGAGCGGGAATTTGTTTATTACGAAACAATCGGGGGCGGCATGGGCGGAAGACAGGGAGCGGATGGTGTGTCCGCCGTGCAGACTCATATGACAAACACGCTCAACACCCCGATAGAAGCGATTGAAAGAGAATTGCCCGTGCGCATTGAGTCTTATTCCATCCGGAAAAACTCAGGTGGAAAGGGAAAGTTTTGCGGCGGTAACGGCATTGTGAGGGAATACAGATTTCTTGAGCAGGCCGCGGTCTCAATCATCACCGAAAGGAGAAAATACCGCCCGTGGGCGATAGGGGACGGTGAAAAAGGCAAAAGCGGAAAGAATTTTCTGATTCGCGGCGGAAAGAAAACCGAACTCAAACCCAAACAAAGTTTTAAGGCGCGTAAAGGAGACATCCTAAGAGTGGAAACTCCGGGCGGCGGAGCGTGGGGAAAATAAAACCCATGCGGCGGTTTCTTGTACTGATTGTGCTTTTGCCTCTCACCGGCTGCATCGGCTCCTACGTTCCGCCGGACCTCAACAATGCGTGCTCAATTCTCAAAGAGAAACGGGGATGGTATGGAGACGTTTTAAGAACGGAGAAAAAATGGGGCGTGCCCATACCGGTAAGCATGGCGTTCATTCGTCAGGAATCAAGTTTCAGAAAAAGAGCAAAACAGCCGAGGAAAAAAATCCTCCGGATTATTCCATGGAAAAGGGTTTCATCCGCTTCCGGATACTCGCAAGCGGTCAACAAGACGTGGGAGCAGTATTTGAAAGAGACGGGGAAAAGCGGATTGATGACGCGCCGGTCGGATTTCAAAGACGCCGTGGATTTTATCGGATGGTATAACAACAAAAGCGTGCGGACGCTCGGAATAAAAAAGAATGACGCCTATAATCTTTATCTCGCCTACCACGAGGGATGGACGGGATACCGTAAAGGAACTTACAAAAAAAAGGAATGGCTGATTAAAACCGCGCGAAAGGTGGAGAAGAACAAAAAATCCTATGCGGCGCAACTCGCGCGCTGTCACAACCTCAGAACAAAATGGCTTGGCATATTCTAGTGATGCCGTATGTCGTGAATGTATGAAATAAAAAACAAGATGAGCCCGATGGAAAATAGCACAATGTGGCTCATCTCTAATTTGCCCGACAGCAGACAGCCGACAAGCGTGGCGGCGACAAGCGGGCCGCTGAGACGGTCTGCAAGATAATACAGAAATGAAAACTTTTCGTTTTTGTGGCTCATACCGGGCGTTTCTCCTCAACCTTTTCCACATCCAAATCTTCTTCATCGGCAGAATCTTCAACAATCTGCGTAGGCAGAGACTTTGTCGTTTTCGCGCCGAGTTGTTTCATCTTTTCGGCTCTGCCCACGATATTGCCCCTTCCCGTTGAAAGTGAGTTATAAGCGTTTTCAAAGGTTTTAGTCGCAGTACCCAACTGATTTCTAAGGTTGTCCATATACGATACAAAACCGGCGAATTTGTCATAAAGTTTTCCGGCTTCCTCGGCGATTTCCTGTGCATTCGCGTTGCGGTCTTCCATTTGCCACAAACTGTGAATGGTGCGCAAGACGGCAAGTAGTGTTGACGGACAGACAAGCACAATATTTTTATCAAACGCCTTTTGGAAAATGTTCCTCTCTTCGTTGACCGTGAGAATGTAAGCGGGCTCAACGGGAATAAACATCATCACAAAATTGAGAGTGCGAACACCGGGCGACCCCTGATAGTTTTTCGCACTCAACTCACTTATGTGCCTCTCAACTGAGGCGATGTGTTTTTTTAGAAAATCCGCCCTTTGCTCTTCGGTTTCCGCCGAGCAGTATTGCGTATAGTCACTAAGAGACACCTTTGAATCAATTACAATGTCCTTTTTATCAGGTAGGTGAACAATCACATCAAGAACCCGCCTTCCGCCCTTCGCGTCAGGAACAGACTTTTGCGCTTCGTATTCCCTGCCTTCGCGCAAACCCGATATTTCAAGCGTCTTTTCAAGCACAAACTCACCCCAGTTCCCCTGCTGTTTGGTATCGCCCTTGAGCGCATTTGTAAGGTTTTGCGCCTCTTCACCAAGAGTCGTGTTCATTGTTTTGAGATCTGTAATCTGGTTTTTCAATTCTCCGAATTTGCCGGAAAAATTATCGTTCGTAGTGGTAAAGGTATCTTTAAAAGTTCCTATCTGATTCTGCAAAGGAGTTAAAATATTACTGAGCGTACTGAGATTCTGTCCACCGTCTTTCAGAGTGCTAATCTCCCTCTTGTGCGCCTCGCGTTCGCTGGCAATTTTGGTTTCCAGTTGGGCAATTCCGACTCTAAGCTCAGAGTTCTCCCCGAACTTGCCATATAGTAGAAAGCCAACACCGGCAAGAACCAATATCAGGGCAATGATTATTACCAATTCCATCTTATTGGTTATTATATCGGCTTCTGAACAATGGACGAGAAATCTTGTTTTATCGCTCTAAGTTTTATCAAAGGGCTCGGCGATGTTCTCATCAGCCGTCTGGTTGAGGGGTGCGGCTCAGCGGAAAACGTTTTCAAACAGGCGCGAACGCCGGGCGCTCTTGCGCGAATTGGCGGAATCGGCCCGGAAACTGAAAAAATTGTCAAAAACTTTTCCGACTGGCAAAAGGTGGAAAAAGAGATTTCTGAAGCCCGGAAGCGGGATTTTGAAATTCTTACTCTTTCGGATGACCGCTACCCGGAAAACCTTAAACAAATTTATTCCGCGCCCGCGGTTCTCTATGTTTTCGGCGAGATAAAAAAGCGGGACTTGCTCTCGGTCGCGATAGTGGGTTCGCGTTCCCCGTCAAAATACGGAACGGATTCAGCCACATTCCTGTCCTCGGAACTTGCGGCGGTTGGAGTTTGTGTCGTAAGCGGAATGGCAAGAGGCATAGACTCCTCGGCTCACAAAGCGGCTATAAACGCGGGCGGGCGCACGGTCGCGGTACTCGGAAGCGGACTTGACTTCATCTACCCGCCGGAAAATCACGAACTCTACAACAGCATCGCGAAAAACGGCGCCGTTATTTCTGCTTTCCCGCTTGGAACCGAGCCCGACAAAACAAATTTTCCCCAACGCAACTCAGTCATAAGCGGGCTTTCACTTGGCACGGTGGTAATTCAGGCGTCAAACAAAAGCGGGTCTTTGATAACGGCAAATCTTGCACTTGAACATGGCAGAGAGGTGTTTGCCGTACCGGGCAGAATCGGAGAAAAAATGAGCGGGGGAACAAACTCCCTTATCAAGAAAGGCGCGAAACTGGTTGAAAATATAAGCGACATAACAGAAGAGATTCCTCTTATAAAACATCTGAAAAACAGGACGGATGACACATCCGCTCAGAACAGTAAAAAATTCGCCTCGCTGTCTGAAGAGAAGAAAAAAACTTCTTGAGTTAACACGCCGGGAACCGCTCCACATTGACAAAATAGCGGAAAAAACCGGAAGCCCCGTATCTTCAGTTTCCACTTTTCTACTTGAACTTGAAATAGAAGGACTTATTGAGCAGACCGAAGGAGGACTTTATCAATCAAAGGTTTAAACACAGACAATAAGAGCCGCTGAAAACATCTCTACAAGCCAAAAACAAGAGCCATCATACCGTCCGTTATTTTTATATCCTTGAAAATCGCGTGGGCTATTCTGCCTGTCCTGCCGGCTTTATCCAATTGATAAACCGGTTTTATTGTGAAAATCTCCAGCAACGCCTCGCCTACAATCTCACGGATAATCTTTTCAGTTTCCGCCGGAAGCCCCTGAAGTTCAAACTTTTTCAATTTGAGATTGATTAGATAGACGGAGCCCGTTTTGGGATCGTAATGAATGTCAGTTTCCGCGTAAACTTTGCTCTTCAAAGTCTCAACGCCCGTCAAAAAAATGGAAATTGAACAACCAACTCCGATAAAACCACTTCCTTTTTCAAGCCGCACGCGCGGTTCGGAAAAAACTGTTTTGAAAAAAAGCAGATGCCTTCTTTCGTAGGGAAACTGCTTTTCCAGACGGGTTTGAATCTGTTCTTCAGTAATGTGGATTTCAATCCGCGGCTTTGCGACAATGAAATATGCCGCCGCCGCGATTAGCACAACAAGAACAATCAACAAGACTTTTTTCAAAGCCCGTACGCCCGTATCAGTTGAGGTAGTATTTCAAACTCAGCGCCGCTCCCCACAACTGCAAGTCATCCGTTTCGGATGTGTATGTTACGGTGTTGCTTCTGCCGCCCAAATTCGGGTTAGCCTGCGGACTTACGGTTGAAGCGTGGTCTCTGATAACGTCCCATGTTTCAGGGTCGCCTTCAAGTTCGCTGAAGTAAGCCCAGCGGAGTTTCAGTCCGGCGGATAACTTTTCTGACAGAGCGTAGTCAAACCCTAAAACAACCTGAAATCCAAGCAGGCCATCTTCGTGGGTTCTGCTTGAAGAACTTACGGTTCCCTCAAGGTCTTCAAGCACACAGTCATTATTAGCTGTCGGGTCATCGCCTGCGGCGCAGGGTCCACCCGTCGGGTGTCCATCATTTGCAGTTGGGTCAGGAGTGTCTCCGTTGTTATTCCTCTGAAAGAAACTGAGCAAATTGGCTTTTGTTTTTGACCACCCGACTCCGCCTCCCACATATGGCGTGAACTTTGAGTCGGTGTGGAAATCGTAATACAGATTGGCGAAAACATTATGTGACTGAATATCGCTGAGTCGTCCGAATACTTGTCCGCCAAAAGCGGGGTCAAACTCAGCAGCCTTCGATCCCATAAAAGTAGTTTCAGAACGTTCATCAAAGTCGTTACTGCGGTAGAGATACTCAACCTCCGCCCTTATGGGAATCCCCAGAATGCGTGAATATCCCGCCGTTACTCCGATAGTATGGCCCACACTTGAGTCAAACTCATTTTCCCACCGACTACCGGTGAAACCGGTACAACTGGGAGTTCCTGCATCATCACGGAAAGCCGTCTCTTGCGCATCGGAATTTACACCCGCAAGAAATCCATTCTGACCGCTATAATGCAAGTCGCATCGGGACGGAATGCCTCTATTGAAATTGTTAAACTCAACACTCGGCGCAATGGACAGACCGGCATCCAGCCCAATGTAAGGACCTTCCGTCGCGCTCGCCGGTTGAACAAAAGGCGCAACAAGTAAAATCAGCAAAAGAACAAGCAGTTTTCTCATATTCAAATCCTCTCAGCCTGCAAAATCAAACTGTTTTAATTTTTTTAATAGTAAACAAAAGATCTGCGTTAGAGTAAACAAAAGAAATTATGGGAACACAACGCTAACGAGATGGCAATCGGCAAGTAAAGTGGCGCAATGCTTAAAAGTTAGGATGAATTAAATATTGTGTCCCCGAAACTTAATTAGTAATATTCACTCCTTGAACTTATAGGTTCCCTCTGAATTTATATAAAAAAGACAATCACCTTTGGATTCACAACTAATTCCATGTTTTGATTGACCTTTGAAACCGAAGTAACTCCCGGACGGGAGCGTTTTCGTACTGCTATTCAAACCGGCTTTACCGCTAATCACTACCAATTTAAGACTCTTTCCTGAACTGCTGAGTTTTGCCCGCGTACCTGATGCCAATTTAATAAGCGTGCCGTTCTTTTGATTTGAGCCGAACTTTCCCCATAAATATGCGACTTCAACACCGTTCCCATCTATCAGACTGGAATCGTCAGAGTCTATCCATACGATGTTTGAAGCATCTACATTTACAGGTCTCTCGCCGCTGTCAAATGCTTTTTCCGTAGGCATTACCAAATAAGGAGCGCTTTCAATGTCAATAAACGCAATGTTGGTTTTCCCTTTAGCCGCCGTTATATGAACTTCGCCTTTCGGTTGTGTCCAAAAAGACCCGGCAGGCATCCACATATTTTCAGCGTCTGGATCGTCATTATGCACGAGCCCACTAATTACAACCCCCTTGTACGACACATTATGAATATGTGGGGGCGACCTGAATCCATCGACAAAATTTACAAGAAAACCTGTTGGCACTTTACTGCCTTTACGGTCTCCCCATAACGTAGCGACATCAGGGCTTCCATCCCCTCTTGCCGGATTAAGTTTTTCCCATTGAAGTTCTGAAGCCAATACAAGTTGAGTGTCTGGCTCCTCCCTCATTGTGTTTAAGAAATTAGCGTCGCAACTTGCTGACATCAACACTATCCCTAAAACGGCAATATAGTGCTTCAAAACAAATCCATCTTCAGTTTTTGACTGACTTTTTCAAACCAAATACATAACTGACGCGAATAAGAAACAACACCCATCTTTTTTTCAAGTGTTTTCAAGCCCCGTGGAGAAGCCTCACGGTCGGTTAGTAACGGTCAGCTCAACACATTGCTGTGCTTACACCTCCGTCCTATCAAACTCGTAATCTCCAAGTGACCTTAAGGGGACTAAAAGTCCCGGGAAATCTAATCTTGAGGGGGGCTTCCCACTTAGATGCTTTCAGCGGTTATCCCTTCCGCACATAGCTACTCAGCACTGCCGCTGGCGCGACAACTGATACACCAGAGGTGCGTTCACTCCGGTCCTCTCGTACTAGGAGCAAATCCTCGCAAATTTCCTACGCCCGCTACAGATAGGGACCGAACTGTCTCACGACGTTCTGAACCCAGCTCGCGTACCGCTTTAATTGGCGAACAGCCAAACCCTTGGGACCTTCTCCAGCCCCAGGATGCGATGAGCCGACATCGAGGTACCAAACCTCCCCGTCGATGTGAACTCTTGGGGGAGATTAGTCTGTTATCCCCGGCGTACCTTTTATCCGTTGATCGATGGCCTTTCCACACAGAACCACCGGGTCACTAAGGCCGACTTTCGTCCCTGCTCGACCTGTCGGTCTCGCAGTCAAGCTCCCTTATGCCTTTATACTCGAAGCCCGGTTTCCAATCGGGCTGAGGGAACCTTTGCACGCCTCCGTTACTCTTTAGGAGGCGACCGCCCCAGTCAAACTACCCGCCTGACACTGTCCTTGATCCGGATAACGGACCTAAGTTAGAATTCCAGAATTGCAAGGGTGGTATTTCACTGGTGTCTCCACTCCGCCCTAAAGCGGAGCTTCAGAGACTCCCACCTATGCTACGCAAGCAACACCGGAACCCAATGCCAGGTTGCAGTAAAGGTGCACGGGGTCTTTCCGTCCCGTAGCGGGTATCCGGCGTCTTCACCGGAACCACAATTTCGCTGAGTCTTCGGCCGAGACAGTGCGGCGATCGTTACACCTTTCATGCAGGTCGGAACTTACCCGACAATGAATTTCGCTACCTTAGGACCGTTATAGTTACGGCCGCCGTTTACCGGGGCTTCGGTTCCGAGCTTCTCCCACCGAAGTGGAATGACAAGTCCCCTTAACCGTCCGGCACCGGGCAGGTGTCAGGCCCTATACGTCGGCTTGCGCCTTTGCAGAGCCCTGTGTTTTTGGTAAACAGTCGTCACCGCCTAGTTACTGCGACCCGCTTCCGCTCCAACCGAGAAGGTCTTCACGTAATGCGGGCACCCCTTATCCCGAAGTTACGGGGCTAATTTGCCGAGTTCCTTAGCCGAAGTTCTCTCACGCGCCTTAGTATTCTCTACTCACCTACGTGTGTCCGTTTACGGTACGAGCACTCAGTCGTCAACACTTAGAGGCTTTTCTTGGAAGCATGGGATTGGTCACTTTGTGGGACGCGAAAGCGTCCCTCGTATTCGCTTCTCGAGGTTAATGAAAGAACGGATTTACCTGTTCCTTCCCTCTACCAGCTTAAACCGGGTAATCCAACACCCGGATGACCTGCCCTTCTCCGTCCCCCCGTCGCTCAGACTGAGTGGTACAGGAATATTGGCCTGTTTTCCATCGACTACGCCTTTCGGCCTCGTCTTAGGTCCCGACTAACCCTGGGAGGACGAGCCTTGCCCAGGAAACCTTAGGTTTTCGGCGAAGCGGATTCTCACCGCTTTTGTCGCTACTCATGCCGGCATTCTCACTTCCCGACGGTCCAGGCCTCCTCACGGTAACCCTTCAATCCGACGGGAACGCTCCCCTACCGCTGTCCGACCGGCGAACCGGTCAGACAACCCGCAGCTTCGGCACCAAACTTGAGCCCCGATTCATTTTAGGCGCAAGTAAGCATCGACCAGTGAGCTGTTACGCTTTCTTTGAAGGGTGGCTGCTTCTAAGCCTACCTCCTGGCTGTCTATGCTTACTCACCTCCTTTACCACTTAGTTTGGATTTGGGGGCCTTAGCTGACGGTCTGGGTTGTTTCCCTTTTGCCCCTTGGAACTTATCTCCCAGGGACTGACTCCCATGCTGTCCAACGCGGCATTCGGAGTTTGACTGGGGTTGGTAGATCTCTCGACCCCCTAGCCCAACCAGTGCTCTACCTCCGCGTTGTATCACATGAGGCTATACCGAAATATATTTCGGGGAGAACCAGCTATCACGAACCTTGATTAGCCTTTCACTCCGATCCACAGCTCATCCGATAGGTTTTCACCCCTAAACGGTTCGGGCTTCCACAAAGGTTTTCTCTCCGCTTCACCCTGGCCATGGATAGGTCGGTTCGCTTCGGGTCTATTGCCAGTGACTTGTCGCCCGTTTAAGACTCGCTTTCGCTTCGGCTACACCTCTATCGGCTTAACCTTGCCAATGACAATAACTCGCCGGCTCATTAGGCAAAAGGCACGCCGTCAGACATTCCCGGAGCAAGCCCCGGGCATAGTCCTCCGACTGGTTACAGGCAAATGGTTTCAGATTCTATTTCACTACCCTTATCGGGTTACTTTTCACCTTTCCCTCACGGTACTAGTTCACTATCGGTCGGCAGCACATATTCAGCCTTGGAAGGTGGTCCTCCCGGATTCCTCCAACATTTCACGTGTGCCGGAGTACTTGGGAATTCGACACGGAAGTTCGAAAGTTTTCGCGTACGGGACTTTCACCCTCTATGGTCCGGTTTTCCAACCGGTTCTGCTAACTTCCGAATTTGTAACTTCCGCAGAGGTTTCACGGAACCTCTGAAGTCGAATCCCACGACACCGTATAAGCAACGCCGTGTCTTGACACTCATACGGTTTAGGCTGTTCCCCGTTCGCTCGCCGCTACTAGGAGAATCTCGGTTGATTTCTTTTCCTGAGGGTACTGAGATGTTTCACTTCCCCTCGTTTGCTTGACGTCGCTATGTATTCACAACGCCATAATCGGGTTTTGCCCGATCAGGTTTCCCCATTCGGAAATCTCCGGATCAAAGCGTGTTTAGCCGCTCCCCGGAGCTTATCGCAACTTACTACGTCCTTCATCGCTGTCTGCCACCAAGGCATCCACCATTAGCCCTGCGTATCTTGTCCACGAGGCATAAAAACACTCGAAACAAGATGGCGCGTTGTTTCTTATTCGCTCAGCTATGATTCAGTTGTCAAAGAACAACTCCCACGCAAACAAGGCGTGGAAGGAACGGTGATTGTAACAGGGTTGCGGTGGGTGTCAAGGGGGAGAAATTATTAGAGAATATATGCCAAATTGGTTTATAATCTCGGCTTATGGGTTTCATTGAAGCAATGGAGAGGATTCGCGAAGAATTTCCCAACGATAATGTAAAGCACGGGCAATTCTTTGAAAAAATGTGCAAGTCGTATCTTTTGAACGACCCGCTCTATGAAAACAGATTTTCTGATGTGTGGCTGTGGAACGAATTCCCCGACAGAAAAGAAGCCGACACCGGAGTTGACATTGTGGCAAAAGAGCACTCCGGGGCTCTGTGGGCTATTCAGTGCAATTTTTATGACGAAAATACAACACTAATAAAGAAAACATTGACTCATTTTTCACCACATCAGGCAGATATGATTTTTCCGAACGGGTAATAATCTCCACCACAAGCAAGTGGTCTGTGAACGCGGAACAAGCGCTCAAAGGGCAGAGAATACCAGTTCAAAGATGGGGTGTTAACGAGTTAAGAGAAAGCCCGATTGAATGGGGAAACATAAAAGAACCTGAAAAGACCACACGAAAAAGAAAGAAAAAACTGCTTGCGCACCAAAAAGACGCGTTAAAAAATGTTTCAAAGGGATTTAAGAAAGCCGACAGGGGCAAACTCATCATGGCTTGCAGGACGGGCAAAACCCTTACCTCGCTGAAAATCGCCGAAGAAATTGTTCCCGAAAACGGCAACATCCTTTTTCTTGTTCCTTCAATATCTCTTCTTTCTCAAGCGTTGAGAGAATGGTCTTTTGAAACAGACAGAGGACAGCGCAATTTCGCCGTCTGCTCGGATACCAAAGTTGGGGAAAAGGGAAACATCGAAGGCATCAACCCTTACGACCTCGCATTTCCAACAACAGACCACAACATTCTTGCGCAAAACCTGAAACAGAAAGCCCATGGCAGAACAAACATTTTTTCCACCTATCACTCAATAGAAATTGTCGCCAAAGCGCAGGAACTCGGCGCGCCCCAATTTGACCTTGTAATTTGCGATGAGGCACACCGCACAACAGGGGTTGAAAAAGAGGGATTTTAAGAATCGTATTTCACGAAAATACACAACGCCGATTTTCTAAAAGCCAAAAAACGGCTTTATATGACAGCCACCCCGCGAGTTTATTCCGACTCGGCAAAAGCAAAAGCCGAACAACACGATATTGATTATTTCTCAATGGACGATGAGCAAACCTACGGCAAGGAATTTTACCGCCTTGATTTCTCCGAAGCCGTTGAGAAAAACCTGCTGTCCGACTACAAAGTTCTTGTTCTCGCGGTGAATGAAGACCACATATCATCGGCAATGCAAACCCAACTTGCTAAACAAGGTGAACTCAACCTTGAAGACACGGCAAAAATAATCGGCTGTTACAAAGGACTTAAAAAAGAAATTGAAAACACGGAAGAAGCAAAAGAAATGGATATGTCGCCGATGAAACGCGCCGTTGCTTTGACTTGTTCACTTCAAATTGGAGCCCGTCTATTATTCCCCGCAAGAGTCTTGTATCACAGAGACCCTACAGCGCCGCGGGATTTCTGATTGAAGCGAACAAGCAGGCTCTTTAGGAGTCTACTTGTTATGTCAAGAAATATAATAGGAGAGACTTGAACTCTCCCCTATTCAACAATCCCGTATCTCTTTTTAATCTCCATTATCCGCTTGTATGAGCGGTAGATTCTTTTTCTCGGAATAACTCCCGTTTCAACGGCGCGCACAATGGCGTCTCTCACGCGGGCGGCGGCGGTTTTGTCATATTCGCCGATTTGATTGCCGATGATGACAATATCAACCCCGGCGTTGATTGATTTAATCACGGCTTGCTCCAATCCGTAGCGTTTTACAATCGCGCCCATCTGCATATCATCTGAAACAATCACGCCCTTGAATCCGAGCCCGCCCCTGAGAAGTCCGGAGAGAATTTTGCGCGACAGAGTCGCGGGCTCATCATCAAGTTTTTTGTTGATAATGTGCGCGGTCATAACAGCGCCGTCGTATCCTTCCGTTATCAACAGGCGGTAAGGCGTAAGTTCATCGGAGCGGTTGTAGGTTCCGGTCACATCCGCGACTCCGAGATGTGTGTCTTCGGTGGCGCTGCCGTGCCCTGGAAAATGTTTGAGCGCCGTAATTACGCGGTTTTCCCTGTGAGCCCGCGCAAACTGCGCGACATGGCTCGCCACAACCTGCGGGTCGCGACTGAAAGAGCGCTCCAAATGCCCGATTGCCGGACTTTGCGGATTGATATCAACATCGGCAACCGGCGCAAAATTGAAGTTGATTCCGGCAGAGCGCAACTCAAGCGCGATTTTTTCCGCCGCTTTGTATGTTTCGGATTCTGGCAGAAAGCCGAGTTTTTTCGCCGGAGGAATATCAAGAGAAAAACCGTATTTCGGCTTCAACCGGTTCACTTTTCCGCCTTCAACATCAGCCGCGATAAACAGACCCGTCCGCGACAAAGCCTGAAGATTTTTTATGAGTTTTTTGAGTTGAGAGGGAGACGATATGTTCCTTTTTTCCGCCCCGCCGCTCGGAAGATCGTAATCAAAAAGAATTATGCCCCCCGGCTTCAAATCGTAAAGCAGAGAAATAATCTCATCGTTAATTACCTCGCACCTCACGCCCACAATAAGCATCTGACCGGCAGCCTCGTCCAAGTCCGGCAGACGGAAATCGCTACGGGAGTCGCTGCGAAAATCACCGCCGTAGGAACAGGCGGACAGCAAAGCGGCGGCAAAAACCGCGAAAAGGAGCGGAGCCGCCGCGCGGACGCCGAAAAAATGTTTTTTATTTCTCATCCGCGGAAGAATTAAAAAATTCCCCTCGCCCTCTGAACAAGCGCGATAAATTTGGGATTTTTTCCGGTTCTCCAAACGGCAATCGCCATAACGGCAATAAACGCCGCTATCTGAATAAAGCCCGTCACTCCGCCCAAGGCGCCGCCCATCCACGCCGAAACAGACCAGCCCGCTTTGATGAGAATGAGGTCAAAAAGAACTCCCGAAACAAGAGACGCGACCGCGATTGAAGAAACATAGATGGAGGTAAAACGCCATCCGAACTGGCGGGACAAAACGGCTATCGTCCCCGTGTTAGTGGCGGGTCCGGACAAAAGAAACACAAGAGCCGCCGCGATGGGAGTGGCGGACGCGCAGATATAAACCGGAACTCCGGCAAAAAGAAGCAGGAAATACGGAACGGGACCCGATATTCCGTAGGCGGAAAGATCGGACGGAAGAGCTACAACAAGAACGCCGCCCGCGAGAATTCCGATAAAAAGCGGATAAAGAATCTCGTCCATCTGCTCAACAAAAGCGTGCCGTGATACCTTGCGGAGAATTTTCCCGAGCGGAGCGGGCGACTGCTTCCGCCGGCTTTCCTCAACCATATGCTCAACCCGCGGACCGGAACGCGAGCCCTGATTTGCAAACCCCGCCCTGTGGATAAATCCCCCGAATGAAGCAGAAACGGAATCCCGTATTCCGGAAAAGCCGATGTAGTCTTCCTCGGACATTCCCTGATGGCAGCATTTCTCCCCGCCGGTATCGGCGTCTGGCGGCGCGTCTGGATTTTTGCCGTCCAGAACCAGAATCATAATGGAGGTCGCAATTCCGGAGAAAAAACTCGCAACGGGGCGGAAAATCGCCACCAGTGGACCGAGCAGAGCGTATGTAATCGGAATGGAATCAACGCCGATTTCGGGAGCGGTAACGAGGAAAGACGCGCAAGCCGGTTTGCTCGCCCCCTTCTTTCTGAGTTCGGACACGACCGGAAGAACCGAGCTGCTGCACAGCGGAACCGGTATTCCAGCAAACGCCGCCATTATGGAACTGCGGAGGTCATTTCTGCCTATCAACTCCAGCACCTGCTCGCGGGAAATAAGGATGTGCATGAGACCGGAGAGGAAAAGACCGACCAGAAGAACCGGCGCCAATATGAGAAAAGTATTGACAAAATACCCGAAGAAAATTGCCGCGGTTTCCATAACGCCGCCCGCTTTATCAGCAGTCTTCCAAAAGTATACAGAAGGCGAACACAATCCGCCACAAACCGGAGGCGCGCCACAGTTTGGAACTCTTGTGTTAAAATTACGGGCGATGTTCCGCGAAAAAAATCCGGCGGCGCCCCCTGAGAGGAAAAAACAATAAATTCTGCACAGCCATAAACTGCATTGACGGGCGGGTTCAATTGCCCGTTATTGAGTATTTGAAGGAGCGGTTCGGCGCAAACTATGTTAACTGCGTAACCGAAGTGGGTGAAGAGAAGGAAGATGAATAACAAATCCCAAAGAAAACGCCCTTATGCTAAACTTACCAACCAATGCCTTCGACCAAAACAAAATTCGGTATAACCGCTCCCGTTCCGGGAACTTCGGTTGGAGGGCTTGTTGACTTTATCGTCAAATGCGAAAAAGCCGGTTTTGACTCCCTCTGGATTCCCGACCATGTCGTCTTTATAGCCGATAAGGAAACCCCCGAAGCATGGTCTGTTATTACTGCTGCGGCGGGAGCGACTTCAAAAATACAAATGGGAACAATCGGCGACCCCCACCGGCTCCATCCCGCAATTTTCGCGCAACGGCTCGCCACAGTCTCGCATATCGCCGGAGACAGAATATTCGCCTGCCTCGGTTACGGGGAAAAAATGAACACCGACCCCTACGGAATTGAGTGGGATAAACCGCTCGGACGCCTCAAAGAATCGGTGGAAGTAATGAGGAAACTGTGGACGGGGAAACGGACAAATTTCAAGGGGAAGTTCTTCAGACTTGAAAAAGCGAAACTCACAATCACGCCTTCGGGAAAAAATCAGAAAATCCCTCTGTATATCGCCGCGACGGGACCAAAAGCGCTGAAAATCGCCGGAAAAACCGGAGATGGCTGGGTTACCAACGCGATGCCTTCCCGCGTTTTCTCAAAAAAACTAAAAGAGGTGGGAGGCAAATCCAAAAACCCGGACTTTGAAAAATGCCTTTTTATGTTCGTCTCGGTCGCGAAAAACACCGATGACACATACGCGACCATTGAGCCCGTAAAACACGCCCTCGTATGGCCCGAACTGCTCAAGGACGCCGGTTACAACATCAAAATAGCGGACAGATACAAGGGGCTTTCATACACAAAAGTATTGCCGACCGACACGGCGATGATTAAAAAATTCAGGGAAATGGGAGAGAAATACTACACGCGCGAGATGCTGGCGGACTTCGTCATCTTCGGAACGCCCGATGAGGTCGCCGCGAGAATTAAAGAATACGAAAAAGCGGGAGTGAATCACTTCATTTTTCGCGACTTCAGCCCTGACAGAGATTATTCACTGAATACGCTTTCCGAAATGGTATCGGCAAAATGAAATTCTGCACAGCCATAAACTGCATTGACGGGCGGGTTCAATTGCCCGTTATTGAGTATTTGAAGGAGCGGTTCGGCGTGGACTATGTTGACTGTGTGACCGAAGCGGGTGAAGACCTGATTATGTCCGAGCACAAGCCCGAACGAGTTGAAGCGACTCTACGGTGCGTCCGAATTTCAATAGAAAAGCACGGTTCAAAACAAATCGCGATTGCCGGCCATCACGACTGCGCCGGAAATCCCGTTCCGAAGGAAAAACACATCGAACAAATCATAGAAGCCGCGCAGTTTCTGAAAACGCAGTTTCCTAACACTGAAATTATCGGTCTGTGGATTGATGAAAACTGGAAAGCGAATGAGGTTTAGGCGATTGACGCCGCGATTTCATCAAGCGTTTTTACCGGATCGTCCGACTGCGTAATCGTCCTGCCAATCACAAGAAAATCCGCGCCTTTTTCAATCGCTTCTTTCGGTGTAACAGTCCTTTTCTGATCGCCCACGTCCGCGCCCGGCAGACGAACTCCGGGAACGATTAGTTTAAACCTGTCGCCGAATTCTTTCTTAAGCGGCTCAATCTCATTTCCCGAACACACAAGCCCGTCCGCGCCGCCTTTTTCTGCGGCTTCGGCAAGTCGCAAAACAGCTGAAACCGTGTCGGTCGCGCCGAAAAGCTTTTTCGCTTCCTCTTCATCGTGGCTCGTTAAAACGGTTACGGCAACCACTTTCGGGCGAGGCAGATTCAGTTTTTCGGCTCCCTCCGCCGCCGTGTCGCGCGCGGCTTTCACCATCTTCGTCCCGCCGAGAGAGTGAACTGTGAACATATCAACATTCAGGTGCGATATGCGCGAAACCGTGCCCGCAACCGTGTTGGGAATGTCGTGAAATTTCAGGTCAAGAAAAATGCCGCCGCCACACTTGTCCTGCAACCATCCGATAACCTTCGGACCCTCGGCAAGAAACATAACAGGTCCCACTTTATACGCGCCCACCCTGCCGATGGAGCCCAGCGCAAAACTCTGAGCCATGTGGATTGACGGAAAATCAAGCGCGAGAATAAGTCTGTTTTTAACAGCGCTCATGGCGGGCAATTATACACGGTTGCCACGTATTTTCAGCGTTTGGAACGCCTCAATAATCGCGACAATCGCCTCCACATTGGGCGCGGCAACGCCGTGCTTGCGGGCGCGGCGCACGGTCTCGGAAAAAATTATGTCAACTTCCATCGGTCTGCCGGCGAGAAAATCCAAAACCGTGCTTGAACTGTAATCCTCCATTTGCCCGGTGCTTTCCATCATCTTCGCGATCGTCTCGTCCGTATCAATGGTTTCGCCGCTTCCTGCGGCGCGCAAATCCGCATTAGCAATTCCCACAATCTCACGCTGAACATTTTCAACCCGCGAACAAAGCTCGGGGCTGTCCATAATAAAACGCGTTGATTTGCCTCCGTATACAACACCTATTCCACTGAACGGAACATTCCAACACTGCTTTATCCACCTGTCTCTGAGAATGTTGTCCGTCGTAAGAATCTCCACATTCGCGCCACTCCAAAGAGCTTTTGCCTCTTCGGTTTTTTCCGGCTCGCCGCGAAAATGCCCGACCGTAACGGCACCGTAGTCAAGATGGCGTACGACCCCGGGGTCTCCTCTGTTTATGCACGTGAACGCTATGCCCGAAAAAATATTCTCATGCGTGAACCATTCGGAAAAACGCTCTTCCATTCCTATCCCGTTCATCAGAACAAGCAACCGCGCGCCGCTTGCAGCGAGGGGCTCAATGAGTTCGCGCGCGGAGTCAAGCGCCGTGCCCTTTAGCGCGCAAATAATCCAGTCCACATCGCCGATTTCGGCGCTCTTGCGGTGAACAAGTGGCTTTTCAATCCTGAAATCTCCGTCTTTGCTTTTAACCGAAAGCCCGCTTTTTTTGAGAGCGTCAAAATCGCGCCGCACAAGAAAATGAACCTCATTGCCCGCTTGCGCGAGCCGCGAGCCGTAATAAAGCCCGACCGCGCCCGCTCCTATGACCGCTATTTTTTTCACCCTTTCAACGCCACATAAACAGCCGTGCCAAATATGTTCGCCACCGAAAGCGGCAGGAGAACCTTCCACCCGAACGCCATAATCTGGTCTGAACGGAAACGCGGCAATGTCCACCGCACCCAGATGAAAAAGAAAAGCATCGCCGCCACTTTTCCGAGAAAAACAATCGGCGGCAGATACCAATGCGTCTCAATGTCAATCCCGCCCCACCCGAAAAACGGAAGCGGATACCAGCCGCCCAGATACAGAGCCGTAATCAGGCACGAGGCGACTATCATGTGCGTGTATTCCGCCATGAAAAACATCGCAAATTTCATTCCACTGTATTCGGTGTGATAGCCGCCCACAATCTCCGGCTCGGCTTCGGGAACATCAAACGGAAGCCGGTTTGTTTCGGCAAACGAGGCGATGAGAAAAATTATAAAACCAAAAAACTGCGAAAACATCAGCCACACGCCGCTCTGATATTCAACGATGTCGTTTATTCTGAGCGAACCGACAAGAACAAAAACGCCGATAACCGACAGACCCAGCGCGAGTTCGTAACTTATCATCTGTGAGATTCCCCTGATTCCACCGATAAGGGAGTATTTGCTGTTTGAAGCCCATCCGCCGAGAATCACTCCGTAGACGCTGAGCGAACTGACGGCAAACACATAAAGCGCGCCTGCGTCTATGTCCGCGATTTGAAAACTGATGAAAACCGGCGCCGGAAGCAAACCCATCAAATCTGTTTCAAACCCGCGACCGATTGGAATGACGGCAAGCGCGGCGAGCGCGGTAACGAACGAAAATGCCGGCGCAAGCGAATAGATGATTTTGTTCGCGCCCGAGGGAACGGTGTCTTCCTTGAATATGAATTTTATTCCGTCCGCAAGCGGCTGAAGCAACCCGAACGGGCCAACCCTGTTAGGTCCGAGCCGGTCTTGAATAAGAGCGCTGACGCGCCTTTCGGTGTAAGTAAGGTAGGCAACCGCGGTGAGCACCGCGCCGATTAAAATCGCCGTTTTAACGACGGCGGCACCCAACTCAAACAGATGGCTGTCCGGCGACATCGGTTTTCCTTTCCAGTCCGAGAAAATCTATCAAGTCGTAGTCCATGAGTTCATAGGGTTTGAACCTCGCGGCAATCTCGCCCATGATTTCGGCGGGTGAGCCGTGAAAAAACTGCTCCGGCTTTGAGCCGCCCAGACGCAGTAACGCCTCCCAATCCTGAAGGGCTTCGCCCGGGCAATCAAGCGTTTTGCGTATTCTTTGCACCCTGCCCCTGTCGTTTGTGAAAGTCCCGTCTTTTTCATACGGAGTGGCGCCCGGAAGTATCAGGGTCGCAAGGCGCGCGGTTTGCGTCAGGCGGGTGTCAACCACGGCGAGAAAAGACAGCCGCGCAAGCGCCTCGGTGATTTCCTTTACGGTGTGATTCGCGGTGAAGCGCGAAAGGTCTTCGTGGGCGACAAACATTGAGTCAAACTTGCCGCCGATCAAATCGCTTAAGAGTTTGTCCATTTCATCCGCGCCGGTTTTGATTCCCAAATCCCTCGTGCCCGCGCTGTTGGGAAACGGGTCTGAACTGATGAGTCCGAATTTTTTCTCTCCGGTGTGCTCGCCCGCGGAACAGACAAGACTCTCCGCGCCGAACTCTTCGGACAACTTCAAAATTATGTACAACTCCTCGTTTGTGAGAACCGCTGAGCAGACAAAAGCGCTTGCGCCGGATGAAAAAGCGTTTTGAAAATTGCTCGCTGCTAGTTCCCATGAAATTTGCTCATAGCCGCCCGCAGAGTTTTTCGCGATGGGAATTTTAAGTCTTTTTTCAGGCGTCTGAACGCCGCCGAATTCAAACCTGCCTCTGTCACATATCCAATGCCCGTTGACCTTCTCATTCACTCTGGGGCGAACGCGCATAATTTTGCCTTCACGCCGGTTCGCGCCGACCGTTATGTTGCAACCGTTGCTGCAAAGCGGGCAAACGGTGTCCGTTTTTTTCGTATACCAGACGCGCTCGCCATGGAGCGAGTCTTTGGGAAGCAACGCGCCGACCGGGCAAAGGTCTATGACGTTGCCCGACAGTTCGTTGTTGAGTTCCCTACCCGGAAAAACGGTGATTTTTTTGCGAAATCCCCTGTTGTCATAGCCAAGTTCGCCGGTTTTTGTGACTTCGTCCGTAAAGCGAACGCATCTTGTGCACATTATGCAGCGGTTCGGGTCATGGATTATCCTTTCTCCGAGATAGTATTTTTTTCGAACCTTTTTCTCTTCGGGCGAGTCAAATCTGCTGTAATCCCTGCCGTGCGAAACGGTCGTCATCTGAAGGGCGCACTCGCCCCCTTTGTCGCAAACGGGGCAGTCAAGCGGGTGGTTTATAAGGGTGAATTCCGAGCACGCGCGCCGCGCTTCAACCGCTTTTTCCGATTTTGTGAAAACCTCCATGCCGTCCGCGACATACATATTGCAGGCGGGCATAACGCGCGGGATTCCCTTAACTTCAACAAGACATTGCCGACACTGAGCAACCACGCTCAAAGACGGATGGTAACAGAAATGCGGGATTTGAACGCCGACCCGTTCGGCGGCGACTATAACGTTGACGCCGTCTTCAACTTCCAACTCTTTGCCGTCAATGACAACCTTGTGCATTTAACCCTTGTTGAAGCCGCGCGGGCTTGGTGAGAAGGCTTATCCGCAATGTATCAGAGAGGTTGCGCGCTCGCAACTGTCATCAACTCCGCTTTTTCTCGTCGTCTGAAACTGAACCGTTTACGGTTTTTTCCACGCTGTCTTTGAGTTCATGCTTAAAAACCCTGAACTCCCGCAATCCCCTCGCGGCAAGGCGCGCAAGTTTCACAAAATCATCGGGACCGAAAAAGAAAATGGCGACCAGACACACAAGCAGAATTTCCCCCATTCCTATGCCGAACATATCAATTGTCACCCCCTGCCACTGTGGACTCGGATTTCACAAAAAAAGTTGCTGCGGACGCAAGAAAGCAGAAACACACCGCCACCCAGAACATTGGCTCATATCCTCCAAATGTGTCCTTGATGAGACCGGCCGTTATAGGTCCGGTGAGGGCGGCAAGAGAAAAACCGCTGCCGAAAAAACCGAATATGGCTCCAAGTTCTTTAAGTCCGTAAAGGTTTCCAAGAATGGTCGGGAAAATCGGCACCCAACCGCTGTAGAAAAAACCGAACAGGAAACCGAACAGATAAAACGCCCATTCATCGCTGAAAAACAGAAGAAACAGAATTGTGCCGGACTGAAGTATGTAGCACATCAGCAGAATTCTTTTTTCCTGAACAAACCGCAATACGTAGCCCGAAAAAAATATGCGCCCGAAAATGCTGCCAACACCGATAAGAGCCGGCGGAATTGCCGCCTTGAAAGTGTTAAGCGAAAAGAACCCCATGTTGATTGCCGCGTTTGAATCAAGTCCCGAATCCCTGCCGAAATGATAAAGATTGATTATCACAATCAAAAATGTGTTAAACCCCGCCCAGAAAACAAAATACAGTATCCAGAAATCTCTGCGGCGAATCGCGTCCATCGCTCTGATGCTTCCGGCGTCCGGATCAGATTCCACGGCTCCGGAATCTCCGCCAATGGGACTCTGTCCCATTTCAGAGGGGTCTTTTCTGAGAATAAACCCGCAAAGCGAAATCACCAGAACTATGGCCGCGGTAACAAAAAAAGCCTCCCGCAGACCAAAAGAATGAATCAACCACGCGCTGAGCGGCGAAAGTATAAGCCCGCTCACGGGAAGCCCCGTTGTCGCTATGCCTATCGCGAGCGCTCTGTTCTTTTTGAACCACCTGCTGATTATCGCCACGGGAAGCGTGTAGAACGCGCCGTCTCCGAGCCCCACGAGAACTCCGTAGAAAATATAAAGTTCAAATATGCTGTCCGCAAAAGCTGAGAGAAAAACACCGCTTGACGCGATTACACCGCCCGCGATAATCAGGTATTTGGGTTTGTATTTTTCGGCGAGTTTGCCCGCAAGCGGCATTGAAATGGCGAGCGTAACGCAACGCAGTGAAAAGATTGACGCCACCGCCGTTTCGCTGAGGCGCACGGATTCGCTCAAATACGGTTTAAAAACCCCGAAGGTGTAAAGAAGAAGCCCGTCTAGAAATATCAGAAAAAACGCGGCAACAACGATAATCCAGCCGTAATGAATGTTTCTCAAAGGCATTTAACTGTTTCCGCCGGATTTGACGGAGTTGGAAATATATTCCGCCGCGCCTTTTTCAGGAAGCTCCTTTTCGTCTCCGGTTTTCATATCCCTTATTTTCACAACGCTTTTCTTCATCTCATCGGGACCTATTATCACCATAATGCGCGCGCCCGACTTGTCCGCCTTTTTCATCTGTCCCTTTATACCGGACGCGGAATGCTCAATGCGGGTTTTCACACCGCGTCCGCGCAAGGTTGCGCACAGCGCGAACGCCGAGTTAAAACAGACCTCTCCTATCCAGCCCACAAAAACTTCGGCTTCTTTCCCGCTCTCATTCTTTGAACCTTCAAGCAGAAGAGCCGCCCTTTCAACCCCGATTGCGAACCCTGTTGCCGGAGTGGGTGAGCCGCCAAATTTCTCAACAAGCAAATCGTAGCGACCGCCCGCCGCGACCGCGTTCTGCGCGCCGAGCCCCTTCGCCGCCTTCACCTCAAAAACCGTGCGCGTGTAGTAATCAAGCCCTCTTACGATTTTCTCATTCACGACAAACGGCACCGAAAGAGCGGTAAGCCGCTCTTTTACATCTTCAAAATGGCGCGCGTTTTCAGCGGAGAGAAACTCTGACATCACAGGAGCGTTCTCTATCAGCGCGGCGCAGTCAGGATTTTTGCAGTCAAACACCCGGAGAGGATTCTTTCGCGCTCTTCTCGCGCAGTTATCACACAGATTTTCCTGAAGAGGCGACAGAAATTGCGAGAGAGCGTTTTTGAAAGTGTCTCTGTCATCAGGAGTTCCCATGGAGTTAATCTCAATCTCCAACCCGTCCGAGATTCCCGCTTCGGTGAAAAAATGCCACAGCATCGCAATGATTTCGCAATCCTCAGAAGCCGCGTCTGAGCCGAAAAACTCGGCTCCTATCTGGTGAAAACCTCTCATTCTGCCCTTCTGAGGCCTCTCGTGCCTGAACATTTCGCCCGAATACCACAGCTTTTGAGCGCCCGGAGAATTGTGCAGAGAGTTTTCAATAAAAGCCCTCACGACTCCGGCCGTGCCTTCGGGGCGTAAAGTGATTTCGGAGCCGTCTTTGTCCGTAAACGAATACATCTCTTTTTCAACAATGTCGGTGGTTTCGCCCACGCCTCTTGAATACAGGTCGGTAAATTCCAGAACGGGTGTTCTGATTTGCGAAAATCCGTAAAGTTCAAAAACCCGCGCGGCGGTTTCTTCAAGAAAACTCCATACACGGGAGCGTTCCGGTAAAATATCAACGAAACCCCTGATGGATTTAATATCGGTTGTAGACATTATGAAAACAGACCCGCAAAAACGGTTTGACCGCCCGTGATTATAGCGGTAAAGTCAGGGCTCTATCAACTACCCCTTTCTCTTTCTCAATGCGGAAAATTCTAAATTCACCCCGAATTTGCTACATAGCCAGCCCGGAACTTTTTTCCAGAGGCGCTTACGGGGTTCACGCAATGGAAATGTGCAAAGCGTTTGCCAAACTCGGGGTGGAGTTTGAAGCCGTTGTTCCGGGAAGTTTTGAGACGGATAAAATTTTTAAATGCTACGGTGTTGAAAAACCTTTCAATCTGAAATCCCTGCCTTTTACAAAACACAAGGGGCGACAACTTTCTCACGGACTTGCGGCGGCTTTCCACGCTTTTTCAAACAGGCGGAACTTTGATCTTGTTGTAACCCGGAACATAATCTGCACATCCATTCTCACCGCCATGGGAATTGCGACCGTTTATGACGCGCACCATCCGCCCGTCAACACCGCAGCGCGCCTGCTCTTCAAATCTTTTCAAAATTCGCGCTCGCTCGCAGCGGTTTCGTTCAACAGCGAGGGATTGCGGCGCATATACCTGCGGGACGGACTTGCGAAAGAAAAAACCATTGTCGCTCATAACGGGGTTGAAACGGAGAATTTTGAAAACCGCCCGCCTCAAGCGAGTATAAGAAAACAGTTGAATCTTCCGGCGGATAAAAAAATTGTGTGTTACTGCGGAAACACATACGCAGGCAGAGGAATTGAAAGTCTGTTAGACATTGCGAAGGAAACAAAAGACGCGTTTTTTCTTATAGTCGGCGGACGCGATGAGGATAACGCGCCGTATATTGAAGCCGCCCGGAAAAAGGCGCTTGACAACTTCGTAATGAAAGGTTTCGTTCCGCATACCGAAGTGCCCGCCTATCTGCTTGCTTCGGACCTGCTTGTGCTCCCGTACACCGAACACATAACCATAAAAGGCGGAATAAATGCCGCGGAGTTCACCTCGCCGATGAAACTTTTTGAGTATATGGCGGCGGGCAAACCCATAGTGGCGACAGCGATTCCCTCGGTTGCCGACATTCTAAAAGATGGAGAGAATTGCGTCATGACCGCTCCGGGAGACACGCGGGGATTTGGGCTCGCGGTTCGTCGCTGCCTTGACGATGAGGGATTTTCAGAGAAAATCGGGAGTGCGGCGCGACAAAAAGCCGGCGAGTATACATGGGAAGACAGGGTTTCGAAAATTCTTTTATTCGCTTCATCCGCAACGGAAAAAATTCAATGACTCCGGGCATGAAAAAATGCCGCGTTGCGGCTCTGCTGCTTCTGAGTTTTGCTCTTGTGCTTTCGCCACCGGCAACCATTGCGCAAAGCGGTGAAAACACGTCTCCCGCTCCAAGAAAAATCGTCAGCAAACAGTTTCTCAAAGACAGCGGGATTTACTACGGCTCAATATGGGCGTTCAGACTTTTTTACGTCCGCAACAAAAATGAGCGTATATACAAAACTTCGCTGTCAACATGGTGGGACCACATCTCTCAAGCGCCCCAAACCGATGATGGCGATGAGTTTTTAACAAACTATGTGGCTCATCCCTTCGCGGGGTATGTGTCTTACCTGTATTACAATGAAATGGGGTATGGATTCTGGGGTTCGGCGCTGGGCTCGGCGCTTCAAAGCACAATTTTTGAATACACGGTCGAGGGACTTGTTGAAACCCCTTCGCTTCCCGACCTCATTTCCACTCCCGTGCTCGGAGCGATGTTCGGTTTTGCGGCATCAAATATTTCAGATTTTCTGATTGAAAAAAACAACCCTACGGCGACCTTCTTCGCCCATCTCATCAACCCTATGAGAAACTTTGTGAAAAACGGACGGGTCGCACTGATAAATCCGCTGGCGGGGCGTTTCGAATATTTGCAGAATTTCGACATATCGCATGTGCCGTGGAAGGACCTTGCAATTGAACAAAACTCTCCGCACTCATTTTACTCCGCATTGCCAAGGGGATACACCGGGGCGCGGCTTGAAGTTTCCGGAGCGCAGGACTCAACCGGGCAAATAGTTCTCTACAACCTCAAGGCGGAGGTGCCGTCAAACGATTATCGCAAAAGCCTGTATGTGATATTCAACCAGTCGGGAATCAACAACTTTCACTTGCCCAGAGACGGCTATGAACTTTCAAACTTTCGGCTCGGTGCAAAATACGCGTTTGTGAAAACACCGGCGTATTGGCTGGCGGTGGGTTTTGAGTCTCATCTGCCGACAATCCACAAAGACAATGTGGGAAGGCTCGAACAAATCAAAAACCTTTACAGGCGCGACCTTCCGGTTTATCTGCGTGATTCCTACGCGTTTACGCCTTTTGTGGGCGTAGGCGTGAGTATGGGAGCGCTTTCACTTGAAACAAACGCCGCCTTAACTATTGTGAAAAAAGCGGAGGATTTTGAGGGTGATGAATCGGAAAAAATCCTGAAATACGGAGTCTCGCTGAGTTTGGCGCTTCCGATCAATATCGCGGCCCGGGTGTCCGCGGAATTTTCAGGAAACAGAATTATTTCGATGAAAAGCGGGAATAAAAACAACTCTTACTTCACAACGGGAATACGTCTGGGGCGTTTCCTTTCACCTTCGGTGGCTTTGCAAATTCCGGTTTCAGGACACGATGACAACACGGTGTCGCAAACGGTCATAACGGAAATTCAACTTCGCTTCTGAAAAAATCCCGCTAAGACAATTGTTTCTCAAAACTGTCAATGGTGATTGCGGAAAGTGTGAGCAACTGAACCGTGCCTCTTGAGCCGAGTTCAATTGAAATCCGCGTTATAGTTTCGTTGTCGGGAGCCTCAATGATGTTGACAAAATCGTACAGTCCAAGCACGGCGTATTGCGCAATAACTTTTGCGCCCATTTTTTCTATCTCTTTGTTGACCTCTTTGATTCTCTCGGGACGCATCTTGACGGTTTTTCGCCCTTCGTCCGTGAGAGTGCTCAGCATTATGTATTTTGCCATTGTATTTGCCCGCAGGTTAAAGCGCTTTGTTGACGGAATTTTCAAGGTCCGTCTGCGAAACAGCTCCTATAATCTGGTCAACAATTTTACCATCTTTGAAAATTAGCAATGTGGGAATGCTGCGTATTCCAAACTGAATGGAAGTTTGCTGATTTTCGTCCACGTTGATTTTGCCCACTTTGATTTTGCCCGCAAAATCACGCGAGATTTGGCTCACGGTCGGCGCGATTGCCTTACACGGTCCGCACCAGGGAGCCCAGAAATCAACAAGCACCGGAATGTCGCTTTGGAGTACCTCGCTCTCAAAAGCGGAATCACTAAGTTCAATTACATCATCTTCGGACATCTCTAACCTCTCTTCATTGTTTTTGTGGCAGTAATGTAATTTCCGCTCCGCCCGTGTCAAGCGAAAATCATGCCGTATTGCGCACCGCGCCGCCGTTCAGTAGTCTAAAAATCTTACGAAAAGTTTTTTTCTCCCCGGAGGCACGGCTGATGAAAACAAAAACAAGAATTGAATCCGACTCAATGGGAAAAATGCGGGTTCCCGCAGGCGCTTATTACGGGGCGCAAACGGCAAGAGCCGTTGAAAACTTCCCGGTAAGCGGCACAACTCTTCCGCGCTCATTCACCTCAGCGGTCGGAATCATAAAATCCGCCGCCGCTCAAACCAACATGGAGCTGGGCTTGCTTGGCAAACGCGCCGGCAAAGCTATTGTTTCCGCAGCGGGCGAGGTTGTGAACGGAAAACTGGACGCGCACTTCGTTGTGGACGTTTTTCAGACCGGTTCCGGAACCTCAACAAATATGAATGCCAACGAGGTTATAGCAAACAGAGCGAATGAGATTTTAGGCGGAAAAATCGGCGACAAATCGCCCGTTCACCCCAATGATCACGTAAACATGGGACAGTCAAGCAACGACGTTATACCTTCGGCAACTCACATCTCCACGCTGATTGAAATACACGAAAAACTCCTGCCCGCGCTCGCGAAACTTGAAAAATCCCTCGCGCGCAAATCGCGCGCCTTCTCGTCCGTTGTGAAGATAGGCAGAACTCATCTTCAGGATGCGACTCCGGTAACGCTGGGACAGGAATTCGGCGGATATGCCGCGATGATTTCGCAAAGAACGCGCGATATAAAACACTCATGCGAAGGGCTGAGAGAGCTCGCGCTTGGAGGCACAGCGGTCGGCACGGGAATCAACACGCACAAAAAATTCGGATTAAAAACGGCGGCGCGCATAAGCCGCCTCGCGGGAACACGTTTTGTTGAAGCGAAAAACCACTTTGAAGCCCAGAGCGGCAGAGACGCGGTTGTACAGATGAGCGGCTCGCTGAAAACTCTTGCAACGAGTTTGATGAAAATCTCAAACGATATCCGCTGGCTCGGAAGCGGGCCCCGTTGCGGTTTCGGAGAAATAGATGTTCCCGCCGTTCAGCCCGGTTCTTCAATAATGCCCGGCAAGGTCAATCCCGTGATGGCGGAATCACTCACTCAGGTGTGCGCTCAGGTAATCGGAAATGACTCCGCGATAACAGTGGGGGGGCAGAGCGGAAACTTTGAGCTCAACGTTATGATGCCCATGATGGCGAATAACCTTCTGAACTCGGTTTCCTTGCTTTCAAACATATGCGAAGTGTTCACGGAAAAATGCGTGGACGGCATAATGGCAAACAAAGAACAGTGCGAAGAAAGTATTGAAAAAAGTCTTGCGATGTGCACAAGCCTCGCGCCCGTAATTGGATACGACTCCGCGGCTGCCATAGCGAAAGAGGCGTATGAGAAAAACAAAACCGTGAGGGAAACGGCTGAAGAAAAAAAGATACTTCCAAAAAAAGAACTGGACTCCCTGCTTGATGCGCGCGCGATGACAGGGTCTGCGTCGCTCAGGAAAAAATGAAACAAACAAGGTTTTTTACCGTGGGCAATCTTGCCGTTATTCTCACGGGAGCACTTTTAACTTTTCAAAATGTAGATGCGCACGCGGCTCAAAACGGATACAACAACCCGCTTCCCGCTTCCATACGGGAAGTAACGGACAGCCCCGGTCAATATCACAGAAAAGTAATACTGACCAAGGGGAAAATCTCATCCAAAGTGGAAACAAAACACCATAAAGGAAATGACTATACGGTATTCAAAATGGAAGATTCCGGAGGCGGCACGCCTATGCTTGTCTATTTGAGGGGAAAGCACGCGCGGCTTAAAACGGGCGACAAACTGATGGTTACCGGCAGATATTACAAAAAAAGAAGTTACATAAAATTCTTCAAACTAAAGAATGTGCTGAAAGGGCGGAAGTTTGAAGTTCTGGGCTAAAGCCCGATGGACTCAAAAATGGGAACAACAAGGTCGGGCGACCTGTCTTTTGGAATCTGGTAAGTGGAGAGCAACGGTGCTCCGCTTTGCTTAGCTTTTCCGGACGAAAAAACAATCTGCTCACCGTGGGGATTTTCAAAAGTTATAAATTTCTCACTCGCGATTTTGGACTCAACAACCTTTACCAGATGCTTCATATTTTCTATCTTTGTTCCGTTTACTTTGCTCACTATCCAGTTCCGGGTTTCGTGATAACCGTAATTAATCTCGGACGGGAGAACCCGTATCAGAATTACGACCTCTTCTCCCGGAAACCGCTTCACGTTATGGCTGAGTTTTGAAAGCAGTTCGCTCGGCGCCTCCAGAAGCCAGCGCCGCCCCCACTCTCTCAAATAGTTGAAGGTGAGAGGGGAAAACACGCATCCGGCTAATATGTAATAACTCGGAACGGTGTAGTTTGAATTGACAAGACGCAGAGCGTCGCCGCCTTTTGTGAGCGAAATTTCAAACTCCATCTTCCTGCCGTCCCTTAAAACCTCAACCGTGATTTCTTCACCTATCTGGCGGGAATCAACCAGATATGAAAAATTTGTCCGCTCATCGCCCCTGAAATTCACCGTGCCGTCAGAAAATATCTCCACGCCGTCAACAGTCAGAAGAATGTCGCCTTTGAGAATTCCGTCATCAGCCGGAGAGCCGGGGACCACATATGTTACAAGAACTCCGCCGCCCTGATCGGAAACAAGTTTTTTCTTCCTCAAGTCCGGATTCTGTGCAATCTGCGCGACTATTCCAAGAACGGGAAATCCATCGTATGAGCCGTCTTTGATGTCGTCAAGAAAATGGTCTATCACCGGCGCGGGAGCCATGTATCCGATGTTTTCAGACCTGCCCCTGTGTAGCGCCTGAATTACAATTCCCACAAGCTCTCCCTTGACAATAACGGGGCCGCCGCTGTTGCCGGGATTGATTGGAGCATCTACTTGCGACATAAGAAGCTGGTAAACGCTGTGAGAGTAAATTTCATGCTCCACGCGCGACACAATTCCACGCGTAACGCTCAAAGTCTCGCCGCCTATGGGAAACCCGTAAACCGCCACTTCGTCCTGAGTGTGAACAAGGTTGCGTCTTATTTGCACTGGCTTTGTGTCTTCAAAAAACTCTCTTTTTTTGACGGTAAGAATCGCCAAATCGGCTTCATGAGAGATGAAAAGCAAGTCAGCGGTGTATTTGTTAGGGTCGCCGAATTTGCTCACGTGGATAAACGCGGCATGCGAAACCACGTGCGCGCTTGTCAGAATATGAGAACGCGAAATTATGCAGCCGGAGCCGAAATGCGAAGAAGGTTTATTGACTATCCACGGCTGTTTATAAGACGGAATTGTTTTTTGAACATGAATCCGCACAACCGATTTCTTTATTGAAGAATCGTCTCGCGCCAGCGCGCCGTGAAGGGGAAATATTGAAAGAAGAAAAACAGGTATTACAAAGAAAACCAATGCGCGAACAGAAAAATTTTGCCGAAATTGTGTGAAAAACCGGAACCCGCCACCGGATGTAAAACTATTTAAACTTGAGCAATTCATGTGCAAATTTGTCTTTGAGTTCCGTCGCTTTTTTGTCATACTCCCTCGGACTCTTCCAACATTTTCTGGGTTGGAGCAGTTTTGAAGGAACCTTTGGACATATTTTGGGAACTTTGAGACCAAAAACCGGAACTTCAAGAAAACCGCCTTTTCCAAGTGTGCCGTCAAGCGCGGCTCTAACCAGAGCCCTTGTCTGCGGCAACGGCATTCTTTTACCGATTCCGTAGGGGCCACCGGAAATGCCCGTATTCAGAAGCCATACTTTCGCGCCGGATTTTTTCATTCTGTCTTCCAACATCTTCGCATAGAAATGAGGAGCGCGCGGCAGAAACGGCGCACCGAAACAGGAACTGAAAGTTGTCTGCGGTTCGTTAACGCCACGCTCGGTTCCGGCAACCTTCGCCGTGTATCCGAGTAGGAAAAACTCCATCGCCTGTTTTGAAGTCAGTTTTGAGATTGGAGGAAGAACGCCAAACGCATCGTATGTGAGCATAAAAATATTTTTCGGAGTCTTTCCGAATCCGCTCTCCACGATTCCGGGCAGAGCGTCTATCTCGTAGGCAACCCTTGTGTTTTCAGTGTGTTTGGAACTGTTGAAATCAATCTCGCGGTTCCTCTCGTCAATCTCAACATTTTCAAGGATTGAGCCGAAACGCATGGAGGCCGAGTAAATTTCGGGCTCAGTTTCGGGATTGAGCCGTATTGCTTTGGCGTAACATCCGCCTTCAAAATTGAAAACTCCTCCGGTAAACCAGCCGTGCTCATCGTCTCCTATCAGTTTGCGTTCGGGGTCGGCGGAAAGAGTTGTCTTCCCGGTTCCCGAAAGTCCGAAAAAAAGCGCTGAATCACCCTTTTTCCCTACATTGGCCGAGCAATGCATCGGAAATACGCCCTTGTCGGGAAGCAGAAAGTTAAGCATCGTGAAAATGGATTTCTTCATCTCTCCGGCATATTGAGTTCCGCCGATTAGCGCGATTTTCTTTTTAAGATTTAGAATCACAAAGGTTTCAGAATTCGTGCCATCCTTTCCGGGATTAGCCTTGCATCCGGGCACACAAAGAACCGTAAAGTCCGTTTTTTTGCCTGAAGGTTTTGGGGATCTGACAAACAGGTTGTTTACAAAGATGTTGTGCCACGCGAATTCATTTATAACCCTGACTGAAGAACGGTATTTAGGATGAGAACAGACCGCAAGGTCTCGCACGAAAACATCTTTTTTTGACAGGTATTTGGCGGCTTTCTTGTAGAGCGCGTCAAACTTTGTGGGGCTGATGGACTGATTGACTTTGCCCCAGTTTACGGATTTTTCCGTATATGAATCTCTTACAATAAAGCGGTCAAGAGGAGAACGCCCGGTGTGCTTTCCAGTGTAGGCGACAAGTCCGCCGCCGGTTGCGAGAAAGGCTTCTTTTCTGCGAAGCGCCTCCTCGTAAAGTTCGGGAACAGTCAAGTTCGCAAACACGCGCCCGGAGGTTTGAACACCGTTCGGCGCAAGGAAATTTGCCGGAGATTTTGTTTTGCTTCTTGTTGCCATAACCGTAAAGCCACAACACACACTTGTCAGAGTTTCTTTCCTATAAATTCCGTACTATACCGGCGACTCCGCCGCAGACTCGGGAAAAATATATTATGGAAAACAATTTTGCAATATGTGTTTTTGAAGAAATTCACCCTTCGTGTCTCTTTATCCACCTGTCCATGACATCGGCGCAATATTCCGGATTTTCCAAACAGTCATGCCCAGCGTCCGGTATGTACTCAATCTCAACGTCGCTGTTTCCAGATTTGTTCAAAATGTCCTTCAATTTCTCCGGCTCGCCCGCGAAAACTATGTCGTCATTTGCTCCGTTGATAAAAAGCACGGGCGCGGCAACAGCCCCTATGATGTTTTTTGTCTTGGCGCGCTCGGCATCCGGACCTCTCATAAACCACCATGTTTTATAAGTGAACATCTCAACATCCACCGGAGCAAGAGACTCTCCCCACGCTCTGTAAACGACAAAAATCTGATCGTTTTTGGACGTTTCGGGGTCAGGCTTCAAAACCGATTTCGCCTTTTTATAAATATCGTTATACCCGGGTATACTGCCCCACTTGTCCAGCCGGCTTTTTTGCGACTCGGGAAGAGACGGTGAGCACCCTTCAAGAATCAACCCCTTCACCGGAGAATCCGGGCGGCGTTCCATGTAGTCAACCGCTATGTTTGCCCCCATGCTGTATCCCATAATGTAGATATTCTCAAAACCCTCTTTGCTCAAAACCTCAACCGAGCATTCCACATCCTCCCACGCCTTGTCAAAAATGCCCGTTCCAAATATCTGCCCCATAAATGCCATGCGCGTGTTTATTGAAAACGTTGAATACCCCCGTTCAAGCATAACGGAGGGGAAAATTTTCGGAGTTCCCCGCGCAAGGAAGTTGCCTAGAACCCCATGTATGTTGATGATGACGGGAATTCGGCACAAAACATCTTCGTTTTTCACCGCCGGAGTGGTAAGAAGAGAGTCAATTTCAAAACCGTCTCGCGCTTTATAACTGAGAAGCTGTCGCCGTTGAAAACCCATCAGTTGCCGGTTCTTCTCCGCAGCCAGTTTGTGATAATCTCGCCCAATTCGTCCTCTTTGCCTTCAAGCGTGTGCCCGGCGTTGAGGAAAAACGCGGACACATCATTGTTGCCCGCTTCAGTCGCCGTTTGACACAGGTCGTGTGTTTCGTTCGGATACACAATTTTGTCATCCCAGCCCTGAATCAGCAACGTAGGCACTTTGATGTTCTCTATCTGTTTGTAGGTTTTTGTGCTTGTGGCTTCGGGACCTGCGAGAAACCACCAGGTTTTGTAGGTGTATATCTCACAGTGTTCGGGGCTGAAACTGTCGCCGCGCGCTTTGTGGATTATAATTGTGCGGTCTCTGGTTGAATTCATCGGGTCGGAACCCAGAATCTCTTTGGCTTCCTCATAAATTTGATCATAAGACGGACTGCTCTGCCATTTGTCCCATCTTCTTTTTATGGAGTCCGGCATTGAATACGGAGTGGCGATCGCTATCATTCCGCTCAAAGCGTCCGCCTCTTTTGTTCCCGCTTTGGACGACACGTATCTGACGGCAATACAGCCGCCGAGGCTGTAACCCGAAATTATGATTTTGTCATAACCCATTTCGCGTAGGAATTTGATAACGCCGTCTATCTGCGGAATTGTGCTGTTCACTATTCCGTAGCCGAAAAACAGGCTGAAATTTGAAAGGCGCGTATTAATGGCTATGGATGAATATCCGGCTTTGGCAAGAATTGGGGGTAGAAACCTCTGGCTTCCCTCAAGAAAATTGCCCAGAAACCCGTGAACATGGATGATAACAGGCTCTTTGCCATATCCACCGTTTTCACACTTGTAGAAAAGGGCGTTAACATTTCCACCCTCGGTGGGAATTGTTATGAGTTCCTGAACCGAAGTGTCCGCACCGGAGTTTTCAATCATTTTTTCCGCTCCATACGCAAAATTCAGAAACTCCGCATCTGGTACAAAGAGGCGCGCGCGATTTGCAAATCTGCCTTCCGTGTTCGCCCAAAGAGTTTGAAAAAAATGTCCAGTCTTTTCGCGGCACAAGCGCCATCAGGTCTTTTTCTATGCCTTCGGCGGTGTTTTTTGAACTCATTCCGAGCCTTCGGGAAAGACGGGTTATGTGTGTGTCAACAATGATGCCGGGCTTACCGAACCAGTTTCCGAGAACCACATTGGCGGTTTTCCTGCCTATTCCGGGCAGTGCTTTAAGTTCTTCCATTGTGTCGGGAACCGCATCGCCGTGTTTGTCGGCAATTCCTTTACAGCAACCAATTATTGATTTCGTTTTGTTTTTATAAAACCCCGCGCTGAAAATATCCTTTTCCAGTTCGGAGCCTTTCGCGCTCGCAAAACTGGCGACGTCAGGATATTTTTTGAAAAGCCCCGGAGTGATTTCATTAACCCTCTTGTCCGTGCACTGAGCCGAAAGGATTGAACCGATAAGCAGTTCAAACGCGGAGTTGTAGTTCAAATGACAGCGGACGTCAGGATATTGTTTTTTAAGAAAAACCGAGACGCGTGAAACTTTTTCCTTGACGGGGTTGGATTTATCAGTCTTTTGTGGCGGGCTTGAGATCCTTTTTCCCCTCAAAGAAATCGCTGTTCTCTTTGATAAACTTATGCCATTTTTCAGGGACTTCATCTTCATGGAAAATAGCGTCCACCGGACACGGGTCAACGCATGCTCCGCAATCAATGCACTCATTGGGCTCAATAAACAACTGCTCATCCCCTTCGTATATGCAATCCACGGGGCAAGCTTCAACACACGATTTGTCCTTAACGTCAATGCACGGTTCTGCAATTATATACGGCATAAAAACCTCTCCTTTATATCTCCGCCTTTCCCTATTTGGAACTCTCTCCGGATGCGCCTTCCTCTGCGGGCGCTGTCGAACCGTCAAATTCAATCATCTGGCTCTGAGGAACCGAGCCATCAAAAACTGATTCTGATGACTGCGTGAAAGAAATATATCCAAGCAGAAGCGATGTGGACACAAAAACAATCGCCATAAATCTGGTTGCTTTTGATAGAAACGGGGTCGCTCCGCCCGCTCCGAAAACGGATTCAGACGTTCCGCCGCCGAAAACGGTTCCCAACTCGTCCGTTCCACTCGGCTGAATGAGAATGACAACTATCATTATCAAAGCCACAACAATGTGGACGGTTTCTATAAAGGGCGTTAAAACTTCCATTTTTCAATCCGCCAAAGACGCCTCTATTATGCTGACAAATGATTCCAATTCAAGACTTGCCGTTCCCACAAGCATGCCGTCCACTCCTTGAACGCGGGCAATCTCCGAGGCATTTCCGGGATTTATACTGCCTCCGTATAAAATCTTGATGCCGTCTGAATCCGCTCCGAAAATGCCGCCAAGAACATCTCTCATGAAAATATGCATCTCCTCTATATCCCCGGATTTCGCGTTATTTCCGGTTCCAATCGCCCACACGGGCTCATATGCGACGGTTGTCAGACCGGGCGGAACGCCCTTGAGCGCGGAAGTTAACTGTTGACGCACAACATCTTTTTCTTTTCCGTCAATTCTTTGCGAATCGGTCTCGCCAACACACAGCAACACTCCCATTCCGTTTCTAACAACAGCATGTGTTTTTTTCGCCACAAGTTCATCGCTCTCGCCAAAAATGTGCCGCCTTTCCGAATGCCCCGCGATTACCATTGCGCATCCCAAATCCGCAAGCATCACGCAGGAAACTTCTCCGGTGTAAGCGCCGCTGTTTTCGTAAAAAACATCCTGCGCTCCAACCGTCATTCCCTTTCCGTCCACCTCTTTCGCAACTGCCTCAATCGCAGTAAAAGGCGGAAACAAGGTGATTTCGCAGTCCGAATTTGAAAACTTTCCGGCAAAAACGCGGGTAAAATCCGTAGCTTCGGCGCGCGTTTTGTTCATTTTCCAGTTCGCCGCGATAAGTTTTTTTCTCATAATGTTTTTTGCAAATAATCCACGATTCGGGTTATCCCCTCGTTGATTTTATCAATCCCCGTTGCGTATGAAAAGCGCAAGTGCCCCTCACCTTCACGGCCGAAATCAAAACCCGGCGTGACGGCAACATGGGTTTTCTCAAGAATGTTGGACGCGACCCGGCGCGAATCGGTGTTTTTACCGGGAATCTTCACAAAAACATAAAAAGCCCCGCGCGGATCACCGCAGGGAGAAATCCCGGCTTTGGAAAGCTCTTTTATCATCGCGTCTCTGCGCTTCATATAGATTGCGGCAATTTCGTCCGCTTGCGGAAAAACATATTCAACGGCCGCTTCCCCCCCGCGTTGAACAAACGGGTTCGCGCACAGAAAGAGGTTCTGCTGAAATTTCTGAGCGGCGCGTATAAACGGCTCCGGCGCTATCATATATCCAAGCCGCCAGCCGGTCATTGAGCACAGTTTTGAAAATCCGTTAACCGCAACCGCACGGTTTGTATGATTCAAAACCGATTTTGACTTCACGCCGTATTCAAGCCCGTGATAGATTTCATCCGATATAACGAAAATTCCGAGCGATGATATTTCGGCAAGCGTCTCTTCAATTTGAATCGCCCCGGTGGGGTTGGAGGGGGAGTTGATGATAATCGCCTTTGTTCTCGGACTTAAAACCTTTTTCAACCGCGCCATATCAATTTGATATTTCTCTTCGGCATACACGGGGACCGTAACGGGAACACCTCCCGCGGATTTAATCATTCCCGGATAGCATGCGTAGTGCGGGTCCGTAATAACAACCTCATCACCCGGATTGACAACGCAAAGCACGGCAATCAGCAGAGCGGGAGAACTGCCCGACGTTACCAACACATTGCTTGCCGTAACATTCAAGCCGTATCTCGAACAGTGTGCTTGCGCTATGCGCTCTTTTAAGGAATCAATGCCCGTGCTCGGCGCGTAAGCCGTTTCGCCGCGTTTGACCGCCTCTATCGCCGCTTCGCAAACTTCGGGCGCAGTCGGAAGGTCTGGATGCCCCACCTCAAAATGAATAACATCAATTCCCTCCTTCTCCATTCGTGCCGCCGTCTCAAGAGTCTCCATCACGTAGAAGGGCTCAAGCCCTTCGGCAAGACGGGAGAGCACAATTTCCCCCGAAGAAGCCATTATTCGTGCGCCGCGCCTTTTTTCTGTTTTTTTGCCACGGGCGCCTGCGGAGTGTCTGAAACCGCGCCGAAAACCTTGTCCATTTTTTTCAGCATCATCTGTTTTTTAAGAGCGCTCAAACGGTCAATAAAAAGCGTTCCGTCAAGGTGGTCAATCTCGTGTTGAACTATTCTCGCCGTAAACCCGCTCGCAGTCATGGAATGCTGTTTTCCGTCACGGCAAAGCCACTTGACTTCAACACTTTTGCTCCTTTTCACCCTGCCCGTAAAACCCGGAATACTGAGGCAGCCCTCGGTGTCCTCATCCATTAAGCCCGAAGATTTCTCTATGACGGGGTTTATCATCTCAATCACGGGCATTTCAACAGGCGCTTCCTCTTCCCTCAGGTCAGTGGACGCGTCTTCGTCCGCGGGAACCTCCGCAGGCTCAAAATCGCGCGTGTCAGACACAAGAACAACCCTTATGTTTTCCCCTACCTGCGGCGCGGAAAGTCCCACTCCCCGCTCATCGCGCATGGTCTCAAGCATATTGTCAAGAAGGAGGTGAATACGGCCGTCAATTTTGCCGACCGAGACGCCCTTTTTTCTCAATTTGGGATCTGGATAGCGTAGAATTTTCAGCAGAGCCATTTTCGCGCTTTTTTAAGAAGATTCCCGTTCGGAAAGGGTTTTGAAAGCATCTCTGATGCCTTTGCCCTGTCTGAAACACGGCAATTGCTTTGCCTTCACTTCAACGTTTTCGCCCGTGCGGGGGTTTCTGCCCGTGTAGGGCTTACACGCCTTGGTGTAGAAACTTCCAAAACCTCTGATTTCAACACGCGAACCGGACACAATCGCGTTTGACATGCAATCTATGATTGTGTTCAGAATCGCGTCCGCGTCAGTGGCGGAGAGACGAAACTTGTAGAATATGTTTCTGCTGATGTCGGACTTAGTCATTGCTCTATCAAATTTTAGATTAACAGCGCGTGGTGCGAACGCAAGACTAAGAGGACAATTTCCGCAGAGCTGCTTGAATCTGTTTTTCGCGTCTGCGGTTTTCAACCAAGCTTGAAACAATCCCTTTTCGAGGCGAAAAAATCAGAATCAAAATAAATACAACTCCCAAAACGGTGGTTGCGGCTCCGGCGATATTTGTATTCCACTTCACAGCCGCGTGAAACCCCGTGACCGAGCACGCCGCCGCAATCGCGGCGCTCAAAACAATTGCCCTTCCGAGCCGGTCCGTAAGAAGCAAAGCACAGCACGGCGGAGTCGCCACAAGAGCTATGAGCAGAACCGAGCCTACCGCGCCAAAAGCAACAATGCAGGTGGCGCAGACCACCGCCGAGAAAGCGGCGGAAAATACAAATTTTGAAAAACCCGCAGTTTTCGCCGCAGACTCATCAAAAGCTGACAGTTTCAACTCCTTGTAGAAAATGGCGACAAAAACGGCGCAAAGCACTGCAATCGCACCCGATGAATAAAGCGCGAACGGTCCTATGTCCGTGCCGCCAATAATGATTCTGTCAAGTGGTGCGAGCGCCAATTCTCCGAGCAGAACCGAATCAACATCCAGATGGGCGTTACCTGCGTATCCCGAAACAAGTATGACTCCGATGCTGAAAAGAAATGGGTAAACAAAAGCGATTGCCGAGTCGTTTGACATCAAGCGCAAGCGAGCGAGCGCTTCAGACGAAAAAACACTTGCAATGGCCGCCGCGAACGCTCCAAAAACAAGCAACGGAGAAGTAACGCTTCCGGTCAAAATAAAACCCGCCGCAATTCCCGGCAGGATTGAGTGACTCACGGAGTCTGTAATCATCGCCTTCTTTCTGAGAACCAGAAAAATCCCAATGGTCGCGCACGCGACCGACACAAGCGCGGCTATTATCTGTATTTCAACTTCGGGGCTCATTTTCAACCCCGGCTGATTCAAACCTCGCACGGCGCGCCAAGATGCCATTCTTCGGAGAGAACAAAATGGCCGCGAGAGCCGCCACGGTAACGCACACGACAATCGCGGGACCGGTCGGAAGGTTGTCGATTTTCCAACTTCCAATCACCCCGAGAACTCCGCCCACGGCACCGATAAGCGCCGCGAGCACGGTCATCTTGCCCATTGTGTCCGTCAAATGCCTTGCCGCGATTGCCGGAGCCACCATCATTGAGCACATCAACACAACGCCCACGGTTTCAATCCCGATTACGGTTGCGGCAACAAGAAAGGCGTTCAGAAAAAACCCGACAGCGCGCACGCTGAAGCCTGAAGACTCGGCGTATTCACGGTCAAAACACACGATTTTGATATGCTTCCAGAAAACCGCGAGAGAAAGCGCGCAGACCGCACCCATGATAAAAATGGTTTTTACGTCATCAAGCGACATCGCGCTTGCCTGACCGAACAAAAACCTGTCAAGCCCCGCCTGCCCCGAAGCGCCGGACGACTGAATGGCTGTAAGAAGAACAATGCCTACCCCAAATGAGATTGAAACACCCATCGCGAGAGCGCTGTCAAACCTGACAGCGGAAACCGAACGCGCGAGGCGCACAAAACCCACGGTCACAAACGCCGTGAGAAGCGCGCCGACAAGCAACATTGAGGGCGACTTGCCCTGCGCCACCATAAATCCCAGCGCAATGCCCGGAAGGCAGCCGTGCGAAACCGCGTCCGCAAGAAGTGTTTCCTTCCTCACAAACACGACAGTTCCGCAGGCGCCTGCGGTCAATCCGAGAAAAATCGCGCCACACACAACCACGGCAACCGTGTAGTTCGAAAACAGTTCGGAAAAAATCCACATGCGCGCCCTAACCTCCGGCACCGTAAGTCACGCCGATGTTTTCTCCGTTAAACACCTCCGAAACCGCTCCGCAGGCGACAATTTCCCTGTTTATCAACGCCGCGCGGTCAAAATAATCCGGTACGGTTTGAAGGTCATGGTGAACCACTATCATTGTTTTTCCGTTCCGACTCATCTCGCGCATAATATTCGCGATTGTTATTTCCGTAACGCTGTCAACGCCCTGAAACGGCTCGTCCATAAGATACAAATCCGCATCTTGAACAAGGGCGCGCGCCACAAAAACCCTTTGCTGTTGTCCGCCTGAAAGCTCACCTATCTGCCGGTCGGCAAACTCCTCCATCGCCGTTCTTTCAAGCGCGGCAAAGGTTTTCCGCCTCTCTATCTCTCCGGGTCTCTTCATCCAGCCCAGAGAAGCGTAGGTTCCCATCTGAACCACATCAAAAACACTGGCGGGAAAGTTCCAGTCAACGTTGCCACGCTGCGGCACGTATGCGACCGATTTTCTCAACTCGTCATAGAGTTTTCCGAAAATCCGGACTTCACCCGCGGCTCTGGGCACAAGGTTTTGAACGGCTTTTATAAGGGTGCTTTTGCCCGCTCCGTTAGGACCCACTACGGCAGTTAAAGACCCTCGCGGAACAGTCAATGAAATATTCCACAATGCGACCAATCCCGAATACGCGACAGTCAGCCCTTTGACTTCAAGTGGATTTTCCATAACTCAAAAAATCCGTCAAGTGTCAAAGGCCCGGGTCCTGAATTTTTGGCGCGGTCGCAAGCTCTCGCTCGGTGTTTGTTGAAAGAGAGCCGTAAATCACATCAACGTTGTGTTTGAACATTCCGTAAAAGGTGTCCTGCTCAGAATCCTTGCCACCAAGCGCATCCGAGTAGAGTTGCCCACCGATTTTGATTAAAACCCCTGAATATTCCACCGCCTCTTTGACCGCCTTGATATAGCGCGGGGAAACTGACGATTCGGTAAAAATCGCGGGAAGCCGGTTGTTCACAATCACGTCGACCACTCTGTGGATGTCTGAAATTGCCGCTTCCGAAGCCGTGCTGACACCTTGAAGTGCAGTTACCTCAAAGCCGTAAGCCCTGCCGAAATACGCAAACGCGTCATGCGAAGTGACTATAAACCTAAGATTTTCCGGAATGGCTGAAAACTTCCGTCTGGCGTAACCGTCAACCTCTGAAAGAGCAGCGATGTAGTCACTCGCGTTGGCCGAGTAAAAAGCGGAGTTCGCGGGATCTATTTCCGAAAGCGTACGAGCAACTGCGCGCACCGACATACTCCACAGATTCGGGTCAAACCACACATGCGGGTCGTAATTGCCCGGCACACCTGCGGAAAGCAGCATGGATTTGGGAATTTCATCGGTAACAGCAACCGTGTTGATGCCCCTTGCCCGCATTCCGTTCAGCAAATCGGAAAGTTTCCCCTCAAGGTGAAGCCCGTGATGAAAAACAACATCGGCGCGGGCGAGCGTTTTGACGTCTCCGGCGGTTGCCCTGTAAAGGTGGGGGTCAATGCCGGGCCCCATAAGCGCGGTCGTGGAAACCTTTTTGCCTCCCACATTTTTGACAATGTCATTGATAATGCCTGTTGTGGAAACAACATTTATAACGCCGTGCCGTGTTTCGTCCGCAAAATGGTGATGGGCAACAGAGGGAACGGGCGTGAAAAACAGCGCAAACGCCGAAAATAAAACCGCAAGTCTCATTGTTTACCTCCCGAGGCCCTCTTCGGCTCCGCTTGTTTTTTCTCTATGTCGGTAATGGAAATGTAAACTGCCACGTTTTTGCCGATAATGCGTTTGTGCCCGTTGACGCTGATAGTCATCGGTCCGTCAAACGGCTCTATACTCCTAACCTCAATGCTGCTGCGGGGGAAGATATCTATGTTTCCAAGATATCCCAGCAGTTCGGAATCATGGTCACTCACTTCCGCAACAACCCCTTTGTCTCCGGCTTGCAGAGTGTCCAGAGTTTCGCACTTTCTGCGTATCGGAAGAACACCGTCACGGGTTGGAATCTGCGCCCCATGCGGGTCAACCTTGGGAAATCCGAGTTTGGCATCCATTCTGTCCTCTACATCTTCGGAGATGAAATGTTCCCACTTCTCCGCCTCGGCGTGAACCCTGTCCCACGGAATTCCAAGCGCCTCCTGAAGATAAAGCTCTATGAGCCGGTGATGCCTTATCATTTCAAGTGCCACCTTCTCGCCCGCCTTGGTAAGTTTGACGCCGTGATACGGCTTGTAAACAAGCAGTTTTTTCGCGGCGAGTTTTCTTGTCATCTCAGTAACGGACGGAGATGAAACTTTCAGTTTTTCCGCTATGGCTTTAGTCGTAACCTTGTCCGAACACTCCGCCAATTCGTAAATGGTTTTCAGATAGTCCTCTGTCGTCTGGTTGAGCATCAACTCCTCCAAAATTTAGGCATGTCTAAATTTAACATAAGGCATGACTATAATACAAGTGCGGGGCATCTAAAATTTCGCGCTTTTGAACAAACAGGCGCGGACGGTTAAAGTACGCTGGAAACGTCCCCGTAGCTCAGTTGGATAGAGCACGGGATTCCTAATCCCGGGGTCGGGGGTTCAAATCCCTCCGGGGACGCAACAAGCACCACCCTTTTTTAGCAAGTTTCAATAGTTTGCCATCTGTTTTATACTCCCAAACTGGAGAGTTTGATGAAAACGGTTTCTTTTTCGGGACCGCTCGTGAGCGGCGTTTTGCGTGATTTGAAAGTTGAGCCGGGAGAGGGCGGCGACCTGCTCATTCTGCCGGACACCCCAGCCGTATGGCAGGCCCGGAAAGCGTTTGCCAACACCGATTCGGCTCCGTTCATAACCACTTTCGGCGATTTGGCGCGACGGCACAGAATCGTCGCACGCAAACGGATTCTTTCGCGCACGGGCGGAATAATTCTAATGCGCAAAGCGGTGGAACGCCTGCCCGGCGGCGCGGAAAAGCGGAAAAAATTTACCTCTCAACTGCTTGCTCTGGATGCGAGCCTGAAACAGTGCGGAATGTCCGCCGCTGAAATACTCAAAAAATCAGGAGCCGCGGGAGAAGCCGGACGCAAACTCTCCCTGCTTGAGCCCGCGCTCACCGATTTTGAAGCACAGATGAAAAAAGAGGCAATGACGGACGACACAACCGCGCTGGTTGATCTTGCGTCCGCGATAAGAGCGGGGGGGATGGATGGCATAAACGGAAACTTTCGCAGAATCATTGTGGCGGGATTTCACGCGCTTACCCCCACACATCTTAAAATTCTCTCCGCGGCTGAAGACTCCGGAATTGAAACCCTGCAAATAACAGCGGATTTGGAACAAAAATCTCCTGAAAAAAAACCGCCCGTTTTTCTCCGTTCATTTGACTTTCTCACAAATGAGGCGCACCACGCTGCGGCGAAAATCAGAAAGATGATTGACAACGGCGCGAGCCTTTCCGATTTTGCCGTGATTGTGCGTGAAACTCCCCGGCGCGCGGCGCTCATAGCAAGTATTTTTGAACGAAACGGTGTTCCGGTAACCGTTCAGTCCAGAGTCAGGGTCGGCGCGGTGTCATCCATATCGGCTTTTTTGAGAGACTGTTTCGTCGTGGCTCAAAATCCGGAAGGGAGCGAGTTTGAGCGTTTTGAGGCGAACCCGGTTTTGCGACGGTTCTTTTTCGGCGCGACAAAAACGGCTGAAAAGCGGAGAGAACTCAAAAAAATGCTCGCGCCGATTAAAATCACCGTCGGCAAGCCGCTCAAGGCAAGCGCCATACTGCTAACTCTGTCTAAAATTGTGGACGCGACGGGCGCGTATCGAATTCCGGAGGGAGTTCTCGCGGTTGAAGAAGCGCGAAAACTTCTCAGAGAAGCGGTTTTTCTGTCGGAAAAATGGGACGAAAATTTCACCTCGCCCGATGACTTCACAGACTTTCTGTCAAAACTGCTCCAAAGCCGCGCGTATTCCTATAAAACCCCCGGAACCGAAGAGCACGTGCCCATTATGGACGCATTTCAAGCACGCGGGACTTCGTATCCGGTTGTGTTCATTCTTGACTGTCGGGACGGGAGTTTCCCCAAATTGGGAAGAACGGGCGGCGTGTTCAATGACGCGGAAAAACGGGCTATCAACAAACATTGCGGAGCACAAACGCTCCCGACTGACGCAGAGTTTTTGAGCGACGAACGCGCAATATGGCGGTGCGCGGTCGCGTGCGCGGAGCGGGAACTCAACATCTCCTTCCCCCGCAACGCCGAAGACACAGGCAATGAAAACGCCCCTTCTCTGTTTATCAAGGAACTTGAGCAAACCCATGTGGTTGAGGAGATTGAACCGGACACGGGCGAAAATCCGTATTGTGCGGAAATCACGCGGGCGCGTGAGTTCGAGAACAACAGGAAAATTCCGGACAAACTTAAAAAACTTCTCAGAGAAAACGACCCGCTTTCCACCCTTGCGGAGATGGCGGAGCGCGGAGCCGCCGCCGAGAATGAACGGTTGATGGAAAACGGAGTGTTTGGAAAATTTGAAGGGATTGTCACAAAAACCGAAGACGATTGGTGGAAAAATCTGCGCGTTACTGAAATTGAAAAATTCGGCGGATGTCCTTTTCAGTTTTTCTGCTCAAAGGCACTTAAAATAAAAGAAAAAGAGACGGAAACGGAAATCCCGTCCGCGATGGACACGGGAACCCTTTATCACGACGCTCTCAAACATATTTTTTCCTCCGACGGCATGGTGTGGAAAGACGATGAAAAAACCCATACGGCTCTTTGCGTGTTTCTTGACAATGAAGAAACAAAAAAACGGCACTGCAAAACGCCGGATGCGGTGTGGGAGTTGCAAAAAGAACGGGTGCGGTTTCTGGTCGGAGGGTTTATCAGCCGCGAAAAACACAGAATTGTGGAAAAAGGTGTAACACCTGAATTTTTTGAGCGGGAAATTGAGATGGAAATTGAACAGGCAAAAATCACGGGAAGGGTTGACAGAGTGGACAGGGACAAAGACGGCCGCTTACACGTGGTTGATTACAAAAAGGGGTCTCTGCCGCAAAAAATCTGCGACCGCAAAACCCTGCAAGTCCCTCTCTATCTCGCGGCAATCTCCTCGGAATTGAAAACCGCCGCAGGTTGGGGCTCTTACCTCTCGGTGGAAAAATCGAAGACTGTTGAAAAAAATGCGGACAAAGACAACATTCTTGAAAAAGCGGCCGCTCTCGCAGCACTCAACATCAAACTTATAAAAAGCGGATTTTTCCCCGCGGTGCCTGGTTACAAACCGGACAATTTTCCGCGCGGCGAAAATCCGGTAATTCTGAAAAAAGAGCGGGGATGCGATTTTTGTTCATATTCGGACATCTGCAGAATCAAGGAAAGCGCGGTGCGCTCTGCGGAGGAATAAGTGGCTGAGAGAATTGAAAGTCTTCTGAGTCTTAATGATGAACAGACGCGCGTTTTGCGCTCGTGCGCAAATCGCGTGGTGGTGTGTGCCGGAGCCGGGTCGGGCAAAACGCGTCTTCTCGTGGCACGGTTCCTCGCCGAACTGGAATCAGGGGATTCTAACATCGACATGGTCGCGGCAATAACATTCACCGAAAACGCCGCGGCTGAATTGCGCGCGCGAATCGCGCACGAAATGGACAACTACATAAAACAGTTCGGCGAAAAAGGGAATCTCACAAAAGACGCGCGCGGAAATATCGCGCGCGCTCAAATCAGCACAATTCACGGCCTCGCGTCCGGGATTTTCAGAGAAAACCTCTTTGACACCGATTTCACTTCAGGATTTGAAATCTCAAAGAAAGTCGACTCGGACGAGGCGTTGAAAAAAGCCGTTCTCAAAACAATTTTGAATCTGCGCACAACGAAAGGAGAAAAGTCCGAAGCACTTAACAAACTGCTTGAAAATGAACAGTTCAATCTGGATGTGATTACGGAAAACCTGCGTCTTACAGTTCTAAGCGCAATGGAAAAACATCTTCCGCACCCCTTCAAAACGCCCATTGAGAGCGCCCCCGAAAATGACCCGCGCGCGGCGTTGCGGGAAGCGTTTAATTGTCCGGAAGGCATGACTTTTGCATCTTCACATGCGCGAAAACGTTTTGAGAACGCAAAAGCGCTTGTCGATGATGTGAGCGGAAACGACCGGAATGACTGCCTAATCGCCGGAGAGGTGATTGAGCACATGGAAAAAATTCTGGAAATGAAAACGGTGAAAAAACACGAAAAAGAGAATTCAGAGCGCATTAAGAATGCCGCAGCCGCCGTTGCGGACTTTCTGAATAACCGATTGACCGGTTTTTACCTTTCAGTAGCCGAAGAAGTGATGAAACTCCATGAAAAAATCAAAACGGAAAACTCCGCGCTTGAATACAATGACCTGCTCACAAACACGCTGAAAATCCTCCAAACAAACCCTGCCGAAGCTTTGCGCCGGACTCAAAAATTCGGACTGATTATGGTGGACGAATTTCAGGACACGGATTCGGCGCAGTATAAAATCATCAAACTTCTCTGCGGAGAAAAAACCAAACTCATCGTGGTCGGAGACCGTTTGCAGTCCATCTACGGATTCAGGGGAGCGGAACCTGAACTGTTCGACAAAATCCTCTCCTCGGGGGACTTTGAAAAATTCAGCCTGCTGAAAAACTACAGAACCGCTCCCGAACTCGTGGAGTTCACAAACGGACTTTTCAGCAACATTTTTGACGGCTATGAAAAAACCGAAGCCGCCTCCGAACTAAACGGCGGAATGTTTGAAATGTTTGACGTTGAATCCGGAAACGCGCGGCAAACCGAAGCCGCTTCAATCGCGGAAAAAATACGCGAACTCACCTCAAAAGACGGTTACGCATTTTCCGATATAGCTCTGATATTCAGAAGAAAAACAAACATGGAAATCTACGAACGGGCATTGAGCGGGGCGGAGGTGCCATTCAAAAGAACCGACACATCGCAATTTTTCGCGCGACCGGAAATAAGAGACATGGTCTCAATGATGAGGTTTATGGCAAACCCGCTTGACAAAATCGCCGAAGCGGCGGTTTTAAGGTCGCCATTTTTCGGAATTTCCGATGAGGGGCTCGCACGATATTTTTCTGAAAAAAGCAAAACGGAAGCGGATTGCGGGGAATCTTTGCGGATATTGTCAAATGGCAAAGGAGAGCATTGCGAAGCGGCGCGGCATCTGCTTTCAGTTATTGAAAACATGGGGGAAACCGATATTTCTTCACCGCTTGAAGCGGCGCAGTTTGCGGCGTATGAACTGGGTCTCGCGGCGTGCGCTCTCGCCCTGCCCCACGGACGGCAAATTCGCGCCAACATAATAAAATTCACTGAAATATGCGCCGGGCTTACCGAAGACGGAACGGGGCTGAATGAAGCGATTGAACGGTTTGATTCTGAAAAAGATTTTCCGGACAAATCCGGAGAAGCAAACACTGAACGGGAAAACTGCGTAACGCTGATGACAAGCCACTCGGCAAAAGGACTTGAATTCCGCGTTGTGTTTCTCGCGGACACAAACTACAGGCGCCCGCCCTCAGGCAGAATCGCGGCAAGTTCGGAGCACGGCATCATGGTTTGTTACGAAAATTGCAGAGTTGGCGAATGGGAAAGAATAAAGAACGCGGGAGTGGACGAGGAGGAAAAAAGAATTCTGTATGTGACAATGACAAGAGCGGCGGACATCGCGTTCGCGCAAAGACACAAAAAACCGAGCGAAGGCAGTCTCGCGCGGATTATTGAAAACGGGCTCGCCATGATTCCTGAATTCAAAGGCGGGCACGGGACAAAGCCCGCACACAAAATGGAAACCGCGAACGAAAACGTGGACGAAAAGAAGCGCGCGCGGGGGGCGAAGGCCACGGCACAAACCCTGCGCCCGCTTTATAAAAAAGACTCCACACGCAAGGAACCCCCTAATAGATTTTGTGAACTTGCCAGAACCGAAGAGGGAGAAATTCTCCACAGATTTTTTCAAGTGTGGGATTTTTTGCCCGACTCGGTTGAAGAAACCGCGAATTTTGTAATGGACGAGTTTTTCTCAAAACGGAAAAGTTTGAAGGAAAACATAGCGTTGTGCGCAAGAAATGCTCTCCGGTCTCCACTTGGGGAAATGGCGCGCGGCGCGGTGGAACTGCGCAGAGAGTATATTTTCTCGGTTGAAAACAATGCCGGCGGCAAAACGGTCAACGGAAGAATTGATCTTCTGATTGAAACCACAGATGGCAAAACAGTTCTTGTGGACTACAAATACACGGACTCTTTTGAGGAAGAAAAATACCGGGAACAGATGGAATCCTACTGTGAAGCGATTGAGAAAATCCGGGGTAAAAAACCCGATGAGCGCTACATATGCGTTCTTCCGTCAGCGGAGTTAAAAACCGTTTAGGACAAAAACTATGAAAAAAGTGTCGGTCATAATTCCCGCTCTCAACGAGGAGCGGTCAGTCGCGGCGGTCATTGGGGAAATTCCCGCGGGCGCGGTTGCCGAAACGGTGGTGGTCAATAACGGCTCAACCGATTCAACCGCCGACAAAGCCCGCGCCGCGGGCGCGACTGTAATTGACGAACCCGTTCGCGGCTACGGCAAGGCGTGTCTTGCGGGCATCAAACACATATCGCGTGACTCGCAAAGCCGTCCCGACGTTGTGGTTTTCCTTGATGCAGACCACTCGGACTATCCTGAAGAAATCCCGATGCTGGTTGAGCCCGTTTTTCGCGGCGAAGCGGATTTTGTGGTTGGCTCCAGAATCACCGGCGAGCGGACAAAAGGCGCTCTGCCACCGCACACGGTTGTCGGAAACAGAGTCGCGGGATTTATTTTGAGCGCACTGTTCGGAGTAAAGTTCACCGATTTGGGACCGTTCCGGGCGATAAGGTTTTCATCTCTGCAATCCCTTCAAATGAGCGACGAGGGTTACGGTTGGACGGTTGAGATGCAAATCAAAGCGGTCAAAAAAAAGCTCCGGTGCGTTGAAGTTCCCGTGCGCTACAGGGAACGAACCGGCGTCTCAAAAATAAGCGGCACATTTTCGGGAAGCGTCAAAGCGGGCGCGAAAATAATCTGGATGATACTCAAACATGCGTTCTAAAAAAGGCGCGGGCGGCGCGAAATGTGTTCTGCTTGACAGAGACAAAACGGTTTTAATGCCCATAGGCGACAGATACATACACAGGGTGGGCGATTACCGCATTCCGCGCGGCTACACAGAATCTCTGCTTGATATTCAGAACGCCGGATACCTGCTTTTTATAGTCACAAATCAGGGACGAGTCGCCAAAGGTTTTATGAGCGAGAATGACGTGAAGGAAGTACACGCGGAGATGGATGCTTTTTTCAGAAAACGCGGAGTGCGGTTTTCGAGCATCCACTACTGCCCTCATAATCCAGACGGAACGGTCGCGCCGTATAATGTGCCGTGCCCGTGCAGAAAACCCGGAACGGGAATGATTGAAAAAATAGTTCGCGAACACGGCATAGATCCGAAAACGTCATGGATGGCGGGAGATTCTGAAAAAGATGTCATTGCCGGAGTGCGAAGCGGATTTTCAACAATACGCCTGAGCCACGGAACAGTAGTCGGCACAAGAGCGGACTTTATTGAAAAAGACATTCGCGGGGCCGCGCGAAGAATTCTTGAAACGGATTTACCGTCCCCGAGGGGATTCGAACCCCTGTTGCCACCGTGAAAGGGCGGTGTCCTGGGCCAGGCTAGACGACGGGGACCGGACTTGAAATGAGCCGTGCAGGATTCGAACCTGCGACCCACTGCTTAAAAGGCAGTTGCTCTGCCAGCTGAGCTAACGGCTCTCAAGCGCGACAATCATAACACAAATTGACAATGTTAAAACTCCGCCGCTTTTTACGACGGCAAAAATCCGTACACTCTTAACGATTCACTCAAAGGAAAAACCGCAAAAGCTCCGCCCGCCATGAATTTTATTCTAATAACAGTTTCCGGCTTCTTTCTGTTTTGCAATTTTTCCTCATTTTTTCTACTTCCGGTTTTCATAAGCGGGCTTGGAGGAGACGAGGCGCAAATAGGATATGTGATGGGCAGTTTCGGCATAACCTCGCTACTGTGCCTGCCCTTCATTTCAACTCTCGCCGACCGCCACGGGCGCAAAGTTTTTATGACCGCGGGCGCGCTGGCGATGACCGCGGCTTCGGTCTGTTTCGTTTTTGTGCAAGAGGTTGGATACGCGGTTTTCGCCCTGCGGCTGATTCAGGGCGCGGCTTTCGCCTCTTTTTATACCGCCGCGCTTACGATGGTTTCCGACATCGCCGAGACAAACCGCCTGTCTGAAAGACTGGGGATTTTCGGCGGCATTACTATGCTTTCATACGCCGCGGGGCCCACCGTGGGAGAATGGATAATGAACACGCACGGCGACGACGGGCTTTTTGTTTACGCCTCATTTTTCAGTCTCGCCGCGTTCGTAACCGCTCTTTTTGTACGGGAAAACAACTTCACCCCGCAAGAGGACAAAACATCGTTCGGGAAATTTTTCAAACTGTTCGCCGAAAAAAAATACGGAATTATTTTCCTCACCAACCTCGCGATGGCGGTGGGACTGGGAAGCATGCTTAATTTCTTCGCCGTGTTCGCACATGAGAACAGATTTGAGGCGTCCCGATTCTTTCTTACATACGCGCTGACAATAATTTCCGTGCGGATTTTCTTTTCAAAATTCGCCGACAGAATAGGCAGGAAAACAGTCGCGTCTCCGGCAATTTTTCTCGCGGCGACCGCGCTTGTTCTTATTTCACAGGCGCGTAGCGAAGCGCAAATCATTCTTTTGTGCTTTCTTTTCAGCGCGGGATACGGGCTGATGTTCCCCACGCTGGGCGCGATGGTCAGAGAAAAAACACAAAACGGAACGGCAAAAGCGATGGGAGCCTTCAATTCATCTTTCAGTCTGGGAATCAACTATGCGGCGTTTCCGCTCGGAATTGTGGCGGAAAGAGCGGGATTGCGGACTATGTACGTGCTCGCGGGGCTGGTTGTGTTCACGGGATTCGCGGTGTTTCAGATTTTTGAGCGAAAAACCGCAGGGGAGAGCGAAACTTGAGAAATGCAAAATCGGCAAAATGGCTCCTTTTTCTTATCGCGCTGGCCGTGCTCGCGGGCTACACGGACCTGCCTTCCCACTTTGCCCACGAAGCGCAAAAGGAAGAAATCTTCCCTGTGGAGCAAATTATTGACGGCGACACAATACGCGTTCCGGATAAACGCGGACGCAGCCGCCTGATACGGCTTGAAGGAATAGACTGCCCTGAGATTATGAGACACGACTCTCCGGGCGACCCGTTCTCCAAAGAGGCGACGGAGTTGCTTTCAAAACTCCTCAAAAGCAAAACTGTGCGAGCGCGCTTCGGTGCGGAGCGGTATGACAGATACGGGCGGCTGTTGGCATTTGTTTTTTCCGGCGACTTAAATGTGAACAGGGAAATTGTGAAAGCCGGTCTCGCAACCGTAATTGAGCTGGGACAGCAAGACCCCGTTTTGATGAAAGAACTGCTGAACGCGCAGAAAACCGCCATGCGAAATCGTGAAGGCATATGGAGCGGAGACGGAAATTTCAACCAACTCCGAAGCAACGAAAGGTTTGTTGTCGCACAAAGCAAAGTGGCGCGCATGGAGGGCAAAAGAATCGTCATAATGGCGAAAATTACGGGCTCGGCGCGCAAAAGAGGGGGTACGGTTATACTCAAAACCGACGGCGGAGTTGAAATTGTAATTTTCGGAGGCTCGGCGGCAAATTTCAGCCACTTCGGAATTGCTCCGCGCTCGCATTACACGGGAAAAACAGTCCGGATTGTCGGCAGAGCGTCAATGTACAGGGGCGCCCCCAACATCATTGTAAGGCATCCGATGTCTATAAGCGTTCAAGAATGAAATTACAGAAAATACTCACACACAGCGGCGCGCAACTGGGGTTGGAAATTGAGCCCGAAATGGTTGAAAAGTTTGAGACCTACTCGGATTTGCTCATAAAATGGGCTTCAAAAATCAACCTTACGTCAATAACCGACCCCGAAACTATTGCGGTTTCGCATTTTATTGACTCGCTTACGGTGTTGCGTCATATTGAGCCCGGCGCGTCCGTGCTTGACATTGGCGCGGGCGCGGGGTTTCCGGGAATTCCCGTTAAAATATGCCGCCCTTCAATCAACCTTGTTCTTGCGGACTCACGTGAGAAAAGAGTTTTCTTCATGAGAGAAATCATAAGGGAATTAGAACTGGAAAATACGCGCGCGGTAAAGGCGAGAGCAGGAAAGGAAAACGGCAAAATCGGCGGCGGCTTTGACGTCGCGGTTGCCCGCGCGGTGGCGAAATCGCCCGAAGTGGCGCGCGCTGCTCTGCCTCTTGTAAAAGAGGGAGGCATTGTGTTGATTATGAAAGGTAAAAACGGCGCGCGGGAATGGGAGGAGGAAGAACGGCTGATTCCACAGGGTTCCGTTTTCCACACCTCGGAGGAACTAACACTTCCGACAAGCGGCGAAATCAGGTTTGTTGTGGCTTTGAAAAAGCGTAAAGAGACGTGAATATGAAGACTGTCGGCATCATCGGAGGAAGCGGGCTTTATGAAATGGACGGCTTTGAAAACCCTGAGCCGCTCAAAGTCAAAACCCCGTGGGGCGAGCCGTCCGCGCCTGTGATAGCGGGAACAATCGGCCGCACAAAGGCTCTTTTTCTGCCGCGCCATGGAATCGGACACACAATTCTCCCGTCCGAAATAAACTACAGGGCAAACATCTACGCGCTGAAAAGCCTCGGCGTGGAGCGCATAATTTCGGTCAGCGCCGTGGGCAGTATGAGAGAGGAAATAAGTCCCGGGGATGTGGTTGTTCCGTCGCAGTTCATAGACCACACAAAAAATAGACGGAGCACTTTTTTTGAAAGCGGCATAGCGGCGCATGTGTCAATGGCGGATCCGGTTTGTGGTGACCTTTCCGCCGTTCTGCGCAAAGCCGCCCGGCAGTCCGGCGCGACCACTCACGAAGACGCGACATATATTTGCATGGAAGGGCCGCAGTTCTCATCGCGGGCGGAAAGCAATCTTTACCGGCAATGGGGAGTTGACGTTATAGGAATGACGAACATGCCCGAAGCCAAACTCGCGCGGGAAGCGGAAATTTGCTACGCTACACTCGCGATGTCAACGGACTATGACTGCTGGCATCCCGGGCATGACGCCGTAACAGTGGAGGATGTGATTCAAACGCTCACAAACAACGTTGAAACCGCAAAACAAATAATTAAAAAATCTCTGGAAATAATGGGAGAGGAGCAAAACTGCGACTGCGCAAACGCTCTTAAAAACAGCATTATAACGCGCCCCGAAATGGTGAGCGAAAAGACGAAAGAACAGCTTGGAATAATAATAGAGAGGTTTCTTAAATGAGCAAACTTGTGATAGTAGGAACGGTTGCGCTTGACTCCATACAAACCCCGATTGAAAGCGGAGATGAAATTCTCGGCGGCTCGGCGGTTTATTCGTGTCTTGGCGCGTCTCTGTTTACAAAAGTCTGCATCTCGGCGGTCATCGGGAAAGATTTTCCCGCTCCTCACTCCGAGTTGCTGCGCAAAGCGGGAATTGACACAACAGGACTTGAGAAGGCAAGCGGAAAAACCTTTCGCTGGGAAGGCAGATATGATGAAAAACTCGGAGACCCCGAAACGCTTTCCGTTCACCTGAATGTGTTTGAAAACTTCAGACCGAATCTTCCCGACAAACTCAGAAACGCGGAGTTCGTCTTTCTCGCCAACATGGATCCCGTCACGCAGATGGAAACGCTCAAACAGATTAAATCACCGCGTGTTGTCGCGTGCGACACGATGAATTTCTGGATAGAAAACAGTTTGTCCGACCTGAAAAAAACGCTAAAAATGGTGAACATTCTCATCATAAACAACTCCGAAGCATTGTCTTTGAGCGGAGAAAATTCCGTGGTCGCCGCCGCGCGCACGATAAAAAAAATGGGTCCCGAAACTGTTGTGATAAAAAGAGGAGAATTCGGTTGCATAATGTTTTCGGGCAAAGAGGTTTTCTGCTCGCCCGCATATCCGGTGGAACGCGCCGTTGACCCGACCGGAGCCGGAGATACATTTGCCGGAGGATTTATGGGTTATTTGAGTGAAAATGGCGCGGACAGATACGAACACTTGAAACAAGCGGTTATTCACGGTTCGGTTCTGGCTTCATTCACGGTGGAAAAACTGGGGACTGAAAGCATAAAAAAACTGAACAGAAAAAAATTTGAAGACCGTCTCGGCAAATTTGTAGAAATGTTACGGTTTTGAAAAACCATATGTTTTCATGAATTTGAATCCATTAAAACGTCTGGGGTTTTCCCTAATCCTGCTTGCTCCCGCGCTTGTTTTTTCGGCGTGCGCCGGAGCGGGGAAAAAATCCGCAAACGAACTGCGAAACCACAAAACACTTGCGGCCTCATACGCGCGGGGCGGAGATTTTATTGGAGCAATAAAAGAGGTTGATATGGCAGGAAAACAGGCCGAAGGCGACCCCGAAGCGCATCTTATCAAGGGTATCGCCTATTTTGGTCTCAAAGACCTGCAAGCCGCTGAAAGAAGTTACAAAAAAGCACTTGAAATCAAAAGCGACTACACAAAAGCCAGATACAACTTGTGCGGACTGTATCTCAAAATGAACAACCCCGATGGCGCGATTGAACACTGCAAAGTCGCCGCGCACGACCTCACCTATCCGCTTCGCTACGCCGCGCTTGTCAACATCGCCAAAGCGCACATGCTAAAAAATGACACCGCTTCGGCCGAGCGGTTTTTTGCCAAATCAATAAAGCTTGAACCGTCAAATATCTATTCAAGAAACGAATACGGCAAACTGCTGCAAGGTCTTTCAAGACACTCCGAAGCAATAAAACAGTTTCAGGCGGCGTTGCGAATTGCTCCGGGATACAACAAGGCGCGCCTCAACCTCGCGCTCGCTTTAATGAAAGCGGGAAACCGTGAGACCGCATGTTCGGAAGTGAAAAAAATATTGCGCAACAAACCGCGCCCCGCAATCGCCGCTCTTGTGGAAAAGCACACTGAAAAAATCTGCGCCGTTCAGCGTAACGCGAATTAAATTCCGTCCGAGCGCAAAACCACCATTTTCTCCACACTCATATCTTTTATCGTGTGCGGAATACCGCCTGTTCCAAGCCCGGATTTTTTAAGCCCGGCAAACGGCATTCCGTCTATGCGGAACGCCGTATGATCATTCACCATAACACCCGAAGCATTCAGTTTTTTCGCGGTCGCGAGCGCGGTGTCAATGTCGCTTGTGAACACCGAAGACTGAAACGCCACATCAAGCCCGTTCGCGCGCGCTACGGCGTCTTCCATATCGTCAACCTCATAAATACAGACGACCGGACCGAAAATTTCCTCCGTGCTGACAAGGGATTTATCTGAAGGGTTGAGAAGAACGGTCGGCTCATAGCATGTGTCAAGCACGGGTTTTCCGCCGCAAACAAGCTCCGCTCCCTCTTTAACGGCCTGTGTAACCCACTTATGAACGCGCTCAACCTCGGACGGACGAATGAGTGGCCCCACTTGCGTGGATTTAAGAGCGGGGTCTCCCACTTTGAGACTTTGCGCCTCTTTTTGAAGAAGCGAAACAAACCGCCGTCCTTCCTTCTTTTGCACATATATCCGCTGGGTGGAAACACAAACCTGCCCCGCATGATAAAAACCGCCTTTGGCAAGCAGAACCGCCGCACGCTCCATATCAGCGTCGGGATAAACAAGCGCGGGCGCCACCCCGCCGTGTTCAAGCGCGCAACGGGTTCCGGGAGCGAGTTTTGAGCGCAGACTCCAGCCCACGCGCGAACTGCCGATAAAACTGAAAAACGCCGTCCGTTCATCGGTTACAAGCGCCTGCGCGGTGTCGTTTGAATCCGTGATGACGACCTGACACCACTCAGGAGGCAGGCCCGCTTCAACCAGAATGTCTTTGAAGGAAACGCATGAGAGCGGAGTTTCCACGGCGGGTTTGACAATAACGGGACAACCGGCGGCAACCGCCGCGCCGACCTGATGAACGATGAGATTGAGCGGATGGTTGAACGCGCTAACGGCCACAACAACGCCTATCGGCTCTTTCTGTGTGAAAGCCGCCCTGTTCGCGCTGTAAAGGTCGCCACCCATCGGAATAACATTTCCCGCCTCTGTGCGGATTGTTTCGGCTGCAATTTTCGCGCTGTCGGACGCCCTGTAAATCTCCACCTTTGAATCGTTATACGGTTTTCCGCCCTCGCCCGCCGCCTGTTTTATTAAATCGTCTTCGCGCTCCGAGATAATGGAAGCCGTCCGCTCAAGGATTTCCACCCTTTTTTGAACCGTAAGCCATCCGGCGCGGTCGTCATAAAGTTCTTTCGCGGTCTCAAGCAACTCATTGATATGCTTTTCCCCCGCCGTCTCAAGCGTGGCAATAACGGAGCCGTCAAAAGGATTTACAACTTCCGTCTCGCCCGCAGGTGGAATGTCTGTTTTGAATTGTAGAGGGATTTTTTTAACACTCATTACGGAAGTTCTCCTTACAGGTATTGAGTATAACTATATTGCGAAAGGCATAAAAAAGCGCCCCACTGGGAGGCGCCAAGGTCCCCCGAAGGGGTTGCCTGCGAAACATTAGTCTCTTGTTATGAATTGAAAAAAAATGTTTGGACAGGTTTCAGTCAGTAACAATAGTTATGTATCGTATCGGGACAAAGCAATTTGTCAAACAATTGGTGAGAGTGGCAAATGAAAAAAGCAAAACTGTCTGAATACACAATTGGTCTTGATATGGGAACAAACTCCATTGGCTGGAGTGTTGTAGAGGAAAAGAACGGCAAACCGAAAGGACTCGTAAGTTGTGGAAGCAGGATTTTTATCCGTTCCGTTGAAGACAAAACACCCACCCCAAAAAATCAAAACCGTCGAGAGAAACGGCTTTTAAGGCGTGTAATTGAAAGGCGACATAGACGTAAAATGCGTCTGAGAAACTATCTGATAAGCAAAGAATTTCTGCCGAATTCTCTGAAAGATGAACCCAATCCTGAAACGGAACTTAACAAACTGGGCAACCCTTATGATTTAAGGGCAAAAGCGTTGGACGAAGAATTGACTCCACATAAGTTTGGACGCGCGATACTTCACTTGGGAACACGGCGAGGATTTTTAAGCAACCGCAAAACGGGATTTGGAAATTTGCGTGATGACCCGGAGGTGCGGGAAATTTTAGAAATTGAAGATAAATCTGCAAAAACTGACAACGATGAAAACAAATTCAAAAAAGACATTCAAGAACTCCGAGATGATATAAAAGAAGCCGGAAAAAGAACCCTTGGCGAACACCTCTCAACCCTGAACCGCAAACGCAACAGAGGAGAATATCATGACCGCAGAACCGACAGAAAAATGTATCAGGAAGAGTTTGAACAAATCTTCCGTAAGCAATTCGCACTTAATCCAAAGATTTATACGGAAAATGTCAAAAACGCGATTGAGAAAATCATCTTTAACCAACGCTCTATAATTTGGAATAAAAACACCGTGGGTAATTGTTCTCTTGAACCGAAAAAGAAAAGAGTGAAAATGGAACGTCTTGAATTTCAGCAATTTCGTTACTGGCAGGACATTAACAATTTAAGTTGGGATGACACCGAAACGGGAGAAAGAGATGTAAAACCCTCGCCTGAGCAGAAACAACTAATTGCCGAAACGCTTGAGAAAAACAAAAATCTGACATGGGCAAAAATAAAAACCCTGTTCAGCCTGAACAAACGAACAAAATTCAATCTGGAAAAAGTTGAAGGAAAAAGCAGAAAGGGTATTAAGGGAAACACAACAGCTTGCGGAATAAGAGAGATTATCGGAGATGATTGGGACGACTCACTCGACGACAGCAAACAAAAACAACTTGTTGAAGACTTAATTTCCTATGAGTCCAAAATAAAACTGAAAAAACGCCTGCAAGATCACTGGAAATTTGATTTGGAAAAAGCTGTCAAACTTGCTGTTCTGGAATTGGAAGAGGGACATGGAAATCTTTCACTGAAAGCAATAAATAAAATCCTGCCACACCTTAAAGAAGGCAGGGTTTATAGCAGGGAAAGCGACAAGGAAGATGAAACGGGAGCGGTTCAAGTAGCAGGCTATAAAGACATTACAAAACCGAAGACCGGAGACAAAGAAACTCTTGGCGAACTGCCTTTTATACCGAATCCCATTGTTACAAAAGCTCTTTATGAAGTCCGGCGTGTTGTGAATGCAATTATCAAAGAGTACGGGAAACCAACCGCTATACGCATAGAAATGTCTCGTGATTTAGAGATGAACACGGAAAAATACAAAAGAGCGGAACAAATACATAAAAAGAATAGGAAAGCCAATGAGGAAGCGGAAGAAAAATACAATAGCATCAGAGATAGGGAACCCGACTTGCGGTTAAAGAAATATATAAGCCATCAGGACAAACTGAAATACAGACTCTGGAAAGAAAGTGAGTGTAAATGTTCATACAGCGGAAAGTCTATCAGTTTGACGGACCTCTGGTCTTCCGATGTTGAAATAGATCACATTCTTCCGTATAGCAGAAGTCTTGATAACTCTTATATGAACAAGGTCATATGTTTTGCAAAAGAGAACAGGGAAAAGCACAACAAAACACCGTGGGAAGCATTTGGCGAAACAGAACAATGGAAAACCATTGAGAGCATGGCAAAACGCAACAACTATCCCGAAGCAAAATGCGGAAGAATTCTGGCAAAAAAAATGGAAGGAATTGAAGATTTTGTTAACAGCCAGCTGACTGACGCACGCTACATAGCAAAAGAAACCGGCAAGTATATGAGAACTCTCGGTTGCGATGTAACTTTTACAAAAGGCGGAATAACAAGTTGGCTCCGTCACCAATGGGGATTAAATAAAATTCTCAGCGAAACGGGAGAGAAAAACCGCGCCGACCACAGACACCACGCGATTGACGCAACCGTGATTGCGCTTACGAACCGCAGTCTTTATCAAAAAATAGTCAAAGTGGCATCAGAGGCTAGCGGTGATTCCATAGACCCCGAACATGGATTGGAACCCCCTAGAATTCTTGACAATCTCAGAAACAGACTGCAGGAAGCTGTAGATGGAATGATTGTCTCTCATGCAACAAACAGAAAAATAACGGGAGCATTTCACGAAGACACGATTTATGGAGTAAGAGAAGAAAACGGCAAAAAAGGAATTGTTGTTCGTAAAAACTTGACTGATATATCAGACGCTGTGTTGAAGAACAAAGAGATAGTATCTCCAACTGTTAGAGAAGCATTTGAAAGATATGTTTTGGAACAAGGAAATGATTTGAGCAAGGCAAAAAAAGCTTTGAAAGAACAACCGTTGAAACACCCGGAAACGGGAGATGCTGTCAGACGCGTTAAAGTTTGGATGTCTAAAACCTTTAATGAGAGTTTTTACTATACGAAGAAGAATAAAGCAGGAAAAATCTCAAAGGTTTTGCAATATGGCAACAATCATCATGTGGAAATTATCAAGAATGGAGAAACCGGAAAATATGAGAGTATTGTTGTAACAACTATGAAAGCCGCAGAGAGAACAAGAATTAGGAAAGAACCGATTGTAAAAACTGAACACGGGGAAAACCGGGAATTTGTTATGAGTCTATGTATAAATGACACCGTAAGTGTTCAGAAAAACGGTGAGAAAATATTCTATAGAGTGCGGAAAATAGACAGAGGACAGAAAAATCAGTGTATAAAATTGATACTACGAAAACACACAGACGGAACCTCAGATCAAGATTTTAAAAAACTATCCTCCGATGAAAAGAAAAAACTTGAATTGGCAATGGCTCCTTCAACACTAATGGCGGAATACAAAGTAAAACAAGAATCCATAAATGCTCTTGGTCTCGCTAAAAACAACACTAAAACACAATGATCAAAAGAATCATTGAAATCAGCAACCCCGCATACCTTCATCTGAAAGACTGTCAGATGATTATCAGAAAAGAGAGTGAAAATGACAGCAGTATTCCCGTGGAAGACATGGGTATTCTCATACTTGCCAACCCTGCAATCTCAATCTCTCAAAGTCTTATAGCGGAATGTCAGAAAAATAACTGCATAATTGTGTTTTGCGACCAAAGGCATCTACCCGTTTCCGCCTTGCTTCCTCTCTCAGGAAACTCAATGCACAGCAAGGTTCTCAACATACAGACGGGAGTTAAAAAACCGCTGAAAAAACGGCTCTGGCAGAAAATTATAATAGCCAAAACCGAGGCGCAGATTCAAACGTTGCTCTTTTTCAAGAAAGATCCGGGAACACTTCCAAGTCTCAAGAAGAGAGTTCAAAGTGGTGATCCGAAAAATATTGAAGCGCAAGCCGCAAAAATATACTGGTCAATACTGTTCGGGAAAGAATTCGGCAGAGATTACAAAGAAAGTGGAGTGAATTCCCTTCTAAACTACGGATACAGCCTAATCAGGGCGTCTGTTGCTCGCGCTTTGTGCGGAACAGGGCTTCATCCTGCGCTCGGAATTCATCATCACAATCAATACAACCCTATGTGTCTCGCCGATGACATTATGGAACCGTTGAGACCTCTTGTTGACAGACGAGTTTATGAATTGAACGAAAATGGAAAAACAGAAATTGATAAAAAGATAAAGTTATCATTGCTTTCCCTTCTGTCTGAAGATGTTTTACTTGAAGAAAAGAAATTGCCAATGATGGTGGCAAATCAATACATGGCCGCGAGCCTGAAGAAAGCGTTTTCAGAAGGAATTGACTCTTTGAAAATACCGGAACTGATTGAGAACAAACAAATGAGGATTGAAATGTAAAAAATGGCTTTCGGAGGATACAGAACCGTGTGGATAATAGTTATGTTTGACCTTCCCACAGACACAAAGAGAGCACGGAAAGATTATACGAAGTTCAGAAAGCATATTATGCAAGACGGATTTATCATGATGCAGTTCTCCGTATATGCCAGACACTGCGCAAGCGAAGAAAACGCCTATGTCCATTCAGGGCGAGTAAGAGAATCTTTGCCTCCCGAAGGCGAAGTGCGGATTATTACAATTACAGACAAGCAATTTGGACGAATGCAAATTTTTTATGGGAAAAAACGAAAGAAACTGGAAAGGGCTCCTCAGCAAATCACTCTTTTTTGATTTGTGGAAAAGCCATAACCCCTTGCCAGCAGGACAGTTGAGGACGAGCTATTGTAACTGACTGAAACCTGCCCTTAATTCACAACTCGCGCCTTGGTAGGAAGTGCGAACTGTAAATTGTAACTGACTGAAACCTGCCCTTAATTCACAACACCCCCTGCCCTGTCTTACAATAATTTGTCCGTATTGTAACTGACTGAAACCTGCCCTTAATTCACAACTCAAAGACAGATTGAAGATAGCGCGCGCAGATTGTAACTGACTGAAACCTGCCCTCAATTCACAACTCGGCACGCCTTTTTTTCCGAGTAAGAAGTCCGGCTTGTGTCCTTCACTTTACAACCCCCACTCAACCTCATAACATTCACTATCCATTCCGTCCAAAACGGCAACCAATGAACACGCTGAGGAAGTTTTTCGCCGAAGATTTTGTTGGGATTTTCAAACAGCTTCGACTGAGCTACATACCGCCGCTTATGGTGTATTTGGCGGCGGGAATTTCGGGGCTTACGGGAATTGTCGCCACTTTTTTTGTCAAAGACTATCTGGACTTGTCCGCCGCTTTTCTCGCCGGTCTCGGCTTCTGGGCGGGGCTCCCGTGGGCGCTCAAAATGCCAGTTGGGCATCTTGTTGACCTGATCTGGCGCTGGAAATCCGTCCTTGTGTTTATAGGCGCGGCACTTATCGCGGTGGGGCTGCTTATTGTTTACGGGCTGATAGCCCACACTGAATATATGCGGCAAATCTGGCCCATCTCCAACTGGTTCGTAGCAAGCGTGATTATCAGCCCCGTCGGTTATGTGCTTCAGGACGTTGTTGCGGACGCGATGACGGTTGAAGCCGTTCCCACCGTGGATTCCCGGGGTGAAAAAATCAGCGAAGAGGAACTCAAATCCGCGCACACAACAATGCAAACACTCGGCAGATTTGCCGTTATCGGCGGCACGGTTGTGGTTTCAATTATCAACATAGTCGCCTTTAATGACACATCGGAACTTTCCCGACCGGAAAAAGCGCATGTTTACAGTGAAATATACCTTATGGCTCTCGCCATTCCGCTTGTGTCCATCATGGGCGTTGTTCTCGCTGAAATCCTGAAAAAAACCGGACATATACCCGGCGTGCCGAAGCTTCAGACTCCAACCGCACCAAACTGGTGGATTCTCTGGGGGAGCCTCGCCTTTGTCATTTTCAGCATCGGAACGGGGCTCTCAAAAGTTCCCTATTCGGAGGAAATAGTGTTCACGGGCTCCATGGCGATAGTGATTTTCCTTATGCGAAAACTGCTTACCGAACTGCCCGAAGATAAACACGCCACTCTTATAGGAACGGCGATAATCATTTTTTTCTTCCGCGCCGTGCCGACCATAGGTCCGGGAAACGGCTGGTTTCTGATAGACGAAATTGGCTTTGACGAGCAGTTTTTCTCATATCTGTCGCTCATAGGCTCCACTCTCACGCTCGCGGGCATATTTGTTTTTCTGCCTCTTATGAGCAGGGTTAAAATACCATGGCTTATTGTTTTTCTGTCCCTGGTGTGGGGCGTTCTGTCACTTCCCGACATTGGGCTTTTCTACGGGCTTCACGAATGGACGGCGGCGCTGACGGACGGCGTTGTGGATGCAAAATTCATAGCGATTGTGAACACGGCACTTGAATCCCCTCTGGGACAGGTGGCAATGATTCCGCTTCTCGCGTGGATAGCGAAAAACGCGCCCGACCATCTCAAAGCGACTTTTTTCGCCGTGTTCGCGTCTTTTTCAAATCTCTCGCTTTCAGCGGCGAGCCTCGGCTCAAAGTATTTGAATGAAATTTTTATCATAACGCGCGAGGTAAGAGACGAAGCGCAGAAAATCATCACATCCGCGGACTATTCGGAACTGGGAATACTTCTGATAACCGCCACGGTAATTGGCGTGGCGGTGCCCTGCCTCACGGTCTTCATCATTCAAAAAGGACGCTACCGGAGTTTGGACTAAACCAATCCCTTTTCCCTCAAACTTCAAACTTCAAGCTTCTCCCTTTATAATCAAGTCTAAATGCAGCCATTCAGGTCTTTAACAATCGCTTACAGGGCGATTATGTCTAACAAGGCGCGTGCAATGCTTACCTCGCTCGGAGTGATAATCGGCGTGGCGGCCGTGGTTGCGCTTGTCTCAACAACACAAGGGGCGAGCAAAATGATAAATGAGCAGTTTGAGCGTCTGGGCGGGAAGTCAATGCTTATCACGCCCGTGCGCCCGAGCGGAAACCTGCTCAAATTTACTTCTGGCAAGCCGCTGACCGTCAAAGATGCGAACGCGATACGGCAATTGCCGGATGTTGAGTTTGTTTCGGAAATAATTGGCACCCACAAAACAGTTGTGCACGGCAAAAACCAGTGGGTTACACGCATTCTCGGTGTGTCGCGCGATTTTACTTTTATTAACGACTGGTTTCCGCAGACGGGCACTTTTTTCAGCGCGGACGATGTTGAGAACTCGCGTCCGGTGTGCGTGATAGGCACAACGATTGAGGAAAAACTGTTCACCTCGACATCGGCCATCGGCAAAAAAATCAGAGTGGAAAACATCTCATGCGAGGTTGTCGGCACAATGCAGAAACTTGGAACAAAACCGAGCGGCGCGGACCAGGACGACATAATTCTAATGCCCTACTCAACAGTGCAGAAAAGAATCCTTTCGGTAAGAAACATTTCAAAAATCTCGCTCGCAGTCATAAGCCCGGAAAGAATAGGCACGGCTTTGAGCGAAATAAACGGGGTTTTGAGAAAAAATCACAAAATCGGAGTGGGTGAAGAAGACGATTATTCCATCAGAAACAACGCACAGAACCTTGAACGCATAGCGGATGTAACACGGATTTTGAAAATTCTGCTTGTAAGTATAGCGTCAATATCGCTGATGGTCGGCGGAGTGGGAATTATGAATATAATGCTTGTTTCTGTAACGGAAAGAACAAGGGAAATCGGAATAAGGATGGCTGTTGGCGCGAGGCAGATAGACATACAAAAGCAGTTTCTGGTTGAAGCGCTTGTCCTGTCACTCGCCGGAGGAGCGGTGGGTATAGTGATTGGAGTCGCAATTTCCAAAACCGCGTCTCTGTTCACCGGTTGGCCCGCCGAAATATCATTTTCAGCCATTATAATTGCCTGCTTTTTTTCCGCACTGGTCGGAGTTTTCTTCGGTCTGTATCCGGCGCACAAGGCGGCAAAAATGAATCCGGTTGAGGCTTTGAGGCACGAGTGAGGAAAGACGGAACCGTTTCGGTTTTAATGTCTCTGCCAAACTTGGGACTTGGCGGGGAGCAGAGGCAAACCGTCAATATGGCGAACGCTCTCTGCGGAAAAATGCGATGCGTGATTTTCTCTCTTGGCGGCGGCGAACTTGAGAGGGAAGCGGATGGCAGAGTGGCGATTCTGTTTCCCTGTTATCCGGCGTTTGTTAAACGGTCCCGTTTTTTGTCTTTTGTCTGGGGGCTGTTCGCGCTTGCCCGTGCGGTCCGAAAGGAAAAACCGGACGTTCTCTATTCACGGCACTGGACAAAAATTCCAAATATTATAATCGGAAAAATATTTGGAATAAAAACCGTCTGGAGCGACGGGAGCGGCGCAAATTTTCTCAAAGATAAAAAACCGCTTTTATTTTTCGCTCACCGCTTTGCCATAAGTTACGCGGATTTGGTAACTGCGAATTCAAAAGGAGTTGCCGATGAAAATCGTGATGTCTATAAACTGAGGCGCGCGCCCGAAGTTGTTTACAACTTAATGGACACCGGAGCAATAGAGCGCAAATCAGGAGAACAGGTAAATCACAAATGGCTCGGAGAGCAAACGCCGCTCGTAATATCGGTCTGCCGTCTTGTGCGGCGGAAAGGGTTACGGACTCTGCTTGACGCGGTAAAAATAGCGAATGAAAAAACGCCGGTTCGCCTTTTGATTGCGGGAGACGGAGAACTTAAAGAGAAATTGATAAGCCATGCCGAAAAAATCGGAATGGCGGACAAAACAGACTTTCTGTCGCAAGAGGAAAATCCGCACAGATTCACGGCAAAGTGTGATTTATTCGTCTGTCCGTCCGAACGGGAGGGGCTCTCAAACTCTCTGCTGGAAGCCGCCGCGCTCGGAATGCCGATTGTTTCAACCAATCACCCTTTTGGCGCGGACGAAATTATTGAAGATGGGGAAAGCGGAATTCTTGTGCCCGTAAATAACACGCAAAAAATGGCGGAGGCGATTGTAAAACTGATTGAGAACAGACCGCTTGCGAAACTTATGGGCGAAGCCGCGAGAAAACACGCCGCGAATTTCAACATTGAAAAAATGGCGGAAAGATTTAAGACGATTTTTGAAAGGGTCGCGCGATGAAAAAACCTTTTAAAATTTGAGTTTGCCAAACGAAAAAATGTAGGCAAGCAAACGGAGAAAAGCGCTCATTCTAAAACTCAACCTCAAACTGGAAATCAGCGCAGATCTGTAATTAATTCCTTTTTTCCTGCTGAGCTTTTCAAGTCGTCTTGCATACGCATACATTGCCTCGTTAAAAAGATGAGTATATTTGAATATTACAATGTTGCATGTATTCAGAGTATCTAAAACACCGGGGTCCATCCTATCAGATTTCATGGAGTCGGCATTGGCGTGCCGTCTGTATCTCAGAAGAACTTCGTCAATGTAATTTATAGTCCCCCCACCCGCCAGAATTTCTATTATAAAGAACCAATCAGACGTATTGGAAAGGAGAGGGTTACACCCCCCATCGGGAATTTTGTCTGCTCTGTACATACATGAGGGTGCCCCGGAAAACATTCCATATTTAAGTGAGACTTCAACACCACCCTCGTAACTGTTTCCTTTATGGTTGAAAAGACGCAAGGTTTTATTGGTATCCTCGTCAAAAACTTCCATATTGTGGTAACAAACGGCGCAATCGGGATTGTCTTCCATAAAAGCCACTTGCCGGGTAATTTTTTCCGGAAGCATAATGTCGTCATCTGAAAAGGTGACAACATATTTGCCCTGATAAAAAGAAAGACCTTTGTTCAGATTTGCTGTTATACCCTCATTTTGAGATGAAAGAGATAAAACAAAATTGATGTCGGAGTTTTTCTCCTTATATTCACGCAAAACATCCTGACTTCCATCCGTGGAAGCATCATCACAAACAATTATCTCAATATTCGGATAATCCTGAGCTAAGATTGAATCCAAACTTTCCCGCAACCAACTTTTTCTGTTATAGGAAAGAACAAGAATACTAACCAGAGGCAGAGGAAAGTTATGACTTTTCATCAATCTATACTCCTTTTACACTCATCGCGCGAACACGCATAAGAACAAAAACACCAACAAAAACAGACAGAAACTCAGGTATGAAAAACGCCCACGCCGCTCCAAGATATGAATAATCAGGAATAAGAATAAACATAGACGCCAATCCTACACACGCAAACAGAATTGAAAAAACCGTTTTGGTTCCGGGCATTCCGAAAGCCAACAAAGCAAAATTCGACCATTTGCACAGGTGTCCTACAACCATTGCGCCTGTCAAAACTCTCATTGCGTCAGTCGCGGGAGTAAATTCACTGCCGAAAACAATTTCTATAAATTCATACGCAAAAACAAACAGAAAAACACAAACAGGCAACAAAAACTTCATTATTTCCTTTACTGAATAGACAATAAGCTGCCTGAATTCATCGTAGGATTTTCTTGTCTCAAGACGCACAAGAGCCGGATAGAGAACGGAATAAACGGGACCCGTTATCTTATTTGCCGCAGATACCACGCTTTTTGCGACTCTGTAAAGCCCCGACGCCTCAACACCTGAAAAATGACCAAGCAGAAGAATAGGAATATGTGTGGAGAAGGAAAAGGAAACGAAACCCGTCGCGTTTATATTCAGAACAAACCAAATCACTTCGCGCATTTTTCCTTTGATTTTCGAGAGGTCCGCAAATAACCATCCGCTCATTCCTTCAAGTTTCAGAGTCCTGTTCACATAGAATTGAAGTATGGCAAAATTCACAACAGCCGCAATAACGTAAGCGATAAAAAAGCCCTTTAATCCAAATCCCAGAACAAAAAACAGCACAATTAAAGCAAGTTTGACAAAAGCATCCACAACTTTCAGAAAAGCCGACTCTCTAAACTTTTTCAACGCCTGAAGTATCGCGTTGGAATTCTGATTAACAGTCAAGACAAAAAGGCTCAAAGAGAGGATAAGAACATACTGAAAAGTGTTTTCAGATTTAATAAAAAATTCGTTTGCAACTTCGGCAAGGGCAACACAGACAACAAACGCGAGAATCCCGCCGAGAAAATCGATTAAATAGAAAAATTTGATAAATGAAAGCGCGGATGTCTTGTCGTTCTTTTCACAATATTCAGAGATGTATTTAACCGAGGCCTCTCTTATTCTGAAATCAACAAAGGCGTTAACAAGGGTTACATATGACAAAACAAGCGTGAACACGCCGAACTGTTCTAGATCCAGAAAACGGGCGAGAAAAACAACTTCAAGAGTCGTAAAAATAGACGCACCCATGCCTCCGGCGAAAAGCGTTGCGGCGTCTTTCCTCAGACTTTTTCTTTCATCCTGCGGGGGTTGTATATTCATTGAAGGACAAGAAGGCTTCGCGTAACTGTGCTATTATAACATCCGGGCCAATGAGAGTTTCAACTTTACTGTTCGCCATACTATTCCTTTTCGCCCCAACCGCTTCCACAGAGACGGTCTTAGACCGCACAGACACAATCGCGCGGCAGTTGATGTGCCCCGTTTGCGCCGGGCAAAGCGTTGCGGAATCAAACTCAGACCTCGCCCGCGACATGCGGAAAATAATAAGAAAAAAGATTGAAAACGGAGAAACCGATGAGGAAATTATCCTGTGGTTTCAAGGTAAATACGGAGACACAATCCTTGCCGAACCGCCGCTGAAGGGGTTTAGCCTTGTTGCCTGGTTCCTGCCTGTTATTGCCGCAATCGCGGGAGGTATGGTAGCTGTTCTGTATATCAGAAAGAATGCCCGCAGATCACGCGGATAAAAACTTCCGGCACTCCTCAACCGCTTCGCTGAGTTTTTCAGGCACAAACCATCGGATGTCTTTTTCTTTTCTAAGCCAGGTCATCTGCCTTTTGGCAAAACGGCGCGTGTCCGTGGCGGTGTCTTCAACAGATTGAGTTTTCGTTATCTCGCCGTCAATAAGCATATTAGCCTGACGATACCCTATCGCTTTCATCGGCTTTAAATCTCTTGAATATCCCATGCCGCGAATCTGCTCGGTCTCTTCAATAATCCCCCCGTCAAACATCTCCTGTGTTCTGCGGTTTATTTCCCCGACAAGCGCGTCTCTGTCAGTCGTGAGACCGATTTTAAGACAGTCAAAACCGCCGTCCGAAAACCCGTGAGAGCGCCGGACCTGCGAAGCGGGTGTGCCCGTGGAATAAAAAATCTCAAGCGCGCGTCGTATGCGCACGGAATCGCGCTGATGAATCGCTACGGCAGAAACGGCATCTGAGTCACGCAATTTTTCATAAAGCCAGTCGGTCCCGTAGATTTTTTCCTCATCTTCAAGCTGCTTTCTTATTTCCGGGTCGGCAGGGCTTTCTATCAACCCTTCAAGCAGAGCTCGAACATAAAGAAAAGTTCCGCCGACTACAATCGGCGGCGTTTTTTCCGCGCAAAGTTTTTTAAGTATGGGATGAGCCAGAGTCCGGTAAGCGCCCGCGTTAAACTCATCGTCCGGCTCGACAACATCTATCATAAAATGCGGAAACGCGCTCATCGCGTCCGCGGACGGCTTCGCGCTTCCTATGTTAAAATGTTTATAAACTTGAAGCGAGTCCGCGCCAACCACGGCTCCGGACAGTTCAGAGGCAAGGCGAAATCCGAAATCGGTTTTTCCTGACGCAGTCGGACCAACAACCGCGACAATCCTCCCGTTTTCGCACTCCGCGGTTATCTGTAATCCTCTATATTTTCTCCCAGCGCTTCCCTGCGGCTGAGCCGTATCTTGCCGTCTCTCTCTTTTGAAATACACTTGACGAGAAGCTCATCGCCCTCATTCACAACATCGGTAACCTTTTCAACTCTTCCCTCTTCCAACTCGGAAATGTGCACAAGCCCGTCTCTGCCGTTGTCCATCTCCACAATCGCGCCGAAATCAAGCAACCGCTTGACCTTGCCGAAATATATTTTCCCGGGCTCTATCTCCTCAATGATTTTTTCTATGCGATTAATTGCCATCTCGCATGACTCCTTGTCCGGAGAGGAAATAAGCACTTTCCCGTCGTCCTGAATGTCTATCTGAGCGCCGGTTTCTTCAATGAGTTTGTTTATCACCTTGCCGCCCGAACCAATTACATCGCGTATTTTGTCGGGATGAATTTTAATTGACATTATGCGCGGGGCGTGGGCGGAAATATCCGAACTGGACGCGCTGATTGTTTTGCCCATCTCGGCAAGCACGTGAAGCCGTGCTTCTTTCGCCTGCATAAGAGCGTCTGAGAGAATTTCCTTCGTAACACCGTCTATTTTAATGTCCATCTGCAATGCGGTAATCCCGCTCTCCGTTCCGGCAACTTTGAAATCCATGTCGCCCAAATGGTCTTCATCGCCGAGAATGTCCGACAGAATGACGAGTTTGTCCCCTTCTTTTATAAGCCCCATCGCTATTCCGCCAACGGCGGCGCGAAGAGGAACACCAGCATCCATAAGAGACATTGAAGCGCCGCAAACGGTCGCCATTGAGGACGAGCCATTTGATTCAAGAATTTCCGAAACAACCCTGATTGTGTAGGGAAAATCTTCTTTTGAGGGAAGAAGCGGTTTTACCGCCCTTTCCGCCAGCGCGCCGTGCCCTATCTCCCTGCGCCCGGGAGCGAGACGGAAACTCGTCTCGCCCACAGAATACGGCGGGAAATTGTAATGAAGCATAAAACTTTTCTTCAAATCGCCTTCAAGAGAATCAATCCTCTGCTCGTAATATGAAGTTCCGAGCGTTGTGGCTACAAGCGCCTGAGTTTCGCCGCGAGTGAAAAGCGCGGAGCCATGAGAACGGGGAAGAAGCCTCACCTGTGAATCTATGTCGCGGATGGTTTTATGGTCGCGTGAATCCGGACGTATGCCTTCATTCACAATCAAAGAGCGGACGCACTCTTTGGTGGCTTTGTCAAAAGCGTTTGAGATGCGCCCTTCGCTTTTGGGGAAATCACGCCCGATCGCCTCAACCGTTTCAGCACGCAGTTTTCCTATTTCTTCACGGCGCTCCTCCTTGGACGGTTTGACAACCGCGTCTTTAAGACGCTCCGACGCGAAAGCCGAGACCGCCGAAGCAACCGCTTCATCCGCCGACGGATCGCCCTCGTCAAGAACGCGTTTTTCGGCGGCAATGTCTGAAGCAAGCTCCTCCTGCATACTTACAAGCTCCTTTATGCGTTCGTGAGCAAACATAAGCGCGTCAATCATGTCCGGTTCGGGAACCTCATTCGCTCCGCCTTCAACCATTACAATCGCGTCTTTTGTTCCCGTAACCACAATCTCCATGTCGCTTGATTCAAGATCCTCGTATGAGGGATTACAGACCAACTGCCCGCCTATTCTTCCAACTTTCACTCCGGCGATGGGTCCTTCAAACGGCACATCCGAAAGAACCAGAGCGGCTGAAGCGGCAGTCGCTGAAAGCACTCCGGGGTCCGTTGTTGAATCCGCCGAAAGAACGGTAATCATCACCTGAGTGGAATAGGTGAACTTCTTTGTGATAAGGGGCCTGATTGAGCGGTCTATCAGCCGCGAAGTAAGAATTTCCTGTTCGCTGGGTCTTCCTTCCCTTCTGAAAAATCCGCCGGGAATTTTTCCCGCAGCGTATGTTTTTTCCTGATAGTTCACGGTCAGCGGGAGAAAATCTTCATTGATTTTTTCGCTTTCCGCGACTACGGTGGCAAGAACAACGGTGTCTGAACAGCTCATTAAAACCGAGCCGCTTGACTGTTTCGCCATCTTTCCGGTCTCCATTTTGTAGCTTGAGCCGAAAAGTGTTTTTTCAACTGTTTTGTGTGTCAAATTAATAATCCTCCAATTCACTCTTAATTAATGCCTGAGTCCGAGTTTGTTAATCAACTCGGCATATTTGCGGGGGTCTGAACTTTTCAGGTAGTTCAGCAGTTTTCTTCTTTTCGCCACAAGTCTCACAAGCCCCCTGCGCGAGTGAAAATCTTTCTTCATTTTGCCCGTATGGGCGGATATCTGCTCTATCCTTTTGGAAAGTATGCCAATCTGCACTGTGGAAGAACCTACATCTCCGGGTTTTTCCGAGAACTCCGCGATAACCTTCTGTTTTTCATCTTTGTCCAAAGCCAATTTAAAAATCCTCCGATTTTTTTTAATGCGAACCGAACACCCTTATCTGTTTTAGCACCGGCACGTCTTTCAAATTTTCAACTTCACGCGCGTCCGCCACAAATTCCGCTATGGATGCCACCGCGCCGTTTCTCATCAATTTCACAACATCTCCCTTGCGGAAATCGCAACCGCATCCGGACAGATGCGTTGCACTCAAAAAACCGCCGCTACCGACAATTCGTGCGGCATCTTCGTCTATGCGAACCGATTTCATATGCGAAAGAGCACCATCAACACTTATCAAAGTAAAATTCCCGGCTTCAAGGTCTTGCAAAGTCGCTGATTCTTTAATGGAAAACTTTCCGCTGCCGAGCCGCCTGAGCTGAACCAGATGAGCCATACAACCGAGAGTTTCTCCCATTTCAGACGCCAGCGCCCTGACATAAGTTCCGCGCGAGCATTTTACGGAAAACCTTACCAGAGGCGGTGAAAACTCAAGTAATTCCAGAGACTCAACCGTTACCGTTCTGGCGTTCCTCTCAACCTCCTTGCCAAGTCGGGCAATCTCTGAAAGCCTCACCCCGTTCTTCTTGACCGCAGAAAACATAGGCGGAATCTGCAAAAAAGTTCCTGTGTTTTCCTTGAAGCGTGAAATTATATCATTACGCGAAACTTTTCCAACATCGCCTTCGCCCGTAACTTTTCCGGAAAGGTCAAAAGTGTCAGTCGCGACTCCCAAACGCATTGTCGCCTCATACTCTTTGAACGATTCGTCAAGGTGGGGAATAGCCTTTGTTGCCTCTCCCAGACAGACGGGGAGAACACCCGTGGCAAATTTATCAAGCGTGCCCGTGTGCCCGGCTTTGCGGACTTTGAGGTTTTTTTTAACCCTGTTCACAACATCGCTTGAGGTAATGCCATCCGGTTTGTCAATTACAACTATCGCGTTCATGCCAACTTTATCTCGCCGAGTATTTTTCCGATTGCACCATCAAAATTGCCGTCAAAATTGAAGCCCGCGGCATTTTTGTGCCCGCCTCCACCGAATTTTGCCGCCACCGCGCAAACGTCAATATCGCCGCGCGACCTTATGCTCCCCTTCCATGCCGGAGATTGCCCGTGCGCTGAGGTTTCCCTGAAAAACATCGCAATCTCAACCCCTTTCAAACTCATCGGATAATCAACCATTCCCTCAGTGTCTTCATTTGTTGTTCCGGTCGCTTCAAACATTTCACGGTCAACGCAAACCCACGCTATCTTTCCCGTTTTATCTGTCTTGAGACTCCCCAGAACGCGGGAGAGAAGGTCCATTTTCCCGGTGGACTGGTTTTCGTAAACCGCGCTTGAAATCCGCTGCGGATCGGCTCCGCGCGAAACCATCTCGGACGCTATGGCAAAACACTGCGCCGTAGAGTTGGAAAACCTGAATGAGCCCGTGTCCCCCGAAATCGCGGCAAAAACACAAGTCGCACTCTGTTGCGTGAATTCAGCGCCGAAAAATTTGAAGATTTCATAAACAAGAACACCCGTTGCAGACGCGGAGGTTTCAACCCATTTCACTTCGCCGCCACCGCCCTCCATCTCGGTGTGATGGTCAATGATGACAACTTCGGAGTCCGCCCCGCCGGCATACCGTTCAAAATCCGCGCCCGCGCGCGAAATCACAGGGCAATCAAGAACAACAAGTGCGTCAAAACCGTTTTCAGGGGTATCCGTGAGCGTTGTCCGCACCTTCTCCGAACCCGGAAGAAACTCAAGAAATGAAGGAGTAGCGCTTGCGTTATATAGAAAAACGGACTTGCCTAGCGATTCAAGCAAGTTCGCGAGCGCGAGCATTGAGCCCAAAGCGTCTGAATCAGGATTTTCGTGAGAGGTCAGCAGAAAACTGCTTCCATTCTCAAAAATCTTCTTTATTTGAGCGGGAAATTTCAACTGTCAAAGCGCCTTATGATGTCATCAACCCTGTGAGCGGAAAGCAGAACCTCATCGGGTTCAAACTTTATTGAAGGGACTTTTTTGAGATTGAGGCGCAACGCTATCTGTTTGCGGAAAAATCCTGACAGTTTGTTCAGCCCCTCAAGCATTGGTTCGGACGAACCGCCTTTGAGATGGGTAAAAAACACTTTCGCGGAAGACATGTCCCTCGACATTGAAACACGGGTTATCACGGCGCGTGCGACCCGTGTGTCTTTGATGTTCCCCTCGCTCATTATTAGCGCTATCTCCCTGAAGACAAGGTCTTTTACGCGTTCGCGTCTCTCGTAACTGAATTCGCGACCCTTTGATCCCAAAACAAACCCCGCCGCCACGCCGTCCTATAACTGCTGCGCAGTCTCCTTCACTAGATAGACTTCAAGCACATCGCCCACTTTCACATCACTGAAATTTTCTATTGTAAGACCGCATTCAAAGCCCGACTGCACCTCTTTCACATCGTCTTTGAACCTTTTGAGAGAGCCGACCTTGCTTTCGTAAACCACCGAACCGTCGCGCACAACCCTGATGTTTTCGCCCCTCAACACCTTGCCGTCATCAACAAAACAGCCCGCGATTGCCCTCTGCCCGGACATGCGGAAAATCTCCATAACACGCGCGTGGCCAAGCGTTTCCTCCTCAACCAGCGGGTCAAGCAGACCCTCCATAATCCGTTTTATCCTGTCAATCAACTCATATACAACCGGATATGTCTCAACCAGAATCCCGTTCTCCGAGGCGTCCGAAGCGGCTTTTGAGTCCGGACGGACGTTAAAACCGAGAATTGACGCGTTTGTAACATTGGCAAGTTCAACATCGGTGCCGCTTATGCCGCCAACACCGGAATGAACGATTTTGACCGAGCATTTGTCCTGATCAATCTTATCAATGGAATCCTTAATCGCTTCAACCGTGCCTCGGGTATCTGATTTGATTATGATAGACAACTCCTTGGCGGAGTTCTCCGCTTCCTGCTCCGCATCCTCAAGGGCGTCAAAGGAAATCTGAGACACATGCGGAACCTGAGGCGCTTCGCTCTGCCCCAGCACCAGCTTCCTGTTTTCAATTATCGCCCGCGCTGTTTTCTCATCGCGCAGAACGTAAAGATTTTCGCCCGCTTCCGGCACGCCTGACAGCCCCATAACCTCAACAGGAATTGACGGTCCCGCGCTTTTGAGTTTTGCGCCGTTCTCATCCGAAAGAGCCTTGACCTTTCCGCTGAAAAGCCCCGCTACAACATAGTCGCCTACTTTCAAATCACCTTTTGTAACAATCACATTGGCAAGCGCGCCGCGTCCTTTGTCAAGCCGCGATTCAAGAACAATCCCTCTGGCAAGCCCTTTTTGCGGCGCTCTGAGTTCAAGAATATCGGCTTGAAGAAGAAGCAGTTCCAGCAACTCTTTAAGTCCCTGCCCCGTCTTTGCCGAGATTTCAACAAAAAGCGTGTCGCCTCCCCATTCTTCGGTAACAAGCCCATGCTCGGAAAGCTGTCTTTTCACGTTTTCGGAGTCGGCGGCGTCTTTGTCAATTTTGTTAATCGCCACAATAGCAGGCACGTCCGCAGCTTTGGCGTGATTTATCGCCTCAATAGTCTGCGCTTTCACTCCGTCATCGGCGGCAACTACAAGAATCGCCATATCGTTGATTTTTGCGCCACGCGCCCGCATTGAAGTGAAAGACTCGTGCCCCGGCGTGTCAATGAAAACAACCGTTCCGTTCCCCGAAGAAACTTTATACGCGCCAATATGCTGTGTGATTCCACCCGCCTCTCCCAAAGCCACATTTGATTTGCGCAGGTTGTCAAGAAGGGTCGTTTTTCCGTGGTCAACATGCCCCATAACGCTGACAACCGGAGGGCGCGGAGCCTCGTCCGAGAAACCCGCATCTTTGTCATCCAGAAACACCGCTTCATCAAACCTGTCAACATCAACCTCAAGCCCGTATTCGGCGGCGACAAGCGTGGCGGTCTCATAATCAATGGAATCCTTCGGAGAGGCGTTCAGTCCGATGCTTTTAGCCTTTCCCCTCACATCGCGCAGTTTCACATCCATTCTGCGCGCGAGTTCCTCAAGCGTTATGGTTTCGCCGATTTTGACGCTTTTTTTGCTGACCGGCGGATAATCCTTCACCTGTTTGGCGGCGGAAGAGCTGTGATGGTGAGGCAGTTTTTTCCGTCTGATATCCTGTTTTCTACGGAAACTTTTTTCGTCAACAACGTATTCCTTTTTTTTGACGACAAGTTTCGGCGCGAGCGAATCTTGAATCTGCCGCGCGAGTTGCTCCTTTTCAGGATCGGGCGGGGTGGGCTTTTCTTTTTCGGCTTTTTCTTGTGGCGCGGACTTAGTCTGGGCGGAGGTTTTCTCAGTTTCGGCTTCGGCCTCAGGCGCGGCGCTCTCTTCCTCTTCGCGCTTTTCCTGTTTCTTTCTGCGCCTTACAACCCTCTTTGCGCCTCTGGTTTCGGTAACATCTCCGGATTTGGATTTGACGACCTTTATCTCATTTTTGGAAGAATCCTCGCCGTCCTTATCATCTTTGGACGAAGAGGAAAAGGCACGTCTGAGTTTTTCAACGGTCTCCAAATCCACCGTATTTGATGCGGTTGAAAGGTTGACGCCCATATCATTGGCGGCCACCATAACCTCTTTGCTGGAAACACCGAGTTCCTTAGCCAGTTCGTGCACTCTTGTTGGCTTCATCTTGGATGCGACGCGTTATGAGGACTGCCCGTCTTCCTCCGGTTTTACTTCGGTTTCTTCGGCGGACTCGGACGATTGTTCGGGTTGCTCTTCGGTTACTTCCGTTTCCGTTTCGGGTTTGGATTCGGGTTCAGACGCCTGCTCAACCGGCTCTTGCGCGGCTTCGGACTCCGTAACAGGTTCGGACGCCTGTTGCTCGGTCTGCTCCTTCACGCTTTCCTGAAATGCCACTCGCGCGAATGCAATTATCTCCTCAACCTCTTTATCACCCATCTCTTTGAGAACAGTTTTTATGTTTTCCGAATCGGCGAACACAATATCTTCAAGCGTGCGGAAGCCCTCGTTAAAAAGAAGAGTTGCCGACACATGACCAATTCCCGGAAGGGTGTTGAGCATCGCGAGCGACTGGTCTTTCTCCTTCTTCATCTGCTCTTCGGTTTTGATATCTATTTTCCAGCCGGTCAGGTTTGACGCGAGGCGCACATTCTGTCCTCCGCGTCCTATGGCGAGCGTAAGCTGGTCTTCATCAACAACCACTTCCATTTGGTTAGCCGCTTCGTCAATGATGACTTTGTTCACAACCGCTGGGGAAAGCGCGTCCGAAACAAAACGCCCCAAGTTTGCCGACCACGGCACAATGTCTATCTTTTCGCCCTGCAATTCCTGAATCAGATTCTGAACCCTCGCGCCGCGTATGCCCACGCACGCGCCAACGGGGTCAACATCGGGATCGTGCGAATAAACCGCGATTTTCATCCTTGAACCGGGATCGCGCGCAATGGCTTTAATTTCAATTATGCCGTCCGCGATTTCGGGAACTTCGCCCTCAAAAAGCCGTTTGACGAAATCCGGCGAGATGCGAGAAAGTATGAGACGCGGCACTCTTTTTTCCGTGTCAATTTCAAGCAGAAGCGCCTTTATACGGTCTTTTGGCTCGTAAAACTCTTTTGGGGCTTTGTGCGAATACGGCAAAATTGCTTCGGCTCTGCCGAGGTCAATTACAAGAGTTCTCCTCTCAATCCGCCTGACAACCCCGTTCACGAGCCGCCCTTTGTAATTTATGAACTCCTCATAAGTAACCCTGCCTTCGGCTTCCCTGACCTTCTGCAGGATTTTCTGTTTCGCGTTGTGAATCGCAACACGCGTGAACCCTTCGTGGGAAAACATTCCATCGTTGTTCTCAGAGTCGTTAACGTCCGCCATGGTGTCCGAAGTCCAGACCATTACGCCGATTTCCTCGCCTTCTTCAACTTCAGGGTCAAGGTCCCTTGCCTCGCTAATCTCTATCTGCGTTGCGGGATCGGACACTTCAACGAGAACATCCTTGTAGCGAAAAAGTTCCACAACGCCGTCTTCGTAGTTGTATTGAACCTCAAAACCGCTTTCTTCATAGTCCTTCTTTGAGATGCTCTCAACCGCGCTTATAACTGCGTCTTCAATGGCTTTGACAACTTCCTCTTTCTGGAGATTCTTCTCCTTAACCACCGTCTCAATGACTCTGTTCAGTTCCGTCGACATTTTACAACTCCCGTTTCAGATTTGCCTTTTCAATGCCGTCAAAAGGTATTGAAAAAACTTCTCCGTCCGACTCCTCGTCGAGCAGTTTTACAAAACCGCTCTCAATTCCTTCTATACGCCCCGTAAAAACCCTGCGTCCTTCAAGGGCGTCTTTCGTTCTGACCTTTGCCCTTCTGCCGCTGAATCTGTCGTAGTCAGTGGGTTTTGTAAGCGGTCTCTCCACCCCCGGAGATGACACTTCAAGGGTGTACGGAGATTGCATAATCTCCTCAATATCTATCAAAACACCTATCTCTCTGCTGAGGTCAGCGCATTCAGCGATGTTGACCCCGCCCGGTTTATCAACAAAAACAGACACCTTTCCGCCTCCGGCAAGGCGCAAATCCACAAGTTCCAGTGGACTCGGCGCAATAACCCTCTCAACGACTTTAGATAGTCTGGCGGCTGTTCCGCCCCTGTCAGCATCCGCCCGTGTTTCAATACGGTTTTGCATAATTTCTTCCCGCTACCAAACAAAAGCGGGCTCGGAAGCCCGCTTCTGCAAAAACCAGTAGCTGTCTAACACGGGCATTTTACAGAGAAACGGGGTTTTAAGCAAGGTATGCGGGCTTGCGAACCAGAAAACGCGGCGGTTCAGCGGTGGTTTTTCATTCCGGCGATATATTCCGCTTCCATATCTTTGAGTTTTTTGATGCGTTTTTTTAAAGATGCCGCCTTCTCAAACTCTAGGTCTTTCGCGCTTTTTTTCATCTTTCGGGTGAGCGACTTAATCGTGCCCGGAATCTCTTCCGGCGCGATTTCACCGGACAAAACCGCTTCGGCCGAAGCGTCAACATAGTCCGCCTCACATACAAGCCCCATCGCGCCTTGAAGGTTTTTTCTTATCGCGGATGGCGTTATGCCGTTATCTTTATTGTATTGAGTCTGGATTTCTCTGCGCCGTTCAGTTTCGTTCATCGCCGCTTTCATTGAGCCCGTTACCTCATCGCCGTACATTATTACTCTGCCTTTTATGTTCCTCGCGGCTCTGCCGAACATCTGAATCAAAGATGTTTCACTGCGCAAATACCCCTCCCTGTCCGCATCAAGCACAGCGAACAGAGCGACTTCGGGAATGTCCAGCCCCTCGCGCAGAAGGTTGATTCCCACAAGCGCGTCAAACTCACCGGAGCGCAAATCGTGAATTATGCGAACCCGCTCAAGAGTCTCAATTTCCGAATGCATATAGCGCACCCGCACGCCCGCGTCTCTGTAATAATCGGTTAAATCCTCAGCCATTTTCTTTGTGAGTGTGGAAATAAGAACCCGCTCACCCGCGTTTGCGACTTTACGGATTTCGCCGAGCAAATCGTCAACCTGTCCGCGCGCGGGCCTGACCTCCACATCCGGGTCGGCAAGCCCCGTGGGACGGATCATCTGTTCCGCCACCTGCCCAAGCGATTTTTCAATTTCATACTCCGCCGGAGTCGCCGAAACATAAATTGTCTGCCCTTTCTTCTCCGTGAACTCCTCAAAATTGAGCGGACGGTTGTCAATCGCGGACGGAAGCCGGAAGCCATGTTCAACAAGCGTTTTTTTGCGGCTTCTGTCTCCCGCATGCATGCCGCGAATCTGTGGAACGGTTTGGTGGCTTTCGTCTATCACGCAGATGAAATCATCCGGAAAATAATCAAGTAGTGTGAACGGCGGCTCGCCTTCGTTTCTGCCCGCGAGGTGGCGCGAATAGTTTTCTATTCCGGGGCAGAAGCCCATAGTTTCAAGAAACTCAATATCTCTGCGTGTGCGCTCGGCTATTCTGTCTCTCTCATCAGACATTGAGCGCGCCCCGAAGTATTCAACCCTTTCGTCCAACTCCGACTTAATTGCGTCCACGGCGGCAAGCATTTTGTCTCTGGGCGCGACATAGTGAGACGCCGGATAAAAAGACGCTTTCTCAATCGCTCGTACAACCGAGCCCGTTTCATGGTCAATCACGTTCACGGAATCAACCTCATCACCGAAAAACTCAACTCTCACCACTTCGTTATCGCCGTGCGAAGGCATAACTTCAACAACATCGCCGCGAACCCTGAAGGCGCCCCTTTCAAGAGCGTCATTGCTCCGCTTGTATTGAATATCGGCGAGTTTTGACAGAAAAACGTCCCTTTCCGTTCTCGCGCCAACCTCAATAAAATTCATCATTCCATAGTAGTCCTCCGGCGCGCCAATGCCGTAAATCGCGCTCACGCTCGCCACAACAACAATGTCGCGCCGCTCAAAAAGCGCGGTGGTTGCCGCGTGGCGCATTTTGTCTATGTGATCATTAATCGCGACATCTTTCTCAATGTATGTGTTGCTGTGAGGAATATACGCTTCGGGCTGATAGTAGTCGTAATAACTGATGAAGTAGTGAACGGCGTTGTCGGGAAACAGCTCACGGAACTCGCCGTAGAGTTGAGCCGCGAGGATTTTATTATGCGCGAGAATAAGCGCGGGGCGGTTCGCGCGCGCGATGGCGTTGGCGATTGTGAAGGTTTTCCCGCTACCGGTTACACCGAGCAGAACCTGATCTGAAATACCGTCTTCAAGTCGCGAAACAATCTGTTCTATCGCTTCGGGCTGCCCGCCGGCGGGTGTGAATTCACTGTGAAGTTTGAAGCCGCTCAACTACCGCCCGGACTTTCCGCATCCCTTGCGCCCTTTGTGTTTCAAAACGGAAAAATCCCTTCTTTGCTCTGGTGTGAGAACTTCGCGCATCGCGAGTATCATCTCCAACCGTGCGTGTTTTTTCTCCGTCATTGCCGTGTATTTCCTCTGCGCCGCCGCTTTGATTTCATCGGCGGACGAGCCAGATTCTTTCATAACTTTTCTGAACCGCTGTTTCTCTTCAAACGCCTTTTCATACGCGTTTGAGATTTTTTCATGGCTTGAAGCGGCAATTCCGTCCAACCGCTTAATTTGCTCGTCGCTAAGCCGCAAACGCTCCGCCATGTCCGCGCTTCTCCACCAGAACGCGTCCAAGCCGCGCTTGCCGTGTCCGTACTTGTCTTTGTGGCAACGGCGCCTTTTCTCTCCGTGCTCTCCGTTTTCTTTGTCCCCGCCGGTGATTCTGCTCCAAAAACTCTTTTCCCCGCCTTTTTTTGAATATGAGCAATCACCGTCCGCAAGGGAAAACGACGGCGAAAACACAGCGACGCAAAAAATCGCCGATGCAAAATAGAGAACCGTTTTTTTATTCATACCTCTAACCTCCGATAACTGTTTGGATGTGAGTAATGGTAAAAAAAAGTCGCGTGTTGTCAAGCGCGCATCTTGACAACATCGCACCCGTTGTTATTGCTAATAGTTCTGATGAAAAAAGGAAAAGCGATAAAAAACAGACCGGCGGTTTATCTGGTCGGCGCGGGACCCGGAGACCCGGGTCTCATAACCGTCAAGGGAATGGAAACTCTTGCGTGCGCCGATGTGGTCATTTACGACGCGCTGGCAAACAATTCTTTGCTGGAATTCGCCCCGCACGGCGCGGAGATGATTTTCGCGGGCAAAAAAAAGGGGATGAAAACTCTTGAACAAAAAGAAATTAACCGCTTGATGATAAACAAGGCGCAATGTGGCAAAACGGTTGTGCGCCTCAAAGGCGGAGACCCTTTTGTGTTCGGAAGAGGCGGCGAAGAAACCGAAGCACTGTTGTCCGCCGGCATTGTGATTGAGGTTATTCCGGGTGTGAGTTCAGTTTATTCCGTTCCGGCTTACTCAGGCGTGCCGCTCACCCACAGAGACTTCAATTCGTCTTTCGCTGTCGTAACGGGACATGAGAAGCCCGACAAAAAATCGCGCCTGAACTGGAAAAATCTCGCCGGAATGGAAACCGTTGTTTTCCTTATGTCTCTGAACAACATTGAGGAGATAACAAAAAAACTCATACAAAATAAAAAACCGCGAAAAACCCCCGTTATGGTTACCTCGCGCGGAACAACGGGAAAACAGAAAACCGTTGTCGGCACGCTTGAAAACATAAGCGCGAAAATCCGCGGCGAAGGGGCTGATTTCGCTCCGGCGGTCGTGATAGCGGGAGGTGCGATTGGAATGAGGAAAAAATTGAACTGGTTTGAAACAAAGCCGCTTTTCGGCAAAAAAATTGTCGTTACCCGTCCGGCGGGTCAATCGGCGGATTTTGTAAAACTTTTGCAACAGCGCGGCGCGGAAGTCATCTCGTTTCCCTGCATTGAGATTGTTCCGCCGCGTTCATGGAACAATGCCGACCGGATTATTAAAAATCTTTCCTCGTGCGATTTTCTCGCGTTCACAAGCGTAAACGGTGTTGAAAGGTTTTTTGAGAGAATGAAAAAGAAGGCGCTTGATTCAAGGGCGCTCGCGGGAATTCAAACCGTGGCAATAGGAAGCAAAACCGCCGAAGCCCTGAACGGCTTTGGAATAGAAGCGGACATAATTCCGAAAAAATACACCGCCGAGGGAGTGCTCGCGGAGATGAAAAAGCGCGGAATTCGCGGAAAAACCTTTTTTATTCCAAGAGCTGAAAAAGCCAGAGACGCGCTTCCGGCGGGCTTGAAGAAAATGGGCGCGAAGGTTCAAACCGCGCCATGCTACCGCACGCGAATTCCGAAACATGAACCCGCCGAAATTAAAGCGGTCGGGCGCGAAATGTTTGACGGCGCGGTGGACATGGTTGTTTTTACAAGTTCGTCATCGGCGACAAACTTCCTCGCCATTTTCAAAAACGCGAAAGAGATTTTGAGTAAATCCTCAATCGGCTGTATCGGTCCCATCACGGCAAAAACTGTTGAAGATGCGGGCTTCAAACCGTCCGTTGTCGCGAAAAAGCACACCGCCGAAGGTCTGGCCGACGCAATGAGCGTGTTTTTTGAGAAGTAATCAGCGGTAATTAACGCCCGCTTCTTTGAGTCTGACGATTAACTCTTCTTGCGTTCCCGCGCCTTTCATTGAATTACAAGCCCCGCAGAGAAGTTGCAGATTTTCAATGTTGTCGCCTCCGCCTTTGCTTTGCGGAGTTTCGTGGTCAACCGTCATATTGCGATAGGGAAACAAAACACGGCAACCGTTGCATTTGCCCTCTTGCTGTCCGTATAAAAACTTCTTCTTTTCGGGGTCTCTGTAATTTTCCGCGCCCGACTTTCTTGTCGGCACGTCCTCTCGATGAATGGGGTCAAACCTTTCAAAAGCGTAGTTTTCCGTCTCATTCGGGAGGTTACCAAATCAACCGCTTTTCGGGTAGCCGGTGCGTTCTTTTGATTGAGAATTCAAGTAAGGAAGTTCCTACCAATCATTGCAAATCATTCCGTCTTCCGGGTAATAAATGCGCTTTTTTCCGGCGTCAACTCTTATGCGACACCTTCGCCCCTTGCCATCTTTTTGCCTGTAGTGGCTTTCCAAATATGCTTCCGAAACGGGAATTCTGTAATCAGTCCAAGCGTATTTTTCGGATTTCGAATAAAAGAGAATTACATCGTGCTTTTGAGCAAACTTCTTTTTTGATCTTCCCGCGTTCGCGTAGCACCAAACAATCTCATTTTTAAAATTCTCTTTCCCAAAAACCGCATCCATCAACATTTTTAAATAATGGCTCGCTGTCGGGTCGCAATGCAAATAAATGCTTCCGGTTGGTTTCAAAACCCGCTTCATTTCAATCAGGCGAACCGCCATCATAATCAGATATGACTTCATTCCCTTACCGTGTGTAATTCCACTCGCGGAAATTGCCTCATAAATTGCCGGTTCTTTTTCAGCAATCTCTCCGTGCCAGACGTTATCCACTTCTGAAAAAGTCCAAGTGTCTTTGAAAGCCGCTCCGGCGGCTTCACTGCCGATTGGAGCGGAATAGTTGCGATTGGAATTAAAAGGCGGGTCCAGCAACCACCCAACAGAAGTTAAGAAGTTCCGCCTATTCCCCGAATGTGGGGAATCAATCCCACATTGTAATCGGGTCTTTTATTCAACAGAGGACCAGACAACGGGTCTTCTATTGGATGATTGCTAATTGCGATTCCAAAAAGGATTGGAACAACAGTTCAATTAGTTTGACGAGCTCTGCGAAATAAAACCGCAAACGCCAAAACAAGCGCGAACACCATAACGGGCAGAAGCCAGGCGGGTTTGTCAGGCGAAGGGGATTTGACTGAGATTTTAATCTTTGCGCCCTTGGCAATTCTTTTTGATTCCCATCTGAGAAAAACCCTGCCGTCTTCGCCGCTTACGTGCTTTGCTTCTCCAAGCCCCGCAACCTCAACGCCTTGCAGGTCAGACGAAATCGCAACAAACGATGAAGTTTTGTATTCAAGCGTTTTTGTGAACACGGTTTTTCCGCTGTTTTGAAACGGCACTAAGTAAGAAAACACAATCTTTTTCAGACCCGGAAGAACGGGCAGAACAAAAGCGCCGGTTCGCGCCGAAACACTTGAAGAATCCGCGCCGTGAATAAAATTCAGATTTTCAGTGCCTTCGGGAACGCCGAAACGCAGAGTGGCGGAGTTTTTGTCGTCATTGTCCGCGACAACGGCGGTTTTACCCCTGTTCGCGAACTCAACAAATTCGGCAACCCGGATTCCGCCCTCAAATGGCTCAACTATCATGTGCGCGAGTTCAAGCCCTATCGCGCGGTCGTCCGTTATGGTTTCGTATATCGGCAAAGTGGTTTTAATCTCACTTTGGCGCGGAGCGAAAACCATTTTGTCCGTTTCGTATAAAACACCGTCTTTTTGGATTGAGATTTTGTGAGACGCGCTCCACGAAAGCCCTTCAAAACGAAAAACGCCTTGCGCGCCACTGGTTTCGGAGCGTTCTGAAATCAGTCTCTCGGCGATGAATGAGGAGAGTAAAACCTTTACATCCGCCGCCGGTTTTCCGGTGGTTTTGTTCACAACTTTCCCGAAAAGCGCGCCGCCATCAGGCGCATCAGAAGCAACATCGTGCAGAGAAAACAGATAGTCCGCGATTTTTTCCGCTTCGCGCTCGCTCACGTTGGTCGGCGGCATTGGCGGATAGCCCTCATTCACAGGAGCGCCGCCGCGCGCTTCGTAAACGGCGGAAGAATCTGTTATCCAGAGAACAACTTCATCTTTTGAATATCTGTCAAAAACGCCTTTAAGGTCGGGACCGGCGAACCGCCCGCGCCCGATTGTGTGACAACGAACACAGTCGCGCTCAACAAAAAGCGCCTCGCCCTCGTTTGCCGCGCAGTCGCCGGGAAAAAGAAATGGCGCGGCAAAAAACACGGCAAGAATGACAAACCTCATTCAAGCCCTCCCCCGCCGCGCGCGCAAAAATGACAACGCCGCGCCAAACAAAGCGACAACACCGCCCGCCCAAATCCATGACACCATCGGGTTCAAAACCGCGACCATCAAAACAGAATCGTCCGCGTGCGCTTCCACGAGAACGACATACAAGTCGTCTTTCCATGTTGAGATTAAACCCACTTCGGTTTCGCGGTTAATTTCCCTGTTGCCCTCGTATAGATACAGGTTTTTTTCAGCAACCAGAAAACCCGCCGGTGCGCCGTTTTTTAGAACCTCAATGTGCGTGGAAACAACCTTTTTGGCGGGAGTGGAACCGCGATTGATTGAGTTGTATTTCAACTCGTAGCCGCCGACCGAGAAACTCTGTCCGGGAGCGAGAAGAGCCTCGCTTTTTGTAGCAAACACCGAAGACGCCGTAATGCCCGCGACTATGAGCGCGACCCCTATGTGCACGATGTAGCCGCCGACCGCCCCGGCTGTTTTAGCGCCTTTGTATATGCCGCGCACGGCGGATGCCGCCGAAAAAACGCAGAGTGAAAACGCGGCGAGCGCTGTGATTTCGCTCATTCCGTAAAGCAGAAGAGCCGCAAGAGTTGCCGCCGTGCAAATGAGCGGAACTGCAAACGCACGCAGAAAAGCGCGCAGAGGGGTTTTACGCCACGGCAGAAGCGGACCTATTCCCATCAGCGTTATAAGCAAAAGCCCTATGGGAACGTTAAGCCGGTTGAAATACGGAGCGCCCACAAGTATGCGGTCTCCGGTTACGGCTTCGGAGAGAATGGGGAAAACCGTTCCGAAAAAAACCACGAAAGCCGCCGCGAGAAAAAGCACATTGTTGAATACAAACGCGCTCTCACGCGAAAGCGCAGAATCAAATCCGCTTTCGCGCTCAAAGCCGTCTCTGCGCAGGAAAAACAGCGCGGATGAAAAAACTATTATGAAAAGCAGAAAAGCCGTGAACAAAGGACCTATGTCTGAAACGGCGAACGAGTGAACGGAAGAAACAAGCCCGCTGCGGGTTATGAAAGTGCCGAAAATTGAGAGGAAAAAAGTGATTGCAAGAAGCCAGATGTTCCATTTCATAAACATATTTCTTCTTTTTTGAACCATTATGGAATGCAGAAAAGCCGTTCCCGAAAGCCAAGGCATAAACGCCGCGTTTTCAACGGGGTCCCACGCCCAGTAGCCGCCCCAGCCGAGTTCCAGATAAGCCCACCGCGCTCCGAGCAACAAACCAAGGCTGAGCGCTCCCCATGAAAAAAGTGTCCACTTGCGCGACAGGTTGACCCACGCGTCATCCATTCTGCCGCAAAGCAATGCGCCCATGCCCAAAGCGTATGGAACGGTTATGCCCACATACCCGATATACAGCGCAACCGGATGGATCGCCATATAGGGATTTTGGAGAATGGGGTTGAGCCCCCTGCCCTCTTGCGGAGAAAATGGAAGCGTTTCAAACGGATTTTCAACAAACGCAATTAGAAAAAGAAAAAACGCGGACACGCACGAAATAACTCCCGTAACATTGGTCTTGAGCGGCTCGGGCGCGCCTGAACGCAGAACAAACACGGCGGCATACGCCCCAAGCACAAGACACCAAAGCATCAACGACCCCGCCTGCCCCGCCCACAAAGAGGTAAAGCGATAAATAACGGGCAGGTCTGAACTCGTGTTCATAGCCACGTATTTCAGTTCAAAGTTAAGCGAAACAAGTTCGGTGAGCAGAAGCGCGACCGCCGCGCAAAGCAGAACAAAACCGGCGACCACGCCGTTTTCCGCGCTTTTTACCAGAGCGCGGGCGCGCAAAGCGCCTCCGGCGAATGAACAGACGGCGCAGTAAACGGAAAGCAGAAAACAGAAAATGACCGCGGACGAGCCCAGCTCGGGAAGGTTCATCTGAATTTGTCACTCTCCGGATATAAACCGTCCGCCGATTCATATTTTGTGGGACACTTTGCCAGAAGAAGGTCGGCTTCAAAACTTTCGGAGCCACGATAAATCCCCTCAACAACAGCTTCAACACCTTCGGTGAAAGTATCGGGAACTTCGCCCCGGTATGAAACTTCAAGACTGTCTGAACCGCCGCTTATGGAAAAACTCACCTCTCCGTCCCGCTTTTTGACTATGCTTCTTTTCTCAACGGGACCCGAAACTCTGTATCTTTCGCCCTCTTCCGCGCTCCGTTTGAGTTCGGGAACGGTCAGATAGTAGACCATTGTGTCGGTAACGCCGTCATAGATGAGGTAGGCGGTTGAAAGCAAAACCGTCAATACAAGAACGGCAATTTTAATTCCGGGGGATAACATCGCTGCATACGGGGGACAAACTTCAGTCCTTTCTTGAGAATCCGCCTTCGGAGGCGCGGTGGCGCAAACGACGGGCACGGGAAAACAGAATCAGAACATACGATCCGAGAACCAGCCATGTAACAACGCATGAAGCGATAAAGTATCCCAATTTCAAAAACCTCCGACGGGAGACCGCACTAAACTAACACAGAAGCGCGTTGTTTCAACGCGGACAGCGCGCCGTCAGGCGAGGGAAAGGGCTTCTTCAAGCAATTCTTCAAGAAACCCCACCCCTTTGCGCCAGAAACCCGGCGTGTTTATGTCAACTCCGGTTTTGCGAATCAGCGCTTCGGGACTGTCGTTTCCGCCTGAAGACAGAAGATCCATATAACCCGAAACAAAATCATTTCCGCGCCGCGTGTATTCCTCGTAAAGAGACAGAACAAGAATCTCTCCGAATGAATACGAGTAACAGTAAAAAGGCGAGTGTATGAAGTGAGGAATATACATCCACCACAATCCATAATCTGGCGTAAGCGTGACGGAATTGCCGAACATCGCACGGTTTGCGTCCATCCACAGCCCACTCACGCGTTCAGGCGTGAGTTCGCCCTCTTCGCGCCGCGCCGAGTGAAAAGACTGTTCAAACCGCGTCATAACGGTCTGGCGAAAAATGGTCGCGAAAGACTCTTCAAGTTTTCCGCATAAAAGAGCGAGGCGGTCTTTTTCAGAACATTCGCGCTTGAGTTCCTGAAAAACCAGCATCTCTGAAAAAACGCTTGCGGTTTCAGAAGTTATGAGCGTCGCATTGCAGTGGAAGTATCCATTTTTTCGCGAAAGAAACTGGTGTATTCCGTGTCCGAGTTCATGCGCGAGTGTCATTACATCGCGCGGGGTTCCCTGATAGTTCATCAGAATATACGGATGCACGGACGGAACGGTTGAGTGGCTGAACGCGCCGCCGTATTTGCCGGTGCGGCACTCGGCGTCTATCCAGTTGTTTGTAAAAAAAGTCCGCGCCACGCGCTCCATTTCGGGGGAAAATCTTTTGAGGGAGCGCAGAATAATTTTCCTCGCTTCGCCGTATCCGATTTTCCCTCGCACGGATGCGACCGGAGCATATCTGTCATAGTCGGCAAAGGTTTTCAGACCGAGAATTTTTTTCTTGAAGCGGTAATAACGACTCACAATCCCGTAGCCCTCTTCGCACGCTTCAAGCAAACTTTCAACAAGTTTGCCGTCAACCTCATTGCTCAAGTTTCGAGACGACATGGGGTTTTCATAGGCGCGCATTCTGTCATCCAGCCAGTGGTCAGCGACGAGCGTGTTAAAGATAAAAGAGAGGGTTTTTGAATTTTCACCGAGCCCTTTTGTCAAAGCGCGCGCGGCAGATTGCCTTACTTTTCTGTCGGGATTGTAGAGCAACGAAAGGATTTGGGTTTCGTTGAGTTTTTCGGTTTTTCCGCCCGCTTTGACCTCAAAACGCATGTCGGCGAGGAGTTCGTCAAAAAGTCGCTTGAACGCCGATGAGCCCGTAACGGATTTCTCCATAATAATTTTTTCCTCTTTTCCGCTGAGGATATGGGATTTGTAGACGCGTTTTGTTTTAAGAAAATGCCGGTAAGGCGAGAGTTTTGAGTCCGCCATAAGCGCTTGCGCCTTTTTTTCGGGAGTTTTCACCCACTCAATATCAAAGAAAAGCAGGTATCCGTGGATATCGGCATACTGCTCTCGCGCGTATTGCAGAAGCGCGCCCGCAGCCGGGTCGTCTGTGTTTGATGAATGAAACAGCTGAGCGTAGCAGTAAATCTTTGCGGCGGATTCGCTTATTGCCGCCAACTCTTTGAGCATTTCAGAAAGCCGTGCGGCGGACAGTTTCCCGCCCGAAACGGCGTTTTTGTATTTCTTCTCAAAATCATCGGCTCGGCGCAAGCACCTCCGGGCGGACTTGCTTATGCGCGGGTCGTTCGGTCCGCAAAAGAGGTCGGACAAATCCCATTTCACGCCTTTGGCTTTGTAGTTTTTCGCGTTTTTCAATTCTCCGTTTTCTCTCTTGAAGCCGTGTGCGTTAGGGAAACCGAATCGGCAAAGCGGAGCGCTCCGGGCTTGTCAACCTTGACAGAAACTTTAAGAACCTTGTCTTCGGCAAGGGCAAGTTTTGCTATTCCGCCCGCGATTGTCTCCACAAGCGAAAACTTCCCGCCTTCTACAAAATTGATGATTTTTTTATTCAGTTTTTTGTAATCCACGGTGCCCGAAATATCGTCCCCGATAGCCAAAAGATCGGGACAGTCAATCTCCATCTCTGTGTTGATTATAACTTCCTGCAATATCTTTTTTTCCCACTCAAAAATACCAACAACAGTTCTGACACGCAGATTTTCGATTTTAATTAAGGTCAAAGGTGCTGTCCTCCGTCAACAAGAAGCGCTTCGCCGGTTACAAATGAGTTTTTCACAAGATACTCAAGCGCGAGATTGATGTGCTGAGTATCTCCGCCTTTTTTCAACGGAATTTCCCGCGCGATTTTTTCAAAAGCCGCTTCCTCCGTTCCCGCCGCTTTCATAATGGGCCCGGGGCAGATTGCGTTTACCCTTATGCCCGGAGCGAGCGAGCGAGCAGCTGCAAAGGTGAAATTGTAAAGGCATTTTTTGCTAATGTTATAAGCGAAATGCGCAGTGTGGTTTTTTGTTACGCGTGAATCAACAATGTTCACAACAAGCCCTTTTTTTGTCAGGCGCGCAAACGCCTGCGCCGCAAAAAAAGGCGACTTGAAATTGACCGCCAAATCATCTTCAAGCGCACGTTCGGTGATTTTTCCAAAATCAGATCTCCGGAAAACCGAAGCGTTGTTTACAAGAACGGAAAGCCCGCCCATTTTGCGACTCGCCTTCTCCACAAGTTTTGCCGCATTGGCGGGACGGGAAAGGTCCGCGCGAAAAATCTCGCAACGCCTCCCCTTGCTTTTGACAAGTTTGGCCGTTTTCCGGGCGGCTGATTCAGAATTGTGGTAGTGAATCGCTATGTCAAGACCCATCTCTGCAAGGTGAATACAGATGCTTGAGCCGATGCGCTTGGCTCCTCCGGTAACAAGAGCCGTTTTATTTTGATTTGACAAAACAGTCCCGCACCGCCAGCGTCACAGGAAAGGGTCGGGCTCAAATTCGGGTTCAAGAAGCGTTACATCGCCCTGAACATAGTCAACAAAGTAATCTTGCCAGAAAGTCAGCAACGAGGAGTCTCTGATGCTTCCCTCGCTACTCTCCCTGTGGAGAATCCAGAGTTTGATATCAGTTTTACCCTTGAATTTGGGCTTTATTTTTCTTTCAAGATAAAACTCATTTGCACGTTTCTTTTTCACATCATTAAAAGAAGGGCATTTCCAGACGCTTTTATAGCGGTAATACGTAAACCCCTGTCTGTAAATCCGCCTCACGCAGATTTTGTCAAGCGGCAGACTTTTGGAGTTGTGATACATGTTTGAAACAATGAGAAGGGTCTTTTTCTCGTATTTGTCGCCGAAATTAATCGCCGAAGAGCGGGTTATTTCGTGAATGGCCTCCATCAGAGGAGTTTGATTAGTCAGTTTGCGATTTTCCGCCTTTTCCTGAACTATTTCAATTACCTTTTCCTTAACCCTGCGCAGGTAGCCAATTCTGTATTCAAGATCAAGTCTCTGGCGGCTCTCGGTCAGCATGTCAAAGTGATCTCTTTTGTCCTTGGAAGTATTGTTGCCGTTCTTCGGACGGCAGACGGAAAGCAGGGGTGTTAGTTTAGTAACCGGCTCGTTGCCGTCCATTACAATGAGAGAAATCCTGCCGTAGATTTCCATGTTCTCCAGCAACTCATCAGTGAGAATGTCGTTTTTCACAAGGTTTACCTGCTGTTCGGTAAATCCGTCCGTAACGTCAATGAAAACCAGCAGATGCTCATTTGAAAAATCGGGCTCATAGGGGCAGAAATTTCTGGGGTCTCTATCAGTTTGCTGCACAACCGGCAGTTCCTCAGACCCCTCCATTTCATCCTGAGCGGAAACGGGTGAAACGTAGAAAATCAGAAATAAAAATAAAACTAAAAACTTTTTCATGACTCGCAAAAACACAAAAGATTAGACTTTCTTGTCATAATCATCCTGAATTTCTTGAAAAAAATTTCGAAGACTCTGATAACTTTCATCTCGGATGGAAGCCATTTCATTCTGTATCTGATAGAACTTGTGCTCAACATCCTGCATATCGGAGTCAATCAGATACGCCAAATGAGAGAAAGTTTTCACAGGATCTTTCTCCTCCTCGGAGAAATTCCACTTTGACTGAAAATATTCCGGCGGTCTTTTTGTGCTGTAACTTGAGTGTCTGCCTTTTATATTGGCGGACCTGTAGTCGTTAAGAGACTTGTTTGCGTCCTGCTCCAACTGACCTATCCAAACCGCATAGTTTGAGAACTGCTGGCGAACCGTGTTTTGCATTGTTCCCCAGCGTGTGAGTCTATTTTCAAAGTCTCCAAGCCGCATTTCTATTGCTTCGCAAGATTCGTCAATAATTTTAAGCACCTTATCAGAAAGTCCTTTCTTTGCCTGCTCAAAAGGTTCCGCCGCAGAGCGAAACTTTCTGTGAACATCGCCGTAGCCGGGATAGTGGTCATCATAAAGATATCCGTCAATCAACGCCATGATAGCGAAACAGATTCCGACTCCGACAACAAAAAGCGAGGGAATATCGTTGACTTGAGAAAGACTCTCCCAAGGCTTCAGGGCGTTAACAGTCACGTAGGTGGTTTCCACATCTTCCCACGACCTTATGTTTTTTGTTGACAGTGCGGTGCTTCTGAATATTCCAAACACAAGGTTGACGTAAAGAATCACAAGACCGTAAAAGACCACGGTCGCCGCAATCGCCGCCTTGCGCAAGCCAGACTGTATTCTGTTTAACTCTTTGATCAGAAATTTGCCCGCCAAAAAAGACAGGAAAACATTGAGAATCGCGACTGTGATGGAAACCGCAATTCCACCGATAAGCCCATCAACAATGCCGCTCACAAGAGCGCCATTGAGAATCACCTCTGAAAAAAACAAAAACCCGATGATTCCGGGACCCCAAATTTTTCTCCATGAGTCCGAATAGATGGGCTCCCTGTCCAAATTGTTTTCTTTCTTGAAAAGCTCCAGATTCTTTTCCGCGATTTTCTTTTTCGCGGACAACTCACTCATGCGCACGCCCGCGTCCGTGAACTCCTTTTCAACCTTGCTTTTGAGTTGAACCGGCAGATGCCTCAAATCAAATCTTTCCAGAAAAAGTTTAATGTTGGCGGTTTCTTCACCGAGTTTAAGAAACTTGTTTGATACAACTTCAAGAACCGACACGTAAAAACGCCGCATTCTTCCGACAATCTCATTTTCCGTAGTGGAGAAAATCATGGACTCCGGTTCAGGAAACCCGTCCGCGCCTTCTCTCATCGCAACTTCCGTTATCTTAAGTTCATTCTCAGTTTCGTCCTTAGGAAATACTGGCCACTCAAAAGAGTACTCCACCCCCGTTTCTGAAGATTTGCCCATTTTTTTTTCAATGCCGCCCTATAAACTGAATAACCGAGACGCTAACGATAACCTGAAAAAACAAACAAAGCAAAATTTTCTTTCTATTGCAAGTAAGCAAATTTGTGGTTTGATATATTTTCCTGTCAAACTTGAGTTCAAAATGAAAAAAACCACGACAATGAAGATTGTTAATTGCGTCAGAGCTCTTTCAATGGACGCCGTTGAAAAAGCGCAGTCGGGGCATCCCGGCACGCCCATGGCGCTTGCCCCCGCCACCTTCAAATTGTGGGACGGATTTATCAGGCACAACCCGGCAAACCCCGCATGGAGCGTGCGCGACCGCTTCGTGCTCTCCGCCGGACACGCCTCAATGCTTTTATATTCAATGCTTCACATATCCGGCTACAAGGTTTCCATTGAGGACATAAAAAAGTTCCGGCGGCTTGGAGGAAAATGCGCGGGGCACCCCGAATACGGGCTTGTTCCCGGAGTTGAAACCACGACAGGCCCCCTCGGGCAGGGAGCGGCAACCTCGGTCGGAATGGCGGCGGCGGGGAAATGGCTTTCAAACCGCTTTGACAAGCCCGGTTTTCCGGTCGCGGGATACAATGTTTTTTCCATCTTAAGCGATGGCGATATGATGGAGGGAATTACCTCCGAAGCCGCCTCACTCGCGGCGCACCTAAAACTGGACAACCTGGTCTGGATTTACGACGACAACAGCATCACGATTGACGGCAAAACTAACATTTCGTTCTCCGAAAACGTCAAAAACAGATTTGCCTCTTATGGATGGAAGGTTTTCAGCGTGACGGATGCGAACAATCTTACCGCTCTTGAAAACGCATATTCCAAAGCCGTAAAAAGCAAAATACCCGCGCTTGTTACAGTAAAAAGCCGCATAGCCTTCGGTAGCCCCGGCAAGGAAAACACTTCGGAAGCGCACGGCGCGCCGCTCGGCAAGGAAGAAGTGGCTCTGACGAAAAAGTTTTACGGAATCAAATCCGCGCCGGATTTTTATGTTCCGAAAGAAGTCGCCGCCTACCGCTCATCGGTCATAAAAAAAGGGAAGAAACTTGAAAAACAGTGGAAGACGCTTTTTGACAGATACGCGAAAAAATACCCGGCGGCGGCGGCCGAATTAAAAGCAATTTCCAAAGGCTCCGCTCCAAAGGGCTGGGCGCACGACCTGCCGGTTTTCAACAGCGGCGACTCTGTTGCCACAAGAACTTGCAACGGCAAAATCATGGAGGAAGTAAGCGCGAAAATTCCATGGTTTGTCGGGGGCGCGGCGGATGTAGCGGACTCAACAAAAACAAACATCAAAGCCGCCGGAGACTTTAACGCCGCATTCCGAAGCGGGAGAAACTTCCGCTTCGGAGTACGCGAGCACTCAATGGCGGCATTCTGCAACGGTCTCGCTCTCAGCGGGCTCAGGCCCTACGCTTCGTGTTACTTCGTTTTTTCGGACTATCTAAAACCCGCATTGCGCCTGTCAGCGCTTATGAATTTGCCGGTCATCTACGTGTTTTCGCACGACAGTATCGGTGTCGGCGAAGACGGACCCACTCACCAGCCCGTTGAGCATCTGGCCGCGCTGAGAGCCACTCCGGGACTTGACGTCATAAGGCCTGCGGACGGGAATGAACTTAGCGCGCTGTGGCCCCTAATAGTTGAATCGCGCAAACCGGTCGCGCTTGCGCTGACGCGGCAGAACGTTCCGGTTCTGGAAACGGCGGCGCGTTCGGATAACGCGACGCGCGGCGCGTATATAGCGGCGAACTGCAAGGGCAAGCCGGAAATCATAATTATTGCTACCGGGTCGGAAGTAGCGCCATGCATTGGCGCTCACAAAAAACTCCTCAAGGCGGGCGTGAAATCGCGGGTCGTAAGCATGCCCAGTTGGGAAATCTTTGACCGCCAGCCCGCAACTTACAAAAACCGCGTGCTTCCGCCTTCGGTAAAAACGCGCCTTTCGGTTGAAGCGGCTTCAACACTCGGCTGGGAAAGGCACACGGGGTCGGGGGAACAAACCTTCTGTCTCGGAGTCGACACTTTCGGCGAATCCGCTCCGGGCAATGATGTTATGAAGGAACTCGGATTTGATGAAAAAAACATCTTCTCCATCGCGAAAAAACTTATTCGGAAAAAATGACAGAAAAAAACAACGGCGCGAACTACATTGAAATACCCGGTGACTTATCCGGAAAATTTGAAAATACGCTGAAAAATTCCTCAGGCGGCGCAATCGTAAAACGGCTTTGGGAACGCGATCTCTCGCTGTGGAAAGGAGACGCCGATTTAATTGCCAACCGGCTCGGATGGCTTTCGCTTCCCGAAAACACCGCGCACTCGCTTGAAAAAATCAGAGACTTTGCCGCACGCCTCAAAGACGGCGGAATTAAAAACGTCATTCTCATCGCGATGGGCGGATCAGGTCTGATATCAAAGGTCTTCGCGCGCGCGTTCGCGGATTCGAGCGACACGCGCCTAACCGTTATTGACACAACCGTTGCGGACACAATCGCACGAGTTTGTGAAAACACGAACTGGAATGAAACTTTTTTTATCGTCTCGTCAAAATCAGGCGCAACCGTTGAAACCGTTTCGGCGGCGGCTTTCTTTTTTGAACGTTGTTCCGAAAAACTCGGAGCGGACGAAGCGGCGCAAAGGTTTGCCGCGATAACGGATGAGAACACGCCGCTTTTTGAGAGCGCAAGCGAGCGTGGTTTTGCCGAAATTTTTACCGGAGACAAAACGGTCGGCGGGCGTTTCTCGCCGCTTTCCGTGTTCGGAATGGTTCCCGCCGCAATCGCGGGGGCGGATGTGGACGCTATTCTGTCAAGCGCACGGGATATGGCCCGGGAACTGCGCGGCGAAAATGACAACACCGCTCTGAATCTCGCGGGCGCGATTGATTTTTTTAGCAAAAACGGAAACGGCGCGTTTCATATCCGTTGTTCGGAAGCCATTGCGGGCTTTGACAGATTTGTGGAGCAGATAGTCGGCGAAAGTTTGGGCAAAGACGGGATGAGGGTTCTGCCGGCAGTTCATCCGGTTGAGACGGACTGCGGCGCGGGCGGGGCATTTTTCGTCTGTCTGAAAGACGATGAGAAACTTATGGCTCAAGCGCGTGCGGTTGCCGAAAGCGGAATGCCGATTGTAATAACGGTTTTGGAGAACAAGAACGCGCTTGGCGGTGAAATCTTCCGCTGGGAGGTCGCGGTCGCAATTCTGGGAGCGCTCTGGGGAATAAACCCGTTTGACCAACCCGATGTTGAAAGCGCGAAGGAACAGGCACGCCGCCTTATGGAAATCTACCGGCGCGAGGGCAAACTACCTCTGAACACGGCGGACTTTACGCACGGGAAGATTGAGTTCAGGACATCCGTGGCGCGAAGCAGCGCGGATTTACGAGCTTATTTTGAGAAAAAGGCAAAAAAGAAAAAAAGCGGCGTATTTTTTTCCATTCAGGCGTTTCTTGACGGCTCGGACGAAAAACTGCGCGATTCGGTTGAATCTCTGCGCGCGTCTCTGGCAAAAACTTTTGGCGTTACGGTTACGGCGGACTGGGGACCCGCTTATCTTCACTCTTCGGGACAGATTCACAAGGGAGACGCGGGGGACGGAATTTTTATTCAACTGTGCGGAAAATGCAACAGCGGAATAAAAATCCCCGGGGACACGCCCGTGAGCGGCGGCGTGGAGTTTGAGATTCTCAAAAATGCTCAAATGCTCGGCGACAGGGAAGCGCTTGAAAATGTGGGAAGAGAGGTCGTGCAAATAGATTTGAATTCCGACCCCGCGGGCGCGATTGCGCAAATTTCAAAACTATTGAAACTCACTTTAGTTTGAGCGAAAATTATTGAGACGCCCGCGCGCCTTAAGTATAGTAAATTCGTCCATTTCCAATGGGAATTCACAAGAAAAAGCACCCCGTACGAAGCTTCAATGAAAAGGTGGTTCGCAAAGCCTCTTCAATGGCCGTTGATTTTGTTTCTTCCGGAATGGTTGTCGGGCTGGGAACGGGAAAAGCCGCCACGTTTGCGGTTGAATACCTTGCGGAAAAAGTCCAATCGGGCGTCATAGGGAAAATAGTGTGCGTGCCGAGTTCAATTCAAACCGCCGCTTACGCAAAATCACTCGGTCTCACAATAGACAACAAATTCAAACGCGACTCGGCGATAGACGTGACGATTGACGGCGCGGACGAGGTTGACCGCGACTTTAATGTCATCAAGGGCGGCGGCGGCGCGATGTTTCGCGAAAAAATCGTGGCTCAGGAGAGTTCAAGAAATATTATCGTTATAGACAAAAGCAAGTTGTCTGAAAGAATTGGAATGATCTGCCATGTTCCGGTTGAGGTTATACCGTTCGCGGTTGGACCGGTGTGCAGATTCATCTCAACCCTCGGCGCGACCCTGATGGAACTTAGAAAAGACGAAAACGGCAAAACCTTCAAGACGGACGAAAAAAACTACATCCTGGACTGCGATTTCGGCCCTATTTACGACCCGAAAATTATTGCCGAATCTCTCGTGTGGAGAGCGGGAATCGTTGAGCACGGACTGTTTCTCACGACCACAACGGACATTCTGGTTTCATCCGATGAAGATGTGGAGCATCTGCGGGTTGAATAATGGCGGAGTTTCTTTCCGCTGAAGTTGCGGAGTTTTTTCCGCAGGTTTTTCTTTTTCTCATCGGAGTTGCGGTTGGAGTCATAAATGTTACGGCGGGCGGAGGCTCGGCGCTAACCCTGCCGGTTCTTATTTTTCTCGGTCTGGACGGAGGCGAAGCGAACGGAACAAACCGCCTTTCAATCCTGATTCAGAATATATCGGCAAGCGCGTCTTTCTCGAAAGAGCGCGTGGCAGACTTGCGCCACAGTCTTAAACTTTCGCTTTTGACCCTGCCCGGAATGGTTTGCGGCGTTTTTGCGGCGGTAACGATTGACGATGAGATGTTCAAAAAAATAGTCGCCATCGCGATTATGGTGGTGGCGGCGTCAATGTTTCTGCCGTCATTGAAGGCGGGCGGAGAAGCGCGCGGTAAGCGGGGTTGGCTCATTTATCCGGGACTTGTGGCGGCGGGTTTCTACGGGGGCTTCATACAAGTCGGAGTAGGACTTGTGATTATGGCTCTTCTGTTTCACTTGGTTGGCGGAAGCATCGCTTCTGTCAACGCGCGCAAGATTTTTATCGTGCTGATATACACGATTCCGGCGGTCTGCATCTTCTTTTATTTCGGAGATGTTGATATTCTCAAAGGGTTGAACCTCGCGGCCGGCTCCGCGCTTGGCGGATGGTGGGGAGCAAAACTTTCGGTAAGGAAAGGAGCGAAAGCTGTGCGCTATTTCCTCGTGGTCGCCATAGTTCTTTCCGGTCTGAAACTGCTTGGGTTTTTATAAGAATTGAAATTGAGGAATTAGGGCGAAAAAACCCTCTGCTGTTGTTTTTTTGGGGGGGGGGGGGGAGTCATCTTGAATTTTTGGAGTAACCCGCAATGATGAAATATAGAAAATTCAGCAAGATGGTGTTAATTGTTGGAGTCCTTTTTTGCGTTCCGCAAGCGCAAGTGCAAGCGCAAGAATGTGGAGGAGTGGCATTTTCAACAGGCACCAACGCAGAGGCTTTCGGAACTTGTGCAAACGCAAGCGGAGAAGATTCAACGGCGGTTGGTGAGGATGCGCGTGCGACAGGTTTAAGGTCAACGGCTCTTGGTCAGGGGGCAATTGCGACGGGTTCATTTTCAACGGCTCTTGGTCAGAGAGCAAATGCGACGGGTTCATTTTCAACGGCGGTTGGTTCGAGCGCACGCGCGACAGGTACAAAGTCAACGGCGGTTGGTCGTGTAGCGAATGCGACCGGGCCGGCTTCAACGGCTCTTGGTCATTTATCAAATGCGGAAGGTACAAGTTCAACGGCTCTTGGTCAGGATACGCGTGCGGGTTCATTTTCAACGGCGGTTGGTTCGAGCGCACGCGCGACAGGTACAAAGTCAACGGCGGTTGGTCGTGTGGCGAATGCGACCGGGTCGGCTTCAACGGCTCTTGGTCATTTGGCGAACGCGACCGGAAAGAATTCAACCGCCTTGGGACAGGAGTCGAGGGCGTCCGGATTGGATTCCATAGCCATAGGCAGGAATGCGATTGCGACCGGAATAAACTCCATAGCGATTGGTGTGGGAGCGAGTGTGAGAGGCGAAATGGGCATTGCCATTGGCAAAGATGTTTCGGCGAACGCGAACCAAATCCGCATTGGCAATTCAACTCACACCGATGTGCTGATAGGGGCATACAATTTGAGTTCATTTGCCACTAAAAGCGGAACCGAATTCGTACCCCAGAGGCTTAGAGATGAAAGCACCGCAAGCACCGCCATTAGCGCGGAAACAACCGCAAGAACAACCACGGACACGGCCTTGCGCAATGACCTCGGCACAAGAACTGACACCGCCGCCACTGGTGGCACGGCGTTTGCGCAGATAAGGGATATTAAAGACACCATAGCCGCCGCCAACACTGCGGAATTAACGCAAATGAATTTGTTGGCACGCACCGACGCAATATCAGAGGTGATGGCAGCCAACACCGCAGGCGACACAATCACAATCAATACGTCAACAGGCAGTGTTACCCTGGTGGGTGACAATGTGCGTGAGCAGTTTGAGTCTCTCGTAACATCACTTGTAAGCCCCGGAGGCGCGCTTGTGGATAGGGATGGCAATCCGGTTAATACCACTTTGGGAGAGTTCAGAGAATTGGGCAAGGGCAGCGGCGGTTCGGGAACAGGTATCCCCGAAAGAGATGAATACCTTTTCAGGGCGTTATACGGCGACCCGGCAGACAGCACGCCCACGGCTGGCTCCATAGACTCAGACACCCCGCACGCAGACAGCATAGTCGGGCGGGCTCAGCAGGGCGTTTTGCGCACGGCTGGTGATGTGACAAACAACCGCAATCCTGACGCTGGTTACAGCCAAGCGCCAGACATCGGAGAGGGGGCGTCCGCGCCGGAAGCCTCTGAGGACAGAAGGTTGGTTGTTGAAGACAGGAACGAAGACGGCTCAATCAGCTTAAGAACCGTTTCGCTTGACTCAGCGGGCGGCGGTATAATAAACAGTAGAGATGTGGAAAAGAACTCCAGTGGTGTTGCTATGGCTATGGCGATGCAAATGCCTTCAATTTCACCGGGCAAGAGAATAGGTTTCGGACTTGGAAGCGGCACATACAACAAAGAGTATGCTGCCGCGGCTTCGTTTGCCATGCGCACGCATGAGAATGTGCAGTTCAGCACGGGCATCGGCTGGGAAACGGGCGACGACACAATCGGCGGGCGCATCGGGGTTATGTTTGAGTTTTAACAATAAGGAATTTGCCACTTAGAGGGGGGCATCTTCAACATCTGAAATCCCTGTGAATAAAAAAGGGAGGGGAAAGCGGTGCGCTATTTCCTCGTGGTCGCCATAGTTCTTTCCGGTCTGAAACTGCTTGAGGTTCTTTAGCGGTATCGGTTTTGGCGGTGTTTCCGCCGTTTGAGCAAACTGCGTCCTTTTTTCATTGACGGGTTTGGGGTGCCGATTTTATAGTGAATGCTGGTTCTTTCCTTTCCTTAGAACCCGCTCTGTCGGGTTTGGAATACAAAGACCCTTGCGGGAAATAGAACAAGCCTCTAATTGTGCTACTATACGGCAATCAAGACATGGCATCTTGTGTCGGAGAAATACAAATTGGAGGCTTATTATGAATAAAATTAAACTCATATTGGTGGGAATTACTCTGATGTCAGTTACAGGTTGTTTTACGAAAGCCGTCCCTGTTCCTGGACCCGGAGGAGTTTCTGCACTTTCTATTAGCTGCTCAGAGATAGTTGAGTGTTATAAAAAAGCCCAAAAAGAGTGTGAAAAAGATGGATGGGACAGTTATGAGATACTGCGAAGAGGAAAAGCAACAGTCTCAACACAGGAAATACTTGTTGAATGTATTAGAATAGATAAATAATAATCAAGACCTAGTGTCTTGTATTCAAAAGTTCGGAGACACAATACTTTAATCTATCTTAACCTCTGACGTTGCGATGTTTAGTTAACAATTGCCGCCTTTTGACAAGCGCAAAAATTGTGTTCCCCGTATTTGAACTCACATTTTCAGCCGCTGGCGAATTTATCCAGAGAGTTGTAAACCCCGCGCATGGCGCTGAGTTCGCTGTGGGTTCCCGTTTCAACAATCTCGCCATTGTGGACGACCATTATTCTGTCCGCTTCGCGCACGCTCGACAGCCGGTGCGCTATAGTTATGAGGCTGAATCCTCTTTTTAGAGACAAATCCCGAACTTTTCTGACGGAGTCCTTCTCGGTTCTCGCGTCCATGTTTGATGTCGCTTCGTCCATAATCACAATCGCGGGCTCGCCCGCCAGAACTTCGTCAATATTTTTAATCTGTTCCTCGCCCGAAGACAGAGCCCCTCCACGCGAATCGTCCTTTTTCTCATAGTATTTTCTTTCCTGAAAAACGGGTGCTATCCGGCTTCTGAGCCATTTTAAATCAGCGTGAGAAGTATCAATGCCGTTAAAAAGTATCTTGCCTCTCTGCGGCTCGTAGAGACGAAACATAAGGTTGAACATGGTGGATTTACCCGAACCCGTAAGCCCCACAATTGCCACCCACTCACCCGCGGACATCTTGAAAGACACATTTTTCAGAACCCATTTTCCACCTCCGTAGGAAAACCACACATTCTGAAACTCCATCTCACCCCCGCGCTCAGAGGACGACAATTCGCCCGCCCTCTCCGGGTCAACCTCGTTGATGTCATAAAGGTTTTCAGTCGCCGCTATGGCGGACTGGAGAATGTTGTATTTCTCCGACACTTCAAGCACGGGTCGGAACATCATTCTTGTGTAATAGATAAACGCTATCAGAGTCCCGGCCGTGAACTTCCCGTCAATGACGCCCGTGCCTCCGTGCCAGATTATAATCCCTATCGCGGCAACAGCGGCATATTCAATAAACGGACGAAAAACCTCAAAAACCCATAGTTGCTCCATATTGGCGAGAAAATTCTCCTTGTTCGTCTCCCTGAATCTGCCGAAGTTTTGATCCTCTCTTCCGTAGTCTTTTATGATTCGGATTCCTCTTACGCTTTCCTGCACAAATGAGTTGAGTCGCGCTATTGAGCGTCTTATTCTGCGGTGCGAAAACCTGAGACGCCTGCGAAAGAAATGCGCCACAAATGCCGTGCCGCCGACTATGAATATCATCGTCAGCGCGAGTTCGGAATCAAGGCTGAACATCACAACCGCCACCCCTACGAAAAGGAACAGGTCTTTGAGCACTTGGACAACCACCGAAGAATACATATCGCTTATGGAATTCAAATCGTTGGTAACGCGCGTTGTGATTCTGCCGGTCGGGTTTTCGTCAAAAAACTTCTGCGGTAAAGACATTATGCGCCTGAAAGTCCGCTCCCTAATGTCGCGAATTATGTGTTCGCCCGACACTTTAAGCAGATAGTTTGAGAGCGAAGACATGGAGAAAATTCCGACAACACAAAGCATCATAATGACCGCAAGGCGGACAATGCCGTCCATGTCCGTCGCCCTCAGAGTTTTGATTTCGCCATCGGACAACAAAAGCAAATTCTTTTCGCTTATATGCGCCGTGCCGCGGGCGAGCTCAAACAGTTCGGGGTTGCGCTCCACTATTTTTGATGATTTCGAAGAGGGATTGCTTGTGTCAACCACAAGGTATCTTTTGGTCTTCCCTCCCCGGGACGGAGGCGCGGAAGAGGCGATTTCAACAATTTTGCCCGCAGAATTTTTCTGCCACAAAAGCGAAATATGGTTGTCAACTGCGTGCCGCGCGATATACGGCACGGCAATCTCAAGCGCGGCGGTGCAGGTCATAAGAATAAAAGCCGCCGCAAGAAAACCGCCGCGCCGCCTGATAAATCCGGCAAGCCACGACAGCATTTTCCTGTCGCGCAGGGTGGTGAATATGTTTTTCTCTCCTCTGTTGCCGTTCATCGCGTCTGGATCCTGTGCATTCCGGCATAGATGCCGTCTTGCGCCACAAGTTCGGAATGCGTTCCCCTCTCGGCGATTTTTCCGCCATCAAGAACCATAATCACGTCCGCCAGATGCGAGGAATTGGTGCGGCTTGAGATAATAATCAGAGCCGTTCCGGTCTCCTTTGCCCAGCGACATAAGTTGTCAGTCACTTTCGCTTCGGTTGAAAGGTCAACGGACGAAAGCGCGTCATCAAGGATTAAAACCGCCGGCTCAAAAATGACTGAGCGAGCAATTGAAACCCTCTGCTTCTGCCCTTCGGAAATATTGATTCCCCGCTCTCCGAGAACCGAGTCAAGGCCCCGTTCAAACCCTTCAATCTCTTCGGTCATTCCGCATATTTCCACCGCGCGCCGGGTTTCTTCATCAGAGCGGGGCTGCATAAAGTTGATGTTTTCTCTCACCGTGCCACTGAAGATAAATGCCTCACGGTCAACACGAACAAAATCTCTTTTAAGTTGCGCGCGCCTTATCGACCGTGTGTCGGTTCCACCGATAAGCACTGAGCCGTCGCCGGATTCGGTTTCTCCGCTGATTATGTTCGCAAGCGTGGTTTTGCCCGACCCCGTTACGCCTACAATGCATGCGGTTTCACCCGAGCGCACGGTGAAAGAACAGCCGTCAAGAATCTTCACTCCTCCGAATGAAACGCCTGTTTCGCGCACTTGCAGGTCGCCTTTCATTCGCGCAAAAACCTCCCGCACGTCCGGTGCGACACTGAGTTTCAAAATGGAATTGAGACGTTTGATGGAGGAATTACCCCTGCGCAGAATGTCCTGAGCCCAGCCCATCGCCATCATGGGCCAAGAGAGCATCGACAGATAGACAAGTAGCGCGGTGAAATCTCCAAGCGTCATCTCCCCCTCTATCGCGTGCGCGCCACCGAGCAGAAGAAAGGCGACTCCGGCGATTCCAACACACAGTGAAATGGCGGGTTGATATACGGCCCAAAGCCGTGCGAGGTGAATGTTGCTTTGCGCGTAGTGACGGCTTGATTCGCCGAAGTTCCCGGTTTCGGTCTCCTCCATGCGCAAAGACTTGACAGCTTTAATGCCGAGAATCGGTCTGCGGGCGCTTTCGGTCAGAAGCGAAAAAGAGTCCTGAGTTTTTCTGAACCGTTTTTCTATTTCCCTTCCACCTTTTATGACGAAAATCATCATTATTGCAAACGGCACACATAGCACCGCCGCGACCACAGGCGATATGTAAAACATCGCGCCCATTATGAAAACCAGAAGGAACATTCCGTCATAGGCAACCAGAACGCCGAGTCCGCAGGCGAACTTCAGAGTTTCTACGTCGTTGACGGCGTGAGCCATCAAATCCCCCACCTTGCGTGAGGTAATTTGGGATATATCAAGCCGCTGGAGATGAGAGAAAAATTCGTCTCTGAGGCTGCGCTCTATCTTGCGCGCAGAACCCATTATGAAATAACGCCATCCGAAGCGGAAAAGCGAAATGGCAACACCCATGCCCAGAATGTAAAAAGCGCAGAGTTTGACGAAATCCGCAGCGTCCGGTCCGCCGCGCACAAAAGCGTCAGTCGCCTGCTTAATCACCAGCGGTATCGCCATCTGCAGCAGGTCAACAACCGAAAGTGCAACAATCCCCGCTATAAGTTGAGGCTTATGCCTCTTAAGCAGAGACGGAATGCTTGTCTGTTTTGAAATCTGTTCGCGATTTTCCATCCGCTACCGCGCCAACAGAAAAAGGCGGAGCGGGAAACTCAACTATTTCCCATCTTCCCTTTCAGTGTTTCACCCATTTCCGCGGGGCTTCTGCAAATAGCTGCGCCGGCAAGTTCAAGAGCTTTGAACTTGTCCTCCGCGCCGCCTGAACTTGACGAAATAATGGCTCCGGCGTGCCCCATTCTTTTGCCCGGAGGAGCGGTCGCACCCGCTATAAAAGCGGCAACCGGCTTGGTAATGTTGTTTTTAATATAATCCGCCGCCTCTTCTTCATCGCTGCCGCCTATCTCTCCGATAAGCACTATCGCGTCCGTGTCGGGGTCGTTCTGGAACAGTTCAAGGGCGTCTGTGAAGGTAGTTCCAATTATCGGGTCTCCACCTATGCCAACGCATGAAGACTGCCCTATACCGAGATTGGAAAGCTGCCACACCGCCTCATACGTCAGAGTTCCACTACGGGATATGACGCCCACCCTGCCGGGTTTGTGTATGTATCCGGGCATGATTCCGACCTTCGCCTCTCCCGGAGTCATCACACCGGGACAGTTTGGTCCCACAAGCCGCGAACGCGACCCTTTGAGGAAGTTCTTCGCTACCATAACATCGCGGGTCGGAATACCCTCGGTTATGCAGATTATGAGTTCCACTCCCGCTTCGGCGGCTTCAAGTATGGAGTCAAGGGCAAATGGAGCAGGCACAAAGATAAGTGAAGTGTTCGCCTGCGTCGCGTCCACAGCTTGCGAAACTGAATCAAAAACCTTGAACCCTTCAACCTCGGTTCCACCCTTTCCGGGGGTTACGCCCCCGACTACCGAAGTTCCGTATTCCCTGCACTGCGTCGCATGGAAAAGCCCCTGGCTTCCGGTAATTCCCTGCACTATCGCTTTGGTATTTTTATCAACAAGAACACTCATCCTTTTTATTTCTCCGTTCCGAAAGTCGGCTTACCACCGCCCCGAAGCCCTAAAAGGTAACACAACCGGATTTGCGTTTCAAAACCGCTATTCCACATTTTGAACCTGCTCGCGCATTTTTTCTATCTCCGACCTCAAATCCACCGCCAGATGAGAAATGGCGGGAGATTTCGATTTTGCCGAAATGGTTCCGGCTTCGCGGTTCATCTCCTGAGTGAGAAAATCAAGCTCCTTTCCCACCGAAACATTGGACTTGGAAACAAACTCTGAAAAACGGACGAGATGGGAGTTCATCCTCACTATCTCTTCGGTTATGTCGCTTTTCTCGGACACGGCGGCAATCTCCTGATAGATTCTGGCTTCGTCCGCATTTTCGCTTTTAAGAGAACGCGCCTTCTCCGCAAGTTTGCGCTTAACCTCTTTTTCGTGCTTGCCGCGCTCGTTACTGATTTTCAGCACAATACGTTTGCATTTCGCGGTGCGCAGAAGCAAATCCTTGTGAAGAAGTTTGCCCTCGCGGCTTTTGCTTTTGTCCAGATTGTCTATCGCGCTCTCAGATGCTTTTTTTACAAGCCCCGCCTTTTTCCGTCCCGGCTTGCGAACGGATGGCGTTTTTGTAATCAACTCCCCGAAAGACAGTATGTGGTCAACCGTTATGTCTCCCTTGAGACCGAGAGTGTTTTTGAGTTTTTTAAGACTCGCAAAAGCGGAGCGTGCGGCGACAAAGTTAATTTCAGGACTGTCCGCCCGGTTGCTTTCATATATGACGGTGATTTTCACCTTTCCCCTCAGCGCGACCTTTTTTAACAGTTTAAGAATGTCGTTCTCAAGAAACCCGACCGCTTCGGGAAGTTGGATGCGCGTGTCAAAAAACCTGTGGTTTTCACTGCGCGCTTCGACAATGAGCCTGCCGCCCTCAACTTCCATTTCGCTTCTTCCGAAGCCCGTCATACTTTTCATTTCAGGATGTTTTACGGCGTTTCTTGAAACTGCCGCGTCCGGTGTTTAACCTAACCGGAAACGGAGTGATTCTACTTTAATTTTCTCACTATGTAAAAGATGAAAACCATTCAAATATCCATAGCGGGAGCGGCGGGGCGCATGGGCTCGTCGATAATCTCTGAAGCCGCGAAAACGCGCGACATCAAGATTGCGGGTCTTTATGAAAAAACCGGGCACGCTCTGGTCGGGCGAGAAGTCGCGGGCGTTGAGGTTTGCGGGAACATAAAAAAAGCGTCTGAATCCGCCGATGTAATCGTGGACTTCACATCGCCCGAAGCCACTGTGTCTCACGCACGGTGGTGCGCGAAGACCGGTAAAGCAATGATTATTGGAACAACGGGCTTTTCCTCAAAACAGCGCAAAGAGATTGAGCGCGCGGCAAAGTCCTTCCCGTGCGTAATAGCGCCCAACATGAGCATTGGAATAAATCTGCTTGAAAGCGTTGTCGCGGAGGCGGCGCGCAAACTCGGCACGGATTTTGACATAGAAGTGGTGGAGGCGCACCATTCGGCAAAAACGGACGCGCCAAGCGGAACGGCTCTGGCGCTTGCCCGCGCCGCCGCCGGAGCAAGGGGCAAAACGCTTGAAAAAACCGCCGTCTGCGCAAGAGAGGGGACGGACAACAAACGCGGGAAAAATGAGATAGGAATACAGTCAATCCGAGGTGGCGACACCCCCGGAGATCACACGGTTTTCTTCCTCGGACGCGGCGAAAGGGTTGAGTTTTCGCATAAGGCGCACGGCAGAGAGATTTTTGCCGCGGGAGCTATCAAGGCAGTGAGATGGGTTGGCAGCAAACCCGCCGGAATATACGAAATGAAGGAAGTTCTGGGGCTTTAAGAAATTACGGGCGGCAAAATTGGATGGTCGCTTGAAAACAAACTGCATAATGGTTATAAAATCGCAGGTTTTACTTCAAAAAAACGCTTTCTTGCGGAGGAGTTTCAAGTTTTGAAAAATTTCAATTTTCGCATACTGGCGGTTGCCGCCTTAACTTTTATTCCCGTTCCCTCGGAGGTTTTCGCTCAGGAGGGAGGCGGAGGCGGGCAGTCCATGCTGACGGGTGTGCTGCCTTTTGTTCTTCTTTTTGTGATTTTCTATTTCTTAATTATACGCCCGCAACAGAAGCGTTCACGCGTGCGAGATGAGATGCTCAAAAGCCTCAAACGCGGCGATGAAGTCATTACAAACGGCGGCATATACGCGACAATAACCGACAGAGACGGAGAAATCATCACGCTTGAAATAGCGAAGGGAGTGACGGTGAAAGCGACACTGTCCGCGGCGGCTTCCAAAACGGAACAAGAGGCTGGTAACTGATATTGGGCGGAGTTTCAAAACTCTGGCTTGCCATTGTTGGATCTCTTATTGTCCTTTCGGTAATTTTTCTGGCCCCCAATATCTGGGGCGGCGCGTTGCCCGACTGGTGGTCAAAAGCGTTTCCGGCGCGGGGAATCCGTCTCGGGCTTGACCTTCGCGGCGGCGTCTTTATTCAACTGGGAGTTGAAACCGATCAAGGCGTCAACAGACGGCTTGAAGGTGTTCTCGCAACAGTCAAAGAAGAGTTTGACCCCCCCGCCGAGGCGATAACAAAAGCCGAAATAAAAGATTTTGCCATTTCAATGAAGTTCTCAAGCGCGGATTTCTTCTCAAAAGCGCTCAGAGCCATAGAGATAAAGTTTCCCGAACTCACAGTCCGCTCCTCTCTCGAAAAATTGAGCATCAGGGCTTTTCCGAGCAACTACGGCATTTCCGAAATACGCGACAGTTCAATTGATCAGGTTCGTCAGGTCATAGAAAACCGGGTTCTTGACTTCGGTCTGGTGGAGCCGTCAATCACGCGGCTGGGAGACAGTAAAATCGTAATACAGGTTCCCGGAGCTTCGGACGAAGACAGGGACAGGATTGTTGACATCATTAAGAAAACCGCAGTTTTGGAATTCAAGAAAGTGCACGGGCAGGGTTTTTCACGCTCCGAGGCGATTACCAACGCGGGAATGGCAACCGAAAGAGGCTTAAAAGAAAAAAATCTGTCAATCCATCAAAGTTTTGAGGGAGGTAATGAAAACTTCTTCGTAACAGAGTCCGGAAGTTCGGTTACGGGAGAACACATATCGGACGCACGGCTCACGTTTGATAGTTTCGGCAGACCCGCGGTTTCGTTCAGTTTTTCAGGACAAGGAGCGGGAAAGTTCGGAAAACTAACCGAAACGAACATAGGAAACCGGCTTGCGATTGTTCTTGACGGCATTGTGAAATCGGCTCCGGTTATTCAAAGCCGCATAAGTTTTGAGGGACAGATAACGGGCTCCTTCACGCAGGAGGAAGCCAGAGACTTGGCGCTTGTTCTGCGTTCGGGAGCATTGAATGTTCCGGTTACGGTTGAACAGGAGCGGCTCATAGGTCCTTCGCTTGGAAAGGACTCAATACAAAAAGGGAAACTCTCAATGATAGTGGGCGGCGCGCTCGTTATTGTGTTCATGATTCTTTACTACGGCACGCACGGAGTAGTCGCTAATCTGGCGCTGGGAATCAACATGTTTCTGATAATGGGGCTGCTCGCCTCTCTGGGCGTAACTCTCACTTTTCCGGGCATCGCGGGAATGATTTTAACGCTCGGAATTGCGGTTGACGGAAACATAATCATTTTTGAGAGAATCAAAGAGGAGATGAGAGCGGGAAAATCCCGTCTTCACTCCATTGAAACCGGATACAAAAGGTCTATCAGAACAATTCTGGACGCAAACGTTACCACTTTGCTCGCGGGGCTTGTGCTTTTTTGGTTCGGCAACGGGCCAATAAAGGGCTTTGCGGCAACCTTGTGCGCGGGAATCGTCTGTACGGTGTTCAGCAATCTGATAATTGCGCGTCTTATTTCAGGATTTCTATGGAAAGAAAAGGGAGCGTGAACGTGCGAAACTACCGCCTTTGTTATATTTTTGGAGATATGAAGAGAAATTGAGAGTTGTTAATTTTACATCCCGGTTCGGCTCCGCGGCGATTTTTTCAGTGTTGCTGGTCACAGCGTGCTTTGCCGCCATTGTTATGGACGGGGGTCCCAGGCCCGGAGTTGAGTTCACGGGCGGGACTGAAGTTCACATAAAAGCGCCCGCTTCGGGCCATTCGGTAATGGAGACGGAAGTCAGGCGGATTTTTACCGCTTCGGGATACGAGCCGGTTTCAGTTCAGAGATTCGGAATAGCGGCTGATAAAGAGTTTCTTGTTAAGTTCACCGTGAATGAACTGTCATCGGAAAAAGTCAACGCCTTCAAAACCTCTTTCACTAAAACCGCCGGAGAAAGCGCTCGTTTTGCGGAGGCGCGCATACTGCGCATTGACTACATCGGACCCAATGTGGGAAAGGAGTTTGTGAAAAAAGCGGTTATAGCACTCTTGCTCGGTTGCGTCGCCGTTCTTTTGTATCTCATTTTCAGGTTTGAACTCGGCTACGCGACCGGAGCCGTCGCCGCGCTTGTTCACGACGTTGTTATAACAATGGGTTTTCTGGCTTTTACGGACAAAGAAATTACGCTTTCCATAGTCGCCGCGCTTCTTATGGTGGTCGGATATTCGGTGAACGACACAATTGTCATATTTGACCGCATACGCGAAACACTTGACACCGAAGACGAATCTTCAAGCGACTTTATAACGGCGGTCAACACGGGGATTTCGCGCACTCTGTCGCGAACAATTCTCACGACCATAACCGTTTTCATCGTCCTCATACCTCTGTTCTTTCTGGGAGGAGCGGTCATTCACGATTTCGCGTTCACTCTAATGGTTGGTGTGATAGCGGGAACATATTCCTCAATTTTTGTCGCGACCTATTTCGTGGTAAGAATGAGAAAACGGAACGGCGCGATGACATGAGCGGCAACGAGGAAATACGCGAGCGCGTAAAAAGCGAAACGGAACAGGCACGCACGGAAATTGCGGGGGCGGAAAGCGAACCTGCCGTTCACACAATTAAGTCCCGCTACACTGGGAAAAACGGTTCCATAACCTCAATGATGAAGTCCCTGAAAGACCTTTCTCTTGAGGAAAAACGCGACATAGGCTCAACGCTCAATACGGCAAAAGACGAGATTGAAGGTTTTGTTCGCGACAAAATTTCAAGCCTCAGACACAGCAATGTGGAAAAATTGGTTTCCAAGGAAAAGATAGATGTTACGCTCCCCGGACGCGGAACGGAAACAGGGTCGCTTCATCCCGTAACGCTTGTAATGGACGAGATTTCGGGGATTTTCGAGCGCCTGGGTTTTTCCATTGTGGACGGGCCCGAAGTGGAGCTTGATTACTACAATTTTGAGGCTCTCAACATTCCCAAAGACCACCCCGCGCGCGACATGCAGGACACTTTTTATATTTCGGACGAGATGGTTTTACGCACTCACACCTCGCCGGTTCAAATTCGGGTTATGGAAAAACAGCAACCGCCGGTGAGAGTTGTTGTTCCCGGCAAGGTTTACAGATGCGACAGCGATGTTTCCCATTCGCCGATGTTTCATCAAATTGAGGGGCTGATGGTTGACAGAAACGTGAGTTTCGCGAACCTCAAATCCGTTATAATAAATTTCATTAATATGTATTTTGACGGCGAGACCAACGTCAGATTCAGACCCAGTTTTTTCCCTTTCACCGAGCCGAGCGCCGAAGTTGACATAGAATGCGCCATATGCAACGGGAAAGGTTGCAGGGTTTGCAAAAAAACCGGATGGGTTGAAGTGCTTGGCTGTGGAATGGTTGACCCTGCGGTGTTCAAAAACGTCGGATACGACTCCGAAGAATATTCGGGCTTCGCGTTTGGAATGGGTGTTGAAAGAATGGCAATGCTGAAATTCGGCATCGACGACATAAGACTTTTCTTTGAGAACGACATAAGGTTTCTGCGGCAGTTTTCGTAAAAGCGTCGCCAAAAAAGGAGAAAAAATGGCAGGAATTAAATCCGATAAATGGATAAGAAAAATGGCTCGAAAGAGCAAAATGATAGAGCCGTTTGTGCAGTCACAGGTAACCAAGGGAAAGATTTCCTACGGGCTTTCCTCCTACGGCTATGACATCAGGGTAAGCGACGAGTTTCAGGTGTTCACAAACATTCACAGTACTTTTATTGACCCAAAAAACTTTGATAAAAAATCGTTCGTTTCAATCAAGGGTGACTGTGTTATTCCGCCAAACTCATTCGCACTGGCAAGAACAGTCGAGTATTTCAGAATCCCGCGCGAAATACTGACCGTGTGCGTGGGCAAATCAACATATGCGCGTTGCGGAATAATCGTGAACGTAACGCCGTTTGAACCCGAATGGGAGGGGTTTGTGACACTTGAGATTTCAAACACAACCCCGTTGCCGGCAAAAATCTACGCCGGAGAGGGCATAGCGCAGGTTCTGTTCTTTGAGGGCGATGAAGTTTGCGAAAAATCCTATGCGGATAAAAAAGGAAAGTATCAGAAACAAAAGGGAATTACACCCCCGAAAATTTCGAAAAAGTAGAACCCCCTGGAAAAGTCAACTTCGAAGAATGTCCCCATTCCTCGAATCAGTCATCCCGCCAATCAAGGAAAAACTCTAAAACCGCTTTCGCGGTATGAAGTTTGTTTTCCGCCTGTTGAAAGGCGATGCACCTGTTGTCGTCCATAACTTCGGCGGTGATTTCCTCCCCCCTGTGCGCGGGAAGGCAGTGCATCACAACGGTGTCTTCGGGAGCGTGCGAAAGCAGTTTGGAATTGACCTGATACGGAGCGAATTTCTTTTTGATATCTTCCCCGCCCTCGCTTCCCATGCTTACCCACACATCGGTGTAGATAACATCGGCATCCTTAACGGCTTCAACCGGATTGTCCGTAACGGTAATATGAGTCGCTCTGCCGTTGCTGTTTCCGCTTTTTTGCAAAATCATTTCGTCCGGCTCGCAACCGGCGGGGCATGCGACCGCAATGTCAAAACCGATAATTGATGACATTCCAATCAGCGAATTCGCCACATTGTTGCCATCTCCGATATAGGCGAGTTTAAAATCATCCATATCAATATCATGAGTCGCCACGGTGAGCAGGTCCGCAACCGCCTGTGTGGGGTGTTCCAGTTCGCTCAAAGCGTTTATCACGGGAACGGAAGAGACGTCCGCAAAACGTTTGAGCCGATCATGCCCGTGAGTTCGAACCACAATTATGTCGAGGTAGGATGACAAAACTTTCGCCGTGTCTTCAAGAGATTCACCGCGATTTATCTGGCTTGAGCCCGAGTCTATAAAAATCGGGTGCGCTCCCAGCAGAGAGGCGGCCGCTTCAAACGAAACCCGCGTGCGGGTTGACGGCTTTTCAAAAACAATCCCCACCGCTTTGCCCTGAAGCGACTGTCCAACCGCTCCGGTTTTGTGCATCTCCTTATGTTCAAGAGCACGTGACATTATTTGCTGAATGTCACTTTTTGAAAGGTCAAAAACACTTAAAAAATGACGGCTCACTTCCCACAAACCTCCTCAACGGATTCTTTGATTACGTTTACGGCAAAATCAATCTCTTCATCCGTAACAATAAGCGGCGGCAGCATCCTCATAACTATTTGAGCCGTAAGGATTGTCAAAAGCCCTTTCTCCGCGCAAACATTTACGATACTTTTCGCCGCCTCGGGCGATGTAAATTCAAGCCCGGCCATCAACCCCATGCCCCTTGCCTCTTTCACCGCTCCGGAGGCAAAATCTGCCATGCGCAAGCCGCTGAGCAACCGCTCTCCGCGCTGGCGCGCGTTCCCGATCAGGTCTGAACTCAGCACCTCTTCAATCACCGCTATGGCACAGGCGCAGGCAAACGGGCCGCCGCCGAAAGTGCTTCCGTGCGAACCGGGCGTTAAATGCTCCGCGACCTCTCCGGTTGCAAGTACCGCGCCACACGGCACCCCGCCGCCGAGCCCTTTGGCGATTGTCGCGATGTCCGGCGCGGCGTCCGAGTGTTCATAACAAAACATCTTCCCCGTCCTTCCCATCGCGGTCTGAATTTCGTCAAGCACAAGCAACGCGCCTTTTTCCGAGCAGATTTCCCGCGCGCGCGCAATATAGTCTTGCGGCGGAACCACAACGCCGTTCTCCCCCTGTATCGGCTCAACCATAAAAGCGCAAGCCCGGTGAGTGTCCAGCGCTTCGGAGATTTTTTCCGGCTCGCCGTAGGGAATAAAAACAAACCCGTCCGGGAAAGGGTCAAACCCGTCGCGGCAGTTCCGTCCACTTGTCGCCGCGAGCGCGCCCAAAGTTCTGCCGTGAAAAGAACCGTCCGCGCAGACAATGGTTTTTTCGCGCCCGTTTTTTTCAGCCCACCTTCTGGCAAATTTTATCGCACCTTCGCAAGCCTCCGTTCCGCTGTTGCACAAAAACACCTTATCCGCAAAAGAGTGTTCGGTCAGAAGGGAAACAAGCCGCGCCTGTGGAGCCGTGTAAAAAAGGTTTGAAGTGTGGATGACTTCATCCATCTGTTTTTTCGCCGTTTCCACAAGAGTGGTATGGCAATGCCCAAGCGTCGTTACGGCGATGCCGGAAGTAAAGTCCAGATACTTCTTCCCGTCCGTGTCCCAAAGCCACGCGCCGCGCCCTTTGCTTACGGCGATGGGAAAACGCGAATAAGTGTTCATCACGTTTGCGTCCGTGGAAGAAATTATTTCGCGGCTCATTTTTTTATTTCAGTCCCGACTCCGGCGTCTGTGAAGATTTCAAGTATAAGCGCGTGGAGAGTGCGCCCGTCTATTATGTGCGCTTTGCGGACCCCTTCGGACAGGGCTTCCATGCAACAGACCGCTTTTGGACGCATGCCGGCGGCGATGGTTCCCTCTTTTATCAGTTTTGCCGTCTGCCTGAAATTGAGAGACGGAATCAGTTTGTTTTTCCCGTCCATTATCCCGCGCACATCCGTGAGCATGATGAGTTTTTCCGCTTTGAGCACGGAAGCCACTTTGCCCGCGGCATGGTCGGCGTTGACGTTGTAAGTGTCGCCTTTTGAGTCCCTCCCGATTGGAGCTATAACGGGTATGGATCCATCTTTTTCGTAAAGGCGCAGCAGTTTCGGGTTAACCTTTTTTATTTCACCCACCATTCCCAAATCGGCGTCCGGCGGAATTTTCACGCCGCTTGCCTCGGCAATTTTCCTGATGTCCGCCTTGCAAACTTTCAGCATTGACAATTCATTGCCTGATATGCCGACCGCTTTGGCGCCCTGCTTTTTTATCGCCGTAACTATGGTTTTGTTGACCTTGCCGGCGAGCACTTTCGCGATTGTTTTTACCGCCTTTTTGTCCGTTACTCTCAAGCCCGCTATAAAGCGCGACTCAATCCCCTCTTTCTTAAGTTGCGCCTCTATCTGCCTGCCGCCGCCGTGAACCACAACCGGCTTAATCCCTACAAACTTCATAAGCGCTATGTCCTGAGCAAACCCTTCAAGGGACGGACCCACAAGGCTGCCGCTGTATTTCACGACAACATTTTTTCCGTAAAACTGCTTTATGTAGGGAAACGCCTCGGCAAGAATTGTCGCTTTGTTCGTCATCTTAATTCCCTCTCGGAAAAAGACACTATAACACCTTGCGCGCACGGCGCGGATGTGTTTTTCACTACAATATGTATTTGCTCAAATCTTTGTTTGAAGCGATTTCGGATATTTTTTCCCTGACATATGCGGCATCTATATCAAACTTGCTCCGTGTCATATCAGGAGCCTGAAAAGATATTTCATCCAGAATTGTCTCAAGAATTGTGTGCAGCCTGCGGGCACCGATGTTTTCGGTCGTGCTGTTCACCTCCATCGCGATTCTGGCTATTTCCTCAATAGCGTCTTTCTTGAAAACAAGGTTGATATCCTCGGTTTTAAGCAATTCCACATACTGCTTTGTCAGGGCGTTTTTTGTTTCGGTGAGTATTTTTACCATCTCTTTTTTCCCAAGCGCTTCAAGTTCAACACGCACGGGAAAACGCCCCTGAATTTCGGGTATCAAGTCTGACGGCTTTGAAACATGAAACGCTCCCGCGCCAATGAACATGATGTGGTCGGTTTTAACCATTCCGTGCTTGGTGTTTACCGTGGACCCTTCTATTATGGGCAGCAAATCGCGCTGGACTCCCTCGCGCGAAACATCGGGACCGGAGTTTGAATTGCCACCGGCGATTTTGTCTATCTCGTCAATAAAAATGATTCCCGTATTCTCAACCCTCTCAATGGCAAGCTTCACAACCTTGTCCATATCAACAAGTTTTTGAGACTCCTCCCGTATAAGGATTTTCATCGCGTCGGGCACATCAACTTTTTTTCTCTTTGTCTGCTTGGGCATAAGGTTGCCAAGCATTTCGGGCAGATTCATGTCTATCTCATCAACACCCTGTGTTCCGAGAATCTGGAACGGCATCGCGGCGGACGAGATTTCCACTTCAACGGTTTTGTCATCCAGCTTGCCCTCGCGCAGAAGTTTTCTGAGTTTTTCCTTTGTCCTTTTCTTCTCAGACTCCTTGCGGGCTTCGGTGGCGGGCGATTGCTCGGACTGCGCGCCTTCTTCGGAAGCGGGTTCGGGAGAAGACGGAAGCAGAAGATCAAGCATCCTCTCCTCGGCAATTTCCTCCGCCTTGGCGCGAACCGCTTTGGACTCCTCATCGGAAACCATTTTGACTCCGATTTCGGTTAGGTCGCGGATCATGGATTCAACATCTCTGCCCATGTAGCCGACTTCGGTGAATTTTGACGCTTCAACCTTTATAAAAGGCGCCTGAGATAGTTTGGCGAGGCGGCGGGCGATTTCGGTTTTTCCCACACCCGTGGGTCCCATCATTAGAATGTTTTTTGGAACAATTTCATCGCGCATCTCAGAACTCACGTTCTGGCGGCGCCACCTGTTTCTGAGCGCTATTGAAACGGACCTTTTAGCTTTGTCCTGCCCAATTATGTATTTGTCAAGTTCGGAAACTATCTCGCGCGGAGTAAAGAATGAATTGTTGTTCATCAAATCGTCTCAATGCGGATTTTGTTGTTTGTGTATATGCAAATCTCCGAAGTTATCAAAAGCGACTCGCGCACAATCTCTTCAGCGCTCAATGTAGAAAACTCCTTAAGGGCGCGCGCCGCGGCCTTCGCGTATGTGCCGCCCGAACCTATGGCCACAATGCCGTCGTCGGGCTCAAGAATATCTCCGGCGCCGGAGATTATGAACATATCCTCCTTGTCGGCAACGGCGAGAAGCGCTTCCAGGCGGCGTAAAACCCGGTCGGTTCTCCAGTCTTTTCCAAGTTCCACCGCGGCGCGTCTGAGGTTTCCGCTGAATTCCTCAAGTTTTGCCTCAAACCTGTCAAAAAGCGTTATCGCGTCCGCTGTTGAGCCGGCAAACCCCGCGCAAATCTTGTCCGAATGAATCTTCCGTATCTTGTTGGCGGAATGTTTCACCGACACGTCTCCGAGCGTAACCTGCCCGTCTCCGCCCATCGCGGTTTTACCGTCTCTGCTTACACAGAGAATCGTCGTTCCGTGAAACTGCCCTGTAGAGTTGCCGCTCATATCAAGCTCTGGGATGAGTATTGTCATATATACTCATCAACTGTTCAACCGATATGTGCGTATATTTTTGAGTTGAAGAAAGGCTTGAATGTCCAAGTATCAATTGGATAGCCCTCAATTTGTCTTTATTGGCGCCCTTGTCGTTTTTATCGTCAGCGGCAAGCAGATGTGTGGCGCAACTGTGCCTGAGAGTGTGGGGAGAGATGTTTTTGTTTACGCCGGCGGCAAGCGCGTAGGATTTGAGAATTCTTGAAACGCTGCGCGAAGTTATGCCGGTTTTTTTTGACCCGACAAAAATACGGGCGGTTCCGGGTTTGAAAGTGTCTCTGATTTCAAGATACCGCTTGAGTGCTTCGGCGGCTTTTGAGCCGAACGGAACCATTCTCTCCTTTCCGCCCTTGCCGAAAACCCTGACCAGAGATTGCTCAAAATCAATGTCTTCAACCTTGAGAGAAACAAGTTCGCTCACCCGAAGCCCTGAAGAATAAGCCAGTTCAAACATCGCGCGGTCTCTCAGCGCAAGCCGTCCGTCTTGAGGCTTCATCGCCCTTAAAAGAGCGTCAATCTCGTCCACCGAGAGAAAAGATGGAAGAGAACGGGCGCGTTTCGGAGATACCGCGCTTTTGGCGGGATTGCCGCTCGTTACTCCCTCAATATTGAGAAACCTGAAAAAAGTCCGCACGGCGGCGAGTTTTCTCACGGTTGAGGTTTTAGAATTGCGTTTATCAAAACGCTCCGCTATGTACCGGTTGATGTCTCTGACTTCAATCGCGGACAGTTTTAACCCGCTTTTGATGATGAAATCCGCGAACTGCCGGACATCGCTCATGTAGGCGCGAACGGTATTGGGGGAAAGGTTTCTCTCGTATTCAAGATAACTCCGGAAACCTTCCAAAAAACCCCTGACATCCTTTTTTTTCATCACTCTTATTTAATAGTTACCGCGCCCGGATTGTCCAGATAAATCCTCTTCGCTCCTATGTAGGTACTCTTGTAATAGGGTTTCGCAAGGTCCGAGATGATGACCTTTCCGCCCACGGAAGAAGCGTGTATGAACTTGCCGTCTTCAATGTAGATTCCGATGTGGGACGGGAACGGCCTGTCAGTTTCAAAGAAAACCAGATCTCCTTTCTGCAGACTGTCTTTTTTCAGCCAGCGTCCGTCTGCGTGTTTGTGCATCATTCTTACGGTTCTGGGCAGGTTGACGCCGAAATATGAAAAAACCCTTTTTACATAAGCCGAGCAGTCGATGCCGGTTTCGGGCGAGTTTCCGCCGTATTTATATGGCGCCCCCAGATAGTTTTTCGCGGTTTCTATGATGTTGTTGCGAATGCGCACGGGGTAGGAGTATTCAAAAGTGTCAACAACAATGTGCGAACCCGGCTGCCGCCAGTCCGCGTTTGAGGCGTTAAGTGTCTCAATCTCTTTCACATCCAAACCGAAAGCACGCGAGATTTCACTTTCCTTGTCACCAATTCCAACTCTGAAAACCACAAACCTTGAATGGATATCCGGATTGCCGTTGACAAGGAGTTTGCGCGATGTGAAAACTTTGTCTTTCTTCATTCTGTTCAGTTTTATTATGTTCCGGACGCTTGTTCCGTAAGCGGCGGCTATTGAAGAAACCGTTTCGCCCTCGGCGACCGTGTGAAGAGAAGCAACATCGTGCAGGGACAGCGGAACACTGAGAGTATCGCCTTTGTATATAACGTCGCCGTCTATGCTATTGGTCGATGAAAGCGCGTCCGCCGCAATTCCGAACCTGCGCGCTATGAGGTTCAGCGAGTCCCCCGGCATTATTGTGTAAGTGAACACAAAGGTATCAGTCTGTTTGTGCGCGCCGTCGCTTTGCTTTTGCCCGTCAAGCCCGCCGGTCAAGAAAAACCAGACCGCACCGGCACACAAAGCCGTAACCGCGAATACAGAAAATCTTTTCATTAGAAACCCACCCCCGTTTTCCATTTCTGATGGAATATTACAGGGCGGAATTATAGCAAAAACAAAACGGGAAAATAAAGACACATTCTTGGCAACGCCGGAAAAAAATCTAATCGCGAACGGAAAAATCCGCGCGCTCAAACTGCCCGGTTTCCTCGTTCAGATACCACAGGGTTGAATCCTTCAAGGAGCCCTTTTCTATTGACATTATAAGGTATCCCCAACCACCCCACGCTCTAACTCTATCTGTTTCCGAAGGACGCGCCGGGTGGTCGGGATGTGAATGGTATATGCCAACTATGTTCAAATTTTTCTCGCGCGCGGCGGTGTCCGCGGAGTTGAAAGACAAAGGGTCAAGTTCGTAGCGGTCATGCGCTCTTTCAGTGTTGAGGTTGCGGCATTCGGCGAATTCGCTCACCACGCCTCCATCTCCCATCATAACGCCGCACACCTCATCGGGATAACCCCGCTCGGCATGCTCTTTCATGCCTTCAAGGGCGTGTTTTGAAATTTCTACCACCAAAGTTTTTCGCTCAAATACCTGAATCCGCTGTCGGGAAGCACCGTTACAATAACCCCCGAAGTAATTTTGCGCGCCAACTCAAGCGCGCCGACAACCGCCGCGCCGCCCGAATGACCAATGAATATGCCCTCGGTTTTAACCATTTTCTCCATCATTGCGTAAGCGTCTTCGGTGGAAACAAACAGGGTTCCGTCAAAACCTTTCGGGTCGTATATTCCCGGCACTATTGAGGACTCAATATGCTTCAACCCTTCAAGCCCGTGAAGAACCTCGGCGGGCTCAATGGCAAACGTCCGCACTTGCGGGTTCAACTCTTTGAGCCGGCGCGAAACTCCCATAATCGTTCCACTTGTTCCAATGCCCGCGACAAAGTGCGTAACGCGTCCGCCCGTTTGCTCCCATATTTCGGGCGCGGTTGTTTCATAATGGGCCAGAGGGTTAAGCGGGTTGTTGTATTGATCGGGCATGAAGTATTTGTCCGGCGACTGCTGTTTGAGCCGGTGCGCAAACACTATCGCGCCGTCCGAGCCTTCAAGCGGGTCGGAATAAATTATTTTCGCGCCGAACGCCTCTATGGTTTTCTTTCTTTCAACATTGACGTTCTCAGGCGCGACTATCGTTACCGGAAATCCCAGAGCCGCTCCCGTCATCGCGTAGGCAATCGCCGTGTTGCCCGATGACGAGTCCATTATGGCAAGCCCGTTTTTCAACTTGCCGTCTTTTATGGCTTGTAAAACCATGCGGACTGCGGCGCGGTCTTTGACCGAACCGCCGGGATTAAGCCATTCGGCTTTCGCGTATATCTCAACGGAATCGGAGATGTCGTTTGAGATTTTGCTCAATCTCAAAAGAGGCGTTTCACCTACAAAATCAACAATTGACCGCGACACAGTCCCGGCGCCCGAGTTCTCAATGCCCGCCGCATGTCCCATATCAACCGCGCCGTATCCTGACCGTGTAAAACGAGTCCTCTTTGTTTATTTCCAGAACCTTATGCCCTTCGCGTTCAATTGTGCGCGGCAGATTATCAATCGGCTCGCCTTCGCTCACGCGAACTTCCAAAATCCCGCCGGGCTGCATGCCTTTGAGTTTCATTTTTGTTTTAATGGAAGTCATCGGGCAAACCTCGCCCGTTATGTCTATGAACTTGTCCGCTTTTTCCGTCATCTTGAAAAACCGTCTCCGCCATGGGGAAAGTATCACAAAAAAATCAAAGATAAAAAGAGCACTGCGAACAGGCAACGCAACCGCTCAACCTTCGCGCGAAACAAACTCCGCGACAGATTCAAAAATCCCCGCGCCGTCATCTCCGCCGAGAACCTCATCACAGCACCTTTCCGGATGCGGCATCATTCCAAGCACATTTACCGCTCCGCAAATTCCGGCTATACCCGAAACCGAGCCGTTCGGGTTTGCTTCGGCGGTCACGTCACCGTCAGCCGAACAGTAGCGGAAAACAATCCGCCCTTTGCTCTCTATTTCCGCAATTTCATCTTCGCGGCAGAAAAAAGCCCCCTCGGCGTTGGCAACGGGAATTCTCAAAACCTCGCCTTTTTTGAAAGCCGAAGTGAAAGGCGTATTAATGTTTTCAACGCGCACATGCGTCCAGTCGCAGACAAATTTCAAACTTGAATTGCGCACAAAAGCGCCCGAAAGCAGCCCGCATTCGGCAAGAATCTGAAACCCGTTGCAAATTCCAATCACAGGTTTGCCCGCACGCGCGAAACTTTTTACCTCTTCCATTATCGGGGAAAAAGACGCCATTACGCCCGTTCTCAAATAGTCGCCGTAGGAAAACCCTCCGGGGATTACAACGCAGTCAATTCCGCCGAGCGATGTTTCCTCGTGCCAAACTTTCACACTTCCGTGCCCCAAACTTCTGACCGCGCGCGCGCAATCCTCATCGCAGTTTGAGCCCGGAAAAACAACAACCCCGAACTCAGCCATCGCCCCGCGCCTCAGCAACCTCTACTGAAAAAACCTCTATGACCGGATTGGCAAGGATCTCGGAACACATCCGGTCAGCTAACTCGCGCGCGGATTTCTCATCGGAACACCCCACCCTCAACTCTATAAGTTTGCCCACGGTCGCGGACATAACATCGCTGAAACCGAGTTTTCCAAGCGCGGAAAGCACGGTTTTGCCTTGAGGGTCAAGCACGCCCTTTGCGGGGCGAATCTCAATTTTCACATCAAAACTTTTCACTTCAGGTCTTCGCGCCCTTAGTGGGAATCACAGACGCCCCGCCCGCTATCTCAAATGACAGTCTCTCAAGATCGTCCGGGGATGAGTATTGAATCACAATGCTGCCTTTTTCCCTGCCGCCTTTGATGCTCACTTTCGCGCCAAGAGCCTCGCGCATTGAACGCTCCGCGCGCTTGAGATATATGTCGGGTTGCGAAGCGGCGGACCGGTTTGATGAACCGCCCGAAGAGGAAGAGCCGGAAGCGTTGATTGTTTTTACAAGTTGTTCGGTCTGCCGCACGGATAAACCGCCCGACACAATTCTCTCGACAACTGCGCCTTCATCCGCGGCGAACTTAAGCCCCAGAAGTGCTCTTGCGTGCCCCGTTGAAATCCCGCCGGACACAAGCGCCTCGCAGGATGCGTCCGAAAGTTTCAAAATCCGCAACGAGTTCGTAATCGCCGCCCTGCTTTTGCCGACCCGCTTTGACATATCTTCGTGCGTCAAACCATACTCCGATATGAGCTGCTCATACGCGAGCGCCTCTTCAACAGGATTAAGATCTTCACGCTGAATGTTTTCAATCAGAGCCATCTCAAGCGATTCGCCGTCTGCAAGGTCGCGCACAATTACCGGAACCTCGTGAACGCCCGCTTTCTGTGCCGCGCGCCACCTTCTCTCTCCGGCGATTATCTCGTATGTGTTTCCGCTCTTGCGGACAATCAACGGCTGAATCAAGCCCTTTTCCCTGATTGAAACCGCAAGTTCGTCAAGCGCGGCGGAATTGAACTCAGTTCTCGGCTGTGTCGCGCCGGGCTTGAGCCGGACGGTCGGCACTGTCATGTAAACGCCTTCCGAAACTTCACTCTCATCACCGATAAGCGCTTCAAGTCCTTTGCCAAGCGTGTTTTTCCTCATTTGGAACACCTCCGTTTTTCTTGATTATTTCCTCCGCGAGCGACATATAATCGCGCGCGCCTTGAGATTCGTTGTCATAAATCACAACCGGTTTGCCGTGACTCGGACATTCGGCGAGGCGGACATTTCTTGATATGACGGTGCTGAAAGTGTCATCGCCGAAATGGTTTCTTATTTCGCGGGCAACCGAATGGCATATGTTGTTTCTCGTGTCAAACATCGTCAGCAGATAGCCCTCAACCGAAAGCGCCGGGTTGATGCGTCTGCGCACCAGACCGATGGCGTTTTTTATGTGCGCAAGCCCTTCAAGCGCGTAATATTCGCACTGTATGGGAATTATTACCGAATCCGCCGCCGTGAGCGCGTTGACTGACAGAATGTTAAGCGAGGGCGCGCAGTCTATTATTATGTATTGGTAGGCGTCCGAAACTTCGCCGAGGGATTTTTTCAAAATATATTCCCTGCCTTCAAGGTTAAGCAGTTCAACCTCCGCACCCGTAAGATTGGCGTCCGAAGGTATAACATCAAACTTGTCGCCGAATGAGTCGGGATAGACCTTCCGTATGCAGTCCGTGAGAGATTCACCGCCGATTAGAACGCCGTAAACAGTTACGGCGGCCCCGTTTTCCACGGCGCGCTCAACGCCCACACCGCTTGATGAGTTGCCCTGAGGGTCGCAGTCCACAAGCAGAGTTTTCCGCCCCAACATGGCGAAACTCGCAGAAAGGTTGACGGCGGTCGTGGTTTTCCCCACTCCGCCCTTCTGGTTAACAATTCCTATGATTTTCGCCACAGGCGCAACCCTTGTGATTTGTGAAGAAGATTTTCCAATTCAAAAACGGTTTCAATCTTGCAATGCCTACTCCTGAATTATAGTCTTACGGGGCGGTTTTCTCAAATGAAACGGCAACCTGTTTTTTCCAAAACTCTTGAGATAGACGGCGGGGTTTGCGTAACCGCGCATGCGTGTCGGCGGGGTCTGCGAAGCGTTTCCGTCTCATTTAAAAAAAGTGCGGACGCGGATTTGAACGCTCCGCAACGCGAAATTTCTCCCGAAGTAATGAAAACCCTTGATGAATGCCTTGCGAAAGTGTCGTCCTGTTTCAAAGGCGAAAAACACTCGCCTTACTTAAACGGGGAAAACTCCGGAGATTTTGTGTTCCCCGAAGCGTCTGAATTCCGCGTCAAGGTGTGGAGAGAAATATCAAAAATTCCAGCCGGTCAGACACGTACTTACTCTGAAATTGCCGCCGCGCTCGGCGGAGAGAAATACCGCAGGGCGGTCGCCGGAGCGGTCGCGGCGAATGTTTTTCTCATAATGGTTCCGTGCCACAGAGTTGTCGGTAAAAAAGGGCTCGGCGGATTCAGCGGAGACGGGGGAGTTAAGATGAAAAAAATCCTTCTTACGATGGAATCGGGAGACGCAAACTGAACCCCGGAACGCCCGATAAAATTGTTTCTTCGCTTTTCGGTCTGGGATACGCGCCTTTCGCTCCGGGCACCCTCGGCACGGCGGGCGCGGCGGTTTTTTACGTGCTTTTTCTGTCGGATATGAGCACGGGAAGTTTCGCGCTTTTCTGGGCTGTTTTTACGCTTGCGTCCGTTTTTGTGTGCGGCAGAGCGGCGGAGGCTTTCGGTGAAAAAGACCCGCAGAAAATCGTCATGGACGAAGCGGCGGGATTTTTTACCGCAATGCTTGTGTCTTCGGGCGCGGTTGTTGAAATCGTTGCTGGATTTGCGCTTTTCAGAATTTTCGACATTGTAAAAATATATCCTTCGCGCCGAATTGAGAAGTTGCCCGGCGGATGGGGCATAGTTCTTGACGATGTTTACGCGGGACTGCTCGCCGCGGTAGCGGTCGGGGTACTGAGTTTTTTTGAGGTTTAGAGTGATTTGCCCGGCATAGAGTTCATTTCAATAGGAGACGAAGTTCTTTCGGGAACAACCGAAGACCGCAACTTTTCTTTCGCGGCCGGAGAGGTTGTTGCCGCCGGACTGTCTCCTCCGGTACGCAGAACATCCGTAAGAGACAATAAAAAAGAAATAAAAGACGCTTTGCGGCGCGCGGAACAATCCGGCTTTGTGATTGTGTGCGGCGGACTGGGGCCCACTCCCGATGATTTAACGGCGGCGTGCGCGGCGGACTTTTTCGGAGAGCCGCTCAAATCAAACCCCGAAGCACTTGAACACGTCAGAACCGCGCTCAAAAAAATGAAGCGGCGCGTCCTCGCATCTCACAAAAAACAGGCGATGATGCCCGAAAGCGCATGCGTAATTCCCAATTCCAAAGGCACTTCCGCAGGGTTTATGTGTGAGTCAAAGCGGGCGGTTTTTTATTTCCTTCCGGGTGTTCCCCGCGAATTCCAGGCAATGACAACCGGATTTGTCGTGCCGGACATACAAAAAAGAAGCGGCGCGGAGAAGCACTCGCTCAAAGCCGTCGGTGTTTTCGGCATTCCCGAATCCGAACTTGCTCGTAAGGTTGAAAAAATGAAGATAAAAAACGCGGACATCTCATACAGAATTGTGAGGGACTATGAGATTGAAGTACGGATTTCCCACGCGAGCGATCCCAAAATTGTCGGGAACGCGGCGGAAAAAATAAAAAAGCGACTGGGGAAAAACGTCTTTTCAGTTTCAGGCGCGACTCTTGCCGAAACGGTCGCGCAAATCCTTCTTGAGAAAAACCTCACGGTCTCCGTGGCGGAATCCTGCACGGCGGGCATCCTCGCGTCCAATCTGACGCAAACCGCCGGAAGTTCAAAATATTTCACCGGCGGAGTTATCCCCTATTCAAACCGCTCAAAAAGCGACCTGCTCGGGGTCGCCCAAGATGTGATTGAGAAAAAAGGCGCGGTCAGCGCCGAGGTCGCCCGCGCTATGGCGGCGGGGACTCAAAAGCGTTTCGACTCGGACATCGGAGTCGGAATAACAGGAATCGCGGGACCCGGAGGAGGCTCGTTTGAAAAGCCGGTGGGAACTGTTTACATTGCCACAATCGCGGGTAAATCTGTTGCGGACGCTGTTTGCGGAAAGTTTCAATTCACGGGAAGCCGAGACCGCGTGAGACGGCACTCGGTGGCGCGCGCGCTTTACATGATAATGGAAGCGGCTCAACCAAAAAATGGAGTAAAAAATGGCAAAAGAAAAAGTTGAATCTTCAAAACGTTCCGATTCGGTTGAAAAGGCGATTTCGCTGATTGAAAAACAGTTCGGCGAAGGCGCGATAATGACGCTCGGTGCGGGCGGCAAAGTGCCTGATATACAAGTGATTTCAACCGGATCAATCGGAATTAACATTGCGCTTGGAATCGGCGGGCTTCCAAGGGGAAGAGTTGTTGAGATATACGGCGCGGAATCATCGGGAAAAACAACCATTGCCATAGGCGCGGTCGCAGAATGTCAAAAAAGCGGTGGCACGGCGGCTTTTGTGGACGCCGAACACGCGCTTGACCCGCGCTACGCGGCGGCTTTGGGGGTCAAACTGAAAGATCTTCTTGTTTCACAGCCTGACAGCGGCGAGCAGGCGCTTGAAATCGTTGACACTCTTGTAAAAAGCGGCGCGGTTGATTTGATAGTGATTGACTCGGTTGCCGCGCTTGTGCCAAAAGCGGAGATAGACGGCGAAATGGGAGACTCTCACGTGGGACTTCAGGCGCGTCTGATGTCGCAGGCGTTGAGAAAACTTACGGGCAACGTCAACAAATCGGGCACGACCGTTCTTTTCATCAATCAAACAAGACAGAAAATCGGCGTTCCCGCATATATGAATCCCGAAACCACAACCGGAGGAATGGCTCTGCGCTTCTATTCATCCGTAAGAATGGACATTAGAAGAGTCGCGTCTGTCAAAGACAAAAACGAGAACATTACGGGAATTAAAGCGCGCGTGCGCGTTGTGAAAAACAAAGTCGCCCCGCCGTTCAGAGCGGCTGAGGTGGAGATAGTTTACGGCAAAGGCATTTCCAAATTCGGAGAACTTCTGGACATTGGAGCGCAATACGGCATCGTTGAACAGAAAGGCGCACATTACTCCTACGACGGAAAAAAACTCGGACAGGGTCGCCAAAAATCATTTGAGTTTCTGGCGGAAAACCTTCCGGTAGCCCGCGAAATCCGGAAGAAAATTCTGGAAAAAGCGGGAGTCAAAGATTCCTGAAAATGAAAATCCTCGCGATTGAGTCTTCCACGCATCTGGGAAGTATCGCTATCACGGACGGCGAAAAAACACTCGCGGAGCGTCCGGTTACAAAAAACGCCGAGGAACTCGTCCCGTCATTTGAAGAAATCCTGAAAAAAACCGCGACTTCAAAAAATGAAATCCGCGGTGTTGCGGTCTCCTCCGGACCGGGTTTTTTCACCTCGCTGAAGGTTGGCGCGGCGGCGGCAAAATCTTTCGCCTACGCTCTGAAAATCCCCATCGCTCCCGTTCCATCGCTTGATATACTCGCGGCAAGCGCGAAGTTTGAGCCCGGCACAACCGTGTGCGCGGCGATAAACGCGAGAAGCGGGCTGTTTTTCTGGGCGGTTTTCAGAGAAGAAAACGGAGGGTTCACGCGGCTTTGCCCCGACAGCGTAACAACACCGGACGAGATGAGAAAACATCTCGCGGAAATGGACGCGGGTTCGGTTCAGGGCGTTTTGCAGGAAGACGGTTCGGGCGGCGCGGATGAAATCGCGGACTTCACAATAGTCTCCTCAAAAGCGTCCGTGTGCGCCTCTTTGGGCTTACGTCTGATGGAGGAGGGGAAAACCGAAACGGCTTTTTCGTTCTCCCCGAACTACGTAAGGGAAAACTTGTATTCTTGACACTACCGCGCTCATAAACTACTTTTTTCCGCGTCTTGCGCAGGATTTCCCGAAAAATTCAAATCGGCAATATTGAAGTGGGCGGCGGCGCGTCTGTTTCGGTTCAGTCAATGACGAAAACCGACACGCGCGATGTTGCGGCGACTGTTGCTGAAATCCGGCGTCTTGAAGAAGCCGGATGCGACATTGTGCGCCTCGCCGTTCCCGATATGGACGCTGCAAACGCGCTTGGAAAAATAAAAGAACAAACAAAAATACCGCTTGTTTCCGACATCCATTTTGACCACAAACTCGCGCTGACCTCAATTGCGCAAGGCGTTGACGCGATGAGAATCAACCCCGGAAACATCGGTTCGGAACAAAAAATCAAAGAAGTCGTGAGCGCGTGTAAAGACCGGAACATTCCCATAAGAATAGGCGTGAATTCGGGCTCTCTTGAAAAAGATATATTGAAAAAACATGGCTCTCCCACGGCTCCCGCGCTTGCCGAAAGCGCAATGAGGCACGTTGAAATTCTTGAAAATCTCAACTTTCACGACATAAAAATCTCGGTGAAATCCACCGATGTAATACGCATGATAGAGGCGTATGAAATCATAGCGGAACAGACCGAATACGCGCTTCACCTCGGCGTTACCGAAGCGGGAACCCCGAATATGGGAACAATAAAATCCTCGGTCGGCATCGGCGCGCTGCTGGCAAAGGGAATCGGGGACACCATCCGCGTTTCGCTCACGGGAGACCCCGTTGATGAAGTAACGGTTGGCATAAACATCCTCAAATCAATAGGTATGAGAAAAAGCGGAGTTGAAATCATATCGTGCCCCGGCTGCGGACGGCTTGAAATAGATTTGATGAAACTCGTTAGCGATGTTGAAAAGCGCACGGGCGCGCTTTCATTGCCCAGACCCGTCAAGATTGCCATTCTCGGTTGCGTCGTGAACGGACCCGGCGAGGCAAGCGACGCGGACATCGGCATCGCCGGTGGGCGCGGCAAAGGAATGCTTTACAAAAACGGCAAACTCATCCGCTCTTTCAAAGAGTCTCAAATTGTTGACGAACTCATCAAAGAGATTGAGACCTACGCCGTATGAAACCGGCGCGGCGGGACACAGAACTTTGAGATTTTCCTCCTACTTCATACCGACCCTCAAGAACGACCCTTCGGACGCCGAAGTCGCGAGTCACAAACTTATGACGAGGGCGGGAATGATAAGAAAAGTCGCGGCGGGAATATACGACTATCTGCCGCTCGGCTTGCGTTCCATCAGAAAAATCGAGGAGATTGTGCGGGACGAAATGAACTCTTCGGGAGCGGTTGAGTTGCTCCTTCCCGCAGTCGCGCCCGCGGAATTATGGAAAAAAAGCGGCAGGTGGGACTACTACGGAAAAGAGCTTCTGCGCTTCAAAGACAGAGCCGAGCGTGATTTCTGCATCGGACCCACACACGAGGAAGTCATAACTGAAATCGCCGCGGCGACTCTGCGCTCATACAAAGACCTGCCCAAAAACCTCTACCAGATTCAGACAAAGTTCAGAGACGAAATCCGCCCGCGTTTCGGCGTGATGCGCGCGCGGGAATTTATAATGAAGGACTCTTACAGTTTTGATATCTCGGTTGAAGAGGCGAAAAAATCATACGAGAAAATGTATAAAGCCTACGGCAGAATTTTTGAACGGTGCGGACTTGATTTTCGCGCCGTAATCGCGGACACGGGCAGCATCGGAGGCAGTGAATCGCATGAGTTTATGGTGCTCGCGCAAAGCGGCGAGGACGTTGTGATGTCTTGCGAAAAGTGCGGTTACGCCGCAAACCTTGAACTCGCGGGCATTGCCAAAACCAAAAGCGCGCAAACAAAAAACAGTCCCGAACAAATCAAAGAAGTGGAAACGCCCGGAATGAAAACCGTTGAGGACGTGGCGAAGCTGCTCAAAACCAAGCCGTCAAATCTGATAAAAACCCTGATTGTGAAAACTGACGCCGGAACCGTTTCCGCCCTTGTTGGCGGCGACAGGGAACTCAGCCTGACAAAACTCAAAAAGTTTCTCGGCGCGCAAACCGCGGAACTCGCGAACAAGGAAGAAATTCTGCGCGTGTCGGGAGGCGCGGTCGGATTTTCGGGACCCGTGGAAATGAAGGAAAAAATTAACACGGTCGCGGACTTTTCAATCAAAGGCATGAGCGGCGCGGTCGTGGGCGCGAACAAAAAAGACTTTCACCTGATAAACGTCGCCGAGGGACGGGACTTTGAGCCCGACTCGTTTGCCGACATACATGTTGCCAAAAACGGAGACGGTTGCACGGAATGCAGCGGGGCGCTTTCGTCAATACGGGGCATAGAGGTCGGGCATGTGTTTCTGCTCGGAACAAAATACAGCGAGGCGATGGAGGCGACATTCACCGACAAAGACGGAAAGGAAAAACCGTTTGTGATGGGGTGCTACGGAATTGGCATAGGCAGAACCGTTGCCGCCGCGATAGAGCAGAACAACGACGGAAAATCAATGGTGTTTCCGCCCGCAATCGCGCCTTTTGAAATCGCCGTCATTCCGACAAGCATGGGAGACGAGCAGACCGTTTCGGTGGCGGAAAAGATTTACAACGGGCTTGTTAAGTCCGGCGCGGACGCCCTGATTGATGACAGGGACGAAAGCGCGGGCGTGAAATTCAAAGACTGCGAATTAACGGGCGCGCCGTTTCATGTTGTTGTGGGACCAAAAGGGCTCAAAGACGGAACGGTTGAAATCAAAAACCGCCTCACGGATAAAACTGAAAACATTGAAACCTCAAAAGCGGTTGACTTCTGCCGCAACCTGTCGCCTATGGCAAATCAACCTGCTTGACTTTTAGCCCCCCTGTCGCAATCTTTCTGCAACGAATGAGCAATGTTCAAATAACGCAATAAGATGGAGACAAATTCATGGATGACGTCAAATGCCCTGTGATGCACGGCGGCCTTACAGGCAATAAAACAACAGGCACTTCAAATAAGGACTGGTGGCCAAACCAGCTGAACCTGTCAATTCTGCACCAGCATGACAAAAAATCTAATCCTTATGCTGAGCAATTTGATTACAGAGAAACATTCAAGACGATTGACTATCAGGCGCTGAAACAGGATTTGCACAATCTGATGACAGATTCTCAAGACTGGTGGCCGGCTGATTACGGCCATTACGGCCCTTTCTTCATCCGTATGACATGGCACGCGGCGGGCACCTACAGAACAGGTGACGGCCGTGGTGGCGGCGGTACCGGAGCCCAGCGTTTCGCGCCTCTTAACTCATGGCCTGACAATGGCAATCTGGATAAGGCTCGTCGCCTGCTCTGGCCCGTTAAACAGAAATACGGCAACAAAATTTCATGGGCTGACTTGTTAATACTGGCGGGTAATGTCGCGATTGAATCAATGGGCGGAAAGACGTTCGGCTTTGGTGGTGGCCGGCCTGATATCTGGCATCCGGAAGAAGATATCCATTGGGGCGTGGAAACAGAATGGCTTGGTGACCGGCGTTATGGAGACACACGTCAGTCACTCGCCAACCCGCTGGCGGCTGTTCAGATGGGTCTTATCTATGTGAACCCGGAAGGTCCAAACGCAAACCCGGACCCGTTGTTGAGCGCGCAAGACGTGCGTGAGACGTTTGGGCTTATGGCGATGAATGATGAAGAAACTGTGGCGCTGGTCGCGGGCGGTCATACTTTTGGCAAGGCGCATGGCGCAGGCGACCCTGAACTGGTCGGCGCGGAACCTGAGGGCGCGCCGATTGAGCAAACGGGATTTGGATGGAAAAACGACCATGGCACAGGCACAGGTGTGGATACAACCACCTCCGGTATTGAAGGCCCGTGGACATCCAACCCGACACAGTGGGATAACGGCTATTTTGACATTCTGTTCAAATATGAATGGCAACTGACGAAAAGCCCCGCCGGCGCGCACATGTGGCAGCCGGTTGATATTGATGACGCGGATAAAGCGCCTCAGGTTGACGGTTCGGCAAATACCGTAACTCCGATGATGACAACAGCGGATATGGCTATGATCAAGGATCCCGCCTATCGCGAAATCTCAGAGCGATTCCACAAAAATCCTGATCAGCTTGCCGATGCTTTTGCCCGTGCATGGTTCAAATTGTTGCATCGTGATATGGGGCCAAAGGTACGTTATCTCGGTCCCGAAGTGCCTGCGGAGGAATTTATCTGGCAGGATCCTGTCCCGGCGGGCGCATCAGATTATGATGTTGCGTCTGTAAAAGACGCTATCAAAGCCGGCGGTTTGAACATCCCTGAAATGGTTGAAACTGCGTGGGCTTCCGCATCAACCTATCGTGGCTCTGATATGCGCGGTGGCGCCAATGGCGCGCGCATACGCCTTGCGCCGCAAAAAGACTGGGAGGCAAACAAGCCCGCACAGCTGGCTAAGGTATTGGGAGTTCTTGAGCCGATTGCGCGGGAACATGGCGCTTCGGTTGCCGATGTGATTGTGCTTGCGGGCTCAACAGCCATTGAAATGGCATCAGGAAAAGAGGTGCCGTTCACGGCGGGGCGCGGCGATGCCAGCCCGGAGCAGACAGATATTGAGTCATTTGCCGTGCTTGAGCCTCCGGCTGACGGCTTCAGAAACTACCTGCAAAAAAACTTCAGCGTATCACCGGAAGAGATGCTGCTTGATAAGGCACAGTTAATGGGACTGACAGCGCCTGAAATGACAGTGCTTGTCGGTGGTTTGCGCGCCCTTGGCATCACCACGGATGAACGCGGCGCATGGACAGGCGGCACATCTCTGGATAATGGCTGGTTCTCAACATTGCTTGATATGAGTGTTGAGTGGCAACCTACGGGCTCAAACAGCTATCAAGGTTCAGACAGAACATCAGGCGAGGCGGTACGCACCGCCAGCCGTGTTGATTTGGTGTTTGGCTCAAACTCTCAGCTACGCGCATTGGCTGAGTTATACGCGCAAAATGATAATCAGGACAAATTTGTCACAGATTTCATTAATGCTTGGGTCAAGGTTATGAATGCTGACCGTTTTGATATCGCATGATAGATTGAATTCGCTTTCTAAGAACGTTTAGGTCGTTTATTCCCAAGCCAGTCGTACCAATCAACCCAACCTTTGCCCTTGTATTTTCGGTCGGGTTTTGTAGGCATATCTTTTGGAAAATCTTTTGTCTTTGTATGCGCTACCCATTGCGTACTACTTTTGAGATTCAAACTCCGCGCATAATCCCGTGCTTTCTCAAAGGAGCGAACTTCTTTTTTGTGAACATTCCCAGTCCCAAGCCAATCACCCCAACTAATCCAACCTTTGTCCTTGTATTTTTGGCTGGGAACAACAGGGATGTCCTTTGGAAAATCTTTTGTCTTTGTATGTGCAAACCATTGATTTTGACTTTTGAGATTCAAACTCCGCGCATATTCACGTGCTTTCTCAAAGGAGCGAACTTCTTTTTTGTGAACATTCTCGGTCCCAAGCCAATCACCCCAACTAATCCAACCTTTGCCCTTGTATGTTTTGTAGGGAAGAACAGGAATGTCATCCCTTGGAAAATCTTTTGTCTTTGTATGTGCTACCCATTGATTCACATTTTTGAGATTTAAAGACCGCGCATATTTACGCGCTTCCTCAAAAGAACAATATTCTCTTAAGTGAGTAGCAACTGCTCCAGTCCCAAGCCAATCACCCATACTAACCCAACCTTTGCCCTTGTATTTTCGGTCGGGGTTTGCAGGAATATCTTTTGGAAAACTTTTTGTCTTTGTATGCGCTCGCCATTGCGTACTACTTTTGAGATTCAAACTCCGCGCATATTCACGTGCATCTTCAAAAGAACGATATTCTCTTAGGCGAGGAGCAACCGTTCCAGTCCCAAGCCAATCACCCCAACTAACCCAACCTTTGCCCTTGTATTTTTGGTCGGGGTTTGCAGGAATATCTTTTGGAAAACCTTTTGTCTTTGTATGCGCTCGCCATTGATTCGCATTTTTGAGATTCAAACTCCGCGCATAATCCCGTGCTTTCTCAAAGGAGCGAACTTCTTTTTTGTGAACATTCTCGGTCCCAAGCCAATCACCCCAACTAATCCAACCTTTGCCCTTGTAGATTTGGTTGGGAGCAACAGGAATGTCCTTTGGAAAATCTTTTGTCTTTGTATTTGCAAACCATTGATTCGCATTTTTGAGATTCAAACTCTGCGCATGCTTACGCGCTTCCTCAAAAGAACGATATTCCTTTAAATAATTAGCGATGTTGCCCGTCCCAAGCCAATCACCCCAACTAATCCAACCTTTGCCCTTGTATTTTTTGTAGGGAAGAACAGGAATGTCATTTGGAAAATCTTTTGTCTTTGTATGTGCAAACCATTGCGTACTACTTTTGAGATTCAAACTCCGCGCATATTCACGTGTATCTTCAAAAGAACGATATTCTCTTAAGTAAGAAGCAACTGTTCCAGTCCCAAGCCAATCACCCCAACTAATCCAACCTTTGCCCTTGTATTTTTTGTAGGGAAGAACAGGAATGTCATTTGGAAAATCTTTTGTCTTTGTATGTGCAAACCATTGCTTTTGACCTTTGAGATCCAAACTCCGCGCATACTTACGCGCATCTTCAAAAGAACGATATTCTCTTAAGTAAGTAGCAACTGTTCCAGTCCCAAGCCAATCACCCACACCAATCCAACCTTTGCCCCTGTATTTTTGGGAGGGATTAACAGGAATGTCCTTCGGAAAATCAGGTGTCTTTGTATGAGCTCGCCATTCCGATTCACCTTTCAAACCCAAAGACCGCGCATATTTCCGTGCTTCTTCAAAACCTCTCCAGTTTACTTTTGCAACCTTATGCCAAATTCTGGTCTCAACGGCTTTTGAAAACTCATTAAAATTGATATTAATTCCAACTGGAACATCGCCGTTTATGGAAACAATTTTTCCGCCCCTGTTTTTTCTGCCTTCGGTAACCGCCCTGAAATAGTCTTTTATCCTTTCGTCCTGCGTTGACATTGCGGTAATCTGGGCGGCGATTTTCTTAAAAGGCGTGCTTTCCGCAAACTCTTCAAAATCCATTCCGTCCGGCACAACAATCGGCAGAAGTATGTATCCCTTCTTTTTTCCCTCCGCCGGACGCATCGCCCTGCCCGCCGCTTGAACAATATCCACAACGCTCTGTTTCGGGTCGGCAAACAAAACGCAGTCAATCGCGGGAATATCAACCCCTTCGGTTAAACATCTCGCATTTGTTATGAGAGACCGTGTGGATTTTTCAAAATCCCGCATAACTTTCGTTCTCTCGCCCGTGGAAAGCGCGCTTGAAATATGAAAATTTTCAATTCCGGTTCGTATAACGCTCAACTTTGAAAGTTCGTTCTGCTGGGATTCAAAATCTTTCGCCGCCGCAATGCTTTTGTGAAAAGAAACCGCGTGCTTGATTTTGTGTTCACTGAAAACTTTTCCAAGGGCAACTCCCGCCGCAAGAGAAGCGGACTCACGGGTTTTACGCTGTCGCAAGACATTTTCGTCTTTTACAAGTTTGTTGTTTTTGATAATTTCGCGGACTTCCGCGTCCGTAACAAAAATCGTGAGAATTTCGTAGTCGCAAATAATGCCGTCATCAATGGCTTCTTTGAAAGTGAGTTGATAAAAGCACGAGCCGTAAATCTTTTCATCATCCATTGACAGAACTTCATCGTTTTTTCCGTGAAGAACCCTCTCCGTTGCGGTCATAAAAAGACGGTTTTTGACCTTAATTTTCCGGTCGTCCGGCAGGGTGGCAAAAGCGGAACTCTTTTCCCCGACTGTTTTGTGCGCTTCGTCCAGAATGCAAAGATCAATCACGCACCCGCTTTCCCGCGCCGCTTTCGCAAGACGCGGACTGCTTTGATAGGTTGTAAAAATCACCTTCGGCTCAGATGAGCGTTTTTTCAGAAAAGCCGCTATCTCGCCCGCGTCCGTTGTGGTGGGAATGCCCATTTCGTATGTGCTGGACACAAAACTGTCCGTGCTTTTCCCAACAGTTTCATCACTGCAAACGCAAAGCCAATCCGGCATTTTCCCGTGCGCAAGATATTCGCGCGTCCAGTCTCCAACGCTCTGTTTTATCAACATAAGACTCGGCACGGCTAAAACCGTTGTCTGTGCTTTGAGGGATTGAGCCGCCCAGAAAGCCGTAAGACTTTTGCCGGAAGCGCAGGGCATAATCATTCTTCCGCGCGGGTTTTGCCCTTTCAGGTAGTGTTTGCGGATTTTGTCCAAGGCGGTTTTCTGGTGAGGTCTCGGCTCGCGTTTGGAGGGTTTGTGTGTTTTGTTCGCACTTTGAGCGCGGATTGCGGCCCACTCATCAGGCGTCAATTCAAGCCATCTGGAAAGTCCTATCTCCACAACATTGCCGAGCAGTTCCTTTTTCTTTACGGGTTTCTGCGTTGTGTGCGCAACAACACCGAGCGTTATGTTTTTGCAGTATGAAAAAGACAGCTGGGAAAATGTTGATAAATCTTTTCTGGTCAGGGCGGTTTCCGTGTCAGACCTGTATTTCGCCTGTATGGCCCAGAACTCTCCGTTGCGGGTTTTGGCAATCAGGTCTATTCCTTCATCGGTTGAGGGAAGATTAAGTTTTCCGGCAACTTCGGGCGGAATATCGGCAAGACGCCAGACATCCGAAAGTTTTGTTTGGTATTCGGGGCAAACGGTCAGATACAACCGGACAAGTTCTTCAAAAAGGTCACCTTTTTCTTTCGTGGTTTTCAGTTTGTCCGCATACGAAACAAACTCCCGCCAACTTGAACATTTACTCAGGAATGAGCGGTGAAGCATTCAGGCACTTAAACATCCAGATTAACAACTTTGAGCGCGTTCTGCTCAATGAATTCACGGCGCGGTTCAACCTCATCACCCATAAGGGTCTGGAACATCAACTCCGCTCCTTCGGCGTCTTCAAGCGTAACCTTTCTGAGCGTGTAGGTTTCAGGGTTCATTGTGGTCTCCCACAACTGCTCGGGGTTCATCTCACCAAGACCTTTGTATCTCTGAATGAACAGCCCCTTTTTACCGCGCTCCAGAATGAAATCAGACACTTCGGAGAAGTTTTCAAACAACCGCTCGCCTTCGGGGTTTTCCACCGTGTAGGGACTTTGCCCGACCGATTTGACCAAATCGGAAAGTTTGGCAAGGTCTGAAAATTCAGGAGAAGAAACAAGCGCGTGGTCAATTTCCGTGCGCGCGACCGCGCCGCTTTCCTTGAAGTTATAGGAAATTTTCAGCGGCGCGGCGTTGCCCGCCTCATCGCTTTCGCCCTCTTCTATCATCCAGTCAAGTTCCTCTATTTCGGAACACTTTGCGGAGATTTGCTTCTTCACGGCTTCAAGACTTTTATCCAGCCGTTTCTCATTGCCCGGCATCAAATCTTCTCTTTTGAAATCGGGAAGAGACGCGAACGCTTCAACAATCTTTGGATGAGCGCCTTTGGTGGAAATTGCTTCAAGGCATCTGCCGTAGCGGATTGTGTTTCTGATGAAATCCTCCAACTTCGCGGACTTCAAGGTTTTTGCAGTGCCGTTGCCGCCGGTTTTGAGCGAACAACCCTCAATGCCGAGTCCGAGCATGTGCGTTTCGTATTCGGCGTCATCTTTCAAATAACGGTCGGTTTTTCCCTTGCGCACCCGGTAAAGCGGCGGCTGCGCAATGTAGAGATACCCTCTGTCTATAACCTCTCTGAACTCGCGGTAGAAAAGCGTGAGCAGAAGCGTCCTTATGTGCGAGCCGTCAACATCTGCGTCCGTCATGAGAATGACTTTGTGGTAGCGGATTTTTGAAACATCAAAATCCTCTTCGCCCACACCCGTGCCGAGAACGCTTATGATTGTGCGGATTTCCTCGTTTCCGAGCATCTTGTCCAGACGCGCCTTTTCAACATTCAGGATTTTCCCCTTGAGCGGAAGAACGGCTTGGTCAAGCCGGGAGCGCGCCTGTTTTGCCGAGCCGCCGGCAGACTCTCCCTCAACTATGAAAAGCTCGCAACGAGACGGATCTTTTTCCTGACAGTCGGCAAGTTTGCCCGGAAGCGAGCCGGATTCCAGTGCGCTTTTGCGCCGTGTAAGTTCCCTTGCTTTGCGCGCCGCGTCTCTGGCGCGCGCTGCGTCAACCGCTTTGCCAACCACGCGTTTTGCTATCTGCGGGTTCTGCTCAAAAAAAGCGCTCAACTTTTCATTGAGAAGCGTTTCCACTATTCCCTTCACGGAGGTATTGCCGAGTTTTGTTTTCGTCTGCCCTTCAAATTTGGGGTCGGGCAGTTTCACGCTTACAACCGCGGTCAGCCCTTCGCGCACGTCATCACCGGTCAGTTGAACTTTGATGTTTTTGAGCAAACCCTTGTCTTCGGCGTATTTGTTGATTGTGCGGGTCAGCGCGCCTCTGAATCCGGCAAGGTGGGTGCCGCCTTCAATGTTGTTGATGTTGTTCGCGTAGCACAGAACGTTTTCCCTGTAAGTGTCGTTATACTGAAACGCTATCTCCACCATAGTGTCGGACTTTTCGCCGTCAACGTGAATCACTTCGGGGTGAAGCGGGCGGACACGCTCATTCATCTCGGCGACAAACGCGCTTATTCCGCCTTCGTAAACAAACTCCTGATTCTTGGACGTTCTCTCATCGGAAAGATGCATGCGGAGTCCGCTGTTGAGAAAAGCCAGCTCCCTGATTCTGTGCGCGACTGTGTCGTAGGAAAAATCGCTTATCTCAAAAATCGTGGAGTCCGGCTTGAAGGTAATGGAAGTGCCGTTTAATTTTGTGGTTCCGTCGCTTTCAAGTTCCGTTACGGCTTTGCCTTTTTCGTATCTCTGCTTCCAAATCTTGCCGTCCCGCTGTATCTCAAGTTCAAGAAACTCCGAAAGCGCGTTCACAACAGTAACGCCAACCCCGTGAAGCCCGCCGGAAACCTTGTAAACCTTGCCGTCAAACTTCCCTCCGGCGTGCAACATCGTCATAACCACTTCAACGCCCGATTTGCCGGTCTTTTCGTGCTTATCAACGGGAATTCCCCTGCCGTTGTCTGAAATCGTTATTGAACCGTCAGAATGAATAACGGTTTTTACCTCCGTGCAAAAACCCGCGAGCGCCTCATCAACGCTGTTGTCAACAACCTCAAAAACAAGATGGTGAAAACCTCTCGTGCTCGTGTCTCCGATATACATATCGGGACGCTTGCGAACCGCTTCAAGCCCCGGAAGAACCTTAATCTGTTCCGATGTGTAACCGTCATTTTTTAGTGCGGAATCTGCGCTCAATTTAAACCTCCGAAGGTATGTTTGTCAGTTGATAAAAACAGGATTTAAAACCTTTCAAACTATACCAAAAACCACCTGTCCTGTCCACAGGAGAAAAATGGCTTTCAATACTGTAAATACTAATCGTAAACAGGTTTCAGGAAGCCGCCGAATCCGCTCCCGCAAGCGGCAATTCAGCAACCTTTCCCTCGCATCCGTTTCCGGTCTTTACCGCCGCTCCGGACTCGCCGTGTTCGCGCCTTATATATCCCAGCGCGACCGCACCGAAATCCGGCGAAAATCCCGATGACGTTATTCGCCCGACCGGCGCACCTTCGTGAGAAAAAATCTCTCCGGGTTCGGGGGGCTGCCCGTCAAACAGAAATCCCGAAAAACGCCGGTTTATCCTGCCTCTCCAGTGCGCTCTTGCCACAATTTCCTGCCCCACATAGCACCCCTTGTCAAAAGATATGGCGTTTTCAAGCCCTGTTTCAGGCGCGATTACGGATTCGTCCATATCTTTTCCGTATTCGGGAACTCCCGCCTCAATTCTGAGAATGTCTAACGTTTGCGCGCTTGCCGGCAAGACGCCGCCGGATGCGAACTGTTTTTCAATTTCCGCTATAACTCCGGGGTTGTCCGACTCAATGTCAAAACCTTTAAGTCCCGTTCTGTCGCATCGCGCCGCCCAAACCGCTTCATCCGTCTCAAAATGGTCAAACGGCTTCATCGTTTTTACTTCCCGCCCCAAAACCACAGGCGCCGCATCGTCCGCGGACAGTCCCGCGATGTGAACGAGATTGCGTGTTTTCCTCTCAATCTCAACCCTGTATGACAGTTTCAGTTCGTCCATAAGGGTTTGCATCCGCGCGGCAACGGCAGGGTCGGCTATGTCAATCAGCGTTACGCCGTCCGCCATAAAAAGATTCATATCGCACAGAACCCTGCCCTTGCGGTTCAACATCAGAGAGTAAACGCCCTGCCCGGCGACTGGCTTCAAAACATCATTTGTGAGAACGCCCTGAAGAAATTTGAGATGGTCTTTGCCTTTGATAACAAGTTTGCCCGCGCCGGAAAGGTTGAACATCACGCAACCGTTGCGCGCGCGGCGGTACTCTTCATTGAGTTTTTTGTTATTTCCGCAGATGAAAATATAATACACGAGTTTTCCGCACGGACTGTTCAATGGAAAAGCACAAAAAAGTAGTGATAATGGGCTCCGGCCCCGCAGGTCTCACGGCGGCGCTTTACACGGCACGCGCGAACCTTTCGCCGCTTGTTTTTGAAGGATTTGAAGCGGGCGGACAACTGACGCTCACAACCGATGTTGAAAACTTTCCGGGCTTTCCGCAAGGCGTGATGGGTCCGGAACTTATGGACTCAATGAGAAAACAGGCGCAACGTTTCGGCGCCGAGTGCGTGAACGAGGAAATTTCAAGCGCCGACCTTTCGTCCCACCCCTTCAAAATAACAACCTCTTCCGGCAAAGACATAACGGCGGACACTCTTATAGTCTGTTCGGGCGCGAGCGCGAGAATGCTGGGGCTGGAATCGGAGAAAAAACTTCTCGGACGCGGCGTTTCCACCTGCGCCACTTGTGACGGCTTCTTTTTCAAAGACAAGGAAATTGTTGTAGTAGGCGGCGGCGACAGCGCAATGGAGGAAGCGAATTTCCTTACAAAGTTCGCTTCAAAAGTTACCGTTATTCACAGGCGCGACACACTGCGCGCGTCAAAAATAATGCAGAAGCGCGCGCTTGATAATCCGAAGATTGATTTTATTTGGGACTCGGAGGTTGAAGAGGTCAGGGGTTCCGAAGAAGCGGGGGTTACGGGCGTTGTTTTGAAAAACCTCAAAACCGGCGATACATCGGAAAAACCGTGCGAGGGAATGTTTGTCGCAATCGGGCACAACCCCAACACCGGAATTTTCAACGGCGCGCTTGACATGGACGGGGACGGCTATCTGATAACAAAACCCGGTACAACGGAGATGAACATCCCGGGTATTTTCGCCGCGGGAGACGTGCAGGACAAACGTTATAAACAGGCAATCACCGCCGCGGGTTCCGGCTGCGCCGCCGCGCTTGACGCCGAGAGGTTTTTGGAAGAGCTGGGGAAATAGACTTTTACAACCGGGCAAAAGCTGAAAACCGATTCAATTCTCTCTTTCTTAATTGCAAAAACCCCACCCTTTCAGTAACATAAAACCCCATGGGCTCAATAGGCATAACCGAACTTGTAATAGTTCTTGTAATCGTTCTTCTGGTTTTCGGTCCGGGGCGGCTCGGTTCAATCGGTTCCGCGCTTGGAAAGGGAATCAGGAATTTCCGCAGTTCGCTTGAAGGAGACGATTCCTCAGACGACAACGACGAAAATAAGGGTTCGGGCGGCACGGAATTCCGCGCTCCCAAAAACTGAAATAGCGCGAACGGCTATTCCGCCATTTCCGCAAGTTCCACAAGAACACCGTTCATCGCCTTGGGATGAACAAAAGCCACTTTTGAGTTGTAAGCGCCCACGCGCGGGGTTTCGTCTATGAGGCGGACGCCCTGATTTTTCAATTCCGCAAGCGATTTTTCAATGTCATCCACAAAAAAGCAGATGTGATGAATTCCCTCACCTTTTGTTTCAAGAAACTTATGTATCGGAGAATCCTCTCCGGTGGGTTCCAGCAGTTCAATCGCCGTGCCTTCTCCGCTTTGCGGCTGAAGCATTGACGCCCTGACGCCCTGCTCGGCGACCTCCTCCCTGTGGGTTATTTTAAGCCCCATAACCATTTCATAAAGTTTTTCGGACTCTTTAAGATTCTTCACGGCAATCGCTATGTGGTAAAGACTGCCGTTTTCATTAGATTTCATTTATTGCTTCCCCCGTCATTGTATCGCTCAATGCCTTTCTCAAACCTGTCTTTGTCAATTATGAACATGTGATTTCTGCCGGACGCAATTGTCTGCCCGCGGTCGGACGCTTCAACGCTGAAAATCACCTGACGGTCTTTAACCTCAACAATGCGCGTTGTGAGTTTCACGCGTGTGCCCACGGGAACCGCGCCGAAGTGGCTCATCTCAACCTTGATGCTCACAACCATTTCATTTGAGCCGAGAAACGGCGCCATAACATCCGCGCACGCGCTCTGCATAATCCCTATCAGAGACGCCGTGGACAAAACCCTCGGCGCTTTTTCATGAAACCTGTCCGCCGCCATTGAGGAATCAGTCTCAACCTCTTTCTTAACGAACATCCCCCCTTCAAGTCTTGCAACAGTCAAACCTTCCATTCCCCCTTCACGGTAAAATTGTCAATACTTTCATCGATTTCTTCACACAAAATGCTCACGCCCTTGCGCTCAAACCGTTCAAACAGTTCACTTTCAACACACTTTATTGTATGGATGATGTCTTTGTGAGCGCGCACCCGTATCTCGCCGCCGCGCGCAAGAAGATTGTGCTGTTCTATCTCCCTGATGATTTCGTAGCAAACCGTTTCTTTTGACTTCACAAGCCCCGTCCCGTCGCAAATTTCGCACTGGTCGGAAAGTGTTTTTGCCACACTTTCGCGCGACCGTTTGCGTGTGAGGTGCAGAACGCAGAACTCTGAAATCTCTGAAATCGTGTGGCTTGTTCTGTCTTTTCTCATCTCGTCTTCAAAGGTCTTACACACCTTTTTCATATCAGAAAATCCCATATCTATAAAGTCTATGACTATAATTCCGACCAGATTGCGCAGCCGTATCTGGCGCGCCGCTTCGGCTGCCGCTTCAAGATTTGTCCGTAGCAACGTTCCCCCGCCCCTGCTGGTTCCCGCGCCCGTGTTCACATCAATCACGGTGAGGCCCTCGGCTTCCTCAATAATCATGTCTCCTCCGGAACGGAGTTGAATTTTCCGCTTGTAGAGGTTTTCAATCTCCTGCTCAATTCCAAAATCTCTGAACAGCGGGGAGTCCGAAGAATGGTATCCAATTGACACCGGTTCACCCGGAAAGTTTTCGTCAATATAGCGGTTGATTTCAAGCAGAATGTCCCAATCGTCCGCGATTATCTCATCGTTTGGAGACGCAAAATCCCTTACCGCGCTCAAGAAAGTGGGCGGCTCTTCGTAAAGAAGAGACGGAGACGGTTTTATGTGCGATGTCTGAACAATGTTCTCCCACTGACTCTGCAGAGATTTCACCTCCGCCTCAATCAGGGAGGCGTCTTTGTCAATAGATGCGGTGCGGGCAATCAGCCCCATGTTTTGCGGGCGGAGTTTCTCAAGTGTTTTACCGACATCACGCCTTTCAACTCCGTGACCAATTTTCTTTGACACGGCGGTTTTGTCCGAATCGGTTGAAAGAATCACATACTTGCCCACAAGCGTAACGCGCGCCTTCATTCTCGGTCCCTTGCCCGACACCGGCTCTTTGACCGCCTGCACAATGATGTCCTGCCCTTCGGAAACGGGACTTGTCTGCTCTCTTCGGTTAAAAGTTCCGTCTTCGGAACGCATGTCCTTCCACGAAACAATGCCGGCTTTTTCCATTCCTATGTCAACAAAAGACGCCTTGATTCCGGAAATTACATTCAAAACCTTCGCCTTGTATATGTTGCCTGAAATGCGCGAACTGGAATCGCGCTCCACCTGAAGTTCGGCGAGCACGCCGTTTTCAATCACCGCTATGCGAATCTCTCCAAAAGTGCGACTGATTAATATCTGTTTTTTCATTTTCCCGCCTTTGTGATAAGAGCGGCTATTTTTGTAGCCCCGTCCGGTATCGTGACCCCGCCCTCCAGAACGGCGGAAACAATGCCGGCTCCGCTCGCGCCGTCTTTCAAGGTGTCTTCGGCAAGCGAGCCGAGAATGCCCTTAACTTCATCCATAAGATCTTTTCTGGTTCGCACGAACCGTTTTTCTTCCAGAAACCCGCTTTTTCTAAGGAAATCGCCGTGTTTTTCAATCTGCAAAGCGAGTTCGCTCACGCCTTTGCCCGAAGTGGCTTTCGTCAAAAGCACCGGAATGCTCCAGTCGCCCCTTGATGCCCTTATGGAGAGAGTTCCGCTAATCTCCGCCGCGAGGGATTCGGCGTTTTTTCTGTCGGATTTGTTAACCACAAACACATCGCCAATCTCCATTATTCCGGCTTTCATAGTCTGTATTGAGTCGCCTGATTCCGGAACCAGAACTACAACCACAGTGTCCGCTACGCCCGCAATGTCAAGCTCACTCTGCCCCACACCAACGGTTTCAACCAGCACGCATCCCGCACCGAAAGCGCTCATAAGCCGTATGATGTCTCCGGTAGCGCGCGAAAGCCCGCCCAGAGAGCCGCGCGAACCGAGGCTTCTGATAAAAACCCCTTCGTCATTGGAATGGCTGCCCATGCGCACCCTGTCTCCAAGAAGCGCGCCGCCCGTGAACGGGCTGGAGGGATCTATCGCGATAACGCCGACCTTTGTTCCACGCGCGCGGAATTTTTCCACAAGTTTGTCCGCTAACGTGCTTTTCCCCGCTCCGGGGGGGCCCGTTATTCCAATAACCGACGGGGTGGCTTTCAGGGCTTTGCTTCCCGAGAGAAGTTCAATCGTGTTTATTCTGCCGCCTTCGGCAAGGCTTATCAGGCGGGCGAGAGCGCCTCTGCCGCCGCCAAGCATCTCTTTTACAAGTTCTTCGGGATTTGTTGAAAGGGCCATTACAAAGGTCTGTTCTTCCCCTTTTTTATCAGTATATCAAAATGCTTTTTCAAAACCGGCGTTACCGAAAGCCTGCTCTGTTTTACAATATGCATCTCTTTGAGCGCGGGGTCTGTCTTAATATCCTTGAGCCCGACCGGATGTTCAAGAACGGAGTCCGGCTCCATGTCAACCACAACCCATCTTTCATCATCGGTTGTGGGGTCCTGACAACTCTCTTTGACCACCTTCGCGACCCCGACAATTTCAAGCCCCTTGTTGCTGTGATAAAAAAGCGCGAGGTCTCCCGCCTTCATCGCCGCAAGGTTGTTGCGTGCCTGATAGTTGCGCACCCCGTCCCAATACGTGCGCCCGTCCCTCACAAAATCTTCCCATGAATATTTGAAAGGTTCGGACTTGACGAGCCAATAATTCATCCGCCGAAATATATCCGCTTGAATGAGCGGTTGAAAACATTAAACTGCGCGCACAATGTTGGGACTGCCGAGCCGTTTGAGTGTATATTAGCCGTTTAAGATGGTTGTAATTCCCGCCATAGACATCAAAGAAGGTAAGTGTGTTCGCCTTGTGAAGGGAGAAGCGGATTCCGAAACGGTTTTCTCGGACGACCCCGTTTCAGTTGCCCGGCGCTGGGAGGATTGCGGCGCGGAGGTCATACATGTTGTGGACTTGGACGGCGCGTTTACCGGAGCCCCGGTAAATCACAAACTGATAGAGGAAATCACCGGAGCCGTATCGTGCGGGGTTCAGGCGGGAGGCGGGATACGCACGCTTGAGACGGTAAGAATGTATCTTTCGTGCGGCATACAAACGGTCATACTTGGCACCGCCGCACTTGAAAAAACCGATTTTCTCAAAAGCGCGTGCTCGGAATTTCCGAGGCAAATCGCAGTCGCTCTGGACACGCGCGGAGAGATGGTCGCGGTAAAAGGATGGACTGAAGATTCGGGAATGACAGCCGCGAGCGCGGCGGCGGCGCTCAAGGATTCGGGCGTTAGTATGGTGATTAAAACCGATATTGACCGGGACGGCACGCTGAGCGGACTTGACCTCGGACGGCTGGAGAGTTTTCTCACGGCGTGCAACATTCCGGTTGTGGCTTCGGGCGGAGTGTCGCGCCCCGAAGACATAGAAAAACTGTTGCCTTTTCAGAAATCAGGATTGCGCGGCGTCATTGTCGGCAGAGCGGCTTATTCGGGCGGAGTTGACATTAAAAGTGCGATACGGAGGTTTTCCTGATTGGTCGCCAAACGCATAATTCCGTGTCTTGACGTCAAAGACGGCAGGGTTGTGAAAGGTGTTCAGTTTGTGGAGTTGAAAGACGCCGGAGACCCCGCCGAGTGCGCGGTGCGGTATTCAGAGGAAGGGGCGGACGAAATAGCTTTCCTTGACATAACCGCCTCACACGAGCGCAGAAAAACCATTATTGAAATTGTTGAAAAAACCGCCGCGAATATTTTTGTTCCGCTTTCGGTGGGAGGCGGAATTTCAACATCGCAAGATGTCCGCGCTCTGCTTCTCGCCGGAGCGGACAAGGTCGTCATCAACACCGCCGCGGTTGAGAACCCGGAAATCGTTGAAGACGCCGCGGGAAAATTCGGAAGTCAGTGCGTTGTGGTCGCCATTGACGCGCGGCACGGCGATGGGGATTCGTGGGAGGTTTTTACGCACGGAGGAAGAAAAGCGACCGGAAAAGACGCCGTAAAATGGGCGCGGGAAATGGAAAAAACGGGCGCGGGAGAGATTTTGCTCACCAGCATGGACAGAGACGGCACGCGCGAGGGCTACGACATCGCGCTCACAAAAGCCGTTTGCGAAACCGTTTCAATTCCCGTTATTGCTTCGGGCGGAGTGGGAACGCTTGAACATTTTGTTGAGGGCGCGCGGGACGGCGGCGCGGACGCGCTTCTCGCCGCTTCGGTTTTCCATTACGGGGATTTGGGCATAATGGAAACAAAACGCCATCTCGCTTTAAAAGGGGTGGAGGTAAGAACATGACAAAAAACAAAACAATCAGGGAGCAGTTTCAGAAAACGGAAAAACTTGTTCTTTCACCTCACGCGACTTTGAGTTCGGAATCAAAAGGCAGAGCCCGGCCCGAAGACGAATGCTCAATCAGAAACCCTTTCCAGCGCGACAGAGACCGCATTGTTCATTCAAAATCATTCCGCAGAATGAAACATAAAACACAGGTGTTTCTTTCGCCGACAAACGACCATTACAGAACACGGCTGACCCACGTCATAGAGGTTTCGCAGATAGCACGCACGATAGCGCGGGCGCTCTTTCTCAATGAAGACCTGACCGAAGCCATCGCGCTCGGGCACGACCTCGGGCACACCCCTTTCGGGCATGCGGGAGAGAGGGCTCTGAATGAGGTTGTTCCGGACGGCTTTTTCCATGTGAAGCAGAGTGTTCGGGTCGTTGAGTGTCTTGAAAACAACGGCAAGGGACTCAATTTGACATACGAGGTTATTGACGGAATAACAAAACACTCAAAAGGCCGCGGTCCCATAGATGGAGGGGGAAATGCTCCCGAAACGCTTGAGGGGCAGGTGGTGCGGATTTCCGATTTAATTGCCTACGCCAACCACGACATAGATGACGCCTTACGGTCCGAGATTATTAAGGAAAAAGATTTGCCGCACAAACACATCAAGATTATCGGCAAAAACTGCTCTGAACGGCTGGACAGAATGGTGCGCGACATAGTTTCACAGACAACCCTCAAAAACTACGAAAAAATCTCAATCAGCCCGGAGATTGAAGAGGCAATAGCGGGAATAAGGGAATACCTGTTCAACCATGTTTATCTTGCGGGTGCGGTCAATTTTGAAGCGGAAAGAGCCGTTAAAATGGTGAAGTTGCTTTACAGGTATTTCTGCGATAACAAAAGCGAGGCGGAAAAGCGCGGAGTGTGTCCGCACAGCCCCGAAGACTCGCACGAAAGAGCCGTGTGCGATTTTGTTGCCAGCATGACAGACTCCTACGCCGTGCAAATTTTCAGAGAGATTTTCGTCCCCTCAAAATGGCGGGACGGGAGAGACGCTTAACAGTTCGCCACGCGACACGGAGGAGACCCCTTGCCGAAAACCGTCATCAGACTGGGCGTTCCGCCTTTTTTGAACACTCTGCCGCTCATCACCGCGCTTGAGTACGAAACGGATTTGAGTGTCTTTGAGATTCTGCAAAGCCCTCCGTCCGCCCTTTGCCCGCTTATGGAAAGCGGAGATATTGACATTTCTCTTCTGCCCGCCGCGGACATCTTTGAACGTCCGGGGTTGCGGATTCTCAAAGGCGTGTGCATATCGTCATTCGGCAAGGTCGGAAGTGTGGCTGTGTTTTCAAAAAAACCAATCGCGGAAATACAAACGGTCGCGGTGGATTCAGGTTCAAGCAGTTCGGCGATGATGCTGAGAATCGCGCTTGAAATTTTCCATGGCACGTCTCCGGAGTATAAAAAACGCGAATACGGAAAAGATTTCTTTTCAGGCGTTGACGCCGGTCTGGTAATAGGAAACACGGGGCTCACGCTCTCAAGCGCCCCGCCCGAAGGTTTCCCTTTTGTTTTTGATTTGGGAGAGGTATGGACGAAAAAAACCGGTCTGCCGTTTGTTTATGCGGTTTTCGCCGCACGCAGTGGATTTGACCCGTTTGACGCGCCCGAAGCGCTAATTGCCGCGAAAAAACGCGGGCTTGAAATGGCGAACGAAATCGCGCGCAGGGGAGCCGGGGAACTGAACATCGGGGCGGACATATGCCTTGACTACATAACCAACAAGATAAAATACGATTTGGGCGGCGCCGAGATTGAAGGAATGCTCAAATTCGGCGAACTCGCGGCACGGCTGAAACAAAGCCCCGCCGAGGTGAGTATCAATTTTTACGAAAGGACGCGAACGGAATGAAAAAACGGATAATGAAACTGGGGCACAGCCCCGATGCCGATGACGCGTTTATGTTTTACGCAATGTCGGCCGGAATCGCGCGGTCGGAAATCGCCGAATTTGAGCATGTGATTGAAGACATACAATCGCTCAACAACAGGGCTCTCAACAGTGAACTTGAACTGACGGCTATCTCGGCGCGTAACTACCTGAACGTCAAAGACCGCTACCGCGTGATGTCGTGCGGAGCAAGCATGGGAATGGGCTTCGGGCCCGTTGTTGTTTCGCGCGAGCCCATGGATTCGGTGGAGGGCAAAACGGTGGCGGTGCCAGGGAAACTGACAACCGCGTACCTTCTGTTGCGCCTCTACGCGGATGGATTCACACCGGTTGAAATGCCGTTTGACGCCGTTACAAACGCGGTTAAATCCGGCGAAACCGACTGCGCGCTTCTCATACACGAAGGACAGATTACATATGCGGACGAGGGCTTGAGCCTTGTTTTTGACATAGGTGTTTTGTGGAAGAAAGAGACTTCCCTTCCACTTCCTCTGGGCTTGAATGTTATACGCAGAGATGTTCCGCCCGACATCGCCATGGAAGCCCTGCGGCTTCACCGCGAAAGTATAGAATTTGCCCTTTCAAACAAAGATGAGGCGCTTGATTACGCAATGAAATTCTCGCGCGGAATAGACCGCGCCTTTGCTGAAAAATTTGTGCTTATGTATGTCAACAAATACACGGTTGACATGGGCAATGAGGGGCTCGCGGCGATTGAACTGCTTTATGAAAAGGCGTTTGAGAAAGAACTTGCGGAAGAAAAAATCGTTATTGACCCGCTTCGGGAGTAGGCGTTTCGGAAGCAAAACCCGGAGCGATTCTCAGATAGTAAAGCGCGAACACTACGGCATAAATGGAAAGAACTATCAGCGCGAGAAACTGGTAGCCGACAAGAATGCTTGTGTATTCAAGCATGCCGCCGCCAACCGCGCCCACAAGATTCCATCCGAAATAGATTTCATGAAATTTTTGTTTGCGGAATATTGAACTGAAAACCATATTGGCGAAAAAGATTGGAAGAAATGTCACAATGGAGGCAAACACAAATCTCATTGGGACATTGTCCACCGCAAGAAGTGTGTCAGTTGGTATAACAAGGGCGGGCAGACATGATAAAAGCAACAGAAAGAACGCCGCCGGAACAAGTTTGTCGGATTTGATGATTGCCGCCACCCAGTTTGCCGCCAGAACAAGAACAAGCACGGCGAGAAACACAAGGGAACTATTCAGCCATGTGTTTCCGAAAAGCAGACTGAACTGAATGATGCTCTTTGTTTCAAGAAGCAGAAACGCGGCTCCCATCAAAAGAAACGCCACACAGACAGAAGCGCGCGGCATCGGCAAACTCATACCTTGCGCACGAGGCGCCCATGCCTGAACCGCTCTGAGCAGACCGAGCAGTAAACCGACAAACGCGAGTATGAACAGCATAGCGTATATGTAGATAGACGGCAGATGCTTTTCCGCAATGTAAAGAAACGGCCAATCATCACTCGGTAGCGGAAGATCCTTCGACTTGCCGAGAAACTTCTCAAACGAAACCAAATCAAGGCACGTCATTTTCGAGCTAATTTCAATACACGAAGTACCTTCGGAGGTTTTCCCCGCAAGAACAATCGTTTCAGTGACAAGGTCATGGTGTTTCACCGACCTGATGGGAAAGTGCAAAACCGGAACCGTGCCGGACACCTTTTTCATCATCTCGCCTATTTTCCACGGAATCCACGGCTCTCTGTAAAAGTTGACCGCCATGAGAGTTCCGCCTTCCTCTAAAAGAGACCACGCATGACTGAAAGACTGCTGTGTGAAAAGGTAACTTTCCAAACGAATTTGAGACAGTGAACTCTGTTTTACCAGCGAATCGGTCAGCGCGAAGACTATAAGGTCATATTTTTTATCAGTCGCAGTCATAAAGTGCCTGCCATCGTCAATAACAAGGTCAACTTTCTGCGAAGAATAGGGATAATAGGGAACCGTAGGGTGGTGCTTTACGAGCCGTGCTATTACGGGGTCTATCTCAACCGCCGTTACTTCCTCCGCTCCAAAATACAACGCGGATGAGACATCATTTCCGGTTCCCGCCCCTATGACTAAAACTCTTTTATAATGCGGCAGAGACTTTTCCCTGCGGACAACGTGAACAAGCCCGTAAAGGGAAATATCCGGCGCATTGTCCCGAATTTCCTGATGATCAATCTTGTTGACATAAACTTTCAGGTTTACATCCATATCAACCTTCTGATACGGAGACCATACCGAAGCCATTACCTTGTCATCGTATTGTCTGTCTTCGTAAAAAACCTGAAAAGAAGCGACTAACATAGAGACCGCTATAATCGCGGTTGCCGTTTTTCTTGCGGACGAATCAGGCGATTTTGCCATAAGGAAAATCGGAATACATATTAAAAACCAGACGCCCGCGTTGATTTCAAAAAAACTTATGCAAATAAACGCCGCGATTCCGAAACATGAGCCGAGAATGTCAAAAGAGTAGGCCGCAAGAGGTTTCATTTTCATAAAAACCTTCGCCGTCCTCTGGGCAATTAAAAAGAAAACAGCCGCAGGGAAAAGAAACCAGAACGGGAAAAGAAAAATGCTCTCTCTGACCGATTCCTTTCCTATACCCGCCGAGAAGAAAACCTCTTCATGCCCAACTCCCCCGAAAGATGCGGCTTCCTGGCCGAATCCCGGAACCCCGGGGCTTACAATATAAATAAGAAAAACAAACAGGCAGACCGCGGGAGCGGTGAGATCAAAAAGAACATCGCTTGTTTTTTTACTGAAAAGTGAATGGGAAATAAACCCCGCGCCAAGCCCGATGAAAACCGATATCAAAACAAGGTTGGGGAAAAAGCCCAGATTCCAGATGTTACCCGCCATGAAGCGGATGAAAATAAGTTCAAGAAAAAGGGTTAGGAACCCAAGTGAAAAAAGACGCCATCTGTCACTTACAGGAAACAATGGGAATTCCTGCGTACTTGATTAGACGTTTTGTTAAGCACTAAAACTGTTCTCTCTGGTTCAGTAAGTCAGCGGGGAAGCTGCGGGCTCCGCAAACCAAAAAAAATCAAACGGTTCAGCGAGTCAGCCTGTAAGCCGGGTTCTGTCAAGGGCAACCATTCATCTGCGGCGTCCGTTGCCGGAACGTCTGTAGCAACAACCCGGAAACTATGAGGCGGACCACCTCCCCGCGAATAACGCGGCGTTTCCATATTTGTCTTGCTTCAAGCGGGGTTTACCATGCCGGGAATCGTTACCGTTTCCCGCGGTGGTCTCTTACGCCACCTTTTCACCCTTACCCGCTCATGAGCGGGCGGTCTGTTTTCTGCGGCACTTTCCGTCGCCTCACGGCGCCCGGCTGTTAGCCGGCGCTTCGTCCTGCGAAGCCCGGACTTTCCTCCCGAACGGAAAACCGCACGGGCGGCTGCCCAGCCGACTCGCTCACCAAGAATATTTTATGATTGCCTCATTGGCAAGACCGTCCGCGATTGTATTTTTCTCCCTGCGGACATGGGAAATGGAAACCTCTTTGAGAAGTTTTTCCGCCTCTTTTGCCTCTTTGAAAAGCACGGCGATGTCCGGATGTTTGACCTTCCACAGCCCGTTCATCTGATTCGCGAGCAGAAGGGAATCGGTTTTAACGCTCAGGCGCGTTTTTCCCAAATTGGCGGCGGCGCGCAAAGCGGTTATAAGCGCTGTGTATTCCGCCTGATTGTTGGTCTTTGTGCCGATAAATTTTTTGATTCTTGAAATTACTTTTCCGTCCGCGCCGGTGATTACGACCCCTATCGCAGACTTGCCCGGATTGCCTTTTGAAGCGCCGTCTATGTTGGCAACGGCGAAGTCATCTGCGCGTTCAGTCTTCACAGTAAAGGATTCTGTTGCAGTTCGGACACTGAACTATTTTGACTTGCGTCAGAACCTCATTGAACATCTGCGGCGGAATGTTCATGTTGCAGTTTGTGCACATCTCGTTGCGCGCGACCGCAAGAAAATTCGGATTTTTCTGCGAAACCTTGGTATACACGGGGAGCACTTCGGGGCTGAGATGGCTCGTGATTTGCTCTTTCTCTTCACGGCGCGGCATGTGTTTGCTCTCAAGTTCCTTAATGATTTTCTCAAACTCGTCGATTTTGGGCTGGTATTCCTCTTTTTTCTCTTTGAGCGACTTGTCCAGATTCTCGGTTTCGGAACTGAAACTTTCGGCTTTTTCCATCAGTTCCAGAATGTTGCTCTCAATCTCAAGGCACTCCCTTTTCGCGTCTGTAAGTTCCTTCTGAAGAGCCTCGTACTCTCTGTGGGTTTTAATTTTGAGCAGGCGCCCTTCGGTTTCGTCAATGTAGTTTTTTCTGTCGGACAACTGCTTTTCCAAAAGCAATTTTGACTTGTCCGACTCCTCTATCTGGAGTTTCTTTTCAACCAGAGATTCGCTGATGGACTGGAGTTCGTCTTGAAAAACCGAGACCTCTTTGGGGTATTGTTGCAGGTCTTTTTCTATTTCCCGAAGCTCAATATCAACGGATTGGAGTTTTTTAAGCGAGCCTATCTGCTCTTTGATACCGTTATTTGTTGAACCTTGTGTTTCCCTCATTGGGTTGTTTTTCCACCGGTTGTGGGCCCACCAGGACTCGAACCTGGGACCAACGGATTATGAGTCCGCTGCTCTGACCAACTGAGCTATGGGCCCTGGCGATGAGCCTCCAGCCGTAAACTTTGTATTATAGAAAAAGGGTTTGTGTTTGTCAACAAAACGGGAGCGGTGGCTTTTCCCTTGTGTTTTCCGCGATTTTCACATCATAATTCCGGTGGGCCTCCCAAGGCGTTGAAAGATGGGATTTTCCGAAAGCGAAAAATTGAAAATAACCTCAGCTGTCACATCCTGCGGCGGGGAAGCGCACTTTTTTGACCGGACCGTTTCCACAAATTCGGTCTTACGTGAAATGGGGCGGAACGGCGTGCGTGATGGCACAACCGTTATCGCAGACACCCAGACGGGCGGACGCGGACGCAAGGAAAGACGTTGGGTTTCACCCACGGGCGGCAACCTTTTTATGTCAATGCTTTTCCGCCCGGATTTGAGCCTCGCAGTGTGCCCCGCGACAACATTTATGGCGTCTCTCGCGCTGTCAGATACTTTTGACGGCTTCGGAATGAAGTCTGAAATCAAGTGGCCCAACGACATACTCGCAGACGGCGGAAAAATCGCGGGCGTCCTGTCGGAAGTTGAGCCCGCAGGAGACTTGTGCGACTTCATAGTCATCGGCATCGGTGTCAACATCAATCTCTCGCGCGAGAACATTGACAACCTTATGAAAGATTTTTCAGACCGCGCGACTTCAATGTCGGAAATCCTCGGACACGATGTTGACAGAGGCGAATTTACATCGGCGCTTATCAAAAACCTTTTCGTGCAAAACACCGATCTCGTATCAAAAGGACACAACTGGACGGTCGCGCGGTGGGCGGCACGATGGGGGAAACTAAACGAAACCGTGAAAATAAACGATGACGGCACGGAGATTGAAGGGGTGGCGAGAAAGGTTGACGCTCACGGCTTTCTTCATCTTGAAACGCAAGACGGAAACCTTGTAAAAATCGTGTCGGGAGATGCTGAGTGAAAAATATTGTCGCCTATTTTATTGTGTTGTAGTATTCGGTGCGTGAAAAACCATAGCGAAAGAAACGGTCGTGCCGCGTTCACGCTTGTTGAGCTTCTAATAGTTCTCATAATCATCGGCGTTCTTGCGGCGCTCGCAATTCCAAACTTCATCGGCACAAAAAGCGCGGCGAATGAGTTGAGCGCGAAAAAAATGCTTCAAGTGCTCGGCTCGGCGGAACTGCAATTCGCCATTCAGGATTCGGACGGAGACGGCATTCAAAACTATGTTGACAAAATCGGCGACCTGACGCAGGCGCCTTCACTGCGTTGCCCCAAAAGTTCGGGACGGAGTTGCGGCTCTTTTGACGCCCTCGTTGATGAATCCTTTGAAGGCGCGGATTCGGGCTCGGGGTCTTCGGCGGTGTGCGAAAAAGCCAAATCCGGATACTGCATAAAAACAGATTTTGACTCTCAAAGCGGTAGCGGCTCGGCGGACGGGCTTTATGTCGCGGGCTTCGGGTGGCAGGCGTCTCCCATAAGCATCGGGGTTACGGGTAAAAAAGACTTCGCCATTTACGAAGACGGGGTAATCAGGTGTGAAATCATTAACTATGAAAGCGACAGGGGCGCGGCGGGGTCTTTCACGGCGAACAGGGATTCAGAACCCTGCCCGTAGAAAATGTCAGGGTTGATAGCAATATATTCGGATTTCGGTTCACGGGACTATTTCGCGGGCGTTATGAAAGGGGTTATCCTCTCAACAAATCCCGATGCGCACCTTGTGGATTCAGCCCGTGAGTTGGACAGTTTTGATGTCCGGCGCGCCGCGTTTGTGATAAAAAACTCATACCTGTTTTTCCCGCCTCAAACCGTTCACCTCGCCGTTGTTGACCCCGGAGTTGGAAGCGGCAGAAGACCCATCGCCGTTCAGGCGGGCGAAAATCTTTTTGTCGGTCCGGACAACGGAATATTCACTTATGTTTTCAAGGATTTTCCCTCATTTTCCGCTTATGAAATAGAAAACCCCGCATACACGCTCAAAGCGACCGGTTCCACATTTCACGGCAGGGATATTTTTGCTCCCGCCGCAGCGCATTTGTCTTTGGGCGTAAAACCTGCGGAACTCGGACGTGCGGTTGAAAAACCCGTCATGCTTGAAGTCTCAGAAACGGTCATCCTGAGTGCGGAAACTGCTGAAGGAGTTGCCGTTTACGCGGACGCGTTTGGAAATCTCATATCAAACATCGCGGCGGACGGCATTGAAAATCCGGTTAAAATTGAAATCGCGGGCGCGTTCATAGACGGCGTTTCGGACTCTTATTCAAGTCGCGCGCGAGGGGCGGCGGTGGCAGTCAGGGGAAGTTCGGGCTTTTTGGAAATCGCGGTCAACCGGGGAAGCGCGCTTGAGCGTTTCGGAGGCGAGGGAACAAAAATCATCGTAAGAAAGAGAACTTGAAAAATGAAAATTGAAGCAACAACCGTAACCGTGCCGCCTGAATTTGCCGGAAAAAGAGCGGATTCCGCGCTCGCGCTCATTTTGCCGCAGAGCCGCTCACGCATCGCGGCCCTTATCAAATTGGGCGAAATCCTTCTGAACGGCGTGAAGTTCAAACCTTCGATGATATTTGAGGGCGGAGAAAAAGTGGAGTTCCGCCCCGCCCCGCCCGAGCCGGATATTGCGCTGCCGGAGAACATTCCGCTTGATGTCATCTTTGAGGACAATGACATTGCCGTTATAAACAAACCGGCGGGCATGGCGATTCATCCCGGAGCGGGACGCAAAAGCGCCACAATCGCGAATGCTCTCGCTCACAGATACTCAAACCTCTCAAAAATCGGCGGCGCGCAAAGACCCGGCATAGTCCACCGTCTGGACAAAGACACTTCGGGCGTGATTGTGGTCGCCAAAAATGACGTGTGCCATGCCGCTATTGCGGCTCAGTTTGCCGGTCGCTCGGTGCGCAAGGAATACTTGGCGATTGTGCTCGGAGAGATAAAAGAAAACTCCGGCGTTTTCTCCTCAAAGATAGGAAGAAGCCCGTCCAACAGAAAAAAAATGTCGGGCAAAAATCCCGTAAAAGCGCGCGATTCAGTTACGGAATGGAAGACGGTTGAAAGATTGCACGGATGGACTTTTATGAAAATTAAACCGAAAACCGGCAGAACTCATCAGATAAGAGTTCACTTTGCCGAAGCGGGGCATCCGGTCGCGTGCGACCCGCTTTACGGCGGAAAAAAATCTCCGGGTGCGTCCGGGCTGTCAAAGGTTTTGCGCAGGCAGGCGTTGCACGCGGCGAGCATATCCTTTGTTCATCCGGCATCGGGCGAAGAAGTGAGTTTTTCCGTCCCGCTTCCCGAAGACATGGCTGCCGCGGTGGAGTTTTTGAAGGCGGAAGAGAGAAAGTGAGAAACGGAAATCCACATTCCGGAAAAACTTTAATGTGCTCAGGCTCTGAGGTTTTTAGCGGGAAAGCGGCTTTTGTGTTAATGTAATTGTTTTAGCGAGGTTCGTATGCAAGTTGTTTGTATGATTGAAAACGAAGACTATTGGAACCTTAATTCAATAGTGAGTTCGGGCAAGGAAGTTGATTCCTACGGATACAGGTTTGTAGCCGGAGACCCTTCAGGCTCCGCGCCGCCCGTTACCATAGTGGTGATTGAGCTCGCCAACGCGACTTTCTCGGTCGGGTTCATAGTCAAAGACGATTTCACTGAAAAGGAACTGATTCTCGGCTACATCTGCCAGCAGGCTCCCGACAAGCAGATTCCCATCAAAACGACAATCTCGGACGAGGTCAAAAAGGTTCAGTATGAGGGCAACGAGTTACAGAGAATTGAGTATGTTGGGCTTTCCCTTGAAAAATTTTACGAAAACAGGGGCGCGAAATTCTATCTTCTTGATTTGAGGGGATAAGCGCGTCATTTCGCGGAGAGACAATGAAACAATCACGAAAAAAGATCGTGCTTGCCTACTCCGGCGGGCTTGACACTTCAATCATCGTCAAGTGGCTTATCGCCGAATATAACGCCGATGTAATCGCATTTATTGCCGATGTCGGGCAAAACGAAAACATAAAAGCCGCGCGCGAAAAAGCTCTTGCCACAGGCGCGAGCAAGGTAATTGTTGCAAACCTCAAAGAGGAGTTTGCGCGGGATTTCGTTTTCCCCGCGCTCAAAGCGGGGGCGGTTTATGAAGACTCTTATCTGCTTGGAACCTCGCTCGCCCGCCCTCTTATCGCGCGCAGGCAGATAGAGGTCGCGCTCAAAGAAAAAGCGTTCGCCGTTTCCCACGGAGCAACCGGAAAGGGAAACGATCAGGTGCGTTTTGAACTTGTTTATCACGCTTTCGCGCCTAATATGCGCATCATTGCGCCTTGGCGCGAGTGGGATTTTTCATCGCGCGCGGACCTGCTCGGTTTTGCAAAAAAGCATGGAATCAAAATCCCATTAACAAAAAGCAAGCCATACAGTTGCGACAGAAATCTGTTTCACACAAGTTATGAAGGCGGCATTTTGGAAGACCCGTGGGTTGAGCCGGACGAGGCGATGTTTGAAATGACCGCGTCCGCGCAAAAAGCCCCCGGCAAACCCGAATATGTCGAAATAGATTTCGTAAAGGGCGCGCCCACGCGCTTGAACGGCAAAAAACTTTCGCCGGCGAACCTGATTATGCGCCTGAATAAAATCGCGGGCAGGCACGGAATCGGACGCACGGACATTGTTGAAAACCGCTTTGTCGGGATGAAATCGCGCGGAGTTTACGAAACGCCCGCGGGAACCGTTCTCCACGCCGCTCACAGGAGTGTTGAGTCTATCACCGTTGACCGCGAGGTAATGAGGGTTAAGGACTCTCTTGCGCTGAAAATCGCAGAAATTATTTACTACGGGTTCTGGTATTCGCCGGAAATGGAAGCGCTCATGAAAACGGTTGAGCAATCGCAGAAAAACGTAACCGGCACGGCGCGCGTAAAACTGTTCAAAGGCGCGGTTTCGGTTGTGGGAAGGAAGTCGCCGAAGTCTCTTTACAGCCCCGCGCTCGCCACTTTTGAAAAAGATGACATCTATAATCAGGCGGACGCAGGCGGGTTTATAACCCTCAATGCGTTGCGGCTTAAAGGAAAGCGCGGCGGATAAGAATTGACCGTTGCCGCGAGAAGTTTCCCGCCCGTTCTGCCTGAAAATCCGCGAATTCTCATACTCGGCTCAATGCCCGGCACCCGCTCACTTCAGGCGGGCGAATATTACGCGCACCCTCAAAATCTGTTCTGGAACATAATGGGCGAGATTCTGTCGTTTCCGCCGTCAGACCCATACGGCAAGCGCGTCGCCGCGCTTGAAAAAAACTCGGTCGCGCTTTGGGACACACTCAAATTCTGCGAAAGGCGTGGAAGTTTGGACTCAAACATCAACCCCGCGAGCGAAAAAGTCAACGATGTAGCCGCCTTGTTGGAGCAAAACCCGTCCGTGCGGGCGGTGTTTTTCAACGGACGCAAACCCGAACAGGTTTTCAAATCCCGTATCGCGTCGCAAATGGACGGACGCGTGAGCGGCCGCCTTCACTTTGAAACACTGCCGTCAACAAGCCCCGCAAATGCGGGTGTCACAAAAAAGCGAAAAACCGAGTTTTGGAAAAAATCGCTGACGCGGTTCGCGCTTGCGGATTCCGTTACAATTTAAGACGCAATGGAAAAACATTGCGATTTCCTGATAATCGGCGCGGGCATTATGCGCTCGGCTTGCGCGCGCTCAATACGGTTTTACGAGCCGATAGCCGATACCGTCTCATAAACAGTCCCGCCATTACCGGCTTCACGGTGAAAAAACCGACCGGAAACTGCGGGAAAAACTTCCGCTCTACCGCGAGTGTGGACTGAGTGTTGATGTTTACGGCGTGGCGGAAGCGCGCGCCTGATTGAGAAAGGGAATTTTGGCGCTGAATTTGCAAGCGCGGAGCATCTTTTGCGCGGCAGACCCGAGGGTCCCGTGTTCGAAGACCCGCATCTGTAAAACCTCCGTTCAGTAGTTCTTGACACATCCCCCGCCGTGTATAGAATCTTGCGCGTTCGCGCGTCGGGGTTCCTCCCGTATGCCGAAACGCCATAAGCCGAACAGGATATTGAAACAGAATATGCCGCTAAAAAAGACAGTTGTATTTTTTGTTGTTTTGCTACACTGCGCGGCGGCTTTTTCCATAACGGACACCGCGCAACTCAAACAGGTGGGGATAACGGAAAAACTCGGAGAGCAAATCCCCGGCGACATATCCCTTGTGAATCATCTTGGAGAAAAACGGAATATCGGACAGTTCTTTGACGGGCAAAGACCCGTTCTTTTGAACCTTGTGTTTTACACTTGCCCTCATAACTGCCGTTTCGCGATGCAGTTTCTCACGGAAACCGCGAACGCGCTCGCGGACAGGGTTGACTCCCTGAAAATCGGCGATGATTACAGAGTTCTGACCGTAAGTTTTGATGAGACGGACACAAGCGAAATCGCGGCGCGCAAGGCGGAGGAAAACCGCACCATTCTCACTTACAAAGAAGGCAGGGAAAATTTGCTTTTCTTCACCGCCGGACGCAGTGAAATCAAACGGATTACCGAAACCGCGGGATTCGAATTCAGAAAAGAGGGAGAGATGTTTGACCATCAGTCCGCGCTAATTGTTTTGACTCCGGAAGGCAAAATCGCCCGCTATCTTTACGGCATTCAGCATTCCCCCTCAGACGTCAAACTCGCATTGATTGAAGCGTCAGACGGGAAAATCGGCGGAGGCGGCATAATTAACAAAGTGCTTCTTTTCTGTTATAAATTTGACCCCGTTGGCAAAAAATACGCGCTTCGAGCAATAAATATAGTAAAACTCTCCGGAGTAGTTACACTCTTGGTTCTCACGGTTTTCCTTTACAGAATGTGGAGACGCAAAGCATAAAAGGTCGGAGGTTGTTAGTCCTTAAATGAACAGTTGGTTGCCGGAAGCAGCATCGGAAATTGCGCCCAGAGTTGACAATGTTCTGATTGCCGTAACCGTTATTTCATTCATATTTTTCATAATCATTTCGGTGGTTCTTGTCGTCTTCGCGGTGAAATACAGAAGGAAAACGGCAAACGACAGAACGCCGAGCATCACGGGAAATGAGCCGCTTGAAATAGCATGGACGGTTGTGCCGTCCATAATTCTTGTGGCTATTTTTATACACGGCCTTGTTGTGTTCAATGAACTTAGAACTCCTCCGAACGAAGCGGTTGAAGTTACGGTAGTCAGCAAGCAGTGGCTTTGGCAGTTTGAATACCCCAACGGCAAAAAAACCATAAACGAACTCAATGTTCAGCAGAACCTGCCCGTAAAAATGATAATGAGGTCTGATGACGTTCTGCACAGTCTTTTCATTCCGGCTTTCAGGGTCAAACAGGACATCCTGCCCGGAAGGTTCACACAGCTCTGGTTCACCCCGACCAAGGTGGGCTCATTCATCATCTTCTGCGCTGAATACTGCGGGACGGGGCATTCGCAGATGCTTGCGCGTGTGAACGTCATGAGCCCGGAAGCGTTCGCCCGCTGGGAGGGTAAAGGTGGCACGGACACGGCTTCAACCGGAAGTTTTTCATCTCTTCCGGCGCACCAAAGGGGCGAAAAACTCTACAAAAACAGGGGTTGCAACGCCTGCCACAGCATAGACGGAAGCCCCGGAATCGCGCCTACTTTCAAAGGTGTGTTTGGCAGAATTGAGGAACTTAAAGACGGAAGCAGTGTGCGCGCCGATGAGAATTACCTTATAGAGTCCATTTACGAACCGCAGGCAAAGATGGTCGCCGGCTACGAGCCGGTGATGCCGTCATTCAAGGGAATACTCTCCGAAAGTGATGTTTCGGATATCATAGAGTATGTGAAAACATTGAAGTAGAGAGGAGAATACAATGCCGGAAAACAACACACAAGCCGCTCACACTCCTTATTTCGCTCACGGCGGAACAGGGCTGTGGACATGGTTGACATCCACCGATCATAAACGCATCGGGCTGATGTATCTTGGAAGTCTGCTTTTTTTCTTCGCGCTTGCGGGAGTAACCGCGCTTCTTATGCGCTATGAACTCGCCACGCCCGAAGCCGATGTTTTTTCGCCTCACACATACAACGTTCTGTTCACCCTCCACGGCTCAATAATGGTGTTTTTCTTCATTGTTCCGGGGCTCGCGGCGTCTTTCGGCAACTTCCTCATACCTCTTATGATAGGCGCGAGAGATGTGGCGTTTCCGAAGTTGAACATAGCAAGCTACTGGATATACCTTGCCGGAGCCGCGATTCTCCTCTACGCCCTTCTCGGCGACACCGTTGACACCGGCTGGACATTCTACGCGCCATACAGTGTAAAGAGCGGAACGAACGTCATTTTGATAACTTTCGGGATTTTTGTTCTGGGATTTTCGTCAATTCTGACGGGGATGAATTTCATAGTTACGATACACAAACTCCGCGCGCCCGGAATGAACTGGGGACGGTTGCCGCTGTTTATATGGGCGTCATACGCGACCTCCATTCTGCAGTTGCTCGCAACTCCCGTTGTGGGAATCACGTTACTTTTGCTAATCGCGGAGAGAACTCTCGACATCGGTTTCTTTGACCCCGCCAAGGGCGGCGACCCGATTTTGCTGCAAAACTTCTTCTGGTTTTACTCCCACCCCGCCGTTTACATAATGATCATTCCGGGGATGGGCGTCATATCGGAGATTATTCCGGTGTTTTCAAGAAAGCCCATTTTCGGCTATAAAGCCATCGCGTTTTCCAGTTTCGGAATAGCGATAATCAGTTTCCTTGTGTGGATGCACCACATGTTTGTGAGCGGAATTTCGGTGCTCGCGGCGCAGGTGTTTTCATTCATAACAATGCTTGTCGCCATACCGACAGCCGTGAAAGTGTTCAACTGGATCGCCACGCTTTACAAAGGCTCCATATTGCTCGCCTCACCGATGCTTTACGCGCTGTCGTTTATTTTTCTGTTTACGGTCGGCGGACTGACGGGCGTTTTCCTCGGCGCGCTCGCCGCGGATGTCCACCTGCATGACACATACTTCGTTGTGGGGCATATGCACTACGTTATGTTCGGCGGAACCGTTATGGCGTTCTTCGGCGCATTGCACTACTGGTTTCCGAAAATGTTCGGCAGAAACTTCAATGAGCGGGTTGCGAAACTGGCGTGGTTTCTGGTCTTTATCGGTTTCAACCTGACCTTTTTCATTCAGCACACAATGGGCACTCAGGGAATGCCGCGCAGATATGCGAGTTATCCCGATGAGTTCACCACAAGCCACCTGATTTCAACCTACGGCTCGTGGATTCTGGGGCTTGGAATAATCCTGATGTTCGCGAATCTGTTGCACGGAGTGTTCAAGGGCGAAAAAGCGGGAGACAACCCTTACGATTCAGTTTCTCCCGAATGGCAGACCAAATCGCCGCCGCCTCACGAAAACTTTGAAAAAATCCCGACCTTTACGGACTGGACTTACGGGTACGGTGAAAAATAAACATGTCTGACGCGACACACGAAAGCCACGACCTTGACCCGGTAACCGAATACCAGTCTTCCAAACTTGGAATGTGGCTTTTTCTCGGAACCGAGATTCTGCTTTTCGGCGGGCTCTTTGCCGCCTACGTGCTTTTCAGAGCAAAGTTTCCCGAACTTTTTCATGAAAGCAGTCTGGAACTTAACGTAACGCTCGGCGCAACGAACACGATTATTCTTATTTTCAGCAGTTTGACGATGGCTCTCGCGGTTGTGGCTTCAAAAGCCGGAGACACGCGCAAAGTCCTCATCTACATCGCAATAACGATAGTGTGCGCTCTGGCGTTCGGAGTAAACAAATACTTTGAATACGGCGCGAAGTTCGACCACCACATCTACCCGGACACGAACATATTTTTCGCCCTTTACTTCATGATGACCGGGTTGCATATGATTCACGTTTTTGTGGGAATTGTTCTACTGGTCGGGATTTTTGTTCTCGCGCGCAGGAGAGTTTTTAGCGCGAAATACAACACGCCGGTTGAGCTTGTGGGGCTTTACTGGCACCTTGTGGACCTGATTTGGATATACCTTTTTCCGTTGCTCTATCTCATTGGCTGACCGGAGGAAAAAATGTCAACGCAAGAAAACACACAACACGACGACCACTCGCACGGAATACGGCAGTATGTGGTTGTGTGGATTACGCTTATGGCGCTAACCGTGCTAACGGTCTGGAGCGCGGGCAAAGATCTGGGCGGCTACCTGAACATAACAGTCGCGATGGTAATCGCTTCGGTCAAAGCGGGCATAGTCGCACTCTATTTTATGCATTTGAAATTTGAGGACAAACTCACCTGGGTTTACGCCATCTATCCGCTTTTTCTGCTTTTCCTCCTCATAGGATTCACAATGTTTGAAACCTTTACGCGCATTCCCGCGGTGGATTAAATGCTCGCACGTCTTTCGATCATTTCGCTTGTTGTTCTTCTGGTCTGGGGAAACGTTGTCGCGGGCTTGAAGGTCGGGCTCGCGTGCCCTGACTGGCCGCTTTGTCACGGCAAAGTCATTCCGCCCCTGCATTGGGACATATACGCGGAGTTTCTGCACCGCGTCATCGGAGCGTTCACGGCGGTTTTGATAATCTGGCTTTCGGCTCGCCGCTTCAAATCCTACGAGGGAGCGAAAAAAGCGATTCCGGCGGGCGCGGTTGTTCTGCTGCTTTTTCAGATTGTTCTCGGCGGGCTTGTTGTTCTGCTCAAAATCCCGACCGATTTAACCACGCTTCATTTCGCAAACGGCGTGTTGATATTCTGTCTCGTGCTTTACATGAGCCGGTTTGAAAACGACTCGCGCGGCGGGCTCGCGCTTTCGGGAATCGGAGGAGTATGGTTTGTTTTCGCCGCGATTGTTTTCATTCAAGCGGTTCTTGGGGCGCTTGTGCGCCATTCGCACGCCGGTCTCGCTTGCGGGCTTGATTTTCCGAAATGCCTCGGCGCGTGGTTTCCACCCGAACTTTCGGGCACGGTTCTGTATCATTTTTCGCATAGAATTCTTGCGTATTTGATAACTCTGTTCGCGATTGGAATAGCGGTTTTCGGTGACGGAAAATCAAGAAAAGCCGCCTATGTAATTCTCGGTTCGGTTTTTATTCAAATTATCATCGGGGTCGGAATGATTCATTCCGGATTGCAGTTTGTCGGCACAGCCCTTCATCTTCTTGTCGGCTTGCATATTCTTTCATACGGGCTTACGAGATGGTTTGACAGTGAAACCTCCACTTAAAAGGCAATGAAAAATCCCATCCGCGAAATAGTTGTTTCAACGGTAATCCTCTCAAAACCGGGAATTATCCTGAGCGTGGTGTTCACGGGATTTGCCGGAATGGTTTTGTCTCAAAAAGGCATTCCGGCGCCGGGTATCGCACTGCTGGGCTGTTTGACCCTCATGGCAAGCGCGGCGGGCGCGGCGATTTTCAACAACTTTCTTGACAGAAAATCCGACAAACTGATGAATCGGCTGAGCGCGAGAGTAAGCGCGCTTGAACGGCTCGGAGAGGAAAACTCCGTCATTGTTTCGTGGACTATGATAGCGGGCGCGACAGTTGCTTCCGCAATTTGGATAAACGCCCTCAACGCTTTTCTTATCGTGCTTGCCGCGGTGAGTTACACGGTTTTATACACAATGTTTTTGAAGCGCAATTCGCCGTTCGGCACAGTTCTGGGCGGAATTCCGGGAGCGTTGCCGGTTTTAATCGGATACACGGCAATACGCCCCGTGATAGAAACCGAGGCAATTATTCTTTTCACTTTTATGATGCTCTGGCAGCCGCCCCACTTCTGGGCGCTCGCGCAGAAATACAGCGGTGAATATGAAAAAGCGGGCATCGCCGTTCTGCCGGTCGCGTTCGGCGAAAAATACACAAACATTTTGATTATCCTTTATTCAATCTCCCTCATTCCGCTGACTCTGATTATGTCACTCATGGGCATAACTTCGGGCTACTTCGCCGCAGTCGCGCTCGCGCTGGGCGTTTATTTCAACATAACGGTCGTAAAATGCGCGATAGCAAACAAGGGATACGAAGGCGCGTTCGGCGCGTCAATCGTCTATATGTTGCTGATAATGACCGCGCTTATTGTGGATATCGCAATGAGACAAAGAGAGATTGATAGGTTGATGGAGTTTGTGTGAGGGGGTTTTTGGGATTGAGAATGTGACAGGTAAAATGTGATTATGGCAAAGGAAAAGAAAGTCCGGGTAGAAAAAAGAAAAAATGATATTGTTCAGGTGAAAAATCCAAGAAGCGGACACTACATAAAAATTGACAGAACTCTCGGCGTAATTGTTTCCAGTAAAAAATCTGATGGTCCTTATAAAAACATACCAATCGCCAGAAAACCGTTACTTAAAAAGAAAAAAAGTCTGAAATACAAAACCGCTGAAGAAAAGAAATCAGTGCCTCTGGTACTGATGGAAAAGTCTCAATATGCCACCAACAAATGTGTTTTCCGTAATGATGATGCCGGTGTGTGGCTCTACCAAACAAACTGCCTGGAATTCATGGACAAATTGATTGAACAATACCCAACGGGCAAATTTGATATGGTTTTTGCCGATCCCCCATACTTTTTATCCAATGGAGGTATAAGTTGTCACGCTGGGAAAATGGTTAAAGTGGACAAGGGAAGTTGGGATAAATCTAAAGGAGCGAAATTGAATCACGAGTTCAATCTGGCGTGGTTATCAAGATGTCAGAAACTTCTTAACCCAAACGGCACAATCTGGGTGTCGGGAACACACCATGTTATCCATTCCATTGGTTACGCAATGCAACAGTTACGAATGAAGGTATTAAATGATATTACGTGGGAAAAACCGAACCCTCCTCCTAATCTGTCTTGCAGATATTTCACTCACTCAACAGAAACCGTGATCTGGGCGGCAAAAAATGAAAAATCCAAGCATAATTTTCATTATAAAGAAATGCGTCAGGAAAACTGCGGAAAGCAAATGAAAACCGTATGGAACATGAAAGCGCCTGGCAAGGAAGAAAAAAAGTTTGGAAAACACCCAACCCAGAAACCATCTTCATTGCTCGAACGAATTATTCTGGCAAGCACAAACCCGAATGATTTAATCTTTGACCCTTTTGCCGGAAGTTCAACAACCGGAGTAGCCGCCGTTACTAACAAAAGAAAATTTGTCGGTTGCGAACTGGAAACAAACTACATAAAAACATCGACAAAACGCCTGAAAAATGCAATAAAAGAAAACAACGAAAAACTGAATTTTTAAGGACTATTGAATGAAAACCGGAGGGAAATATGGAGGAAATACAATTACAGGATTAAACTTTGAAAAAAAAGTTGATTTCCTAAATCTTCTTGAAAAGATTCCAAACTATAAAGTTGTCAAATCCTCAAAAAATGCGGGGCATGAAGTTCGCTATTCAGGTGAACTTGTCGCCAGATGCTTCAAAAAACACGATTTCTATAAATTCTTAAATGAACACAAGATTGATTGGACAAAACTGATTTCCAAACGCTTATTACCGGATAACGCTTTGCTTGTGATTGTCCGAGAGACCTTGTTTATTATAGAAGTAAAGTATCAACAGGTTGCCGGTTCAGTTGACGAAAAACTGCAAACTTGTGACTTCAAACGCAAACAATATCTAAAACTGGTTAACCCAATAGGATTAAAAGTCGAATATGTGTATGTGCTTAACGATTGGTTCAGAAAACCGGAGTATAAAGATGTTTTAGACTACATAAACAGCGTTAACTGCCATTATAAATTTAACGAGTTGCCGTTAGCGTGGTTGGGATTGCCGGAAAAACAGTAGAGAAAAAAACAAGGATATTCCTCTAATCATTTCCCCTTCAAATACTCCACATAGCCCTCTTTTTCCAACTTCTCAAACTTCTTTTTAACTCCGTCCGCGAGGGATTTTTTGAACTCAATCAGTTTTTTTCTGAGTTTGCCGTCTTTGACCGCGAGAATTTCCGCCGCGAGAATTCCGGCGTTTTTTCCGCCGTCAACCGCAACTGTGGCAACCGGCACGCCCGAAGGCATTTGAAGAATGGACAAAACCGAATCCACGCCGTCAATTGAGTTTGACGAGTTAATCGGCACACCGATTACCGGAAGCGGCGAAATGGACGCTATCATTCCCGGCAGATGCGCCGCGCCGCCCGCTCCGGCGATTATGACCTCAATTCCGCGCTCATGCGCTTTTTTCGCGAAATCAAAAAGCCGTTCGGGAGTCCTGTGGGCGCTCACGATTGTAACTTCGGTCGCAACGCCCGTCTCTTCCAGAAACGCCGCCGCCTCTTTCATAACTTCAAGGTCGGAATCCGACCCCATAACAATGCTTGCAACCGGTTTACTCATGACACCACACGTAGATTTTGTTTAATAAAACGCGCTTTTTCAAAGGCGCTCTCAAGATTTTTGTCAACAACCGTAACGTGCCCCATCTTCCTGAACGGCTTTGTGTGCTTTTTGCCGTAGATGTGAAAATTCGCCCCGTTCACTTTCATACATTCCTCCAACCCCTCGTAAACCGCATCTCCCTCATGCCCCGGCTCTCCGAGAAGGTTCACCATAACGGATGGGTTTTTGAGGTTTGTGTCTCCAAGCGGAAGCCCAAGAACCGCCCGCAGGCACTGCTCATATTGTGAAGTGACGCACGACTCTATTGTGTGATGACCGCTGTTGTGCGGGCGCGGCGCGGACTCATTCACCAGAATTTCGCCGCCGGACGAAAGAAAAATCTCAACCGCAATTATTCCTCGTAAATCAAGCGCTTGCGCGATTTCAACCGCGACTTTTTCCGCTTTGTTGAGTGCCCCGGGGTCAACATCTGAAACCGGACACGCGAGAAATTCCACAAGATTCGCCTCGGAATTGAACATCATCTCAACGGGCGGGAAACAGACCGTTTCGCCGCTTGCGCTCCGCGCCACAATAACGGACAGCTCCTTTTCCACGTCAATCAATTCCTCAACAACCGAAGGTCCGTCAAGCAGGTTCTCAAGGTCTGATTCGGAGCGCACGATAAATATGCCGCGCCCGTCATAACCACTTGTGCGGAGTTTCTGCACAAACGGGATTTCAGCCCCGCCACCGGAGACGGCTTCCCTTATTTCGCGTGCGGAGTCAAAAAGCGCAAATTCCGGCGAAGCGATTCCATTTTTCCGGTAAAACTGTTTCTGAATCCCTTTGTCCTGTATGAGAGAGATAATTTCCGGCGAAGGATTTGTCTGCACTCCCTCCGCCGCGAGTTGCTTCAACGCTTCCGTGTTCACATGTTCTATTTCTATGGTGAGCGCGTCTGCGGAGCGCCCGAAGCGCAGAACGTCTTCAGAATTTCTGAAATCCCCTTGAATAAACTCCGAACACACGCCCGCCGCCGGACAGTCGGGGGAAGGGTCAAGAACAAGAGTCGGCAGATTCCATCTGCCCGCCGCGAGGCACAGCATCTTGCCAAGCTGTCCGCCGCCGAGAATTCCGAGCCGTGTTTTTATGCCGCCTGTGCCGGTTCGGTTCATTGTTAAATTCTATCCTAATATGGCTTCAAGTTCGGCGGGGCTTTCAATGAGATGCCGCGCGCCCGCGGATTCAAGTTCATCCCTGCCTCTGAATCCCCACAGCACACCCACCGGAAGCATCCCCGCAGACACCGCCGTTTCCATGTCTATCGCGGAATCTCCAACAAGTGCGGCTTTTTCCACCTCAACCCCTATGCGTCCGCAAACGCCCAGCGCGCCTGCGGGGTCGGGCTTTCTGGGAGTGCCCTCTCCGTGCCCGACGACTTCGGAAAATTCCCACCGCGAAAGAAGTGTCTGCGCGATTTTTGAAGTCATTTCCTGCGGTTTGTTGGAAAGAACGGCAACCTTCACACTTTTTGAGCAAAGGACGGAAAGCGCCTCGGCAATTCCGTCATAAAGTTTCGTGTGGATGTCAAAAGCGCGCCGGTAAAAAATCATAAAACTCTCAACGCACTTGTTCACCTGCTCCGCGGACGCGCCGTCAGGAAGCGCTTTTTTCATCATCGCCGCCGCGCCTTCGCCGATAAAAAACCTGTATTCGTCAAGCCCGCGTTCGGCAAACCCGTTCGCGCTTAAAGACATGTTGGCGGCGTGCGCAATGTCGGCAACGGAATCTATAAGCGTTCCGTCAAGGTCAAAAATTACGACTTCGTATCTCAAAACGCTTTTTCAGTCCGCCCCTCTCAAGTATTTTGTTTTCAACTCTTCAATCGCTTCGGGCTCGCCGACAAAAGTTACCGAATCGCCTTCTTCAAGAATTGTGAGCGGACCCGGAACAACGGTCTGTCCGCCGCGCCTCACAAGGGCGACCAGACATCCTTGCGGAAGCCGCGAATCTTTAAGCGGCTTACCCGTGAGCGAATGCGCCGCGCTGTCCCACTTTCCGATATTAACGGTGATTATCTGCTCGCTGCGAGTGAATATCGCCCGCAGGTCATCCTCTCCGGCGGCGGACAGCCAGTCAGTAAAAAAGCCCTGCGCTTCAACAATACTGGCCATTCTCGCGAGTATTCTTAAGTGCAGATTCGTGTCATCGGACGGACTGATGAGGAAAAACAGCGCTCTGGCTTTCGGCACTTGCAGGCCGGGCGACTCCGGGTCGGGAGGCATTTGAACTCCGGCGCACGAACGGACCATCACAATTTCCATTTTGTCAATCCCGTCAAGCCGTAAATGCGGAAGCGCGACTCCTTCTTCGGTAACGGGCGTTATGCCGACACCGGCGCCATGTATAAAACGCCGCTCAAGTTCGCGCGAACCGAACCTCTTTATTCGCCTTCCGAATTCCTCGGACGCCATGTTCACGACCGTCTCAAAATCAACTCCGTCCTTATTCTCCAAATCAATCACCGCGCTTCCGGCCATAAGGCGGTCAAACGGGTCGTCTTTTCTCAACCCCTTCTCTTTGAGTATTCCCCTGAGTTCGGTGTCCAGCCCCCCGTATCTTGAGCGTCCCAGATTCTCAAACATATGGAATATCGCGCCGTCCCTTTTGAGTTTTTTGCGAATGTAAAGCCGGTACCACAGCATGCACACGACCACGACCACGGCAGTGAACAGTTTTGAGGAAATTCCCACGCTTGAAAACAGCCATAGCGATGACACAACCCCCGCAATTTGCATCCAGGGATAAAACGGCGACCTGTATCCGGGGTCGTAACCCTCAATCCTGCTTTCCCGCATCACGATGACCGAAAAACACAGAATGGCGAAAACAAAAAGCTGGAACGCGCTGGCGAGTTTTACAATCTTCGCGGGGTCAAGAAACACGAGAATGAGAGATATGAACACGACCGTGAGAATCAGGCTGTAAATGGGAGTGCCGTTGTGCGAAATTTTCGCGAAAACGCGCGGTATAATGTCATCGCGACTCATTGCGAGGGGATAGCGTGACGCGGTGAGAATTCCCGCGTTGGCGACTGAAATAAACGCCGCAATTGCCGCGAGCGAAATCAGGTAGAGACCCGTTTCGCCAAAAATCGCCTGCGCGGCATCGGCGGCAAGAGTCGGGTTTCCAAGAAGCCCTCCGAGCGGAATTACACCGACCATCACCAGAGTTCCAAGTCCGTAAACGAGAACCGAAACGCCAAGCGCGTAGAACATTCCGAGCGGAATTGTTCTTTCGGGATCTTTCACCTCTTCGGACAGACTTGTAACCTTCGTTATCCCCGCGTAACTGATGTAAACCATTGCCGAGGTGGACAAAAGCGCCTGCGCGGGAAAATCAAAAAATGTTGAAAGATTTGAAGGCTCAATCTTTGTAACGCCGCCCGAAACGAAGACCGCGAGAATTAGAACAAGCACACCGACAAGCCATTTTTGAAACTCGCCGCTTGACTTCGCGCTGATCCAGTTAATCAAGCCCAGAGCGATTGACGCCAAAATTGAAATAGGCACAATGTGTTCACTGTATTGGGGGAAAAAGAGCGCAATATAAAAGCCCATTCCTATGAGCGCAAAACCGGATTTAAGAACAAGCGCAAGCCAGCTTCCAATGCCGCCGACAGTGCCGAAAAGAGGACCCAGAGAGCGGTCAATAAAGTAATAGGCGCCGCCCGCCCTGGGCATGGCGGTTGAGAGTTCGGCTATGCTGAAAACGACCGGAATGAGCGCAAAAACCGCAACCAGATACGCAATAACAACCGATGAACCAAGCCCGTATTCACTCGCCGCAAATCCGGGGAGAAGGAAGAATCCCGCGCTCAAACTCGTGCCCGCCGCGAGAGCGAAAATGTCTTTCACGCCAAGTTCTTTTTTCAGTTTTTTTGAATCTTCAGACATTGAATTCCCGGCTCCGGTGCTAACCCGAAAAAAGCGACACAAGGCTGAATATTGGCAGATACATGGAAATCACTATAACCGAGACCGCAACGCCGACAATAAGGGTTGCCGCACTTTCAACCGAGGACTGAACCGACAAAGACAGCAGGTCCGCCTCCTGCTGATAATTGTCAGCGAGCCCTTCAAGCACGCGCGGAAGTTTCCCGCTACGCTCTCCCGCATCAACCATTGAAACAAACACGGCGGGAAACAGCCGCTCTGAGCCGAACGATTCCGCCACTCCCCCTCCCCTGACCATCTTGCGCGCCGCGGCAATCACCGCGCTTGAGAAAAAGCGGTTGTTAGACGAGGAAGAAACAACTTCAAGAGCGGAGACAAGCGGAACTCCTCCCCGCAAGAGGGACGCAAGCGTCCGGCAGAACCGCGCCAGAATTGACCTGTGCACCATCGCGCCAAAAACCGGCATGAAGAAAAGCATGCGGTCAAAAAACATCGCCGCGTGTCCGCCGCGCCGGTAAAGCGCGATTGGAACAATTACCGAAAGCGCGGTGAAAACGGCGATATACGCGAGGTTTGATTTCAAAAAAACCGCCGAGCCCACAACCGCGCGGGTTAAGGCGGGAAGAGGCGCCTGCATATCGCTGAACACTTGCGCGAACACGGGCACAAGAAACGACATTGCGAGAAAAAGAACAATCACGGAGGTAACCACAATCGTTAGGGGATAAACCATCGCCGCCTTCATCTTTTTTATAAACACTTCCGATTTCTGAAGACTGTCGGCAAAATCCGCCATAATTTCGCCCATATCACCGCCGCTTTCCGCTGCGCGCACAAGCCCCGTGTAAAGAGGCGAAAACGCTTCGGGACACTTCTCAAGAGCGGAGGAAAAACTTTCTCCGCGCCGCACTGAAAGAGCAACCTTCTCGATGATTTTCTTAAACCGCGCGTCCGTCTCCTGAGTCGCGAGAACATCAAGCGCGTACGATATGTCAATTCCCGCGCCCGTCATAACGGAAAACTTTCTCGTAAATGCGTAAACCGCGGAACGCGAAACCGCACCTGTGTGGATTTCCATTTTGAGAAGTTTCACCGCGCGCTTCAAAAAACCCGCAACGGTTGCGTGATTTCTCATAAAACCGGCCACGCCCTATGCCTCCTTGTTTGAATCGGGCGGAGTGTTCTTCACCACCTCTTCAAGTGTTGTTATTCCGAGCGCGAGTTTGCGAATCGCGTTCCGCCTCATCGTGTTTATCCCCTTGTCCGCCGCCCACCGCCGCATCTCGCTCAGAGACGCCCGGCGGGCTATCATCTCTTTGAGTTCTGAATCAACAACGGCGACTTCATAAACCGCCTCCCTCCCCCTGTATCCGGTTGAGGAGCAGTTGTCGCAACCCGCGCTCTCATACACCGCGTCTGCGGGACATTGCTTTTCGGATATGCCGGCAGACTTAAGGGCGGCGGAGTTTACGGCGGCGGGCTTTTTGCAGGAGGGGCAAATGACCCGCACAAGCCGTTGCGCGACAACGGCGTGAAGAGAAGACGCGACAAGAAACGGCTCAATGCCCATGTCAAGCAGGCGGACGACAGACGAAAGCGCGTCCGAGGTGTGGATTGTGGAAAACATCAGATGCCCCGTGAGAGACGCTTTGACGGCGATGTCGGCGGTTTTGGAATCCCTGATTTCGCCAACCAGAATCACATCGGGATCCTGCCGCAGAAAATTCCGCAGGCATTCGGAGAAAGTAAGCCCGATGTTCTCGCGTATCTGCACCTGATTTATTCCACTCAAGTTGTATTCAATCGGGTCCTCTGCGGTAACGATGTTAATCTGCTCGCTTTTTATCTCCTCAAGAACGGAGTAAAGGGTCGTGGTTTTTCCACTCCCCGTGGGACCCGCAATAAGCACCATTCCGTTTTCGGCTCTGACAGCTTTTTCAAAATCGGCGAGTTGCGAATCTTCAAATCCCAGCTGTTTGAGACTGAAATTGAGAGGGCCTTTGTCAAGAATACGTATGGCTATTTTCTCGCCAAAAGTTACGGGCACAACCGAAACCCTGCATTCAAAATCGTCTCCGCGCGAAGTCCGGAAATTCATCTGTCCCTGCTGAGCGCGCCTTTTCTCAGCGATATCCAGTTCGCACATAACCTTGATTCTGGAGGTTAGAATTGGGGCGATTTCAATGGGAAGACGGTGAAAAACGTAGAGCACGCCGTCAATTCTGTATCTGACCCTGAGTCCCTCTTCATACGGCTCAAGATGCACATCACTTGCTCTTTTGGAAAACGCCTCCTCAATAATGGAACCGGCAAGCCGGACAACCGGGGAGGAGATTGAAAAATCGGCGTCCGCGCGAAGCGCATATGCGCCACTCGAAACGCGCGCCACTTCCTCAATCACACCGCGTATGGAATCTTTGCTAAAAACACCCGACTCGTCCCCGGCTCCGTAGTTTTTTTCTATGAGGTTTTGAACGGTGTCGGAAGAAACGGGCACAAAATCCGCACTGCTTCCGTAGCGGAACTTTACATAGTCCAGCACTTCGGGAGCCGCGCCGGGCGCGACCGCCACAATCACTTTGCCGTTTTTTCTGTAAACGGGAATCGCTCCGTGCTCACGGACAAAGTTCTCCGGAAACGCCGCAAGTAAATCAGAATCTATCCTCGTGTCCATTCTCACCGGGCTATTTTCTGCCCCGCGGAAACCGCCTGCGGAAAACTGTTTACTCATCATCCGGTCGTCTGAAAAAGTTGGTTTGAGGGAACAATATACCAAAAAACTCCAAGCGGCGGCGGGAAATCAATATCGCTTTTCAATTCCGCCCGTTTAGTGTTAGTGTTAGAATTGATTTTCCGCTTCCGGCTCGAAAATGACCTTTCAAAAACTCATACTTTCACTTCAAGATTTCTGGGCAAAACAGGGTTGTATGATTGTGCAGCCGGGCGACACGGAAAAAGGCGCGGGAACCTTTAACCCGCACACTTTTCTGCGCTGCCTCGGGCCCGAGCCGTGGAAAGCGGCTTATGTGGAGCCGTGCAGAAGGCCTACGGACGGCAGATACGGCGACAACCCCAACCGGCTTCAGCACTACTACCAGTTTCAAGTGCTGATAAAGCCGTCTCCCGAAAACATTCTGGAGATGTATCTCAAATCGCTTAAATCATTCGGCATAGACCCGATGAAGCACGACATACGGTTTGTTGAAGACGACTGGGAATCACCGACACTTGGCGCGTGGGGGCTGGGCTGGGAAGTCTGGCTGGACGGAATGGAAATTACACAGTTCACCTATTTTCAGCAGGCGGGCGGCGTTGACCTTGACCCGGTATCGGCTGAAATAACTTACGGAACGGAAAGAATCGCGATGTATTTGCAGGAAGTTGACAACGTTTTTGATCTGGAATGGGACGGCGGAATTTCCTACGGTGAAATACACAAGGAAAGCGAGTTTGAGTTTTCAACCTATAACTTTGAGATGTCAGACCGCAAAATGCTAACGGATTTATTCAAGCAGTTCGGAGGAGAATGCGAAAAACTCGCGAACGCCGGTCTGCCTCTTCCCGCCTATGAATACTGCATGAAGTGTTCGCATGTTTTTAATCTGCTTGACGCGCGCGGCGCGGTGGGAATTGCCGAGCGGGAGAACTACATCGCGAAGGTGCGCACTCTGGCGGCGGCTTGCTCTCAGGCGTGGCTCAGAAAACGCGAAGAGTTGGGATTTCCCCTGCTCGCCGCCGGAAAAACGAAACGATGAAGAAAGATCTTTTCATTGAACTCGCGGTGGAGGAAATTCCGTCCGCGATGGCGCCGGAAATCGCACGCGGTCTGTCGGAAGGTTTTGAAAACCGCCTGCGGGAGTTGAACGTGGGTTTAAAAAAAACCGTATGCCTTCACACGCCCCGACGCTTCTCGCTGATGATAGAGGGACTGGAGCCGCGCGGAAAAGACACGCTGGTTGAGAGTTTTGGACCTGCGGAAGCCGCGGCTTTCAATCCGGACGGCTCGCCCACCAAAGCCGCGATTGGATTTGCCCGAAGCAAGGGCGTGAAAGTGGAAGACCTTGAAACAGCCCAGCGCGAGCGCGGCAGGTTTCTTGTGTTCCGGCGGAAAACAAAGGGCGAAGATTCGGGGCGTATAATCGCACGGGAAACGCCCGCGATTATAGCGGCGGTTCGCTGCGCAAAATCAATGAGATGGAACGGGCAAAGCGCGGTATTTGCAAGGCCCATAAGGAAAATATCGTGCTTTTACGGCGGCAAACCGCTCAAAATTGAAGCGCCCGGAATACCCTTTTCAAACACTGTTTCAGGGCACAGATTCGCGGGAGGCAAACCCTTCAAACCCGCCGGCTGGAAGCCGTATCTTCAATTTTTGAGAAAAAACTTTGTCATCGCCGACCCCGAAGAGCGGCGCACGCTGATTGAAAAAGAGGTCGCGCGCGAATGTAAAAAACTCGGCGGCGTTTTCAGACGGGACGACGAATTGCTTGATACCGTCTGCGGACTTGTGGAACACCCGCTTGTTCTCTCTGGAAATTTTGAGAAAAAGTTTCTTGAACTGCCGCAAGAGGTTCTTACAAGCGTGATGAAAAACCACCAGAAATACTTCCCCGTATTTTCAACATCGGGCGGACTCATGCCGCATTTTGTGTTTGTGTGCGGAACTCCCGTCAAAGACGCAAGCGCGGTAATCAAGGGAAACGAAAGGGTGTTGCGCGCGCGGTTCGTGGACGCGGAGTTTTTCCACACAGAAGATTTAAAGAAACCTCTCCGGGACAGAACCGGCGAACTTGAATCAATGATTTTTCTCTCAGGGCTTGGAACCTACGGCGACAAAACCGCCAGACTTGAAAAAATCGCCGCCGAACTCGCGCTCAAGACCGGTAAAAAGACGCTTGTGAACAAACTGAAAAAATCCGCACGCCTTTCAAAAGCCGATCTCGCAACACAGATGGTTTTTGAAATCCCCGAACTGCAAGGCGTTATGGGCGGACACTATGCCTCAAAACAGGGCGAAGACAAAGACGTTGTCGCCGCGATTGAGGAACACTATATGCCGACCGCAAGGGACTCGGAGATTCCCGCAACGGACGCGGGCGCGCTGCTGGCAATAGCGGACAAAATTGACAATATCTGCGGCTGTTTCTATCTGGGAATGAAACCGAGCGGTTCGTCCGACCCGCTCGCGCTCAGAAGGCAGGCAATCGGGCTTATACGGACGGCGCTTGATAAGAATCTTGATTTCAGCCTCGCCGGACTCATTGACTTCACGCTCAATTTGTTGAAAAAAGCGTCCTATTCAGCCGCTCCCGTAACGGACATAAAACAGGTTGGCGCCGAAGCGCGGGATTTTATCGCCGAAAGGTTCAGAAGCGTTATGGCACATGAAGCGAAAGCGGACTCCCTTGAAGCGGTTATCTCCGCGGGCTTTGACGGCGTAACGGACTGCGGGCGGCGGCTTGCCGCGCTTGAAGGCGCAAGAAAGTCAAAATCATTTATGACACTCGTGGCGTCTTTCAAAAGGGTCGTGAACATTCTCAAAGATGGCACGGACGGGAAAGTCAATCCGAAACTGTTTGAAAATGACGAGGAAAAAACGCTCTGGAAAGCGGTTGAAAAGATTGAAAAAACCCCCGTCAAGAGCGGTTACGAAGCACACCTGAAACTGATAGGGTCTTTGAGCAAACCCGTTGATGCGTTCTTTGAAGGCGTGATGGTAATGCACTCCAACAAACGCATACGGAAAAACCGCATCGCCCTGCTCGGACACATAAAAGACCTGTTTTTCAAAGTCGGCGACTTGTCAAAACTGGACTCGTCAAAAGACTGACCGCGCCCCCCTGATCCTAAGACGCAAACGCGACCGCGCGGGTTTCCCTTATCACCGTTACTTTGATTTTTCCGGGATAGGTAACTTCGTCCTGTATCTTCTTGGCAATGTCCCTTGAAAGCGATTCGCTCTCATCCTCACCCAGAGCGCTGTTCTCAACAATAACGCGCAGTTCCCTGCCCGCCTGTATCGCGAAACATTTGCTCACGCCCGTGAACGAATTGCCGATTTCCTCAATCTCCTCAACGCGCTTGATGTATTTCTCGAAACTCTCCTTTCTCGCTCCGGGGCGTGAAGCGGAAATTGTGTCCGCCGCCTGAACAAGAATTGAAAGAACATCGGTAACCCGCGAATCGTGACTTTGCTCAACGGCTTTTACCACTTCCGGGGCTTCCTTGTATTTACGCGCAAGTTCCGCCCCTATCTCCACATGCGAGCCCTCAACCTCATGGTCAACCGCCTTTCCGACATCGTGAAGAAGCGCGGCGCGCTTGGCGCGGTTCTGGTCGTAGCCGATTTCGGCGGCGAGCATGCCGCAGATGAAAGCCACCTCTATTGAGTGGTTAAGCATATTCTGCGCGTAGCTTCTTCTGTATTTCAGCATTCCCACATGGCGCACAAGTTCGGGGTCCATGTCGTGAATTCCAAGGTCTAAAACCGCGCCCTCGCCGGCTTTTTTAATCTCCTCGTTTATCTCCTGCTCAACGTCGGAAACAACCTCTTCTATTCTCCCCGGATGCACCCTGCCGTCATCAATAAGCCGTTTGAGCGACACCACGGCAATCTCACGCCTCAAAGAGTTCAGGCTCGTGAGAACAACCGTGTCGGGTGAGTCGTCTATGACAAAATCAACCCCCGTGCGCACTTCCAGAGCCCTGATGTTTCTGCCTTCGCGCCCGATGATTTTCCCCTTTATGTTCGGGTCGGGAAGGGTAACGGTTGAGGACGTGTTCTCAGCCGTGTATTTGCCGGCATACCTGTGAACCGCAAGCGCGATTGCCTTCGTGGCGGCCTCTTTTGCTCCCTGCTCGGCGTCCTCCTGAATTTCTCTAACCCTCAAGGAAGCCTCCTTTTTCGCCTCGGCCTCAAGTGTCTCAAGCATCTCGCGCTTTATCTCCTCGGCTGACAAGCCTGAAATCTCTTCAAGGCGTTTCGTCATGTCCGACTTAATTTGGTCAATCTCCGAGTGCCTTTCTTTGAGCGACTGCTCAAGGGAGTTCAGACTCTGTTGCCGGCGTCCCATTTCGGTTTCCCTGTCGGCGACTTCCTGCAGTTTTTTGTTGACGGACTCGCTTTTTTTGCGAACATCCTGTTCAAGAGACGAAAACTCCCTGCGTTTGTCTTTTTCCATCTTCTCAAAACTGTGCTTGTTCTTGCGCGTTACTTCGGAAGACCTTGACTTGGCGCTTTCAATAATCTTGTCCGCGTCCCTTTTCGCCCTGTCAACAATCTGTTTGGCGAGAGACGACTTTTTTGAAAGATTGTTTTTTTCCTTCGCGGAGATAATCAAATGGTGTATGGCAAACCCCGCAACGAAGAAAACAACTCCGCTCATAAGAACCGTGATATAAATAGAATCAAACATTTTTCAAACCTTCCTTCCGGGCGCGGAACACGCCGCGCTCGGTTATTACAAATCCGACCCGCGCGTCATGCGGCTCGGACGGTATTTCAAAATCAACAAACTGAAAGGAATACGCCGCCGCGCAAACCTTTTCGGTATTCAAACCGCGCGTGGTGCGATCGTAAAAACCCTTGCCGTATCCAATCCTTGAACCGGAACGGTCAAAACACAGACCCGGAACCACGATAAGGTCAATATCGGACGGCGCGGCTTCGCGCGCGGGGTCTTCTGGGGGTTCGGGAATTGAAAAACTGCCGGCGGACAGTTCGCCCGCGTCCGACACTTCAAAAAACCGCAAATCCCGTCCGCAAACTCTGGGGAAAAACACCTTCTTCCCGCTCTCACGCAGAACCGGCAGAACGGGGGAAACATCCACTTCACCACGTACCGCGCTGTAAAGCGCGACCGTTTGCGCGGACCGGAAAATGTCGCTATTGACAATCTCCGAAGATATGGCGGAACTGAGTCCGGCAAGTTCCGAAGCGGACCTTGCCACTCTCAAACGCTCAAAGCGTTCTCTTATTTCAGTCTTTGAAAGTCGCGTGTCGCTAAACTTTTCAAATATCTCATCGTCTCTCGGCTCCATAAGCCATTTTGAGCTTAATGAATTTGGCGATAAGAGAGTCGTCCACAACTTTCTCAATACCGGCAAGTTTCTGTTCACTGTTTTCCCTCAACATAAGCATTTCGTCGGCTATGTGGAGAGCTGCGTAAAAAAACTGCGGGGGCGGCACAGTGGTTGCGGATTTTTTCTTCAGAATATCTGAGAACTCTTCCGATTTGCTTTCCAGAAGAATTGCGGCTCTTTTAATCCGCTCCTCATTTTCGGGAGCGGTTTGGACAACATATACCGTGCCAAAAGCCGTGATTTTAACCTCAATCTGCTTGCTCGAACCGTCCAACAACTAACTCCTGACACTCATATGCGCTTCAACGCGCTCAACAACGCCTTCTACCCTGCGTCGTAATTCCCGTCTTTCTTTTTCAAGCCTCTCCACCGTATTTTCCAATTCCCTGACCCTGAAAATAAGACTCTCGTAGTCATCCAAAAACTCATCAGCAAGATTCACACACTTCTGAATTTTCTTTTCAAGGTCTGAAATCATAAGCCAACACGGCTATTGTAATGTTTTCTTGAAATTTGTTCAAGTTAATGGGAACCTAACTGTGCAATGCTCAGCCCGGAAGCCCTTGAAACACTTGATGAAACGGAAAAGAGGCACGAACGGAACGAAAAACGGCTTTCCGAGCCCGAAATAACGTCCGAAGACATTGTAAAACTCTCAAAAGAGATATCGGAAATTTCGGAAACGGTGGAACTTTACAGGAGATACAAGGACATCCGAACACAGATTGAGGAAAACACGCCGCTGCTTGAAAACACCGAACTCGCCGAACTCGCGCAGACGGAAATAGAACAACTTGAACGCGAAAGCGGCAAGTGCGAAGGCAGGATAATGGAGTTGCTCACCCCTAAAGACCCCAATGACGAAAAAAACATCATTCTTGAAATCCGACCGGGAACCGGCGGGGAGGAAGCGGCGCTTTTCGCGTCCGACCTGCTGGGAATGTATTCAAAATTCTGCGAAAAAAACGGCTGGACTCTCACCTTAATATCGTTAAACGAAATGGAAAGAGGGGGAATAAGGGAAGTCGTCGCAACCGTTGAAGGGAAAAATGTTTTTGAAAATCTAAAACACGAGAGCGGTGTTCACAGGGTTCAGCGCGTGCCAACCACCGAAACGGGCGGGAGAATTCACACCTCAACGGCGACTGTCGCGGTTCTCGCCGAGCCGGAAGACGTGGACGTGGAAATTGATGAAAAGGATCTCAAAATTGACACCTACAAAGCGTCCGGTCCCGGAGGGCAGCACGTGAACAAAACTGATTCCGCGGTGCGCATAACTCACACGCCGAGCGGCATAGTGGTTCAGTGCCAGAGCGAAAGATCTCAACACAAAAACCGCGCGCAAACCATGAGGATGATGAGGGCGAAACTGTATGAACTGGAAACGGAAAAACAGGAAATCAAGAGAGCGGGCGAAAGAAAGAAACAGGTCGGCGGCGGTGAAAGAAGCGAAAAAATCAGAACCTACAACTTTCCGCAGTCAAGGGTAACCGACCACAGAATTGGCTTCACGCTTTCAAACATAGACACGGTTATGAACGGAGGCATTGAAAAAATTATTTCCATGTTGAAAAACAGCGATGCCGCGGCGGGAAAAATCGGACACTGAAAATGGAAGACGCCGCTCTCAGAATTATAATCACCGCGCTTTATCTCGTCTCGTCCGCGCTTCTTATCGCGTTTATCGCGGGCGTGCGGACACGCAAAGCGGGTTTCGTCGCGGGAATCGCGGGCTTTGCCGCGCAAACCGCTCTGGTCGTCCACCTGTTTTTTTCGGGCTCGCCGCTCGCGGGAGGACTTGGAAAATCCCTGTTTCTGTTTTCATGGTTCGCGGTGATGGCATTTTTGTTCCTGTCATTTGAGTCCAAAATACGCGCTTCGGCGCTCGGAGCGTTTGTTTTCACGCTCGCTTTCATAACAACCGCCCCATCGGTTCTTCCGCCCGCCGGACTGGACGCGCCGAGCCCGCTTGTTACTCAGCCGGTTATTCAAACCCACATCGCGCTTATTTTTCTCGGACAGGCGTTTTTCTTTGTCGCGTTTGTCGCGGCGGTTCTGTATCTGTTCAGGGAAAGACGCATAAAAAAAGGCACCCTCTCCACGAATAGCAACGGCTCATTTCTGCCCATAACGGGGCTGGACAGGGTTCAGCACATAAGTCTGATTTACGGCTTTCCGCTCGCGACACTCGGTCTCGCAATGGGGTTTTTCTCGGCAAGTCAGATGAATGCGGACTGGTCATGGAGCAAAAAAGAAACTCTTTCGGTCGTAACATGGCTCATATACGCCTTTCTTATAAACGGAAGATTCGCCTACGGATGGAAGGGAAGAAAATCGTCTTTCGGCGCGATAGCGGGATTTATCGCGGTCATCGCGGTGTTTTTCGCGAGTTATTACATTATCCCCGGCTGGCATACCTTCGGCTGAAAAACAGAAAAAACAAACGGCTCAAAAAAAAAGGCGCGGGAAAATATCCGCGCCTTTTTAGTTTTTTCGGGAAAATTCCCTCTATATGTAGTGTCCGCCGTTGAGACGCAGGGTGGTTCCCGTAATCCAACTTCCGGATTCCGCACACAGATAGACAACCGAAAGAGCCACTTCCTCGGCGGAACCGAATCTGCCAAGCGGTATGTCTTTGAGAATTGTCTTTCTTATGTCTTCGGGAACGCTCATGAGCATGTCGGTTTCAATAAAACCGGGAGCCACGGCGTTCACTCTGATTTTGCTTCTGGAAAGTTCGCGCGCCATGCTTTTTGTAAAACCGGTTATTCCGGCTTTTGTTGAAGCGTAGTTTGCCTGCCCGATATTTCCCATTTCCCCGATTATTGAAGAGATGGAAACTATTGAGCCGCCGTCCTCATTCGCGGAAAGCGGGTCAAGCACGGCTTTTGTGCAGTTGAAAACACTTGACAGGTTTGTCTGAATAACCTCGTTCCACTGCTCAACCGTCATTCTTTTGAGCATTCTGTCTCTGTTCACTCCGGCGTTGTTAATCAGAATGTTAACCTTGCCGAAATGGTTGACGGCCGCCTTTCCGACCATCTGAGCCTGATCGTAATTGCCCACGTCGGCGCGCACGGTTACGCATTTTCTTCCGAGCGATTCAATTTCTTTTTTAACCGCGTCCGCAGCTTTGTCGTTTCTTGCGTAGTTAAGCAGTATGTCCGCTCCGGCTTCGGCAAGAGCAAGCGATATCGCTTTTCCTATTCCTCTTGAGCCGCCCGTAACAACGGCAACCTGACCTTTAAGGTCGTGCATTTTTTCAAGCATATTTTTTAACCCTCCTCACCTTTTTAGTTGGCGAAGACAATAATTTATTTACGGATACGGTTTTGTCAAATGGCGGACAATTGAAAAAAGATTTTCATTGATTACTATATTTTTCAAACTTTAAGTTCAGGGAGGCGATTATCATGGCTGTAGCACGCGTAACAGAGGTTATAGGTTCTTCAACAAAATCGTGGGACGACGCCGTCAAGGAAGCTCTTAAAAGGGCGAATAAAACCTTGAGAGGACTCACGGGTATTGAAGTTACAAAAATGAACGCTCATATAAAAAATGGCAAAATTGCCGAATACAGAGCGCATGTAAAAATAACCTTCATTCTTGAAGGCTGACGCCTCAAGCCGCGGAAACAAACTGTTTCTCCGGCTCCGGCGCCGATTGAAATCGGCAAATGGATTTTTTTGTAAAATCTCACGGCCTCGGAAACGACTACATAGTTCTTGAGGAAAAATCCCTTTCCTTCAAACTCACGCCCGAAGCCGCGCGGCTTTTATGCGACCGGAATCTCGGAATCGGCTCGGACGGAATTCTGCTTCTTGTTGAATCCGGAAAATCCGATTTCGGATTAAAAATTTTCAACCCGGACGGCAGCGAAGCCGAAAAAAGCGGAAACGGTTTGCGCATATTCGCCAAATTCCTCCGCGATTACAAACACACAAATTCGGACAGTTTTTCCGTGGAAACCCCGGGCGGAATTGTCAGGGCGGAAATTCAATCGGAAAACGGCCCTGTTTCATTTATCAAGGTGGAGATGGGAAAAGCCGTTTTTGACGCCGCAGAAATTCCCGTGTCGGGTGGTTTTTCGGGAGATGTTGTCGGTGAAAAAATAGAAGCGGACGGAAAACGGTTTGAATTTACCGCCGTGTCAATCGGAAATCCGCACTGCGTTATTTTCACTGAAAAACCCTCGGAAACACAAACCAGACAGTTCGGTCCCGCGCTTGAGAACCACGAATTTTTTCCGAACAGAACAAACGTGCAGTTCGCGCGTGCGGCGGCGGAAAACCTGCTGGAGATTTTTATCTGGGAGCGCGGAGCGGGATACACGCTCGCGTCCGGCTCAAGTTCATGCGCCGCGGCGGCGGCGGCGGTAAAAAACGGTCTGTGCGAAAACCGTCTCACGGTTTCAATGCCCGGCGGAACGCTTGATATTGAGGTCGGGACGGATTTTGAAATACGGATGACCGGACCCGCCGAAGAGGTGGCGTCCGGCAGTTTAAGCGCCGGCATTTTGCGCAAACTCTCCGCGCAACAGACAGAATGAACGGCACAATTTTCGTCTGCTCAGATATTGTTCCCGTTTCGTGCGAGCCGGTAAAAAACGGCGCGGTCGCGGCAAGCGGCGGGAAAATAACCGCGGTGGGCGGCGCGGAGGAAATAAAAAAAAGTTTTCCGGATTTCACAGTCCGCGATCTCGGGCGCGGCGTTGTCGCCCCCGGATTTATAAACTGCCACACGCATCTTGAACTGGGCTGGCTCAAGCCCGAAAAAAAATTCAAAAGTTTCACCTCGTGGCTTAAACACATAATTGACGGAAAATCGTCCGGGGCGAACACCGGAAAAATAGAGCGTTCCGTAACTGACGGCATTAAATCCCTGATTCAAAGCGGCGTAACAACGGTCGGTGAAATATCATCCTACGGAAATGACGCAGACATATTAAAAAACAGCCCGCTGAGGACGGTTCTTTTTCGTGAAATAATGGACAACAGACCGGACACGGATACGCAGACCGAACCCTCAGAGAGATTTGAGGAGCGGCTTTTTGCCCACGCGCCGTATTCGTGCGGTCCCGAACTTATTGAAAAAGTTTTCAAAATTTCGGCGCGCGGCAACATTCCGACCGGAATTCATCTCGCGGAAAGCCCCGAAGAAACCGCTTTTGTAAAAGGCGAAAAAAACGGGTTTGAGGAAACAATATATCCCCTTATCGGAAAACCGCCGATGAAGCGGCACAAAGCGGAGACGCCTTTTCAATACCTGCGTGCAATTGAAAGCGGCGGCGCGAAGATTACGGGGGTGCACATGGCGCACATTAAAAAAAGCGAAATAAAACAGATACAAAAAACGGGCATGGGCGTTGTTCTGTGTCCGAGGAGCAACGAGTTTCTCGGCACGGGAACGGCTCCGGTTCCGGAGTATGCGGAAATGGAAAGAATCGGCCTCGGCACGGACGGGCTTTCAAGCAATACAACGCTCAATTTTTTTGACGAAATAAAAGCACTTTATAAACTCCTGCTCCCGCTCGGAGAAAACACGGCGGCTGAAAAAGCCGTCCGCATTGCCACGCTCGGCGGAGCCGAAGCGCTTTTCATGGAAGACAAAATCGGAAGCATTGAAACCGGAAAAGACTCAGATTTAATCTTTATTGAGTGCGGAGAAACGGAAAATCCGTATTTGGAGATTGTGAAAGCAAACAAAGCGGAGGTTTTGTAATGGTATGGAATTTAATATGCGTGATGGCGGGCGGCGCGGCGGGGTCGGGACTGCGCTACATATTTTTCCGCGCCGTTCCGTCCGCGAGTTTTCCGGTCGGAACTCTCGGAGTGAACATAATCGGCTCGTTTCTCATAGGGCTTGCGTATATCCATTTTCAAAACCGCATCGCGGACGAATCCATGCGTTTGCTCTTAATGACGGGACTACTCGGCGGATTTACAACCTTTTCCGCGTTTTCGCTTGAAACTCTGAACCTCATACAAAACGGCAATTTAACCAAAGCGGGGCTAAACATTGTTTTGTCCGTTTCCCTCTGCCTGATTGCGTGTTTTGCAGGAATGTGGACGGGAAACCGGGTTTAATGCGGTTTTCTATTCACGCCTTTTTGCTGTTTTAGCGTGAACGAACCCTGTTTTCCACCCTCTATTCACGCTTTTTTGACATTTTGGCGTGAATTTGTATACTTGTAACGGATGCCAGTTTCTCAATCTGTCAGAAAAAGAATTCAGTCTTTACGTGAAGAATACGCCTTTCTGAAAGCCGGCAAGGAATCACTTTTAACCCTGATTGACGATGCGGAAACTCCGGAGAACATCTACAACTCAAACGCGATAGAAAATTCCACTCTGACGCTCAAAGAAACGGAGAAAATTCTGCTGAAAATGGAAATTTCCCGCAATGTGTCCGTACGGGAAATATTTGAGGCAAAAAATCTGGCACGGGTAATTGCATACAAACGCGAAAAAGCGGCAACCACTCCGCTGACCGGGGAATTGATTCTTTTTCTCCATAATATGCTCATGAGCGGAATTGACGACTCCATAGCGGGGCGGTTCCGGCAAAAAGGCGAATTTGTAAAAGTCGGATTTCACATAGCGCCGGGACCGGAGCACGTTGAGCAAATGATAAATGAAATCCTGATTTTCCACTCAAACGATATGGAAGGTTATTTTCTGGACAAAATAGCAAAATTCCATTTGGATTTTGAAACCATTCATCCATTTTGCGACGGCAACGGACGTATCGGGCGGGTTATTATAAACTTCCAACTGCTGGCTCTGGGTTTTCCGCGCGTAATAATACGCAATAATGAAAAACAGATTTATTACCGGGCGTTTGACGAATACAGGGAAAAAGAAAAAACAAAAGGCATGGAGAAAGTTATGTCGCTTGCCCTGCTTGAATCCCTGCATAAAAGAACAACCTACCTGAGAGGTGAAAAAATCATCCGCCTGTCGGACTACATAAAAGCGCATAAACTTTCTGCGTCCTCATTCACAAACGCCGCCCGCAGACAGACTATTCCGGCTTTCCGCGAAAAGGGGGTTTGGAAAATTGGGGAGGAACAATAATGAACAGAATTATTAAAGGTGTGTTTTCATGAATGATGAGAGATATAAACTACCAAAAAAGGTTGAGGGACTGCTCGGCGGATTTAATCTTTATTGATTGCGGAGAAACGGAAAACCCGTATTTGGAGATTGTGAAAGCAAACAAAGCGGAGGTTTTGATTTAGAATTAGAGGAATGGATAAAAATAAGATTATGAAAAAGAAATTTAATTATTCAGATAATAATGGAAAGGTGATTGTCGGTAACGGCGATTACAAATTTACAACAGAGTGGAGCAGAGCATCTAACAAATCAATACATTTTTATGATCACCCGGGAGATATAAAAGGTATTGCATTAGCAGAAAATCTTAATGATGGCGATTTCAAACAAAATGTTTCCAAGTTGAATTTGGCAGAGTTAAATTATTCATCCGGATCTAGGACTTTAGGCCTAAAAGATGTTGCTGTATTTCAAAATACAAAAGGCGAATTCTTATTTGTAAAACCTATAAGAATAAAAGATAAACAAAGGGGAGATGACGAGGATTCTTTTGAATTTGAATATGACATGAAAGGTGTGTCAACAAGTCAAATGATTTGGATGGAAATTCAAGTTTGGTTTCGTAAAAATTGGAAGAGGGTACTGTACAATCAACTTTTGGGTTTTTGTTTAGGAGATTTAATTGATGCGATTAAAAATAGACCTCAAAAATAAGACTGCTCTCTCAAGTATCTGTGCAACCCATTACTTCTTACTGTTTCGTTCTTGCTCTTTTTTACAATACTCTGCCATTGCTTCTTGATTCTTGCGCAGAGTCCTTTTAATCCACCTATCCGCAAATTCTCTCCTTAATGTGTAGAAGTAGAAAACCGAGAAAACGATAAGCGGAAGGAAAGATAGTAACCAAAGCAACGAAACTTCCTTGTTATTCCAAACTCCGACAATCTGAATTATAAGACCCAATAACAAAATGACTGTGCCAAGAATTCCATCAAGGTATGAGGGAATGTTTTCATATTGAGAAATGCTCGCAGTAGATCCCGTCGATTGTGTTTTACGCCTCTTTCTCGTTAGGGTTTTCCAATCAAACTCATAAAAGAAAGACCAACCAATAAAGAACACTCCAAAAATATCTAAAAGCAAACCGATTGCGTTAAGAGGTATCATGTTGAAAAACTAGAAACTGCCCTCAAAACCAAAGAGATTAAAGTCTAGCCCCTACTTGTCGGACTTTGCCAAATTACAATCACGACAAAGCATCTGGCAATTTTTTTGTTCCGTCTTGCCCCCTTTGCTCCAAGGGTCGATATGGTCGGCGTGCATATTGCTGATATCAAACGCCTCTCCGCATTCTCCGCATTTGCCCTTTTGCCTTTCGTAAGCGATGCGTTTTTGCTTATCGTCAAAGCTACGCAGATTAAGGTGTTTTTCTTTTCCTGTTAGCAAATACTCATAAATGCCTTTCTTTCTCTGTATCTCTTCGTCTTCCATGAGGTTGGCAATTTCTTTTTCTAGTTCTTCGGAATTGAGTTTTTTGTCTTTATGCTCATTATAGAGCAATCCCCACCCTAGCCCTTTCATTTCCCTGCGGTATTTCGTGAATGTACCTTCCGTCCAATCAATGACCTGTTCAAAATATTCCCATAGTGGTTCGGCACTTTCATTGTGTTGGCATTTCGCCATATATTCTTCTATGGATTCTTCATCTTTCATCCATTTGATGACAGTTTCTAAATACTCTTGCCGATTTGCTTCGCCACTTAAATACTTACTGCCTTTGCCATGGGCGGGACCACTCACCTTGCTAAAATAGCGTTTGGCATCAGAAACCCAAGAGCCAGCATAAACCGCATTTCTGAGTTCTTGATCCGTCAGTTTTATACCGGCGATATTGATGGTTTTGAACCACGCAAGCCTTTCACTATCCGTGCCAGTACACTGATAAACCATCAGTTCATAATCTAAGATTTTTTCTTTTTCGTCATCTTGTAGATTATGGAAGAATCTTCCCTTATAAGAAAAATCACCCTCAACATACTGACAAATTGAAATTGTGCGTTGTTGTCCGTCAATAATCTCAAAATTGTCATTATCTCTGACCGACCAATACATTACATTGAGCGGAAAACCTTGAGTCAGTGTATCAATCACCGCCTCTCTTTGTTCATCCTTATAAACAAATTCCCTTTGATAAGGGGGACGGATATCTAACTTGCCACCATAACCACGAACACCGCCTTCTCCATCGTCTTCGTAGCCTGCCACCAAATCGCGGACTGTTATTTCTTTGAGTTCTATATCCATAATTAAGCCTTTGGTTTTTTGTTTTTGATAACAATACGAGCATAAATCTCTTTGTTTCCAATCATAAAACGGCTGACTCTTCCTGTTCTTTCTTTCACCAGAACTCTATCAATTCCCAATATTTCAAACTGGTTGGGGTTGTGTTTATCCAAAAATGTGATGGGTACCCCCATTGCTCCGTCATAATCTTTCGGAATCTCTTGGACTTTATCCACATTGATAGCGTCATAGTTGTCGTAGTGTGGATACTCTTCGGGGTTATAAGTTTTGTAAAGGATTAACTCTTCGTGACGTTTTTCATGGTCGAAATTGGTAAACCAATTTATGCTCCCTTTGCTAAAATACTTAATGCCATTCTCTATTTTTTTGCGTGACTCCGTTTTAATATCGTAATCATCAGGTACTTGAAACCATTTTGTACCCCCATTATCACACCCTAACCACAATTTATTTTGGTTGATAAGTGGGAAAATTTCCTTGTAAGTGATAGCGTTTTGGTCACCGACAATCAAAAATTTCTTGTCGTATTCAATCAATTGGGCAATGTATTTCCTAAAGAGAGAAAAGGGCGGATTAGTAACGACAATATCGGCTTGCTTTAGGAGGTCAATACACTCTTCACTGCGAAAATCCCCATCACCCTTTAGGTGCTTAACTTCAATTTCTTCAGTATCGGGGATTTTGTTGTTGTTCTTATCCCCTTCATACTCCAAATAAATCGCTCGGTCAGAGTCATGACGGCTAAACAAATCCATATCCTGATTTTTGTAGCAGGTTGCTATCAGTTTTTTCAACCCTAATTTTTCAAAGTTGTAAGAAAAATAATGAAAAAAATTGCTCACTCTTGGGTCATCGCAATTGCAATAAACCACCTTGCCCTTCAAGTGCTTCTTATAATGTTTCAGCTCTCTTTCAATATCCTCAATCTGGGTATAAAACTCATCTTTTTTATTCCTTTTGGCTTGATGCAAATTGTGATTTAATGTCTTCACCCCACCCTAACCCTCACAAACTCCTTCTTCCCTATCTTCACTTCAAAATCGTTGCCTTTCGGCAGTTTTGCGGCAATGTCCGTGTATTTCTCGCCGTTTATTGTAAGTCCGCCCTGTGCAATAAGCCGTTTCGCTTCCGCTCTGCTTTTAAGCGATGTGGAAACCTCGGACACAAAATTAAGAACGGTTTTTACTTTCGCCTTTTGGACGGTTTTTTTCTTCGCATCAGAGGGGAATTCCCTTTTTGAAAACTTTCCGGAAAACGCATTTTGCGCTTTTTCCGCTTTTTTCTCATTGTTCAGCCACGCAGTTATTTCAAACGCGAGCGCCCTTTTCGCGTCCATCGGATGAGATTTTTTGAGTTTTTTAATCTCCGCCGGGGTTTTCGCACTCAAAAGTTCGTAATATCTCCACATCAATTTATCGGAAACCGACATAACCTTGGCAAAAACATCTTCGGGCGTGTCTTTTACGGCTATGTAGTTGCCGAGCGATTTTGACATTTTGTTCACGCCGTCAAGCCCTTCAAGAATTGGAAGAAACAAAGTCGCCTGTTGGGGCTGTCCCGAACGTTTCTGAACCTCTCTGCCGAGCAGAAGGTTGAAAGTCTGGTCGGTTCCGCCTATCTCCACATCGGCTTTCAAGGCGACCGAATCGTATGCCTGAATAAGCGGATAGAGAAACTCTTTCACTGAAATCGGCGCGCCGCTCTTGTAACGGGTTTTAAAATCGTCCCTTTCAAGCAGATTGGCGACATTTGCCATACCCGCGAGGCGCAAAAGTTCCGCAGAGTTCATTTTTGCGTGCCATTGGGAATTAAAACGCACTTCGGTGCGCTTTTTATCCAGAATTGGAAAAACCTGTCCTTCGTATGTTTTCGCGTTTTTCTTTATATCCGCGGGCGACAGCAGAGGACGCTCATCGGTTCTGCCGCTGGGATCGCCTATTTGCGCCGTAAAATCGCCGATGAGAAAAACAACCGTGTGCCCCAAATCCTGAAAATCGCGCAGTTTGCGCAAAAGAACGCAGTGCCCCAGATGCAGGTCGGGCGCGGTCGGGTCAAAACCGGCTTTAACGCGAAGCGGTTTTCCCTTCTTCAGTTTTTCAAGAAGTTCCGAATCCGAAACAAGCCCGTCCGCCCCCTTTTTGATAATCTCCAGTTGCTGTTTCGGGTCTTTCATCAGGGAAGTTCCGTTTCACCCATAAGAAAACGGTCACACTCTCTGGCGGCTTCGCGCCCTTCGTTTATCGCCCAAACCACAAGACTCTGCCCCCTTCTCGCGTCTCCGGCGGCAAAAACCTTTTCAACATTTGTGCGGTAATCGCCGTATTCGGCTTTTATGTTTGAACGCTCATCGCCGGCAAGACCCATCTTATCAATAATTCCCTGTTCGGGACCCAGAAATCCCAGAGCCAGCAGAACAATCTGCGCGGGCCAGAACTGCTCCGTGCCAGGCTGTTCCTCAATGGACATCCGCCCGTCTTTGTTTTTCCACTCAATCCGCACGGTGCTTAGCCCCTTAACTTTTCCGTTATCGTCAGTCTCAATGCTTTTTGTAAGAACCTGATATTTGCGCGGGTCGTCCCCGAAAACCGCCATCGCCTCCTCCTGACCGTAGTCAATGTTGTAAACGCGGGGCCACTGGGGCCACGGATTGCCCGCCTCTCTGCCTTCGGGCGGACGGGGAAGAATTTCAAACTGTAAAAGACTTTTGCATCCGTGCCTCATTGCGGTCGCCACGCAGTCCGTTCCCGTGTCTCCGCCGCCGAGAACAATTACATCGGCATTTTTCGCCGATATCGCGCCCGTTTTTTTGAAGTTTGAATCAAGCAGTTTTTTCGTATTCTCCCGCAAGTATTCCATCGCGAAATAAACCCCTTCGGAATCCCTGCCGGGAACTTCAAGGTCTCGCGCGCGGGTCGCTCCGCAACACAGAACAACCGCGTCATTTGATTTCAAAAGTTTATCGGGAGCGATGTCCTTTCCAATCTCGGTGTTAACGAGAAACTCAACGCCCTCGCGTCTCAAAATCTCAACCCTTCTCTCAACAACCGCTTTGTCAAGATGCGGATTAGGAATGCCATACATCAAAAGTCCGCCAACCCGGTCGTCCCTCTCATAGACGACAACCGTGTGACCGGCTTTGTTCAGTTGCGCCGCGCACGCGAGCCCCGCGGGACCCGAACCCACAACGGCGACTTTTTTGCCGGTTCTGGAAGCGGGAGGAACGGGAACTATCCAGCCCTCTTCAAACCCCCTGTCCACAATGGCGCACTCTATGGATTTTATCGTTACGGGCGGCTCGTTTATGCCCAGAACGCATGAGCCCTCGCACGGCGCGGGGCAAACCCTTCCGGTGAATTCGGGAAAGTTGTTGGTTTTGTGCAGACGGTCAAGCGCTTCGCGCCAGCGCCCTCTGTAAATCAGGTCGTTCCATTCGGGAATAAGGTTGTGAATCGGACATCCGGTTGCCATTCCGGCAAGCATGTCGCCCGTTTGGCAGAACGGAACTCCGCAGTCCATGCATCTTGAGCCCTGAACGCCGAGATCTTTTTCGGAGAGATGCCCGTGGAACTCTCCCCAGTCCGCAATTCTTTTTGACGGGTCGCGGTCTTTGCCGAGCCGCCTGTCGTAGCGCATAAATCCGGTCGGGTTGCCCATATAATCTCCCTAATTACCGCCCACGCGTGCAGAGTCTTTAATGTTTTCCTCAAACGCCATCATGAGCGCCTCGTCTCCGCTGAGCCCGCGCTCCTCAATCCTGCTTATGGACTCAAGCATACGCTTGTAATCATTGGGCATAACCTTGACGAATTTCGCGCGTCCGCTCTCCCAGTCGTTCAAAATCCTTTCCGCGACCGCACTGGAAGTGTATTGAAAATGGCGCATAATCATTGTTTTGAGCTCCCGCTCGTCATCGGAATCAAGCCCCTCAACGCTGACCGCCTGAGTGTTGCAGTTTTTCTTTTCAAAGTCGCCCCGTTCATCAAACACATAGGCAACCCCGCCCGACATGCCCGCCGCAAAGTTTCTTCCCGTGCGCCCCAGAACCACCACGCGCCCTCCGGTCATGTATTCGCAACCGTGGTCTCCCACGCCCTCAACAACCGCATTCACGCCGCTGTTTCTAACGCAGAACCTCTCTCCGGCAATTCCGCGAATATAAGCCTCGCCCGCGGTCGCGCCATAGAAGGCGACATTGCCGACTATAATGTTGTCTTCGGCGACAAAGGGTGATTCCCCCGGCGGAAACACCGCGATTTTTCCGCCTGAAAGCCCTTTGCCTATGTAGTCGTTTGAATCGCCTTCAAGCAGCATCGTCATTCCGCGCGGAACAAAAGCCGCGAAACTCTGCCCAGCCGAGCCGCGAAAACGCAAAGTAACGGTGTCGTCTTCAAGCGTCATGGAACCGTAGGCGGCGGAAATTTTGTTGCCGACAATCGTGCCGACCGTGCGGTCTGTGTTTTTGATTTCAAGGTCCGCTTCAACTTTTTCGCGGTTTTCTATTGCCGGAGAGCAAATGGAGAGCAGTTTTGTCATGTCCAGAGAGTCCGCTATGCCGTGGTCCTGCTCAATGCTGCGATAGGTTCCGTAGTGGTCGGGAACATCGGGCGAATACAGAACGGCGTCAAGATTCACGCCGCCCGCCTTCCAGTGGCCTTTTAGTTTGACGCTCCGGAGTTTGTCCGTTCTGCCTATCATTTCATTGACGGTGCGGAAACCGAGTTTCGCCATAATCTCCCGCGCCTGCCGCGCGACAAAACGCATAAAATTGACCGCGTGTGCGGGGTCGCCGGTGAACTTTTCGCGCAAGGCCGGGTTTTGAGTCGCCACGCCGACCGGACAAGTGTCCAGATGGCAGACTCTCATCATCACACAGCCGAGCGCGATTAGCGGCGCGGTTGAAAATCCGTATTCCTCAGCGCCCAAAAGCGCGGCTATGACAATGTCTCTGCCGGTTTTCATCTGCCCGTCCGTTTCAAGAACGACCCTGCTTCTGAGATTGTTCAGCAGAAGAGTCTGGTGGGTTTCACTTATGCCGAGTTCCCACGGCAAACCGGCGTACTGAATGCTGTTCTGCGGAGACGCGCCGGTTCCGCCGTCGTTTCCGCTTATGAGAATTACGTCCGCGTGCCCTTTCGCCACGCCCGCAGCGATTGTGCCAACCCCGGCTTCGGAAACCAGTTTGACGTTGATACGTGCGGCGGGATTTGAGTTTTTGAGGTCGTATATCAATTCGGCAAGATCCTCAATTGAATAGATGTCATGGTGCGGCGGCGGCGAGATAAGCCCCACTCCGGGGGTGGAAAGGCGCACTTTCGCTATCCAAGGATAAACTTTTTTGCCCGGAAGCTGTCCGCCCTCTCCGGGTTTCGCTCCCTGCGCCATTTTTATTTGAATCTCATCGGAGTTGGCAAGATACTCCCCCGTTACCCCGAACCTGCCGGATGCAACCTGCTTAATCGCGCTTCTTCTTAAATCGCCGTTTTTATCGGGAATCCATCTGCGCTTGTCCTCGCCGCCTTCGCCCGTGTTGCTTTTTCCGCCTATTCTGTTCATCGCCACGGCGAGGCTTTCGTGCGCTTCAGCACTTATTGAGCCGTATGACATCGCGCCCGTTTTGAACCTTTTGAGAATTTCCTCCTCCGGTTCAACCTCGTCAAGCGGAACGGGTTTTTTCGCGAATTTGAAGTCAATCATTCCCCTGAGCGTGAACATACTGCGCTCTTCCTCCGCGATCATTTCTGAAAAACGCTCAAAACGCTCAAAACTGCCCGTGCGGCAAGCGCTCTGGAGCGCGTGAACGGTCTGCGGGGAATACATGTGCGCCTCGCCGTCACTACGCCACTGATAAACGCCGCCCTCGTCAAGAGGCGCGTCTCGTTCGCTTCTTTGAGGAAACGCGTCCCGGTAACGCCGCACCGCCTCTTCGGCGACAACGTCAATGCCTATTCCGCCAATGCGCGACTGCGTGCGCGTGAAATACTTTTCCACAAACGGCCCGGAAAGCCCCAGCGCTTCAAATATCTGCGCGCCGTGATAGCTCTGAATAGTGGATATGCCCATCTTGGACATGATTTTGATAACGCCCTTTGTGAGCCCGGTGATGTAGTTCGCGAACGCGGTTTCGGCATCGGTTTCAATCCTGCCCTCGCGTATGATCGTCTCTATGGTCTCAAAAGCCAGATACGGATTTACCGCGCTCGCGCCGTAGCCGATGAGAAGCGCAAAATGGTGAATCTCGCGCGGCTCGCCCGATTCAAGCGTGATGCTCGCCTTCATCCGGTTGCCGTTGCGTATGAGATGGTGATGAAGCCCTCCAACCGCGAGAAGCGCCGGTATGGGGCACTTGCCCGCGCCCGCGCCGCGGTCTGAAATAACGAGTATGTTCGCGCCTTTCTTTATGGCTTCATCAGCTTTCGCAAACATTTTTTCAAGCGCGGATTCAAGCCCTTTGCCGCCGCTTGCGGGGTCAAAAAGACTTTCAAGAACGACCGACTTGAACCCTCCGGTTTTAATCTTTTTAATCTTCGCCATGTCGCCGTTTGAAATAACGGGAGTGTCAAGCTGGATCACTTTGCAGCTGTCCGGCGCGGGAGAAAATATGTTTCCCATCGCGCCGAGGTTGATGTTTGAGGCGGTTACTATCTCCTCTCTGATTGAATCTATTGGCGGGTTGGTTACCTGCGCGAACATCTGATTGAAGTAGTTGTAGAGAAGTTTGGGCTTGCGCGAAAGAACCGCAAGCGGAACGTCGCGCCCCATCGCGCCGACCGTTTCAACGCCGCTTACCGCCATCGGCTCAAGTAAAATCCGTATCTCCTCAAACGTGTATCCGAACATCTTCTGCTGAACCGTAATTTCCTCGCCGGAAAAACCGCCGTGCGGGGGAACATCTTTGAAGTCGGACAGGTTCTTCATGTGTTTCTCAGTCCAGTCCGGATACGGGGCGGCGTTTGAGAGGGCGGACTTAATCTCCTCATCGCCAACAATTCCGGCCTGCCGTGTGTCCACAAGCAGCATCCTTCCGGGTTCAAGACGCCCTTTGTAAACAACCTTTTCAGGCGCAACCGGCAGAACTCCAACCTCGGACGAAAGAACAACCGTGTCATCGCTTGTAACGTAGTATCTGCTGGGGCGCAAGCCGTTTCTGTCCAGCACCGCGCCAACCTTTTCACCATCGGTGAAACAGATGGACGCGGGACCATCCCACGGCTCCATCAGACAGCCGTGATAGCGGTAAAACGCCTTTTTCGCCACATCCATGTCTTTGTGTTTGAGCCACGGCTCGGGCACCATCATCATAACGGCGCGCTCTATCGGGAACCCCGAAAGCACAAGAAGTTCAAGGCAGTTGTCAAAAGCTGCGCTGTCGCTCTGGTCGGCCTCAATGAAAGGAAAAATCTCGTCGGGCTGTTCGCTGAAAGCGCCGCCCGAACCGCCGAGCATGGGCTGGCGGGAGAGCATCCAGTTGGTGTTTCCGCGCAGAGTGTTAATCTCGCCGTTGTGGATTACGTATCTATACGGGTGCGCCCTGTCCCAACTTGGCGTTGTGTTTGTGCTGAAACGCGAATGAACAAGCGCGATGGCGCTTTCAACCCGCTCATCATTCAGGTCCGGATAGTATGAGGATATCTGCCCGGTGGTCAGCATTCCCTTGTAAACAATGGTTTTTGACGAAATGCTTGAGATGTAAAACCCGTCCGCGGAAATAAGGTTTTCCGCCTTTTTTCTTATGATAAAAAGCTCTCTTTCAAAATCCGCGCCCTTTTCCGCGGAGCCGCGCCCTATGAACACCTGACACACAAACGGCTCACAACCCCGTGAAGTATTGCCGAGCGAAGAGTTGTCCGTCGGCACGGCGCGCGAACAGAGAAACTTCCGCCCACGGTCTTTGACAATTTTTTCAAACTTTTTGAGAACCTTCGTGCGCTGTTTTTCATCTTTGGGCGCAAACATCATGCAGATTCCGTAATCGCCCGGAGCCGGAAGTTCAATGCCCTGCTCAGCGCACACCCCGCTGAAAAACGCGTGCGGAATCTGAAACAGAATTCCCGCGCCGTCTCCCGTTTCGGGCTCGCATCCGCACGCTCCCCGATGTTCAAGATTGCGCAAAACCGTGAGCGCGTCCGCCACTATTGAATGCGACTTTGCGCCTTTTATGTTTACAACAAATCCCACTCCGCAAGCGTCGTGCTCAAGAGTGGGGTCATAAAGACCTTGTTTTTCAAGAGAAAAACCCATCAGACACCCTTTTTTTGAGGGGAAACCCAACGCGGCTCCGCCACTAACCGGATAAAGGCCGCGACGGTAACCCCGACCTGAAGGGTAACAGAAAAAACGCCCTTTTCAAAGGCGCGGAGCGCGGACAAATTAGTTTCGGTAAAAGTTCGTGATGGGCATACGCCGGTCTTTGCCGAACGCTTTGTCGGTCAGTTTGACGCCCGGAGGGGTCTGCCGCCTTTTGTATTCGTTGCGGTCAACAAGGTCAACTATCTTGCGCACTGCGCGCGCGGACGCGCCGGAAAGGGAAATCACTTCGGCAACGCTTTTATCATTCTCAACATAGTGTTTCAAAATCTCGTCCAGAACGTCATACGGCGGCAGACTGTCCGAATCAAGCTGGTTCGGTTTGAGTTCGGCGGACGGGGGTTTTTCAATAACCGTCTTCGGAACCGCGTCAAAACCGCGCTTTTTGTTGTAGTGGCGCGACAGTTCGTAAACAAGGGTTTTCTTCACATCCTTTATGACGGCAAAGCCGCCCGCAGTGTCGCCATATAGAGTGGAATACCCGACGCTTACCTCGCTTTTGTTTCCGGTTGTGAGAACAAGCCAGCCGAAACGGTTTGAAAATGCCATGAGAATGTTGCCGCGCGCGCGCGCCTGTATGTTTTCAAGCGCTGTGCTTGACTTTTCGCCCACGCGGAGTTTGAACGGCTCCGGCGCGTGTTTTTCGTAGGAGGAAACGATTCCGTCAATTGGAACGGAGCGAAACCCAACTCCCAGATTCGCGGCGAGGGTTTGAGAGTCTTTTATGCCGGATTTTGAACTGAAAATGGACGGCATATTCACCGCGACCACCCTTTCAGGACCCAAAGCCTCAACCGCAACCGCGGCGACAAGGGCGGAGTCAATACCTCCCGAAAGACCTATTACAACAGTCTCAAAGCCGTTTTTTTCAACATAGTCGCGCGTGCCGAGAACAAGGGCGGAAAAAATCTCATCGTTTTGAGCGGCAAAAGGCGTTATTTGCGGAAGCACGGCGGCCACTTTTTTCACAACGGGAGATTTGATTTTGTATCCGGCGCGGCGTTTTCTCCCGCGCACGGGAACTTCAAAATCGGCAAAAATCATATCTTCACGAAAACCCGCCCCCCTCACTGTTACGGCTCCTTTTTTATCAAAAAAAGCGCTGTGTCCGTCAAAAACAAGTTCGTCCTGTCCGCCCGTCATGTTGCAGAAAGCGAGCGCCGTGCCGGCTTTTTTCGCCCGCGCGCGAAGCATCTTCTCCCTCGCGGCGGGTTTGCCGATTGAATACGGCGAAGCTGATATGTTGATTATCAAATCCGCGCCGCCCCGCGCCTGCTCAAGCACGGGTCCGCCTTCAAACCAGATGTCTTCGCAGATGCTCACACCCATCGCGAACCCTCCGCTCTGAAAAAGCGGCGCTTTGTCTCCGGGTGCGAAATAGCGGTTTTCATCAAAAACACCGTAGTTCGGGAGCAGGTTTTTTCTGTGAATTCCGGCGATTTTTCCGCCCGATATTACCGCCGCGGAGTTGTAAAGAACGGGTGATTTTTTTGTTCCGCGCCTCTCCACAAAACCCGCGACAATTGTGAGCGGATAGGCGCTCTTCACGATTTGCTCAAGCCCTTTGAGATTTTTGTCCGTAAATCCGGGTTTGAGAAGCAGGTCTTCGGGCGGATATCCGCAAACGGTGAGTTCGGGAAAGCAAATGACATCGGCGCCGGCGGCAAGCGCTTTTTCAGTTTGGCGTTTAACCTTTGAAACGTTGCCGCTGATATCGCCCACCCGGCAGTTCATCTGGCACAGAGCCACGCGCGCAATGCTCATCCATTCCCTCCGGCGGGACTGTAACTCTCAACGCTACCGAGCGTGGAAGAGACCATTTCGTCCATTGAAACTTTTTCTTCAAGACGCCTGAGAACAGAAATCCGGCACTTAGTTCTCGGAGACGGCGAAACAAGCGAGCAACATTCGTTATACGGCTTGATGCTGTGTTCGTAGGTTCCGGCGCGACGGGCTTTTTCAACTATCTCGTTTTTATCCCAGCCGAGAAGCGGACTCAGCACAAGATGGTCAAGCCCTATGTAGGCGCCACCCATGTTTTCAATGGTTTGAGAAGCGACCTGCCCTATGCAATCCCCGGTAATGATGCCCCCGTAACCGTGCTCGGCGGCAAACGCACTCGCGACTTTGAGCATAAATCTTCTGAAAAGAACAAGTTCGTATCCCCTGAATGAGCCCGTGTCCGGGAAATCAGTGAGCGCGCGGCTCTGAAAAAATTTGTAAGGCGCAAAAAACAGTCCGGAAGCGGGAGAGTAGCGGCGCAGAACGGAGAAAATATCCGTTATTTTGGTGTCAATCACGCCGGAGGAATCGGGGAAAACATGGAAATGGAGAAAATCAACATCACAACCGCGCTTCATCGCGCAAAGAGCGGCGACCGGAGAGTCTATTCCGCCCGAAAGAAGGCACAAAAGAGGGGCTGAAGTGCCGACCGGAAGCCCGCCGAGACCGGGCTTTTTTTCAAAATGCAGGCGCGCGGTGTCAGAATCAATACGTATGTAGACCGGCAGGTCGGGCGCGGAGATGTTGACTTTGAGCCCGAAGCGCAGGCGGATTTCCTCGCCGACTTTGGACGCTATTTCGGACGATTTCATCGGAAACCGTTTGTCAGAGCGTTTTACGAAAACGGCAAAGGTTTTTTTCTCCCCGCCGCATAAGGAAAGAGATTCCCTCACGCGCCGCAGGGCGAGTTTCACAATTTCATCAAGATTTTTAGGGCATGTGTGGCAACGCGCGTACCATGAAATTCCGAAAACTTTTCCGAGATTGTCGGGATTGCCGTCACGCATGACAATGCTCTCTCTGTGTGTCTCAAACCGCCCGCCGGCTATGGCTTCAGCGTTACGCACAAGAGCGGCGGTAAAATCGCTCCGGTTCTTCCCCTTGAGCGTCAAATCCCCGTAGTGAACAAGAACTTCCATCCGGATTGTGTAGTATACACAACCTTATCTGAGCGCGGGATACCGACCTTGGGAAAATTGAAAAAACAAATCTTGGCGGGCGTTTGCGCCCTGTGTGCTTGTGCCGTTTTAACCCTCTCCATACCCGCCGTCTCGCAGGAGGAACGGTCACCTCAAATTATCGGCGAGGTTTGTGATATTGTAAGCGAGAGGTTTGTGAGCAAATCCGAGATTGATTTTGAGGAAATGCTTAAAGAGGGGCTTAACAACCTTGAAACCAGCATAGACGAAGTTCTTGTTAATTGGAGTAAAGACGGAAAATCGTTTGAACTTGTGGCGGGGGAAAAGAGGGAAAGTTTCCGCAACGCGAAACCGCGCTCATGGAGCGATCTTGAAGAAATATCAAGCGAAGCTTTTTCTTTTGTGAGTTCAGACGCGCATGAATGGGGGAAAAAAGACGCAGAAATAGAGTACACGATGGTCAACGGAATGCTCTCAACCGTGGACCGTCATTCGCGCATTATTCCCCCGAGAGACTATAAAGATTTCATAATTGAGACCGAAGGCAGTTTTTCAGGGCTCGGTATTGTCATCAGCACGCGCAAGGGGTGGATAACCGTTATTTCCCCGATTGAAGACACTCCCGCTTACAGGGCGGGAATTAAAGCCGGCGATAAAATCGTCCAAATAGAAAATGAGTCAACCGTGAATATGTCTCTGGTTGAGGCCGTGCACAGGCTCAGGGGGCCGAAGGGTGAGCCCGTCAACATAAGAATACTCAGAGACTCAATGGAAAAGGCCGAACCTCTCACCATTGTGAGAGACATAATAAAAATAGAAAGCGTTGAGGATTACGTTTTTTCGGACGGAATTCTCTACATGAAAATCAAAAATTTTCAGAGAAACACGACCGAAAGCGCGATTGAAGCCCTGAAAAAGAGAAGAAGAGAACACGGCATCACGGGAATAATTCTTGATTTAAGAGACAATCCCGGCGGACTTTTATCTCAGGCGGGACTTATTTCCGACCTTTTTCTCAAATACGGCACCGTCTTCAGCGTCAAAACCGGCAACGACATCAGAGAGCGTCCCGCCAACCCGAGAGACGCTTTGGAACTGCGGGAAAAAACAGTTGTTTTAATTAATTCCGGCACGGCAAGCGCGTCTGAAATTGTAACCGGAGCCCTGAAAGAGAACGACAGGGCTCTCACGATGGGAACAAAAAGTTTCGGCAAAGGCTCAATTCAGGACATTTTTGAACTTGAAGACGGCTCGGCGCTGAAACTCACGATAGGCGGCTACCTTATCCCCGGAAATATCTCCATTCACAAGGTCGGCATAACACCCGACATATTTATTGAACAGGTTGATTTTTCAGAGAAAAAAACAATTTACAAAACTCCCGAATTCACTTTCCTTCTTGAAAAATACAGAGAGGAAAACAAGGACGAAAAAGACTGGCATGAGCCCAACCCGCCTTCCTATGCGTTCAAAATTCTCAACGAATCGCTCCTTTCCGATGACGAAGATGAAAATGAACGCAAGGAGATGTCCAGAAAGGAGAAAATGAGAGAAAAGGAAAAAGATCCGCTAATTACGGCGGCGCGCCGGATAATAAAAACGGCTGATGGGGTTTACAGAAGCGATATGCTCAAAACGGCCGGAACGGTTCTTGAAGGAATAAGCGAAGAAGAAGATGATCGCATAAGGGAAAAACTCGCGGAATTCAAAGTGGACTGGTCGTTTAACGGGAAAACAATCGAACAAAACCCGCGAATCCGCTCAACAATCACTCCGGTCAACGGAATATTCAAAGCCGGAGAAAAATCCGAAATAAATCTTGAAGTTACAAATCTCGGAAGCAAACCGATTTACAGACTCACAGCCGTTACGGATTCGGAAAATCCTCTTTTTGACAATAAAGAGTTTATTTTCGGAAAAGTCGGGCCCGGCAAAAAATCATCATGGAAAACCGAATTAAAAATTCCCGACAACGCTTCAACACGCAATGATGAATGCGTTATCAGATTTTTTGACTCATCCAAAAAAGAGGTATTTTCTCAAACCTTTACCGTTGCGGTTGAGGGAAAAGACGGCCCCTCCATCAGTTACAACTACGAAATAGTTGATGATGGAAGGTTCGGCTCAAAAGGCAACGGTGACGGAAGAATAGATAAAAAAGAAACAATTGCCCTGCTTTTCAGAATAAAAAACACCGGCAAAAGCGAAGCCAGAGAACTGGGAATTTATTTGAAAAACCGGTCGGGCAAAAAACTTTTTCTTGAAAAAGCCATAGAGCAAATGGGAGAAATAAAACCCGGCGAATCAAAGGATGTGGCGATGAAATTCAGCGTTAAAAATGAATGGAGAGAAGAGCAACACCCCGACATGGCGGAATTTGATCTTATCGCCAACGACTTTCAAATCGGATTTTTCTCAAAATACGAAATAACCATTCCGGCGCACGAACCGGCGCATTTTTCCCCCATGAGGGAAACTGTCCGGACAACCGGAGACACCGTTATTCTGGGCGGCAGTTTTGAAGACGCGCAGGAAATTTCGGTTGCCGCGGAGGGGTCTTCCTACAAATCCGAGGGTCGGGTCGGCGAGTGGTCAAAGGTGCGGCTTGACGAAAAAAGAAGCGGTTGGATAAAAACCGGCGTAACTTCCCCCTCAAAAGGCAATGCGCAACCCGATTTCACTTACGTACTTGAAAGTCCCCCGGCAATACGGCTCGGTTCGCAAGTGTTGTTGACGGACAAAAAAGAGATAGAAATAAGCGGTTCGGTGAGCGACTCCGAACCCGTGGTCAACATCTCTTTTTTCAACAATGGCGACAAAATACACATCATAAATTTGGAGGGGAAAAATCAGAATTTTAAATTCAAACTTCCCCTTGAAGACGGTGTGAATGAACTGAAAATAACCGCGAAAGACTCCGGCAATCTCAAAAGCGTCCGCACCTTCTACATAAGAAAAAAGAGTTGAAAAATATAAAAATAATAGTTGAATACGAAGGCACTAATTACAGCGGCTGGCAAAGACAGAAAAACTCCTACGAAACAATTCAGGAAAAAATAGAAAACGCCCTGCTGAAAATCACGAATGAAAAAACATCGGTTGCGGGCTCGGGCAGAACGGATGCGGGCGTTCACGCGATCGGTCAGGTCGCAAATTTTCTCACTTCGTCAACAATGAGCGAGGAAAAACTCTGCAAGGCGCTCAATTCGGTTTTGCCGCGCGACATAACGGTAAAATCTCTTGAGGAAGTCTCCGCAGGTTTTCATCCGCGCGTCTGCTCAAAGAAAAAAACATATTTTTACAAAATACTCAACCGTGCCGCGCCGCCCGCTCTGGACAGAAAAACATGCTGGTATATACCGCAACAGCTGGATGTGGATTTAATGAACGCGGCGTGCGCCTGCCTTACGGGAAAACATGATTTTGCCGTGTTCGCGAATGCGGACGCGAGTGTTAAAACAACCGTGAGAACGATTTTTTCCGCGAATATAAAACGGGATGGAGACTTTATAATTTTTACGGTTTCCTCGGATGGATTTCTCAAACGCATGGTGAGGCTTATTGTCGGAACGCTTGTGCGCGTGGGCAGGAAAACATTGACCGTCAGAGGTTTTGAAAAAATCCTGAAAAGCGGTGAAAAAACCCGCGATGTTGTCGCCGCGCCGCCGCAGGGTTTGTTTCTTGAAAATGTTGAATATTAACCGTCCTCCGCTTTGGACGGACGGCGGGAAAAGTGTTATATTCACGCTTTTCCGAAGAGTAAACTTATGCCCAAAATTCTTGTAATTCCCGGAGACGGAATCGGTCCCGAAGTAATTGATGCGGCTCTCGGTGTTCTCGCCGAAGCCGAAAAAATATCCGGCGTTTCGTTTGAAAAAGAAATAGAACTGTTCGGCGGCTGCTCAATAGACAAAAACGGCGTTCCCGTAACCGATGAGGTCCTTGCCAAAGCGCAAGCGGCGCACGCAGTGCTTCTTGGAGCGGTCGGAGGGGAAAAGTGGGAAAATGTTGAACACTCAATCAAGCCGGAAACCGGGCTTTTAACGCTCAGAAAACAGCTTGAAACTTACGCCAATCTGCGTCCCGCGAAGGTTTATCCGGCGCTCACGGACGCCTCAACGCTCAAAAAAGATGTTGTTACCGGGACGGACATTCTCGTCGTGCGCGAACTCACGGGAGGCATCTATTTCGGCGAGCCAAGGGGAATTAATGACAAGCCCGGCGGCGGACTTGAGGGAATAAACACCCTGCGCTATTCGACGGATGAAATAGAGCGGGTGGCGCGACGCGCTTTTTCGGCGGCGCGGGCGAGAAAAAGCATTTTGACCTCCGTTGATAAATCCAATGTTCTTGAGTCAATGGTTTTGTGGCGCGAAACGGTTTCAAAAATCGGGCGCGACGAATTTCCCGATGTGAAACTTGACCACCTGTATGTGGACAACGCGGCAATGCAGCTCATAAGAAGGCCCGGGAGTTTTGATGTGATTCTCGCGGGCAATCTGTTCGGGGACATAATAAGCGATGAGGCCGCGCAATTGACCGGTTCGCTGGGAATGCTTCCTTCGGCGAGCATAGGAGATGGCGGGGCGATATACGAACCGGTTCACGGAAGTGCGCCGGACATCGCGGGCAAAGATATCGCCAACCCCACGGCCGCCATACTTTCAGTCGCGATGATGCTCAAATACTCTTTTGAGATGGACGAAATCGCCGGACAAATAGACCGCGCGGTGGAAAGCACGCTTGATGAAGGTTTCAGAACGCCTGACATTTACGAAAAAGGGAAAGAGAAAATCGGATGCCGCAAAATGGGAGAAATCACAGCGGACAAACTGCGCAACACGTAGCGCAAACATCCGCCAAGACCATCGCGGATGAATTCAGCCACTTTGCGTACGACACCGGAAACAGAATAGGAAAACTCATCGCCCTTTTGCGGCTTGACCGCGCAAAGATACCGGTTTCCGGACTCGCCGGAGGCGCGGCATTTCTTACCGCCGTTCTCACACAAAAACACCTGAAAACCCGTGTTCTCTATATTGCCGGCTCAAAGGAAAATCTCCGCCGTGCGAGCAAAACTGTGGAAATCTTCACGGGCGAAGAACCTCCGGTCGCGAACCCAAGCAAAACCTCTTTCGCGGCGCGGGCGCAGGAGGCCTCGATTGTGTGCGCGGATATTGAAACAATCTTTGAAAAAATCGTCTCGCCGTCTTTTCTGCAATCGGCGTTAATTTCTGTAAAAACCGGAGATGAAATTGAGCGCGACAGTTTCACACGGCTGGTTTCCGAAGCCGGCTATGAAAAAAAGGAGTTCGCGCGCCTTGAAGGTGAGATGAGCGTCAGAGGAGCGATTGTTGACATAGCACGCGCGGGAAAACAGCCTCCTCTGCGCGTTGAGTTCGAGGGCGACAAAATAAGGTCAATGAGGACTTTTGACCCGCAAACGCAAATATCCGAAGCGCGAACCGAAAAAGAGCGGATTCTGCCCGCCGACAGCGCGGACGGCGGCGCGGATTTGTCATCAATTTTTGACTGCTGTGGAAAAAATACGGTCGTTTTTATTGAAACTTCGCAGGGCGGCATTGAGCGGACTCTCAAAGACTTCGCTCCTGAAAACGGGGGAAACACTTTGAGCGTCCGTGAAATCACAGAGGAGATAGAACAACGCAAAACTGTGGAAATTCCGGCGTTCGGCGCGGGCGAAATTGATTTTCAAACCTCAAAAACCGCGCTCGCGGACACAGAAAGAACCACTTCGGGCAAAATGCTCGGCGCGGCAAAACGCCTGCGCGAAAGCGTCTATAAACTGAAACTTTTTCTTGAGAGCGAAAGCGAAATTGAAAAAATGAGAGAGATATTCGCCGAACAGGGCGTGGATGCCGCGGAGTTTCTTGAAGGAACATCGGGCGGAGGGTTTGTTTTCCCCGACATCGGAACGGCTTTTATAGACGAGCACGATTTTGCTGAAAAAATCCCCGCCGTAAAACCCCACGGCGCGAAGGTGAAATCCCCGATGTCCGTGTTTGAAGCGGATTTCGGAGATATAAAAGATGGCGACCTCATAGTCCACCGCGAATTTGGTATCGGGATATTCCGGGGTCTGAAAAATCTGACCATAAGAGGAGTAAAAGCCGATTTTATAGAGTGCGAATATCACGGTGGCGACAGCGTTTACGTGCCCGTGTCAAAGTTCAAACTTCTGCACAGATATGTCGGGAACGAAGACGGAACGCCCAAAATTGACAAACTGGGCTCCGCCGTCTGGGTAAAAACCGTGCGAGGCGCAAAACAGGCGACTGAAACGGTAGCCAGAGAGTTGCTTGAACTTTACGCAAGCAGAAAGTCCGATGACGGACACGGTTTTTCCAAGCCGGACTCGGAGTTTCGCGAGTTTGAAATGGGTTTTATGTTTGAAGAAACGCCCGACCAGAAAAAAGCCATTGAAGACGTTATGGAAGATATGGAATCGCCGCGCCCGATGGATCGGCTGATTTGCGGCGACACCGGTTTCGGCAAAACCGAAGTGGCTTTAAGGGCGGCCGTAAAAGCCGTTATGGACGGCTTTCAGGTCGCCTTCATAGCACCCACCACGCTGCTTGTGGCGCAACATCTTAAAACCGCGCGGAGCCGTCTTGAAAAGTTTCCCGTGAACGCAGCCGCACTTTCAAGATTCAACTCTCCGAGTGAGGGAAAAGCTGTTCTTGAAGGCATGGAGCGCGGAACTGCGGACATCGTAATTGGAACACACAAACTTCTCGGCAACAAAATTAAATTCAAAAATCTCGGTCTTCTAATAATAGACGAAGAGCATAAATTCGGTGTCAGGCACAAGGAAAAACTCAAAACGCTGAAAGCGAACCTTGATGTGCTTTCGCTGTCAGCGACTCCAATTCCGCGAACGCTCCAACTGTCTCTCACGGGAATAAGGGACATAAGCACAATTCATTCCCCTCCGCACGGGAGGCTCCCCGTGAAAATACAGATTCAGAAATGGGACGCTCCCCTCATACGCGACCTTGTTGAGTGGGAAATTGAGCGCGGCGGCGGCGTGTTTTTTATTCATAACAGGATTGAAACCATCGCCACGGTGGCAAAGGGCCTCAAAGAGATAGTTCCGCATGTTTCAACCGAGGTTACTCACGGAAGAATGGGCAAAAAAGACCTTGAAACGAAGATTGAAAAGTTCGCGCGCGGAGACGTGGACATGTTGATAACAACCTCCATAGTGGAGTCCGGACTGGACATCACAAGAGCCAACACAATAATCATAAATGACGCGCACACCTTCGGCATCGCGGACCTTTACCAACTCAAGGGGCGCGTGGGCAGAGGTAGAGAACAGGCATACGCCTGCCTGCTGGTGCGCGACAAACACTTGCTCACCGAAACCGCGTGGAAACGACTTGAAAGGTTTGCCGAACTGTGGGATTTCGGCTCCGGATATGAACTCGCTTTCTCTGACATGCGAATGAGAGGAGTGGGAAACCTGTTCGGTGTAGAGCAGTCCGGGCATGTCGCCGCTGTCGGGGTTGAGTTCTATCTTGATATGTTGCGCGAGGCGGTGGAGAAACTGAAAACCGGCAAGTCGCACCGCAAGGTTGAGCCGGAAATCAAAACAAAAATTGAAGCGCGCATTCCCGAAGACTATGTGAAAAACAGCGGTGAGAGACTTGTGTTTTACAAAAGAATTTCATCGGCGGCCACAATGAGTGAGGTCAAAAAGATTAAAGATGAACTCACGGACCGCTTCGGTCCCGTTCCATGCCGCCTCGCCAACTTGCTCGCGCTTACAGAGCTTAAAACAGTGCTTAAAAAACACTCGGTCGGCTTTATGAAAATAGACGCTGAAAACGCGGGCGCTTACGCGACAAAAGACGGCACGGACACGAAAGCGCTCTTTTCCAAAACCCGGAACGGCTGGAAAATACGCTCTCTCGGAGGGTTGCCCGAACCGGCCGCCAAAAGTGCGGCGCGGCTCCTGTCTTCTATCAAACAGGTTTAGAGGTATAATAACGATTGTGAAACGCTCTAAAATCATCTTAACATTCGCGCTTGCGGTTGTGTTCGCTCTGCCGGGGCTGTCAACCGCCGAACCCGTTGACGGCATAGCGATTATCGTCAACGATTCCGTTATCACTCTTTCCGAATACGGGAAAAAAGAGAAAGAGATAAAAAGCCGGTTTCCTCAAGCAAACCGCAAAGACATAGTAAATGCCGTTGTGCAGGAAATGATTCTCTTACAGACGGCGGAGAGAAAAAACTTGAGTGTCTCAAAAACCGAACTCGCCAGCGCGGTGGAAATCTTCAAAGAGTCACAGAAATTCAACGACGAGGGGCTCGTCAAGTTTCTTGCGGAAAAACAAACCACACTGAATGAGTTTTTCAACGAGATAAAGATTCAACTTTTGACCTCAAAACTCGTCCGGCATGAGGTGGAACGCCTGGGTTTTTCGGTGGACGAGAAAAAAGTTGAAGAGTTCTACCTGCGCCGCAATCCGGACGCAAGCAAAAAATCTCAGGTGAGAATAGCGCACATTCTTTTGTCCAAGAAGGATTCCGGCTCAATTGAAAAAGCGCTCTCAATAGCGGACAAGGCAAAAGCCAAAGGCGCGGATTTTGCCGCCCTCGCCTCCCGGCACTCAACGGATATCCGAACCGCGGACAAGGGCGGAGACCTCGGATATTTCACCTACGATGAACTGATTAAACCCTTGCGCGAAGCCGTGGACGGAGCGCAGGCGGGCGACATCAATGGACCCGTTGAGTCAAAAGCCGGATTTCATATAGTCAAAGTGATAGCCGTCAAGAAAGGCGGGACTTTTGTTCCGCCTGAACTGAAAAACGCTCTGATAGATGAAATTGCCATGATTGAATCCGAACGCATAATCGCCTCCCTCATAGAAGAGGGAATTGAAAATTCCCATATAGACATAAGAATCGCAAAGGCAAACTAATCCTCTTCATACGCATCCGGCGGCGGACAGGTGCAGAACAGGTTTCTGTCTCCGTAGGCGTTGTCTATGCGCGAAACCGCGGGCCAGAACTTGTTTTCAGCGACAAAATCAGCCGGAAAACACGCTTTCTGCCGTGAATAAGGCAAGTTCCACTTCTCGGATGTAACACTTTTCGCCGTGTGCGGGCTGTTTTTCAGCACATTGTCAGCCCTATCCTCCGAGCCATCCTCTATCTCGGCTATTTCAGCGCGGATTTTTTCAAGCGCCTCGCAGAAACGGTCAATCTCGGCTTTTGATTCACTCTCAGTCGGCTCTATCATTATCGTGCCCGCAACAGGCCATGAAACGGTCGGCGCGTGAAACCCGTAGTCCATAAGCCTTTTGGCAAAATCCTCAACTTCAATATCAGCGGTCTTCTTGAACTCTCTCAAATCCAGAATGAACTCGTGAGCAACTCTCTGCATGTCGCCCTCGTACAGAACCTTGTAAGTTCGTGCGAGCCGCTGTTTCATATAGTTGGCGTTGAGAATGGCGTGCGTGGTGGCGCGTCGCGCGCCTTGCGAGCCGAGCAAGTTGATATATGCGTAGGAAACTATCGCTATGCTCGCGCTTCCCCACGGAGCCGAAGCGACCGGAGCGGTTCCGCCTGCTCCGGACTCCTCAAACGGGTGCCCCGGCAAAAACGGAGCCAGATGCTCCGCAACACAGATGGGGCCCATTCCGGGACCGCCGCCGCCGTGCGGTATGCTGAAAGTCTTGTGCAGATTAACATGGCACAAATCCGCCCCTATGAACGCGGGGTTTGTGATTCCGACCTGCGCGTTGAGGTTTGCACCGTCCATATAAACCTGCCCGCCGTGTTCGTGAACAACTGAGCAGACCCGTTTTATATCCCTCTCAAAAACCCCGTGCGTGGATGGATAGGTAATCATTATCGCGGCAAGAGAGGCGGAGTGCTCGGAGCATTTTTTCTCAAGGTCTTTGATGTCTATTGAGCCGCCCTGCGTGCAGCCTACAATAACAACCTTCATTCCTGCGGCGGCCGCGCTCGCGGGATTTGTTCCGTGAGCCGAAGACGGCACAAGAACCACGTTCCTGCCCTCATCGCCGTTGCTCCCGTGGTAAGCCCTGATGACCATAAGCCCTGCGAACTCTCCCTGAGCGCCGGAGTTCGGCTGCAGGGACGCGGCGGAAAACCCTGTTATTTCACAAAGACTCGCGCCGAGTTCGGTTATGAGACTCTCATAACCCTTCAGTTGGTCGCGCGGGGCAAACGGGTGGATGTTCGCAAAACCGCTCAAACTTACGGGAGCAAGTTCCGAAGCGGAGTTGAGTTTCATCGTGCATGAACCCAGAGGTATCATGGAATGGGCAAGCGAAAGATCTTTGTTTTCGAGCCGTTTAATGTATCTGACCATCTCGGTTTCCGAGCGGTGTGCGTTAAAAACCGAATGGGACAAAAAACCGGTTTTTCTCGCGAGGTTGCCGCGCATGTCTTTTTCTTCCGAAACCGCACCCTGCTGTATTTCGGGCGCGGCGGCTGAAACCGCTTCTGAGAAAATCCGTAAAATCAGGTTCAACTCCGTCGTTCCGGTCGTCTCGTCAAGCGAAATGCCAACCCTGCCGCGGTCGTGAAGAAAGTTTGCGCCGTTTTTGAGCGAAATTTCCCTGATCCTCTCCGCGGTTCCTCCCGGCATTCGCGAAATATCAAACGAGAGTGTGTCAAAAAAACACCCGCCGTCGCACGAAAATCCGATTTTCTCAAGTTCGCTTGAAAGAACAACTGCGGAGGAATGAATTTTCCGCGCCGTTTTCTCAATGCCCCCGGCGCCGTGATACACGCAATACATCGCCGCCATAATCGCGGGTAGGGATTGCGCGGTGCAGATATTGGAAGTCGCCTTTTCCCTTCTTATGTGCTGTTCACGCGTCTGAAGCGACATTCTGTAAGCGCGCGCGCCGTCGCGGTCAACCGAAACACCGATAATCCTGCCCGGAACCTGACGCTGAAACTCGCTTCGGGTTGCGAAATATGCCGCGTGGGGTCCCCCGCAACCCATAGGAACGCCGAACCGCTGGGTTGAGCCCACAACGGCGTCCGCTCCAATCTCTCCGGGAGGAGTCAAAATCGCAAGAGACAAAATATCCGCCGCGACCCCCACTAAAACTCCCTCTTTGTGGGCTCTCTCAATAAAATCGGAGTAATCGCGCGCACGCCCGTAGCGGTCCGGAAACTGAAGCAACGCGCCGAAAAAACCGCCCGCGGGGTCAAAATCCTCAAAATCACCAACAACCATTTCTATTCCGAGCGGCTCGGTTCGCGACTTCAAAACTTCAATCGTCTGCGGAAAGGAGCCGGAATCAACAAAAAATCTGTTCGGCGCTCCGGAGCGCGATTTTCCGGAAGCGATTCTGTGAAACATCGCCATCGCCTCACACACCGCCGTTGATTCGTCAAGCAGAGAAGCGTTGGCAATATCCATAGCGGTCAAATCGCACACAACGGTTTGAAAATTGAGAAGCGCTTCCAGCCGCCCTTGCGCGATTTCCGCTTGATAGGGAGTGTATTGCGTATACCAGCCGGGGTTTTCCAGAATGTTTCTTTTAATCACCTCCGGCGTTTTACAACCGTAATAGCCAAGCCCGATGAAAGATTTGAACTGCTTGTTGAGCGAAGCAGCTTTCCTCATGCGCACGGCGAAAGAGTGCTCATCCTCAGCGGGCGTCAGGGAAAGGTGGTTGTCATTAAGAATGTCGCGGGGAACCGCCTGCTCAATGAGTTCATCAAGCGATTTGACACCGATAGCGGCAAGCATCTGTTCCGAGTCCGCGCCGACAGACCCGATATGCCTAAACTCAAAACCGTCTGAATGGTGAGTTTTACTCATCAAAAAACCTTTGAGGGAGGGGTTATGTGGCGGTCTCCAGAAATTTTTTATACGCTTCGGAATCCATCAAATCTTCAAGCAAAGAAGAGCCGTCAGGGGCGATCTTAACCAGCCAGCCGTCTCCGTAGGGAGAGTTGTTGATTGTGTTGGGAGAGTCAAGAAGGGCTTCGTTCACCTCGACCACCTTGCCCGTAACGGGGCTAAAAATATCCGACACCGCCTTTGTGGACTCAACGGCTCCCAGCACATCGCCTTTACTGAAACCGGCGCCCTCGGAAGGGGCTTCCACAAAAACTATTTCACCCAGAGACTGCTGCGCGTAGTCCGTCAGACCAACCGTTACAATGTCCCTTTCAAGCAAAGCCCATTCGTGCTCTTTTGTGTATCTCAAATTATCCGGAATGCTCATTGCTGCTCCTCCTTTGTGTTCTTTCTGTAAAACGGCGGGTCCGTAAGAACGGCTTTTTTGCGGGCGTTTCTAATCTGGATTTCAACGCCGCTGCGCCGGGCAGTCTGAAGCGCGGAACAGTCAATCAGCGCGAGCCCGATTGGTTTTTCCAGACTCGGAGACATCGTTCCGCTCGTTACCTCTCCAGCCTCCGTATCTTCGCAAAACACCTTGTATGAGTGGCGCGGGATTCCCGGCTCAACCATTTCAATACCGCACAGGGCGTAGCGCGCGCCGTCGGCAAGCGCTTTTTCAAGCGACTCCCTGCCACAGAAATCTCCCTTGTCCATTTTTACATATCTTCCAAGATTGGCTTCAAACGGGGTTACGCTTTGCGAGATTTCGTTCCCGTAAAGAGAATACCCCATCTCAAGGCGCAGAGTGTCCCTGCACCCGAGACCGCACATTGCCGCGCCGCCGTCTGAAATGATGTGGCTCCAGAGTTCCGGCGCGTCTTGCGGAGGAAGAAAAATCTCAAAACCGTCCTCGCCGGTATAGCCGGTTCGTGAAACAAAAGAGTCCGTCGGTCCGAAAACCGTGAAAGAAAACCTTGCGGGCATCTCAACTTCGGAGCCCAGAACACGGCTTACAATTTCGGCGGATTTCGGTCCCTGAACGGACACAAGCGCAACCCGCGCGCTTATGTTGTTCACTTCGGCGGAAAATCCGCTTGTTTGCGCGGCTATCCACTCAAAATCGCTTTGCGTGTTGGAAGCGTTGACGCAAAGAACAAACCTTTCGGGCGAAAACCGGTAAACCATCAGGTCGTCAAGAATTCCGCCATCCTCGTTGCAAAGCAGGTTGTATTGAGCGCTCAGTTCTCCCATTTGCTCTATGTTATTTGTAACAAGCCGCTGGCAAAGGGCTTGCGCGTCCGGTCCGGTTATCTCTATCTCTCCCATGTGGCTTGCGTCAAAAATGCCGCATCCGGAGCGCACGGCACGGTGTTCGTCAATTATGGAGGAATAAAAAAGCGGCATCTGCCAACCCGCAAATTCAACCATTTTAGCGCCGCTTTCGGTGTGGTTCTTATGAAGGGCTGTGCGGTTCATCGGAAAGCATATCATTAAACATTACAGAGTGAAGTTGTCAATAAAACGGTTTGCTTTCAGTGTATTATTGCCGCCGTGAGCAAAATCCGGCGGAGACTTCTGAACATATACGGCGCGATGTTTGAGCGTTATGGCGCGCAGAACTGGTGGCCCGCGCAAACCGCTTTTGAGTGCGTGGTCGGAGCCATTCTGACCCAGAACACGGCGTGGACGAATGTTGAAAAAGCCATCGCGCAACTAAAAAGCGAAACGGAAATTACTCCCGGAAAAATTGACAAAATGCCTGCGGCAAAACTGGCGCGTCTTATAAAACCGTCCGGCTACTTCAATCAGAAGGCAAGGAGGCTGAAGATCTTCGCCCGCTTTGTTGCGCGCGACTACGGCGGAAACATCGGCGCGCTACTCACCGAAGAAACGGGCAAACTCAGAAAAATCCTTCTGGCTCTTGAAGGAATCGGTCCCGAAACGACGGATAGCATAATTCTCTACGCCGCGGAAAAACCCGTTTTTGTCATAGACGCTTATACGAAAAGAATCGCTTCAAGGCACGGCTTCGCGCCGCAAAGCGCCTCATACGGCGAAGCGCAGGAATTGTTTGCCGTAAACCTGCCGCGCGAAACGGAGTTGTTTAACGAATATCACGCCCTGATTGTGCGAACCGCGAAGCAGTTTTGTCATAAAAAAGAGCCTGACTGTGAAAACTGTCCACTCAAGAACGACCTCACGCATTCAGGCGCAACACATCCATAGATGTTTTGGTGGAAGGGGTTTCAGTTTGCGGAGACCTGTTCGTCTCTCGCGGTTTTTACAACCTGTTCAAAAGCCTGCGGGTCTCTGATGGCAAGTTCGGAAAGGGATTTTCTGTCAAGCTCAATGCCGGATTTTTTTAGTTCCGCAATGAAACGGCTGTATGAAAAACCGTAGGGCCTGACCGCCGCATTAATCCTTGTTATCCAAAGCGCTCTAAAATCCCTCTTTCTGTTCCGCCTGTCGCGGTATGAATACGCCATGGCGCGCAAAAGGGTTTCTTTGGCTTTTCTGAGGTTGTTTTTCCTGCGTCCCCAGTACCCTTTGGCCTGTTTAATAATCTTTTTGCGTCTATTTCTGGACGCTACTGAAGGTGTTACTCTCATCTTTTCAAACTCCCGAAATTATTTATTCGGAACATACGTAGCGATTCTTTTCGCCGCCGCTCCCTCAAAATGCAGGTCTGAACCCAAACGCCTCATTCTCTTGGCGTTCTTTTTGACATTGAGATGGGACTTGCCCCCTCTTGACATCCTCACCTTTCCGCTTCCGGTGTAGGAAAACCGCTTCGCCGCGCTTCTGTTTGTTTTCATCTTGTTTTTCACAACTGCGCACCACCCTCTCTGACGTTTTCCTCCGGCTTCTTGCCACCACGGTCTTCATTGTTACCCTCGCGGCCCTCCGGACGTCCGCCCGAAGACGGAGATTTCACGGGCGACAAAACCGCCACAATGTTTCTGCCTTCAAGCTTCGCGGGAGAATCAATTTTACCCAAATCCGCAACCTCCTCAACTATTGAGGAAATAAGTTCAAATCCGTTGCCCTGATGCACAAACTCCCTTCCCCTGAACATAACCCTGAGTTTCGCTTTGCAACCGTCCTGAAGAAATCCTTTAAGCCGCCCCATTTTCACCGCCAAATCGTGCTGTCCTATGTGCGGCCTCAATTTAATCTCCTTAATCGGGCTGGGCTTCTGCTTGCGCGTGTTCTTTTTCTGCAAGTATTTGTATTTTCCATAATCAACAAGCCTGCAAACAGGAGGATTTGAATCCGGAGAAATCTCAACCAAATCAAGGTCTTTCTCCCCGGCTTTGGCAAGAGCGTCCTCTATAGTCATAACACCGAGCTGATTTCCCTCATCGTCAATCATTCTCACCTTAGGAGCTCGTATCCTACGGTTTACGCGAGTCGCAGGAGCGCGTCTTTCGGGTTTTCTTCTGGGACCCCTTATAACGACGTCTCCCCGCCGCTTTCGGCGTCTAACATCTCAATAAACTCACCAATCCCCATCGGGTTCAAATTTTCACTTCCATATTTTCTCGGCGCCACAACCGCGCTAGCGGCTTCCTTTTCTCCGATTACAAGCAGATACGGTATTTTCATAACCTGAGCTTCTCTGACCTTGTAACCAAGTTTTTCGTTTCTAAAATCCTCTTCAACCCTTATCCCTTTCTCCTTTAGAGCATCGGCAACTGATTTCGCGTAATCAATCTGCTTATCCGTCACCGTGGCAACTCTTACCTGTGTCGGACTCATCCACAGAGGAAACGCTCCGCCGTAATGCTCTACTAAAATCCCGAAAAACCTCTCAAGCGAACCGAATATCGCTCGATGAATCATTATCGGAACGTGGCGGGAATTATCCTCGCCCACAAAGGCCATGTCAAACCTTTTCGGGAGGTTGAAGTCTAACTGAACCGTGGAACACTGCCAAGACCTTCCGAGAACGTCCTTGATTTTGAGGTCTATCTTGGGCCCGTAAAAAGCCCCGCCTTTTTCATCTATGGAGTATTCAAACCCTTTCGCGGCAAGAGCGGACTTCATCGCTTCGGTTGCGGTTTCCCAATCTTCTTCGCTTCCGACAAACTTGTCCGGGCGGGTTGAGAGGAAAACTTCAAAATTGTCAAACCCGAATTTTTTCAAGAATAAAAGCGTCAAATCCAAAACGCCGCCCACTTCATCTCCTATCTGGTCGGGACGGCAGAATATATGAGCGTCATCCTGAGAAAAACCCCTCACTCTGAGAAGCCCGTGAAGCACGCCGCTACGCTCATATCTGTAAACCGTGCCTATCTCCGCCCACCGCAAAGGCAGTTCGCGGTAGCTTCTGACATCGGATTTGTAAATCAGAATATGAAACGGACAGTTCATCGGCTTGATTTGATAATCAGAGTTATCAATCTGCGAGGGCGCGAACATGCTTTCGGTGTAAAAATCGGTGTGTCCGCTTGTTTTCCAGAGGTCAAGCCGCGCCAGATGCGGAGTGTAGAGAATGTCATAGCCGGCCTTTCTGTGTTCCGTGCGCCAGAAATCCTCAATAATTCCACGCACCCGCGCGCCTTTCGGGTGCCACAGGACAAGCCCCGGTCCCACTTCATCGGTGAGCGTGAAAAGCCCCAGTTCTTTGCCGAGTTTTCTGTGGTCGCGTTTTTTCGCCTCTTCAAGCATCGCAAGATGCTTTTTCAAATCTTTTCTGTCCGCAAACGCCGTACCGTATATGCGCTGTAACATTGGGTTGGTTTCAACGCCGCGCCAATATGCGCCGCCCGAAGATGTGAGTTTGAACGCTTTAACCGCACCGGTTGAAGGCGCGTGGGGACCTCTGCACAGGTCAAACCATTTGCCCTGGTCATAAATTGTTATTTCAGAATCTTCGGGCAAATCGTTGATTATTTCCACTTTGTATGTCTCGCCCATATCCGAGAAAGTTTTAACGGCTTGCGAGCGCGAAACGGTTTTGCGCTCAAGCGGGCGGTCTTCGGAAACAATCTCCTCCATGCGCTTTTCAATCTTTTCAAGATCTTCGGGCGTGAACGGCTCGGGCGTGTCAAAATCGTAGTAAAACCCGTCCTCAATCACGGGACCGATTGTAACCTTCACATTCTGAAAAAGCCCCTGAACCGCTTCAGCCATAACATGAGCGGCGGTGTGGCGGATGAGCGCCAGACCTTCGGCGGAATTTTGCTTTACGGGCTCAAGTTTTGTGTCCGCGCTGATATTTTGCGTCAAATCCATAAGTGCGCCGTCCGCGGTCGCCCCGATTGCGCCTTTATCCGCGCCAACGGCGGCAAGCACTTCGGCAACAGTCGCGCCGGATTCAATTTCGGCGGATTTATCTTTGTGTGTGATTGTTATTTGAGGCATTGGACAAATTTGGTCTGGCTACATTGGTTTCTGTTCTACATCTTGAGAACCTAGTTTTTCAGCAGATTTCAAGAAATCAAAATTCACAAGAAAGAAAGTTATATTAGCGGACTTGTCTTCAGGAAATCTCATTTCAGCAAATTTAAACTTATTGTAAAAAATAGAACCATCCGGAAAAGCGATATGCACAGTAGCCATAATGGCTATCTTATCTTGCGATGATATTCTGCCGTCTCTGACACCCTCCAGAAAGTTCTCCCAAATTTTTTTACGGACGGCTTCGTCTTCCACATATCCAACCTCAGCAATACCATGAGGTAGAACTGTTCTATTCTGTGGAAATATAAAGCCTTCAATTTGAATTTCGCTAGACATACTTACTCCAGGATATTTTGCTCCAGGATATGAATCAGGCAAGAAAGCATAAGAATAATGAAATGACACACCCGACAAGTAAATAGCTTCTTTGCCATCATTACAAACCGCATATCTATGGGACATACGATTTTCCGGTCCTACACGTTCTACCCCCAGACTTACAACTCTAATGCGGCGAGGTTTATAAAAAAACTGAAAGTAAAGAGTTGCTAAAGAACATGTGATAGCAACCAGAGAGAAAACTAAAGGAGCAGTTGAAGTTTCCAATTTTATTCACTTGGCCCCGGTTGGAATTGAACCAACGACCTTTCGCGTGTGAGGCGAACGCTCTCCCCCTGAGCTACGGGGCCTGAAACGCGTATATTGTTTTGAATTTGGGCTAAAAGTCAAAGTAATCCGTGAGCGCGGCTGGGATTGAACCAGCGACCTCTTGCGTGTCGGGCAAGCGCTCTCCCGCTGAGCTACGCGCTCGGGTCTCTCAAAGAGGCTGTATTGTCTTTCAAAAGCGTTTTTGTGTCAAGCCGCAAACATTGACACCCGCCCTTGCAGTGCGGTATTTTTCGCTATGCCCAAAACCGCTTCAAAATCCGCGCGCGGCGGCAAAAACATAACCGAATACCGTGCGTGGCTCAGTTGCATCAACCCCGAATGCGGTAAAACCTACAAAATTGACGAAGTGATTTACCGTTGCGGAGAGTGCAACGAACTGCTTGAAGTTACGCACGACCGCAAACTGCTTGCCAAAAAATCGTCTCAACAGTGGAAAAAACTGTTTGATGAACGCTACAAAAACCAGTCATGGCCCCACGGCAGTTCGGTTTGGGGCAAAAAGGAATGGGTTTGTCCCGTTGTGAAGGATGATGACATTGTTTCAATGTATGAGGGCTCAACAAACCTTTTCTGGGCGGAGCGTTTAGGTAAACAGGTCGGAATGAATGACATCTGGATAAAGATGTGCGGAAACAGCCACACGGGCTCTTTCAAAGACCTCGGAATGACGGTTCTTGTTTCGGTGGTGCAGCATATGCGCAGAAAAAAACGCGATATTCCGGCGGTTGCCTGCGCCTCCACCGGAGACACCTCGGCGGCGCTTGCCGCCTACTGCGCGGCGGCGGATATTCCGGCGATTGTTTTTCTGCCGAAAGGAAAAGTTTCCCTTGCTCAACTCGTTCAGCCAATTGCAAACGGGGCGATTGTTCTTTCGCTTGACACCGATTTTGACGGCTGCATGAAAATGGTTCAGAAAATGACGGAAGAAAACAACATCTATCTGGCAAACTCCATAAATTCGCTCCGCATTGAAGGGCAGAAAACCATAAGCATTGAACTGTGCCAGCAATTCAAATGGAGCGTGCCGGACTGGATAATAATTCCGGGCGGCAATCTGGGCAACGTGTCCGCTCTCGGCAAGGGTTTTCTTTTAATGCGCGATCTGGGATTAATAAAAAAACTGCCGCGAATTGTTTGCGCGCAATCAAAAAACGCCAACCCGCTTTACCTGAGTTACAAAAAAGGATTTAAGGAATTCAAGCCGGTAAAAGCGAAAACAACTCTCGCCAACGCGATTCAGATCGGAAATCCGGTAAGCGTGAACAAGGCGATAAAAACCCTTAAAGAATTTAACGGAATTGTTGAACAGGCATCTGAAAAAGAACTTTCCGTCGCCGCCGCGATGGCGGACAGAACCGGAATTTTCAGTTGCCCGCACACGGGCGTGGCGCTTGCGGTTTTTCTGAAACTTCAAGCGAAAAAAACCTTCAAAAAGAAAGACAAAGTGGTAATTATTTCAACCGCTCACGGACTTAAATTTGTTGAATTTAAAACCGGATACCATGAGGGCAAAATCGCGGGAGTGGGCAAAAAACTCCGTAACAACCCCATAGAATTGCCAAATAACTACAACGCCGTGCGGGATGCCATATTCAGCCGGGTTGAATCCTGATGCCCGCATTTAAATTGCGCGGACTTTACGCCATAACAGACTCAAAACTGATTGCGGAAAACGGTTTCGCCGAAACTGTTGAAGCCGCAATAAAAGGCGGCGCGACAATTATTCAACTGCGCGAAAAAAACTCAGAAAAAGCGGAAATTATCCGAAAAGGAAAAATGCTCGCGGAAATTACGCAAAAATATAAAATCCCGCTCATAATTAACGACAGTCCTGAAATAACGAAAAAAACAGGCGCGGACGGCGTTCACCTCGGCGGAGAGGACGGGAATGTAAAAAACGCAAGAAAACTGCTCGGTGAAAACGCGATTATCGGCGTTTCATGCTACGGAGAGATTGAAAGGGGAATTGCCTCCGAAAAAGCGGGCGCGAATTATGTTGCTTTCGGAACTCCTTATTTTACACCCACAAAACCGGACAGAGTTCCCACACCGTTTGAGGTTTTGAAAGAGGCAAAAGCGAAACTGAAAATACCCGTATTCGCCATCGGTGGAATTACGCCCGAAAATGTTGCTGATGTTCTAAAAACCGGCGTTGACGGCATTGCCGTAATTACGGCGATTTTTGGAGAGGAAGACACTGAAAAAGCAGCGCGGCGGCTGACTTTAACAAAATAAAAATTAGGACTCAGAATACTTGCTTCGGAACTCGGTCTTACTATACAACATGGAAATTATACTGACCCGAATTTCAAATGAGGTTTTACTCCCGCCGTTGCTGGCAACAAACATTACGTGCCTACAAAACCGTCCAGCCGCCATCAATTACAAGATCTGACCCTGTCATATAGCTTGATTCTTCGCTCGCGAGAAACAAAACCGACTGTGCAACCTCATCCGCTTCGGCTCTTCTGACCATCGGAATCATTCCCGCCGCTATTTCGTCAAGTTGTTCTTCGGCATCGGGCGGATTGCCCATAAATTCAACATCCATTTTTGTTTTTATGTAGCCCGGGCAGACGGAATTAACCCTTATGTTCTGCTTCGCGTGGTCAAGCGCCATGCTGCGCGTAATTTGTCTGACCGCACCCTTTGAGGCGTTATACGCCATGCAGTCCTCCATTCCGACAATTCCGAGAACGCTTGAATTATTTATTATTGAGCCGCCGCCGTGTTTTGCCATCAGCGGAACAACGTATTTGCTCATCAGAAAAACCCCTTTCACATTTATATCCATAGTTCTATTCCAGACCGAGTTTGTGGTTGTAACAACCGTTCCGCCTTCAAAAATTCCCGCATTGTTGAAAAGAATGTCAATTTTGCCAAACTCTCTGTAAAATGCGTTCGCAATTCTTTTTACATCTTTTTCATTTGAAACATCACCCTTCCACGCTTTGATTTTCCGGCGGCCTTTCGCTTCGGAAACAACATTGCGCAGATTTTTCGCAGTTCTGGACATAATCCCTACTTTCGCGCCTTCCTTATGAAAAAGCAACGCGGTCGCCCTTCCTATCCCCTCGCTTCCTCCGGTAATTAAAGCGGTTTTTCCCTTTAGTCTCATTTTGATTTCTCTCGTTTTTATTTAATCCTCTAATTAAAAATTAAATTTATCCCCGGACAGTTTTCCACCCTCTTCAACCTGCTCGGTCTGATTTCAGGTCGCCGCAAATGAATATATTCACTTGCGTCTCAGCTTTCAATCAAAAAACCGTTTGCCCTTTCGCGGTTTTTCAACCCTCTCGGCAAGAGCCTGAGAAATTATCGGCAGCGCAATTGTCGCATCGCAATAACACTGCACAAGACCGCCTTCGGGGTCTTCCTTGCCCCACGAAACCGCCTCTTCAAAAGTGCACCCGCTGAGCCCGCCCCACTGAGGAGAATCTGTAGTAATCTGAATCGCGTATTTATGCGGATAATAAGTTTCTTCGGGTCCCGTCCCTTTTCTGTTCATTCCGTCCTTTCTTCCGGGAATAGAACGGTCTTCGTAAAGCAAATCGCCCGTTACGGCAAACAACTGAATAAAATCCTTCGGAACCCCGCCACCAATGTAAATCACGGCGGTCTGCTTAACTTTTTCGCCCATCTTCATAAATTCCACATAGTCTTTCATCGCGTCTATTGTAAGATGAAAACCTTTGCTTTCGGCTATAAGAGCCGCGTCCCCGTATGGACTGTCCGCAATCGCGGGGCAGAAAACCGGAACTCCGAACCTTGCCGCAGTCGCGACAATGGAATTTATTTCCTTTTTACCCAGATGCCGCCCGAACAGTTCCAAAAATTCGCGCGATGAATAGTTTTGTTTTTTATCCAGAGTCAGAATGAAATCCGCTATCATTTCCGTCATTTCAAGATAGTCGGTTTCTTTCCCGTAAACATCGTAATAGCGGTTTATTCCTTCGGAAAACAGTTTTTCGTCATCGGCTCTGTGCGAACCCTGAAAATAGTCATAACCCATCGCATCTATTATGTCTTCGGATATGTTCGCGCCCGTGGGAACAAGCACGTCAATAAAACGGTTTTCAATCAGCCAATTTATTATTCTCCACTGCCCCGTTGTGGAAAGGGAACCTGCGTAACCCAGAAAAATCGTAACTTCGGGGTCGGCAACTATTTTTTGAAAAACCTCAACCGCGCGGGAAAGACTTCCGCCCTGAAAACCGGTTTTTGACATAGCGGAAATCAAGTCTGAAACGCTTCTGCCCTTTTTCACTTCAATCGCTTTTACTTTTTCGCTCGGAAGTTTTTTAGTCAATTTCGTAAATCTCCTTTTTCAAACCACAATATTCACAAGTTTTCCCGGCACAACGATTATTTTTTTGATTTTTTTGCCTTCGGTTAATTTTTTAATTCTTTCATCGGCAAGAGCGGCGGATTCCATTTCATCCGTTGCCGCATCCGAAGGCATCTGCATTTGAGAACGCAATTTCCCGTTAACCTGAAAAACAACCTCAACCGTGTCGGATTTAATTAGAGATTCTTCCCACCCGGGCCAATCTTCAAGAAAAACCGATTTTTTATTACCGAGAATTTCCCAGACTTCTTCGGAAAAATGCGGAGCTATCGGCGAAAGAAGTTTCGCTATTGTCCCGACTGTTTCGGGCGAGGGTGATTTTTCAATTGAGTTCAACAATTCCATAAGCGCGGCAATCGCGGTGTTGAAATGGAAACGCTCAATATCTTCAGTCACTTTTTTGACTGTTTTATGAGTTTGATTCAAAAATTTTTCGCTCGCGGGGTCCGGCTGTTCCGAAGCGGAAACCGTAAGATTCCATAACCTCCTCAAAAACCGGCTCATCCCCTCAATACCCTTTTCATTCCAGTCCAGAGATTTTTCCGCGGGCGCGGCGAAAAGAATAAAAAGCCGAACCGCGTCCGCGCCGTATTTCTCTATCATTTCATCGGGGTCAACCGTGTTACCGGTGGATTTTGACATTTTCGCGCCGTCCTTGATAACCATTCCCTGTGTAAGTAACGCGCCGAAGGGTTCGTCAAAATCGCACAAATTCAAATCTCTGAGAACGCGGATAAAAAATCTTGAATAAAGCAGATGCAATATCGCGTGTTCCACACCGCCGATGTATTGATCAACGGGAAGCCATTTTTTCACCGCTTTTTTGTCAAACATTCCCTTCTCAAAATCCGGAGACGCATAGCGCAGGAAATACCACGAAGACTCCACAAAAGTGTCCATTGTGTCCGTGTCCCGTTTCGCGTCCGCGCCGCAGGCGGGGCATGAGGCTGAAATAAACGACTCTGAATTCGCGAGCGAGGGTATATCTCCTTTTGAAAAATCCACATCTTCGGGCAAATTCACGGGCAAATCCTTTTCGGGAACGGGAACTGCACCGCATTTTTCGCAGTGAATAACAGGAACCGGCGCTCCCCAGTAACGCTGGCGGGAAATGCCCCAGTCTCTGAGTCGGTATTGGACAACCTTCCCGCCTTTTTTCTGTTTTTGAAGAAAATCCACAATTGCGCGGGACACCTCATCAAAATCAAGACCGTTAAAATCGCCGGAATTTTGAAGAACGCCCTTTTCGGTGAACACGCCTTCTGGAATATCAAAATCCCCATCTTTCGGAAAAACAACTTGTTTTACGGGGAGATTGTATTTTTTGGCAAAATCAAAATCACGCCTGTCATGAGCGGGAACGGACATTACCGCTCCGGTTCCGTAACTCATAAGAACAAAATTCGCCGTCCAGACAGGAATTTCTTCTCCCGAAACCGGATTAATGGCGGAAAATCCGAGCGGCAGACCTTCTTTCTCAACCATCTCCATTTTTGCTTCGGAAACGGGCAGGTTTTTTGCCTTTTCTATAAAATCTGCGATTTTCGCGTCGCCCTCCGCCGCCTTGAGAGCCGCCGGATGCTCCGGCGCGACCGTAAGATACGTGGCACCCATAACGGTGTCGGGCCTTGTGGTAAAAACCTCAATTGCATAGCCGAGTTTCTCCGAATAAAACTCCATCTCAACCCCTTCGGAGCGCCCTATCCAGTTTGCCTGCATGGTTTTGACCGAATCAGGCCAGTCGGCGAGATTGCCGAGACCTTCCAGCAGTTCATCGGAATAGTCGCTTATGCGGAAAAACCACTGTTCCACCTCTCTGCGCTCAACAACGGCGCCGGAGCGCCACCCCTTTCCGTCAATAACCTGCTCGTTGGCAAGCACGGTTTTATCTTCGGGGTCCCAGTTTACGAAGGTTTTTTTGCGATACGCGAGACCCTTTTCAAGCATTTTTGTAAAAAGCCACTGCTCCCACCTGTAGTATGAGGGGTCGCAGGTCGCAATCTCGCGCGACCAGTCGTAGGAAAATCCGAGCCTCCGGAGTTGGACGCGCATTTGGTCAATGTTTGTTTTTGTCCACTCGGCGGGGTTTACGGCATTACGAATCGCGGCGTTTTCCGCGGGAAGTCCGAAAGCGTCCCAGCCAATGGGATGAAGAACATCAAAGCCGCGGGCGCGCTTGTAACGCGCGATGACGTCTCCTATTGTGTAGTTGCGCACATGCCCCATGTGTATGCGCCCGGACGGATACGGAAACATCTCAAGCACGTAGTATTTCGGCTTTCCGGAATCCCCGGCAGCCGTGTGAGAGCCGCTTTGCTCCCATATTTCGCGCCATTTTCTTTCAACTGCTGAGGGGTTGTAGGTTTTTTCCATCGGGACATTCGCGGCGGAAAACTTCATCGCCGCCCGTAAAAGTGTGTATTGTAGATTAACGGGTATTGGCTTTCAAATCAGTTCATGACGGAAAACGGAGAAACAAAAAAGCTGATGACAGACCTGAAAGGCTATCTTGAGTTTCAGGGGCGCATGGGAAACGGGAAAATCCGCACGGAGCGGAAAGATGCTCCGCCTGAGCGCGAACCCGCGCCGGGACCTTCCAAAACAAACAAAAAAACACCGGTCATTTCCATCCCTTTTGAAGGAAATTTGTTTGAAAACGGCGGCGCGAACAGTCTTGAAGAAATCAGGACGGAAATGGGAGAGTGCGAAAGGTGCAAACTCCACGCGGGAAGAAAAACCATTGTCTTTGGTGAAGGAAACCCGAAAGCAAAGGTGGTTTTTGTGGGCGAAGGACCGGGAAAAGATGAAGATGAACAGGGCAGACCCTTTGTGGGGCGTGCGGGAAAACTGCTGAACAAGGTTATAGAAGCGATGGGAATGAAGCGCGAAGAGGTCTATATCTGCAATGTGGTCAAATGCCGTCCGCCTGAAAACCGCAATCCCGAAACGGACGAAGTCGCGAGTTGCGAGCCGTTTTTAATGAAACAGATAAGTTGCGTTTCGCCTCGCGTGATAGTTTGTCTCGGTCTTGTGGCGGCAAAGGCGGTTTTAAAACTTCAGGGAAGTCCGTCTCTCGGTTCACTGCGCGGAGTGTTTCACAGATACGGCAAAACAAAACTTATGGTAACCTATCACCCCGCCGCGCTTCTCAGAAACCCGGGGTTCAAGCGCCCCATGTGGGAAGATATGAAGACGGTTATGGCGGAGTTGAAGAAAACTTGAAAAAGCGCCCGTAGCTCAGTCCGGATAGAGCATTGGCCTCCGGAGCCAAGGGTCAGAGGTTCAAATCCTCTCGGGCGCTCCATCTTTCCGCAGCGTTTCCCGAATTTGTTCGGGTTTTCGCGGTCGCGGGTTTTATGCTCACAATCGCGGCGGTCACACGCTATGCGCAGAAAAACACAAACAACATCCATTGATAAAAACTCATAAACCCTTAAAGTTTTATTGTAATGTTGCGTGTGGCGGTTTTGGTTTTCGCTTTTGTTTTCGCGGGCTCCCTTGCGGGTTCAAGCGCAATGCCGTGCCCGATGTCGGGCGGGGCGGAGCACACGGGACATTCCAGCGCCGCAGACTGCCCGGGTCATAATTCTCGTCAGGACTGCGGACACGTGTCCTTTGCAGACTGTCTTAACACACAGCAGTCGTCAGTCGAAAACAAGCAATCAGGAAAAACAAAACATCTTTTGGAGAACACTCCGCGTTTTGTTTTCTACAAATTAACAGACACGGAAATAAAAACAGCGCCGCGCGCCGTCACTCAAAACCGGCACCGACCGATTTTTCTGCTCACAAAACACATACTCGTCTGATATCTCCGCCGTTTTTGGGCCGTGAAATTCGGCTTGCGAAATTTTTCAAGCAGAGATTTTATGAGAAAGAGAAATATAGCAATTATCGTAATTGCGTTAATGCAGTCGCCCGCAACGCTGGCAAGACCCGTGTCATATCCGGGAGGATGGACGGTTATGCAGATGCACAACAGAGCAAACACCTCAGTTCATCTGCATTATTCGCCGTCCGCGCGACATTCGGTCGGGGTCAGGGGGTTTCACATTCGTGATAAAAACGCTTTCGCCGGCGCGTTGCAGGTCAATGTTCTGCTGAAACGGGTTAACAATCGGGAATCGCAGGCAAATCTCTACTTCAAAGGGGGGGGGGGGGCCGCGTGGGATAATGATGACATTTCCTTTACGGGTTTTTCGGGATTGGCTGCGGACTGGGAAACCAGAAGGCTGTTTATCCGCTACGAAAACCGGGTTGGCACAATCGGCGGGCGGGAAAACTCTTTCCGGCAGTCCGCGAGGGCCGGACTGGCGCCTTATGTCGCCGATTTTGGCTCTCTTCACACATGGTTGATGCTTGAAGTTTCGCACTATCCGTCTACGGACTATGAAGATAAGACTGAAATAACGCCACTCGCGCGTTTTTTCAAAGGAGATTCGCTTTTTGAGATCGGCTGGAGTTTTAACGGAAAATTGACGCTGAATTTCATAAGGCGATTTTAAACAAAAAGGAGAAAGAAAAATGAAACTGAAAAAAACAATTTTAACGGCAGTGGTCATCACGACTGTCGCCTTTGGTCAGGCAAACGCCGGGCATGACGAAGACCACTCGCACAAACATTCGGAAGAAGCGCGGATTGAAGAACCGGACAGCCCGATTTCTTCGGAAGAAATAATTCACATTAAGGTAACCGGGCTTGTGTGTGATTTCTGCGCACGGTCCATACAAAAGGTTTTTCTCAAAACCGGCGCGATTGAGGAAGCGTATGTCAACCTGAAACACAAGTCCGTTACCCTTTATGTAAAAAAAGGAAAAAACCTTTCCGATAAGCAGGTAAGAAAATTTCTGGAAGATTCAGGCTACGCGAGCGCTAAAATCTCGCGCTATAAGAAAGGAGGCAAACGGTGAAACAGATTGGCTGGAAAGATGCGGTTCTGCCGTTTTTCTCCCTGCTGACATCCACGGGAACGCTTGTGTGCTGCGCACTGCCCGCGCTTTTTGTAAGCGTTGGGCTTGGCGCCGTAACAGCAGGGCTTGTGAGCGCGTTTCCGGAACTTGTGTGGCTTTCGGAGCACAAGACTCTGGTTTTCACGGTCGCCGGGCTTTTGCTCGCAATCGCGGCGGCGGCGCGCTACGCGCAGAGAAACGCCCCGTGCCCGATTGAGCCGCGGGCGGCGCAAATGTGTATGCGCCTCAGACGTTTGAGCCTTGTGATTGTGCTGTTTTCAGTCGCGGTTTACGCGGTCGGGTTCTTTTTCGCGTTCTTAATCGTATAAGGAATTAATGAACATGTCCGTCGTGCGACGCGCCGGGGGCAAGTGACGAAAAGCCGCCGTCAAAACTCAAAAGAACACCTATCCTGCCCGTGTGTTCCCCTTCCTCTTTTACCCTCCGGTAACCGGCTCCGATTTTCGCGTTTCCTATTTTGCGAGACAGGGAAAAGCTGAAAGCCGAGCCGTCAAGATTTTCATCGGGTTCGGACGCTCCCTTGTTTCCGGTTAAAGACGCGCTACACGCGAACGTCCACAATTTCCAGTCAAAACCGACCGCGGAAGTGTAATGAGAGCGGTCATGCCCGGAATGCCCCTCAAGATTTTTGATGCGGACATATTCGTTTACGGAACGTACGGAGAGGTTTTCGGTGAGTTGGTAAATACCCTGCGCTGAAAAAGAAAATCTGCCCTCGTCCGTTTCGTTGCCCACCCCTTGTGCCTGCCGTGCGTAGCCCAAACGGTAGGAAAAACCCGAAAGCCAGTCGGCAAAAAAGCCTTCTTTTAGAGGAAAGAAATCCCCGCCTCCGAGTGAAAACGCGAAAGATGACAGGTCTCCCGTATTGGAAACCCCTCCGTCTCTCTTGCGCAGACGCTGTTCCCCATTGCTGAAAATTGTTGTGTCCTCGGCAAAGGCTGAAAAATCAATGCCGTGCCTGCCCAGTCCGCCGCCGTCAAAACCCAACAGCCCGCCAAGTCCGATGCGCGACTCTATTTCATATTCGTGAATCGCCCGGTATGAGTACACTCCGGGGAAATCATGCACGTCCAAACCGACAACCGGCGTGAACTTGCCGCCGTAAAAAGCGGCGTTTTTGTTTCCGAAGCCGCGCGCAAAATTCAGCGCAAACCCGTCCAGAGAAACCGTGTGGTCCGTGAAAAAAAGCCCGCTTGCGGGCGGCGGATCAACCTGGTCATCTCCATGCTCGTGCTGATGCCCGGCGGGTTCTCCTTCAACAAGCAGTTCCGCCGAAATGGAAAACCCTTTGCCTAAAAACAGTTCGGCGGTAAAGTGGGAATCGGAATACGCTTCGTAAACCTTCGTCTCGTTTGACTCCACAACCCTGTCCATATGAATTCTCACATCAAAATGCCCGTCAACATGAACCGCCCCGAAAGCGGTAAGAGTAAAAACGCACAGCAGGACAAAACCCGCAAAAACCGGTTTGAATATGGTAATTATCTTAAATTCTCCTTTTTTTGAACACCCGCTCAAACATGATTGAGCCGGCAAATAAAATGACAAAAAACACTGCGGCCGCCGTAACGATCGACGGACCCGAAGGCGTGTCGTAAAGCAAAGAGCCGTAGATTCCCGCCAGAACGGACGCGACTCCAACCGCGCATGATAAAACCGCCATCATTTCGGGCGACCGCGCGAACATCCGCCCGGCGGCGGCGGGAATAATCAGCATTGAAGTAACCAGCAAAACACCCACGGCGCGCAAAGACACCGCCACCACAACCGCCATCAGAAACATCAGAAGAAACCCGAGCCGGAATGTGTTGACGCCTTCGGCTTTCGCCAAATCGTCGCTGATTGTCATAAGCACAAGCGAGTCCCAGTTGAGCGCGAGCGCGGCAATGACCACGGCGGCACAGACGTATATCCACACGATGTCGCGCGCGCCCACGGTCAGAATATCGCCGAAGAGAGTTGAATGAAGGTGGAAAACCGGAACTCCGGACAGAGAAATCGCCACTATTCCAACCGCGAGAGAGCCGTGGGCGATGATGCCGAGAACGGTGTCGGGAGCGATAGCCCCGCCCCGGAAAACAACGGCAAGCAGAAAAGAGAAAACAATAACAACCGCAAAAATCCCGTAGTCCGGATTCATTCCCGCAAGCAGTCCGAGTGGAATTCCCGCAAGCGCCGAATGAGAAAGAGAGTCGCCAAAGTAAGCCATTCTTCTCCAAACGACAAAACAGCCGAGTATGCCAGCGGCAAGAGCAACCCCGATTCCCGCAAGCGCGGCGCGAATGATAAATGGTTCCGTCACTCCGCGCCCCCTTTCATGCGATGCCCATGAGTATGCTCATGCGCGTGGGAATAAACGGACATAAGACGCACCATGTCCTCGCCGAACATTGAAATAAATTCGGGGTCTCTGGCAATCTCTTTCGGCTCGCCCGCGCAACACACATGCCCGTAAAGACAGACCACCTTTTTTGTTGAAGCCATAACCATATGGAGATCATGCGACACCATTAAAACCGCCACGCCGTGCTCGCGGTGAATCGCTTCAATGAGTTTGTAAAACTCCAGTTGCCCCGAAACGTCAAGATTTTGCGCGGGCTCGTCAAGCACAAGAAGATGCGGACCCGCCGCAAGTGCGCGGGCAAGCAGAACACGCTGAATCTCGCCGCCCGACAGCGCGCTCATTTCGCTGTCCAGAATTCCCGAAACTCCCGCGCGGCGGCACGCTTCTTCAAGTTCCGGGCGCGCCGCTCCGCCGAGCCCGATGAACCGCCCCGCCGAAATGGGAATGTAGTCCATCCTCTCAATTCTCTGCGGCATATAGCCGATTTTGACTCCGGGGTCGCGCTCGCACACACCCGAATCCGGAGACAGAACGCCCGTGAGAACCTTAATCAAAGTGGTTTTCCCCGCTCCGTTGGGACCGACAACAGACACAAAATCACCTTTGGCAATTTCAAGCGAAACATCTTGAAGAATCAGATTTCCGTCCCTTGAAAACGAAACTTCGTGCGATTCCATAAAAACTTCGCTCAATTTTTTCTTCTCCCGCACTCAAGACAGGTTCCCCGCACTTCCAGAACAGTCTCCACCTTGCTGAAACCCTCGCGGGTGACCGCGGAGTCAACGGCTTTTGAAAGCGCGGAGCCGCAAAATTCCCTTGACTCGCCGCAGTCCGAGCAGATGAGAAAGAAGCACTCGGAATGACCGCTTGAGGGATGAAAACACGCGCAGTAAGAAGACATGCTTGACAGTTTGTGAACGAGACCGTTTTCAATCAGGAAATCAAGGGTGCGGTAAACGGTGGGCGGCTTCGCGGAGCGTGAAAGTTCGGAAAGCACCTTATAAGCCTTCACGGGTCGGTGACTGCGCGAAACTATCCGCAGAACGCGCTTCCTCAAAGGCGTAAGCGCAACCCCGCGCTCCGAACACACGCGCTCGGCGTAGGTTGTTATTTCTCCGACACAACGGTCATGATTTTTGCATCCGTTCTTCATTCAGTTTGCGCTCAACAAAAGTAATGTTATAATGTAACATTCTTTTGTCAAGGAGAACATTATGCGGCTTTTTTTGAAAATATCGGCGGTTTTCACCATGATTTTTCTCGTTCTCGCGCCCGCGGCGAACTCACTCTCAAATGAGCGTTTGCAGGTTGCGGCAAGCATTGCCCCGCTCCATTCGCTTGTATCGGGGGTTACGCACGGCGTGAACGAAACGGTTCTTATTGTTCCTGCGGGCGAGTCGCCCCACGAGTTTAGTATGAAACCCTCTCAGATGAAAAAAATCACGGAGGCAAAAGCGGTTTTTTTTGTAAGCAAAGGGCTTGAGACCTTTCTTCACAACCCTTTGCGTTCGCTTCCTGCCGGAGTTGCAAAGGCGGAGGTCGCGGAAATTTCCGGCATCACGCTCCTGAAAAACAGCACCGGACAAAACGACCCGCACGTGTGGCTGTCTCCGAAAAATGCGGAAAAAATTGTAAGAACGGCGGCAAAATGGATGGCAAGAATCAATCCGCGCCAAAGAAATGTTTACAAAAAAAACGCTCGGGAAACCATTAAAAAACTCAAAAAACTGGACGCAACAATACGGAAAGAAGTTGCTGGCGTCAGCGACATCCCATACGCCGTCTTTCATGATGCCTACCGTTATTTTGAGAGCGAATACAGCATGAACGGGATAGGCTCAATAACGGAAAATCCAGAAATTCCTCAATCAGCCGCAGGGTTGAAACATATCCGCGCCAAAATCCGCGAAAGCGGGGCAGTGTGCGTTTTCAGCGAACCGCAATACAGTGAGAAACGGATGCGGGCGGCGGCCGAGGGAAGCGGAGCGAGAACCGCGTTTCTTGACCCTCTGGGCGTGGGCATTGAACCCGGCCCGAATCTTTATTTTGAAATGATGGAAAACCTCGCGCGCTCTCTGAAGAACTGCCTGAGCAATTAAGAGGTTTTTGTGAGGACATACATTATTTTTCCGTCCTCCCATTCAATATCGCCGTCAAAACTCTGTTTTAGGTTTGCGCGAAATCTTTCAAACGCCCTGACAAACTCTTCAGGTTCATAGAAAAGAAAAGCGGAATACGCCTTCTCGGACGCTTTTTCGGCAAGATCTTCGGGCGAATTCACGCGGTCGTAAGTGAAGGTTTTTGTCAGTTCAATCTCAAACTCGGGAAACTTTTCCACCTTGAACTCAAACTCGTCCGGTTCATAAAGACGAGACTCCTTGCGCCGGAAAAGCGGAAAATGCAGCCCCCAGACAGTACGGTCGTTCTGGACTCTTGATCTTGTGTAGATGAAAACCCGCCCGCCGGTTTTGAGAATTCTTGAAACCTCTTGCAGAAACCCGACAATTCCTATGTGATGAATTGAGTTGAAGCAGAAAACCGCATCAACAGAGGATTGTTCAAGAGGAACATCCCTCGCGTCCGCGAGTTTTGCGGAAAAGTTTGAAAAGCCCCCTTCCGTGAGATAGGTCTTGAGCTGATCAAGCATATATTCGTTTGTGTCAAAGCAGTTGAGAAAAACTCTTTCCCCTAATGCCTCAAGAAAAAGTTTCGCGTATCGTCCGGCTCCGCACCCGGTATCGGTGGCTTGAATAACTCCGGACGCCGGAAGATTGTTGATCACGAAATCAACGGGTTCTTTGTCCGTAATTCGCAGGCTTCTGTACCTGCTGGCAAGGTTTTCAAGGTTTTTAGAGTAATTTTCCATACCTGTTTGGAGACTTTGGAACGAATTCTAACAGAGAGCCGCCATTAAAGCGAAACATTACCGCTTTACATTCCGGGCGATGGGCGCAAACACTGCGACAATCTCGCTTTCAAGGTCGGAAACGCCAATCCATTTGACCTGCCTGTCCTGTTCCTTGCTTTCCGTTTCCGCCGTAACGGTTCCGGAGAAAAAGGTGAAATTCTTTGTCCATTCACCTTCGGAAACCGTAACCGTGCCGATTTCATCTCCGATTTTAACGACATATCCGCTTTCCTCCGCGCACTCGCGCACGGCGGTTTGTTCGGGAATTTCCCCATCTTCAACCGTTCCCGCCGGAAAAACCCATGAGCCCGCATGCCTGCGCGCGCTCACGAGAAGAATTTCATCCTCACCATCCTCTCCACTCCGGCGGACAACCACGCCCGCCTTACGGTAAACTTTTCCGGATTCGGCGCTCATATCTCAAAAAACGGTTTAATGTTACCATAAGTACGAACTCAAAAAACTCATGAACAAACTCTCAAAAGAAAAAAGCCCCTATCTTCTTCAGCACGCGGGTAATCCGGTGGACTGGTATCCATGGTGCGACGAGGCGTTTGAAAAAGCGGCGCGGGAAGACAAGCCGGTTCTTGTATCGGTCGGGTACTCAACCTGCCATTGGTGCCATGTGATGGAAAAAGAGTCTTTTGAAGACACCGAAGTCGCGGCGCAGATGAATGAATCTTTCGTGTCAATCAAGGTTGATCGCGAGGAAAGACCGGACATAGACGGCGTGCTTATGAGTGTGTGCCAGATGATTTCACAGGGCAATTGCGGATGGCCCCTCAACGTTGTGATGACGCCTGAAAAGAAGCCGTTTTTCGCCGCGACATACATTCCGAAAAACAACAAATACGGGCGGGCGGGAATGATTGAACTCATACCGCGAATAAATGAAGTGTGGCGCTCCAGACGCGAAGAAATTGAGAAATCAGCCGCCGAAATATCGCGCGCAATTAAAGATGCGCAAACCCTGATACAGTCGAAAGGGGAAATGAACGCGGAAGAAATGCTGAAAAACGGCTTCGCCCAGCTTGCCGCGAATTTCGACCCCGATTTTGGCGGCTTTGGAGACGCTCCCAAATTCCCCTCGCCTCACAACCTGATTTTTCTCATACGGTATTGGAAACGAACCGGAGAGAGAAAAGCGCTTGAAATGGCGGAAAAAACTCTCACGGCAATGCTTAAAGGCGGAATAAACGACCACATCGGCTTCGGAATTCACCGCTATTCAACTGACCGCCGGTGGCTCGTTCCGCATTTTGAAAAGATGCTTTACGACCAGGCGCTTGTGTCCTTCGCGCTGACCGAACTCGCGCTCGCCACAAAAAATAGCGTTTACGCGGACGGCGCGAAAAAAATCCTCGAATACGTAATGCGTGATATGACCTCTCCCGACGGGGCGTTTTTCTGCGCAGAAGACGCAGACAGCGAAGGAGAAGAGGGGAAGTTCTATTTGTGGGAATATGAGGAATTCAAAAAGATTGCCGGAGAACACGCTGTTTTTGCCTCGGAAACCTTGAACATTAAGGACGGCGGCAACTTTACCGACGAGGCTTCCGGAACAATGCCCGGCACAAACATTGCTCACTTAACGCGTGAGGTTTCCGAACTCGCGGCGCAGTTCGAAATGTCCGTGGAACAGGCGGCGCAATCTCTGGAATCGGCACGAAAAAAACTTTTCACGGAAAGGGAAAAACGCCCGCGCCCGCACAAGGACGACAAAATCCTCACTGACTGGAACGGATTGATGATAGCCGCTTTTGCCAAAGCGGGACGAGTATTCTCAGAACCGCGATACACGGCGGCCGCCCGCAAAGCCGCGGACTTCATTGAAAACAAAATGCTTGGAGCGGACGGGTTTGTTCACAGATTCAGAGACGGAGAGGCGGCAATACGCGCCAATCTGGATGACTACGCGTTCACGGTATGGGGGCTTTTGGAGTTGTATGAAGCGGAGTTTGAAACAGGACGGCTCAAAACCGCCCTCACGCTGAATGAAAAAATGATGACGCTGTTTTCAGACCCGCAAAAGGGCGGTTTCTTCTTCACTCCCGAAGACTCCGAAGAGTTGATTGTCAGAAAAAAAGAATTTCATGACGGCGCGGTTCCGTGCGGAAATTCGGTCGCGGCGATGAATCTTGTAAAAATTTCCCGAATTACGGGCAATCCAGAGTTTGCGCAAACAGCTTTTGAAACCATTCGCTCGCTCTCACTTTCGATTGAAAAAATTCCGTCTTCCCACACGATGCTACTCTGCGCGATGGAATTTGAAGCGGGCGCGGCAACCGAGATTGTTATCGCGTGCGACGATGAAGACGAGATAAAAACGGTTGCCGGAAATATTGAGACAATCTACGACCCAAACAGAACTGCCGTGCTCAAAAAAACGGACGACACAGAGATTGACAAAATCGCGCCATTTGCCGTGAACTGCAAACCCGTGAACGGAACGGCGGCGGTATATGTGTGCGAAAATGGCGCTTGCGGGCTACCGGTTGAAGCGTCTGAATTTATTGGCAAGCACATAAAAACCGAAAAAAAAGGTTGATTTTTACTTTGACCGCAATCATTATGGGGTCAAAATGGGTTGGTTACCCGATTAATGGGGGAGGAAATTCAGGTGGCTTTTTCAAAAGATGAAAGAATAAAGGACCTCGTCAGTTTGATTGAGGACCCCGAAGAGCAATCTTTGGCGGGAAACGATGAACTTGACGAAATGGAACTCTACGACATGGAGCTCGGCGAGCCGGAAGAGGAACTCTACGAGGAAGAAGACGGCGCGGAAATTTCCTGACTTTCCCGGCTCATTCCTTTTCTCAAGTACAACATAAGAACTGAAACGGCGGCGGGCGTCACGCCTGAAACTCTTCCCGCCTGACCGAGAGAACCGGGTTTGGCACTTGACAGTTTTTGGACAATCTCTCTGGAAAGACCGGAAACTTTTGAGTAGTCAAAAGCGGCGGGAATTGACATGCTCTCAAACCGCTTGAACCGCTTCAACTGTTCGGTCTGCATTTTTACATAACCGGCATATTTCACGCTCATCTCCGCCTGCGCGGCTATGTCCGAACCTGCAATCTCGGCGCACCGGGGGTCAAAAAGAGCAAGTTCGGAGTATGTGATTCCGGGTCTTCTGAGAATCTCGGCAAGTGAGTGAGGTTTTTTAAGCGCGGGTGAATTCAAACTTTTGAGTACGGCGTCCGCGCGACCGCCGGGAACCTCTTTTGTCGCTTCAAGTCGCTCAAACTCACTGTCAAGCGCCTTTTTTTTCATAATAAGTTTCTCGTAACGCTCATCGCTTATAAGCCGCACCGCGCGCCCTTTTTCCATAAGGCGCAAGTCCGCGTTGTCTTCGCGCAAGACCAAACGGTATTCCGCGCGCGAAGTGAACATCCTGTACGGCTCATCAACCCCTTTCGTAACAAGATCATCTATCATGATTCCTATGTAGGCGTCCGAGCGGTCAAGAACAAATGTGTTGTCTCCGCGTGAGTAAAGCGCGGCGTTTATTCCGGCGACAATCCCCTGCCCGGCGGCTTCCTCATAACCCGTTGTCCCATTCACCTGCCCTGCGAAGAACAGTCCGCTCGCGTATTTACACTCAAGCGACGAATTCAACTGAGTCGGGTTGATAAAATCGTATTCAACCGCGTATCCCGGACGCATTATCTCCACATTTTCAAGCCCTTCAACCGTTCTCACCATCTCTACCTGAACATCAAGCGGCAAACTGGTTGATATACCATTTGGATAAATCTCATAGGTGTTCCGCCCTTCCGGCTCAAGGAAAATCTGATGCCGTGTTTTGTCGGGAAACTTCACGATTTTGTCTTCAACGGACGGACAGTAGCGCGGTCCCACACCTTTTATGACGCCTGAATAAAGTGGCGAGCGCGAAAGGTTTTTTCTTATCACTTCGTGCGTTTTCTCGTTGGTGTGAGTAATAAAGCACGACATCTGGTTCAAGTTCACGCGCTCATTTGAGAAAGAAAACGCGCGGGGTTTTTCGTCCCCTTTTTGCTCCTGAAGCGCGTCCCAGCGGATTGTTCTCCCGTCAAAGCGTGGAGGAGTGCCGGTTTTGAGCCTTCCCACTTCAATCCCCAAATCCCTGAATGATTTTGAAATCGTCATCGCCGCGCCCTCTCCGGCGCGCCCTGAGGAAAAACTCTCATCTCCAACGTGTATTAGTCCATTGGGAAAAGTCCCTGGGGTTACCACCACAGAATCCGCGAAAAAACTTTCGCCGAGGCTTGTTTTCACGCCGCGCACCGAGCCGGACGACACAAGAAAGCCGTCAATCATCCTCTGTTTTATGTCAAGATTTTCGCACCCTTCAAGCGTTTGGCGCATGTAAGACCTGTAAACCTGCCTGTCCGCCTGCGAACGCGTTGCGCGCACCGCTGCGCCCTTGCGGGTATTTAGCGTTCTGTATTGAATCGCGCTCACATCGGCGGCTTTTGCCATTTCTCCGCCAAGCGCGTCTATTTCCCTGACGATATGACCTTTGCCCACCCCGCCAATGGAAGGGTTGCACGACATAACACCGATTGTGTCAATATTGGCTGTAAGCAGAAGAGTCTTGCGCCCCATGCGCGCCGCCGCGAGCGCGGCTTCGCAACCGGCATGCCCGCCGCCTATGACAATAACATTATGGGGTTTTTCTCCGCTCATAAATCCGTCCCGGAAACGGCGGAAAGTGTAAAGAAAACAAGGGAAAAGGTCAAAAGGGAAGAATGCAGAACCATACAAAACCGTGAGGATTGGCTACAGATACCGTATCAGATTATCAAATCCCCTCTAAAACCGCCTTCTACTATTTGCATCATCTAACTCATTGTTATAACTGACTTTATTACATTAATGTCCATTAAGACCAATTCACTGTTCTTAGTGGTTTTTATACTATTTGGTATTTGTAACACATTGATTTTATTAGAGAAATTAGCGAAATAACAAATAAGACTAATTTATTGTTCTTATTTGACTTTTTGAGAGTTTGGTGTATTGTGAGGGCAATGCTGGAAGTTTCAACGGAAGAGAAAAATCAGCGTCTGGTGACAGACAATCCGTGGTGGCAAGATCCGAACGATGTAAGATGGAAAGAATTCACTAAGCGTGTCTACTTTGCTCTATTCTACGAACTGATACGCAAAACCGAGGTTAACCGCGCCGTTGTTCTTATGGGACCCCGCAGGGTTGGCAAAACTGTTATGGCGTATCAAGCAATCGCCGGATTGATAAAAGAAGAAATCAATCCAAAAAACATACTCTATACCCCTCTGGACAACCCTCTGTATGCAGGAATGCCACTTGAAAAAATCCTCGTTGCTTTTCTTGAACTCAACAAAATTCCGCAAGGTGAAACCGTTTATGTTTTCTTTGATGAAATCCAATACCTCAAAGAGTGGGAGATTCATCTAAAATCTCTTGTGGACTCATACCCGCAACATCGCTTTGTCGCAACCGGTTCTGCGGCTGCTGCATTAAAATTGAAAAGCACTGAATCCGGAGCCGGAAGGTTCACGGACTTCATTCTTCCTCCTTTGACGTTCCATGAATATATGAAGTTTTCGGGCGAAGAAGAAAAACTGTTTGAGCAAGATGCCGGGCTGTTTGTTAATGCCGGCAAAGCAATGCAAAACATCGATAAAATCAATGAGCATTTTGTCGACTACCTCAATTTCGGCGGCTATCCTGAAGCCGTTTTCTCAGAAGAGGTAAAAAAAGACCTCGCTCGTTTCATCAAAAGCGACGTAATAGAAAAGGTTCTGTTAAGAGACTTACCAAGTCTTTACGGCATAAGTGACATTCCTGAGCTCAATCGACTCTTTGTGACCATCGCCCACAATACGGGAAAGGAAATCAATCTGCGCGACCTCTCACAAGGTGCAAATGTGGCTAAAGCCACAATATCGAGATATTTGGAATATCTTGAAGCCGCCTTCCTGATAAGGCGCGTCCGCAGGGTGGACAAAAACATCAAAAAGTTCAAAAGAGATCACACTTTCAAGATTTACCTTACAAACCCTTCAATGTATGCGGCGCTTTTCGGGTTGACGGACGGCAGCAAAAACAATGCGGTTTTGGGCAGACTCGTGGAAACTGCGGTATTCAGCCATCTGTTTCACCTGATAAGAGGAGCGGAAGCCCCTTACTATGCGCGTTGGAAGTCCGGAGAGGTGGACTTGATAATGATGGATGAATCCGGAACAAAAGCTGAAGCCGCTATTGAAATCAAATGGTCGGACAAACCTTATGACGATTTGTCAGAAATTAAAGGACTTCTTGATTTTGCAAAAAAACACAATATTGAAAATGACGGAAAGTTGGCATGCCTGACAAAAAGTAGATTTGGCGTCAAACCCTATAAAAATGGAACCGTCTTTTTCTATCCCACAAGTCTGTTCTGTTTTGAGTTGGGAAAGATTTTGAACAGTAAGGACTTCAGAGAATCTTTTGTCAAAAAATTACTTGAGGGGAAAACCTGACTTGACATAAGTGCTTGACAGAAAGATTGAACAATACGAAGCAAAGAAAACGGACAGGGAAGTTGAGAAAATTTTCAAATGAATAGGAACTAACAGATGAGAAAACAAGGAGGCAGTAAAATGTCAAATCATTCTTTTTTAGGACCTTTCATTGGTCACACAACAAAGGATTCCACAAAAATCTGGATTCATAATCCCGAAAGGGAAACCCTTTGGCTGTCGCTTGCAAAAAAGGGAACGGAAGAAATTCTTCGTGTTCAAAAATTTGTTTTCAAGGAAGAAAATCTGTTTTCCGATTGCGTTGAGTTGAAAAATTTGGAGCCTGAAACAGTGTACGAATACCGGATATGGCAAGATGAACGGCGCACACAATCCTTTGATCTTCAAGGGCTTAACGCAGAAGATCTTTTTTTCAAAACTTTGCCAAATCAAAAAGATAAAGGTGAAAATGACAGGGTTGATTTTCTAATTATGAGTTGCCACGACCCTGATTACGCCAAATCGGAAAACGAAGGATACAGAGTTTGGTCAGCTCTCCCGCAAATTCTGGAAGAAAACAAGGGAAGTGATTATTGCGTCAGATTTGCGCTACTTGGCGGCGACCAAGTGTATGCGGATAAGTGGAGAACAAAGATTGAAAAAGCCGGAAGTCCGGAGGAAAGAGAAAAAATCTATCTGGAAGTATACAGACATTACTGGAGCAATATTTCTTACCGGAAAATACTTTGCCGTCTCCCCTCATATTTGATGTGGGACGACCATGAAATTATGGACGGATGGGGAAGTAGCATTGAGTTTTTCAACAAGGAAAAAACCGATTTTAATGAAAAAGCCAAAGATCTTTTCTCCGCGGCGGACAAAGCCTTTGCGTATATGCAGGCAATAAGAAATCCGACTGACAGTCTGACCGTAAAAAACGGAGTTAAAAGCCATGATTTTTGTTTTACTGTCGGGCGTTGCGGTTTCGTCATGGCGGACTTGCGCAGCAACAGAAATCTTTTTGCGGATGGCAAGGACGGGAAGAAGGGGGTTTTATGGAAACCGGAACAACTGGATTCTATAAAGGAGTGGGTGGAAGGCAGAGTTGGTTCAATTGACACCTTGTTTTTCGTTACTCCGGTGGTAATGGCGCATGGAGATCCGGTTGCGGAAGGATTATTAATGAAAGCATGGAATTTCTTTTATAAGACCCCCGTTATAAACAAATACGCGAAGAAATTTCTTAAAAGAATACATCTCGGAGATATAAGAGATGACATCAGGGATTCGTGGGAAGCGGAAGCAAACGCCGCGGAAACCGATAATATACTTAACTTTCTTTTTTCTCTGCAAAATGAAAAAAACATTAACACCGTAGTTTTAAGCGGAGACATTCACACAGCCGGATATGCCTCAATTTACTCCTCCTCGGCACAACACGAAAGCCGTTCCGTTATACCTCACATAGTCTCCTCTCCGGTCGGCTCCAAACCTTTCCCGTGGATACTTGAAGCGTTTTACAGATCTCTTTCCAAAATAGTAAAACTGGGAACACAGAATAAATACACCGCGCAGGTTAGCCATCATCATTCTCACAGGAATGTGGTGGTTTGCTCCGTAAGGATAAGAGACAACGGCAGGAGACAGTTTTTGAAAGTGAAGTTTTACCTTGAAGATTTTCCCGAGCCGCAGATAGTAATTTTTGACTTGATAGATTCATCGCACAAAGAAAACATAAACTGGTCGCCCGCTGGGAGAGGATAATCGGACAAAGGAAAAAGAAAGAAATTCATTGAGTTTTTCAGGAAAGCACAGACTCTCTATGAAATCCTTTCGCCCGATGAAAAACTCAAGAGGTCTTTGACGACTATAAAAACCCTGTGCGACATGTATGACATTGTGATAAAAAACTTTGAATTTGAGTAATTGCCCGTTGAAATACAGACAGTTTCAAAAAAGACCGGAAACTTTCCGCAATTTCGTCATAGCCCACAAGCTTTTGCACTTGAAAATTCCCAACCACAGAAAACTTTTCAAACGGATGCTGAGCGCTCATATACCTCAATGGCGCAAGATAAAGGACTCGCAAACATTGAACCGCAAGGTGGGGTGATTATAATACTTTATGAGGGCGCGGACGCCCGGAGGAAAAAAGAATGAACACTTTGAAAAGCGTTGTTTTGCTCGCCGTTATGTCGGCGATTCTTGTGTGGTGCGGAGGGGCTTTCGGAGGACAGCAGGGAGCGGTTATAGCTCTTGTTTTCGCGGGAGTTATGAACTTCGCCAGTTACTGGTGGAGCGACAAAATTGTGCTGAAAATGTATAAGGCTCAGGAGGTGGACGAAAGCTCAGCGCCGGAACTCTACGCAGATGTGCGCGAACTCGCCCACAATTCGGGGCTTCCAATGCCAAAGGTATATATCGTTCCCGAACAGTCTCCCAACGCGTTCGCGACCGGAAGAAACCCGTCCCATTCAGCGGTCGCGGTAACTCAGGGAATTATGAAAATCCTTGACAGGTACGAACTCAAAGGAGTCCTTGCGCATGAACTCGCCCACATCAAAAACCGCGACATACTCATCGGCTCCGTCGCGGCAACAATCGCGGCGGCAATCAGTTACATCGCTTGGATGGCGCAGTTTGCGGCGATTTTCGGCGGCGGACGTGGCAGAAACAACGTTTTTGTCCTTCTGGCAATGGCGATTGTGGCTCCGCTCGCGGCAACCATAGTGCGCCTTGCCATATCGCGCACAAGGGAGTTTGGAGCTGACAGAGAAGGCGCAAAGATATGCTCAAACCCGATGTTTCTCGCGAACGCACTGAGAAAAATGGACAATTACGCGAAGCAGATTCCTTTGAGCGTGAGTGAGCAGACGGCGGAAAGCACATCGCATATGATGATTGTCAGCCCGATGATTGGCGGCGCTTTTGCTAAACTGTTCAGCACCCACCCGCCAACCGAAGAGCGTATAGCCCGCCTTGAAGCGATGACTCCGGTCGGGTGAATAGGTGTTAAATTAATCGCGCTTTGAGTTTCATCACCATAAAAGGCGCGAGAAGCCACAACCTTAAAAACATAAGCGCGAAAATCCCGCGCGGAAAACTTGTAACAATCACGGGTGTGAGCGGCTCAGGCAAATCATCCCTTGCGTTTGACACGCTGTTTGCCGAGGGGCAACGCAGGTTTATGCAGTCTCTTTCGGCATACGCAAGACAGTTTGTCGAGCAACTTGAAAAACCGGATGTGGACTTCATGGACGGGCTTTCGCCGTCAATATCGCTTGATCAGAAAACCTTTTACCGCAACCCGCGTTCAACGGTCGGAACAATAACGGAGATTTACGACTTCATGCGGCTGCTTTTCGCGCGCGTGGGCAAACCTATGTGCCACCGCTGCGGAGAGGAAATCAGCCCGCAAACCGCGCAGGCGATGGCGAAAAGAATTTTGTCCTCCGCGGGCGGAGAGGAAGTTACCGTGATGTCACAGGTTGTGCGGGGCAGAAAGGGTTTTTACCGCAAAGAGATTGAAGACCTGAAAAGAGAAGGGTTTGTACGCGCGTTCATAGACGGAGAGGAAAGAGACCTTGACGAAGAAATTGTTCTGGACAGAAACAAAACGCACAACATTGAAGTGATTGTGGACACGGTCGGAACTTCGGGCGCGGGCGCACGAAAAAGGCTTGAAGATTCTCTCACTCTCGCGCTCAAAAAGTCCGGAGGCAGCGCCGTGTGCGCGTTCGGAAACAAAACTATGAATTTCAGTGAAACCTTTTCCTGCCCTTCGTGCGGCGAAGCATACGGCGAAATATCACCGCGAATTTTCTCGTTTAACAGCCCGTATGGAATGTGCGGCGAGTGCTCGGGGCTCGGCATAAAAACCGATTTTGACCCCGAACTGATTGTAGATTCGTCGCTGTCAATACGGGACGGCGCGATAAAGCCGTGGAAGAATTCGCGGTATCACAAACGGCTTATGGAGGAAACCGCGGAATATTATGGTTTCAGCACGGACGTGCCGTTTGAAAAACTTCCCTCGAAAGCGCGGAGCACGGTTCTCTACGGCAACGGAAACGCGGACGATTTTCCGGGCGTCATCGGCGCTTTGTCAAAATGGCGGAGCGAAACCTCGTCCTCCGAAGTTGAGTCCGGGCTTGCGGAGTATATGAAAAAGGGCGATTGCCCTTCCTGCGGCGGAGCGAGACTGCGCAGGGAAAGTCTGTCGGTTTTTGTAAACCAAAAAACCATTTACGACATATCGCGCCTTGACGTGGAAGACTCTCTGCGGTTTTTCACCGACCTCAAGTTCAGGAAATACGAAACGGAAATCGGCGGGGGAATCGTGGAGGAAATCAAATCACGGATAGGTTTTCTCAAAGATATCGGGCTCGGATACATCGCGCTTGACCGCTCGGCGGCAACGCTTTCGGGCGGCGAGGCGCAGAGAATCCGGCTCGCAACCCAACTTGGTTCCAAAATGACAGGTGTTACCTATGTGCTTGACGAGCCGTCAATCGGTCTGCATCCGTCAGACAACGACAAACTGATATGCACCCTGAAAACAATGAGGGACAACGGCAACACAATAGTGGTCGTTGAACACGATGAAGACATGATACGAAACAGTGACTTTGTGCTGGACATGGGACCCGAAGCCGGACGGCGCGGCGGAGAGATTACGGGATTCGGAACGGTGCGGGAACTGATTTCCTGCGAGGAATCGCTCACGGGCAAATATCTGTCCGGCAAGGAGAAGATAGATATTCCTCTGAAAAGAAGAAGGCCGGAAGAATTTATCACTCTCAAAGGCGCGGCAAAGCGCAACCTTGCCGGGCTGGACGTGTCTTTTCCCGTCGGGGCTTTTACCTGCATCACGGGGGTTTCAGGGTCGGGGAAAAGCACCCTTCTTCACGAAACCCTGTGTCCCGCGATTGAATTAGCGCGGCGTGGAAAAGCGGCGGGAGGAGGTTTCAAGGCCGTCTGCGGAGCGCGCCACACGGACAAGGTTGTCAAAATAGACCAGATGCCCATAGGAAGAACCCCAAGGTCAAATCCGGCAACATATACGGGAATTTTCTCTCCCATACGCGAACTGTTCGCGATGACTCCCGAAGCGAAACTGCGGGGCTACGGAACGGGACGTTTCAGTTTCAACGTCAGGGAGGGCAGTTGCGGTCTGTGCGGCGGCAAGGGAAGCGTTAAAGTGGAAATGCACTTCCTGCCGGATGTTTACACAACTTGCGAGCGGTGCGGAGGAAAACGTTTTGAGAGCGAAACGCTTGAGATAACATACAGGGACAAAAATATCTCGGACGTCCTGCAAATGACGGTTTCCGAAGCGGCGGAATTCTTCTCAAAACATCCGCAGATAAAACGTAAACTGGACATTATTGAACAAGTCGGACTCGGATACGTCAGTCTCGGACAGGAAGCAAACACTCTTTCAGGCGGCGAGGCGCAGAGGATTAAAATCGCCAGAGAACTTTCGCAGAAAGAAACGGGCAAAACACTCTACGTGCTTGACGAGCCGTCAATCGGTCTGCATTTCAACGATGTTAAAAAACTGCTCGCGGCTCTTGAGAAATTGATTCAAAAAGGCAACACAGTGATAGTGATAGAGCACAACATGGACATAATAAAAAGCGCGGACTATGTGATCGATCTGGGTCCCGGAGGCGGGAAGAACGGCGGAAAAATAGTAGCCAAGGGCAGACCGGAAGAGTTGGCGCGGGCGGCAAAATCACTCACGGGCAAATATCTCAAAAAGGCTCTTGGCAAAAAGAGGAGAGATTGATTGGAGAACCATCAAACCGCCGCTCTCGGGGTCGTACAGGGAATAACAGAGGTACTTCCCGTAAGCAGCACGGCGCACCTTCTGATTTTCTCATGGCTTTTGTCGTGGCGGGACGGAGGGCTTGACCTCGCGGTCTGGCTCCATTTTGGGACTCTTATCTCTATTTTGTTCTGTTTCAGAAAGGAATGGGCGGCAATCGCGGGCGCTTTACTGCTCTCGGCGCGGAGCGGCTCGTTTGAAAGCGCGGACGCGAAAATGGGCGCCGGACTCGCGATTACAATTCTACCGGCGGCCGTGTGCGGATTGATTTTTGAGGATGTGGTCGCGGGCGCGCTCAGGCATCCGGTTGTGGTCGCGGGTGCGCTACTTGCGGGAAGCGCCGCGCTGTTTGCCGCCGACAGAAAAAAAGGAAAAACAAAACGGCTCACGAGCCTCTCAGTCAAAGACTGCGTGTTTTTCGGAGTGGCGCAGTCGTTCGCTCTGGTGCCGGGCTTTTCAAGGTCGGGCGTCTCAATAGCCGGAGGAATGTTCCTCGGATACACAAGGGAGGATTCGGCGAAATTCGCTTTTATGATGGGAGTTCCCGTGATTACGGCCGCCATTGCGCGAACGGTCTGGAAAAACGGTTTGGTAATTCCCAATGAAAGCGAGTTTATCGCGGGAACAATTGCCGCGACTCTTACGGGCATTGTCTCCATAAGGTTTCTTTTACGCTTTGTCCGGAACCGGACTTACGCGCCTTTTGTGATTTACAGGGTCGCGATAGCCGCGCTGATTCTGATTTTTGTTCAGATGCGGTTTTTCCCGTTCTGACCTTTCAGGAGCGCGCCTTTTAGAGTGTCAAGAACAAGTGTTGAGCATCTGGGACGACGCACTACAATCTCTTTGCCGAGAATCTCAATCATGTTCTCCCTGCCCATTGCGGAAATTTTTTCGGCTTTCATTCCTTTGACTTTGAGCGAAATAAGTGAAGCCGCCGCCTGACTTACCATGCACCCTTTACCCTCAAAACCAATGTCTCTTAAAACGTCACCGTCCATTTTGAGATAGATTGTTATGGTGTCTCCGCAACCGGAATTGCCTCCGCTCCGCACGAAATCGGCGCCGTCCAGAGCCCCGAAATTTCTGGGGTTCTCGTAGTGGTCCATCAGGGTGTCCATCAGTTTGTGGTGAATCACGGTTTAATTTCGGGCTTTTTCGCCCACCTCTTTTTTTATTCTCGCGTAAACGGCTCCGAGCCCGTACATGCGCCTTGTTCCGAGTTTTTTATCAAGACCGAGACGATTTAGAAGGTTTGGCGGCGCGTCCGCCACCTCTTCGGGAGATACTCCGGTGAAAGCGTCAACAAGTATTGACACAAAACCCCGAACCGTGGGCGACTCTTCGGGCACGTGAGCGTGAATTGCAACCTTTCCACCGTTCACTTCAATCCAGATAAAAACGGGTGTTTCACATTCGGGAACCCTGTTTTCTGATTTTTCAAGAAGAGGAATGTATTTTTCAGGAAGTGGCGGAAGGTCGTCTGAATAGTCAACCAGCATATCAAGCGTGGTCTGGAAATCGGAATCCCTGAACTGCTCAACAATCTCAGTGAGATCCATTTCACCTTTCTATCGGAGCACGCACCATATTGCCCCATTCCGTCCATGAGCCGTCATAGTTTCTGACGTTTTTGTAGCCCAGAAGATAGGTCAGAACAAACCATGTATGAGAAGATCTTTCACCTATTCTGCAATAAACTATGACATCCTCAGCGGGCTTAAGTTTCTGCTCTTTTCCGTATATCTGCTCAAGTTCGTCAGCCGATTTGAAGGTTCCGTCCTCATTTGCCGCCTTCGCCCACGGAACGCTGTTCGCGCCGGGAATATGCCCGCCTCTGAGGCAACCTTCCTGCGGATAAGCCTCCATGTGAAGCAACTCACCGGTGAACTCCTGAGGCGAGCGCACATCCACAAGCGCGCCGCGCGCCTCCATGTGCTTCATAACGTCATCGCGGAAAGCCCTTATGGATTCGTCAACCTTTCCAACCTTGTATCCGGTCTTCGGGAGTTTTGGAACGTCCCGTGTTATCTCTCTTTTTTCGTCAACCCACTTCTGCCTTCCGCCGTCCATTATCAGGCAGTTTTTATGCCCCATAACCTTGAAAGTCCAGAAAGCGTAGCACGCCCACCAGTTGCTTTTGTCTCCGTAGAAAACAACTTTTGAGTCGTTTGATATGCCCTTTTCGGACATAAGTTTCTCAAAATTTTCAACTGCGAGATAGTCTCTGATGGTCTGATCTTGCAGTTCAACCTGCCAGTCAAGCTTGATTGCGCCGGGAATGTGTCCCACTTCGTAGAGAAGAATGTCCTCATCGGACTCAACAATTACAACGTCCGGGTCGTCTTTATGGTCTTCAACCCACTGGGTTGAAACGAGAACTTCAGGATATTTGTATTCAGCCACTTGCGTCTCCGGTGCAACTTTTCTCTTTCAAGGTGGACTATAACACACTGCAAGTCCATTTCAATTGCGCCCCCCGCTCTCATACAATAGAATAGTTAGTGAGGGAAATGGTAATGTCTGGCAAAGATTTGAGTCGGGTTACCGTCAAGGACATGGTGAAAAACCGCGAGGTTTTCTACTCTGTTTCCTTGGACGATACAGTAAAAGAAGCCGCTTCCACACTTAAACGGCTTCACATCCGCGCGACTGGTGTTCTCGAAGGCAAAAAGCTTGTCGGAGTTTTCAGCCACTACGATGTTTCAACAAAAGTGGTTACGGAAGGCAAAGACCCCAACGCCACAAAAGTAAAAGATGTTATGACGCCCGATGTCATCAAAGTAAACCTGCACAACACATTTTCCGAATGTCTTGAAATTTTTGGACAGCACAACATCTCGCACCTTGTCGTTGAAGATAAGGATGGAAACTACTACGGTGTTGTGTCGCAGAAAGACATGCAGGACAAAATGCTTGAAAATCTGAAAAATATGCTTGAAATAACACAACAATACGCATTCGGTCCATATCCTTCTGGAAAGGACTGAAAACACAGGAGGCTAAAATGTCTGAAGAAGAAAAACAGGAAACCCCGGACGGTGAAACTCCGAAAGATAAAGGAGAGGTTGTGTTCGGGCAACTTCGCGTGCCAAACATCAAAAAGGGATACAACCCCAACTACCCGTTTTACATGATGGGCATCTTTGTAGCACTCGTGGTTTTAAGCGTGATTTTCGCTTTTGCCACCGCCTGAAAAGTCCTCTAATCCCTGATGCTTGCCGACACAATTTCGGCAAAATGCTCCGGCGTTCCACCGGAAAAATGCCGTACTTGCTCCGTACACGATATTCCGGTAACGCAAACCCGCGCGGACCGTCCAATCCGTTCAATAGCCGGAAGCAATCGGTCTTCGGCGATTTTTTTTGAAACCTCGTAATTTTTCTTTTCGTAACCGAACCCGCCGGCCATTCCGCAGCATCCGGCGCCCGAATCAACCGCGTTAAAACCAAGCGCTCTCAAAACGGAAACAAGCCCCGAATCCGGCGCGGCCGCTTTGGCGTGGCAATGAGTGTGAGCGAGAACCGTCTCTGCGGGCGGCTCAATTTTCGCGGCAAGTTCCGCGGCGCGCGGTTTTACAAACTCTTCAAGCGTGAAAAACATCCGTGCGACCGTGTCGCGTTTTTCGCTCGCGGGCAGGATGTCCGCGTAGTCGTCCCTGAACATTGAAACGCAACTTGGCTCGGTTCCGATTATCTCAATCCCTTTGTCCGCGTAGGGATGGAGAACGCCAATATTGATTTCGGCGGCGGCGCGCGCTTTGTCAATCATTCCGCGGCTGAGCATGGGCCTTCCGCAACACACCCTTCTTTTTTCAATCACAACTTCGTAGCCGAGCGCTTCAAGAATTTTCACCGCGCCCGCGCCCGCGCCGGGATTGTAAAATTCCGCCCATGTGTCGTGAAAATAAACCGCCTTTTTCTGTTTTGAAACCGGATTACGGCCGGAGAACCAATCGCTGAAACGCCGTGCATTCAACTGCGGCAGAGATCTGCGCGGGTCTATGCCCGCGAGCGAAAGCAGGTTTTTTGAAATCGCGGAATTTACCACGCGGTTCACCACAGGAACCCGCGACAGCACGGATGAAATTGTGTGAACATCGGCGAAAAATCTGTCCGCAAAGGAAAAACCCAGTTTCTCCGCTCTGCGCGCCAGAAACTCGGTTTTCATCTTCGCCACATCCACCGATGACGGACATTCGCTTTTGCACGCCTTGCACCCGACGCAGAAACCGAAAACATCCTCCGCCTCATCACTCAAAAGAAAATCCTCTCCTGCATCGCCGCTCAAAACGCTCCGCAAAAGATTCGCGCGCGCTCTTGTGGTGTCAACCTCGTCACGGGTCGCCATAAAAGACGGGCACATCGCGCCATCTGAGATTTTTCTGCAAACCCCCTGCCCGTTGCATGAATAAACGGCGGACTCAAAACCGCCCTCTTCCGTCCAGTCAAGAAGCGCGGGCAACGGCGTTTCGCTTTTTTTCAAGTTTCTGAGATTGTCCGCCGCGTTGCGGAAGGGGTTCACAACCTTTCCGGGATTGAACCTGTTTTGCGGGTCAAAGATTCCTTTCAAATCCGTCATTGCCGAGTAGATTTCATCGCCGAAAAGCCGCCGGTTCACATGGCTTCTCTGCAATCCGTCACCGTGCTCGCCGCTCATTACTCCGACGTGTTTCAGCGCGAGGCCAAGCGCGGCTTCGGATACCTCTTCCATCATCTGAGCGCCCTTGCGCGTTGAAAGGTCAATGAGAGGGCGGATATGCAGACAGCCCGCGCTCGCGTGGGCGTAAAAACCGGCTTTGAGACCCAGAGAGAAAAACACTTGCGATATGTCGCGCGTGTATGCGGCGAGCGAGGCGACCGGCACAGACACATCTTCAATGCATGGAATCGGTTTAGCAGGAGAGCGCGAACTCATTAAAAGACCAAGCCCCGCGGTCCGCACGCCCCATACCTTTGCCTGATCCTGTTCGGAAAGCGCGAGCCCCTTTTCGCACACAACACCTTTTTCGTTCAGAAAAGTGATAAGCCCTTCGGCTTTCAGGCGGCACTCATTCGCAGTTTTTCCGAAGAACTCAACGGCAAGAACCGCCTCCGGGTTGCCTTTCACAAATGACAGAAGATGCGAAAAACCACCGTGTTTTCGCGTAAGCCCGATGAGCATTCCATCCACAAGTTCAATCGCCGAGGGGGCACGTTCCAAGATGAGAGGAGTCGTCTCAATCGCGCGCAAAAGGTTGTCAAACTGCAACACGGCGAGGCATTTACAAGCGGGTTTTTCCACCAGTTTCAGCGTCAGTTCGGTTGTGATTCCGAAAGTGCCCTCTGACGAAGCGAAAAGTTTTGCGGGATTGAATTCGTCATCAAGCAGGTAGTTAAGCGAATACCCCGAAGCCCGCCGCCAGTGCTTCGGAAATTTTTCCGCGACAAGCGCGCGGTTTGTGTTTTTGAAGTTTTCAAGAGCGCGGGCGAGGTCGGCATCAGAACAACCCTCTACGGAGAATGAAGTTTGATCGCCCGTGTGAAGAACAGACCGGAGCGAAACAACATTGTCACCCGCCATTCCGTAGAGAATTGAGTGCGCGCCCGTGCCGTTGCTCGCCACAACCCCGCCGGCAGTGGCGACTTTCGCGCTTGCCGGGTCCGGACCGAACATAAGCCCTTTTTCTCCAGCTATGGAGTTTAACCGTCCGAGGCATATTCCCGGCTGAACGGTCGCGGTTCTGTTTTCCGCATCAATCTCCACAACCCCGTCCATATATTTGGACATATCAACGGCAATTCCGTCTCCGAGGCATTGCCCCGCAAGCCCCGTTCCGCCGCCGCGCGGAAGGATTGAAACGCCGAATTCTCCGGCGATTTTGACCGTTTCCGCAACATCCTCCGCCGTGCGCGGAATAACAACGCCGAGCGGCTCAACACGGTAGTTGCTCGCGTCAGTCGCGTAAATAATGCGGTCTATTTTACGAAAACGGACTTCGGAGTTTGTGCGGGACCGGAGAGTTTTTGCGAGGTCGGTTGAGAGGGGCATCGTCAGTCAAAGTTTAACTGACAAAAATCTCAAACCACCCCTTGCGCCACCATCGCGTCCGCAACTTTTTTGAAGCCCGCGATGTTCGCTCCGGCGACATAGTCAGCCTTTTTGCCTTTTTTGCCGAATTCAAGACAGCGTTCGTGGATGCCGACCATAATGTTCTGAAGTTTCTCCTCAACCTCTTCGCGGCTCCAGAAAAGTTTCATGCTGTTCTGCGTCATTTCCAGACCCGAAACCGCCACGCCGCCCGCGTTGCACGCCTTTGCCGGAGCAAGCAGAACGCCCGCCTTCTGAAAAGCGTGAACCGCGTCAAGGTCGCACGGTATATTTGCCCCCTCACCCACAACTTTAACGCCGTTTTTGATAAGAACTTTTGCGTCCGCGCCCATAAGTTCATTTTGAGTCGCGGACGGAAACGCCACATCGCATTTCACGCTCCACGGCTTTTTGCCCTTGTAAAATTTGCATTTGAACTTCTTCGCATATTCGCTTATGCGCCCGCGCCTGTTGTTTTTCAAATCCATCACCCACGCGAGTTTTTCGGGAGTAATTCCATCCTGATCATAAATAAACCCGTCTGAATCGGACATCGTAACCGCCTTGCCGCCGAGTTGGGTCAGTTTCTCAACAGTGTATTGAGCCACATTGCCCGAACCCGAAACCACGCAGGTTTTGCCATCCAAATCGTCGCCCGAAGATTTGAGAATTTCTCTCACAAAAAACACACTTCCGTAGCCGGTCGCTTCGGGACGAATCAAACTGCCTCCGAAAGATATGCCTTTGCCCGTCAAAACGCCCGTGAACGCGCCCGAAATACGCCTGTGCTGACCGAACATATAGCCAATTTCGCGCCCACCGACCCCTATGTCTCCGGCGGGGACGTCAACATCTTCACCCACGTGTCTGGCAAGCTCGGTCATAAAAGCCTGACAGAAACGCATAACCTCGCCATCGGATTTGCCGCGCGGATTGAAATCGCTTCCGCCCTTTCCGCCGCCCATCGGCAAGCCCGTCAAACTGTTTTTAAAAATCTGCTCAAACCCCAGAAACTTCATTACGCTGAGGCTGACGGATGGATGAAAACGCAAACCGCCCTTGTACGGACCTATAACGCCGCTGAACTGCACCCTGTATCCGCGATTTGTGCGGATGTTGCCTTCGTCATCCTCCCAGCAGACTCTGAAAGACACAATTCTGTCCGGCTCGGTCAGCCGCTCAAGAATCTGTTTTTTCATATAAATCGGATTTTTCGCTATGAAAGGAACAAGGGATTCCGAAACCTCCCTTACGGCTTGGTGAAACTCATGCTCGGACGGGTTGCGCCGCTCAACACCGCGCATAAAATCTTTGATGTTAATGGATTTTCTGGTCGCCATTTCAGAGGTTTTTCCGCATATCCGCGCTTGTGTCTTCGAACTTTTCGTCAAATGTTTTCAAAATGCCATAAACCGTATTTCTTTCAGCCGGAATACGCCCTATTTCACGCGTAAGGCGGCGGAACTGCTCAGGAGGGAAATACTGCCCGTAACTCGCGCCCGCTTTTCGTGAAATCTGCTCTTCCATAAGCGTTCCGCCGAAATCATTGGCTCCGGCGGTGAGTGAAAACTGCGCAAACTCCGGTCCCTGCTTCACCCACGACACCTGAATATTGTCTATCCAGCCGCGCAGGAAAAGGCGCGAGACGGCATACATTTTAAGTTGGTGCAAGTCCGTCGGACCCTCGTGAACCTTGCCTTTTGATTTCTGAAAAATGCGCGTCTCCCAAGGAATAAAACGCAGTGGAACAAACTCGGTAAAGCCCCCTGTGCGCTTCTGTATGTCGCGCAGAACTCCGAGGTGGACAGACCAGTGGCGCGGCTCGTCAAGATGTCCGTACATTATTGTTGAGGTGGTTCTCATGCCGGCTTTGTGAATTTTTTCAACGACCCGAATCCATACTTCAGTCGGAATTTTGCGCGGAGCGATTTTCTTTCTTACTTCCTCAACAAGCACCTCGGCGGCGGTACCGGGAAAAGTGTCGTGCCCCGCGTCTTTGAGCATGTTGATAAAATCAGTTTCCTCAATGCCGAGAGTGTGCGCACCATACCAGACTTCGTAGGGCGAAAACGCGTGAGTGTGCATTCCCGGAACCGCTTTTTTGACGTTCTTTATCAAATCCACATAGTAGTTGCCGTCAATCTTGGGGTGCATTCCGCCCTGCATGCACACCTCGGTCGCGCCTATTTCCCACGCCTCTTTTGTTTTTGCCGCTATCTCCTCCATTGAGAGGAAATACGCTTTATCGTCGCCTTCGGGCGCCATAAAATTGCAAAAACCGCAATAAACGTCGCAGATGTTTGTGAAGTTTATGTTTCTATTGACAACGTACGTAACAACATCACCGACATCCTCTTTTCTCAAATCGTCCGCGGCAATTGCAAGGGCGGCAATTTCGTCGGGCTCGGTAATCGCAAAAAGCGCGTCCGCATCGGAAACCGAAACCTCTTTTGACTCAAACGGCTTGCTTATAATTTTTGCAAGCCCCGAATCCACGCGCGCGAGACACGCCTCAAGCCCGGAAGAGCGCCGGTCATTTATCAAATCCATCAAATCTTTCAACTGAGCGGACATATTCAATTCGCCTCCGGAACAAGCCCCCGCTCATCAACGCGGGCTTTTACCATTTCAAGCATCTGCGGTTCAAGAAACTCGGTGTTCATGTATTGGGGATAGACTGGAAGCCGCTCCCTAAGTTCAAATCCCAGAGCCGAAACCTGCGTGCTCATCTCTTCAAGCAGAGGCCACGGGGCTTCGGGATTTACATAGTCAATCGTGAGCGGCGACACTCCGCCAAGGTCGTTTATTCCGGCGGGAATGAAATTCGCGTAGGTTTCGCCGTTGAGGTTGGGAGGAACCTGAATGTTCATCCCGCCCCCGAATACAAGACGCGCGACCGCGACCGTTTTGAGCATGTCGGCAAAATCCGGCGGCGGAAAACCCTCCATCGCGATGCCGTCTTTCGGGCTGAAGTTCTGAATTATAATCTCCTGAATATGCCCCAGCCGGTCTGACAAATCTTTGAGAGCGAAAAGCGAGTCAACTCTTTCCGCGCGCGTCTCGCCTATGCCAACAAGGATTCCGCTCGTCCAGGGAATTCTCAAGTTTCCGGCGCGCTCCATGGTTTCCATTCTGAGTTTTGGCACTTTGTCCGCGCAACGGTGGTGCGCGTTTCCGGGTTTGAGAAGACGGGGGCTGATGTTCTCAAGCATAAGTCCCATACTCGGATTGCTCTGTTTGAGGCGCGAAAGCTCTTCCTTGGTGGCAAGACCGAGGTTTGAATGGGGAAAAATCCCGCGCCCCACGGCGGACTCGCACACCTCGGCGAGATATTCAGCGGTTGTTGAGCATCCGAGACCGCCAAGTTCTTTCCTGTATTCGTCGTAAACGGCTTCGGGTTTGTCTCCGAGAACGAAAAGCAACTCCGTGCAACCGAGTTCCGCGCCCTTGCGGGCTATTTCATCAACCTCGTCGGGAGGTATGAACAACTCCGCGTCTCCGGGCTCTATCTTGAAAGTGCAATATCCGCAGTGATTTCTACAAAGACGTGTAAGGGGAACGAAAACATTTTTTGAGTATGTGAGTTCTTTGCCGTGCGAGCGGACGGCGAGAAAAGACGCGGCACTTAAAAGAACGGGAATCTGAGGCTCCGCGATTCCGGCGAGAAACAGGGCGTTACCCGGGGAAATCCCGTCTCCGCGGGCGGCTTTTTCGCAAATCCTCGCCACTTGCGGGTCAGGAGTCGGAATCTCCGAAGCATTAAGCCCCGCAACACGCGCCATAAACTCCAAACGCGAACGGTCAAAAATCTCATTTTCGGAACACTCAAACCCCATATCACTACTGCCGCCCCCTCACCGGCGCAATTCAGCAGTTATACTCACATATAAGGCGTGTTATTTCAAGAATGTTAAACGGTATCGCGCCGCCAATCAGTCCTATGTTTATCACTTTTGAGGGAATTGACGGTTGCGGAAAATCAACGCAAGCCGCGTTGTTGCACGACCGCCTTGAAAAAAAGGGCGAAAAAACTGCGCTTACACACGAGCCCGGAGACGGCGGGGAAATAGGGCAAAGCATAAGAAACACAATTCTTATGGAGGGGATGAAAAAAATAGACCCTCTCGCGGAGATTTTTCTGTTTTGCGCCGACAGAATCCACCATGTTCAAAAAGTGGTAAAACCTGCTCTGGACGAAGGGAAAACCGTCATTTCGGACAGATTCTTTGACTCAACGGTCGTCTATCAGGGCTACGGAAGGGGTATTGACCTTGAATTTGTAAAATCGGTGGCAAAAAAGTCAGCGCTCGGAGTTGTGCCGGACATCACACTGTTTCTTGATGTGCCCATTGAGAAGTGCATGCAACGTTTACAAAACAGGAAAAAAACCGTCAAAGACTCCAACAGAATGGACAGGGAAACGAAAAACTTTTACAGCCTCCTGCGTTCGGGATTTTTGTCCGAAGCGGAAAACTCGCCCGAGAGAATCAAAGTCATTGATGCGACCGGGGAAATTGCGGACACCCACAAAGCGGTTTGCGCGGCGGTCAAAAGGGAAATTGGTTAAGAATATGTTTGAAGAAATAGACGGACACTCGCTTGCGAAAAAAACCCTTCAAAGAGCAGCTTCGGACGAACGGATTGCTCACGCCTACCTGTTTTCCGGTCCAGAAGGCGTTGGAAAAAAACTCACCGCCATATCATTCGCAAAAGAGTTGATATGCCCCGAAAAGCGCGGGCGGGCGGAAAGCGCGCACCGGGATTGCCCGGTCTGCGAAAGGATTGACGCCAAAATCCATCCCGATGTTTCACTTTTTGAATACAAAGACAAAAACGCCATCACGGTTGACAACGTGCGGAACGGGATTGAGAGGGGAATCTTTCTCAAACCCTTTGAATCTCAATACAAAATCTTCATTGTTGACGGCGCGCAGAGAATGAACTCAAACGCGCAGAACGCGTTTTTGAAAACACTTGAAGAGCCGCCTCCCTACTCGGTCATAATTCTCATAACCGACCTGCCTCTGATGATTCTGCCAACCATACGCTCAAGATGCCACACAGTCGGGTTCGGAAAACTTGACGGAACGGTCGCGCGCGAAAAACTCAACGAAAAGGGCGAACTTTCGGCGGAAGAGATTGAACTCGCGGTAAAAATCACCGACGGCAGCCCCGGCAAGGCGTTAAAAATCACCTCCGAAGAGGCGGGCAAAATAGTGGAAACGGTCAAAGCCCTTGCCGGAATTGACGCGCGCAAACCGTCTGAGGTTTTCGCTTTCGTGGAAAATCTGCTCGGCAAAGCGAAAGGAAACGCGGAACAGAGAGTTCAAGCAGAAAACTTCGCCGAATTCACGGCGTTGTGGATTCGCGACCTGCTACGGGCAAGCGCGGGAGCAAATGAATTCACATACGGCGCTTTGAGCGATGTTTCCGCCGATTTCGCCCGGCGGCGCAAACCCTCTGAAATAGTTGAGAAAGCGCTTGAATTTGAAAACACGATGGCGGGCATAAAAGCGCGAAATCTCAACTGCCGCATAGCGCTTGAGAATTTTGTATTAAAAATAGCAAACATATAGAGTAAGAAATTCGTATTAAAAACAGGGAACGCAACAGAGTAAAAAGTTTGTCGACAAAACAACAAACACTTCACGTTTCAGAAATATTTGCCGGAGCAAAATCATTATGAGAAAAATAATTGGCAATCCGGTTTTTCTGCTGATTTACGCGCTCATTCTTTTCTGTCATAATCCGGCGGCGGAAGCGGTTGTCAGAACCATATCAGACGGCGAAACCGTCAACATGAGCATTATTGAAGGAGCCGATGATGACGAACTCCAAATCCCCTCTTTGAGCACGGAGTTTTTCACAAACGGTTCGTTTGAGGACTTTGGAGGCGGAATCGACTCCATTACTGTTACGGGCGCGGGCGGAAACTTCAGCGCAGTGGAAATTCACCCGGGCGGAGTGTTCAGAAACTTTGAACGCGCTTACTTGTCGGAAAACGGCAATGACTCCTGGACCGTAACCAACAACGACGTGTTGCTTGAATTCATAGACGCGCGCGGAGGCGCAGACACGCTTTCGGTCGGAAACCTGCTTCGCAACTCGGACGGCATCGGCGCCAGCGGGCTTTACAGAAACTTTGAGCACGTAACCCTGTCGGACGGAGACGACATCTGGGTGCGAACAAGCAACGACACCAGCCTTGAAAGTATTAACGCGGGCGGCGGAACTGACACCCTTGAAACCTCCGTAACGGACTCAAACGAAGACGGGTTTTTGAGCATAGCGGACTCCACATTTTCCCTGAACTCTCTGATGACCGACGCGGCTTTCGCGAACTACCTGAATTTTGAGCAGGTCGCGGTTTCAACAACGGACGCGAACGACACATGGGTCTCTTCAACAAACGAGGAGATATCCCGCTGGCAGTGGATAAACGCGCGCGGCGGAATAGACACGCTTGCGCTTGGAGACGGAGACCACAGCGCGGTTAACATCAACTCCTCAAGCGTTTACAGAAACTTTGAACAGGTAACACTTTCCGACAATGACAACATCTGGACGGTTACGGACAACGACGGCGGACTCTCTGTCATTGACGCACTCGGCGGAACGGCGGACACGGTTGTGTTCGGAGACGGCAACCACAGCGGCAACGATTTGACGAAATATTTGAACTTCAACCGCGCGACCCTTTCAGAAAACGACAACACATGGACTATCGGCTCTAACGATTCAGACCTTGAATACGTTGATGCGCTCGGCGGAACGGACACAGTAATACTGGGAGACGGGGTTACCACCTCATCTCAACTAACCCAGAGCCGGGGCTACAGAAATTTTGAGCGCGCATTCCTTTCAAACAACGACAACAACTGGACGGTTACGGACAACGACCAGAACCTTGAGAGCATTAATGCGGGCGGCGGCACGGACACTCTTGAAACCTCCATAACGGACTTAACCGGAGACGGGCTTTTAAGCATAGCGGACTCCGCATTTTCCGTGGACTCTCTGGCGACCGACGCGGCTTTCGCGAACTATTCGAATTTTGAGCAGGTCGCGGTTTCAACAACGGACGCGGACGACACATGGGTCGCTTCAACAAACGAGGAAACATCCCGCTGGCAGTGGGTAAACGCGGGCGGCGGCACGGACACGCTCACGCTCGGAGACGGCAACCATAGCGCGGCGAACATTAACTCCTTAAACGGATTTTACAGAAATTTTGAACGCACAACGCTGTCCGACAATGACAACACATGGTCTTTTACCGTAGGCGACTCTGACCTTGAAGTCATTGATGCGCTCGGCGGAACGGATACGCTCGCTCTCGGCGCGGGAAGCCACAGCGCGAATAATATTCATTCAAGCGGACACTACAGAAACTTTGAGCGCGTAACTCTGTCTGACGGAGCTGACACCTGGGCGGAAACAAGCAACGACATCAACCTTGAAAGCATTGACGCGCTTGGCGGAACGGACATTCTGGAAATTATGCTCCGGGACGGCCAAAGTAACAACTCCTACAACGCGGACGACATATCATCCACGCCGGAACAACTGCTGGCTTCTCCGGAATACGGAAACTACTCAAATTTTGAGAGAATCGCCATTGGCATGACGGACGAAAATGACACGTGGGTTGTCAATTCGGCAGCCGATTTTACAACGGAATGGACTTGGATAAACGCGCGCGGCGGAACCGACACGCTCGCACTCGGAGACGGCAACCACTCATCGGCAAACATGAGCATAGGCGGACGCTACAGAAACTTTGAACAGGTAATTCTGTCCGACAATAACAACAGGTGGACGGTTACGGAAAATGATCGCGGGCTTGAAAACATTGACGCGCTCGGCGGAACAGACACAATTGCGTTTGGCAACGGAAGCCATAACGGAGAGGTGCTGTCAAGATACAGGAATTTTGAACAGGCGACCCTGTCGGACGAAGACAACGTATGGTTTGTCGGCGCGAACGACAGCGACCTTAACTTCATTGACGCGATGAACGGCTCGGACGCTCTTGTGTTCGGAGACGGCAACCACAGCGCGGTAAACGTAAACTCCTCAAGCGGGCTTTACAGAAACTTTGAACAGGCGTTCTTGTCTGACGCGGAAAACACATGGGCGGCAACGGACAGCGATTTCAACCTTGAGTACATTGACGCGCTCGGCGGAACAGACACGCTCGCTCTCGGAGACCGTAGCGGATCAAACGTAAGCGCGAACGGGATTTACAGAAATTTTGAGCAGGTAACCCTGTCCGAAAATGACAACAGGTGGACGGTTACGGACAACAACAGGAGTCTCTCAAGAGTTGACGCGCTCGGCGGAACAGACACGCTTGCGTTCGGAGACGGCAACCACAGCGCGGTGAACGTAAACTCAGACGGAATTTACAGAAATTTTGAACGTGTAACTCTGTCCGACAACAACAACATCTGGACTATTACGGACAACGACCAGAACCTTGAAAGTATTAACGCGGGCGGCGGAACCGACATGCTTGAAGAAATCCTTGAAGACGCCAATAACGACAATTCTTTCAACGCGGCGGACTCTTCATTCTCCGTGGGAGATTTAACTATGCCCGCCTATGGAAACTATTCGAATTTTGAACAGGTCGCGGTCGCCACAAGCGACAACAATGACATCTGGGTTGTTTCGGCAAGTGACTCAACTTCGGGATGGCAGTGGATAAACGCGCTCGGCGGAACAGACACGCTCGCGTTCGGAGACGGCAACCACAGCGCGGTAAACATAAACTCCTCGGACGGACTTTACAGAAACTTTGAACAGGTAACCCTGTCCGACAATGACAACATGTGGACGGTTACGGAAAATGGTCGCGGGCTTGAAAACATTGACGCGCTCGGCGGAACAGACACGGCTATATTCGGAGATGGAAACCATGACGGCTCTGCACTCGCGAGACTGCAAAACTTCGAGCGCGCGGAACTGTCCGACAATGACAACATGTGGACCGTTAGCGTGAGCGACAGCGGCATTGAATATATAGACGCGCTAGACGGAACGGACACAATCAACGTGAACGCGAGCGTTGGTACAACCCGCGTTTTGAACGGAAATAATGTTGGCGCGGACAAGCTTTACAGAAACTTTGAATCGCTCAGGAAAACGGGAGAGGGAATTCTCTCCATAGAAAGAACGGTTGATTTGGGAACATCGGGCAATCTGTCCGTTGAACAGGGAAATCTCTCATTCAATATAGTGATTGAAATACCGGCAAGCGGAGGAAACGGGACCGCCGCGAACTCAGGAAAAATAATCGCTGGCAGCATCCACACAGCCGCCAATTCCTCAATCAATGTGCGGGGGTTGAGCGCGTTTGACCTTTCGCAAACCGCAAACATGTCAATTCCCATTTTTGAAGGCGACACCGCAGGCATAGACGAGAACACTGAAATTACAGACCCCGGTCTTTTCACCGACGTCGTGCACGAAGACAACGGATTGCGCGTGGCTTTTGACTCACCAGAAGGCGCGCGTCAGGAGATAGAAACGGCGTTTAACGGCTCAAACCCGCGCGAACTTGCGACTGTCATTCAAGCATCTCTGGTCGCAGGCAGGGTTGACCAGAATTCATCAATAACGGTTGAGGAAATTGGCAATGGTCGCACTTCGGAAGCGCAGATAACCGAGCTGATTCCAAGCGAGCACGGAGGCGTTGACTACGAAATAATAGACCTTCAGAGAAAATTCTTCAGTTCCATTGAGGACCGTGTGGTTGAGGCGGTTCATCTTATGCTGTGGGAGAGCCCTCAGCCAGCTCCGACTTACAGAATTTTCGGCGGCGGTTTTGAAAAGACCTCTTCGGGGAATTTGTATGAAATCGGCTCACGCGGATTCTTCGCGGGAATTCACAGACTGTTGTTCAACGAAAGAATGGGCGTGGGAATTGCAGGAGCCGCTTCTTTTCTGGAAACAACAGGCGAGCGCGTAACGGAAAAAACCGAAGGTTTTCACGGAGCAATCTACACAAAATACGACCACGGAAGACTTTCCGCGACTGGAATTGTTTCCGCGGGCGTGCATGACTATGAATCGGAAAGGTTCGCGTCAACCACGGGCATAATCAGCGGAGAAAGCGATGTCCTTGTTTACGGAGCGAAGGTGTCCGCGGGGGTGGAAATGTTGAAAAACTTGCCTGTAAGAATAAAACCCGAAGCGTCCTTTATGTTCGGAAGGTCGTCAATTGACCCTTACCGGGAAACCGGAGGGCTCGGCATTTCCCTGAAAACAAGAGAAACCACTTCCACTGAAGCGGGGCTGAAAATTAACATCGCCTTCAACCCGCTGAAAACCGTTCTCAGAACAACCGTGCAGCCGGAAATAGAAGGCGGAATTTACTACGATTTCTCTGCGGACAACAAACCCGCGCCCGCAAGCCTCTTCAACACCGATTACAATATTTTCCGCAACGGAACCGAAGACAAACTCCGCTATGCCGCCGGTGGAAAAATTATAATGTCGGACAATAAACACCTCGCTCTGAAAATCGGTTACGAGGTTGAATTTAGAGAGGATATGCGCCATTACACCGGCTCGGCGCAGTTTCATGTCCGCTTCTGACACCGGATGAAAGCCTACTACATCACAACCCCCATCTATTACGTAAACGACCTGCCGCACATAGGTCACGCTTACACAACCGTGGCGGCGGACGCGCTGGCGCGCTGGCGGCGGCTACGCGGCGAACCGGTTTTTTTTCTGACCGGAACGGACGAGCACGGCAGAAAAATTGAGCAAACCGCCGCGCAAACGGGAGAAACGCCAAAAGAACTCGCAGACAGGGTCGTGGAAAGGTTTCACTCGCTGTGGCAGACACTGAACGTTGAAAATGACGATTTCATAAGAACCACCGAAGAAAGGCACATCAAATGCGCTCAAAAACTGTTCAAAGCCTCGCTTGACGCGGGAGACATCTATCTCGGTGAATACGAAGGCTGGTATGACGTGCGCGAAGAAAGTTTCGTCACGGAAACACAGATGGAGGAAATTAATAAAATGCCTCCGGAAAAACGTCCGAACATTGAAAAAATCAAGGAGCCGTGTTTTTTCTTCAAACTTTCCGCGTATGAGAAACCCCTGCTTGAATATTACAAAAAGAACCCCGATTTTGTGATGCCGAAAGAGCGGATGAACGAAGTCCGCAGCTTTGTGGAATCCGGGCTGAAAGACCTGAGCATAAGCCGCACGACATTTTCATGGGGTGTGAGAGTTGCGGAAAATCCGCAACACGTCATGTATGTCTGGTTTGACGCGCTGTCCAATTATTTGACTGCGGCGGGATTTGAATCAGACGCGGAAAAATTCAAAAAAATCTGGCCCGCGAACCTTCATCTGGTAGGCAAAGACATCATCAGGTTTCACGCGGTTTACTGGCCTGCTTTTCTTATGTCCGCCGGCATTGAGCCGCCGCAGAGGGTTTTCGCACACGGGTGGTGGACGGTTGAAGGGGAAAAGATGTCAAAATCTCTGGGCAATTCGGTAAATCCGGTTGAAATTGCGGACGAGTTCGGTGTTGATGCATTCAGATATTTTATGATGAGGGAAATTCCATTTGGAAAAGACGGGGATTTTTCGCGCAAATCCTTAATTTCGCGAATTAATTCCGACCTCGCAAACGGGCTTGGAAATCTCGCGAGCCGGACTCTTGGAATGGTTGAGAGATATTTTGAAGGCGCGGTTCCGGACTCAGACGGCGAGGGATGCGACAATTCCACCGTAAAAGAACGCGTGGAAAGTTGCGCCTCCGGAATTCCCGCCGCAATGGACGCAATCCAGCCCGGCAAAGCACTTTCCCTTTTGTGGGAACTCATTGCCGAGGCGGACAAATTCGTTGAAGACTCAAAGCCGTGGGAAATTCATAAAAAAGGCGATACGGAAAAACTTTCGGCGGTTCTGTGGACACTTTGCGAATCGTTGAGAATAATTGCCGTTTACACATATCCGTTTATGCCCGGAACGGCGGAAAACCTGTGGAGAAAACTGGGCTTTGAACAATCGCTCAAAAACTCTCCACAAAAACATCTTTCAACCGGATGGGGAATTTTTTCTGCGGGCGCGAAAGTCAAAAAAGGCGACAACCTTTTCAACAGAATGGAAGATGAGACGCGGTGAGAAAGGATTTACGCTTTTGGAATCGCTGTTCGCCATGCTTATTGTTTCGGCGGGTGTGGCGGCGGCGCTTGAAATTCATTCGGCAACACTGAAAAACCGCGCTCTTGGCAACGCAGCTCTGGTCGCGGAGACAGAAATTGAATCTCTGATGGAAAGAGACAGGGGACGGCTCGGAACTCTCGTAAAATCCGGCGCGACAAATCCGATTGAAGAGATTTTCAGCCACATTCAAACTTCGGAACTTTCGTGTAAAAATCTGTCGCGACTGGACTGCGAGAAAATCGCGGAAAATTCCGGCACAGTCTGCCGCGCACCGGAATCCACCGAAGGTGCGGTAAAAATAAAATACATCGCCTGTGTGGGAAAAAACTCATTCAGAGGAGAGCAGTTCATCCGTGTTTCGCGGAAATAAAGAGCGCGGTTTCACTCTGCTGGAATTTCTTTTCTCCGCCGTATTGCTCGCGGTTTTAACGGCAGTCGGGCTTTCAGCGATTTCAAAACAGTCAAAAACTCAAACATTTTTGATAAACACGAGCAAAATGGACCATGTCGCCCATTCAATCCTCTCAATAATTTCCGATGAAATAAAAAATTCGGGCGCGTATGGAAGCGGGTTGCCGCCCATACGTTTTGTTGACGGCGGAGGAAAAATAGACAGAGACAGCCGGGAATGCGACCCGTCTTCGGCAAAAGAAGGAGGCACGGACTGTATTACTTTTGAGAGTTTGTCATACGAAGGACAAATTGCGATTAAAAAAAGTTTTTTCGTTGAAAAGGGAATCTTGAAAATCCGCAACAGCGACAGTTCAAGAAATCAGTCTCTAACGACGGGAGGAGGGGAATTGCTGGTTGAGGATTTTCAAATCGGTTTTTTCACAAGTTCGGGAGGCGGTCTTCAAAATTCCGTTCCCGGAGGCGAAACACTTGAAGCCGTAAAGGTAACCCTCACACTGAAATCGCCCGCGCCGCTTCAAAATCCCGGAAACCCTTATGAAATCAAAACCTATTCGGTCGTGGCAAATCCGAGAAACATACGATGAATAAAAATGAAAACGGTTTCGCGATTATAATCGCGCTCCTTATTGTGGCGACAATGTCTGCGGTTGTCGCGGCGGGATTTTTCGTTTCAGTCGCGGACTTAAAAATATCATTTAACCGCATCGCGATCGGCAAATCCCTTCGGGAAGCCGAAAGGGTTCTTGTTGAAGCGGAAATCAGCATAGAGCAATGCCTCAAAGGAAACGACGAAAAATGTGTTTCTGAAATTATCGGCGAAGTGACGGGCGCGAACGCTGAATTTCCGGGCGTGAGTGAAACTTTTATACTTACCGCGCTCGGGCGCTCGGGTAATTTTTCAACCGAAATACAAGCGGTTTATTCGGTGCGAAACGGAAATGTGACGATGAATTCGTGGCGGCGGAAATTAGAGCGGAACCCGAAATGAAAAACGGCGGATATTCACTTATTGAGTTGCTTTTTGTTCTTACGGTAGCGGCGGTGACAGTCGGGCTATCTCTTCCGTTCCTTATCCAATACGCGGAAAAATCCCGTTTTGAAAGCGCGGCGCAAAAGGTGGAAACCCATATAAGGCGGAAAAAATGCTCGCCATAACAAGGCATGAGCCGTACGCGGTCTGTATTCCGCTCGGAGAAGCAAACAAGGCAAATGAGTGGAAACTTTTCACTATAAAAGGCGGCGAAAATTGTGAACCCTCCGGCGCGACGAAGCCGATTATTGAAAACGCAATTCCATACAAAGTTTTTCAGAAAGGCGGAAAAACCGAAATTAGAAAAATAGTTTTCAGACCCAGAGGAACTTCAAGCAACAAATCATTCTGCATTGAGAGCAAAAACCGCAACCGCTGGAAAACAATAACTATCTCAAGTTTCGCGAGAATAACCGTAACATCAAACTCCGAAAACCCGTGCAATTGACTGAAATATGCGGGCGTATATGCTTAAAAACCCTGCGAACCGGAGTTACCAATGGCAAAAAATAAAAACCTCAGAAAGTTCTCCTCAATTTACGTTGAAGGCCCCGACCGCGCTCCCAGCCGTGCGATGCTGAGGGCGGTCGGATTCAAAGACAAAGATTTTTCCCGTCCCGTTGTGGGAATTGCTTCAACATGGAGCATGGTAACCCCTTGCAATATGCACATAGATAAACTCGCAATCCGCGCCGGAAACGGAGCAAACCGTGCAGGCGGAAAAGCCGTTATTTTCAACACAATTACGGTCTCGGACGGCATTTCAATGGGAACTCCGGGAATGAGATATTCCCTCGTTTCAAGAGAGGTAATCGCGGACTCAATAGAAACAGTCACGGCGGCGGAGGGTTTTGACGGACTTGTCGCGATTGGCGGCTGCGATAAAAATATGCCCGGCTGCATGATGGCGATTGCGCGCCTGAACCGCCCTGCGGTTTTTGTTTACGGCGGAACGATAATGCCCGGTTGCCACGATGGAAAAGATGTGGACATAGTGTCGGTTTTTGAAGCGGTCGGCTCTCACGCGAGCGGTGAAATAAGCGCGGGCAAACTAAAAAAAATAGAATCCGACGCAATACCGGGACCCGGCTCGTGCGGGGGAATGTACACCGCCAACACAATGGCATCGGCGATTGAGGCAATGGGGATGAGTTTGCCTGGCTCATCGGCTCAGGTTGCGATTTCGCGCGAAAAAAACACCGACTGCGTGGAAGCCGGAAAAGCGGTTCTAAATATGATGAAAAAGGGAATTAAGCCGAGCGACATAATGACAAAAAAAGCGTTTGAAAACGCCATCGCGGTCGTAACGGCGCTCGGCGGTTCAACAAACAGCGTGCTTCACCTCATCGCAATGGCAAAATCGGCGAACGTGAAACTGTCAATTGATGATTTCTCCAGAATAGGTAAACGCACGCCCGTTCTTGCCGACTTAAAACCGAGCGGAACGTATATGATGGCGGATTTCTGCAAAATCGGCGGACTGCTCCCTCTTATGAAAACAATGCTTGAGAACAGGCTTCTGCACGGAGACTGTCTGACCGTAACGGGAAAAACTTTAAAGGAAAATCTGCGCGGAGCGAAAAAATATCCCGCGAGTCAGAAAATTGTTTGCTCGCTCAAAAAACCGCTCAAAAAAGACGGTCATCTGGTAATACTGCGCGGAAATCTGGCTCCCGAAGGCGCAGTGGCAAAAATAACGGGCAAAGAGGGAAACTCTTTCAGCGGCCCCGCGATTGTGTTTGATTCCGAAGAGCAAAGTATGAAAGCTATACTCGCCGGAAAGATTAAAAAAGGAAACGTAATTGTCGTCCGCTACGAGGGGCCCAAGGGCGGGCCCGGAATGAGGGAGATGCTTGGACCAACCGCTGCTGTGGTCGGCAGTGGGCTTGGAGACGATGTCGCGCTTATAACGGACGGGAGATTTTCCGGTGGCAGTCACGGATTCGTTGTTGGGCATGTAACACCCGAAGCGGCGGTCGGCGGTCCGCTGGCGCTTGTAAAAACGGGAGACAAAATCACCATTGACGCGAAGAAACGGGAAATCAACATCGCGGTTTCAAAGGCGGAATTGAAACGCAGAGCCGCACGCTGGCAAAAGCCCTCTCCTAAAGAAAAAACCGGAACGCTCGCCAAATACGCGCGGCTTGTGTCTTCGGCTTCCGATGGCGCGGTAACGGATCTGGCGGACTTCTGAAACTTGCCCTTGCCGCACCGTTTCTCTATATTTTTATAATATGAGCGTTCTTGAAGATAAAAAAATCGTGCTCGGTGTAACCGGAAGCATCGCCGCCTACAAATCATGTGAAATCACAAGAGAATTGATGCGGCGTGGCGCGCAGGTTCAGGTTGTTATGACAAAAAACGCCGAAAAATTCATAACGCCGCTGACGCTTCAAACGCTTTCGGGCAAAAAGGCGGTTTCAGACCCGTTTGACCTACAATGGGAATCGGAGATAGGACACATCTCGCTCGCGGACGGCGCGGACGCGATTGTTGTCGCGCCGGCGACCGCTTCATTTATCGGCAAAATGGCGGGCGCAATCGCGGACACTCTGCTCGGAGCCGTAATTCTCGCCACAAAAGCCCCGGTGGTTGTGTGCCCCGCAATGAACGTCAATATGTATTCAAACCCGCTTGTGCGCGGCAATTTTGAAAAACTCACGGGCGCGGGTGTTGTAATTGTGGGACCGGCGGAGGGAGACCTCGCTTGCGGATGGGAAGGAAAGGGACGGCTGAGTGAAACGGAGGAAATTATCGCTGAAATCGAAAGAGCGGTCGCTCCCGATGACTTCAAAGGAAAAAAACTGCTGGTTACGGCAGGCGCGTCCCGTGAGTACATAGACCCCGTGCGTTTCATATCCAATCCGTCAACCGGCAAGATGGGATGCGCCATAGCGCGCGCAGGCTGGTTGCGGGGAGCCGATGTTGTTCTCGTGTCGGGCGCGGGCGCGGGAATTGATTTGCCCGGAATGCGGCGTGTGGAAGCAAAATCCGTTCAGGAGATGTTTGATGTGGTGATGGAAAATGCCGGGGACGCAGATTTTGTCATAAAAGCGGCGGCCGTGGGAGACTACGCGCCCGCGAAGGAAGAAAAGGAAAAAATTAAAAAGACCTCTGAAACTATGTGTTTGCAACTTGAAAAAACACCCGACATTCTGGAAGAGGTCGGCAAATCTCTTAAAAAAAACGGGCGTGGAAAAAAATCCGTTGTTGTCGGATTTTCCGCCGAAACGCAGTCAATCATTGAAAACTCTCAAAAAAAATTGAAAAAGAAAAACGCTGATATGATAGTTGCCAATGACGTTTCAGCCGAAGGCTCGGGTTTCGGCACGGACACAAATCAGGCAGTTTTTATAAAACCCGAAGGCGAACCTCAATCCCTTCCGCTTATGACCAAAGACGCGCTCGGACACAAAATTCTGGACGCGGCTTTGGGAATTTATGAGGGTAAATATGACAACGGATAAAAACTCTTAAGGCGTCAAAACGACTTTGACCGCATTGTCCGTCCGTTTATCCATAATTTCATACCCCTTTGGCGTGTCCGCAAGGGGAAGGTCGTGCGTGATTATGAAAGACGGGTCAACCGTTCCATTCTCAACAAGCGGAAGCAGTTTCGTTATGTAGTTTTTCGCGGGGCACACGCCGCCGCGAAGAGTGAAGTTTTTCAGGTAAAAATCCAGCATAGGCACGGGCACGGGCTCAAGAAAAAGTCCGATGAAAGAAATCACTCCGCCCGGGCGGGTTACTTTGAATGTATCAAGCAAAGCGTCCTGAGAGCCGATGCATTCAAGAGCCGCATCGGCGCCAACCCCTCCGGTAATGTCCATTATTCTTTCGGTCGCATCCTCTTTTGAGGAGTTAATCACGGTGTCCGCGCCGGCTTTTTTCGCCATATCAAGCCGGTATTTGTGATGCCCCACCACTATAATTTCCGCCGCGCCAAAAAGCCGCGCCGAAGGCACGGCAAGAAGTCCGAGCGGCCCGTCCCCGTAAATCACAACCGTTTGCCCCGGCTTAATGTCCGCGAGTTCGGCGCAGTAATAAGAAGTTGAAAACACATCTCCGAGAAAAAGTAGTTTCTCGTCCTCAATCTTTTCTGGAACCTTTTCAAGCGTTGTGTCGGCAAGAGCGACCCTGACAAACTCAGCCTGCCCGCCGCCGTAGCCGCCAAACCCTTCCCCGAAACCGAAACATCCGCCACCGCCGCCGCAAGAAGTAGGCAATCCGTTTTTGCAGTGAACGCATGAACCGCAACTCACCCAGAAGGGAGCGACAACCCTGTCGCCTTTTTTCAAGCCGCGCGCGCCCTTCCCAACTTCTTCAATTACTCCCATAAATTCATGACCGACCACAAACCCCTCGTCCATCGGAACAATTCCGCGATAAAAATGCAGATCTGAACCGCAGACTGCACTTTTTGTTACGCGGAGAATGACATCGCGCTCATCCTGAATTTTCGGGTCGGCAATCTTCTCCACACTTACATCGCCGGGTTTGTTGTAGATAACCGCTTTCATTGAACCGCCTCCTTAACTGAAAGAAACTTCTTTCAATCTATCGAAGAAAGCTGCTGTAAGCAAAGGAATTCAGAGAACTGAAGTTTTCGCTTTCGCAAACGCCTTAACCGCTTTTTCAATATGCGTCTTTTCGTGAGTCGCCATAATTGACGCCCTTATTCTGCACTTTCCGGGCGGAACGGACGGCGGACGGACGGCGGGCGTGTAAACGCCGTTTTCGCGCAAAGCCGCCGCAAATTTCATTGCGTCATCGGGTTCTCCGATAAGAACGGGAACAATCGCGGACTGCGAGGGCAGAACTTCAAGCCCCGTTTTTTCAAGCCCCGTCTTGAACATGTCAACCATCCTCCAGAGGTGGAATCGCATCGCCGAATCGCGCTCTATAATTTCTATTGCCGCAAGAGACGCCGCGAGCGCGGACGCGGGAGGCGAAGTGTCAAAAATAAAACTCCGCGCCCTGTTGCGTATGAACTCAATGAGTTTTTTGCTCCCCGCTATGTATCCGCCGGTTGAACCGACCGCTTTTGAGAGCGTCCCCATTGTAACGCCCACCCTGCTTTCAACCCCGAAATGCTCGGTCGCGCCGCTGCCGCGCCCGCCCAAAACCCCGGTCGCGTGAGCCTCATCAACCATAAGCGCGCAATTGTGTTTTTCGGCGATTTCGCAAAGCGCGGACAAATCGGCGAGATCTCCGTCCATGCTGAAAACAGTGTCGGTAACAATCAGTTTCGCGGCGGCGGATTTTTCCGCGACTATCAAATCCTCCAAATGCCCGAAATCCAAATGACGGTAAACCCTGACTTCCGAGCCCGAAAGCGAACAACCGTCTATTATTGAAGCGTGGTTGAGTTCATCGCTGAAAATAACATCGCCCGCGCCCGCAATTGCCTGAATTGTGCCGATGTTGGCAAGATAACCCGAACTGAAAACAATCGCCGCTTCGGTTTTTTTGAAAGCGGCTATTTTCTCCTCAAGTTCGCGGTGAAGGTCTGTAGTTCCGCTGACAAGCCGCGAACCGCCGCTTCCCGCACCGTATTTTTCAAGCGCCTCACGAGCGGCTTTTTTCACTCCTGTGTGCGCGGCGAGCCCCAGATAACCGTTTGAACCGAGAAGAATGTATTTTTTGCCACCGATTAAAACTTCGGGAATCTGTCCGCTTTGAAGTTCGGTCAGTTCACGAAAAAGCCTCTTTTCGCGTATGGCTGAAAGTTCGAAATCAATACGGTCAAGCGGGTTCATTAAAAATCAGCCCGTCGCCTTGTTGAGAAGAATTTTGTGAATCCCTCTCTCAAAGAAGAGCTTTTTCCACAGGGAACACACATAGTATATGCGGGGGCGCATCGCGCCTTTGAATATCTTAAAACTGTCCGGATGAATCCATCTGCAATCCGTTATGCCTTCCTCCAACTGGGGTTTCAGACTCGCGCCGCTTCCGGTGTATTCCATTACAAACCATTTGGTTTTTTTTATGTACTCGTTGTTCCCGTAGGAAGTCAGATGAAAGGTCTGGCAGAGCGGGCTGATAATCGTCAGCAAATCAGACTCAATTGAGGTCTCCTCAACAACCTCGCGCAACGCGGTTTCTTCACGCGACGCAGACCCCTCAACGCGCCCTTTCGGAAGGTCCAGCCTTCCGCCCTTCATAATAAAAAGAACCGAACCCGAATCGTTCACAATCAACCCGCCGGCGGACTCCATTTGCGGCAGTCCAACCGATTTGATGAACTGCTCGTTATACATCCGCGTGTTTTTCCTGCTCAATCAAACCCGCTATGACCGCATACTGCCGAGCGGTCAACCCCTTGAAATTCACCCCTTTGAAATCAATCTCGTATTCCGTTTCCATCAACTCGCCCGTAAGTGGAGTAAAATCCGCCCCGTTGAGGCGGGCGAGATACAACATGCACGTAAGAGCCGCTTCGCGCTTTGAGTTAGAGTTTATGACGACCCACGGAAGATCTTCCGAAGAAGTGCGCTGAAACATCTGCTCTTTGTATCGTGAAAACCGCGCCCATTTATTTCGCGCCTTGAGGTCATGGGGCGACAGTTTCCAGAATTTGAGCGGGTCTTTCATTCTTTCATTGAAACGGACAAGCTGGGTTTTGATGTCCACGGAAAGATAGAACTTAACGACTTCAATCCCCCGGTCAAAAAGACCCTCCTCCCACTTGAGAACATTTTCCATGAAATACCTGTATTGCGCTTTCGTGCAGTATCCCATTGTTGAGTGCACAAGGGCGCGCGTATACCACGAGCGGTCAAAAAACACTATCTCACCCTTGCACGGCATATGTTCCATATAGCGGCGGAGCCAGTTTTTTGACTCTTTCGGAGTTGGGACCCCAAGCTCAACAATTCTGTAATGGCGCGGCATCATATGCTCGGTGAACCGCTTGATTGTGGAGCCTTTGCCCGCGGCGTCCCTACCTTCAAACACAATTGCAAGACGGCGCCCGTGTTTGACAACATCCTGCTGAATTTTCAGAAGTTCGTATTGAAGACGGCGTTTTTCGTTCGGGTATTTGGCGGGCGAGATGTTTTCATACACGGTTTCTATGCGACGAACTATACCCTTGAATTTTTTATGTTCTGAAAGGCCGTTTTTGACTTTTCTTGCCGAACCCATTTGCCACTACCAATTCCGGGAAACCGCATTCTTCCTCACCCCTAAAGGAAGTAAACGGATTGTGCGATTATACACGAGAATTCAGGATTGTTCACAATACGGATTCAGCTCTCTGTGGCAACTTCCCGCACCGCCCTGTAGGTCGCCTTCATAAGTTTTTTCAAATCATCCATCTCAATCCCCACCGGAGGCATTAAAACCACAACATCTCCGAGCGGACGCAACAAAACGCCGTAGTCCATCGCCTTTTCCGCGACCTTCCAGCCCATTTTCTCGCCTGCGGGATATTTCTCTTTTGTGCTTTTGTCCTTTACAAGTTCAATTCCCGCCATAAGCCCCTTGTTTCTGACATCGCCAACATTTTCAATTGAGTTGAACTCTTTGAGTTCGTTCTCAAAAAATTCAATCTTTTCAGGCAGTTTCTCAAGTGTTTTTCGGTTCTCAAAAGCCATGAAGTTGCCAACTCCGGCCGCGCACGCAAGCGGATTGCCCGAATAACTGTGTCCGTGGAAAAAGGTTTTGAACTCCTCGTAATCTCCGAGAAACGCCTCATACACGCGCTTAGTCGTAAGCGTGGCGGACAAAGCCGTGTATCCGCCCGTAAGCCCTTTGCCAAGAACCATCATATCGGGGCAGACATCTTCGTGCTCGCACGCGAACATCTTGCCGGTTCTGCCAAACCCCGTGGCGACTTCGTCCACTATCAGCAAAACATCGCGCTTGTCGGCAATCTCTCTGACTTTTTCGAGGTATCCCGGAGGCGACACAATCATTCCGCCCGCCGCCTGAACATAGGGTTCAATTATTACCGCCGCTATCTCGCCGAGGTGTTCCGAGCAAATACGGTCAATTTCATCGGCGCAGGCAACTCCGCACGACGGATAGGTTTTTGAAAGCGGACAGCGATAGCAATAATACGAAGGCGCTTTGAAATTTTCCGACAAAAGAGGCTTGAAAGCGGAGTGAAACATGTCTATCCCGCCGACGGACACCGCTCCGAGCGTGTCTCCGTGATAGCCGTTTTCAAGGAAAATAAACTTTGCGCGCGTTTCTCCCTTGTTTTTCCAATACTGAAACGCCATTTTAATCGCCACTTCAACGGCTGACGCTCCGTCGCCGGAGAAGAAAACCTTTGAGAGCCCGGACGGGGCGGCGCGAACGAGTTTTTCAGCAAGGTCTTCGGCGGCGGGGTTTGAAAGCCCCAGAAGTGTGCTGTGGCCTATGCTGTTCAACTGGTTTTTGACCGCGTCCTCTATCTCTGAAACACTGTGCCCGTGGATATTCACCCACAGCGATGAAACGCCGTCTATGTAACGGTTGCCTTCGGAATCTATAAGGTAAGACCCCTCGCCCTTCTCTATCATAAGCGGGGGAGAATCCTCATGCTCTTTCATCTGCGTGAAAGGGTGCCAAATGTTGTTGCGTCCTGTGGACATGGTATGAAGACACCCCGGCCGGAGTTTCAGTTCGCTATGTCGGTACGAACCGGCATTTCAAGGTCTTCAAGCATCTTGAGGTCTTCTTCCGGAGACCTTCCGGGCGTTGTGAGGTAGTTGCCGATTATCATCGCGTTCGCGCCCGCGAAAACACCCATTGATTGCAAATCTCTGAGCGTTACCTCTCTGCCGCCGGAAATCATCAGGATTTTGTCTGGAAGAACAAGACGCCAGATGGAAATCATTCTCACCGCTTCAAGAGGCTGAATCGGCTCAAAATTTGAAAACGGCGTTCCGGGACGCGGGTTGAGGAAGTTGATGGGAACCCAGTTCGGGTTAAGATCGCGTATTTCAAAGGCGAATTCAACCCGTTGGCGCGTGCTTTCGCCCATTCCGAGTATTCCGCCCGAACATAGATTCATGCCGACTTGTTTAACGATTTCAGCCGTGCGCACTCTGTCTTCGTAGGAGTGCGTGGTAACAATGCTTGGAAAATGGCTACGGCAGGTCTCTATGTTGTGATTGTATCTCCAGACGCCGTGCTCTTTGAGCAAAATCGCCTGCTCTTCGGTAAGTTCGCCGAGTGAGCAACCGATTTTCAGATTGGTTTCGCGCTTGAGCATGTCAACCGCTCCGAGAACACGCTTGAAAATGCGCGGTGTGGGTCCCTTGGCGCTTATGACTATGCAGAAATCCATCGCGCCCATTGTCTCGGCTTGTTTCGCGGCGCGGAGGATTTTTTCGTCCGCCATAAGCGGGTGGGCTTCAACGTCAGTGTCGTAATGGGCGGACTGCGAACAAAATGAGCAGTCTTCAGGACAGTTTCCGGTCTGCGCGGAGATGATTGAGCGCAGAAAAACGCCGTCCCCATGGTGTTTTTTCGTGACATCGCGCGCGACGCACATAAGCTCGCCTATCGCGGATGAGGAAATCTCAGTAAGCGCGAGCGCTTCATCAAAATCTATGCTTTCGCCGCGCTCAACAACTTTTTTATAGATGCTGTCTATGAGAGTGATTGTCCGGTTCCTCCGTTAAAGAAACAGGGCTTAACTTACAGGAAAAAAGGGGAGATTGTCAAAATCAGTGCGTTAATCACCCATCTTCCCCGAACTTCGCGAAGCACTCTTCGCCAGTCATTTGTTCGGTTTCGTTTGAGAAATCGTAAAAACCGGGTTTTTCATCAATAAAAACCTCGTGAGTGAATTTCAGCGGCAATTTGTCGCCGAAAAGCCCCACGGGCATCATGTGCATTTTGTTACGCTTTATTCTGTAAAACAGGTGCGTTCCGCACTTCCCGCAAAAGCCCCGCTCAGCCCAGTCGGACGAGTTAAAAACCTCTATGTTTTCCCCGCCCTCAAACGACACATCCGAACCGCAATTAATCCCCATAAACGGACCGCCTCCCCACCTTCTGCACATCTCGCAGTGGCACACGCCCACAAGCGGGCTCGCCTCTTTCGTCTTAAAAACCACCGTCCCGCACAAACACTTTCCCTCCGCTTTCATCGCATTGCTCATTATCGTTTCCTCCGTTGCCGCGTTTTCATATCAACACTTACTACTATAAACTACCTTTCTGAAGGGAAAATATGCCTCCGGTCATCAAATGCCACCCGTTTATAGACGGACGCGAAACAAAGCCGCGTGCGGCGAAATATCTTTCGCGCGAAAATCCCGCCACGGAAAAACCTTTCGCGGAAGTTGCGCTTTGCGGAAAAACAGAAGTTGACTCAGCGGTAAAATCCGCGAGCCGCGCTTTTGAAAAGTGGAAAAACACTCCCGCCGCCGAAAGAGCGAAAACTTTGAGAAAAATTGCAGGAGTTCTTGAAAAAAACTCAGATGCGCTCGCCCTTGCCAACACGCGCGAGACCGGAAAACCCATAAGGGAAAGCAAACTCGTGGAGATTGGCGGTTCGGTAAAAACCCTTGAATACTTCGCGGGGCTTGCCGTCAAAATCGGCGGTGAAACCATTGACGTTTCGGCAAATCAGACATCTTTCACAATAAAAGAGCCGGTTGGCGTGGCGGCTCAAATCGTGCCGTGGAACTTTCCGGTTCTTCTGGCGTTCTGGAAAATTTCCGCCGCGCTCGCGGCTGGGTGCGCGGTTGTGGTGAAGCCGAGCGAACTCACATCGGTCGCCATAACAGAAATCGCGAAACTCTGCGTCCGGAAAGCGGGCTTGCCCGCCGGTGTTCTCAACATTGTAACAGGCGCGGGCGCACGGGCGGGAGACGCACTGTCGCGTCACTCAGGAGTGGCGAAAATCGCTTTCACGGGCTCAACGCAAACGGGTAAAACCGTTATGAAGAATGCGGCGGACGATGTAAAACCGGTCTCCCTTGAACTGGGCGGCAAGGCGTCATGCGTGGTTTTTGATGACGCAGACATCGGCGCGGCGGTTGAGGCGTGCCTGCGCGGCGGTTTCTTCAATCAGGGACAAAACTGCACGGCTGTTACAAAACTGCTTCTGCATGAAAAAATCTACGGCAAGTTCATGAGCGCGTATTTGAAAAAAATCGCGAAAATAAAAATCGGCAACCCCGAAAAGCCGGACACGGAAATGGGCGCGCTCATTTCGCGCGAGCATTTTGAAAAGGTCAAAGATTGCGTGGACCAAGCCGTGCAACAGGGGGCGCGGATCGCCTGCGGCGGAGGTAAGCGGCGGGGAAAGGGTTGGTTTTTCGAACCGACCGTTCTTGAAAAAGTAAGCCCGAAAAATATCGCGGCGAAGATGGAAATTTTTGGTCCGGTGGTCGCGGCGATGAAGTTTAAAACCGAAGCGGAAGCGTTAAAAATCGCGAACGACACCGAATACGGACTTGCCGGAGGCGTGTGGACAAGCGACACAAACAGGGCAAACCGGTGCGCGCGCGAAATCAAAGTCGGTTATCTGTGGATTAACACCTACGGCGGAATTGTTCCACAAACCCCCTACGGCGGACTCAAACAAAGCGGTTTCGGAAAGGAACTCGGAGCCGAAGGGCTTGAAAACTACCTTGAAACAAAAACCGTCAACATCTGGACGGGCGGCGCGGCGCCCAAGTGGTATAAAGGATAGTTATGGCAAAATTTGAAGACATAAAATATTCAAAATCCAAAGGGCGTGCGGTCATCACAATCAACCGTCCGGGTGTTCTGAACGCTTTTCGGGCAAAAACATTGTGTGAGATGGTAGATGCGGTTACGGATGCGTGGAAGGACAAAACGGTTGGCGTGGTGGTTATCACCGGAGCGGGAAACAAAGCGTTCTCCACAGGCGGAGACCAGAAAGCGAAAAAATCCAAATCCGTGAAAAATGACAACCTGCTCGGAGTCGGCGCGTATGTGGCAAAACTCCACTACCTTATCCGCAACATTCCCAAACCCGTTATCGCGGCGGTCAGGGGTTACGCCATCGGAGGCGGAAACGTGCTTCAAGTTGTGTGCGATTTGACAATCGCGGCTGAAAACGCCGTGTTCGGGCAAGTGGGACCGAAAGTCGGAAGTGTGGACGCCGGATTTGGAACGGCGTATCTGTCACGGATTGTCGGCGAGAAAAAAGCGCGTGAAATGTGGTATCTGTGCCGCAAATACACGGCAAAAGAGGCTCTTGAAATGGGACTTGTGAACGCGGTTGTACCTACCACTAAACTGAACGCCGAAGTGAACAAATGGTGCGATGAAATTCTTGATAAAAGCCCAACCGCCATCAAAGTGGCAAAATACTCTTTCAACGCCGACACCGACAGCATTTTCGGCATATCGCGCATGGGACTCAGTTCTCTTGAACTTTTCCACCTTACCGAAGAATCAAAAGAAGGCGTTGAGGCGTTTGTGGAAAAACGCGAAGTGGATTTCGGAAAGTTCAGGAAGTAGGCAGTGAAAAAAACTGAGGAAAATTTAAAAAGTCCCGCTGAACTTTGGGAAGATTCATGTAAACCCCCAAAAGAGCCATTTGGTGAAAAACTACAGCGTATCAGAACCCAAGAGCGCAATATTATTTTCAAAAAATCCTTCTCTTTCTCTCATTTTGACATATATATCGGGCTACTTGGTTTGTTTTTTTTGTTCGGATTTCTGCATTTTTTGATTCCATTGATTCCCATTATTTTTTTTCTATTTACTGTTAACATTTTGTGGTTAACGGTGTTTTATTCTGCAATTCCTAATCCATTGCTTTCTCTTATTGTCTCAATTCTGTGTTCCGCCTTAGTAGCGACCTTTGTAACAGAGTTGGCAACAGTGTTTATGGTGGTTTTTTTAAGTTTTTGGTGATTTTTTCACTTTAGTTAAAACTTCACTAAGGGCACCTACCCCCGCCCATCCTCTTGCATAATCCCCCCTTCCGTCTATACTTACTTAACCCTGCCTTTTCGGCGGGTTTTTTGTGGCTTTGAGAGGTTTTTTAAGTGCCCGGTTTAGATGAAACGGTAAAGGTGTTCAGCGGAAGTTCCAATGCTCCGCTTTTTGAGTCGGTGTGCGAAAAAATCGGCGTCAAACCGGGGCAGGTTAATCTGCACAGATTCAGCGACGGCGAAATCTACGCGGAGATTGTTGAAAGTGTGCGCGGGGCGAATGTTTTTGTGATTCAGTCCACCTGCCCGCCCGTCAATGAAAACCTGATGGAACTCCTGATAATTACAGACGCTCTCAAACGCGCGTCCGCCTCTTCAATTACCGCCGTGATGCCATATTACGGCTATTCACGGCAGGACAGAAAGGTAAAACCGCGCGGACCTATTTCGGCGAAACTGATTGCCGACACAATCGTCAACGCCGGTGTGAAGCGCGTGATGACCATTGACCTGCACGCGGGACAGATACAGGGCTTTTTTGACGTTCCGGTTGACCACCTTTATGCGTCTCCCGTGATAATTGACTACCTGAACAAAAAATATGACGGGCAGAACGCCATTGTTGTTTCGCCGGACGCCGGCGGAATGGAGCGCGCGCGGTTCTACGCCGACAAAATGGGTCTTGAAATCGCGATGACCACAAAAAGAAGAACCGCCCCGAACGTGGCGGACATTGATTACATAATCGGAGACGTTAAAGACAGGCACGCGATAATAATTGACGACATGGTTGACACTGCCGGAACAGCCACTCAAGCCGCCGAAGTTCTTATGAAAGAAGGCGCGAGCAGTGTTTCGTTGTGCTGCACGCACGGCATTCTTTCGGGCCCGGCGATTGAAAGAATCAACGCTTCGCGCTTCGAAGAAGTTGTGATAACAAACACAATCGCGCAGGAAGAAAAAGTGAAAAAGTGTGATAGACTGACCGTCTTATGCATGGCTGAGTTGATAGGAGAATCAATTCGCAGAGTGGCGAAAGGTGAATCCATAAGCCCTCTTTTCAATTGATTTTGTCCGCTCAAGGCCTGATTTCAGAGGAAAAACAGAGAATGGAAAAAAGCAGTTTAACAGTCAAAAAAAGAGAGCGAACCGGAAAAATCGGAGTCTCAAAAGTCAGAAAAGACAAAATGATTCCGGCGGTTATCTACGGAAGCGGAATTGATCCGGTCAACATTGAGGTAGCGCACGAGAATTTGAAAAAAGCACTCGCTACCAACCTTGAGAGAAATACCTTGCTTGAAATCAAAATTGAGAACTCGGACGTTAACCCCGCTCTGTCAATTCTCAAAGACGTGCATAAAGACCCAATGACGGGCAAACCGAAACACCTTGATTTTCAGTCCATAGACCCGAACAGAAGCATCAGAGTTGACGTTCCAATGGAATTTGTCGGCAAATCGCAGGGAATTAAGGACGGCGGAATACTTGAGCCGCTTCAAAGGTTTTTCAAAATCAAATGCCTGCCCGAAAATATACCGAGCAGAATTGAAGTGGACATCACCGAACTTGAAATAGGAGGGTCTCTGTACGTGAGAGACCTGAATTTCGCCGAGGGGCTTGAGATTCTGAACAACCCCAAAGACCCCGTTGTTATGGTAATCGCGCCCAGAGCTGCAATCTCCGAAGCCGCGACCGCACCCACCGACGAGCATGCGGAAGCAGTTGATGGAGAAGTGAAGGCGACTGAAGAAGGCGCGGAGGAAGAAACGGAGAAGACGCCAGAAGAAGGTGGTGAAAAGGAATAGGCCGGAGAGGCGCACGGTGGCTTTTATCATCGTTGGTCTAGGCAATCCCGGATTGCGTTACAGCCGCAACAGACACAATGTCGGTTTTATGGCGGTTGAAAAGGTCGCGGAAAAAATCGGAATTGAGATTTCAAAAAACGATTTCAGAGGAAGTTGCGGAAGCGGTTTCCACGGAGACATAAAACTTATTCTGTTCAAGCCCGAAAACTACATGAACAACAGCGGAGACCCCGTCAGAGGGATAATGAACTTTCACAACATTGAAAAAACAAACCTTGTGGTCGTGCATGATGAGATTGACTTGCCCGTCGGACGCGTTCAAGTAAAATTGGGTGGCGGCAGCGCGGGGCATAACGGAATAAAATCGGTAATTGAAAGCGTTGGAAGCGAGTTTACAAGGATTAGAATTGGGGTCGGAAAATCAGCAATCGGCAGGGAAACCGCAGACCATGTTCTTGAAAATTTCACGGAAGAAGAGTTCGGTGCAATTAAGGATTCAGTGGGAAAAGCGGCGGATGCGGCTTGCGAAATAGCTGCTGAAGGCGTGGAAAGCGCGATGAACAAATACAATCGGGACTGAAAATTTTTGAAAAAAACACCAAATCAACGGAGGAATAAAAATGTTTGATGTCAACACGGCGGGAATTGCCGGAACAGTTGTCGGAGCGCTTGTTCTGCTCTACGCATATTTTGTTTACAGAGGGCTGAAAGCTCTGCCTGTCGGAAACGACAAAATGAAGGAAATATCCGAAGCCATTCACGATGGGGCAATGGTTTTCCTTAAAAGGGAATACAGAATTATTTTCATATTCGCGACCGCGGTCTTCGCTTTTTTAACCTACGCGATAGGCTGGCAAACGGGTGTCGCGTATGTGGGCGGAGCGGCATGTTCGGTGCTTGCCGGATTTTTCGGAATGAAATCCGCCACTAAAGCCAATGTGAGAACGGCGCAAGCGGCGGCAAGTAGCGGTCAGGGCAAAGCACTTGAAGCCGCCTTTAAAGGCGGAAATGTTATGGGGCTTTCGGTTGCGGGACTCGGTCTTTTAGGGCTCGCGATTACTTTCATCGTTCTTTCCGGCGAAGATAACAGCGTTTTTGCTGAAGTCATAGGCGGTTTCGCCATGGGCGCCAGCACGGTCGCGCTCTTTGCCAGAATCGGCGGCGGAATCTACACAAAGGCGGCGGACGTGGGAGCCGACCTTGTCGGAAAAGTTGAAGCAGGCATTCCCGAAGACGACCCCAGAAATCCAGCGACAATCGCGGACAATGTGGGAGACAACGTGGGAGATGTCGCGGGAATGGGAGCCGACCTGTTTGAGTCCTATGTAGGCGCGGTAATAGCAACCGTGGTAATCGCGGCATCCGCGACTTTTGTATCTCAAAACGGCGCGACTGTTAACACTTCGATTTTTATGTCCATTCCGCTCGGTTTGATACTTCTTGGAAGCATGTCATCGCTCATCGGGGCGCAATCAGTCGGGTGGCTGAAAAACCATGAACCGCAACTCGTGCTACGGTGGTCAACCATCATAGCGGGCGTTGTGTATATAGGGCTGTCTCTCGTGGCTCTGCTGTTTCTTGCGGACGGCTCCGCTTTGGACAGAAACGGTCTCTACGGTTTCAGCGACGCGGGCGTGGTTGTGTCAATCAGCGCAATTGGAATTTTTCTCGCTTCCGTTACGGGTCTGTTCTCAGGCGTTTTAATAGGACGCATAACGGAGTATTACACATCCGCGGACCCGGTGAAAAGAATCGCCGAAGCGTCCGAAACGGGAGTGGCGACAAACATCATTGAGGGGCTCGCGGTCGGAATGTACAGCGTGGCGGCTCCGGTCGTTACAATAGCGGTCGCCATAGGAACCTCTTATTACTGCGCGGGGCTTTACGGAATCGGCATAGCGGCGGTCAGCATGCTTGCCACAATCGGAATGACGATGTCAGTTGACGCCTACGGCCCGGTCGCGGACAACGCGGGCGGAATAGCGGAAATGAGCGGTCTCGGAGATGATGTGAGAAAAATCACGGACAAACTTGATTCTCTCGGAAACACAACCGCCGCGATTGGCAAAGGTTTTGCAATCGGGTCGGCGGCGCTTTCCGCTCTCGCGCTTTTCGCGGCTTACGTAAATGCGGTCGGGCTTTCATCCATAGACATCTCACAGCCCAAAGTCGTGATTGGAATGCTGGTTGGCGGAACAATGCCGTTTTTAATCGGCGCTCTCACAATGGGCGCGGTCGGACGGTCAGCGCAGAAGATGGTTGAGGAAGTGAGAAGACAGTTCAGGGAAATAAAGGGAATCCTTGAGGGTGAAACAAAACCGGATTACTCAACCTGCGTAAGTATCAGCACGGACGCTTCCCTGCGCGAAATGGTCGCGCCAAGCATAGTCGCCGTTGTCGCGCCAATCGCGATAGGGTTATTGCTCGGCAAGGAAGCGCTCGGCGGCTTTCTCGCGGGCGCGGTGGTAACAGGCGTTATGCTCGCTCTGCTTATGGCTAATTCGGGTGGCGCGTGGGACAACGCGAAAAAATACATAGAGGAAGGAAACCTCGGGGGCAAGGGTTCTGAAGCACATAAAGCCGCCGTTGTGGGAGACACAATCGGAGATCCGTTTAAAGACACTTCCGGACCGGCAATGAACATTCTCATCAAACTTATGTCCATAGTTTCGCTTGTTGTTGCTCCCCTGATGCTTTGAGAATAGAGATTCAGAAGAGATTTTGAATAAACGGTTTGTGTGTTATATAATACGAGCCAAGGCACTTTCTTGCCTGTTCCCGTGCGGAATGGTGAGCGGCGCGGGCGCAAGACCGAAGCAGGAGGAAGAAGTTGACCGACAGATTTAATTTTTACGAAACCCTTTATCTGGTGCGTCCCGATTTGGATGGCGCCGAGCTATCGACAATTCAGGAAAAGATTGCCGGCGCATTGAAAGATAACAAAGGGGAAACCATTAAAGACGAAAAATGGGACGAGCGCGACCTGGCCTATGAAATAAACGGCTACAGGCGTGGCACGTACCATATTCTCACATACAAAGCGCTTCCCGGTGTTGTCTCGGCAATTGAGAAACATCTGGGTTTTCACAAAAGCGAAGTGATGAGATTTATGACGGTTTCCGTGGACGAGTATCAAGCGCACGGCAAAGAGCCGGAAAAACCTCCCGCAGAGGAGCCTAAAAAAGAAACTCCCCGTAGCGAACAGCGCAAGGAACGGCACACAAGCGGCACAGGTTCCAACTCAGAAACGCAAGAGTTCAAGGCGCCGGATTCCGCCACACGGAATGAAAAAACCAAACAAGCCGGATCACCGGAAACCAAAACGGAGGGCGTGAACAATAAAGGAGAGGAAAAACAATGAGGGGTCAGCAGAGACGGCATAACAGAAAAAGAGGAAAGAAAGTCCGCAATCTTGCCAAAGAAGGCAAAAGGATTGACTACAAAGACACGGAACTTCTTTCGCAGTTCACCACGGAAAGGAAAAAAATTATCTCCAGACGGGGAACCGGTTTGAACGCCAAGGAGCAGAGAAGAGTGGCAACCGCGATTAAACGGGCGCGGTTTATGGCGCTCATTCCATACACCACACTTCACAAGTAGAGGAACGGGAAATGAAAATCATACTGACATCGGACATAGACGACATCGGCCTTGCGGGAGAGGTTAAGACCGTCAAAAACGGTCTCGCAAGAAACTATCTAATTCCCCGCAAACTCGCCATAAAGGCAACTGAAGTAAGCTTGCGCGACTGGCGTAAGAAACTTGAAGTGCTGAAAGAAAAGCGCGAAAAAACAATTGCGGAAGCGCAGACGGTCGCGGACAAAATTAACGGAACCGTCATAGAGATAGAGTCAAAACTCAGCGACGGCGAAAAGATGTTCGGCTCGGTAAGTGTTCATACCATCGCCGAAGTCCTGAAAGAACGGCATGGTCTTGAGATTGAGAAACGAAACATACTGCTTGAAAAAAACATAAAATCCATCGGCAGGTTTGAAGTGCCCATCAGAATCAAGGCGCACATAAAAGCATCCGTAATTGTGCAAATTACGGCTGAGCAAGACGAAGAAGCTCTCGCGGCAGCGCAAGTCGCGGAGATGGAAGAAACGCAAAACACCGAAGAGCAGGACGCCATGCAAACCGAAACTGAGCAGGCTCCGGAAGCACAAAGCGAAGAAGAACAAAGTGAAGAGCCGCAGGGCGAAGAAACGGAAAAAGTTGAGGAACAAACACTAACAGACGGCGACACCTCGGTAAAACTGGACGGTTTTGAAAAAGTTGATATGTCGCTTCCCGACACCGACGGGTCGGAAGAAACACCGTCTGCCGATGAAGAAAGCAAAGAGGAGGCGTAAAATGGGTGAGAACGGCGAAAACGGAAAAGTGAAATTCGCTCCGGTTGGAGAGAAAGAGGTTACACGGGGAATTGTTGAAGGATTCGCCCGCGAATTTCTTGAGCACACCGAGAGCGATGTGATTGTCATCGGCGCGGGGCCCAGCGGTCTTGTGGCGGCCAAAGACATTGCGCTTGCCAAATACAAAGTTCTGCTCGTTGAGCGTCTGAACTCACTCGGCGGTGGATTCTGGATAGGCGGATACCTTATGAACAAAGCGAGCGTGCGTGCGCCGGGGCAAACTGTTCTGGACGAAATAGAGGTTCCCTACGAAGAGATTTCCGAAGGGCATTACATTGTGGACGCCCCTTACGCCTGCTCAAAACTCATCTCAATGACTTGCGAAGCCGGAGCCACGATTAGAAACATGACGATGTTTGACGACCTTGTTCTGAGAGAGAACGGCCGGGTCGCGGGAATCGTCATCAACTGGACTCCGATAGTAAATGTGCCAAAAGAAATCACCTGCCTCGACCCCATAGCGATAGAGTCAAAACTCGTCATAGACGCAACCGGGCATGACGCATATGCCATCTCGCGTCTTTCCCAGCAGGGACTTTACAAAAAACTTCCCGGACACGGGTCAATGTGGGTTGAAAAAGCCGAAGACGCGCTCGTTGAATACACGGGCGAAGTCCATCCGGGTTTGATAGCGTGCGGAATGTCCGTAAACACCGCATACGGACTGCCGAGAATGGGACCCACCTTCGGAGGCATGCTCCTTTCGGGAAAGAAAGCCGCGCGAGTGGCGATCGAAACCCTGAAAAAAATGGAATCCTGAAACCGCTACGGCGCAAGCACAACAGCGCACTGCGGACAAACCCCGCCTTTTTTCTGAGCGTTCAGAACCTCGGACTGCCGGTGCGAATTAAAAAGGCAGCAATCGGGATTTTCACAAAACCGTTTCCCCGCAATAACATACATAAGCGGTTGCAGCCCGTAAGCTGCTACCACCCGTCCCATCAGAGGGTCTGATGGTTTGATGAACTTGCCCTTAAATGTTTCATCAAGAGCCGCGAGCGTCTCATTTTTCCTGTCTTGAGCGAATCCCTGCTGAAAAAGACGTCCTTTCGCCCAGTAGTAATCAGGCGGTTTTGACGGACCCTCAACAACACCTGCGGACGAAATGACCTGTGCAGTGCCCGCATCCGCACCCATTAAAACCACCCGCGCGTGGTAACGCCTTTGTTCCCATGTGCACAAAAGCCGACCCGTAAAAACAAGGTTGGCCACGGCGTCCAGAGAACGCAAACGGGCAATTTCGGAGTGAAGTTTTCTCTGAAACCAAAAACCTTCATAGACACAATCGGAATCGGTCTTGCGCGACCGGAGTTTTGAAAACTCAAGTTCGCTCTCGGCGCTCGGGCAAACGGCCGGGCTTTCAAGCGGTGTTTCAAAATCCTTTATCCGTATGGACGCGAGAAAAAGCGCAAAGTCCCTCCGGCGGTCTTCGGAAAGTTGCTCAAACAACTCGCCGCGCATCTGTGTCTCAAAACCGAAGCCGCCCAACCTGCTTTTCAAGAAATCTTCAATTTGCGCGGATTCAACCGAACCGGCAAGGCAGTCAGTCCAGAGGGAAATTTTTCTTTTCATTCTGAAGACGCAGGCGCGGAAGTTTCGGCTATCACTTCAATCTCAACGGGCGCGCCGAGAGGAAGTTCGGAGACGCCGACCGCCGACCTTGAATGTCCGCCCTTTCTGCCGAAAACCTCGCTGAAAAAATCAGAAGCGCCGTTCACAACATCCGCCTGACCGGTAAATCCATCCACCGAAGCGACATATCCGGTAACCTTGACTATCCGCTCCACCGCTTCAAGTCCGTCGCTCACGCTTAAAACCGCCAGAGCGTTTATCGCACAAATGCGCGCGCACTCTTTTGCCTGCTCAACCGAAACCCCACCGCCAACTTTCCCTTCAAACAGCAGTTTTCCGTCTTTGAGCGGCAATTGCCCGGAAACAAATATGAGGTTGCCGGAACGCGTGCTCGGAACATACGAACCCGCCGGTGCGGGCGCGGGCGGCAATGTAAAACCCATTGTTTTGAGTTTTTGTTCGAGAGAATTCATTTGAGAATCATACTCAATCCGCGGATTTAACCGCAATATAACCACCCGCCAGACAGCTCTGGCAAAACTTGTCAATCTTCTCAAATCCTGCGTTCTCAAGTATTTCCCTGATTCTACTTTCGGGGCGGAACTTCACGTTTTTCATTATGTTTTCAAAGGTTTCCTCAACCTTCTCGGGGTCTTGCACAATGCGGAGCAGATGCCGTTTCCACGCTGACACAAGCAACCGGAAGTTTTCGCTCTTCGTATCCCCTTCAAGATCGGTGAGAATAAACTTTGCTCCGGGCTTGAGCCGTTTTGATATTTCGCGCGCGAATTGATCTTTTGAACCGTCATCGGGCAGAAAGTGCATAACCAGTATCGCGGTCGCCGCATCAAAAAGCGCCTTACTTTTTAAATCCGGTGCAAATCCCTCAACCAGAGAAATTCGTCCGCCGAGCCCTTTCTCGCTAACCTTTAATCTGGCGATTTTTATCATCTCCGGAGCAGGGTCAAAGCCGGTGATTTCCCAATCGGGATTGTCCTCGGCGAGGAAAACCGCCTCATTTCCCGTGCCGGCGCCGGCAACAAGAATTTTCGCCCGCGCGGACAGACAACTTTCAAGAAGAGATTTGGACAACTCGTGAATAACGGAGTAGCCGGGAATCAGATAGCGCACCCTGCGGTCATAGCCCTCCGCCCTGTCGCGGTCAAAATGCCGCGCGGGGTCTATGACGCTCAAATCTCTCCCTCCCAGATTTTCACAAGTTCGGGCTTTTGAACCTTTCCCAGAGCGTTCACGGGAAGTTCGTCAACATTTTCAAGCAGAGAGGGAATTTTATAAGGTGCGAGGCGCGGCTCAAGCCACTGTTTTAACTCTGTCAAAGAAAGGGATTTGCCGTTTTCAAGCGCAACCACGGCGGCGACTCTCTGCCCCCAGACCCCATCTTCGACTCCAACAACCGCGCAGGCGGCAACCCCGTTTTTTTCAAGAATTTCCCTCTCCACTTCAAGCGCGGAAATCTTGTAGCCTCCAGATTTGATTATGTCCACGGACTCTCTGCCAAACATCTGAAAATCACCTTCGGAATCAAGTGCAGCCATGTCGCCCGTTTTGAACCAGCCATCTAAAAATGCGCCCCGGGTTGCCCGGGAATTGTTCCAATACTCAAGGAAAACGCCCGCGCCCTTCACCCGTACCTCGCCCTGTTCTCCGGGGTGCGCGGGGGCGCCCTCCGGGGTGAAAAGCTTCGCGCGCACGCCGGGCATGGGTTTGCCGACAAAGCCGGGCTTTCTTTTCCCTTTGAGAGGGTTTGAAAGAATCATTCCCGTTTCGGTCATTCCGTAGCGCTCAAGAAGCGTGTGCCCGCTTATGTCACGCCACTTGAGGGAAAGCCTGACCGTAAGAGCCGCAGAGCCGGAAACCATAAGCCGCATCGCCGCGCACGCCCGGCTCATATCTTTTCGGTCGTCCGCAGGCGCGTTTTCCCAGAACTGCGCCAGTTTAGCGTAAACGGTCGGTACCGCCATAAAAACCGTTATCCCCCCGCGCCGAAATCGCTCCCAGACCGCGCCCGGGTCAAAATCCGCCATTTCGCACAAAGCTCCGGCGCTGAGCGGACACAGCAACAGATTCAGTATGCCGTGAAGATGGTGAAGCGGCAGAACATTCAAAACCCTGTCAGCGTCAGTCCATTCCCATGCTTGGAGCATCGCGTTTATCTGAGCGTCAATGTTTGAGTGGGTCGTTACAACGCCCTTTGGGCGGCTCGTTGTTCCGCTTGTGTATATCATCATGGCGCGGCGCGACAAAGGAAAATCAGGAAATGCGCGTGCGGAAGGAAACTGAAAAAACTCATCGCTCAGAGCGAAAACAACGCCTTTTTCAGAACAGATTGGTTCAATTTTCTCCCTGAAAGAGGGATGGCACACAACCAGAGACGGAGCGGAGTCATCAACCACATATGCTATCTCCGCCGGCGGATGGGAGACGCAAAGCGGAACACAAACCCCGCCCGCCCGCCATATTCCAAGTTTGAGAGCCGCATACCCGGCGCTTTTGGGCAACATAAACGCCACCCGCCGCTCGCTCAGGTCGTCTGTGCCGCAAAACCGCAGGAACGCTCCCGCCGCTTGCGCGGACATCTCCAGAAGTTCGGAGTGGGAATGCTCGCCATCTGAATCCGTGAGCGCGGATTTTCCTCCGTGGCGCTCCATATTTTTCAATATCGGTATCGGTGGCACGGAAAATAATCTATCACGGGCGCGGCGCGTTTTTGACCTGAGGGTTTTTCCTATACACTTTGAGGCGCAATGGGTAAGTATCCGGACGGCTTGAAAAAAGCGATAAGGCACGGCTTTTTTGACACCGTGTTTGAGAGACGCTCGCGGCGGTTCGGGTTGGGAATGGAAATCTCCGAGGGGCCGCTTGAGTATAAATCCGGGCATAAACCGGAGCCCCTTTCCGAACTTGAGGAAGCCATAATCATCTGGACGGGGCTTGGAATAAAAAACATAAACCTGTCCGATTTTCCACCTCATATGGGGCTTGATCTTGAAGTCCAGTTCACAAGTAAAACCATTCCCGCGCTGGGAGACGTGCACAGAACGGAGCTGTTTTACACAAATGATGACGGCTCATACATGATAAAGATGCACGACAAAAAAGCCGAAGATTTTAAGGGGCTGGAAGCTATGCCGCTTGAAAAAAGGGTTGATGAAATTGTCCGTCTGTTCAGGGAGTCAAAAGTCAAAATCGGAGATGGCAGAGCCGATATTCCCGACAGACCTCCGGGACTTGCCGTTCACAACCTGTGGAATGTGAATAAACCCGGAACAACGGTTTTTATGCCCGTAACCGACCTGACTTCGTGCATAATCAACCTTTATTTCTTCTATATGCGCGAGGGGCACAGGTTCAATTTCGCCGATGAGTTGCGCGCAATGAAGCCGCCCGGAACCGAAAAATGGATAAAAAACGGCTTCATAGACAAAGACAAAACAATGCCGCTCATTGAAGCCGAACTGCGTTTCGCCAACGGGTTCATCGCCGAGCAGGCGTTTATGGGGCAGAACATGGTTCTGACTCTGCAGACTTTGGGTCTCGGCGGCTGGCTTTTCAGCGGGTTCGCGAGCCCGTTTGTTCTTGGGATGTCGGACGATTTTGAAGGACTGGGCTTCACTTTCACAACCCCCGAACCGAAAGGCGAAACGGCAAACCCAAATCCGGTGGCGGTCGGCAAAGACGGGCTTTTTCACGGCTTTTGCCCACCGTATTACAAGGACATGGGCGAAGCGGTTGAAGCATTCAACGACATGAAATGGAGCAACTGGGAAAAGAAAAACATGCCCTACACAAACCCGCAGGGAGTTTATGACCAAACCCCGCGCCCGGGCAAAGATGAAATCGCGGTTGTGAAAGACATCTGCAACTATATTTACGAAACATACGGACGCTTCCCCGCGTTTTCAGACCCGATGTTTTTGCGGTTTATGGTTCAGGCGCACCATCTTGATTTGGATTTCTACGACAAGTTCTACCCGCCGGGGGCTTATACGGATTTACATAAAGACCATTTCAAACTTTGGCATCCTGAAAAGAAAGACCCGTTTGGGAAGAAAAAATGAAGAAGTGTATTTAGATATGAATAGTCCTAGTATAGATCAAAAAAGCAATCCTAAAAAACTATTCCATAGTTACTGCCACAAAGACGAGCAATATAGCAAAGAACTTGAAAAAAGGCTTGCCACTATGAAAAGAAAGGGAATGATAGATAGTTGGCATGACAGAAAAATAGTTCCTGGTAGCAACATTTCTGAAAAAATTAAAGAAAATATAGTAAACTCTGATATTATTTTATTTCTCGTCAGTCCTGATTTTCTTGATTCTGAAGAATGCATCAAAGAATTGGAAGAATCCTTCAACCTAGCAAAAGAGAACACAAACAAGAAAAAATTAATTCCTATAATTCTACGACCTTGCGATTGGAAAAATGAGCCGAAATTAAAAATACCCCTTGCACTACCCAAAGATGGTCAAGCTATTAATACATGGGAAAACACAGATGAAGCTTGGGAAGACATAAGATGTGGGATAGAAAGGGCTGTTTTTGACATAGAAGATGAGTCATGTTTCACAATCAATGAGTCTTTTAAAAATGAATTCATCAACGATATTGGTGTTGGTATAACCCATCCCAAAAAAGAAGAAATAAATTTAAATGACTTATTTGTGTATCCGTCGGTTGAGGACTATATTTCACACAAACAAAATCAAGAAACAACATCTTCAATATCATCCAGGAAATTGATTGAAGTAGAAAATTGTTCAAAAATGAAAATCGCACTAGAAGGAGAAGAACAAATTGGAAAAACATCTCTACTAAAAACACTATTTCAAGATTTACACAACCTTAATACTCTTCCTATATTCATAAAAGGAAAAGACATTAAAAACACGAATATTGATAAAATAATTAGCGAATGTTTCACACATCAATACATAGGAAAGACATTTTCAAACTTTACAGAAGACAACAGAGGAAAATTAATCATTATTGACGATTGGCACCTTGCAAAAATAGATCAAGAAAGTCGCGATCAAATCTTGCAACAAATAGATGAAAAATCATACGGTCTAATAATATCCATAAATAATACTTATAACATAGCCGAACACCAGCTCAAGACGAGCAAAGAAATATCAAAGTTTGAACACTACCAAATCAAGCCGTTTGGACATAGATTAAGAGCGCAACTTATAGAAAAATGGCTACTAATTGGAGAGAATCAAGAATACGAATCCAACAGTGAGTTTATAAAACAATCTGACATATACAAAACCAACATCGACTCAATTCTAGGCAAAACAATAATTCCTGCACGCCCACTTTTTATCATTCTAATACTCCGAATGAAAGAAATTGGTACTTCACATCAGGAACTCAACTTGACTTCATATGGACATTATTATCAGTTTTTAGTATTTGGTTGCCTGAATCAAACAGCTAAAATTCCTCAACAAAAAATAGATTTGTACTTGAACTATCTAACAGAGCTTTCTTATTTTATTTTCCGTCAACAAAATAAAACAATATCAAAACAAATCCTTGAATCATTCAACCAATCTTATTCTGAAAAATTCCCTCCAACAAAAACATCCTTTATAGAAATAATTGACAAATTGAAAAAAGGGAAATTACTTTCTATTGATAATTCAGGACAATACTGTTTCAAATACGAATACATATACTATTACTTTGTATCAAAATATTTGGCAGAAAACATATCGGATAAAAAAATAAAATGTACAATCACTCATCTTTGCTCTAAATTACACAATAAAGATTATGCAAACATAATGGTTTTTGTCTCACATCATAGCAAAGAAGACTCAGTTTTAGATGAGATAATATTAACAGCACTTAGTTTGTACGAAAATGAACCGCCTGCCAGCCTTAACAAAGAAAGCGTTTCTTTCATACAAGATGTAATAGAGTCATTTAAAACACCTCAACTCGAATCTGCCAATTATAAAGAGGAGAGGGAAAGAAGATGGGAAACGAAAGATGAAAAAGAAAGAAAAGAAGATTGTGAAAAAGATAGTGGTGAAGAAGATGCTGCAGACACAGCATCTAAACTACATCAGGGAATTAAAACAATAGAAATACTGGGGCAAATATTAAGAAATAGATATGGCTCTCTGCAAACTACAAAACAAATACAGATATTCACAGAAGGACAAAACCTAGGGTTGAGAATGCTGGGAAACTTTCATAATCTACTTGCAGAAACAGATATAGACCTATTAGCAGAAGAAATTGCAAAACTCAAAAAGAAGAACAAAACACAGTCTGAAAAGGAAATACTTGCAAGACTCATGGCTTATCTCGGCTATGTTGTGACTTTTGGATTCATGAAAAAAATTTCTCTTTCACTTGGATCAGAAAATGTTCTCTCAATTGCAGATAGAGTCAATGGAAAACTCAACACCCCGGCCTCAAAACTGATAAACTTTTTTATCCATCAATGGTTTGAAAAAAGACTGGATTTCGAGGAAATAAAGAAAATGAAAAAAATATTTTCTAACAATCCGTTTGCCACTAGGATATTAACAGATTTTATAAGAGATTATATTGAAATGCATCCGGTCACATCTAGGGAAATTCACAGTATAGCAGGCCTGTTTAACATTCCTATTGACAAGCAGATAATGATCCAAGAAGAAAACAGATAATCCCCGACCCTATCCTTAACAGAAACGCAGATAGTAAACATCGCAATTCGGATTGGAGACAATTCCATCTAGCACGCTATCGGATCGACATCGGAAAATCGAACTAAGAAATTACATTAACTCGTGAAACTTCTTTGAGTTTGACTGATATTTTTTTCTTGTAAAATTTTCCAATCTCGTCAAAAACTTCCAATAAATCTTCATATGTGCCTTCACCTCCAATAAATGTCCAGTATTGTTCACCTACCAAAGCATCTTCACCAAGTTTAAAATACTTTTTCATCGTAAAACGTTCGTAGGGCTTTGGATGATAAGGGTTATATGGAATAGCAAGATAAACTTTGACTTTTTTCTGCTTTCTTGCAACCCACTCAAGTAATTGGATTTTGAAGGACTTAAATCCTCCCTTATTTGGCTTTGCAGTTTTAATTTCAAAAAAATGTTCTTCACCATCCCGTTTCATATACAAATCTGCAATTCTTCCATCGTCTTGGGGGTTGCCGTTTGTAGATTGTACTCGAAGGACTTCATTAGTTTCTTTCTCTATGTTAGGAGTTCTCTGCCCATTACCTAATCCTGTCACAATACTATCAATTTCTGTCTTTTGAGACTTAGAAATATCACCCTTTATGGGATATTGACGACAAACTTCATCGCAACAGTTGTTAAGAATGATTGTTGAGACTTGCTCATAAAAAGATGTTCCGAGAGATGTTGCTAGAGAATGAGTAAAAGAATAAGAAGCCACTCTTTTACTATCTTGCAATAGACACGTTAAAAAAGGCATGTATGAAGACTCTGGGCTATATTTCTCTAATTTCTTTTCAATTATCTCACTTATAAGAGTTTTGATTTCTTCTTTTTTCTCTTCAGATAAACTCATTTATTCAACACTCTTTAAATGAAAAATGATTTCCGAATACGCCGCCTTATCCTTCTCTGTCCGGTTAAGAACGGGGCGTTTATACCTTTTTACTATTTGCATATCAGCAAGTCCGGCGATTGACGGATACAAATTGTATTTATCATTTGCAACGATAAAAACATTAAAATCATCAACAAGATATTTTCTACAGTTACACAAAACTTCCGCGATTGATTCAATATAACTTTGTCTTGCTAATGCCCCCTGCCCTTTCGACAAAGGACCTATTTCAAGTCCGTCATTTCTGTCGTAAGCAAAAAGGTCGTATGCGTAAGCGTGTTGTTCGTGGTAGTCAATTAAACCAACATAAGGCGGACTTGTGAATATACCCTTTACTCCATCTTTTTTTACCCGCTCGGCGAGATGTTTTCTCCGTTTTGACAAAGTGCTTGCCAAGTTGAGTTTTCTTGAATCTCCTTGCAAACAAATTTGGCTGGTTTGCGTGCGCAAATCTTCAAATTCTTTCAGTCTGTTTACTGTATCCTCGCTGTATCTATTCCACCAAGAATTGACAGAAAACAACGGCTTGCAAATTTTGCCGTGTTTTCTGCAATAGTAAGGTTTTGTTACGGGACTTTTCAGTGTCGCCAAATCTGCATGCGTTGTTGCTCTACAAGAGCGAACAGTACGACTGAGGGCAATCCCTAAAATCGCTCTAATCTGTTTGTCTTGAACTTTTCCAACTTGCTTAAACAAAAACTCAATTTCATTCCTGACAGGTTTTAAGAACCATTTTTCTAAAAAGCGACTGTTTTTCTTCTGTTCAATTTGCAGACGGTACCGCTTAACCAATTTGTCAAAAATCGGCATAAACTCTTTTTCTTTTTCAAAACAATAGACCTTCTCATTGATCTCACCCGTTCTGACATTTTTCTTAAAATCAGGCGATGGGAAATACTTGCTATTGAAGATGTTTAACTCTTCCAAAAGTTCTTGTTCAAAATTTCTATTCTTTGACCGCTTAATTCTTCGTTCAAAAGAGAGTCGGATTTCGTCAATTTCTTTTTGTAGTTTGTTAAGGTTGTGCTTTGACACTTTCGCATTGGAAATCAAAGCGTTAAAAGCCGAAACATCAATGCCAATCGCGTGCATACCAAGTTCGTTTGCCTGAACAAGCGTTGTTCCACTTCCACAAAACGGGTCTAAAACAATATCTCCGGGCTGAAAAAAGGTCTCTCTCTTAAACTCATCCGTATTGCTGTCCAGAAAATATTCAACCAACTGAGGTATAAATTTCCCTTTATACGGATGGAGCCGATGAACATGTTTCGTTGTGTCTTTCTCTTTCAGAAAGTCAAAAGAAAGAAGCCAATTCAAATCATCTCCGAGTTTCTCTTTCCAATTCGTTTCCCTGTTGCCGTGAAACCCCTCGTAGTAACGGACAAGTTCCGCCTTGCTCACAAGTGTTGTGCCGTTCTCCCCATATCTGCTAATCCTTCCGTATTGAATTAGATAAGAGATATTTGAAGTAGTTACATTTTTGTTAAGGTATCGGGAAGCCCATACACTCGCTTGGCGTATGGCAATCAAGTCTTGGCTCTCTTCTTGCTCGGAGAGAACAATTGCCGTATTTAGAGAAGACATATCAGTCAGCAGTTTCCGTTAATCTTCAAACATCATTCTAAAACAACACCACCCTACTACACAAGCCCTTTCACCGTCTTTTCGTCCAACTTTTTCACCACCGCCACAAGCAGTTTGACCGCGTTTTCAAAATCCTTTCGTTGAATTATTGAATTGTGGCTGTGTATGTGCCGCGTGGGAACGCCGAGAACCACAGTTGGAACGCCGTGCTTGTGCAAGTGTATTGCCGCGCCGTCAGTCGCGCCACCTTCCATTGTGGCAAATTGGAGCGGAATTTTCGCCTTTTTCGCCGTGTCAATAACAAGGTCGCGCAGTTTCAGATTCGGTATCATTCTTGCGTCGTAAAGCAGAAGCGAGGGGCCGCCGCCAAGTTTTGTGGAAGACTCATCATTGCTTATGCCCGGCACATCGCCGGAAATGTCGGATTCAAGAATAATCGCCGCATCCGGATCAACCGCTTCCACGCTGGTTGTGGCTCCGCGCACGCCAACCTCTTCCTGAACGGTCGCAACGCCGTAAACCGTGCCCGGATGCGACTTGCCAATCGCTGAAAGCGCCGAAATCACAACCGCGCACCCTATTCTGTCATCAAACGCCTTTGCCATATAAACGCCGTCCTTGGCAAGTTTTGTAAACTCGCTCACCGGAACAACAGGGTCGCCAACTCTGACTCCGATTTTCTCAACATCCTTCTCCGATGATGCGCCGATGTCTATATACATGCTTTTCCTCTGAACCGTTTTATTACGCTCGTCCTGCGGAATCAAGTGCGGCGGTTTCGCGCCAATCACACCGTTAACCTCGCCTTTTGAAGTTTTGATTTTTACGCGCTGGGCAAGAAGCACCTGATCCCACCAGCCGCCGAGCGGCGTGAACTTTAAAAATCCGTCCGGCGTAACGGCGCGAATCATAAAGCCGATTTCATCCATGTGTCCGGCAAGCATAATGCTCGGAGAAGCGGACTTGCCCGCAACTTCACAAATCAGACTGCCCATTCTGTCCTTTGAAACGCGCCCCAGTTTGTCAAAATGGCTTTTGATAACAGCGGAAATATCGCGCTCATAACCCGCAACGCCGTCGGATTCGGTAAGTTCGGCAAGCAGGGCTTCGGTGTTTTGAATATCTTTTTTTGTCGCCATAACTGTTCTCCCGTTTCAGAGTAGAATTGTAGATATTACCCAATCACGGGAGGAACGGAGAGCGCAATGGCATCTGAAATAAAATCTTTCACGGTCAACACGCAAGGCAACACGGACATCATAGACATCACCGCGCAAGTGGGGGAGATTGTGGCGGAGTGCCCTTTTTCCGAAGGAACGGCAACCGTGTTCGCGCCCGGCTCAACGGCGGGAATAACCACAATAGAGTTTGAAAGCGGCGCCGTTGCAGACTTCAAAGCCGCGTTTGAGCGCATTGCGCCCGAAGGTATTGAATACGCGCACAACGCGCGATGGGGAGATGGCAACGGGCACTCTCATGTCAGGGCGGCGTTGCTCGGAGCGTCATTTTCCGTCCCGTTCGCGGACTCGCGCCCGCTGCTTGGAACATGGCAACAAATTGTTCTCGTGGATTTCGACAACCGCCCCAGAGAACGCAAGATAATTGTCCGGACAACCAGTTGATCAGTCCACAAACTTCACTGAAAAGTGTTTTTTGTGGCGCACGTTGAGGTTGACAATCAGCGGAGTAATCGCCTCTATCATCGGTGAAATTTCAAGAGGCCCGGCGTCAAGCGTTCTAAGTCCCGAAAGGTCTTCGGTGAGTTTCGCCACAACCGCCTTCGCCTCTTCGTCATCGCCGCAGATAACAACATCTGCGTTAAGGTCTTTATCCACATCGCTGAGTCCCTTCGCCGGAAGGTTGTGATACGCGCTCACAAGACGTGCGGACGGCGGAAGTTTCTCTTTTATTTCAAGCGCGCTTGAGCCATGAGACGGCGGAACAAAAAGAAATGATTTGCCCTCTTTTGCCATCGGCACAACAGGCGTGATGACAATCTGGTCCGTTATGCTGTCACTCAGTCCCGCTATTGTGTCTGCGGCGTATTCGGGCGGAATGCTTATGACAACCACCTCCGAGCTCGCGGCGGCTTGCGCGTTCTCCATACCCACAACTTTCGGCTCAACGCCGAGCGCTTTAATTTTTTCAATGTATTCCGCCGTAATGGTGTCGGCTTTTTCCTGATTTCTTGAGCCCACAAAAATTTCGTGGCCGGCTTTTGACCACCGCAGAACAAGCCCTTCGGCTATGTCTCCCGTACCTCCCAAAAGAGAAATTTTCATTGTTCAGTCCTCCTCATCTTAAATAGATTCTAAGCCCTTATTCTACCAAACAAAACCCGAGCTCAAAAGAGGGTCGCGAAAGCGCGGTCAAAGCAGGTTCAGAAAATCAAAGACGGTTTTGTTAAACTCGTCCGGTTTTTCCATCATCATAAAATGCCCCGCGCCCTCAATGACGAAAAGTTTTGACCCCTTAATTTTTGAGTGCAGAAAGTTTGTGTGCTTTGCGGGGGTGAGAACGTCATCGCTTCCCGCCACAATCACGGTTGGAACGTCTATTCGTCCGACCAAGTCTGAAATATCAAAATTGTCGCACGCGAGAAGGTCGTTATAGACTGACTGCGGGGCTTGAGCGAGAAGCCGCCTGAGAAAAACATCCCTCGTCCGCCCGTTCGCGCCTGAAGCAAAAGCGTTTTGCGCCGCGGTCACGCAGAAATTTTCGTAGTTATTGCGAACGGTTTTCAGAGACCAGCGCGAAACCCTTATGCGCACCCCCGTGGCAACAAGCATGCACGCGAGCGGCTTCACTTCACCGCCGAGCGCAATTATCTGGGCAATCCTTCCGCCCATTGAATGGCCTATAAGAATCGGGTTCAAGATGCCGGCTTGGAGGCAAAAACCGGAGACAAAATCGGCGCAATCCTCCATTGAAGTCATAGCCTCGCCAGATGAGCCTCCGTGCCCAGGCATATCAAGCGCGAGGGCGGGAAATCGCGTGTAGCCGGAAAGCGCCTCAATCTGTTTTCCCAGCACGCCGCGCTCTGCCCCGCTCCGTGAAGCATAACAACGGTGCATTCAAGCGGTTCTGAGCCCGCCGTTTCATAGTTCACAACGTTTCCGCGAAATTGTATTTGAGCCATTTCAGTCCGTCTCGCCGTAAAACTCCGCGAAGCAGTTTTTGAAATCGCTTTCGGTCATGCCCTGGATTTTTATCCGCTTGCCTCGGGACGCGCTACCTTTGAGTATCTCCATCGCGCTTTTCGGAATACTCAGACGGGCGGAAAGGATTTTAAGAAGACGCGCGTTTGACTGCCCTTTTATCGGGCGCGCGGCGACCTTAATCTTGAGTTTGCCTCCGTGAAGCCCGACAAACTCATCGCGCGCGGCGCCGGGAACAACGTGAACGTCAATAACAACGGAATCCGCCATATTCGCTATAACCCTTGAGCAATTCCGTAAAGGGTTTGCGCGATGACGCGCCGAAGGAAAAACAGCAGAAGCAATACTATAATGGGTGAGAAATCCATTCCACCGATGAACGGAATCACGCGCCGGACGCGCTCCAAAACGGGCTCGGTCACAGAATACAGAAAACCGACTATGGGATTATAGGGGTTGGGATCAACCCACGAAATCACCGCCCGGGCCACGATAAGCCATGTATAGACGGTCAGAATCAGACTGACCACCTCAGCGATTGCGATAACTGTGTTTTGAGCAAGCATTATTTCTTTCCCCCTTTGGCGCCGCCGTTGCGGGCAAGTTCCTTTGAGCGTTTCCGCGCCGCGGCAAGAGCGTTTTCAACAACGGACGAAAAGTCCGATTTTTCAAACTCCTCAAGACCCGCAACGGTTGTCCCCGCCGGAGACGAAACCATCTCCCGTAAATCCTTCGGAGACATTCCTTCGCGCATAATCTTTGCCGCGCCGAAAAGTGTTTGAACCGCGAATTTTTCAGCAACGTCGGGAGATATGCCGAGTTTTTCCGCGCCCGACATGAGGGACTCCGTAAACACAGCAACAAAACCCGGACCGCTTCCCGACAGCGCCGTAAAAGCGTCAATCATCTCTTCGGGCACAAACTCAACCATACCTACCGAACTGAAAATCTTCTCAACCGTCTCAAAATCCGCATCTTCGCCCTCGCCGCAAACAACCGAAGCGCCCTCGCCTCTCACGGCCGGAAGGTTCGGCATAGCCCGGAAAACCTTGCCACCACCGCCCAGAACGGCTTTTATGGAAGAGATAGTCGCGCCGGCGGCAATTGATACAAAAAGTGCGCCGGGAGGGCATTGCGCCGCGCGCGCGTCAGTGAGAGCCGATTCCATATCCTGCGGCTTTACGGCAAAAATAACGCATTCGGAGTCTGAGGCGGCGGAAACATTGTCCGCCGCCACGCGAACTCCGTATTTTTCGCTTACCAGTTTGACGCGCGCCGGGTCAATATCGCTTATGACCACATCTTCAGGCACGAAAACGCCTGCCCCGGTGATTCCGCCAATAAGCGCTTCAGCCATTTTACCGGCTCCGATGAAAGCGATGCCCGCCATTTTCTAATTCCTCTCCCCGAATATGAGAGAGCCCACGCGTACGATTGTCGCGCCTTCCTCAACTGCGGTCTCAAAATCTGCGCTCATCCCCATTGATAACTCGCTTGCGTCCGGAAAATCCGGCGCGATTTCGTCTCTTAACTCCCTTAACTCCCTGAAATAACGCCTTGAAACCTCAGGGTCGGACGAATACGGAGGCATCGTCATAAGCCCGCGCGCGCGGACATTTTCAAGTCCGTCCGTGAACTCAAACAAATCGCGTGCATTGTCGGGACTCACACCTCCCTTTGACGGGGAATCCTGATTTATCTCAATGAGGATTTGCGCTTCCACTCCCGAATTTTCCGCTCTTTTATCTATCTCCGAGGCAAGCGCCGCGCTGTCAACCGAATGGATTAAACGGCAGTTGCCAACCACATATTTTACCTTGTTTTTCTGCAATCGACCGACAAAATGCCAATCCGCGTGCGCGCCGGTTCGCTCAAAAAAGGCAAGTTTGTCGCGCAATTCCTGCGCGTAGTTTTCACCCAAATGGCAAAGTCCCGAAGAGGCTGCTCGCGCCACAATCTCAGGCGCGACGGTTTTGCCGACCGCAACAAGAAGAATCTGTGAACCGTTCGCGTTCACCCTTTCGGCGGCGGAATCAATTCTGCGCCTGACTTCGGCGACGCGCTTTTCAATTTCAATCATCACGGCTTGTTATTCTACCAGCAGACCGCGCCCGCCGGGGCTTTGAAAACCTCTTGAGCGCATATACAATCTACCCGTCCGCGTTGGTTTGAACGCGGGTTTTCTTAAAATGAGCCTTGAAACAAATCTTGGGTCTCTTTACCGCAAAACAATGGAGCGGTTCAGACAGGGCGGAATCGAAAACCCGGGACTTGAAGCGTCCGTGATTGTCTGCTCTGTGCTTGGCAAACCTTCGGGAGCGGTTCATACAAGCCCGCAAATCACGGTCGGAAGAAAACAAGTGAGCGAGTGCGAAAACCGCACATCCAGGCGCTTGAAGGGAGAACCGTGCGCTTATGCGACGGGGGAACGCGAATTCTTTTCGCGCCGTTTTGCCGTCAGTCCGGCGGTGCTTATTCCGCGCCCCGAAACTGAAACGGTTGTTGAGGTTGCGCTTGAAAAAATCCCTCAGGACATACAAATGCGCGCGATTGATGTGGGAACCGGAAGCGGCTGCATCGCGGTAACACTCAAAAAAGAAAAACCGCTCCTGTCTGTTACAGCGGTGGATATTTCACCGCACGCCTTGAAAAAGGCGGAAGAAAACGCGCGTTTTCACGGCGCGGATATCAGTTTTGTTTGCGGAGATACGCTTCGAAACTTTGAGGACAACAGCGCGGACATAATTGTTTCAAACCCTCCTTATGTTTCGGAAGAGGAGTTTGAAACCCTGCCGGATGAAATCAGGATTTTTGAACCGAAAAAAGCGCTTGTGAGCGGTGAAGGCGGATTTGAGCATATAAGAAAAATTGTTGCCGATGCGGCGCGGGTTTTGCGTGCGGGCGGATGGTGCGTTGTTGAGGTGGGAGACGGGCAGGCGCCCGGGTGCGTGGAAATTTTTGAGAAAAACGGATTTTCCGGAATATCAACAACCAATGACATAAGCGGAAAACCGAGGGCGGTTGAGGGAATTTGGAAAAGATAGTGATTGAGGGCGGAAAGCCCTTGCAAGGCGAAGTTTCGGTAAACGGGTCAAAAAACTCCGTTCTGCCTCTTATGGCGGCGTGCATACTGTGCGACGGCGAAAGCACGCTTAAAAACGTGCCGGACCTTATGGATGTGAGAGTGATGGCGGAAATCCTCACCGCCCTCGGAGCGAAAATCGAGCGGAGCGGCAACCGGCTTTCAATAGATTCTTCGGGAATCAACAAATGGGTTACCGAATATGAAATGGTGAAAAAGATGAGGGCTTCGGTACTGACGCTGGGTCCCTTAACGGTGCGGTTCGGCAAGGCGCGCGTTTCCCTTCCGGGCGGATGCTCCATCGGGGAAAGACCGATTGACCAGCATCTGAAAGGGCTTCAAGCCTTAGGAACGCGGGTAAACATTGAAAGTGGATACGTTGAAACATCGGCGAAAAAAATGAAGGGCGCGGTCGTACCGCTTGATGTGTCAACTGTGACAGGCACGGAAAACCTGATGCTCGCCGCAGTTCTTACACAGGGAAACACTGTTATCTACAACGCCGCGTGCGAGCCCGAAGTTTCAGATTTGGCAAACGCGCTGAACAAAATGGGCGCGAAAATCACCGGAATTGGAACCGATATAATACGGATAAAAGGAGTGTCTTCTCTCAAACCGCTTAAGAACTACGAGACGATACCTGATAGAATAGAAGCGGGAACGCTGATGGTTGCGGTTGCGGCGACTGGCGGAAACGCTCTCATAAAAGGCGGCAGGTTTGACCATCTTGGAACGCTGGCGGGGAAACTGATGAAAGCCGGCGCGAAGGTTGAAGAAACGCGCGCGGGAATACGCGTGAGAGCGGACGCGAAAATCACCTGTGCCGATATAACAACGCTTCCGTATCCGGGCTTTCCGACCGATATGCAGGCGCAGTTTATGGCGCTTATGTGCGCCGCGGACGGCATAAGCATAATAACGGAAAACATTTTCCCTCAGAGGTTTATGCACATAGCGGAGATGAAAAGAATGGGCGCGGATATAAAACTGATTGGCAATACTGCGGTGGTCAAAGGCGTTGAAAAAATCAAAGGAGCGAAAACAATGGCGAGTGATTTAAGAGCGGGCGCGGCGCTTGTGGTTGCAGGCGCGGCGGCGCGGGGAAAAAGCGAGATAAGCAGGGTCTATCACATTGACAGGGGATATGAGCGGCTGGACGGAAAATTGGAACGGCTGGGAGCCTCAGTTTGGAGGGAAAAAGAATGATTAAAATCGCCGTATCGCGCGGCAGACTTTTTGAGGAATCTCTTGAGGTTCTGAACAAGGCTGGCATAAAGATTAAAAGCTCCGCAAAGAAATCGAGAAAACTAATACACGAAATCAAAGAACACGATCTCACCATTTTCGTTGTGCGCCCGACAGATGTGCCTTCCTATGTGGAACACGGTGTCGCGGACTGCGGCATTGTTGGCAAAGACTCGCTTATGGAGCAGAAAAACAACCTGTATGAACCTCTGGATCTGGGAATAGGCAAATGCAGAATGGTGGTGGCGGCTCCCAAAGGATATCAATTCCCCAACGGCGGAACTGTTCGCATTGCGACAAAATATCCGCGCATAGCGGCGGACTGGTTTGAAAAAAAGAATGTGCGCACCGAAATCATCAAACTCTACGGCTCGGTTGAGCTCGCCTGTATGGTCGGGCTTTCCGATGTGATTGTTGACCTGACGGCGAGTGGAAAAACCATGGAGGAAAACAACCTTGAAGAGATTGAGTTTATAGCGCCCATAACCGCACGGTTGGTCGTGAACAAGGCAGGAATGAAACTGAAATCGCCGCAAATATATGAATTCATCTCAAAGATAGAAAAATGGTGCACGCGGGAGACTTAAAACGGTGACCCAGGACGCAAAAATAGACTTGCGGGAAAAAGGCAGGTCCAAAAGCGGCAAGCCAGTTTACAGCGACAGGAGGTTGTTTGTTCAGTTTTTTGCATTTGGCGGAGCGAGCGATGAGCGCGAGATTATTGACTCACTCAAAAAAAGCGGCGCGGAGTGCGCTGTTTATTCAGATCTCAACGACCCGTCCGGCATCGGGACGGTTTTTATAAGCGAGGATGAAAACTTTTTTGTTGGAAAACTGAAGGAAATCCTTAATTCCGCGCCCTTCTCTTCCCTCACGTTCAAAGACCGGTACGCGATGTTTGGAAGAACATACTCTCTGGGCTATGAAAATGACCTTGGACAAATGCTTGTGAGCGCGCCGCGCGAAAAGATCCTCTTGCCGGAGTTTCCATGGGCGATCTGGTATCCACTTCGCAGGGAGAAGAGTTTTGAAACCCTTGCTGAAAACGAAAAAAGAGCCATTCTCGGCGAGCATGGAAAACTGGGCTTCAAATACGGCGAAGCGGGGCTCGTCAAGGACGTACGGCTCGCTTGCCACGGGGTTGACACCGAAGACAATGACTTTGTCATAGGGCTTTTCGGCAAAAATCTGTATCCGCTCTCATCAGTTGTTCAGGCGATGAGAAAAACACGGCAGACCTCCGAATATATTCAGGCGCTGGGACCCTTTTTCGCGGGGAAAGCCATTTGGAAAAGCGGTTTGTAACGATTTGACTGATATTTTGAAAAAAATAATTCCGGCGGAGAAAAAAACGGACGCGGAAAAATCTTCAAACAAGGTTGAGGGTCTGAGAAAAAGTCTCGCAAAAACCCGCTCGGGTTTGCTTTCAAAACTCAAAAAAGTTGTCGCGGGCGGAAAAGTAGACGAGGATTTATGGGAGAGTTTTGAAGAGATGCTTATTCTCTCAGATGTGGGAATCAAGGGCGCGGCGAAGATACGGAAACGGGTTGAGGCACAACTTTCAGGCGCGAATTTGAGTGATTACGAAAAAATAAAAAACTCTCTTGTGGACGAAACGGCGCGAATTCTTAAAAACCCGGCTCGCGCGGAGGCGGCGGGCTTAAAGCCGAGAATCTGCATGGTGGTCGGCGTCAACGGCACGGGTAAAACCACAACAGCGGGAAAACTCGCGGATTTATTCAGTTCGCGGGGCGAAAAAGTTATGCTTGCTGCGGCAGACACCTTCAGAGCGGCGGCAACGGAGCAACTTGAACAGTGGGCTCTGCGAAGCGGTAGCGAGTTCATAAAAGGAAAGCCCGGAACCGACCCTTCGGCGATAGCGTTTGATGCGGTTAAGACGGGGCAGGAGCAAAACTGCGACACGGTAATTATTGATACCGCCGGACGCCTTCACACAAAAACAAACCTTATGGACGAACTGTCCAAAATAAAAAGGGTTGTCGGCAAAGCACGCGAAGGTGCGCCGGACGATGTTTTTCTTGTTCTTGACGCCACAACGGGACAGAATGCCATACGTCAGACTGAAATGTTTAATTCCATGGTCGGCATAACGGACATAGTTCTCACAAAAATTGACGGCACGGCGAAAGGCGGGGTTGTTATCGCGGTCTGCGAAGAGTTTGAAATACCGGTCGCGTATGTGGGAACGGGTGAGGGAGCAGCGGATATAACCGAATTTGAACCGGTGCGGTTTGCGTCCGGTCTTTTTGACGAAAATGGATAAGGAAAATTGAAAAATACTCATGAAAAATTTATGTCCGCCGCCATCGCGCTCGCGCGAAAAGGAGAAGGCTCAGTAAGCCCTAACCCTCTTGTAGGCGCGGTAATAGTAAAAAAGGGCGCGATTATCGGACGCGGCTGGCACAAAGCATCCGGTCTGCCTCATGCGGAGATAGAGGCTCTCAAAGACTGCGAGCGCAAAGGAAAATCGCCGCACGGCGCGACTATGTATGTCAATCTTGAGCCGTGCGCGCGCGACCACGCGGAGAAACGAACTCCTCCGTGTTGCGACTCCATTATAAAAAGCGGCATCGCGGAAGTTTTCATAGGCTGTGAAGACCCGAACCCCAAAGTCGGAAAAGGTGCGGAGGTCCTCGGTAAAAACGGAATCAAAGTCAAAAAAGGAATTCTCAAAGACCGTTGCCGCGAATTAAATGAAATGTTTTTTAAAAATGTAAAAACAGGACTGCCATTTGTGATTTTGAAACTGTCCGCATCCGCGGACGGAAAAATAGCGACTCGCACGGGCAATTCAAAATGGATAGGAAATATTTCGCAGAGAAAAATGGCGCACATGTTGAGAAAAAAATGCGATGCTGTTCTTGTTGGCTCGGAGACAGTTCGCAAAGACAATCCCTCACTTGACGTACGGCTCGTGAAAGCGCCGCGCCAACCCGTTCGCATTGTGGCGGACACGGGTTTGAGTGTTTCGCCCGAAGCAAAAATGTTCGAGGAAAAAGGCGCAATTGTTGCGACTGGAACGGATGCGAAAAAGGAAAAAATAAAAAAACTGGAAAAAAAGGGAGTTGAAATACTGCGCGTCAAAAAAAACTCCCGGGGAAAAATATCCATGCGAGATTTAATGAAAAAACTGTCCGTGAACGGAATTAAATCCGTTTTAATTGAAGGCGGGGGAAAAATCGCCGCATCGGCACTGAAAGAAAAAATCGTGGATAAAATGATATTTTTCTACTCCCCCGTAATAATCGGCGGGGACGGAACGGACATGGTATCGGGCATGGAAACGGCTCTGGTGAAAAACGCGAAAAAACTGATTTTTAAAAAAACGACGATGAAAGACGGAACAATCGTTGTGGAGGCAAAACCTGAATTTTGAAATCTGAAACCGTTTTGTCTGAAAAAACCGCTTTGCTGGGCGGCAGTTTTGACCCCGTCCACAACGGACATATGGAAGCCGCCGTTCAAATCAGGAAGAAATTGGGTGTGGGCACGGTATTTTTTGTGCCAAACTACCAAAACCCGCTCAAAGACGAATCACACGCGCCGCCCGGAGCGCGGCTTGAAATGCTACGGCTCGCGACCGAGGGCGTTGAAGGGGTGAAGGTTTCTGATGTGGAAATGAAAAAAAAATCCTCTTCTTACACGGTGGAAACCCTGCGCTTGTGGAAGGAGCATCTCGGAGAGGAACACGAGTCGTGGTTTATAATGGGATGGGAAGTTTTTAAGGAAATAACAAAATGGAAGGATTTCAGGAAAATTTTTGAAGTCTCAAATATAGTAATCATACCGGTAAGGGTTCCGGGCAACCCCTTGTCCGACCGACCGCCGCCGGAACCGCCCCTTGAGATAAGGGAGAACTTTCAATATGGCGGAAGGCAGGGAGAATACATACATAAAAGCGGCTCCAAACTGTATTTTGAAGAAATAGACACTCCGGATATTTCATCAACGCAGGTAAGAAACCTCATAAAAGAAGGTGGGGATTTTGAGAGTCTTGTTCCCAATACAGTCGCGGATTTCATAAAACGCGAAAAACTCTACTTAGAGGAACCCCGAAAATAACTTCAAAACAGCAAGCAATTCTTCTCGCGCAGTGCGCGATGGACAAAAAAGCAAGTGATGTCGTCGTTGTTGACGTAAGAAACAGAAGCGGCATCGCGGACTTTTTCGTAATATGCAGCGCTTCTTCAGAGAGGGGGGCAAAAGCCGTCGCCGACCACGTTGAAAAAATCCTTAAAGAGAAAAAAATACGGGTTCTCGACAAAGAAGGACTTTCGCAAAAGAGTTGGATTCTTCTCGGCACCGAAGACGTGATAGTCCATATTTTCCACCACGAAGCGCGCGGTTTCTACAATCTGGACGGTTTATGGATTGACTCTCCCAAGATTCCCGTGGAAGACGGCTCAGCGCCAGCGTGATATTTCACGGCGCGCCGAAGCGACCATTTTCTTTACCCGCGCGGGCGAGGTTCCGCCCTCGGAGTTTCGGCTTTTTATTGACCCCTCTATCGTGAGCGCTTTGTATATGTCGGGACCAACATCCGCCGAAAACTTTTTGAATTCCGCAAGTGTAATGTCGCCCAGTTCTTTGCGATTTTTTTCCGCATAGGCAACAATTCGTCCGGAAATCTCATGCGCCTTCCTGAAAGGTGCGCCGCGCCGCGCCAGATAATCAGCAAGGTCGGTTGCTGTAACAAAACCGCCATCAAGACTTTTTCGCATATTCGCGGTTTTGAGTTTACACCCGGCAAGCATCGCGGAAAAAACAGATAAACAGTCCGTAACGGTCCGCACGGAGTCAAACACGGGCTCCTTGTCTTCCTGCATGTCACGACTGTATGAAAGCGGCAATCCCTTGAGAAGTGTCAGCAACGAGACCAGGTTTCCGTTCACCCTCGCCCCTTTTGCGCGTACAAGTTCGGCGATGTCAGGATTTTTTTTCTGCGGCATTATGCTTGAACCGGTTGTAAAACCGTCCCCAAGATCGGCAAAATCAAACTCACGCGAAGACCACAACACAAACTCTTCGGCGAGCCTGCCGAGATGCCCGGCAAGCATCGCGCAGCAAAAAACAAATTCGGCGAGAAAATCCCTGTCGCTCACGGTATCTATACTGTTTGCCGTAACGGACGGGAATCCCAACAGTTTAGCCGTCATTTTCCTGTCTATCGGAAACGGTGTGCCTGCTCCCGCACAAGCGCCCAGAGGGTTTGTGTTTATCCTTTTCAGGCAGTCCTCAAACCTCGCGCGGTCGCGTTTGAGCATCTCAAAATAAGCGAGCAAATGGTGTGCAACCAGCACGGGTTGCGCCCTTTGAAGATGAGTGTAGAGCGGCATCACCGCATCCGGATATTTTTCGGCAAGCGCGACTACGGAGTCCGCCAGCGCGGCAATTCCGTCAATAACAAGCGCAGTCTGCCGCCTCAGGTAAAGCCGTTCATCCAAAACTATCTGGTCATTCCGGCTGCGTGCGGTGTGGATCATTCCGCCCACATCGCCAATTTTTTCAATAACGCGCTTTTCAATGTTCAGATGAATGTCCTCATATTCGCTCCTGAACGGAAAAACGCCTTTCTCTATTTCTTTTTTTACTTCCGCAAGCGTTTTCAAAATCAGGCCCGCGTTCTTTTTTGAAATTATCCGGCGAGCGGCAAGCATTTTCACATGCGCGACGCTTCCCTCTATGTCTTCAAAAGCAAGCTGGCGGTCGAAATCCACCGAAGAGGAAAACTCCGCCGCAAGACGATGGGGTTTTTTTGAAAACCTTCCCGACCACAATGTTTTTTTTGACAATTAATTTTCCACCTGATTCTTCATCGCAACTTCCACGGGCTTGCCGGCAAAAACTGTCTGCGTGGGATATGCAAAATCAATTCTCTCATCGCGGAATTTTCTTATTATTTCCAGATTAATGTCCTGCACGGCGTCAAGATATACAATGAAATCGCTTGTTAAAACATAATAAGCGACTTCAAAATTGAGCGAAAAATCCGCAAACGCGACAAAATGAACCCTTTCATATTCGGTCTGCGGATGCTCATCTATTATATTTTTGATAATCTGCGGAATCTTCGCCAGTTTGTCCGGGTCAATTCCATATACGACCCCAACCGTAGAAAAACTACGACGGCGCGGAAGATTTCTGTAATTTTGTATTGTGGTGCTGACGAGATGATTGTTTGAAAAAACAACAAGTTCGCCGGAAATGCTTCTTATGCGCGTAGTCTTCAAGCCCACTTTTTCAACAATTCCCCTGAATCCGTCTACAACGATGAAATCGCCCACAACAAAGGGCTTGTCTATAATTATTGAAACGGACGCGATAACCTCTCCCAGAATGCTCTGGACTGCTAGTGCTACCGCTATTCCGCCGATTCCAAGCCCCGCGAGCAGAGGCGTTACGCGAATTCCGAGATTTTCCAGAATAAGAAGCACCGCGACCGACCACAGGACAAGACGCAGGAAAAAAATAGAAATCTTCGTCTGCGAGATGGTGATGTTCCATTTTTCGTAGTTGTTGGAGAGATAGCCGCTTACTATTTTCCCCAGCCACAAAACCGCCTGAATAATAAGCGCGGTGGCTATAAGCGTGTTTGCGGTTTCCCTTGTTTCGGGCGCAAGACTAATAAAACGCGAGCCGATGTAAAGAGAGGCGGCAAGCAGAATAAAACCGCGCGTTTCCACAAGAGCGTCCGCAATAATGTCGTCAAGAGTGTTAGCGGTGGATTTGGCAATATCCTTGAGGCGGGAGGACAAAAACTTGACCGAAAAAAACAGGAGAAAAAACGAAATACAGAAGGCAAGCAGAGGTTTTATGTAGATACGAAATTCCCCTGAATAAAAAAATTCAAGCAACTTTGCAACCTCCGTTTCCACAATCGTTAACATGGAAAACTTTCCGCACGCTACCCTCCGGCGGTGCTATCCACAACAGCCGCACCCACACTGTCTCCCCAAACGTTGACGGTGGTCCTGAATCGGTCAAGAAGCCAGTCAACGGACAAAAGAAGCCCGATGCCCTCAAGGGGAAGTCCAACGCTTGTAAGCACGATAACCATTGTAACAAGCCCCGCTTCCGGTATCCCGGCCGCGCCTATGGCGGCGAGAGTCGCAGTCAGGAATATTATAACAAGTGCGCCTGAATCAAGCGGAACAGCGTAAACCTGCGCTATGAAAATCACCGCAACCGCTTCGTAAAGAGCGGTCCCGTCCATGTTAATGGTCGCGCCGAGAGGCAAAACGAAATTACCCACTCTCCGAGACACCTTCGCATCCTCAATGGCGTTTGTCATTGTCAATGGAAGCGTTGCCGAGGAAGATGCCGTGGAAAAAGCGGTCAGAAGCGCCTTGCTCATATGTTTGATGTATTGCAACGGATTTCTGCGTGTGAAAACAAACAGAACGAGCGGTAAAACCACAAGCCCGTGAATTCCGAGTCCTACTACGACCGCGAGCATATATTTTCCGATTCCGGCCGCCATGGCGTAAATAGCCTCTCCGCCTCCGGCTTTGCCTATTCTCGCCGCTATTATGCACGCGACCCCCAGAGGCGTTAGGGTGATTATCCAATGGACAAGTTTCATTATAGCCCCGTCAAGCGAGGTCAAAACTGATTCAAGCGGCGCGGCGCGGTCTCCCAATCGCGCCAGAGCCAGACCAAAAAGCAGAGAGAAAACTATGAGCGGAAGAATTTGAAAATCCGTGGCGGACTTGAAAACATTGGAAGTAATCATACTGTCCAGTATCTGTTTGACTCCCATGTTTTTCCCCTCAACGCTCACCTGAGCCTGCGACCTCATTTCTTCGGTCATTGTTCCGAGCGTCTCCGGCGCACCCGGGTTAATCAAAGAAACAACCGCTATGCCGATGCAAACCGATATGGCAGTTGTCGTCATGTAATAAATAAGCGTTTTTGCTCCCACCGTCTTAAAATCGCGCAGTTTCATAACGCCGAGCGTTATGCTCACGATGATGAGCGGAATGACCATCATTTTCAGCAGGTTAAGAAATATGTCTCCGACAAATTCCAGAGACAGACTGAATTCAGGAAAATAAACGCCAGAAAAAATACCCAGCACAACACCGGCAATAATTGCGGGAAGCAGAACATTTTTCTTTGCTTGCATAGCTCTCTTCAGAATTTAAAAATAAAAAAAAACCGGCGCCGCCCTGAAAGACAACACCGGTTTTTATACTACCCTAAGAAAGTGGGAATTACATCATACCTCCGATTCCTCCGGGACCTCCGGTCATCGGGGGAGCGCCGCCCATCGGCATTTCGGGCTGATCTTTCGGAGAGTCCGCTATGAGAGCTTCGGTGGTGAGCAAAAGGCCCGCGACGCTTGCCGCGTTCTGAATGCACGACCTCGTAACCTTTGACGGGTCAACGATTCCGGCTTTCAGCATGTCCCTGTATTCAAGGGAAGCCGCATCAAAACCAAATGAAGCCTTGCCCTCTCTTACCTTCTGGACAACAATTGAGCCGTCCCAACCGGCATTTCTGGCAATCTCCCTGAGCGGCTCTTCAAGGGCGCGCTTCACTATGTTCACGCCCGCCTGCTCCTCTTCGTCCGCACCTTTGAAACTTTCAAGGTTGTCAACGGCGCGCACAAGGGCAACTCCACCGCCGGGAACAATTCCTTCCTCAACTGCGGCGCGTGTGGCGTTCAGAGCGTCTTCCACTCTGTCTTTCTTCTCTTTCATCTCCGCTTCAGTAGCGGCTCCCACGCGGATAACCGCGACTCCTCCGGCAAGTTTGGCAAGGCGCTCCTGAAGCTTCTCCCTGTCATATTCGCCGCTAGCCGTATCTATCTGCCCTCTAATCTGGTTGATTCTGCCGCTTATGTCGGCTTTTTTACCGGCACCGCTGACGATAGTGGTGTTGTCTTTATCTATGACAACTTTTTTAGCTTTTCCAAGATCGGCAACCGTGGCGCTTTCAAGCTTCATTCCGGCTTCCTCGGAAATCACATTCCCGCCGGTAAGCACCCCTATGTCCTCAACCATCGCCTTACGTCTGTCGCCAAATCCCGGCGCTTTGACGGCGGCGACTTTGAGCGTGGAGCGTAACTTGTTCACAACAAGGGTCGCAAGAGCTTCGCCCTCAACATCCTCAGCGAGAATAAGAAGCGGGTTTGAATTTCTGGCAACCTCTTCAAGAAGGGGCACAAGGTCTTTCATGCTTGCGATTTTCTTGTCAAAAAGAAGCACAAACGGGTCTTCAAGTTCAACAATCATCCTTTCGGAATCCGTCACGAAATAAGGACTAAGGTATCCCCTGTCAAACTGCATTCCCTCAACAACCTCAAGTTCGGTGTCAAGGCTCCTGCCTTCTTCAACAGTGATGACGCCGTCTTTTCCGACCTGCTCCATCGCGTCTGCGATTTTGTTTCCTATCTCTTCGTCACCGTTTGCCGAAATAGTCGCGACCTGAAAAATTTCAGTTCTGTCCTTGGTCTGTTTGCTGAGCCGCCTGATGCTGTCAACAATAACCTCAACCGCTTTGTCAATTCCCCGTTTGAGTTTCATAGGGTCATGTCCGGCGGCGACAAGTTTTATGCCTTCGGTAAATATGGACTGCGCAAGAACGGTTGCAGTGGTGGTGCCGTCTCCGGCAACTTCACTTGTTTTTGACGCAACTTCCTTGACCATCTGCGCTCCCATGTTTTCAAACCTGTCCTCAAGTTCTATCTCTTTGGCGACGCTAACGCCGTCCTTTGTAACGTTGGGTGCGCCAAACGGTTTCTCCATAAGCACATTTCTGCCTCTGGGTCCGAGCGTTACCTTGACCGTGTCGGCAAGCTTGTTGATGCCGGTCAGAACCAAGTTCTGCGCTTCCCTGCTGAATTTAATATTCTTTACAGACATTTTTTCCTCCTTGTTTTAACTTCCGCCTAACCGATAACGGCAAGTACGTCTTCCTCTTTCATAACAACGTAACTTTCACCTTCTATGTTGATGTCAGTTCCGCCATATTTGTTGAAGAGAACGTTATCGCCCGGCTTTACATCAAGTTTTCTGACTTTGCCATCTTCACCAATAATGCCATTGCCAACGGCAACAACCTTACCTTCCTGAGACTGTTCCTGAGCGGTGTCGGGAATTATGATACCGCCCTTCGTTTTTTCCTCTCCGTCCAACCGTTTTACAAGAACTTTGTCGTGCAGTGGCCTGAACTTTACCTTTGAAGCCATTGTAGCCTGTCCTCCGTTTTAGATTTCTTTGTAACAGGACGCTCTGTAATGCAGCGCAAAACACCTCACCTCGCCCCGAACAGGGGTAAAGATAATCACTGGCTATGCGTTGTCAAGAAAGGATTTTCGCATTAAAGCGAAAAAACGGCTTTTGCGTGTTAAGATAGGCGTCCGGAAAGACCTGTTGCAGCCGAAGTGGCGGAATTGGCAGACGCGCAGGATTCAGAATCCTGTGGGCGCAAGCTCGTGGGGGTTCAAGTCCCCCCTTCGGCATAAACGGCTATCCCCTTACCACTAATAGTCCGCCGTATCCTTAAAGCGGCGGGTCAAAAACCAGAACCTGCGCGCCGCCGCATTCAAAAACTGATGAGGGATTTCTTCCAAAATGGCGAAGGGCGTTCGCGGGCGAAAGCAGATAACTTTGTATCGGGTCTCTTTTCGAAGAGAAAATCCTGCATCCGTATCTTCCCACCGTGCCTTCGCAATAATCCTGATCAGGTCTGAACTTGCCGCTGTTTGCTATGACAAAATCAAACGGACCTTCAAAAAACTTGTTTGAAATCCCGTATCTCCAAGAAAAAAGCTGAGCGCGCCTGTTGGGATTCGCATAGACGTAAACATGTCCGATTTCAACGCCCGTTTTTGAAGTTCCCATAAGAGATTTTCCCCACCAGTAAGTGGAAATTCCTTTTTTAAGACCGCGACTTGAAAAGTTTTCATCAAAACATCGCGCCACTTCCGGATAATACTCCGCGAAAGCGGACGAATTTTGTTTGAATTTCAAAACGCCTGGCAGGGAGACCAGAATAAGAAAAATCGGCGCGACAATAAAGAAACGGGAACGTTTGAAAAAATCCCTTGTCATATCCGGCAGAAAAGCCCATCCCGCAAAAAGCGGAATAAACAGAACGGGAAGAAAATATCTAACGGCAAAAAGACTTTCGGGAGAAACTTCAATAAAAAAATTCCCCGTCAAAATCGCCGCTCCCGCCGCGGCGGGCGGCGAGAACAACAGAAACAGCCACGCAAACAATCTTTCCGGAGCCGGTTTCTTCGTGCCGAAAATCCCCTTGAAAATGGAATAAAGAAGAAGCAAAAAGAAAATAATCCAGATGATTGAAAGCACGGGGTGCCGCAACGCGGCTTCGGAAAACCAGACCGCGATATCACTCGCGGCGTCTTGTATGTGCTCCGGTTTACCAAAACCGGAAAACTGTATGGTTACATCACCGGAATTGATAAAAATCTCTCTTGTGAAATGCGCGCAAAAAAATCCGGCGGCAACGGCAACAGCGGGTGCAATAAAACCCCGGTTACGAAAAAGAACCAATATCAGAGCGGCGGCCGCAAAAGCGGGAGCCGCGAACCAGATGGCAAAGATAATGTCGGAAGAAAACACCGCGGCGCAAACCGCCGCGAGAATAACGGACAAACCAACATTGCGAACAACAGTTCGCGAAAGCGCGGCGGAAAGAAAAAGAAGTACGCAAAACGGCACCAAACTCCATGTTGAAAAATGAGCAATGGGGAAAAACACAACTCCGAACAGGTCGGAGGAACCGTAGGCGAGAAAAGTATATGTGAGAGCGGACAGAATAAAAACAAGATTTCCGCGTGACGGATTTTCACGAAAAACAAAACGGCACAGAAAAAACCAGCCAACCGTGTTCAGAAGCAGAATCAAAACCCCGAAAATATGAGTTCCCGCCGCCAAACCGCCTCCCGTGATTGAATAAATGACCCAAAGAAAAGGCAGGTCCGTAAATATGTAAGGAGTGCTAACTTTCTGAAAATTCCATTCATTGAATATATCTCCGAATGCAACCGCGCCTGAAGAAATGTCATTCCACATTAGATAAGGGGTTGCAAAATCAGATGTGAACAACAAACCGCGCGGGAACAAATCTCCCGCAAAAAGCGCGCCGTAAACCGCGGCGATTGAAAACACGAACGCGGAAATTGAAAGAAACAGAAGCGGATTCAGACCTCTTTTTCCGACTATCACCCAGCGCGACATCAAAAACTTAAACGGAACCCCCACAGCGGCTGCGAAAAGCACGGCAAAACCTTCGGGAACTCCCGCTTTGAGGGAAATATGAAGCGCTAAAATTCCCAACAGAAACTGCAACGGATAAATAAGCGAATACAAAAACACCTTTCCGCTTGAGTGCTCCGCCCGGAAAGTGAACTTCAAGTTAAGAAAATACGAAATAAAAATGCCGGAAACAAAAGAAACGGCGTAAGACCAATACGGATTTACAAAGTAAAGCAGAGCCAGATATATCGCATAGGTAGCAACGGTGTTCGCGCCGCCCGCAATTAAAAATCTTAAAAACTGCGCTTTCATCACAAATTCAGGAAAATCTATTTTTTTCGCGGCAATAAGGTAAATCTTCGCCGCAATTAGAATTCCTTTAATTCAAGTCCTTTACAATAAATGCTTTGAATTTTTCACGGAGTTTCGCCCAATCACGTAAATCCATTTCGTAAAGATGTTCAATTCCCACTCCGGTTTCCACTTCACCAATTATCCGCACTCCCATTTTTTCATGAAATTTAACTACGCGAATATTCTCCTTGTTGGCATTAAAATGTGCTTTTTCAAAATTAAGATTGTCAAAACCCGTATGGTAGATAAAAAGAGCCGTTTCAATAGATGCCGTGGGAGTTTTATCACTATTCAAAATAAAACTTCCAAATTCAAAATGTTCTTCTTTGATAATCAGTCTTGCGGTACCGCATCTTTTTCCGTTTTTATTGTTGGTGATTATGTAGAAATACTCTTCGCCCGCCTCCTCGCGCCGTTTATATTCCGCAAGCCACTCACGTTGTTTTTCAACGGAAGGGTCTGTCGGAGACAAGTAAAGCCCGAGTTCGGGATCAAGACGCAAATTCAAGATAAACTCGGCATCATCTTCCCGGACAAAACGAAATGACACCGTTAACCCTTCCGCTTTGGAGATTTTCATGAAGATAGTTTCCTTTTTTTCTTAAAACGCCCGCAGCCGGAAAGTTCTTTCAATCCCGTCCGTTTCAGCCAAAGCTCTGACAGAGCGTATAACTAAATCTTCAGCGATGCTCATAAAGTGTTCAATATAATACAGATTTGCACTTGATACATAATAATAATATATTCAAACTCCAATGAAAACCATACTCACCGGCGGCGCCGGTTTCATTGGCTCGCATATCTGCCGCGAACTTCTGGAAAACGGGCATAAAGTTTTAATTATTGATGATTTGTCCACGGGAAAAGAGGAAAACATTGCGCCCGAAGCTGAATTTGAAAAATGCGACATAAGGGACGCCGGAGCTTTAAATAAAATCTTCTCGTCCTTCAAGCCGGACATTATCAACCACCACGCGGCGCAGATAGATGTGAGGGTTTCCGCCGAAGATCCCGCGCATGACGCGGACATCAACATCGCCGGTTCACTGAACCTGCTCAATCTTTGCGCCGAACACGGCGTTAAAAAATTTGTTTTTGCCTCAACCTGCGCGGTTTACGGACACGCGTCAAAACTGCCCACGGACGAACAGACTCCTCAAAATCCCGAGTCGCCATACGGCATAGCGAAACTGTGCGTTGAAAACTATCTGCGTTTTTTCAAATCGGCGCGCGGAATTGACTTTGCCTCCCTGCGCTATTCAAATGTTTACGGCGAAAGGCAGAGAATTGAAAAGATGACCGGAATTGTGGCGATTTTGTGCGGAAATCACAAAAAAGGCGCGAAAACGACCATATTCGGAGACGGAGAGCAGACACGGGACTATGTTCATTGCTCCGATGTCGCGAAGGCAAACTCCATTTGCTCTGAACACCTTGGTGCGGGCGGGGCGGGCGGAATTTTCAATATTTGTACGGGAAAGGAAAATTCACTCAATCGGATTATTGACCTCCTTGCCGAAGTTTCGGGCAAAGAGGTCAAAACCGAAAAAGCCGCAAGAAAAAGCGGCGATGTGGACAGGATTTTTCTGGATAACTCGCTCGCCGGAGAAACTCTCGACTGGAAACCTCTAATCAGTCTTAAAGAGGGAATTGAGAAAACCTGGAAGTGGGCTCGGGGAAACTAATGCGAGCCCCATTCGGATTCAACAACGGGCGTCCATTCGGGGGTGACGCGCCTGCGCCAAAGGTATTCGCCCGCCGCTCCGAGCGTAAGCATCCCGGCGCCGCCCAGAACAAGAACGGCTGGAACTAAAAATTAATTCCGTAAGAAAAAGCCGCAAAACCCGTTAAGGCGGTTAAAAATCCCGGAAGAGTCATTCGCCGCAACGGCGCGGCGGAATTGAGAGTCGTCAGAGTGTCAAAAAACAGACCGATGTTTTTTGCAAAGGTAAAATTAGTTTTTCCGTGAACTCGCGCGCGTCTTTGCCCCGCGACATAACTTTGAGAAAAACCCAGTTCCGCGATTGCGACCAGAACGTTGATGTTTTTCCGTTTTATTTCGCGCAACCGCTCCAAAACCGCGCCGTCAACAAGAACCATATCGCCGCCGCCCGGCGGAATTGAAGAAATCCCCATAACACGGCGCATTAAAAAATAGAAGCCCCACGCCGCGAAACGCTTGAAAAAAGGGTCTTCCCTGCCCTCTTCGCGCGTGAGCCAAGCAACCTTGTTTCCGCTTTTTTTCATTTCACCCGCAAGACGCCCGATATTTTCAGGTGAATCCTGTCCGTCAGAGGCGAGAAGTACAGCGCAGTCGCCTCTTGCCTTGCTCAAACCGAAAAGACAGAGCGCGTGAGAACCCTGATTTTCCGCCATTCGCAACCCTTTTATTCTTGAGTCGCTTTCGCAGAGCCGTTTTATGACATCGGGCGTTTTATCTGTTGAATGGTCGTCAATTATTATCCATTCCCAATCCATTCCGAGCCCTTCAAGCGCGGGAACAAGTTCAGAGTGAACTGCGGGAAGGTTTTTCTCTTCGTTAAATGCGGGTGAAATTACCGATAATTTCTTCATATTCCGTCCGGAAATTCAATTCTAACGCCAACCGGAATTCTTATCAATACAAACCCTCTTGCCGCCCTTATCGGCAGTTTGACAGAACGGAGATTTGATAGATTATCAGTCCGATACACCCACCGTGCGTGCTCAGGCAAAAGCCGGTTTCGGGAAATCGGACTGAAGAATGGAAAACTCCGGCAACCCAGCCACGCAAAGCCAAACCCTTTTTGTTGACTCAAAAGCCGCAAAAGTCCTGTTTTATTTCGCGTCATTAATCTTATTCGCCGCGACATACTACAGAATTCATTACGGTGTTGATTTCACGGACGAGTCGCAGGCCGTCGGGTGGGTGGATCGAATATTTCATTGCAATCCATTATGCACTCAATTGCGCGGTGCCACGAGTTCGGTATCCCGCCGTTTATACACTCCTGTTTTGCGGGAATAAGCGAGTCAAGACTGATGTTTATATCTTTCGCCCCCACCTCCCTGCAAAGTTCAAACTGCTCTCTTGTTGTCTGAAAACCGGCGGTTTGAAGATCGGAATTCGCCTCAACAATATTGCACTGTCTGCAATTAAGATTGCACCGCGAAAGAATGTAATACTGAATATAAAAAGGGCGGTTTTTTGTGATAAAACCCCGCGCGATATTAAGTTTGGTTTTTAAATTAAACATTTTTCCGCTTCCATTATTGTTTTGCTCATTTAACCGCCTCGCGAAGCGCGTTTACAACCGTGTCAATCTGTTCGCGGGTTATACCCGGAAACATCGGGAGCGAAAGTTCGTTTTCGGCGATTTTTTCAGCGTTCGGAAAATCGCCTTTTTTATATCCCAAATCCTTGTAGCACGGATGCAGATGAACCGCGCAGGGATAATGAACCGAAACCCCTATGCCCGCATCGCGCAAGTACTGGGCGACTTCGTCCCTGTTTTCCACCATTATCGGAAAAATATGCCACACGCATCTGGCGTTTTCCCTCACCGGCAGGGTTTCAATACCATTCAAGCGCGCGAGTTTTTCTCGGTAATAATCAGCGGCGGAAATTCTCAAATTTGTCCACCTCTCAATGTGTTCCAGTTTAACGCCAAGCGCCGCGCCCTGAAAAGCGTCCATTCTGTAATTAAATCCTTTTTCAACATGGTTTCCCTTCCCGCGTTGCCCCCAGTCGCGCAGGATGCGGCATTTTTCCGCGATCTCGTCATCATCGGTGGTAACCGCGCCGCCCTCGCCAAGCGCGCCGAGATTTTTACCCGGATAAAAACTCCACGCCGCCACGCGCCCCAGAGAACCGCATTTGCGCCCATTGTCCGCCGCGCCGTGCGCTTGCGCAGCGTCCTCAATAACGGCAATTCCGTGTTTTTCCGCCACATCAGTTATCGGGTCCATGTCGGCGGGTTGCCCGTAGAGATGAACGGGCATTATCACCTTTGTTTTCGAGGTTATCGCTTTTTCCAGCGCGCCTGAGTCCATCGTACAGAAACGGTCAACATCAACACAGACGGGCTCCGCGCCGATATAGGTTGCCGCCATCGCGGTTGCGATGAAGGTCATCGCGGGAACAACAATCTCATCACCCCGCTCCACTCCGGCAGCCAGAAGCGCAAGGTGAAGCGCGCTTGTTCCGCTGTTGACACAAACCGCATGTCGCGTGTTCGTATATCCGGCGAATTCACGCTCAAAATTCTCAACTTCGGAACCGAGAACAAACGCGCCCGAATCCACAACACGCCCGAGTCTGCGTTTTATCTCATCCGCGATGGGGGAGTGCTGAGAGGCAAGGTCAAGAAAAGGAACTTTTTTTCATTTTCAGCGAGAGAGGTCAATCCTCTGTCCGTTTTGTTTGATTGAAGTGTCCGCCGCTTCAAGAACGCGCGCGATTTGCGCTCCGGCATACGCGCCCGTAAGCGGTTCTTTCTTCTCGCGAACGCAGTCGTAAAACTCTTTCGCCGCGAGAAAAAGCGGTTCCGAGGAATCAAGTTTGGGAGAGTTTATATCGCCCGTACGGTATTCAATGAGCAGTTTTTTGATGTCCTCACTGCTTGCCGATTTTGTGTTGATTCCGCTGTCGTAGATTTTGAGTTTTTCCGCCTGCTCGGTGTCGTCGTAAATCGCCATTTTTTTATCGCCGGCAACCGTTGTGCGCCTGATCTTTACAGGCGCAAGCCAACTCACGTGCACATGCGCGATAAAAAACGAGTCGTAATGCAGAGTCAGATACGCCGTGTCGATGGGTTTTCCCTTGATATGCGAAACGCCCGAAGCGGAAACCGCGACCGGCTCGGCGGGATTTACTTGAAAAAGTATTGAAAGGTCGTGAATTGCCAAATCCCACAGCACATTCACATCGGAGCGCACAATGCCCAGATTGATGCGCGTTGAATCAAAGTAGTAAAGTTCTCCGAGCGACTTTTCAGAAGCGAGTGCGGCAAGTTTGCGCACCGCGCCCGAATACGCAAAAACATGATCAACCATAAGAACAAGACCGCGTTTCTCCGCCTCATTTGTCATTTTTTCACAATCGGCGGAAGTGGTAGCCATCGGTTTTTCAACCAGAACGTGTTTCCCCGCCTTCAGGGCGTGCAAGCCGAGCTCGGCGTGCGTTAGCGCGGGAGTTGCCAGACAGACGGCATCTATTGACCAGACGGCATCTATTGACTCATCGGAGGTAATGTCCTCAAAGTCTTCCGTGGTGGAAATAAGCGGATGATTTTTGCGCGCTTTTTCCAGAAGACTCGAGTCCTCATCGCAAATGGCTTTCAGGGTTACGCCGTCCAGGGAAGCAAAATTGCGCGCGAGATTAGGTCCCCAGTATCCGTAACCTGCAACTGCTATGTTCATAACAGATTCAGACTACAACAATTCGCAGTGTTTTTGAATAGAGGTTTACCCGCTACTCGGTAACGGCTTCTGCTTCGGTAAAAACCTCGCGCAGTTTTTCAAGGGTTTGAGCGGCGGGATTTTTCCACATGCCGCGCTGGGCCGCCTCAAGAATTCTCTCCGCCATCTCCGCCGCCGCTCGCGGGTTGGCATTTTTCAAAAAATTCAGGTTCTCACTGTCAAAAAGATAGGTCTGCGCCACGCCTTCATAAACAAAATCGTCCACAACATCAGTCGTGGCGTCATAGCCGAACAAATAGTCCACAGTCGCCGCCATTTCAAAAGCGCCCTTGTATCCGTGCCGCCTCATTCCCTTAATCCACTTCGGGTTAACGACTCGCGAACGATAAACTTTGAGAATTTCCTCTTTTAGGGTTTTAATTCCGGGGCTTTCGGGCTTTGAATGATCGCCGAAATAGACCGCCGGCATCTCTCCCCGCTCCGAGCGTGAGGCGTTCGCCATTCCACCGTGAAACTGATAGTAGTCATCGGAATCCAGAATGTCATGCTCGCGGTTGTCCTGATTTTGAAGAACCACCTCCATGCACGCAAGGCGGCGGCGGTAGGTTTCGTGGGCGGTTTTAGGTCCGTTTTTGCCATAGGCGTAGCCGCTCCAGTTAACGTATATCATCGCGAGGTCTTCGGGAGCGCTCCAGTTTTTCGAGTCTATGGCGGACTGCAAACCCGCGCCATAGGAGCCGGGTTTTGAACCGAAAATCCTATAAAGAGAGCGTTGCCGTGCCGTTTCCTCGTCAATCCCGCTTTCAACCCACTCAGATTTTTCCCGTAAGTGTCGGCTTCTCAAAGGATTCAAGTCTTCGGGCTCGTCATCCATCAGGGCAACCTTTTCAACAGCGGAATTAAAGAGCGAAATGAGCTCGGGAAAAGCGTCCCTGAAAAACCCTGAAATCCGCAAAGTAACATCCACTCTGGGTCTGCCCAGTTCCGTGAGGGAAAGGACCTCAAAATCCACAACCCTGCCGCTCTCGCCGCGCCACACGGGACGCAGCCCCATCAGAGCAAACGCCTGCGCGATGTCATCACCGCCCGTGCGCATTGTTGAGGTTCCCCAGACCGAAATACCAACCGATGAGGGATAATCGCCGTTTTCCTGAGTGTACTTTTTGATGAGCGCGTCAGCGCTTTTGCGCCCCAACTCATAAGCGGCGCGGGTCGGCAGTCCGCGAGTGTCAAGCGAGTGAAAGTTTCTGCCGGTGGGAAGAACGTCCGGCTTGCCGCGCGTGGGCGCGCCTGATGAACCGGACGGAACATACCGCCCGTCCAGACCGCCGATAAGGTTTCCAATCTCATCGGTGCAGGCGGAAAGACGCGGAACAGTGGTCCGCAGTGCCGTGCGGACAACCGCGAGGAACCCGGGAAACTTTTTGCCGTCAATATGTGCGGTGGAGCCGGTTTTGATTGCGGTTGCGACATTCTCAAGCACCGTTTTTTCAAGCGCTTCAGTTGCCGCGCCAACGGTTCTGCAATTTTCTCCGGAAACCTCGCGCCCCAGAGCCACGCCGTAATCGCAGTCAAGAGGGTCAAAACCCAGCCCCATATCGTCCGCAAGCGCCTGTGTTATGCCGGCAATTCCGGATGAAGGAATTCTGTGAAGCGCGACAACGGTTTCGGCAAGCGCGTTTCCCTCGGGACGCTGTCCAAGAATGTGAAGCCCGCCACGAATTTGAGACTCCTTGATATCGCACAGATAAGCGTCAAGACGTGTGAGAATTTCGTCCAAATCGCCGGGCGCGCAGTCCAAATCCTTATACAGGCGCGTCCGCTCAACCGCGTCGGTGATTTTACCCTTCAAAAACTCAGCCCTTGCCGGGTCAAGCCCCCACGCCTGATAGTATTCGTCCATCAACTGTTCAAGCAGAAGATAGTCTCCGTAGGAGTCGGCGCGAACCATCGGTGGAACAAGGTGGTCTATAATCACGGCGCGCGCGCGGCGTTTAGCCTGGGTGCCCTCACCGGGATCGTTCACAATGAACGGATAGAAATGCGGAACCGGCGGGAAAACCGCCGCCGGAAAGCATGTTTCGGAATCAAGGGCAACGCTTTTTCCGGGCAACCACTCAAGGTTGCCGTGCTTTCCGAGATGGACTACCGCGGAAGCGCGGAAAACCTTTGAGATCCAGAAATAGAACGCCAGATAGCGGAAAGGCGGCGGAATATCGGGCGAGTGATAAACCGCTTTCGTATCCTGCCCGTATCCGCGCTCCGGCTGGATTGAAACAAACACATTGCCAAACAAAACTCCCGGCAGTGGAAAAACGCCGTCTCTGATGTGGGGGTCATTTTCGGGTTTTCCCCAGTGCCCTTCAATGCGTTCGCGCATTTCGGGCGCAAGGCGGGAATAAAATCCGCGAAACTGTTCAAAAGAAAGAGAAATTTCAAAATCCCTTGTATGCATAAAATCCGGGTCATTTGTAACGCCGAGAGAGAGAATTTCCATAAGGCGTGCGCCGGTTTCGGGGAAATCGCGCCCCGTCTCGTAACCGGATTCGGAAAGTTTTTTAAGAATCAGAGCACAGCTTTCGGGAGTGTCCAGTCCAACTCCGTTGGCGAGCCGTCCGTCCCGCGAAGGATAGTTGGGCATAACTATCGCGATTTTTTTGTCCGGATTTTTCGCGCGGGCGAGGTCAAGCCATGACCGTGCAAAAACCGCCGCGCGGGCGCATCCGTCTTCATAAGGGGCGTAGCGGACAATTTCAGAATCTGTGAGCGAATCTTTTCCGCGCGCTTGTTTGAAGGAAACGGGACCGGAGTCAATTTTTCCGTCAATTTCGGGCAGAGATATATTTATTGCGATATCGGTCGGCGAAAGTCCGAAAAGATTTTCCCGCCAGATTTCTTCGGAGCATGAGGCAAAAACTGTCTGAATAACCGGAACATTTATTTTCTCAAAAATAAAATCTTTTCCGTCGTCCGCGCCTTTAAGCGCAAAACTTGTGGTATTCAAAATTAAATCAAAATTTCCGTCCGAAAGAATTTTTGACAAATCGGCTATTTCTTCCGCCTCTCTGAGACTTTTCACAAAAACCGCGCACGAACCGAAACCCTTTTCCGTGAGTTTTTCCGCGAGTTTTTGAACGGGCGAAATATTCCCCGAAAGGTAGTGGCTTCTGTAAGCAAGAATTACCGCTTTTGCGTCAGGTTTTTTTGCCGGCGGCGCGGAAACATCACGCACGAAAATATCGGGCGTTTCTTCGGGTGGGGAAAGCGAAAGCGAAAAACCGAAAAAGTCGTTAAAAACAAGTTTGAGAAAATTTTCACAATTCTCCTCCCCGCCGCGTGAAAAATAGTTCCACGCCCCGCGCACAATGTCGGCCGGCGCGGAAGACATTGCCATTAATTCAACGTCGGGACTGTCGTCTCCGGGAAGAAAAATAAGCGGCGTTTTATTTTTCGCGCACTCAAACGCAAGGCGGTCGCAGATATACGGATAATAATTTTTTCCGCCGAGCATTCTCGCCACAACAAGGCGCGCGCCACTCACAACGGAATCAACGTAATTATCAACTGAAAGTTCGCGTTTGAGATATGTGAGATTTGCCATGCGCAAAGAAGGAATTTTTTTCGCGCGCGAATTGATTTTTGAATAAGCGGAATTAAGACAGAAAATATCTGTGTCGGCGGCGGACAGAAAAACAATATCCCCCGGAGTCTGGTCTATGAAAAAAACCCCGTCGTCCTCGCCCGGATTCCAGCCTCCCGGTATGGTCGCGATTAAATGCATTTTACAAAAAACAAAAAATCAGGAGAGGGTCAGATTTTTTTCCACAATTTCACCGAGATTTAAAAGCGAAAGTTTTCTCCCGATAAAAACAAGGCGGGTGCGCGCGGTTTCATCTTCTCTCCACGGGCGGTCAAAATATCCGTCAAACCTCTCTCCGACTCCCTGTATGAGCATCCTCATCGGTTTGTCCGCGACATTGATAAACCCTTTTATTCTGTAGATTTCATGTTCTTGAACGGTTTTTCTGAGCGCGTCCATAAGTTTTTCGGGAGAGGGTGAGGATTTAACCTCCACCACAACCGAATCTATGTCGTCATCATGCTCGTGGTCGCTTCCGTTTTCGTGGTGCTGTTCGTGAAGGCACGGTCGGGAATCCAGATCATCTTCGGCGGCGGCTTCCATTCCGAGCAGAACATCGGGTGAAACATTTCCCATTTTGGCACGCACAACCGCCGCGCCGAGCTTCATTTTGTCTTTCAAAAACCCGGTGATTTTGTCTAGTTCTTCATCGCTGACAAGATCGGTTTTGTTCAAAACCACCATATCCGCACATGAAAGCTGGTCTGAAAACAGTTCCTCAATCGAGGTTTCATGGTCAAGGGAATCGTCCGCCTCGCGCTGGGACTGAATCTTTTTTCTGTCGCAAATCTCGCCGGTCGCAGCGCCTGCGGCGTCCACAACGGAAACCACCGAATCCACCGAAAAATGCGGCTTTAAACCGGGCCAGTTGACGGCGCGAACAAGCGGCTTCGGCAACGCGAGTCCGGAAGTTTCAATCACAATATGGTCAATGTCGTCTTTGCGTCCGAGTAGTTTTGTCATTGTGGGCAGAAATTCCTCCTGCACTGTACAGCAAAGACATCCGTTGCTGAGTTCAACAATTTCGCCTTCATCGCAACCGCACGAAGAGCGGATAATTTCGCCGTCAATTCCCACATCACCGAATTCATTGACGATAACGGTAATGCGCCGCCCGCCCGTCTGCGTGAGCAGATTGCGCACAAGAGTTGTTTTTCCGGCTCCGAGAAAGCCGGTTATGACGGTTATGGGGATTTTGGAGTTTTTCATAACGCCTGTATCTAACCGAAAACCATACTCATCACCGCGTTCATATCCAAACTTTCTTCCAGCACATCGGCGAGTCTTTCATACTGCTTTTCCATTTCGGTGGCGAAGTTCGCGGTTTTTTCATCGGGCAATCCCTTTTTTGCGCGCAGATGGTTCAAAAACGTGCTTCGAAGATTGTCATTTTCAAAAATCCCGTGCAGATAAGTTCCGTAAACATTACCGTTTTCGCTCACCGCGCCGTCAAAAGAGCCGTCTGCTTTTTTGAGAAAACGCGCGTTGTTCGCGCCGGAAAACTGCGTCTGCCCCATGTGAATCTCGTACCCCGTTATTTCCTCCCCCTCAATGCCGGAGAATATCGCGCCGCCATTTTCAACCGTCGCCGAAGTTTGCCGAAGCGTTTTCTCCTCGTGTATTTCGGTTTCAGCGGGGAAAAAACCGAGCCCGCGCTCAGAGGTTTTCGCGGATTCAAAACCGTCCGCATCCTCAAGCGCCGAGCCGAGCATCTGATAGCCGCCGCAAATTCCTATAACCGGAACACCGGACTCGCTCATGCCCGCAAGCGCATCCGCGATTCCGCTGCGTTTCAAAAACCGCAAATCCTCAATTGTCGCCTTGCTTCCGGGAAGCACAACCGCGTCCGCGCCGCAAAGATCATTCGCGCCAAGCGCGTATGAAACGGACACGCCTCTCTCCATCTCAAGCGGACGCACGTCCGTAAAGTTTGATATGCGCGGCAGTTTAGGAACACACACCTTCAAACCGCCGCCGCGCCGCACCGGGTTTTCAAGATAAACGGAATCCTCGTCGTCAAGAAAAAGCGGCTTGATATGAGGCACAACACCCAAAACCGGCTTTCCGGCTTTTCGCTCAATAAACTCTATCCCTTCGTCAAGCAAAACGCGGTTGCCGCGAAACTTGTTGATTATCATTCCGCGCACGCGGTCTCTGTCATTACCAAGCAGGTCAAGCGTTCCCGCAAGAGAGGCAAAAGCCCCTCCCCTGTCTATGTCGGAAACAAGCAGAACAGGGCTGTCGGCGAGTTTTGCCACGGTCATATTGACTATCTCGCTGCGGGAAAAATTGATCTCCGCCGCGCCGCCCGCGCCCTCAATCACAACCACTTCAAATTCGCTCATCACGCGCTCCAAACCGCCGCTAACCGCTTCAAGCGCCCGCGGACGGAACTCCACATACTCCGCGAAAGTCATATTGCCCGCGCTTTTGCCTAGAACCATCACCTGCGAGCCGTCATCTTTTAGAGGTTTGAGCAGAATGGGATTCATATCCGCGGACGGGGCAACGCCCGCGGCGTGCGCCTGCATCGCCTGCGCCCTGCCAATCTCCGAGCCATCGGGGGTTACAAATGAGTTCAAACTCATGTTTTGCGACTTGAACGGGGCTACTGAAAACCCTTTTCGCGCGAAAATCCGGCACAGCCCGGCGGCGATTACGCTCTTGCCCGCGTGGGACGCCGTGCCCTGAATCATCAAAGTTTTAGCCTTCACGGTCTATCTCCGTCCATTCTTTTACAAGTCTTTCGCAATCCTTTTGCGGGCGGGCGCTGAGCCGTATGTGCGAGGCGAGCCCAAAAGACGAACAGTCGCGCACGGCGAGCCCTTTTTTCAAAAGCCCGTCCCGCAGCAGTCGCGCATCCGGGGTTTTGACAAGGAAAAAGCCCGTGTCGGTAGGAAGGCACGGTTTGCCGGTCGCGGCAAGAGCGTCCACAAGAAAATCCCTTGCGGCAAAAAGCCGCGATTTGCTCTCAAAGAGAGCGGACGGGGAAAGCTCAAAAACCGCCCGCGCCGCTCTGCACGCGACCGAATTAACATTCCATGGCGGACGTGCGGCGTTGAGAACGGAAATGACGTGCGGGTTTGAAATCGCGTAGCCGACCCTGATTCCGGCAAGCCCGTAGAACTTCGCGAGCGAGCGCAAAATCACGACATTTCCCGACCCGGCAAGCGGCGCGGAGTCCCATGGGTTTTGCACAAAATCCGCATATGACTCGTCAATCACAAAAACTGAGTCCGCCGCCGAGGCGATTTCCTCCACCTCCGGGCGCGAAAGGTAAAGCCCTGTCGGGTTGTTCGGATTGCAGAGGAAAACAAGGTCGGGCGACTCGCGCCGTATCTCCGAAGCAATGAACGCGGGGTCAAAGCGCAGGGTATCATCAGTGCGACACAAAATCGTCCGCGCGCCGCAAATCACCGCGGCTCTTTCGTATTCGGAAAAAGTCGGAACGGGTATCAGAACCGAACCGCCCACGGGCAGGCACCGGCACAGAATATGGACTATTTCGGACACTCCGTTGCCCGCGAAAACGCAGTCCGGTGAAACACCGTGAACCGCCGCAATCACGCCCCGTAGTTCGGAGTATTGCGCGTCGGGATATTCGCCGGCTCCCGCGCAAGCGCCCGAAAGCAATTTTGATGACGGGAAAAACGGATTGAGATTGCTTGAAAAATCAACCACGCTCGCGGGGTCAAGCCCCAGAGAGCGAACCTCCTGATGGTCAATTCCGCCGTGAACCGGCGCGGAAGCTCGCGCTGAAAGCCTCAAATTCCGTCCTCCGCGACCGCTTTAAGACGGGCGGGAATGCGCTTTATGATTCCCGAAGAAAGAAAGTTCAAATGGATGTATGAAGCGACCGTGTTGCGGAAAGCCATTCCGCCGCGAGACGCGCCGCCCGCAGAAGTTGTTATGTTAAAAAAATCGCCCGCGTGTCCGTCTGAAAGGGTGGAATAGTGAAACTCATGACCCTTTTCCCTGTCTCCCACGCGGAAAAAACCCGCATCAGTCGCGGCAATCACCTCTCTGTAGCCGATTGCTTGCAGACGTGGACGCATCTCAAAATCCGCTTCCAGCGCGCCGCACATATCAAATCTCCGCCCGTTCAAATCTGTGAGCCCAGCGCCCAAATACATCATTCCGCCGCATTCAGCGTAAACCGTGCCGCCACCAAAGGCGAAATTGCGCAAATCATCTCTCATCGGGACGTTGCCCTCAAGTTCGCCGCAGTAAAGTTCCGGGAACCCGCCGCCAATGAAAACGGCGTCCGCTCCCGCAGGCAAACGTTCTTCGGATAACGGGGAAAAAGGCGCGATTTCACATCCGCAAAGAGAAAGAATCTCAAGCGCGTCTTCGTAGTAGAACGAAAATGCCTTGTCGCGCGCGACCGCTAAACGGACGCTTTGCGGCTCCGGCACGAACGGATAGAGAGGGTCACCACAATCGGGCGGAAAAAGAGGAGGAGCTGAAATCGCAATTTTTTCAATGCGCTCAAGATCAAGCGATTTTGAGGCGATTTCCACTTCGGAAGAGAGTTTGTCCGCGTGCGGCGGTTCCTCAAACGCGTGGGAAAGCCCCAGATGCCTTGATGTGAGCGCGATTCTGTCGTCAAGCGGCATAAAACCCAGATAAGGAATCGCCGTTTTTCCGGTAACGACTGAGGCAATTACTTCGGCGCTTTCTTTTGAAGTGGCCCCGTTCAGCACAAAACCCGCAATGTTGACCTCTTCGTCAAACATTTTGAGCCCCAGCGCGGTCGCAGCCGTTGTCTGCGCGCCGCCATCACAGGTCAGAATGAGAATTACGGGCGCGGAGAGAAATTTTGCCGTATGCGCCGTGCTCGCCTTGTTGTCCGGACGGGAACCATCATAAAGCCCCATTACGCCTTCAATGACGGAAATTTGCGCGTCTGCGGCGTTGCGGAGAAAAATCTCAAGACAGTGTCGCGGACTGGTCATCCACAGGTCAATATTTCTGCCCTTCGTTCCGGTTCTTGCTTCGTAATGGGAAGTATCAAGATAGTCGGGACCGGTTTTAAACCCCTGAACCCGAACACCTTTTCGGGAAAGCGCGTTCATAATCGCGAGCGAAACCGTTGTTTTTCCGCATCCGCTCCGCTCTCCCGCAATAACTACTCTTGAATACACGGCTGGTTTGCTATTCAAAGATTTTCAGCAGATCTCTTCTTGAGAACATCGCCACGGGCTTTTCATCTCTGACGACCGGAAGACGGTGGACGCGGGTTTCGAGCATCTTCGTAACGGCGTCCTCTACTGTGTCGCTCTCTTCAACCGTGATGACGCGGGTTTGCATAAAATCCTTCAGTTTTAAGCCGCCGCCCTCGCGACAGGCATCCACAATTCCGGAACCGTCAGTCCATTTGCCGAAAAGCACATGCCCGGTCTGGCGGGAAAAGGGAACGTTTTCCATCGCGCCGATAAAATCGGTTTCCGATATTATTCCGGTAAGTTTTCCGCCCCCGTCAACAACAGGAAGGCAACCAACAGATTTTTCCTTCATTGTGTCCGCGACATCTTTCAGAGACGCCTCTTCGGAGATGGTCGCGACCGGAGTGGTCATGATTTCAGATAAGAGCATCTTTTCACCTCTCGGATTTATTGACAACAAAAGCGCCGGTAAAGATAATACCACCCGTGAGCCCGGAAAGCATTAAAGAGACCATAGAAAAATCGATAGCCGCAACACATGTTGAGGTTGACGGGGATGGAACTCACTTTGAAGCTGTTGTTGTTTCGGGCGATTTTGAAGGAAAAAGCCCGGTTGACAGGCACAAACTTGTGTATTCGGCGCTCGGAGACGCGATGAAAGAGGAAATTCACGCGCTTTCAATCAAAACCTACACCCCGGAGCAATGGGGCGGAGAAAAAAATGGAGGATAACAATGTCCGAAGAAATAAAAAACTCAATTAAATCTCAAGTGGAAAACAACCCGGTTATTCTGTTTATGAAGGGAACAAGAGAGATGCCCGAATGCGGATTTTCCGCCAGAGTGGTGCAGATTCTCAACACGCTCGGGGTTCCTTACGAAACAGTCAATGTGCTTGAAAACGAGGAAATACGGCAGGGAATAAAGGAGTTTTCCAACTGGCCCACCATTCCGCAACTCTACATAGACGGAAACTTCATAGGCGGTTGCGACATATGTGAAGATATGTTCCGCACAGGGGAACTTAAACAAACGGTTGAGTCCGCGGAAAAGGAATAACGCCTATTTCAAAATCCGGGTAATCAGCCTGTCAACGGAAAACCTTCCGCCTCCTGCAACGGTAACCACAAGCGCGAGACCGATGGCAAGAACGTGGTATTCGTAACCCTCTCCGGCTTCGGGGTTTCCTCCCCAGTTCATAAAAAAGCCGTGCTTGAGATGAAACATCCAGATGGCACCCGCCATTATTATGCCGATTGAAAAAGCGCAGAAACGCGACAGGAAACCAGCTATCAGAGACACAGCGCCGACTGATTCGCCGATTATGACAAGAAACGCCACCGCATAGGGAAGCCCCACACCGTCTGTTAACCCGCCGATTGCCCGCTCAAAATTCACCAGCTTCGGATATCCGTGCGGCAACATAACGGCTCCGAGCGCGACCCGCGCGAAAAACCCCGCGAGATTGTCGTCAGTTTTGTAAAGAAATCTCAAATTGAACCCTCTTTTAAAATTTATTAGACCTGACTTCCCTTAAGAAAGTCAACAACAAGGCTGTCCGCTTCGTTACTGTTTTCACGCCAGAATCCGTGCCCGGAACCTTCAAAAGCGCGGACTTTCGCGTTTGGTATCAATTCCCCGACCTCAGCCGCCCTGCGCGGGTCCGTAACATTGTCATCGGTTCCGAACATCACAAGTGTCGGCGCGGTGATAAGATGAAGTTTTTCCGCAGTGTCATGCCCTTCGCACGCACGGCATTGCCCATGATAGCCCGCTATGGTTTCGGGCGTTGTCCGAACGGCGAGAAGCCGTTTTTTAATCTCGCCAATGTTGTCTTCAATGTATTTTCTGCCGTAGCCGAGAAAAAGCGCCGTCAGCCAGACCGCGCCCATTCCTGCTTTTTCGGATATGTGTCTGCCCGTTTCAAGAATAAGGTTGCCTACTTCGTCTCTGCGCGCCGATGAGCAACCCATTACAAGGCGTTGAGTATTTTCGGGGTATTTAATGCCAATCCACTGCGCTATCATGCCGCCCATTGACTTGCCCACAAAAGACGCCCTGTCAATTCCGAGAAAACCCGCAAGCGCGACCACATCATCGGCCATATCCTCCGTTGAATAGGGCTCAAGAGGCTTGTCCGAAAGACCTGACCCCCGATTGTCAAAAACAATCACCCGGAAATGCTTTGAATAAAGGGTGATTTGATCGTTCCAACTCTCAATAGTGCTTCCGAGTCCGCCAATCAGAAAAACGGGCGCGCCAGAGCCGTGTTCCTCGTAGTTGATGTTGACTCCGTTTACTTTGGCAAGAGGCATTTAATTCTCCAAACTGTCAAGATATTCCCGCAGAATAACGACCGCCGCCACTTTATCAACGACCTTTTTCCTTTTCCTGCGCCCCATACCGCCGCCAATCAGAGTTTGTTCCGCCTGAACGGTTGAAAAACTTTCGTCCCATAAAACGGTTTCAATTTTGAAAAATTCATTAAGGGTTTGCGAAAACTTTTTTATATTTTCCGCTCTTTTTCCCAGAGAGCCGTCCGAATTAAACGGAATTCCCACCACCACCCGCGCTGGTCCGTGCTCTTCAATAAAAACCGCGAGGGATTTTAAATCGCTTTTTTCGTCTTTCCGTTTTATAACGCCGAGTCCGTTTGAGGTTATGCCGAGTTCGTCGCTCACGGCAACACCGATGGTTTTTGTTCCGACATCAAGAGCAAGGATTTTCATAATAAATTCATCTTTTATTTTTAATAATTAATTAATGCGACAAATACTGCGCTCCAAAATAAAACCGTCAAAATAAGCAAGCCCAATTTAATATAAAACGGAAAAGATTCGAAATCCGTGTCCGGAAAATATGCATCCAGAACAAGGGGAAACGGTATCATGCTTCCTATCGCGGGCGATATTTGCAAACCGGCAAACATTGCAAAAAACACAAAAAAAGAGTGCGAAAATTAAAGTGGAAATATATTTTTTCATTTTTGTATTACTTTTTTAAAAGGTGTCCCCTTTAAAACGAACTTCCCGGCTGTTTTAAAAATTCAATTTCCTCAAGCGTGCTTTCCCTTCCCAGTATTTTATTTCTGTGCGGATACCTGTCGAATTTTTCAATAATTTCATAATGCCTTCGCGCGTAATCGGCCGACCCTTTTAAAAATTCAAAAACCTCCACGGAATCCTTAAATTCATCGGCGAGAGATAAAAAAGTTTTAACGGATATTTTCTGGACGGAAATATCCTCGGAATGCATAAGCGGCATAAAAAAGAAAAGCCGCTCCATGGGAAAAAGAACCGAGTGAAATCCAAGTTTCGTTCCTTCGCGGGACGCGGCGAGCGCGATGTCGTCAAAAGCAAAGGATTCGGAATGCCCCCGATGTATGTTTCGGGAAAACTGATCAGTGAGAAGTATGAAAGACAGAGTCCCGCGGGGCGTTTGCAACATCCCTTCCAATTCCCCGCTTTTCGCAAGAGACAGAAATCCGCCGAATTCCCGTTTCACAAGACGGTCAAACTCCTCATTTTTCCCAAACCACGCGGACGACTTTTCGGGCGCGCAAAGCCCGTTTTTCTCCGTTTTGCCGAACCAGAAATTGTTTATGCGCTCTGTCAGACCTTCCACCGACATAAAACCTTTATCAAGTATCCATTCTTAAGCACTTAAAATAAAGAACTTTTCGGTTTTTTAAAGAAAACTTAAAAGTTTTCTTCTTGACTTACCTCAATATATGGTAGTCTAATACCCCTCGTAGCACGACATATTGAAGTGGCGGGGAAAAGAGAAAAAGGAGTGATGTAAGGATGTCTTTGGAAAAAACTGGGAACGGAGTAACGGGAAAAGAGAACGGCAACATATTTGAATTGCCGAAGAAGTCCATTCCGGACGATACGGTTTTCCGCAATGAGGAAAAACCCGACTCTCCAAGACTGGTTGTGAACGAGCAGACCGAGGAAGACCTCCCGAAAGAAACAATTGAGGCGTTCGGCGGAGACGAGTTGCGCGCGCGAGTGTTTTACGAGAAATACGCCCTGAAGGATGAAGACGGCACAACGGTTGAGACACTGCCGGAACAGATGTGGAAAAGGGTCGCGACCGAAATGGCGTCTCCCGAAAAGACAAAAGAACTTAGAGAGGAATGGACGGAGAAGTTCAACTGGCTTCTGTCAAACTTCCGTTTTGTTCCCGGAGGAAGAATCCTCTTCGGCGCCGGACAGACCAGGCGCTCAACACTTCTGAACTGCTACTTTATGCCCATCAAGAAAGACTCCATTGAGGGAATCTTTGAATGGTGCAAGGAAGCCGCGAGAACATACTCTTTTGGTGGCGGCGTCGGAACAGATATTTCCGTTCTAAGACCCAAAGGCGCGCCTGTTAACAACTCCGCGATTCACTCCACCGGAGCGGTCTCGTTCATGGAACTTCTCTCAACCACGACCGGCACAATCGGTCAGGCGGGAAGAAGGGGAGCTCTCATGATAACAATTGATGTCAACCACCCCGACATACTTGATTTTCTGGACATCAAAAATGATCAGGACAGGTCGCAGGTTAAATTCGCGAACATCTCAGTGAAGGTATCCGATGAGTTTATGAAAGCGGTTGAGGAAGACGGGGATTTTGATTTGGAATACGAAAACAAAAAAGTGCGGATGAGAAAAACCGTCAAAGCGAGAGAGATATGGAAGCGGCTGGTGAAATCAGCATGGGCTTCCGCAGAGCCGGGTCTTATCTTCTGGGATGCCGTAAAACGCTACTCACCAACCGAATACGGCGGAATGGAGGTTGAGGGAGTCAATCCTTGTAGCGAACAGGCTCTTGAAAATTACGGAAACTGCTGCCTTGGTAACATAAACCTCAGCATGTTCGTTAAAGACGAGTTCACCGATGACGCGTGCGTTGACTGGGGAAATCTTGACCGCTCGCTGTCATACTCCGTGCGTTTTCTGGACAACATACTGGACTACAATGAAAAGAAGCACCCGCTCACCTTCCAGACCGAAGCGTCTAAACTTTCAAGACGCATAGGGGTTGGCTTTACGGGTTTCGGCGACATGGCTGCCAAACTGGGCAAAAAGTATGACTCCGATGAAGCCATTGAGTTCACAGACGAACTTTTCAGCCACATCAAAAACACCGTTTACATGTCAAGCGCCAAGCTTGCCGAAGAGAAAGGGACCTTTCCGGCATACGACCCGGAAAAACACTTCAAAAGCCCGTTCCTTGACTCTCTTGACACCGAAGTGCTCGAGAAAGCCAAACAGAGCGGTTTGAGAAACGCCTGCATACTGACCGTTCCACCGGTTGGAAGCGGATCGGTTCTCGCGGGCACTTCAAGCGGCATTGAGCCCATATTCGCGCTCTCATACTTCAGAAGGTCCGAGTCTCTTTCAAAAGAGCAGTTCAAGGTCTATCACCCTCTGGTCGGCTCCTACATGGACACTTTCAATCTTTCCGGTGAAGAAGACCTGCCCGAAACCTTTGTAACTTCGCACGAAATCAAACCGGAATTCAGGGTGCGCATGCAGGCGACCATACAGAAACACATCGATTCATGCATATCCAGCACCGTCAACCTTCCAAACGACATATCGCTTGAAGATGTTGAGAAGATTTACTTCCAGTCATGGAAAACCGGTTGCAAAGGTGTAACCATTTACAGAGAAGGCTCCAGAGAGGGCATTCTGATTACCGAACAGCAAGAACAAGAAAATAAAAAAAATAGGGATGGGGAGATTCCACAAGCCACTCACCCCAACCTCACCTCGTCTCTTCATCCCTCTAAAATTTCTGCGGCTGAAAAAAAGGAAAGGCCGCAGGTTCTCAAAGGCTTCACCGAGGTTGTGCGCACGGGTCATGGCAACCTCTACGTTACGGTAAATACCGTTGACGAAAAACCGTTTGAAGTCTTTGTTCAAATAGGCAAATCAGGCTACACCACAATGGCGGACGCTGAGGCAATAGGGCGGCTCGCCTCTCTGGGCCTGAGAGCCGGAATAGAGGCCAAACAGATAGTTGAACAACTTGAAGGAATTGGCGGTGCGTCTCCGGTGTTCTCCGAAGGCAAGCTTGTCATGTCAATAGCGGATGCGGTCGCCGCGGTGCTGAAAAAACACTTCTGTGACGGTGAAGATAAAGTCGCCACGCAACAGTTCAAAGATCTGTCCAGCCACTGCCCTGAATGCGACAGCGCCTCACTGGCTTTTGAATCAGGATGCGTAACTTGTCGGTCATGCGGGTACTCAAAGTGTGGATAACCTGAAAAGAACGGAGATTATTTCTCCTCTATCCTCCTTCTAAAATCCCGGTCGGAACAAGTTTTTCCGACCGGGATTTTTCTTTGTTTTTATGAACTACATTCCCGCACGAGCGCGGACAATCTGAAGACGGTCGGACAGGCGTTCTTGTTCTTCTTCGCCGAGAAAACCGGATTCAAGGCGACTTTCAATCTCTTCAAATTCTTTAATGGCTTCGGCAACGTCAATCTCGTCCGGGTTTTCCAAGGTTTGCGTCAGAATCGTTACGGTGTTGTCTCTGACTTCAGATATGCCGCCGTGAGCGATAAGGGTTTTCTCGCCCTGCTCATCCACATACCTGATTCTTCCCGACACGATGTTTGACACCATAGCAACATGACCCGCAAGTACGCCGAACTCTCCCAAATCGCCTTTGAGAACAACAGTTTCAACCGGGGCTTCAAGAGCGAGCCCGGCCGGAGTGATAACTTTCAGTGTGAGGTTTTGCGCCAACTTGAATATCCCCACCGTCAGGCAACCATTTTTGACGCCTTCTCCCGAACTTCCTCTATTCCGCCCACCATATAGAAAGCCTGCTCGGGAACATCGTCCATAGCGCCTGAAAGTATCTCGTTAAACGCCTTGATTGTGTCCTTAATGGGGACGTATTGGCCCGGGGTTCCCGTGAATTGCTGGGCGACAAAAAACGGTTGCGAGAGAAATCTCTGCATCTTTCTGGCTCTGGAAACCGTGATTTTGTCTTCCTCGGAAAGCTCGTCCATACCAAGAATGGCAATTATCTCCTGCAACTGCTTGTAGCGTTGAAGAACTTCCTGCACATTACGCGCCACCCTGTAGTGCTCTTCGCCCACAACCTTCGGCTCAAGAATGCGCGAAGTTGAGTCAAGAGGGTCAACCGCCGGATATATACCGAGTTCGGTCAACTGGCGGGAAAGCACTATTGTGCCATCCAGATGCGCGAAAGTGGTTGCCGGAGCAGGGTCCGTAAGATCGTCCGCCGGAACGTATATCGCCTGCACTGAAGTAATTGAGCCGTTTACCGTAGAGGTAATTCGCTCCTGTAACTCTCCAAGGTCGGTGGAAAGAGTCGGCTGATAACCAACCGCCGAAGGCGTGCGCCCGAGAAGCGCAGACACCTCCGAACCCGCCTGTGTGAAGCGGAAAATGTTGTCTATGAACAGAAGAACATCCTGATTTTTCGCGTCCCTGAAATACTCCGCGAGTGTAAGCGCCGTCAGCGCAACTCGCGCACGGGCTCCGGGCGGCTCATTCATCTGCCCGAAAACAAGACCCGTGTTGTCGAGAACCCCGGACTCCTTCATCTCCATCCACAAATCGTTGCCCTCGCGGGTTCTTTCACCCACTCCGCCGAAAACTGAAACGCCGCCGTACTCCTTCGCGACATTGTTTATCAACTCCATAAGAAGAACTGTTTTACCAACTCCCGCGCCGCCGAACAGTCCGATTTTTCCTCCTCTCAGAAACGGTGCAAGCAAATCTATGACCTTGATTCCGGTCTCAAAAAGCTCAAGTTTTGTGCTCTGGTCAACAAACTCCGGCGCCGGACGGTGAATTGGCCACCTCTCGTCGCACTCAATCGGTCCCGCTTCATCAATCGGCTCGCCAACAACATTTATAAGCCGTCCGAGCGCCTTTTCGCCGACCGGAACGGTTATCCCCTCGTTGGTGTCAACCACCTCTTGCCCCCTCTGAAGTCCCTCCGTGGAATCCATCGCCACGCAACGAACACGGTTTCCACCTATCTGCTGAACAACCTCCAGCACCAGATTCCACTCATCGGAACTGACTGACGGGTTCGTAACCTTCAAGGCGCCGTAAATCTCCGGCAGTTTTCCCTCGGAAAACTCAACGTCAATTACGGGCCCTATAACCTGAACAATTTTTCCGCTCATTCTAATTTTCTCCTCCATCTCTCAATGCTTCGGTTCCGTTAACAATATCCATAAGCTCGGTGGTTATTATCGCCTGCCTTGTTTTGTTAAACAGCAATGTGAGGTTTTTTATAAGTTCATCAGCGTTATTCGTGGCGTTTTCCATCGCAGTCATGCGCGCGGCGTGCTCACTCGTGAGCGACTCAAGCACAGCGCTTTCAATCCTGAGCCGCAAACTGCCCGGAATCAAATCGTCTACTATCTCCTGCCTTGACGGTTCAAAAATGCAGTCCTGAGTCTCCCCTTCAGGCGCGGGCGGAATTTCAACCGGAAGCACGGTCTCAAAAACGGTCTGCCTGGACAGCGCGGAAATAAAACTGCTGTGCACCAGAATCACTTCGTCAGTCTCCCTCTCTGAAAATTCCTTTGAGAGAAGAGACACGAGTTCTCCCGCGATGTCGGCGTAGTTTTCCTCATTCACGCCAGTGTAGTAAGAGCCCTGTAAAAATCCGCGCGGCGAAAAGAAGTCCCTGCCTTTGTTGCCGATAAAGGTCATTTTCAAATCCTCTTTGCTTAAACCGCGCTCGGAAACCATTGCGTCAAGCCCCTTGATGAGCACATTGTTGAAGTTCCCGCAAAGTCCCCTGTCGGAGGTAAGAAACACCACATGAGCACTCTTCGGTTCTTCGGGACGGTAAAGAAGCGGGTGCGCGTTTGGCTCGCAAACGCTCAAAACGCCCGAGGCGATTTTCTCATAAGCCTCAACGTAAACGCGGTGCGATTTCAGAAGAGACTGCGTTCTCTGCAGTTTTACAGCCGCAATCAGCTTCATGGCGCTCATTATGCGCCTTGTGCCTTTCGCGCTGGCTATCTTCGTGTTTATCTGTTTAAGACTTGGCATGTCTCCGTGCGCCTATCCTTCCTGCGCAAGCCCGGCGGTCTGTGATTTCAGTTCGTCAAGAGCGGAGATTACACGAGGCTCCAACTCGTCTGAAATCTCTTTCTTGTCCCTGATTTCGTCAAGAAGCCCTCTGTGTTTGGCTTCAAAAAAGTCAAAAAGTTCTTTTTCATAAGCGCGCACCGAAGAAACTGGATATTCGTCCAGATATCCCTTTGTAACAGCGAATATGGAAATTACCTGTTTCTCCACCGCAAGCGGCACAAACTGATCCTGTTTGAGAATCTCAACAAGCCTCACACCTCTGGCAAGCTGGTCCTGCGTGATTTTATCAAGGTCGGAAGCAAACTGTGAAAACGCCTCAACCTCGCGGTACTGCGCAAGCTCAAGCCGCAATGTTCCAGCGACCTTCTTCATCGCCTTAACCTGCGCGGACCCGCCGACCCTTGAAACCGAAAGCCCCACGTTAATCGCGGGCCTCACGCCCGAATAGAAAAGGTTGCTCTCAAGATAAATCTGCCCATCGGTTATGGAGATTACGTTTGTCGGAATATAGGCGGACACGTCTCCCGCCTGCGTTTCAATAATAGGCAACGCCGTAAGTGAGCCGCCGCCGTCCTCGTCTCTTATCTTCGCGGCGCGCTCAAGAAGACGCGAGTGCAAATAAAACACATCTCCCGGATATGCCTCCCTTCCCGGAGGGCGTTTGAGCAGAAGCGAAAGCTGCCTGTAAGACCACGCGTGTTTTGTGAGGTCGTCATAGATTACAAGCGCGTGTTTGCCGTTGTCCCTGAAGTATTCACCGAGCGCGCAACCCGCATAGGGCGCAATAAACTGAAACGGCGCCGGCTCACTCGCCGAAGCTGTAACAACGGTTGTGTATTCCATCGCGCCGTGCTGTTTGAGTTTGTCCACAACTTGCGCCACATTGGATTTTTTCTGACCAATCGCAACATAGATACAGTAAACATCTCCGCCCTTCTGGTTGATTATGGTGTCAATGGCGATGGCGGTTTTGCCAGTCTGCCGGTCACCAAGAATAAGCTCCCTCTGTCCCCTGCCGATGGGAATCATCGCGTCTATGGCTTTAACGCCGGTTTGAAGAGGCTCGTTGACGGATTTTCTGAAAACAACACCCGGCGCTTTGAGTTCAAGGCTGCGTACCTCGGATGTTTGAATTGCGCCCTTGCCATCCACCGGAATCCCAAGCGAGTTCACGACTCTGCCGAGCATAGCGTCACCAACCGGAAGCGCGGCGATGCTCCCCGTGCGCTTCACGATGTCACCCTGATTGATTTCCTTCTCTTCTCCGAAAAGCGCGACCCCGACGTTGTCTTCCTCAAGGTTGAGAACAAGCCCTCTGATGCTGCCCGAAAACTCAACAAGTTCGCCCGCGACCACGTTGTCAAGCCCGTAGACCCTCGCAATGCCGTCCCCGACTGAAATAACGGTTCCAACCTCCGAGGTTTCAAAACTGCGCTCGTAGCCGCTTATTCTCTTTTTGAGTATCTCGCCAACATCATCAACTTTTATGGTGTCTTGCATTGTTGTCTCCTTTTCCCGCCGTGGCGCTCATTTTGAAATAGCCGCACGCATTTTTGCCAAATGGGTTTTGATGCTGTCATCGTAGACGGTGTTCCCGACCCTCACAATCATTCCGTCTATTATTCCCGAATCCTCAATGAACTCAACATCTGATTTTCTGCCGCCCGCGACACTATCAATCGCGCCTTTGACGCGCTTACGGTCATCGGAGTCCAAGGGGCGCGCCGCTGTAACGGTCGCCCGGATTACGCCGCTCGCAGAGCGCAGACGGTTAATCACAGCTCTGCGCCGCGCAAAAAGGGCTTTCAATCTGCCGAACTCTGCGGCAACAACGAGAAAATTTCTCAAAACGTCTGAAAAACCTCCCGCCGAGGAAAGGTCTTTCACTATCATTATTTTCTCCGAATCCGGAACAACGGAACTTTCAATCGCCCTTTTCAAATCGGGCGAGTTCTCAATAGTCCTGAAAAACTCCTCAAGCCCGGAAACGCAAGCGTCAAGGGAATCCACGTTTTCCTCACAGCATGAAACAAGCGCGTCAATCAGATCCTTTAATTTCGCGGCAGCCATTTGCCCTCCATCTTGCCGTCTTTCACGGCGTCTTCAAATGTCTTTACCGAAGCGGTTTGCTCTCCGTCCGCAGAGTTTCTCAAAATTTCTTCCGCCGCGCTCATAACGGCGGTGGCGGACTCTTCCCTGATTGCCGCGCTTGCTCTGGCGGTGGCAAACTCCAGACTCTCGTTTACCTCTTTGAGTATCGTTTCTTTCTCCTCTTCGGCGCGGAGCAGGATGTTCTGTTTTTCGGTTTGTGACTGTTCCGCGATTGACGACTTGAGGGAACCTATTTCAGATTCAAGATTCGCAACCTTCGCGCTACACTCCTCAAAAAGTTTTTTAGCTTCGGCTAGTTTTTTACCGGACTCTTCAAACTTTTCGGACATCTCGCGCCTGCGCGACTTCATAAATTCCGACAACGGTTTTTTCAGAATGTAAGCGAGAACGCCAAGCAAAACGGTGAGGTTGAATGCGTGCTTTCCAACATACACCCAGTTGAAATGCGCCGCGCCGCCCGTGGCTTCGTTCGCGGCGGCGAGCAGGGAAAAATCAAACATCTTTTCCTCCCCTCACGGCGCGGACCACCATCGCCGCCATGTCTTCTATTTCGGATTTCATTTCCGCCTTGGCTTTTTCCGCCTCCGCCATCAGTTCCGCCACACGCTTTTCAAGAATCAGGCGCGCTTCCTCTCTCGCCGAAAACACAATCTTTTCCGCTTCCGTCGTCGCCTCTTTTGTAATAACAGCCCTTTCGGCAAGCGCGATTTCCCTGGCCTCTTTGAGAGCGGAATCGTATTGCTCTGTCATTTCCCGCGCACGCTCGGACAAATCTTCGGCTTCTTTCCCCGAACCGGAGGTCGCTTTCTCACGTCTGTCGGCGAGTCCCATCAGGGGTTTGAAAAACAGGATATTGAGCAGATAAAGTGCAACGAGAAAAATAACGAACTGTACAAACAGGGTTTTGTCCGCAGTGATTAAATCATCTGCGGCAACCGCACCCTGAGCCCTTGTGAACACGGCAAAAAATGCCCCTAAAAACAATATTTTCGTTTTTGTCTTCACTTGTTAAAAGACCTAAAAGCCGTTAAGACTCCACACCTTTTTCGTCCGCCGGATTTCCGTATCCCTTCTGGAGCAGGGGCGGAACGACGAAGGTCGTAAGCATAACAGTCAGCACTATTGCTGAAAAGAATCTAGAATCAAAAACTCCGTTACCATTATTGTAGCCAATCTGCGCAAAAATCAACCCCACCTCCCCGCGCGGTATCATACCGATGCCGACTATGTTCCTTCTGATGCCCGAACCGAAAGCCGCAAACGCGCTCGCGTATTTTCCGATGAACGCCACAACAAACAGCACCAGCGCGACCATGAGCACGGCAGAGTTGCCTTCTGAGAACGGATTGAGAACGCCCACATCCACTTGAGCGCCTACCGCAACAAAAAACACTGGCACGAGAAAGTCCGAAACATTTCGCAGTTGGCTCTCAATTTCCTCAAAATGATGCGTTTTCCTGATAACCAACCCCGCCGCGAACGCGCCGACTATCGGCGCGACTTCGGCAAAATATTGCCCGGCATAAGCGTAGAGAAAAGCGACCGAAAGCGCGGCGACTATCATGGCGCCCCGGCTCCGGAGTTTCTCCACGAAAGAGAAAACCCTCTCCACAACAAGGTTTCCGAGAACAACGGCAAGAAAAAGAAAACCGAACGCCTTGCCCGCGATAATGGCGATTTGCGAGACGGACACGCCGCCGGCCGCGCTCATGTTTTGCGTTTCTATGAGCCCGCTCACAAGGCTCAGGATAATAAGCCCCACCACATCGTCTATGACCGCCGCCCCGATTACAATTTTCGCTTCGGGCGAGCCCAACTGCCGCAAGTCCGAAAGAACCCGCGCCGTTATTCCCACACTTGTCGCCGTGAGGGTTGCTCCCGCCGTTACGGCGATGAGAAACACGCTCTCCTCTCCGAGCCCCATAATGCCGTAGGCGGCAAGCGCGTAAACACAGAGAAATCCCAGAGCAAACGGCGCGACTATTCCCACAAGCGCGACAAGCAGCGAAACGGGACCCACCTTCAAAATCTCTTTCAGTTTGGTTTCAAGACCGATTTCGAACAGAAGCACAACAACGGCAAGTTCGGCGATAAGATGGAAAGTCTGATAGCCCGCGTCAGCCGGGGATGACGGCATAATCGCCAGCGCGCCGGCGCCCAGAACAACGCCGGCCACAAGCTCGCCCAGAACTGCGGACTGCTTGAACCGTTCGGCAATTTCACCGAAAAACTTGGATACAATCAACACAAGGGATAAAATCAGCAGGAAATCGCTCGCGGATAGATTATGAGCGGTATGCGCGGACTCTGATATCATGGAACTTTCGGCCCAAAGAAGGGAAACACTGGCACAGACTTTACATATCAATACGCTTTACTGTCAAACCCGAACGGGGTTTAAATGAAAAAAAACGGCTCTCTCTCCAGAGAGCAAACCCTTCTTATAATCGGCGCTCTTGTCATAGGAATCGCGGCTGGCGGCGTAAACTATCTTTTCACGGCTTTTTACGAGGAGATTTACAATGGTGCGGTTCAGCCGTTTTTTGAGCGCGGACTGTGGTTATTTGCGCCGCTTTTTGCGGGCGCCGCTCTGCTTATCGCGGTTTCAAAAATCCCTTTCGCGCCGAAAGATCTGCTGGGCTTCGGATTCCCCCGTTTCATTGAACACATAAACCTCGGAAGCGGAATTGTTCGGGGGCGCGAAGCGATTGTGAGAGCTCTCGCGTCCATCATAACACTGGGCTTCGGCGGCTCGGCGGGTCAGGAGGGACCGATAGCGCAAACGGGTGGAGCCATAGGTAGCGCGGTCGGCGGACGCATGCGGCTTTCCAAGTCAAACATACGCACCTTTATAGCGTGCGGAACGGCGGCGGCAATCGCGGCGACTTTCAACGCCCCTATCACGGGCGTGATGTTCAGCGAGGAAATCGTGCTGCTTAGAAATCTGCGCTCGGCAACTTTTATTCCCATTGTTATATCGTCTGCGTCCGCGACCGCAATTTCATATTTCCTCAAAGGCAGTACGCCTCTTTTTGACATGCCGGGGTTTTCGGCTTTCAGTCTGAGCGACCTCGCGGTTTTCTATCTCCCTCTGGGAATAGTTACGGGGCTCCTCGCGGCGGGCTTCATCAAGATGTTTTCCACGACCGAAAACCTGTTTCAAAAAATCGGAGACGCTAAAATACGGCTTTTTTTAGGAGCCGCCATTCTCGGCTGCATAGCCCTTCTGCTGCCCGAGGTGCTCGGCAACGGCTACGAGCATGTGCGGAAAATTCTCACGGGCAACACAACACTTTTCGCGCTCGCGGCAATACTGCTTCTTAAACCGCTCGCAACTTGCGTAACAGTCGGTTCGGGCTGGCCCGGAGGGCTTTTCGCTCCCGCGATATTCATGGGCGCAGCAACGGGAGGAGCGTTTTCAAAAGCGATGGCGGCCGTCACGTCCACACCCGCAGGCATCGCGCCCGTGTGCGCAACGGTAGGCATGGGCGCGTTTCTGGCGGCAATCACTCACGCGCCGCTCACCTCCATATTTCTGATCCTGGAACTGACCCACACCTACCACCTCATTGTGCCCGCGATGGTTTGCGTTGTAACAAGCTGGACTATCGCCCGCTCTCTGTCCGGCGGCTCCATAGAGGCTCTTGAACTCAAAAAAGAGGGCGTGGAAATAAGCGGCATAGAGAATGAGAGTCTGCACTCCCTGCGCGTGCGGGACGTGATGAGAACAACCATTGAGACCATTGACGAAAACACAAGTTTGCGAAAACTGATTGAGGATTTACCGGGAAGCAAATTCACAACATTCCCCATTGTGAACTCTGACGGCGGGCTGTCCGGCATTGTTTCAATTCAGGACTTCCGCCAGTGGCTTTTTCAGGAGGATTTGAAAGACTTGCTACTCGTCAAGGAGTTTGCCACTCTGGATGTTACGACCGTCTGCCCGGACGACAATCTTTATGAAGTGGTCAAAATTCTCGGTCAAAAACCCGCTGAAATTCTTCCCGTTGTGGAAGCGAGAGGGTCGAAAAAACTTGTGGGAATTTTGTCGCGGCGCGACGTGATTGAGGCGTATAACAAAGCGGTTGCAGTGGGGTGAGGGAAAATAAACAATGCATTCGCTGATATTACTTTTCCTTAAGAAAAGACATTAAAGACAAAACACAAAATAATATGTCTGAAGTTTCTCTCTTGCCAAATTTTTCTTTTACTAGTCCGTGTGCAAAATCATTCCTCAAATTCAATCCAAGCCTCTCTGTAAGTATCAATTTCAAATAAAACACCACATCTTTGCCAAAAAAGGCAAAGATTTGGTTGAGATCTTTCTCGTACTCGCAATTTCCGAGCAAGCTAGACAGCGAAACACATTCGTATCCGCCAATTTGATTTGGTTTCAACACTACACCGTTGCATCTCTTAATTAACTCTCTAATACCACTTTCTATTAAAGGAATGAAAAAATGCGAAGAAACAAGATAATCACCATCCCAATATGAAAAAACTGCTTTTTTTAAATAATTTTTATTTTCTTTTTCAAAAAGCATTGAGTTAGTTAAATAATCAAAAGTTTCTTCTCTGGAAAATTTCTCTTTGAGCTTATCAATTGCAAACCTAGAAATTAACGAGGCAAATTGTACTCCTTGTACAGCATGCAAAAGAAAGTTCTGGTCAAAAGAATTAGCCTTGCCAATACTGAAGCCTTCATCTGAGAGTATATTTTTCGGAATAATAAGTTCCAAAGGAGATTGTTTCGAAATATCGTTGAAATACTTTTCTTCATTTTCTTTTCGTGGCAAACTCTGTATTACAACCATTTGTAAAACTTCAGGCAGGCTACGCTCTTCATGTTCACCAAAAATCCTCTTAAGATTATCATCAATTTCTTTCCTATCTATTGTTGTTTCTGCGGATACTACCTTAAGGGATTTTTTCTCGTCTAAATCAAACCGACTCATCTCTTGCAAAATTCTATTTTCCGACTCCTTTGCTTTTGAAAAACTGCTGGCGTACCTCCCATATGTTTCTCGAAGTTGTTCGTAGGCACCTAATATTAACAAATGGGAGGAATTGATATATTCGTCCGTTTTGAGCATGTTCTCCAAAACACCCAAAACACGCATGAGGTTTTGTTCATCTTTTTGTTTGTGATAATACTCCGCAAGGGGTGTGGTGGCACACTCTACAATCATTCTATTTTTCTCTGCTCTTTTAAGTCTTCCTTCGAGTTCTTCCACCAGTTCTTTCTCTTCCTGTTTCGTACACTTAACTTTTTTCGGAAATTCCAGCAAAAGCAACCGAAAAGAAAAACCCCAAAGACTTGGTTTGTCATCTACTGAAATTTTTTTCTCGAGATCGATTGTTGCTTTCTTTGCTCTTAATATTCGTCTCTCATCTTTTATAAAAGTTGACAAAAACAACGCTCTTTCTATTTTCTTTTTGCAATCAATGTCAATTGCTAAAAGGTTTTCACAGATTTGTATATTTGAGTCAATTACTTTCCGAAACATTTCAATGTCCGCTTTTTCACTCAAAACCATCGGGGAAAAATTGACAACTAAATCTGCATATCTTGCCGACAAAACAGGGTTTTGAGCCTGCCTTGCTCTTTCTGACCAATAATCTAAATATTGTTCGTCTATATTATTAATGTCAGGATATTCATATTCTGGCGTGGAAAACATTGACCTATAGGTGGAAAGCATTGACCCATAGTAAGTTGTCCAACCAGAATCTTGGGTTCTATAGGCTTCCGTGAAGTCAAAGGATTGTATTTCTATTTGATCTTCCTTGCTGGGTTTGTAGGGTTTGAGTCCATCAAGAATTTTCTTCATCTCGTGAGAAAAAGCATTTTCTCCATGTAAATTTTCCAGAGGATTTTTTTCTCTGTCCAATTTTTCAAGGTATTCTTTGATTCTCTCGTGAAGCATTGATTTGTGAAAATTGTTACTCTTTGCTCAAATGGGAGACATTACCCCCCTTTTTTCTTCAAAAACTCATATTCAACCATTGAAGAAAGACTGTTCGGCAAGTTTTTCATTCTTTTCCTGATAACTTTGATTGCCGATTCAGACTCGTCAATTCCAATCCAATTGCGGTTGAGAGATTGTGCGGCTACAAGAGTTGTCTCCGACCCCGCGAAACAATCCAACACCAAATCTCCTTCGTTTGATGACGCTTCAACAAGCGCAACATTGTCTTGTTTTACAAACGACTTTTCTACGTCATCCCATATTTTCGGGTTTATTTTATGAATACCGTCGGGGATTGTCGGATAAACAGTAAATAGGTCATCCAAATAACTGCGCTGGTTAGCGTAGTCAATGCTCATTTGTATCCAAGGGTTCATTTTTTTGTCAATTTCTTGATAATACCAACCAAATCCGTGTAGGCAAAATCACTCACATCCGCCTTCAAGCATAACTTTTTCAATCTCATAACCCGCGGCGAGGGCGGCGATTTTCGCGCACAGCGACAGTAGTTCGGGGATATTTCTCAAATCCTTGACGCAATCGGGAAATTGCCTGAATTCCATTCCCGACGAGTTCAGGTTCTCCGCCGCGCTTTTCTTTGAGTTGGTGCGGTAAAACGCGCCCGCCACTTCGGTTTCCACCATATACAGAACCGGCTCCGCAGGCATGCCTTCATCGGTGCGCAAAACGGTCTCAACTCCCTCCTGAATAACAATTTGCCCGCTAGGCTTTTTTGACTTTCCGGCTCGCATCTTCTTTCTGTTTTCCGCGTTCATATTTCTAATCGCGTCCCCGCCTGAAACCGCGACAACCGACATTCCGTAAGTGCCGTTGTTGCTTTTCACAAAAAGAAGCGGCCCGGCCGGCACGGTCCCCGCCATTTCATCAGCCACAAGGGCAACCCTTTCCCTGTCTTCGGACTCGTCAAAATCCACATCCTCAATTAGGCGCGTCTCAATAGAAATAATCGCGGGGTCAATTTTGCAAACCGCCGCCGCTTCGCGGGCGAGCGAGTTATAAAACTCAAAATGCACGTCCTTTCTGCGGGAATGCCAGCCGATTTCCACCGGAGGCAAAACGGGCTGCTCTATGTCGCGCAAAATCGTGGGGCAGTCATTGGAAAAATCATTGTTGAGCAAAACCACGTCCGGAACAAAACCGGCGGCGGAGATTTTCGCTCCGTCCCTCGCGGCTTTGACAACCTCAACCGTTCCACCCCCCGAAGCCGCCACAGACACCGCGCCGCGCTTAATCTCATCGTCAACAAAACCGACTTTGACCTCAAAACCGCGCGCGCGCAAAACCTCTTCAAGCGTCTTCACATTCTCCCAGTAATGCGGATTGCGCGCGTGGATTTCCGGAATCACAAGGAGTTTGCCAGTGCCGGGATATTTTCGCGAAATGGCGTCCCTGATGAGGAGCCCGAGCCGGTCGCGGAATTCGGGAGAGAGGTTGTTGAAACCGGCGGGAAAGATGTTTGTGTCCACCACGGCGGCTTTGTTTGATGAAATCCTGATGTCCGCCGAGGAGTAAAACGGCACAAAAACCTTTTCCAGATGAGCAGCCTCCCAAGCCTTGATATCCGCCGCCGCGCCAGCAACCGTCTCGCTTGCCTCGTTTATAAAATCCATATCCAGTTATTTTATGCGTGAAAGGCGCATTTCAATCGCTTTTCTCAAAAGCCCGGGGTCGTTGGGAACCCTCAAACCGTCCACAAAAAACGCGGGTGTTCCGTCCACCTGCAAAGAAAACGCTTCGGCTACGTCCCTCTCAACCAAATCTGCCGTTTCGGACTGCTCTACGCACTGCGCGAACTTGCCGGCGTTAAGTCCCGCCTTCACGGCGAGGGCGGCAAATAACCCTTTGTGATTGTCTTTTGTTATCTCCCCCTGCGCGGCGAAAACCTCATCGTGAAAAAACCCGAACGCCTCATTGCCGCCTAACCGCATAAAACAGTATGACGCCTCAGCCGCCTCGTAAGCCCAGTTGTGAAAATCAAGCGGAAATTGCTTGTAAACAACCTTCACATAGCCGTTGTATTCGTCCAGAATTTTTTTCAAAACTCCGGACGAGTTACGGCAATAAGAACATTGAAAATCCGAAAACTCCACAATCACAACCGGCGCGCCCGGGTCGCCGAGAACGGCGGTTTCATCAAGGGAGATTTTTTTCATATTTTCAGCCGCATAATCAACAGCCGTGTCAAGAATCCTGTTCCCCGCAATCACACGCCCGTCAGATGACACAAGCAACAGTGGCGCGCCCGTGAAAGACTGCGGCGCGACTTTGAAGCCGGGAACTTGAGAGTCATTCAAATCGTCCTCATCAAAAGGTCCGTGCGCTTCAAGGACAATACGCCGTCCGTCCGGCGTGAGAAGAAAAGGCACGGCGGGAATATTCGCCTCGTAGCCGTCTGGCGACTTTACAACAAACACTCCGCCCGTAAATCCGTCTCCTTTGTCTCTGACATTTTCCGCCCTGACGGTGTACCCATCCGGAATGAAAAGCGAAAATGTTCCGGCAAAAAATTGCGCGGCGGCATCCGCCTTTTCGCGCAAGTCCTCATCGCTCTGCCCGCCGCATGAAAGCACGGTCAGACAGAGAAAAACCGAGAATAAAAAAATCTTCACGCGCCGAAAGTCAGCCGAAAACCCTTTTGAAAATAGCGTCAATATGTTGAAAGTCCTCCGAAATATCAAAACAGGCGTCAACCTCCCGCGAAGAAAGAACGCGTTTCAACTCTGCATCCTCTTTCAGAATTGCGCGGAAGTCCGTCTTTTTCTCCCAGCACTTCATCGCGTTTCTCTGAACTATTTTATACGCCTTCTCGCGCGAAACGCCCGTGTCTATAATCTTCAGCAAAACCTTGTGCGAAAACACAAGCCCTTTCGTTAAATCCATATTCTGCGCGAGGCGGTCTTTGTGAACAACAAGCCCTTCCAGCAGGGTTTTGAGCCGCGCGAGCATAAAGTCAATCAAAATCGTCCCGTCCGGAGCGATAACCCTTTCAACCGAAGAATGGCTTATGTCTCTTTCGTGCCACAGCGCGATGTTTTCAAGCGCGGCGGCGGAGTGAGACCTCACAACCCTCGCAAGCCCGCAAAGATTTTCAGACAGAATGGGGTTTTTCTTGTGCGGCATCGCCGAAGACCCCTTCTGACCGCTTGCGAACGGTTCTTCCATTTCAAGCACTTCGGTTCGCTGAAAATGGCGTATCTCGGTTGCGATTCTTTCAATCGCGGCGGCAATAAGCGAAAGGCACAGAAAATACTCCGCGTGTATGTCGCGGTGGATTATCTGCGTGGAGATGGCGGCGGGCTTCAAGCCCAGCTCGCGGCAGGCTATTTTTTCAACTTCGGGCGGAACGCTTGAATAAGTTCCGACGGGGCCCGACATCATTCCCACGCTCACGCCCGCGGCGGCGCGTTTCATTCTTTCAAGGTTGCGCCCCATTTCGTCATACCACAGAGCGAAAACCAGCCCCAGAGTTTTCGGTTCGGCGTGAACGCCGTGAGAGCGCCCAATCATAGGTGTTTTTTTGTGATGCAGAGCGAGTTTTTTGAGAACCTTCATCACATCACCCATGTCTTTGAGGATGATTGTGGACGCGGCTTTCAATTGGAGCGCGAATGCGGTGTCCAGCACATCGGACGAGGTTATGCCCATATGAATGTAGCGGGCGTTTTTGCCGACTTTTTCAGAAACGCAAGTAAGAAACGCCAGAACATCGTGCTTCAAATCCTTTTCAAGTTTGGAGATTCTTTTTTCGTCAAAAGCGGCTTTTTTTCTGATGTCCGCAAGCGCGGCGCGCGGTATTTTCCCCTTCCGGCTCCATGCCCCGCAGACAGCCAACTCAACTTCAAGCCACCGCGCGTATCGCGAATTGTCGCTCCAAATTTCCACCATTTCCTTCCGGCTGTATCGTGAAATCAAAGCACAAAAACCTCCCCGCAATTTTTTGGTGCGATGTGAAGAGACGCGGAAAAACCTTTTACCGCCCTGCGCGCGGCGTCCAACGCCAGACGCGGCAGGTTGTTTCTCTCGCTCAGGTGCGCGAGAACAACAAAACGCAGATTACCGTGCACGACACTCTCAAGCAACCGCGAACACTGGCGGTTTGATAAATGCCCCAGCCGCCCGGCGACTCTCTGTTTCAACTCAAGAGGATAACGCCCCGTGAGAAGCCGTCCCTCGTCGTGGTTGGACTCTATGATGAGCATGTCGCAATCGCTGAGCTGTTCAAGAACTAGTTCGGTTTCAGACCCTAGATCGGTAACAATTCCCACCTTTTTGCCACCCGCCTCAATAGCAAACCCGACCGGGTCAACCGCATCGTGCGGAACTGGGAAAGGCGTTATGAGAATGTCGCCCACACTAAAAGCTTCGTCCGTGCGAAACTCCCGCAAATCTTCCACGCCGCTCCACAAATGTCGTGTGCGGGATGAAACATAAACCGGAACCGGCAAAGCGGTTATCGCTTTTGTGTGATCCTGATGCTCGTGGCTGACGATGACGCCGCTTAACTCACTGACTTGCGCCCCGACCGATTTGAGACGCTCCGAGATTTGCCTCGCGCTGATACCTGCGTCAACAAGAATTTTCGCGCTACCACTGTCTATAAAAGTGCAGTTTCCTGAACTGCCGCTGGCAAGGGTTTGAACCTTCAATTATGCTCCTGTTTCCGCCGCTTATTATGATTATTCGCCTCCGTTTTTTCAAGCGGTATTGATACTGATATACTTTCCCCTATGGCAAATTTTCGTGCTTCGGCGGTCATTCTCGCGGCAGGAGAGGGAAAACGAGCCGGAGAACGCAAACAGTTCGCCCTGTTGGGGGGCAAGCCCGTTCTTGCGCGAAGTTTGCGAACTTTCGCGTCCTGCGAAACTGTAAGCGAAATTATAATCGTCGCGCCGGCGGGCAAAATGGAAGAGGCACGGGAAATATCTCAAAAATGGACGGGCGGAAAAGCGGCTGTAATCACCGGAGGTAAAACCCGTTTTGAGTCGGCGCGGGCGGGATTTTATGCCGCGAGCGAAAAGAGCAAAGCGGTTGTGTTTCATGACGCGGCAAGGCCGTTTGTTGAAAAGCAACTGATAGAGCGGTGCGTTAGCGCCGCGATTAAATTCGGAGCGTCAACCGCGGCGATTTCACTTGACGACTCAATCAAGTTGACGGGGAAAGACAAGCAAAATCCGGATATTCTCCGCGTTTCGGGAAATCTGGAGCGCAAAGATGTTTGGCGCATTCAAACACCTCAGGCGTTCAGGCGCGATTTGCTCTCTGGCGCGTATGAAAACTTTTCAGGCAACCCCGGAAAAATTACTGATGAAACCGCGCTTTTCGAAGGAAGCAAAACGCCCGCCGTCATTGTGGCTTCAAGCAGACTCAATATGAAAATCACCACGCGCGCGGACTTTGCCCTCGCCGAGACCGTAGTGAAAAATATGGAGACGGAAAAATGACAATACGCACCGGAATCGGATTTGACGCGCACAGGTTTGCGGAGGACCGCGAGCTTTTTCTCGGCTGTGTGAAAATTCCGTTTGACAGGGGGCTTGAAGGCCATTCGGACGCCGATGTTCTCGCCCACGCGATATGCGACTCCATGCTCGGCGCGGCTGGGCTGGGAGACATCGGAAAACATTTTCCCGACACAGACCCCACATACAAAGGCGCGAGCGGCGCGTCTTTGCTTGAACAAACGCGCGAAAAAATCGTGCGCGCGGGTTTTGAGGTCTCAAATGTGGACGCGGTTGTGATATGCGAAAAACCGCTTATTACCCCGTACGCAGAAGAGATGAGCGGGAAAATCGCGGAGGCAATCGGCATCGCGCCCGGCGCGGTAAACATAAAAGCCACAACCACCGAAAAAATGGGGTGGACCGGAGCCGGTGAGGGAATAGCCGCAAAGGCAATCTGCCTGATAACAGAAAAGCCGTGAGCCCTGGACTTCTCCCATCGTCCCCTCTTTTATCGCTGTGGCGCAAACACGGAATTGTCGCCTGTGCTCTGGCGCTTATGCTCGGCATAATTGCCTCGCGGTTTTTAACCCGGGTGGACGGCGGTTTTGTGCCTCCTGCTGGCCGCTTTGGCTCTTGCGGGCGGGAAAAAACGCTTTGCGGTTTTATTCGCCCTTCTTTTTTTTCCGCTTGGAATGGCGTTGCCGCGTCTTTATGAGTCCGGACCGGACCCCGCGCTTTCCGCACTTGAAGGAAAGCGGATAACCGTTGCGGGCTCGCTCTACGAAAACGCTCAGAAACGGCAAAATGGCTCGGTAAAAATCCCGCTCAAAATTGAGAGCGCGACTCACGGCGACCAAACCGCGCCTGTGAACGCGAAGGTCATCGTCTATTCAAACGGTCATGAAAATCTTGCCTACGGCGATGAGATTTCGGTGCGGATTCGCGCGCGTCGGATAACCGGCTTCAAGAATCCCGGCGCTACGGATTACGCCCGCCGGCTCGCGCAGAGCGGTGTGTTTTTCACTGCGTACGCCGAAGCGGACAAAATCAAGCCGCTCGGCTCACGGGAGCGATCCGGCGCCCTTTTGCGTCTTGTGAACGGCTTGCGGCGCGACTACGCCGTTTTCATACGACAAAACCTTCCGAACTCGCAGGCTGAAATTGTGAACGCGCTCTCCATAGGCGAAAAAAGCGCCCTTGACGAAACGCTTAAACGCAAATTCACAACGCTTGGAATAGGACATTTGTTCGCAATTTCGGGATTGCACGTCGGCATCGCGGCGGTATTTTTCTTTATGACGGTCAAGTGGCTACTTAAACGCTCTGAATACATTATGACGCGGTTTGTCGTGCCGCAAATCGCGGCGGGGCTGACGATACCGGCGGTTTTTCTCTATGCCCTGCTCGCGGGTTTTGGAAACTCGTCCGTTCGCGCGGCGATTATGGCGGCGGTCTATCTGGTCGCGATGATTTCGGGCAGACGGGACGACAGAATGAACGCGCTCGCGGCCGCCGCGGTGATTATTCTGCTGTTCACCCCAAACGCGCTGTTTGAGCCGTCGTTTATTCTGTCTTTTTCAGCGGTGGCGGGAATACTGCTCGCCCTGAATCGGTTTGGAGTGAAAAACCCCGAATCCGGAGAGAACAGGACTCTGGCGCGAAAAACCTCGCTCGCGCTCATTGCGGTTGTGTTCACAACGGCGGCGGCGACCATGACGACTCTGCCGTTTGTCGTGAACATGTTCGGGGTCGCGCCGGTTCTTACTTTCCCCGCAAACATAGTCGCGATGCCGATTGCGCTTGCGATGGTGCCTCTGTGCGTTGTTGCGGTAGCGGTCTTTGCCGCCCTCGGTTTTGTGCCGGAGTTTCTGCTCTCGTCTCTGTCGCTTCTCTCGGTCACGCTAACCGCAGTTGCCGAAGCACTTTTCTCCCTAAGCCCCGCGATTTCCGTGCCGCAGATGTCGAGACTGACTTTCGCGCTTTTCTACATGGCGCTTGCAGCCGCGTTTTTTGTGAAAAGGGGGCGCAAAACCGCACAGGTTGCCGCAGCCGTTCTTGTTGTGTGCCTAACCGCAAGCGCGACTTACGACTTCCGCCCTGCGGGAAACGGAGAAACTGAAGCGGCGTTTTTTGACGCAGGGCGCAAGAACATCGCGCTGTTCACATTCACAGACGGCTCAACCGTGCTCGTTAAGGGTGGCTTTTCACGCAAAGCGCGCTCGGCCTTCATCGGTTCGGCCGTTGTCTCTCGCGCCCTGCTTGCCAAGCGGATAACAAAAACGGATCACCTCATTCTGCTGGCAAACGACCAGAGCCAACTCAACGGCGCGGCGGCGTTGATAGAGAACAATAGTGTGGAAAACCTGTGGATAAACGGTGCAAAGTTGAACAATAAATTGTGGAAAACTGTGGAAAACTACGGCGTAACGTGGAAAAAAATCCACAAATCCCCTCCTGTTCATGACATCTCCAAAAACGGCGCGACACAACTGAAATTCCTTCGTTTAGAAGACTTTACGGTCGCCGACTCGCGTTTTCCGCGCCCTGTTATCCTCAAAATCGTATGTGGAAAAACCTCGTTTCTATTGATGGAATCTATCCACAATATCCACAGTGATGTGGAAAAGTTTGATATTGTGGATATTGTGGAAAACCGCGAATTGCGTAGTGATTTGGTGTTTCTGCCCGAAATCACAAAGAGAAACAAAAATGCGCTTTTGCGACTTGTAAGGTCGGCGCGTCCGAGTGTTGTGGTGTGCCGCATGTGCAAAAAGATGTTTGGAGAGAATCCCACTTTTGAAATCCGTGAAACGGAGATTGAGGGAATGGTGTCCGTTTTCACGGACGGGGAGCAAATCACCCGAACGGAGGTTTTCTCTCCGCGCCGCCATTCCGTACCTCAAACGCGAGCGCCCTATCTCCGAGAAGCGACTCAATCTCCCTGACAAAATCTGGAGACGCCTCAACCCCGTATTTACCGACCTCAATGGAAACCGTTTTACCTTCCACTCCGAGGTTTAAATCAACCTTCGCCTCGCCCCGGTGCTGTTTGAAAATGTTTTCAAGTTTGGAGAGGTTTGCTACGTTCGCCGTGCTTTCGTCAACGGAAATGGTAACGCGGGACGCGCGGGAGAGGAATTCCGAAACGGACAGAACCTCTCTGACCTTCATCTGCTTTTTGTCTTCGGGACCGTCAACATTGCCCGTCAAAATCACCGGCTCGGTCTTCTGTTCAAGCAGGTTGCGGCTTTTGGTTATCGCGTCATTGAAAATCACGCACTCAACCGATCCTTTCAGGTCTTCAAGCGCAAGCCGCCCGAACAGCCCCTTGCCAGACTTGGTCGTTTTTATGGCTAGCGAGCGCACGACTCCGGCGATTGAAACCTCTGTTTTGTCTGTCAAAGAACTAAACCGCTCGGTGTCGGCGTGCGAGGTGAAAACTTTCAACTGCTCAGCGTAGCGCGTCATTGGATGGCTTGAAACAAACAGCCCGACCGCTTCCAACTCGTATTCTGCGGTCTGTTCATCGCTCCATCTCTCCGCTTCGGGCAGAACCGGCTTGGTAATCGCACCGGAATCAGACGAAAAAAGAGATGATTGCCCGCCCGCATCTCCCGAAGAGTCCATTGCGGCGTAATACGCGGCGATTGTGTCAAGAGAGTTCAGCAGTTTCGCGGCGTTGCTCTCGAATGAACTCAGCGCGCCGCTTTTTATGAGCATCTCAAAAACCTTTTTTGTTATCCGCTTGGTCTGAACGCGCGCGCAGAAATCAAACAGGTCTTCAAACGCACCACCCTCTTCACGTGCGGCGATTATAGCGGAGACCGCCTCCTCACCCACACCTTTGAGCGCGGAAAGCCCGAAGCGCACGGTCTTTTCATCTACTGGCGTGAACCCTGACATGCTCTCGCTTATGTCGGGCGGAAGAACCTTTATGCCCATCTTTCTGCATTCGGTTATGTGCGCGATGAGTTTGTCCTTGTCACTCGCGGAATCAACCGTCATAAGCGCGCACATAAACTCCGCTGGATGATGCACTTTGAGATACGCCGTCTGGTAGGTGAGAAGCGCATAGGCGGTACTATGGCTTTTGTTGAAGGAATAGCCCGCAAACTTCTCCATAATTTCAAACAATTCGGTGGCTTTTGCTTTTTCTATGCCTTTGTCCAAGGCGCCTGAAACAAACTTCTCCCTCTGCGCCTTCATCTCCAGCGGCTTTTTCTTTCCCATTGCACGCCTCATTAAATCCGCATCTGCGAGACTGTAATTCGCGCAAATGCTCGCCGTCTGCATAATCTGCTCCTGATAGACAAAAAGCCCGCGCGTTTCGCTGAGAATGTCCTCAAGAAGAGGATGCGGATACGAAACCCGCGCCTTGCCGCGTTTGCGTTTGATAAAGTCTTCAACCATTCCACTGTCCAGCGGTCCGGGACGGTAAAGCGCGAGTGCGGCGACTATGTCGTCAAAACTTTCTGGTTTGAGTTTGCGTAGCATTGAAACCATTCCCGATGACGATTCAATTTGAAAAAGCCCGTGCGTTTCGCCCTTGGTGAAGAGTTTGTAAACCTTTTCGTCATCAGTCGGCATATGGTCTATCTCAAGCGTGGGAGCCGAACCGTTTTTGCGGGAGCGTATGAGGTCAACGGTTTTTTGAATGATTGTGAGTGTTTTAAGACCGAGAAAATCAAATTTCACATAACCCAGACTTTCAAGCGCGTGCATGTCAAACTGCGTTACAGTTTCACCGTTGGTGCCTTTGTAAAGCGGCACGCGGTTGGAGATTTTCTCGCTCGCAATAACCACGCCCGCCGCGTGCGTTGAAGAGTGGCGAGTCATATCTTCAAGGTGTTTCGCCATTTCAATCAGCGTGGCAATTTGCTCCGAGCCCTCAACAAGTTTTTTGAGTTCGGGCGCTTCCTTGACGGCTTTTTCTATACTGTGAACCTTGCCGCGAAAAGACGGGATAAGTTTTGAAACCTTGTCCACCTCGCCGTAGGGAATCCCCATAACCCTGCCGACATCACGCACAACCGCCTTTGACGACATTCTTCCGAAGGAGCCGATTTGAACGACATTTTCGCTGCCGTATTTTTCGCTCACATAGTCTATGACACGATCGCGCCCTTCGGCGCAGAAGTCCATGTCTATGTCAGGCATTGAAATCCTGCCCGGGTTGAGAAAACGCTCAAAAATCAGTTTGTGAACCACAGGGTCAACATCTGTTATGCCCAGAGCGTAAGCGGCAAGACTGCCTGCCACACTCCCGCGCCCGGGACCGACCGGAATGTTATTTTCTTTGGCGTATCGCACAAAATCCGCGACCACAAGAAAGTAGTCCGCGAAACCCATTTTGCAGATTTCGTCAATCTCGTATTCAAGCCGCTCGGAATATTCGGCGGAGTTTTCCGAGATTTTGCGGGACGAAAGCCGCTCGGCAAGAAGGCGGGGGGCAAGTTCGCGTAAACTCCGGACCGACGACTCGCCGCCGGCTTCAAACTGCGGAAAGCGGTAGCCCTCATCCTTGAATTCAAAATCACACCTTTCCGCGATCTGAACGGTTCTGTCCAGCGCGTCAGAGAAACCTCTGAGGGTTTCTTCCATCTCCCCGCGCGTTTTGAGGTAAAACCCGTCTCCCGGAAACTTCATTCTGCCTTCGTCTTCAAGCTTTTTGCCCGTCTGTATACAAAGCAGAACATCGTGAGGCTCGTAGTCGTCGCGCCGCAGAAAATGGCAGTCATTGGTGGCGACAAGCGGAACATCAAGCTTTTTCCCCAACTTTTTCAACTCAGAGTTCACGCGTTTCTGCTCATTCACACCAGTCGCCTGAACTTCAAGGTAGTATCTGTCGCCGAAAATCTCTCTATAGGTGGAAACGACCTTTTCGGGCGGGTCAGGATAGCGTTTGAAAATTGCCTGAGATAACTCGCCGCTCAAGCAACCGCTTAAAACTATCAATCCCTCGTTATGCTCCGAGAGCATCTCGTGGTCAACTCTGGGACGACGGTAAAGCCCCTCAAAATAACCACGCGTAACCAGATTTGAAAGATTTGAGTATCCCTTCTCGTTCATGCACAGAACGGTCAGGTGAAAGTTTTTACCGTCAGACGGCTTGTCCAGTTTAAGCGTGGGCGTAACGTAGATTTCACAGCCGATTATCGGCTTCACACCCTTTTTCCTCGCCTTGCTGTAAAACTCGTAGGCGCCGAAGAGATTGCCGTGGTCTGTAATAGCAACAGCGCCCATTTCCAACTCGCTCACCCTGCTAATCAGGTCGTCAAACTTTATAGCTCCGTCAAGGAGCGAGTATTCCGAATGGAGATGAAGATGGACAAAACCGTTGTCTTTCATTCAAAAGATTATATCCGCAGATTACGCAGACAATATCTGCGCTGACAAATAGAAAGAATAATTTCTTGTTTTACCGCTTGCGTTAGCAAACGGAATATCTGCGTAATCTGCGGATAAATAAGAATTAGCGTCTTTCGCTTCTGGGGCGTGCTTGGTTGACTCTCAGGTTTCTTTCGTTCAGAACACTGTCGTTAAGTTCGTTAATGGCGGTTTCGCCTTCGGACTGCTCACCCATTTCCACAAATCCAAATCCTTTTGAATTTCCGGTTTCTCTGTCTTTGATTATGTTCACGCTTACAACTGAACCGTGCTGAGCAAACAACTCTCTGAGCTCATCCTCGGTCGTATTGTAAGACAAATTTCCTACATAGATATTCATTTAATCTCTCCTTCAAGGTTTTTTTTGATTTTCGGACTAATCCGATATAGATAACCTAATCACGCATTAGTGTAATACCTAATCATTCAACTTTCAAGACTATGCGGACTTTGCCGCATAATTTTCAGTTTATTTTTGTGCCGGGCATAATTTCGCCCGCCGGGGTTACGGCAAAACGCTTCAAAATCGGGGAGTCGGAGATTATCGCCTGTGAGAGAACATCGTCCATGTGCTCCACAAATTTTATCTCAACACCTTTTTTAGCCTCTTCGGGAACATCCTCCATGTCTTTTTCGTTTTCAAGCGGAAGAATTACCTTTTTCACTTTTCCGCGTTGAGCAGCGAGGATTTTCTCCTTGAGCCCGCCGATTGGAAGCACCTGCCCGCGAAGTGTGATTTCACCCGTCATCGCTATGTCGCGCTTGATGGGTTTTTTCAGTAACGCCGACACAATAGCCGTAACAATTGCAATTCCGGCGGATGGCCCGTCTTTGGGAGTCGCACCTTCAGGGGCATGAATATGAATATCAACCATCTGGTAGAAATCCCTGTCAAGACCGAGTTGCGCCCCGCGTGAGCGTACATAACTCATTGCCGCGCGAGCCGATTCCTTCATAACGTTTTCGCCTTCAGGTTTGACACCCGTAACGGTGAAACTGCCTTTGCCCGGAACTATGGCGACCTCTATGGTGAGCAGTTCGCCGCCAACTTCCGTCCATGCAAGCCCGGTTACGGCTCCAATCTGGTGGTCTTTGTCTATCTCTCCGTGCTTGAATTTCGGCACTCCGAGATAAGAGTTGATGTTTTTAACAGTTATTCTTATTTTCTGCCGTTTGGTCTCAGTTTTTTTGGAATGCGAACCCGCTTTGTCTTCGGCAACTTTTCTTGCCACTTTTCTGCACAGTTTCGCGATTTCGCGCTCAAGAGTCCTAACTCCCGCCTCTTTTGTGTAGCGGCGTATCATTTCAAGCAGAGCGGGATCATTGACCGACATATAGCCATCTGAAAGCCCGTGCTCCTGAGTCTTTTTGCCAAGCAAAAACTTTTTGGCGATGTGAAGTTTTTCGTCTTCCGTGTAGCCCGGAATGCGAATTATTTCCATTCTGTCCTGTAGCGCCCACGGAATTGTGTGGATTATGTTTGCGGTTGCAATGAACAGCACCTTTGACAGGTCGTAGTCGGCCTCTATGTAATGGTCATTGAAGTTCACGTTCTGCTCAGGGTCAAGACATTCAAGCAGAGCGGACGCGGGGTCGCCCCGGAAGTCCATTCCGAGTTTGTCTATTTCGTCAAGCAGGAAAACCGGATTGTTGGTTCCCGCTTTTTTCATTCCCTGAATGATTTTTCCCGGAAGCGCGCCGATGTATGTTCTGCGGTGTCCGCGAATTTCAGATTCGTCTCTGACGCCACCAAGCGAAACGCGCACAAACTTTCTTCCCATTGAGCGAGCTATTGACTTCGCGAGCGAGGTTTTCCCCACGCCCGGAGGCCCCACGAAACACAGAATTGGACCACGCAGTTTCTCCGTGAGCGAACGCACAGCAAGGTATTCAAGTATGCGGTCTTTGGGGTCTTTCAGACCGTAATGGTCTTCATCAAGGATGGTTTTCGCCTCTTTTATGTCAAGCCGGTCTTTTGTGGACTCTTTTGTCCAGGGCAAATCCATTATCCAGTCCACATAGTTCCGCACAACTGTTGCCTCGGCGGACATTGGCGGCATCATTTTGAGTTTTTTGAGCTCCTTGCGGACGCGCTCCTCAACACTCTTTGGAAGCCCTTTGTCTTTTATTTTGCCCTCAATCTCCTGAACATCGGACTTCATATCGTCTTTTTCGCCAAGTTCCTTCTGAATGGCTTTCATCTGCTCGGTCAAATAGTATTCGCGCTGGGATTTTTCCATCTGACGGCTCACCCTTTTGCCGATGCGCTTCTCTATTTCGAGTATCTCCACCTCTTCCTGCATCTTTTCGTGCAGTTTTTTCAGACGCTCTTCGGGACTTACGGTTTCAAGCAAGTCCTGCTTGTCGCTGATTTTGAGGTTAAGGTGCGACGCGACCGTATCCGACAGCCTGGCGGGATTTTCAATGGCGGAAACCGTTGAAAACACCTCGGCGGGGATTTTTCTATTCAGTTTGATGTATCCCTCAAACGCTTTGAGAACTGAGCGTTTAAGCGCGTCCGCCTCGGCGCTTTCGGGCTCCGAGGTCTCCTGTATCTCTGAAACCCTGACGCGGTAGAAATCCGAAGTTTCAACATACTCCTCTATGCGTCCGCGTTTTTTGCCCTCAACGAGAACTTTCACCGTGCCGTCCGGCAGGCGGAGCATCTGCGCCACTATGCCGATAACGCCGGTAGAGTAAATGCCGTCTTTTTTCGGCTCGTTTTCGCTTGCGTCAATCTGAGTGCAGAGAAAAATCTCTTTATTGGTGTTCTCCACCTCTTCGATGGCTTTGATTGAACGCGACCGGCCGACAAACAAAGGTGCGACCATGTAAGGAAACATAACAACATCCCTAAGCGGAAGCATGGGGATTTCTTTAAGGTTTTTATCCAATTTACGTCTCCCTGCGCACTTTAAGCGCGACATCCCGTATCTGTTTTAAACCACTGCCTAAAGATTATATAATCACGCGCGGAAACATATCAACCACTGCAACAGAAATTATTTTTTCGCGTTGTCGCGGTTTTTTGCCGATTCAAGCCGCACGCGCGGGCTTTTGAAGTTGCCGATTTTTCCCCTTATAGTTTTTGAAGTTTTTTAACAAGGAGGGGCATTGATGGTTATTGGAAAGAAAATGCAAGACGCCATAAACAAGCAGATTAACGCCGAGCTGTACTCATCTTACGTGTATCTGGCAATGGCTGCGGAATGCGAAGCAAACGGATTTACCGGTTTCGGAAAATGGATGAGAAAACAGAGCGAAGAAGAAAACGCGCATGCTATGAAACTGTTTGATTTTGTTCTTGACAGGGGCGGACGCGCGGAGTTGCAAGCGATAGACAAACCAAAATCGTCCTTTGGTTCGGTTAAGCAGATGTTTGAGCAGTCTCTCAAACACGAGCGCCTCGTAACGGACATGATCCACAAGCTTCACGCGCTTTCCATCGCTCAAAAGGATCAGACAAGCGCCGTTATGCTTGAATGGTTCATAGCGGAACAGGTTGAAGAGGAAAAAACCGCGAGCGATATCCTTGACGCTCTGAAACTTGCGGGAACAAACCCCGCCGCGCTTCTTATGCTTGACAGGGAAGTCGGCGCTCGGGAAACGGCGGAATAAAGCGGTTCGCGGGGGTCAGCGCTCCGAGGCGCCGAGCATTCTGTCTATGGGTTTTTTCGCCCGGATGGCAAGATTTTCGGGCACTTTCACCTCGTATATCTCATCGGTGAGAGAGAGCAGGACCTTTTCAAGCGTTATCATTTTCATATATTCACAAACCGCTTCAGGGCTGGCGGGGAAAAACTTTTTGCCGGGGTTGTCTTTGCGAAGGCGGTGAAGCATTCCTGTTTCCGTGGCGACTATGAACTCGTCTCCGCCGTTACGCGCATACTCGGTCATTCCCGAAGTTGAGAGAAACCTCACATCTCCGGCGGCTTCTCCGCCCGAAACGCTGTCATAGAGATAGTGCGTTGTGCATCCGCATTCGGGATGGATAACCACTTCGGCGGCGGGATGCTCGTCCCTGACGCGCTTTATGTCTTTCACCTTGATGCCCGCGTGAACATGGCACTCGCCGGGCCAAATCTCCATTTCCCTGCCCGTTACCCTTGAAACATACGAACCGAGAAAAATGTCCGGCAGGAACAGGATTTTTCTGTCCGGCGGAATGGATTCCACAACCTTGACAGCGTTTGACGATGTAACGCAGTAATCGCTTTCGCTTTTGACCGCCGCCGATGTGTTTACATAAGACACCACGACCGCGCCGGGATGCTCGGTTTTCCACTCTTGGAGTTGCTCAACGGTGATAGTGTCCGAAAGCGAACAGCCCGCGTTTTCATCGGGAATAAGCACTTTTTTATCGGGCGAGATTATGCTCGCGGTTTCCGCCATAAAGTGAACGCCGCAGAAAACGATGATTTCCGCGTTCGTGCTTGCGGCGGTTTGCGACAGACCGAGGGAATCGCCCACATAGTCGGCAATATCCTGAACTTCGGCAATCTGGTAGTTATGAGCGAGTATAACGGCGTTTTTCTCTTTTTTGAGTTCTTCTACCCGCCGGGCAATATCTTTCCTTTCGTCAGACACTTTTAACCCCCGTTGAAAGGGACTTTTAATTATAGCACATTTGGAAAACCGCGCGTGGCGGCGCTCAAATCATATCAAGACTAATGTCCAGCGCGGGCGCTGAATGGGTAAGCGCGCCGACTGAGATTATGTCAACGCCGGTTGAGGCAACCCGCTTCACATTTTCAAGCGTAACGCCGCCAGACGCTTCAGTGAGTATTTTTCCGTCCACAATCCTTACCGCCTCTTTCATCAAATCTACGCTCATATTGTCAAGCATAACGACATCCGCCCCCGCCTCAACCGCTTCCGAAACCTGATGCAGTTCCTTCGCCTCAACCTCAATGGGAAAACGCGCGTAGTTGTGCTCGGACGCGTCAACACCGCTTTTGACCTTCTCTATCGCCTTTTTCACGCCGCCCGCAAGTTTTATGTGGTTGTCTTTTATGAGAATGCCGTCGTAAAGACCGAACCTGTGGTTTCCGCAGCCGCCGAGCCGCACGGCGTATTTTTCAAGTTCCCGCAAGCCCGGAGCGGTTTTGCGCGTATCCACCACGCACGCGCCCGTGCCTTTAACCTCTTCGGCAAAACGCGCCGCAAAGGTTGCTATTCCGCTAAGGCGTTGGAGAACATTGAGCGCAAGCCGCTCGCCCGTGAGTATGTGTTTTTGCGAGCCAGCTATGGAGACGATTTCAGAGCCGGCGGCAAGCACATCTCCGTCAGTTTTAGAGGTTTGCCATTCAAGGTTTTTGTCAAGTTTTTCAAAAACAAGGCGCGCCACATCAACACCCGCAAGAATTCCGGGCTGTTTGGCGCGCACAAGCGCACGGCATGGAACATCGGTTTCAAAAAGCAACTCGGTCGTAACGTCTCCGCTTCTCACATCCTCCTCAACGGCGGCTTCTATGAGGCGGTCAACCTTTTCAAAATCAAGAACGGGCGGTTTTCTTTCGTTCTTCAAAGTTCCTCCAACCGGGGTTTCAGCCCGCCCGAATTCTTGCCGAAAACGCTGTGTTTGCAAAATTCCGGGTCGGTTTCGGGAAAGTCGCGTCTTATGTGAACCCCTCTGGTTTCCTCTCTCAGAAGAGCCGCGCGCGCCATCATAAGGCAGGCGGTCGCCATCGCGGCAATCCGGTCTCCCCTCCATCCCGCAATATCCTCCGCCTCGCCGAGCGCAGTTTCAAGGTCTGCGATAAAACTTTTCATCTCACCCGCCTCTCTGACTATGCCGAGAAGGGAATCGGCTTTTGACACAATCGTCCGTATGAGTTCGGGATACCTTTCGGCGTTTTCCCCGCCCGAACGCAAAACCGGACGCGGGGGAAGGTCTCGCGTGACAGGTGCTGTGTTTTCCGCCGCGCCGTGCGCCGCGCGTTTTGAAAAAACAAGACATTCAAGCAGGGAGTTGCTCGCAAGGCGGTTCGCGCCGTGAACACCCGCGCAGGCGGTTTCGCCGCAACAGTAAAGTCCTTTCAAACTTGTTTCGCCGCCGAGTCCGCTTTTCACTCCGCCAATTGTGTAGTGTGCGGCGGGCGCGACCGGAATTGGCTCCGAAATACAGTCAACGCCGTTTTCAAGGCATCTGCGGTATATGTCGCCAAACCGGTTTTTTATAACTTCGGGTTTCACGTCCGCAAGGTCAAGACAGACAAAATCCTTTCCCGATTCGCTCATCTGCAAATGTATCGCCTTTGAAACCGCGTCTCTGGGCGCGAGGTCGCCGAGCCGGTGGCATCCCGCCATAAACCCTTCGCCGTTTTCATCAACAAGGCGCGCGCCCTCACCCCTGAGCGCTTCGGATATGAGAAAACATTGTCCGCTTCCGGAATAAAACGCGGTCGGGTGAAACTGCACAAACTCCATGTCCATTATCTCCGCGCCCGCCTCGTAAGCCATACGTATTACCTCGCCTTTGGCGGCTTGCGGGTTTGTTGTTCTGCCGAAAAGCGCGGCGGCTCCGCCCGTGGCGAGAATCGTTGAGCGAGCCAGCACCGCGCCGGGCTCACGGTCCGGACCGACAGTCCATGCGCCGAAACAACTGTCTCCCGAAGAGATCAAGCCCTCAACCTCGGTTCCCTCGAAAAGCGCGACGCCGCTTTCCTTTTTAACGGACGAAATGAGAAACTCCACCATTTTTCTGCCGGTTGCCGCACCGCCCGCATGCAAAACGCGCCGCTTTGAATGCCCGCCTTCAAGCCCCAAATCAAAGCCGTCACGGTCCGAATCAAACTCCATTCCGAACTCCGCCATCTCAATCACCCGCTCCCTGCCCTCGCGGACAAGAATCTCAACCGCCTCCGGAGAGCACAAACCGCAGCCCGCTTTGAGCGTGTCGTCCGCGTGAAGAACGGTTGAGTCCCCAACGTCAACAGCGGCGGCTATTCCGCCCTGCGCCCAGTATGAGTTGCTTTCTTTGAGGGTTGTGCGGGTAACAAGCGCAACCTTTGAGCCGTAGGAAGCAGCGGAGAAAGCAGCGTAAAGCCCTGCAAGGCCGCCGCCTATCACAAGAACATCAGTTTCCAGAACCTGTTTGCTCACTTCACAACGCTCTGAGGTTTGGAGCTTATCACTTTAAGAAGCGCCTTTTCGAGTTTCTTAAGAATATCGGGGGTTTCCACTTTGCGTCCACCGCGCCGCGTAACATAGAAAACGTCAAAAACCTGCTCCGCCCGCGTTGAAACCTTGGCGTAGATTATTGACAAATGCATGTCTGAGATAACGCTTGAGATTTTGTAGAGAATGCCCGGTTCGTCTTTGGCGACAACCTCAACAATGGTTGCCCTGTCTGATGAGATGTTATCAAAAAAGACGCGCGACGGCTGTTGCGGCACGGTTTTGCGGTATGAGGAGTTTTTTTCGCGCCTTTTCAAAACCGCTTCCAAATCCAGTTTTTCCGAAAGCGCGTTTTTTATGTCATCGTTGAGTTTCTTCCACAACCCCGGGTCATCAGACGCGGACTTGCCGAGTTTGCTCACATACAGAATATCCAGAACATTGCCGTTTGAAGAGCACTCCGCCCTCACGCTCATTATGTCCAATCCGTTCGCGCTCATCGCCCCGCAAAGAGTGCGGAAAAGTTTTTTGCGGTCTTTCCCCCAGAAAGTGAACTCGTCAAAGCCCTCTTTTTCGTGGTGAATAACCTGAGTGGCAATGCTCCCGCTCCGACCCGATTTCATCAGGCGGAAATGCCTTTCCATATCAAGGGGTGAATGGCTGAACAGATACGATTCGGGCATGGTTTTGATAATGCGCGCCGCCTCTCTCTCTGAAATCATGCCTTCGGAAACGCGGGCGATTTCCGAACAGACCATCTTTTTTCTCGTGTCAAATGAGCGCAACTGACCGACCCGCCCGCTCTCAAAAATCCGTGAAGCGGAAAAAAACAACCGCCTCAAAAGCATCCCCTTCCAGTTATTCCACACATCGCCGACCGAGCGCAAATCCGCGAAAGTCAGCACGTAAAGAAGCGCGAGACGCTCCTCGTCTCCAACCGTGCGGGCAAACTTTGAAACGAGTTCAATGTCGTTTGTGTCCTGCTTTTGCGAAAAATCGGACATAACCTGATGGTTTTCAACCAGGAACTCAAGAACTTCGGCGTTGCGCCCCGAAAGCCCCATCCGGCGGTTGATTTTGCGCACCATATCCCTGCTCGCGATTTCATGGCGCGTTCCTGAAACGCCCTTGCCAATGTCGTGAAAAAGGCACGCGAGATAGAGAATGTCGCGGCTGACGACCGATTCGGCGGCTTTTGTGAGAAGCGGAAACTCTTCTTCTCTCTTGTATTTGAACAGTTCTTCCACCTCTTTCACGAGGAAAAGCGAGTGAATGTCCACCGTGTAAAGGTGGTAGGCGTTGTGTTGCATCATGCAGACGATTCTTCCGAACTCCGGTATGTAATGGGCGAGAAACCGCAAGCGGTTCATCAACGACAGCGTTTTGTAAACATTTTTACCGTTTTTGAGAATTCCGATGAACACGCGGTTGAACTCCGGGTCTTTTCTGGTTTTTTCGTCAATGCGCGGCGATTGCTCCCTTATGAGCCCGCGCAGATACGGACTCATTTCCGCGTCATGCCTGTCCACGTATTCAAACACCCTTATGAGGTTCACGGGAGTTTCTCTGAAAACATTTTTTCCCTTAACAGACAAAACCCCGTCGCTGATTGTGAAGCCGTTTTCAAGGTGCCGGATTCTCGCGCCGCACCGCACCGGTTTTCCGGCAACCTTATCAACCATGCGCTGAAACTGCTCGCTCACAAACCCCGCTCTCAGATAGTAAATCCTCATAAACTTCTCAACCGCCTTCATTGATGAGGAGTCCGCATGCCCGAAGAACCGCGCCACGCTGTCCTGAAAATCAAAGGTGAGTTTGTCCTGCCGCCGTCCCGTCAGGTAGTGAAGATGCGAGCGCACGAGGAAAAGAAAACTCATACACCTGTTCGTAAGCCGCGCCTCTTTTTCACTCAGGATTCCCTCGGCGAGCAAATCGTCAAATGTTTTGATTTTGTATTTCGCCTGCCCCAGCCAGAGAATCGTGTTGAGGTCTCGCAGCGCGCCCTCGGCTTCTTTGACGTTGGGCTCAAGCATCCACACCGAACTGCCGAACTTTTTTCTGCGTTCAAACGCTTCGGCGAGTTTTTCATCAATAAAACGCGCCGAACACGAGGACACAATTTCGGCGGACAAAATCCGCTCCAAATTCTCACACTGTTCACGGTCGCCCGCGATGTAGCGGTTGTCGAGATGTGATGTGAGAGACACAAAGTCCCGCGAGCACAAATCGACGCAATCGTCAAGCGTTCTGACAGCGTGCCCCAAATCCAGCTTCAAATCCCAGAGCGGATAGAAAACCTTCTCGCCGATTTGCGCGGCGGCGTCTTCAAAGCCCGGTTTGTGCAGAACGAGAATGTCCACATCTGAAAACGGGCACATCTCGCGCCTGCCGTAACCGCCCAGAGCCACAAGCGACACCCCTTCGGGGATTTTGCCTTTTGAGTCCGCGGCGGCTTTTTTTATGAAGGAATCAACAAGCGCCGTCCTTTCGCGGGCGAGTTCAATTCCTGCGGACATCCTGTTGCGCGGAGCGAAGGAGAAATGCTTTTTCTCTATGCTTTTCGCGCCGCGCCGGTAAAACTTTGCCAGTTTTTCCGCCGCCGTTTTGTCCGTTGTGCCTGTCGCCATATCTGCGAAGCCGTCAAACCAGTTTCAAACTCACCGAAATTCCGTCCCTTAAAGGAACCTGAACGGTGAGAAAATCCGGGTCGGACACGGCCGTTTTGTTGAATTTTATTATTCCTTGCGCGGCGGGCGAACCGTCCGGCAGCGCGGCTTTGCCGTCCCAGAAAGCGTTGTCCGCCAGAAAAAGCCCGCCTTTGCGAATCTTTCCCCGGGCGGCGGCAAACGCGGAAGGATACGCCTCTTTGTCTATGTCGCAGAAAACTATATCAAACTCGCCGCCGGTGTTTGTGAGAATGTCAATCGCGTCTCCGGTAAAAAACCGAACCTTTTTTTCAAAACCCGCTTTTTTCATAAAACCGCCCGCGAGTTCGGCGTTTTCGGGCGATGTGTCCGTGCAGATAACATCGCCGCCCGCCGCGCGGGCAAACCAGTAAGCCGAATACCCAAAGCCCGAACCCATTTCAAAAATCCTTTTCGCACCGAGCAGAAGCGCCTGCTGAAAAAGAAACCTGCCCGCCAGCCGACCCACAATTGGAAAATCGCGCTCCCGCGCCAGTTCTTCCATTTCAAGCACGGTGTCGCAAACAGGCTGCGCGGACTCCGCGAGCGAGCCCATATAACGTTCTATTTCAGGGTGAACAATTTCCAGTTTCCGCTCGCTCAAGGTTTTTTACCAAAATCAACCGAAACCTCGTTAAATCCGTCATTTTGGTTCGCCGCACGGGCGAGAACAAAAAGCAGGTCGGACAGGCGGTTCAGATAAACAACCGCATCGGAACCGGTTTTTTCTTTTTTCAGAAGGGTAACCGCGCTTCTCTCCGCCCTTCGGCACACCGAGCGCGAAATATGAAGAAGCGCCCCCGCGGACCCGCCCGCCGGAAGAATAAACTCTTTGAGAGATTCCATGTCTTCAAGAAAGCGGTCTATCCATTTTTCAAGTTTTTCGGCGCGCGCTTTTCCGGTTCTGGGCGCGTCAACATCGGGCGGGCTGGCGAGGTCGGAGCCGAGAATGAAAAGGTCGTTCTGAATTTCGGAGATAATCGCGAGGATTTCGGGGTTTTCGCAAAAAGCGCGCGCGGCTCCGAGAGACGAGTTCAACTCGTCAACATCGCCATAGGCAATAACCCGCGCCGAATCCTTGCGCGCTCTGCCACCGCCTATAAGCGCGGTTTCGCCCGCATCTCCGGTCTTTGTGTAAACCCGTGTTATGCGTTTTTTTGCCACTGCGCAAAGCATAGCCCAGCGGGTTGGTCAATTCAAACGGCGAGTATTGCGTAAACTGCCGACAGCGTGTAAAATTTTGTTATGAGAAAACAGATTGCCGTATTCGCGCTTGTTATTTTGCTTTGCGTTTTTCCCGCTCATGCGGCAAAAACACCGGACCCTCTGCCCGGGCCGCAACTCGTAACAAACGCATGGATGTTCATCGCGGCATACAAGTCGGACCCCGAAATGCTGAAGTCTCTTCTTCCCGAAGGGCTTGAACCGCACCCGAACGGGCACGTGGTTATCAACATGTACACCGTTCCGAAAGATTCACAAACTTCCGGCTTCGGCGCCTACACGCTCACCTATCTGACGGTTGAACTCAAAGGGCACGATTCCTATGTTATGGACAGAAACGCGGGCTATCCCGGCAGATACTTCGTTTATTACTTCAACAGTTCGGAAAAGATGAGAAAGTTTGCGCAAAGCGCGGGAATTCCAGCCGAAGAGGGAATGACGCGGACGCGTGTGAGAAAAGGAAAACTCAAAACAAGCCTCAAAGTCGGCGGCAAAGCATTTATCAAAGCCGAAGCCAAAGTTACGGGCAAACGGCTTGAAAACCCCGAAGGCGGGCATCTGAACTACTTTGGAATGAAAGACGGCAAAGTTGTCAAATATCCTATTCCCTACCTCGGCTCAATAAAGGCGATAACAAATCCGAAAATCAAAATCACTGCGCCCGAAGGTCATCCTTTGAACAAACTCAAACCCATAGCCGACCCCACATGGGCGGTCTGGATGAAAGGCAGTTTCGTCTATCCACAGTTTCAAGTTGTGAATTAGGAACTTTCCGCCGGAGTTTTCTGAAAGATTTTCAGAGTCACGTAGTAGCTCACATATTCAATAATCACCTTGCGGGTTTTTCGGTCAATTTCGAGCCATTGCTCACTTGAAAGCGCTGGGTTGTCTGCAAGTTTGCCAAACTGTCCCGATTTTATGATTTAACGACCTTCCTCACTGTCAACAACCGCCATAAGAACATTGAATTTCATCCTCGCTGAGCTTTATTGCCGCAACTCCCTTTTGCACCTCATCAATTAAAAGTTCCCGCCTGTCTTTAAGTTTGCCTATTACCCCGAAAATAAAACTCCAGAACCTCACGGGTTTGAAGAAGGCGGTCAAGATTGGTGGAATAGAGGTATTTACTGTCAATTTTTTTAAAGGCTCTAAACCTTTGCAACCCTGATTAAACGCCATCTCAACTCTATTTATGGCTAAAGAGTGAGTGCGCGAGTGGATAAAATCACCGAATTTGCGGGAACAATTTTCGCTGATGATTTTCCAAACCGAGAGAACTTATCATTCTATCGGTACTATCAATATAATCATTTTGTAATCGCCCCAAGTCTTTTGAGGTAATCCATTTTACATCACCTTCCCAGTATTCTTTGACTGATGTTTTAGGCGCCGCCATTTACAATTTTTGCTACCTCCCCCAACTCCACCATTTGCCAGTTTTTATTTGTAGTCATTGGAGGGTTGTGGGAAAGTATTTGAGGAAAATGTTAATCAACTGCGGGGAAAATGTCTTTGGTTTTGATTATGTTTGCCAATTCAAGAGTTTTGTGCCTATCCTCGTCTCTGGAAACAACAATTCCAGCGTAAGAAGGGTCAATGCGTTGAGACTTGCTGACAACATTCGAGCCTTCAATTAAATTCTTTACTTTGCCTACATTAGCCCGTGCAAATCTACCGTTCCCGCTAAGGGTCAAACTGTTCTTCTTGATTATGAACTGCCTAATCGCTTCTATTTGTTTGTCTGGTGAAGTGATTTTAGGATTGTGCTCCATCCAATTTACAGAGAGATAATTTTCTCGTGGACGAAATTCAAATGCAGACTCTTGTGGCACACCATTATCAACCTTCGAGGGTCTGCAATACCTAAGAACATGGTTGGCGTCGGGAATTTCAGGCAATTATTTTCTCCATTTGTGAACATCTAGACCCCGCAGTGCAATGATGACATCGTCCTTCGTTCCTCTGCCGTTGTGTCGCGACTTATTGCTCGGAATTACTGAAGGACCAATTAAAGCATAAGAAAAATTGCCATCATTCAAAGGTTCCACCAAAAGATGTTTGTTGTCAGCAATCCTCCACCCGACAGACAAAGTGCCTTCAGAAAAAAGACCGAGACCGGGTTCTCCCAAATATTGAAAACCAGCAATAAAAGATAAAAATCCTTGTGCGGATTTTAAAGAAAGAGGTTTTTGGTCTTCTTCTTCGGAAACATCGTAATTATGCAAAAAAAGCAATCTTTCTGCATTTTTTGAATAACCAAGCGAATTTAGGGCTTGAACAATTATTCCGATTTCCGACTCGGTGGCAAATCTTTGTAAAATGGCTTTGTACGTTTCATCAAATGTTTCTACGCTTTCGGATGTATACACATTCTTGCCTTCTGACTCCCCAACTCCAGCCGTATTTTCAGGTTCACTTGCAATACTCGGAACGAAAGAACCACTTGGGGAATCTGCTGTGGAAAGGTGTCCCCTAGAGTCTTTTTTTTCAATATGCCTCAGATTCATACAGGCCCTATTCAATATCGCTTCTTCCTGAATTGATGCCGGGGAGGTACTCATTTCAAATCTCCAATGAAGTAACTATCCAAGTGTTTTTTTAAAGTTGCCTGATTTTTCTTAATTTTGCCAAGAACTGAACGGATTGATTTCACTTTATTTTCCGCGTTTTTAATATCCGTATGGAAATTGCAACCCACACTAATCCTGCCAACAGGCAAATTCTTAGTGTCAAGAAAAAAGGTGCAATCAGAACCAACTTGAAATCCTAAATTTCTTGGGAAGATTTTATTTTGCCATTTACCCTCTTTCAAAAAACGCCTTTTAAACCAAGTGAAAACAACCTCTTGGTTTTTGAATTCAAAAAAGATGTGCCAATTGATTCCTATTGCATGATAAGGAACATGAAGAAGAACCTCAACAAATTTTTTGGTGCAATTCTGAATCAAATAAGAATCTTTGAAATCACCTTCAACCCTTTCTTTAATTGTACATCTCTCAGGGTTAACATCCCACTGAACGCCGTTTTTGAAAGAGACAATGGAATTGACGGGCGTGGTCAAACTAGGTTGGTTATCAGCTATCTCCCAATCACTGCCCACTATGTCATGATTTTTCAAAAAATCAGGATTCACTATGGTGGGGTTGTGGTCTTTCGCAAGTATCACAACCGAGACACTACTCAACTTAATTTTAAATGGGATTTCAGGCATCTGAAAGACCTCCACTCAGGTGGTCTTGCTCCTAGAAGTCATATACTGAGACGCAACTTTATACAACGGGTGGGGCTTATAGTCAATTAGGCAACAAATCTCAACTTACGATTTTTTTGACATCCTCCATCAGTTTGGCGGTTTCAGAGTCAATCTTTTTCATTTCTTTGTATATTGCTTTCGGAGAAAGCAACGGGGCGGCTTCCGAGGCGAAAGGATTTCTGACCGACAAATCAAATGTTTCGGTGTCAACATCCTCAATCTTGACCGCCCATTCCAATCGTATAGTTTTACCGCTTGAAAAGAGCGGACTGCAATGCCCCTTCCCGGTGAGACAAGAGCAGAAATAGAGCAAATCGCGGAGAAAGCGGAAACACCGCGTTCGGGGCTTATTCCGGCTTTGTGGGCGGTTCAGAAACGGCTCGGCTGGCTCAGCGAAGAGTCAATGGTTGAAGTCGCGGAAATTCTGGACATCACACCTTCAAGCGTCCAGAATGTTGCCACCTTTTACACAATGTTTTTCACAAAACCGATAGGCAAGCACATCGTCTGGGTGTGCAGAACGCTCTCATGCGCTCTTAAAGGAGCGGAGGAAGTGGAGAGTTACATCTACGAAAAACTCGGAATTTCATCGGGTGAAACCACACAGGATGGCAAAATAACCGTTATGGAGGCAGAATGCCTCGCGGCTTGCGGCTCGGCTCCGGTGATGCTTGTTGACAATACTCTGCATGAAAATCTGACACACGAATCGGTTGACAAAATTCTGGACGACTTGAGAAGCAAATAGGCTCAAACAATGTCAAACAAAACCCTCAGAAAAGACGCGATGAAGATTCTGGACGCCGCAATTGAGGCGGTCAATCCCGAACGGTGCGTGCTTGAGCATGTGTCGATCAAAGGAAACTCTCTCAAAGTGGACGGAAAAATCTACGACCTTTCGTCATATGGCAAAATCTTTGTGGTTTCGTTCGGCAAAGCCGCGGCGGCGATGGCGGCGGCGGCGGAAAAACTTCTCGGCGACCGCATCACGGACGGAATTGTTGTTTCAAACTCCGTGCCGCGCGAAAAGTTCTCACGCTTGAAGTTTACGCTTTCAAGCCATCCCGTTCCCGATGAAAAAAGTTTCCGTGCCGCACGCGAAATAATGACTTTGCTTGAAAAAACCGGAGAAAAAGATTTGGTGCTTTTCCTCATATCGGGCGGCGGCAGTTCAATGCTGGCGATGCCGCGCGAAGGGCTGTCGCTTGAAGACAAGCAGAAGGTTACCGAGCAACTGCTGATTTCCGGCGTGGACACATACGGGCTCAACACCGTAAGAAAAAAACTGTCCAGCATAAAAGGCGGAGGGCTTTTGAAACAGGCGCTTCCATCCGAGGTTTTGACGCTTATTCTTTCTGATGTCGCGGGAGACAACCTTGAGATGATATCGTCCGGTCCCACCGTTGAGGACACCACCACCTTCAAGGAGGCGTGGCGTGTTGTTGAAGCGCTGGGCGTTGAGCATCAGATTCCGCCTAAGGTTGTGGTTCATCTTGAACGCGGTCTTAAAGACGAAAAATCAGCGCGGGAAAGCATTCCCAAAACCGCGCGCGTTCGCACGGTTATTGTGGGAAACAACGCCAAATGCGTGAGAGCGGCGGAGAAAAGAGCGCGTGAACTCGGCTACTCAACAATCGGGCTGTCGTCTCAGGTGAAGGGCGAAGCGAAAGAGGTTGCCAAATGCGTGGCGGCGGTCGCGCTTGACATTGAGCGTTTCGGCAAGCCCGTCAAAATGCCAGCTTGCGTAATCTTCGGCGGTGAAACAACCGTGAATGTGAGGCAGAAAGGCAAAGGCGGCAGAAACACCGAAACCGCGCTGTCGTTCTGCATGGAGATTATCGGACATGAGAATATAGTGGGGCTTTTCGCCGGAACAGACGGAATTGACGGACCTACTGACGCTGCGGGCGCGATATGCGACGGCTCTTCGCGTCTGCTCGCCAGAAAACGGGGAATCAGCGCACGCGATTACCTTATGGCGAATGACTCCTACACATTTTTTGACTCTCTCGGAGACTTAATCAAAACGGGACCCACGGGAACAAACGTTATGGACATCGGGATTGTTCTCGCCGGACCGCCGGGGAAAGCATGAGCGCTCAAACAGACCTTGACGCTCTGGTGGACGGCGCCGGGAAGGAGCGCGTGGAAGCCGCCATGAAAATCGCCCGCAGGGAGTGGGGCAAAATCGGTTCAAGTCTCCGAATGTGCGGTGAGACGGGAGATTTTGACCGGAACGAATTCATGATAGGCGTGATAGACGAGGATGTGATAATTAAAAGCCCGCTTTCGTGCGCGACAAAATCCGTTGACGTAAACAGCCCCACTTACTACCCGATGTATTTCGTGAAAAACCTGATTGAGATGGACGAACTTATGCCCGAGCGCGGCTACCGTACTCCGCAGGCTCTTTACTGCCACATTGAACTTGCGGCAAAAGCCGCCGAAGCGCTGGGCTTGACCGGCACAATAGCAATGGGTTTTGCATGCGGCTACGCGGTCGCACGCACGGGTTGGACGGCGGAAAAAGGACTGCGCAGGAAGCGGCAGTTCTTCCTTGAAACTTTCTTTGAAGGATGGGAGAAAAATCACGACTGGAACCCGGAATGGGACTCGGTTGGCAACCGGTTGAAAAAAATCTTTGACAAGTTCTGTCAGTGGCAGAAAGACGGTGAACTCCACGAAAGGGAAACCGCCGAGGACAGAAAGATAAAACCCTTGCTTGTGTGAGCGCGGGCTTATTCGTAATATTCGTAGTTGTCGTAAGAGGGTTCGGCAAATCCCGGAACGCCTTTCCCTTCAAGAAACGTCAGCCTGGCGGTGCCGAGGGGCCCGTTTCTCTGTTTTCCGATTATGATTTCCGCCTCGCCGGTTTTCTTGTCTTCATTACTTTCATAGAAATCAGGGCGGTTTATGAATATGACCACATCGGCGTCCTGCTCTATCGCGCCGCTTTCGCGCAAATCTGAGAGTTGCGGACGGTGGTCGGAGCGGGCTTCGGTCTGACGGCTTAACTGCGAAACCGCGATTACGGGCACATTGAGTTCCTTGGCGAGCGCTTTTAGCGAGGACGAAATCTGTGCAATTTCCCTTTCCCGGCTTTCCGCCCTGCCGTCTCCGCGCATAAGTTGCAGATAGTCAACAACGACAAGGTCAAGCCCCTTGTCTTTTTTGAGCCGTCTGCATTTGGCTCTGATTTCAAGAGCCGTTTGCCCGGCGGTGTCGTCTATGAAAATTCCCGATTGCCCGAATCTGGTAAACGCGTTGGTGATCATGTCGTCGTCGGATTTTTTAATGTGTCCGCCCCGCAAGTCCGAAAAACTGACTTGAGACATCATTGAAATTATTCTGAGCACAAGCTGGGTTTCTGTCATTTCGAGCGAAAACACGGCAATTTTTTTGCCGAGGTGAACTCCCGCATTTTCGGCTATGTTGAGGCACAAAGAGGTTTTTCCAAGACTTGGGCGCGCCGCGACCACAATCAAATCCGCAGGTTGCAGCCCCGAAGTCAGTTCGTCTATTTTCTTAAATCCGGTTGACAGACCCGTAATAACGGCCTTCTTTTTCTGCGCTTCTTCAACGTGCTTCATTGTTTGTGCGGCAAGTTCGTGCGGAGGAGTGAAAGCGGCTTTCACCCTGTTTTCGGCAATGCGCATTATTTCACTCTCGGCGATGTCAAGAAGTTCGTCCGGGGTTACACCGTTGCCGCCGCGCCGCACAATTTCGCCGCCCGTTTTGATAATCTGACGGAGCAAAGAGGTGTCTTTTACGTTTTTCGCGTAGTAGGCGACATTGGAAGTGGTGGGAACCACATCGGCGAGCAAGGTCAGATACGCGCTTCCTCCCACTTCGTTCAAATTCCCGTTTGAAGATTTCAGGTGTTCCGAAACGGTCAGAACATCAAGGGGCTTGCCCTCTTTGTCCAGTTCAATCATCATTTCAAGGATTTTTTTGTTGGACTTTGTGTAGAAATCTTCGGGGGTTACGATTTCAAGAACCTCGTTTATGCACGAGTTTTCAAGCATAATTGCGCCGAGAACGGCTCTTTCGGAATCCTCACTTGTAGGAACGCCGGCATTTACGGACATCTCACCCCTCCGGCGAAAAAAGTATTACGATTGGCGGGAATTGTCAAAAAACCGCTTTCAGCGCGAAAGGGTTTTTATGAGTTCGGAGTGCCCGGGAAACTGTTCGGACAGTTTTTCGGGGTCGCCCAATTCAAAGTCGTCTTCGGCGTAGGCGGGCGAAACGGTTGTTCCCATAAGCGCGTATTCACCGCCGTCAACAATTTTCATTCCCTGCCACACACCCGCCGGAACCACAACCTGCGGATGCTGACCGAACATTATGTCGTTGCCGAGAAATACCAGCCCCGGGCCTCCGGGCTTCAGGGTGAGCAATTGAACCGGGTCTCCGGCGTAAAAATGGTAAACCTCGTCCGAAAGCAGTCTGTGCATTACGGAAACTTCGTCTTTTTGAAGAAAATAGTAAATCGCCGAGGAAAAACTTCTGTGCCCGCCGTAACGGTCGGGCAGATGGGAGGAGGCAATGGTTTCGGGGCTTACATAGGTTTGCCTGTAAAAGCCTCCTTCCTTCTCAAGAGGCTTCAGTCCGAGTTTTTTTATGATGTTTGCCGGTTTCAACTCTATGGATTGGCACCCCGCTCCTGATTTACACGGCGGCTCCCGCCTGTTATGATAGCAGAAAATGCCAAATTCTGAAAAGACCGAAAACCCTAAAGAGGGAAATGCGCCCGAAAACGACCTCGCCGCGTCCATAATGATGGCGTTCAACCTCGGAGTTTCCGCCAACCAACAGGCAAAGGGAACAAAAAGCATAGCACAGGTTCTTGCCGAGATGGGAGAACACATTTTCACGAGCATTTCAAAAGCGTATGGCGACAAGGTTGACCAGCAGCAGATAATCGCCAACACTGAATACCTTTTGCAAATCGCCCTGTTGGGCTACATAGTCCCGTCAATTTGCGACTATGAGGAAAACTTCAAGGAACGGCTGCTTGCTCTTATTGAATCCCGCGCGAAAAAGCAGTCGCCCGAAAATGGGAAAGGAGGGGGTGGCAAAAGCGGGGGCAAGATAATAACCCCGTAAAGAAAAACCCTTCCCGCTCCCGCAAAAAGTGTCAGCGCAAATCACAGTATCAGGCGGGGGGCGTCCCGTAACGGGGCGGACCACCGTTCCCGCAGACAAGTCCATCTCTCACAGAGCGTTAATAATAGGGTGCCTTTCGCGGGGCGGGGCGCGCATAACCAACCTGCTTGACAGCGAAGACATAGTTTCCACAAAGAACGCGTTGAGGCTCCTTGGCGCACGGATAGAAACATCGGCGGGCGAAACCGCCGCCGTTTCCGACGGCCTTGCGCACGCCGGAAAAGCCATTGATGCGGGCAATTCGGGAACAACTGCGCGGCTTCTTGCGGGCGTGTTGAGCGCCCAACGGTTTGAATCAACCGTAACGGGGGACAAATACCTGAAACAAAGACCGATGGAGCGCGTGATAACGCCCCTCTCGCTGATGGGCGCGGACATATCCTCGCGTGGCGGAAAACTGCCGGTCTCCATAAAGGGCTCAAAATTGCGGGCGATAGAATACGAAATGCCGGTCGCGAGCGCGCAGGTAAAATCCGCGATTCTGCTCGCGGGGCTTTACGCTGACGGCGACACAAAAATCACAGAACCCAAAAAAACCAGAGACCACACGGAAATAATGCTTGGGCATTTCGGCGCCGTGGTCAGACGCGAGGGAAACACGATAACGCTGTCCGGTGGCGGAGCTCAACAGCTCACTGGCGGCGAGGTGGCGGTTCCGGCGGATATATCCTCCGCGATTTTTCCGGTCGCTGCTGCAGTCATCAACTCGGACTCGCGCGTGGTGATTGAAAATGTCGGAATCAATCCGGCGCGGGCGGGCGGTCTTGAAATTCTGCAAAAAATGGGGGCGGACGTGCGGATTTCAAACCGCAGAAAATCCGGCGGCGAAGATGTGGCGGACATAGAGGCCCAAGGCGGACGCGCTCTGAAAGGGATTGAGATCAATGGAGATTTGATACCGCGCGCGATAGACGAATTGCCCGCGATTGCGGTGGTCGCGTGTTTTGCGCAAGGGGTTACAAAAATATCGGATGCGGCAGAATTGAGGGTGAAGGAAAGCGACAGAATAAAATCAATGACCGAAGGGCTCGGAAAACTCGGCGCGCGCGTTGAGGAGACGCCGGACGGAATGCTTGTAACCGGAGGCGGTTTGACCGGAGGCGCGTGTTCAAGCGCGGGAGACCACAGGGTCGCGATGGCTCTGGGTGTCGCGGCAACGGCGGCGGATGGCGACAGCAGGATTGAGGACGCTGGATGTGTGGCGGTTTCGTTCAGGGATTTTTTTCCGTTTCTTGAGGGTTTGAGAGCGCGAAAATGAGCGGGCGCGGAAGGATTGTGATAACAATTGACGGACCCGGCGCGTCCGGCAAGGGAACGGTAGCGCGCATTGTGGCTAAAAAACTCGGTATTCGCTATATGGACACGGGTTCCATATACAGAACTTTCGCCCTGCTTGCACGTGAAAAAGGCGTGAAACCTGGAGAAAGCGAAAAAATCTCGAGACTTCTCAAAAACTGCGAAATTCTACCGGTGTGCTCCGAGGACAGTTCCTACACCGTTACACTGGGCGGCAGGAATGTGAGCGCAGACATAAGAACGCCTGAAATATCCGAAAATGCGTCAAAGTTTTCGCAGGTTAAGGAAGTGCGGGAGGTTCTCGGGCTCATACAGCGCGCGCACGGCGAAAATACAAGCATAGTAGCCGAAGGCAGAGACATGGGAACGCGTGTTTTCAAAGATGCTGATTACAAGTTTTTTCTCACCGCCGAGGAAGGCGAACGTGCGCGGCGCAGAGCCGCCGAACTTAAACAGGAGGGCGCGGGTGCGACTTTGGAACAAACCGCCGCCGAACTGTCTTCAAGAGACCGGCGGGACAGCCGGAGAAAGCACTCTCCCTTGAAACCTGCCGATGATGCTGTGATAATAGACACAACACACCTCGGTGTGGATGAGGTTGTTGAGAAAATTCTCAACTTGGTTGAAGGTTGGAAATCATTTTAAAAAATCAGGCGCGGGCGCACAGCCTACGCGCGGGAATTTGAACGTTCTCAAAACATGACCGATTTTGCCAAAAAAACCGCCGCCCCGGACAACTCACAGAGTTTTTCACAACTGCTTGACGAAAGCGGCTTTGCCGAAGAAAACACCGCCGGCAAAATCGTCAACGGAACCATAGTGCGGGTTGAGGAAGAAAACGTCTTCATAAACATAGGAATGAGGTCCGAGGGAATAGTTCCACTCAAAGAGTTTGTTGATGAAAACGGCAATTGCGAAGTCGCCGAAGGGACGTGCGTGGACGTTCTGATTAAAGGAGTGGGCCGCGGACTGCCGAAAATTTCAAAAGCGGATGCGGACTCTATGAAACATTTTGAGGACTTGAAACAGACGTTTTCAAACGAGCAGCCTGTTAAGGTTAAGGCGGCGAAAAGGATAAAAGGCGGCGTTGAATGTGTGATTGAAGGCACGGGCGCAAAGGCGTTTCTTCCATCCTCGCAGGTGCTGATAGGAAAAAACCGTCAGGGCGCGGACAAGGTTATGAACCAGAGTTTTGACGCGCTCATAATTGAGATGGAAGGCAGAAGGATTGTTCTTTCCAGAAAAAAACTGCTTGAAAGGGAAAGAGCGGAAAAGATGGCGGAGTTCGTAAAACAGATAGATGTGGGGATGCTGGTAAAAGGGGTTGTTTCCAACATCATACCGCCCGGAGTTTTTGTGGATTTGACGGACGGAAGTGGAACCATTGAGGGCTTCATACCCGTAAGCGAAGTTGCGTGGAAACGCATCAAAACCCCCGGAGATGTTCTAAAACCCGGCGAGGAAATAACGGTCAAGATTATAGACATAAGACAGGATAGCGGGCGGATAGCGCTGAGTTACAAACAGACTCAGTCGACCCCGTGGGAGGATTTCGCGGAAAAAACCCCGCAAAACTCCAGAATAAAAGGGAAAATTGCCAATGTAAATGAGGCGGGCGTTTTTGTTGAGGTCGCGGAAGGAGTGGTCGGGCTTGTGCATCCGGATAACATAAGTTGGAAGGAAAAGGTTGACCCCGTGGACGAATACGGCGAAAACAAGGGCAAGGAAATTGAAGTGATGATGATGTGGTGCGATCCCGTGAGGAAAAAGATGTCTCTCGGAGTGAAGCAACTGCAAAAAGACCCGTGGAAAACGGCGGTCAGAAAACTCAAAAAAGGCGAGAACGTTCTCACTGGAAAGGTCAAAAAAGAGGTGCGCGGCGGGCTTGTTCTTGAACTTGATGACGACATTGAAGGTTTTATACGGTTTTCCGACCTTGCGGATTCGGACGGAGGGCGGGACGGTGAACACTACAAAACGGGCATGGAGATAACAGGGGTTGTGAAAAACATTGACAACAAATCCCGCACTGTAACCTTGAGCGCGGAAATGCTTGTAAGGAAAAATGAGAGGGAAATCCTCAAAGAGTTCACCAACAAACAGGGTGAGGGAAGCGGCGCGAAACTGGGCGATTTTATTTCAGACAAAATCGGCGCCGTAAAAAACGAAGAAGAGGATTAAAAAGTCCAGAGCAATGAGACTCCGCTACATAATTGCCGCGCTTATACTTGTGGGCGTGATTGTGGTGCTGGTTGAGGAAACCACGGACAAAATCGCCGTGCTCAATATCGAAGGCGTCATAACCTCTTCAGGCGCATACACCGAGGCCGTCAGAGAGATAGAAAAAAACGGCTCTTACAAGGCGGTTGTCGTGCGGATTGACTCGCCCGGCGGAAGCGTCGCGGCATCTCAGGAGATTTACGCGCTGATAAAAAGACTCGGACAAAAAATGCCCGTGGTCGCGAGTATGGGAAATGTTGCGGCATCCGGCGGCTACTACATCGCCTGCGGCGCGCCGCACATAATCTCAAACCCCGGAACAATTACCGGAAGCATAGGCGTGATAGCGACTTTCGCAAACTACGGGGAACTGTTGAGGTGGGCGAAGATAGGAGTTGATGTCGTAAAAACCGGCAAACTCAAAGACGCGGGCTCGCCTCTGCGCCCTATTGAGCCGGGCGAGAGAAAATACCTTCAGGGCTTTGTGGATACCGCGCTTGAGCAGTTCAAAAACACAGTCGTGGAAAACAGGAAAATAAGCGCGGGAAAAATGAAGGAAGTTTTGGACGGAAGGGTTGTTCTGGGTAGTGAGGCAATGGAGATAGGGCTTGTAGACGAAATGGGAACACTTTTGAGCGCGATTGAAATCGCCGCCGAAAGAGCCGGAATTTCCAAAGACTCGCCCGTGCACACCTTTCCCGTTAAGGATTTGGCGTTTTTAGACCTCATAATCCCCGGAGAATCCGCTAAACTGCTGGGAAAATACCTGTCGCCGTCTGTCTTTCACGGCACGGGGCTTTACTATCTGTCAGAACAGTTCGGGCAAGTGAAAACTCTTAATTAAACCCACGCGCTTGTGGTATTATTAAGATGGAGAAAATCCATGAAATATTTAAAACTGATTTTGACTTTGGTTTTTGTCACTTTTGGAGCAGTTGTTTATCTGAGCAACGCGTGGATGAATCAGATTACGAGCTTGAGTTTCAGCAAGATTCCCCAGCAAATCTACGTTGTCCCCGAACTGCCGTCCGTGCAGATGTGGGCGGTTGTTGGGTCTGCTTTTCTGCTGGGAATTGTTTTCACTCTTATGCATTCTTCACTTAACTGGATCTCGCTGGTAAGCAAAAACAGAAAAATTAGCAAACTTGAAAACAAAAAAACAGACAGCGAAGAACAGCAGTCCTGACCTCCTATGTCCGCAAGCGTTAGAAAAACGCCAAAACCCCCGTGGCTGAAAGCGAAAATTCCTTCGGGGGAAAACTACTCGCGCCTTAAAAATCTTGTCGGCGAAATGGGGCTCCATACGGTATGCGAGGAAGCCAAATGCCCAAACATCGGAGAGTGCTGGAGCGCGGGAACCTTAACTTTTATGATAATGGGCGATACCTGCACGAGAAGTTGCGGGTTCTGCCATGTAAAGACGGGAAAAGGCGGAGAACTTGACCGGGACGAGCCCTCAAGAGTCGCGCGCGCGATAAAAGACCTTTGCGCGCATAACTCCGTGATATCCCACATAGTCGTAACCTCCGTGAACAGGGATGACAAAAATCAGCAAAGCGCTGAAATTTTCGCGCAGACCATAAAAGAGATTCGCCTCGCGGCTCCCCAAATCAAAATAGAGTGCCTTATTCCCGACTTCAAAGGCAGTTCAAAAGCCCTGCGCGCAGTTCTGGCTGAAGGACCCGATGTGTTGAATCACAACATTGAAACCGTGCCGCGCCTTTATGCGCTTCCGCAAAAAACGCAATCGGGCAAACTGCGCTCGGTGCGCCCGCAGGCGGTTTACGAACGCTCTCTCACGCTTCTTGAAACCTCCACGCGTGAGGGCGGAAACGGAATGCTTACAAAGTCCGGCATAATGGTCGGACTCGGAGAAACCTTTGAGGAAATAACCTCCACGCTAAAAGACCTGCATTCGGTTGGTTGCGACATTGTTACCATCGGGCAGTATCTGCAACCCACTCACGACCATATTCCCGTTTCACGCTTTTACCACCCCGTTGAGTTTGAGTCTCTGAAAAACTACGGGGAAAAAATTGTGGGCATTCCGCACATTGAGGCGGGCCCGCTTGTGAGAAGCTCATATCACGCGGAGAAGCAGTTGCTTAAACTTGAAGCCGGCGGCAAGCCAGAGGCGGAAACGCGCGAGGGCTGCTCCTGAGCGTTCAAAAATTGAAATATCTAATTCTTCAGGGAGACGGAATGCCAGACATGCCTCTTGATGAGATTGGAGGCAAAACCCCGCTTGAAGCCGCAAACACGCCAAACCTTGACTTTATAGCGCAAAACGCAGGAATGTTCGGAGAGACAAACCACATACCACCCTCTCTGCCGCCCGGAAGCGACGTGGGAAACCTGAGTGTTCTCGGATACGACCCGACCGTCCATTTCACGGGCAGGTCTCCGCTGGAAGCGGCGGGAATGGGAATCTCTCTTAAAAAAACCGACCTGACGTGCCGATGCAATCTCGTAACCCTTCGCGGCAAAGGCGGCAAAGCCGTAATGGAGGATTACAGCGCGGGGCATATTCCAACCGAACAGTCACGGAAAATAATCAAGGACATCGCGCGCGCGCTTGACTCTGACGGCATAAAGTTTCTTCCGGGTGTCAGTTACAGGCATCTGCTCATTATTGACAACGGCAAAAGCGCGGTCTCGTCCACGCCGCCTCATGACATTCTCGGCAAAGAGGTGGCGGACTTTCTTCCAAAAGGCGCTGACGCCGCGGCGCTTGTTGAACTTATGCGCGCCGCGAAAGACGTGCTGAAAGACCACCCGGTCAACAGGGAAAGGGAGAAAAACGGCGAATCGCCCGCGACCGATATATGGCTGTGGGGCGAGGGAACCGCGCCTGCGCTACCGTCTTTTGAAAAGACTTACGGGGTGAGCGGAGCGGTCATATCGGCGGTTGATCTGGTGAAGGGAATAGGGAAATGCGCGGCAATGGAAGTTATAGAAGTGCCGGGAGCGACCGGTTATCTGGACACAAATTACGAAGGCAAGGTCCAATACGCGATAAAATCGCTTGAAACAAACGACCTTGTGATGATTCACATAGAGGCAACCGATGAAACGGGGCACACGGGCAAAACAGAGTTGAAAGTGCGTGCGGTTGAGGATTTTGACTTGCGCGTTGTGGGTCCCGCACTCAAAGCAATGGAGAGGTTTGGAGATTTTAAAGTGCTTGTAACATCAGACCACCCGACACCCATATCGCTTAGAACTCACTCACGGGACCCCGTGCCCTTCGCCCTTTATGACCCGAAAAACAAACTGTCCAATCCTGAGCGCGTCTATTCGGAAAAATGCGCGGCTGAAACCGGAAACTTTTTTGAAAATGGCTGGAAACTTATCGGCTCATTTATTGAGCGTTGAACCCGAGCGGAACTGTCAGCGTGAAAATACCTTTGGACATTTTGTAAGGTTTTCACAGCCTTTTTTTGTTACAAAAACAACATCCTCAATGCGTATGCCCCCAACCCCTTCGTAATAAAGCCCCGGCTCAACCGTAACCACATTGCCTTTGCTCAGAACCCCGCCCGAGGGACCGATGCCCGGTGGCTCGTGAAGCCCCATTCCCAGACCGTGCCCGGTTGAATGTATAAAACCGCGCGGATTTTCCCCGCGCTCAGTCACAAAACCCTCGGAATCAAAGAAACTCAAAACCGCGTTGTGAATATCGGCGCATTTTACGCCGTGTTTTATCATACCAATTGCTATCTTCTGTCCTTTCAAAACGGTTTTATACATCCGAGCAAGTTCAGGCGAGGGACTGCCCTTTATCACCGTCCTGGTCATATCCCCGTAATATCCGTGCGCGGACTTCGGAAAAATGTCAATAACGACCGGATGGTTAGCGAAAACCGGGCCCTCGCCGGAGTGGTGGGGCATGGCGGAATGTTCGCCGCAGGCGACTATTGTTCCCGAAGCGCCGTAGCCCTTGCCCGCAAGCTCGGTGTGTATGGAAAGCCGTATACGCTCCGAGGTAAGCGGCTTGCCGTGTAGAAAAAGAACTCCGTTTTTACGGGGTTCAGAGGTGGAAATCATATCAATCGCGGTTTTCAGCGCCGAAGCGGTGTCTTTCAGCGCGGCGCGGATAAGTGAAACTTCGTGCTGGGTTTTCCTCATTCTTTCCTCAAACAGCATGCCTCCATCGCAACACGAAACCTTTACGCGGTTTTTTTTGAGGGATTCGGCAAACGCCAGGGGGAAGGTTCTCTGGACCTCCACGCGTGAAATCCCTTTTTCCCGCAATACAAGAGCGGCAACATCGGCAAGTGAGCGTTTCTTTGCCCCTCTCAGTTGCGATGTGTAGGAGGAAAGCGGCAACACGGCGGAAACTGCCGCGTCCTTTCTGCCGCGCGCAAGTTCCAGATCGCTCAAGACCAGAAAACTGCGGTTTTTGTGCCTGATAAAAACAACCGGGTCGGGAACGAAAAACCCCCCAATCGCGTAAAGAAGGTCGGGATTGTTCTCGCTTGAATCAATTATCAAAAATGCTTTTTCGCTTTTCATTTCAGAAAATATACTGTGTGTCCGCAGTTTTGGCGATTGTTTTACGGCACTCTCTGATGTATAATCCTGATGTCCGCGCAGGGTGGACGGGAGGTTTGAATTGCTATGTTCGGGGTAACAAAACAGGCTGCTGAAGAGATTAAAAAGTTGCTTTCAGCCGAAAATATGCCGGATGGTTTCCTCAGGGTGCGGGTTGTGCCGGGCGGATGCTCGGGATTTTCCTACGAAATGGGGTTTGATGACGAACTTGAAAACTCCGACAAGGTATTTGAGGAAGAAGGCGTTAAGGTAGTTGTTGACGGCATCAGTTTCCAATACCTTGAAGGCTCCAGTCTTGAATATCAGGGGGGACTGAACGGAACCGGATTTTCAATAAGCAATCCAAATTCAAAGGGGTCGTGCGGTTGTGGCCAATCCTTCAACGTCTGACAGCAAAACAAAAAAAACCTCCGAAGATTTTGATTCCGAAGCCCGCCTCAAGATTGTAAGTGAGGAGAAAAAGGGCGGTTCAAGCCTTTCCAAAGCGGTTCAAGCGCATGAAGAGGCAAAGTCGCAGAATAGAATCAAAGCCGGCTCTCTCATAGACCTTATCTATTCGGAGTTTACCCCCTGGAATGAACTGGAGGGGTTTTCAAAGTACATTAAATCGCCCACCGGAAAAAAGATGAAAATAGAGGACGACCCGACAATTATCGCGGGAGTGGGAATCCTCAAAAAGAACGGCAAAAAGGTCGCAATCATCGCCCAGCAGACACCTTCAAATGAGGAAGAGCGCACGACGATGAACTACGGAATGGTCAAAGCGGACGGATACGCGATTTCAATCAATATGATGGAATACGCGGAAAAAAACGGAATTATTCTCAACACCTTCATAGACACGGTCGGCGGAGACCCTTACGAGTATTCGGCGGAAAAACTGCAGTCGTGGCTCATTTCAGAGTGTCAGGCGAAGATGCTTTCGCTGGCAACGCGCTCGATTTCAACAATTATAGGGCTCGGCGGAAGCGGCGGCGCGATTGCCCTTCAACTCGCCCATTGCAGGCTTATGCTTTCAAGAGCGGAGTTCTCTGTTATCACGCCCGAAGGGTGCTCGGCGATTCTGTTCAGAAGTTCGGATAAGGTTGCGGAAGCCCTTGAAGTTCTTCAGCCCACCGCGAATCACATGCTGAAATACAAAATTATTGACGACATAATCAAAGAACCCAAAGTCGGCGGCAAGAACTACACCGACGAAGTGGTGAAAAACATTGAAAACCGACTTGCGAAAGCAATTAAGAATATGGAGAAAAAAGACGTTGAAGAACTGAAAAACAACCTCAGAGACAGCATAAACATGTGTGGACGCATGGAGAAAAAATCCGGTTTTTACAACGTCATCACCAGAAAAATCAAGTCATTGCTACCCTCACGGCTTTCTTCTCCGAAAACTCCGGAAGTTTCGGCTATTCAGCTTGCCATTTACGGGGCGGAGCCGTTTTTCTGCAACGATGAAAAGGACGCGGAAGGAAACATAGTCCGTGCCGGATGCCACAACCGTTACGCCCGGGAAGAGGTTGAGGAAAACCTGTTCTCGTGCCCTTACTGCAACAAACCTGAATCTCTCGGCTCGGATGATTACATCAAATTTCTGTTTGATGAGGAAACCTTCCGTGAAATAAGCCCGGATTTGACCATTGAAGACATATCTCACGACTTCAAAATAGCGGACTACTCAAAAACGAGAAAGAAAATGGCGGAAAAAACCAACTCAAAAGATTCGCTTATTGTGGGTTTCGGCGCGATATTCGGCCGTCCGGTCGGGGTCGCGATTTGTGATTTCCGTTTCATGGGCGGTTCAATGAGCGCGGTTTTCGGCGAAAAAATGCGCGTAATTGTTGACTACTGCATACAGAACAACCTTGACCTTGTCTCCATAACAACAAGTGGAGGCGCAAGAATGCAGGAGGGAACGGTCGCGCTTTACCAGATGGCGAAAACAATCTCCGCGATTCTGAAACTCAAAGAGTCCGGGCTTTCATACATATCGGTTCTCGCCCACCCGACAACGGGCGGTGCGCTTGCCAGCTACGCGGTTCAGGGAGACTTCATAATCGCCGAACAAAAATCCATAATAGCATTTGCCGGAGACAGGGTTGTGAAATTGACCAGCGGAGGCAGAGGCGTAAACCCCGAAACCATGACTCCGGATTTTTACTTGAAAAACGGCGGAATACACGCCTCAGTGCAAAGATCGCAACTCAAGCCGCTTCTCGCGGGCACGCTCAGTTTGAGAAACAAAACCGGTTATCCGGCTATTGAAGATTTGCCGTTACCCGCAGAGTCGTCCGCCGAACGGTAGGAGCCGTCCAGAGTCTTCACCTTTCCAATTTCTTCCGGGTCGTCAATGATGTTCCCCTTCATGCACTGGTAAAGAAAGTTCGCGTTGTCTCTCGGGGCATCACTTTTTAGATGCGGCTTGAAAAAGACCTCTTTTGTGTGAACAAGCCCCGCTCTGTTGTAGGAGGCGAGTTCATACTCCATTCCCATTCTTAAAGCATCGCACGGGCACGCTTCAACACAGAAACCGCAGAAAACGCAACGCATAAAATCTATGTTGTAAACGGACGGTCTGCGCTCAATGCCGTAGTCCCCCGCCGGCTCGCTGACTATTGAAATCGCCTGTGTTGGGCAAGCCACTTCGCACAGTTTGCAGGCAACACACCGGATTTCCCCGTCGTCATCCGCGGGCATCTCGTGAAGTCCGCGGTAGTTCGGCGGGAGCTCCTTTATCTCATCGGGATAACTGACCGTTATTTTTGAACGGAAAATGCTTTTTAAGGTTATAAGAAGCCCGGTAAGGATTTGCGGAAACTGCAGACGCTCAAAAAAACTGAACTCAGGCTGTCGGACAACTTTTACTTTTATAGCCATCACTCAATGCAAACTATATCACACACGCCCTCACACAGTCGGGTTCAAGACAAAAAAAAGGGAATATCCGCACGAAGCGAATCTTCCCTTTTTTTATATAGCTCTCCCCGAAGGGAAAAACTTTCTTTTTTCGCTGACTTAGACGCCGCCTGTAAGCGGTTTCCAAGCACCTGAAAGAAGCATCATTCCCGGAATCAACAGAGTTAAAAACGCTTCAATAATGAAGACATACCCTATTGTGGTTCCGATGTTTTTGCCCTGAGCAAAGGCGAAGAAACAAAGCAGAGTAAGAAAAGCCCAAGCAAGACAAAAAACGCCGAACATTCCAACTCCAGCGGGGTCCATGCTCGCGGGGAACACTTTGAGTGCGTACCACACGAAAGCTATGGTCGCAAACAGACAGTACCAACCAAGTCCCTTGGCGTCATGCCCGTGAACGAACACCGCATATACCAACAGGTATATAAGAGCGAAAACCGAAACCAGCGCCGTAGCCGCAGTCACACCTGCCGCATGCAATTTCCAAGCCGCTATCGCTATAAGGACGGCGACACCGAGGTTCAGAACCCCGACTTCTTTCGCCCCTGTCTTTCCGAGCAGGGTCATTCCGTTTGCAAAGAAAACAAACCCCACTAACAGGAGAACGTAACCTAACAGTCCTTCAACTACCATTTCTCCTTACCTCCTTAAGTAAGTTATGTGTTCTTCTAACAGAAAAAGCGGGTTTAAGTCAACAGTTTAATTTTTTTGAGGTTTTGAGAGATAGAAACTTGTCAGCATCCGATTTCGCGTGCGATGACAAGACGCTGAATTTCAGAAGTCCCTTCGGTTATGGACGACAGGCGCGCGTCACGGAAGAAACGCTCCGCCTTGTATTCCACGCTGTATCCGTATCCGCCGAGCACTTGAATGGCTTCGCTTGAAACCCATTGGACTACTTCCGCGGAATACAGTTTTGCCATTGACGCCTCTTTGAGCGCGGGTTTTTCATTGCTATAAAGCCACGCGGCTTTATAGACCAGATTGCGCGCCGCCTCTATTTTGACCGCCATTGTGGCGAGTTTGGAGCTTATTTCCTGATGCTTGGATATGGGCTTGCCAAAGGTTTCCCTCTCTTTGGAATACTGCAGGGCGTATTCAAAAGCCGCCTGCGCAAGGCCCACAGACTTTGCCGCATGGGTTATGCGCGCGCCGAGCAGAGTTTCCATCGCGGAGCCGAATCCACCCTCTCCCACAAGAAGGTTTTCCTCGGGAATTTCGCAGTTTTTAAAAATAAGTTCCGCCGTGTCGGCGGCGCGGTGCCCGAGTTTGTGTATTTTGTTGCTGACGCTGAAGCCCGGAGAGTCCTTTTCAACAACAAATATGCTTATCCCATCTCCCTTCTTTGTTTTATCCGTATAGGCGGCAACAACGGAAAAATCCGCCATGCTGCCGTTTGTTATCCATGTTTTGGCACCGTTGAGGATGTATTTACCCCCCTCTTTGACCGCCTGAGACCTGATGCTCCGCGCATCCGAACCGGCTCCGGGCTCGGTGAGCCCAAGTGCGCCTATTTTTTCGCCCTTCAGCCCCGGAACCAGATATTTCTGTTTCTGTTCTTCGGTTCCGAACTTGTAAATCGGAAAGCAGGCGAGTCCTATGTGCGCGTTCACAGACATCGCCGCCGCAGACCACACCTTCCCCATCTCTTCGGCAAAAACGCAGTCGGTTACCTTGTCCATGCCAACCCCGCCGTATTCCTCGGGAAACATAATCCCGAGAAATCCCATCTCGCCGAGCATTGGAAATATCTGTTCGGGGAACTTCTCCTCTTTTTCGTGCTCTTCAACCAGCGGTTCTATCTCGTTTGCGCAGAAATCCGCCAGAGTTTCCTGAAAAAGCTTCTGTTCATCGCTGAGCTCAAAATCAAGCGCCATTTTCAACTCCTTTTTACAGTGCGCGGCCGGAACGGCTCTCCCTCAAGTTGTGAAAAAACCGCCGGAGCGTCTCCGAACACTGCTCTTCCAGAACCCCTCCCCTGTATCCAACCGTATGATTTGCCACGCCGCCCGTTCCGATTCCGTAGTTACTTTCAAGCGCGCCGCCCTGCGGGTCATACGCACCGAAAACCACCGTATCAACGCGTGAATTAACGACGACGCCCATGCACATTATACACGGCTCAAGCGTAACATACAGAACGCAACCCTCCAGCCGCCAGTCGCCAGTTTTCTCCGCCGCGCGCCTTATGGCAAGCAGTTCGGCGTGTGCGGTAGGGTCGCCAAGCAACTCTCTTTCATTGCCCGCCGAAGCGACAACACCGCCCCCGGAGTCCACTACAACCGCCCCCACGGGCACCTCGCCCCTGTCTGCGGCGGACTCCGCCTCACGGAGCGCAAGCCGCATAAAACTTCTGTCTGTGAAAGTCCCCCGAGGATTACTTTCTCGCGCTGAACTTGAGACCCGCTTCATTTCTGTCCCAGGTCTTGTCGGTTATCTCCTTTATTTCGGCAACCTTGACCTTCTGGGTCGCGGTTACGGGGAAACCGTCCTCGTAGACCTCTATAAATCTCGGAACCATTGCGACCATAACCCTTTCCGCCATCCATTTGCAGAAATCAACCGGGTCAAAGGTCTCGCCCTTTTTCAAAGTCAGGCACAGTTTAATCTCGTCATCGGAAACGTTGGGAAGCCGCAAACCGACAGCAATCGCCTCCTGGATCGCCGCATACTGCATCGCTTCGTCCGCAACGGCGACCGGGTCAACATTCTCGCCCGACACCCTGATTCTGCTGTATCTGCCGGCGAAGTAGTATCTGCCGTCAATGCCCATGGCAAAAAGGTCGTCCGAATTGAAAAACCCTTCGTCATCAAACGCCTCTATTGTGCGCCTCTCGTCTTTGAAGTATTCGTTCAAAGTGGTGTGGCCGACAAGCGGTTTGATGAAAAGCAGCCCCTTCGCCTCGTCCGGCGGAGTGATGTCGTCAGACGGATCCCAGAAGTATTTGACAGACTCGTCCGAGTTGTCCGGATTTCTGAGTTCAACGTGGTAGCCCTCCATCGGAAAACCGGAAGAACCGGGGCGGTGGTCTTCGGGGTCTTTCCAGAGAACCATTCCCATCTCGGTTGAACCGTAGCCGTCTATGACCCTGACGTTGAACCTCTGCTGAAACTGGTCAAGATCGCGCGGAGCCGGAGAGCCGAGCATAATTCTTACCTTGTGTTTGGCGTCCCATTCGCTTTGCGGGGCGGACCAGAGATATTCGGCGACCGCGCCCAGCATGTTGACCGAAGTCGCGCCGCAACCCGCGGCCCATTTCCAGAAATTGGAAGCAGAAAAACGCGGGAAAAACACCGCGGTCGCGCCCGCGCCCATAGCGCTGAACAAACACATAACCTGAGCGTTGGCGTGACCGAGCGAAAGAATGCTCATGAGAGTATCGTCGTTGCGGACTCCCTGTTGCTGTATGTATGAGCGAACCGTCATAACAACCCCGCCGTGGTCTCTGGCGACACCTTTAGGCATTCCGGTTGTGCCAGAGGTGAACATGCACCTTTCCATGTCTTCCACCGAAACCTCGACTCCGGGGTTTTTAGTGTCCGAACCGTCAAAAACGGAAAACGGGTGAACCTTTGCTTTTCCTATCTTTGAGGGGAGTTTGTCGTCCCCTTCGGAGACAACAAAAATCGCTTGAAGATTTTCAAGACTGTCGGCGATTTCCTCAAGAAACGGAATGCTTCCGCCGTCTATCACGAGCACTTTCATTTCAGAGTAGTTGATGACATACGCGAGGCGCTCGCCTTTTTCGTCCTTGTTTATTGGAACCTGAACGGCACCCGATTTGTGCGCGGCAATGATGGAAAGAACGTATTCGGCGCAGTTAAGCATATACATGCCGACTTTGTCGCCTTTTTTGATTTTGAAATCTTTTATGAGTCCGTTGGCAACTTTGTTCGCGAGTTCATTGGCCTCTTTGTATGTGAAACTTTTAACGATGTTGCCATCTCTGTCACCGACTTTGAACATATCCTTGTCGGGAAACTCCGCGGCTCCATTTTCAAGATTTTTTGTAACCGGTTGCCACTGTGTTGTGTCGTCAAATGTGCCAAAAGGCAAATCTCCACCTCCAACATACTGTTTGTCACGTGGTTTAAATAAAAGGCGCATAGCCGAAATCCTCCTGTGGTTTTTTTGTAAAAGTTGTGAGAAACAGGCGTCTGAATCTCCAAGCCACAGCGGGAAAAATATACAATTTGAAAATCAATTTCAACAAAGCGGACGGCGCACCGTCCTTTCCATTTAAAAAACCGCGTTTATACTCCCGAAGCGGAAGGTTTTGCCCTTTCCATATCTCTGGAAGATGTTTTTCGCGGATTCATTGATTTTTGAAGTAGTTCTGCTCATCGCGGGCATCACGGGTGTGTGGGTCGGTGCGGACTCGGCGGTTGAAGGCGCTTCGCTCTTCTCACGAAAACTGGGCATAAGCCCGGTCGTGTCCGGATTGACTGTCATAGCAATCGGCACCTCTCTGCCTGAACTTTTGATATGCCTCATAGCCGCATTCAATGGCGCGGCGGACATAGCGACCGGAAACATCATAGGCAGCAACGTTTCAAACATCTGCCTTATAATGGGAATAAGTGCGGCTATTTTTCCAATCCGGACTCATCAGGGTCTCAGGGCGGAAACAATTCTGGCGTTTGTTTTTCTGGTTGTTCTTATATTCCTGTGCGGAGACGGCATGCTCGGCAGAGGGGAGGGCGGCGTGGTGTTTGTGCTTCTTGTGCCTCTTGTCATATATCTGTATGTGAGACGCGCGGGCAAAGCCAGCGCTCACGCGCCCGAAAAGTTTCAGAGCCGTGGAAACGGGTTTGTTCTGTTCATCACCGTGGCGGGGCTTGCCGCGCTCGCGTTTGGAAGCGATTTGGTTGTTAAGGGCGCGAGCGGAATCGGTTTCAGAGCCGGAGTGCCGGAAGCCGCAATCGGCGCAAGCGCGGTGGCGGTGGGCACCTCTTTGCCGGAACTCGCCGCGTCTTTTGCGGCGATTGCGCGGCGCGAATACTCAATCGCGGTTGGCAATCTGGTCGGCAGCAATCTGTTCAACATAGTAATTCTGGGGCTGACCGCTTCAATCCTGCCGCTTACCATTAGCCCCGAAATAACGGGCTTTCAACTGCCGTTCGCCATTGCCATAAGCGCGCTTGTCGTGCCGTTCATGAAAAAGAACACGGCAATCGGAAGGGAGGTGGGCATTTCCCTGCTCCTCCTCTACGGCTTTTTCCTTTACTGGATTTTCTGAAAAAACGAACGCGAAAACTATTCGTCGTAGGCCATCATTCTTCTGCTGACCAGACAACCGTTTCCGTCGTTGATACTGGTCAGATAGTAGAAAGAGAACACTCCTTGTTTGCCTTTGTTTTCCATCAGAGTTATGTCCGGGGCGAGAGGCAACGCCTCAAACTGCTGCTTTGAAAGTTCAAGCGACCACGCTTCGCAACTTTTTCTTTCCGAAGCGAAAGTCTCGCTGATTTGCATGTCGCACTTGACATTTTTTCTGCTCAAATCAGACCTTGTGGCAACAATGCTCAAGTGAGCAAGCCCCACATCGCTGTAGTTTCTGAAAGCTGTTGAAAGGAAAGGCCTTTTGTCAACGCTTCTTTTGCCGCCGGGAGCCACAAAATCGTGGCTTACATGGGGTTGGTCTTTCAAAAAAATGGCGGTGTTTTCCCGAATTTTTTCTTTGCAGGTACGTATTCCGCTCGCTTCAGCGCTGTCGGCCGGCTGGACAGCCTGCGCGCCCTGAGACATAGACAAAACAATAAGTACAAGAAATGAAAAAAGAACTCTAATCATTGAACAAACTCCCTCAAAAAAAGTACTGATTGAGGGTCAATATAGCACAAATGAGGTTGAAAGTAAAAATTATTTTCTCGTCTTCAGACGCAGTCCCGACTTGCTTCTGTCCCATGTTTTGTCTTCAAGCAGCTTCAGAGAGCCCAGATTAATTTTCTGGGTTGAAGTGAGAGGAAACTGCTCGTATATCTGAATGAATCTGGGAACCATATAGACCGGTCCGCGCTCCGCCATCCACTTGCAGAACTCAACCTCGTCAAAACTCGCTCCCGCATTCAAAACGATGTTCAGTTTGATTTCGTCATCGGAAATGTCGGGCAGACGCACTCCGAGCGCGATTGCCTGACTCACCGCCTCATGTTTGAGGGCGGTGTTCGCAACGGCGTTGGGGTCAACGTTTTCACCCGAAACCCTGATTCTGCTGTATCTACCCTGAAAGTAGTATCTGCCGTCTGTCCCTCTGGCGAAAAGGTCGTCCGAATTGAAAAACCCTTCGTCATCAAACGCCTGCCGAGTCCTCTCCGGATCTTTGAAATACTCATTGAGCGTTGTGTCCGGTATAAGCGGGCGTATGAAAAGCAGACCCACGCATTGCGGCGGCGCAGAGTCATGCTCCACAGTGTCCCACTCATCCTGAACAACCGTGTCCGTGTCTTCAGAGTCTCGTATCTCAACATGATAGCCCTGAGTGACAAACCCCGAAGAGCCGGAGCGAAAATCCTCCGCATACTGCCAAAGCACCATTCCCATCTCGGTTGAGCCGTAGCCCTCAACAACCCGAATGCCGAACCGTTCCTCAAATTCCGTGCGGTTTTTCGGCGCGGGCCCGGCAAGAACGGTTCTGACCGAGTGTTTTCTATCGTGTTCGGACCGAGCCGAAGCCCACAGATATTCGGGAACCGAGCCCAGCATATTGGTAATGGTGGCGCCGCAATCACCCGCCCATTTCCAGAAATTGGAAGCCGAAAAACGGGGAAATATGACGCAACGCGCCCCCGCCGCTATGGAGGCAAACAGGCACATCACCTGCGCGTTCGCGTGAGCGAGCGACAGCACGGTCATAAGCGCGTCTTCGCTGCGGATTCCCTGATGCTCAATGTAGGCGCGCACGGTCAGCACAACGCCGCTGTGATTTCTGGAAACGCCTTTCGGCATTCCCGTTGTGCCGGAGGTGAACATGCACCTTTCGGCGTCCGAAACGGAAACATCAACATCGGGGTTTTCAGATGAAAAATCGTCAAAAAATGAAAACGGCAGAACCTTTGCCCGCCCGATTTTCGCGGGAAGTTTCTCTCCTCCTCCGCCCGCGACAAAAACATATTCCAGATTTTCAAGCCCGCCCTCAATCTCGCCAAGCAACGGCAAACTCTCTTCATCGGTCATAAGAACGCGTTGCCCTGAATAGTTGATTATGTAGGCGAGCCGCTCACCTTTTTCGTCCTTGTTTATTGGAACCTGAACGCCGCCCGATTTATGTATGGCGAGGATTGAAAGCACAAACTCGGCGCGGTTGAGCATATAGATTCCAACCGTTTCGCCTTTGTTGACGCCAGCCTCCTCCAAAAGAGCGTTGGAGATTGTGTTCACGGCGCCGTTTGCCGAACCGTATGTGTATTCCGAAACCGCCTTGCCGCCGGAGTCCCCGACTGTAAAAAGCGGTTTGTCGGGAAACTTCCGCGCCCCTTCCTCCAGATAGCGGAAAATCGGAATCCATTTCGCCGTGTCGTCAAAAGTGCCATGCGGTAAATTGCCGGAGCCGACATATTTTTCATCACGCGGTCTGAAAAGAAGTTTCATTTTTCACCCCTCAATAAAGTTTTTCAGAAGATCTTTTCCGTGTTCGGTCAGGATTGATTCGGGATGAAACTGAACGCCTTCAAGCCGTCCGGAACCCGAAAATTGTTTGTGCTTTATTCCCATAATCTCATCGGTGTCGGTCCACGCCGTAACTTCAAAATCTTCGGGCAAAGTGTCCGGCGCGACAATCAGCGAGTGATACCGCGTGGCGTTGAAAGGGCTCGGCAGATCTTTGAAAACTCCCGCGCCCGTGTGATGAATTTCGGAGGTCTTTCCGTGCAGAAGCCGCTCCGCGCGGACAATCTCCGCCCCGAAAGCGTGCGCGATTGCCTGATGGCCGAGGCAAACGCCGAGAATGGGCGTTTTTCCGGCGAATTTTTTAACAATTTCAACCGAAACACCCGATTTTTCAGGTGAACACGGACCCGGTGAAATCACAATCATTTCGGGGGAGAGTTTTTCAATCCCGTCCGGCAATATTTCGTCATTGCGGTGGGTGGAAACCTCTTTTCCGAGTTCCTCAAAATAATGAACAAGGTTGTAGGTAAAAGAATCGTAGTTGTCTATCATTAAGATCATTAAAGGCAAATTATACACAAAGACTCGCGCTTGAAACCTTAATCTTGTACTGTACATCTATATTTTCGCGCAAGAGCGCAGAGGGAGAAAAAAATGAAAAGTGTAAGTGTTCTTTGCATCTTGGCACTGCTGACTGTCAGTTGTGGAATGACAGCAGCCGATCATTCGCGCAGTCTTGCAAGTTCGCAAGAACAAGAGATGACTGTGGGAATAGTCCAAAGAGACATTCAAAAAGGAATGAGCCAAGCCGATGTTGCACAATCCCTTGGTTCTCCAAATATAGTAACCCGTGACTCAGAGGGTTTGGAGACTTGGGTATACGACAAAATAGCAAGTGAGGCTTCTTACTCTCAAAGCAGTGGCGGGGTCGGGCTTGTTCTTTCTCTCTTATGGGGAAGCGCCAAAAGCACGGGTGCGAGTTCGTCCACGCAGAAAACCTTAACAGTTATCATCAAGTTTGATGACAAAAAGAATGTGAGTTCTTTTACTTACCATTCAAGCAAATTTTAACCCCTTGATAAACATTGATATGAAAAAACATCTTGCTTTAATTTTTACTCTTTTTTTTATAACACTCATAAGCGGTTGTGTTGGAGCGGGAAGTCCACCCAAAATGACACAATTGCAAATCCGACAAATGCAGACCAGAGAATATGAAGCCCCAAAAGAAGTCGTCATAGAAGCGTCTCTCGGTTTTCTTCAGGATGAGGGTTACATAATCAAAAATGCTAATGAGAAGTTGGGTATTGTCTACGGCACCAAAGAAGTCGACGTGGAATCAGGATGGAACAAGTTTTTTGGAGGGCTTTCAAAGGGACTTGACGGAGACAATGATGTTGCATGGGACAAAAACAGCGTGCATGAAATTTCTGTCAATGTCAGAGGTTTTGGAAAAAAATCAAAAGTAAGAGTAATTTCTCAAGTTAAAATCTACGATACCAGAGGCGCTGTCTCAAAGGTTGCACAAATAACAGATGAAGAATTCTATAAAAACATCTTCTATATTATTGACAAAGGAGTGTTTTTACACCAAGAAGGTCTCTGACGCCCCCCTTCAATAATTGCTGTAAATTCGTTGCGCATTACATTTCCCAACTATTCCATTTCTCTTGCCTTTTCAAGCGCTTTCAAAAGCCCCTTGGCTTTGTTGACGGTTTCCTCATATTCGCGCGCGGGGTCTGAATCCGCCACAATTCCCGCGCCCGCCTGAACATGGATTTTACCGTCTTTTATAAGGAAAGTTCTGATGGTTATGCAGGTGTCCATCTCGCCCGAAAAACTCATATACCCCACCGTGCCGCCGTAGGGACCGCGTGTGTCCGGCTCTATCTCCTCTATGATTTCCATCGCCCGCACTTTCGGCGCGCCCGACAGCGTTCCACACGGAAAAGTCGCCTTCACAACATCAACAACATCGGTTCCCTCTGTCATTGCGCCCTTGATGTTTGAAACTATGTGCATCACATGAGAATACCGCTCAACATTCATAAAAGAGTCCACGCGCACGGTTCCGGGCTTTGCTATCCTGCCCAGATCGTTTCGCGCCAAATCAACAAGCATGATGTGCTCCGCCCTTTCCTTTTCATCGGAAAGCAGCTCTTTTTCAAGAGCGAGGTCTTCTTTTTCATCCGCGCCCCTCGGCCTTGTGCCCGCAATCGGACGGCTTTCAACCACTCCGTCCTCCACGCGCGCCATCACTTCGGGTGATGAGCCGACAAGAATCTGGTCGGGCATTTTAAGAAAAAACATATACGGAGACGGATTGAGAACCCGCAACGCTTTGTAAAGCGTGAACGGACTCACATCCAAATCGGCACTCCACCTCTGCGAAATCACGGCTTGAATTATGTCGCCGTCTTTTATGTATTCCTTCACCCTGTTTACCGAGTTTTCAAAATCGTCCTTCTCAAAATTTGACACAAGTCCGCCTCCGCGACGCGGAGCCGGGGGGCCGTTCCGTTTGACGTCGGGAGATGAAACCGCTTTTTTCAACCGCTCTATTTCACGCACGGCGGAGTCGTAAACCTCACGCGCGTCCGCTCCCTCTGGACAGTGGGCGCAAACAACCGTTTTCACATCATTTTTTACATTGTCAAAGATGAGAACGGCGGGCGCTATCATAAAATAAAAATCCCAGACGCCAAGCACATCGGGGTTTTCCCGCGGCAGTTTTTCAATAAATCTGACCGCGTCATAACTCATATAACCAACCGCGCCGCCCGCGAAACGCGGCAACACGGGGTCTTCAACAAACTTGTATCGCCCGAGCAAAGTCCGCAAACACTCAAACGGGTCGCCGGTTTCCCGCGATACCGCGCCGCGTTCCTCTATCTCAATTTTGTCGCCTCTGGCTCTAAAAACGCAGTCCGCGCCGGAACCGAGAAAACTGTATCTCGCCCACTTGTCTCCCCCTTCAACGCTTTCAAAAAGGAATGAATGCCCGCCTTCGTCAATCCCGGCGAAAGCTGAAACGGGCGTGCCGCCGCTCGCGGGAACCTCATCCCAGACGGGAATAACATTTCCGGATTTCAGTTTTTTCCTGAATTCGTCAAAAGAGGGTTTAATCACAACGGGCTAATGGTAAAAAGTGTTAAAATAAAGTCAAACTGCAACACGTCCCGCAAGGCAGAATTGTGAACGCAAAAAACTCTGAAAACATCTTCCGCGAATACGACATCAGGGGTGTGGTCGGCGATGGCATAGATGAAGAACGCATCTTCGCCATCGGAGCGGCATATGGGGAAAAAGCGAAAGCGCTTGGAGCAAAAACGGTTTCGGTCGGGCGCGACTGCCGCCTGAGTTCGGAGGAATTTGCCGCCGCGCTTACAAGCGGCATAACGGGGCGCGGCGTGAATGTTACGGACATCGGTCTTGTTTCAACGCCAATGCTCTATTTTTCCGTGTTCAATCTCACGCCGCACGGTGGTGTGATTGTAACCGCGAGCCACAACCCGCCCGAATACAACGGGCTCAAACTGTGCATGGGCAAACAGGCGATGTTCGGCAATGAAATCAAATCGCTCGCACGCCCGCCGGAGGGAAAAAGCAAACTTGTTCGCGGAAAAATTACAAAAACCGATATCGCGGAAAACTACGCCGATTTTCTCTGCGGCGGCGTTAAGGTGGAAAGCGGAATCGGTTTCGCCTATGACTGCGGAAACGGAGCGGGCGGAATCGCCGCGCCCATGGTGTTTGAAAAACTGGGGCTTAAAGCGGACGGGCTTTTCACCGAACCGGACGGAAATTTCCCGAACCATCATCCCGACCCTTCCATTGAAGAAAACCTTGCCGACCTGATTAAAAAAGTGCGGAGCGAAAAAACCCTGCTTGGAATGGCTTTTGACGGAGACGCCGACCGGATTGGCGTTGTGGACGAAAATGGAACAGTCGTGCGCGGCGACATGCTTGCGCTTATTTTCGCCCTTGATACGGCGCGCTCAAAAGCCGGCGCGAAAATCATCGGAGATGTCAAATGCTCAAAACTGCTCTTTGAACTCAGCGAGAAAGCCGGCGCGAAAACGATTATGTGGAAAACCGGACACTCCGTTATGAAAAGGAAACTCGCCGAGGAAAAAGCCGACTTTGGCGGAGAGATGAGCGGACACCTGTTTTTCGGCGGCGAGCGATTCGGCGGATATGACGACGCGCTTTACGCAGGCTTGCGGCTTCTGGAAATTGTTTCAAAAACCGGCAGCGAGGTTTCGGAACTGCTTGCTGATGTGCCGGAACTTTTCTCAACGCCGGAGATTCGGCTTGACTGCCCGGACGACATAAAGTTCACCGTGGTGGAAAACGCGAAAAGCGCGATAGTGGAAAAATTCCCCGAAGCAAAAATCATAGACATTGACGGCGCGAGAGTGGAGTTTGAAGACGGCTGGGGCCTTGTGCGCGCCTCAAACACACAGCCCGCGCTTGTGCTGAGATTTGAAGCGAAAAGTGAAAAACGGCTAGGTGAGATACGGGAAGGGCTTGAAACAATCATCGCCGGAGCCGTAAAAATTTGAAGAGCGCGTATTTATTCGCCGCGCTTGTTTTCGCGCCGTCTTCGCAGGCGGACTTTGAAGCTGACTGCGCGGGCTTCAATCCCAAACCGCTGGCGAAAAAAACGGTTGTCCTCGCAAACGGGAAAAAGCGGCTCAAAATCAACGCTGAAATCGCCCGAACGGACTCCGAAAAAACACGCGGGCTGATGTGCAGAAAAAATCTGCGGAACGGAAGCGGAATGCTTTTTGTTTTCGACCGTCCGCAAAAAGCCGGATTCTGGATGTTCAACACCCACTTTGATTTGGACATTCTCTACATTGAAAAGGGCGGGAGAGTGATTGGCGGCGCGGAGATGAAAAAATGCCCGCGCCGGGAAGGGGAAAAAACGCGAGGATGGCAAAAACGCTGTTCTTCGCTCGCTCGCGCCTACAAACCGCCCGCACCATATTCGGCGGCGCTTGAACTGCCCGCGGGCTGGTTGAAAAGAAAGGGTCTTGAACGCGGCGCAATAACTATTTCATTTCCCGAACGGGAATGAATTTGTAGGAAATCACATCGCTGTCGTCTTCGGCTTTTCTTATAAATCCGGTTGTTACGCCCATATCTTCGCCAAGTGTGAGCGCGCCGGCATCCTGCGTTTCAACCTGTGCCATAACACGCACGACCTCGTCGGGAAAATCAACAAGGGCGAGAACATACGGCACAACGTATTCGGGCATGCTTCTGCGAACAATCGTGAACGAATGAAGAATTCCCGTGGGGCTGAGAAGACGCTCCTCAATGTTGTCGGTAAAACTCACGGGGTCAGCGAGATATTTGGGGAAAGTCCAGTTCTTGGACTCCGGGCAGTAGCCCGCGACAAGACGGAGAGTTCCGTTCTCGTCCTCCTTGAAAAGTTCCGGCATAAAAATTTGTGGCTCACCCATTGTTGCACCTCTGCTAAATGAAGTTAGAGGGTGGATTATATCAAACAAGCGGTTTTTGTAAAATGCGCGCTTGTCTGTTAAACAGTTTGGCTATGGGTAACAAACGCGCCCGCGCCCTTACAATCGCCGGTTTTGACCCTTCGGGCGGCGCGGGAGTCTCAAGAGACATAAAAACTTTCACCGCGCTCGGAGTGGAGAGCGGAGCCGTTGTCGCATGCCTGACGGCGCAAAACGAGGTGGGATTTTCCGGCGCGCTGAAAATCGCCACCGGTTTTATTGACGCGCAGTTCGCCGCCGCACGGGCGGAAAACGTGAACTCGGCAAAAACCGGAATGCTTCTTGACGAGGAAACTGTTACGGCCGTCTGCCGCAACATAAGGAATTTTTCAATTAAAAACGTCATTGCCGACCCCGTCATGCAATCAAGTTCGGGCGCGAGTCTGCTCACCGGAAACGGAGTGGACGCGTTAAAGAAAGAACTGCTTCCGCTTTGCGGGTTCGTAACTCCGAACATCGCCGAAGCGGAGAAGATTTGCGGGGGCGGGAAGATAGAAACCGCAAAAGATGTTAAAAACGCCGCGCGTGAAATTGCCGCGCTCGGAGCCGGCAAGGTTGTGGTAACGGGCGGACACCTGCGGGACGAGAGAATAATTGACACATTTTTTGACGGTGCTGAATTTTTTGAAATCGGACGCGAAAGAATCGGCGGCGAAATGCACGGAAGCGGTTGCGTTTTTTCGTCCGCGCTTTGCGCTCTCAAAGCGCTCGGGCGGGAAGATGCCGAAGCGGTGGAGCAGGCGGGCCGCTTTACGGCGGAAGAAATAAAAAAGTCGCTTCAAGGGGGAAATTTTTGAGCGAAAAAGCGTTTGTCGGGCTTGGGTCAAACCTTGGAAACGGCGAGGCGAACTGCGTTCGGGCTCTTTTGCTCATATCGCGTTTCGCGAGCCTTGAGGCAGTTTCTCCAATCTATAAAACCGAGCCGGTAGGCATTGAAGGCGTTCAACCCTTTTTTATAAACGCGGTCGCGATGATTGGAGACGCGCCGCCGCCCGAACGGTTTTTGCTTGAACTTCAGGCGGTTGAAAAACAGATGGGCAGAACCGAAAAGGGAAACAACAAGCCCAGAGTGATGGATCTCGACATTCTTTTTTACGGCGAAACGGTTTTTGAAAACCGGTCGCTAAAAATCCCCCACCCGCTTGCTCATTTAAGGCGTTTTATTCTGGAACCGATGTCGGCAATCGCGCCTGATTTTGTCCATCCGGTTCTCGGTAAAACCATCGCCGAACTGCTCCGGGAACTTGATGAAACCGCGTCCGTTGAGATGCTGAAAAGCGAGTTCTTCCCGTTCGGAAGCGGCGGTTAGCCGCGCGCGTAAATCTCAGCCGCCATCAGGGTGTTTTTCAAGAGCATCGCTATCGTCATCGGTCCCACGCCGCCGGGAACGGGAGTTATATGCGAGCATTTGGGAAACACGCTCTCAAAATCAACATCGCCCGTAATTTTTCCCTTCTCATTCCGGTTGATTCCCACGTCTATAATAATCGCGCCCTCTTTTATCATGTCGCCTTTTATGAATTCACTGCATCCTATGGCAACTATCAGAATCTCCGCCTCGCGGGTGAAATGCGCGAGATTTTTTGTGCACAGATGGCAAACCGTAACCGTGGCGTCCCTGTTGAGCAGCATCGCGGCGACCGGCTTGCCCACTATGTTGCTCCTGCCCACCACCACAATGTCCATTCCCTCAACGTTGACGCCGAGCCCGTCAATAATCTCCATAATTCCGTAGGGAGTGCATGAGATGAAACGCGGGTTGCCTTCCATAAGCATTCCCATATTTTCGGGATGGAAACCGTCAACATCCTTGAGCGGCGAAACCGTTCTCAGCACCGTTACCTCATTTATGGCTTCGGGCAGGGGAAGCTGGACGAGTATGCCGTGAACTTTCGGGTCGGTGTTGAGTTCGCCTATAAGGTCAAGCAATTCACTCTGGGTTGTCCGCGCGCCGAGTCGGTGCTCTTCGGAATGCATTCCAACCTCAAAACAGGCGCTCCTTTTCCGAGCGACATAGATTTCCGAAGCCGGGTCGTTCCCAACAAGAACCGCCGCGAGCCCCGGCGTTACGCCGGTTTTTTCGCGCAAACTCTCCACCTGCGCCGCGATTTCGCCGCGTATGCGTTTGGAGATTTCATTGCCGTCTATGATTTCCGCCATTTGAAGATTCTTTCCGAGTCCTTGTTCAAAGCAGAGGGCGTACAGGTTACCATAAACAAAAGCCGGAAAACAGACAGCGAGACGCAAAGGAGGTTAAAAGTGAGCAACGAAGTCGAAAAAGTACGCGAGAGAATGGAGCGCGTTCCGATAATGAAGCTGCTCGGCGCGCAAATTGCGCGACTTGAAAAAGGGCTGTGCGAACTCACCGCCCCGAAAAAGGAAAACTACGACGGCATTTTTGAAACCTTTCACGGCGGTTTGCTGACCACCGTTGCCGACACCGCGGCCGCGGCCGCGGTATTGACGGTTGCGGGAAGCAAAGCCGCGATAACAACAACAGACATCAATATCCGCTTTCTCAATCCGTGCTTATCCGGCGTAACGGCGGTTGCAAAAGTCATCAAAGCCGGCAAAACACTCTGCCCCGTTCAGGTGGAATTAACAGATTCCGGCGGCAAAACCGTCTCAATCGCTCAGGTTACCTATATGGTTCTGAACACGGGGTAGCACTTGCGCGCCCGAAACAAAGCGTTTTACTTTATAAGCAGCGCATAATTCCCTGAAATAAAGGGCGGAACGGAGGTTAACAACATTACTTAAAACCGCTCCAAACGGCAAAAAGTGAGTGATTTCAGGAAGTTACCACGAATTGCGCCCCGCCGCAGATTCTGTTAAGAGTGTGTTAACAAAAAAAGTTAAATTCGGCATATTGACACAACTCCGATGAGGTGATACAAATACTGCCGAGGTTGTGTTAGTGAGATTGGTATTTGTCGTTTTATCATTCCGCTTAACTCCTCAAACCTCTGGCCGCTGTTGGAACTAGGTAAGCGGTCGGAAAACCTATAAAGGAGGTAATTATATGCCTAGTCATCTCAATGTCCCAAGTAAATATTGGGAACTTACGAAGGAGGTTCCGCCTCCTCCGATTGAGAGGGATATCAAATCTTGGATCATAGCGAATCCTTCAGATCCGCTATGGGACATAGACGTTCTTCCTCTTACTTACACGGACAGTCGCTGGTCTGCTTTCATAGTCAGCTGTTCAGAAGAGACAAGACGCCGTTTGATTCCGAACCCACCGCTTGAGCCGTGGGACGGAGACGACGCCGACCTTGTCGAATTCTGGTACGTTGACCATGTCAACACGATGCTTGGTCCGTATCTGGAGTTTGGTGTTACCATGTCGGCGTCCTACAAGGACCCGCAAGGTAATGTCTGGAAAGCCGGTTATTACCCGTACATGTACCTTACAGGAGACGCCCCCGTTGACGCGGGTCGTGTTCTTGGATTTCCTAAAAAGATGTCCTACATCCGTTGTTCGGTACACGGCGGCGAAAAAGGAACCGACTTCTTCGGATTCGCGATGTCGCGTAACGGTTACCTGATGCACAGCGCAACAGGTCAGTTCGACGACAAAGAGGTTAAGCCTCCGTATTTCTACGGAAAAACGGACTGGGGCAAATTCAACATGAAGGTTATTACAAGACCTGATGTTTCAAGCTCCGAATGGCAGCTTACCTACTTGCCGTCAGAACTCCCGCCTCCCTTTGACTCAATGATCAAAGGACATCGTTTCCAGATTAAACCCGAGCACACCAGAACAGCGTCAGGAGACGCCGTCAACTGGTTTATGCAGGGAACTCCGTTCGACAACATGGGAACGGAGCTCAAGATTGACAAAGTAACGGGACTTATCTCGTTCGTGTTTGATCTTGTTATTCCTCCCGCTCAGGTTCTCTGGAATGAGACTTATGAGAGACCCGCTGACTACGCCGGATTTGCAACACCTTACAAATACGGTCTCAGACAGCAGTTCCCCATTAGTCAGGGTTCCTAATAACTTTCAAGGAGGTTAATTGAACTATGGGAATGCAAGCAAATGAGTACAGTTACCCTTGGCTCGCGGAAGGGGAAGTCCCCCCGCTGCCAATGGACAGAGACAGGATAGACATCATTTCTCAAGGTGTCGCCGACCCTGTTTTTGACTACGACATCGTCCCGCTCACCTACACGGAGAGCCGCTGGATGGCTTTTGTTATCAGAGCAGATGAAAACGACATGAAACACATTCTGCCTGAGCCGATTCAGCTTCAGGACGACGTTATTGAGTTCTGGTATGTGATTCACAAGAACACAATGCTCGGACCCTACATGGAGATGGGTGTGACATTTTCCGCCACCGCTGACGGTGAAGACGGAAATAAATACATGGCGGGATACTATCCCTACATGTATCTGTCAAACGACTCTCCGATTTGGGCGGGCAAAGAGCCTTTCGGATTTCCGAAAAAGGCCGCGTACATCGCCGCTTATGAGCATGGCACGAATAACAACTACTTCAACATGCTTATGGAGCGTCGTGGCTACATTCTTCACACTGCCAACGGACGCTACTCCGACAAAGAGCTGTCAGTAAAACCAACATTTTACGGACAGACAGACTGGGGAAGGATGAATTACCGCATCACGACCCGCCCGGATGTAACCAACAGTATCCATGAGGTTACATACCTGCCGTCGGAGCTGCCCCCGGCTTTTGGAACGGGACACCGTTTCCAGCTGGACCCGGACAGTGTAAGGACAGCCACGGGAGATGACATCCGCGCTTGGTACATGTCGGGCACGCCTTTTGACTTTATGGGCGGCCAGATACCGGCAAAAGAGGTTGTTGGATTGATAAGTTTTACTTTCAACCTGATAATCCCACCGGCCAAAACGATTTGGACCAGAACGGTTGAGAGGTCAGCGGACGACTTGGGTGCCACGGACAGCAGGGCTATTGCCTACGCTAAACCGTTTGAGTACACAATGCGTCACCGCTTCCTGCTCCCGCAGTACAGCCAGGGCTAATCGCCTTAGCATTTGTGCTAAAAATTGGAGGGCTGCCGCAAGGCAGTCCTCCTTTTTTTATGGTCGAAATGCCAAAATTAATTGACCAAACAAAGACAATAATCTCTAATTTTTACGGAAGAAAAAATAAACAAACAATATTATCATCACAAAAAATCCAGACGCAATGCCTTTTCCAACTGCCTTGCCAAATATCTCTTTACGAGACATAGAAGAAGTAAAAGTTTTGTTCGTTGTGTCAACAGAGGGATTTCTGGAAATTATATTACGAACCCAATTCTTTGACGTTCTTAGTACCCAGTCTAAATTATCCCTTTTATCCCCGCTCAAATCATAGACATATACATATAACAATTTATTATTTGCCCTAATTATGTTCACACCACAAACAGCTTTTCCACCGTATAAGGCTAAAGAACCAATGAAGTTCTTTTCGTCAGCATAAAGTCTTGAAAATTCGGGATTTAAATAAGGACCAACGAAGGATTCAAACCACTTTTGACCATACTGACGGCGAAGACTCTCAATCTTTTCTTCAACCATTTCTTTACCATATTGATTGTAAAGAGATTCCATGCTCTGCTTTTTGAATACAGAAGAGAGTTGGCTGAAATGCTCACGCGTTATATTCAGAAATTCGAACTCTCGATTTGTCTTGACAAGCATATAACGTGTAAGAGCACCACCCGCCTCCGCAATTTCTACCTCGCTTTTCAGTACAAAAAAACCAACCAATCTAACGTCGCCACCTGTAAAGTTCTGATCCATATCAATAAACCTATGCGACTGTTCAGACAACGAAACAAATCCTTCTGGAGAGGAAAGTATAATTGTTGTGTTACCTACTGATACTCCAGTATCAGTATCATCAGAATGGGCAAAATCAGCAAAAAGAAAGATGATTAGGAAAAAGACAAAGCGCATTTTCTAATTGTATTGGTGAGACATTTGAACGTCAATATTTCCATTTCGAATCACTACTTTAACCTGATTTATACGATAGAATGTAGCACTAGTGGGACAAACTACGCCAACCAAAAAAGCCCTCATATCAGTTTCGGACAAAACCGGAGTCGCGGATTTCGCGAAATCTTTAAGCGAACTCGGAATTGAAATTCTGTCCACGGGCGGAACAGCAAAAACTCTTGGCGATGCGGGAGTTGCCGTAACAAAGGTTGAGAATGTTACGGGCGCGAAAGAAATACTCGGCGGCAGAGTTAAAACGCTTCACCCAGCAATTCATGGCGGGATTCTCGGCATACGAAACAACCCCGAACACGCAAAACAGATGACCGAGAACGGCATTGAGCCGATAGACATAGTGGTCGTGAACCTCTATCCGTTTGAACGGACAATCGCGAAAAAAGGAGTTTCTTTCTCCGAAGCGATAGAAAACATAGACATCGGCGGTCCGGCAATGGTTCGCGCGGCGGCGAAAAACCACGCTTTTGTTGCGGTTGTTACGGATCCCGCGGACTATCCCGCCTTGTTGGAGGAAATCAAAAATTCAGGCGCGGTCGGCGAACAAACACGCCTCGCTCTCGCCCGCAAAGCGTTCGCGCTCACGGCGCGATACGATTCCGCGATAACGGCTTTTTTTTCACAAAACGGGGTGTCGGAGAGTGAAAAAACAGGCGGCGCGGGCTTTCCGCAAAGTATCGCAATCAACCTCACAAAACGGATGGATTTGAGATACGGCGAAAATCCGCATCAGAAGGGAGCGTTTTACACCGAGCAAACGACCGAGGCCTGCGTTTCAACCGCAAAACAGATTCAGGGAAAAGAACTCTCCCTCAACAACATCTACGACACCGATTCCGCGTTTGAACTTGTAAAGGAGTTTGACCCGGCGGACGGCGTGGCGTGCGTGATTGTAAAACACAACAATCCTTGCGGTGTCGCGCTCGGTGAAACTCCGGCGGACGCTTTCACAAAAGCAAAACAGTGCGACCCCGTAAGTGCGTTCGGCGGCATTGTCGCGCTCAACCGCGAGGCGGACGAAGGCATCGCGCGCCTCATAGCGGAGATGTTTGTTGAAGTGGTCATCGCTCCGAGGTTTTCAGAGGAATGCGTCAAAATCCTTTCCGAAAAGGAAAACCTGCGGGTTCTGGAAACTCCCGCGATAAACGGGAAAGGCACCGGAAATTACGACATCAAAAAGGTGGCGGGCGGCGCGCTCATACAGGACAGAGATTCAACCGCCGATGAGGATTTTGAATCCGCCGCCTCACCCACGGAAAGAAAACCCTCCGCCGCCGAAACCGCCGATATGCGTTTCGCGTGGAAGGTTTGCAAGCACGTGAAATCAAACGCCATAGTTTTTGCCAGAAACGGCGCGACAATCGGCATCGGCGCGGGGCAGATGAGCAGGGTGGATTCGGTAAAACTCGCCGCGATGAAGGCTCAAAGCCCGACCGGAGGCTGTGTTATGGCGTCAGACGCGTTCTTTCCGTTCAGAGACGGAATTGACGAAGCGGCAAAAGCCGGAATAAAAGCGGTTGTTCACCCCGGCGGCTCAATCAGGGACGAAGAAACCACATCCGCCGCCAATGAACACGCGATGGCGGTTCTGCTGACGGGCGTCAGGCATTTCAAGCATTAACACGAGACGCGCTTTCGCGTGAAATTTGAGGAAATTACATCCCGCGCGCGGACGCGGGAACAAACTCTTCTATGATGGTTCCGGTCGCTCTGCGGAGCGCCGCGAGGGAGATTTGGTAATCCGCAAGGGCGCGAACACGTTTTGACTTCGCTTCGGCGAGTTCTGTTTGTGCCTCCAGCACTTCGCGCGTTGTGGAAATTCCGGCGGCGTATTTTTCCTTTTCGGCTTCAAGAACCTCTTCGGCAAGGTTAAGGGCGACGTCCGCCGCTTCAACCCGCCTGTGTTCGCTCCAAGCCGTGTCCGCCGCCGCCCGGACTTCAAGCGCTACCCGTTCCTTGATCTTACGGTGTTCAAAAACCGCCCTGTTCACTTCGGCTTGCGCGGCTTCGTAAAGCCCCGCCGCGTGACGGTTTCCTATGGAAACAGACATTGTTAAACTCGCGCCCCATGTCAGAAAATCGCCTTGCGACGCCCTTGAAACGGAGTCGGAAAATCCACCCGAAAAAGAAGCGGGAGAGTCGGGCAGGAAATTGTCGAACGACCCGCTCGCCGGGTTGTCATCTCCGGCAAGTCCGCGCAGAGAGAGAAAACCCTCAACCGAAAGCTGAGGAAGACGCTGGTTCGCGCGGAAAATCTTTTCCTGTTCGGCAATTTCCATTTTTTTGAAAGCCGTTTTCAACTCTTCCCTGTTTTCAAACGCCTTGCCAATCAATTCGGTGATTTCCGTTCCTTCGTGAAAATGCGCGCCCGGACGGTCTGTCAGTTCAACGCGCGCGGAGCGCGGGAGGCCAAGCGTATGTTTTAACTCATCAGACGCTCTTCTGAGGCGGTTTTCCGCCTCTATGAGGTCAACTCGGCGCTTTGCGACCTCCGAAGCCGCCTTAACCTCGTCAAGACGCGGAATAACGCCTTCTCTTACCTTGATGAGGTTTCTTTCAAACAAATCAATCGCGAGTTCAAGGTTTTGCCGCCTCAATTCATGCTCGCTTCGCGCGGCGGCAAGATTCCAGTATTCGCGCTCAACTTTGAGAAGCGTGTCGGACACTTCAATCTCCAGTCCGTCCCGTGCGATACCCGCCCGCAAAGTTTCGGTTATGACAAAGGTTTTGTTCGTTTTCAAACCGAAATTGCGCAGAAGGTCATGCCCGATTTTCATATCCATTTTTGAGTAAAACGCCGGACTTAAAGACTGAACGGGCGAGTCGGTTTCCTCGCGTGAAACGGACGCCTTGAACAGGTCGTAGTATCCGCCGGTGGGAATAACCCCCGAAACGCCGATACTCGCCTCAAAATTGCGGTTTTGAACGCCGCCGGATACAAACGAAGACGCGGACGGCTCGTTCTCTTTTTCGTAAAAGGATTTGATTTCCAGAACCGGATCAAACTTGCCTTTTTCCGCCTTGATTTTCGCGCCCGCCGAGCGAACGGACTGTTTGCTCATCAGAATGTCCCTGTTGTTTTCAAGCGCGAGAACCCGCGCCTGTTTAATGGAAAGGGAAACGGCGGCTTCGTCATCAAGTCCGTAAGTTTGCGCGCCCGCGCCGGAAACGGAAATCAGCAAAAAAACTATCGCTAACGCAAAGCCCACAAAACCACCCCAAGTGAAAAAATTACACCCTCTTAATTAGAGGAAAGCGAATCAAGATGAACCGTCAAAACGGTCTGAACAGACCAAAGCCGGTCGTTTTCGTGATTGTATTGATCCTTATAGGCGTCATACAGAGCGGAAATTGCCTGCTGTTGAAGCGCCAGTTGCTCCTCGGCGGTGACATAGCCATTCAATATGACCGGGTTTACCGTAACACCATCGTCGTTCAAATATCTGGCAACATTTATGTTAATCTGGGCGGAAAGGCCTTCGCTGTTGACTCTGTCCACGTTGCCGTTTCCGGAACCAATAACGTTTCCATTGCTATCCAGTAAATCCTCAAAAACAAGGTTTCCAGCGGTTGGGTTGCCGTCCCTGTCAACAAAATAAACATCTACAAGTCTTTCACCCTCATTCGGATTGCCGTCAGTAGGCAGGCTCGACGCCTGGAACTTGGACTGAATCCTATACACGGGGTCGTCATCACTGCGGCGGACTATTTCATTAAATCCCTGCCCCGTGAACATATGTTTCAAACCGTCTCCCGCGAAGACCACGCTTCCGGTAAGGTCAAGAAAAACACCCTTCGCCAGACGGAAACTCAAAGTGGTTTCAAGTTCCGTGCCGATATATCCGCTTATGTCTTCGCCGTCAACAAAAAGGTCTTGCGTCTGGTTTGTCCACGCGGTAAGCCACTGGTTTTTCAAAATCAGCCGATCGGCGAGTTTGAAATCAATGTACGCGCGCGCGTAGCGTGTGTTCTGAATTCCGCCCCCCTGATGAGAGAAAACCTTGTTATTCACACTCTGGTATATGTTCGGAATAACGTGTTCAAGAAGAAAATGGTCCGCCTTGTAAGCACCGCTGAACGCGAGAATTCCGCCCTCAATTGAGCCGTCATTCCAGTATTCGCTCGCCCTGTCGCCGTCAACCCAGCCGAATTCACCGCCTAAAGTCTGAATCTTGTTCCGAGGCATAAACTCCAACCTCGCGACCCACGCAACATGGTGGTCAATGTCAACGTTGTCATTCCTGTTAAAAATTGTTACGCGGTTACAACTGCTGTCAGCACAGTTTCTGAAAGAGTTAATGTCCGTCATGTGACCGAACGCCCCGTGCAGTTCCGTGGCAAAGCGGAAATCTCCGCGTCTTATGTCCGTTGTGAATGAATAGATGGTAAGTCGGTCAAGATTGCCTTCTCCGCCGAGCAGGTAGTTTCCGCCTCCCCCGAAGTTGTCTTGTTTTATCCAGGGGTAGATGTAGGAACCGAGCGTAATGTCCGCGCTGCTTGAGTCCGCCGCGGGCCTGTTGTAAACCACCGCGCCGCCGATTCCGTCATAAGCGGCTCCGTGGGCTTCGAGTTCCGTTCCGCCCGCCCACAAGTCGGCAAAAAGCATTCCCGTTACAGTTGAACCGGAATTGAGTTCCGCTGTTTTCGCAAACAAAATCCGGTCAAACATCTTCCCGCCGTCCGAAGACGGGTCCGTTCCGGAGTTTGCGACAATTCCAAGTCCCCAGTTCCACGGCTGGCGCCCAACCCGCACATAGCCGTAGTTGTAAGGAAGGTCTATTTCAAGATAGGCGAAACGCAGATTAAGCCAGCCGGCATCCTGTTCAACGGCGGTGTCCCGCAGTAAAGTCGGGGTTCCGTTGTCTGATGCCGCTCTTTCGTCCGCAGAAGCGAACCCTCCGCTCCCTCCGATGCTGTCAAGATAGGCGACCCGGTCATACACGGGCGTAAGCAGGTTGCCTCTGTATCTGTCGGAGCCGGAAATGCCTGAATTTACAAGTGTGGAGCCGCCGCCGAGCAGTTGGTCCGTCAAGCCACCCCAGATTACGTTGTCCGCAACGTCAACCTGAACAACAAGCGCGGCGTTATCGCCAAGTTGCAGTCTCGGGGTTACGCGAAGAGTGCTGTCAACAAAAAAGATTCTGTCTTTTGTGCCGCCCGCCAGATAAGAGGGGTCAAGATATGTGGCTTTGTTCAAGAGTTTTGCTCTTGTTCTGAAATAACTCGGATAGGAATCCAATTCTATCTCCACGGCGTGCGATACCGCAGAGGCGGTAAAAACAGCCATTGAAGCAAAAATCATCCATCTTGAAAACAACTTAAGCATTATAAATCCTCCAGAACCCGTTCTAACAATACAAGTTTAGATAGTCGGAAAGCCACCAACTTTCCGTCTATTCTACTAAAGAAACGCCAACTTTTCAAGAAATCGTTTTCCGGCTTTCGCGCGCTCTCAAAATTCACGGCTCCAAACCTCTCTTTCCCCGCGCCGTCAAGCTACAAAAAAAGGCGGCACTCTTTGTAAGAACGCCGCCTTAATCTGTTTTTCCCTCTACTTTGTCAGTTGAAGGAAAGTTTATTTATTTCAGTTCTTAGCTCTTGAAGAACTCGTCTATGTAAACAACCAAGCGAGTCTGAACGCCCCAGAGGATGTCCTCGGCTTTCTGACCCGTGTTAATCGCGCCTGCAACACCGTCAGCATCTGCAAGTTCTGCAGTGCCGGCAACGGCGTTGTCCCGCGCAAAAGCCTGCGCTTCAAGAAGGTCGGTCAAACCTTCACCGGCAACCATAAGACTGCCGATAATGTCAAGGTTGACACCCGGATAGATTTCAACCGTAACCGTTCCTTCAACCTCGGTTCCGAGGTAGGAGTTTGCATCGCTATTGGGCTGGGTTGCCGTAACTGTTTTCCTGCCAGTGGCGCCCTCTCCAGATGAATCATCCTCGCCGTATGTGGCTCCGGAAACTGCGTCACTGAAAGCGTTCTCAACGCTTCCAACAACCGCTCCGTCCCCTATAAGACCGGAGGTTTCCTGATTCCAGGCAACCAGAATCTGCGGTTTGAACGAAACTCTCGGCGAAACCGGAATGTCCGCGTAAACACGCGTGTAGTAAGCGTTCTGAACGCTTGCGTCCGCTCTAGCGAGAATGTTGCTGTTGGCGTCCTGATAGATGGACGGCATTACGTGCTTGAACAACAGGTTGTCAAGGTTGTAAGCCGGGTTGAAGACGATAACTCCGCCCTCAATGTCATCTCCGGCAATCCAACTGCCGTCGTTCTTGTCGCCGTCAGCCCATCCGAACTCAGCACCGATAACATTGAGGTATTCAATGGTCGGAGCCATGTATTCACCGCGAACGGCAAACAGAAGAGCGTTCTTGATTTTGGAATCAGCCGCACCAAGTATGTTCGTAATTTCACCAAATCCGCCCTGAAGCTCACCGGTGAGCTTCCAGGAGTCGCCTTTCAGGTCAATAAGACCTGAGTAAAGCGTGAATCTGTCAAGATCACCAAACCCGCCGATGAAAGCGTCCTGATGAATGTAAGGGAACACATATGCGCCGAAGGTGGCGTTGATGCCGCCCATGTTGGCGTGGTTAAGAACAAACGCAACAGCGCCGCCGTCCCAGCCGTCTCCGCTGCCAGTGTTAAGACCCGTGCCCTGCGTAATTCTGTCGGACACGAATATCGCCGTCAGCGAAACATCAGGCGCAAGCGAGAAACCTTTCAGCCACAGGAATCTGTCAACCAGAAATCCCCCGTCGCTGTGCGGGTCCCATCCGCCGTTGGCAAGAATGCCAAGTCCCCAGTCAAAAGGCTGGCGACCGATTCTTACAAATCCGAGATTATTCGGCAGAACAATGTCGGCGTGAAGCATGCGGACATTAAAAAATCCCGCGTCTTGCTCAACCGCACAGAAATTACCGAAAGTAAGACAGTTCGTGCTCGTGTTTCCGTGAAGAATCGTGCCTCTGAACTTGTCACTTGCTGAAATACCTGAGTTTACAAGTGTGGAGCCGCCGCCGAGCAATTGATCGGTCTGGCCTCCCCAAATGTTGTTGTCAAGAATGTCAACTTGAGCCCTGATGGTTACCGTATCACTCAAAACAAGTTGAGGGGTAACTCGCAGGGTTGTGTCCACGAAGAAAATATTGTCGTCCTGCTGTGTCGCGGACGCACTCTTGTAAGTCGCGTTTTCAATATAACGCGCCTTAGTGGACATATAACTGGGAAATCCTCCCAGGTTAAGCTCAACAGCGGATGCCGGAACAGCCACCGTCACAGCTAAAAGAAACATTATTAGCCAATTAGCTTTTCTCATGTCTCCTACCTCCTTTGAAAAAGAATTGGCGGGCTCTGTTATGAGTCCGCAATCCTCGCACATTATAGGTCAACACCGAAAAAGTGTCAAGCAATTTTAAAACATGCAAGGGAAAACCGACTCCCCAAAACCAACCTCAATTCAATTTCACGTTAAAACTATAATAACTTGGTGAAAAATTCAAGGAAAATTTTTGAACGGTGAATTATAAATTCACAATTCTCTTAAAGATCAATCTGAATCTGTCCCCTGAAAATGTTTTCCTTCTTGTCCGCGCCGCTTGAAATGCCGTCCTTTTCATTTCCGTATGTGTAATCAAGTTGAACCTTCGTGCGGTGCTTGGCGGCGATATACCAGTTCAAACCCGTTGTCCACCGCCATTCGTTGTTGGAGTAGCCGGTGTCGTAATCGGCGTATGCCCAGCGCGTGGCGATTTCAAAATTCGGGGTCATCATAAATCCGCCCTGAATACGATACGCCGTGTGAGTCAAAGTGCCGGTTGACGCGGCGGTGTCCGTATTAACGCCCGTTCCGCCGACCGTGTTGTCGTCTCCCAAAGTCGCGTTAGTTACGTCTTTTGTGCTTCCGTAGTAGAAAGCGGCTTCAAAATTAGCCCGCTGTATTTTCGCAATCAGGTCAAGCGTGAATCCGCCCGTGGCGTTGCTCGTTGTTCCAGCAACTAAATCCGTTGCTCCGATACGGTCAATCGCGGCGTCCGTGCCACTGTCGTAGAAACCGCCGAATCCTAGCGCGAAAACCGGAACCTTCGCGAAGTTTGGCGAAATTTTGTAATCGCCGCTCGCGGTGAAAGTTCCGCTTGAGTATTTCAACTCTCCGCAACAGATGTTCGCCTGAACGCGTCCCGTCCAGAGAACATTCCGCCCGCCGTCAAAAGTTTTGCCGTCTCTCTGAAACAGTCCGGTGCGGTAGGCAATCATGTTGCCCATAATTCCGCCGACTGAAATTCCGTCCCCTCTGCTTGTGTCAATGATGAACTCTTTTACAAAAGAGCGGTCAACAAACTGCAACGCGGACGAGGAGTTAAGAACCTCGCGGCCATACGAAACCTTGAATCTTCCCATTTTCAGGTCCGCCGCCTTATTTTTGGCGATAACAATAAAGGCGTCTTCAACCTTCATCTCTTCCCCTTTGCCGCTGCGACCCGCGCTTCCGGCAAGTTGAAGGCCCCATTTAATCCACTTTTCGTAAGCGTGTCCGCCGAGTTTCATTTTCACACGGCGAACCATCAAATCGGTTGTGGTATCTGAACCGGCAACATTGTCGCTCATTACGTCGCCACGGAACTGAATGCGGAAGTTCTGTTTGATTTTGAACTTTCCGTCCGCGCTCTGGTAATACAGACCTTTTTTGTATCCGATTTCGCCCTCAATTTTAGATTCGGCAAATGAATGCCGGGGAATTGCCAACAACAACAAGGCTAAAATCGCCGCGGAGAAAATTTTTGAAAAATTCATTTTATAAACGTCCTCCCGTTTGCGGGTTATTGTGGCAAAGGAAAGTTAACATCGCACAAAATTCTCATTAAGAAAGCGTTAATCGGATATATTGACTTGCCGGATGAGAGCCATGTCCAAAACAATAGCAATCATCGATGATGAAAAAGATATTCTGGAGATATTATCCTCCGCGCTCAAAAGCGAGGGATTCAAAACAAAAACCTTCCGCAACGGCAGGGAGTTTCTGCTTTCCACGGGTTCGGTGAAGCCCGATTTGGCGCTTCTTGATTTGATGATGCCCGAAATGGACGGAATTGAGGTGTGCAAACAACTCAAAAGTTCGTCAAAAACGGCGGACATTCCCGTAATTATGGTTACCGCGCGCGCAACCGAGATTGATGTTGTGCTGGGGCTTGAAATCGGAGCCGATGACTACATAACAAAACCGTTCAGCACGCGCGAGGTTGTCGCGAGAATTAAAAGCGTTCTGCGCAGGGGAAAAAGCGCGGGCGAAGATGACGAAGCCATTGAAATCGAAAAACTCAAAATAGACGGAAAAAGTTTTGTTGCTTCGGTGAAGGGCAAACCCATTGACCTTACGGCGACACAGTTCAGAATTCTGGAGTTTCTTGCGAAAAACCGGGGCAGGGTGCTCAGCAGGGATCAGATAGTCAAAAAGAAAAGCGAATCGGATGACCGCCTCGCGTATGACCGCACAATTGATGTTCATATAAAACATCTGCGGGAAAAAATCACGGACAGCGGCGTTGAAATAAAAACCGTTCGCGCCGTGGGCTACAAACTTGATACGGCCGGGGCTGAACATTGAGAATTCCCGCAGGCGCAGTTTTTCTGTGCGCGGTTGCGGGCGCGGTTTCCTACATTAATTCAGACTCCGGCGGCGGAGCGGTTGTAATCGCCGGCATCACGGCTCTTGCGGCTCTGGGAGCTGCAATCGCGGCGCGGAGAAGAGGGGACGCGATTGAGCGCAATGTTACCGAGTTTGCCCGGACGCTTCTTTCAAAACAGTTCGCACGCTACGACCCGCTTTCACACGGCGGGGAAAGCGAAATGGCAAAGGCGCTCAACACAGCCGCGCGGGAGTTTCAAAAACGAGTTCGCGCGGGCGATGAGCAAAGGGCGCGGCTTTCGGTCTTTCTCAATCAGATAAGAGAAGGCGTTTTGTGCGTTTCCGCGCAAGGACGCGTTACCGCCGCAAACAAAAGCGCTCAAACAATGCTGGGCGCGAGCGGTGAGATGGTCGGCAGAAACTACTGGGAGGTTATCCTCAGCCCTGAAATCAGAGGGCTTATAAAAGATGCGCTTGAAAGCGGCGACGAGCCCCTGCGGCGCGAGGTGGCAAACCTCTATCCGGCGGAAAATTTTTATGTGGCGTCCGCGGCGCGCGGCGAAGGGAATGACGAAGTAACGCTTGTTCTGTTTGACTCAACCGAGATGAAAAAACTTGAAAAAGCGCAAAGGGACTTTATCACCAACGCTTCCCACGAAATCCGCACTCCGCTCACTTCAATAATGGGCGCGGTTGAGCGGATAACCGGCGGCGCGGACGGTGAGACGGAGAAATTCGCACAGATTTTGGAAAGAAACACCGGACGGCTCGCAAAGTTGTGCGGACGCATTATAAGCCTGTCTGAATTGGAGGAGCGGCGCGGCGGAAGGGAAAGTTTTTTGCCGTTCAACCTGAATGACGCGGTGATGAGCGCGGTGGATTTGATGAGCGCGGCGGCGGAGAGAAAAAACATCGCCATAGAAACTGAGGAAGAGCCGGACATTGTTATAAACGGCGACCGGCTGATTATTGAAAATATGTTTGTGAACCTGATTGAAAACGCGGTCAAATACTCGCCGGGGGGTTCGCGTGTTCGCGTGAGCGTGAGCGGCGGGGCGGGCGGGGCGCGTGTTTCCGTGAGCGACAGCGGCAGGGGAATTGAGCGCGGTGAGGAAGGCAGAATATTTGAGCGGTTTTACAGAGGCAAGAGCGCGATAGCCGAAGCGGGCAACGGGCTGGGTTTGAGCATAGCGCGGGAGGCGGTGGAAATTCACGGCGGAGCGATAACAGTTGAGAGCAAGCCCGGAAGCGGAAGCGTTTTTACGGTTTCTTTCGGCGCGAAAACCTGAACGCGTCCGCCTGAGAAATTCAGGAGTGTTTTATAACATTGCCGGTTATGAGGTAGTGAGTGTCTTCGGCGATGTTGGTTGACAAATCCGCCGCCCTTTCCAGATTCCGCGCAATAACAATCGCGCAGGTCGCGGCGGGCGTGGCTTCGGGAGCCATCTCCGCGTGCCGGAGCGTGCCTTCCACGATTTCCTTTTCCATCATATCAACCTCGGCGTCTTTCTTTGACACTTCAAGCGTGAGGTCTTCGCGTTTGTTTATGAACGCGTCAACGCTCATTCTGAACATCTCAAGCGCTTTTTCCCCCATCTCCGCCGCCTCATTCAGAATCGCAAGCGGCGGAAAGTCCGAACTTTTGCCGACAAGCCGCGCAACATTGACCGCGTGGTCGCCGATTCTTTCCACATCGTTGTTGATTTTCATAACCGCGATTGTGGTGCGGAGCATCTCCGCTTCGGGCGCGTAAAGACTGAGCAGGCGGACGCATTTTCCGTCCAAATCCACCTCTTTGGAATCAACGTCATCGTCCATCTTCTTTATTTCCGCAATTCTGGACTTGGAGTCCGATGGGTCGCGGATGAGACCGATGCTTTTTTCAAGCATGGAATCAACCACCTCCATCATATCAAGAAGCGTTTTTTTCAAATCCTCTATTTCTTTGCCAAGTAAACTTGTCATGAGTTCTCCATTATCCGAATTTACCTGAAACGTAATCTTCGGTTTGTTTCAAGGCGGGGTTCAAAAATATCTTTTCCGTCTCATCGTATTCAACCATTCTGCCCATATACATAAACATAGTGTAGTCGGAAACGCGCGCCGCCTGTTGCATGTTGTGGGTTACGATGACCACCGTGTATTTGAGTTTGAGTTTGCGGATAAGTTCCTCAATGCTCGCGGTGGCGATGGGGTCAAGCGCGCTGCACGGCTCGTCCATAAGCAGAAGTTCGGGTCGCACAGCCACCGCGCGGGCTATACACAGACGTTGCTGTTGACCGCCCGAAAGCGCGAAAGCGGATTCGGTGAGGCGGTCGCGCGCCTCCTTCCACAACCCCGCCTGCCGCAAACTTGATTCCACAATTTCGTCAAGGTCGCTCTTTTTCTTGACCCCCGATATGCGCGGCCCGTAGGCGACATTTTCATAGATGGACGAGGGGAACGGGTTTGATTTCTGAAAAACCATTCCCACCCTTCTGCGCAAATCACTGATTTCAGTGGCGGGAGAGTAAATGTTTTCGCGCGAGACAAGAACTTCGCCCTCAATGGAAACATCGTCTATGAGGTCATTCAGGCGGTTGAAACAGCGCAGGAAGGTTGATTTTCCGCAACCCGAAGGACCGACGAGCGCGGTTGTCATATTCTGGGGAACGCGCATTGATATGTTTTTGAGAGCAAAAACCTCGCCGTATTTGAGCGAGAGGTTTTTAGTTTCGGCAATTACCGAATCAAAGCTCGTGTTGTCCAACGATTCAAACTTCTCTTCCATATTCTCCAATCCTTTGTCAGATTCCGGAACCAAATCTTCTCTCCCTAATTCTGCCTCTGAGGAAAATCGCAGCCAGATTTAAGACCGCCACAATAATTATAAGCAGAAATGCGGTCGCGTAAACAACGTCTTTAACCGCCTCCACGTTGGGAGACTGAAAGCCCACGTCGTATATGTGAAACCCCAGATGCATAAACTTTCTTTCAGCGTGAAGGAACGGAAACCTGCCGTCAATTATGGCGTCCGGCGCGAGTTTGACAACACCGGTAAGCATAAGCGGGGCAACCTCCCCGGCGGCGCGCGCGACCGCGAGTATGAGCCCCGTCATAACGCCCGGCAGGGCGGCGGGCAGAACCACCTTCCAGATGGTTTCAAACTTTGTCGCCCCGAGCGCAAGTGAACCCTCGCGCATGTTTTTGGGAACCTGTGAAAGCCCCTCTTCCGTTGAAACTATAACGACCGGAACGGTGAGCAGGGCAAGCGTGAGGGACGCCCACAAAACCCCTCCCGTGCCGAAGGTGGGAGCGGGAAGGGCTTCGGAGAAAAAGACCGAATCTATGAGTCCTCCGATTCCGTAAACAAAAAATCCGAGCCCGAAAACACCGAAAACAATTGACGGAACCCCCGCAAGATTGTTGACGCAAATTCTTACAATTCTTACAAAAGTCCCTTTCTTTGAATACTCGCTTAAATAGAGCGCGGCGAGAACGCCCAGCGGCATAACCATCACGCTCATAAGAATCACCATAATCACGGTGCCGAAAATCGCGGGCGCGACTCCACCCTCGGTGTTGGCCTCGCGCGGCTCGGCGGAGACGAAAGTCCAGAATTTTTTGGCGTAAAGCCCGGCTTTTGAGAAAAATCCCATTGAGTTCGGGGCGTACATCCGCTCTATGCCGCCGAATGAAACCTCTTTTTCATGCCCCTCCGCCGTAACAATAACAACCGTGTTTTCATCCATACGGGCGTAAAGCGTTTCCAGCTCCGCCTCTTTTTCGCGGTATTGCCCGACAAGTTTTGAAAGCCGCGCCATTAGCTCCGGGGTTTCGCCTTTCCGTCTTACGCGCTTCTCAATTTTTTCAGTCTCATGGATTATGTCGTCAACTTCCGAAAGCGCTATATGCGCAACCTTGTTGCGCAAATCGCGCGCGGAGGCGAGAAAACGGTTCAGAATTTCCATGTCCGCCGCCGTGGCAACCGTTTTTCCATTCTCGCGAATCTCCTTCACTTCGCCTATCATGTCTCCCCATTCCCACCTCTGAATAACGAACACCGAAGCCGGATACTCAACGGCGGTTATCTCGTCATCCGAAACCCAGCGGAACGCGAGCCCGTAAATGTCTCTGTTGCCGACCTTGAACCTTGTGAGGTCGCCGGAGTCAGTCTGTTTGCTTCCGGCAAACTGCCCGAAAAGTGCGCTTCCGTCCGCCAGTGTCGCCTTGGCTACCTGAGAAGGCCAGAAAAATCCGAGCCCTTTTGAGGCGACCAGAAACAGCAATCCCGCTATCATCAGAAGCGATATCATAAGCGCGATTCCCGTGAGCCAAGAATACGCCTCGCCGCCGAAAGAGAACCTTCCGGATTTCGCGCCCTGTTTCATGATGAGCCGTATTTCCTTCCCAGCTTGCCTCTGAAAATCTCCGCCGCCGTGTTAAGGCAGAAGGTGAACAGAAACAGAAGCAGACTTGTGAAAAATATGAGCCGGTAAAGCCCGCCGCCGTGCGGGGCTTCGGGCAGTTCAACCGCGATGTTCGCCGACATCGCGCGAAAACCGTTAAAGATGTTCCAATCAAGCAGAGGGGTGTTGCCGGTTGCCATAAGGACTATCATTGTTTCCCCCACCGCTCTGCCGAAGCCGATTACAATGGCGGAAAGAATGCCCGGGCTCGCGCTCGGCACAACCACTCTTACGGCTGTCTGCCATCTGCTTGCTCCCAGCGCGAGGGACCCGGCGACAAGCGACTTCGGCACGCCGGACATTGAGTCTTCGGCGATTGTGAAAACTATCGGTATGACCGCGAACCCCATCGCGAACCCGACCACAAGCGCGTTGCGCTGGTCAAAATCAAGACCTATCGCGGCGAGCCACTGCTTGTAGTCGCCCTGAAAGAAAAACGCCTCCGCCGGAGAGTTGAGCCACAGCGAAACCGCGACCGCGGCGACAAGAACGGGAATGAGAAGCAGATATTCCGCGCCGTGCCTGAAACCGCCGGCGAGCGAAGCGCCAAATCTCTTCCACAGATAGAGCGAAAACAGCGCGAACGCTATCATTACAAAGGGCATCACAACAAGCGCGGGAAATATCTTTTCAAGAACGGGCGACAGCCACAGACCCGCGAAAAATCCGATTACAACACTCGGAAGCCCCGCCATAATTTCAATGACGGGCTTGATGACCTTTCCGAAAGACGGATGCATAAACTGCGAGACGCAAAGCGCGGCGAGAACGGCAAGCGGCACGGCGAAAAGAAGCGAGTATATCGCCCCTTTGAAAGTGCCGAAAATTATGGGCGCGAGACCGAGTTTGGGTTCAAACTCATCGGTTCCGCCGGTTGACTGCCACATATGAATCGCCGAGTCGTACCCCTCATACCACATGCGCGAGAAGATGGATTTGAGACTGATTTCGCCGAAGTTGTTGGATATGTCCCACTGCACGAGCGCGCCGTTCTCCACCGCCGCGAGACCGTCCGCCTTGGGCGTCATAACCAGAGCGGAGACCGGTGAACCCTCAATCAGCAAACGCCTCTTTGCCGTTGTGGCGTGAAAAACGCCTATGTTTCCCAGAGAATCCGCCGCCGTCAAACCTCTGTTTCTAAGCGAGTTTGAAAACCTTTTAACCGCGCCCTCAAATTTGGGGAAACTGTGGACGCGCTCAATGGAGGATTTGCCCACGGGGCGGAACCAGACTGAAATGTTGCCTTCGGAATCCCCTATGGCGACTGAACGCCCTCCGTTAATAACGCCCATCATCGTAACGGGCGCGCCCCCGCCGGTTTGGACCGAGCCGAGAAAAACGGGCGCGCCCCCGCCGGACGCGTCCCACTGCAGAACTCGTCCCGAATCCGTACCCGCGTAAAGAAAATCCGTCCCTTCAAGAAAGGCAAGCGCGGTAACGGTTTCGCCCCGCGCATCGCCCGTTATTTCACTCGCGAAAACTTCAACGGGAGAGGCGGGTTGCTCTTCATCGGCAAACAGACTCTCCTCCTCTTCCAAACCCGAAACGGAAGCGAAAAACAGTCCTTCGTCCGCCGAAAGCGCGGCGACTGAAAATCCTCCCTCCCCGTCTCCGGCGAAAGAGACGGTTTCAAGTCCCGAACTCGCGACCGGAATTTCAGCGGCCGGTTCAATTGTAACGGCAACCCGCCTTTGGACGCCGTCCGGATATGTGTCTTCAGAGGAGACGGAGAAGATCCGCGCTTTTCCGTCCGCGCCGCCGATAACAAACTCGCCCGCATCCGATGAGAGCGCGAATGACAAAGCGGGCGCGGAAGACGGAACGGTTTTCAGAACCTCGCCGGTCTGCGCGGAAAAGACCCGTATGCCGCGGTCGCGGAAAACCGCGTAAGCGGTCTGGCGGTGTTCGTCCAGCCCAATACCGAGAGCCCCGGCAAACACCGGGGACTCAACGGATTTCTTTTGGGGACCGTATGACGGGTCTGAAAAAAGAGGCAGAACCTCAAGGAGTATAAAAGCGAAAACCGCGATTATCGCGGTAATTATCGCCACCCCTCCCAACACTATGAAGAAACTGGCGACTTTGTCGTAAAGTTTTCTTGTATTCAAATCAAGTCACACGGGGCGAGATTCCATGTCGGAGAATTATCTGCTTCCGAGATATTTCTTCCTGAGTTTCCTAGCTGTTTTGTCGTCCAGAGGAATGTATCCGTCTTTGACAACAACTCTCTGTCCCTGTTTGCTCAAAACAAACTTGAGGAACTCTTTGCGCAGAGTGTCAAGTTTTTTGCCGGGCGGCTTGTTGATGTAAAGATACAGATGCCTCGCCAGAGGATATCCCTTTTTGTCGGGAGACGGCTCAATGCATTTCCCGCCTTTTTTGGAAAGCTTTATGGCTTTGACTCCGGAAGTCTGGTAGCCAATTCCGCTGTAGCCTATCGCGTATTTGTCATTGCTTATGCCCTGAACAACGGACGCGGAACCGGGCTGCTCCTTGACTGAGTCGGAGTAGTCGCCTTTGCAAAGCGCTGTCTTCTTGAAGTATCCGTAAGTGCCCGAAGCCGAGTTTCTTCCGTAAAGCGTTATCGGGCGTGATCCCCACGAGCCACTGACGCCGATGTCTTCCCATTTCGTAGCGGCTGTTTCGGCTCCGCAACGACGGGTCTGTGAAAAGGCGGCGTCAATCTGTTTTATGGAAAGACACTTAACCGGATTCTGCTTGTTCACGAAAACCGCGAGCATGTCAACCGCTGTCGGTATGGCAATCGGTTTGTATCCGAACTCCCCTTCAAAAGCGTCGACTTCTTTTGACTTCATCTTCCGCGACATGGGTCCGAACTGTGAAGTTCCTTTAATCAGCGCGGGCGGCGCCGTGCTTGAACCCTTGCCTTCTATCTGGCATTTGACTCTGGGATAGCGTTTTTTAAATCCTTCGCACCACAAAGCCATCAGGTTGTTCATCGTGTCCGAACCAACGCTGTTTATCTGCCCGGAAACCATCTTTTTCGTCTTTTTGTAAACGGGAAGGTTCCGGTCAACTTCCACCACGGCGGAAGCCGGAAAAGCGGAGAAAGGCAACACGAAAACTGCTATGAGAAACACATAAAAACTTTTTCTCAACATTTCTTGTTTTTCCTCCAAAGAAAATTGGCGGGAAATTGTCCCGCATTACTATGGAGTAAACCCGCGAAATGTTAAAAATCCGTTAACTGAGAGTTAAGGTTGAAGGAAGGGAAAATGGAGAAAACGCCGCTATTTCAAATCGGCGTCTTTCATCCTTTGCGTTCCCTCGTCTATGTCCTCATCAGAGCACGCATAGGTTACGCGTATAAAACCCTCGCCCCTGTCTCCGAAAGCGGTTCCGGCGACAACTGCGACTCCGGCGCGCTCAACAAGGCGATCTGTGTATTCCTGCGAAGTAAGTCCCGTTCCCGTTATGTCGGCAAAAGCGTAAAACGCCCCGTCCGGCGTGTCGCATTTGACTCCGGGAACCTCATTCAGAGCGGCAATCATTCTGTCTCTTTTCTTTTGCAGAAGACCGTGCTTTTCGTGAACCCAGTCCTGCGGTCCCGTAAGGGCGGAATACGCGGCGCGCTGTATCAAAGCGGCAACATTTGTTATGGAGTCCTGAAGGAAGATTGACATCTTCTCCACTATCGGCTTCGGCGCGACCGCCCAGCCAATTCTCCATCCGGTCATCGCCCATGTTTTTGAAAATGTGTCAATGACGATTGTTCTGTCCGCCATTCCGTCAACCGCGCTTATGCTTTTGTGCGGCTTGTCAAAGGTTACTTGAGAGAAAATCTCGTCCGATATAACAACCAGATCCGGGTGCCTCTGGCACATTTCGGCTATCTCTTCGGGGTTTTCAACCAAATGCCCGTTGGGACGCTGGGGAGTGTTTATTATGAGAAGCTTCGTCTTCGGGGTTATAAGGGATTCAAGTTCCTTAACATTAAACTGCCAGTCGGGGTCGGTAAGCGGCGTGTGTTTTATCTTTGCTCCCAGATACTTTGCCCACACTTCGTCAGGCGGATAACCGGGGTTGGGGAATATCACCTCGTCGCCGTCTTCAAGAAAGATGTTCAGAGACGCGGTGAGCGCATGTTTCGCTCCGGCGGTTACGATTACTTCTTCAGGGTCGGTTTTGCGACCCTGAGAGGTTGTTCTTTCCGCGATTGCCTCTCTGAGTTCCGGAAGTCCCGGACCCGGGTCATAGCGTACATAGCCCTGTTCAACCGCTTCGGTTGTCGCCTCAATTATGTGTTGGGGAGTGTCAAAATCGGGTCCCTGATAATCCCCTTTTTCAAAATGGATTATGGTCTTGCCCGTCTTTTTCTCAATATCTTTTGCCACCCTCATGCTCGCCCACTGTCTGGGTTGAACAAAATGCTTCGTTCTTGAACTGAACCTGTACTCTGACATAAAAACCTCCAGAAGGACTCCCGTATCGGGAAACTGCTACCTCACCTAAAATCAGGACATATACTAAATTCAGGTTTTGTTTTGTCAAGACCCGCGAAAAAACCTTCCAATGTGGGTTTTTACCGAAAGGAAAAAGACATACAAAAAGGCGCCCGAAAAGGCGGTCAGAATTCCCTTCATTAGCGGGTCCTTCACTCCGCCCGCGAAAGCGCAGAACAGAAGCGCGCCCGCCGCCGCCAACTCTAAAAACGCGGTAAAATTAAACTTCTGCCCGTAAATATGCCCCGTCTGAGCCACCGAAGCGGTTTTCGGAGTGCGCACAAAACCCCCGCCCCTTCCCGCGAGGCAGCGATACACCTCTTGTGCGTTGCTTATTGATATTCCCGAAAGCAGAACAATGACAAACGGCACAGCCGCAAATCTCCAGATTTTTCTTTCAGGAGAAGATTCCAACACCGCGAGCGTGTAGAACAGAAAAATTCCACCGCTTGCCGCGAAAGCGGTCGCGCCCACAATATTGTAGGCGGACGCCGGAAAACCGCCTCCCACAATCGCTATGACGACCGCTGAAAACAGGTAGAAATGAAAAAGCGGACTCAAAAAACTGCGCAACAGGTGGAAAGCCGCCTCAATCCTGAAAGCGGCGGAAAACCCCTTGTTTGAAATAAGCGCGGCGAAAAACTTCTTCGCGTTCTGCACTCCCCCGCCCGTCCAGCGGCGTTGCTGTGATTTGAACGCCGCGATGTCGGACGGAATTTCCGCCGGGCATACAAGGGCTTTTAAATACTGTATTTTCCACCCCTTCAATTGAGCGCGGCAACTGAGGTCAAGATCCTCCGCCATCGTGTCTTCGTGCCAGCCGCCCGATGAAACCAGACACTCCCTCCTTATTACCGAAGCGGTTCCGTTGAAGTTGAGAAACAGCCCCGAAGCGGAGCGACCGGCCTGCTCAATGACGAAATGCCCGTCAAGAAAAACCGATTGCAGACGCGTAAGCAGAGACTGTTCCATATTTGTATGCCCCCAGCACGCCTGCGCTATGCCCACGCGCGGGTCTGAAAAACAGCCCAGAATGCTCCGTAGAAAGTCGCGAGGCGGAACAAAATCAGCGTCAAAAAGCGCGATAAACTCGCCGCGCGCGGACCCGAACGCGTCTTTGAGCGCGCCGGCTTTGAACCCGCGCCGCGTCCGGCGACGGATGTGACTTATGTTCACGCCGCGCTGTTTTTCGCGCTCAATTACCTCGCCGGCGATTTCGGAAGTCTCATCGGTTGAATCGTCAAGCACCTGAATCTCAAACAGATGAGCGGGATAGTCAATGGCGCAAACCGCCTCTATGACCCTTTTGATGACATAGACCTCGTTATAGACTGGTATCTGAACGGTTACGGACGGAAGGGGGGAAACGTCCGGCGGAGGGGGAAGCAATGATGAGCGTTTGCGGTTTTTTATATAAAGCCAGCAAAGGCGATACCAGTGAAAACCCACAATGGAAATAAGCAGCAGGGAGGCGAAATACAAAATCTCAACGGAAAAAACCGACAGGCGAAGAATATCAGACAGCATAGCGAAGCCCTAGAGAGACAGAGACGCCAATCTGTCCGCGGCCTCTCTTATTCTTTCCGTGTCAAATGTTATTGAGGCGCGCACATAGCCTTCCCCGAATTCACCGAAGCCGTTTCCGGGCGTTATCACAACGCCGCACTGTTCAAGAAGCATAGATGAAAACTGCTCTGATGTAACGCCGGGTGGCGTTTCAAACCAGACATAAAAGGTTGAAAGCGGTTTGTGATACGGCAGTCCGGCCTTGTCGAGCCCCTTGCAGAAAATGTCCCTTCTGAGGCGGTATGTGTCCGCTCTGTCTTTAAAACCGGGGTCCTCAGCCGTGAGCGCCTCAATGCCGGCCATTTGAACCGCCTGAAACGCGCCGGAATCTATGTTGGTTTTCACCTTGCCGAGCGCGGCAATCGCCCGCTCCGAGCCCGCCGCGAAAGCAATTCTCCAGCCTGTCATGCTGAATGTTTTGGAGAGAGAATGGAACTCAATTCCAACCTCTTTGGCTCCGGGCGTCTGGAGAAAACTGGGAGGCGAAAAGCCGTCAAACGCGATTTCGGTGTAGGCGGCGTCGTGGCAGACGACTATGTTGTTATCGTGCGCGAACCGGACGACCTTTTCAAAAAACGCGCCGTCCGCTATCGCGGTGGTCGGGTTGTTCGGATAGTTCAAAAACATCATGGTCGCCCGCGAGGCGACTTCAGACGGAATGGCGTCAAAATCCGGCAGGAAGCCGTTTTCCTTCAAAAGCGGCATCACATGCGGACGGCCGCCGGCAAACGCGACTGAAACCGGATACACGGGATAGCCGGGGTCGGGAATAAGCGCCGGGTCACCGGGATTGACAAACGCCATCGGTGCGTGGGCGACACCTTCTTTTGAGCCGATAAGCGCGAGAACCTCGGTGTCGGGATTGAGTTTCAAACCGAACCTTTTTTCAAACCATCCCGCCGCCGCGGCTCTGAATTCCGCCATTCCGGCGTAAGAGGGGTATCGGTGGTTCGCGGGGTCTTTGAGAGCTTTTGCCGCCGCGCCGATTATATGAGAGGGCGTGGGAATGTCCGGGTCGCCGACTCCGAGGTCTATCACATCAACCCCTTTGGCAATACATTCCGCCTTCTTTTTGTCTATCTCCGCAAAAAGGTAGGGCGGCAGTTCAGATATTCTGTCAGACCACTTTATTTCCATTAAGAACCCCGCCGCCGAAAGGCGCGCTACGCCATTCTACTTTGATTTTGTGAGAATTGAAAATATTATGGTTTGAAGTGAAAGTTCTTTACGGCATTCAAGGAACGGGAAACGGACATATCGTCCGGTCACGAGAGATTGTGTCGCTTTTAAAACTCCGGGGCGCTGAAGTTGACATCTGCCTGAGCGAGTCTCACAGTGAAATAGACATAGGAACGGAAATAAAATTCAAGCCGCGCGGGCTGGGCTTTGTTTTCGGCAAAAAGGGCGGAATTGATATTGTTTCCTCAATCAAAAAAGCGCGGCCGCATGAGTTGTTTTCCAACGTTACGAAACTGCCCGTTGAAAAATACGACGTGGTCGTGAGCGATTTTGAACCCGTTTCCTCGTGGGCGTGTCTTATTAAGGGAAAGAAATGCGTTTCGCTTTCGCACCAGACCTCCTTTGCGTCAGAAAAAACACCGAGACCTGAAAAAGTTGACCGTCTGTCAGAGGCGGTTTTGAAATGGTACGCGCCGGTCTCAATTCCGCTCGGACTCCACTTTGAGAAATATGACTCTTTCATAGAAACGCCTGTTATAAGGAAGCAGATTCGTGACCGTGACCGTTCGAACAAAGGACACTACACGGTCTATCTGCCCTCTTTCGCGCCGGAGAAAATTGTTCCGCATCTGCGCAATGTTGATGTGGAATGGCATGTGTTTTCAAAGCACACGTCAAGAAAAGAGAAAAAAGGAAATGTCTCGATTTTTCCGGTGGAAGACGGCACCTTTGTGGACTCCATCTGCGCGTGCGAGGGAGTGCTGTGCAACAGCGGTTTTGAAACCCCGTCTGAAGCGCTTTTTCTCGGTAAAAAACTTTTCGTAACTCCGATGAAGGGGCAGTACGAACAGAAATGCAACGCCGCCGCGCTTGAAAAAATCGGCGCGATTGTTGAAAAACCGGTTGCTTCGCGCCTTGCTAAAAAACTTGAAAAGTTTGTCAATTCCCCAAGTCCGCGCGCGGTGAAATATCGCGATAATTCGGACGACATAGTTGATAAGATCTTTGAAAGCGCGCTCGGCGAAACCGCTTAATATCCTTTGATTTTCAGAAGCGCGAATACCGCGAACCAACCCAGCAGGCAGCCGGTAACCGTCTGCATTGTTGTGTGCCGGTTGAGGCGCACGCGAGCCCACGACACAAAAGGAAGAAGCGCGGCAGACGCCACACCGGCATCCCAGTTGTGGAAAAAAGTGAGCATCGCGCAAAAAGCCGCCAGTGTTGCGGAGTGGGCGCTGACTTTGTAGTAAAGAGTTACGGCGTAGAAAGCGAAAACCGCCACGAGGCAGGCGAGAGTGAAGTCAACGGCGGCGGCCGGGGCGCCGAAGTGGATCATAAGTCCGAGCCCGACCGCGACGCTTAAAACCGTCAGTTTGAGGGGGCCGATTCTCTCCGAACCGTTTGTCATATGAAAGTCCGAAACCGATCCCCTGCCGAGCAGAAACAGCACGTAAAGGGCGGGACCCATAACGAAAAAAGCCGCCATTACGGCGGGCCATTGCAACCCGAAACGCTCATAGAGAAGAGTCAGTGCGTACAGGGCAACAAGAGGCGGGGAGAAAACCACCGAGAGAAAAACCGCCGCGCCGCGCGAATACATGCTTGTTCTCAAAGCTTAACAGCACCTTTGTATTTCATCTTTTTTGCAACAAGAGTTTGCACTGAAACTCAAAAATCCCTGATTTGCTGTTAAAATCAATCCCGCCCATGAGTGAGACCAAAAAAAACGGTTCATCTGTCGCGATAACAGCCCTCTCAGTCACAGGTCTCGCAATCTGTCTTTACCTTACCGCGATATACTACACAACGGACGGCGCGGGTGCTTACTGCTCGGGCGGGTGGCAGTGCAACGAGGTTCTCAACAGCAAGTTTTCAAAAATGTTCGGTTATCCGGCCTCGCTCGCCGGAGCAATCGGATATGCGTTTTTGTCAGTCGCGGGCGCGTTCGGGGGTTTGAGGAAAAACCGCGCGCTTATAATCGGGCTGGCAAGCACGGGGGTCGGAGTGTCGGCTTATCTGTCATGGGCGGAGTTTTTTGTGATACGGCAAATCTGCCCGTTCTGCGTGACGTCCGCCGTAATAATTCTTGTGATATGGATACTATCCGTGCGCGGGGCGGACGGGGCTAAAATCGGCGCGGGCGTTGTTATCGCCGTTGTCGCGGCGGTGGCGGGATATGTGTCGGCGGAGATGAGTGAGGATTCGCCGCGCGTTTCGCAAAACGTCCAAAACGTTATGATGAGCAAAGGACTGGCGCAGCACTTGAAAAAGACCGGCGCGGTTATGTATGGCTCGTTCAAATGCCCGGCGTGCATTATGCAGAAAAAAATTTTCGGCGCGGACGCGAAAAAACTGAACTATGTTGAGTGCCACCCCGAAGGGAAAAACGCCAAGCCGGACCTGTGCAGGGAAAAGAACATAGGGGCTTTTCCAACATGGGAAATAAAGGGCTCCTTTCACAAGGGCGCAAAAACACTTGAACAACTTTCCAAGATTTCAGGGTACAAGAGCGGGCGGCAATAAGACGGCGGAAGAAACAAAGAAAAGCCACGCGGGTATCGCACGGCTTTTCATAAATCAGGAGGAGGAGGAAGTTAAGGAAATTCCCTAACTTACATCCATATAGTAAAGACTTTCCGGTTAAACGTCAAGTACTTTTTTCAGATACTAAAATCCGCCTCAAAAGCCCCTTCCAGAAGCCTCACATCGCCTTTCGAAAGATCCACCGCGACAACGTCAAAGCGCATCGGTTTAGATTCAACGCGATGTTTTTTGATATATCTGGACGCGGCAATCGTAATTTTTTTTCTCTTTCGCCGGTCAACAAACTCTTCGGGAAATCCGTGCGCGAAGTTTGAGCGCGACTTGACTTCAACAAAGCACAGCGTGCCGCCGTCAGAGCAAACAATGTCTATTTCCCCCTCTCTGCACCGGAAGTTTCTTTCAAGAATTAAAAAACCTTTTTCCTTGAGAAAATCCGCGGCAATCTGCTCGCCGCTCTCGGTCTTCGCGGGTTCGGGTTTTTTCACAAGCCGCGCCGCCACGCTCGCGATTTCGTCAATCAGTTTCAAGTTTCTTTTTTAATTCCTCAATGGTTTTTATCGCTTCGGCGGGCGTGAGGTTCATTGTGTCTATGCGGGAAAGGTCTTCGGCGAGTTTGCCAAACGAGCTGTTCTCGGCGGGTTGTTCGGGTTCAGCATCGGGAAAAAGCGTCATCTGCTCCGCGCCCATAAGTTCGGTCATTTTTGCGCGCATGCTTTCAAGAGAGGAAAGTATTTTGCGCGCGGACACAAGAACCGATTCCGGAACGCCCGCGAGCGCGGCAACCTGAATTCCGTAACTGTGACTTGATGAGCCGGGAACAAGTTTTTTGAGAAAAACAATCTCTTCTCCGCTTTTCTTGACCGCGACATTGTAGTTTTTGACTCCCGGATTTGACGCGGAGAGATTCGCAAGTTCGTGATAGTGAGTAGCGAAAAGAGACCTCGCGCCGACTTGATGCAAATGCTCGGCGACCGCCCACGCGATGCTCATTCCGTCAAAGGTGCCCGTACCACGTCCGATTTCATCCAGAATCACAAGACTGCGCGGGGTGCAGTTTCGTATTATGTAGGCGGTTTCAACCATTTCGGACATAAAGGTTGAAAGCCCTTTCGCAAGATTGTCGGACGCACCCACGCGTGTGAAAATCTTGTCCGTAATCCCCACAACCGCTTTTGAACACGGAACAAAACTTCCCATCTGAGCCATCAAAACCGTGAGCGCGACCTGTCTTATGAGGGTGGATTTTCCCGCCATGTTGGGTCCGGTAATAAGCAGAAATCTGTTTTCCCCGTCATCCATTTTGACATTGTTCGCGACAAACGCGCCCGCACCCCGTATCTGCTCCACAACCGGATGCCGTCCGTCCGTAATGTCTATTTCTCCTCCTCCGTTTATGACGGGCCTTGTGTATCCGTTGCGCACGGCGACGGCGCAAAAACACGACAGTACATCAAAAACGGCAATCAGCCTCGCGCACTCTCTGATTTTGTCCGCGACAGATGAAACCTCGCGTCTCAAACCTTCAAATATCTCTCTTTCAAGTCGCAACATCTCGTCTTCAGCAATTTTGATTTTTTCCTCCCATTCGGAAAGTTCGGGAGTTGTGAATCTTTCGCTTGAGGAAAGAGTTTGTTTTCTGACGTATTGGGGCGGAACCTTGTCAATGTTTGTTTTTGTAACCTCAACGTAGTAGCCGAACACTCTGTTGTATCCGACCTTCAAAGAGGAAATTCCGGTTTTTTCCCTCTGTTGTTGCTCAAAGCCCGATATCCAGTTTCTGCCTTCCTGCCGCAGACGTCTGAATTCGTCAAGGTCGGGGTCGCATCCCTCCTTTATGACCCCACCTTCGGCAAGAGTGGCGGGCGGCTCATCGTAAATTGTCGCGGCTATGCGCCCGGTTACAGAGTCAAAACCGTCTATCTTTTCCCCGGCGCCACGAAGAAGAGGCGCGGCCGCGCGCGGCGCAATTTTCTTCAACTCCGATGTCCGCAAAAGCGAATCCTTTAGCGCAGTCATGTCTCTCGGCTTTGAAGACGGCGTGGAGATTCTACCAATCAGTCGCTCAATGTCGTTCACACCTTTGAGTTCGGTTCGGATTGAATCCGTCAGGTCGGAATCGGCGCAAAGGTTTTCAACCGCATCAAGGCGGCTTTCAATCTCGTCGATTTGCGTGAGCGGGTAGTCCATCCATTTTCTCAAAAGCCGCCCGCCCATCGGGGTCAGCGTAAGGTCAATTGTTTTGATGAGCGTGGGTCCGTCTTCGGAAGTCATGGACTTCACGAGTTCAAGGTTTTTTCTTGTGGATTCGTCAATCTGAACGCAGGAGGACGCACCGTATAAAACCGGCAGTTTTATGGAAGGCATATAGTCCATCTGGGTTTCGCGCATGTATTCAAGCAACGCGGAGCAGGCAAGAGCCGCGCCTGAAGTTTCGTCAAATCCGCACGCCGCGAGAGACGAAATCCCGAAGTGTTTCATAACAGCCGAGCCCGGCTCGCTTGAAACAAACAGATCTTGTCTGATGGTGAAAAGCGGATTCCATGAAACGGCCGACTCCGCGGCGCACAGGCCGTTCTCCACCGCGATGACAACTTCGGACGGCATAAGTTTGAGAAGTTCGGAGCGTGCCGCGACTTCTGTTTTGAGCGAACAGACGGCGAAATCCCCGGTTGAAATGTCGCAGTGCGCAAGATGATAGCCCGAAGAGTCCGAACTGACTGACGCTATGTAGTTGTTTGTTTTTGAATCAAGGCTTTCATCGCCCAGAACGGTGCCCGGAGTGAGAACTTTGACGACCCGCCTTTCCACAAGTTTGCCGGATTGGCCTTCTTCAACCTGCTCGCATATGGCGACCTTGAGCCCAAATTCAAGCAGTTTTGACACATACCTCTCCGCGCTGTGAAACGGAACGCCGCAAAATGGAACAGGCGAGGCGGATTTTTTGTTGCGCGCCGTGAGGGTTATGCCGAGAATTTCCGAAGCGGCAAGCGCGTCTTCAAAAAACATCTCGTAAAAATCACCGAGCCGAAAAAAAAGTATGGAATCGTGGTAGCGGCTTTTGATGCTTTTATACTGTTCAAGCATCGGTGTGCTTGATTCGCTCATAAAAGGGAAATTATATTGAAATTGCCGTCTTTATCAAAGAGAGGTTGAAGTGATTGAAATAACAGCTCCGGCGGCGAACAGAATAAACCCGGTGATTTTTGAAAAGCCGGCCCGCGGAATGCGGAAAAAGCCGGAAAGTTTCGGGAATAAAAACGCCATGGCAACAACAAGCGCGGTTTGAACAACCGCGAGACCGATGAGGTAGAAAACAAGCGGGGACACTTCAGAACCGACTATCCCGCCGCCGTAGGCGTAGCCGTGAAACAGCCCGAAAACGGCGCAAAGAGCAGTGGCGAATGCTTTTGAAACCGCGCCCGTGAAAATGGCAAAACCCGCAAGCGCAACCGACACGGCGACCACAGTTTCATAAAACGGAATTTCAAATCCGCGACCGGACAGAAACAGATGCGCAAAAACGCCCGCGATTGTGGCGGGAATAAAAGCCAAAAGCGTCTTTTTGCTTCTGAAACACATGGCGCAGAAAAACGCAACCGCGGCGAGAAACGCAAGGTGGTCAAGCCCGAGCACGGGGTGCGCGAATCCCGAAAGCAAGCCCTGATGCCAGTGGGTAAGAGCCGCGCCCTCCCACGGATGATGCGCAAGAACATTTGAGGTTCCGAGTGAAAAAAATGTCGCTGAAAGCAGGAAAATTCTCATTCAAAGCCGCCTTAAACGGAATTCTGATTTTATATGTGAGGATTGTGAAAATCAAACTCTTTTGCTTTCTTTAATGGAGATGAGGGGAATCGAACCCCCGACCTCTGCCTTGCGAAGGCAGCGCTCTCCCAGACTGAGCTACATCCCCGTTACAAAAACCAACGCAATTATTATACGGAAAAACCCCAATATCAACCCGTCGTTGTAACTTCCACCCGCTGGATTGAGCGCGGAGTGGAAGACTCAACCGTGAAAATCGCCCCGCTTGACTCAACCGTTTCGCCGCGCGCGGGTATGCGTCCGAATTTGAAAAGCAGAAAGCCGCCGAGCGTCTCGTAATTTTTGCTCTCCGGTATGCGCGTGCCAAGGTCTTCGTTGACGCGCTCAACGCTGATATGCGGAAAAATCAGATATTTGTTCGCGCCCGTCCGTGTCCAGAGGTTTTCGCCCTTGTCGTGTTCGTCCTCTATCTCGCCCACTATCTCTTCAAGTATGTCTTCAAGGGTTACGATTCCGACCGCGCCTCCGTATTCGTCAACCACAATCGCCATTGACGCGCCCGCTTTCATCTCTTCAAGAAGCTCATTTATGGGCCTTCGTCTCGGAACGTAAAAAGCCGGACTCGCGTATTGTCCGACGGTTTTTTGAGAGCCGTTTTCATCATTGCCCAGCAGAAAGAACGAGTGAAGAACGCCGGTTATTTTATCCACCCTGCCGCTGTAAATCGGTATCCTCGTGTATCCCGTTTCCCCGACCATCCCGGCGGCTTCGGACAGGGTTGCGGACTCGGAAAGAGCCTTCACCGAAGAGAGCGGAACCATAACGTCTGAGACCTGAACCTCGGAGAATGAAAACACCCTGCTGAACATCCGCCGTTTGCCTGAATCCGCGCTTCCCCGCGCGTGGGCTCTGATGGCGTCCATAATTTCCTCCCTTGTGATTGAAGAGCGGTGCCCGGCAAGGCGCAACGCCTGACGCGTGAAAAAATTGACAATCCATGTGAGCGGATAGAACAGCCGTGTTGCGACCCACAGAGGATATATCGCCCATAGAATCATGGAGTCGCTGCTTCTGCGGAAGATAGATTTCGGAACCACCTGCCCGAAAACCACTACGAGAGGGGAAAGTATCACTACCGCGTAAAACTCTCCAGCGCCGAAACGGGTTTCCATATAAAAGGTCAAAAGTATGGTGCTTGTTATAAGCGAGATGTTTATTCCCGCGAGTGTTGTTCCGAGAAATCTGTCCACTTCGGAATAGGATTCAAGCACAAGCCGCGCCGCGCGCGACCCTCTGCCGCTGAGCATCCTCATGCGTATCTTGTCGCATGATATGAGGGCGATTTCCGAGCCCGCGAAAAACGCCTGAACGGCGAGGCATAAAACAACCGCCGTTATTGTGGCTTCAAGACTCATGCTCTTCCTCCGCGCCGGAGAGCGTGCTAAGCGCCTCAACTGTTACTTCGCTTATTCTCTTTCCCGATATTTTAGTAACCGTGAACTCAAGACTTCCGTGCGATATGGTCTGCCCTTCGGAAGGAAGCGCGCCGAATTTGCTGAAAACAAAACCGGCGAGCGTCTCGCCTTCGCCTGTGCTCTGCGAAATCGCGGACTCGGAAAGAGCTTGCGAAAAATTCTCAATTCCAACGAACTTGATGAGCGGAAAAAGCATAATGTCATTGAATTCGTCAACCCTGTAACTGCCCGGCACAATCAGTTTTCCTCCGTCCCATTCAGTTGCGGGCTGGTCTCTGCCGACGCTCCTTTCGTCCTCTATTTCGCCGACTATCTCCTCAAGGATGTCCTCCATTGTTACAAGCCCGTCAAACCTGCCGTATTCATCAACCACGATTGCCATGTGAATTCTGCGCCGCCGGAACTCCCTAAAAAGATCAAACGCGTCTTTGCTTCCGGGTATGAAGTACGGCGGGCGGATATGGTTTTTCAGAGAATCGCTGTCGGGAGATTTAAGCAAAAGGTCTTTGGCGAAGATAACGCCCGTGATGTCGTTTTTGTCATCCGAATAAAGCGGAATTCTTGAATATCCCGCCTTTTTGATTTCATAGATGACCTGCTCAACGGAGAGCGAATCACTGATGGTGAGGCAGTTCACATTGGGCGTCATTATCTGGCGCGCCGAAGTGTCGCGCAGACGGAAAAGACGGTCGGCAAGGCGGCTTTCAATCTCATTCACAACACCCTCTTCCCTGCCCATCAGCACAAGGGTTTCTATGTCTTCCTCGCTAAATTCCTGAGCCAGCCCCTCGGTTGCTTCGCCGTCGCCGCGCGGAATAAAAACATTTGAAAACTTTATTATGAGCCAGCGTAGCGGAGTTATGGCGTCGTGAAAAACATTGAGTGACGGCGCAACCGCTTTGGCGATGGAAGCCGGAAAGCGCACGGCAAGGGTTTTGGGAACCGTCTCGCCAAATATCAGAAGAAGCGGAGAAGCGACGGCAATCGACACAAAGGTTACAGTTTCGGACGAGAACGAGCCCATCAGGCTCGCGACCACCATGGCGACCACGGCCGAATACGCGATGTTTACAGCCTCGTCCGCGAAAAGAACCGTAACGATGAGATCTCCGGGTTTTTGGAGAAGTTTCTCTATGAGTCTGGCTTTTCCTCCACCCTCATTTTTTATTCTCTCCCTCTGGTGTCTTCCGAGCGAAAAAAGCGCGCCTTCGGAAAAACAGAAAAATGCCGAAGCACCCAAAAGCGCGATGGCAATCAGTGTACTTATCAGAATCTCACCCATTTTTATCGTTGTGAACGTAGCCGCCCGGACCGAACTCCGAAGCGGGAATTTCCGTTTCTCCGTCAAAAACGCTTAAAGCCCCGCCGCCGTCCACGCTTCCTATTTGTGTTATGTCCAGTCCGGTTTTCTTTGAAACGCCCGCGATTTCGCCAGTGCGGTCCGCGGACGCGGTAAACACAAGTTCGTAGTCGCCTCCGGCGGTCACGGCCTCCATCGCGCCTCCGGCCAGACCCGGATGGACGGGAATCTTTTCAAGCGACAGGCGCGCGCCGCAACCGGACAGCGAAACCACCCGCCTCAAATCGGCTATAAGCCCGTCGCTTATATCCGTCATTGCCGAGACCATACCCGCAAGCGCGAGACCTGCGTCTATCCTCGGAGAAGGAAAACGGAACCGCTCAAGAGTTCCGAGCTCGCTCGCGGCGGAGTGAGCGCCGGATGTGAGACCGTCAAGAATTTTCACCGCCGCGTCCGAACCGCCAAGACGCCCGGTAACGAAAACGGCGTCTCCGCTTTTCGCTCCGCTGTTGCGTGCGAAGCTGCGTGCGGAGGTTTCACCGCTGACTTTTATGTCAAGAAACATAAAGGGCGCGGACGATGTGTTGCCTCCCGCGACCGCCGCGCCTATCTCTGCGCAGGCGTCTTCAATGCCTTGTAAAAGTTCATCAATGATTTGTGAATCGGTGCGGGGATTGACACCCGCGCTCACGAGAACCGATTTCGGAGAAGCGCCCATCGCCGCGATGTCGCTCGCAGCACACAGAACCGCTCTTGAACCAACCGCGCGCGCGCCGAATTCGGGCAACGAGAGCCACTGTTTTCTGAAATGAACTCCCTCAACCACGCAATCACAACTGTCCACAATAAATTCGTCCGCGCCGCAATCAATCACGGCGGCGTCATCGCCGGGACCCACAACAAGGCGTCCGCGCGTCTCTTTTGAGGCGAACCGCCTCAGCGCACGGGAGACAACAAACTCCTCATCCGCAAAAGCGGTCTTTTTGTGTGGGGAATCCGTATGGTCGGAAGAATCAATATCTTCATTCATTTTCGCGTCAAAATTGTTTCAGAACGGGCGCGGTTTGTCAATCGGAATCTACTGAAAATACCTGTCAAGACGTCTGTATTGCACAGCTTCGGCAATGTGTTCGGGCTCTATGGCGTCCGAGCCCGCAAGGTCTGCTATTGTTCGCGAGACTTTGATTATTCTGTCGTACGCTCTCGCTGAAAGCCCGAGTTTTTCAACCGCTCTTTCAAGAATTTTTTTTGAAGAGTCGCAAAGCGGGGCGAATTTTTTCAGCATCTCGGGCGACATCTGAGAATTGGAGAAAACACCCGCGCCGCCGAACCTTTCGTTCTGAATCCCTCTCGCGGAATTGACTCTGTCCTTCACATCCGCGGAACTCTCGGCGGCGGTTTCATCCGAAAGTTCGCGGTATTCAAGGGCGGGAACCTCTATGTTTATGTCAAACCTGTCAAGAACCGGTCCCGACAGCTTTGCCCGGTATTTTCTTATCTGTTCGGGACGGCAGGAACACGGCTTTGAAGTATCGCCCAGATGCCCGCACTGGCAGGGATTCATCGCGCCGACAAGCATAAATTTCGCCGGATAGGTGAGTGTTGTGGCGGCGCGGGATATAACCACTTCGCCGTCTTCAAGCGGCTGGCGCATCGCTTCAATCACGGTTCTTTTGAACTCGGGCATTTCGTCAAGAAACAAAACGCCGTTGTGAGCGAGGCTGATTTCGCCGGGGCGCGGAACGGAGCCGCCGCCTATTAGGCCCGCGTCACTTACGGTGTGGTGCGGAGAGCGGAACGGACGCTCGGTAACGAAGGGCTGTTCATCTTTAAGAAGTCCCGAAACGGAGTAGATTTTTGAGGTTTCCATTGCTTCTGAAAAATGCATATCGGGAAGGATTGTGGGAATTCTGCGGGCGAGGAGGGTTTTTCCCGAACCCGGCGGACCGACCATGAGAATGTTGTGTGCGCCGCTCGCGGCTATCTCAACAGCCCTCTTTTCCTGATGCTGACCTTTGACCTCGCTGAAATCAACTCCGTATTGCGCTTTTGAGGAGAATACGTCCGCGCAGAAGGTTTGCGGCGCGATTTCATTTTTTCCGTCAATATGTCCCACAAACTGGGCGAGTGTATCCACGGCGATGACCTCCAAACCGGAAACAAGCGAGGCTTCAGCGGCGTTGGCTTCGGGAACCACGATTCCTTTTAGTCCTTTCTCTTTCGCGCAAATCGCCATGGACAGAATCCCTCCGACTTTTTTCACTCTGCCGTCAAGTGAGAGTTCACCCATTACGAGAAAGTCTTTGAGTTTTTCCCCCGGCACGATGATGCCCGCCGCCGCCAGAATTCCGACCGATATGGGCAGGTCAAACGAAGATCCCTCTTTTCTGATGTTGGCTGGGGCAAGGTTCACCGTAATCCTTCGCGGCGGGATTTTAAAACCGCTGTTTTTTATGGCTGAGCGCACCCTCTCCTTGCTTTCCCTCACGGCTCCTTCCGGCAGACCGACCGTCGTAAAAACGGGGAGTCCGGTGCTCATGTCAACCTCAACTTCCACTATATAGCCATCCACACCCAGCACGGCGCAACTTTGAATATTTGAAGTCATGCGGGCTATTTTACACAACACAACAAAGGGTTTTTGAGAAGCTGTTTGACAGAGCGGGTTTTTAGTGTTTAGATTGAAAACGGCTTTGGTAGTGGTGAGGGTCTTGTTCGCTTTGTAACTTCTTCGGACGCCCTCTCGGTCTTATGGTTTGATGCAGAGAGAAGATTTAAGTCAGATCTGGCAGGGGTTTCTGGGTCATGTTGAACAGGGCGGCAATGTTGACCGAGACACCATAGAAATTTTTTCCAAATCACAGATATCCGGTTTTGATGACAAGGAGGGTGTTGTTGAGATACTGCCTCCGGACAGAATCGGGATGAACTGCCTCACCAACAATGTTGGAAACTCTTTGGCGGAAATTTCCGACTATTTCACAAAGTTTTACGGTGTAAAAAAGGTTGAGGTGGCAAACCCTAAAGGCGAGAGCACTGAAGATGTTTTAATACCTCCCGAGAAAAACGTGAGAAAAGAGGTTCTTTTGGGTCACCTGAACTCAAAATACAGTTTCAAAAGTTTCGTTGTGGGCGAGAGCAACCAGTTGGCCTTTACCGCGGCAAGTACGGCCGCCAAACAACCCGGACGCCACAACCCTTTATTCATCAGAGGCTCTTCCGGACTTGGAAAGACACATCTTATGAACGCCGTGGGAAACGAGTTCGAGAAAAACAACCCGAATTTGAAAATATGCTGTATGCCCTCGGAGGATTTTACAAACATTGTTATAGAACACATCGGGGGGAAAAGAATGTCCATTCTGAAGAAGAAGCTCCGCAACGAGTGCGATCTTCTCATGATTGACGACATTCAGTTCCTTGAGGGAAAAGAAAAGGTTCTGGAAGAGTTTTTCCACACCTTCAACACTCTTCATGAAAAAGGAAAACAGATTATTGTAACAAGCGACGAGGAACCGGGGAACCTGCGGTTTGAGCCGAGATTAAAGACAAGGTTTATGTGGGGACTTACGGTGGACATAAGGCACCCCGACATAGAAACGCGTGCCGCCATTCTTAAGAAAAAAGCGGAGGCTAGAAAGATTGAAATTCCGCCGGGTGTTATTGAGATAATATCGGAAAAAGTGAAGGGGAACGTCAGGGAGCTTGAAGGCGTTCTTGCAAAACTTATAATTATGGCTGAGATAGACGGAAGACCCATAGATATAAGAACCGCCCACCAGATTATCGATGAGCGCTCCATAAACCAGAACGGTAAAGCGGAGAAAGACATTTCCGCAATTGGCAGGAACATGTCGGTTGAGCTCATTATTGAGAGTGTTAAAGACGTTTTCAACCTTGAAAAAGAACAACTTGTTTCCCTGAGCAGGGAAAGGGGGGTTGTTTTCCCCAGACAACTCGCGATGAGCCTTATAAGAAAACATCTGGGCACGCCATATCCCTCAATTGGGGTGTTTTTCAAAAGGGATCATTCAACCGTGATTCACGCTGTCAACAAAATAGAGGAAAACATCAAACAGGGTGATGAACTCACCGTAAAAGCCATTGAAGAGATAGAAGACAGGCTTGGAATTTAACCCACAAACCTGTGGAAAACCTGTGGAAAAACACAACAAATCCACACCTTGAAAAAGTTTTCCACAAAACATTGTGGAAAAAACAAAAACATAAACATCGTTTTCAACACTTACTCAACAATGAGAATTCTTTATGTGTTTTGGAGTTTTGATAAGGGTTTTAAACTTATCCACAAATCCACACCCCCTACTACTACGACTACTATATTTTTATGTATAATAAAAAGACTAATAGAAGAAACGAATAGACAAGGTGGAAAACAATTGAAGATAAAGTTCAAAAGGCAACCCCTGCTTAACAAATTGCAATTGGTCGCAGGGCTGGCGGAATCCGAATCTCCAAACGATATACTGCGGAATATACTTTTAAGAGGGTTTGGCAAGAAAAAAGAGTGTTTTGTCGCAGCCACGGATATTGAATCGACAATAGCCAGTTACTTCAACCCGGAAGATGCCCCCGATGCTGATTTTGACATCCTTGTTCCCGCACGCAAATTTCTTGAAATAATAAGGCGTATGGAAGACGATGATGTGGTCGTTAATATTCACAAAAACAACTGGATGGAGATAAAAACCACATCAGGTGTTTTTAAATTTCCCTTTCTTTCCGGGAAAAGTTTTCCAAAAATTCCCGCCTCGCCAACAAAGGCGGTTTTCTCGTTTTCCTCACAAACCGTGTCGACAATTCTCCCGTCACTTCTAAACTTTGCCGCGGACGACTCTTTGAGACGCAACCTCAACGGTGTGTATTTTGAGAAAATTGGCGGAAAAATCAGACTTGTCGCTACCGATAGCCACCGGCTTGCCTATTTTCAAAAAGAGATCTCCGGCGCGGGCAATTTTGAAAAATTCATATTGTCAAAAAAAGCTCTTGGTGAAGTTGTGAAAACAATCAAGGATTCCAAAGTGGATTCCGAAACCGCGTTCTCTTTTGAGAACAATATGGTTTTCTGCTCCACGGGGGAAACAACGGTTATCTCAAACCCTATAGACTCCCTCTTTCCTGAATACGAAAGGGTTGTGCCGGATTTTTCCGCTCTGGAACCAGCCGTTGTTGATAAAAACGCCATACTTGCCGCGGTGAAGAGGGTAAGTGTTTTTTGCGAAAAACACGAAAAGGTGGATTTGAGCCTTGTTCCCTCCACGCTTTCCATCTCGAGTGTGGAAACGGATGAGGGAGATGCTGTGGACACCGTTCCGGTAAAATTCGGCGGAGACGAGTTAAAAACATCTTTTAACCCTAGATTCCTTGTTGACTCTCTGAGCTTTCTTGATGGTGAAGAGATTGATTTTCGCCCCGGGGACGGAGCAACACCCGGTGTGTTAACCCTTACCGGTTCCGCAGATTTTGTCTGTATATTGATGCCGGTGGTTTCCTGAATTTTTATGGGGTTTGTGCGGAATCTTGCCAGTTTTCTAATCTCTTTACTGTTTCCCAAATCGTGTGTTGTTTGTGATTCAGTTTTTTCAGAACCTCCCCATGCTGAGAACTCCCCAGATTTAAGCGTTTCTCTCTGCCAAGCCTGCGCGGAAGGTTTTATCCCTCTTTCACCGCCGGATATATGCCCGCTTTGCGGGAACCCACTTGTGGAAAACCACAGCAATTCCCCGTGCGGTTCATGTTTTGTATCGCAAAAGCATTTTTCCATCGCCCGCTCAATTGTTCTTTTTTCCGGTCCCGCAGCGCGGGTGGCAAAGATTTTCAAATATGACGGACGTTTTTCCCTGGGAACCTTTTTCTCTTCGCTTGTTGTTGATTTTTTCCCTTCAGACATGGGCGATTTTGAGGTTGTTATCCCCGTCCCGCTTCATTTGAACAGAATCAGGGAGAGGGAATTCAACCAGTCCGCGGTGATTTCTTCAAAAGTGGCTTCCCGCTTGGGAAAAAAGCACGCGCCTTCCGCGCTCAAAAGAGTTATCAACACAACTCCACAGGTGTCTTTCTCTAAAAGTCGCGACAGAAAAGCGAATATGCGCGGCGCTTTCGCCATCACGGATGAGGGAAAAAAGGCGGTAAAAAACAAAAAAGTGCTGCTTTTTGACGATATCTTCACCACCGGTTCAACCCTTGATGAGTGTTCGGCAACACTACTTTCGGGCGGTGCCGCCGAAGTTAAGGCGCTGACTGTTTTTAGAACCCCGATTTAATGTCCCGTCGCGCGGGCAAAAACGCCTCTCCCTTGCCTCTTTTTGTCTCAACCCGCATACTAAAAAGGTTTTTAACAAGGTTTAGTACTTCCGAAATGCCTGTAAAAAGAGTAAGAAAAAGCGGTTCAAAAACACTTTCCAAACTCAGAGCCGAGATTGATTCCGTTGACCGCAAAATCTTCGCCGCCATAAATGAAAGAGCGGCAGTGGCGTTTGAGGTTATGGAAGAGAAGAAACGGCTGGCAAAAAGCGTTTATGATCCGGAGAGGGAAAGAGAGGTTGAGAAAAAAATCGTTAGCCTCAACAAGGGACCTCTTGCGGACGGGGACGCGCTTTCAATTTTCAGGCAGATAATCCGCTCGTGCAGAACCCTTCAATCAAAAGGCAGGGTTTCCTACCTCGGTCCGGAGGGGAGTTTCTCACATCAGGCGGCTTCAAACATGTTCGGTTACTCCTCGGAAATGGTTCCGCGCAAAACCATTGAGGAAGTTTTTGAAAGTGTGGCAACCGGCTCGGTCTCTATGGGCGCGATTCCGATAGAAAACTCAACGGAGGGATCGGTGGGAAGGGTTCTTGAAATAATAGCCGAGAATGATTTTCATATAACCCGTGAGCACTACGAGAAAATAAGCCACCTTCTTTTGTCCAAAACCGGAAGTTTGAAGGATTTAAAAAAGATCGCTTCACATCCGCAGGCTCTCGGACAGTGCAGAAAGTGGATTGCCTTAAAATTGCCCGCCGCGCGTCCGGTGGAAACTTCCAGCACGGCCGCGGCCGCCGTAATGGCGGCAAAAGACAAAACGGTCGGCGCAATTTCAAGCGCCCACTCCGCCTCCATATACAAACTGCGCATCGCCGCTAAAAGCGTGGAAGACACCCCGCTCAACGCTACGCGTTTTGTGGTTGTGGAAAAAGCCATCGCCACACAAAAGCGTGATGGAAATAAAATATCCATAATGTTCTCCATCAAAGACGAGCCGGGCGCGCTACATAAAACGCTCTTTTCCCCGCTTGCGTCCGCCGGAGTCAACCTTACGAGAATAGAGTCCCGCCCGTCCGGTAAAAAGGCGTGGGAATACGTGTTTTTTGTTGATTTGGAAGGAAGTCTCGGCAAGCGGAAAACCGACAAACTTATAAGGGAAATTGAGTCCGGGAGTTCTTCTTTCAAAGTGCTCGGATGCTATTTTTCGGGCGACGAGACCAGAGCGGACTCGTAATGCTAACTCCGAAAGAAAACATAATGAGTCTTCCGGTTTATGTTCCGGGCAAGACCTCCAAGCAGATTGAAAAAGAGATGGGAATAAAAAACGCCGTCAAAATGGCGTCAAACGAAAACCCTCTCGGGCCCTCGCCCGCGGCGGTTGAAGCGGTGAACTCTTTTTCCTCTCAAATCCACCTCTATCCCGACGGGGACTGCTCGCGTCTCAAAGAGAAGTTGTCTGAAAAACTCGGCGTCGCTTCTAAGAACCTCGCGGTCGGCAACGGCTCAAACGAGGTGCTTGATTTGATAGCGAAGGTTTTTCTCGGTCCCGGCGATGAAGCGATTTACGGGGCTCACGGCTTTGTTGTCTATCCCATCGTTACCGCCGCCGCCGCGGCAAAAGGGGTTGTTTCCCACATGCCCGGTCTGAAACACGAACTTGAAGATTTTGCGCGGCGGATAACTCCTAGAACCAGAGTCATTTTTCTTGCCAATCCAAACAACCCGACCGGCACAATTTTTTCGCGCGGCGAGTTTGAGGATTTTCTCGGCAAGGTTCCCGAACACGTGGCCATTGTGATTGACGAGGCGTATTTTGAGTATGTGGACGACCCGGAATATCCCGACACGCTTGAGTACCACTCACAGAGGGAGGGACTTATAACCGTCCGGACTTTCTCAAAAATCCACGGGCTTGCGGGAACCCGAATCGGCTACGCGATTGCGTCCGAGCGTGTGGCGGCTCTTTTGAACCGCGCCAAAGAGCCGTTCAATGTCAACTCTGTTTCGCAGGCGGCCGCGCTCGCCGCTCTTGAAGATTCACGGCATTGCGCCGTTTCCCGCAAAGTGAATCTGGAAGGGCTTGAGTATCTGCATTCCTTTCTTGACTCAATGGGCGTTGAACGCACAGACTCAAAGGCAAACTTCGTTCTCGCGGAAGTCGGGCGCGATGCCGAGGGAGTGTACGAGAGGTTGTTGCGTGCAGGGATTATAGTGCGCCCCGTTTCGGCTTACGGGCTTGAAAATCACATACGGGTTACGGTCGGCACGGCGGAGCATAACGCCGCTTTTATCAACGCTCTGAGTAAGGCAATGGAAAAATGAAAATCTCCATTATAGGGCTGGGACAAATAGGCGCGTCTCTGTGCGCGGCGCTTAAAGAAGCGGACGCGGCGGATGAAATTACAGGCGCGGACACAAACTCCGCGGCGGTTGATTACTGCGTCTCCGAAGGGCTTATAGACCGGGGTTTTAAGGATGCGGCGGAAATTCCGCCCGATACAGACATATACGTTCTTGCCGTTCCTGTTCACCGCATGCGCACGGCGGCGGACGCTCTTTTTTCCACTCCGCGCCCCGGCGCGGTGATAACAGACGTTGGAAGCGTTAAAGAATCCGTTGCCCGAAGCATTGAGAGTGTTTTGCCGCCGGATGTGTTTTTTGTTCCGGCGCACCCGGTTGCGGGAAGCGAAAAACAGGGAGCGAAGGCGCATAAAAAAACCATCTTCAAAGGAAAACCCGTGATAATCACCAGCGGTTCGGGAGACGCATTGAGCAAAGTTGAGGATATGTGGAAAAAGACGGGCGCGAAGATTTTGAAAATGTCCGCCCGTGAGCATGACCGGATCTTCGCTCTCATAAGCCACCTTCCGCACGCGTGCGCGTATTCTCTGTCTTCGGTTGCCGGAACTGCGACCACGGAAAAAGTAAACGCTTTCTCCATTTCAGGAGGCGGATTGAAGGACACAACCAGAATAGCAATGAGTGACCCGGACCTGTGGGCGGGCATACTTATTGAGAACGGGGAGAATGTTCTTGAAGCGTTCAAAGGGTTTTCGCGCTCAATTTCCAAAATTGCGCGTGCGGTGGAAGCCGGAGACAGGGAAGAACTCGCCCGTCTGCTTGAAAAAGGGCGTGCGGCGAAAGAGCTTTTCATCAAGAACGAACGCAATTTTTGACACCGCCGTGCGGTTTGTTAATGTTTTCTCGATGACTGGAAAGATAAAGAAAACTGACGAGGAGTGGAAAGCCGAACTTACCGAAGAGCAGTTCCACGTCGCCCGGCGGAAGGGAACCGAAAAGCCCTTTACGGGAAAGTTCAATGATTACAAGGAAAAAGGCCGGTATATCTGCGTCTGTTGCGGACAGCCGCTTTTTAATTCGGATTCAAAGTTTGATTCCGGAACGGGATGGCCCAGTTTTGACAAGCCGATGGAGCGGGACAATGTCAAGACCGAACAGGACAACTCTGCGGGAATGAGCCGGACCGAGGTTATGTGCTCAAAGTGCGACGCCCACCTGGGGCATGTTTTTCCGGACGGCCCCTCCGAAACCACCGGAACAAGATACTGCATTAACTCCGCGTCTCTGGATTTCAAGAAAAAGGATTAGGGATTGAGTGGCGGCGGGAGGACTCGAACCTCCGACGGGGGCCTTATGAGAGCCCTGCTCTGCCTCTGAGCTACGCCGCCCTTTGAGGAAGGCGGAGTTTAACACACAAGCCTGAGTCTTATCAAGATTGGCGCGACCGTCCGAGCTTGTATCCAATAGCTTTACATGCCATTTTCGCCGCCGTTACATCGGGCGCGACAAAGCCCGGAATTGGCGCGAGTTCAACGATGTCCATTCCCACCACTTCACGGCTCTCGAACACCGCGCGGAGCAAAGAGATAACGTCCGTCCAGCCCATTCCTCCGGGTTCCGGTGTTCCGACAGAAGGCATAATTGAAGGGTCGAGTCCGTCGGCGTCTATGCTCAAATAAACTTTGCGCCCAAGTTTTTCCATAATTTGCCCGGGCGCGTTCACAAGAAGTTTTTCCTCTAAAATCTTTTCTGCGGAAACAATACTCAAATCCTCTCTGCCGACCGCGAACCCGGCTTCTTCAGCCGACATACTTCTCACTCCCGCGATTACAATGTGCGACGCGCCCGCTTCCACAATCCTTCTCATAACGCACGCGTGGCTGAATTTTGAGCCCTGGTAACTGTCTCTGAGGTCGCAATGGGCGTCTATGGACAGAACCGAAATTTCAGAATGAATCTCCTTTTGCGCGGCGAAAGCCCCAACCGTTACGGAGTGCTCACCGCCGAGTGTGAGAACAAATTTGCCCTCCCGCGCAAAATCAAGGCACGAGTTTTTAACGGTTTTGACCATCTGTGCCGGATCAATGTCGCATTCAATTTCAGGCGCGGTGTGGATGCCTCCCTCCGCCGGGTTGATTCCAAGTTCTTCATCGTAGAGTTCAATTGAGCGGGACGCTTCAATTATCGCCATTGGACCCCGCGAGCAGCCACCCCGGAACGACACCGTTCTCTCGTACGGCACCGGAAGCACAACCGTTTGCGCGCTATCGGGATTTGATTCGGACGGGTCAAGGTCCAGAAAGTTCAACTCAAAGCCCATTCCGAATTGCCTATGCGGTTTTCTCCGTTTTTCCGAAGCCCAGTTTGCGCAGATAGTCGTGAGTTCTCGTGCCGTCCCCGCTCATAAAAATCTCCAAATCCTCTGGCGTGTCAATATCAAGCCCTATGCCGCCGAGCGTTAATGAGGAAAACTCCAGACCTCGCCGCCGAGCCGTTTCCTTGTGGCGTGGAAAACTGTTTTCGCCGAAATGCGGAGACAGCGCGCCCGGCGGACTCATAAAAAGCGCGTTTGTTCCCGTTCCGTCCCGTGAGGGAACAATGATAATGCGCTTTTCCCCGTCATCTTTTTCAAGCACGGCGTCAAACTCCCAAGCCTGCGCGGCGGGTATGTCGCCCGGAATCACAAGCGCGGAATCCACGCCAGCCGCAAAACATTTCTTCATCGCGAAATCAACGGACGAACTTTCGCTCTGCTGGTCATGCTCAAGAATTATCTCCATTCCGAATTCGCGCCCCATGCTCATGGCGTCCGGTTCGGCGGTTACGAGGAAAACCCCGTCCGTGCGTTCGCACCGCGCCACATTGGACAGAACATCCTCAAGCATCACGCGCGCGAGCCCGTTGCGCTCGGACGGCGACAGGCTTTCGCAAAGCCTTTCATTTGCGGCTGAAAATCTTTTTACCGGAACAACAACGGCTTTCATTTCACAAACACTACAGAAAAATAGGTTTTTTTCCACACGGCAAGTTAAACTAACGCTCAATGAGCCGCCAGCCGAGTACCCCCCACTACGCCGGTCACAGGGAGCGCGTCAGAAAAAAATTTCTCAAAGAGGGGCTGGGCGTGTTTGAGGATTACGAAGCGCTGGAGCTGCTTCTGACTTATTCAATTCCCCGCAGCGACGTGAAACCCGTCGCGAAAAATCTGCTTAAAACCTTCGGCTCGCTCTCAGCCATTTTGGACGCTTCCCCGTCCGAACTAAGGAAAGTTGCCGGCATAGGCGTCTCAACCGCCGCTTTCATACCGCTTGTCAGGGAAATCAACTGGCGCTATATGGAGACGCGGATTGAAAAAGAGGACTATCTGACTTCTCCGCAGGCGGTCATAGATTTTTGTAAATCCAGAATAGGACGCGAAAGCAGGGAGTTTATGCTTTTGGTCTTCGTCAACACTAAAAACCAGTTTATTGAGCACGAGGTTGTGTCCGAAGGCGGAGTCGCAAGCGTGAATATGAACATAAGGGACGTGGTGAAAAAGGCGATTGATGTAAAAAGATGCTCAGGCATCATTGTTGTTCACAATCACCCGAGCGGCCACCCGCAACCGTCCGACAGCGACAAAGACATCACCGGGGAACTCGCAAGAATCTGCAAATCGCTTGACATACGGCTTGTTGACCACCTGATTGTATGCTCGCACGACCATTACAGTTTTGTTGAAAACGGCTTGTTATGATAGCCTTGGAAAACACTCATGCCTCCCGAATCCAGAAAAGCGAGAGCTGAAAGAAAAACCAGCGAGGTAAAAGTCAGCGTTGAATTGAATGTTGAAGGTTCAGGGAAGTTTGACATCCAGACCGGCATACCCTTTTTTGACCACATGCTCAGCCAGTTCGCGCGGCACGGTTGCTTTGACCTCAAAATAAAAGCCGTCGGCGACACCGAGGTTGATTTTCACCACACAGTTGAAGATGTGGGCATTGTGCTTGGAAACGCTTTCAAGGAGGCGCTCGGCGAGAAAAGTCGCATAGTCCGCTTCGCGCACTCTTTTGTGCCTTTTGAAGACACGCTTGTTTTTTGCGCCGTGGACATAAGCGGCAGACCGTGTCTTGTGTTTGACGCCGAAATGCCCAAGTCCAAAGTGGGAGATTTTGACTCGGAGCTTGCGCGCGAGTTTTTTAAATCTCTCTCAAACAATGCGGGATGCAACCTCCACATCCGCCTCCACAGTGGCGACAATCTGCACCACAACATTGAGGCGATGTTCAAATCGTGCGGCCGCGCGTTTGATCTGGCGACCGCGATTGACGAACGCTACACAGGCGTTCCTTCCACAAAAGGCGCTTTATGAGCTCCGCCCGCAACCCCGAAATAGCCGTTTTTGACTATGGGGCGGGCAACCAGCGAAGCGTTCTGAGCGCTTTTAAGTTTCTCGGCTTCAACGTAAAGGCAATTTCCACTCCCCGCGAAATATCGCAGGCGGAAAAGATTGTCGTTCCCGGAGTCGCGTCTTTCGGCGACTGCGCCAAAGAGATTGAAAAATCCGGAGCTGCCACGGCTTTGCGCGATTTCATAGACGAAGGAAAACCGTATCTGGGAATGTGCCTCGGGCTTCAAATACTTTTCGAGAGTAGCGATGAAAGTCCCGGAGAGACGGGGCTCGGCGTTTTCAAAGGCGGTGTTAAGGGCTTACGCACGTCTCCCGAACTCAAAGTGCCGCACATGGGCTGGAACCGCGTGTCGCTGTCCGGCGGCGGACTTTTCACCGGCGTTTCCGACCAAAGCTGGTTTTACTTCGCGCACTCGTTCTACGTTGAGCCGGAGGATTCGTCAATTATAGCCGCGAGGGTTTCTTACGGAAGCGAGTTCACTGCCGCGGTGGAAAAAGACAATGTTTTCGCCTGCCAGTTTCACCCTGAAAAAAGTTCGGACGCGGGCTTGGAAGTCCTGCGCAATTTCGCCGGTTTTCAGCCGTCTCCGTAAACCGCTCTGTAAACGCCGTAACTTCTAAATACGCGCCTCACGTAATTTCTTGTTTCGTTAAACGGGATTTCTTCGGTGAACTCGTCCTGTTCAAGACCTTTGAGCGCTCCGTTTTTCCACCGCGCCGCCCTTGTCGGTCCCGCGTTGTAGGCGCAAAGCGCGGCAACGGTATCACCGCCGAATTTTTTCAACATCAGGTGCAGATAGCGCGAACCGAGTTTTATGTTCACTTCCGGCGAGAAAAGTTTTTCGCGTATGATTTCCTCCTCTCCGGCCCCCGCCGCCATATCTTTCGCGGTTGGCATTATGAGCTGCATCAACCCGAACGCGTCTGCGTGCGAAACGGCGTCCATTTTGAATCTGCTCTCCTCGCGTATGAGGGAATAGACAAGGTTTTCATCAAGCCCGTATTTTGACGAAAACTTTTTTACCTCGTTGTTAAACCCTCTAGGGAAAGCGAGCCGCATTCTTTTGGACGGCGGGTTGCTTCCGATGAGTTTTATGCACGAATTGAACTTCCGGACGGCGGTGAGAATTTCGCATGCCGCGGCGGGATTTCCTCTCCCCGCCGCAACGGCTTCTTTTGCCGCCCATTTTTCCATGCCCGCTTCAAGCAGAAATCGCGCTCTTTTAATCGCGGGCGACGTTCTGGATTTTTTCGAGATACGGAAGCCGTTGCGGCGATGGGCGTCTTTCTTTCCGATTTTTTCCTCCGCGAGAAAAGAGTAATAGCTGAACTCTCTGCCAGCGGCTTCAATAAAAAACTGTTTCGCCTCTTCGCGCTCCCCCGTTTCTTCAATGGCTCTCGCCCTCCAATACGCGAACTGCCCTGCGAGAAAGGATTTTTCTTTTCTTTCGTTTTCCGCGAAAACGCGCGCGGCTTTCAGGTATTCCCCCTTTTTGTAATAATTCCAGCCTAGATTCCATGCCACATCCGTGCGGTTTTGCGGATGAGACTGTTTTACCAGAGCGTAAATCTCCTCCGCCCTGCCGGTTTTGCCGAGTTTCAGAGCGATTTTCTGCTCTTTTACAAGGGCTTTTCCCGCCCATTCGGTTTTGGGAAACAACTTGTTTACCGCCCTGAAAGCGGCTTGCGCTTTGCGGAGCGCTTTCCGCTCTCCCGATTTCCCGCGCCGGATTTTAGCCATCGCTTCAAGAACCGTTCCTTTGACATACGCCGCGTGAGCGGATTTTGCCGAGCCGAGAACCGAAAGCGCATTTTTCAAGAGCCGCTCATTTTTCCATCCGGTTTTGCGCATACATATGGCGCGCCTGATATTTCTTTCCTCCGTTTTGGGCAGAGACACGTAAGCCGCCGCCGCGCCGCTTGCGCATTTTTTGAGGTCGAACAGCGTGTCCGCTCTGCGGACGCGGTCTTGTTCGGAAGGAGAGATTTTTTCCGCCGCCGCGCCCGCGTGAACGCTTGCCGGATAGTCTCTCCAAAGCGTTTTCCACGTTTCCGCCGCAACGTCCGCGCGGCCGTTTTTCTCCGCCAGTTCCGCGATTTTTTTTAGGTAAAACCCTTTGCGTGTCGCGGAGTCTGAATTAAAAAGCGTGTTGTAAACCCTTTCCGCTTCAACCAAAAGTCCTTTTGTTTCAAGTATTTGAGCCTGTTTTTCAAGAGCTTCGGGTTTGAGCGTTTCAAGTTCCGCCGCGATTCTATACATGTCTGCGGCAAGGAAGTTGTCCAGTTTGGCTAGGGCGTTTCCCCTGATGAAAAAGACATACTCCCGGAGTTCCGGAATTTCGTTTTCAAGATTATAAAGCAGTGAAAGCGCTTTTCCGGGACCGCCCGCGTTGTCCGCGTCTTCATTCGCCGCCCGGAGTTTTTTCACCGCAACCGTCCGCCCGGGGTTTTGCGCTTCGCAAGTCGGAACAAGCGCAACAAATAAAAATGTCGCCGCGAGCACGGTGCGGAGAAAAAGAGGTTTAATCATAAGTTTTCCGGAATCGCAATCAGGCGGATTTTACTTCCTACAGCAAAACTGTTCAAATTGACGGCGGTTTATGTAATATTAACCTGCTAAGGTGGGGGATAGTATAACGGCAGTACCGCGGTCTCTGGAACCGCTAGTCTGGGTTCGAATCCCAGTCCCCCAGCCACTCCGCGCCCGAAAGAGACAGAACAATGCCTGATAACTATGTGAAGATTTTTGACACCACCCTCAGGGACGGTGAGCAGGCGCCCGGATGCGGAATGACCGCTTCGGAGAAACTGCGGGTCGCTTTTCAACTTGAACGGCTGGGCGTTGACGTTATAGAGGCGGGCTTTCCCATTTCTTCGGAGGAGGATTTTCTCTCCGTGCGCCAAATCGCGGAAAGGGTGCGCGGTTGCGAAATTGCCGCTTTGTGCAGAGCCGCCAAAGGCGACATAGACCGCGGCTGGGAAGCGGTGAAAAAGGCGGAAAACCCCAGAATTCACACCTTCATCGCCACTTCGGATATTCATCTGAAACACAAACTCAGAAAATCGCACGCCGAAGTTGCGAAAATTGCCTCGGATTCGGTCGCTTACGCGCGGAAATTCACCTCCAACGTTGAGTTTTCATGCGAAGACGCCACACGAACCGATATTGATTATCTCTGCGAAGTGGTCTCTCTAGCCATAAAAGCGGGCGCGTCCACAATCAACATTCCCGACACGGTCGGCTACACGGTGCCCGAAGAGTTCACCGGAGTCATCAGACAGATAAGGGAGAATGTTGAAGGGATTGACGATATTGTTTTGAGCGTCCACTGCCACAACGATTTGGGACTCGCGGTCGCGAACTCGCTTGCCGCGGTCGCCACCGGAGCTCGTCAGGTGGAATGCACAATAAACGGGCTCGGAGAAAGAGCCGGAAACGCCTCGCTTGAAGAAATCGTTATGGCAATCAGGGTCAGAGGCGACAAAAATCCTTACAAAACTGGTATTTCAACCGAGCAGATATACCCGTCAAGCAAGGTTGTTTCGCAGGTTACAGGTGTGGCGGTTCAGCCGAACAAGGCTGTTGTGGGCGCAAACGCTTTCGCTCACGAGGCGGGCATACATCAGGCGGGCGTTTTGAGCGACAGAATCACTTATGAGATTATGAAGCCTGAAGACGTGGGCATATCCTCAAACTCCATTGTTCTGGGAAAACATTCGGGACGGCACGCATTCAGAGACCGTCTTGATGAGTTCGGATACGATCTTGATGACAATCAGTTTGAAAAGGCGTTTCTAAAGTTCAAAAACCTCGCCGACAAAAAGAAATACGTGTTTGACGAAGACATTGAAGCACTCATAAGCGAGGAGTTTATGGGGCAATCCGATTACTACGAGTTTATTGATGTGGAGTTCACGGGTGGTTCAAGCGCGACCGCGGGGGCGACCGTGAAACTTCTCGCGGACGGAAAAGAGATTTCCGGCACCAACACGGGCGGCGGTCCGGTTGACGCGGCTTACAAGGCGATAAAAGAGGCGACCGGGGAGTTTCCGAAACTGGAAAGTTACAGAATTTCCGCCATAACGGGCGGCACGGACGCGCAGGGAGAGGTTACAGTTCGCATCGCCGATGAGGATGCGGGCGTTTTTTCACGCGGCAGGGGCTCGGACACGGACATAATAGTCGCGAGCTCAAAGGCGTTTGTGAACGCGCTTAACCGTCTCAGGTGGCGCAGAAGCCGGAAAGAGGAAAGGGTCAAAGACGGGATTTAGTTTTTCTGTTCGTTGTAGCGGACTTTTGCTTCCTGCATAAGACAAACCGCCCGAGCGGTTCAACTTGTTTCTGTTTCTTGACCTTTCACGCCGCCTCTTTAATATAGTCTGGCAGTTCGCGGCGAGTCCGCATGCAGAGTGAGTTATGAAACCGCTTATAATGACAGTCGTTCTTGTTGCCTCTTTCGGCTTTTTCTTTTACAACATCTACAACCTGACCCGCCTTTTACGGCTTGGAAAAAAAGAAGACAACCGGTTTGACCAAATCGGCGAGCGGCTAAAACGCGTTTTTATCTATGTTTTCGGACAGCGGCGGCTGTGGCAGAACTACACCTTTGCGGGAATTGAGCATTTTATGATTTTCTGGGGATTTATCATTATCTCCATTGGCACTTTTGAGATTTTCGTGAGCGGGCTTTTCTTTCCCGAAAGCGGATTCAAACTCATTCCCGGAATCGGGCATGACTACTACGAATATGCTCTGGACATAACTCAGGCGCTTGTGATTCTGGCGCTGTGCATGGGAGTTACGAACCGCCTCACTTTTGGTAAAAGAAGGGAGGTGAACGGACCGGACGCGGTTGTTGTTCTGGGACTTATTTTCGGGCTTGTGATGACGGCGTTCCTCTACACCGGAGCGCGAATCGCTCTTGGCGGAGCGCCCGCGGAGTTTTTGCCTGTTTCGTCGCTTTTCGCGGGGCTTTTCTCTACGATGTCCGCAACCGGCCAGGTGTTCTGGCGCGAGTTTTTCTGGTGGTTCCACGTTCTGATACTTCTCGGTTTTCTCAACTACCTGCCCTACTCAAAGCACAGCCATGTTTTCACGGCCGCGCTCAATGTTTTCTTTCAGAATCTCAACCCGCGCGGCGCGCTTCCCAAGATAGATTTTGAGGACATTCCCGAAGACATTGACCACTTTGGAGCGGGCAAAATTGAGGATTTCAGTTGGAAAGACTTGATGGATTCCTACACCTGTACTGAATGCGGCAGATGCACGGACAACTGCCCGGCTTGGAACACGGAAAAGGTTCTTTCCCCGCGCGATATTGTCGTGAAGTTGAGGCACTACGTTTCAAGCGAAGGCAAAGACATCGCGGACGGAAAAATCGCCGCCGGAGAAGGAGCGGAACTAGCGTCCACGGAATGGATAACTCCCGATGAACTATGGGCTTGCACAACCTGTAACGCCTGCGTTGAGCAGTGTCCGCTGTTCATAGACCAGATGGGCAAAATTGTTGAAATGCGCAGATTTTTGACTCTTGAGGGACGGCTGACGGGCCCGGCGACCCGAACTTTGCAAAAACTTCAAACTCACGGCAATCCGTGGGGTTTTGACGGAGCGGACAGGGCGTCATGGATTTCCGAAATGGATGGCGTGCGTGTTCTCGGAAAAGACCTTGAAAGCGCCGAACCAGTTGATGTTGTTTACTGGATGGGCTGTTTCGGCGCGTTTGACCCGCGTGGACAGCAGGTTTCTCAAGCCGTTGTGGATCTTCTCTTGAAGGCGGGCGTGGATTTCGCCGTTATGGGACCTTCGGAAACATGTAGCGGCGACCCTGCCAGACGGCTCGGCGAGGAGGCTCTCTATCAGGAGCTTGCCGGTCAAAATATTGAGACGATGAACGATTTGAAGGTGAAGAAAATACTTACCAACTGCCCGCACTGCTTCAACACCATAAAGAACGAATATCCGCAGTTCGGCGGCGAATACGAGGTGGTTCACCACACCGATTTTCTGCTTGATCTTGTAAAGCAGGGGAAAATCACCCCTCAGGGAGAGATTTCAGAGAAAATCACATACCACGACTCCTGCTACATAGGTAGATACAACAAGATTTACGACTCTCCAAGGGAGATTTTGAAATCCATATCCGGCATTGACCTCGTTGAGATGAAACGCTCAAAACGCAACAGTTTCTGCTGCGGTGCGGGCGGAGGAAAGGTTTGGGCGGAAGAAGAGGCGCCGAGGGTTAACTGGAACAGGTTTGAAGAAGCTGAAGAAATGAACCCCGACACTCTGGCGACAGCCTGTTATTTCTGCAACACCATGTTTGAGGACGCGGCAAAATTCAAAGGCAAATCCGAAGACATTAAAGTGAAAGACGTCGCCGAAATTCTCAGGGATTCCGTGAACAAGACCGATTAGGCGGTTTTCAACCCATGCCGACCGGAGATGAATTTCCGTCCGCCCTGCTTCTTGACTCCGGAGGCGGCTGGCTCGGAGACACTTCGGGCGGAAGCATGACTTTTTCAAAGCCGGACTTCACTCTTTCATCGGGCGTTTCCGGTGCCGTTGTTTCAGACGGAAAAACAAGTTGTCAAATAAAAGGCGACCCCATTTGTGAAATAGAAAAAAAAACCGCTGAAGGATATTTGGCTGTCGGTTTTTTTTCGTATGAATATTTGGAAAAAACCGATGATGGACGCCGCCTTGCTGGAAAAATGAGCGAAAAATCCGGCGGTCTTGACGCGCCGCTTTTGAGTTTTCATTTTTACCGCCCCGAAGCAATCACACACACAGATAAGATTTCTGCCGCAAAGGCGCCTTTTATTAACGGCGGTGCCCCACCCCCGAGCGGTTTTCCCTCTAATTTAAATTTGCGTGAAAGGCGTTTTATTGAAAACGTGAATAAAATAAAATCACACATAAAAAAAGGCGATGTGTATCAGGTAAACATATCAGAGGCGTGGGATTTTTCCCCGAAGGAAAATCCCCTGAAACTTTTTATGAGTCTTTTTGATTCTCAGCCGGTTCCGTTTGCGATTTATCTGGATTTCGGATGTTTTCAATTTTTGAGCGGTTCAATGGAATTGTTTCTTGAAAAAACCGATGACAAAATTGTTTCGCGTCCCATAAAGGGGACAATAAAAAGAGGAAAAAATGCCGAAGAGGACCGCCGTTTACGCCGGGCGCTTACGGTTGACGAAAAGGAAAAAGCGGAAATCTTGATGATAACGGATCTTATGAGAAACGATTTAAGCAGAGTATGCGTTCCGTCAACCGTTAGAACCCGGGAAATTTTTAATATAAAACCGTATAAAACCCTTTTTCACATGGAATCTGAAATAGAGGGAATGCTTAGAAAAAATATTTCCGCGTCGGAAATAATTAAAAAAACTTTTCCGCCCGGCTCGGTAACGGGCGCGCCGAAAACAAAAGCGCTTGAAATTATTGATTCCCTTGAAGAGCATTCACGCGGGCCTTATTGCGGCGCGGCGGGAATTTTTTATCCAAACGGTGATTTTCGCCTGAGTGTTTCAATAAGGTGCCTGCAATTTTTTCCGCAGAAGGCGGTTTGTTGGAGCGGAGCGGGAATTGTATGGGATTCAAATCCCGAAAAAGAGTTTGAGGAAACGGCATTAAAACTCAAAGCGTTAAAAAATGCTTCGGCGATGAATATTTAAAAAGTTTTATGAAAAATCAGCGAATTTACATTGAAAAAAAACAGGTTCCCGATATTAACGGAATTTTCCCCAGAGGGTTTTTTTACGGAGACGGAGTTTTTGAAACAATGAGGTGGAAAAAATCATCTCCCGTTTTTCTGCAAAAACATATTGAAAGAATTACTCACGGCGCGCTTATTCTAAAAATGCCCGCCCCGGACGGTAAAAAAATTGTTGAAGAAATTAACGAATGCGTTGAAAAAAGCGGTTTTTCCGATTGTGCCGTTAAAGTCTGTCTTGTTTCCGGAGGTTCTTTCGCGCCTTTTTTTTCCGTACCGGATGATTTTCAAACCGTGATTTCCATAAGCGAAATAACGGACAACCCGGCGGATATTTCCCTGAAAATAGTTTTTAACGGATATTCAAGAAGCAGTTCCCCTGTTGCAGGAATAAAATCTCTGAACTATCTTGGAAACGTTGTGGCAATGAGAGAGGCGCGGGAAAGCGGTTTTGATGATGCCCTTTTTTCCTCGGCGGACGGCTGTGTTTCCGAAACAACATGCCGTAACATCTTTTGGGGAGAAAAAAACGAACTTTTCACCCCTTCCACCGACTGCGGGATACTTCCCGGTATCACAAGAGGCGTTCTGATGGATATAGCAGCCCGTAACGGCTTTTCTGTATCTGAATCCCGTCTGAATCCCGGGGATTTGGCTCAGGCGGGCTTTGTTTTTGCCACAAATTCCGTTTCGGGAATAACTCCTGTGGAAAAAATTAGTCTTCAAGACCTGACCCTTAACTTTTCCACATCTGTGGATAACTCGTACAAACAACTGACAGCCCTTTTGTTGAAGGCGTTTCAATGGTAACAAGCAAGACCTGACCCTTAGCTTTTCCACACCTCCTGATAATTTTTTTGAAGAAATGCGAATGTTTCCCGTGAAACATTCGCTTCAGACTTAAGGGTTCAACAGTTCATCCACATTTAAGCGCAGGTGCTTGTTGGCATTGACGGTCGCGTTTGCCGCCGCAAGCCATGTGTATATTTTTCCATCTCCGCCATGTCCCGGAGCGTCCGTATTCCGCCGTTTTCGGGGCGCGCTCCAAGTTCGTGTCGTCCGCTCGATTGGGCGGAAATGATTTTTCCGTGTACTTGAAAAATAAATGTGGCGTTCAGTCATTAGAGGCACCCCCTCAATGTAAGCCCAAGCGCAAATAAAACCCAAACTCGGAGTTTCCATGCGGCGCGGCGATAGTGGTTTATGGAATAAGAATTCGCCACCCAAAGAAAACTTCCCTGCGCAACCACAATTGAAATCAAAAAAGTATCAAAAGCATTGCAATTTCCCCGTTACTTCCCTATGCAAAACTTCCCGAAAATAACTCCGAGCATCTCTTCGGTCGTAGTTTCGCCGGTTATCTCGCCGAGTGAATCCATCGCCTCTTTGACCTTTATTGACAGTATTTCCAGCGATTCTTTCTGTTCAACAAGCGCAAAAAAAACGTTTACGGCTTCAAGCGCGGTTTCTACCGCCTGTTTCTGGCGTATGCCCGTCAGAGCCGCTTCATTGCTCTCAACGGTTCCGGTGTTTTCCATAAGCGTTTTTCTTACTGCTTCTTTTAGTTCTTCAACACCTTGACCCGTTTTTGCCGATGTGTGAACGGTCTTTTTCTCACCGAACCTGTCCGTTTTGAAACCGTCATCCTGCGGCAGATCCGCTTTATTGATTGAGACAACGGTGTTTTCGGGCGCTTTTTCAACCATTTTCACATCTTCACCGGAGGGTGGTTTGCTTCCGTCTAACACAAGAATCTGCAAATCCGCGCCAAGCGCTTTGTCTTGAGCCATTTCAATTCCGGCTTTTTCCGCCGAGCTTTGGGCGTTTCTCATTCCCGCAGTGTCCGTGAGTCTTACTGTTATGCCTTTGATAGAGATTTGCTCTTCAATGTAGTCCCTTGTTGTTCCCGGTTCAGGGCTTGTTATTGCGCGCTCTCTGCCAAGCAAGGCGTTCATAAGACTGGATTTGCCTACATTGGGCCTACCAACTATGGTAACTCCGGCGCCTTCACGTATAAGACTGCCCGCAGCGTATGTGGACAGCAGGGAGTGGAGATTTTCACGGACGCTTTCAGCCACTTTTTTTAGACTTTCCGCCACCGCTTCACCCGTTTCCTCCTCAGGAAAATCTATTCGGGCTTCAATTTCCGCAAGCAGCTCAAGAAGACGTGTTTTAGTCCTGTTTATCCGCTCAGACAACCCTCCGGCGAGTTGTAGCCCCGCCTGTCGGAGCCCCAGTTCAGTCTGCGCGTTTATGATGTCTGCGACTGCCTGAGCCTGCGCAAGGTCCATTTTGCCGTTAAGAAACGCCCTCTGTGTGAATTCTCCGGGTCCGGCGGGAGCGCATCCGTGTTTCAGAGTGAGTTCCATTACCTTCTCCGAACATGCGGTTCCGCCATGGCAGTGAATTTCCGCCGAATCCTCTCCCGTGTACGAATTGGGAGCCTTCATAAAAACGCACATCGCGCTGTCAACAAGGGTTTTATCCGAGGGGTCAACGATGTTTCCGGCATACATTATGCGCGGCTCAAAGTTCCTATGTTTCCCGTGAAACATAAAAATCTCGCGGATTACCGCGAGTGAGCGTTCGCCGCTTATTCGGATAACACATATTCCGCCTTTGCCGGGCGGTGTGGAGATTGCGGATATGGTGTCTTCCGCTACCGTTGCTGTTTTGCAGGATCGTGTCAAAAAGCGTTGAAGAGGCGGCTATTTTTCCGCTTTCGCGATTGTTTCCATCGCTATGGACGAATGCGCCCAGCACGCGCCTGCGGCCATAACCATTGAAACGTTAACGGTTTCTGCTATTTCCTGAGGGTTCACGCCTTCGGCTTTTCCGTCTCTGACGCATGACCTTATGCAGTAAGGGCATTTTGTTACCAGAGCGCAGGCGAGAGCGACTATTCCGCGCTTGAATTTCTTCGTGAGCGCGCCGTCTTCAAAGGTTTTTTCATGAAACGCTTCAAACGGCTCCTTAATGTCTCCGCTCTGCTCTTTGAAGGTGGTGATTTCGTGTGCGATGTTTTTTTTGAAAAAATGCCCTTCGGCGAGATTAACCTTCTGTTCCATGTGGTCCCAGGCCTCAAATGCTATGCTTGAGAAGGCGTAGGGAGCGCCCATCGCGAGCCGCATCGCCACGTAAATCACCTCAACAATCTCTTTGTCAGTCGCTCCGGCTTTGAGAGAAGCGGTTGTGCGCGACCTTATGCAGTAAGGGCAGGACGTGATATGCGCGACCGCGAGCGCAACAAGCTGTTTTTCCTTCGTTGAAAGCGCGCCGTCGGTAAAAACGCTGTCGTGGTATGCCATCCACGCATCAAGCATTTCCGGGTTTGCTTCTTTGAATTTGCCCATCTCGGGCCCGATGTTGTTTTTGTAGATTGAGTCGCTCATTTGTCTGAACCTCACACTTTGAAGATGGGCTTTACTCTAACGACAGAAGCGAGAGTGTCAAGCAATCTCAATCCACGCCGAATGAAATCCTGAGGGGGCTTTCGGGATAAAACCCCTGCGCGAGTTCCGGCGCGTTCTTTGACTGCATAAGAACCCTGAAAGAGTCTCCCATCATTGTGGGCATGAAAAGGTTTTTGATGGCGAGTATTTCGTCCGGATTTTGCCCGGCGACATCTATTATTCCCCAGTCAACAAGAAATTGTCCCTGTGTTGTGTATTTAAGCGTTGCAAGACCTGACACCTCTCCAGCTTTCTCAAGGTTTTCAAAGTCAACATGCGCCGTTATATCCTGATTTCCGATGTTTTCGTATGGGGATTCGTTGATTTTATGCTCAGAAACGCACTTGAATGTTCCACCCACCCTGTCCGGACTGAACAGTTCACGCGCCCGGAAGCCGTAGTCTATGGTCAAAATCACGCCTTTGACGAGCGTATCAGCCATCTGTTTCAGCATTTTTGCCGCCGCGGGGCGTATTTCAAACTGTTGTCCTTCTAAAAACCCCATTTCCTCAGCACCGCCGAACCGGTCAAAGTATTTCAGTAAATCCGCGCTTGAAGGAACGCTCTCGGTTTCAGTAAATCCGTCTTCCCCGAGCGAGACGAAAATCTCCCGTATTTTTCCGCCTCTGAACACGAGCCGATGAAACGGAATCGCGTCAAACAACTCATTTGAAAGGATAATTCCCGTTGTATGACCCGCATCGGCAAGACTTTTTATTCTGCGGAAATTTGGATGAACACCCGAGGCGGCGCATTTTCGCGGCTCGCAAAGGTCAAGTAGAGAGTATTGAACCGCGCCGTAAGTTTCGGGGTCAGTTCTTGCAAGGGAGTCCAGAATATCAGACGCGAGAACACTGTTCGCGCCGCCGACTTCCAGAACAGTTATTTTTTCATCAGCGCCGGGCGCGATTTTGTTTCTCAAATCGCTGATAACCCGCGCAAGCGTCTCCCCGAAAGCCCGATGCGCCGCCGGGTTTGTGTAAAAATCCCCCTTTTTTCCTATTTCCGCCTTTCCGCACCGGTAGTATCCGTCATCCTCATCATAGAGGGCGTGCCCGGTAAATTTCTCAAAGGTAATTGGACCGTGTTTTTTTATCTCTTCCTCTATGCGGTGCGCTATGCGGTTCCGAGAAGATGTTTTTTTCATAAGCGGCGGGGGCGACGGTTTGATTTATATCTCAACTGATTTTACAATAATACCGGTTTTAGCGGACGGTTTTTAATGAAAACGACTGTAAAATGGCTTAAAGAATACGTTGATTTTGACCTTTTCCCCTTTGAACTCGGGGAGATTCTCACGATGGCGGGTCTTGAAGTGGATTCAATTACTCCGCTTGCCCACGATAAAATCGTCTCCGCGCGGGTGGAGAAAGTCCGTCCGCATCCCAATGCAGACCGTCTGTCTCTGTGCTCCGTTACGGACGGCGCAACCTCTCACGAAATTGTCTGCGGAGCGTCAAACATGAAAGCGGGCGACATGGTCGTTCTCGCGCTTCCGGGAGCGGAGATGCCTCAAACTGCCTCAAATCCGGAAGGAATGACAATCAGACGCGCGAAAATCCGCGGGAGCGAATCGGGCGGAATGCTCTGCAGTGAAAACGAGATTGGGCTTTCTCCGGTCAAATCGGACGGGATTATGATACTGCGGGATTCAGTCGTCCCGGGAACACGGCTCGCTGATATTGAGGGTGTTGAGGACACCGTGCTTGAAATTGCCGTTACGCCGAACCGTCCCGACTGCCTGAGCATCATAGGCATCGCGCGCGAAATAGCGGTTGCGACCGGCGGGGCTTTGAAAATTCCGCCCTCTCTTGCAAACGGCGCGGACGGAATAGGCAAAACGGGCGGCGCCAAGGTGAATGTTGAAAACAAAGACGGTTGTCCGCGCTACTGCTGTGTCCGCATGGACGGTGTCCGCATTGAGTCCTCTCCGCTGTGGCTGAGAGCCCGCCTTTCCGCCTGCGGAATCAGGCCTGTAAACAACCTTGTTGACGCTACAAATCTTGTTCTTCTTGAATTCGGACAGCCCCTTCACGCGTTTGACGCGGACCTCATAAAGAACGGGCTAACCGTGAGGCGAGCGGTCGCGGGCGAATCAATAAAGGCGCTTGATTCGGAAAAATATGATCTTGACGCTGAAGACCTTGTCATAGCGGATGCGAACGGACCGGTGGCAATCGCGGGAGTGATGGGCGGAGAGGATTCCGGCGTGAACGAATCGACAAAAAACATACTGATTGAAGCCGCGTGCTTCAATTCCTCGCAAATCAGGCGGACTTCCAAACGGCTTAAACTGTCATCCGAGGCGTCTTACAGGTTTGAAAGAGGGGTTGACCCAACCGCCGCTCCGGCCGCGCTCAAACGGGTCGCGGAGATAATAAATCAGGTTGCGGGCGGCTCCGAACCATGCGGATTTTCCGATGTTTATTCAATCAAGGAAGAGCCGCGCGAGGTGGAAGTCTCTCTTGAAAAAATGTGGAAAACTCTCGGAACCTCTTTACCCTCAGACGAAACGGAGCGGCTTCTTACCTCTTTGGGTTTTGAGGTTTCAAAGTCCGGCTCGGAAGGTATTAGCGTGAAGATTCCCTCTTTCAGGCCCGATGTTTCGCGCGCAGCCGATATTTTTGAGGAAATGGCACGCCTTATCGGATACAACGCCATCCCGCAGACCGAGCCCAACATAACCGTAACGGCGCAAAAGGTGAGCGGACGCGCCGTACGGGAAAACGCGATAAAAAACGCTTTTCTTCTATCCGGCTTTTGCGAAGCGGTGAACTACGGTTTTGACAACCCCGAACTTTTACGGATTTTTGGTTCTCAGGCCGCGCTTGGAATTAACAATCCCATCTCAAACGAGATGTCGGCAATGAGAACAACTCTGCTCACGGGGCTCATGAGAAATCTCAAATTCAACCTTTCAAGGCAGTGTGCGGACGCGCGGCTTTTTGAGGAAGGCAGGGTGTTTTTCCCGAAAAGCAACGGAGAATTGCCTGAAGAGGAAAGGGTTTTTGCCGCGGTTGCGGCGGGAGAGGGCGAGCCGGATTTATGGAAAAGCGGGGGCTTTGATTTCTTTGATATGAAGGGGCTGTTTGAAAAAATCCTGAAGCTTTTCGCGGGCGGCGATGAGGATTTTCTCTTTTCGGTGGAGTTCAAGCCGGGTTCTAACAAAAAGCATTTTCATCCGGGCAAAAGCGCACGGATTTTCGCAGGCGGCACGGAAATTGGAGACATTGGCGAGATTCATCCCGACACCGCCCGCGCATTTGAGATTGCGGGCGCGGTCGCGCTTGAACTGAGTCTTGAAAAACTTTATTCTTGCAACGGTGGCGGCGAGGTGGTTTTTTCACCTTTACCCAAGTTCCCTTCGCTCAGGCGCGATTTGGCGTTTCTTGTGAAAAAGGATTTGGAAATAGGAAATGTAATATCGGGTGTACAAGGGGTTAGCCCCCTTGTTGAGCGCGTATGGATTTTTGACCTTTTTGAGGACAAATCAGTCGGAAAAGATATGAAAAGCGTGGGTGTTTCAATGCTTTTGCGCTCGGCGAAAAAAACCCTTACCGATGAAGAGGCGAACTCGGTTTGCGAAAAAGCCTCCCGCACTCTGGGCGACCTTTTCGGGGCTCAAATCAGGTGAAGCAATGGCCGTGACGAAAAAAAACATGGCGGACTCAATTCACGCAAACCTCGGGCTTTCAAAAAGGGAGTCCGCCGACATTGTGGACTACTTTTTTCAAACTGTGAAAGAAGCCCTAAAAGAGGGCAATTCCGTAAAACTGCCCCGTTTCGGCACCCTGCATGTGAAAAAGAGAAAGCCCAAAAAAGGCAGAAATCCCGCGACCGGTGAAGAGGTGTTCATCCCTCCGAGAAACGACGTTGTTTTCAAGCCCAGCAGGATTTTGCGTGATAAGGCGAACTCAAAAACGGATTGATATGAGTTTTTTCAATTCCATCAGAAACGCTTTTTTAACCGGACTCGCGGTGATTGTTCCGTTCGGGCTCGCGCTGTTTTTTGTCTACGTAATTTCGGGCTGGCTCTATTCGCTTGTCAGCGCCGTGCCCTCAATGGCTCTCCAACACTGGTTCCCGGCCATGCATTTTCCGGCAGGGGTTGTGAAATTAATCTCTTTCTCAATAGGTATTTCCGGCACGGTAATTTTCGTTCTGGTCGCCGGATATGTGGTTAGAAACATACTTGGCAACCGCTTGGTCAGTTTTATAGAGTCCATAATTCTTTCCATTCCGGTTATTAGAACCGTCTATAACGCCTCAAAGCAGATTTTGAACACACTTCTCGGCCATTCACATCAGAAGGGTAAAGGGGTTGTGATGTTTGAGTATCCGAAGAAAGACATCTATTCAATCGGTTTTGTGATGGGCAGAATGAAGCCCGGCGAGGCGCATAATGTGCTTGATGAAACGCTTGTGAACATTTTTGTGCCGACAACACCCAATCCCACAAGCGGTTTCTATCTGATGGTTCCCGAATCCAAAGTCAGGGAAATTCCCCTTTCCGTTGAGCAGGCTTTTAACGTGATTATCTCCGGCGGGCTTTCCTCTTCGTCAAAAGAGTGAGTTTACAAGAAAAACTAACGGCGGCTCTCAAAGAGTTTGATATGCTTCCGCGCCCCGCGATGAAAGTGGTCGCGGGAGTTTCCGGGGGAGCGGATTCGGTCGCGCTTGTCCACGCGCTCACGCGTCTTGAAGAGAACGCGCCGGAGATTATTGTCTGCCATTTCAATCACCGTTTGCGCGGGCGGGAGTCTGAACGGGACGAGGAATTTGTTTCACGTCTTTGCGAAAAACTGGATTTGCGGTTTGAAGTGAGTTCGTGCGACACCGAAGCGTTTTCAAAACAGAAAAAACTTTCAATAGAGAGCGCCGCTCGCGAGCTCAGATATGAGTTTTTCGCCGAGGTTTGCGAAAAAACGGGCGCGGAGAGGATCGCAACCGCTCACACCGCGGACGACAGGGCGGAGACGGTTTTGATGAGAATGCTTCGAGGAAGCGGAACTCTCGGCATTTCCTCAATCAAGCCGCGCTCGGACAATCTTATCAGACCCCTCATCAATGTTTCCCGCGAAGAGGTTATGGAATATCTTGCGGACGCGGGCGAAAAATGGGTTGAGGACAGCAGCAATGATTTGACGATTTTTACGAGAAACCGCGTGAGAAAGCAGTTGCTTCCGCTACTTGAAACCTTCAATCCGCAGATGAAAAAAGCGCTCAACCGCCTTGCTGACACGGCGGGACGGCAGTCCTCCTACATATCACTTCAAGCCTCCCGTATTTTTCCACAAGTGTTTACCAGCCCTGGCACGAAAGGCTTGCTTGCCGGTTCGGTTAGCGAATTTCGCGCGGTTCACAGAGCGGTCAGGTCTGAACTTTTAAGGACGGCTTACGCGACTGCAACGGGGGGACTGGAGAGGTTGGAGTTTTCACACCTTGAAGAGATGGACGCGCTCTTGATGTCGCCTGCGCGGTCCGGAGCGGTGAGTCTTCCTCGTGGCGCGGCTATGGAGAAAAGTTACGGTTTTTTCTGCCTTGTTCTCCGGTGTGGCGCGGCGGACGACTACAAACTGACGGTAAAGGGCGAAGGGGCGAAAGACCTTCCGGACGGAAACAGTGCGTTTTTTGAAAAAACCTCCGATATCTCCCTGTGGGAAAGGAGAGATGTGGGCCATTTCTCTCTTGAAAAAACTGGATTTCCCATTGAAGTCAGGAATTTCAGACCCGGAGACAGAACCGTTCCGCTTGGAATGAGCGGCACGAAAAAACTCAAATCCGTTTTTACTGAAAGAAAAATCCCCTCATTTCTGAGAACCAGACTACCGATATTCACCTGCAAAGGCGAAATAATATGGGCGGGCGGTGTGGTTATAAGCGATTCTCACAAAGCGGTCAAAGGGGCTCAAAACCTCAGAATCAAACTGGATGGACTCGTTCCCGACCTTCTTGAAACCCGTCGCGGCGGTTAGTTTTTCTCCAAAATCTCCGCTAACGTGAATTCCGCTTTAATGTTGAAAAGTTTTGTGTTATAATGTGCTTCCTGGTGAGAGGCGAAGCCTGTTTTTCGCATTGATACCAAGGAGATAGGAATGGCGCACACTTTACCTGAACTACCGTATGGCTATGGCGCTCTGGAGCCGCACATTGACGCGCGGACGATGGAAATACATCATTCCAAGCACCACAACACCTATATTACAAACCTGAACGCCGCGATGGAAAAACACCCCGAACTGGGAGACAAAAGCGCGGAAGACCTCGTAAAGGATTTGAACTCTGTTCCCGAAGATATCAGGGGAGCTGTGAGAAACAACGGCGGGGGACACGTCAATCACACTTTTTTCTGGACCTGCATGTCGCCTGATGGCGGCGGCGCTCCGTCAGGAAAGCTCGCCGAGTCCATAGATGCGGCTTTTGGAGGTTTTGACGCTTTCAAGGATGCGTTCGCGGCGGCGGGAGCGACCCGTTTTGGAAGCGGCTGGGCGTGGCTCTGTGTGGATTCCGGCAAACTTGTTGTTACTTCAACACCCAATCAGGACAACCCCATATCAGACGGACTCACCCCAATACTGGGGCTTGATGTCTGGGAGCACGCATACTACTTGAACTATCAAAACAAACGTCCGGACTATATCAAGGCGTGGTGGAACGTCGTCGACTGGAAACAGGCGGAAAAGAGATTCTCCGCGGTCTGAGATCTAGCCATATTTAATTTCTGTCCGTTTAACTAACTCAAGAGTGGTTTATGGCAAAAAAAGAAAAAAAACAGAAACCCGAAGCTCTCAATGAAAATAGCGCGGGGGAAAAGTCTTTTCCGGTTTCCGAAAATGGAAAGGATGCGGGGCTTGAGCCTAACGAAGAAACCGTAACCGCTTCGACCGACTCTGATTTTCCCGAACCGCCCCCGCCTCAGGATTTTATTGAGGCGTCAAACAACGCGAAAAAGAAAAAGGGTGATTTCAATCCTGACGAACATATGAGGCTTCTCTATGTTTATTTCAAGGATATGTCTTCGGAAGACTTGTTCACGGCAAAGCAGGAAGTTGAAATATCGTCCAAGATAAAAAAATACGAGGCGGTTGCCGAGGATACGGACCGGAAATACAGAAATCAGGAAAAGAAATACGCCGTTCCCACTAGAATTGAGCGGTTGGAAAAAAAGAGCGCAATGGCGAGAAGTTCCGGCAAAAAATCGGAATACGAAGGGCGCACGGAGGTGTTGAGGAAACTCGCGCGGATTTCTCAGGAGAAAAAAGCGCAGCGTATGAAGCAGAAATTCGTCAAGGCGAATCTGCGGCTTGTCATAACAATATCAAGGAGATACACAAACAGAGGGCTTTCCCTGCCCGATTTGATTCAGGAGGGCAACCTCGGTCTTATGCGCGCCGTTGAGAGGTTTGACCACACAAAGGGGTACAAGTTTTCAACTTACGCCTCGTGGTGGATACATCAGGCAATTCTCAGAGCGCTTCAGGGACAGACCAGAACAATTAAGGTGCCCGTCTATCTGCTTGAACAGGCAAACCGCGTATACAAAACGGTCGCCAAACTGTCCAAAACTACGGACAGAAAACCCACGCCTGAGGAAATATCGCTTGAATCCGGCATAACGGTTGAGGTTGTTAAAAGGATTTTGAATTCCACAAACGATGCGGTAAGTCTTGACACCCCTATTTTAGAGGGCAAAAACGCCACACTGCTTGATTCCGTTCCCGATCAGGGGGACTCAATTCCTGATTTTGTAATCGCGAAAAAAGCACTTGCGGAAAAATTGCGCGAGGCGCTCAAACAGCATCTCAACGAGAGGGAAGAAGAGATAATAAAACTGCGCTTCGGAATAGACCAGAACGGTACTTCAACCCTTGATGAGATAGGAAAGAAATTCAACCTGACCCGCGAAAGAATCCGACAGATTGAAAAACACTCGCTCAATAAACTCAAAAACTCCGAAATCGGAGACCACCTTTACAGTTTTATGCAGAATTGATTGGTTTCTAACCCGAACCTACTTCTCGTAGTATTCCAATCCCAGATGCGTAATCTGCTCTTCGCCAGCAATGTGGCGGAGGGTGTTTTTCAGTTTGGTAAGTTGAATGAAAACATCATGTTCCGGGTAAAGTCCCGGAGCAACCATCGGGCTTTTGAAATAGAACGAAAGCCATTCCTGTATTCCGCTCATTCCCGCCCTTTGTGCGAGGTCCAGAAACATCACAAGGTCAAGCACGACTGGGGCGGCAAGAATGCTGTCGCGGCACAGAAAGTTGATTTTTACCTGCATCGGATAGCCCAGCCACCCGAAGATATCTATGTTGTCCCACGCCTCTTTTTCATCTCCGCGCGGCGGATAGTAGTTGATTCTGACCTTGTGATAGTAGTCCGAATAAAGTTCGGGATGGAATTCGGGTTGCAGGATGTGTTCAAGCACGCTCAACTTGCTTTCTTCTTTCGTTTTGAACGAGCCGGGGTCATCAAGCACCTCGCCGTCTCTGTTGCCGAGAATGTTTGTTGAAAACCAGCCGTTCAAGCCCAACATTCTGGCTTTCAGCCCCGGAGCGATGATGGTTTTCATCAGCGTTTGACCGGTTTTGAAGTCTTTTCCGCAAATTGGAACTTTGTGCTTTTTCGCGAGTTCAATAAGCGCTGGAATGTCTGCCGAAAGGTTAGGCGCTCCGTTGGCGTATGGAACACCCGATTTTATAGCCGCGTAGGCGTAAATCATGCTCGGCGCGATGTCAGAATGGTTGCTTTTGAGTCCCTTTTCAAACTTTTGCACGGAACCGTGAACGGCGGATGGCTTTATGTATGTTTCAGTGCTTCCGCACCACACCATAACGGCGCGCCGCAAACCGTTTTGTTTCTTGAATTCCGCTATGTCGTCAATCAACTGCTCGGCGAGCTCCATCTTTGTTTTTCCTTTCTTCACATGGGAGCCGGAAAGATTTTTGACATATTTTTTGTTGAAAACAGCCTTCATCGGCCTTATGCCGCCGGTTTCATCTTTCACTTCGTCAAGGGTCGGCATATCCAGAACTCCCGATCTGATTGCTGCGTCACGGCAACTTTCATCCGCTATGTCCCAACCGCCGAAAACCAGATTTTTGCAATCTGTGAGCGGAAAAAGATCTTTTATTTTCGGGCTTTTGCGCGCCGTCCGCTTGCCCAAGCGTATGGTTCCCAGTTGGGTGAGTGAGCCGATGGGTTCGCCCACGCCTTTGTTGAAAGACTCAACTCCGACTATGAATGTTGTGCTTACCGCCCCGCTGATACCCGGAAGAAGAACGCCGAGTTTTCCTTCAGGGGAGGAAATTTTTCTCCCTTTCCCTTTTTTGGGAGTCTTTTTAGGGGGCAAGAATGTTACCTCTTTGAGAACTGCTGTCCGCGCCGCGCCTTTTTTCTGCCGTATTTTTTGCTTTCCACCATTCTTGAGTCACGTCTTAAAAGCCCGGCGGATTTCAATTTTTTTCTCAAAGTCTCGTCATATTTCAAAAGAGCTCTGGAAAGCCCGTGGCTTATTGAGCCCGCCTGCCCGGTCAGCCCGCCGCCTCTTACATTAACCGACACGTCAACCTGCCCCGCTGAGTTTGTTATCTCAAGCGGCTCATTCACTTTTATCTGCCATGTGCGGCGCGGAAAGTATTGCTCAACGTCCTTTTTATTGATTGTGATTTTTCCCGAACCCGGTCTTACCCATACGGACGCGACCGAGTTTTTCCTTCTTCCCGTTCCATTAAAGATGTTTGTTTCACTTGCAGCCATTGCTTCCTACCGTCTGAAAATTACAAATCCGCCGGGCTGGGGTTTTGAGCGGCGTGCGGATGAGACTCTCCGGCATACACCTTGAGCCTGCTAATCAGTTTTTTCTGTGATTTGTTTTTCGGGAGCATTCCCCAAACCGCTTTTTTCAAAACCTCTTCGGGTTTTGTCTCGGACAGGGTTTGCGCCGAAGTTGACTTCAAGCCGCCCGGGTAGCCCGTGTGGCGATAATACATTTTGTCCGCGAGTTTGTTGCCCGTCAGGTGAACTTTCTCCGCGTTGACCACAACAACAAAATCGCCCGTGTCCGCGTGAGGAGTAAACTCAGGTTTATCCTTGCCGCGCAGAATTGTGGCAAGCTTTGTCGCAAGCCGCCCGAGAGTTTTTCCGTCAGCGTCAACAACGCGCCATTTTCTCCCGCCCGCGGCGGATTTCTCAACGTAAGTTTTCATGAGGATTACAGGGTTGCGATTATAACGAAAACACAAAACAAGTCAAACCGCGCGCGCTTTAATCAACCGCCCCGCAAACTCTTGAGAGCGCTTGAGAGCGCTTCCACATTTTCCGCCGAGCAACTTTCGCCCATAAGCCCTATTCGCCAGATTTTGCCCTTTGTTTCCCCAAGCCCGGGACCCACTTCAATTTTGTATTCGTTAAGCAAAGTCCGTCTTGTTTCGGCGTCATCAAGCCCTTCGGGCAGTATCACCGAAGCAAGCATCGGTAGCTGGAAACCCTCGCGGGCGAAAGGCTCAAACCCTAGCGCGGACAATTTTTCCGAAAGCATCCGCCCGAGTTTTTCGTGTCGTTCAAACCGGTTTTGAAGCCCTTCTTCAAGCACAATCCTCAAACCCTCCCTCAGCGCGAAAAGCATTGAGACCGGCGCGGTATGGTGATAAACCCTCTCGCTTCCCCAGTATTTGCAAATCATTGAGAGGTCAAGATACCAACTTTGAACCTTGTTTTTTTTGGAAAAAAGGGCGTTTTCAGCTTTCTCGCTGAAGGTTACGGGCGATATTCCCGGCGGAATGCTTAAACATTTTTGTGTTCCGCTGTAGCAAATGTCCACGCCCCAGTCGTCAATCTTCAAATCGCATCCGGCAAGCGAGGTTACGGCGTCCACGAGAAAAATCGTGTCCGTGTCGCGCAGATGGTTTCCAATCTCTTCAAGCGGCTGGCGCGCGCCGGTTGAGGTTTCGGCGTGAACTATTGCCGCGATTTTTGCTTCGGGATTTTTTTTGAGCGCGGAAATGAATCCGTCTGGCTCGATGATATCTCCCCACGGCGCCTCCACCCTGACGGTTTTCGCTCCGCAACGCTCCGCCACATCGCACATTCTTTCACCAAAAACCCCGTTCACACCTATAACGACTGTGTCTCCGGGGTCAATCACGTTCACAAAAGCCGTTTCCATTCCCGAACTTCCCGTGCCCGACATCGGAATTGTGAGCCGGTTGCGGGTCTGAAAAACCGTGCGCAGCATCTCACCGATTTCGTCCATCATCGCAAGAAAATCCGGGTCAAGATGCCCGATAATCGGCGTTGCGAGCGCGTCATAAGCCGCCTTGCTCACGTTGCTCGGACCGGGTCCGAGCAATATCCGCGGGGGAGGAGAGAGTTTTTTGAACTTTGTAGCAGGCAATTTCAGTCCTTGTTTTCCCGGATAATTGCCCAACAACATACTTTCACGCTCATCGAAAGCCAAGTATATTGATTGAAATCCATTTCAGAGGCGCAAACAATGCCGGCCGCATTTAAGATTTACACAACAAAAACCTGTCCCTACTGCATTGCCTCAAAGTCCCTGCTTGATTCCAAAGGCATTGAATATGAGGAGATAGACCTCACGCAGGATTCTGAACTGAGGGTCAGTGTTTCCGAACAATACAACTGGAGAACGGTTCCGCTTATTCTCAAAAACGGCGAACTGATCGGCGGTTTCAATGAATTAGAGGAACTTGCCCGGCAAGGCGGTCTTGACGGCTCCTGATGAGCGTAAAAACCAGATTTGCCCCGAGCCCGACCGGCTCTTTGCACGTAGGCGGAGCGCGAACCGCTCTTTTCAATTGGCTTTTTGCCCGCCACGAAGGCGGCGAGTTTATTCTGCGCGTTGAAGACACGGACGCCGAACGCTCGGAAAAAAAGTTTCTTTCCGAAATAATAGATTCGCTCCGGTGGCTCGGAATTGAATGGGACGGCGAGCCGCTGAGCCAGTCCGCCCGTCTTGATATCTACGGGGAATACGTCCGGAAACTTCTTGAGACCGGCGCGGCATTTAAGTGCTATATGACGCCGGAAGATTTGGAAGCCGAACGCAAATCCGCCCAAGCGTCCGGCGGGCATTTCCGCTACAAAAGGGAGTGGGCGGAGCGCGGAAAGAAAGACGGCGCGCCGTTCGCGGTGCGGTTTGCCGTTCCGCGCGTTCAGAACAGAGAGGACAACCCGCTTGCGGATTCTTCGGGTGAAATTATTTTTACCGACCTGCTTCGCGGCAATATGGGTTTTTCCACGGACGAAGTGGAAGATTTTGTCATTATGCGTCCGGACGGTATGCCGACCTACAATTTCGCCTGCGCGATAGATGACGCGCTTTGTGAAATCACGCATGTCATAAGGGGCGATGAGCATCTTGTGAACGCGCCCAAGCAGATTCTGCTCCTCAAAGCGCTGGGGCTTGACATTCCCGCCTTTGTGCATCTTCCGGTCATTCTCGCGCCGGACGGCTCAAAACTGAGCAAACGGCATGGCGTGGTTTCGGTCGCCGATTTCCGCGATTCCGGAATACTTCCGTCCGGGCTTGCCAACTACATCGCGCGGCTCGGCTGGTCGCACGGAGACGAGGAGATTTTCACAATTTCCGAACTGATTGAGAAGTTTGACATACGCGGATTCGGGATTTCGCCATCCAATTTTGACGAGGAAAAAATGCGCTGGGTAAACGGAGTTCACATACGCAAGGACAAGGCGGATGTAGCGAAACCGCTTCGGAAAACACTCTCAGAAATGGGTTTTTATGTTTCTCCCGAAGATGCGAAAAAGGCGGTGGAACTGCTTAAAGAGAGGGCGGAAACGATAAATGAGATGGCGGAGAAAAGCGTTTTTCTGTTTGCGAAAGAAGTGAAGTTTGATGAGGACGCAAAGAAAAAGTTTCTAAATCCTGAAACCCTGCCCGCGCTTGAAGCGGTTTTTTCCGCTCTGTCAAAACCCGGCGCTCCGTTTGATGAGGACGGCTTGAAGGGGATTTTTTCCGGCATTACGGAAGAAACCGGACTCAAAATGAAACAGATAGCGCAGCCGCTCCGGGTCGCGCTTACGGGAAAGACTGAAAGTCCGGGAATTTATGAAACCGTGTCCGCGCTCGGAAGGGAAAAAACAGTTTCGCGCTTGGAGAACGCGATAAAAATCGCAAAGGCGGGAGAGTGAAAGTTGGCGGTTGTTATAGGACTTTGCGGAAATTTGTGCTCCGGTAAATCCACCGTGGCGGGAATTTTGTCAGAACTCGGCGCGCGCGTCATAGATGCCGATGAGGTGTCGCGTTTTATTACCGAACCCGGCAAACCGGCGTTTGAGCGCGTAATCCGCGAATTCGGTTCCGGCATTGTCTGCGCGGACGGAAAGATAGACCGCGAAAAACTCGGTCTTGCGGTTTTTTCAGACTCTGAAAAACGCAGGGCGCTTGAAGCCATAACCCACCCCGAAATCAGAGACGAGATTGCCGCTCGCACGGAAAAGGCGTCCGCAGACGGTGCGAAGGCGGTTGTGATAGAAGCCGCTTTGCTCGCTCGCGGCGGCGTTCTGGGCGAAATCATAGACCACCTGATTCTTGTTAACGCGAGCGAGGTAAAAAAGATTGAAAGAGTGGCAAAACGGGACGGCTTTGATGAAACCGAGGCGAAAAAGCGTCTGAAATCGCAGCAAGGACGCAACCCCGATTTTGATTTTGTGATTGAAAATGACGGAGATTTGAAAGATTTGAGAGCGCGGGTTGAGGATTTGTGGGAGAGGGTTGTTTTCTAATGCGGAACGCTTTTACGATTGGTTCCAAAACCAAAGCCCGCGGTTGTTGAGGACAAACAATTCTTGAAACCTCTTTCCGCTTGCGCCGTGCTCAATGCTTGCGCCGATTTTTCGCTTTCGGTATAGTAAGCGCTCACGATTTCCACCGCTGGAAACTGAATAAATGAGCGAAGAAACCACCAAAAAAAGTTTTGAAAAACTGAAAAGAAAGGAGCAGGAATCCGAACTCGGCGGCGGCCAAGCGCGAATTGACCGCCAGCATGAGAGCGGAAAACTGACCGCCAGAGAGCGCGTCGCTCTTCTGCTGGACAAGGGAAGTTTCGTGGAGATGGACAAGTTTGTTGTCCACCGTTGCAAAGACTTCGGAATGGAGGACAAAAAGTTTCTCGGAGACGGAGTTGTTACGGGCTACGGAACGGTAAACGGCAAAAAGATTTTTGTTTTCGCGCAGGATTTCACCGTTTTTGGCGGCTCGCTCGGAATGGTTCAGGGCAGAAAGATTTGCAAAATTATGGACATGGCGGTCGAAACCGGCGCGCCCGTGGTCGGGCTGAATGATTCGGGCGGCGCACGCATACAGGAAGGCGTTGAATCACTCGCGGGATACGGCGAGATTTTCTACAGGAATGTGCGCGCTTCAGGCGTTGTTCCGCAAATCTCCGCCATTATGGGTCCCTGCGCCGGCGGCGCGGTTTATTCGCCCGCGATGACGGACTTTATCCTTATGTCAAAAGACACGAGTTATATGTTCATCACCGGTCCCGATGTTATAAAAGCCGTAACGCATGAGGAAGTTAATTCCGAAGAGCTCGGCGGCGCGATGGTTCACAACTCCAAAAGCGGAGTCGCGCACTTTGCCTCGGCAAATGACGAGGAATCCATTGAAGTAATCAAGGAACTGCTCTCTTTTCTGCCGTCAAACAACATGGACGACCCCCCCGAACAGTCGTGTGACGACCCCGTTGACAGAGCCACCGGCGAAATCGCGGACATGATTCCCGAAAATCCCAACAAGCCCTACGATATGAAAGAGGTTGTAAAGCGTATTGTTGATGACTCGCGCTTTTTTGAGGTTCAGGAGCATTTCGGACAGAACATAGTTGTTGGCTTTGCGCGTGTGGACGGCAAGGTTGTTGGTGTTGTGGGCAATCAGCCGCTTATGCTTGCGGGCTGTCTTGACATGGACGCTTCGGAAAAAGCGGCGCGGTTTGTCCGGTTTTGCGACTGTTTCAACATTCCGCTTTTGTCACTTGTTGATGTTCCGGGCTTCCTTCCGGGAACAAATCAGGAATGGGGCGGAATCATAAGGCACGGCGCAAAACTGCTTTACGCCTACTGCGAGGCGACCGTGCCGAGAGTAACGCTCATAACGCGCAAAGCGTATGGCGGCGCGTATGACGTTATGTCTTCAAAGCACATAGGGGGAGACATAAATCTGTCTTATCCTGACGCGGAAATAGCGGTTATGGGTTCTGAGGGCGCGGTGAACATCATTTCGCGCTCACAGATTGCCGAAGCCAAAGACCCTGACGCGGAGAGAGCCAAACTGACCGAGGAATACAAAAAGAACTTCGCAAACCCCTACCGTGCGGCGGAACTTGGATTTATTGACCGCATCATCATGCCCGAAGACACAAGGAAAAGCATTGTTTCCGCGTTCAAGACGCTTGACGGAAAAAGGAAAGTGAATCTGCCGAGAAAGCACGGGAACATTCCTCTTTAGACGGGCGGTTTTCTCAAATGTTCGGCAAAATACTGATAGCAAACAGGGGGGAAATCGCGGTAAGGATAATCAGGGCTTGCCGTGAAATGGGCATCGGCACGGTTGCCGTTTACTCTGACGCGGACAGAAGCGCGGCGCATGTTTCCCTTGCGGACGAGGCCGTTCACATCGGCGGCTCAAAACCGGCTGAAAGCTATCTGGATATTGAAAAAATCATAGATGCCTGTAAAAAAACGGGCGCCGAAGCGGTTCATCCGGGTTTCGGATTTCTTTCGGAAAAAGAGGACTTTGCCGCTGCTTGTGAGAAAGCCTCCATAGTTTTTATAGGGCCCTCCGCGGAAACCATCAGGCAGATGGGTGACAAAATCACCGCCAGAAACATCGCCATGAAAGCGAAGGTTCCCCTTGTTCCAGGCTCCAAAGGCGCGGTGGACGATTCTGAAGCGGAGAAAGTGGCGAAGGAAATCGGTTACCCGCTTATGATAAAAGCGTCCGCGGGCGGCGGCGGCAAGGGAATGCGGCTTGTTCAAGACCCCGCGGAGTTTGAAAGCTCTCTCAGAATGGCTAAAAGTGAAGCGCTTTCGGCTTTCGGCGATGATTCGGTTTTTATAGAGCGTTTTGTTGAAAAGCCGCGCCACATTGAGATTCAAATTATCGCGGACGGACACGGCAATGTTCTGCACCTTTTTGAGCGCGAATGCTCAATTCAGCGCAGGCACCAGAAGGTGATTGAAGAGGCGCCGAGCGGATTTATTTCCGAATCAACGCGCAAAAAAATGGGCGAGGTGGCGGTTGACATCGCCAAAGCGGTTTCCTACAGGGGCGCGGGCACGGTTGAGTTTATAATGGACCCCAAGCAAAACTTTTATTTCCTTGAAATGAACACCCGCATACAGGTTGAGCATCCCGTAACGGAGATGATAACCGGTTTTGACATCGTGAAGTGGATGATACGCATCGCGGACGGTGAGAAACTTCCCTTCAAGCAGAGCGACTTCAAAATAAACGGGCACGCGGTTGAGTGCAGGATTTACGCCGAAGACCCGGAGATGAATTTTCTTCCCGCGCCGGGACCGATTGATTATGTGAAAACTCCGGATGGGCCCGGCATCAGAGACGATTCGGCGATTTTCAGCGGTTGCGAGGTTACCTCTTTCTACGACCCGATGCTTTCCAAACTCGCGGTTTGGGCTGAAACGCGCGAGCAGGCGATAAAAAAGATGGAAGCCGCGCTCGGTGAATACATGGTTCTCGGCACAAAAACCAATATCGGTTTTCTCATCCGCATTATGCGCGATGAGGAGTTTATGAAAGCCGACATAGACACCGGATTTATAGAAAGGCACCCTGAACTTCTGTCGCCCGGAGAGGAAGGCAGGAACAAAGCGGCGGTTGCCGCGGCGCTGGCGTTGCATTTTGGTTCCGCCCAGACTGAACAGGGCGGAAAAGCCGCGCCGGTTTCCCGCTGGAAGAATTTTGCCCGCAAGACGGGCGTTGTGAGAGGCGGATACGAAAGCTGATGAAATACATTTTAAAACTCGGCGATGAGAAGTTTCGCGTCAACGTTGAAGACGAAAATGGGCGCGCGGTTGTTGAATCGGGCGATTTTTCTTCAACCGTTGACTTTGCAAGACTTGACCCCGCGCTTGTTTCCATTGTTTGCGACAAACACGGCTCTTTTACCGCCGGAGTGGTCAAAAAAGGCAAAAAAGTTCAGGTGTTCAGCGAGGGAACTCTTTATGAGTTTGAATCCGTTACCGAAAGGGAACTTTCCGCAAGCGGAGAGGACGGTGGATTGCAGATTTCCTCGCCCATGCCGAGCAGGGTTGTGAAAATACTCAAAAACGAAGGCGATTCGGTCGCGCAGGACGAAGGCGTGGTTGTTGTTGAAGCAATGAAAATGGAAAGTGAATTAAAAGCGTCCGTTGCCGGAAAAATAAAAGAAATTAAAGTGAAAGAAGGCGATGCCGTGGAAGGCGGCGCGGTTTTGGTTGTGCTTGAAGGGGAATGAGGGGGAAATCAAGATTTTTCAATCCTTTTCCCGCACCCCTTACATCTCCGCTTTAACTCCTTCAAATTCGCTTTAATGTCAATCCAGCCGCCTTTGAGTCCGTCCGCTATCGGGTCTATGGGCGATTTGTGGTTCATTCCCCGCCGTTTCATTTCTTTGGCGATTTTGTCGTGCCGGGCGCGGATTTTGGACAGATTTACAAGTCCGCTTTCCTCATAGCCCTTTGTGCTTATGCCTTTTTTAATGGTTCCCGTGAACATATGCATCTCCACATGCTCGCCGAGAAGGTGTTTGTCGCACAAAAGCGCGGGATTTACTCCCCACATTCTCATTTAAAATACGGAATTATCTCCTTCGCGTAGGTTTCAAGCGCTTTTTCAGGGTCGGGACTGAATCGGTAGAACAGAACAAAGTTTCTCACGCCTTTATCTATGAAGGTTTCAATCCGCTTTATGCAGTCGTCTTTTGAGCCCGTGATTGTGAAGTCCATAATCGCTTCGCGCGGGAAAAACTGCCCTATTTCGCGGAAACGCGCCCTGCCTTCTGTGTCCTGCGGAACTATGTTGAAATAGTTCAGCCCTTTGTATTCATCGGGGATTTTTACATCGTAGCCAGCCGCTTTCAGCTGTTCCTGCATAACCAGCACGTATTTGAACGGCTCCAGAGTTTTATACGCCTCGTCCTCGTTCTCTCCGAGCGAGGTAAAAATCCACAGCGCGGGGTCAATTTCGTCTCTGTTTCTTCCGGCTTTGTCGGCGGCGGAATGGATGTCGCCCAGATATTTTTCATAAAGAGACGGATTCAAATCAATCGGCAGCCAGCCGTCTCCCATTTCTCCGGTCAGCGCGAGACCCTTTGGCGTGTGAGTCGCGAAATAGACCGGAATTCTGTCGCGCTCAAACGGGCGGATTTGCAGAAAAGCGTCTTTCAGTTTGAAAAACTCGCCATCGTAATTCACCGGAGTTTCCTCGTCGTTTTTCCACAGCATCTGCATCACTTCAACCGCCTCTCTCATTCTCGTGAACGGCTTGTTCCAGGGAATTCCATACGCGTCAAGGTTCATTGATTCACCCACACCCATAGTGATTGTTACCCTTCCTTTCGACAAATGGTCAATGGTGGCAAGTCTCTGGGCGAAGGTCGCGGGCTGGATTTTGTGCGGGTCGGAAACGGTTCCGAGTTGTATTTTTGAGGTTATTCCCGCTGCAGCCGAAGCGATTGTCCACGCTTCGGGAGCAATCGCTCCCGGAGCCACAAAAACCGTGTGGTCGGGATACCATATTGTGTCAAAACCGAGTTTGTCCGCCTTTTTTGAAAATTCAAGCAGTCCGTTCGTGTCGGTTCCCGGCATGGGAGCGGAAAGCCCGAATTGTATATTTTTCGCCATTTTTGATTTTACCTCCGGGGCGTCCCGCCCGTATCTGTGTTAATATAACCCTATCAGCAAGTTTTGGAGGGTGTCAAAATGAATTTTGGAGTTGGACTTTTCAGCATGCAGACCCACGCTGATGTGGCCGCCGACCACAAAACTCTCTACCGCGCGGCGCTTGAACAGACAAAACTCGTGGAAAAGGCCGGTTTTGATTCGGTCTGGCTGTCGGAGCATCATTTTCTTGAAGACGGCTACTGCCCGTCGCCGCTTGCCACTGCGGCGGCAATGGCGGCGGTTACAGAGAAAATACGCATAGGCACCGCCGCGATGATTTTGCCGCTTCACAATCCCGTGCGGGTCGCTGAAGACGCCGCCGTTGTGGACAACATTTCAGAAGGCAGATTTGATCTGGGAGTCGCCATCGGCTACCGAAAAGAGGAGTTTGACGGCTTCGGGCTGTCAATCAAAAACCGTCCGTCACTGATTGAGGAAGGCATAGACGTTCTGCTTAAATCGTGGGGCGAAGGGCAGTTTTCATACAAGGGCAAAAGGTTTGCTTTCGAGAACATTGACGTTACGCCCAAACCCGTTCAAAAACCGCACATTCCGTTATACATTGGCGCTTTTGAGGAACCTGCCGTTAAACGTGCGGGGCGGCTCGGATATCCGCTTCTCGTTGGTCCCGGTCGCACGCTTGACATGATACGCGACACTCTCGGCTGGTATAACGAAGCGGCACGGGAGGCCGGGCGCGACCCCTCTCTCGCCGGGCACGTTCTTCTCAGAGAAACCTTTGTGAGCAAAGGTGAAAAAGGCGCGCTTGAGGGCGGAGAGAAATACATAATCAACATGTACAGGTTCTACCTGACTCTCGGCATCAAGATTTTTATAAGGGGCGAGCAGGTGAAGGGACCGGAAGATCCTCTGCTTGAGCATATGGCTGAAAACCGCTTTATGATAGGAACCCCGGAGCATTGCGCCGGAGAGATTGAAAAATACCGCCGGGAAACCGGCATAGAGAACATCGTCTGCCGAATGGTGTTTCCTCAAGCGCCTCTGGAAGAGATTTCGCGCTGTATTGAACTTTTCGGCTCCGAAGTTATTCCGTCTTTTAAATAGGTCCGGCGGCGCGGTCAAAAAAACACAGAAGCGGTCTCCTCAAGCCGGGGCCGCATCTTACCAAAGCAGAACAATTGCGCTGTGTTCAGTTCAAGATTTCGGGCTGCGAAAAGAATCCTGTTCGTTGCCAGTGCTTTTGTCTTCGGGCGGCGTCGGAGCGTCCGAACCGGAGGAAGTGTCTCCGCCGCTTTCGCCTTTGACTACGAAAAGAACAACGACAAGAATTGCAACCAGAACCAATACTAAAGTTGTTGTATCCATAATCCCTATATTACAGTGGGATTGCGAAATCAGTCAAGCCCGTATTATCTCATCAAACCGCGTTTGTCAGTCCGCGCGCCCATCACGCATAATGAAAGATGTGAGAGCCAACCTGAAACTGCTTGCGGTGTTGTTTTTCCTCTGCCTGTTTTTTTTTCCGTTCACGGCGGACGCCCGGAGCGGTATTAAGGATTTGCGCCGCACGCACAATCCCCGCAGTTCCGGGACCGTTTCCCACAAGGCGTGGAACGATTTTCTGCGCGTTTACGTCCACGTGCGGCGCGGAGCGAATCTGGTTAATTACCGCGGCGTAACGAATGCGGACGCCCGCGCGCTTGACGATTACATTTCCACTCTGAGGCGCGTGAAGGTGTCCGGCTTAAACCGTGCGGAGCAAAAGGCATTTTGGATAAATCTCTACAACGCGCTGACCGTGCAAACGATTTTGAACGCCTATCCGGTTTCAAGCATTCTTGATATTGACACCTCGCCCCCGGGCACGGACGGGCCGTGGGGCAAAAAGATTGTTTCCGTTGAAGGCGTGCTGCTTTCACTTGACGACATTGAGCATGGGATTTTGCGCCCCGTGTGGAAAGACGCGCGAATTCATTACGCGGTGAACTGTGCTTCCATAGGTTGTCCCGACCTTGCGCCCGTCGCCTACACGGCTGAAAACACCGAACAACTTCTTGAAAACGGCGCGCGAGATTTTGCGAACCACCCTCGCGGTGTAAAGGTCAAGGACGGAAAACTTGTTATTTCTTCCATATATTTCTGGTTCGCCGAAGACTTCGGCGGCGTGCGTGAGCACATAGCAAAATACGCCGCTCCGAAACTTGCGGCGACCGTGAAAAGGACATCCGGACTGGTTGAGGGCGGTTACGATTGGTCGCTCAACGAGAAATAGTAATGGCGGAAAGCAAAAAAATCACACGCTCCCCGGAGATTGATTCCGAAACCGCGATGGCTCTTTCCATTGTGGATGCGGGTTGCATTGCGTTTTCGGGTTTGAACGGCGTTGTTTTCGCCGTCAAGGATTTGGCGCTCGCTTTTTTGTTTGAAAATGATTTTGAGCCGTCCGTGAATTTTCAGTTTGAATTTGTTGATAAGGAGGAGTTTCCCGCCGTTTGCGCGTTTGTGTTTATTGAAACAGGCGGAGGCAAATTCAGTTACGAATATTTTTTCTCTCTGGAATCAGAAAAGGATATGGAGAACCTCGCACTTCTTGAGCATGAGCGGCGCGCGGAAATCTGGTTCACGGACCGCGACGGAAACGTGAGCGCGGGCGTGAGCGCGGGTTTTGACTCAAACGAAACGGCGCGGATTGAAAGCGCTTGCAAATCGGTCGTCAGCCGCGCGTAGTAAAACCGTCTTCAATTGGATGCGCTCCACGGGCTTCCCAGCCGTAAAAAATCCTCTGTTTATAAGCCGCGCATTGCCACCAATTGCTCCGTCCATCCTGTCGGGGTAGGCGTCAAATATGTTGATTGCTCCAATTGCCAAGGTTCCGCCCTCACGCAAATCGGTTCTGACTTCGGTGTCAAAAGAGAACTTGCCGTTGTACTTTTGAGTGCAGTTGTAGTCCCCGCAGTTTCCGCCCGCGAACAGGTGTGACCAGTAACTTGCCTGAACATGGAAGGCAAAAGCCGCAACCAGCAGGCATGCGGTAAATGTTTGGAAAAATTTTCCATTTGCCAAGTTCATGTTTTCCCCCTTCGAGTAATCTGCGTGACTACGCGGATTTTTCTTCAATCTGTAATGACACAACTGTCCCGAAAAATAAAGGGGTTTGACATCGCTATTTTTTGAAATGATAATGGCACAAATGAGTTTCGTCAGGATTACGGGAATCGGCTCATACTCTCCCGAGAAAGTTCTTTCCAATCAAGACATTGAAAAAATTGTTGATACCTCCGATGAGTGGATAGTTACAAGAACGGGCATCAAAGAGAGAAGAATTGCGACGGACGCCGAAGCATCGTCGGATATGGGGATTGTCGCCGCACAACAGGCGGTAAAAGAGGCAAATGTTTCGCCCGAAGACATTGACGCCATCATTGTCGCCACCGTTACGCCCGATTACCTTTTTCCATCAACCGCGTGCATCCTGCAAAGCAAACTTAAAGCGAAAAAAGCCACGGCTTTTGACATTCTCGCGGGCTGTTCGGGATTTCTGTACGCAATTCACATAGCGCGTGACATGATAGACTCGGGGCGTTGCAAAACGGTGCTCGCCGTGGGGGTGGAAACCTTGTCAAAGGTGGTTGATTATCAGGACCGTTCAACCTGCATTCTTTTCGGAGACGGGGCGGGCGCGGCGGTTTTACAGAAATCTGAAACCCCCGGAGTGCTTTCCTCCCAACTGGGTTCCGATGGCGACAACTGGAATCTTCTTTACATGCCGGGCGGCGGTTCAAGAATTCCCGCGACCGAGCAAAGCGTTAAAGACAGGAGTCATTTTCTGAAAATGGAAGGCAACGAAGTTTTCAAGGAGGCGGTCAAGGCGATGGAGACGGCTTCGGAGCAAGCGGTTAAACTCGCCGGGCTTGAGCCCGAAAACATAGACCTTTTCATTCCGCATCAGGCGAATTCCAGGATTATTGAAGCCACCAGAAAAAGGATGAATTTTCCCGAAGAAAAGGTTGTGGTGAACTTGGATAAATATGGAAACACTTCTTCGGCTTCCATACCAATTGCCCTGCACGAAGCGCTCAAGGAAGGCCGGATTTGTGAGGGAAGCACGGTGCTTCTCGCCGCTTTCGGAGCCGGTTTCACATGGGGCTCCTGCGTAGTGAGGCTGTAATGCCCGACTTTCATTTCCCGCTCAGAATTGAAATGGCGGACTCGGGAATCGCGCATATTGTTCTGCCTGTTTTCCTTATTATCGCGGTCGGTTTTCTGTTTGGAAAAATCAAGCGCGTTGATATTTCTCCCATCAACGACCTTGTTCTTTATATTGCCGCGCCCTGCCTGATTTTTTCGTCTTTTTCCGCCCCGCCGATGGACTTTTATTTTGTGGCGCGGATTTTCGGATTTTTTGCCTTGGTGTCCGCGCTGTGCCTTGTCGCGGGCTTGATTCTCACAAAAATCTTCAAGGTTTCGCGCCCCGCCTATTTGCCAACAATGATATTTGCCAACAACGGTAACATGGGGCTGCCGCTTATCCTGTTCGCGTTTGGCGAGCAGGGGTTTCAGATTGCCGTTGTGTGCATGGTGGCAATGGCACTTCTTCACTACACGCTCGGTGTCGCGCTTGTGAACTCGCGTGGTTCAATTTCTGAAATTTTCAAACTGCCGCTCATCTACTCCGCGCTTGGCGGAATGTGGGTGAACTTCGGCGGATATGAAACGCCGCTTTTTCTGGACAGGACGATTTCGCTTTTCGCCGACATCGCGGTTCCGGGAATGATGTTTATTCTGGGATACCGGCTTTCGGAGATTTCCATTTCAAGTTTCTGGGTTTCGTCCATTTTCGGATGCTCGCGGATTGCGCTCGGATTTTTCGCCGCTATCGTGCTGATTCCGTTTTTCAACGTTTCTGAACTCACCTCAAAGGTGATGATTCTCCAGTCCGCGATGCCAACGGCCGTTACCTGCCTTGTGCTTGCCGAAAAGTACGGCGCCGAGCCGGAAAAAGTTGCCTCGGTAACCGCTGTCAGCACGGCGGTGTCGTTTCTGGTTCTGCCGACTATGATTTCGTATATGGTGTGAGGAAGCGTCCGGCTACCTGATGACATCTTTGAGCGAAAGGCCTTCGCTTTTGAGGAACGGAACAAGCCCTTTTTTGTCAATCGTGCGCAGAGCGCGGGTGGACAATTTGATTTTCACAAACTTGCCGAGTTCGGGAATAAAAATCCTTTTGGTTTGAAGATTAGGCAACTGGCGCCGTCTGGTTTTGTTGTTCGCGTGCGAAACATGGTTTCCGGCCAGAGGCTTTTTGCCCGTGATTGAGCATTTGCGCGCCATTACTTGGTCTCCTTGTAGAGAACATGTTTTCTCACAACGGGATCAAACTTTTTGAGTTCAAGGCGGTCTTCAGTATTCACCTTGTTTTTCTCGGTGTAGTAGATGTGGTGGCTCTCAGTGCTTTTGATTTTGACCATAAGCCGATTTCCCTGTTTTCCCATTATTTAACCCTTCCTCTTGTAGCGGGAACGGCAATATAACAGCAAAGCGGTGAAACTTCAAGAAATCAATCGGTTATCATAAATCCGTATGCGCGCACTGTTTTTAGGGCTTGTTTTTGTCTGCGTCGCGGCGGTTTCACACGCTTTCGCCGCGCAGTTTGACGACTACTGGTATTCGGGCAGGGCGGAGATTACGAGTTACGAACTGAGTCAGGCGCGCTACGGCGCGAAACACCCCGGATACGCAGTTTTGATTTTTGTTACCGAAGATTTTTCGCGCTCAAAACACGTGAAACTTGACAACCCCTCCCTCGCCGGACGGGATGCTGTGAAGGTTCTCAAACTGAACCTTGTAAAGAAATTCAACACCGGAATCTACAGGTATTCAACAATGTCATCAGTGTTTGCACCGGTTTCAGGAGCGGACCTGCGCCCCCTAAAAGTTACGCTTTCGTCTCAGGAGTGGTGCGGGCATGTTTTCTCTCAATTCAATCTCAGGGGACGGTATTACGAGGGAAAAACTTTTTCATACTTTGAGAGCGAGGGAGACGAAAGTTTCAAGGTGGAGAGTGTTTTTCTTGAAGATGAAATCTGGACACGGGCGCGGATTGCCCCGCAATCTCTTCCCACCGGAAGAATCTCAATTGTTCCGGGGCTTCTGATAACAAGGCTTCTCCACACACCGACCGGAGTTGAGCGGGCGGACGCAAAAATCTCAAGTCCGGCACCGGGCATTACACGGTACTCGCTGTTTTTCCCGAAAACGGACAGGGTTTTTGAAATGGATTTTGAAACTGATTTTCCGCATAAAATTGTCTCGTGGCGCGAAAATTACAGAAGTGGATGGGGCAAGGGCGCGAAACGGATTGAAACTGTGGCGCGGCGGAAGAAGACAATCTTTTCAGACTACTGGAACAAAAACAGCCCTCCGGACGCGCGAATGAGAAGGGATCTTGGCATAGAGCCGTGAAGTTTCCGGGCTGGTGCCGGACGGCGCGTAAGAGCCAGCGTTAATGTCAGGTGTTTTGATTCCAAGCCGCCGAATCTGAAGATTGAGCCGCTTGAGCGGGGAATAAAAAAGCGCGGCGCCCACTTATTCTTGGGATGCCACGCTTTTGTTCGCCTCTTTTCAGGCGCCTAACTCACCTCAATCTTCAGAGGTTTTTTCTCTTCAACTTCGGTTTTCGGAACCGTTACGGTCAGGATGCCGTTTTTGCAGTCGGCTTTTATCCCTTTTTTGTCCGTTTTTTCCGGAAGACCGAAACTGCGGGAAAACTTTCCGTAGCGTCTTTCAACGGTTATGTATTTTTTCCCGTCTTCTGCTTTTTCCTCAAACTTCCTTTCGCCTTTGATGGAAAGAACGTCGTCCTTTACTTCAAGGGTCAGGTCTTTCGCTTCAATTCCCGAAACTTCCAGTGCGATTTCGTACGATTTGTCCGTTTCCGCTATATCGGTTTTTGCGAGCAAATCCTTCCCGTCTCTTGTCGCGGAGCCGAACGCGCCGAAGTTTCTAAACACGTCGTCAAACTCTCTTAGCATTCCGAACGGTTCCCAAAGTCTTAATGTGTTCATTGCCACTTACCTCCTTTTTTGTTTTTGGCGTTCTCAATATAAAAACGGTATTCCGCCGTTCAAGAGGTTTTCGCGTTTTTTTTTGAAAAATTGCCCATAAACGCGCGTTGCCAGTACAATAATCGGCATGGAAAAGAAACAGGGCGGTTTTTTACTTGCTCAAACCCTGAAAAAACTGGGTGTAAAGGATGTTTTCACGCTCGGCGGCGGGCATATAAATCCGGTTTACAAGGCGTGTTCAGAACTTGGAATACGGCTTCTTGACACTCACAACGAGCAGGGCGCGGCAATGGCGGCGGACGCTTACGCGCGTTCAACCGGAGTGCCGGCGGTGTGTCTTGTAACAGCAGGGCCCGGATTCACAAACACTTTGACGGCAATGGCGGTTTCTTTTCTGGCAAATTCGCCGCTGGTTATTATTTCCGGCAGGTCCGGAATTGAGGAGAATGACCGGCTTTCATTGCAGGAAATTGATCAGGAAGCCATCGCGCGCCCGGTGGCGAAATGGGTGAGAACGGTTTATGAAGCTTCAAGGATTCCGCATTACGTAACGGATGCGTGGCGTGCGGCGAAAACGGGAAGACCGGGACCCGTTTATCTCGGAATGTCGTATGAGGTTCTTTATCCGTTTTGCGCGGAAAGCGAAATAGAAAAGGCGGATTTTTCGAAAATTGAAAATCCCGAAGCCTCCGATGAGGCGATAAAAGAAATCGCGGAAAATATTCGCCGGGCAAAAAAACCGTTGTTTATAGCCGGAAGCGGGGCGTATTATTCCGGCGCGCGAGATGAAATTGCGAAACTTTCAAAAACTGTCCGCGCTCCGTTTTTTACTCTTCATCTGGGCAGGGGGATAATTCCGGACTCCTCGCAATTCTGTTTCGGTCCTGCGGGCCCGTCTTCACCTTTCGGTTTTTCAGACGCGACTGAGAAGGCGGATTTTATTTTGCTTGCGGGAGTCCGCATGGGCGTTTTTATGGGCTTTGGAAAAACATTTAATAAAAAAGCGAAAATAGCGCAGATTGACATAGAGCCAACCGAGATAGGCAGAAACAGAAACGTTGACATTCCAGTCGCGGCGGATGTTTCGGCTGTTTTGAAAAAATTAAATCGCGAACTGAAAAAATCCTCTCCGGTTTTTGACAAATGGACCGCGCAATTAAAAAAGATTTCCGATAAAAAATCCCGCGCTTTTTTCTCGGAGAAAAACGTCTCTTCAAAAAAAGGCGCGATTCATCCGGTTTCAGTTGTTGAGGCGGTTAATAAAATTGCTCCGACCCGAACAATTTTTGTGCCGGACGGCGGAGACTGTCAGGCATGGACTGACGCTTCGTGCCGTGTGGAAATTCCGGGCGGATATGTGAAGGGCGGCCCGCTCGGTTGCATGGGAGTGGGGCTTCCGTTCGCGCTTGGAGTGAAGGCGGCGCGTCCGGGAAATCCCGTTGTGTTAATAACCGGAGACGGCGCGTTCGGGATGAATTTTATGGAGTTTGAAACCGCGGTAAAACACAATTTGCCCATAGCGATTGTGGTTTGCAACGACTCTTCGTGGGGAATGACGAGAAATCAAATCCGCATTACATACGGCGAAAAAGCCCCGCTTGACGGCGTTATGCTCGGAGAGGTGGGTTTTCATCAAATCGCCGAAGCAATGGGGGGCGGGGGTGAGTTTGTTTCGGAATTGCTGGAACTTGAACCCGCGATTAAGCGCGCCCTTAATTCAAAAAAACCTTATGTTGTTAACGTCCGCACCGATCCGGACGCGATAAGCCCCGCAACTTATTTTATTACCGAACCGATGCGGGAGAAGATGAAGGGTTAAAAACCTTCAAGTTTTCAAAACCGCGAGAAACGCTTCCTGAGGTATTTCCACGCTGCCGACCTGCTTCATGCGTTTTTTCCCCTCTTTTTGTTTTTCAAGCAGTTTTCTTTTTCTTGTAACATCGCCGCCATAACATTTTGAGGTTACGTCTTTTCTCATCGCGCGGACGGTTTCCCTTGCGATTACGCGGCTTCCAATCGCCGCCTGTATTGCGACTTCGTATAATTGGCGCGGAATTAATTCCTTTAATTTTTCAATTAAATCCCGTCCGCGCTCATACGCTTTGTCTTTGTGGACAATCAGTGAAAGGGCGTCAACCGGATCGCCGTTGACGAGAATGTCAAGCCGCGTGAGGTTTGACTGCGCGTATCCGGCGGGTTCGTAGTCCATTGAGGCGTAGCCGCGTGAAACTGATTTCAAGCGGTCGTAAAAATCAAAAACTATTTCCGAAAGCGGCAAACTGTATTCAAGAATAAGCCGCTCGGGCGTTACATATCTCATATTTTTCTGAACCCCCCGCCTTTTTTCGCACAGATCGATAACCTGCCCCAGAGAGTTCGAGGGCATGTGTATTGAAACCAGAACAAACGGCTCTTCAACCGACATCCTTTTGTCGCCCATCGGAAAATCGGCGGGATTGTCTATGAATTTTTCTTCCCCCGAAACATGAACGGTTTTGTAAATTACAGTCGGCGCGGTCGTAATTAATTCAAGATCAAACTCTCTTTCAAGACGCTCTTTTATTATTTCCATGTGAAGCAGTCCGAGAAATCCGCAACGAAATCCAAAACCGAGCGCGGCGGAGGTTTCAGGCTCGTAAACAAAGGAGGAGTCGTTGAGTATCAGTTTTTCAAGCGCCTCGCGCAGTTTTTCATACTCTCCCGTGTTTGTGGGATACAGGCCGCTGAAAACCATCGGTTTCATCACCTTAAAACCTTCAAACGGCTCCGAAGACGGATTTTCCGTGTCCGTTATGGTGTCCCCGACATGGGCTTCGTTAATTTCCCTCACCGCGGCTGTTACAAAACCGACTTCGCCGGTTTCCAGTTCTTCAGTTTCAATTAGATTCGGACTGAATACGCCGAGTTTTTTCACAAAATACTGTTTGCCGGTTGACATAAGTCTTATTCGTCCGCCAATTCGGAGTTTTCCCTCAAACACCCTTACGAGCATCGCCACGCCCTCGTACGAACTGAACCAACTGTCAAAAATCAGCGCTTTAAGGGGATTGCTACTTTTTCCCGACGGATGGGGTATTTTTTTTATGACCATTTCAAGAATTTCTTTTACGCCCGTTCCGTCTTTCGCGCTTGCCCGAATCGCGTCGCTTGTGTCAATTCCCAGAATTTCTTCTATTTCCGCCTTCACTCTTTCGGGCTCGGCGGAAGGAAGGTCAATTTTGTTTATCACCGGAAGAATTTCAAGCCCCGAATCCGCGGCGAGATATGTGTGCGCCAACGTCTGCGCTTCAACCCCCTGCGAAGCGTCAACAACAAGAAGCGCCCCCTCGCACGCCATTAGGCTTCTGGAAACCTCGTAACTGAAATCAACGTGTCCGGGCGTGTCTATCAGATTTAATTCATAGGTTTCGCCGTCATCGGCGGTGTAATTGATTTTGACCGCCTGGGCTTTGATCGTAATTCCGCGCTCACGCTCAAGCTCCATCTGGTCAAGAAACTGGTCTTTTTTTTCGCGCTCGCTCAAAGTTCCCGTAAATTCAAGTATGCGGTCGGCAAGCGTGGACTTGCCGTGGTCCACATGCGCTATTATTGAGAAGTTGCGTATGTTTCGCGGATTCATTTCTCCGACCGGTGTTTTATTAGTTCCACAGGGGGTTTATCGCAATTCCGGAAAGGATTTTCGGATAAAAATAGGTGGTTTTTTGCGGCATTCTGACTCCTTGTTCCGCCGCGTCCATCACGTCTTTTATCAGCGGGTCCGGCATTATAAAGCCCGCTTCACATTCTCCGGTTTTGATGAGTTTAAGGATTTCCGCGCGTGATTTTATAAAAATAATTTCCGGCGCGGGAGCACTCATTTTTCCTTCAATAATTTTTTCAATGATAGTGTTTTGTAAGGTTATCACTCCCATTGTTTTATAGGTTTTCTCTTTGTTTTCCGGGGAAAAAACAAGGGATTTTTCGCATTTATCATAGACAAAAATAATTTGGTCACGGCGCAGTTTCTCTTCGCTCATCGCTGATATTTCCGCGCATTCGAACTCTTTTTTCAAATTCACGGCGAGTTCCGCGCCCGATATTCCATTAAAGTTTTTCACCGCTCGGTGAGTTGGTCCCACAACGAGGCTGTTTCCTTCGGCGCGGCACAGAAACATCATCACATATTCATGGAGACCGTTCCCCCCGCGTTTATTTCTGTAGTTAATCGCCGTTTCATAGCGGTGGTGACCATCCGCGATGAGAAGTTTTTTGTCGCTCATTAAATCTGAAACCCGGGCGAGCGTTTCTTCATCGTTTACTTTCCAAACGGTATTTTTTATTCCCTCAAAATCTATTTCCGCGAACGGCTCCCGCGCCGAATTTTCAATTGTTTTTTCAACTAGACCTTCGGGATCGGAATAAATTGAAAAAACCTGACTCAGGTTCGCTTCGCACGCCTCGGTTAGTTTAAGGCGGTCGTCTTTGTGTTTTTTAAAGGTTTTTTCGTGCGGGAGAACAACCCCGTTTTTAAAACCCTCTATTTTTACCGCCGCTATGAAACCTTTTCTCGTAAAGCGGTTTCCTTCAAATTCGAAGTCTTGAAAATACTGAAAAATCGCTGGCTTTTCCTCTCTTTGAAGAATTTTTTCGTCAAGCCATTTTTTCAAGGTTTCGGCAGCCGAGATATAGCGTTTTTCGCCGGGCTCTTTTGAAAGAATCAACCTCACAAAATTGAGCGGATGTTTTTCATAAAGAGATTCCTGTCCCGCAGAGTCAATAACATCGTAAGGTGGAGCGACAATATTGGACAAGTCGCCCGTTTTTTCAGAATTGTAGAGAATCGCGTGGAAACCTTTTACGACAGCCATTGCAGAAAATCTTTCAGTTGTTCGGGTTCAAGGTCGCCATCGCGCAGAATTTCCGGTGTTTTTCCTGCGAGACTTACTATCGCGGAACCTTGAGACGACGGTAGATTACCGGAATCGACTATTAGTTCAACTTTGCCGCTGAAAATCCGCGCCGCTTCGGAGCCGGAGAGTAAGTTTTCAGAGCCGCTTATGTTCGCGCTGGACGATATCAACGGCTCTTTGAGAACTTCAAAAAGCCGCTGCACGAATTCTCCGCCCGATATTCTCACGGCGGTTTGCCCGTCTTTTGAAACTTCGGGAGGGAACGCGCCAGAAGTTTTCCCGCGAAGCACGAGGGTCAGGGGCAGGGGCAGCATTTTCCCGTAGGCGTCCGCCTGTTTTTCCGAAATGAAAAAATGGCGGTGAAGCATTTCCATGTCGCCCACAAGAACGGAAAAGGGCTTGCCCTCTTGTCTTTGCTTGATTTCCGACACCCTTTGCGCCGCGCCGCACCTGAGAGCGAGCCCGCCAATCCCGTAAAGGGTTTCAGTCGGATAGACGATTATTCCGCCCGAAAGAACGACTTCGGCGGCTTTTCGCGCCGCATCGGGGTCGGACGCCTTCACAATTTTGGTCTCAACACGCTCCACAACAGTTTTTATTATGCCCGTTTTGTGCTGACTTGATTTATTTAGGCACGCCGTTTGCAGAAGCCTGTTTCTGACTGCCTTGGGAAACAGGTGTTGTGTTATCCTTTGCGGATTATGATTCGCAGAAAAACCGGCGGTGGCTGGCTTTTGTTTGCGCAGGACGACCACGCGCGGCTTTCCGCCGAAATAATGAGTTTATGGGGTGGCGGTTTTTTCTTTACCTCTCCGTCCGATGATTTGCTTTTCGCCATTTCCGAGCATGACTGCGGATGGAAGGAAGCGGATTCCTCGCCCGTTCTCAATCCGGACGGCGTGCCCGAATCCTTTACTGAAGTTCCGCCACAAAAACAGTGCGATATATGGAGGCGGTCTTTCAACGCTCACAGCACAGCGCGCCCCGAAGCGTGCGCTCTTATCGCGCTTCACTTCAAAAAATTCAATGACAGAGTGCTGTCGCGCGGAGAGAACAAGTGGTCTCTCGCCCTGAGGAGAGAGATAGATGAGTTTGTTGCCCGTTCACTCTGCGTGGAGAGCGTGGAAGACATTCCCGCCCGTGTGGAGAGGGATTTGAGACTGCTTCAAACCGGAGACGCGCTTTCGCTTGTTTTGTGCCACGGATGGGAAAGTTTTGAGATGAGTGGCGTGCCGCTTGAAAACGGCGGAGAGGAAACGGTCCGCCTTACAATGACGGATGAAAACATTTATTCGGCAAGCCCGTGGCCCTTTTCGCGGGGTGAGGATTTGAGTTTTGAAATCGGTTTTACCCGGGTGCGTGGGGATAAGTTTGACTCAAACGCGCAACTGCTCAAACAGGCAGAGGGGCGCACCGGAGAGAAGATGGTTTTTTGCCTGTCTCCTGAAAACGCCTAAAAAAACCGGAGCATTTGAAGGCTCCGGTTTTTTTAGTCTTGTTTGATGCTGAAACGACTGTTAGCCGACGACAGCATCTTTACAGGCTTTCGCCACCTTAAACTTCACAACGTTCTTGGCGGGGATTTTAATTGTTGCGCCCGTCGCGGGGTTGCGCCCCATGCGTGCGGCGCGTTTGCTCACAACAAATTTTCCAAGTCCGGGCAGAGTGAACTCCTTGGATTTCTTCGTTCCTTTGTAAACAACGGATGCGATCTCATCAAGGACCTCACCGGCCGCCTTCTTGGAAATGTCACACTTCATTGCGATGTGAGACGCTATATCAGACTTTGTCATAGTAAACCTCCTGTTAACTACGGTGATTTTCGGCGATTGTATTAAAAACAAATCTTTATTTCAACCCTGCTTTATAGGTGTAGACTAATAAAATCTCCGGAGCGGTTTTGCGGTGTTCGAAGGTTTTTCCGGTGAGTCTCCACCCGCGCCAAAGGTTTCTTATGAGTGGAAAGAGCAGAGATTTCAGCCTTCAGTGGAAAAGATTTTTCTGGATAGTTGGGATTTTTCTCGCTCTTGTGTTGTTGCTTTATTTCAGATTCACCTCTTCGCGGCAGGTGGAAGGAATTGCCGAAATCCCTGTGCCGGTAAGAGTTGTCCCCATCCGCGCCGAACGGATCAAACTGTATGACACGGTTATAGGCAGGATTGAGGGGGAACAGAGCGTCAAGGTTCTTTCGGGAGTTGCGGGCTTTGTTGTTGACATCGGAAAGTCGCGCGGAGACAGCGTGAAAGAGGGCGAAGTGATTATGGTTCTTGAAGACAGCGGGCGGCTTTACGAACTCAGGGAAGCGACGGGGCGGCACGCTCTGGCGCGCGCGGATTTTGACGAGGCGCGCAGAAAACACTCTCAATACAAAAAACTTTTTGACAAAGGCGTAGTTTCGCGGGATGAACTTGACTCAGCGCTCAGCGCGGTGAACAGAGCGCAGGCGCAGTTGGAAGCGTTTGAGGCTTCATACAAAAAGGCGAAATGGTATTACGACAGGCTCAAAATCCGCTCGCCGATTTCCGGAACGATTACCGAAATTCCGCCGGACACCGGACAGGAGGTTATGCAGGGCGAAACGGTTGCCAGAGTTGCGGGCAACCGCAAAAACAGCGTGATCGCGGGCGTTGATTCTTCAATTGCGAAAAGAACAAGACGCGGCGCGAAGGTTGTTATTGAATACAAAACCCCGGGCGAAACGCGCTCCGCCGCCGGAACGGTTGCGGGTGTCAGCAAGGAAACCGACGCATATTCAACCACCTACTCACTTGAGATTTCCGTGGACGATAAGGACGTATGGACAGAGTTATGGTCTGGGGAGTTCGTGAATTTGAAGATAGAGGCGGGCTTGCTTGCCGATGTTGTCCGCATACCTATAACTGCCGTGCTTTATAAAGACAGGGTGCCGTTAATTTTCGTCGCGCGGGGAGGCAAAGCTCTGGAAGTTTTTCTCAAGTCCGAGCCGGTTCGGGTGGATTCGGGCACAGTTGCCATTCCGGTTTCGCTGTTTTCCGGCGGCTCGCAGATAATAATAGAGGGCGGCTCGCGCCTTGAAGAAGGTCGCGCCGTTCAAATCCTGAAAGACCGTTAGCATGAACTTGATAGGATTTTCAATTAGGAATCCGGTCTTCTCCAACCTGTTAATGGTCGGAGTGATTATTTCGGGATTTCTCATCTACCTCTCTCTTCCGCTTGAAACCTTTCCCTCGGTGGGGCTTGAAATCGTTACAGTTCGCACTTCCTACCAAGGCGCGACCGCCGAGGATGTTGAACGTCTTGTAACCATTCCCATTGAGGAGGAGATAAGCGATCTGTCCGCGATAGACAAGGTGCGCTCGGTTTCTTCGGAGGGTTCGTCGGTAATCGTGATTGAACTGCGTCCCGGCGAAGACCCTGTGAAGATCGCGCAGGATGTTGAATCCCGCGTTTCCCAAGTGCGCTCGCGGCTTCCCGAAGGCATTGAGGAGCCGATTGTTAAAGAGTTTGAACCGAACTTCCCGCTTATCAACGTCTCAATAGGTGGCACGGTTGACCCTCTTATTCTGCGTGCGGAAGCGCTGAAACTCAGGGACAAAATCCGTCTCGTCAAGGGAGTCGGCTCTCTAACCACTTCGGGCATGAGCGACCCCGTGTTCTGGGTTGAAATAGATCCTCTGAAACTGCGCCAGCACAACCTTTCAATAGGAGAGGTAAAAGAGGCGATAGAGGGAAGAAACATAGACCTGCCCGCCGGCAAAATGCGTCAGGGTGAGTTTGAGTATCTGATAAGGACAAAGGGGAAATTGCGCTCGGAGAACGAAATTCTATCCATTCCACTCCCGACCGGAAACGGGCAAGTGCCCGTGAGCAGTATAGCCACGGTGAGGATTGGGACGGAAAAAGAGGTTACGCGCTCGCGCATCAACGGCAGACCGGCGGTCTCTTTTCTTATCAACAAGCAGAAAAACGCCCATGCCGTTGAGACCGTCAAACGGATTCACAAAGAAATAGACGCCGCCCGTGGCGAGTTTCCCGAAGGTATTGAGGTTTTCATCACAAACGACAAGTCGGTGGTCGCGCAGAAACGGTTTTCCACGATGCTCAAGAGCGGTTCCATAGGGCTCGTCCTTGTGCTTGTGGTGCTCGCGCTTTTTCTCAATCCGCGTGCCGCCGCCATCACCGCCGCCGGCATACCGATTTCATTTTTCGGTGCTTTGGTGCTTATGAAAATGTTCGGCATAACGCTCAACCTAATCTCGATGTTCGGCATGGTTCTTGTCATCGGAATAGTGGTTGACGATGCGGTCGTGGTGGTCGAAAACGTGCAGAGATACGTAACCTCCGGCATGAAAGCGAGCAAAGCCGCGCTCATTGGAACCCGCGAAGTCGCGGTTCCGGTTATGGCAACCGTGCTGACCAACCTCGCGGCGTTTCTGCCGCTTCTTATAGCCGGTGGGCTCATAGGCAAGTTTCTCTCCATAATTCCGCAAGTGGCGATTCTGGCTCTTCTGGTTTCACTGATAGAGGCGTTTGTGATAATGCCTTCGCACTGCGCGGAGTTTCTCAAGCCGGTTACGAAAAACCAATCGCGGAAATGGGTTATAGCGCTTCGCGCCACCTATATGAAAGCGCTGGTTTTCGTTCTCAGAAAACGCTATGCGGCAATGACCGTGATGTTCGCTGTGCTGTTTGTATCTCTCGCGGTGGCGGCGAGGATGCCGGTTGTCATTTTCTATCTGCGCGACACGATGGAATACATTGTGCGTGTCAGGATGCCCGCGCAGTCAAACCTTGACTACACCGAAAGTTCGGTGAAGCACATTGAAGAAATCACAAGAAGTGAAACGCCGCCGCATGTTCTCAAAAACATTTTGTCCGTTGTGGGGGTGGATTCGGGCGGAGGAGATGACGTAACAACTACGGGCGACCACGTGGCGACTATTTTTGTTGAATACGAGGATTTTGAGAAACGCTCCGAAAATGGCAAGGAGATTATGAACAAGGTCAGAGGCCGGGTGGCGCACTCGGTTGCCGCGCCGGAGGTTGCGGACTTTGTGGCGGAAGTCGGTCCGCCGGTGGGCAAGCCCGTTAACGTGCGGATAATGGGCGGGGATTCACGGGTTCTGGAAGAAATCTCCATGCGGCTGGAGAGGTTTCTCGCGGACGTTCCGGGCGTTTACGGTATCAGTAGCGACCTTATTTGGGGCAAGAGCGAGGTCAACCTCAACGTGGATGAGAAGAAAGCTTCCGAACTGGGACTCAACACGACGAAAATAGCGAGAGAGGTCAGGGCGCTTGGAGACGGTGTTGACGCCGCCCTCACACGCGTGGGAAAGGAGGAGGCGAGTATCCGTCTTAAATACAGAAGTCCGCCGGCGGATGTTGTGTCTCTGCTGAACACCCATCAGATAAAAACCGCGCAGGGAGGGAGAATAACCCTCGGTAGCGTTGCGGACATTGAGGTTCAACCCGCTCTTCTTGACATAAGAAGGGTGAACTACAGACGAACCGCAACCGTTACCGCCGAAGTGGATCAGGCGATTACAACTTCAAACAGAGCCAACTCCGAAGCCGGAAAATTTCTTTCAGGCTTGTTGGGTGACTATCCGGGATACTCGTTTGAATTCGGCGGGGAGGAAGAGGATTTCGCCGCCGCTCTGCAAGACATTGTCCGCGCTTCCATCATCGCTTTTATGCTCATATACATCGTCCTCGCCTCCATTCTAAACTCGTATTCCCAGCCGTTCATAATCATGAGCGTTATGCCTTTTGCGCTCATCGGTGTTTTATTCGGAGTGTTGCTCAGAGCAGAGCCGTTCACGCTTCCGGCGATAATAGGAACGATTGCGCTTATGGGCGTCGTTGTCAATGACAGTCTTGTTCTAATGGATTTTATAAACCGCCGCCGCCGCAATATGAAAAGGATTTTCGCGGTCGCCGTGGCGGCGAAATACCGTTTCAGGCCCATCATTATAACCTCGCTGACCACCTTCGGCGGTCTCTCTTCACTCATGTATCAGACGCGGGGGGAAACCTCTTTTCTGGCCCCGATGGCAATTGCGCTCGGCTTCGGACTGCTTTTTGGCACGGTCATTCTGCTGTTCATTGTGCCGGTGCTTTACATTCTTCTTGATGACGCGAAAAGCTTCATCGTTACACGCGTTTCGGCAAGCTCCGCGCTTCGCGCCGCGCGCCGTTTCGCGGGGCGGTAAAAACTCACGCGCATTTGCCGCAGGCTTGAATCACTATTTCCACCGCACGCCGCGTTTCATCCATTGAGTTGTCCACGCCGAAACTGAACCGGATGCTTGAATTTGCCCGCTCCTGAGAAAACCCCATCTCCGTAAGCACATAAGACGGGGAAGGGTCTGAAGTGGTGCACGCGGAACTTTGAGAGCATTTGACGCCTGTTGAGTCAAGAACGGCGGTCAATTGCGCGCCGTCCACTCCGCCGAACATTATGTTTGAGGTGTTGCAAACCCGCCTTTCCGTGTCTCCGTTGACTGTGGTGTCCGCAATAGCGGACAGGATTTCGTTTTCAAAAAAATCCCTCATTTCCGCGAGCCTTTTTATGTCTGCGGCAAGAGAGCGACTTCTTATTTCCGCCGCCGCGCCAATTCCGGCTATTCCCGCCATGTTCTCCGTTCCGGGTCTGAAACCACTCTCCTGAAACCCTCCAAACAGCATCTGGTTGAGTTTGAGCATGTCTTTGGCGAAAATCGCGCCGCAACCCAGCGGAGCGTTGAATTTGTGTCCGGTAAAAGTGGCAAAATCAACGCCGAGAGCACTCACGTCAACCGCCATTTTGCCCGCCGCCTGCGCCGCATCCGTATGGAAAAGAACACCGTTTTCTTCGCACAGCGCGGAGATGCTTTCAATGTCCTGAATAACCCCGGTTTCGTTGTTGACCCACTGAACCGAAACCATCTCTGCGCCGTCTTTTATCAGTTTTTCAAGTTCCCGTATATCAACAAGCCCGCCGCTGTCCACCCGCGTCCGCGCAATTTCCGCGCCTCCAATTTCGAGACTTGCGCACATTTTCTTCACCGATGAATGCTCAACCGGCGTTGTTACAATTCTTGTTTTTCCGCCCGCGGGTTTTTTCGCCCGCGCGATTAGGGCCATGTTGTTTGCTTCGGTGCCGGAGCTTGTGAACACAACGGATTCGGTCTCCGCGCCCACAAACGCCGCGAAACTGCGGCGGGCGTCTTCGATGGTTTTTCTGATGTTTCTTCCGCAGGAATGGGGGCTTGAAGGGTTTCCGGCAAGCTTCAAAACCTCAACCGTTTTTTCCACGACTTCAGGCAAAGCGCGGGAAGACGCATTGTTGTCAAGGTATATATAGCCGTTTTCCATCGGTAACCTTTTGTATTTTTCCGTTAAAATGCTACTATTACAAAAGATTTTTCTCAGGAGGTTTTCAGATGAACGGGTTTTTTGCTTTCTTCAGAATGGCGGCTCTGTTGATTGCCGTTGTTTTTGTTGCTTCCTGTTCCGCTAAAATTCCTTTTCTAGGAAAGGAAAGCCCCCCCGGACTTGAAGGTCTGGTTCCACTGTCTTCTTCGGGGCTGTCAACCACAAAAGATGTGCGCGCTGACGTTGTGAAACTCCTTATGGATTCGGACGACACTTCGTATCTCAGAAAAAAGATAATCAGTCTGGAAAGAGGAGGCGAAGCAAACTGGACAAACAAAAAAACCGGCAACGCGTTCACCGTCCGGGCTATCAGTTCCAAGCCCCAAGACGAAGGTGGCTCACGCAAGGTTGTGATATGGGGTAAGAAAAAAGGCGACAGAGAGACAGTAGTCAAGACGTACAGATACTACTACTGAGCTTTTGGCGCGCCGCCGGTTCCCGCAATTGTCTTCTGAAAAAGTTGCTTTGTTCGCCCTTGAGGGCATACCTGAGGTCAAATCCGGCGATTGTGTCGTGGGTTTAATAACACAATCTCTTGAACAGTCGGGCGAGAGAGTCCAAAACGGCGATGTTTTCGTCATTGCCCAGAAAATAGTTTCAAAATCCGAGGCGCGCGCGGTCAATCTGCGCGAAGTCACGCCGTCTGCCGCCGCCGAAGAACTCGCGCGTGAGGTTGACAAAGACCCGCGCCTTGTGGAAGTCATACTTAGTGAGGCGCGAAGGGTTGTGCGTAAAGGTGTTGTGCGCGACGGGGGCAGGGAGCCGGGCAAGGGCAGGCTTATAACTGAAACCGCTTCGGGAATGATTATGGCAAATTCGGGCGTGGACCTTTCAAACACCGGCGGTGATGACATAGCCACTCTTCTGCCGGTTGATTCGGACGCTTCGGCGGACTCCATCTCATCAAAACTGCGCGAAGCCACCGGGGTTCGCTCCGCGGTAATCATCTCCGATACCGCCGGACGGCCGTGGAGGGAAGGTCTTGTTGACATAGCAATAGGATGTTCGGGAATCAAAGCGCTTGAGGATTACAGGGGCAAAAGCGATATGCGCGGCGCGACCCTCGTGGCGACGGAAATGGCTGTCGCAGACCAAATTGCGGCGGCGGCGGGCATCCTGATGGAAAAGGATTCGGGACTTCCTGTCGTTGTTGTGAGAGGACTTGAATTCAATCCGGAAGGCATCGGCGCGGGCGAGCTTTTGAGGAAGCCGTCCGAAGACCTGTTCAGATAAATGGGTTCTGTATATCTTGATTACAATGCGACCACTCCGCTTGAACCGCGCGTGCGGAAGGAGATGGAATTTTTTTTCGCGCAATCTTTTGGCAATCCGTCAAGCGTTCACTCGCACGGGCGCGAGGCGAGAGCCGCTCTTGACGCCGCACGGGAAAGAGTGGCGGATTTTCTCGGCGGCGCACCGTCAGATTTCGTGTTCACAAGCGGCGGTAGCGAGAGCAATAATTTTGCCGTAAAAGGCGCGGCTTTGGCGCGCGAAGAACGGCGGCATATAGTAACCACCGCGGTTGAGCATTCGTCCTGCCGCGAAGCGTTTGAGTTTCTGCGCGCGCGCGGGTTTGGAGTGACTGTTGTTCCGGTTGATTCGGATGGCGTTGCCGATATGGACGTGCTAAAAAATTGTGTCAGCGAACAGACCGCGCTTGTTTCATGTATGTATGTGAACAACGAAACCGGTGTGGTTATGCCGATTGAAAGCGCTGCGGAAATCGCGAAAGAATGCGGCGCTTTTTTTCATGCCGATATCACTCAGGCGGCCGGGAAAATACCGGTTGATTTGGCGACCCTGTCTGTTGATTTAGCCTCGGTGTCTTCCCACAAACTTTACGGTCCCAAGGGTGCGGGCGTGGTTTTTGTGAGGAAGGGCGTCGTGCCGGAGCCGCTCATTCACGGCGGCGGGCAGGAAAGGGGCAGGCGCAGCGGCACGGAAAATGTGGCGGCAATCGCGGGTTTTGGCAAGGCTTGCGAGATAGCGCACGGTGAAAGCACGGCGGATATGAAAAGAGTCGCGGAGATGAGAGATGATTTTGAGAGTTTTGTTCTCTCCCGGATTGAAGGGAGTTGGATAAACGGAAAGTCGGTGGAGCGGGTCGCCAACACTTCAAATTTTGGAATTGACGGAATTGACGGCGAGGCGCTTGTTATCGCTCTTGATATTGAGGGCATTTCGGTTTCAAATGGCTCGGCGTGCTCCGAGGGCAACGTTGATCCGTCCAAGGTTTTGCTCGCGATGGGGCTCGGAGAGGAAAAAGCCGCTTCGTGCCTGCGCGTCAGCATGGGCAGATTTACGAAAAACGCCGATATTGAAAAACTCAAAAATGCGCTTGAAAAGTGTCTTGCGAGAATGGAAAGACGCTGAATTCTTACGGAAAAACCGGTACGCCTTTGAGCCCTTCGTTTTCGTCTAAACCGAACATCAGGTTCATATTCTGAATTGCCTGTCCCGCCGCGCCTTTGGTGAGGTTATCTATGGCGGAGATTACGGTCGCGGTTTTGCCATCGCGCGATACCGCGACTCCTATGTCGCAGTAGTTTGACGCCCGCACAGCGGCGGTTGAAGGGTATTTGCCCGCCAGACAGATTCGCACAAAACGGCTGTTTTTGTAAAACTTTTCCGCCGCCGCCGCAAGCGCGTTCGCGGTGGTTTTGTTTTTGAGCCGGATATACGCGGTTGTAAGAATTCCCCTGTCCATAGGGATAAGATGCGGAGTGAAGTCCACAACCGTTTTCTTTCCACGCAAGGACGCAAGGGTTTCCTCAATTTCGGGCATATGCCTGTGGAAGTTCACTTTGTAGGGTGTTACGGATTCGTTCACCTCTCCAAACATAAGTTCAGGCTGAGAAGTTCTGCCCGCTCCGCTCACTCCGGATTTTGAGTCTATGGTTACGCGGTCTTCAGCCATCATTTTCACAAACGGCGCAAGAGCCAGAGTCGCGCCTGTCGGGTAGCAGCCCGGATTTGCCACAAGGCACGCGCGCGCGATTTTTTCTCCGTTGAGCTCCGCCATTCCGTAGCACGCGGTTTTTATGAGTTCGGGGCATGGGTGCGAGCCGTACCATTTTTTGTAGTTCGTGGGCGAAATCCTGAAATCCGCGCCGAGGTCAACAACCTTGGCGCCGGTTTTCAAAAGCCGCTTCATTATCCGCGATGAATTTCCGTGCGGAAGCGCGGTGAAAATCACATCAATTCCGTCTGGCAGAAGTTTCGGGTCCGAAGGGCGCAGTTTGAGGTCAGCCGCGCCCGCAAGAGACGGAAATATCTCCGAGACGCGCTTGCCCGCGTTTTTATCCGCCGTCGCCCACACGGTTTTCGCGCTTGCGTGTCCGGCGAGCAGGCGCAACAGTTCGCCGCCCGTGTATCCGCTCGCTCCAAAAACCGCTGTTTTTACTGTTTTCATAAAAGCAGATACTACATGAGGAAGCCCGAAGTGAAAATCCTAAGCGCTCCCATTATTTGAGAGTTTGCGTGGCGGGTGATAATATTGGAACTCTTCACGGGTCGGAATACTTTCAATGAAAACCAAGGTGGGAATAAACGGATTCGGCAGAATAGGTCGTAGCGTTCTGAAAGCGGGTCTGCACAACAAAAATCTTGATTTTGTCGCCGTCAACGACATTGCCCCGCCGGAAACGCTGGCTCATCTTTTCAAATACGATTCGGTTTTCGGCACGTATCCCGGCGAAGTGACGGCGCGGGACGGCGGAATGGAAGTGGACGGAAAATTCATAAGGATTTTTTCGGAAAGAAACCCGTCCGACATAGATTGGAGCGAGTGCGAAGCGAACATCGTGGTTGAATCAACGGGTATATTCCGAAGCCGCTCCGAAGCCGCCGCCCACCTCGGCGAAACCGTTGGCAAAGTTGTTATAACTGCTCCGGCAAAGGGCGAGGTTGACCTCACAACCGTGCTCGGAGTCAACGGCGACAGTTACGACCCCGAAAAACACCACATTATCTCAAACGCCTCATGCACGACAAATTGCTTCAGCATGCTCGTGAAAGTTCTTCACAAAAATTTCACCGTCAAAAAAGGGGAGATGACGACCGTCCATTCATACACAAGCGACCAGCGCATACATGATGCCCCGCACTCCGATTTGCGCCGCGCGCGTGCCGCCGCGCAGTCAATCATTCCCACCTCAACGGGAGCGGCGGAAGTGATTCAGGTGGTTTTTCCCGAACTAAAAGGCAAACTGTCCGCGATGGCGATAAGGGTTCCAACTCCCAACGTTTCACTTGTGGATTTTTCATGCGAAGTAAAAAACCCGACCACCGCAGAGGAAGTGAACGGCGCGTTCAAAAAAGCATCTGAGAACGAACTCGCGGGATTTGTCGGCTATCTTGAGAGCGAACTTGTTTCAACGGATTTGGTCGGGAGCACTGAGTCTGCGGCTTTTGACCCATACCTCACATCCGTTACGGACGGAAATCTGGTCAAGGTTATTGCGTGGTATGACAATGAGTATGGCTATTCTTCAAGAGTAAACGACCTTGTCGCACTTATTGCGGAGCGCGGAAATTGAAGTCAAAAATGGTCGTTTCCGACCTGTCCGATTCAGAAATACGGGGAAAGAGATTTTTCGTCAGAGTTGATTTCAATGTTCCCATCAAAGGCGGAAAAATCAGCGAAGATTACAGAATCCGGCGCTCTCTGCCGACCATTGACTACCTAATTGAACGCGGTGCGAAAGTTATTCTCGCGTCTCATCTGGGGCGTCCGGCGGGCAGATTTTCGCAATCCCTCTCGCTTGTTCCGGTGGCGGAATTGCTTGGTGAGTTGCTTGGCAAGCCCGTAAAGTTTCCGGGCAAGGTTGTCAATGGCGAAGTGGAAAAGCAGGTTGCGTCTCTGGAAGAGGGCGAGGTTCTTTTTCTTGAAAACCTGAGGTTTCACCCCGAAGAGAAACAGTGTGATCAGGAGTTTTGTCGCAAACTTTCCGGGCTTGCCGACATCTATGTCAATGACGCATTCGGCACTTCTCACCGCAGACACGCTTCAACCTACGGCGTTGCCGAATATTTCGAGAAAAAGCTCGCCGGTTTTGTCGTGGACAAAGAAGTGGATTTTTTCAACACATTGATTGAGAATCCCGAAAGACCCTATCTGGTTATTGTGGGCGGGGCGAAAATCAAAGACAAGATAAGAGCTCTTGAAAACCTGCTTGAGAAAGCCGACCAGATTATTATCGGCGGCGGAGTCGCCTACACATTTCTCAAGGCTCAGGGAATCAGCATCGGGCAGTCAATTGTTGAGGATGAAATGGTTGACTGGGCGCGGAGCGCCATAAAGGATTTTGGCAACAAGATAGCTCTTCCGTGCGACCATGTCGCCGTCGAGGACACAGAGATTTCAAAAAACCCCGTTCTTATTGAGGGCGATATTCCGGACCACCTCAAAGGTTTTGACATTGGCCCCAAGGCAATTGTCCAGTTCATTTCGCATATAAAGGGTAAAAAAACCATATTCTGGAACGGACCCATGGGAGTTTTTGAGTTTGACGGATTTTCAAACGGCACAACTCAGGTGGCGCGTGCAATGGCGCTGGCAACATGGCGCGGAGCGACAACCGTTGCGGGCGGCGGCGAAAGCATAGCCGCAATACGCAAAGCCGAGGTTCTCGGCAGCGAACTCAGCCACGTATCCACCGGCGGCGGAGCGTCTCTAACCTTCCTCGGCGGCGACAGCCTGCCGGGTATCTCCATTCTGGATGAAAAGTAAGGGTGATTGTGGTAACCTCTGTTCAGTTTCCGACCCTATCCCTATGTCGCAAATAGACCGCATAACAGAACTTCTCGGCTCCGAAGCGGACGCGCTTCTCAATCACGAATGCAAGGTTCCGCAATCCGGTCTGCATCTGCCCGGTCCCGATTACATTGACAGGATTTTCTCGCGTACGGACCGCTCGCCCGCCGTTATGAGGAACTTATCGCAGATTCTCGGTTCCGGACGGCTCGGCGGCACGGGCTATGTGTCAATCCTGCCCGTTGACCAAGGGGTTGAGCACTCCGCCGGAGCGTCTTTCGCGCCCGCGCCGGACTATTTTGACCCTGAAAACATCGTACGCCTCGCTATTGAGGGCGGTTGTAACGCGGTCGCTTCAACTCTCGGCGTTCTGGGCACTGTGGCAAGAACATACGCGCATAAGATCCCCTTTATAGTCAAAATCAACCACAACGAACTTCTTACCTATCCCGAAAAATACGACCAAACGCTTTTCGGAAGCGTTGAGCAGGCTTTTGATATGGGAGCGGTCGCGGTTGGCGCGACAATTTATTACGGCTCAGACGAGAGCGCACGGCAGATTGAAGAGATTTCCGGCGCGTTTGCGCGCGCTCACGAACTTGGGCTTGTTACGGTTTTGTGGGCGTATTTGAGAAACTCCGCGTTCAAAAAAGACAAAACCGACTACCATCTTGCCGCCGACCTTACGGGGCAGGCAAACCACCTCGCCGCCACCATACAGGCCGACATTGTTAAGCAGAAGCAACCCGAAAACAACGGCGGCTTCACGGCTTTGAAATTTGGCAAAACAAGTTCCAAAGTGTATTCGCGGCTCACTTCGGAAAACCCCATAGACCTTACCCGCTATCAGGTTATGAACTGCTACATGGGCAGGATAGGGCTCATAAATTCGGGTGGCGCGTCATCGGGCGGGGGCGATTTGCAACAGGCGGTCAGAACCGCCGTTATAAACAAAAGAGCGGGCGGAATGGGGCTTATAACCGGCAGAAAAGCGTTTCAAAAACCGATGAAAGAGGGCGTTGCCCTGCTTCACGCGGTTCAGGACGTTTACCTTGAAAAAAGTGTAACAGTCGCTTAACATTTTCAGATTGAATAGAGGGGGGTGTGGCATGTCACTACAGCTTGGAGATATAGCGCCTGATTTTACTCAGGAATCAACCGAAGGAACAATCAATTTTCACGAATGGCTTGGAGACAGTTGGGGGGTTTTATTTTCACACCCCAAAGACTTCACTCCGGTCTGCACGACCGAGCTTGGTCAGGTCGCCCGCATCAAACAGGAGTTTGAGCGTAGGGGGGTCAAGGTTATCGGACTTTCCGTGGACAGTGTTGAAGATCATAAAAACTGGCAGTCAGACATTGAAGAAACTCAAGGGGCGGCGGTTAATTTCCCGATGCTTGCGGATGCGGACAGGCAGGTTGCCGACCTTTACGGAATGATCCATCCGTCCGCCAATGACACGATGACCGTGCGTAGCGTTTTCATCATAGACCCGAACAAGAAAATCCGTTTGACTTTGACTTACCCGGCAAGCACCGGAAGAAACTTTGATGAGATTTTGCGCGTTCTTGACAGCATGCAGATGACCGACAAAAACAAGGTGGCGACTCCGGCAAACTGGAAACAGGGGGACGATGTCATCATAATTCCGGCAGTTTCGGACGAAGAGGCGGAAAAACTGTTTCCAAACGGCTGGGACGCGAAAAAGCCGTATCTGCGCTACACCCAGCAGCCCGACTAGGGGGGATTTTGAGAAACTCCTTTCTCAGTGTGTTTCTCGTTGCCCCGGTTTTTCTGCTTTTTATTTCCTGTGGCGCGGACCGCGAAGAGAAACAAAAAATGGGAGAGGAAAAAACCCGGAGTGAATTAGTCTCACTTTCTGAAAATTATTCCCGTGCGTCTTTTGCGGGCGGGTGTTTCTGGTGCATGGAGCCGCCTTTTGAACGTGCCGACGGAGTGGTTTACGTCCATGCCGGCTATCAGGGAGGCGAGGAGGAAAATCCCACGTACGAACAGGTTTCATACGGGCTCACGGAACACGCCGAAGCGGTTGAAGTTTTCTACGACCCGGAAAAGATTTCATATGAGGAGTTGCTTCAGATTTTCTGGATTAACATAGACCCCACTGACCCGACCGGGCAGTTTGCCGACAAGGGAAAGCAATACAGAACGGCGATTTTTTATCACGACAATGAGCAGAAACGCCTTGCGGAAAAATCAAAACAGGAACTTGCCGATTCGGGCAAGTTTTCGCGGCCCGTGGTAACTCAAATTGTTCCCGCGACCCTTTTCTGGCGCGCCGAAGAATATCATCAGGATTACTACAAGAAAAACCCTGTTCATTACGGGAGATATAAGAAAGGGTCGGGCAGGGAAGACTATTTGAAAAAAACATGGGGCAATTAGAAGTTGCCTGATTCGGCTTTCAAATACGCGTTCGCGCCCACCCGCGAAGGCCTGAAAGATTTCCGCGTTTTTGTTTTTGCTCTTCTGGCATTTTATCTTGCGCTTGTTTGGTTGCCGGAGTTTCCGGCGCTTCAGGACTACCCGATGAGGATGCTGGTTGGTTTTGCCGCTTCAACCTTTGAAAATCCGGCTTACAACTGGGCTGATTTTTTTGAACTCCGTAACAGCTACGGCCCATACTCTTTCACTTTCTGGTTTCTCCGCGCTTTTGAGCCGTATGTCGGTATAGAGGCGGCGGGACGGTTGTTTCTCTCGCTCTACGTGTGTCTGGTCACGGCGTTTGTGCTGTCACAATCCCGCGCACGGGAGAATGTTCCGTGGGTTCTGCTCGCGCTTTTTCCGCTCTCCTTCAACCAGTTGTACATAATCGGGCTGATGGGATATTTCATTTCCGTTCCGGTTCTTATGCTCGCTTTGCGGCATTTTGATTCCGTGACGGAAAAGCGGCTTACTCCGCGCAACCTTTCGCGCCATCTGTTTTTTCAGGCGGTTATTTTCTTCTGTCATCCGTTTGCTTGCGCAATTTACATTGTTCTTGCGGGAGCGGTCTGCCTGTTCAAGCGCGGGTGGGAGTTTTTGCGCGCTGTTTTTCTCACGGGCGGCTTCGCGCTGTTTTTCGCGCTCTGGTATCTGTTTTCAAGTTCGCGCAGCGGCTTTGAGTTTGAGCCGCACTGGTGGTCTTTTTCCGCAACCATAAAATTTTTCCTTCTCATGTTCACCGGGATGAAAATCACGGACGGACCCGACTGGATTTCTGTTGTCTTGTGGGGTGCCGTGGGGGTTTTTCTTGCTTACGCCTTAGCGCGTGCGGGTTCAAAAACACGTTTTTCTCGGCGCGACCTCACGCTTTTTCTAATTGTTTCGGCGGGATTTCTTGCGCTTCCGTTTAGCCCCGGCGCTCCTTACACGTATTTCAACATCCGCTTGGTCGCAGTTGTTTATTTTCTCGGCGCGGTTGTTCTTTCAAGCCTGCCGATGTGCCGTTTCGCGGGGAGGGTTTTCGCCGTGTTGATTGTCTCGACGGCTTTGTGGCAGGGGGCGTTACACTACAAGCTGTCAAACGAAATAGCCGAAGCCCACCCGGTTATTTCGCGCATGGAAAAAAACTCCGCCGTGTTACCCGTTGTTGAGGACGGGAAAAGCGCCCACCTTGACCCCGTCTATTTCTATCAGTTCCACAATCATGTTCCCGAATACTACCACTTCCTTATTGGCGGCGGCGTGTTCCCGTATTTCATAGACAATTTGCCGGCGTTCCCAATCCACTACAACGACTCGGAGCGAACACGGAAAATGCTTGCGGTTCTCCGCTCAAACAACCCGGCGGATTACAAATGCTGTTACAGGTACCTGCTCACAAGAGGGGAGAGGATAAGCCGTTTTAGCTCTCTGGGGCCGTTCCACAGTGTGGTCCGCAACGGCAAGTGGGCTCTTTTTGAGATTTCGCCCTGACGACCCCCGTAGTTTTGACGCGCCCCTGCCGCAAGTGTAGTCTAGACCCCAAACGGAGCGGTCATATGATAATCAAATGCGTACCAGGGGGTATGTTTCTCACAAACTGTTACATACTTGGCGATGAGGATTCGGGCGAGGGTATTTTAATAGACCCCGGCGAGCAGATAGTTGAAATAATGGCGGAAATTGAGAGGACCGGCCTTAAAATAAAACGCATAATCAACACGCATACGCACATAGACCATGTTGCCGGAGTGCAGACCGCGAAGAACATTCTCGGCGTTCCTTTCAGCATTCACGAAAAAGAGCAGCCCGTTCTGGACATTCTTCCCGAGGCGTGCCGGAGATATCCCGCATTCGGCGATGTTGAGACACCCGAAGTTGAGGAGTATGTTGAGGAGGGGCGGAAAATCGCCATAGGCGGACTTCAAGCCGATGTGCTTCTTGTGCCGGGGCACACATGGGGAAGCATCTGCTTTGTTGTGGAGGATGTGATTATTTCGGGCGACACGCTTTTCGCGGGAAGTGTAGGAAGGGTTGACCTGACCGGCGGAACGACAATGGAGGAGCTTGTGGGCTCAATAAATGAAAAATTGCTCGTCTATCCGGATTCATACAGAGTGCTTTCCGGACACGGTCCCGAAACGACAATCGGCATTGAAAGGGAATCAAACCCGTTTTTGAGTTTTTATTAGTGTCTCCGGTGGTTCGCCGTAATTTCCTAGGAATTTCTCCGTAGTTCACTGACGCACATAATTTCCACCAGTTTTTCAAAAGAAACTTTCGGTTCCCATCCCAGTTCCAATTTTGCTTTGCTCGAATCACCCAGAAGTTCAAAGACTTCGGCGGGACGGAAAAATTCCGGATTTATTCTGACGATTTCCCGACCGGTTTTTTTGTCAATCGCTTTTTCTTCGGTGTTTTCGCCTTCCCATTCAATATCAAACCCGAAATATGGCGCGGCGATGTTCACAAAATCTCTCACCGAATAGTTTTTGCCGGTGGCAAGCACATAGTCGTCCGGCGTTTGCTGCTGAAGCATAAGCCACATTCCTTCAACGTAGTCTCCGGCAAAACCCCAGTCTCTTTTTGTGTTGAGATTTCCCAGCTCAAGAGTCTTCCCGCCGTTCTTCATTTCCGCCATGCCCGAGGTGATTTTGCGGCTTACAAACTCTTTGCTTCTCATGGGAGATTCGTGGTTGAAAAGTATTCCTGATACCGCAAACATTCCGTATGACTCGCGGTAGTTTACCGTCATCCAGTGTCCGAAAAGTTTTGCCACTCCGTAAGGACTGCGTGGATAAAAGCGGGTTTTTTCCGTCTGCGGAGAATGTTCCACTTTGCCGAACATTTCGGAAGTCGACGCCTGATAAAACTTTATTTCGGGGTTGATTTGTCTTACGGCTTCCAGCATGCGTAAAACCGACGTACCGCTTACTTCGCTGGTTAAAAGCGGCAGTTCAAATGACGCGGAGACAAAAGATTGCGCGGCGAGGTTGTATATTTCAGACAGTTCAAACTTCTCAATTGTTCTATAGATGTTTGTAAGCTCCGCCATCTCAAGGTAGACGATTTCAACATCGTCCAGAATGCCGATTTCTTCCAGTCTCCACAAAGAGCCGCGTGAGTTTCTACGGTCTCCGCCGATAACGCGGTAGCCTTTTTCCAACAGAAGTTTCGCCAGATAGGCTCCGTCCTGTCCGGCTATTCCTGTTACAAGTGCGGTTTTTTTCATTTTGGCAACACCTTACGAGATTTTCCGTGCGGACGCTGAATACGAGTCCATAATACAACAGGCGGTTTTGTTTGACAATCAGAGCGACGCGCCCCCGTATCTTTGGTTTTCAAACTCCGAACAAGTATCATAAGAAAAAATCGGTTTACGCCATGAAAAACCGCCGCATTTTTATAGTTTTTGCTCTTTCAGCCATTGTGGTTTCCGCACTTTTTTTCGCCCTTGAATTCAAACAGTTTCTTGATTTGAAGCACGAAAGAACCGAAGTGGAGAAAAGAATAGAGCGTCTCGCCGCACGCCGCGATCGCCTGAACGCGTTTTCAAACTCCGTGCGGACAGGCGAGGCGGACGAAAAGCATGCCGAACAACTCATAAGGGAAAAACTGGGTCTTATAAAGAGGGGCGAAAAGATTTTTATCTTCCGTCGTCAGTAACATGCAGCCGGACTTCAAGCCGAACAAAAAACTCGGACAGAATTTCCTTCGTGATAAGGGAACTCTTGAAAAAATCTGCGCCGCCGCGCGTCTTGACAGCTCGGACGAGGTTGTTGAAATCGGTCCGGGGCGTGGAGATTTGACCCGTTTCATTCTTGCGGCCGGCGCAAAAGTCCGTGCCATTGAAAAAGACCGGCGGCTTGTTGAAGCATTCCCCGCAGACATTGTTTCCGACCCAAACTTTGAGCTCACCCACGGAGACGCGATGAAAATCGGGTTTGAACATTTTTCCCGTGGGCGCTCTCTGAAAATGGTAAGCAATCTGCCCTATGGAATATCTTCCGGAGTTTTACGAATACTCACGGAAAACCGCGACCTTTTTTCACTCGCGGTGATTATGCTCCAGAAGGAAGTCGCCATGCGCCTTGTTGCCCCTCCGGGCGGAAAATCCTACGGCGCGCTGTCCTCGGTTATTCAGATGGTGTTTGAGGCGGAAAAACTTTTTGACGTTTCCCCGGTGCTTTTCAATCCCCGCCCCGCTGTTACTTCTTCGGTTGTGCGCCTTGTTCCTTTCAAAGGAACCCGGTTGCCTCTCAAAAGCGAGAAGTTTTACCGTAAAACCGTCCGTGCCGCTTTCTCGGAGCGCAGAAAAATGGTAAAAAATTCGCTGTTTTCAGCGTTTCCGTCCCGCGATGTCGCGCGCGCGCTTGAAGATACGGGAGTTGACGGTTCGCGCAGGGCTGAAACGCTCAGTCTTGAAGAATTCCGCGCAATTTCGGATAGATTGTTTGAGTTACTTGGATAAAAACGACTAAAGGGAGTTTTCAATGACAGATTTTATTCGCGTAAACAACCCTCATCGCACAAAGGCGGATTTGCTCGCCATAGGAGCGTACGAAGGGGAAAAACGGCGGTTTTCCGCGATTGACAAAAAACTGGGCGGTGCGATTTCACGGGCAAGCAAGCGAGCGAGCGGCTTGCGTCTCGGCAGTTTTTTTACGGTGGACACAATGGGGAAACTACCCGCTTCTGAAATTATGATCGTCGGGCTTGGAGATAAAAAATCTTTCTCCGCGCCATCTGATTTTTTCAAAGCCGCTTCGGTGGCCGCGAAGAACGCGGGCTCTCATGTGAAAAAAATCGTTATGGATTTTCCCGCATCCGGCGCGGACGCGTTGCGTGCGCTTATGGAAGGTGCTCTTTGCGGTCCCTATGTTTTCTCAAAATACAAAAGCGGTTCAAAAAAAGAGGGTGCGGTTTCCTCTGTTGCGGTTTATTCCACATTGTCCGAAACCTCTTTCGAAAAAGCCGCGCGAGCATCGCAGAGTGTCGCAAGCGCGGTGCGTCTTTGCAGGGATATGGTTAATGAGCCGCCTGCGCATCTCACGCCTTCGGTTCTCGCGGATTACGCTCAAAGCATATGTTTGGAAGAGGGGCTTAGCTGTTCCGTCATTATGCCGGACGAGATGAAAGAGAGGGGAATGGGCGGAATGCTCGCGGTCAGTGCGGGCAGTTCAAACCCTCCGCGTCTTATCCATATGACCTACTCTCCCAAAGCCGCCCGGTCACGTTCCGTCTCAATTGTCGGCAAGGGTATAACATTTGATTCCGGCGGTTTGAGTCTCAAACCCGCCGAGGCAATGAAAACAATGAAGATGGATATGTCCGGCGCGGCCGCCGTGGTGGGAGCGATGAAGGCAATCGCCGTGGCGAAGCCCGGCGTTACCGTTCACGGAATAGTGGCGGCGGCGGAAAACATGACCGGACCGTCCGCCTACAAACCTGACGACATCGTAACCGCGATGAACGGCAAGACCATAGAGATTGTAAATACGGACGCCGAAGGGCGTGTTGTTCTTGCGGACGCGCTCAGTTACGCGGTGGAGATAGGCTCAAAAGAGATTATAGACCTCGCCACTCTCACGGGCGCGTGCGTTGTGGCTCTCGGAGTTCACACGGCGGGGCTTATGAGTAACAGCGAAAAAATCGCGCGAGACATGAAACGCTCTTCGCTGTCGGCGGGCGAAAAGGTATGGGAACTTCCGCTTGCGGACGATATGCGTAAAGACATAGAAAGCGACTTTGCCGACATAAAGAACACCGGAAACCGCTGGGGTGGAGCCATAACCGCCGCTCTTTTCCTTGAGCATTTTGTCTCCGGCGTTCCGTGGGCGCATTTGGACATCGCTGGGCCCGCCTATCTGGAAAGGGGCAATGACTGGTATCCCAAAGGGGCGACCGGTTTTGGCGTCAGGCTGCTGGTTGACTACATCCTGCGAAAATAAGGAAAGGGAGAGGTTGAGAAGTGTTTGTTCTTTTTTGTTGTTGAAAATGCCAACCGCAACCGGATGGCGGAATGATTTGCGAATGATTTCTGCGGCGGAAAAATAAAAAGTTTCAGCGCGGGTTCAAAACCGGCGGACTCTGTAGGCTCGGGCACGGTTGCCGCGATGGAGGAGTTGGGAATTTCTATGAAAGACGCCCGTCCCAAGTCCATTTATGAAATTTCCGATGTTGAATACGACCTTGTGGTAACGATGGGTTGCGGGGATTCGTGTCCGCATGTGCGCTCAAAAAGAACCGAAGACTGGCAAATTCCCGACCCCAAAGCGATGGATAAAGAGCGGGCGCGGGAAGTCAGGGACTTTATAAGGGAAAAGGTCAAAACCGCGATTGAAGAGATTTTGTTCTCACGCTAGTTCGCCCCAGTTTTTTCCTTCGGTTATTTCAACCTTCATTCGCGTTTTTAAATCAAACGAGGTGTTTTCCATTTCATTGCGGGCTATCTCCGCGACTTTTTCCCTTTCATCAAGAGCGGTCTCAAAAATCAACTCGTCATGCACTTGAAGAATCATAGACGACTTCATTTCTTCAAGATTTCCGTGAATTTTTATCATCGCGACATTTATTATGTCCGCCGCCGAGCCCTGAATGGGCGTGTTGATGGCGGCTCTTTCGCCGTTTTTGATTTTCAGTTTGTTTTTTGACGCGAGTTCGGGAATAAAACGCCTGCGCCCGATAATTGTTTCGGCAAATCCTGCGTTTTTGGCTTTGTCCGCGTATTCGTGCATATATGTTCTGACCTTGGGATAGCGGCTGAAATATGTCTCCATGTAATCGCGCGCCTGCTTCATGCTTGAGCCCAATTGCTTTGACAGCCCGAACGGGCTGATGCCGTAAATAATTCCAAAATTTATATTTTTCGCCAGACGCCTCATATCGGATGTTACCTCTGCTTCACGCACTCCGAGTATTTCGGACGCGGTTGAGGAGTGAATATCTTCGCCGTTTTCAAAAGCCGCAAGCAGTTTTTCGTCTCCCGAAAAATGGGCGAGGAGGCGCAGTTCTATCTGAGAATAGTCCGCGGACAGAAAAATAAATCCGTCCGCCGGCACAAAGGCGTGCCGTATTTTTCTTCCGTCCTCGCTTTTTATCGGAATGTTTTGAAGGTTCGGATTGCTCGAACTGAGCCGCCCCGTTGAGGTTCCGGTGGGCCCGTATGAGGTGTGAATTTTTCCGGTCGCGGGATTGACCAGTTTCGGAAGAGCGTCAACGTAGGTGGACTTGAGTTTGGAAATTTCCCTGTATTCAAGAATCATTTTCGGAATCGGGTGGAGAGGCGCAAGGGTTTTCAGCACTTCGGAATCGGTTGACGGCTCACCCTTCGCGGTGCGTTTGACCGGCTCAAGCCCCAGTTTTCCGAAAAGCAGGTCTTTGAGTTGCGCGGTGGAATTTATGTTCAGTTCAAAACCCGCCGCGGAATATATTTGCGATGATATGGCGTTTATTTTTTCACCGAAATCAACTGAAATTTCCCCAAGCATCTTCGTGTCAACACAAATGCCTTTTCGCTCCATTGCGGACAAAACCCGTGTCATTTCCAGAACCCATTCGCGATAATTTTCCTCAACGCCCGCGCCGGAAATCTCCGCGCTCAGTTTTTTGTAAATCTCCATCGCCGCGTCCGAATCTCCGCAGGCGTAGTCTTTGGCTTTTTCAAGAGGCACATCGGCAAATGGAATGCGTTTTTTTTCTTCGGTAGTAACCTCAGCATAAGTGGTCATTTTACGCCCCAGATGTTTGCGCGCGAGTTCGCCGAGCCCGTAACTCAAGCCCGACGAGTCCAGAAAATGCGCGGCGGTCATTGTGTCAAAGAAAATGCCTTTCAACTCAATTCCGCGCCCCGCCAGAACGATGTGTTCGTATTTCAGGTTTTGTCCTATTTTTTTAATTTCCGGATTTTCGGCGATTTGTTTTATTTTTTCAAAAACCGTATCGGCATCGGCGTTTCCCGACGAATGGGCGACCGGAATATAACCGTGCGAGCCCTGAGTGGTTGACAGCGCGATGCCGACAATTTCCGCTTCGGTCGGATTTTTTGAAGTGGTTTCAAGATCGATAGACACAACGCCGGTTTTTTTGATTTCGGCAAACAGCGAGTCAATTTTTTCACTTTCCGTTAAAAGTTCGTATTGCGCGGTGTTGGCGTTTTTCTCTTCGGTCGCGTTTCCACCGAATTCAAGTTCCTTGTAGAGAAGATTCAACCTTTCAGTGTTTGCGCCGTTATACGCGAATTTCTCACGTTTTATTTCCGTTTCCACATCAATTTTCAGGGTCGCGAGTTTTTGGCTCAGGAACGCCTTTTCCTTGTCGCGCTCAATTCTCTCTTTCTGCTTTCCCTTAAGCGCGGAGGTGTTTTCATAAAGGTTTTCCAATGAACCGTATTCGGCGAGCAGTTTTTCCGCGCCCTTTGGACCCACGCCCTCAACTCCGGGGATGTTGTCCGAAGAGTCGCCCACAAGGGCGAGAAAATCAACGAATTTTCCGGGAGGCAGACCGTATTTTTCCTCCACGCCTGCAACACCGGTTTTAGACTCCTTCATCGGGTCGTAAATCGTGATTTTTTCAGAAACCAACTGGCAGAAATCCTTGTCTCCGGTAACCAGAACCACTTCCTCGCCCCGTTTTTCCGCCGCCACCGCGATTGTGGCCATAAGGTCATCCGCCTCAAAGCCCTCCTTTTGAACCATGCGTGCGCCCATCGCTTCGGTGAGTTCCATGATTTTTTCAATCTGCGGGCTCAAATCCTCCGGCGGCGCGTCCCTGTTGGCTTTGTATTCGGAATAGATTTTCTTTCTGAAAGTTTCTCCCTTTGAGTCAAAAACCACCCCCATAAACTGCGGCTCAAAGTCTTTAATAAACTTGCGCAGAATGTTGGAAAAACCGAAAACTGCGTTTGTAGGAAAACCCGAAGAGGTTGAGAAACTACGGTCAACTGCGTAGTAGGCTCTGAAAACGTAGGAACTGCCGTCTATAAGATAGAGAGGGGGCATACTCTGAAATTGTAGGATTTTGTGCGCGGGGTGTCAAAGGGGAGTTTTCAGTCTTTTTTGACGGCGCGGTAAATAAACGCGGGCGGCACATTGCGCCATTCAGTTTCGGTTTTTTTAATTTTGCCGAAAACCGCTTCAAGGTTTTTTTTGAATTTTCTTCCGCCCGGAAGCATGTGCATGGGCGTGTAGGCAAAAGAGGTGAAAATTCCTCCGGGGTTGAGCACTTCATAAACCGAACCGAGCAATTTTTTTTGCAAAGCGTCAGAGAAAACAGACCACGGCAGACCGGAAACTATGCTGTCGCACTCTGTAATTCCAACACTTTTGAGGCACTTCAAAGTGTCTCCCGCGCAGGCGTTGAACACCCGTGCGGTCGGAAACCTTTTTCTTATTCGCTTGGCGAAATCGGAATTGATTTCCATCGCCACAAGCGTGGCTTCGGGGCTCATTTTTTCAATAATTGTTTGCGTGAGCGCTCCCGTTCCGGGCCCGAACTCAACGATTACATCCGCGCTACTAACATGCGCCTCATCCACAATTCTGTTGGACAGCCGCTCCGAAGACGGTAGCACCGCTCCGGTTTTGAGAGGATGGAAAAGAGCGTTTTTCAGATAGAGCACTGTTTCGGACATTTTCTTATTTTAAGCCCAAAGTCTGCATTGTCCAATTCTCTTCTGTTAGAATCATGGAAATGTTTGAGGGAATTTCCGAAAAATTCGCGGGCATACTCGGCAAGGTCAAAGGCACGCCGCGCCTGACGGAGGAAAACATAGATTCCGCGCTTCGGGAAGTGCGCATGAGCCTTCTTGAAGCCGATGTGAATTTCCGGGTCGCAAAGGATTTTATTGAGTCTGTAAAACAGAAAACCGTCGGCGCGGAGCGGGAAAAGAACATAACGGCCGGACAGCATTTCATAAAAGCGGTCAAGGATGAACTGACCGCTTTTCTCGGCGGACAAAACGAGGGGCTTGTTCGCAGGGGTTCTCCGCCTTTTACAATAATGGCGGTGGGGCTTCAGGGCGCGGGAAAAACCACTTTTTGCGCGAAACTCGCGGTTTGGTTCGCAGGAGAAAATCTCGCGGGGAAAACAGAAAAAATCCTTCTTGTTCCCGCTGATGTTTACAGACCCGCCGCCGCCGAGCAGTTAAAAACACTTGCTTCGCAGACGGGCACAGGTTTTTATGAGCCGCCCGCAGGGGCGCGTCCGGAGGAAATTTGCTCCGGCTCCGTGGATTTCGCCCGCAAGGGAGGTTTTGACACGGTGATTTTTGACACCGCCGGACGCCTTCACATTGATGAAGAACTCATGGAGGAGTTGAAACGGATAAAAACCACGTCCGCCCCCGGAGAGATTTTGCTTGTTGCGGACGCGATGACCGGACAGGACGCCGTGAAAGCGGCGGAGGGCTTTAATGACGCGCTTGACATAAGCGGGGTCGTTCTTACAAAAATGGACGGAGACGCGCGCGGCGGCGCGGCTCTTTCAATGCGCGCCGTAACCGGCAAGCCGGTCAAGTTTTTAGGAACCGGCGAAAAACCCTCGGACATTGAGATTTTTCATCCCGAAAGGATAACGTCTCGCATTCTCGGCATGGGAGACGTGCTAACCCTTATTGAAAAGGCGCAAACTGCCGTAACGGATTCCGAAGCCGAGAAGATGACCCGCAACTTGATGAAAAACCGTTTCACGCTTGAAGACTTCAAGCAGGCGATGCTTGCGGTCGGCAAAATGGGCCCGCTTGAAAGCATCGGGGCGATGATTCCGGGCTCGGGCTCGCTATTGAAAAATCCCGAAGCCACGGACAAGGCGCGCGTGGCGATGAAAACAACGGTCGCCATTGTGGACTCAATGACGCCTAAAGAAAGGCGCAATCACAGAATTCTCAACGGAAGCAGAAGAAAACGCATAGCAACGGGAAGCGGAACAACGGTCGCCGAAGTGAACCGGGCGATTAAAAATTTTATCAAGATGCAGTCGATGATGAAAAAGGGTGGCAAGGGCAAAATGGGAAAACTCGCCGGTCTTCCGCGCGGACTTGCTTAGAGAGGTTGGAACTGCGGACGGAGTCATATAGACTTGATTTGTAGCCGTGCGGGCAAGCTCGCCGGACTGGGAGGAGAGGTGTTTTGGTAAGAATAAGACTCACAAGACTGGGCGCAAAGAAGAAGCCGTTTTACAGGATTGTCGCCGCCGAAAAACGGCGTGCGCGGGACGGTAAATTTCTTGAAGTTCTGGGTTACTACGATCCGGTCAAGCGTCCGCACGAACTGAAATTCGACGAGGCAAAAATCAAAGAATGGCTTTCAAAGGGCGCCAAGCCGTCAAACACGGTCAAGAAACTGATTGGGCTTGAAAAATGGGAAGCTTGAAGGACCTGTTGGAGTTCCTCGTTTCTTCAATCGTTGACGATCCCGACAAGATTGAAATAGAAGAGGTTGTGAATGAAGAAAAAACCGTTCTGCGCCTCAAGGTTGCGCAACCCGACATGGGAAAGGTCATCGGCAGACAGGGCAAGACTGCCAAAGCGCTTAGAGGTTTGCTTTCCGCCGCCGCCGCAAAGCGGGGAATCTGGTTCTCGTTGGACATAGTTGATTAATTTTTCTCCTCCCGCAAATGCGATGAGGCTCATTGATTACGGGAAAATTGCTAAAAGCCACGGGCTTGAGGGCGGCTTGGAGGTGATTCCGTTCAGCGGCGAAACCTCTTCGCTGAAAAAACTCCGGCGCGTTTTTATAAAATCCTCTGACTCTTCCGAGCCACACAGTTTTGAGATAACCGGAAAAATTGTGCGCGAAAAAGACGTGGTCTTGAAACTTTCCGGTGTGAACACCCGCGATGACGCGCAAAAGTTTGCGGGTTCAACGGTGATGGTTGCCTTATCAGACCTGCCCGGAACCGGTGAGGGAGAATACTACAATTTTCAACTCATAGGTCTTGAAGCCGTGGGCGAAGACGGCGAAAAAATCGGCCGTGTTTTATCTCTTGTGCAAAGCGGAATGCAGTCCGTGCTTGTGATTTCCCTGCCGGACGGTGGAGAAATTCTTGTTCCGATGGTGGAAAAATTTATCGCGGGCGTTGACATTGAAAAAGGGACGGTGGCGGTTCAGAATACCGAAGCGCTTAAAGAGAAGGATGCTTGCTAGGGTTCTCGGCTCAACCGTTGGCTTCTGGTTAAGACGCGAGGCAAACTATAAAGCGGGACTTGAACGGATTAAAGAAAAGGAGAATTTTCAACAGTGGTTTTACTTGCCGGAAAAATTCCCGGTTAAGGAAATCATGAATGGCGATTTTATACCGAAGTATAGGTTTGATGAAAAACACAAACCGAAGATTGTTAACGAATTTTTGCGTTTCTTTGGAAGAGTTTTCTAGCGAGTTCAGACAGGACGAAAATTCTGAATGATGTTAAAAACAGGGCTTCTTCTGGCAGGGAAAAACTTCAAAGGATGATCCCCTCAACCTTTGAAAGCGACTATAAGAAAATAGAGAAGCAAGTTCGCCAACATTTCGGCTAAACAGTTCCTTGTAGTAAACTCATTTCCTCTTATGAAATACGAAATCATCACAATTTTTCCGGAGTTTTTTGATTCGGTTTTTTCGTGCGGGATTTTGTCCAAAGCGCGTGAAAAGGGGCTTGTGGATATCAAAATCCGCGACCTCAGAAATTTTGCCGAAGGCAAACACAAAGTTGTGGACGACAAGCCTTACGGTGGCGGAGAGGGAATGCTTTTTCTTCCCAAACCGCTTGGAAAAGCGATTGGGGCGGCGAAGGAGGGTGACGAAAAAACCGTTGTTCTGCTCACCTCTGCCCAGGGGCGTCCCCTTGACGGCAAACTCGTGCGCGAGTTACGGGATTACGAGAAAATTGTGATTGTCTGCGGAAGATACGAAGGCGTTGACGAGCGGGTGTGCGACATGCATATAGACATGGAGGTTTCAATCGGTGACTACATAGTTTCGGGCGGGGAATACGCCGCCGCGGTCATAACGGACTCGGTATCGCGTCTTGTTCCCGGCGTTGTGGGAAACAGCGCGTCCACCGAAGATGAGTCTCTTTCGGACAGTCTTTTGAGTCATCCGCAATACACGCGTCCGGAAACATACGAAGGCGTTTCGGTGCCCGAAGCGCTACTTTCAGGCAATCATGGAGAGATAGCGCGGTGGAGAAGGGAGGCGAGAATAAAGAACACCCTGAAAAAACGCCCCGACATTCTTGACCGGGCGGCGCTCACGAAAGACGAAACCGCCGCGCTTTGCGAGTGGCGGGAAACCGCCGCGCCCGATTACAGGGCGTATGTCGCGTTGCTTCATTATCCCGTTTACAACAGCCGGCTTGAAAAAGTTTCTTCCGCCTTTACCAATCTTGATATCCACGATATAGCGCGGGCGTGCAGGACCTACGGAGTGAGGAAGTTTTTTCCGGTCAGTCCCGTTAAAGGGCAACGAGAGCTCGCGCAGAGGGTCATTAAACACTGGACGGTTGGAGCCGGAGCGGGCTTCAACGAAACCCGTTCCGAAGCGATGAGACTTGTGGAGATAAAAAACTCGCTTGAGGATGTTACGGCGGAGATAGAAAAACTGGAAGGGAAGAAACCGGAAATTATTGCGACAGACGCGAGAATTGTGGAAAAAATGACCGGATACGGGGAAATGAGGGAAAAGATTATGGAGGCAGACCGCCCGTGGCTTCTTCTTCTGGGAACCGGATGGGGAATTGCGCGCGAAGTTCTTGACTCTGCGGACCACACGCTCAAGCCCGTCAGAAGCTACGGTAATTACAACCATCTTTCGGTGCGGTGCGCGGCGGCGGCGATAATGGACAGGCTTTTCTCGTGCGAGTTTTGATAGTTGAAAAAAACAATGGTAGGATAGCGCGCAAATGAGCGAAGTAACCAGTCAGTTTGAAAAAGATTCAATCAGGGACGATGTCCCCGCGTTCCGTTCCGGGGACCTTATCGCCGTTCATTACAACATTCTTGAGGGCGACAAAAGAAGGAATCAGGTTTTTGAGGGGAGGGTCATCAGCCTCAAAGGCAGCGGCGTACGGCGCACATTCACGGTCAGAAAGGTTTCCTACGGAGTTGGGGTTGAGAGGATTTTTCCTGTCAATTCGCCCCTTATAAACAAAGTTGAAGTCAAACGTCCGGGCAAGGTCAGAAGAGCCAAACTCTACTATATGCGCGGACTTTCCAAGAAAGCGAGCAGAATAAAGGAAAGGTCGAAAGGTTAAGAGCTGGGAGTTTTCCACGGGCTGTCTTTCGGCGTTTTTTCTTCCATAGTTTCAATCTCTTTAAGTGTGTGGCGCAAGCGTTCAAACGCCGTGTATGAGGAGAACACAAGCAGGGCGACAAGCGCAATTTTGAGCCCGTAGTCCCCGCCGTAAAATCCCGCCATCCGTGCCAGCGCGTCCACAAAGAAGTTCAAAAGAGACGCGACTCCCAGATAGACAACCCGTTCGGTTCTCTGCATAACGCCGACCGCGCAGTCTATTCCAAGCGCTTCGGCGCGCGCCCTCATATAACTTACGAAAACCGATGATCCGACCACGAGAAGAATTACATAGATAAAAACCGAATCGCGCAGGTGGCTCATAATTCCGATGTAGATAAACAGTTCCGCCACCCTGTCCACTGAGGAGTCAAGAAACGCGCCCCTTGCCGATGACACGCCCAGCGCGCGCGCAAGCCGTCCGTCAAATATGTCCGCCGTTGAGCCGGCGAGCAGAAAAACGCCCGCGAGAAAAACCCATCCGAATGAAAACAGCAGTCCCGTGAAAGCCGAAACGATAAGCGTGGTGTAGGTCAGCGCGTCCGGGTGGCATTTTTTCCCGATGAGGTAGTCCTCAATGGGTTTGATGAGCATAAGCCACAGCAGTTTGACATCGCGCCCCAGAATCTTCGTTCCTTCGGGACCCTTTTTGTCCTTGCTTCTGTCGAAAATCTCGTTGTTTATTTCTTCGTTCATTCTCTTTTGTCGTCTTTACTTTTGCCTGAAACGTCTGCAAGGAATCCTAAAAAAGGCTAAAAACAGCGCGCCAATCGTAGCAACAGCAATCACGTCGGACACGAAACCGGTGAATGCAGTCATGTCAATCCGCCCCCTTCTTCACACTCACAACTTCGGCATCTACAGACTCCGCTTCGTCAGCCGTATGAATGCTTAAAAGAAGCCGAAACATTGTTACATTCTCTCCGGCGCCGACACGCCAAGAATACCCAATCCATTTCTGATAACTATTCTTACACATTCGCACAGAAAAAGTCGGGCGGAAGACAATTCTTCATCGTCCGTGATAACCCTGTTGGCGTTGTAATAGGAGTGAAAAGATGCGGCGATACCTTGAAGATAAAAAGCGATTTTATGCGGCGCAAGGGTGCGGGCGCTGTCGCGCACGACATCGGGAAAAGCCAGCAACAGTTTGGCAATTTCAATTTCCGGCTCAAGAACAAGCAGGGCAGCTTGCCCACCGTTCGCGCTCACCTTCGCTTCAGCGGCGTTGCGTCTGATGCTTTCTATCCGCGCGTGGGCGTATTGGACGTAATAAACCGGATTTTCGTTTGAGTTTTTACAGGCGAGTTCAAGGTCAAAATCCAGATGGCTTTCCACCGCTCTCATTAAAAGAAAAAACCTCGTTACATCGGCTCCCACCCTTTCGGACACTTCGCGCAAAGTAACGTAACTGCCCGTGCGTTTGCCCATTGATTCCTCTTTGCCGTCACGCACAAGACGAACAAACTGGATGAGCAGAACCTCAAGAGCGGAATTGTCCAGCCCCGATGCCCCGATTGCGGATTTTATTCTCGCCACATGGCTGTGGTGGTCAGCCCCCCAGATGTTTATGAGTTTGTCGCAACCGCGCGAAAACTTTTCAGAGTGGTATGCAATGTCCGCAAGAAAATAAGTTGGCAAGCCGTCTTTTTTTATCAGAACCCAGTCCTGAGAATCGCCGTATTCGGTTGCTTTGAACCACTGCGCCCCGTCCTCGTCTTTAACCGCGTTCACCGCGCGCAGTTTCTCCATCGCGCCGTCAAGCATGTTCTTGCCGCCGGTTTTTGAGTGAAGCAACTCCTTTTCGCTAACCCAGTTGTCAAACTCCACACCTATGAATTGAAGATCCTTTTTTATCGCATCGAGCAGTTTTTCATAAGCACGCTCCGCGCAAAAATCAGCATCCGTTTTCACTTTTCCGGCATCGGAGCCATCAAAGATTTCGCGGGCGATTTCGGCTATGTATTCCCCTTTGTAGCCGTCTTCGGGAATTTCCGCTTCTTTTCCTAATAACCCCAGCAAATTCGCCCTGACGGATTCGCCGAGCATCTCCATCTGTCTGCCCGCGTCATTAATGTAAAACTCTCTGAAGACCTTCCAGCCCGCGAATTCAAGCAGATTTGCCAGCACGTCTCCCACAACCGCGTTGCGTGCGTGCCCGAAATGAAGAGGTCCGGTCGGGTTAGCGCTCACAAACTCAATCAGCACGCTTTTTCCGTTCCGTTCCCCCGTGCCAAAACGCTCCGCCGCTTTCAGTATTCCGGGCAGTTTGGACACAATCGCTACGGGCTTTATAAAAAAATTGACAAATCCCGGTCCCGCGACTTCAACCTTTTCAAAAATGTCTGCATTGTTCACCGCGAGAAATGACGCCAACTTTGCCGCAAGGTCGCGCGGGGGCTCTCCGGCGATTTTTGCGAGCGCCATCGCGGCGTTTGTTGAAAAATCACCGAACTCCTTTTGTTTAGGGGTTTCAATCTCAAACTCCACGCCCGAAGACACATCCGGGCAGACGGCTTTAGTCGCGTCCAAAACCCGCTCTTTTATATCTTCCTTCATGGTGCCGCCGCGTCAAGATGGGAGGTGTCATTGAGTTTGCGGACCGTGTATTTTCCGCCCTCGCACATGACAACTGTTTTTGACGATTCGCTGATTTTGAACTCCCGAAAGCGTGAAATTGGAATCTCGCAGAATTTGCAAAGCATCGCCACTATCGTCAAATTGTGGCTCACGACCACAACGTTCCCGTCCGCCCATTTTTCCTGAATTAGCGCTATGGCGTTCATCGCCCTTGACTGAACTTTCGTGAAGGTTTCCCCGCCCGGAATGCGAAACTGTTCGGGGTTTTCCGTCCACTCTTTGAGTTTGTCCGAGTGTTTTTCCCTTATCTCCGAGAACTCAACGCCTTCAAAATCCCCCTGATCCATCTCGTGTAAATCCGCGCGCACGTCCACTTCAATGTTGTGATGTTTCGCGATTTCCTTCGCCGTGTCGGAGGCTCGGCGGAGTTTGCTTGAAAAAATCGCGTCAATCTTTTCACTCTTCAGGTTTTTACCGAGTTTTTTTGACTGAAAAATTCCGGTTTCGTTAAGCGGAATATCGCTGATGCCCTGACACTTTTGCAGCCTGTTCCATTCTGTCTCGCCGTGTCTTACCAGTGTCAGAAGCATTTTATCAGTGAATCGGGTTTGAAGCCCCGCGCCGAGCAATCTACACTATAGGCTGGGACTATGAAAATCCCGGAGGTAACTATTATGAAGAAAATTGCCGCGATGCTGCTTGTTTTGCTTTTGTGCTCAGACGCTCGGGCGGACGCGTTTGATTACAGCCCGCGCTCGGTTATTGAAGAAAGTTTTTACGTTGTTCCGCACGACAAGGGGGACGAGTTTGTGAAAATCTACAGAATGCGGCTGTTTCCGTTCTGGGAAGAGATGCGCAAGATGGGAATTATAAAAGGCAGATACAGAATGTTTTCTCAGCGTCTTCACACCGCGAGCCCTGTTTGGACTTACAAAACGGTGGTCTATTTTTCAAACTATGAATCCGTCGATAAGTGGTTGAAAATCCGTGATGGCGTCTATGAGCGTCTTTTTCCCGGAGAGGGCGGATACAGGGGAGCGCGCAAAAAAGTGGACGCCCTGCACGTCGGGCACAAGCACTGGGACGAGTTCATACGTGAGATTCCGCTCAAACAGTAGCGATTAGAGCAGGGTTCGGTTTTTGTCCGGATTCTCCAGCCCCAGATGTGAATACGCGAGCAGGGCGGCTTTTCTGCCCTTGGGGGTTTTCTCAATAAGTCCTTTGCGGATTAAAAACGGCTCATAGACCTGTTCAATTGTTTCTTTGTCTTCACTTACGGATGCGGCGATGGTTTCAATCCCGACGGGTCCTCCGCCGAATCTCAGTATAATGGTTTCAAGGATTGCCCTGTCCATTCCCTCAAGTCCGAAGTTGTCAATTTCAAGCATATCAAGGCATTCAAGCGCGAGGGTTTCATCAATTTTTCCGTCCGCTTTAACCTCCACATAGTCTCTGACTCTGCGCAGAAGGCGGTTTGCCACGCGCGGGGTTCCGCGCGACCTTTGTGAGATGTGCGAGGCGGCACCGTCTGTTATTTCCACTTCCATTATTTTTGCCGAGCGTTTGACTATCAACTCAATTTCGCTTTGTTCGTAGTGTTCAAGGCGCAATTCCATTCCGAAGCGCGAATAAAGAGGCGAAGTTATAAGTCCTGTGCGCGTGGTCGCGCCGATAAGGGTGAATTTTTCCAGATTGATTTTCATTGACCGCGCCGAAGGCCCCTCTCCAACCAGCAGGTCTATGCTGAAATCCTCCATCGCCGAATACAGATACTCCTCAACAACTCTGTTTGTTCTGTGTATTTCGTCTATGAACAGAACATCCTTTTCTTCAAGCCCTGTCAAAATCGCGGCGAGGTCGCCCGTTCTTTCAAGCACGGGCCCGGAAGTCTGATGCAGTTTTGCGCCCAACTCACCGGCGACTATGCGGGCAAGGGTCGTTTTGCCGAGCCCCGGAGGCCCGCAAAACAGAACATGGTCGGCGGCGGCGTTTCTTTTTTTCGCCGCCGTGATGAAAATGTCCACTTTTTCTTTGGTTTTTTCCTGTCCCAGAAAATCTCTCAAGCGTTCGGGACGGAGTTTTTCATCGCTCACCATACCTGTGATGTCACCAGATGTGGGTTGCGGGTTTGTAATTCGTTCGGTCTGTTCTTCGCTCATTTTCCGGTTCCCTATTTTTTCATAACGCCGAGCGCGAGTTTAACCGCGTCTTCTATACGCTCCGTGGATTTCGCGATTTTTTCAATCTCTTTCATTGCGGCGTCAATTTCGGAAGATCTGAATCCGTAGTTTTTCAGAGCGGACACTATGTTCTCAACCGCTTCTCTGTCCGCGCTTGCGGTTGGAGAGGTCGCGGGAGAGGAAACTTTGTCTTTGAGTTCGTTCATAATGGTTGCCGCTCTTTTCGTGCCGAGCCCGGGAATTTTCTTTTTATCCAAATTCCCCTTCACAACGGCTTCTGCTATTTCTTCTGCGGATATGGATGCAAGGATTTTAAGCGCCGCACGCGGACCGATGCCCGATATTCCGAGCAATTTTTTGAACATCTCCGCCTCGTAAGGCTCGGAAAATCCGAACAGTTCAAGCGCGCCCTCCCGTGAATTGACCGAAAGGTGGGTGTGTATGATGAGGGTTGCTTCGCCGTTGCCGCCGGAGGGCAAATCGCCGAGTGTGCGCGCGCTCACGACAACACCATAGCCCACGCCCGCAGTCTCAATCACGGTCAATTCAGGTGATTTTTTAACAACCTTTCCTTTCAGCAGGGAAATCACCTGAGCGTGAAACGCCTCCTTCGCGAGGATTTGCGCACTGAAAACCCCGGAATTTTATCGGCGGCTTTCGCGTTGTTGATGTGGCACACGGCTATTGCAATCGCGTCGGACTCATCTGAACTTTCAAAACTTTTTCTGCCGGTCAGCAGAGAAACCATTTTCTGAACTTCTTCTTTTGAGGCTCGCCCGTTGCTTGCGACGGACTTTTTTACAGTTGTGGATGAGTATTCAAAAACCTCAACATCACACGCCGCCGCAGTTGCGAGAACAGCTCCGCGCGCCTGACCGAGGTGAAGGGCGGATTTTGAGTTTTTTGCCACAAAAACCTTTTCTATTGACATGCAGGCGGGGGAAAAATTCTCAATTTTTCCGGCGATTTCCTCGCTTATCATGTGCAACCGCCGCTCAATCGGGAGAGACTGCTTCGGACGTATTTCGCCGCTGTCTATGAAAAGAAGTTTTGTTCCATCCTGCTCCACAATCCCGTATCCGCAGGCTTTTGAACCCGGGTCAATTCCTATGACCCTCATTTCAAGTCTGTCTGCTCAATTCTTCAAGAATCTCTTCATCTATGTCAAAGTTCGCGTAAACATTCTGCACGTCATCGCTGTCTTCAAGATTTTCCACAAGTTGAATCATTTTGTTTGCCTCTCTGCCCTCAATTTTGACGTTGCTTTGCGGAATCATCGTAACATTCGCGGCTTCGTGCCTGAACCCCGCCTGTTCAAGAACGTTTTTCACTTCCTCAAATTTTTCAACCGCCGTTATAACCGCCGCTTCACCGTCTTCGCTCAGCACATCTTCGGCGCCCGCTTCTATGGCGGCGTCAAAAAGTTTTTCCGTTTCAGTTTTTTTGGAGAAATCAATCCTGCCCTTCATCTCAAACATCCACGCCACGCATCCGTTCTCGCCGAGATTTCCGCCGTATTTGCTGAAAATGTGCCGTATGTCGGAAACGGTGCGATTTCTGTTGTCCGTAAGGACCTGAACATAAACCGCGCTTCCGCCGGGTCCGTAACCCTCATAAAAGACTTCCTGAAAGTCCGCGCCTTCAACGCCGCCGGTGCCGCGTTTTATCGCTCTTTCAATTGTGTCGCCGGGCATGTTGTTACTTTTCGCGAACGCAATGGCAGTTCTCAGACGCGGATTTGAGTCCGTGTCCGGGCCTCCCTGCCGGGTCGCGACAGTGAGTTCGCGTATCACTTTTGTAAAGACTTTGCCGCGCTTTGCGTCAACCGCCGCCTTGCGGTGTTTGATGTTCGCCCATTTTGAATGTCCCGCCATTATTTGTTGCCCCGCACGGACAAATTATTGTAAGACAGGGCAGGGGGTTTGGCAAGGGACAACGGGATTGACCCGCCTTTGGAATCGCAACCCCGTTTTTAAGATTTTCAGGGTTTTACTTACTTCTTGACATCTCACGCCTTTTCTATAAACTGTCAGCAGTTCGGAGAGTTCCAGATCCGATTTCCATTTCACTCCTTCAGTGGGGTGGTTACCGTTTACAGAGTGGTTTCAGGATTATTTAGTTGCGGAGTTCTCTCATCATTGCGGATTTTTAAAACCGAATGTCAAAAAACGAAGAACAGGTAGAGGAAACTACGAGTCCACGCAAGCGTAAAAAAAGTAGCGCGGGCGGTGAAGAACTGACTCTGGAAATCCTTCGCAAAAAAGCCAACAGCGAGTTGGCCGCACTCGCCATGGATTCCGGCATTAAAGACACAACCGTTATGTCGCGTCAGGATATGGTTTACGCCATAATGCGCGCCAACAGCACGCGTGAGGACGGTTCCATTGAAGCGGAGGGCGTGCTTGAAATTCTGTCCGAGGGATACGGCTTTTTGCGGTCGCCCGCGAACTCCTACCTTTTCGGTCCCGATGACATCTATGTATCCAAGTCTCAGATTCGCTCAGTCAGCCTCAAAACCGGAGACACGGTAAGGGGAAGGGTGCGGCTTCCCAGAGATGGCGAGAAAAATCTCGCGCTTCTCAAAATTGAAACCGTAAACGGCGAAGACCCCGCGAAATGCAATGAAAGAATACCTTTTGAGAATTTTGTTCCGCTTCATCCGGAAAACCGGTTGGAGATTGAATACGATGCGAAGGATTTCAGCACAAGGATTTTGAACCTTTTTGTTCCCGTCGGGATGGGTCAGCGCGCGATGATTGTAGCGCCTCCCAGAACGGGAAAAACAATTCTTTTGCAGAGAATAGCCAACGGAATTACGGATAACCATCCCGATGTGAAGTTAATAGTTCTACTTATAGACGAGCGTCCCGAAGAGGTTACCGATATGCAGAGGTCGGTTGTCGGTGAGGTTGTGAGTTCAACCTTTGACGAGCCGCCCAAACGGCACATTCAGGTTGCCGACATGGTTCTGGAAAAAGCAAAACGCTCCGTGGAGCACGGCAAGGACGTGGTTGTTCTTCTTGACAGCCTCACGCGTCTGGCGCGAGCGAGCAACACCGTAACTCCCGCCAGTGGCAGGGTTCTTTCGGGCGGAATTGAGGCGAACGCGCTTCAAAAGCCGAAAAGATTTTTCGGCGCGGCACGAAACACCGAAGAGGGCGGCAGTTTGACCATCATCGCCACCGCGCTCATAGACACGGGCAGCAGAATGGACGAAGTGATTTTTGAAGAGTTCAAAGGCACAGGCAATATGGAATGTCATCTTGACAGAAAACTCGCCGACCGGCGCATCTTTCCCGCGTTTGAACTTCAGCGTTCCGGCACGCGAAAAGAGGAACTGCTTCTGACCGAGGAAGAGTTGAACAGAGTTTGGCTCCTGCGCAAGGTTCTGAACCCGATGAACACGGTTGAGGCGATGGAGTTCCTGTTGGACAAAATGCGCGGCACAAAGAACAACAAAGAATTCTTGAGCGGAATGAACCAGTGACCCTTCCCGGAAGAGAAACAGGAACCGCGGTTCCCTGCCTGACCGTGCTTGACGCAGACAAATCAATAAAATTTTACGAAAAGGCGTTTGGTTTCAAAGTCATTGCGGACGAGATTTTGAAGACGGGCGGCAAAACCGTTCATGCGGGAATGTCTTTTGAAGACAGACCTGTTGTGATGATAAGCCCTGAAAACGATTTTATGCCCGAAATGAAATCTCCGGCGACCACAAAAACAACCCCGCCGGTCATATTTTATATCTACTGTGCCGATATTGACACTTTCACAGAAGCCGCGCGCGTCGCAGAAGCAACCGTTCTTGCCGAGCCGGCCGATATGTTCTGGGGAGACCGTAAGGCGGATTTTGCCGACCCTGACGGCTACCGGTGGACTTTCGCCACAAACACGGGCGGGGTTGATTTGTCAAAAGCTCCCGAAGGATTTGGAACGGGCTGAAAATCCCTAAATCTTTTCCGCGACAACAAGCAGTTCGTAGATTACGGCGTCCTCTTCCTCAATGCCGTAGTGCTGTTTTGATTTTTCAAGCATTTCAGGCAAGTCAAAAAACACAATTTCCATTTTCACAGTCCGAAGCCCCGATTCTTTCAAAATCCACCGCAACATCATCGGCGGGTAGAAAATCTGCCAGAGTTTCTGGTTCGGCTCGTAGAGCGAGAATTTTTCCATATCAATCAATTCCGCCCACTTTTTTTTGGTTTTATCAAGTGTTGAGATTTCAACCGCCACGCCTATTGTCGGCACAATCGCAATAAAAGTCCCGTCCGGGGCGAGAGCCGCCGAACATGAGCGGACGATGTCGCGGTTTTCCTCATCACTTTCAGATATCAGGGAATTTATGACGAGAACAATGTCAAACTCGCCCTCGTATCCGAGGTGGGTTGAGTTTTTTTCGTATGAGATTTTTTCATTGCGGTTTTTCGCGTGGGGAATTTCCACAATTTTTTCAAAATCGCAACAAACAATTTTTTCAATGCGGGGTGCGTTTCCGGCGAGGTGTTTTTGAAGTTCATCCTTTGAACCGCAACCGGGAATGAGAATGGATTTTTTTCGGGGAAGAACGCCAAGTTCGGCGGTTATTTTTGACAAAAACCGCTTGTCATCGGTTATGCCCCAGACATTGTCGTGAAACTCATCGTCTCCATGCTCGCCGGTTCAGTATTCCTCGCGTTCCCGCTCGGGCATCTCTTTTCCGGCAGTAATGAGCCATTTTCTCATTTTTCATTTCCAATCAAAATTTCGCCGTCTTCAACCTTAATCTCAAAAACCTCTATCGGCTCGCTTGCGGGCATGCAAAGAGCCTCTCCGGTTTTCATGTTGAATTGCGCTCCGTGATACGCGCAAGTGATAACTTCGCCTTCAATTTCGCCGTCCGAGAGCGGAAGTTCCTGATGACTGCATTGGTCTCTGAACGCGCAGAAAGTTCCGTCCGTGTTGCAGACCGCGATAGTGTCAAAGCCGACTGTGAATGATTTAATCTCTCCGGGGGCGATTTCGTCCGCGTCCGCGATTTTTTTCATTTTTGCCATTTTCAGTTTCCAAGCGCGGCGGCAAACCAGCGTTCGGATTCTTTTTCAAGAAACTCGCGCACCGGCTCAACCGTCATAAGCGAGATACTTTCGCGCGTGAAACCTCTGAGAATTACCGCGCGAGCCTCGGCTTCGGGGATTCCGCGCGAGCGCAGATAAAAAACGGCTTCTTCGTCCATCTGTCCGATTGTCGCGCCGTGCGTGCATTTGACGTCGTCATTGTAGATTTCCAGTTGAGGTTTTGTGTCTATTTGAGCCGTGTCGGAAAGCAAAAGGTTCCGGTTTGTCTGTTTGGCGTCCGTCTTAATCGCGCCTTCGTGAACTATAATTCTTCCGTGAAAAACCCCGCGTCCTTTTTCATTGAGAACGCCGTTGTATATCTGGCGGCTGTCGCAGTGGGGGGCTGCGTGCTCAACCTTCATAAAATTGTCCATGTGCTGGCGTCCGGTTGGCATAAAAAGCCCGTTTATGAGGCAGTCTCCGCCGGTTCCCGCGAGTTTGGGATGAATGTTGTTTCTTACAATAGCCCCGCCCGTGAGAACTGAATGGGAAAGGGTATTCGCGTCTTTTTCCTGAACCAGATTGAGGGTTGAGATGTTGACCCCGTTTCTGCTTTCAAACTCAAGGCGGTAATGCTCGACCCGCGCGCCCTCGCCGACCGAGATTTCAGTGAGCGGATTTGAAAGGCAGTTTTCCTCCGCCGTTGAGATGTAGTGCTCAACTATTTTCACGCCGCAGTTTTTCTCGGCAACAATCAGGTTTCGCGGGCTGGAAACCCGCTCGCCGCCGGTGGATGCGTAGATGATGTAAACGGGCTTTTTAATTTCCGCGCCCTCCGGAATGTGAATAAACGCGCCGTCTTCAAAAAGCGCGGTGTTGAGAGCGGTGAAGAACTCATTTTTTATGTCGGACATTTCCCCCAGGTTGGCCGAGACCATTTCCGCATGGGACTTCGCCGCCTTGGAAAGAGGGAGAACGGTGGTTTTTTTCGTTTTAGGGGGTTTTGAAAGCGCGGGCGCGTAAACGCCGTTTATAAACACAAGGGCGGGAGCGCCGAGTCCTTCAACCGCTTGCGCGGCGATGTTTTTCCCCGTTACCTTCGCTTTGCCGTTTGCCGCCGAATACGACATCGCCGCGACCGGGGCAAGGTTTGTAAATCTCCAGTCCTCATGGCGCACGGTCGGAAACTCAATTCCCGCCACCGCTTTCGCGGCATCCGCTTTTACGCTGTCAAGAACCGCGATTCCGGTTTTGCGCGCGTCTTCACACAGGCTTGCCAACGCGCCGTTTTTATTTTTTTTGGCGGACATTTTTTCTCACGCGGATTTTTTTTCAATCCAGCCGTAGCCCTTGCTTTCCAGTTCAAGGGCGAGCTCTTTGCCGCCGGATTTGACGATTTTTCCGTCCGACATCACGTGGACAAAATCCGGAACAATGTATTCAAGAAGCCGCTGGTAGTGTGTGATAATGATGAAAGAGCGATCTTTTGACCTCATTGAGTTAACGCCTTTTGCCACGATTTTGAGCGCGTCAATGTCAAGCCCGGAATCGGTTTCGTCAAGTATGGCGAGTTTCGGCTCTAAAATCTGCATCTGAAAAATTTCGTTCCTTTTTTTCTCGCCACCCGAAAAACCCTCATTGACTGGACGTGAAAGAAAAGTGTCGTCCATGTCCAGATTTTTCATTTTTTGCTTTGCGAGTTTTGAAAAATCCACATGCTTTACGGGTTTTTCGCCGCGATGTTTTCTAATGGAATTCAGCCCCTCGCGCAACAGGTAGGAGTTTGAAACGCCCGGGATTTCAATGGGATACTGAAACGCCATAAAAACGCCGGCCGCGGAACGCTCTTCGGGTTCCATGTCAAGGAGGTCTTCGCCTTCAAATCCCACGGAGCCCTTTGTTACTTCGTAGGCGTCTTTTCCGGCCAGAACTTGCGAAAGAGTGCTTTTGCCCGAGCCGTTGGGGCCCATTATGGAATGGATTTCCCCTTTGCCCACTTTAAGCCTCAGACCTTTCAGAATTTTCTTGCCGTCAACTGCGGCGTGCAGATTTTTTATTTCAAGCATTTGTTAACCCCTTGGATTTTCCGGATAGGGGCGTGGGTTTATCCCACGCTGCCCTCAAGACTTACACTCAGAAGTTTTTCCGCCTCAACGGCGAATTCAAAAGGCAGTTCCTTGAAAACTTCCTTGCAAAATCCGTTCACAATCAGAGAAACGGCGTCTTCGGCGGACAACCCTCTTTGCTGACAGTAAAAAATCTGGTCTTTACCGATTTTTGAGGTTGACGCCTCGTGCTCCATGTGAGCGGTTGAGTTTTTCACTTCAATGTACGGAAAGGTGTGCGCGCCGCACAGGTCGCCTATGAGCATTGAGTCGCACTGCGTGTAGTTACGCGAATCCGCCGCCGATTTGGCGATTTCGACAAGCCCTCTGTAAGTGTTCTGCCCCTTGCCCGCGCTTATGCCCTTTGAAATGATTGTGCTGCTTGTGTTTTTGCCTATATGCACCATCTTTGTTCCCGTGTCCGCCTGCTGCATTCTGTTGGTCAGCGCGACCGAGTAAAATTCGCCGACCGAGTTGTCTCCCTCAAGCACGCAACTGGGATATTTCCACGTAATTGCCGAGCCTGTCTCAACTTGAGTCCACGATATGTGGGAGTTGTCTCCGATGCATCTGCCGCGTTTTGTTACAAAGTTGTAGATTCCGCCTTTGCCTTCGTTGTTTCCGGGATACCAGTTTTGAATTGTGGAGTATTTTATAGTCGCGTCTTCGAGCGCAACGAGTTCCACCACCGCCGCGTGAAGCTGGTTTTCGTCCCTCATCGGGGCCGTGCAACCCTCCAGATAACTGACGTAACTTCCCTTTTCGGCAATTATGAGAGTTCTCTCAAACTGCCCCGTGTTTTCGGCGTTTATTCTGAAATAGGTTGAAAGTTCCATCGGGCAGCGCACGCCTTTGGGCACATAAACGAATGAGCCGTCGCTGAAAACGGCGGAATTGAGAGTCGCGAAAAAGTTGTCGGACGAGGGCACGACCGAGCCGAGATATTTTTTCACAAGTTTGGGGTGCTCCCTGACGGCTTCTGACATTGAGCAGAAAATCACGCCCGCTTCGGCCAGTTTTTCCTTAAAAGTGGTTACGAGCGAAACGCTGTCAAAAACCGCGTCAACCGCAACCGTTTCGGTTTTCACACCCGCGAGCATTTTCTGTTCTTCAAGCGGTATTCCCAGTTTTTCGTATGTTTCCCTGATTTCCGGGTCTATGTCCTCCAGGCTTTCGGGGCGGTCGCCGCTTTTGGGCGCGGCGTAGTAGCTTATGGCGTTGTAGTCTATGGACGGATAGCTGATGTTCGCCCATTTAGGCTCTTTCATTGTGAGCCAGTGTTTGTAGGCTTTGAGCCGCCAGTCAAGCATCCACTTCGGCTCCTCTTTTTTCGCCGAGATAAAGCGGATTACATCTTCACTGAGCCCCTTCGGGGCGACATCCTGCTCAACATCGGTTGTAAAGCCGTATTTGTATTCCTGCTTGGCCAGATCTTCGAAATCAATACTCATTGTTTTGTCCTTTGTTCCGTTAGGCTCGCAAGGGTTATTTTTTCAAGCGTTTCAATCATTGAGAGCTGCAATTTGTCCCAGATGGCAAGTTGCGTACAGTTTTCAAAAAGCGCGCAGGGTCCGTCCTCATCCATGCAGTCAATTATGTGAATGTCCCCTTCGATTGCCTCATACACATTGCGCAGGTTCAGTGTTTCCGGCTCTTTGGCGAGTATGTAGCCGCCCGCGGGGCCGCGCACTGAAACCACTATTCCGCTTTTTACAAGCCGCCCCAGTATCTTTGCCAGATATTTGTCCGGTATGTGCTGGTTTTCGGAAATCTCCTTCATTCCGCACCTCCTGCCCGGATTATTGCCCATATAAGTCAACGAGCGTATTGCGTAATCAAGTGCTTTGCTTACTTGCATTATCAGTCTTCTTTCACGGCAACGCCGCACTGACAGACTAACGCAGAGATTCCATTTTTTCAAGCACGGCGCGAGCGAGAGAGCGAGCGGTTTGCGTGTTTGAGATTACGGTGTCCGTAACAAGAGTTTCAATCCCTTCGGACTTGATTTTTTCCGCCTCGCGGCGGTCGCTGTTGTCAATAACCATAAGGTTCAGAAAGTCTGAATACATGCGCGCGATTTGAAATGATGAAACCTCAAGCCCCAGCGCTTTCATGAGCCGGTCCGCCGGACCTTTAAGCGGCTTTCCGCCCACAAGCGGGCTAACCGCGGCAATAACCGCCTTTGACTTGCGCAAAGCGTTTCTCACTCCCGCCACTTCAAGAATAGGCCCTATGCTTATAACCGGATTGCTCGGGCACAGCACGATTTTGTCCGCGTCTTTTATCGCTTCAAGAACGCCCGGAGCCGGGGTCGCCGCTTCTATTCCCCTGAAACTCACGCCCGACACCTGAGGTTCCATTTTTCTGAGGACGTAATACTCCTGAAAATGCATCTCCCCGAGGTCTGTTCGCACCCATGTGCGGACTTCGCAGTCGGTCATGGGCATGATGTTCACCCTGTCCGACGCTCCGAGCCGCCGCGCGATTTCGCGCGTGGTTTCCGAAAGCGTGAGACCGCTTTTCATCATTTCCGTTCTGGTGATGTGGGTCGCGAGGTCGCGGTCGCCGATTCTGAACCAGTTTTCGCTCCCGAGCGCGCCCGCCGCGTCAATAAAATTGAAGGTGTCGCCATCAATTCCCCAGCCCTTTTTTTTATCCACAATGCCCGAAAGCCAGTAGATAATTGTGTCCACGTCCGGCGAGATGTGAAGCCCTGAAAGGTTGATGTCGTCCGCGCTGTTGACAATGACAGAAAGCCCGGAATCCGCGCTTTCCGCTTCCAACGACAACCCTTTGAGGAATTTGCCCGCGCCGACTCCGCCTCCGAGACTGGTTATCATTGGGCAAAGCATATACAAAAAATGCCTTTATTGTTTGGACATTTCCCGCCGTTTAGGTGTAAAATAGAACGGCTTGTTTAAGGGTTTTGAGGTTGGGCTTGAGCTGATTTATGGGCACGAGCCTGAAAGAAAACAGAAAATCGTGGTTCGCAAGAATCATTGTCTTTATCCTTGCTCTCGCTTTCATTGTGGGGCTGGGCTATACGGGCGGTTTGCCCGGCGGCGGGGTTTCCTCCGGAGTCGCGCTGGAGGTTGACGGCGAAGCCGTTTCCATTTCGTATTATCAACTCGTAAGAAAACAGATTTACAACTCGCAAACCGCCGGGATGGACAAGGTTCCGGTTGAAGTTCAGGACGCGATAGACCGTATAGCCCTGGATTTTCTCACCCAGCGCAAACTTCTCGTCCGCAAAGCGCGCGCGCTGGGGTTGCGCGTTTCCGATGAGGAGATACGCCAAACCGTCACAAGTGACCCGGCTTTTGTTAACGAAAACGGGTTTGTCGGTGCGGATTACTACAAACTTTATGTAACGGAGGGGCTCCGGTTGACCGTCTCGCAGTTTGAGGACTCAATCAGGGATGAAAACCTCACTTTGAAAATGGCTTCACTGTCTCGTGTTTCAGAGGCGCGGACGCTTGAAGAGATGGAGAACCTTTTCATGGTGACGGGCGAAAAAATCAAAGTTGAATACATATCGTTTGACACAGATACCGAAGCGCGGAGCGCGCTTGATGAACTGACCTTGTCGGGAGACATATTCGCAGTGGCGAAGAAATTCGGCAGGAAGACCGAGCGCACCGAATTTTTTACGCGGTTTGAGGTTCCCGCTCCGCTCGGGCAGGAGATGTTTGCCCTTACGGCTTCAAGTCCGGTCGCGCCGCAGGTATTTTCCTCGGACGGCGTTCACACGGTCGCCGTTCTCAAAGACAGAGAGAGCACATCACCCGACCTTGTGCGCGACAAAACCCGTATTGCCTCTGAAGCCGCGCCCGATAAAGGGGTTGAAGTTCTCAACAACTGGATTCAGATGCTTTATGCGACAGCGCATGTTAAAACCAGCAAGGAGATTGGCAGATGAGAATTTCCGCACTTGAACTTTCCGGTTTTAAATCGTTTCACAGGAAAACGAGAATAGAGTTCCACAAAGGGGCTAACGGCATTGTGGGACCGAACGGTTGCGGCAAATCAAATGTTGTGGATGCCGTGCGATGGGTTATCGGCGAGCAGAACCCCAGAATGTTGCGCGCCGAAGTTATGGAGGACTTGATCTCGGACGGAACAGTTTCACTCAAGCCGGTTGGAATGGCCGAGGTTACGCTTGTGTTGTCCGAAGTGCCGGGGCGCGGCTTTAACGATGTTTCCATAACACGCAGATACTTCCGCGGTGGCGAAAGCGAATACTCAATCAACGGCGCGCAGTGCCGTCTCAAAGACATCGTTGACGTCTTTCTGGACACCGGCGCGGGCGCCCGTTCGCACTCAATTATCGGTCAGGGCGAAGTGGAGAACCTCATAATGGCAAAGCCCGAAGAGAAACGCCGCCTCATAGACGAGGTCGCCGGGATTGGGAAATTCAAGGCGAGAAAAAAGGAAACCCAGAGCCGCTTGAAACAGACCGGGGAAAATCTGGAAAAAATAAGGGGCATCAGCAAAGACGCGAACCGGCGCAAGGAAACTTTGCGACGGCAGGCGGAGCAGGCGCGGAAACTGAATGAACTTTCCGGCGGCGCGGCGCGGCTTGAACTTCTTATGCTCGGAGCGCAGAGACTTGAGAGCGAAGAAAAAATGCGAGAAGCGTTACGCGGCAAGACAGAAATTGAAAAATCCACCGGCGAACTTGAGACCGGAAAAAGCGGCATTGTGAGCCGCCTTAAAGAGTTTGAGCAAAAAGTCCGCGCTCTTGAAACCGAAGCCGGGTCGTCGGACGCGGAAATACTGGCCGTTCGGGAGAAAATCAACGCCGAAAACTCCGCGAAAGAGCTTTCCGCCCGAAGAACCGCGGACATTGAAGCATTTATATCACGGCTTGAAAGCGAAAAACTCATCCTTGAACAACAGGGGAGCGACATCAAGAACGAAACCGCGAAAATGCGCTCCGAAGCCGAAAACGCGGACACGGAAACAGGGCGGCTAAAAGTCGATGTTGAGACCGTTTCGTCCGAACTTTCCGCGCTCAAAGACGGCACGCGGGGCGACAGAAACGGATTTGAAGAAGTCAGGGAAAGTTTTTTCAGCGCGGTTGAACAGTGCGACAACGCTGAGGAGGGATACAGAAACCTCACCGCCGAAATTGAGCGTCTGTCCGTCAGGAGCGGATACCTGTCCGAGCAGAAAGAGGTGTTGCTTGACGAGAAGCGGAAAATCTCCGGCCAGCGTGAGCAGTTTTTGTCTCAGATTGAGGAGATAAGCGGCGCGCAGGAACAGTCGGAAAAAGAGAGGAAAGGTTTTGAAGACGGGCTTTCGTCTTTCGGCGGCGAGCACGGCAAACTGCTTGATGAAATTGATTCGCTCAAAGAAAGCCGCACACGTGCGGCGTCGCGGCTTGGAGAGCTTGAAAATATACGCAAATCGTTTGAATGGCTTCCCGAATCGTCCCGCAGTTTTCTTATGGGGAACAAAACGGGCGGGGTGCTCGGCGTTTTGTCGGACTACGTTACCGTTCCCCCTGAATACGCGAAAGCGTTTGAGGCGGCGCTCGGCGAGCGTTTGGGCTGGATTGTGGTTGGCACGGGCGATGACGCTTCGGCGGCGATAGAGAAACTGCGGATGAGCGAGGCGGGACGGGCGACTTTTCTGCCGGCGGGCGCGGGCGCGCCGGAGAAAACATTTTCCGTTCCGGCGGGAGCGCGACCGATTACTGAGATTGTGCGCGTAAAGGGCACGGGCGGCGCGGCGGTGAGGAAACTTCTTGAGGGGATTTGCGTTGTGGACACGCTTGGAGACGCTTTTGAGTGCGCGCCGCGTGCGCCGGAGCTTTCCTTTGCCACGCTTGAGGGCGATTTTCTTGACAGTTCGGGAGCCGTTTCGGGCGGCTGGACCACCGGCGGGGTTTTTGAGCGCGATTCGGAGATTGAGTCGCTCACCGATGAGGTCGCGCGCCTTGATAAACAGATAAAAACTTCGCTTGAAGAATCGGGCAATTTTGAGATTCGCATAGACGATTTGAAGGAGAAAATGACCTCTCTGGACGATAACATTCGCGCCGACAGAGCTCGGCTCGGCTCTCTTGAGCGTGACCTTGAAGGGTTTACTTTCGCGCTTGAAGGGAAAGAGACAAAACTCACCGGGCTTGAGACGGAAATCACCGCCGCGGACTCTGAACTTGAGGAAAAAAACGCCCGGCTCGGCGATTGCCGCGCGCAGCTTGAGGACTTGCGCGGGAAAAGAGACGTTCTCAAAGAGCGGCTTTCCGGTTTTGAGGAGAAAAACTCCGAGTTGGAATCCCGTGAAACGGAACTTTCCGACCGGCTCAGTTCGCTGAAAGTCAGCATCGCTTCGCTTGAACAGAACAAAGCCGGAGCCCTGCGCTCCATTGAAGGGCTTGATTTAAGAGAAAAAGACATCGCGGCGCGCTCCGCGGAAAATGCCGCCGAAATTGCCCGCAAACAGGAAGAGAAAAAAGAGTTGATTGAATCTTCCGGCTCGGCAAAGAGCAGAATAGAGACGCTTGAGGCGGAGCTTGAGCAAAAACAGCAGGGCGGCGGAAAAATCCGCGAAGACCGTTCGGCGGTTATGGCGGAAATTCAGGCTTTGCGCGAAAAGGTTGATGGGTTGGACAAGAGTATTGAACAGGTCAGAGCGCGGCGCGGCGATATTGAGGTCAGAATTAAAACGATGGAAAACAATATTGAGTATGTGGACGGGAAAATAACCGAAGTTAAGGAAAAAACAGGCGCGCAAATGCCGGGTGAGGACGAGATCCGCGCCGCGGATGTTGAAGAGACAAAAACGGAGTTCGCGGAATTGAGAGCGAAAATTGACAAGTTGGGGCTTGTGAATCTTCTTGCGCCTGATGAATACGAGGAAGCGGAAAAGGAATACGATTTTCTGGAAAGCCAGATAGAAGACCTTGAAAAATCCGCGATTTCCCTCAAAAAATCCATTTCGCAACTTGACCGCGAGAGCGCGGAGAAATTTACCGAGGCGTTTGAAGAGGTTGATAAAAAATTCCGCGAATTACTGCCCACGCTTTTCAAGGGCGGGGAAGGGCGGCTTGTTATGACAAATCCGGACGATCCCATTGATACGGGAATAGATATTTCCGTAAAACCCGGCGGCAAAAAAGCGCAAAGCATGAGTTTGCTTTCAGGTGGCGAAAAAGCGCTTTCGGCAATCGCTTTTATAATCGCCTCATGCCTCGTGCGACCGCTTCCGTTCATGATTCTTGATGAGATAGACGCCCCGCTTGACGATTCAAACACGGGAAGATTCGCGTCTCTTGTGAAGGATATTTCGCGCAATTCGCAAACCCTTGTTGTTACGCACAACAAAACCACCATTTCAAGCGTTGACGCGCTTATAGGCGTAACCGCGAGCAAAGCGGCTAACTCGGCGGTCGTTTCGGTTGATTTGGCGAAAGCGGTGTGATTATTAATGTCGGAAATCAAAAGCGTCTGACAACTTTGTTTTCTTCTCAGTGCTATTTGCTGGATTTAGGATCTTAGGTTAATGACAAACCTGCTAGAGTTCTCTCTTGAATTCCTAACATTTTCTTTCGTCTTGGAGGAGATTTTGCAACCTTTTTTAGCAAGTCTTAATCCTTCATTGTTCCAAAATGTCATTATAGGATTTTTAGCAATTTTGATTCCAGTTTCACTTGGTATGTTCGCCCAAATTTCCAAAAGTGAATTCAAAACGCAAGCATTCAAAGAAGAACTCCTCAAATTTAGAAATCTGTTTTGGTTTTCTATTCTTGGTCTTGTGGGTTTCCCCTTTTTTCCAACTCTCCTGATAACGGTCAGTTTTTTGTATTGGGAAAAACACTGGCAATTTTTGCGGTATTTATTTTGATTGTTTATTTTTGGAAACTTTTCCAAGATGTTCTCGAAGGATACAAACCTGAGATTGGGTTGAAATTTTTGAGTAAACTTTGTCTGTCGGAAGTCCGTAATGAAAAAAATCAGGAGAAAATGTTAAAAGCATGGGAGTCTTTTTGGCCGGAGTCATCTGAATATGACGAAAGAGAGTTAAATAAGGTTTTCGTAGAGCATATTGATAGATTTCTACAAGAGGAGGAATTTGCTTTGGCCGCACGCCTTTCTCAGGGGTATCAAGATAATTTTGCTGCTAGAGAGGATCTTTTTGTTGTAAATTCTGTGCTTCCAAAGGTTTTTGAATGGATGGAAATTTTTTGGAAGTCAGAGACAAAAATTCAAAGCGAAAAAGTTTATGTACCCACAACTCATTTTCAGCATTCCTTTTTTCCGAAAGTTGTACAAAGATTGCTGTTGAGTCCTGTTTATTCCTCTTTTGTCTTTGAAGAATTTGAAAAGTATATAAAGCATGTAGAGAAAAAAATTCAAAGGGAAAGAAAAGAGGGAAATCTACAACTGGCCACAGAATATAAACATTATATTGACGATTTGCTTAGGGTATTGCTTTCCACATTCTATGAAAATAGGAATAATGCAGGCGTAAATCCTGATGTTTGGAAAAGCTATTTTCCAAAAGGTTGGAAAATTACAAGTAATAATTCAGAAGAATGGGAAGCGGAAACTGTTTTGGACCACTTCATAGTAAATTATGGCAGCCATCTTTTTCAGAAGTCAGACGAACCACTGTTCAACCAATCCCTATCCGACATTGTGAATATGCTGTTTCCCGGAGTTAATTCGGGTCTATTCACTGCTTGGATAAGGTTTGCTTGTGGTCCGGAAAACGACATCAAAGGGATAATCAAGTTAAATCCGATGTTTCGCCTTTCTAATAGTTTTGTTTCACAGGTGGGGAATCAAGGAGAGAGTGAACGAAAACTTCTAGAGGATATAGAAAAAAGAAAAGAAGAAACAATAAATGTGATTTTTGGTTTCTTAGGTACCTTTGATGGCTACAGAGATGTACCTCTCACTTATGATGAGGATGATTTTAGCGAAGAGGATCGGGAAAATTGGGGTGATTATAGCGAGGAAAAGAAAAAACAAGTTCTTGCCAATTTTAGAAGATCAAAATTTAGGAAATTGTTGGGTAATTTGAATAGCAAGGAAATAAAAGATTTTTGCGGAAAAAATGAAGTTTATGAGGCAAAAAGAAAAGGATTTGTCAAACTCATAGAACTCTTGCTTGAAAGAGTCGAACAGGAAGCAACTAATTCTCCATCGGCGGACGACCCCCAGTCGCACGGCACGACGTGAATATGTTCACGCCGTTTTCTCCGTGCTCCGTATGTTAAACTACCCCCTGCATGCTCGGAAATGTATTCAAAAAGATAGTCGGAACCAGCAATGACAGGCGTATTCGGCGTATGCGTTCCGCTGTGGAGAGCGTGAACGTGCTTGAGGCGGAGGTTTCGTCTCTTACGAACGCGCAGATCGCTGAAAAAACCGCAGAATTGCGCGGGCGTATTCCCGATTCGGCTTCAAAAGATGAACTTAACAAGGCGTTTGGCGAAATTCTTCCCGAAGCGTTTGCCCTTGTGCGCGAGGCGTCCAAACGGGCGACCGGAATGAGGCATTTTGACGTGCAGATTATCGGCGCGATTGTTCTGCACGGCGGAGAGGTGGCGGAGATGAAAACGGGCGAGGGAAAAACCCTTGTCGCCGTCCCCGCGCTTTATTTGAACGCGCTTGCCGGAAAAGGCGCGCATCTGGTTACCGTCAACGACTATCTTGCCGCCAGAGACGCGATGTGGATGGGCGCGGTCTACAAACTTCTGGGGCTTGAAATCGGCGTTATAAACTCCGGGCAGTCATACCGCGTGGAATGGGAAGACCCCGAAGCTGCGAGCGCCGGAAATATGTCGGTCTGGGTTGGCGGGGAAAACCCCCCGCTGCCGGGCGGAAAAAATGCCTCTGCGGTCGCGGCTTTTAAGACAAAACTCGCCGAATGTTCAAAAAATGAGGCGTATGCCTGCGATGTTACATACGGCACAAACAACGAATTCGGTTTTGATTATCTGCGAGACAACATGGGTTTTTCTCTGGAAGAATACGTCCAGCGCGGTCATTTTTTCGCCATTGTTGACGAGGTTGACAGCATTCTCATAGACGAGGCGCGCACGCCGCTGATTATTTCAGGACCTTCGGGCGGCTCAACCGACATTTACAACAAAATAGACCGCGTGGTGGTGAATCTCTCCAAGGACGAAGATTTTTCCATTGATGAAAAAAACCGCCGCGCCGAGTTGTTTGAAACCGGAATTTCAAAAGTGGAATCCGCGCTTGGAATTCAAAACCTCTACGACCCGTCAAACCTTGAGACGCTTCACTGCGTAAATCAGTCGTTGCGGGCGCGGCATCTGTATCACCGCGATGTGGACTACATGGTGCGGGACGGAAAGGTTGTGATTGTGGACGAGTTCACCGGGCGGCTCATGGAGGGGCGGCGGTGGAGCGACGGGCTTCATCAGGCGGTTGAGGCGAAGGAAAAAGCCGAAATTGAGCAGGAAAACCAAACGCTTGCCACAGTAACGCTTCAAAACTATTTCAGAATGTATGAAAAACTTTCGGGCATGACCGGAACGGCGGACACCGAGGCGTTTGAGTTTCAGAAAATATACAAACTCGGGGTCGCCGTTGTGCCGACTCACATGGATATGGTAAGGCGGGATTTTGACGATGTGATTTACCGCACCGAGGATGAAAAAAACTCCGCAATCTGCGAAGAAATAAAAGAATTAAACGAAATCGGCAGGCCCGTGCTTGTCGGCACAACTTCAATAGAGCAGTCCGAAAAAATCTCCGCGCACCTTCAAGAAGAGGGAATCACGCATCAGGTTTTGAACGCCAAAAATCACGCCAAAGAGGCGGAGATAGTCGCTCAAGCCGGCAAAAAGGGCTCGGTTACAATCGCGACCAACATGGCGGGCAGGGGAACGGACATTGTTCTTGGAGGCAATCCCGAATTTACCGCCTCGGAAGACATGTCTTTTGAGCAAGCGCAGGCAACCGCCGAAGCGAATAAAAAAGAGGTTGTAGAACTCGGTGGGCTTCACATAATCGGTTCGGAACGGCATGAGTCCCGCCGCATAGATAACCAGTTGCGCGGACGGTCGGGGCGCCAGGGAGATGCCGGTTCGTCCCGTTTCTACATATCGCTTGAAGACCCGCTTATGAGAATTTTCGCGTCTGACAGGGTCGCCTCGGTTATGGATATGGTCGGTTGGGAAGAGGGCGTTCCGATGGAGCATGGAATGATGACGAAGGTTATTGAGTCCGCGCAGAAGAAGGTGGAAAGCCGCAATTTTGACATAAGAAAACACCTGCTTGATTACGATGATGTGCTGAACACTCAGCGCGAGGTTGTTTACAAACTGCGCCGCGAAATTCTTGAGGGCGGCGAGGCGCTAAAAGACAATTTCCTTGGAATAGTAAAAAAACTTTCACACGAACTTTTAGAGGAAATGTCCGCCGCCACGGGTGAAGACTCCGACGCCGTCAAAAAAGAGGCGCAAAGCATATTCAATCTCGGAGACAGGGAAGCGGACGCGGGCGGGCTTGAGCGTTTGATTACGGACAGATACTCCGAAAAAGAGTCTGAAATCGGAAACGCCGAAAATGTGTTTGAGATTCAGAGGTTCATAATGCTTCAAACAATTGACGCTTTGTGGAAAGACCACCTGCTTGGGATGGATCATCTTAGAGAGGGCATCAGCTTTCGCAGTTACGCTCAGAAAAACCCGCTTTACGAATACAAGAACGAGGGTTTTGAGATGTTTTCAAATCTGGTCGCGACATACGAGGAAGAGGTTTGCACGAAGTTTTTCAGCATCCGGCTTGCGCGCGAGGACGATGTTCCCAGTTTGGAACCGCAACGCGAAACTCAGGATGTGTTTTTATCATCCGGCGGAGAAGCCGAAGCGCCACCAGCCCGGCAGGTTTCGGCTCCCGTGCGCCGCACCGAAGAGAAAGTCGGCAGGAATGACCCGTGCCCCTGCGGAAGCGGAAAGAAATACAAGAAGTGTTGCGGTGTGTGAAGTTTATTTCCCCCACAAACACGCCGCGAGAGAGAAAATCAGAACGCTCACATACGAATAACCGACATCAATCGCGGTTACGACCATTGGCAGACCGCCCCAGGTGTGCTGGCTCACTATAACCGCGCCGACAATTCCGATTCCCACGATAACGCTCAACTTGAAGGCGTCTTCTGTGGTTTTGAGTCCCAACCCGGCGGCGATTGCGGCAACAACAAGGCAAATAAGAAACTGCTTCGCGAACTCAACCGCCATTTTCAGCGGCGTGGCGTCCACTTCAACAATTCCCATCGCTTCCATGAAAATTCCGCCGAAAACCGCCTCGTCATGCCAAACGGCTCCAAACACAAACGCGACAACGGTCGCGGCAATCACGGATATGAAGTTCACTCTTAAAAGGTTCATTTTGCGTCTCCGGCAAGTTTTGAGATTTTGTCCGCGAGTGCGAAATCCTTTTTTGTAACGCCGCCCTCGCTGTGTGTGGAAAGCGTGATTTTCACCTTTTTCCACCCGTGCATGAGAATGTCGGGATGATGGTCGGCTTTTTCCGCCTCAATGCCCGTGCGAACGACAAAAGCCAGCGCTTCGGAGAAGTTCGAAAGCGTGAAATTTGTGTAGATGGAACTTTTGCCCGCCTTCCAGCCGGGAAGTTTTTTCAGTCTCTTTTGGACTTCCGTTTTGCTTAAAACCACCATTTTAGAACGCTTGAGCCGGCTGCCGTTTGACATTTTTTCCGTCCGTTGTAGTTTATAAGTCCTGTTTATCTAAGACAAGGGGGAGTATTTACCAATGGGTGCAGAACTCGGTATGAAAGAAGCCCGCGAGCTTCTGAAAAAGCATAAAATAGTCATCGCCGGAGTCGGCGAAACGGAGCAGGGCAAGATCCCTGACAAAAGTTCTTTTCACTTTCTTTCCGAAGCGTCAAAAATCGCGATAGAAGACGCCGGAATCAAAAAAACGGATGTTGACGGTCTCGTAACGGCATTTTCGCTTGTGGAGCAGACGTTTATGCACTGCACCACTTTTGCGGACTATTTCGGAATGAACCCGAAGTTTTTCTCTTCCATAGCGGTTGGCGGTTCCACGGCGGTGTGGATGGTTGCCGAAGCGGCTATGGCAATTGCGTCCGGGCAGTCGGAAGTCGTTCTGTGCGTTAGAGGGGACAACACGCTTTCGGGAATATCTTCCTCCGGAATGGTCGCTCTTATAAGGGAGATGTGCCACGCGGAGTTTGAGTTTCCTTACGGTCTCACAACCCCGGGCGGATACGCTCTTGCGGCACAGAGATACCTTCACGAATACGGCAACAAGAGAGAGCATCTTGCCGCCGTTGCCACAACAATGAGAAAACACGCGGCGGACAAGGAAAACGCGATGAACAAAGAGCCGCTTTCGGTTGAGGAAGTGCTTGAGTCCCGCATAATTGCGGAGCCGCTCACCAAATACGACTGCTCAATCATCTCTGACGGCGGTTGCGCTTTCATCATCACAACCGAGGACAAGGCGAAAGAACTCGGAATAAGCAACAACCTTGCCTACCTGTGGGGAATGGGACAGGGATATTCCCACCAGTATCTGACCACATTGAACGATTTGGGGCAGATATACGGCGCGGTGAAAACTTCGGGCGACAAAGCGTTCGGCACCGCCGGTATTACAAAGGACGATGTTGATGTCGCGTTTCTTTACGATTGTTTCACGATAACGGTTCTTCTTGAACTTGAAGGACTGGGATTTGTGAAGCCCGGAGAGGGCGGTCCTTTTGCTCTTGAAGGCAGAATGGAAAAGGGTAAGGACCTGCCGGTCAACACGCACGGCGGGCTTTTGTCTCAGGCGCATCTCGGAGCCATGCACCATGTTGTTGAAGCAACTTTGCAGCTTCGCGGCACGGCTGGCAAAAGACAGATTGAAGACGCTGAAGTCGCCCTTGTGCACGGTAACGGCGGTATCGTGAGCGCTCACAGCACGGTTCTGCTGGGCAACCAGCCGCTTAACTGACCGGAGTGTTTCACATTTCAAACGGAGGAATCTTAAACAATGGCTGAAAACAAATACGCAAAACCGCTTCCGGAATTTCGTCCGGAAACAAAACCTTTCTGGGATGGTTGCAAGAAGCATGATCTTATGCTTCCCAGATCAAAGCAGACGGGAGAATTTTTCTTTTACCCCAGGGCTTTCTCCCCGGGAGACGACATGAGCGCCGACATTGAGTGGGTCAAGTCTCCGGGCAAAGGGAAAGTCTGGACCTTCTCAATCCACCACATGGGCCCCACAAAGGCCTATAAGGAAGACGGCTCTTACGTGGTCGCGCTTGTGGAGCTTGACGAAGGTGTGAAGATGATGTCAAACATCGTTGAGTGCGATGTGAATGATGTGGAGATAGGAATGGAAGTTGAGGTCGTTTTTGACGACGTTACCGAAGAGGTAACGCTTCCGAAGTTCCGTCCCGCGAAATAGGAGCAGGAGGAAGTCTGTTATGTCAAAGGTTTTCTACGAAGATATTGAGGTTGGCGAGGAGCATGAAAGCACCGGCAGAACGGTTACCGAAGCCGATGTTACGAACTTCGCCGGGCTTTCGGCGGATTTCAACAACATGCACATAGACGAGGAGTTTGCGAAAAAGACGGTTTTCAAAACCAGAGTCGCTCACGGATTGTGCGTTCTTTCAATATCTTCAGGTCTGTGGTTTACAATGCCCAGGCTCGCGACCATAGCGTTTATGGGTCTTGAAGACTGGCGTTTTTCAGGAGCGGTCAAGTTTGGAGACACGATAAAAATTAAACGCAAACTTGCTGAAAAACGTGAACACAAGAGGCCCAATATGGGTTTTTTCATCTGGGATCTTGAGGTTCTTAATCAGGAAAATGAGGTTGTGCAGAAGGGCAAATGGGTTATTCTCGTCCAGAGAAGGGAGTCGGACTGAAAAAACTTAAAATGTCCGGAGACCGCAAATTCAATTTTGTCTTGTTAAGTAAACCTTTGTTAGTCTATAATATGGCTTCCAATATGGCCGGGTGAAACAGGAGAGAGGAGATTAAACAATGAAGAAATTCATACTATCGTTACTGGTTATGGGTTTGGCAGTGGTGTCTGTCAGCGTTTTTCCGTCTGCGGCGGAAACCGGTGCTAAAAGCATGCTGGGCAATCGTTCCATAACCACCAAATTTATCTCAAAAGAGTATGGCGGCGAAATTGCCAGCCAATCAGGTAAAAGCAGATTTCAGGGATTTCAGATTGGCGCAAATCTTTTCCCCGGTCAGGATTTGGATTTCATTACCGAACTGACTTATGCGCAGGTCGGTTCGGAAGATAAGACATGGGTTTTTGATGCGCAGGTTAATCCGACCATCCACAGGAGCATTACCCCGCACATCAAACTGCTTGCGGGAGCCATGCTCGGTATTTCCACGGCAAAGTCGAAACAGCAGCCTTCAGTTGCCGAATACGAAAACACCGAACTTATATGGGGTCTGAACACGGGCGCTGAGTTAAGTCAGGGGCGTCTAACAATGCTTTTGGGTGTCAATTACAACTGGATGGATGAGTTCGGAGACGGTATTGAGATTGGAGTTGACTCTAATTTTAGTCTCACCGAAAGAATCTCTTTGAACAGTTCATTTGCTTACGAGCACAATTCGGACGCGCTTGCTTTCGGTGTCGGGCTCAACCTGCGTATTTTCAATTAAGAAACTCGGTTTTCAGGTCTGAGAGGATTTTCGTCGCTTCCGCCGCGAACACGGCGATTTTTTCTCTCACCACAAGATCCGAGTCTTTATCGTAAGGCGTTTCCATCAAATTGAGAATTATGAGTTTCGCGCCGTTTCGCAGTGCGATTTGAGGAAGCGTGCTTGCGGGTGTTACCAGTAAAGACGAGCCGGCAACTATAAGAACCCCGCACTCCTCCACAAGTTCAATGGCCGCATTCCAAGGTTCGCGCGGAAGGGGCTCTCCAAAGAAAACGGCGTTGGGTTTCAAAATTCCGCCGCATTCGCATTCGGGTGCGGTTTGTCCGTTTTTCACTCTTTTCATAACCTCGTCCATCGGCGTTTTTCCACCGCATTTGATGCATACGGTTTCGCGTATTGAGCCGTGCAGCTCATGCACGGTTTTGGAACCCGCTTCGCCGTGCAAGCCGTCCACATTCTGAGTTATGACGCCGTTCGTCATTTTCCGCGCTTCAAGTTCGGCAAACAGAAAATGTCCGGCGTTGGGTTTTGCGGCGCTACGGACCGGGTGAAGTTCCAGAGCGTATGAATAGTAGGCGGACGGGTTTTGCATAAACCCGTCAAGAGACACGACCGACTGGTCCATCTTTTCCCACAATCCCTTATCGGGAGATCTGTAGTCCGGTATGCCGGACTCGGTGCTTATTCCGGCTCCGGTTAAAACCGCGCCTTTTCCGGTGCCGGACAGAATTTCAAGAAATTTTTCCGCTTCATCGTGCAAGGAGTAAATTATCTCTAATTGTCACGCGAGGCGGGCAGAAAGGTGATTTTCTTCGCATTGCCGTCCTCTTTTGTCTCGAACTTAACCCCGCTCATCTCTTTAACGGCTGTGTAAACGACTTTTCTTTCGTAAGCCTGCATTCTGTGAAAAGTGAACGGCCTGCCGGACTCAATTACCTTTTTCGCGGCTTCAACGGCTTTTCTTTCAATCTCTTTCTCTCTTTTCCTTTTGTAGTCGTTGACGTCTATTGAAATCCTTTTGCCTCTGTTGGGAGGCTTGCCGGTTTTGGACGAAACTATTCTGGAAACAATGTATTCAAAGTTTCTCAGGGTTTCCCCGTATTTGCCTATCAACAACCCCTGATATTCATCAACGTTCAAGTCCAACTCTATTGCCGAATCGGTTTCAGACACGTTAATGGAGTGGTTAATGCCCATGATATCCAGAATTTTTTTTGTTGCTTCTCCGGCATGTTCACGCACCTCTTCGGATGAATAGCTTATATCTTCCTGTGGCGAGCCGTCCGCGCCGCTTTTGCTTTTCAGAGCAACCCTGATTTTTGCTTTTCTGCCGCCGATTCCAAAAATGCCTTTTGATGGCTTGCGAAGAACCTCAACAAAAACTTTATTCCTGTGGACTCCGAGTTCAATAAGCGCTTCTTCAAGAGCTTCCTCGGTAGTTTCCGCTTCTTTTTCCACTTCTTTCATATCCATCTCCTTATTTTATCCTATGTGCTTCTGTTTATGTACAATTGCTGCGCCACGCTCAACACGTTGCTTGCCGTCCAGTAAAGCACAAGCCCCGAAGGAAAATCCCACATAACAAAGGTGAAAACAAGAGGCATAAACTGCATTATTTTCGCCTGCATCGCGGCAGTGTCGCCGGCTGCCGCGATGGGGGTCAATTTTGTTGAGAACCACCACGAAACCCCCATTGCAAGCGGGAGAATTCTAAACGGCACGGAAGTTCCCGGCACATCAAACAGCATCTCCGCCGCGGAAAGGTCGCTTATCCACAGAAACGAACTGTGGCGCAACTCTATTGAATACAGCAATCCGTAATAAAGCGCGATAAACACCGGGACTTGAGCAAGCATCGGCAGACAGCCGCCAAGACTGCTGAGAGGGTTGATTCCGTGATTTGAGTAAAGCTTCATCATCTCTTCGTTCTGACGTTTTTTGTCGTCCTTGAACTTTTCCTTGAGTGCGTCCAGTTTGGGTTTTAAGGTCTCCATTTTTTTCTGCATTTTCTTCATTGACCTCATTCCCTTTATGGAAAGAGGCAGAAACAGCAGACGGAATACGACCGTTATGACAATTATTGAGACTCCGTAGTTGTCAAAAAAGCCGTTGGAGTATTTCAGAACACGCACCGCAAGTTTTGAAAGCGTTCCAAACCAGCCGTAATCAATGGCGTTTTCAAATCCGTAACCGGCCGCCGAAAGCATATTTTCCTGCTTCGGCCCCATATACGTTTTCCACTTACGCTCCGAAACCGCGCCCGAAGGAATTGAAAACCTTCCGTATGAAAAACGCGTTTTAATCTCACGCCCGTCTTTTGTGGAAGTCTTGACCTGTGTTGTTTCACCCGATTCGGGAAGCGCCGCGATTATGAAGTATTTTTTTGAAAATCCCAGCCAGTCAACTCCGCCCGTGAGAGGTTTTCCCACGTCATCTCCGCCATTGAACTGTTTTTTCTCGCCGTTGACGGAAACAACAAGGGCGTTGGTCGGTCCGTAATCCGCCTCTTCTATTTTTCCGCGCTGGAGAAAATGCAAGGCGTATTCGGCGGTTTTCGCCGACCGGTTTTCTATCTCGTATTTGCCGCCAATCATGTAAGTGTCCGGCGTGAACGACAGTTTTTTGACAATCCTGAAGCCGTTTTGCTCGTATGAAAGCGCGATTTCCCTCGCGAGCCCCTCCACCTTGACCGTGGTTTCGCCTTTATATTCAAACGGAACCGGGTTCGGGAGGTTGGTGTTTTCCAGAGACAAGACCGTTTCCGGAGATGACCACTTTCCTCCGACAAGCGTGAGAGATTCCGACCCGTCTTCAGGGCTTTCAGAGTAGTTTTTAAGAACCAGCTTTTTTATGGTCCCACCGGCGGTGTCCACATACGCCGTGTAGAGAGAGGTTTGAACCTCCACGGTTTTTCCGCTCCGTGCGGCGGCCGGCAGGGTTGGAGGCTCCCATTGTGCGTCCATTGGCGCGGCTTGCATTTCCCCGCCTGTGTTCAATGCATCGGTTTTTTCGGTTACCACAGGTTTGGGGTTTCCGGTCGGTTGCGGAAACAGTTTTGAGTATCCGAAGATTATTCCCAGAGCGAGAACGGCGAAGATTATGTAATTGGAAGTGAGTTTCTCATCCTGCATGTCAGTTTCATTTCTCCACCGGGTCGTAGCCGCCGGCGTTAAAGGGGTGGCACCTTGCCACCCTGCTCACAGCCATCACCGCTCCGCGCCTCAGTCCGTGTGTTCTAATGGCTTGCGAGGAATATTCGGAGCAACTGGGATAGAACCGGCAACGGGCTCCCAGCAACGGCGATATTGTTTTGCGGTATATCTCTATAATGAAAATCGCAAGCCTTGAGGCGACGCGGGATGCCATTTCATTTCTCTCCGCCCATCATACCCATTATTTCCGCGCAAACCGCACCGAAAGGCATTTTGGACACATCATTTTCCGCTATGAAAATAACGTCTCTTGAGGCGAATTGAGGTTTGTTAAGCCTGAAGATTTCCCGGAAATAACGTTTGATTGTGTTTCTTGAAACCGCGCCGGGAACGGCTTTTTTAGCCACAATCCGCCCGATACGCGCAAAGCCGAGCCCGTTTTCGGCGATAACAACGGAGAGATTTTGAGACGAGAGCCGTTTCCCTTTTTTCAAAACCCGCACATACTCGGTTTTTTCCATCAGTTTTTCTCTTTTCCGAAGCTCCTGGCCGCGGATTTTCCTCATTTTGCCCGGAACTGGACAGTCAGAGCGTGTCTGCCCTTTTGCGTTCTTCTCTTCAGAACGCGGCGTCCGCCCACAGTGCTCATTCTTGAGCGGAAACCGTGGGTTTTTATCGCTTTTTTCCTGTGCGGCTGAAAAGTTCTCTTCATGGCAGACGCGCGTAAAACTACCACAACTGACGCTCCGGTCAAGTTGACAAGTTCCCGCCCTTGTTGTTAAATGATAGCCGTATTTTCCCTTTCCGGAATGCTTGCGCAATGATACTTGAAGGTTTAAAACTGATGCTTGCGGGGATGTTTGTCGTCTATATTTTCCTTTCCGCTCTTCTGATTATGATAAAGGTGTCCGCATACTTTTTCGGCAGTGTTTCTCCGTCCGCTTCGGGGTCGGTGCAGACTTCAGTTCCAAAGGATGAGGGCGGCAGAATTGCGGCGGTGATTGCGGCGGCTCTTTCGGCATACGGAACCGGAAAAAAATAGGTATTCAGGCAAAAAAGGGCGCTTTATGAAGAAAATACTTTTTCAAGACACTTCTTTCAGAGACGGTTTTCAGTCATTTTTCGGCGCGCGCGTACTCACCGATGATTTCCTTCCGGCGGTTGAAGCGGCGTCGCACGCAGGAATAACCCATTTTGAGGCTGGCGGCGGAGCCAGATTTCAGAGCCTTTTCCTGTATTGCGGGGAGTCCGCTTTTGACATGATGGACAGGTTCAGAAGCGCCGCGGGTCCCGATGCCAATCTCCAGACGCTTGCGAGGGGAATCAACGTGGTGGCGCTGTCCGCGCAACCCAAAGACATGATTGACCTTCATGCCAGAATGTTCAAAAAGCACGGCATAACCCACATAAGAAACTTTGATGCCCTCAACGATGTGCGCAACCTTGAGTATTCCGCGCAGTGCATAAAAAACGCGGGTATTCACCATCAGGTTGTTGTTACGATGATGGAACTTCCACCCGGCTGCGACGGCGCGCATGATTCGGAATTTTACATCAACAAAGTGCGCGAAATTCTTGATTCCGGGCTTCCCTTTGACTCAATCTGCTTCAAAGACGCTTCGGGAACTTCAAACCCCAAAAAGGTTTACGACACGGTTAAAGGCGCCAGAGAGATTGTTGGCAAGGACACGGTACTGTGGGTGCACACGCATGAAACCGCCGCGCAGGGCGTTGCTCAATACACCGCTGCGATAGAAGCCGGTTGCGACGGAATATGCGTCGCGCGGGCTCCGGTTTCAGGCGGAACCGCCCAGCCGGACATCATTTCCATGTGCGGTGCGCTCAAGGGGACGGATTTTACGCTTGATGTGGATGTGAAGAAAATTCTTGAAGCGAACGCAGTTTTCAAGGACTGCATGGCGGATTACTATTTTCCGCCCGAAGCGCTGGGAATTTCGTCCGAAGTTCTGCTCTCTCCGATGCCCGGCGGCGCGCTCACGGCAAACACAATGATGATGCGCGACACCAACACGCTTGAACTTTACCCGAAGGTGATAGAGGAGATGTCCGAATGTGTCGCCAAAGGCGGTTTCGGAACCTCCGTAACACCGGTTTCGCAGTTCTATTTTCAGCAGGCATTTTCAAACGTAACTCAGGGCAAATGGAAAAAAATCGCGGACGGATACGGCAATATGGTGCTCGGCTATTTCGGGCGCACGCCGGTTCCTCCCGACCCCGAAGTTGTAAAAATCGCCGAAGAGCAGATGGGCAAACCCCGTTTTAACGGTGACCCGCTTGAGATTATTGAGCCGGGAATTCCCTCGGCGAAAGCCATTCTTGAAAAAAACGGGCTTGAAACTACCGAGGAGAATATATTCATAGTCGGCGCTCTTGAGACTCCGGGCGGGAACAAGGGGCTTGATTTTCTCAAAGGAGACTTCTCGGTCAATGTGAGAAAAAACGAAGCCAAAGAGGCGGCAAAGCCCGAAGGCGGCTCCACGCCGGACGCTTTTACCGCAACCATTGACGGAAAGAATTACGCCGTGAGCGTTAAGCCCTCCGGCGACGCCTACGCGGTTACGGTTGATGGCTCTGACTACGCCGTGAGCATCAGCGAAGGGGGCGCTCAGCAGGCGGCTCCGTCCGCAAAGCCGTCGGGAGAAGTAACGCCGCTCGTCGCCGCCGTTCCCGGAAATGTTTGTAAAATCTCAGTTGCTGTCGGAGACAAGGTTGAGGAAAATCAACCGCTTGTTGTGCTTGAAGCGATGAAGATGGAAACCCCGGTCGCCTCTCCGTGCGCGGGGGTTGTGGCATCAATAGAGGTCTCTACGACCGATGTTGTTGAATCGGGTCAGGTTCTGCTGACAATTGCTCCAAACTGACCATTGCAACCGTGTTTGACGAGATGAAAAAAACTTCTTTACTCACTGCGATTTTCGCCTTTCTTGCGATTTTCGCCTTTTTCGTTTTTCCGGCGTTCGCTGCGGGCGGCGAGGGCTCGGAACTTCCGAGTCTTCTGGATATTTTCCGTAGCCTTGCGCGAGAGACCGGAGTGAGCGGCTTTTTATCCTACGAGGAGTCGTGGATACCCGGACCGGGACGGTTCATGATGGTTTCGGTTGGCTTTCTTCTTCTCTATCTTGGAATTGCCAAACGGTTTGAGCCGCTTCTGCTTGTTACAATTGGTTTCGGTTGCGTGCTTTCCAACATCCCTCTTTCGGGCATCAATGAGCCGGGCGGGATTTTGAGCTATGTTTACGATGCGGGCATAAAAACGGGCATTTTCCCGCTGATTATTTTCATGGGAGTCGGCGCGCTGACAGATTTCGGGCCGCTTCTCGCCAATCCCAGAACCATACTGCTCGGCGTTGCCGCGCAGTTCGGCATATTTGCCACCCTTATAGGAGCGCTTGCGCTCACGCGTTATGTTGACGGCATAGATTTTTCCTTTGCGGACGCGGCGTCCATCGGCATCATCGGCGGCGCGGACGGCCCCACGGCAATCTATGTTTCCTCTCAGTTGTCTCCGCGTCTTCTGGGAGCGATTTCGGTTGCCGCGTATTCATATATGGCGCTTGTTCCGCTCATTCAGCCGCCCATAATGAGAGCTCTGACGACAAAAGAGGAAAGGATGATAAGGATGAAACAGCTCAGACCGGTCGCTAAAACCGAGAAGATTATGTTCCCGCTTATTTCCGTTGTTTTGTGCGCGCTTTTTCTCCCGTCCGCCGCTCCGCTTATAGGGTTTTTCATGTTCGGCAATCTGATGAAGGAGTGCGGAGTTGTTGACCGACTTTCGGACACGGCGCAGAATTCGCTTATAAACATAACCACGATATTTCTCGGGCTCGGAGTTGGCTCAAAACTTTCGGCCGAGGAGTTTCTCACGGTTGAAACAATCGGAATTTTAATACTCGGAGTGGTGGCTTTCTGCATAGGAACGGCTTCGGGCGTTCTCAAGGCAAAACTTCTTAACCTGTTTTCCACGAACAAGATAAACCCGCTTATCGGTTCCGCGGGCGTGTCCGCCGTTCCAATGGCGGCGCGCGTGTCGCAGGATGTCGGCGCGAAGGAAGATCCTCAAAATGTGTTGCTTATGCACGCGATGGGTCCCAACGTGGCCGGGGTTCTGGGTTCAGCGGTCGCGGCGGGAATTTTGCTCGCGGTGTTTTCTTGAAATCCCTTCCCTACGGCAAGCCTGTAATTTTCTTTGACGGTGTTTGCGGATTGTGTGACCGTTTTATCCGTTTTATTCTCAAAAGAGACACGCGCAAAACTTTCTTTTTTTCCACGTTGCGGGGGCGTACCGCGGCGAAAGCCTTTTCCGCGCCGCCGGATTTTCACGAATGGAGCATTGTTTATATGGACGAGGAGGGCGTTCACCATTTTTCCGGAGCGGTGATTAAAATTCTCACCCGAATGGGCGGCGGCTGGCGTTTCGCACGGGTTTTTTCATATATTCCCGCTTTTATCAGGGATTTAATTTACGGTTATATAGCACGCGGACGTTACAAATGGTTCGGTAAATTTGACTCGTGCAAGTTGCCGGATGCGGAAAATTCCGACAGATTTCTTCCGTGAACGGTTATGAGAGCGATTAAAATTGCATTTCTTTTTAGCGCTTTTTTTATTTTTGCGCCGGTTCTGATAACGCATGCGGGAGCTCAGGCGTTTTACCAGAGGCAACTGCCGGAATTCACCTCGTCAAGCCGGCAGGACTGGATTAATTCCGCGCCGCTCAAACGTGAGGACTTAAAGGGCGGGGTAACGCTCGTGTATTTCTGGACTTTTGACTGCTGGAATTCATATCGCTCCTTCCCGTGGTTGCGCGGGCTTGAAAAACGTTTCGGAGGAAACGGCTTTCAGGCAATCGGCGTGCACACGCCGGAGTTTGAGCATGAAAAGAGCAGAAGAAACCTTGAAGAGAAAATGCGGGAATTCAAGGTTTCTCATCCCGTTATGATGGACAACAATTTTTACTATTGGCGGAAAATGAACAATCGCTACTGGCCCACTTTTTATATCGTGGACAGAGACGGCAAAATTGTTCACAAAATGATAGGGGAAACGCACATAGGGCAGGAAAGGGCGAAAGAGTTTGAGAAGGTTTTGGAAAGGGTGGTTAAGCAGTGAAGTTGGTGGAATTTTTTTAGGAAAAATGTGTATTGTATGTTCTAAGTTATGAACAGGGTTGAAACTGCATTAAGAAAAGAAGTTCGAAGGGTCCTTGTTGCTCAGGGGTATAGAATTAAGAAGGGGCAGTTTTATCTTGACACGGATGATAGAGAAGAAAAACGACATTTACACCAACTTTCTCGTGCGGAAAGAATCAGAGAAAGCATTGATTTTATTGAATCATTCTTGCCCGAAGCCAGCAAGCACATTCTTGATAGTTCAAGTTTAGAAGTTTCAAAGATTAAACCCAGATTGATAGAAGTACAGTCGGGAACAAGAGAGGGGAATTTATTCCGTTGGTGGAATTTGACTTGGTGGAGTCTTCCATATGAAAAATCTTATGGAAGACAAATGAGGTTTGTTGTCTGGGATGACTATCACGAATCTCCAATTGGTCTAATAGGATTGCAAAGCCCCATTCTCTCCTGGAGTGTTAGAGATAAACACCTTTCTATAGAACCTGAACGAAGGGATTATTGGGTAAATCAGTCGTTATCGGCACAAAGATTAGGATCCCTTCCCCCCTACAACAAGTTTTTAGGTGGAAAATTGGTTGCTTCACTGATGACATCCGATTTGGTTCGTAAGTCTTTCAAAAACAAATACAGCAAAAGCAAAACCTTGCTTTTGAAAAGACAGTTGCCTGCAAACTTACTTTTCATTACTACAACAGGTGCTTATGGCAAAAGCAGTGTTTATAACCGTCTCAAATTATACGATGAAAAAATCTGCGATTTTATTGGTTATACGAGTGGAAGCGGTTCTTTTCACATACCCAATACTCTTTACGAAGGTTTTATTAGTTATCTCCGCGAGTGTGGTTATAAGGCTGGAAGGGCGTTTGGAAATGGTCCTTCTGTAAAAATGAAGAATATCAACAAAGCGATGAACTTATTGGGATTCAAAAATGGCTGTGAGCACGGAATGAAAAGGGCTATTTATCTTTTTCCCTTTGCCTCAAATTTAAAAGATGTAATAGAGAAAGAGAAGAGACCTACGTGGTATGGCAGAAGCGTTGATGATTTGACAGGATATTGGAAGGAAAGATGGGCTTGCAAAAGAGTTTGGGAATATGAAAAGAATTTTTTTTCTAAGCAGAACTATCTAGATGAGTTGTCAGAAGACTTGGAAAACTGCCAGAATCTTGTGGGGTAAATTCTTTGGCTACAGACGATAAGAGCTACGCATATTTGCCAGAGGATCTCTTGCTACAAATGCTTGAAAAAGCACCTCGAACTGCAAAGCAATTGGCCAAAACGATTGAAATCAATGAATCTCAAGTAGAAAAAGCAAGGACTGTACTGAAAAATAATAATTTTATTCAATCTTGTTCGGAAGGCGATTTTACAGAGTCAATTATGGCTGCTGATGGAGCCAATGTTGTTGAGCACAAAACAAGCGCAGACATTGTTTTGGCAATTGCAGTTGGCGTAGATGGACTTTCAAAAGAACCTTCAACCACTTGGCCTGATGGTTCGCGACAATATCAACAATGGCAAGACGCATTGCCTCACCATGTAGCTAATCCGAGATTGGCGCAAGGTGTGATGTTTCTCATGGAGTTGAGCATTTTGTCTGAAGCAGATAGAGAAATAAGAATAATGGACGGTTCTCATGTAACCGCCATTCTTAAACTCAATAGTTTGCTCAGTGCTAAAGATGAAGCAGATGCTGACAAACCATACGTAGATGCACTATCAAGATTTCTTTCTGAAAACTATGACAAAGTCATTCCCGAAATACCGGATATTGTGGCAAGTGCTTTTTCTAACGAATCAATAATAAGTCTTACAAAATACTCTTCTTCAAGGGAGATTATAGACTCTCAATTGCAAGAGTTTGAAATTGTTGCCGATGACAAAGTTTTTCTGTCTACGCTTCTCAAGGAAAATGAATATACAAAACCGGTTCCTGTAGGGCAATCAGCAAAAGACAGAGAGATGTGGAAACAGATTCATATAAAATGTAATTTGCCGATTGATGGCGTGGACAATTCAGAACTTCAAGGTCGTTTTGAAGATGCAATTGCTCCATTCAAAGTTACAGACAATAGTGAATCTGATTTGTTTTTTTGTTATTACGAACCTTTGGAGCATACTATGGCTCATCGAGTTGAAATAAAGAAAAATCTTGCGGAAAATGGCAACAATCTTGAGCGGTTTCTTAGAAGTTTAAAAAGACAAATAGTATTTCCAGAAATCCGGGAACCTTATCCGCAATTTTTGGCGGATATTATTGCTAAGAATATATATTTTGGAATGGAAGCAGTTAACCAGGCTATTTTTAATGATAGCGTATTGCATAGCGACAAAAACTTTGATCTTGTTCTTCCTTATAGGACAAGTTAGGGAGGAGAGTTTTGCCCGAGAACAAATCTATCATTAACCTATTAGATTCTGACGACAATTCCCTTGGAGCAGTAGGTTCTCCAAGTGACACTTTTGAAGCAGTTGTTGATGTTCTTGAGATTAGTGAAAAAGACAAACTTCTGGGTGAGTTAGCTTGTTTTTGTGTGAAAGAGGGGGATAAAGATGTGTTTGTCTTAGGTCAAACAACTGAAATTACAACGGAAAACAAATGGCATCAAGAACCGTCTTTTAAGGGAATTATAAAAAGACACGGCAGTCTTCCTAATCTGAGCGAAGTTGCAGACAACAGGATAGCCAAGGTTAGTGTTCAATCCAGTTTTATTCTTGCAGAAGAAAAATCAGAGGCTCATAAATTAGCAAATTCACCTTCAACTGGTGTGCCGGTTAAGAGAGTGAATAATAAAATTATGGAAAAACTTATGGAGCAGTATGAGGGGCAATTAGTCTGTATAGGTAATGCATACGACACAGATGTTCAAATTCCTTTTTGGTTTAAGCATTTTGGGAAACCTGAAGAAGGAGGTGGGGGAGATGCCTACCATATAGGAGTTTTTGGCCGCACTGGTTCAGGAAAAACAACCGCGGCCGCCAACATGATTTTAGCATACGCAAGAAATAATGAGCATATGAGTATTTTAATTCTTGATCCTCAAGAACAGTTTTTTGAAGATAACAATGTGCTGCCAGACCAAGTGAGTTTTATGGGTAGTCTTGAAGATGCTGGGATGAATTATGAAAAATATATTGTCCCTGATGAGGTTTCTTTGCCTCATCTCGCATCTCTATTTAGTAGTTTATTGCTGAACTACGATTTTATTAGAAAGGCTTTCAGAATTCATACTCAGGAAAAAAGAGAACTAATGGCTGAATCAATTCAAGAATATGTGTCTGGAAGGATGAACAATTCGCGTTTTTCTATTGGAGAAGATAGTGATGGGTTACTTAATTCAATGATTAAGAGGTTTTATGAAAGCGAGAGGTATACAGAGAATGTATACGCTAGTGGCGGTTCTCAGTTAACAAGATTGAGGAAGAGGATAGGGGATCTCGCAGATGAATCTCTGGAGATTGACAATGAGACAAAAGAGATATGGGATTACGTGTGTAGTTTGTTCAAAGAGGATGACAAGGAAAAATTAGACAGCATCGTAGATAAAGTAGTATCTAATCCCAAAAATGTAATTGTCCTTAACATTTCAGGGAGGAATGCTGTCAGCGGAATGGAATCTGTTCAAACTCTTTTTATAAAAATCATTGAAGATTCTATAAAAGAAAAAGGTGCAGAATTATATAGCCAAGGAGGTAAATCAAACTGTCTAGTAGTTTTAGATGAAGCTCATCGATTCATCAGCACCTATACATACGATGAAGATATGAAGGAGTTAACAACAAGCATTATTGATGCTGTTCGTACAACAAGGAAGTACGGCATAGGCTATATGTTCATTACTCAGACCATTGAGTCTCTTCACAGGGAAATAAGAGAGCAGATTAGAATATTCGCTTTTGGATATGGACTTACTAGTGGTTCTGAATTTAGCCAGATTAGGAATATAATCAATGACGAATCTGGAGCAAAGTTTTATCGTTCTTTTATTGATCCATCAAGCAACAACAAATTCCCTTTTATGTTTTATGGACCTGTTTCTCCTCTTTCGTTTACGGGTACTCCGCTCTTTTTAGAAATGCAAGGTCTAATTTCTAATTTTCCGGAATAAAGACAGGAGTCTGACTCTTAGATTTTGGTTGTTTCTACCCGCTTCTCTCAATCGCTCCGGTTATTTCCGTCCATTTTGCGTTTAGAAATCTTAAATCTGATTCAGCTTTCTCGTAATTGCCTTTTTCAATTCCTTTTATAATTCTTTTCAAATCACCGACGGAGTTTTCATTTTTCATTGAATCCTGAGTTATAAAAGAGCATATTTCACCGTAGTTCAGAAAAATTTTTCCTTTTTCGTCAAATCCGCGCAGCCAGCTGTTCATTTCACGCAATTTTACGGCGAGGTTTTTAATTTTTTCAAATTCAGGATATTCGGAAATTCTGTCTCCGGTTTTTCCGCAGACACTTTCCGCCTCTTCAATTCTTTTCATTGCGTCTCCTATATTTTCAGTATAGAAAATTGAATCATGATGAACGGCGCCGAAACCCGCGTGAGTGTAGAAAAAATCGCGCTTTTCCTCGTCAAAAGCCGCAAGCCATTCAAACGGAATAAAATTTTCGCACGAAATTATGTTAAAACTTGACGGTTCGTCTATGCGGCACACAAAATACCGCTCATTTTCTTTTATGAAAAAACAGTCTTTGATTTCACCCGTTTCAATTCCCAAATTAGAGGCGAGAAGATTTCTGAATTCATCGTATTCCTTTCCCCACCAGGTTGATCTTGGCGATGCCGGACGATCCCAGAATTTTTCATAAAAATTTATGTATTCGCTCCAGTATTCTCCGCCGCCGGGTATGGAGTCAATCAATTCATAAATCATCAATGCGCATTTCGCCAATTTCTATTCGTCTCCGAGCGCTTTTTTCATCACTTTAATCGGTGCGTCTCCGCCCGTCCAGATTTCAAAAGATTTTGCTCCCTGATAAAGCAACATCCCAAGCCCTGATTCCGCTTTTATTCCAAGTTCGCGCGCACGCGCCACAAGCGGGGTCAAAAGCGGCTTATAGACGAGGTCGTAAACCCCAAACGTGCCCATGAATTTTTCAAGCTGCAAATCAAGAGGCTCGTTTCCCCCCATTCCCGCCGATGAACAGTTTATGAGAATGTCCGCGGAGGCGAGCAATTCCGAAGTTTTTTCACTTCGCAATTCCGAGGTTTCAATTTCAATTTCCGGGAATTTTTCCGCAAATTCGCGCCCCAAAGCCTCCGCTTTTCCGGCGGTTCTGTTAGCGATAAAAATCCGTTTTGTGTTTTTCATGCAAAGTCCTGAAATAATCCCTCTCGCGGCTCCTCCCGCTCCTATGATGAGCGAGGTTCCGTTTTCAGGTTCAAAACCAGTCGCGACTTTAAGCGCTTTTAGCGCGCCGTCTATATCGGTGTTGTATCCCGACAGGCGTCCGTCATCGTTTTTCACCGTGTTGACTGCGCCCGCGAGTTCGGCTTCGGGGGAAAGAAAATCCATCTCGTCCATAATCGCCTGTTTGTGAGGAACAGTTACGTTTACCCCGCGAAGAGGCAGGGAGCGTATGGTTTTCACCGCGGATTTAATTTCGCCCGGGGCAATGTCATACGCATCGTATCTGCAGTTCATTCCAAGCGCGGAAAACGCCGCGTTGTGCATGTCGGGAGAGAGGCTGTGCGAAACCGGATGCCCGAATATTCCGAAAAGTGTGGTTTTTCCGCTCAAAATTATTTATCTCCGGTTTTCTTTTCCAGAACATCTCTGACCCGCTCAATGTCTTTGGTTATTTGCCGCGATAACTCGTCCGCCGAGCCGAATTTTTTTTCGTTCCTGACCCTTTTTACAAACTCAACGGTCACTTTTTTTCCGTAAAAATTCCCTTCGGCATCAAGCAAATGGCTCTCGGCAACCGTCTTGCCGCCGCCGAAAGTGGGTCTGTTTCCTATGTTTGTTATGCTACGCTCGCGTCCGTGTCCCTCAATTTCCGTAACGGTCGCGTAAACTCCGGGTTTTGGCAGTATTTCCCAACGGGTTTTGAGGTTGACGGTTGGAAACCCTATTTCCCGTCCGCGCTTTTCCCCTTCTTCCACAACGCCCTTTATGTAGTAGCAGTATCCGAGAAGTTCCGAAGCCTCGTCCGTGTGTCCGGTGAGAATCAACTCCCTGATTCTGCTGCTGCTTACCCTTTCGCCGCCCACCATCGCGGGTTCAAGAACAACTGTTTCAAACCCGAACTTGTCTCCCAGTTCTCTAAGCAAATCAACATTTCCCCGTCTCTTGTTGCCGAAACCGAAGCGCGGGCCCACAACAATAGCCGTCATCGCGGCTTTTTCCACCATAATTTCCTTTATGAACCGCTCAGGCGGCATAAGAGACAGGGACTCGCAAAACTCAAGCCGCACCGCCATTTCAATTCCGCTTTTTTCAAGCAACGCAAGCCGCTCATCAAAGGGCATAAGCAGGTGGACTGTTTTGTTTTTCAGGAATTTCTGCGGATGAGGGTCGAAAGTAATCGCGCAGGATTTTGCGCCGTGTTGCGCGGCTTTTTCTTTGAGCGTGGCAATGATTTTGCGGTGTCCCAGATGAACGCCGTCAAAATTGCCCAGAGCGCAAACGGTTTTCAAATCTCCGGAAAAAGAAAAATTCTGAAAAAATTCCACGTCTACTTTCTCCAGAAATCGGGTATGAAAAGCACGAGTATTGTGTAAAGCTCAAGCCTGCCGGTTATCATCAGTAATGACAGAACGCCTTTTGTTGAGTCAGTGAGCGCGGCGTAGTTTTCAGACGGACCGACCGAGCCCAGCCCGGGCCCCACATTTCCAATTGCGGACACGGTCGCGGAAAAAGCCGTGAGAAGCGATGTGTTTTCAAGGGAGGTAATAAGCCCCGTGCCGATAACAATTCCCAAAGCGTAAAGCAGGAGAAAACTTGCCACGTTTGACACCGCCGATTCTTCAAGCGGCTTGCCGTCAAAACGCACGGGCGAAACCATGCTCGGATAGATCAATTTTCTGAGTTCGCGGTAGCATTTTGCCGCCATCACGAGAATTCTTGACTGCTTGACCGCGCCGGTTGTGGAGCCGGAACAGCCCCCGACTATCATCAGAATAATCAGCATAAAGGTTGACAGCACGGGCCATGTGCCGAAATTCGCCGACGAGTATCCGGTTCCCGTTCCAATTGAAACCACCTGAAAAGCGGCATATCTGAAAGATTCCCGCAAGCCGTCAAAGGTTCCCGTCCCGTTTAGGTTGAAGGAAACAACCGCGATTATAATCACGATGAAGACGAAATAAAATTTAAGTTCCGCTCCCTTCAACGCGTCTCTGATTTTTCCTTTCATAATCAGGTAGTGAACAACGAAGTTCATTCCCCCGATGAACATGAAAATGGTAATCACCGCTTCAATCAGCGGACTTTCGTAGTGTCCGATGCTCATGTTGCGGGGTGAAAATCCGCCCGTTGACATTGTGCTGAAGGAGTGCGCAATGGAGTCAAAAACGGGCATTCCCGAGAGCGCGAGGATAACCATGAGCGCCACTGAAAGCACAACATATACAAGCCAGATATTTTTCGCCGTTTCGGCAATTCTCGGGGTCAGCCGCTCGGTTGTGGGTCCCGGCGCTTCAAGAGCCATCAGCCGTCCGCCGCCGATTGAGAGGCGCGGCAGAACGGCTATCGCAAGAACTACAATTCCCATTCCGCCGAGCCACTGGCTCAGGTTTCTCCACAAAAGTATTCCGTGCGGAAGCGCTTCAATATCATGTATGACGCTTGCGCCCGTTGTCGTAAAACCGGCGGTTGATTCAAACAACGCGTCCACGGGATTGGGGAACACTCCGTAAAGCAGATAGGGAATGCTTCCGAGCAAACTCGCCGAAACCCAGAAAAGCACGGCTATGAGAAATCCGTCCCTTCTTTCTATTTCATCTGTTTTTTCAGTTCCGCGAGTGGCGAGAATGAGGGAGAAACCGGAAACAAATACAATTACCGCCGAACTCACGAGCGCTAAAAGGTCGTCCTCGCCATAAATCAGCGAGCACGCAGCGGGAATTAGCATCAGCAGTCCGAGAATTCTTATGAAACTGCCGAGTATGTTGAGGCAGAACCTGAAATTCACTTACAAAATCGCCTTTTCAACTTTTTTTACCGCTTCGGGAAGTGTGAACACTATTATAGTGTCGTTTATCTGCGGAGTGAAGTTTCCCTGGGGTATTATCGTTTCGTTGTTTCTCAAACACGCGCCCACAATGCATCCTTCGGGCAGATTGGCGTTTTTAAGCGGGGTGCCGAGTATTTCGCTGTTTTCCTCCACCATAAACTCCATTATCTCTCCGCGTCCCTCTTCAAGAAGTGTTGTCCGTGCCACGCCGCCGCCGAGGTCAAGCATAGCCAGAATCTCATTCACAACCGAAATGCGCACACTCACGGCGGTGTCAATCCCGATGGTTTCAAGCACGTCCACGTAGTCCGGTTTTGTGTAGAGAACTATGCTTCGTTTCACTCCGAGCCGCCGCGCGAGAAGCGAACTCAGGATGTTTTCCCCGTCATCGCCCGTGAGCGCTATAAGATAGTCGGCGGCTTCCACGCCCGCTTCCTGTTGTATCTTGACGTCTGTGGCGTCTCCGCCGAGCACCATTACCCCCGGAACCTCTTCGGCAAGTTCCGCCGCGATTTGCGGATTGCTCTCTATGACCTTGACCGTCGCTCCGCTTTTATGAAGCATTGACGCGGTCAGTTTTCCAAGCCGCCCCGCGCCGATGATGATTACGTTTGTTGTGTGTTTTTCCTCTTTCAGACCCATCGCCTCGGTCAGGTTGTCAAGCATTGAGGCGTCTCCGAGCGCGTAAACGCTGTCGCCGGGCATAAGAACGGTTTCGCCCGAAGGGATAAGCATCTGTCCTTTTCTCGCCACGCCGACAAATATCCACGGAGACACTTCAAGTTTGCTCAAAGGCTTGTCCAGCATTGAGCCCTCTTCTCCCACCCTGAGTTTGAACAGGTCTATTTTGCCGCTTGCTATTTTCTGGTTGCTCCACGCGAAATGCGACTCGGTTACGGCGGCAACGATGTTTTTTGAAATGATTTCGCCGGGGTTGATGATGGAAACGCCGTTTTGTTTGAGCAGTTCGGAGTATTGCGTGTATTCGGAACTTCTGACTTTCGCCACGGTCGCGGGAACCCCGAGAATGCTTGCCGAAACCGCGCACATGATGTTTGTTTTGTCGTCTCCCGAAACGGCGAGAACGATGTCCGCATCTCTAATTCTCGCCTGCTCAATCACTGCCGGCTCGCTGGCATCTCCTTCAATGCACATGATGTCCAGCCTGTCTTTGATTTTCCTCAATCTTTCCCGGTCGTGCTCAACAAGCACAACGTCATTCTGCTGGGAAAGATCCTCGGCGAGCAGCGTTCCAACCTGTCCGCCGCCGATTATGGTTATTTTTTTCATTTGACTGCCCCGACTAATTATATCCTTTCAAGGTCGATAATCCTGAGTGTGAGGGACTCTCTGTTTTTCCATACCGAGATTTCGGGCGAAAACACTATGTCCGCTTTCCCTTCGGGCGCAGCAACTCCGTCCGCGGCGTTCCACCACATTGCCTCAATAGGGGCGCCGCCTTCGCCCGTGTCCAGAAAAAGTTTAAGGTGAGCGTTTTTGATGACGTTGTGTGAAATGATTTTCGCGCCTTCAATCAGGAAAACCGGCGTGGGGTTGCCGCTTCCGAACGGCTCAAGGATTTCAAACTCCTTGACGGTTTTGAGGGTCAAACTCTCAATGCCGATGCGTGCGTCTATGCGGAAGGTCTTTTCTCCCGGTTTCGTGCCCGCGCCGGTGCTTTTGATATGCTTGTCAATCTCGGAGCGGAACAGGTCTATGCTTTCGCTTCGCACGGTAATCCCTGCGGCCATCGCATGCCCGCCATAGCGTTCAAGCGACTTGTCACAGGCTCGCAAGGTTTCATAAAGGTTGACCGCCGGAACCGTTCTGCCGGAGCCTTTGCCGATTCCGTCTGAGTCTATTGCAATGGCGAACGCGGGTTTGGAGTATTTTTCCACAAGCCGCGAGGCGAGAGGGCCCGTGATTCCCGGATGCCAGTCCTGCGAAGAAACCACAAGGCAGGCGGACTGCGCGCTGTCCGGATTCTGCTCTATAAATTCAATCGCTTCGGCAACCGCTTTGCGCTCAAGTTCCTGTCGGGTTCTGTTCCGTTCATCCAGTTTTTTTGCTATCGTCCGTGCGTGTTCCGCGCTTTCGGACAGCAGAAGCTCAACCGCGATTTCGGGTCCGTCTATTCTGCCCGCCGCATTTATGCGCGGCCCCATTCTGTAAGCGATGTCGCCCGAATTGAATCCTCCGTTTATCCTGCTGACCGTTTTCAGCGCCTCAATTCCGGGTCTGTCAGGGGTTTTCATTCTCTTGATTCCCTCTTTGACCATAATCCTGTTTGCGCCCGTGAGCGGAACCCTGTCCGTTACTGTGCCTATGGCAACCAAATCCAGATAATGAGCCATGTTAGGTTCGGTTCTGCTGTCAAAAAAACCTTTCTCGCGCAGTCGCGCGCGCACCGCGAGAGCGAGATTAAAAGCCACCCCAACCCCTGCTATGTTTTTTTCCGGATAGTCGCAGCCGGGCAGTTTCGGGTTTACGACCGCGACCGCGTCCGGAATCTCATCGCCGGGCAGATGGTGGTCGGTAACTATAAAATCTATTCCCAGTTCCTTGGCATTTTCCACTTCGTCAAGCGCGGTTATTCCACAGTCGGTTGAGATAATCAGGGTTGCCCCACGCCGCCCCAGTTCCTCAACGGCACGCGAGTTTATTCCGTATCCGTCTTTAATTCTGTGCGGCGCGAAGTATATGGTGTCAACGTCAAGGGCTTTCAGAAAATCACACAGAAGCGAGGTTGAGGTTACGCCGTCCGCGTCATAATCGCCGTAAACGGCAACCACCTCGCCGCTGCCAACCGCTTTTTCTATTCTGTCAACGGCGTCTTCCATTCCCGCCATCAGAAAAGGACTCGGCAACTCCGTGAAACTGTCGCCCAAAAAACGCTCGGCGGTCTCACCGGTCTCTATTCCTCTGTTTATGAGCAGTTGAGCCACAAGTGGCGAGGTTTCCACCTCGCGCGCGAGTTCCGCGCTGCGTTCAGGAAACTGTTCTTTTATAAGCCAGTTGGATTTCATTTGAGATTTACTTCAAAGAGGCTCCGCGCGCGCGAACGCGATTATTTTCCGCCGCCTTTAAGGTGCTCAATAAGCCCGCGCAAGCCCAGAGCGTAGCTCTCCGTGCCAAATCCCGACACAACTCCCACCGCGACCGGCGACACAAACGAAATGTGCCTGAATTCCTCTCTTTTATGAATGTTTGATATGTGAACCTCAACGGTCGGTATGCCGACCGAGAGTATGGCGTCCCGCACGGCAACGCTTGTGTGCGTGTAAGCGGCGGGGTTTATAAGGATTCCGTCAACCTTTCCGAGCGCGTTCTGGATGGCGCGGACGATTTCGCCTTCGGAGTCGTTCTGAAAAAATTCAAGGGACGCAGCCGGATTAATTTCCCGCGCACGAGCGGCAAGATCCGCGTTTACATCGTCAAGAGTGCGGTTTCCGTATATCTCCGGCTCTCTTTTGCCGAGAAGGCCCAGATTGGGCCCGTGGATTACAAGTATGTTCATTTGTTTGACTCTGACCGGCTCCGGGGGAAAGCGAACCGGCGACATTTCCTTTGCCTGAATTGTGCTTTATTTCGGGGGCGATTTCAAGAACTTTAACGGCTCTGTGCTTGCATAGTTCCGCAGGTTCTGTACAGTAAGCGCCTGTTCCGGTTTCAGGTTGGGGCGCGGAGCAAATCAAACCGAGTATCGCGAAGGAGAAAGGGAATAATGAAAATCGTAAAGAAAACCGCAGAGCACATAATCTACAAGCGTGGAGACGGGCGTTACGCAGTAAAGACAAAAAAGCGCAAAAAGTACGTCAACAGCCGCGAAAAAATCGTAGTTCTTGTTGAAGAAGGACTGCTTGATGTGGCGATTCCGCCCGAAGTGAAGGAGTCTCCCAAAGAGGCGCCGCCTGCTGAGGACGCCGGGGGAAACGCTTCCGCCGAAACCGGAGAGCTGGAGAAGGGCGGGAAAGAGAAGGCGGAACCCGCTAAAGAAGAAAAGCCCGAAGGGGAAAAGAAAGCCGAAGCAAAACCTGATGCGAAAGAGGAGCCCGCCGCAGAAGCGGAAAAGGCTGAAAAACCGGCGGAGCCTGAGACAAAGGAAGAAAAGGCGGAAACTCCGGCTGAGGAAGCAAAAGACAAACCGCCCGCCGAAGATAAAAAAGAGGAAGCCGCTCCCGCCGATGAAGTGAAGGAAGAACCTAAAGCGGAAAAAGCTGAAGAAACCCCCTCTGAAACGCCCGCGCCTGCGGATGACGAAGCGGAAAAGCAGTAGTTCTTCCGCTATCACTGCAAAGCGAACCCCTCATTTAAAGGGTGTTTTGTCAACACATTCGGCGGAGAGTTTGAGATGAAAAGGGTGGTTGATTAAAAAATGTTGTTTGGAGACTGAAAAACTACCTTCCTCTCACCATTCCAACCAACTTTCCCGCTTCTTCAATTTTCAGTATTCGTGTGGACAGTATAAAAACCGTAAACGCAACGGCTATCGCAACCGCAAGAGCAACTGTTTGCGGCGTTGCGGTTTGCGCAATTTCATAAACCGCTTTCGCCACAGCCGCCGACATAGCGGAAGCGCCAGCTGTTTTTACAAACCAGACCCAAAATCCCCGTGCGGTGATTTTCCCCACTCTTTTGTCCAGAAGACGCAGGAGAATCAGAAAATTAACCGCCGCCGCCACCGAACTCGCGAGCGCAAGCCCCGTGTGCTTCAAGTCAAGTGAAAAGCCCAGCAGATAGCCGAGCGCAAGGTTGATTACAAGAGCCGCCGCCGCCGCGCGAACGGGGGTTTTTGTGTCCTGCAACGCGAAAAAAGCTGGAGCCGTAATCCTTATTCCCGCGACCGCCCAGACTCCGGCGGCGTATCCAACGAGCGCCTGCGAAGAAAAAAGCGCGTCGGAACTTGTGAATTCACCCCTTTCAAATAGAACCGAGCAGATTGGATTTGCGAGTGCGGCAAGTCCCGCGAGCGCGGGCAGGGTTATGAACAGCGTCATTTTTAGCAGACCGGCGTAGTCCGTTCTAAAACCCTCCATGTCGTTGTCCGCCGCTCGCGCCGAAAGGCGGGGCAGGAAAACGGTGGCGATTGCGACCGCGCCGATGCCTAGGGGAAACTCCGTCAGCCGCTCGGCGAAGTAAAGGTATGACACTGTCCCTCTCTCCATGTAAGAGGCGTATTGAGTGTTGACGATAATGTTGAGATTGTAGACTGCGACCCCGAACAGTTGAGGCAGCATCAGAACACCTATTTTTTTAAGCAGAGGCGAGTGTTTGAAAACGCCGCCAATCTGGGGGGCGAACCCGCGCGATTTCAAGAAGGGAATATTTACCGCGCTCTGTAGCGCGCCGCCGGCAAGAACACCCAGCCCGGCCGCGATTGCCGGCTCGGACCACTGGTCGTGAAAAAAAACCACCCCTGCTATGAAAGCCAGATTGAAAAGCAGAGGCGAGAACGCGGGAGCGAAAAAATGTCCGACCGAATTAAGCACGCCCATTGAAATCGCCGCGAACGAAACAAGAAGGATGTAGGGAAACATCAGGCGCAGAAGCGAAACCGCCAGCTCAAAAGATTCCGTCTCAAAACCGGACGCGAACAGCCGTATGATTTGCGGCGCGAACACAACGCCCAAAACCGTTACCGTGCCGAGTGCGGCGAGCAGAACGGTCAGAGTTGCCGAGAAACCCTCTCGAGCGCTTTGCGCGCCGTGTTTTTTTATGTGTTCGGTGAAAACCGGAATAAAGGCCGCGGACAGCATTCCCTCCGCGAACAGCCGTCGCAACAGATTCGGTATACGGAACGCGACATAGAACGCATCGCTCTGAAAGCCCGCTCCAAGAAAGTAGGCGACCACGAGGTCCCGCGCGTATCCCGCAATTCTGCTCACAAACGTCAGCCCGCCGACCGTTCCCCAGTTGCGCAGGACGGTTTTTCCGGTGTCAGGCGCGGAGTTCATCACTTCTCTTCGGTGTCCGCAAACTCAAAATCAACCTCTTTTCGGAGTTCCAGAAGAATCCGTCGCGTTTCTTCCTCAAAGTCCGGCGTGGTGAAAATTTTCACCACAGGGTCTTCCGGATTCTCCGTTCTGACCCACATAACATGTGAGTATCCTCCCAGAATTGAAGCAAGAACAACATTGTCGCTCTGGTCTTTCAGTTTCAATGTGAAAACGCTCAAAAAAATCTCCGGCTATGGGTTCACAAAAGAGTAAGAATAACAATGTTGCCTTGTGCCGACAGCACGCATTATACTAACGGAGCAATCAGATGAAAACCGCCCCGGACCCTCCTACAGATGAGACTTCCCACAGTTCTGTAATGCTTGAGGAAACGGTTTCATATCTTAATCCCCGTCCCGGCAAAATCTATGTTGACGCCACGCTTGGCATGGGTGGCCATTCCGAGGCCATTCTTTCATCGGTGGACGGAGTGAAAGTTATAGGAATTGACTCTGACCCAGACTCGGTTGAAGCGGCAAAAAAGCGACTGGAACGCTTCGGTGAACGCATAGAGATTGTGAATTCAAACTTTACCGGTATTGAAGAGGCGGCGCGCTCTTGCGGTGCTCTTGCGGTGGACGGCATAATAGCCGACCTTGGCATATCAAGTCGCCAGCTTGAGGGAAGCGGAAGGGGTTTCAGTTTCACCGCGGACGAGCCGCTTGATATGAGGATGAATCCCGCGAGCGGAGAAACGGCGGCCGATATTGTGAACACTCTGCCCGCCCGCGAACTCGCGGGGATTATAAAAAAATACGGCGAAGAAAAATTTGCGTCCAAAATCGCGAATGCAATTGCAAGAAGCCGTGAGGAAAAACCGCTTGAGACCGCACGCGAACTCGCGCTGATTGTCGCGGGCTCCATTCCGGTGAAGTTTCATCCGCCGCGCACGCACCCGGCGACTCGCGTTTTTCAAGCGCTCAGAATCCATGTTAACGATGAAATTTCCAGCCTTGAAATTTTTCTGCAAAAGGCCGTTCCCCTGCTATCCGCGGGCTCAAGGATTGTGATAATCTCCTTCCATTCGCTTGAAGACAGGGTTGTAAAACGGGCTTTTAATTTAATGAACGCGGCTTGCATATGTCCTCCGGAGCTTCCGATGTGCGGGTGCGGAAAGAGCCAAATTCTCAAAGTGATAGAGCGAAAGCCAGTTTTGCCGGGCGCGTCCGAGGTTCGGAGGAACCCGCGCGCGCGCAGTTCCAAAATGAGGGTTGCGGAAAAGATTTAACGGAGAAAAATCGTGCAACAAACAAAGGCAAGAACGCGGCGGAAATGGCTTTTTTTTCGGAGAATGTCGTTTTTTTTCAAGGCGTTTTTGGTTTGCTGCGCGGTTGTGGCAGTTGTTGCCGGATACATGCGTTTGCGGGTTGAGAAGGTGGTGCTTGCGTATGAGATTTCTGAAAATGTGCGCAAGGAAAAATTACTTATAGAAGAAGCCGCCGCGGCCGAGTTGCTTTACACCGAAGTTTTTTCAAGTGAAAAACTCAGAGATCTTGCGGCGAAGAAAGGTTTCAGGGAACCGGGACGTCAGGATTTTATCTATGAGTCGGAGCCCGGTTTGGATGAACATCCGCGATGAGAGTGTCTTTTGGAAAAAACAGCGCTAAAAACGGCATTCCGAAAAGCCGTGTATTTGTCTGTGTCGCGCTTTTCAGCATTTTTTTTCTCATAATTGCCTACCGTGCGCTTGACTTGCAGTTTATTGACACCGAAAAGGCGTTCAATTACGCGAAAAAACAGCAGGTCGGATATCTGACGCTCAAATCAAAACGGGGCGGAATTTTTGACTCGGTCGGTGTGCTTATAGCGTCAAGCAAGCGGTCTCATTCCGCATATCTAATCCCGTCTGACATTGAAGACCCGGAACAGTTTTCGCGTGCGCTTGAAAAAATCGCGGGTTTTGACTACGAGCGGATTCTGCCTCTTGCAGGCAAAAGCAACAGGTCTTTTATCTGGCTTCAAAGGAAGATGCCCGAAGAAATTTTTAAGAAACTCAAAAAAGCGGACCTTAAAGGGCTAGCTTTTATAAGCGAACAGCAAAGGGTTTATCCGCAGGGCAATCTTCTGGGTCCGGTTGTGGGCTTTGCCGATACTGACCTGCGCGGAATTGAGGGGCTTGAATATTCGCTCAACAGACACCTGACCGGAAAAGGCATAAAAGTTCGGGTCAAGCGCGACGGCAGAGGCGGCTCAATGCTTTTTCACAACCCCAATGTGCTTGAACGGACAAGCGGCGCGGATGTCCGCCTCACTGTGGATTCAGACATTCAATATGTGGTTGAGGAGGAGCTTAAAAAGGGCGTTGAGCGCACCGGCGCGCAAAGCGGTAGCGCGGTGCTTATGGAGCCGCGCACCGGGCGCATACTCGCGATGGCGTCCTATCCGTTTTTTGACCCGAACCGTTTTACCGATTATTTGCAGGTTGAGCAGAGGAACCTGCCCGTCTGGCAGGCGTTTGAGCCGGGCTCAATCATCAAGCCGTTTCTGGTTGCCGCCGCGATTGAAGAGGGGCTTGTGAGCGAGCGGACGGTTTTTGACTGCGAAAACGGAAAACGCAAAATCGGCTCCACCGAAATACGGGATTCCTCTCCGCACGGAAAACTTACCGTTACGGACACAATAGTTTTTTCAAGCAACATCTGCTCGTCAAAAATCGCCGAACTTGCGGGACCCGAAATTTATCATAAATACCTGCTCGCCTTCGGTCTGGGAGCACAAAGCGGAACAAAACTTCCCGGCGAGCACAGAGGCATAATTCCGCGCCCGAATCAGTGGGGCAGGATTGAGCTCGCCACTATCTCCTTCGGACAGGGTCTCACGGTGAACGCGCTTCAGATGGCTACGGCGGTTTCCGCAATAGCAAACGGCGGCTACCTTATGGCTCCCTACATAGTTGAAAGCGTGGCGGACACCGGAGGAAACCTGATTATCAGAAGAAGTCCGAAGGTGAAAGACAGGGTGATTTCCTACAATGTGGCACGCACAATGGCGGGCATAATGGAGCAGGTGGTTGAGAGGGGAACCGGCAGAAGGGCGGCGGTGCGAGGATACTCCGTTGCCGGTAAAACCGGAACCGCGCAGATAGCGCGCTCCGCCGCAAAGGGTTATCTGAAAGGCGAGTATGTTTCCTCTTTTCTCGGTTTCGCCCCGGTTGAAGATCCGCAGATGACGCTTGTTATCATCATAAACAGACCTAAAAGGTTCAAATACGGCTCTCAAGCCGCCGCGCCCATATTCAGCGCCATAGCGAAAAGAACGCTTGGAATGTTTGAAGTTCGCGCCGCTTCAAACGGTTCCACACTTGCGGAGAAGCCGTTTTCAATGCCGGATTTGCACGGCAAAAGCGTGCGGGAAGTGGCACAGTGGGCGGGACAAGCGGGAGTCAACCTGAGAATCAGCGGCCATGGGTTCGCCGTCAAACAGACTCCGTCCGCAGGTTCTCTGATTAAAAAAGGGCTCAAATGTTCGGTTTCTTTTTCAGGAGACTTCATATGAGCGCGATGAGTTTTTCCGAGATTGCCGTCGCGATTGATTGTGAGATTTACACGGGAGACCCCGCGGTGCGCGTGGGCGGGATTTGCATCCATTCGTCCAAGGTCTCTCGCGGAGACCTTTTTATAGCCGTCAAGGGAGCCGTTTCGGATGGACATGAGTATGTTGCCGAAGCGGTTTCTCGGGGAGCGGCGGCGGTGATAACGCAAAAACGGCTCAGCGGTTTGAAAATCTGCGGCGCACTCGCCGAGGACTCCAAAGCCGCCTCTGCGCTGGCGGCTTGCGTTTTTCACGGCTATCCGTCTCGCGGGTTCACACTTGCCGGAGTTACGGGCACGAACGGGAAAACAACCGTCTGCCACCTTCTCCATTCAGTCTGGGAGCGTCTCGGGCACAAGCCCGCTATGATAGGCACGGTGGAGATACGGTTCGGTGATTTACTCAGAGAAGCACAGATGACCACGCCCGGCTCCGTTGAGTTGCAAAATTTTTTTTCCCTTATGTCCGCCGGAGGCGCGGACAAGGTTTGCATGGAGGTTTCGTCTCACGCCATAAATGAAAAAAGGGTTGAAGGTTGCGATTTTGACGCGGCGGTTTTCACAAATCTCACGCCGGAGCATCTGGACTACCACGGCGACTTGCGCAGTTATGCCGCCGTCAAGAAACGGCTTTTTACCGAATTGCTTGAAAAAAGCGCGAAAAAAAACAAGTTCGCGGTCATCAATATTGATGATGAAATCGGCGCCGAAATAGCACGTGATACTTCGGGTGAAACCGTATCTTTTTCCACTGAAAACGCGTCAGCCGAAGTTTTTGCCGAATCCTTTTCCATCGGCGGAGACGGAATCTCAGCCGAGTTCCGCACCCCGTGGGGAAACCTCAAAATCAGTTCAAACCTCATCGGCGCTCACAACCTTTCAAACCTGCTTGCCGCCGCGGGTTGTGCTCTGTGTCTCGGTTCCGCTCCCGAAGAAGTCGCCCATGCTCTGTCGTCCGGCGTGTTCGTGCCCGGAAGGCTTGAAAGGGTCGAAAACAGCGGCGCGATTGATGTTTTTGTGGATTACGCTCACACCGCAGACGCGCTTGAAAGAGTTATCAGAGCGGTTCGTCCGCTGTGCCGGGGAAAGATGTTTGTGGTGTTCGGGTGCGGCGGTGACAGAGACAAAAGCAAACGCCCCGAGATGGGGCGTGTGGCGAGTTTGAATTGCGATGTCGCGGTTCTGACTTCCGACAATCCGCGAAGCGAATCTCCGGCCGTGATAATTGACGAGATTGAGTCCGGAGTTGTTCCGAGTGGATGCGAAACGGTGAAAATCCCTGACAGGCGTGAAGCCATACGCCACGCGATTTTATCCGCGGTTCCGGGTGATTTTGTTCTAATTGCGGGCAAAGGGCATGAGAAATATCAACACATCGGCGGCGAAAAAAAACCTTTTGACGACATGCTGTGCGCGGCGGATTTTCTTAAAGAAAAAGAGGATGCGTTTTGATAAACCACACTTTTCTTTTGCAATCCACACACGCGCGTGCGGAGGGGGATTTTCCCGCCTCGTATGGCGGAGTTTCCATTGATTCAAGAACCTTGCGGCGCGGCGATATTTTTTTTGCGATTAAGGGGGACAGTGACGGGCATGATCATGTCAGGGCGGCTTTTGAAGCCGGCGCGGCGGCGGCGGTTGTTGAGAACGGCGCGCGGTCTTTACCCGAAGCGCCTCTAATCTTTGTTCCCTCAACAGTTCGCGCCCTGGCGGATATGGCGGCGGAATGGAGAAAAAAACTCAAAAACTCAAAAATCGTCTGCATAACCGGCTCAAGCGGAAAAACCACCACAAAACAGGCGCTTGCGGGCATTTTGAGCGCGGCGGGGCGTAGCGCGGTTGCAAGCAGGAAAAGTTTTAACAACCATCTGGGGTTGCCTCTGACTTTGCTTGAAACCGATGCGGAGCACGAAGTTTGCGTCGCCGAAGTGGGCATAAACACCCCCGGAGAGATGGACGAACTTGAGCGTATCGCGCGCCCTGACATCGGTGCGGTTGTAAATATCGGCACGGCGCACATAGGAAGGTTCGGAAGCAAAGAGAAAATCGCCCGCGAAAAATCGCGCCTGTTCCGCTCTTTTGGAAAACAGTGCGGTTTTGCCATCAATCTGGACGACCCGCTCACTGTTGAAATCGCGTCCGCGCTTGACTGTGACAAGGCGGGTTTTTCCGCGCGCAATACTTCGGCGGAGGTTGCGGCGGCGGACATAGTCTGTTCATCCCGTTCGGTGAGTTTTAAGATGAAAATACGCGGTCGCGAATTTCCCGTGACAGCTCCTGTTGCGGGGGCGCATAATGTTATGAATTTTCTGTGTGCATCCGCTCTGGGGTTGCTGCTCGGTCTTTCCCCGGACGAAATAGCCGGGGGGATAGGCAATTTTACTCCGGCGGAAATGAGGATGCAGGTTTATGAGGTTCTCGACGGGGTGGTTTTGATAAATGACTGCTACAACGCCAATCCCGATTCGGTTGCCGCCGCGCTTGAGGAGTTGGGGCGGCTAAAAAAATCAGGCGGCAGGGCGATAGCCGTTCTTGGAGATATGCTTGAACTTGGTGATTTGAGCGGACAATACCATTATGAGGCGGGCGAAAAAGCCGCCCGGTGCGGAGTGGACATTCTAATAGCGTTTGGCGAAGAGGCGAGGCATATCCGTGCCGGCGCGGGAGATGGTGTCCGTGTTGAAAAAACGGTGTCTCACGAAGAGGCGGCTGATATAATCAAGAGCGTCGTGCGGCGCGGCGATTTTATTCTCATCAAAGGGTCGCGTGCGATGGCGATGGAAAAAATCGCGCGGATGATTGGCGGGCGGTAAATCCGGAAAATCAAATGCTTTATCTTCTTCACCTACTCAAAGAAGACTTGCCGGTACTTAATATTTTTCAGTATGTGACTTTCCGCTCTTTCGGCGCTGGGGTGTTTGCCTTTTTCCTTTCCGCTCTTATGGGCGGCAGAGTTATTTCACTTCTTGAGCGCTGGAAAAGCCGCGAAAAGATCCGCCCCGACGGACCCGAAGGGCACGCGGTTAAATCCGGCACGCCGACAATGGGCGGGCTGTTCATAGTTTTGGGAATAATCATTTCAACGCTTCTGTGGGGAAACTTGAATGAGCCTGTCGTTGTTTTTTCAATTGTTTTTACAGCGGTGTTCGGTTTCATCGGGTTTGTTGATGATCGCATGAAGCTGTCACGCTCGCGCGGAATGAGCGCGGGTCTCAAGTTTTTTATTCAGTGTGCGGCGGCGGTGATTCTGGTTTTCATTTTTCTGCGAATTCAGGAAGGCGGCTTCACGATGTATGTGCGGGCGGGCGAGGAAGCCATAGAGTATTCTTTCACTTCGGTCGCGTTTCCGTTTTTCAAGGAAGCGGTTTTTGAGTTCGGCTGGGTTTATTTTATTCTCGCGCTTTTTGTTACGATAGGGACTTCAAATGCGGTCAATCTCACCGACGGGCTCGACGGGCTCGCCATCAGTTCAATAATCGTTACGGTTGGCACCTACTACATTCTGGCTTTTGTGGCGGGAAACGCGAATCTGGCGAACTATCTTCACATTCCCTATGTCAGAAACGCGGGGGAGTTTGCCGTTTTTCTCGCCGCGGTGGGCGGCGCGTGTCTGGGGTTTTTGTGGCACAACGCCTATCCCGCGCGCGTTTTCATGGGGGACACGGGTTCACTCGCGCTCGGAGCGTCCATAGGGCTTGCCGCGCTTGTTACCAAACAGGAGGTTCTGCTCGTCATCATCGGCGGCATATTTGTTGCCGAAACGGTTTCGGTGCTGGCTCAAGTGCTGTTTTTCCGTTCCACAGGAGGGAGGCGGTTGTTCAAAATGGCGCCTCTGCATCACCATTTTGAAAAGACGGGCTGGCACGAATCGCAAATAGTCATCCGCTTTTGGATAGTTTCTTTTGTTCTCGCTCTGATGGCACTCGCGACTTTAAAAATCAGGTAGTGGAAGTTATGAGAGTGAAGGGACAAAAATTTCTCGTTGTCGGTCTGGGCAAGACCGGAGTTGCCGTTAGCGGATTTCTAGCCCGCGCGGGAGCCGATGTGACGGCAACTGATTTAAGAGACGCGGGCGAAATTACCGAAGCGGCGGACCTTGAAAAACTGGGAGTGAAACTGCGGACGGGAGGGCATCGCGAAGATGTTTTCACGCAAGCCCGAACGGTTGTTTTGAGCCCGGGAGTTCCTCCGGACATTGAGCCCGTCCGCGCGGCTCGGCGCGCAGACGCCCGCGTTATCGGCGAGGTGGAGCTTTCTTCGGCATTGTGCGGACTCCCGGTTGTTGCCGTTACGGGCTCAAACGGCAAAACCACCACCACCGGGCTAATCGGACACATACTCAAGGCGTGCGGCAAAAAACCCTTTGTCGGCGGAAACTTCGGCGACCCTTTTATCAACGCGGTCGGAAATGAAAGCGCTTATGATTTAGCGTTGCTTGAAATGAGCAGTTTTCAACTCAAAACCACTTTTGCCTTCAAGCCGGCTGTGGCGGTTTTACTCAACATCTCTCCAAACCATCTTGATGTCCATCCGGATTATGAAGACTACGCGCTGTCCAAAAAAAAGATTTTCGCGAACCAGACACAGGATGACTGGGCGGTTGCCAACGGCGCGGACACTCAAGTTGCCGCAATGCTTGATAACTTGAGCGCGAAAAAGGTTTTATTCAATTCAGAACTCACCGGCGAGCATCCGGGTTGCGCGACCTCGGACGGGCAAACGGTTTTTTTCAGAGGTGAAAAATACGACCTTTCCGGTTCAAAACTGCAAGGGCGGCATAATATGGAAAACTCTATGGCGGCAATCGCGGTCGCTTCCATCCTCGGTTGTGAACCCGAAAAAACCGCCGCCGCGGTAATAGAGTTTTCCCCGCCGCCGCACAGAATGGAGTTTGTGAGCGATGTGCGCGGCGCTCGTGTTTATGACGATTCAAAATCAACCAATCCCGCCGCCGCCGCCGCGGCTCTCACAGCCCTTGATAAGCCGGTTGTTCTGATTTCCGGCGGCAAGGACAAAAAAACCGGCTTTTCCGCCCTGCGCGAACCCGTGCGAAGCAAGGTTTCCTCCCTTGTGCTTTTCGGTGAGGCGCGGCGGGCGATGATGTCGGAGCTTGGCACTCTCACAAAAACCTTTGCCGCTGACTCTCTTCAAAACGCGGTTGAAATCGCGGTGTCCGAAGCGCGTCCCGGCGGTTCAATACTTTTCTCGCCCGCGTGTTCAAGTTTTGATATGTTTTCGTCATTCGAGGAAAGAGGCAGGGAGTTTAAAAAAATTGTTAAGAGATTTGGGTAGAAACCCGCAGGGTTTTGATTACACGCTAATGATTGTCGTGGTTGCGCTTTCGCTTGCCGGCGTGCTTATGGTTTACAGCACAAGTTCGGTTTACGCCCTTGAAGAGCACGGTGATTCATGGAGGTTTTTCAAACTGCAAGTGGCGTATCTGTGCGTGGGGCTCATTGTTATGACGGTGACTTCGCTGATGGATTACAGGCGTCTTAAAAAAATCGCCATACCCGCTTACTTTTTGTGGCTTATTCCCCTGATAGCGGTTCTGTTTGAAGGTGTTGGCAGAGAGTTTTTCGGTGCGAGAAGGTGGCTGTCTCTCGGCGGATTTACATTTCAACCCTCGGAGTTGGCGAAGTTTGTTTTCTTTCTCTATATGGCGGAATCCCTTTCGCGCAAAAGCGGGTTGATGACGAATTTTTTTCGTGGAATTGTTCCCCACTTGATACTTGGCGGTGTTTACGCGAGCCTGATATTTATTGAGCCGGACTTCGGAACAGCATTCATCATTCTTTCGATTACGGGAATTATGCTTTTTCTCAGCGGAGCGAAAATTTCCCATCTGTCCGCGCTGGTCGGAGGGGTGATGTGTTTCGCGGTTTTCGCGGTCTGGATTGAGCCGTACCGCCAAACCCGTCTGCTGTCGTTTCTTGACCCGTGGGCGAACTATTTTGATTCCGGCTATCAGGCGGTTCAGTCAATTATGGCGTTCAGCCTCGGAGGGCTTTTGGGGCAGGGACTCGGCGCGAGCAACCAGAAACTGTTTTTTCTTCCTCAGGCGCACACCGATTTTATTCTTTCCATCATCGGCGAGGAACTTGGTTTCGTCGGGGTCGCGCTTGTGGTTGCGGCGTTTGCGGTGATTTTGTTTCGAAGCGTTAAAATAGCCCTTTCCGCTCCCGACCTTTTCGGGTTTTATCTCGTTATGGGCTTCACTCTTCTCATAGTTTTTCAGGCGGTGCTGAACATGGCTGTCGCGTTGTCTCTTCTACCCACGAAGGGGTTGACTCTGCCGTTTCTCAGTTACGGAGGCACTTCGCTTGTGGTCAGTCTCGGCGCGGTCGGCGCCATTTTGGGCGTATCGCGGGCGCGGTCGGCGCGGCGATGAGGGTTTTGATATCGGGAGGCGGAACCGGAGGGCATGTTTTTCCGTCTCTCGCGATTGCGGGCGAGATAACGAAACGAAACCTCTCAAACGAAGTTCTTTTTATAGGAACCCGTGGCGGGCTTGAAAGCCGCATGGTGCCGGAGCAGGGCTACGCGTTCCGCCCGGTCAGTGGTGGCGCGGTTGTGCGGCGAGGTGTTTCGGGAGCATTTTCGGGAGCATTTTTTACGGCCGTGGGAATAGCGCAGTCGCTTTCCATCTTGAAGAAATTCGCTCCGCATGTGGCAGTGGGAATGGGAGGTTATGCGTCATTTCCCGCTCTTGCGGCGGCGCGCGTTCTCGGAATTCCGGTCGTGATTTGCGAACAGAACAGTGTTCCGGGTCTTGCCAACCGGATGCTCGGAAAGATCGCGCGCCGTGTTTTTCTTTCTTTTCCGCCACCGGACCGCTCCCGCCTGCGTTTTGCCGCTGAAAAAATTCGTGTTGTCGGCAATCCCGCCCGTCCGGAGCTTTGCGCGGCCGCGCGCCGCGCCGCGAACACTCAAGCCGGCGGAGGCGATTTCACAATTTTTGTTCTTGGCGGAAGTCAGGGGGCGAATGCGCTCAACCGCTTTGTTCCCGACGCCGTGGCGGCTTTCAAGGAGGGCGCAGCAAAAAAAGTGAAGGTTTTTCACCAGACTGGCAAGGGCGCGGCGGATAAGGTTGAAAGGGTTTACGCCGCCGCCGGGATTGAGGCGGTTGTGTTTGATTTCAACCCCATGGTGGCGGACTTTTACGCGCAGGCGAGCATGGTAATATCACGAGCGGGAGCGGGAGCGGTTTCGGAGATAGCGCTGTTCTCCAAACCTTCAATACTCATCCCTTATCCGTTTGCCGCGGGCGGGCATCAGCGCTCAAATGCGGAGATGATGGAAAAAGCGGGAGCTGCGGTTGTGATTGAAGAAAAAAATTTGTCTCAAAAAACGGTTGCCGAAACTTTAAAAAGGTTGGTTAATTCTAATAGTCTGGAAGAGATGTCCCGCGCGACGGCGGAGTTTGCCTCTCCGGAAGCGGCGCTCAGGGTTGTGGATGAAATAGAGGTGCTTGCCGGCGGGTGAAATAAAGACATGAAAGGGAAATTTAGAAGAATACACATGGTTGGCATTGCGGGCTCCGGAATGAGAGGACTCGCCGAGGTTCTTATCAGCATGGGATATGAGGTTTCCGGTTCCGACACAGGACCGGCTTCGGGGCTTGTCGCGCTTGAAAGTGCCGGTGCGAAGGTAATGGGCGAGCACGTGCCCGAAAATGTCAAAGGCAGTGACGTTGTTGTTGTTTCTTCGGCAATAGTGGGTTCAAATCCCGAACTTGCGGCCGCGAAAAAACTCGGCATTCCGGTTGTGCAGAGAGCGGAGATGCTCGCGGAGCTTATGAGAATGAAGTTCGGGGTCTCCGTGATGGGCAGTCACGGGAAAACCACGACCACTTCAATGATAGCGTCCGTTCTCACGGCGGGCGGGCTTGACCCGACCGTTATTGTGGGCGGCAAAGTCGCCGCTTTGGGAAAAAGCGGACGGGTCGGCGGCGGAGACATAATGGTTGCCGAGGCGGACGAAAGCGACGGTTCATTCAATCGTCTCTCGCCCGCGATTTCAGTTCTCACAAACGTTGACCGCGAGCATCTTGACTACCACGGAACCGTAGAGGCGTTGCGTGACGGATTTTTAGAGTTTCTTGAGAGAGCGCCGTTTTACGGGCTTGCCGCGCTCTGTGTTGACTGCGCCCATGTGCGCGAAATCTCAAAGCGGCTTTTCAAGCGGTTCGTAACATACGGCGAGAATCCGGACGCGGACTTACGGTTGGAAGGTTTTGCCGGACGCGGTTTTGAGGCGGAATTTGATGTTTTTTTCAAGCGCGAAAAACTGGGGCGTGCGGCGTTGCCTGTTCCGGGAAAACACAACGCGGTGAATTCTCTGGCGGCGGTCGCCGTAGGAATGGAGATGGGCTTGAGTTTTGACGACATAAAACGCGGACTTAAACAGTTTGGCGGCATTGAGAGGCGCATGCAACTCAGAGATGAGGTGAGGGGCATAAAGTTTATTGATGACTACGGGCACCACCCCGAAGAGATAAGGGTTACATTTGACTCGGTCAGCGAGGCGTTTGCGTTACAGCCCGTGGTGGTGTTTCAGCCGCACAGGTTCACCCGGACTCATCTTCTTTTTGACGGTTTTGTGGAGGTGCTCAGCAAGATATCAAAACTGTATGTTCTTGATGTTTTTTCCGCGGGAGAGGAGCCGATAAAGGGCGCGACTTCCGAGGAAGTGGTGAAGAGAGTGAAAGCCGCTGGCGGTTTGGGCGCGGTTTACGCTCCGTGTGAAAAGGATTTGGTCAATAAACTGAAAGAGGATTTGAGCGCGGGAGATATTGTTCTCACGCTCGGCGCGGGCAATGTGTGGCGTTGCGCCGAGGCGCTTGCCGATGAATTGAGATGAAAAGACTTGCCGCAGAACTTGAAAAACTCGGGTGCGAAACCGTTTCGGATTTTCGCATGTCTTCATATACGGCGATGAGGGTCGGCGGGCGCGCGCGCATTGTGGCGTATCCTCAAACTCGCGCCGCTCTTTGCGGAACTCTCGCATTTTTGCGCACGGAGTCAGTTCCTTTTGAGGTTCTGGGCGGTGGCACGAACACGATAGTTAAAGACAGCGGATTTGACGGCGCGATTGTGAGCACGAGCCGTCTTAAAGGTTTTGAAATCAAACCCGGCTTCTCGGTCACGGCGGACTGCGGCGCGCCGCTTTCGGCGGTGATGAACGCGACCACGCGCGCCGGCCTTTCCGGACTGGAGTTTGCCGCCGGAATTCCCGGAACGGTGGGTGGCGCGGTTTTTATGAACGCCGGAGCGTGTGGCGGCGAGACCGCCGAAGTGGTTGAAAGCGTTGTTGTGTGGCAGGATGGAAAAGAGCATGAGATCGGCGCGGGCGAACTGAGCCCCGCTTACAGGCACGGCGGGCTTCCGCCGGACTCCGTGCTGCTTGGCGCGCGACTGCGTCTTGTTGTCGGAGACGCGCTCAAAAGCCGCGCGGCAATCAAAAAGAGTCTTGAGCACAGGAAACAAACCCAGCCCGTAAGCGAGGCAAACACGGGCTCAATCTTCAAAAATCCGCGATCCGTGGCGGCCGGCCGGCTTCTTGAAGAGATCGGAATGAAACTTTTTTCCGTCGGCGCCGCCGAATTTTCAGGTGTTCACGCCAACTTTATAGTTAACAAAGGCGGCGCGAAAACCTCCGATGTTCTCAAACTCATAAAAATCGCCCGTGTCAAAGCGCTTGAGAAAAAAGGCTTATATTTGGAAACAGAGGTATGCGTAATCTGAAAAATCGTGGAAAGAAAAATCTGCGTAAAGGCGGTGCGGCGAAAGTTTTTCTGGCTGTCGTAATTGTGGTCGCGGTGTTTTTCGTATCGCGCAGCGCGCTTCTTATCGGCAACGCTTCCGTTGAGGGAGCCCGCGCGGTGTCCGAAGAAAACATTTTAAGGACGGCGGGACTGTATTCGGGGGAGAAGGTTTTGTTGCTTCCCGGAGCCGTGAACAGGGCTCTTAAAAGCGAGCCTTGGGTGGAAACAGTTTCAATGACAAGGGATTTCAGGGGCGGAGCAGTGATAAAAATAAAAGAGAAAAAACCGTTCTGTCTTCTGGCGATGCCTAACGGAACATTTTTCTATATTGACGAGTCGGGCGTTCCGCTTGGCTCCGCGCCTGCGGGCCTGCACGGAATGGATTTTCCGGTAGTGAGAGCCCAACCGGCTTTTGTCTCCGAAGCGCTTGCCGCGCTCAATCTGTCTTCATCGGCGGTTTCGGCGCCGGGCTGGGATGACATATCCGAGGTTGTGGTTTTGGGCGAGAGCGGCGTGGAGATATTCACGCGACCGGGGCAGCGAATAGACCTTGGAGCCGATTTGAAGGCTCATTGGGAGAAACTTGAGAGGATAACGAGCAACCTTCGAGCACGGGGCTTGAGTCCAAAGTATATTAACCTTCGCCGCAAAGGCGTGGGGATAGTCAGTTTCAGGGAAGGGGTCAATTGAGCTCGGAAAAACCGGAAATTTTTATAGGACTTGATCTCGGCACGACCAAGATATGCGCCATTGTCGCTCAGGTGAACGGGCGGGACATCAACATAATCGGGTTTGGAATGCATCCGTCAACGGGGTTGCGCCGAGGGATAGTTGTTGACGTGGAGAAAACCACGGATTGCATAGCGTCCGCGATTGAGAAAGCCGAAGAGATGTCGGGTCAGGAGATACGTTCCGCTTTTGTCGGGATAGCGGGCGGGCACATCAAAAGCCACATCGCTCACGGGGTTGTTAACATTACCGATGGAAGGGTTACCGATGGAGACATGAGGCGTTTGATAGAGTCGGCGACCGCCAAAAATGTGACGGCGGACAGGGAGATTATTCATGCGGTTCCGGGGAAATACTCAATAGACGGGAAGGATTCGGTCATCAATCCGCTGGGAATGCACGGAAGCAAGATTGAGACCGAAGTTCACATTGTTACCGGGCAGGTTACGGACACAAACACGCTTGTCCGGTGCGTGCGTGAGGCGAGCATGGATGTGAACGGCATAGTTTTGGAGCAAATCGCTTCGGCCGCGGCGGTTCTGAATGATGCGGACAAGGATTTGGGGGTTGTGCTTGTTGATTGCGGCGGCGGCACAACCGACATAGCGGTTTTCAACAGAGGCGGGCTGAAATACACGCAGAACATAACCCTCGGCGGCGACCATATTGACAGAGACATATCTCACCGCTTCAACACCGTAAGCGATTTGGAGTCACGCAGAATAAAGGAGTCCCACGGGGTCGCGTTCGAGCGGCTTGCCTCGGAGTGCAAAAACGTCACAGTCCGTTGCTCGGACAACACTGAACAAAAGGTTTCGCGCCGCGAAATCGCTAAGATTATAGAGCCGAGAATGAGAGAGATACTGTCTTTCGCGAAAGAGGAAATTCCCGATTCGGTGGAAATCTACGGTCCGTCCTCAAAGGTTATTCTGACGGGCGGAACTTTTGTGATGGAAGGCGCGGTTGAAATGGCATCTGAAATTTTTGACATGCCCGCGCGTCTGGGGGTTCCGTGCGGGGTTGTCAGCAACACCGAAGCGATTTTAAGCCCTGCTTATTCCACGGGGATAGGGCTCATACACTACGGAGTGAAATATTCGGAAAAATCGGATAAAATCCGTGTTAGAGGCGGAAAAACGCCGTTTAACAAAATACTCGGGTGGATGGAGCAGTGGTTCAACGAATTTTTTTAACGGATGATTTTTCCGGTTCGGAGAGATGGGATGTCAACCTTTACCATTGTTCCCGATGACGACCGCTTAAAGGCCAAAATCAAGATTGTCGGAGTGGGCGGCGGCGGCTGCAACACCCTGAACTCCATGGTTGGTCAAGGGCTGCAAGGAGTTGATTTTGTAGCCGTAAACACCGATTCGCAAGACCTAAAAACATCAAAGGCTTATGTCAAACTGCAAGTCGGAAGCCGTTCCGCGCACGGACTTGGAGTGGGGGGTAATCCCTCCGCCGGCGAAGACGCCGCGATTGAAGACAAAGCGAGAATTGCCGAAGCGCTGGACGGCGCGGACATGGTTTTTATCACCGCCGGCATGGGGGGCGGCACGGGAACCGGCGCGTCTCCGGTTGTCGCCAAAGTTGCCAAAGAGAACGGGGCTTTAACGGTTGCCATTGTTACCATGCCGTTTTCATTTGAGGGGGAATCCAAAACCGCAACCGCCGAAGACGGTTTGAGTCGTCTTGAAAAAGAAGCGGATACGCTGATAGTGGTTCCCAATGACAAACTGTGTGAAGAGAACACCAATCAGAACCAGCACTCCGCCGTTGAACAGGTGGTTCCCGATGACCAACCGGATGAAGACAATACCCCGCCGCCTTCGTTGCTGGAAGCGTTTGACAGAGCGAATGACGTTCTTTTTCGCGCCGTCAGCGGAATAACTGATATTATAAACACACCCGGTTTAATCAATACCGATTTCGCCGATGTTAGAACCGTTATGAGTCAGGAGGGTTCCAAGGCGATAATGGGAACCGGAATCGCCGAGGGTTCGGACAGAGCGGTCAAAGCCGTTGAGTCCGCGGTTGAAAGCCCGCTTCTTGGCGCGCTGTCAATAGAGGGCGCGAAAGGGGTTTTGCTTCACATAGTCGCGCCGCCTAACTTCGGCCCCGATGAACTGAAAAAAGCTTGTGACTACGTGACTCAGAAAGCCAGCAAAGATTTGCAATTCATCTTCGGGTGGACGATAGACGCAGATATCAAGGACGAAGTAAAGATTACGATAATCGCCACGGGAATTGAGGATTCCTCTTCCCGTGTTCCGGCTTCACCGAAACGCAAGCACGAGAAATCAAACAGCTCCGCGTCGGACCCCACAGACGGAGACTTGTTTCCGGACGCGCCTGCTGTCAACAACGTCCCGGACAGGGATATTCCCGCCTATTTGAGGGACAAAAAAGAACAGAATAATGCTGAAAAAGACAAACAGGACGAATCCAAATCTAATGATTCCCCGGGGGGGCTGGGCATATTCGGAGCCAGATTCGGGAAGAAAAAAGACTGATTTCCGGTTTTATATCGTCTTGTCTCCGTATACAATACGCTTTCCGTTTTTGAGGCCCCTTCGTCTAGCCCGGCCCAGGACGCTACCCTCTCAAGGTAGAAACACGGGTTCAAATCCCGTAGGGGCTGCCAAACCTGAAAAATGAGTTTTTTTTCATCCGATACGGCGGCGCTTTGCCTGATAATCGGTTGTGTCGCGGATTTTCTTTTTTCAGATCCGCGCCGAATTCCCAACCCTGTTCGTCTTTTCGGCGCAGTTATTTCCCGTGCCGAGTTGTTTCTAAACCGGGGCATCGCCAAAACGGTCAAGGGCGCGTTTCTTGCCCTTTTTCTTGTGGCGGGGGTTTTTCTGATTTTTACGCAGTTTGAAAACGCGGCGGAGTCGGCGGGAATTTTCGCATATGTCTCTTTTACATCTCTGTTTGTTTTTTTCGGTCTCGCGGGAACATCGCTCATAAGAGAATGTGGTGCGGTTTTCTCGGCGGTTGAAAAAGGCGATGTCCGGTTGGCGCGAAAACGGCTTTCAAACATTGTCGGGCGCGACACGGAAGAGCTTTGCGCTACGCGCATAAAAACCGCGGCGCTTGAAACAATGTCCGAAAATCTGTCAGACGGCGTTGTGGCTCCGATATTTTTCTATTTTCTGGGAGGGGTTCCGGCGATGATGGCGTACAAAGCAGTGAACACTTTGGACTCAATGATAGGTTATAAAAACAAACGCTACCGGCGGTTTGGCATGGTGGCGGCGAAAATGGATGATGCGGCGAACTTCATCCCCGCACGTCTGACCGCCTTTCTTATGGCGGTTTGCGCCTTCAGTTTTCGTTCTTTTGTCTTTATCACCAAGTTTGGACGCAACCATTCCAGCCCCAACGCGGGGTTTCCTCAGGCCGCTCTTGCGGGAATCCTTGACTGCCGTTTCGGCGGTTCCGCGTCTTACGGAGGCGAGATGGTGGAGAAACCGTTCATCGGTGAGCGCACGCGTGAGATAACCGCGCAAGACTTCAAAACGGCGCGGAAAGTAAACAATGCGGTTATGGTGGTTGCCGTTTTGGCCGTCTCCGTTCTGAAAACAGTTTTTTAGCCCGGGAAAAACCGTTTTACGGCTCCGCGCCGGATGTTATTCCCGCATTTCCGTTGTCATATTCGTAAGAGCTGTCTTTTGTTGGAGTTAAGCCCTTTGGTCAAGTATTCTGTCTCGCGGTCTCCGTTATGAACAAAAGTCAACCGGATTGTGAGAGTGAAAAAATAACACCGAGTGCGGACGGCAAAGGCATACTGATATGCGGGCACGGAAGCCGTGACTCCGAAGGGGTTGAGGGCTTTGAAAGTTTGGTCCGGCGCATGAGGAGTCGCCGTCCGGACGCCGATGTGGATTACGGGTTTCTTGAGTTCGCGCAACCGACATTTGATGTCGCCGTTAAAGCGATGGCGGAAAGGGGCGTGGAAGACATCATCTCTCTTCCCGCCATTCTGTTTGCCGGCGGGCACGCGAAGAACGATATGCCGTTTGAGATGAATTCCATACAGGCCGCTCACAAAGGACTCAGAATACGCTTCGGCAGTTTTCTCGGTGTTTCGCCGCAACTGCTTGAACTGTGCCGTCTGCTGATAGAAAAAAGCGAAAAATCCATGCCGCCGCACGCAAGGGAAGAAACATGCCTATTACTTGTGGGAAGGGGGACATCCGATCCGGATGGAAACTCCGATGTCGCGAAAATGGCGAGGATGCTTGAAGAGGGAATGGGGTTTGGCTTTTCACGCGCCGCGTATATCGGGGTTACGAAACCCGGTCTTGAAGAAACATTGAAAATTCTTGAAAACCTTCCTTATTCAAGAATAGTCGCCGTTCCGGTTTTTCTTTTCACGGGAGTTTTGCTTAAAAGGATTTACGCCACGCTTGAAAAACACAAAACGGTTTCGCGCAAAGAGATTCTCTACACTGAGCCGTTCGGCGCGCACGACCTCATTCTGGACATTCTGGACGAAAGGGTTGAGGAAGTTAAGGAAGGGAACGCCAACATGAACTGCCAACTGTGCAAATACAGAACGCAAATAGTGGGTTTTGAGAACGAAGTGGGCCGGGAGCAGGTGGGGCATCATTTTCATGTGAGGGGGGGAGATTCGGCCAAAGGCGGTTTGAAGAATCTGAAGAGCCCAAAAACCGGCAGCCTGCGCGGAATTTCGCTGGGCCCCGGCGCGCCGGATCTGGTAACCGTGCGCGCACTTGAAGCGTTGCGCGGTTCAGACAGGATTTACTATCCGTCCGCAAAGGGCGCGAGTGAAAGCCGCTGTGTCTCCATTCTGCGCCACTACGGCTTACAGGAGCATTCCAAACCCCTCGCGGTGGACATGAAAACCCGCGGTTCGGCGGACGGTTCATACCGGCTTGCGAGGGAAGTTCTGCTTGAAGATTTGAAACAGGGGCTTGATGTGGCGGTTGTGTGCGAAGGGTGCCTTTCGCTTTACAGTACGGTGTTTCGCATTCTGTGCGATGATGTTTTTAGCGGCAATTTTGAATTAATTCCGGGCGTTTCGTCTCCGTCCGCGGCGGCGGCTTCCGCCGATGTTTGCCTGGGGCTCGGCAGCGATAGAATCGCGGTGCTTCCCGGCGGTTGTTCCGAGCGCGAAATGGAAGACGCCATAGGAGGATTTGAAACTGTTGTAATTATGAAGCCTCCGCGCGCGCGCGCGCTTGTAAAACTCATCAGGGAAAAGGGGCTCGGTTTTGTCTATTGCCGTGACGTCGGCGGGGAAAATCAGTTCATCACCTCAAAACCCGCCGATCTTGAAGACGGCGATTTGCCTTATTTTTCCCTGTTTATCATCTCAAAGAGGTTTGACGGATGCCGGGTAGCATAACGGTTGTCGGCGTCGGTCCCGGGGCGGATGAGCATATTACCCCGCTTGCCCGTGAAGCGCTCTCAAAAGCCGAAGTCGTTATCGGTTACCGCAGTTATTTCCGTTTTGTTGATGAGCTGATTCCGCGGGACTGCGAGCGCGTTGAGAAGGAGATTTCCGAAGAGGACGAAAGAGCGCAAATCGCGGTTGGGCTCGCGCGTGAGGGAAAAAATGTCGCCGTCATCAGTTCGGGAGACAGCGGGATTTACGGAATGGCGTCCGTGGTTCATCTTGTCGCGGCGGGTTTTGGCGGCGCCGAGGTGTCCGTTGTTCCAGGTGTAAGCGCTTTTATCGCGGCGGCGGCAAAACTGGGCGCGCCGCTCGGGCATGATTTCTGCTCGGTTTCCCTTTCAGATCTTCTTACCCCGTGGCAGACCATAGAAAAGCGCATCGCCGCCGCCGCCGAAGGCGACTTTGTTACGGTTGTGCACAATCCCAAAAGCGCAAAACGATACTGGCAGCTTTCGCGCCTCAAAGAAATTTTTCTTTCCTCAAAATCTCCCGATACTCCCGTGGGAATTGTCCGCAACATTTCAAGAGAGGATGAGCGGACACGCCTTACAACTCTGGAGAAACTCAATCCGGATGAAGTGGATATGTTTTCGCTTCTGATAATCGGCAACTCGGAAACAATTGCCGAGGGCGGCAAAATGGTAACTCCGCGCGGCTCAAAGCCCGTGCCCCCGCAGTCCGCTTCCGAAGCGGCGCGTCTTATCTACGATGACAGTTTTGACTCAATAGACAGGTCTCTTAAAATGTCCGACCTGCTTTCCGTGGGGGAGCGCGAGGCGATAAGACGTTGCATTCACACTACCGCCGATTTTGAGTATAAAGACATTTTTTACTGCTCGCCCCGCGCGATTGAAAAGTGGAGCGGCGCGTTGCGGGGAGGGGAAATTGTTACCGATGTGAGAATGGTTCTCGCCGGTGTTTCAAAACGTCTTCTGGAAAAAACCGGTGCGAAGGTTTTTTGCTATCTTGATGAGCCGGAGTCCCTGCGGATTTCCGAACAGGAGGGAATTACCAGAAGCCAGGCGGCGATGAGGGTCGCCATAAGCAGGCACCCCGAAGCTCTTTTCGCGGTCGGCAACGCTCCAACCGCTTTGATTGAAATTGCCGACACCCTCGCAAAAGCAAGCGGTGGGCAATCCGGTTTTTCCCCGCTCGGAGTCATCGGCGCTCCGGTGGGTTTTGTCAATGTTGAGCAGTCCAAAGCGCGCCTTGAAGCCGCCGCGGAGGGCGTCCCTTATGCCGTGATACGGGGCAAAAAGGGCGGTAGCGCGGTTGCCGCGGCGATAGTGAACACAGCTCTGGGTTTTGATGAAGATGCCGCTTGAGAGTTTTCAGCCGTCCGGGCTTATGTCTATTATGTTCAATTTTCTTTCAATCCGTTTTTGAACGGATTTTTTTATTATCGCGCGGGTTTGGGGAATCAAAAGAGCGAACCCCGCAAGGTCCGTCAGCAATCCCGGGGTAAGCAGCAGCGCGCCTCCTACAAGCACCATAACCCCATCCAGAAGGGTCTCAGACGGTTTTCTGCCGCCACTCAAATCATTCATAATTGACATCAGAACAGATATTCCCTGCCGCCGTGCCAGAGAAGCGCCCACCACGGCGGTTGCCACCACTATCCAGACTGTTTCCCATGTTCCTATGACGCTTCCAAGTTTTATTAGGATTGCCAATTCAATCAATGGAACAACTACAAAGATGGGAATAATTTTTGAAAACATTGGACTTGCCCGCGCGTGCGAAACATAATAACACGGCGTATGAAAGAGTTCACGCTTCTGTCTCCGGCAAAAATCAACCTCAACCTTTACGTTACCGGCGCTCGCGCTGACGGTTTTCACAACATAAAATCGACTGTTCAGCCAATCGGTATTTTTGATGAGGTTGGAATAAGAGTGTCCGAGGAGCCGGGCGGAATTGTTTTGACGGGTTGTGAGGGCGCGCCCGAAAAAAACACCGCTTTTGCGGCGGCAAACCTTTTTTTACAAAAGGCGGAAATTAAGCGCGGAGTGGAGATAAGTTTGAAGAAAAACATACCGCAGGGCGCAGGGCTCGGCGGCGGCAGCGGCAACGCGGCGGCGGTTCTTGTGGGGCTTAACCGTGTATTTTGCGCATTTAACGGCAAAACCCTTCGCGAAATCGCAGGCATGGTCGGTTCGGACGTGCCGCTTTTTATTGACTGCGAGGCGTGCGTGATTTCGGGCAGAGGTGAAAAGGTTGAGCCAATCAAGGGGTTTCCGCTTTTAAGCTACGTGGTTTGCTTTCCCGGTTTTGAGTCGCTCACGGCGGATGTTTACCGCAAATGGGATGAATTAAACCCTTCGGGACAACCGTGCGAAGATCCAAAAAAAATGTGGGGCGTCAGCCATCCGGTTGAAATGACAAACGGTCTTGAGGAAGCGGCGTTTTCGCTATATCCCGAACTCGCGCGTTTTTGTGCTCTCATAAGTGCGGACTATGACATTCCGTTTTTAATGACCGGTTCGGGGTCTGCTTTCTTTTCGGTTTTTGAAGACTGGGAAACCGCGCGCGAGGTGTTTGAGCGGATGAGAAAAGATGCGGATTTTGACTGTTTTCTCGCGCGTGGAATTGAAGGGTGGGACGGGGCGGAGTGAGTGAGCGCCTTTGAGCGTTTTGCGCTATTGTGTAGTTTTATTTTCGCAACTTGGGGCGTCGTCTAATGGCAGGACACCGGACTTTGACTCCGGCAGTGGAGGTTCGAATCCTCCCGCCCCAGCCAAAACTATTTCCATTTTCCCATATGCGAGGATTTCACCCCGCCGTCCTTGATGGCTTGTTCAAACTCGCTTCTGAATTTTTTCACCATTGATGAGACGGGCATAGCGCAGCCATCGGCGAGTGCGCAGATAGTTTTTCCGGTCATTTGTAAACACGCGTCAAGAATTATGTCGATATATTCCGGCTCTCCGCTCCCGTCTTCAATTTTCCCGAGCATTTTTTCAAGCCACCATGTTCCCTCGCGGCACTGAACGCACTGCCCGCAAGATTCGTCCCTGTAAAAATGCGCGAGATTGCGCGCCGCGCTGACCATTGAAACCGTTTCATCCATAACCGTAACGCCGGCGGTTCCGAGCATTGAGCCGAGCCCGTTTAGAGTGTCAAAATCCATCGTGATGTCCAGTTCATCCGCAGTGAGCACACCCGATGAAGACCCTCCGGGTGAAACTGCTTTGATTTGCCCGCCTTCGGGAACTCCGCCGCCGTATTCGTATATCAACTCCCTGAGCGGCACACCGAGCGGCAACTCATACAGTCCCGGACGGTTCACGCAACCGCTCAGACCGAAAATTTTTGTGCCCGTGTTTTTAGGAGTTCCAATGGACGAAAACCATTCCGCGCCTCTATTGATTATGTGCGGAACGCACGCGAGCGTTTCCACGTTGTTTATAACGGTCGGCGACTGAAACAGTCCTGACTGTGCGGGGAAGGGAGGTTTGGGCCGCGGTTCGCCGTTTTTCCCCTCTATTGACTCAAGCATTCCGGTTTCCTCTCCGCATATATACGCGCCCGCGCCCTTGAAAACCGATATTTCCGCATCAAACCCGAAACCCATTATGTTCCGTCCCAGATAGCCGCCTTCATGCGCTTCTTTCACGGCGTTTTCAAGTATTTCCGCGCCGAGCGGCATTTCGCCCCTGATGTAGATATACATCTTCTCCGCGCCCACCGCGCGCGCCGCGATAAGCATTCCCTCAATTATCTGATGCGGGTCGCGCTCGATGATTTCCCTGTCCTTGAAACTACCGGGCTCGCTTTCGTCTGCGTTGCAACACAGGTAGACGGGCTTGCTGGTTTCGCGCGGGATAAAACTCCATTTCAGCCCGGTCGGGAATCCCGCGCCGCCGCGCCCGCGAAGGCCGGACTTTTTGACGATTTCCGTAATTTCTTCCGGCTCCATTGACAGGGCTTTTTTCAACGCTTCGTAGCCGCCGGATTCAAGATACGAGCGGAGCAGGCGCGAGTCCGCCCCTCTTTCCGTGTAGTTCCTTATGATTTTTGTTTCAGGCATTTGCTTTAAAGACGGTTTCAGGCGGGATTTTATCACAACGCCCGCGTGAAAAAAACCGTGTCCGCCCCGTGTTTGACCGTCGCTCCTTTAGCTGTTATAGTCACGAACGCTTTTCCCTTCCGCAATGGCAGTCCAGTTCAAAGCAGGCAATAATGTTGTTTATCCGGTTTACGGAGTGGCAAAAATAGAGTCCGTTGAGAGAAGAGAGATAGCGGGCAGCAAAGCCACTTTTTATATTCTCAAAACCCTTAAAAACGACATAACCGTTATGGTTCCGGTGAAAAAAACCGACAGTGTCGGTATGAGGAAGGTTATTTCCAGAGGGCGAGTTATAAAGGTCTTTGAGGTGCTCAAGCAGAAGACGAAACCGTCTTCCGCAGGCAAAAAGCAGGCATGGAATAAACGCCACAAAGAGTATTCGGAAAAAATCAAAAACGGTGATATTTTTGAAGTTGCCGAAGTTTTCAGAGACATCTTAAGAACCAGCAAGAAAAAAGATCTTTCTTTCGGTGAAAAGCAAATAATGGAAAACGCATTCTCGCTTATTTTAAGCGAAATTTCGGTTGCCACTTCAAAGTCCGAAGAAACGGTCGGCAAAGAAATAGAGACCGCCGTTCTCAAATAGTTCCGTTAAACAAGAAGACTTTTGCCGTCAATATTTTCAGGAACGGCGATTCCCATGTGTTCGAGAATGGTGGGATAAATGTCCACGGTTCGCGCGGGGCGCGCGGCGATTTTTGCGTTGAGCGCTATGGGAACCGAGATATGGTCTTTAATCATTGAGCCGTGAGACGCTTTGTGTTCGGGAATTTCAAAACGCGCCCTTAAATCAAAACCCTGTTTTGCACTTACCACTATGTCTCCCGTGCGTGAAGATTCAAAAATTTGGCACGCCTGCACGAGCGCGTCCGGATAATCAGTTTGAAAAGTCAGTTCCAATTGCGCGTCCTTTGTCATTTCCCCGCTCATGCGCTGAAAACCGAACGGGTCGCCACCGTTTGTTTCATAAAGTATTGTGTCGTTATCAGCTTTCACAACCGCACTTCCGCGCTCTGAAAGAATCTCAATCCACCCGTCTTCACGGAGGCTCATGACCAGATCAATCTGTTTTTCGGACGCGCACCGCCGCGCGATGTTTTTGCGTGTTTCGTTGCTCGCGTTCTTCAAGTAAATATGCGCCATTGAGTTGCCCGACACCATTACCGAGCAGTCCGCGCCGAAGAAATTGCGGAAAATATTCGGGTATTCAAGGATGCTGAATCCTTCGCGTTCAAGCTTTTTTGACAGGTCAAAATGAGTGTGAGTCGCCGTGAGTCCGTGGTCGCTCACAATAGCGAGGAGTGTATTTTTAAAAACGCCTTTTTGTTTGAGTTTTTCCACAATCTCGCCGACTATGCCGTCCATTTTCAAATATGCGTCTATGACTTTTTTGTGAAAAGGATGAAGCTTGTGGGAAAGCGAATCTATCTCCATAAAGACTGCAAAGCAGAAAAGCGGAAAATCCCGCGCGTCTCCGTCGAAACAGCTCAGAAATTTGTCCGCCGCGATTCTGTCAATTGAGTAGCCATCTTCAAAAAAATGGCTTTTGATTTTGTGAAAAGCGGTGGACATAGAGGTCAGGTCTCGACTGAACGGCAACCCTCTGGTCATTTCATTGAAGATGCTCACGCTTGAGGGAATCAGTTCAAACAGAGTTGGCGGATAAGGGTTCAGGTCTGAATTGAGGAAAGTCGCTTCATAGCTCACATAACTTCTCAAACGTCTGAAAGTCAGAGTTTTGTCCCACAGTTTTTTATCAAGCCAGCGGATTCCCGGCATGTTGCACTTTCCCGGAAATGAGCCGAGCAGATATGGAGTGTAGGCGGGTCCGGTGGTTGACGGAAAAACGGACGAAGCGGTTATGAAACCGCCCGGTTCAACTATGTGCCGCGATATGTTCGGCAGCCGCCCGCTTGACAACAACTGCTCAAAAACATCCTTGCGCGCGCCGTCCGTGAGCATGATGACGCATCTTTTTATTTCATCCGGGCGCGGGGTGTTCAATTAAAAAACCTTTTGTATATTTTTCTTGTCGTGCGCGTTTTTGAAATATATTCCTTGCGCAATTTGTCCACGGTTGGGAACTGTTCAAATTCGCGTGCGAGCCGCTCAAAATCGTCCGGTCCAATCCTGTTACCGTGTTTTTTTCTGAAAATCCCCTGCAGGATTGAAATCGTTCCGAGGAAAATATAACTGTCCCTCAAAGATTTGCCTTCCTTCTCACCCACAATTTCCAGACTTATGAGACGGTCAAGCGCTTCAAGCGTGTTGGGGGTTCTAAGTTCAAGATGTTTTCCTCCGTGCTTTAACTGCATGGACTGAACCAGGAATTCCACATCCACCATTCCGCCGCGCCCAGTTTTGAAATTGAAATAATTACCGCTTTCGTGCGCGAGTTCTTTCTCCATTCTCCCGCGCAAATGCGCAATTTTTTTGTGATAATCCTTTTCAAGAGGAGCTTCGTAAACACATTTTTCAATTTCGTTTATAACCTTGTTTCCAAAACTTTTCCCGCCCGCGCAGTGAGACGCCTTAATCAACGCCTGCCTTTCCCACAGACGCGCCCCGGTCTGAGAGCGGTTGTATTGCTTGAACTCCTCAAACGAAGTTACAAGCGTGCCGGCGTTTCCGGACGGGCGCAGAGATGTGTCTATTTCATAAATCTGTCCGTGGCGGTCGGTCAGCGACAAAAATCCGATGAGTTTCTGCGCCAGTTTGACATACCGTTCTGTTTGGGGGCCGTCGTGTATGACTATGATGTCCAAATCCGATGAATAACTCAGTTCCCCGCCACCGAGTTTTCCCATTCCAAGCACGCAGGTTTTTGCCGTTGAAACACCGCGCGTGCCAGTGTTTCCCGTGTGGCGTTTCGCGATTTTCAGTACCGCCTCAATCATGACTTCGGCAAGTAGCGAAAGATATTTTCCCGTACGTTGAAAATCTATGTTTTCCTCAAACTCCGACACGCACAGTTTTAGTGTTTCCATGTATTTGAAGTGGCACAGGGTGTCCAGTTTTTCCTCGTCAGAGTCCAGTTTCGCCGTTAATTCCTCAAGAGAGCGCAATATGCCGCTTTTTTCTCCAAGCGCGCTTTTGCCTTTCAGCGCCACCGAGCCCATATAGTAGGGGTTGTGGATTAAAAATGAGCTTATGGGGTTTTCGCATCCCATAATTTTCATGAAAATTTCAAGTGTTTGCGGCGCGGCCGAGATGAGCGGATAGATGGACATTTTCCATTCCTGATTTGCCATGAGCCGTTTCAGGTTCGTGAGCGCCAGATTCAGGTCTCCACACGCGAACGACTGTTTGAACAGCATCCGCAGCATTTTTTTGGAGAGTCCGCGCGCACGGAAATCGCCTCCCGCCATTTCGTGAGTCTCAAGGTCGGTGATTATGTCAAGCGCCTCTTCGGGGTTTTTGAAACCAAGTGAAGCGAGGCTTCGCAGCGCTTCGGGTCTTTCCACGTCGCCGCTTGTGAGGAATTCGGTAATTCTCACCGCCTCTTTTTCCCAATCCTCCATCGGCTTTTCCTCTCCGGACGGCCGTTTGAACAGTTCGCCGCAGATTTTGCGGGTTTCGTTCATCACATCATCAAGGGTTTCTTCAAACTTCGCCGTGCTCTTAAATCCCATCATTACGGCAAGTCTGGAGAGTTTTTCGGGCGATTCGGGAACGGAATGGGTTTGCGTTTCCTCGTCAAGTTGAATGTTGTGCTCAACTTTTCTGAGGAAAAGGTAGTTTTCCCTGAGCGCGTCCGCGACTTCCTGCGGTATGGTTTTTCTTTTCAGCAGTTTTTTCAGCGCCGAAAGTGTATTGGAATCGCGCAGGTTCTTGTTAGCGCCGTTCAATATTTGAAGCGTCTGCGCGAAAAACTCAATTCCCCTTATGCCTCCGTCCGCGAGTTTCACATCGCGTTTTTTTGTGATTCCCTCCAGCCGTCTTTTCATTTCGGACATATCTTCAATCAGGTCGTAGCTTGTATTGTCGTAGATGAACGGCTCAAGTTTTCCGAGCAGTTCCGCGCCGAGCGCCTTGTCGCCCGCTATTTCCCGCGCCTTCATCAGAGCGAGTTTTTCCCATGTTTCACCCCGGTAGAAATAGTGTTCCAGCACTCCTTCGATGTGCGTTGTCACGGAGCCTTTCATGCCGCCCGGGCGCAGTCCCAAGTCCACTCTGTAGAGAAAACCGTTTTCGGTGTTTGCTCCTATTTCCGCTGTCAGTCTGTGGGAGAGGTCTATAAAAGGCCGGGCATTTCCGTTGTCTTCATACACGTAAACAAGGTCTATGTCGGAACTCAGGTTAAGCTGCCTTCCCGCGAGTTTTCCCATTCCCAGAACGCAGAATTTCCCCGCTTTGTCCGCTCCGGTTTCGGGCGCGAGCCGTAAAACCGACGCTTCCACAACCGCTTCGGCAAGGTCTGACAACTCTTCCATTGTTTTTGTGAAATCCGCGCCGTTTATGTCCTCATATATGATTTGCGCAAGACGCCTGTATTTGAAACGCCGAAGTTCTTCAAAAAAATCGTCCGTGTTTCCAATTTTGCGACTTATTGCGGCAAGTTTTTTGTCAATGGCGTTTTTTGTTCTCGCCTTGTTTGAGAACGGAAACGAGACGGTTTCGGGGTCGCGTATCGCGGCGCGGGCGAGAAATCTGCTGTGAGACGCGATTTGAAGCAAAAGCCGTTTCTCTCCGGCTTTGAGTTTACGGTTGTTTTTTTCAAACCTTTCAACCGTGAGAGCGGCGAATTCAGGTTCGGGCGGAACGGGCTTTTTGCTTTTTGCCATTTTTGCGCGATTAAAGAAAGCTTACCGGGTCAATATCGGCAATAACGCGGGTTTTCGGAGGCATGGTTCTTTCCGCTTCTTCCTTGAGAGCCCTTGAAAAATTCCCCAAAAGGGAAGGGCTCTCAGACCGCATAATTATATGCCATCTGAAGCGGTTTTTTATTCTGTATATCGGACATTCCGAATAACCGACAATTTCCACTTCGCCGGATTTGAGATTTCCGGACGCCTCAACGGCAAGGGCGTGGACGCGTTCCGCGATGAGTTCAACGTTCTTCTCCACAGTTCCTGAAAATTTTAGCGCGGCGACCCGTGAAAAAGGAGGCCATCCGGTGATTTTTCTCACCTCCAACTCACTTTCAAGAAACGCGACCGCGTCCTGTTCGACCGCATATTTTATGCTCGGATGGTTCTGCTTTGCCGTTTGTATCAAAGCCCTGCCGGGTGATTTTCCCCTTCCGGCTCTTCCGGCGACCTGAGTGAGCGTTTGAAAAGTAACCTCGCCGCTGCGGAAATCCGGTATTGACAAAGACATGTCGGCGGAAATCACTCCCACAAGCGTAACCTCCGGAAGGTCATGCCCTTTGGCTACCATCTGCGTTCCCACAAGCACATCTATGCTTCCTTTTTCAAGTTTTCCGTAAAGATCCAACAGTTTTGTTTTTCCGCCCGTTTCGTCGCTGTCCATTCTCGCCACGGTTGCGGACGGCATTATTTTTTTCACCTCATCTTCAATGGCCTGTGTTCCCATTCCCATACGTATAAACTCTCCGCCGCATCCGGGGCAGGCGTTTTCAAATTTTTCGTCAATTCCGCAGTAGTGGCACTTCACGGTGTTTCCTTTTTTGTGGTAGGTCAGCGAGATGCTGCAGTTGGGACAACAAAAAGTCTCGCCGCATCCGTTGCAGATAAGAGCGGTGGAAAACCCCCTTCTGTTCAAAAATAAAATTGCCTTGCCGCCGTTTTTCAGATTTTCAACAAGCGCTTTTTTGAGCGGCGCGGAAAGAACGGTTTTTTCCTGTTTCACAATCTCAACGCGCGGAAGCAAACTTCCTTCAACCCGCAACGGCATTGAGAGATATTCAAACCTGCCCGCGACCGCGTTGCGGTAGGTTTCAACCGAAGGTGTTGCCGAGCCGAGAATCACGGGGCTACCGGTCATTTGTCCCAGCACAACGGCGCAGTCGCGTGCGTTGTAACAGGGGTTTTTGTCTTCCTGTTTGTAACTTTTCTCGTGCTCTTCATCCACCACAATAAGCCCCAGATTTGGAAACGGCGCGAAAATTGCCGACCTTGCGCCGATAACGATTTGCGCCGCGCCGCTTTTTATTCTGCGCCACGAATCAAACCTTTCGCCCTCGCTGAGTCCGCTGTGCATCACGCAAGCCCCGTCGCCGAAACGGCTTTTGAACCTTTGCACAAGTTGCGGCGTGAGCGATATTTCCGGCACCATAACAAGCGCCTGCGCGCCGCGCGCCGCGACTTGCTCAATTGTTCTCAAATAGACCTCTGTTTTTCCGCTTCCGGTAACCCCGTGGAGAAGAAATGTTTTGAATTTTCCGGCATTAACGGCTTTTTTTATTTTGGAAAGCGCTTTTTGCTGCTCGGCGGTCATTTTCGGAACGGGTTTGTCGTCCGGTTTTATTTCGGAAAACGGGTCCCGCACGATTTCTATTTTTTCCGCCGTGATAATTCCTTTTTCTTCAAGCCATTTCAGATGCGGGGCGCAAGCGTTTCCGAGAATGTCTTTTATGTCCGGGCGGGAGATTTTTCCGTGCTCCTCCACGAGTTCCACCACGGAGCGTTTCGCGGGCATTTTTGATATTTCGCTTCGTGCGCTTGCGCCTGCGGCGGCGGAATAAATTTTTTCATAGCGTATGTTCGCGCCGCGCTTTACTTCGTATTCAATTTCGGCGAGTCCCTTGTTTTCAATGCGGTGAATTTTTCCAAAACCGCTGTCTTCAACGATCTCAAAAAGTTTTTCAAGCGTCATTTCGCCCGATTCAAGAGCGTGGAGAATTGCTTGGTCGCTTTTTGACAGTTTGCCTTTTTCAAGCGCGGTTTTCCCGGCTTCCGTGATGGAGATTTTTCTTCTCACGCTCATACTGCCGAGGCCCGACGGGTGCGCGGCTTTTACAACCGCGCCGAGCGGGCAGATGTAGTAATCGGCTATCCATTTGAAAAACTCCAGCCGCGTTTTGTCAAAAAGCGGATCGTCGTCAATTACATCAATAATGTCCCGCAGTTTTATGCCTTCGGGCGGCTTGGAAGGGGATTCAACCACGAACCCGATTGTCCGCCGATTGCCAAGCGGAACCAAAACCCGCTTGCCCAGAGTCGCCGCGCTCTGAAACTGTTTTGGAACCGAATAGTAAAAACTGTCCGATATGTTTCCGGGGAGGATTACTTCAATGGCGGGCGGCATATAAGGGGGAGTATATACGCAAGAGGGAAGGGTGGCACTTTGCAAGGACTTGCTAAACTTCTTATACTTTAAGAAGGAATAAATGACTTATGACAAAAGTATTAAATACAGGTGCACAAAGTTCTGAATTTAAGGGTGACGTCAGGGTTGCCGCTCGGATTATTGATTTGCTAAGTTCGGGGCTCTATTCTACCCCCGCAGCTTGTCTAAAAGAACTAATCAACAACTCGTACGATGCTGATGCGACCCTTGTTGAGGTATTTGTCAAACCAGATGCGGATAGGATCATGATATTGGATAATGGTACTGGGTTTTCAAAAAAAAGAATTTCAGGAACACTTTGAAAGTGTAAGTGAGTCTTTAAAAAGAGAAGAGTCTGACACAACTGATCTCGGAAGAAAAAAAATAGGGAAGATAGGCATAGGTTTTATTGCTGCAAACGAAATCTGTGAGGAAGTGGAAATTTATTCAACTTGCAAGGGCTCTGAAAAACTTATTCATGTAACACTCAATTTTGCGGAAATGTCCAAGCCGACCAAAGAAAGAAGAGCGGGGAAAAAAGAGTATAAAAAGGCTGATTATGAAGGGGAAGAAACTGATGATGCTGAAAAAATGAGCAATTTACAGAGATATATTTGAATAAAATTAAGGGGGCAGCGAAGGAAGTCTTAGCCTCAGCAATACAAGTTCAAACCTCTTCGAAAGACAGTCCCGCTCTTGCAACAAAATCTCTTTATGGACTTAATCCTGAATCTATTGCACGAGAATTGACCGATAAAAATTTGAAAGATTGGTCTATGTTTGATTTTTATTCAAAAACTATGTTGGAAATAGCACTTAATATACCGATTCCATATTTGGATAATTGGCACGCAGGTATTGTCAAAGAAAAATATATTCAGAAAGTGTCAAAATTAGCAGAGGAGAACTTTTGTGTTAAGTATGATGGAGCAGAGTTAAGGAAGCCAATCCTATTTTCTGGCAACGAGAAATGTATTTCAGGAGAATTTTCTTTTGAAGGAGATCGAGTATCGGCGGAAGGATATTTTTATGCAACCCACGGAAAAATGAAACCTGCCGATATTCAGGGTGTTTTAGTAAGAATTAGGGGAAGCTCTGTTGGTATTTACATAAAAGATTTTTTAGGATTTCCTTCAACCGAAGCTGCGTTGTTTCAAAACTGGACATCTTGTGAAATTTACGCCTCTGACGAACTTGAAGAAGCAATGAATATAGACAGGGTAAAGTTTCGTGAGACTCACCCCGCATTTCTTGAACTCCGTAATGAATTTCATCGTCAATTGCGCGATTTCTTTAAAAGGGTTCTCAATGAGTTATACAAACAAAGAAGAGACGAAAGAAAATCTGAAAGAGAAAAGGAATTAATAAGTGAAATAACAAATGTAACCAACACTAATATTTCAACTGTATCAAAGAAGGTTGCATTGGAAGTTAAGAAGTCTTGGAGCTACGATAAAAAAGAGTCAAGGAAAAGTGTTTCACGGTCATATTCCCCTGCTCAAGTTTTAAAAATGGTATCTGAAGTAGCCAAGCCAATTTTGCCAAAACCTCTGTTTGAGGAATTAATTGCTGAAATTAACAAGTTGCTCCTAAAATAGGAATAAAAGCAATGCCTAGCAAAAGACCTGTTGATAAAGCGATAACAAGCGACCGACTTCCAAAAAAACATGTGAGGAATCTATGGATAGACAAGGTTGAAGAAGAAGAAGGCAAACTTGATTCGGATCATCAAACACCTATATATCTCACCCTTCCTGGAGGGGAAGGAAAAGAAATTCAAGAATTAATAGACAGAGGAATTTTAGGACGGACAGAAGCCACTTCTATCAGGGATTCTGATAAATGGAAGGTTGTTGCTGTTGAGAATTGCCCAAGAGAGGTGTCTAAACTTCAAAGAAAATTTCCGGGTCTAATAATCCATCAAACAAGTATTGCTGATCTGTTAAAAGGAGATGGTGAACTTAGATTTCCCGAAGGACGTGTCCTAAAACATTGTCTAGCAAAGATTATCAATCTCGATTTAAATTTTCCGCTAAAAGGAAAATTTGTTAACTCAGTATCAATATATCCAATTGTTCAATTAATAAAGAAAATCGCAGAGATTCACAACAACCAGTCACCTTCTGAAGAGTGGTTTCTTTTTTTGACTCTTCACGGAGAAATCCAACTAGAAGAGAAGATGAAAAGTGAGGTCGTTACATTTATTAACGAAAATCTTTCTGGACATCCTGAATTTGCAGAGAAAGCAGAAAAACTCATAAATCAAATGGACGAAAAAAGAATTGATTCTAATATACTGAATATCATATTGAAAAATGGAAAATTACAACAAAAATTTATTATGTTGTTTCTTCCCAAGCTTGTTGCAGACAGACTAAAAAACCACAAATGGAACATCATAATAAATCATGCATATATCTACGGATCGCTGCCAGATTCTGCGCCCATGACAACTTGGATAATGTCTTTCAGAAAGAATAATAGTGATGGAGCAACAGGAAATAGTTGTTATGAGGATAATGTAAATAACATCCTCAACAATCTTGCCGAAATAGATTCTAATGGAAGAGTGAAAGCGATAGTATGAATAAACTATCTACAATCAAGAATGCGTTGGCGGTGTCTTGTAGCAAGTATGAATACGATTGTGAAGCATTGTTAGCATATTTTTGTACAGATGCAAGACATGCCTTGAAAGCTTTTCCTCATAATTTGATAGATACTGTAATAACATCACCGCCCTACGGAAACCTAAAAAACTATGGGACTTCTGGAGAGATTGGTTTTAAACAGAAACTTAACGGAGAGTACTTCCCTCAACTAAAGGAAATATTTTGCGATCTCTATAGAATTACGAAAAAAGGCGGTGCCTTTTGGCTGATTTTAGACACTTTTCGTTTTGAGGGTAAGACAGTTGCTTTACCTTTTGAATTGATGGATATGGCAAAGAAAGCCAATTGGGTCTTTCAGGATACGGTGATTTGGGACAAAGGAAGAAACCTCCCTTGGTCGCACAAAGGAAGATTTCGAGACGTTTGTGAGCATATTCTGCTTTTTTCAAAGGGGAATAACCTAAAGCATTTTGATGTGGACGCATTGCGAAATACTAACGGACTTTCACCGTACTGGGTTAAGTATCCCGAGCGTTTTCATCCTGAGGGAAAAGCCCCTTCGGATATTTGGCATATTCCTATACCAACGCAAGGTAGCTGGTCATTAAAGGGAAAGCCGGAACATTTTTGTCCCTTTCCTCCAGAATTGGTTGCAAGGATGACTGTATTGACAACGCCAAAAAAAGGACTTGTGTTGGATCCTTTTTGCGGGACAGGAACCACAATGGTGGCGGCGCAGTCATTAGGAAGAATAGGTGTAGGTATTGATATAAACAAGAGATATTTCAAAAACTACGTAAAACAAGGCAAGACAATTCTTCGAGAAGAATCTTCAAGGTTTGCCAAAGAAAGCTCAACTTCTAATGAGTTTCGAAAAGTAATAACCCATCTTCGGACCAACAAGTTCCCCGCTTTACTATTTAGGGAATTGAAAATTGATGATACAGCAGGAGAACTGGTGAATTTAATTGACGGTTTTGTGATTGATGCAGTCAAGACTTTCAATCAGCGCAACACCCATATTTTAGTTGAATTTGAATTAAAAGTTTTGGTGTCTAACAAAAGACTCATTAAAAAATTAACAAAAAGGGTTGATGAGGCAGTTTCCAGGGCGCCGCTTTCTTTTTTTGGGGTAAAGGCAAAAGTGGAATGTTTGCACACCTCGTCATACAAAGACAGAAATCAACATTCCAAGAAGTTGCTATATGTCTACAAGAATGGAGTTTTTAATAGTTTAGTACAGTCCATACAATCTGAAGATATTTACACAACTGTGGTGGCTAGTTGTCAGAAAAAAGCAGTAGGAAGGTGTCCTGTTTTGCTGTCTCCTCTAAAATTAGACATTACTCCATGATATTTTGACACTATCCAGAAACACCATAAGAACTTGCATGAAATTGCTAAATTAATTTAAACGCAAAGCATGTAGAGAACTGCTATACATCTATAACGCTTTCGTAAAGTTTGGGGAAATTGTGCCTGTTTATACGAAAATCCGTTCCGTGATTGTGGCCGGTTCTTGCGTCGAACTCAACATACATTGTCCCATCCTCAAAAGCTGAGATAAATTCATCAATTGAGAATTCGCTAAGCATTTTAATATCTTGGTAGTGGAAGTGTTCTAACCCATTAATTCTTTTTCGTTCGGCAAGCACATAAAAACAGTTTCCTATTTTTGTTCCTGTTTTATGGAACAAATCTGAGAAACCCCAGTATGGACGAGTGGATAAATCTCCGAGTCCAATCTTTTTTCAACCGATTTAAGCCATTCTTTGGCTTCCAAACAGTTCAAATTATTTTCTTTGCAATCACAGGTGCGTTGAAAACTAATGGGAAGTTTTTTCTGTAACAAGCATCATCTTCCCTTAATGTAAAAGGGCAAGATGTTGTCTCTTTCTCTTTTTTTGGCAGCTTTGGCAGACATTTTATGAGCGTACCCTCATATCCTTCATTCCCCGTACAAACTTAACCGCGCTCGCTCTTGTAGGCATTTCAACAATGCCGCTTGTGTTGTCTCTTTTGACCGCTTCAATGAGCGCGCCGAACGGGTTTTCCGAACCTCTGTATCTGTCGGCAAATGTCGCGCCGTTTTCAAGTTTGAGGACTCCTCGCGGGCAAACCGCCGCGCATATTCCGCAACCGACGCATGAGGCGCGTATGATGTTTTCGCCTTTCTGCGCGTAGGCGCGCACATCTATTCCCATCTCGCAGTAGGTTGAGCAGTTTCCGCAAGACATGCACTGCCCGCCGTTTGTAGTGATTCTGAATTTTGAGAAAAATCTCTGGAAAATTCCGAGTATTGCCGCCATCGGGCAACCGAATCTGCACCACACCCTTGTTCCCATAATGGGATAAAAACCCACACCGACGACGCCTGAAAAAATCGCGCCGATGAAAAATCCGTAAGCGTATGAAAGCCCGCCTGAAAATCCGCCGAAAATCTGTCCGCCGGTCGCGGAATTTGCCCACAGCACAAGCGTTGTGAAGGTTATAAAAACAAGCACGCCGTGAACCATCCATCTTTCAATCTTCCACGCCTTCATTGATTTGTCGGACAGTTGACGAAACGGGTCGCCCAGTGTTTCGGCAAGCCCGCCGCAACCGCAAACCCACGAGCAATACCACCTTTTGCCGAATTTGTATGTCAGAATCGGGGTTGCCACAAAGGTCATAATCGCGCCCCAGAGAATGAAAAACATTCCAAGTCCGCCGGGGTTGGCAACCATATCTGAGACCGTGCCGGGGAAAAGGTAGTCGTATTTAAGAGGCCAGAAATAACTGAAATAAAACTCCGGTTGCTGAAACAGTTTCAGAATGTTGGGAATGATGAACGCGAAACCGAGTTGAAAAAACATCACCGAAACGGTGCGTATTTGCTGATAGCGGTTGTGCCGGTAACGCATAATCATCCGCACGCCGAAAACAAGAATCGCGATTGTGTAGATAAATCCGTAGAGAAACCAGTGGCTTGTGTCCGCCGCCGCGCCGCCCGTAAGCAGAGCGTAAAGCGGAGCCACAATTTCCACCGCGCCCGCAAGCGGCGCGGGGCTGATATAGACCAGAATGTAGAAGCCGGTCATAAAAATGCCCGCTATCCATCCGAGGCTTCCGCGCGCCGTTATACTTTTGAAGTAATTCGCGTTGTTTTTGATTCCGGGCGCGCCGTCCTTATAAGCAAGGTAGAAGTAGCCCGTGCCTCCAATTGCCGGAAACCCGAAAGCGAGAATAAACCCCGTCCACGAACCGGCGGGAACCCAGCCCACCATCTGCAACACAAGCGCGAGCAAACCCCCTCCCACAAGTGCGAGGCAGATTTTTTCGCCAAGGGAAAGTTGCTCTTCCTCTGAAATCACCGGCTCTTCAAAGCCGAGAGTTTCTTCGTCGTAGTTGTAGGAAAGAGTTTGAGAGTCCATCAGCGCACCTGCTCCCTGAAAACTCCCGCAATCTCTTTTTCATAAAGCGAATAAAATTCCGGATCAAAATTTGCCTCGCTCAAGTTGTCCAGCACGTAATCAAGCGGGCGTTTTTCCTCAATCCATTTTTCACAAACCTTGTGGCGGTAGCGCAGTCCCATCACATTCACGCCGATTACGGCGTCATCGGTATGGACAATCCGCAACGCCGCGAGTCCGTCCGGCTTTTCCCAGTAGAGGTTTTTCTCTCCTTCAACCGAGAGATTCACCTGTCCGTATGTCTGGTATTCAAGGTCAAGAAACTTTGCGGAGTTGAACCACGTCGCGGGCTCGTAGTTTGTTGGAATTCCGCACATTGCTTCGCCCGCCGCTTTGCCCTGCGCTTTGCCGGTATACCACACCTGTTGCAGAAGGTTGCGTTCTTCGCCCGTTATGATTTCGGCGCAGTCTCCGGCGCAGTAAATGTTTTCCGCATCGGTTTTGAAGCCGCGGTCAACCAGTATGCCGCGTCCGGTTTTTATTGCCGCGCCGTCGGCAAGAACCGTTTGCGGACTCACGCCCGCGGTCAGCCCCACAAGTCCGCATTCTATTTTCTGCCCGTCTTTTGTAATAACGCCGCCGACCCGGCCTTTTCCGTTGTCCGTGATTTCTTCCAGTTCGGTGTTCAGGCGCAGGTCAATTCCCTCTTTTTCTATAATTCTGTTCACCATAGAGGACTCTTCATTCGGCAATATGCGGTTCCAATACGATTTTTCGCGCACGAGAAAAGTCACATGCACACCGCGCGAGTGAAGCATTTCGGCAAGCTCAATGCCTATGAGCCCGCCGCCCGTGATTACGGCGTGTTTGAGCCCTTTTGAATTTTCATACAACTCACGCAAATCCATGAGGTCGTAAAGTCCTTGAACGCCTTTCAGGTCCTGTCCGGGCCAACCGAATTTGTTGGGTTTGCTCCCGACCGCGAGCAACAGTTTGTCAAAATTTACGGGGTCTTTTTTGTGAAGAAGCAGGCGGCTGTTTTTTGTGTCAATTTCCGTTACCCAACCGCGCAAAATCTCAATGCGTTTGTCGCGCCAGAAACCGTTTTCATACGGCTTTGTGTCCCGGTAACTCATATGCCCCATGTAGATATACATCAGGGCGGGGCGCGAGTAGTGAAAATCCGATTCGCCGGAAATCATAACAATGTCCCAGTCGGGTTTGAGTTCCCTTATTCTCAATGCCGCTGAAACGCCCGTTATGCCGTTCCCGATAATCGCGATTTTCATTTTTTACCTTTCTTCTTTTTCTCCGCTTTTGGCTTGTTTGCCAGAAAAGTTTTCATATGCACATCGGTGTAAGACCCTTTTGGATAGTATTTGTCGTAAAATTCAGGGTCAATGTGCATAGCCTGAAACACGAGCCGCATATACATCGGGTCAACAAACGCCGGAAACCGCCCGTATCTGTCGTAGATGTAGTTCGCCACATCGCGCACAATCTGTATTGTGGTGTCGGTGGGTTGCGGCGCCTTCATAAGGTGCTTGTCCGGCTCGGTGTAGGGGAACGGCTTGTTGCTTTCCCACGCCGATGCCTTGTGTTCAAGAAAAGCGTCAATCGCTGCGTCCATGTTTTTGTAGTATGGCGGGCAGTATCCCTCAAAAACCCCGTCTCTACCCACGGGGATTGTGTTAGGTGGGTTGATGGAGCCTCTTTTCGGCTGAACAAACCTGAAGCCCAGCCCCTTGAACAGGTCGGGCGCGGCGCCAAGCGCAAAACGCGGCACAAGCCCCGTGAAAGTCCATCCCGCGAGCCCGAGTGCCTGCAAAGCAAGGCTCATATTCTGGCACACAAACGCCTGCTCAACATTAAGTCCCGTAAGGATTCTTACCTCAAGATCAAACAGCGACAGTTTCACTTCGCCCTTGATTCGTCCTTTTTTAATCCATTTGCCCAGTCCTGCGGGCTTGCCCGTCAAATCGTCCGTAATTGAAAAGCCGTAACTGCTGCTGCAATACAGAAGTAACAGGTTTAAGTATTCTTCGGTAACGTCGGTTACCGGTATGAAAACCGATGTTCCGGGTTTGTTCGTGTTCCACTGATTGAAGTCAAACAGACCGGGCATTTTGTCCGGCAGGTCGGCTCTTTTGTTTTCAAGCCGGACAAGGCTTTTTCTGTAAAGTTCAAGCATACGCTCCATGCGCTTCTGCTTTCCCATTTTGAAAAACATGTCCAACTCGCCCGGTTCGGGAAGCATGTGCTTTACGTCAACGTGATAAAGCCCTTTGTCATTTGTGAAGAAAAGTTCGGTTCCGTGGTTGTTGCAAGCGGACGGCCATGTTCTTCCCGTCCACTGGCACAGAAGATCAATTCCGTTTTCAGGCGGCAGGTCTGCCAGGCACAGCCCGGTCAGCCCCGTTCCCGACCAAACAAGAAGCGCCTCTTCAAGCTCTTCAAGCGGCACCGGTTTGTATGCGGATTTAAATCCCAGAGTGCTGGTTTCGGGCAACTCCATTCCAAGTCCGAATCTGCGCGAGCGGCGATTGAAGATGGAGTCAAAAAGTGGGTATTTGAGCGCGTCTTCATAACGTTTGCTCAGTTTTTTCATCTTTGTTTTCCGGGTAGCCATTTCTTAATATCCACCTTAAATTTGAAGTTTGCGAACGGGGAAAATAATATCATTCTTTGAGGCTCAAAAGGAAATTTTTTATACTCCCGCTTTTTGTATTGCCTCCATCACTTTGTCATAAACCTCTTTCGTTGCGGCTGCCACGCCTCTGTTGCGCTCAAAGGTCCGTCCTTGCGAGAAACAGAATTCGCGTCCGTCAAAATCACAAACCCGCCCGCCCGCGCACTCTACAATCGCCGCGCCGGCCGCGTGGTCCCAAACGCTTTCCAGCCTGCCGTCCGAATTGGGAACACGCAGATACGCGTCCGCGTCTCCGCCCGCCACAAGAGCGTATTTACACTGGGCGTCCATTTTGACGGACTGCGTCCGCGCGTTCGTTCCGCTCATGATTTTTTCCGTAAGCGCGTAGGCTTCGGGCGTTCCGCGCGCCGTTTCACAAAAAACTATTTTCTCCGCGTTTCTCTCAGGCGCCCTCACGGGCTGCTCTCCCGAGCCGTCAATCCGCGCTTTACGCACTCCTCCCGGCGCGGAGAACATTATGAACCCGAGACCGGGGCAGCCGAGCACACCCAACGCGGGACGGCCGTTTTCAACCAGAGCGGCGGCAACGGCAAACTGTGCCGAGTTGATAAATCCCGCCGTTCCGTCAATCGGGTCGAGCGTCCAGAACCTTTCCGATTTCGCGTCCGCGTTTCCCCGTCCGACCGTTTCCATAAATTCACCCGCTCCGGTTTCCGGAATGAGTTTTAAAATCTCCTCAAGCAAGCCGTCCGCTCCGGAGCCTGCGAGCGAGTGCGGCGGGGTTTCCTCAGCTACTATTTCGTCCGCCGGAAAATGTTTTGCTATCTCCTTTATAAGAACAAATTGCGCCGCGTAATCCGCCGTTGTTACGGGCGTTCCGTCTGACTTTTTGTTTTTATCAAAACCGGTTTTCCGCGCCGCCTCGCACACGGCGCACGCCTGCGCCACAGCCCTTATGGCAACCGCCGTTTCCTTTTCAAAACTCAATTTTTCTCCTGAGATGTTCCCACGCAAGCATTATCCACACCGGCGCGAACTGGATCCAGACAATCAACGCGCCGAACGCGTTTTGTCCGTTAATCCCGTATTTAATGTAATAGAGGGGCATCAAAGCGGTTGGAGCCATCAAAGACCACTTCGCGCCTCCGGTTCTGAGAGCCAGAAATGGCACGACCCAACAGTAATACCACGGAAATTGAGCCGGTATCACAAGGAACACAAGCGCAGACACAAAAAGGCATCTTCTCGCGAGGTCGGACGGTTCCCATCTTTTTGAAAAAAACGCCCATGCCGCGCCAAGCGCGATTATAGCCGCAGTGACAATTCTCGCGGAGAAAGATCCGTGCCCCGCGTCCAATCCGAGCACAAAAGCCAATTTTTCACAGACGAACGCGACTATCCTGAAAAACGAACTGTTGTTTTCCCAGTTCAGAACGTAAGAACCGAGCCCTGAATTCTCCGCGCTCAGCGAAGCAAGCAACGGTGACAGAACCGCGAGCGAGCCGACGCAAAAAAGCGCGAAAAGCGTCGCGGTTTGTTTCGCGCCGCCTCTTAAAGCACGCAGAACCGGAGCGGCAAGAACCACCATCCACATCTTGACCGCGACTGAAACGCAAAGAAGCGCAAGCGCCAAAATCCCGCGCCGCGCCCGTGCGGTTCCCCTTACGGCCAGAAGGGCTCCCAGAACAAACGGAAAGATGAGCGCCTCCAAATGGCATGAGAAAAAAATCGTGAAAACCACAAGCGGATTCCACCAGTAAATTGCGGGCGTTGCTTTACCGGCGCGCAACCGCACAAGCAGGAAAAACGTTGCACAGTCCGCCGCGAGCAGAACAAGCCGCCACGCGCTCACGCTCCATTCCGCCGCCATGTGCGAAAGCGCGAAAAACATCTGCGCCGCCGCCGGATAAATGGTTGTTAAATGCGGATGGTTTATTTTCTCCGCGATTCCGCCCGACTGTTGCGCGAGTGTTTTGAGCGCGTCTCCCGCTCCGCCCGTGAGCACTTGCGCGGGCGCGAAAAGGTAAGGATTTTCGCCCGCCGCCGTAACCGCTCCGTCCCACAGATAGCGAAAATAGTCATCTTCAAGAACGGGATGCGAGAACAGTCCCGCGAGGCGCATTACGAGCCCGATTATAAAAACCACCGCGAGACGCGGAGATTTTCCGGCGCTTTCACCCGCACGGATTGCCGCGAAATAAAAAACCGCCGCCACGCTGAGCAGGGCGACGAGCGGCGCAATCGGCATTCGGGCGGTTTCTTGCGGATAGGCGGAAAAACTTTCCGAAAATCCCGTGATTGCCCACAGAGCCGCCACAGTTGCCACGGCAAGGATTGCGCTTAAGTTTTTCATTCCGCCCATCGGTTTCTCCGAGCAACATAACAGATTGAACAACGGCGCGAAGCAATGTATTTTCTCCTTTTCACACAGATGACTTTAAAAAGGGAAAAAGACGAACTGCGCCGCATACTGCTTGAGCAGTCCGTGCAGTACGGGGATTTCACGCTCGCTTCCGGAGTGAAAAGCAGTCTCTATATAGACGCCAGAAAAACCACTCTTCATCCCGAAGGCGCACGCCTTACCGCCGCAATTTTTCTTAAAGAGTTTATGAAAGACGAAAACGCGAACGCCATAGGCGGACCCACTCTCGGGGCCGACCCGATTGTGGGCGCGGTTCTCGCGTTTTGCGAAAAACCCGACGTTCACGGCTTCATAGTTCGCAAAGAAGAGAAAAAACACGGCTCTCAACGCATGGTTGAGGGAAACCTTCAAAAAGGCGACCGTGCCGTAATTGTTGAAGATGTTCTTACCACGGGCGGCTCGGTTTTGCGCGCGGTTGAGGCAATCAGGGCTTTGGGCGCGGAAGTGTCGAAGATTATGGTTGTAGTTAACCGCTCGGGTACGGACAAACTGTTTGAAAACGAGGGGATTGATTTCTTCAGCATTTTTAACGTGGGAGAACTCGTGGAGTGAGGCGGCGAAAGCGCCAAATCCGCCCGCCGGAGTTGACTTTGCCCTTGCGCTTGCGTATTCTCCGCCCCTGAAAACAGACGAGTGACAAATGATGTCCGACACTTTTAACAACTGTTTTGTTTCCTTTTGCGCGCCGGTCTGCGGCTGTGTGCGCTGTTCCTGTTGTATGTGATTTGAACGCGGTTTTTCACGCCTTTTATGTTTAAGGGCGACGGAGAATATGCGTTTTTATTTTGCGTTCCCCCTTGCATGGGGCGGAAACGCGGTTGTCGGATTTTGTTTGCGCTTGTTTTGAGAGAGTTTTGAAATGACACTTCTTTTGACAGCGCCCTTGCTTTTGTCGGTTTTGCTCGCCGCTAATATCGGAGCCAACAACTCCGCCGCGGCGATGGCTTCGTCCTACGGCGCGGGAGCGAGGACAAAAAAACAGGCTGTCTGGCTCATAGCGATTTTTGCGGTTCTGGGAGCGGTAATCGCTGGAGCCCCCGTTATAGAGACCATGGGGAAGGGCATTGTTCCGTCCTCGGTTTTTGAGTCTGACGTCATACTCACGGTTGCCGTTCTTGTTATTGCGCTTGTTTTCGTTTCGTGGGCGAATGTTTCAAGGATTCCGGTCGCCACAACGCACGCGATTGTCTGCTCAATTGCGGGAATAGGGCTTTTCTTCGGCACTCTCAACGAGAGCCGTTTCTACGAAATAATCGGCTGGTGGATAGCCGCGCCCGTGCTTTCATGGGCGGTCGGTTTTTTTGTCGGCAAGTTTCTTTATTACAAAATCCTCAACTATCTGGTTGAGAACTTTTCAGAGGATTCAGTCGGCAGAGTGTTGAAATGGTGCATAACCGTTTCGGGAACTTTCCTCGCTTTTTCAGCGGGGGCGAACAATTCCGCCAATGCCGTGGGTCCCATTGTGGGGCTTGGAATTATTGACTCCTTCTGGGGCTCTCTGCTGGCGGGAGTGGCTATGGCCGTGGGCGCGCTTCTTCTCGGCGGGAGGGTTCTTGAAACCGTGGGGAAGCAAATAACCGAAATATGTTTGATAAGGGCAATAACGGTTGAAGCGACCGCGGCGGCGATAATCGTGGCGGCGTCCCTGTCGGGAATACCGGTTTCAATAACTGAGATAGTAACGGCGGGAATTGTGGGTTTTTCCTGCGCTCAGCACGGTTTCGGAGCAACCGCGAAAAACCGCCACGTGCTAAAAATAGCATTTTTCTGGATTGCGGTGCCGTTTATCACTGTCGGAATCGGCTATGCGGCGAGTATGCTTCTTGTGGTAAAATAGGCGCGGCGAGATGAAATTCACCCGTAAGCAGGTAGAGGAGCTGAACAGGCGGTTTGAGGATGAAGGTCCCGAAGAGGTTCTTTCATGGGCAATCGCCAATCTTCATCCCAAAGTCGCGTTCGCGACAAGTTTTCAGTCTCAGGGCTCGGTTGTGATTGACATACTTCTGCGCGTCAAGCCGGACGCGCGCGTTTTTACAATTGACACATTGCGGCTCAATCCCGAAACTCACGAAACAATGGAAAAAATCAGGCGGAGATACGACATTGAAGTGGAAGTTCTCTTGCCCGACACCGCCGAGGTTGAGGAGATGGTTTCCGCGCACGGAATGGATCTTTTCTACAAAGGGGTGGAAAACAGGCATTTGTGTTGCGGCATAAGAAAGGTGAACCCCTTGCGCAAATACCTCGCCGGCGTTGACGGCTGGATAACCTCTCTGCGCAGAGACCAGACCGGACTCCGGGCGGAAGCGCAAAAATTTGAAATAGACCACATCCACGGCGGGATTTTGAAAATCAACCCCATTGTGGACTGGACCGAGGAGCGCGTCTGGGACTATGTGAAATCAAACGATATTCCCTACAACAAACTTTATGACATGGGTTACACATCCATAGGTTGCGCGCCATGCACGCGCGCGATTTCCCCCGGAGAAGACTCAAGGGCCGGCAGATGGTGGTGGGAATCGGATTCCGACAAAGAATGCGGCATACATTTTGCCCATGAAGAATCTGTTCCGGACGGGAACAAAAACTGAAAATCCGCAGATGAGTGAAAACAAAACCCTCTCCGCCGCTCCGTCTTTTTTCGTGGAAAACCTCAATCCCGAACAGTTTGAGGCGGTTTGCCACACGGGCGGGCATATTCTTGTTTTCGCGGGGGCGGGTTCGGGGAAAACCCGTGTTCTTACAAGCCGCATAGCGTTTCTCATAAATGAAAAAGGCGTGCCTCCCTCGGAAATTCTCGCCGTTACCTTCACGAACAAAGCGGCGCGTGAGATGAAAAACAGGGTGGGGGAGTTTGTTCCCGATAAAATTTCGGGCATATGGCTCGGAACTTTTCATTCAATTTGCTCACGCATACTGCGCAACGACATTGAAAAACTGGATCTTGGATATACAAACGACTTTGTGATTTACGACACGGGAGACCAGACAAACGTTCTTAAAAAAATCCTTGCGGAAATGAATGTGAACGAAAAAATTTTGCCTCCCGGGGTTGTGAGAAGCCGTATTGAGAGATTCAAAAGAGACAACAAATTCCCGCCCTCTCAGAGCTCATTTTCCCCGGGCGAAAAATATGTCTTTGAAAAAATGCAAGCGATGGAAAAATACTCCGCCGCCCTGAAAAGTGCCAACGCGCTTGATTTTAATGATTTGCTCTGTTTAGTCGATAGGCTTTTTGAGAAAAATAAGGACGTTCTGGAAAAATACAGAGCCCGTTTCAAACATATTCTTGTTGACGAATATCAGGACACAAACCGTGTCCAGTATCAATTTATAAAAATGCTCGGGCGGAACAACGCTGAAATCTGCGCGGTCGGTGATGACAGTCAGTCAATTTACGGATGGCGCGGAGCGGAAATTAAAAACATTCTGGGTTTTGCCGATGATTTTCCCGGTTCAAAAATAGTCCGTCTTGAAAAAAATTACCGTTCAACCGCGACCATACTTGATGCGTCCAATGCCGTTATAGATAACAATGTTCACGGCGTTAAGAAAAATATGCGCACAGACCGCGATAGCGGCGAGCCAATAGGGATTTATGAGGCGCGAAACGAATTTGACGAGGCGGATTTCGTGGTTTCAAAAATTAAATCGCTTGTGGAAACGGGCAATTTTTCGCCGGGCGATTTTGCCATTCTTTACCGCACAAACAGCAAATCCCGTCTTCTTGAAGACAGCTTTTTAAGGGAAGACGGAATTTCCTGCGTTGTTGTAGGAGCTTTGAGTTTTTACAACCGCGCGGAAATAAAGGATTTAATTTCCTACATGCGTCTTCTTTTCAATTCCGCCGATGACGCGGCGGTTTTGAGAATAATAAACACTCCTTCCAGAGGAATAGGGGACGCAACCGTTGAGAAACTCTCGGAATTCGCGTCTTTAAACGGAATTTCAATAATGGAAGCAATTCACCGCGTTCCGCAAGAGGATTTTTTGAAAAAAAGGGCTGTTGAAGCAGTCGGGAAATTCGCGCTTATGATTGAAAACCTTTCGCAATCCGCCAAGGGCGTCGGAGCGGCTGAGACTCTCAAAGCGATTGTTGAAAAAACCGGTTACCGCGGATTTCTTGAAAAGGATGAAAATAAAAAAGAAAACATTGATGAGTTTATAAATTCCGCGCATGAGTTTGACGAGCGAGGGGAGGGTGAGGCGGATTCCCGGAATTTTGTCGAGCAGATAGCGCTCACGAGCGATTCAGACACGGAAACCGGAGACGACACGGTAAAACTTATGACGCTTCACGCGTCCAAGGGGCTTGAGTTTCCGGTTGTTTTTATAGTCGGCGTAAACGAAAAAGTAATTCCGCTGGTTCGCGATAATAACTACGATGAGATTGAGGAGGAAAGGCGGCTTTTTTATGTGGGGATGACGCGCGCTAAAGAGCGTCTTTTTTTGTGCTACCCAATTCAAAGGAAGTTTTACGGGAGAGAGGAGACAATGATTTCCTCGCAGTTTTTTGACGAAATTCCCGAAGAATTGAAAAAATACGAGGATTTCAAGCCGGCGTTTCGTTATCGCGCGGAAACGGAACCTGATGAAGATACGCAACCGCTCTTTACTCCCGTTCCAAAAAGTTCGCTCAAAATCGCACGCGGATTTGCCGCGGGCGGTTTTGTTCGCCATGACAAGTTCGGGCGCGGAAAGGTTGTGAAGGTTGAAGGCACGGGCGACAACGCCGACATAACGGTTTTATTTCCGTCTGCGGGCAGGAAAAGAATTCTCGCCTCTTTTCTCAAGAAACTGTGATTTTATCTCTTTTTCTTTTTGTAGAGAAAAAGCTGCCATTTTTCCTCGGCCATTCCGGCGGCATCCATCTCGGCGCGCGCCATAGTGAAAAAAAGATCTGAAAGGCGGTTTATGTAAGCGGCAATGGCGGGGTTTACTTCGTCCTGTTTCATAAGAGAAGCAAGTTTGCGCTCGCCTCTTCTTATCTGCGTTCTTACTACGTGGCACAAAGCCGATATTTCATTTCCGCCGGGAAGCAGAAAATAGTCCGAAGGGGACGACATATTTTCTTCAAGTTCATCCACCCATTTTTCGCAAAATTCCGCGCCGTCAACCGGCAGGGGATTTGTGTTTTTTTTGTGCGAATCCGACGGGCGCGCCAGATGAGACATCATATCCATCATGTCTTTCTGTATTTTATGCAGTCCGGGCTGCCACCGGTGGTTTTCTCCGATTTTGGAGCGCAAAAGCCCGATTGTTGAATTTGCCTCGTCAAGTGTTCCGTAGCACTCCACCCGCGTGTCATCCTTGTCAACACGTCTTCCGCCGAAAAGCGCCGTTTTTCCTGCGTCTCCTTTTTTTGTGTAAATCTTCATTTTACAGCCTCCATTTTCCCCGTTCGCGTGTATTTCGCGCCTATGGCTTCGGAGAATTTTAACGCCGCGCCTATTTTTACGAAACTCGCTTCGGTGTCAACCACGGTTGTTTTCGCGCGCGCGCCGATAATTGTTTTGAATTTTTTAACACTGTCTTCAAAGGGCTCTTTTCCGGTTTCACAGGAATTAATTCTTCCGTCCGTGAATATGAACAGCGCGGAATTATTCTTTTTCGCACTCCGTGATTTTTTCAGTATTTTCCCCGCAAGCACAATACCCGCGCTCATGTTTGTTCTGCCTCCGGTTTTAAGTTCGGTGAGGTTGGAAATTAATTTTTCCGCGTCTGCGGCGGGCGGCGAAAAAATCTGCGCGCCGTCCTCATAAAGAGCCACTCCCGAAAACTCCATAACATTCCCCTTGTTTTTCCGGACGGTTTCACCAATGATTTTTTTCGCGTGTGAAATTTGTTTTCCAAGCGCCATTGAACCGCTTGAATCAACAATGAAAACAACCTTGGTATTTCCGCGTCCCCGCTCCGTTTTATTTTTTCTGGAAAACTCTCCGTGTATTACATAATTTCGCGCGGTTTCATAAACATCTGTTTTGTCCGCGTTCTGTTTTCCGTTTCGCGCCGCGGCGTTTATTTCTTCGGAATCAACCCGTCCGCGCTGCGCGGCCGGAGGGTCGGTTTCTATTTCCACCGCGTGAAAATCACCGTCCGCGGTGAACAGTTTTTCATTTCTCGGAAACCATCCGTAATCGGAGAGGGATTCGGAAACGTCTTTTCTTTCGTGTTTTTCCGCGCCCGCGCCGCTTTCCAAGTCGTGGTCTAAGTCACGGTTTTCAGGTTGGGAGTTTTCGGAGTTTTTTTTTCCTCATCCGCCGGAGTTTTAGCACGGTGTCGCAAAACAAAAGGCGCGACCTTTTCCACATCGTCCGCGTTTGTCTCATTTTTGCCTTCAAGAGCCGCAAGCGCGCGCGCCGCTTTTACAATCAGTATGTCAGCTCTCATTCCCTCTGCGCCGCTTGAAAGGGCAATTTCGGACGCTTTGTCGAAAATTTCCTCTCCGACTGCCACATTGTCCAGATTTTCCGCCGCTTTAATTATTTTTTTCCGCAGTTTTTTCTGTTCTTTTTCAAAATCCGCGCAAAAACCCTTCGGGTCGGAGTCAAACTCCATTCTTCTGCGCGCCACCGTCCGCCGTGTTTGCGGGTCGTCCGGGGATTTTATTTCAACGCAAAGCCCGAATCTGTCCAGAAGCTGGGGTCTGAGTTCGCCTTCCTCGCCGTTCATTGTTCCGACCAAGCGAAAGCGCGACTTCACTTTTTGGGAAATTCCGTCCCGTTCAAGCATGTATTCGCCCGCCGCCGCGGCGTCAAGCAGAATGTCCGTCAGATAGTCGTCAAGCAGGTTGACTTCATCTATGTAAAGTATTCCGCCGTCCGCCTGTTCAAGAAGCCCTGAACGGACGATTTGCCGCTTTTCATTTATCAGTTTTTCCAGATCAACCGCTCCAAGAACCCTGTCTTCAGTCGCGCCTATGGGCAAATTGATTACGGGGAAATTCAAATCAGAGTCCGAAAGCATGTCCCCGATGGCGCGGACAGTCGTTGTTTTTCCCGTTCCCTTTTCGCCGCGCGCGAGAACGCCGCCTATTTGCGCGTCAACAGCGCAGAGCATAAGCGCGAGTTTAAGGTCGTTCTGCCCGCATATAGCCGAAAAAGGGAAGATTTTTGCCGTTTTTTCAGACATCTGGTTTTTCAGGATACCACACAATTTTCCCGTCCGCCGACACAAGGGCGAGTGTGAGAGCGCCGCCGAACCGTTTGCGGCAGTGTTTACGGCACTGTTTAAGCAGTTCGGAATAGAACGGCTCACCCGCCCGGACGGGGAAAATCTCTTCAAGACGCCGCGCCATATTCAGTTTTTTAATCTTTTCCGCCGCGTTTTTATCCGAGCCCGCTTTTTTCGCCGTTTCAGCCATCAACTCCCTGTTCCATTCACCTTTTCCGCTGTGAGTATCCATATCCCCGCTTGCGAGTTTCACCGCCTTTCCAATCATTGTGGCGAGGGTCAGGTCTTGTATTCCGTTCTTCTCCGCCGCGTCAAGCAGTCTGCCAATCCAGTTGCCGTATTGGACGAAAGCGTAGTCAGGCAAAGCGGGGAACTGTTTGCGGAGAATCTTTTCACTTCTTCCGCCCGATGAGGCGACCAGATGGGCGCATTGGTTTTTAGACGCTATTTTGACCGCCTGAATTATGCTTGCCACGTATGACGCGCTTGAAAACGGCCTCACTATTCCCGTTGTGCCGATTATGGATATTCCGCCTTTAATGCCGAGCCGTGAATTAAGGGTTTTCTTGGCAAGTTTTTCGCCTTCCGGCACAAAAATCGTTATTTCCGCTCCCGCATTTTCGCGTCCGTTTTTTTTAAGCAGTCCGCCGACCGCTTCGGTAATCATTTTTCTCGGAACTTTGTTTATGGCCGGTTCGCCCACTTTTATTCCAAGTCCCGGAAGAGTTACGGTTCCCACTCCCTTGCCCCTGAGAAAACGGATTTCTCCCGTGCTGTTGAGGGAAACCTTGCCGCCAATTAACGCGCCGTGCGTAACATCAGGGTCGTCTCCCGAATTTTTAACGGTTGTGGCGGACGCGCTGTTTTTTCCGTATTCGCAATCGTTAATTTTGAAATTAGCCCTTTTTCCGCCGGGCAGTTCAATTTTCACTTCTTTTATTTTTTTTCTCTCAAATATGCTCATAACCGCCGCTTTCGCGCACGCGGTCGCACACGCTCCCGTGGTCAGTCCCGTTTTCATTTCTTTCAGGTTCTCAGGCGGCGGACTAAGACACATTTTCAATTTCCCTCACGGCGCGAATTAAATCTTTTTCCGAAGAAACCACGCGGTTGAAAAGCGGTTTTTCAGGGCGTTGTATAACGGCGATTTTCGCGCCCGTTTCAATGGCGGCTTTTATTTTGGCGTTTTGTCCCCCGCTGTTCCCGCTTTCTTTTGTTACGATTGATTTTATTTTCAGTTTTTCAAAGAACATTTTTTCTTTTTTAACATCGCGGTGCGGCAATTCAGTTACAAGACGATTTTTCGGAAAACCCGCTTTTTCCGCGAGTTTCACCGAATTTTCACGGGGCAGAATGCGGGCGTAGCAAATGTGTCCGTTTTCCCAGAGCGGTTTTAATTCTTCAAGCGTCTGAACCCCGCTCAGAATCAGGCGCGCGCCTTTGCGGTCTTTCAATTTTTCAACCGCGTCCGCATAGCATTCGCAATAGCAGACAAGCCGGTGATTTATTCTTTGCGGATATTTTCTCTCAAATCTTATTACGGGAATTTCCATTTTTCGCGACATTTCCGAAACGGTCGCGTGCAGATGGCGGGCAAACGGATGCGCGGCGTTTACAATGAATTTTATTTTATTTTTTTTGACAAATCGCGGCAGAGATTTGTCGTTCAAATCACCGTGTATGTATTCGCAGAACTCAGACGGCTCAAAATCCGTTTTTGTTTTAGTGGAATAAAAATAGCGCGTTTTTTGTTTGTCCAGCGCCGCAGCCGCTTTTTTCCCCTCCGTTGTTCCGCCAAAGATGATAATGTCCGGCGTTCGCGACTCCTTTCCCCCCCCCGCCCGGAACAGATGCCGCCACTGCGGGTGATATAACCGCGAGCGCGTGCCGCTTTTCGCAAGTGCGTCTCCGACAACAATCAAAACGGTTCGGGTGAGTTTATTTTCGCGGATTATGTCCGCCAAATCCTTTAATTCTCCGCGCCAAATCCTTTCGTCTTCCCATGTTGCGCGGTAAAGAACGGCAACCGGAGTTTCGGGGCTGTAATATTCAAGCAGTTGATTTTGCACTTTCCGTCCCATTTTCGCGCTCAGGAAAACGCACATAGTCGCGCCGTGCTTTGCCATTTCGGAAAGTTTTTCGCCTTTCGGCATGGGGGTTTTTCCTTCACCTCTGGTGAGAATTATTGACTGCGAAATTTCAGGCGCGGTAAATTCCGCTTTAAGCCGCGCGGCGGCCGCCTGAAAAGATGAAACTCCCGGCACAATCACATATTCCATCTTTTTTCTGTCCAGAACTTCCATCTGCTCGCGGATTGCTCCGTAAATTGACGGGTCGCCTGAATGAAGGCGGACAATCAACGCGCCTTTTTTGTAAAATTTTTCCATAAGTTTTGTTTGCGTTTCCAGAGTCATTACGGCGGAGTTCTTTACTGTGGCGGAGGGTTTCGCCTCTTTTGTCAGATTTTCCGGCACGAGGCTTCCTGCGTAAAGAATCAAATCCGCCCGCCGTATCAAATCCCGTCCCTCAACTGTTATAAGGCGCGGGTCTCCGGGTCCCGCGCCGACTATCGCAACAAGAGACGGGCGCGGATTTTCCGCGACCGCGAACGTGTATTTTTTGCCGGACGGCAGGGTTATTTTTGTTTTTTCAACAATGAGTTTTTTCGTTCCCGAAACCGCGATGGCGGCGGGCTCGCAAACGCCGTCCGTTCCGGTTTTTTTCTTCACAACCGCGGACGGGTTCGGCTTGGGGGTTTTTTTCAGATATTTTTCGTCGTAAACGTGAAAGGGAATTTTAAGTTTTTCCGAGAGTGCGGTGAAAGCGGGTTCGGACTTTTTTATTTTCGCCGAAGCAATCGCGGCAACCTCAAAAAGCGAAAAGCCCCGCACCTTCATCTCTTTTTCAAATGATTTTATAAAATCGTCCGGCTCCACGCCTTTCTGGCTTCCAAGCCCCACAAAAAGGGATTTCGGCCGTGTTTCGGTCGCCGTTGTAATAACGGGTTCGGCTCCGATAATTTTTGCCGTTTTTTCCGCGAGTTTGTTGGCTCCCCCCTCATGTCCCGACAGAACCGATTGTGCGAAAAGTTTATCTTCGGAAACATTTACGACCGCCGGGTCGGTTTTTTTATTTTTTATGTTCGGCGCGATACAACGGACGCAAATTCCAAGCGCGCCTATAAAAATAAACCCGTCGTATTTTTCGAAGTTCTCCCCGGTGAAAACGCCAATTGATTTTACGGTTTTAACCCCGGCGCCTTTTCGGGTTGAAACAATGTCGGCAACGGTTTTTCCCTCCGCGATTTCTTTTGCAATTTCGCGGGCAATTTTTATCCCCGCCACGGAAACCGCGATTATTGCGACTCTTTTCATTTTTTCACCGCGCTTAAAATCTCAATATTTCCGGCGGTTTCGCGCGCTTCAAATTTAAACCCCGATTCCACCGCGCGCGCGCGGAATGTTTTTCCGCTTTCTTCCGTAACGCTGTTGAGAACAATTTTTCCGCCCGGTCGTGTGATTTTTCCGAGAATCTCCATCATCTCTCCGAGCCGCCCGCCGTGCCCGCCTATAAAAACCGAATCCGGCGCGGGAAGTTTTTCCGGCGAAGATTTAAAAAAATCGCCCATCACGACTTTTATTCCGGGCGCGGAAAAGTTTTTGGAGTTTTTTTCAATAAGTTTTTCACAAAGCGGATTTTTTTCAAAAGCCGTAACCCGCACGCGCGGGTTACGGCGGCGCGCCTCAATTGAAACCGACCCCGTGCAAAATCCGATGTCCCATAAATGCTCAAGGTTTTCAACTTCAAGGCGCTCAACAGCCCGCGTCCGCGCCGGCTGTTTTGTTATCATTCCCGGTCTGTCCGGAAGCGTTTCAAACTGTTTTTCCTTCCGCTCCGGCTCCGCGATTTTTTCAATTATCACCGCGCACGGCTGGCGGAAATCGCTTTGTGCGGTTTCTTTGAGCGTGAGAGAGCGGATTTTTTCGTCTTTTTCCCCGAGGTTTTCCCCGGTTACGGACCCGTAGTTTTCAAATCCGTATTCAATCATTCGCTGCGCCGCGGAATCAGGCGAGTTCACGGCGTCCGTAAGAAGTCCCGTGAATTTTCCTCCCGCTATTAAAGCCGCGTCAAGTTCATGCCAGTCCCGCCCGTGAACCGAAGCAAAAGCGATGTTTTCACAAACGGTTTCCGCCTTGCTCAAAAGAGTTTCTATGCTGTTCGGAGCGCGAAAAACCTTTAACTTGCGCTCCGGACGCAGTTTTTTTATCGTGGAGCCGATTCCATAAAAAAGAGGGTCGCCGGACGCGAAAATAACAATTGTTCCGCCTCCGGTGTCCAGATGGCGATCGTAGGCGCGCAGGGTTTTTTCAATGTCGCCGCCTATGTCTATCCACCGCGCGCCTTCGGGAAGCAAATCACGGACTTTTTCAAAATGTCTTTTTCCGCCGGAAAAAACGCTCGCTCTCCGCACCACTTCGGCGGCTTTTTCGGGCAAAGCGAACCTTCCGCCCTCGCACGTTATTCCTATGGCGGTCAATTCCGGCTCTGCGGATGCTGGCGGAGTTTTACTCATGACTCAAAATATACATACGCGCCCGCGATTGAAAAAACGCGCCTGCTCCCTATACTATCTCACTCCCGCTATTCCTCACCCGCACCTTTGAGGCGGGAGTGCCTGATGGTGAAAAAAACCAAACTTAAAAACGCCAAATCTTCCGCGCTTTTCACCCGCGCCAAAAATGTTCTTGTCGGCGGAGTGAACAGCCCCGTGCGCTCTTTCAGCGCGGTCGGCGGCTCTCCGCTTTTCGTTTCAAAAGCAAAAGGCGCGTTCGTTTACGATCCGGACGGCAATCGCTACACGGACTACATAGCGTCATGGGGCCCTCTCATAATCGGGCATGCTCACCCTTCGGTTGTTCGCGCCGTAACGTCCGCCGCTCGCGCGGGAACAAGTTACGGTGTTTCGTGCGAGCCGGAGATTGAGCTCGCGAAAATCGTTACAAAATCTTTCAAATCCGTGGAAAAAGTCAGAATGACCAATTCCGGAACCGAAGCGCTTATGAGCGCCGTGCGTCTTGCCAGAGCGTTTACACGGCGCGACCTGATTGTGAAATTTGACGGTTGCTATCACGGCCATGCCGACCATCTGCTCGTGAAAGCCGGTTCGGGAGCGGCAACCTTCGCCCGTCCGGGCTCGTCCGGCGTGCCCAAGGCGTTTGCCGCGCAAACGCTCACGGCAAAATACAACGACACGGATTCGGTTGAAAAACTTTTCAAGCGTCACGGCCAAAAGATAGCCGCGATTGTAATTGAGCCGGTCGCGGGAAACATGGGAGTTGTTCCTCCCGCGCGGGGGTTTCTGAGGTTTTTGCGAAAAATCTCGCGTGAGCGCGGCGCGCTTTTGATTTTTGACGAAGTCATAACGGGTTTCCGTTTGCGCGGCGCAAGGGGGGCGGGCGCGCAGGGGCTTTACGGCGTAACGCCGGACATAACGTGCCTCGGCAAAATCATCGGGGGCGGTCTTCCGGTTGGCGCTTACGGGGCTCGAAAAGAGATTATGGATATGGTGTCGCCTCTGGGTCCCGTTTATCAGGCGGGAACGCTTTCGGGCAATCCGCTCGCCGTAGCGGCGGGAATCGCGACAATCACGGGCGTAGGCGCGCGCGGATATGAAAAGATTGACCGCCTCGCGTCCGTGCTTGAGCAAGGCACGACGGACGCGGCGCGAAAAACCGGCGCGCCCGTTACGGTCAACCGGGTCGGTTCAATGCTTACGGTTTTCTTCTCGCCCGAACCCGTTTCGGACTATGCCTCCGCCCTGCGTTGCGATACTGAAAAATTCGGCGTTTTTCACTCCGCGCTGCGCTCAAAAGGCGTTCTTTTCCCGCCCTCTCAGTTTGAAGCGGCTTTTATTTCAACGGCGCACACCGAAAGGGATATTCAGAAAACAATTAAAGCGATTGAATACGCGCTTGGGCGGGTTTACTCCGGAGGCGGGCGATGAAAAACAGGTGGATGGTTTTTGCGGTTGTGGGGATTGAGTTGGCAATCTCGGTTACCGCCGGGCTCATAGCGGGCGGCTGGCTTGATGATAGAATGGCGAACCAGACGCCTTATATGACGGTCGCCGGGCTTGTTCTCGGCACGGTTTGCGGAATGGTTTTGCTTTTTAGAACGCTTGGGAGATTCGGATGAGCGGCGCGAATTCCGGGCGCGCTATTGAAGGGTTTGCTTTCGCGTTTTCCGCGTTTTCCGCGCTCGCGGGGTGGGCGCTTTTCGGAGGCGGTTTCGCGTTTGCCGCCGTGTGTTCGGGCGGGTTGTTCGCCGCCGATGTTCTGATTTTGCGGCTCATAGTTTCGGCGTTCACCGGACGGGGTGGAAGGGGCAAAATCTCCGCCGTGCGCGCGGGCGTTTTATTCGTTATGAAAATTGCGGTTTTTGCCGGAATTGCGGTTTTTCTAATTTCGGTTGCAAGTTTGGACATTATAGGTTTTACTACCGGACTGACCGCCGGAGTCGCGGGAGTCATAACGGCGGGGCTTATTAAAAACAGTGGAACATTTTAGTTGGTTTTATTTGCTGGGGCTGGGGCGTTTTGACCACATAATAGGGCTCGGAGTGGTGGTTTCTTTCCTTGTTGTTTCAGGTCTGGTTTTCAGAAAAAGCGTGTCCGCCGACACCTCAAATTTGCCTTCGGACAAATTGTCTTTCAGAAACTTTGTTGAGTTAATCGGCATAGATTTTCTGCTTGGAATGCTCACAAACATTCTCGGCTCGCGCGAAAAGGCAAAACACTATTTCCCCCTGCTTGCGGGCTCGTTTTTCTTCATACTTTTCTGCAATCTGCTCGGAATTGTGCCGGGTTTTCTGCCGCCCACCGGCACGCTCAACACAACGCTTGCGTTCGGGATTTTGATTTTCATAATGTATAACTTCTACGGCTTTCGCGCTCACGGCACGGGCTACGTAAAACAGTTTCTCGGTCCGGTCGCGTTTCTCGCGCCGCTTATGTTTCTGATTGAACTCGTGAGCCACATTGTGCGTCCCGTTTCACTTTCTCTGCGTCTGTTTATGAACATCACGGGAGACCACATGGTCATGGGAGTTTTTATGAATTTGACGCATTTCATAATCCCCGCGCTTTTTATTGCGCTCGGCATATTTGTCAGTTTTCTTCAGGCGTTTATATTTACCGTGCTTTCCGCAATCTATATCGGGCTTGCGGAGTCGCACCACTGATTTTATTTTGGAGATGAAACCTACAAAGGAGGAAGTAAGATGAAAAGGTTTATTTTTATGGTTACCGGTGTTTTGGTTGCCGGCATTTTCTCTTTCGCGCCGGAAGCGGCCGCGGCATCGGGAGAAACGGGTGGTCTTGCCAAACTCGGCATAGGGCTCGGAGCGGGTCTCGGAATTGGCATCGCGGCTGGGATTGCCGGGCTTGGTCAGGGGCGCGCCACCGCGGCGGCTCTTGAGGGAATAGCGAGAAACCCCGGCGCGGCGGCAAAGATCCAGACTCCGATGATTATCGGTCTTGCTCTTATTGAGTCGCTCGTTATCTACGCGCTTCTCATCGCGTTTCTGCTTCAGGGCAAAATCTAACTTTCCTGACAGACGCATAAACTGTTTTGTTCCGCGCGGCGGGAGTGAATATGTTCACGCCCGCCGTTTGCGCGGCTTTACGGTTTTAACCGTTTTGCCATTTCTCTTTCACAAACTCTTTCGCCTGCTTTTTGGTTTTGAGGCGGTTTTCAAGTTGCGCTTCTTCAATTTCGGCGAGGATTTTTGAAAACTCGGGACCGGGTTCAAAGCCCATTTTGATTAAATCCTTTCCCGTTAAAATCGGTTTGGGTTTTATCTCCTCCTCACCCATTTCTTTCAATTTCGCTTTGGCGAACTCATATGCGTCCGTCATTCCGTGGCTTGCGAGGCAGTCCGCCAGATGAAGCGCGAGATGCTCCTCAAAATACGGCATTCCAAGAAACCGTTTGAGCGTGCTTTCCCTCATTTTTTGAATGTCCTTGAACTTCAAATGGTGGCGCACAAGTTCTGAAATTCTCTCAATCTGCTTGTTTGAAAACCGCAGGCGGCGGCAGATTTTTTTAGACATTGCCGCGCCGACCCTGTCGTGCCCGTTGAAACGTATTCTGTCACTCAATTCAAAAGTCGGCGGCTTGCCAACGTCGTGAAGAAGCGCCGCGACCGCAAGCTCCGCCGACCTGTCCGGCGTGTTTTCCTCCAGCTTGTCCAGAACAAGCTGTGTGTGAACAAACACATCTCCTTCGGGGTGGAATTCGGGCGGCTGTTCAACGCCCGCCATCGCGTTCGCTTCGGGCAGAACGTGGGCGAGAAGCCCCATTTTGCGCAAAAGCCCCAGCCCGCGTCCGCTGTTTCCGCGCGTCAGGATTTTCACAATCTCGTCGCGCGTCCTTTCCGCGCTCACGTCCTCTATAAAACGCGAATTTTTCACAATCGCCCTGAAAGTGCGCGACTCAACCTCAAACCCCATATCCGCCGTGAAACGCGCCGCCCGCAACATTCTCAGGCGGTCTTCGGCAAACCGCCGTTCCGGCTCGCCGATGGTTCTCACAACCTTCGCCTCCAGATCCTCGCGCCCGCCTACATAGTCAAAAATTTCCCCGCTTTCGGGGTCAAGCAGAAGCCCGTTTATCGTAAAATCCCTTCTCTCCACGTCCTCTTTTTCGGTCGTTCCGTAAGACACGGTTTCGGGATGTCTGCCGTCTTTGTAATCAAAATCCTTGCGGAAAGTCGCCACCTCAAAACTGTCCGGTCCCTTTAAGACTATAATCACACCAAAGCTTTCGCCCACCGCGACCGTTCGCGGAAAAATTTTCCGCACCTCTTGCGGTGTCGCGCTCGTGGTAAGGTCAAAATCACCCGCCTTCAACCCGCACAGCATATTCCTCACGCACCCGCCCACCATAAACGCGGAATGCCCCGCGTCTTTAAGAGAGCGCACAACGCCGCGCGCTTTTTTGAAAAGCGGGTCGGAGAAATACGCGGTGTCTATTTCGGCATGGTTTTTAGGCATTCGGGGTTTCCTTGTTTCAAGAGCGGACGCGCTCGTATATTATACCGCCCAAAAGCGGAAAACTGTTTTGTTCATCCGCGCCGGAGTTTCAATGCTTCCTGACACATTGCCCGAAATGATAAAAGCCGGAATGTCCGAAAACGGTTCGTCTCTTCTTTTTCAGAAGCGGGACGGCTGGAGTTGGAAACAGATAACCTGGAAAGATTTTGAGACGGACGTGCGCAGCATCGCCGCCTTTCTCGTGGGCGGCGGTTTCAAATCCGGAGACCGCGCGTTTTTTGAAGGCGGCGGCGCGTATGAAGGACTTGTGTCTGAAACCGCCGTTCTCATGATTGGCGGGGTCGCGGTAAGCGGGTTTGCGCCGGGCTCGCGCGACACGGCCGGCGCAAAGGCGGTGTTTGCCGCGACTCGTGAATCCGCGCCGGAGTTTGCTCCGGGCGGAGACGGAAAAGCGATTTTTCTTTCCGGTTCAGGGGGTTCCAAACCTGAAGACCCGGTCGTTGATTTCAGAGCCGCGCTCAAATTTGGGTTTCTCAAAAGCAAAAAATTGACCGATGAACTGAACGAGATGTTCTCGTCCGTCCGCGCGGACGCGCCCGCCGTTGAAGTTCGGGGAGCGGAAAGCGGGACGCAGGCATTTTCCCAGAGCGGTTTTATGCGCTCGCTTGATTCCGCGCTTGCGGATGTGGCTTTGAGCGGAGATTCTCAAGTGTTCTGCCACCTTCCGCGAGCCGATATGTTTTCGCGTGCGGCAAGGTTTCTCCCTCTCTGCGTGTCCGCGCGTCAGGCGGTGGCGGAAAGCAAGGCGGACTTCTTCGCAGACATTCTTGAAGTTATGCCGACCGAGGTGTTTCTTGATTCGGACGGCATCAAAAACGCGGCGCGGAGCGCGGAGGGAAAATCCGCTTTCGGCGGACGGCTCCGGCGCATTTTTACCGACTCCGCGCCAAATGGCGAAACCGCTGAGTTCTATTCACGAAACGGGTTGGAAGTGTCGAAAATCTTTTTCCGCGCCGTTTGAATTCAGTTAAAATAGTTTTTTCGCAAGTGAAAATAAAAACAATGAGAAAACAAATTTTTGCCGCAATTTTTCTCGCGTCCGCGCTTTTTCTTGCGCAAGGTTCGGTCGCGAAAACATATGGAGGAAAGAAAATGGCTGAAACAAAACAGTGGGACTCCCCGCCCGAAATGAGCATAGACACTTCAAAAATCTATGTCGTGGAGATTGAGACAAACAAGGGCAAAATCACGCTTGAGATGTATCCCGAACACGCGCCGAAAACGGTCAACAACTTCGTGTTTCTCGCCGGTGAGGGATTTTACGACGGCGTTGTTTTTCACCGTGTCATACGGGATTTTGTGATTCAAGGCGGCGACCCCTCCGCAACCGGCAGCGGCGGTCCCGGATACAGGTTTGAGGATGAAACGGCGGGCAACCCGCTTGTGCATTCCCGTGGCATGATTTCAATGGCTAACTCCGGTCCCGACACAAACGGAAGCCAATTTTTCATAACCCATTCGCCCCAGCCGCACCTGAACGGACGCCACACGGTTTTCGGAAAAGTGATTGACGGAATGGACGTTGTGGATGCCATGGAAGAGGGCGACAAAATGGAAAAAGTTACCGCAAGCGAGCGGTAGCGCACCGATGGCAAATCCCGAACACATTGAAGAGATAAAAAAAGGCGCGGACAAATGGAACCGCTGGCGCGGTGAAAATCCGGACACTGTGCCCGACCTTTCCTGGGCGGACATTTCGGCGGCGGACCTTGCGGGCGCGAATTTTGCGGGCGCGAACATGAAACTGGCGTTCTGCAAAGGTTGTGATTTCACGGGAGCCGATTTCACCGGAGCCAACCTTTACGGAGCCAACTTTGAGGGCGCGAATCTTGCGGGCGCGAAAATGAAAAACGCCGACCTTGAAGGCGCGCACCTCATTGGCGCAAACATCAACGAGGCGGACACCGAAGGCGCGAATATGCGTTTTTCCAAAACCGAAGGGCATCAGTATTGAGCGAAAAACTTTCCTCGTTTGACGACTTCACGGACGACAAAATCTATGGCGTCAGCGAGTTGAACGCAGTCATCGGCTCGGCGGTCAGAGACGCGGGCGGCGGTTTTGTCTGGGTTGAGGGCGAAATAACTGACTTCATCGCGCACCGGAGCGGGCATTGGTATTTCTCCCTGCGTGATGAAAAAAGCGAAATCCGCGCCGCGTGCTGGAAACAGAACACTTTCAAAATCGGCTTTGTTCCCGAAAACGGGATGAAGGTTCTGTGCCGTTGCCAAACCGATTTTTACGAACAGCGCGGCACGGTCAATCTTTCAATTCTCACATTGGAGCCGCGCGGCGCGGGAGCGGAAGCGCTCGCGCTCAAACAGCTTCTCGCCAAACTTGAAAAAGAGGGGCTTTTCGCGCCCGAAAGGAAACAGCCCACGCCGTTTCTCTGCCGCAAAATCGGGGTTGTAACCGCTCCCTCAAGCGCGGCTCTGGCGGACATCGTAAAGGTCGCGCGGGGCAGGTTTCCGAATCTTGAAATAACCGTTTCGCCCGCGTCCGTTCAGGGCGGCTCCGCGCCCGCGGAAATCGCGCTCGCGCTCGGCCGTCTGGAAAAAACCGGTGTTGACGTCATCATAGTTGCGCGCGGCGGGGGCGGGGGTGAAGATCTTTCCGCTTTCAACACCGAGATTGTCGCCCGCGCCGTAGCGGATTGCTCAAAGCCGGTTGTCTCGGCGGTTGGTCATGAGACTGACATTACGGCTTCGGACCTTGCGGCGGACTTGCGCGCGGCAACACCTTCCGCGGCGGCGGAAATGGTGGTCGCGGTCAAGGCGGATTTGGTTGAGGGTCTTGAAGAAACCCGGCGGCGCCTCGGCTCTTCTCTGGTAAACGCGCTTTCCTACGCGGCGATGGAGATAGACGCGGTTTCAGATTCCCTCGTCCGCGCCGCACGGTCGCGTCTGGCGGAAACGCAATATGAACTTTCCGCGCTCGCCCTGCGTCTTGACGGTTTGAGTCCGCTCGCGACTCTGGAGCGCGGGTATTCGGTCGCCTACGCAAAATCGGACAAACCCGTTACGGACGCGTCTTCGCTCCGCGAAGGCGATGAACTTAAAATCAGATTTGCCAGAGGAACGGCTCTCGCCGAAGTGAAAAAACTTTTGAAGTGAGTAAAAACCTCGTCCGGTTTTTACTTCTCGCACCGTTCGCACGGGCAGTTCTGGCGCAGGAATTCAAAAGTGTAAATCCCCGTATCGTGTCCGTCATTCCATTTGAACTGCAACGCGTAAAGACCCACCTTGTCAATCTTTTCGGGTTTTAACTGCGTGTCTTCCGAACCCGGCACAATCCGCGTTTTGAACGGCAGTTTTCCCGTTCTGCTCGTGCTTCTGAGGCGGCGGCACGTCGCGCACGGGCAGATAAGCCGCAAATCCTCGTATGCGTAAACGCTGTTGTGTCCGTCGCTCCACTCTATTTGAAGCGCGGAGTCGCTGAACTCGCTTATTTCTTCGGGTACCGCCTTCATAGCGCTTTTCATTCTACAACAACCGCGCGCGGTTTGACACGCGCGCACCGCGAACTTACAATTTTCTTTCATGAGCCGTGAAGTGGAAATAACCGCTCTTGAAGCTGTTGCCCACTGGTTCTCCGAGGCGAAGCGGGCGGTAATTCTCACGGGACCCGAACTCACCTTTGAGGCGGGTATTCCGGATGCGGGCGAACTTCATTTCAATCCCGACATCAACAGTTTCAGGGAAGATGACTCCGTAAAGGAGAAGTATTGGGAGAAAATCGCCGAAATTTATCCGAAAATATCCGCCGCCGAACCCACCGCCGCGCACAAGGCGATTTACGAACTGTCAATTCTGGGAGAGCTGGACTGCGTTATCACTCAAGCGGTTGATGCTTTGCTGATTAAGGCGGGTTGCGAAAACGTGCTTCAGATTTATTCCTCAATCCATTGGGCGCAATGCCTCAACTGCGGAAAGGATTACAGAATGATGGAGACGCTCACCGAGATGTCGCGCTACGGGCGGAAAATCCCTTCATGCGCCGTTTGCCGAACCGGCATTCTCAAACCGCCGCTTTCGTTTCCGGGGCAGCCGCTTCCGCATTGGGAAGTGCGCGAGGCGTGGATAAAGATTCAAAATTGCGACTTTCTTATTTGCGCGGGCGCGTCTCTGGAAAATGAGCCGGTCGCGTCTTTTCCCGTTCAGGCTCGCGGCGGCGGAGCGAAAACTGTTGTGATAAGCGCGGCAAAGGGTTCCGCCGATGATTATGTTGACGCCGTTCTCTACGGAGGTCCGGCCGTTGTTCTGCCTGCGCTGGTTGAAGAAGTTAAACGGGTAAGCAGTGTTTGAACTCGCCCCCGCTTTACGACACTTATTTCCGAATTCGTTTTAACGCCGGTTTAACCAGAAGCGGATGAACCTTTCCAACCTCATCGGCAAGGAGTTTTGTCATTTTCTTTATATCCCACTGAGCCCCTTCGGACATTCGCAGATTTATCAAATGGTATAATTCCCACAGAGAGAAAACCCCTAAAACTTTTCTGTTGTGCGCGTTTGTAACCGCGTAGGCGGCGGCTTGCGGCTTGCCCGCGTCCGTAAGTTTTGCATAAAGGTCTTCGCTCAAAGCCGCCGCTTCAATCAAAAGCTCCCCGGCGCGCGCTTTTTTCACATTCGGCGGAATTGTGAGACCGAACCCCACTGACGGCTCGGCGGCGAACCATTGCGCTTTTCTGTGGCGCAAAAGTTGATGCCAGCACGCCTCGCTGATGACAAACTCGGCGGAATAATTTACAAGTTTGAGGGCGTCGTGCGGGTTGTCGTGCTTGCCGAGTTCGGAAATCGCCGCTTTGAAAAGCGCGCCGGACTGTTTCAAAGTCAGGCGGTTAATTCCCGAACTTTGCGGCAGTCCGCTTCCATACGCCAGCCCCGCCGAAATAGCGGCAAGCGCTTGCGCCTGCGGGTCGCGCGCTCCCTTGCCCGTCCAGTCAACAAGGCGGACAAACGGCGCGTCTTTTGTTTTTCTGTGTTTTTTCGGCGCCATCGCGGAGCAGAAACGCTCCAGTTTTTCGCGTGTTTTTTTCAGGCGCGGATTCGGAGACGCGTATTTCACAAGAGTTGGCACGCCGAAACGCACCTCGCGTTTAATCTCCTCCGCTCTCATTTGTGCTTCGGCGTATTCGGACGACAGCAGTTTCATCAAACATTCCTCAACCGCGCGTGCGTTAGCCGTCATTCCGAGGTTGGTCATCGCCGAAAGGTTCAGCGCGTAACGCGCGTCCTCAAACGCGATTTTTTCAAGGACGGTTTCACTTGTTTCCGGATTTGTTTTTATCAGATAAGAGAGGATTTTCGCGTTCAGTTTTTCGTAGATGTCATACTGTTGTTCGCAAACGCTCAAAAACTCGCGGGCGAGCGTTTTTTTCTTCGCGATTTCCGGCGGCACAACAAAATCGCCACGGCGCGGCTTCTGGTATCTTTGCGAGTATTCGGTGAAAGAAAGGTGTTCTCCGCACAGTTCAAGAAGCGATGAGAAAAGGCGCGAAACTTTTTCAATGCCAAGATGAACCGAAGCGTGTTCGGCAACCGAGGCGTGCCCGTAATTCAAAACCCATTTTTCGTGAAATTTTTCCGCACGCTGTTTTCCGCGCCCTTCCTCTTTCAGAACGGTCGCGATGTTGTCCTTGAAACTTTTGGGACTGCGGCTCACATAGGCGAAGATCACCGCGATAACCTCTTCGGGCAAGCCCGAAACGGCGTAGATGTCGCCTTCGGGGTTTGAAATATACTCCGCCGGAGCGGACTTTTTTGTCTTGCTCATTTCTGTTTTGGCACCGCAAGAACCAACTCAAGCGTCAGAACCCTCAGCCGCTGTTTTCCGCCGTCTTCAAAAATGGCGTCCATTCCGCCGAATTTCGCGGCTTCAAGCGCTTTCATTCCGCCGTCCGTAACGGTCTTTTCTCCAATCAGGCGGATTGTAACCGCGCCGATATCGTCTCTGCCGGCAATGTCGGATTTCTCCGCCACTTCCGCTCGCGCCCTTATGCTTTCATGCTCTCCGTCCGCGCCTCCCGAGTAAATCTCCCGCACAATGTCAGACGGATATGTCGGCGCGTTGTGCGCTCCCGAATTCATTCCCAACTGAACCGCGAACGGAAAATGTTCGCTCACCGCGCCTTCGCACCGCGCCTTCACCGCGCCGCCGTAGCCGATAAAAACCGATGACGGCGTGTGATGAACCGCCGCGTCATTAAGCGTGGCGATTTGAAGCCAACTGAAATCCGCGAGCGCGATTCCCCGCTCAAACGCGCCCGCGAGTTCGTCTCCTTCGTTCAATTCTTCAAAAGTTTTGCCGATGTCGCCGGACGCGGAATCCGCGTTGAACACGGGCGGCAAAACCGCTTTTGCGATGTCAATTTTTTCGGGCTGAGGTTTTACGGTGCTTGATTTGTCGTATGTCGCGCCTTTTTCCGCGCGCACAAGAACCTGCCGCGTGTAACTCAAAACCGCCGCGCCGCGCTGATTTGAAACAACCGTTTCCACCTGAACCGAGCCGTTTGTCGCGCCGTCTTTCCTGAATTCAACTCCCAGAACCGTTGACCGCGCCGAAACCGTATCGCCCTCAAAAACCGGCTCGCCGAACACAAGATTTGAGTATGAAAGGTTCGCTATGGCGTTGAACGAAACATCGTGAACGCTGAGTCCGAATCCGGTGTTAAACAAAAAACCTCTGCTCACAAGCGCGGGGTTTTTTATGCCGAATTCCTTTTCCTTGCGGCTCGCGTCCGGGTCCGCGTAGCCAAGCGGGGCGGAAACGCCCGTGTTCGCGGCCGGCGTTTCGCCGCCGAATTTTTTAACATACTGGCGGTTTCTCACCGGCGTTATCAGCACCGCGCCGTGATGGTAAATCTCGCCTTCGTGAAAATCGCCGATATATCTTTCAGACGGAGGAATTTTTGTCATTGTAAAACCTTAGAGAATAAAACCGTAATTGCGCTTTCCGAAACGAAGAGACTATATCCGCATTTTTCAAAACCCGTAACAAGCGCGGAGTTTCCATTTTGCGGCAACCCTGACTTCATCTTTTCCAAGTGTCTTTTGTAACTCCCTGTTCCCGCAGTTTGTTCTTCTGAACCCTTTCCGTGCCGGTTTTCGGCAGTGATTTCACAAACCGGATAAAACCCGGAATCATAAACGCGGGCATCTTCGGTTCAAGAAACTTCACTATTTTCGCGGGGTCGGGTCTTGCGCCTTTTTCGGGAACAATCACAATCATAACCTCGTCCTCGGCGTGTTTGCCCGCCGCCGATTTTATTCCCACCGCCGCGCACTCCTTCACCGCCGGATGAGACGACACAACGTTCTCCACCTCAAACGAACTGATGTTTTCGCCTCTTCTGCGGATGTAGTCCTTCACCCTGTCCATGAAATATATGTAGCCGTCTTTGTCCATCCATCCCGCGTCTCCGGTGTGAAACCACAGATTGCGGAAGTCTTCAACCGTTTTTTCGGGCATTTTGTTGTAGTAATGAAGCATTATGTTCGGCACGCGCGGGCGCACCACAATCTGCCCCACTTCGCCGCGCGCGAGCTCCTCGTCCGATTCCGGGTCGGCGATTTTGATTTCATAGCCGGGCGCCTCTTTTCCGCAAGACCCGACCCTGAACGGTTCGCCCGGACGCATCCAGGTGCATTGTCCGGTTTCGGTCAGTCCGTAGCCCTCCATAAATTTTATGCTGAACCGCTTCATAAACTTCTCAATTATGTCGTGAGGCGCGGGCGAGCCGAGCACAAGCCCGACTTTGTGCGTTTTCTCCTCCGGCACGGGCGGCGTGTTCCACATAAAATATGAAACCGTTCCCACCGTGTTGAACCTCGTAACCTTGTATTCGTTCATCCATCGCCAGAAGCGGCTCGCGCTGTATTTTTCCTCAACAACGGCTTTCGCGCCTTTGATAAGAGCCGGATAAACGCTCATAACCATCGCGTTTGAGTGAAAAAGCGGCAGGCAGGTGAAGTAAACGTCTTTCGGTTCCACATCCATAATTTCGGCGCAGTTTCTCGCGCTGCTGTAATCCGCCGCGCAGGGGCGCATAACCCCTTTTGAGCGTCCGGTCGTTCCGGAGGTGAACATCAGCCGCGCGTAGTCCGTGAACAGAACTTCAACCTTCGGCTCGCCCGCGCCCGCGCCGCGCAGAAAATCCGCGTATGACTTCATCTTTGAGAACTTGAACCCGTGCCGGTCAAACTTCGCCGAGCCCGAACGCGTCCACACAACAACCCTTTCAAGCCCGTTCTCCCGTTTTGAAGTTATCCGCCGGGCAATGGGCGGCATTCTGTCAAGATATTCCTCGGCGATGAAAAACAGTTTTGAGTCCGAAGAGTTAATTATGTATTCCAGAAAATCGCCCTTATACGCCGTGTTTATGGGAACCATCACGGCTCCGGCTTTGAGGATTCCGAACCAGACAATCACATAGTCGTCCGAATTGGGCATCAGCACGGCAACCTTTTCGCCCTTTTTCACGCCCGCTTTTATAAGCGCGTTCGCAACCTTGTTCGCCGCCCTGTTTGTGTCGCGGAAACTCAAAGGTGCTCGCGAGCCGAACTGCAAAAACGGTTTGTCTCCGAGTTTTTTCGCCTGCTTTTTCAGCACTTCGGGCAGAACCCAGTTTCTTCTGTCCTCTTTGAGATACCATTCAACATCAAACTTGCGCTTGCGTTTCATGGTGACTGTGTGGTTCAAATTGCGTATCTTCGTGCGTTTTTTTACGGGCGGCATTGTCTGTTGTTTCCTCCGTTCCGCTTGCGGCGGAGAATGAAGTTTGAAAAAAAGGCGGGCGTATGTCAACCCCCGGCTCCGGAACACGCCTGTTTTGTTTCCGTTTCCGAAAAAAATGGGGGGGGGTGATGGAAACAAATTTTGTTTTCAACGACTGAAAGTTTTTAGTTTGACAAGTTTCGTCCGGTTTTGTATTATGAACCTTGGTCAGAAGAAAGGTTTTTAGATTCTAAACTTGCTTTGCGCTCATATTGTTGCATAGCGGGTTTTTGAGGGAGTTAACACAGTTAGTTGTGATTAGAATCCTTGCATTTGTATCATTTTTTTCACTAATGGCTTTTGCGGGCGTTGCAAGCGCGCAACAGGGGTCGCACCAAGATGGGGACGGTGCTTCGGCAACCGGAGCTAACGCAACGGCGCTTGGTCATAATGCGTCTGCGACCAAAACAGAGTCAACGGCTGTTGGTCAGGATGCGCGTGCGACAGGTGAAAGGTCAACGGTTCTCGGTCAGGGTGCGAATGCGACCGGAACAGAGTCAACGGTGGTTGGTCAGGATGCGCGTGCGACAGGTGAAAGGTCAACGGTTCTCGGTCAGGGTGCGAATGCGACCGGAACAGAGTCAACGGTGGTTGGTCAGGATGCGCGTGCGACAGGTGAAAGGTCAACGGTTCTCGGTCAGGGTGCGAATGCGACCGGACTAGAGTCAACGGCTGTTGGTCAGGATGCGCGTGCGACAGGTGAAAGGTCAACGGTTCTCGGTCAGGGTGCGCAAGCGACCGGACTAGAGTCAACGGCTGTTGGTCAGGATGCGCGTGCGACAGGTGAAAGGTCAACGGTTCTCGGTCAGGGTGCGCAAGCGACCGGGGCTAATGCAACGGCTCTGGGTCAGGACTCCAGAGCAACCGGCTTGGACAGTTTGGCGGTTGGTCAGAGAGCAAATGCTACGGGAAGGGACTCCATAGCGATTGGTGTTAACGCGCAAGCGACAGCGGAAGCCTCAATAGCGATAGGTAGAAACGCCGAAGCGGTTGCCGTGAGAAGTGTGGCGATTGGTAGAAACATACGCGCCGAGGGCGTCGGTTCATTCGTGGCGGGTATTGACGCGAAATCAACGGGCAACGGCTCGCACTCTTCGGGTGTGAACACGTCCGCGACAGGAAACTACTCAACGGCTCTGGGTTATTACGCCGAAGCCGAGGGTGATAACACAGTAGCGATTGGCGCTTTTTCTCTTGCGTCCGCGATTAACGCAACGGCGCTTGGTCATAATGCGTCTGCGACCAAAACAGAGTCAACGGCTGTTGGTCAGGATGCGCGTGCGACAGGTGAAAGGTCAACGGTTCTCGGTCAGGGTGCGCAAGCGACCGGAACAGAGTCAACGGTGGTTGGTCAGGATGCGCGTGCGACAGGTGAAAGGTCAACGGTTCTCGGTCAGGGTGCGAATGCGACCGGAACAGAGTCAACGGTGGTTGGTCAGGATGCGCGTGCGACAGGTGAAAGGTCAACGGTTCTCGGTCAGGGTGCGAATGCGACCGGACTAGAGTCAACGGCTGTTGGTCAGGATGCGCGTGCGACAGGTGAAAGGTCAACGGTTCTCGGTCAGGGTGCGCAAGCGACCGGGGCTAATGCAACGGCTCTGGGTCAGGACTCCAGAGCAACCGGCTTGGACAGTTTGGCGGTTGGTCAGAGAGCAAATGCTACGGGAAGGGACTCCATAGCGATTGGTGTTAACGCGCAAGCGACAGCGGAAGCCTCAATAGCGATAGGTAGAAACGCCGAAGCGGTTGCCGTGAGAAGTGTGGCGATTGGTAGAAACATACGCGCCGAGGGCGTCGGTTCATTCGTGGCGGGTATTGACGCGAAATCAACGGGCAACGGCTCGCACTCTTCGGGTGTGAACACGTCCGCGACAGGAAACTACTCAACGGCTCTGGGTTATTACGCCGAAGCCGAGGGTGATAACACAGTAGCGATTGGCGCTTTTTCTCTTGCGTCCGCGATTAACGCAACGGCGCTTGGTCATAATGCGTCTGCGACCAAAACAGAGTCAACGGCTGTTGGTCAGGATGCGCGTGCGACAGGTGAAAGGTCAACGGTTCTCGGTCAGGGTGCGCAAGCGACCGGGGCTAATGCAACGGCTCTGGGTCAGGACTCCAGAGCAACCGGCTTGGACAGTTTGGCGGTTGGTCAGAGAGCAAATGCTACGGGAAGGGACTCCATAGCGATTGGTGTTAACGCGCAAGCGACAGCGGAAGCCTCAATAGCGATAGGTAGAAACGCCGAAGCGGTTGCCGTGAGAAGTGTGGCGATTGGTAGAAACATACGCGCCGAGGGCGTCGGTTCATTCGTGGCGGGTATTGACGCGAAATCAACGGGCAACGGCTCGCACTCTTCGGGTGTGAACACGTCCGCGACAGGAAACTACTCAACGGCTCTGGGTTATTACGCCGAAGCCGAGGGTGATAACACAGTAGCGATTGGCGCTTTTTCTCTTGCGTCCGCGATTAACGCAACGGCGCTTGGTCATAATGCGTCTGCGACCAAAACAGAGTCAACGGCTGTTGGTCAGGATGCGCGTGCGACAGGTGAAAGGTCAACGGTTCTCGGTCAGGGTGCGCAAGCGACCGG